>Ga0172379_10000001_pt1 | contig 1563871 bp, 1718 predicted proteins | sample GrowelOW334metaG_FD_119756 | JGI IMG/M metagenome (GOLD analysis project Ga0172379, IMG submission 119756) | Groundwater microbial communities from an aquifer near a municipal landfill in Southern Ontario, Canada - Groundwater well OW334 metaG | ecosystem: Environmental > Aquatic > Deep...
AGTCTGAGTAGTACAAGTATAATTGCTACATACTCCATTGTCTTGTTTAACCAAGTCGCCATCACAGTAATTCTTATCTAATTGATTACACTCATTATCTGTCTGACATTCAGTACATCTTGGGTCGTTAGGTGTTATAGTTGGATTCGCACAAACATTGGTAGTACAGGTGCAATCCGTATTACACTCATTAATTCTGTCCATATAATCATAATAATTATTTCCTACACAACCATCTAAAGTATCACATTCAGTAGGAGCACAAGCATGAGTTAAATCACACACCGCTCCACAACCATTCACATCACAGGTGCTAGTGATATTTACAGTGCTAGTGGTACATTTGTCATTTCCTTCATCACAACTGGAAGTGAATCCTGCATAAACATCTCTGGTTAGAGAATTTCCGTCAGGAACGTTGTTACAGCTGTTCACCGCAGCTAGATTGTAATTGGAACAGTCTACATTTACTCCAGGAACACAGGTTGCATTTGAACAAGTTTCCGAACCGTTACAAAATAATCCCTCGTTACAATCTTGCACTAAAGCAGTTCCTGCTAAAGTACACGCATCAACAGCACAAGCATAATTATCATTTACAATCTGAGTTCCAACACATTTGTTAGCATCTAAATCGTTACAATCTTGAAGAGTAGTAGTCTGGACAACACAATTATAATCAACACATTTTCCAGCATCTTGCTGTACTAAGTCTCCTTCACAATGAACATTATTCAAAGAACTACAATTCTCGTCAGTTTGACAAGGAGTACATCTTGGGTCGTTCGGAGTGATAGTGGGACTGCCACAGACATTATCAGTACATGTACAATCATCTTTACAAGTATTGTCTACGTTAGCATAATCCTGATAATCTTTGCCCACGCATCCATCAAGAGTATTACAGTCAGTAGGAGCACAAGTATTAGTAACATCACATTCTGCACCACAACCAGCAACATCACAAGTATGGGTTAGATTAACTATTTCAGTGGTACATAATCCCACTAAGTCATCACAAGTAGAAGTGAATCCGGGGAAAGTGTCCTTGGTCTTTGAATTCCCGTCGGGAGTGTAATCACAAGTATTAATTGCTCCTAAATCGTTTACAGAACAATCAATGACAATTCCGGGTAAGCAAGTAGCATTTAAGCAAGTTTCTTGACCATCGCAAGGAATTCCATTGTCACAATCTTGAACCAAGGCAGTTCCTGCTAAAGTACAAGCATCAACAGCACAAGTATAATTATCATGTTGGATCTGAGTTCCTACACATTTGTCCTTATCAAAAACATTACAATCTTGGGTAGTAGTAGTCTGAACAACACAATTGTAATCAATACATTTTCCCGTATCTTGCTGTACTAAGTCTCCTTCACAATGAACATTATTCAAAGAACTACAATTCTCGTCAGTTTGACAAGGAGTACATCGGGAATCATTAGGGGTGATGGTGGGACTGGCACAGACATTATCAGTACAAGTGCAATCATCATTACAGCTGTTAATTCTGTCTGCGTAATCATAATAATTATTTCCTACACAACCGTCTAAAGTATCACATTTGGTAGGTGCACAAGTATTAGTAGCATCACATTCTGCACCACATCTAGCCACATCACAAGTGCTAGTAACATTTATCGTGCTAGTTGTACATTTATCGTTTCCTTCATCGCAAACAGAAGTAAATCCGAAGAAAGTATCTCTCGTTAGCGGATTGCTGTCAGGATTATAATTGCAAATATTGATTGCTCCTAGATCATTTTCAGAACAATCAACAACCATTCCGGGTTTACAAGCTCCATTGGTACAAGTTTCTTGGCCATCACAATATGCACTATTATCACATAAAGCGTTTCCGCCATCATCGGTAATATCATTACAATTATCATCCTTACCGTTACATGCTTCTAAAGCGTCAGGATAGATATTGATATTGTTATCCTTACAATCTCCACCTAAAGTGATATATTTGCTGGAGTCAGGATTCTTACAAAGATCAAGAGCAGAACCTCCTCCATAACCATCCTTATCACCATCTAAGTAATAAGAACTAGTAGAAAACCCCTCATCGATAAGAAGATCACAGTTATCATCCTTAAAATTACACTTTTCTACTGCATCAGGATTGATGTTTTCATCATTATCATTACAATCTAAATTGTTGTCGACATATCCTTCTGGTGGGACACAAGCACTAAGACTCTTTTCTGAATCACCATAACCATCATTATCATTATCTAAGTAGAAGTTTTGTGGGTTGGGACAATCTACTTCATTTAAGACTTCTTGTATCCCTTCCTCGTCTATGGAGTCACTCTCAGGGTTAATTTCAGGAGATACTTCGGGGATAAGATCTGGATTAACTTCAAGGGGTAAATCTGGACTTACTTCAGGTATAACATCAGGGGATACTTCTTGAATAACGTCCGGAGGTAATTCTGTATTTTCGAAGTAATTGTCTTTGTCGATTGCATCTGAATGTTTTTCAGCGACATCTATGGTTTCATAAGGCGTTTGTTCCTCTGAAAAGAGATCCTTTACTTTCTCATCCAAAACGTCGGTGGTTACAAATTCAATTGTACTATAATCATTATCGATTGCGTCAATGTTTGAAACTGAAGAAGGGCTTGATGAGCAATTGTACAAGCTACTTAACATGGCAACAATGGTTGCGAATTTCCTGAACCCCATATTTTTCTAGTAAAGGAACTGTTTCTTTATAAATATTGTGGGATAACTACTGTTGGGTAGGTTCAGAACTTAATATTTAACGTTTAGCGAGTGACAAATGTCACTTTGTCGCAGGTATATTCTAATAAATCCTACCCCAAAGTTTAAATAGGATTTACCCTTCCTTAAAGGTATGATTACAGTAAGAACTCAGGTTAGGGATATCCTTAAAGAAAGTGAAACTGGTGTGGATAATATTTCTAACGATTTTATGGATAAACTGGATGAGAAAGTTAAGCAACTTGTTTTAGATGCAGCTTCTCGGGCTAAAGAAAATGGTCGTAAAACTGTAATGGGTAAGGACGTTTAAGTTTATCCTTTCATCCTTGGCGGTGGTGGTAAAGGTAATTCTGCTTCTAATTGAGCGTCGCTAGGTAAATTAAATGATGAAGATGATACTTGAAATGCTTGAGCTCCACCTAACGAGAAAGTAGTTTCTGAAGGTAAATTTTGGATAGTACCAAACATAATATCATGTTTAATGTTGCTGGGAAGAGCAACCTCTTCTTCCGGTAAAGTTTGAGTAGTTGTAGATACAGGTTCTAATTCTTTTTGTAATAATAACAACTTGTTAAGTTTGCTTTCCAAATCTTGTATGCTCTTCTCTACTAATTGAAGATTATTTCTTTTCTTAAGAATCTTTTCCATCTCTAACTCGTGTTTTAAAGCGGTTAATCGGTCTAGTAGTAATTGAAGTTTAGTTTTATCTGCTTCGCTTAACGTTCTCGAAACTGGAATTTGAGAAGGCTCAATAAGATTCCTTCGAACAGATGTTCGTTTTAATATTCTCTTTGGGCTAACTTCGGCTAAAATCCCTTTTAGTTGTTCAACTTCTTCTGCAGTGCCGCATTTAGCTAAAGTTTCTCCTAACAGATGAGATAATCTTTCCACTTTTTTAGTCAGATCTTTATCTTCGGCAATAGCTAATCTTTTCTTTAACAGTTCTACCTTTTTCTTAAGCAGTTTAACATTAGTAGATTCTTGCTGTCTGCTTTTATTCAAAGACTTCTCCAAGTCTAACATATCTTTAAGTTCATCTTCTAAAGCTAGAATTTCTTTTTTTAAGACGAAACGGGGCGTTTTCTTCTGTGCTGCTAAATATTTGATCTGATTAATCTTCTTAGTGATTTCCTCATGTGAAAAGACTTCTTTCTGCAGTTCAAGTAAACTAGAAACTTTGTACAGGATTTGTTGGGCTTTAATCAGGCTCATGTTCGTTTATTTGAACAACCCTTTCCGTTTTGGAGGTATCCCCATACTGGGCGGCGGTGGCGGAAAACTGATCTCTGGTGATGATTGGTCGCCAAAAGAAGGATAATTTCCTTCCATGCCAGGCATAGGAGCATTTCTGCTCGGACCGTCCATTTGAGGCATTCCCATATCATGTCGGATCATTCCAGAATTATCTGATGAAGTGGATGTAACCAATTGTGGTTCTGGTGCAGCAGCTTGTTTACTTATAAAATCGTCCACTTTATCTGCCACTGCTAACATCCCTTTAGCGATGGTCTCATTCTGGGTCATTACTTCTGCTATCTTATCGTTAAGATCCTTAATATTTTTAGTAACATCTTCTTCCTTAGTTTCTTTTAATGCTTGCTGAAATACAGTATTCAACTCATGAATAGAATCTTTCATACTTTCAATTTCAAGAATTAACTCGTTAATCTTACTATCCGGTTGAGTTAACTTCTTCTTTAATCCTTCCACTTCTTCTTTTAAATCGTTTAATAATTGGTGCGGAAGAATTTCATAGTCCTCATCATTAGCCATAGATACCACCCTTTTTTAAGTATAATATTTACAGAATTAAAGTAAATTTGTTTATAAATGTTGCGGCGAGGTTACCGAGAAGAGAAGGGGACGGAGAGTAGTAAGAACAATAATTTAATAAACCTCTTGACTACATTAACAGATATGCTTATCGAGGTGGTCTTATCTGTTGTAACTTTGTTTGCTTTAGTTGTTGCTTCTTATTGCGACTTAAAGTGGCGAGAAGTTCCCGATTGGTTAAGTTACGGTTTAATCTTTTCTGGGTTGGGAATTCGTACTATCTTTTCCCTTTCTTCTGGAGATTGGAATATTTTGTTATCCGGAGCATTAGGATTTGGAGTATTCTTTTTATTTGCTTGTATTCTTTATTATTCTCATCAATGGGGTGGCGGAGATAGTAAACTATTGATGGGGATGGGTGGAATTATCGGAATTACTTATCCCTTAACCAATTCTTCCTTAGACTTATTCTGGTTTTTCTTAGCTCTTTTATCTTTGGGAGCGATTTATGGTTTGGTGTGGATCGTTGGGTTGTCTATTAAACAACGTAAGAAATTCTTACCAGAGTTCAAGAAGAATTTCAATGAACATCGCAAATTACAGTTATGGTTAGTGATTATCTCAGTATTATTATTAATCTTGTTTCTGGTGGGATTAAAGTATGGGTTTAGCTTTATCTGGCCTATTATTTTATTTCCGTTAGTGGTGTTTTATTTATTCTTGTACGTAACCACTGTAGAAAACAGCTGTTTCATTCTAAAACGAAAAATTAGTGATCTTACCGAGGGAGACTGGTTGGCGGAAGAGGTTAAACTTAAAGATAAAACGATTATGAAGAAGAAAACTTTGGAGAAAGAGGATCTGGATCAGTTGTTAAAACTGAATAAAGAGAATAAACTTGAATTTGTGATGGTTCGAGAAGGTGTTCCTTTTGTTCCCAGTTTCCTTTTGGGGTATGTTGCTTTACTGATTTTACCTTATTTTAAGATTGTTCTTTAGAAAGCTTTTTATACCTCAATTATTTACTACATCATATATATTACAATCAAAAGAGGTGTAGATATGAAGAACGAATATATTCATATGAGAAAAAGAGGTTCTCTAAACTTATCGATAGAAGCTATTGTTATTGTGGTTATTGCTTTTACCGTACTTGGGTTAGGACTAGCTTTCGTTAAAAGTCAGATTGGAGATTTAACTAAGACTTCTACTCAAGTGCAATCAAGCATAAGAGATAAGATTTTAGAAGATATGAGAAGTTCTGGAAAAAAATTGTCTATGACTCAAGATATTAAGTTAGAAAGAGGAAAAGAAGTAGTAGAAAATGTGGGTATAGTTAATACCGATACTATCACTAAATCCTTTGGAATTAGAATAGATGCCGTGAAAATGCAAAAACCAGATGGAACTACTGTAGTTGGGGATAACGGGGATATCAGTTTCTTCTACATTGATAGTATCATCAAGGAATTACCTCCAACGGGCGGAGATGTTATTCCAGTAACCATATCTGCTAAAAGTTCTGCCGCAGGAAATTACTTATATACTGTTACCGTATTTGATAGTCAAAATTGTCCGGCTTCTAGTGGTAGTACTCAAGGTTGTACTGTAGCTTACGATACTCGTTCCTTCTTTGTGAAGGTAGGATAGGTGAATTAAAATGGCAAAATCAATATCGGGAAAGAAACGTATGACTGAGGATCAGGAATTTGAAATCATGAAATTAGTGTTAGACAAATTCCTCTGGTTAGGTTTTATCGTGATGGGCTGGGGTATGTATCAATCTTTAAGCCAATCTGATATCATGGCTGGAATATGGTACCTTATTTCAGGTGCAGTATTGTTGCTATTGTTCTTGATAATTATCGTTAAAGAATACGAGATTGTCAAGTAATTTTTTACTTTTTTCTTTACTTTATTTTACATATTCCATCTTGGCATGATTCTGTAGGTAGACAATTAAATGTTCCAGTAAAAGTAACTGGGCCATCTGAAGCATCACAAGTTACGGAATAATTTACAGAATTTCCATTGCAAGTAGAACTATAAATCTCGTTAAATTGAGGGGCTTGCGCACAAGGAGTGTCAATACATCTTCCGTTAAAGCATTTACTTAACACTGAACAGCTAGTCTGAGAATATCCTTCTTTGTTCCCACAGCTGTCTATCCAAAATACACCATATCCCTTTTTTCCTTCTTGTTCACATATATTGCCGGCGTGAGTAACGCAATCATTGATGCAACTTCCGTCTTGGCAGCTTTCTCCGCCACTACAACTGCCACAACTTCCTCCACAGCCATCATCTCCGCAATCTTTCCCATAACAACTGGGTTGACAGATAGGATCATATTCACATGCCCCATCTTTACATTGATAATTCGTAGGACAACTTTCAATCATCCATTCAAGACAAGAATCTCCATCTAGATATCCACATAAATGTAATCCGGTCCCGGCACATCCTGGATCGCTGTATCCTTCATAAGGACATAAATCTACACATTGATCACTACATTGTCCTGAAGTATTACACTGTTGGTCTGTTCCGCAACTGCCACAACTTCCTCCACATCCTTCGTTTGGTCCACACTGTTTTCCGATACAATATACACTACAATCAGTACAAATCCCACTTATACACTTGTCTCCAAGATCACAACTTCCACAACTTCCTCCACAATTATCTGAACCACATCCTTTTCCATAACAATTTGGTTCACAATCTGGATCATATACACAATCTCCGTTCTGGCAGACATAATCCGTTTGGCAAAAAGTAGTTATTCCCCATTCTAAACATCCTTGATATTCTTGACATTCTTTCCATCCGTTAAGTTCGCATCCCTTTTCTCCAAGGTAACATTCGTTATTACAAACGGTTTGGTCAATACAAGTATTATCACTACAATACTGGTCTGAGGCACAAGTTCCACAACTGCTTCCGCATCCGTCAGAACCGCACTGTTTATTATAACAATCGGGATTACAGATAGGAGCTTCTTTCTCTAACAGTTTTATTGCTGCTGCACCATATTCTACTGCTTTTGTTCCCAATACTCCCCACTGATCAGATAAACAAGTTACGTCAAGATAATCAAAAAAGAACCCTTCTCTGAGAACATGAACCTGTTTTCCTTCAACATTACCCATTTGGTACGTTCTTCTACCCTCTTGAACGGTAGTAGTTTGAACTGTGCCGTCGATTGAATCATCGCTGTAAAAATGTGCTCCGGTAAATTGGGAGAGTTCCGTCATTAACTGTTGTAAATCATTAACTTGCGGGATGGATTGAGGTTGAACCTTATCCATAATCTGGGACATATGCTCATCAGTCCAAGCTTCATAACTGTCCACCAAAATGTGAGTATCTGCTCTATCATGAGCTGGTACGGTTCCATCAGAAATTAAATGTTCCACATAACCAGCATTTTCTCCAATGACAGAATTATTCTTAACATCATCGACTGCTCTTTGCCAAGTATGGTCCCCAAAAGGAAACGCTGCTTGAATATCCGGGCGAGTGGCCCAAACGTAACTTGAAAAAAATCCAGGTAAACCTTCTCCAGTTTGCCAATGCATGAAATGATGAAATGCACGAGCATAAGCTTGATCCGGTGAATCTTCATTTATACTCCCGGTCTTTACTGCTTGTAAATCAAAAGTAAGTTGTTGAGGTTGATAAAACTGAGCTAACTTTTCTACCAAAGCGGGATGGATAGTTTGGGTACTGTACGCTTCTGCTCTGGGGGGATGCATAAAGAATGCTCCGCCTACCAAAGCAGCGAGAGTTAAGCTTTTAGCTAATCCTCTCTTACATCGCTCTAATACGCCAGGTGCCATCTTGTTTCTTTACAAATAAGGGTGAATATTCTTTTTCTCCTAAATCTAACTGATATTGTATAATTTGAGTTCCATACTCTAATGATCCGGGAGAAGGAGCCACTAACTTTTTACCTTTTAATTGTGCTGCCATCTGAACTAGATCTTTCCCTGCTAACTTTTGATGATACATCTTCTCATAATCAGGGTCTAAGCAACAATTAATCATCGCATCTAAATTTCCAGTTTCCATCGCTGAAACCATCTGGTCAAATACGGTTTGGGGAGTGATCTCGGGGTTAACACATTGAGAATTCTGACAATATTGTTCTCCGGGACAATCATTATCTGTATAACATGCTTCATCACATTTATTATTTATACAAAGAGTCTCTCCTGGACAATCTCTATCGGTATTACATTCATTTCTTCCAGAAAATTGAGTTTCTTGAGTTCCACAACCAATTACCGAAAAAGCTAAATATCCTGTTGCTAAAAGTCCAACTAAACTGGAGTATAACTTTCTCATTTGACGTAACTGAGTAATAGTAAGAGAACTTTATAAATATTCTCTTCCTTTTTACTGATTATGTTTAACAAACGTGCCACGATAGGAATGTCGGTCGAAACAATAGTGGTGGTTATAATCTCTCTAGTAGTTTTAACCGGAGGAATAACTTTAATGTATAATTGGATCTACGGGGCAGAATCGATTAAAGGTCAATTAGATGAGCGAACAAACACTGAACTGGATCGATTATTGGTTGATCAAGGAAAACAGGTTGCACTGCCCAGAAATGTGGGTGATGTTTCTCGAGGAGAGGGACATATCTTTGGGGTAGGAGTGTTAAATATTGGAGCTCAAAACGTTTTTCATATCACTGTCGATTTTGTAGAAGGAAAAGATGAAGCGGGGAATGCTATTACTGAAGTTGATTTACCTTCCTGGGTATTGTATAACGATCAATCTTTTACTTTAGACGAGGGTCAGAACGTTAAAGAGTTGATTAGTCTTCAGGTACCTAAGAATGTTCCTCTAGGTCAGTACATTTTTGATGTTAGGATATGGTCTGGAACTATCTCCGAAGAAAAAGTTTATGGTAATCCTCAGAAAATTATTATAAACGTAAAACAATAGTTACTTCAACATTCGTTCTAAGAACTTCTGTGGATTTTTCGCTTTAACTGCAGCATGAGCCAATAATACTCCCTGTGCACCTAATTTTAACGCTTGAGTTAGGTCTTCTCTGGAATGTATCCCTGCTCCACATAATACTTTGGTTTTCGGACTAAGTTTTTTAACTCGTTTAACTGCTTCAAGAATAATTTTTGGATTAGCCTCAACCACGGAAACTTTACCTCCAATCAATTCTCTAGGTTCATAAGCTAAGTAATCTGGTTTCATCTTAGCAATGTTCTGGATGTCTTTGAGATTAGAAGCACAAACTACACTTTGTAGTTTTAATTTCTTACACTTATCTACTTCTGTTTTAATCTCCGATAATTTGAGAACATTCTCAGAATGATTTATGATTACTCCTTGGATTTTCCAGGATTTCAATTCTTCTAAGGTTACACTTCCGGTGTGTGCTCCTAAGTCATAAGGATCAGAATGTTGAGCAAATAGAAGTAAAGAACGATTCTTATTTTTCTTTACTATCTCTACTAGATCTAAGATGGTTGGACTTATCCCTAGTTGATAAATTTTTGATTTGACTTTAGCGATCTTCTGGGCTAAAAGTAATCCTCTTTTTCCCATCGCTTCAGGATATACCTTGAAATTAATCAATACTAATGGTTTAACCACTCAATTTACCTCTTTTTTATGAACTTGATTCTTGGACTTTATCTCTATTTAAGTCACACTTACTTGACTTTATATTCAACGTCAATTACTTCTTTCTGGTTTATAATCTTTCCTGAAGTGAGGGGAGATTTAATTGGTTTGGATTTTACTTTTAGTCTTCTTAAGATATATCCTAAGATAATCAGGATAAGAACTACTGGAAGGAGAATCAAGAAAAAGCTGAAAACAATCACTAGAATCCCTACGATTATAGCGATAACTATTAATAAAACAATCCACGTTTTAATCTTTCGGGTTATCTCGACCATTTTTAAATAAATAACTTACTCCTATAAAAAAGCTTGCTAAAATCACGGTTTGAACGAAGATGATCAAGCTGATATTGGTAAAGAAATCTAGGGGAAAAGTCTGGATTAGAAGTGAATCTGGAGAGAATAACCAATTACCTTGCGGGAAGAATACTTGATGGAAGAGGGTGAAAATGGTATTAAATCCAAATATTAGAGATAATAAGACTATTCCCATTACTATTAGGGTAGTGAAGCCCCCTTTACGCAACAGTTTCTTAGCGAAGGAACGATCTTTCATGTTTAGTGCAAAGACAAGAATTACTACTAAGTATGACCCAATGAATAAGAAACGTTCTCCAGTAATTATTCCCTTTACATCTTGTAGATGGGATATCTCTGCGTTAGTATAATTTATGGTGAGATTCTGGGTAGCTCCGTTTACGAAGGCCAAGGCGTTAGCTTGAGGTTCGGTAGTTGGATAAAAGAGTAAAGTAGAATGATATGAGAAGAGGAGTAAGAATAGGGGTAAGAAGATGCAGAAGATGATCAGGAATAATTTATCTCTTTTTATGTTTTTAAACATAACCTTTATGGAATTATTTTCTATCATCTCTAAACTTTCAAATTATTGTAGTTTAAATACTTTTTTAGATAAGAATATAAGGCATTACTATATTGTGCCTTCTATGGGGAATCTGAGATGGCGTGACCAGCGAACTAAAACATTACAACAAGCTAAAGCTAATGCTAAATCTACCGGTCAATCTAATACTGAACCCCTTCATAATTTTGAAAGGATGAGGAATCTGCGAGAAAAAATTAAAGAAATGAAATCTAAACAGAACATTAAGAAATGATATTTGAAGATTAGAGAAAGAAATTTTAATATAAAACAAATAAAGATAAAAAATAAAATTACTTTTTATGCTTATGATCGCAAGAGCACTCTTTCTTATCCTCTTCACAACCACATTCATCATCAGCACAACTTCCGCACTCTTCATCACCACAACAGCATCCTTCTTCTTCATCTTTGACGTTCGGATCGTTAATGCCAACTACTTCAATCTCGAAAGTTAAATCTTTACCTGCTAAAGGATGATTAATGTCAATAGTTACTTTATCTCCTTCAACTTTAGTGATCATAGCTGGGACTTGCTGTCCTTGTGGACCGCGCATTACTAACTGCATTCCTATCTGAGGTTCAGGCTGAGGAGGTAGTCGGTTTCTGGGAATCTCTAAAACTAATTCTTTGACTACTGGTCCGTAAGCTTCAGCAGCAGGAATAGTGAAAGTTTTCTTTTCGGATAACTTCATTCCGGTTATTGCTTTATCAAAACCGGGAATAACTTGTCCAGCTCCGATAGCAAAAGTTAATGGTGCTCTTCCTTCAGATGAATCAAAAACAGATCCATCTTTAAGTTTACCCGTATAATGTACAGAGACTTTATCTCCGGATTTAACGGTGGTATTATCTTTAATTGTAGTTTCTTTTTTAGCCATAATAAATTCCTCCTTAATTTTTATCTGAAAATTCCCTTTATTTATAAAATGGGTGGTAATTTTAGGAGATCTTTTTGAGAGATACGGGGAGTTTGATAATGTCTTATAAATGTTCTTTCTATCCCTCTAATCTTAGCTACGAACTCATATCCTTCTTGACCAATATCTTTTTGCTGGAGTTCCCAGTAATATCGGGCTTTCTTATTTCTGGCTAAAGAGGGAAGACCATTCATGCCATAATTGTATCCTGCTAAGACCCAGTCCCAGCGTTGTTCTACAGAAATGTCTGGAAATTCTGTTTCATATTTCTTATAAGTCCATCCTAACAATTTTCCCACTGCTAATAACTGTTTAGGACTGGTTCTATTAGAATAACCTAAATCTTTAGCCGTTCCGGGCATTAATTGTCCTAGTCCTTGTGCTCCTGCTGGTGAAGTTACAGTAGTACACCAACTGCTTTCTCCTTGAACTAAAGATACAAATAAAGAATAGGGAATTTCTACATCATACTCTTTTTCAGCTAGATCTTGAGCTTGGGATATTAAGGGTTCATATTTATTACTGTTAATAGTATGAGTGAAATTGTAAACTAATCCTTCTCGATTACAATAGGTGTTATATGCTCTTTCTACTCTTCTTTCTTTCTCTTGAAACGTTCTATAATTTAGACCAATTAGGTCAATGGATTCTTTAATCTCTTCTCCGAAATGAGTAATTGAATCAAAGGTCATTCTTGAAGAAGTAAGATAAAATAGAGAACTTTCCAAAATGTTGAGTGGAGGAGGAGTAATTGGAAACGCTGGCAGAGAAATATGAGTAGAAGGAGTGAATCTTTCTTCTAATCCCGGTGAAGCATCTGCTTGAGAATGCCATCCTAAAATAGTGGCTGCTAATAGTGAAAAGTAGGTTGGTATTCTCTTATTTAGGAAGTTGGTGGTCATTTTTAAGAATAGTAATTTGGCTTGATGATTTACTTATAAAACTTCTGCAAGAGAGGTATTTACTGTATATAATTAATTTTCTTTTTATTCTCGAATTACATAATTTATATAAATCCACTATCTATTTGGATAAAAATGGCCTCTACCGATAACCTTTCTGGATTAAGAGAATTGATGCGTAGAAACGATCTTGAATTTATTACTGCTGATCAATTTGCTGTGGTTAAACCTGCTGAACAGACGCCCTATTATGCTCGTTTTTCTAAAATCTTAAGAACAGATCTTCAGAAAGAACCACCTACGTGTGGGTTGGGTCCTTATAGAGAAACTATGTTGCTAATGTTGGATGTAAAACTTACTCTTCCTAGTTTAGCAGACAAGTATGGAAGTGTATTAAGGGTTTACAATAGTCTGGTTGGTTTGGTGCGGATATCTGGTGAGGTAGAAAGAATGGGTTCAGATCCAGCCTATCGAGAATACGGGGTAGCGGATTAATCAGAAATCTCTTACTTATGTCCTTCTCTAAGAATTTTGTTCAAAGTATCAGAAATTACTTTCCCAGAAGCTTTCCCTGCCAACTTCTTCATACATTGGCCCATTAATGCTCCTAAAGGGGCACCCTTATTGGTATCAACTATCTCTTTGATAATTTTATGAATTTCTTCAGTAGCTAAAGAAGTATAATTCTTCAGATCAAAAGTACCTTTAATCATGTCAATCAGGACATCGATAACAATGTCTTTATGGATCTTGTCTTCAGAAAGATATTGGAACAATTCCCGGAAATTCTCTTCAGCTAATTTATCTGAATCAAGATTATACTTCTTTTTGATCTCTCCGGGAATAGAAGTTAAAGTTTCAGCAATAAATGCCGCTTTCAGGGAAGGATATTTAGCGGTAATTTCCTCAAACAGAGGCATCATCTCCGATCGGGCCGTATGTTCTGCTAGGTCTTTAGCTAATCCATACTCTTTTTGATACCTGACAAACTTTTCTTCCAGAGTCTCTGGAACTTCTACTTTACTTAAGTCTGGTCTGACTAAAGGAACATCAGTTTCTGGATACATACGAGCGGCTCCGGGCATAGGGCGCATATAACTGGTAGTTCCATCAGGATTAGCTTTGCGTACCTCTTTAGGCACAGCTAGTTTTAATTGTGTCTCTGCACGAGTTAAGGCTGCTTGGATTGCTTTCTTAGCTTTTTCTTCTTGATCAGCAATGATAATAAATCCGTCTCCTTCGTTAATCTGTAGTTTCTTCTTTATTGCTTTAATTTCCTCTGCAGAAAACTTATACTTATTCAGGTCTTCATCGGAATGAATCATTCCTCCTACCCCAAAGATCTTAGCATAATCAGACATCTCTGTTCCGAATCTTCGATTTGGAGCGATTTCCATACCTAGCACTCCTTGGAATCCGGGTAATTTGGCACCATAAATCTTTCCTTTCTTTTCAACAGTTTTCTTAATTAGAGGAGATTCAGTATTAGAAAATAAATCATTTAATTCATTAACTTCTCCTACTTTAAATTCTTTATTTTTTCTAACTTGGCGATGGAGTTCTAGCAATTTCTCTTGTCTTTTTGCTTCTGTTTCTACCCAAGTAGGAATCATCTTTAGATCCTGAGCTCCTTTGATCTCAATACGATTTCCATATTGAATAGAAATGTTTAAGTCTTGTCTTATCGTTCCTAATCCTCTTTTTACTCCTGGTAAGGATCTTAGAAGTGTTCCAATTCTTTTAGCGGTCTCATGGCATTGTTCTGGAGTTTTAATATCGGGAGCAGTACCTATCTCAATCAAAGGAATACCTAAACGATCCATTCTCCACACCCTTTCATTAGCACTTTCAGAAACGTTCTTACACGCATCTTCCTCTAAAGAAATATTCTCGATTCTAACTTCTCCTGCTTCGGTAGGAATTATTCCTCCTCGAGCGATTAAAGAAGTTCTCTGAAACCCAGAAGTATTGGAACCGTCTACTACGGTCTTACGCATTACTTGAACGATGGAATTAACTTTAGCATTAACTAATTTACAGAATTGTAAGGTGGTGTATAAAGATTCTTGATTCATCACATGTGGTGGTTCACAATCCGCTTCCACTAAACAAGTGGTGTCGTTATACCCCTGATAAACAAAAGTTAAGTCTTTGGCTTGTTCTTGAGCTGCAGCCACGTCAATCTTCCCCCCTTCTCCGGCTACTGCTCTAAGTTTTCTTTTGATTGTGAAATGGGGTTCATCCTCTCTTAGAATAGTGGGACAATTACAGAATAGTTTCTTTCCTTCTAGTTGCTGATGGATCTCAATACCACATTTCAATCCAAGTTTAGACCATTCTTCTGGAGTCATGATCAAGAGAATACTTAAATGGTTTAAAAAGATTTGTGTTAACGTAACAAATATAAACCTAAAAGAAATTGTAACCTCATGAATAAGATTTGGGTGTTTCTCATCTGCGTTTTGATTCCTTTAGCTATTGGTTGGATCAGCTCTGCTTTCACTAGAAGTTCAGTTAGCACTTGGTATACAGAGATAAACAAGGCTTCTTTCAATCCACCGGGGTGGGTCTTCGGACCGGCCTGGACCATTCTTTACGTATTGATGGGAATATCCTTGTATTTAGTATGGACTACTTCCGGAAGTTCTTTATGGAAATGGGGGATTGGTATTTTTATCGTACAATTGATCTTGAACTTTTTATGGAGTATCTTCTTCTTTGGGATGCATGCCCCAATTCTGGCTTTCATGGATATAATTTTGTTGTGGATAGCTATTCTGGCCAATATTATTCTCTTCTGGCAGATCAATCCCACTGCTGCTTATTTATTGATCCCTTATATCTTGTGGGTAAGTTTTGCTTCAGTGTTGAATCTGTTCATTGTACTCCTTAATTAGAGATAATTTTTTATAGGCCAGGAGCTTACTATTGATTATGAACGAAGAGAAGTTGTATTTCCAGAACCAAGATGGATTGAAACTATGTGGAATATTGAATACTCCTAGTGTTAAAACAGATAAATGTATTATTCTTTGTCACGGGATTACTATGGATAAAGATGAAGATGGCATATTTACTGAACTTGCATCTCGACTGTCTGAATCTGGTTTTGTGGTGTTTAGATTTGACTTCCGTGCGCATGGTGAAAGTGAAGGAAACTCTGTTGAGATGACTATTACTGGAGAAACTCTAGATTTAGATGCAGCGGTTAAACTTATGCAAAGTAAAGGATATTCTCTATTTGGTCTTTTGGGAGCAAGTTTTGGTGGTGGGATAGTCTCTTTATTCACTGGAGAACATCAGGAACTGGTTAAAGCCTTAGTATTATGGAATCCAGTGATAGATTATCGCTGTTTGCTTGAACCCGAGCTACCTTGGCCATTAAAGTATTTTGGAGAAGAGGCTATGGAAAGAATTGATCAACAAGGATTTACTGAGGTTGGCAGTTATAGAATAGGTAAACCTTTGATTGAAGAGATGAAACAGATTAAACCCTGGCAGACTTTAGAGAATGCTGATTTCCCTATATTGTTTGTGCACGGAGATAAAGATTCTTACATTCCTTATGATGATTCCTTGAAATATTCTAATGTTTTTCCTAATGCGGAGCTGGTTACTATCGAGGATGGAGAGCATGGGTTTCAGGAAAATCCGGAGCAAATGGGAGAAGCTTTGAAAGTAACTGTAGAGTTCTTTAAGGAGAATTTGTGAATATAGACATTACAGTACCATAATCATTAAAAGAATGGGTCTCACTTCTATTAAAATGGACAAATATACTCAATATTTCCCAAAAGGGGTTATTCTTACTGCAGAAGAAGAGAGTCATAACACCTTCGGCGGGGATGGAGATGATAATCTCTTCCCTAGTGCTAGTATTGAACTTAAAATTGAGAGATGGAAAAGTGCTCCAGAAACTCGATTAAGTATCGCTGCCGGTTATGGATGTCATGCAGAGTTTGAAAGAGTAGGTGAAAAAGGATACGATTTTTATCTCACTGAGTTGAAGATGCCTCTACCAAAATATTCCTTAGCTCAAATCTTAGATAATATTCGGGATGGAAAAGCTATCCCCGAGAAGGATGTTCCCCTTGGAAGACATTTTTATGTCTGTGTTATCGGTCAAAATTTTCCGTTTCATGCTCGAGTAGATAATGTGCTTTGTTCTCCAGAATTCTCTCCAGAAAAGATTATTCAAACTGTTGGTGATCATTATCGTTTTATGGGAGGATGGGGGAGACACTTTCATTCTGATGTAGCTAATTGGACCCTTCATAGAGAGAGATTAAGTTCAGAATTACTTAAGTTATGTAAGAGTTATGGGATGAGAGATGAGTATGCTGCTAAAAGAGAAGAAGTAACGTTGGCTACTCCTACACTTTAAACTAATTTATCTTTATCTCAGAATCTTTGTTTAACTTCTTTACGTACACTGCAAAGGTGGTCTTTCCCACTAGAAATGGTCTTAAGGGGAGAAGTGCTTCGTCCACGTCATTAATGGTTATTTCTTTATCTAATTTAGGTATTCTTTGTTTTAGTTGTTTCTTGAAATAGTTTAATGGTCCTAATGCCCACATTTGATTAGACTTGAAAACGTCATCGGAGAGCCTTAACTTAATCTGAACTAGATCTGTTCTTAATGAGAATAATTTTTGTTTTAATCTTGGAGTTTTGATTAAATTGATTAGGTGTTCTAGGTTGAGGATAAATTGTTTATTGTTTGGATCGGACTTAAACTCAATACCTTGATTGAACATAGAGTTAACTTGTCCGATCTCTTTCCAGATGGTTTCCTGATCTTTTTTAGTAAGCATTCCTTTAGGATAGGATTTAGGGAGATAAGTGTAAACATAAGCTCCATCAATATAATACTTCCAGAAATTATCAATGTACTTCTTTACTTCTTTCTTCATGTTAAAATACTTGTTTAGGGGCACACCCGCAATCGAAACAATATAATCCTACTGGTTTAACCCAGAAAGCTTCTCGGGACTGCGACCCTCTGAACATGGAACTGCAAGATTAAGGCTGCTTCCTTCCGGACCTGACCTGATTCTCCAACAACCCATCCCAAAGGACAGACCGTCGTCGAAGGTATTCTGGACCAATAAAATCATACTGGCCCTCAATTGGGTTTCGGCTCCGTGTGAAGTCCGTTCACGGTAACAACGCAGGACTAGCGCGCCAGCCTAGCTCTCCCTACAAGGTTATTAATGTAAAAGAGCCTATTTTATATAAAGATTTTGGAAGTAATCCTATCTTGTAAAGTAATCAATCAGTCCTGCATAAAGGGTAATCTTTCCCACTTCAGCCAAAACTCCGTTAATTAGATGTTGATAATCTCTACCTCCATAATTTTTGGAAAGAAGAAATCGGCCTTTTCTATCCTCCTTAGAAAGATGTAGATAACAAGAATCTCGTAAACCAAGGTATTTAATGCGGGTGTACCTTTCTAACACTAAACTTCCTCCAGGAAGAGTTAACATTACTGCTTGATTTAATCTGGATTTATGCGTCCAAGCGATTATTCGATCTTCTAATTTCATTCTTCTTCTCCATTAAATCCTAATTCCCAAAGGAATCTCTTTACCCGCAAAACCTAGGTCTCTTTGCCAAGTTGCGTATAATGCAGGTAGATTAGTAAAATAATCTCTTCTGAAGGAAGGATTAAATTTGAAGAGATCAAACTCGGCATAATTAGAAGCTGATTGATAAAAAGAATCTAATGTTTCAAATGACTTTTCAACCAGTTCACTTGTGGTTTGCCAATAATTCGTATCAACGTTTTTTCTTCCGTAAGTGTTGCCTTCCTCATCTAAAGTACTGCTTACATTCAAAACTAAACTGTGGATTCCTTCCTCATTAACTGATTTGCAGAACTGGCGAACTTTGTTTTTTGCTTTAGTAAATGATTGCCAGTACGGAACTTGAAAAACATCGCTAATGGAGCCGATATTGCAGATAGTGAGGGGAACGTTAGCCTTTCTTACTCTATCAATCAATGGTTCAGCTAGATGTGAGAAGGTAAGATAATTACTTGTTAACACTTCATCATCAATCCCATCTCCATCATGATCAATCTGTGGTTTACCTTGCGGTTCAAATTTATCTATTCCAATCGCATGCATGTAAACTATTCCAGAGACATCTCTAACATCTAGATTACTTACAAATTGATATGCTGCGTTTACATCCATCAAATCAAGTTGTTCTCCAGCAGACCCAGTTCTATTTATTCCAATTACAGAAACATCTTCCTGTCGATAACGATCAGCAAAAGCTTTTCCTATTCCTCGACTGGCTCCAGCGATAATTACTAACTCTTTTTTAGTCATTTAATCCTCCTTTAACTACCTAGAATCACCAATACACTTCTACCAAAAGTAAGGATTAATATTCTCTTGGTTCAACATAAATTAAACCAAAAGGTTTAAATATATAATTGAACTTTAAGGTTTAAATGGTCGTCCGATTCACTTTACCCAATAAAGAAAACAATGATGTGAAAGATTTAGTTTTTACTATCTTAACTGAAGAATATCCTCTTAAAATAATTGAATTAACAAATTTCATCAAGAAGCGTTATGGTAAATCTGTAACTTTCCAAGGTGTTAGAAAAGCCTTGATGCAATTACAGAAAGAAGGAATTGTTCTCAAAGAAGGAACGGAATTCTCTCTCAATAAACAATGGGTGCAAGAAAGCAAATCTTTCTTAGATAAGTTATATTTACGCTTAGTTGAGGGAAAGGAAAAATCAAAGAAGTTTGATTCTATCGGGGGAGAAGTCTCTGTTTTTACTTTTGATTCTGTTAGTGAGATGATGCGAGCTTGGGAAGATATCAGCGAGAAATGGTACAGCGGTTTCAAGAAAGGAGAATATAACCTCAATTGTTATCAAGCAGCGCATAGTTGGGAAATATTAATTTATCCTAATATAGAAGTAAAACTGATGAGTTTAACTAAATCTCAAGGTATTAAGGCTTACATTTTGTGTACTGAAAATAATCCTTTGGATAGAAGTATCGTTAAGTTCCATGCTAAATTTGGGGTAAAGATGGTCATTGTTCCCTCTTCTTCCAACTTTGACAAGAGTCATTATATCGGAACCTATGGGGATTTAATTCTACAAGCTAAATATCCCGATGAGATTGTTAAGAAACTGGATTTATTTTTCAAAAAGAATACCTCAATTGAGGATTTAGATCTAGCTGAGCTTTCTAAGATTGTTAATACTAAGACTAAAGTCAAGATGACCGTTATCAAAAACCTAGAGATGGCTAAACAGATCAACGCTTCTATTCTGGCTCAGATTGAGTAATTTCTGGTAAAGGTTTTTAAATATCGATTGATAATTGAATTTATCAAACAGGGGGGTAATTAAAATGGATATTGAGTTTATTGTTGGAACGCTTCCAATCGATTCAGAATCAAAACGGGTTTATGAAGTTAAATCCTCACCTAGATTAGAACATCAACCAGATCCGACTAAGGAAAGGGGTAGAATCTATACTAGGCTTTCTAGTTTAGTGTTTGATGTTATCACAGATATGCCTGAAATGGCTTCCGGAGAGAACGTAGCTTTAAAATTGACAGGTCAATTCTGGGGTGAAGAGAAAGTAACCATTCAAAAAGGATTTGATCTTTATTCAGAAGCAAGAGGAATAGGTTATCACTTCAATTTTTAATCTTTTCTTATTTTATAACTCTTCAAGTTAACTAATGATGTTCCCAGCAGTCACAATGTCCCAATCCACAACTGTCTAAAGAAGATGCCATGACCCTTTCTAACAGATCATCTGGATTAAGAAGTTTTTCTCTAAGCCCTGGAATCAGGTTATGGTCTCGATACAAACCAGGATAAGTTTCGGCAGTCTCACCATGAGCATAATGTAACGCTTGCATTTGTTTAGGGGTAATTGCTCCTTGATCAAAAGCAAAAACTAAGGTTTCTGGAGAAATAGCGTGGTCGGCGTAACGATGAAATGTTCTTTTGACTGGTTTTAAATACCATCCTCCCCAAATTCTGTCTATAGCCGGAATTCTTATGTGGCTAATTGCGGTGTAATCTCTAGTAAGATAGTCATAATCCATTTTTCCCCAACCAATTGCTGCTTTAGTCAAGGCTGCATCAATACCTTCATTGGTGATTATTCCTTCTTCCAGCATCTGTTTTAGTTCATTTGATACTTTTCTGGCAGATAAGGCTAGGTCTGTTAATATGTTCATCTCTTCAATAAACCGATAAGTTCCTTCTCTTAAAACATCTCTGGGATTCATGTGTATCACCTACCCAAAATAATTATCTCTATTTGGCTTTTCTTTAATCTGTTTAGCTCTGGCAGCACTGAAATAGTTCTCTAACTGTTTGTAAGCAGTTTCTACTTCCTTATCTACGGAAGCTTTTACTACATCCAACGCCTTTTCTAAATGTTCACGGCGTATTCCTTTAACTGTAAAGCTTTCACGTAAAGCAATCATGGCTGCTTCTCGGCATACTCCTTCAATGTCCGAGCCAACGTAACCTTCAGTCTTTTCGGCCATCTCTTGGGCTAATTTAGATACTTCTTCCTGACGACCTTTAGGCATTTCTTCTAACAAGGTTTCTTCCTTTTTCTTTTTACCTTTATTCACTTTAATTTTCGTTTCTTTCTTCTCTTCCATATCAATGGCCATTTTACCCAAATGGACTTCAAAGATTTTCTTACGACTTTCCACGCTAGGGACAGAAGTATAAATTATCCGATCAAATCTTCCCTGACGTAATAATCCCGGATCAATAATGTCTGGACGATTAGTGGCAGCGATAACTAACACATCATTTAAAGCTTCTAGTCCATCAATCTCCGTAAGCATCTGATTGACAATCTTGTCATTAACTTTACTTCCTTCACCGTCTCCCATTCCTCTTTTAGGAACTAAGGCATCAATCTCATCAAAAAATAAGATGGTGGGAGCAGTTTGTCGAGCTTTACGGAATATCTCTCGGACTGCTTTCTCAGATTCTCCTACCCATTTGCTTAACAAGCTGGGACCATTGATTAAGATAAAGTTTGCTTCAGATTCTTTGGCTACTGCTTTAGCCAACATAGTTTTACCCGTACCGGGTGGACCATATAATAAAATACCGCGAGGTGGTCTAATTCCCATTCGCTTAAACATCTCGGGGTTCTTTAAAGGCCATTCTACTGCTTCTTTTAATTTGTTTTTAACATCCTCTAGTCCGCCAATATCTTTCCAGTTAACATCCGGTTTGTCTACCAGAACTTCACGCATAGCGCTAGGACGGACTGAACGAAGTGCTTCAATAAAATGTTCTTTCTCGATATGTAAACTCTCTAAGAATTCCTTAGGGAGGGGTTGATCTGCTTCTTTTCCTTTACCTAATAATTTTAATTCCGGTAACTTTCTTCTTAATTCGATCATAGCTGCTTCTTTAGCTAAGGCGCTTAAATCTGCTCCTACAAAACCATGAGTGATACGAGCAATCTCTTCCATATCTTTCCTTAAACCTTTCTGCTTAGCTTTATCCATAATCACTTGATCTACTTCTAAAGCATGTAATAAATCTAGACTCTTACTATGTTTAAACTCTTTCTTCTCTACTTTAACTGACCAAGTTTCATATTTGTTAATCAATTCCTGAGCTAGTTCAAAACGTTTATTATCACTATTGACCATCAATTCTTTTAATTCTGAACATTGAGAGATGCTCTCTTTTCTAGAATTAATATCTTTAGTGATCTTATTAACTTGTTCTTCCCACTCATTTAAGGTTTTATTTTTATTGATTAAATCTAAATTAAGTTTAGCTAATTCTTGGTTAGCTTGATCGAATTTCTTAACTTCATCAGGAGTTTTATCTTGAAGAAGTTCTAACTCACTTACTTTAATCTGGAGAGGTTGAATTAATGCTTTCTTATTTTCAATCTCTGCTTTTCCCTTACTGATATTCTCAATTAAAGGGCTTACCAGATTTTCCTTAAATTGTTTTTCACCGTTAAGAGTAGTTATCTTATGTTCAATACTTTCAATAATCTCTTCTCCGATTAGTTCGGGGGTGATACTCCCTTCAATGGGCATGTTTCTGGTATGAATCTTAAGAATCTCTAATCTTCCTTCCTTACTGGGAACACCAATTTCAATCTCTCTATCGAATCTTCCCGGTCTTCTCAAAGCAGGATCAAGAAGATTGGGCATATTAGTAGCAGCAATAACGATAACTTTACCTCGACTTTTCAACCCATCCATTAATCCTAATAATTGGGCTACAACTCTCTTTTCTACATCTCCTTTAGTCTCTTCTCTTTTAGTAGCGATAGCGTCAATCTCATCAAAGAAGATAATGGAAGGAGCGTTCTGTTCTGCTTCTTCAAACTTCTTTCTTAAGTTTTCTTCAGATTGGCCATAAAATTTTGAGATGATCTCTGGGCCGTTGATTAAGATAAAATGAGCATTGGTTTCAGACGCTACTGCTTTAGCTAATAGAGTCTTTCCTGTCCCAGGTGGACCGTGCAATAATAATCCTTTAGGTGCTTCTATCCCTAATTTTTCGAAGATTTCTGGATGTCTTAAAGGAAGTTCTACCATTTCTTGAACTTTACGGATCTCTTCTCTTAATCCTCCAATATCTTCATAATTGATCCCTAAACTGGTAGCTGATTCTTCCTCTTTAATCTCTTCAGCATTAGGATTAAGTTCAATCTCCGTTTCTTCAGTAATGACTACAATCTCTTTCTTAGGTAGAGTATCTACTACAAAGAACTTTAGATCTCCAAACCCGAATCCGGGAAATTGGTTCTCTAACATGGAAAATAAATCGTCCACTCTGCCCGGGCCGTTCATAACTCTAAATGTACGACGTGCTTTTCTTAAAGCTACTAAATCTCCTTTAACTAGGGCTTTTCCTAATAATCCTTGTTTGAAAAAGATAGGGGGAGCATTAACTACAATCCCTTTGTTAGCAGGAGCAATTACTACTTTCTTAGCAGGTTTAACTTCTGCTTTTTTAACATAAACGATTTCTCCGATAGAAGTCTTAGCGTTTCTTCTGGTATTTCCGTCCATACGAATGATATTTAATCCGATATCACCAGGATAGGCGCGATCAACCACTGCTGCAGTGATCCTTTCACCTTTAATTTCTACTACATCTCCAGGGTTAACGCCCAGTTGGCGCATGAAGCTAGTGTCTACTTTAACTACACCTTTATTTACGTCGTCTTGTACAGACTCCATAACTTTAAGCTTGATTTCTTTTGCTTCATCCATAAAAATCCACCCCAATGATTAGATGTTGGAGAGAAGAGGGTTATATAAATATTATGGTGTTCTAAGGCAAACTGAGACGTTATGGTCAAAAATAAATAAAGAATAAAAAAGAATTATTTTTTAGCTTTTACATCAGGAACTTCTTGAGTCTTAACCTTAGGTAAAGGTAAAGGACTAGGTAAGTTCACTTCTTCACTGATCTTAATAGCTTGGATATTTCCTTTATGTAAAGCAGCATTTACTACTTGTTCCATCACATCATTAGGAATTCTTCTACCTTTATCCCATCCTTCTTTAACTTCTTTAATCTTAGCAGCAGTATCTACAAAGAGAATTTGTCCTTCTACCTCAATCTTTCCTAAATCTGGCTCGTAACTGCAATGGAAAGAGAAAGTGAATTTTAAGCCTTTCTTACCTTCAACATCGAAAGAAAGATCTTCCACTTTAGTAATGGAGACGTTATTATTAATCTTAATCTGGCCACCAGCTGATTCTAGATTTCTGTCTGCCACAACTTTATGAATATTTATCTTAACGATTGTCATGTTTAACCACCTTTTTCTTATTTTAAGGTCATATTTGGATTAAGGTTTATAAACTTTATTCAGTGATTTTCTTTTCTAATATTCTTTTATTCCCCATTTAACCGCTTTAAAGCCATCAATTTATATGCCAATTTAGCTAAAGCATAAGCTTCCGATCTATAATTCTCAGTAGGAGCAAATTCTACTATGTCTGCTCCGATTACTTCTTTATTGGAGAAGATTAAAGTTAATAATTCCATCATTTGATCCCAATTTAATCCACTAGGTTCAGGAGTCCCAGTATTGCGAATAAAGGATGGATCAAACACATCAACATCTATAGAAAGGTATACTTTATCTTTAAGTTTAGGTAATATCTCTTTAATCTTCTCTAGAGAATATTCGTGAGCTTTTAGTAAAGAGACGGAATCATTTTCGGAGATTCCTTTCATCTCATCGATATCCATAGAACGTACTCCGGCAATCAAAAGGGAATGATTCTTAGATAATTGTTTGGAAACGCAGGCATGGTTCAAAAAAGATCCGTTCCAGAAATCCTTAAAATCACTGTGAGCATCCAATACTATAACTGAGAAATCAGAATGAAGAGATTCCATTCCTTTAACTAATCCTAAAGTTACGGCATGATCTCCACCTAGGCCGATAAGGAACTGTTTTGAATCAATCTTTTTTATTTCTGTAGATACTTGATCAATCATTTCTTCCGGAGTATCGTTCTCTAAAGTAGGTAATAATCTTATTCCGGAGATGAACGGTTCTAAGTTAAATTGCTCATCATAATATTCTAATTGATATGAAGCATCAATTATCTCTATACTTCCAAGAGATGCCCCTTTGCCATAAGTAACTTGATGTTCATACTTCACGGGTAGAATTACAAATTTGGAATTCTCGGTACAATACTCTTCCGGTAAATTCATCCAGTTCATTCTATTACCTCGGTAGGAATTTCTTCTAGATCACAAAAGTTAGTACAAAAGTTGTATGCTCCAGCATTTAAGAAGACAATTTGATCTCCTTCTTTAGGATTATCTAGATATACCCGATATCGGAATAAGTCCATCGAACAGGGAGTAATCCCTTTGACCACATAAGGCTTTCCTTGATTTGCTGGAAGTTCATTTTCTACTTTTAATTTCACCGGCACAATCAAGGCGTCCATATCACTATTGTACACAGAAGCATCGATAATGAGGTTATTATCATAGATTCTAAGGATATTTGTAACTAACTTTATTGCCGGAGCAGCGATAAATCTTCCCGGTTCTACCATTAGTTTGATGTTATGCTCATTGAGATAGGTTTTGAATTGAGAAATCTTGTTAAGGATAGAGTGAAAAACTTTTTCATTAGTGTTAGCATACTCTGCCGGAAGTCCACCTCCGATATTTACCCAGTTAATGCAATTTAAATTTTCCTCTTCCAGAATATCTTTAAAATCTTCTAGTAATTCCCATTCGCTTAAATTTTGGCTCTTACGATGAAAATGAACTCCTACTTGGTCAATCTTTGGATTAGTTCGAATTTCTTTAACCATTCGATTTAAATCAATTGAGTTGATCCCAAAAGCAAAATAACGTTCAGTGTTAATGGTGTTTTCTTTAAGTTTAGCTCTTAATAATAAATTTATTTTTCCATTATAATTATTTAAACGATCTAATAATATCTGAAGATCCGGTAAATTGTCCACTACAAAAAATTTAATCCCTTCAGTTAACAAGAAATCTATTTGTTGTGAAGTCCATCCTTGAGCTAGAAATATGATTCTAGACTTGTCCTTAACGTTCTTAAGTTCGTTTAAGAGATGAATACTGAACAAGCAGTCAGTTTCTTTCTCAAGAATAGGGGTTATCTGGGGATTAGTTTTAGAACTGTACGAGACTTTATCTGAGATAGAAGTAAGTTTATGATACTGTTCTAACATTATGCTCTTATGAAGGATAAATTTGGCCATCTTAAAGTAACCCTTCATCACTTAATTTTTCTAAAGCGTTAATCATGGCTAGAGGGAAGAGAATAGTTGCGTCTCCGATTACTGTAACAGCATCACTATCATCTTTTATTTTACCCCAAGATTTAGCTTCTTCAGTGGTCGCTCCGCTCATACTGCCCGAAGTTTTATGCGCAGTAGTAATGTATACTGCATAATCTGCCCCTCCGTTAAGAAGAGTACACAGGATAGCGTGATGTTTAGAGATACTTCCACCTAAGGCAATGATACCTTTTTTATCGTCATGACTAGTTGTGAAAAGAATATTCCCAAAGTCTTGAACTACGTCGATCACAAAATCTTTATGCTTCTGTTGGAATAAGTATAAATGAAATCCAAATGCTCCATCGGTAATAGCTGGACAGAAAATAGGAACATTATTCTTTGCTGCCTGATATAAGATGGAATTTTCATCTTTCAGGATTAAACCAATCTCTTTCAACATTTCTGAAACAGCCCAACGAGGTTTAATCTCATACAGATGCTGTAAAATAGGAGTGAGATAGTCTTCAAAATTCATGTAGCTTTCATTATTAATGTAAATGTTTCCTACTCGGTTAACCCCTCTTTCATGCAACTCTACATCATCGGCATTGAACTTTCCGATAGAGAAACTTTCTCCTTGAGCTTTCATGATATCTTCCTCAATTCCACCTACGGTGGTTACAATTACGTCTGCTAAATGTAATTGGATCAATTGAGCAAAAAAACCTCTCAGTCCAGAAGTAACCATATTAGAAGTGAAGGTTAGAAAGATCTTAGAAGAGTCTTTCTTCATCTTTACGATCACTTCACTGGCTCTGGCTAATTCCACGCTTTGATACCCTACGGAATGAAAGGAATTTAATAATTCCTTAACTTTAATATCTTTTTTCCACTTAAAATCTTGTACTTTCATTATTTATCTCCACAGATGATTTAATTGAATTATTATCAAATGATTATCAGATCATTTTCGTATATTATTTAACAGAAATAGAACTAACCCTTAACTTCCAGATACTCTAACTGAATCTTGGTAATTCATGTTTATTGTAAAATATAGCTTGATTTATATAAATTTCCCTAATTATTCCCTTGAATGTCATCTAGATCCATTAGCAACTGTTCTTTAGCATCTTTATATTTGTCATAATGGTCATGACAAACTTTTTTTCCGCCCCATTCATGAGTTGCTTCGTTTGTACATCCTGTTTCTTCGCATTCCATTATCCTTAATAAGGGGCCTTTCAATTTAAACTTTGCGAACATTTTTAAAAATACTTAATTTCTTACCTAAAATGAACCTCGTAGACGTACATTGTCATTTGAACCATGAACTATACAAGAAAGAATTAGATGCAGTTCTGGAAAGAGCAAGAAAAGTTGGAGTTAAAGCTATTGTTTGTTCTGGAGTTAACCCTCCGGCTAATCGTGAAGTATTAGAATTAGCGAGAAAATATCCGGATATTGTTAAAGCTTGTTTAGGAATATTTCCTATTGATGCTATCGGATTATCTGAAGGAGAGACCGGATTGCCTAAACATGAAGGGATAATCAACTTAGAAGAAGAATTTGCTTTTATTCGAGCCCATAAAGATGAAATTGTTGGTATTGGAGAAATTGGAATGGATTTTAACTGGGATAACGATCATCATCCTCAACAGGAAGAAAATTTTAGAAGAATTATTCGTTTTGCTCTTGAACTTAAAAAGCCAGTAGTTATTCATTCTCGTAAAGCGGAGAAAGAATGTATTGATATTCTAGAACAAGAGATTAAAAATAAGGAAATCAACGTAGTAATGCATTGTTTTTCTGGGAATAAAAAACTAATCAAACGAGCCGCTGATTTGGGACATTATTTTTCTATTCCTGCTAATATTAACAAATTACAACATTTTCAAACTTTAGTTGGAATGGTAGATATCAAACAATTATTGACGGAAACGGATGGACCTTGGCTCTGTCCCTATTCTCAAGGTCACAGTGAATCTGCTTTTGTATTGGAAGGAATAAAGAAGATTGCTGAGATAAAGAACGTTTCTATGGAAGAGGCTGCAGAGCAAGTATGGAATAATTATCAGAACGTGTTTGAGGATTAAAATGAAGCTTTGCAGTGCTTGTTTATTAGGATTAAAGTGCCGATATGATGGAAAGACAAAAACAAATCCAAAATTAATGGAATTAGCTAAGACAGAAACATTAATCCCTATCTGCCCAGAACAATTGGGAGGACAACCAACTCCACGTTCAAATGCAGAGATTAATGGTGGAGACGGTATGAATGTTCTTCAGGGTAAAGCTAAAGTGGTTGAACCAGATGGAACTGACGTAACCTCATATTTTATTTGTGGAGCAGAAGAAGTTCTTAAGATCGCTAAATTATTTGATATAAAAGAAGCAATTCTTAAACAGCGTAGTCCCAGTTGTGGTTCTGGACAAGTTTACGACGGCAGTTTTACCGGCCAAATAACTAAAGGCGATGGCGTAACAACTGCCTTGTTAAAGAAGAATGGAATCAAAGTAATTTCTGAAGAAGAACTATAAAGATAAAAAAATTAAACTCTTTGAAATATTAAACTTACTTTTTCATCAGGAGCAATAGCACCATATCTCTCTTGAAAAACAGCCAATCTACCACTTAGAGACATTGGATTGTGAAACTGCCTATTATCCGGAAACTCAGGGATTGCTTTTCCTAAAGATAATTGATGTATACCTAACGATGATTCAGGAGGACCAAAGATTCCTAAATTCAAGATGCCGTGATCTATTAAATAAGAAACAGGTTGACCTTCTTCGGTTCTCTGTAATAAACATCTATATTCTCTAATACCTCGACTACTAGATATTCTCTCTCCATTAACCAATCCTTCAATAGGGAGATAATCAGTACAACCTTCTGGTTTTACTTCAAGGTGAGTTATATCAAAAGAATAGCCTTCAACAGGGAGATAATGTTGATCTCTAAATCTTATCGCTCCAGTTATAGCAAAACTGTTACTATCAGCAACAATTGTTTCAATATCAACGGGTTGTTTTAATCTTTGCATTTTTATTCCTCCTCTTTAACTTAAATATAAAGGGTATTTATAAATCTTATTGTTATCCCAGAGTAGTCACAACTGGCAAAATTTATAAAGAAAGGGGTTATTTTAAGAGTAGATTAAAATGGATCCTTACGCTACTCTTGAAATCCCTCGAAATGCAACCCCTGAAGAGATTAAAAAAGCCTATAGAAGATTAGCGTTTCAATATCATCCAGATAGACATCCTGGTGATAAAGAAGCAGAAGAGATGTTTAAAAAAGCAGCGGATGCTTACGAAGAATTAACTAATCCTACTTCCCCCACAGAGCCAATCGAAGTCAAAGGACCAAGTTTTGGTGCTTTAGTTACTTCTTCTGCTAAAAGAGTTGATGATCGTCTTAGAGAGGACGAGGAAGTTCGTGAAAGAGCTTATGCTCGGTTTAGAAAAACAATAGATAAACAAGCAGAAGACAGAACTGGATCTGTTAGAACTACTCCTCCCAGAGCTAAACCCGCTCCTTCTAAACCTCTTGATCTAGAAGGATTTCTTATTCAAAGATATTTTGAATTAAAAGAGAATTTTCACCTAGATGTCCCTCAACCTTCAGGAACTATGGGTCTTTCTGATCTTAGTTATCTAATTGAAAGAGGAGGAACATCTGCTTTCCTTGATCAGGAAAATATCTCCAGCTTAGAAATATTGATTTATGTCGATCGTGATTTATTCTCTCAACATTATGACCTTCAATCTCCTGAAGTTGTTTCTACCACTCATCTCTTGCAAAAAGCGAGTACGATGGAACAATTGGTTTTTGGGATTATAGCTGCAGAAGGAGTTCTTAGAGAGTGTGGAACAGTTTTTACTCCCGAATCTGGAGATAGATTTCAACACTTATTTAAACAATTGTATAACTCTTTCTGGCCAAAAGGATCTAATCCTGATGCCGGTTTAAAAGAAACGGCTAATCTTATAAAACACCTTCAAAGGTATACTCAAAACACTCTTCTAGAGCAAAGAACAAAAGAAATGGTTGAATTGGCAGTAGTAGCTTTAGATCCTCAAGAAGATCTTTCTTTAGCAGAAATAACCGAAAAATTACTCCAAATCTATCAATGTTTAAGAAGTGTTCATGCTAAAGGGGAAGTCCCTAGAAATAAGGTTGGGGAGAGATATAGAGATTATCTTAATGTTGAACATGATTTAAGAGATCGAGGATATTCTAAGTCAGAACTTCAAAATTTGAGAGATATGATGTGGAGAATTCAAGGATACAATAAAAACAAATTAGTTTTGTCTTTAAAGGGAGTAGCCAACTTTTTAGGATTACTGGCTGAATCAATCCCAAAAGAACTTTTACCACTAGCTTCAGCCATGGTTGAACCTCTTAAAGTGGGTGCAAGTAGTTACGAAAATTATCATCTTGGAGATACTCAACAAGAATGGGTGAGGGTATTTAGAGAATATCTTCCTTTTTACTCTCGATTAGAACATAACGGAATTTCTCTTTATAATCAAGTTATGACCCGATTAGAATCTGCTTCTAAACCTTTAATGAGGGATATGGCTCCTCCATTACCCGATTATGCTAGTGGATATCATATTACTTTAGAAGCTGCTGCTTATGCTGGACAAAAGATGACTGAAGAAGCTTTAACTTCCCCGAAGCCACAGAAATTTTTAGAAGAGTTTGGATTCTTTCTAAAGGGTTATAGACAAAGTGAGTTTTACAAGGGAAACAGAACTGAACAAAAGAGAGAAAGAGCCAGAGTGTTTCCACTTACTCCAAAAATGACTCAAGCGTACAGTTTAATGTATAAGACACATCAGACCTGTCCAGGGGGATTAAGTATTAAGAAAGATTTAATGCAAGAATTGATAAACATTTATCTAAGTCCGGGGAGATAAGTTTAATTCGCTGGAAGAGCTTTTCTTTCTTTAACTGGTTCTAAAACTGAATAACGTCTAGACATTAATTCCTCTAGACGTTGATCTAATGAAGTTATATCTACTCCTGTTCCTTCCAGAAGAGCTTTGGCTCGAGAAATTCTACCCACTTCCATCAAACCCTCATCTGCTCCGGTAAGAGCACTAGCTAAAACGTCAGCTGCTCGAACCAATTCTTCTACTGCACCTTCTCTTTCTGTAGGGGTCATAGCTAGACTAGCTTCGACAATAGAATCACCACTAGTCCTATCTGGAGAAGGTAAAGCTGGTCTTTTATCAACCTCTTCTCGGATCAATTGGGCCAGATTTCTATCATAACCTAATCTTTTGCGTTCTCCAACAGTTTCTAAAGCGTTAGCTACATTTTTTAATTCTTGATTAAGATCATACCTAAATCGTAAAGCTAAAGCTTGAATAAAGGGCGCAGTGTTTTTGTTAGTTTTAAGAATATTCTCTCCAACAGAAGTTCCGTCGATAATCTCATAAGGAACTCTTCTGGTTCTGATAGACATTGCTTCTTCTAATGAGGTATACAATATTCTACTCTCATCTCTTCCTATCTTCACTTCAGTTCCTGGCTCTAATCGAGCAATCTGATCCAAAAAAGCAACAATTTCAGGGACCATATTTTTGAATTTTTGATCTTTAATCACTGAACGATATCCCAAATCAACACTGGAGACCCAATATGAATCAATAGCTGTAGCTCCGAAATCAGCTCTCAAATCCGCTTCAATTCTAGATCGAGTAACGTGCTTATTATGGTGATGAGCCTCTAATTTTTGAGAAGCGGTCGCTACATAATGACCATCACTTCTTCTTTGTCCTTGAAGTAGAACCAGAGCCCCACCATGGGTGGGATTATAAGATTCAATTATTTCTGTAAAAGTTTCTTCCCATTCTGATCGATAATCAGAGTTAGCTCTAAACCTATGAATCAAATCTTTCATCTCATCAACACGAAGCATATCTTTTGCTAAATTTAAAGTTACACCCAGAACAATCTCTCTAACCTGAGTCTGAACTCTTCCTCCCATTATATCTCCAAAATGTTCATTTAATTCTTGAGCATCCATCTTAGCGAAGTATAAATAAAGAGCAGCAAAAGGCATTTCAGCATAATGCATATCTCTAGGGACTAAAATATCTTCTGATTCGGTAAACCCAATTCTATCGTCATGTCCATAATCTCTCACCAAACTTAACGGGGCAACTACCCATTGGACTGTTTTTTCTTCAGGAGTATTAGGAAAGAAGATATGTGATAATTTATAATTACGAGAGTAATACTCTTTAGGTCCACCAAAAGATAAAGTATCCAATAAACGTAAACTTAAGTCCATTATTCCCAGAAAAGGTTGAAGATTTATAAATGTTTTGTGCTTATCGCTATTTAATAGTGATTACAGCGATAAAATTTATAAATCTCCTCGTTAATGAACGAATATGACTTATCTAGATACTCCTGTTTATCTTAATTTATTTGAATTAACTCAAGGAGACCATCATCTTGGAAGATTGGAGTTATCTTTAGATCAATGGTATCAAATTCCCACCACTTATGATACTAACCAACGAGGTGGAAGACTATTTCTACCACATGTCCCTGGAAAAAATGTTAGAATCGATTTAGAATATGGGGCTAAGATTAAAACCATAAATGAATTTAATGACGGATCTTCCGTGGTTTCGTATCCTCTTCAAAATCCCCTGTTTCATAAGAGATTATTACATTATTCTGATGAAAGCCATTATACGTTTCAAACAGCTTATCCACCAAGGGACTTTCGTCCAGGTAGTCTATCTAAAGCAGTTAAATTAACTCGATCTAATGCTAGTATTAAGAAGCGTCAGAAAGAAGTTGATCCAGAATTCGTTCAAGAAATAATTGCAGGGAGTGACGATTTAGAATTGATTCTAAGCAATTTATTTAAATTTGTTTCAGAAAGATCAAATCAACAGGTAAATAAAAATAATGATTATTCTGACTTTTTAGTGAGATATCGCGAGATAGAGACTGAGGGTAGTTTTAAGGGAAGTTGTAAAGAGATATCCACTATCACTGCTGGCCTAGTTAATGCTCTTGGGTTAAGATCCAGAAGATTAAGTGGCTCTGTACATGTAATTACTGATAAAGAAGATGATCCTTCTGTTTCTGGACATAGTTTTGCTGAAGTATATGTTCCTTTAGATAGAAAGCATGGTTTCTGGCTTTTAGTTGATCCTGCCATGGACAATTTATATAATTCTAGACGTTTCTTACATGAAAAAGATGTTTATACTCTTGATGCTGCTTTACCATTATTTTCAGATACTACCAAAAGTGCGAGAATAAAAGTTAGGTATGTGTAATTATTCTTATGTTTTCTATCCAAAATTAGTGTTTTGATTATCCCCTAATTCTTCTGTGGTGTCCTTCTGTTCTTCTTCAGCAGCAATCTCTATCTTGGGTTCATTATTAACTACTACTTCAAATTGTTGGAACATATATCTAGGAAGATAAGTTCGTTCATAATATTGATAGAACTCAATCATGTTAAAGTACTCAATCAAGTCTTTAAATTCTTCTCTTAACTGACTGATTAAATGTTTAATTCTGGTCTTATCAGTAGATTCAATATCTACTTCCATGTTCCAGTCACCGATAGTCTTGTTTACTTGAACTACTTCTCTAACTCGTAAAAAGTGGTCTAACATCTGGATTTCACGTTCTTGACTGATGTTATGCAGAGTTAAGAATAGTCTAAACTTGTAGATCCCTAATTTATTGGTATCAATAAGATACTTAATTCCCTTAATGACTTTTCTGCGTTTAAGGTTCTTTAATACTACTGCTGCAGTTTTGATATTTATCCCCGACAATTTTGCTAGGTGACTAACTCTTAATAAAGGATTATCTAACAAGTTTTTCATCACTCGCATTTCATTTCCAGTAAACACTTCCACTTCTCTATCTCCGCCAATAATAATCTCTGGCTCAAAACTATTTACTAAAATGGGACTTTTAAGTAAGTAAGAACGAGGATAAATATGGGTAACTAGATTAAGAATCATCTTAAAGTTGTTTAAAGAAGGGATCAGACTACACACTTTTCTTAATTCTTTATTAAATCGGGAAGGATTAGGCGATTCAATGTCCATACATAAGTCAAATTCCCCATTTAATTCATACATAGCTACAATATAGTTATTTTCACTTAATTTCTTGATAATTTCAATCTTATCCTTTTCACTGATATATCCCCCTTTGAAGTAAACCCTAAACATGATTAGGCCAAAATAGGAGTAATCAAAAATACAGTACGGATTATACAAGATTCCTTCCCTTTGCAGGCTCTTAAGAGTATACTTTATACGCTGAGGGCTTTTCTTAAGAACTTGAGCCATTTCTTTGATTTTTCCTCTTCCATTTTCTGCTATCAGATAGAGTAAATCACTATTAATTTTAACCATTTGGAGTAAAAGTTTTTATTTACTTATAAATATTCCTATTTAAATGGATAAAAAGCAAAATAGCATAACCATAATGTTTAAATATAGGGATTAGTATACTAGTTGCTATGGTGATGGAACTTACTAAAAAAGGTATTTTTGATGCGGCAGTTCTATATTTAAGCAGTTTTGCATCAAATCCTCAAAAAGAAGAGCCATTAAAAGAAGGAGTTTCTGAACGTCACCCAGGTAAGTTAAGTACGGGTACAATCTGGGTTTATGATGGCCGTACAGTTCTAGAACGAGCCATAAATCAAGAAGTTATCGTAAAGCGTCAAGGAATAAGAGACCCAATTAATGTTCCAAATTTGGAAGATTTAGCTGGATTGGTGCGTGCTACTCCCGATGCAGATATCACTTATTTTGTTAATACCGAGAATAAGACCGTAACTCCAGTTAAAGGACAGTTACGTAATTATGATCGAAATGAGGATTTATATGCGATGGGTCAAAGATTACCTGATGACTTCTTATCTTATGATGGCAGTGTTCCTAAAGAGAATGTGGGTGGAAGAACAGATACAGCCATGTTAGCTGCTAAAGTAATGAATGCTGCTCCGGTTAGCGATGGTTCAGAAGTTAGAGTGATTATCGCTAAAGAAACACCTTATGCTAATACTGAATATGGAAAGATTGCAGAATTTGGTCCAGAAGGATTATTATACAAAGAATTCTTCTTAAAGAGAGACCCTACTCATACTGGTCCTTTTGTAGATGAAACTCAAAAGTTAGTAGGGGTATTGAGAGAATATAAACCAAGTGTAAGTGGTCCAGTAGAGTTGGTTCAAGAAAGTTATGTTTCTTTAGAATCTGGAAATGTAAATTATACTCCGGTTAGAGCTTTAGAAAGAGCAGCATAAATATTTTTACTTTTTATCCAGGGCCTATTTTTAGATGTTTTTATTTGTTGAGAATACCCTGTCTCTTAGGGTGATTTGGATTTTTATTTCTTTAGATAATAGGTAGAAGAATTACCCCGTACTCTTCCCCGTTGATGATTAATATTACTGAAGTCATTAGCAGCAACTTCATCCAAAGAAAGAAGTAAAATGGTTTTGACGATAGAATCCGATCCTCTAAGCTTAGGTAATCTATGATATAAAGTAGAAAATTCTCCCCATCCTCCTCTCCCTGCTCCCTGGTCTAAATAACTATGGATACTCTTTGCTTGACGAATTCCCTCATGCTCAGGAGAAATCTCTTCTTTTTTCATTGCTTTAGTTCTCATCTCAACAAACTCATCAAAAGAATGATAAATAAATAATGAGGGCACATCATAATTTGTTTCTTCAGCACAGAACAAATGATCCACTAATCCATTAGTGGTTCTCATGCCCCCTGGGGTTCTCCAAGGGATGTCCGTTTCTAAAACAGTTTTACCAACGGTATCTTGGTGAGAAAATGATTTAATAACCTCAAATAAATCAGAGACATTAGTAGTGATATCCTCAACCACTTCGCTTGCTGAATTAAGTAATGGATCATAAATGACAATATTACAACTAAGCCCTAAAGCTAAAGAATTCCTGACTCTTTGAATAGAATTATAAGTCGGATTTCTTACTAGTTCAGGTAAACTAAAATTGGAGGGATTCTCTCCGGTCTCAAGGATCAGTTTTCTGAATTCTTCTCTATTTAAGGCCATAATCTTAGGAAAATACTTTAATTTATAAAGTTTTTGAGAGATATTACTTAAGAGTAGTCATAACTCTTTTTACCTACAACCACATAAGAATCTTCTGTCTTTCTATCGATTACTTTAAATCCTGCTTTTTCCATTCTAGCGATGGCTTCTCCACCAAAATCTCTCCCTTTAGTAATTTGATGTTTTGGCAAGTAATGATATAACTTTCCTCTTTCTTTTAACACTCGATGGGCTTGCTGGTAATTTTTTAAAGAAAAGAAATCATCTGAACTTCTAGGTGTTCCGGCATCAAAGATGAGAAAGTCAAACTCTCCCTCTTTAAATTTGGTTATCTTTTGGACAATATTGCCCCTTACTCGTTTAATCTTCTTATTCTCGAATAACTCTTGGGAATAAGGATTATATTTAGCGATCTCCGTGACGTTTTTATCAATTTCAATAGTAATAATCTCTTCAGCAGTTTTAGCAGCAATTATGGCCGTGTATCCTAATCCTGTTCCGGAATCTAAAACTTTACCTTGCAGTTTATCTTGTTCAACTCTTTCTACAAATTCTTTTTTGTGCATTGAGGTTCCCGATACTTGAAGAATGGGACGATAAGAAGTAGGAACTAATTTGTATAAAGAGTTGGTTTCTGGAGAAAAGAATTGTACTTTTTCTAACTGACTCTTAATTAAGACATAACAACTATGATCATTATCACGAATTTTTGGAAGAAGGATGTCCTGTTTATTGAACAAAAACCCTTTTGCGCTTAGTTTAATACTGGTTTGAGTAATCCCTAGATCTAAACTTACTTCAATCTCAGAAGATTTACATTTTATTGCTTGAGAAATTCTTTGTAAGTCTTTTGAACTAAGTATGGGTAACATATTTAAGAGGATTACTTTTTCTTTTAAAAACATTACTAATCTATATCCAGAAATATCATTAGTATACTTTATTGTTGGTACCCAAAGGGATTTTGTATGCCTTTAACTGCAGCTAAAGTATGATAGTTTTTTCTTTCAAACATAACTCTTAAGGTCTCCATCTGTTCTGGAGTTAATGTTTTTAACTCTCTTCCACAAACTCCATTTCTCGCCTCTATTCTTCCAGGATCTTTTGAAAGTAAAACCTTCTTTCCCTCTAATAAATCTCTTTTTAGGTATTCCAATGCAGATTCTAAGCTCATAAACCCGGTTAATGCACTTGAATTATAATGACAGAAGGTTTCACTTCCGGTATCACATCTATCTCTTCCAATAAATACTTGACATCCATAGTCGTTAAGTCCTTTTTCTCCTTGACCAAAATTAATTAGTGATCTTTCATATCTTTGTTTAAGTTCTTGACGATATTTTGCTGTGGCCCAACCACTTTCCATTCGAAGAATGGCCTCTGCTAATTGTTCTGAAGTAAATATACCTCGAGAGATTGCCAGGTCTAACAACTTAGAATTGTGCTCGTAATCATCAGGAATCATAGTTGGATGTAACTTCCCAGCATTTATTGCAGCCCAATAGGTTCTTAATGATCCCTCAGACTTAGCTAAATCATTAACTCGATCGTAATCAATTATACTTCCTCCACAAACGATGATTTGATCTGCCGCCGATTCTAGACTCATCGGGAAAGCATGTGAGGTATCTGCTTCAGTAAGAGAAGTGAGAATGGGAAGTGCTCGACGAGGATGAAATATAGCATCTTCCGCAAGACGTGAAATAACTCCAATCACATTTGACTCATCGTGAGCAGCTGGTCCTAAAGATTGACGAAACATTTCTTGATCAAATCCGAAATAACGTAAAATTGAGGGTTTAATTTCTTCTAAATCAGAATATCCTCTGGATACTAAAGACCAAAATTGTTGTTCGGTGTTCATCTTTATTTTTTAAAGAGGGATTATTTATAAATGTTTCCATTATAACTACTGTCTAGAGATTACATTTTAATCCCCTTTGTAAAAGATACGATTCTTATAACTTTTACTAATATTTATAAATTCGAAGAAAGTTCTTATCTTGGTGATAATATGGGGATACATCATGAATTTAAAGAATTTTTAGAACACTATAAAGTAATCGGATTAGCAATTGCATTTATCATGGGCGCTGCTGCCACTGCTTTAGTTCAATCTTTAGTTAAGGATATTATCATGCCTATCATTACTCCTTTTATTCCTGGAGGAGGTTGGCAAACGGCTACTTTTAGTATGGGTCCGATAGTGATTAGTTGGGGAGCTTTCTTAGCTGCTTTGATTAACTTTGTTATCTTAGCTTTGGTAGTATTTGCTGTAGCTAAGTGGGTATTGAAAGAAGAGAAAGTTGAGAAGAAGTAATTAGAAACGTTTATATTCTTTTATTTTATTCTGATTATTATGAAACTTCATATCTATCTCTTCCGACATGCTCAAACCTATTATAATCGGGATCATAAATTTACCGGTTGGAAAGATTCTAAATTAACTCCCTTAGGAATAAAACAGGCTCGACTAATTGCTAACAAATTAAAGAAAAAGAAAATTGATGTGGCTTTCTCAAGTCATTTATCTCGTTCTAAAGATACATTAAAAGCAATTTTAAAGTATCATCCGGAATGTAAAAAGAAAATTGTTGACGATAGAATGATTGAACGTTCTTACGGAAAGTTGCAAGGAACTTCACATACTCAATTTGTGCACTTAATGGGTGAGCAGGATTATAAGATGATGTTGCATTGGCATAAAATAGATCATCTTCATGGAAAAGAGAGAACAAATTTCATTCGCAAGCATGGAGAAACAGATTTACAAGTCGTACGCAGAAGTTATGCTCATGTTCCTCCTAAGGGCGAAAGTGTGCAAATGGTGGAGAAGAGAGTAAATTACTTCATCCAAGATCTATTAGAGTTCATGGCCTTTAATAAAGTGAACGTAGCTATTTCTGCTCATGGTAATTCTATGCGTCCTTTTCGTCGCTATTTTGAGCACTTAACTGTTCATGAGATGATGGAATTAGAAAACCCCTGGGACGATTATTTTGAGTATACCTTAGAAATCTAATTATTGATAGTAGTCTGCAATTTTCTTTTTGGTTTATCCCCAGAAGCAAAATATTTTTCGATATCTTTAAATTGGTGCAATTCTATCTCTATTTTACCCAACTCCTTCAGACCTTTGGGAGTAAAAAAAATCACGTGATCATCATATTTAATCAGTTTTTGGTCCTCTAAACTCTCTAGATTCTTATACAAAGCACGTTCTTGTTTAGTTACAATTCCCGAGTATAAGATCCAATCGATAAACGTTATCTTTGAGGTCCTTAAAGTAAGAGGTTTCTCTACTAATGGCTGATTGATCACTTTGTAAAACTGCCCTAAGGAATACAGAATAAGTTTTTCTACTTGAGTTAGAGCCATATTATACCTTAAAGTAATTGAAATATAAAAACATTTGCTGAGAAAAGACTAACGTCTTCTGAACGGCTTTCGTGGACCGCCTTGACCAGGTCTTCGAGGACCACTATGGTGACTAAATCTTCCTCTAGATCTATCTACTAACGAGGTTGCTGCAGCACCAAAAGCATTCTTAGCCTGTTCAGAATGATATTTGTGTTCTATTATAGGGATAGTCATTCGAGTAAGTTTTTCAATATCTCGAAGGAAGTTACGTTCATCTGCAGCACAAAATGAGTATGCTGTTCCATCTGCTCCTGCTCGAGCTGTACGTCCGATTCGATGTACATAACTCTCTGGCTCGTTAGGCAAGTCAAAATTTATTACATGGGAGATTTGTTCGATATCGATGCCCCTAGCGGCAATATCCGTTGCTACTAATACTCTTGAATGACCAGATTTAAAATTTTGTAACGCTTTAGTTCTTTGAACTTGAGACTTATTGCCATGAATAGCATCTGCAACGATATGATTTCTTTCAAGCATTCTAGCAACTTTATTGGCTCGACTTTTAGTTCTAGTAAAAACTAAGACACATTTAAGATGATCATGCTTCAACAGTTCTAACAACAACAAGTCTTTATTATTTTGATCAACAAAAAATACTCGTTGTTCTACTTTCTCTACGGTAGTGGCTTGAGGAGCTACTTCTACCTTAATTGGATTAGTTAATAATCGGGCGGCAAGGTCAGCTATCTTTCCAGACCAGGTGGCTGAGAAAAATAAAGATTGACGTTGTTGAGGTAAAGCTAAAGTAACTTTACGTACGTCATTGATGAACCCCATATCTAACATTCTATCTGCTTCATCTAAAACAAAAAATTCAACTGTTTTAAGTTTGATATATCCTTGGTTCATTAAATCTAGTAATCTACCAGGAGTAGCTATTAAGATGTCCACTCCTCGAGAAAGAGCTTTAACTTGCGGTTGTTGGCCTACTCCTCCAAATATTACTGTGTGTCTAAACCCTAAGAATTGTCCATAAACTGAAAAACTTTGATCAATCTGTGCTGCTAATTCTCGGGTAGGAGCAAGAACTAAAACTCTGATCCCACCATTAGGTTTTCGATCTAAAGACATTCGTTGAAGTATTGGAACAACAAATGCAGCAGTCTTACCCGTTCCGGTTTGAGCGATACCCACCAAATCTTTACCTTCTAATAATGGCGGAATAGCTTGAGCTTGAATAGGAGTAGGAACAGTATATCCTTCTTTAGCTAACGCTTTTTGGATTGGTTCAATCAATTTTAAATCTTTAAAAGTCATATTTTAGGAGAAAAGAGGTGTCCTTTTATAAAATATAGTTTTGAATATGGGAATTCTAGTTTGATTTAACGAAAATAAGTTTCAAGGACGAGGAGAATTCATCTGTTCAAGGAACTCACCATGGACATATTTTAAAATACTTAATCTGAGAGAACATAGGGCAGAATAATTTATTCCTTCTTGCTCATCTGCAGAGTGAAAGCGAACTAGAGGTTGTGCCGAAATAGACCTTGTAGCGTCTCTTAATCTAGTGTATAAATTTTGATGATTACCAAATATGTGATTCCATCCACTACCACACACTATTCTTCCATCTAATCCCTTAATTAATTCAGCCGTTGCTTGATCTCGCTCGTTCATTTGATAAAAATCATGTGTTTCCTTATCTTCCTTATCGGGTGGCAAAAGGTAAGTGCAATCCAGACATTCTTGAAAAAAAAGGATGTCTTCAGGGGAACCATTTTTTAGAATATCATAAACTCCTTCAAATGCCCAATTCCCCAATTCTTTTTTTACTGCTTCATAACTACGTTTTAAGCCTATACCACAAATCATCAAATAGTCATGAAGAGAAGCATCTTTGAATGTATCACTTGTAAATCTCTTTCTTTCTTCGGGTTCGTTTCTTGTCCTTCTATTTTGTTCATCAAGATTTTCTAAAACCTTATCTACTCCTTCATCAAGAAAATGAAGTTCCACTCCCGAAACTTCTGCTTGATAAGTTTTAGCTGCTAAATATCCCCCACACACTAATTCTCTTAGTTTTAATCTTCTTTCTAGAGGAAATAATGATTCAAGTTTCTTTAAGTTTTCTTGAACGATATGAAAATGATCTAATGTTCCTTCTAAGACAATGTGATCTGGACGAGCTCGACGGAAAAGGTTCAGATAACGCCCGGATTTACATAAATCAAGATGATGTTCTCCAACAAGATCAATTGAAGTAAGCATTTTTAACTTAAATAGGCTTTAATTTATAAATGTTTCTTATTATACTCACTATGCAGTGATAACTAGTCTCCATTGTTCAAAACCAGAAAGATATTTAAACCAGATAAATCTACCACAATCATTCAAAATAAAAAGGTGATGATGATGAAATTAATTCTTAAAAAGAAGCCTAAGGGCGTAACTATCATTGAAGGATTTCCTGGATTTGGATTAATTGGTACGATTGCTTCAGAATATTTAATGGATCATTTGAAGATGGAGAAGATTGGCATTGTAGAAATGGATGAAATTCCTGCTATGGTAGCTGTACATCAAAATCGGGTGATAGAACCGATGTCTATTCATTACAATAAAGAATATAATATTGTTATCGTGCATGCAATTAACATCGGAAAGGATTTGGGTTGGAAACTAGCAGATTTAATTTTAGAATTAGCTGATGTCTTACAAGCTAAAGAGATTATCTGTTTAGAAGGAGTTGGATCACCTAATCCTGATGCAGGTAGAGTATTTTATTACACTAATGGAATGAGAACTGTGGGTAAGGAATTAGGAGGATACGCAAAACCTTTAATGGAAGGTATTGTGGTCGGAGCAACAGGAGCTTTACTGGCTAAAGACGTTAAAATGTCGTTAGTGGCCTTCTTTGCAGAGGCTCATAGCAATATGCCTGATAGCAAAGCTGCTGCTGAAATCATTAAAGCTTTAGATGCTTACACCGGTTTAAATGTTGATCCTAAACCTTTATTAAAACAGGCACAGGAATTTGAAGAAAAGTTAAAAGGCTTGTTAAATAAAGGTCAAAAGGCTGAAGAGATTCAACAGAAAAAAATGTTGAATTATGTGGGATAGTCTAGAAAACGATTTAAATGACTTATTTTTAATTATTATTTAGGTGATATAAAATGGAAGCAAGAATTAGAAATGATGATTTAGAAGGAACTTATCGAGTTTTAATGCACGGAATGGTGGAATTGCAAGCATTGACTAAAACCAAACCCAAAAAAGAGTGGGAGTTAATGGCAAAGAAATTGCAGAGCGAACTTACCCTTTTATTACGTCGTATACAAACTACTCGACCCGGAACATCTGCAGAAAGATTGTTTGTTACTGATGCTAATGGGAAAGTTCTAAGCGCCTTGAGTAGTCTTCAATTAATGCTTAGATAATTCTTACTTAATTATTTTAGTTCTAAAATCTTTAGGCATTAATCAAATAATTAGGGAGAGAATTTATTCTTCAAGGTTTGAGTTTTGCTTAAAACATTTAGATGTCTCTTACCGAAAGAATTAATCTTTAATTAATTCTTTCATTCTATAACCTTCTTATCTAAAACTAGAACCTATAAGCAGATAGTTAAGGATAATTCTTACTGGGGAGTGCTATTTTTAGAAACTATCAAACCGCCCATATAAGTTTGTTCGTAAACTTTAATTCTACGATGAAAGATAGATTCTCTGCCATTAAAAAGAGTAATATCTCCTTGAATAAAACTTCTGTAAACCCAGTTACCTTCCTCAAAATGAGCTGGTCCTCGGTAGGGTTTTGATTCTTCCACCTTAGAAAGAGCTAATTTAAGAAATTGATAAGTTCGACTTGCAAAAGCAATTTCTGATCTAAATTCAGGTATCATGCCCCCATTGTAAGACATTGCCCAAATCGGTTCTCCGCGAAATCTTACAATCTCTTGGCCAGGAGCACTGAAAAAACCACAATAACTATCTCGATACTCAAAATCCCCTTCAAAGTATTCTAGCTCCTTAAAACCAGGTCTTTGCGGAGAAACTTCTTTACCTTCTCCAGCGTAAGTTTGAATTTTAGCTTTGACTAAAAATTTTGCCAATTCTTCATTTGTGAAATTCATATATTCATTTTTGGGGAAGCTTATAAAAATCTTTCTTGCAAAATAGTAAAATATTTGTGAATTACCGTTTTCGAAAACTTTTTTGACAATTTTGACGCACTTTTCTTTCAAAAAACTCTTTCTGAAACTTTTAAGCGATACTTACAAATTTAATCCTTAAATTGTACCCTTATTTTTCTGCCTGGGCCAGCCAAAACAGACTAAACTCCCTTATCTCTCAAGAATGTCACATTTTGTGTAAAGTGTGTCTTTTAATGTCATAAAACATGTCAAAAACGAAACATTTAAATAAAACGTTACATTTTCAAGAAGATATGGTCCAACCAATTAGAAAAGGGTACTCGCGAAGCCAGTATCATCTAACTGAAGACCAAATAAAACAAATAATCAAAGTTACAGATAGTCTTCGTGACAAATTAATTATTAAATTGTTAGCTTACTGTGGGTTGCGTCGGTTTGAGTTAGCTAAAATAAAAATTGAAGATATCGATGTCGAACATGCCAAGATTGTGATTTTAGGTAAGAAAAATATTCAACGCCAGGCGACCATTTTTTCAGACCAACTATTAGAAGATTTAAAGTTATATCATCGATATGTATTAGAAGATAAATCAAAAGGATACTTATTTCCTGCGGTTTCCTCGCTAAATCAGGAAGGACATATCTCTTCAACAGAAATAAATAGAATTGTAGCTAAAGCTGGCCAAAGGGCTAATATCACTAATCCTAACCCCGACCTAAAGAATATTAACCCCCACTTATTTCGTCACAGTTGTGCTCGTATATTGAAAGATAGAGGGTTAACTTTAGAAGTTGTTCAGAGGGTCTTAGGTCATTTAGATTATCGCATTACTATGAATCTGTACGGAACTAAAAGTATAAGCGAAATGGACGATGAGCTCAAAGAAAAAATGGGAAATTTGTTTGGATAGGGTGTAACTTAGAGATAGTATTTAACCGATAATCCTCACTTAAAGATTTTAAATAATAATCAAAAATAAGGGGTCTCAAACATTTAATAATTAATCAAAATGTTTAGATGTCTTCACCTAAAAGATATAATCCTAAATTATTAGTTATGCGCTCCATTTTATTTTAAACTATTTAGTCAAAGATTAAATATTTTATTGCGACTTCCAGATAATTTTGAACGAAGTATTTATTAACCATTAATGAGATTTAAAGAAATAAAATGATCTCTCTTCATCCTAAAAAAGAACAGTTTGACATTATTATTATTTCCGGAGAATATTACGATGATCATCCTCTTTCTCCGGCAGGAATTATTGCTAGAGTTCTAGATGCTAAAGGTTATTCTGTCGGTGTGATTGAAAAACCTAAGACTAAAGAGGATTTTACAAAATTAGGTCAACCAAAATTATTCTTTGGAGTTACTTCTGGAACTGTTGATAGTATGTTATATAATTATTCTCCACTAAAACGTCGAAGGATGGATGACCCCCATCTTTTTATTACAGAGATACCAGAAAGAGCAGTAACTTTCTATTGTAATAAATTAAGAGAATATTTCAAAGGTTGTACCATGGTCATTGGAGGAGTAGAAGCTTCTTTACGCCGTTTTGCTCATTATGATTATTGGGATAATAAGATTCGGAAGAGTATCTTAATGGATTCTCGTGCTAATATTTTGGTTTACGGAAGTGGAGAAAAGCAAGTAATCGAGATTGCTCAGCGCTTAAAAGAGGGTAAAGACTTACGAGGAGTAGAAGGAACTTGTATCTTAAGCAAAGAACTTGATCAGGATAAGAAGATAGAATTATTGCCTAGTTTTAAAGAGGTAAAAGAAGAAGATCCAAAATCTAAAAGTAAATTCTGCGAAATGCAAGTTAAATTTTCTAACACTAAGAATCTAGCACAAGAATATGACAATAATTACATTATCCAGTATAAATTTCCCAATTACACCTCTGAAGATCTAGATTGGATCTATTCCTTACCTTACACGAGAAAACTACATCCAGAGTCTCTTTTAGGGATGGCTAAATTTTCAGTTGTGACTCATCGCGGTTGTATTGGCCGATGTAATTTCTGCTCCATTACTTTACATCAAGGAGACAAGATTGTTTCGCGTTCTGAAAAAAATATACTTCAAGAGATAGAAAGATTGACTAAACATCCTGAATTTCAAGGGAATATCGATGATCTAGGTGGACCTTCTGCCAATATGTATGGAATGGATTGTGCCACTAAATGCGGAAGAAATTGTATCTCTTGCGGTAAGCTCAATAGAACTCATGCTCGCATCATTGACTTAATGAAGAGAGCTAGAGAAATTAAAGGGATTAAAAAAATATTTATTCGTAGCGGAATTCGTTACGATCTTGCCTTGGAATCAAAAGAATACATCAAAGAAGTTTCTGAACATCATATTTCCGGCTGCTTAAAAATTGCTCCGGAACATTTTTCTCCCAAAGTGTTAGATCTGATGGGCAAGAAGAATGATCGCTTTGAAGAATTTTATGGCTACTTTATGGAGCTGAATAAAAGTAAAGGTCAAGATTTAAGATATTATTTCATGATTGGTCATCCCGGTGATGATGAAAAAGAAGTAGCTCTACTAGTAAAGAAATTACAAAAATTACAAAATATTGAGCAGTTTCAATTATTTACTCCTACTCCGATGACAGATTCTACTTGTATGTATTGGACTGGAATGAATCCTTACACTCTAGAGAAAGTTAAGGTAGTGTATGATTTTATTGGTAAGAAAAGGATGAGAGACCAGATGTTAGAATTAGTCAAAGAAAAAGAAGATTATAATTAATGCACCTTATATTCATAATCCACTTCTCCCGCTTTCAAAACTCTAGCTAATTCTCCAAACAAGGATTTGTTAAGTTGAGTCATTCTCTGAACGTAGCGGTTGGATTGATGCCTAGCTCCGAATAATTCTCTTCCTGAAGCATCTTGATATTTAAAATGTGTTTCTAGCTCGCGATAATATTCAACTCTTCTTTCAAGGGTATCTAACCAGTTTTTAATTACTTCTTCAGCATTAGGTTGATCAATATACATTCTTGCAGTAATCTCACGAGTATAACTAGAAGCAGCGAAGTTAAAACCAGTTTTTATTCTACTATCCGGAAAAGGCAAATCCTCTCGATATTGATTCTCAACTTGCATAATAGGTGATCCTTCAGCAGCTTTATTTCTAAGCTCGAACAATCCACCTACCGCGGGAAAGGTAGCTTTTATTTTCTGCTGACCATCTCTGGATTTTAAGTTAACGGTGATTTGATGTTTTTCATCATCGTGGACACAATCTCCCCCATATAAAAATTCTGGAGGAATCTTTACCCCATAAGCGGCTTCAACTTTAGAACCAAAACCTGGAAGGAAATGATGATGATGAACATTTCCAGACCAGGTCCAACCATGTCTTGAATTTACCATCGACCCATTACTAGATGCACCATAAGAAGTACTGGTTGTCTTGGTTAACAAAGCGCCCTCATCAGTTGTTCTTCTAGCTAGAATAAGATCCTGCAATTGATGATCAATAGTCATAATTACTTTCCTTTTACTTTCTAAGTCTATATTTTAAGTCTGCTTGCTTCATTACATCGGCTAATTCTGTAAAAGTAGCTTTATGTAACTTATTTCTTTCTTTATTATATTTACGTGGTTGAAGACCTACAATTTCATCTAAATCTCTACCAGAAGCATCTTTTTCTTGGAAATGGGGTTCAAGTCCACGATAATCATCAAATCTTCGATCGACTGTTTCTAACCATTTTTGGATTACTTCTTCAGCACCAGGATGATCAATATCCATAATTCCTACCAGTTCAGTACGAGTAGCACAAGTAGCATGGAAATGATAATTAGTGTTGATTTGACTTTCTTCAATAGGAAGCATAGCTCGATATTTATCATCTACGGCTAGAATTGATGATAGTCTACCTTCAAGAGCTAGATTTCTTAATTGGAATAAATCAGTTAAATGACGAAAAGCAATTTCTATATTTTGAGAAGTACCTCCTTTTAGAAAGGTTCTAATTTTATCTCTTTCGTGATAAATAGTTCCCCCAATCAAATCACCTGGAACATCTAACCAATAACTTGTTCCCAAACTGTATTCGAAATTAGGGAGAAAAGAATGTTGGTCACTGTTTCTTCCAGTAAGATTATAACTTGCAGAAAAAGTTAGTGGATTAATTCCCGCTGTTCCTGCAGTGGCACTAGCACGTTTCTTAAGTAAAGGAAAATCGTTGGCTAAGTGTTTTGCAACAATAGCTCTTTGTAATTCAAGGGTTGAAGTATCCATTTAGAGGTAAAAAGAATAATTATTTATAAATATTTGTGTGCAGTTTACTACTCCAGAGGAGACACCAATGCTTCTAATCCTTCTTGAATATTTAGTGGAACACCTTTGGAACTTAATCTTACGACACTTTCATATCCCTCAAGATTATCTTCCTTCTGGAGAGCAGCAACGCCAATCTTTCTAGCACCGGCATTCTTAAGAGAACTGATCCTTCCAGGAGTTGCATCTTTCACTAAAGAGTATTCAAATAACACTCCTTTATATTCAGGATGTTTACCTAAAAATTCTTCAAGATTTGGAAGAGAAGTATCAGCAATTGTAGGATGAAATCCATCTGAAACAGCCGTAACAGTTCTGTCTAGTACTGCTTGCGAATAAAAGAATAACTCAAAAGGATTTCCAGGAATTCTGGTTGATGCTCTCGATAACTGCTCGTAAAGCTTACCACTCCCAACGTATAAAATCTTATGTTCAAAAGCCATTTTAAAGAATAAATAAAATAATTTATCCGCGCCAGCGTCTTAAAGTTGGAATCAACAATTGTGCTTGTCTTTGTGATTCTTCTTTAGAAACTTTCATCCGAGCGTAAATAAATCCTGCACATCTTCTGGTCATCTGTTCTTGAGTTACTTGTTTCTGAGTAAACTCGCCACGTTGATAACAATACTTGCAGTAATCCTTACTCTTGGCACGATCAATCTCGGTTCCGTAATCATTAGGACCGTAAACTAAAGTTCCACAAGATTGACAATAAATTTCTTTAACTGCTTCTTTCGGTTTTAAAAGACTTTCAGCATTAATTAATCTCATACTTCCACCCCATTTTTTACTTTTATAAATGTAATTTTAGTGATTAGTGCATCTTCTATTTTATAAATGTTTGTCTACTGGAAGAGATATTTTAGAAGGAGTATGTTTATTAAACATCTTAACATTATGGTCCTATTTAAGAGTAGTAAATGTCAAAAGGTTTATAAATAAAACTCCGTTCTATTAACAACATGAGACTCGAAAACTTATTGGATATTGACCCAAGATTGTATTTAGAATCCGTTGGTAGAACTGCTGCTGATTACACCTTTAAAGGAGTGCGTGTTTCTGTGGTAGGAGTTGTTGAACAGGGTATAGGATCACGTGGTCAAACACATGGTACTCCTCGTCAATTTCTTAAAGAAGTTCCTGCAGATGCTGAAGTGGTAGTAAATTACAAAGAAACATATCTTGTCGCTCAAGGTCTGCAACCTGGTAGTTTTGGAGTTAATCCTCATACTCCATATCAAGGCGTTATTACTGGACTTGCATTAATCCCAAGATTTAAGTAAGCTATCTTTAATTCTATTTTTTCTTCACCAGTTCTACTACCGTTTCCAGATGAGCTGTTTGAGGAAATAAATCAAACACTGCTACACTTTTAATCTCATAACTACTAAATTTAAGCACATCCTTCGCTAGTTGCTGATGATTACAAGAAACGTAAACTATCACTTCAGGCTTTAATTCTTTCAACTGCTGGATAGTCTTTTCGTCCATGCCCACTCGAGGCGGATCAGTGATTACATACAAAGGAGAGTTTAATTTGATTTTACGTAGATGTTTGGCATCTAACACTACTGCTTGAGCATTTTTAACTTCATTTTGTTCTAGATTTAAGTTAGCAGTATCAATACAAGGAGCAAAACTTTCCACAATTGTTACTTCTTTAAATAAATCAGCATTAATTATACCAAAAGTTCCTACTCCGGCATATAAATCAAGGAGAGAACTAGATTTAGTATTGTATTTTTGCAACAATTGGTGTACATACTCTTGCATCTTTACTGCTAACAAAGTATTATTTTGAAAGAATCCCTGCACTGAATAAGAAAATTTCTTTCCCAGATATTCTTCTTGCAACTGATCACTTCCTTTAACTGCAAAGAATTCTTCCGAGACAGATTCATCCTGTTCAGGGGTAGTATAAGTAATCAGCACATTCTTCGCAGTAGTAGTTGCAGAGAACTCTCGAATTATATCTTGTGCTTCTTTAATCTTGCTGGAGTCCTCGTTAAGAACAAAAGAGATGGAAGAATCACCTAAAGAAGTGGTTCTGATTACAATATAATAAACAATATTTTGTCTTAACAATTCTTTCTTCTTAAAGAATTCACGTACTTCTGTTAACATCTCATTGATCCTTTCTTCAGCAATGGGGCAATTATCAATATCGACCACTTCTGAACTGTTATCTCTACTTCTTAATCCAATCTTGCCATTCTTAACCACAAAATCCATTCGATTACGGTAATGATATTCTTTATCAGAAAAAACTTGGACTTCGGAACAAGTTTGAGAATGAGATAAAGCTAATTCTTTAATTACCCATTGTTTCTTGTTGTTAAGTTGTTGTTTATATTCAACGTTCTGAGCAGTACACCCGTTGCAGCGATTGAAGTAAGGACAAAGTGGAGATACCATTTTTAATTAACCAATAACCTTCCTTCTCATCAAAGTATAACGTTTGACTCTATCTTCAACCACTGCAGGATGATTAGCAAGATAATCATATACTCTACCAAGTTTAGTATCTAACCAAGAACTTAGAGGAAGTCTTTTTTGTTCTCTTTCAGTCGCATCCCGTTGAAGTTTCTCGGATAATTTTCGATGTTCTTCATTAGTTTGTGATATGAACTTAAGATAAAAAGCAGGTATTTGGGTTAAAACATATATTCCCAACCCTAGTCCAACGTTCCCTAAGTTTACTTCAAGACCAGATTCAGAATTCCAGTTTTGAATAATGGTAAGAACAATTCCTTTAAAACCAGTATAATAGATTAATCCCGCTTCTCCGGCAAAATGTAAGATCGCTCCAGTATTATAAAGTTCTCTTCTAGACCGATCTAATTCCAACTCAGAAAAATTCACTCGAGAATCTAAATTATCTGATTTCATAAATCAAGTAAACCAGAAGCATTTTATAAATTTATGGAGAAGAATAACATAAAAGAAAAATTATACTTTACGAACACCTTCACGAGCTAAAACCACTTCCAAAGAAGTGCTTAACGCTTTCATATTGACAAAGGTAGGGATAAATAATCCACACAATGAATCAATACGAGAATATTGGGTTCCGATCTCAGTTAAGAAACTGTTAACCACCCTTTCTGCTTTCTCTTCAGGAACTTTACTTAATGGATCTAGAAGATATTTTCGAGAATATTGCTGCTCTCTTTCTGTTCCTTCAATCCCAAAATAGAGAGTTAAATGTGCTCCTGAAGGTTTAACCAACTCCGGATGATTACAAAAAGCACGATCTTGACAACAATATTTCAACGCTTCAAAGAGGTCTCTAAAATCTGGACACCACACTTGAGTTCTTCCAACTTTAATGGTTAATCCATCTTGTTCGAAAGTTACTCTCGAGATTCTAGGAGGAAGAGCTAAATCCATCCATACATCAGTTTTAAATTCAAAATAACGTGAATTTAATCCAGCATTTGAATATCCCTCTACCCGATATCCTAGATAAATTCCTTCAGAAGCATCTCCTTTCAAGGGATAAGAGTGAACAATTAATGAAGACGGCCTGGTAGAATATTGCAATTCAATAATATCCTTAGCATCATGAACCATAATCAGTAAAGAAGAAATCTTAAATATATTAAGCTATTGTCATTCCCAATTGGAAGAGAAATGGAGATAAAAAAATATATTGAAAATGGGACCTTATCTGTTCATGTAGTACCCCATTCCTCACGCCAAGAATTAATTGAGGAAGAAGGAAAACTAAAACTTTACTTACAAGCAGTTCCAGATAAGAATAAAGCGAATTTAGAATTGATTAAATTCTTCAAGAAGGAATGGGGATTAAAAGTAGAGATTAAATCGGGAATGAAAAGCAGAGATAAAATATTAAGAGTTCTTAATAACGAGACCATTTCTTAACTCTAATTGGATCAGCAACTCTTGGGAAAGGAATTTCTCCACGAATCATATCTTTGGAGATATAACTAAAACGGACCGTTCCAATTCCGGGGTTGCTTTCGACAATAGCGTTTTTATGTCCGAGAATATCACCCAACATCTTTAGTCCAGTATACCCATTTACGGGAGGAGCAACCCTTAATTCTAGATCAGCCCCTCTAGAACCACCCTGACTAAAGAATGTACCATAATAACAGACATGTTTACCTTGTCGTAAAGGACCGGCCAAAACAGAAGGATCAGGATTATAACTGCTTGAGCTGGGAGACAAGTCTAAGATCTGTTGTAATCCTTCAGCGGTTGGGACTTCTGTAACTACAAAGTGTCCTATACTCCAAGGAGTTAAATGTCCTCTAAAGGTATAAGTTGTGTCTACCATGGTTTTGTCTTTACTTTTAAGTTAATACTAGAATTGGCCCGGGGGTTATTTATAAAGCTTTCGGAAAAGTATATACATTATATGTGTTTTGATCGAAAAAAGATTACTGAAGAACTCTGAGCTTAACTCCCGCTTCCTTCAACAAAGCGGTTCCGACGTCGTCAGGATACATTATTTTAGCGACTACTTCCACGATTCCAGCATTGATGATCATCCTAGCACAAGTGCTGCAAGGAGTAAAAGTAGTATACATTATAGCACCGTTAGTAGAAATACCATGATGTGCAGCCTGTACAATAGCATTTTCTTCTGCATGGCAACAAGTGCAGGTTAATGAATAATCTCCAGATTTTATCTTTCCCAGATGTCGAGCGGTGCAGCGTTCACATCCACCATTTGTACAATGTTCAATTCCACGAGCAGTTCCATTATAACCTGTAGAAACAATTTGTTTATTCTTGACAATCATCGCCCCTTTCTTCGGTCCCATGCAAGTCGCTCGCATCTTTATCGCTTCAGCAATGTCCATAAAATAATGATCCCAATCTGGTCGTTTAGGTTGCAACTCAAACAGATGATCTTCTACTAACCTTTGCACTTTCTTCTTAAGTGTCTCTAGATCAGAATCATTGTTAAGGGTTACCTTAGCCATACTGGCCACCTTCAGCAATTGTTGAGAAGCAGGATTAGAGGTATTTTCTCGAGAATATATCTTTCTTAATTCTTCCAAGGTTTTTGGATCATTCTCACGATTTCTCGCCACCAAACGTTTCAAACAGACTTTCTCTGGAGCAATCACCTTAATCAATAAGAAATCTTCTCTTTTCTGCAACAATTCAACTTCTGCCGGATTACGTACTGAAGTAAAAACATAATTCTCGCCGTCTTTGACCTTCTCTAAAGCTCTTTTAGCCAGAATCTCAGCTCCATACCTGACACGTAATTCATTTCCCAGATCAATGAGTTTATCCCTTACTAGTTCAATCTTTCTTTTCTTGGCTTCTTCTCGGATCAGATCTGATAAAGAAACATGATAGAAATTCATCTTCTGCAGAATTTCTGCAACTGCATCTTTCCCTGCTCCGTAACTGCCAGTAATACCGATAATCATAGTAAAAAGGTTTTCATCCTGGTTTAAATATATAGTTATAAAGGAATAGTTATGATTAAACAGATAAAGACTTATAAAAAAGAAGTTTAGATTGTTTATTGGTGATCAAAATGGATTATAACCCCCCTTGTCTTAATGTTGATTTATCTAGACATAATGTTCAAATTTATTCTTTAGGAGATATCGTAAAGATCTTTCAGCCGGATAAATTAGGAAAGGGAATTAAACCTTATGTTAAAAAATATGATCGATTGGTTGAATTCTTATCTTCATTAGAACAGATAGAAGGAAATTGGGGTTTTCATCCACACACTAATCTATTTCATCCTTCTCAGGATCAAGTTACCAAACCAGCAGAGTGGAGAACTACCTCTTTAACTTATGGTTTAGTTAGAGACGTAAAAACTGGAGAAGTGAAGGTTACAAAAGATACTTTTGAGGGAACGGGTCCAAAGTATGATTATCTGCAAACGGAAGTACAAATAGTATACTTAGATAGCCGTGAAGGAATGATTACAGAAGCACTGGAAGGAGCAACCGACCCCTATCTTACAGAGAGACACTTAATTCCGCTGGGGATTGAATTAAGAGTGGCTTTAGGTTTAGCCGGAATACAAGAAGGAGTGAAGAAAAGTGATTTCACTTTAGGTGATAATTTCTTAGGAAATCATCGCGGAGGAAGTTACGTTAAAGTCTTAGGTGATCTAAGAAAGAAATTAACCGGTTTAGAAGAACCAGTATTATTTGGGAATGTTGGGCCAAAAGCATATCGCTACTTTGAGAAAGATACTCTCAATTTAAGGATCACTAATGTAGAGAATTATCGCTGGATGTTAGACCATGCCCATAATGCACTTTTAGAGATGGAAAGCACTCCAGAATTTCAACAGGCATATCAGTTGATAGTTGATCTTAAAGGTATTGATAAGAACCAATCGGGTAGATCTAGCCTTCTGGGTTGTGACGATCTTCATGCTTTAAGAGAAGCACTAGTTAGTGGAAAGTATAAACTTCCTTCAGAGACATTAGAAGAGATGATGACTGAATTAGAGTTAGCAGAAAGAGCAAATAGTTTAGCCAACAGACTTTTTCAAAGAGCTAAAGGCATGCCCAAACGAGATTATGATAAAGCTATTGAAGCATTGGCTGAATCTCAAAAAGGAAACGTAAAGTTGGCTAAAGTGTTGCAAAACATTTAATCAACAATCTACTTTTTGCTTTATTTTTTATTCTGTTTTTTAACTCTAGGAAGGAGGTTACAAAGGTTTTAAAACAGGAGCCGTTTGGAATTTATTTTGGAGTGGGATAATGGTTAGAGATATACATCAAGAATTAAGAGAAGTCGCTGCTAAGTTAAGGATTGATCCAGATCAGTATTCTACGGGAACATTAACTTCTTTAATTAGAACTGCTTACCGGGCAGAAGAGTACGCTCCAGATGAAGCAACCTTTTTATCACACTTCTTTACTAATTTAGATAGAAATGTTTACGCAGTCAATCCTGGACGAATTCCGGATGAACTTCTAGCTTTGAACATAGGAAGTTTTAGCCGTTCTGAACTTTCAGGAAGAGATCGTCTTCTAGCCGTATTTGGAGAGATGGAAGAAAGAAAAAGAAAACTGGAAGGAGAAGGTAGAACTTTTGAAGGATATGTTCCCTTAGCAGAAGTTGCCAGAGAAATAAGAGCTAATCCTGGGATTAGTTTAGAATTCTTTTTAGATAAGGCCAGAGCATTCCACGAAAGGTATGTTATCGGATATGGTCATGCTTCTATTGCCGAAGGAGATATGATCAGGATTTATACAGAGGGAGTCTCACAACTAGCTACTAAGTTCTTAGAATCAGCAGTGTTAGGAGCATACCAAGAGAAATCTACTCGCTACGTTTCTTTTGAGAAAAATGCTCTAGTGGTTCCTCCCACCTTAAGATATTCAGAGGAATTTTCTAGAAGAATAGATACATTCCATCAGAAAATTATGGAAGATTATGCTGCTTCCAATGTTGAAGTAAGATCCTTCCTGGAAGAAAAAGTGTTCAAAAGAGAGAACTTTGAAAAGAAAGCAGTTTATGAATCAACTGTAAGAGCGAAAATGTTAGATATAACCCGTTATTTTTTACCTTTATCAGTACAAACTAGTTTAGGCATGACCATGAGCGCCAGAACATTAAGAGACCACATTAGTTTCTTACTCTCTCAACCATTAGAAGAAGTGCAATTAATCGGGTATAATATGTTAGTTGAGGGATTAATGGTGTCTCCTTCCTTATTAAGTCACATTGATGTTAATCAACATACCGTTAAAAGAGATATTCGTATGCAGGATTTAGCACAAGAGTTAGGATTTCAGAGTGAACAAAGTCCGGTTGCTGGAAGAGAGAAGAATGCTGTACATCTAATTTCTCCGGTTGAATTCCCAGAAAACTATTTAGCAGCAGCTTTCTTAGCAGAATATTCCAATCAGCGTTTTAGTGAAATTCTGAGTCGAGTTCGAACCTTGCCTCCTACAGCTAAAGAACATATCTTTGATGCTTACTTAAAGGATCGTGGAGCTCATGATGCTATGGGAAAAGCTGCGGAGTTAGGCTTACTAGTGTTTGATTTAGTGTTAGATAACGGTGCTTTCCGCGATTTAGCCAGACATCGTAAAGGAACCATCTTAAGACAACGTTTCAGTCCAGAACATGGATTCGAATTGCCAGAGTTTATAGAAGAGCCAGAATTAAGTTTCGTTAAAGAACGATATGAACGTGCAATGGAGTACAGTTATTCTATCTGGAAAGATGTAGCCTTCCAGATGCCAGAACAAGCTCAATATCTTGCTTTGATGGGACATAAGGTTCAATACACTTATGCTGCTGATCCGCGACAGATGGCTTACCTGATTCCTTTAAGAACTCAAGAAGGAGGACACCATTCTTATCGCACTTTAACTCAAGAAATGTTTAGAGAAATGCAAAGAGTCCTGCCTACTTTTGCTAAACATGTAAGGGCTAATATGGAATCAGGAACAAGCAGACAGAAAGCTGAAGAAAGAGCTGCGGTTAAAAGAGAGATAGTTTAGGAATAATTTTGTTCTAGAGAATATTTAAAGAAAAAAATAAAAACGAAAGAAGACCTACTCTTCCTCTATCTCTTCAATTTTCTTCTTGCCAAAAAAAGATTCTAACTTCTGGCAACTAGTTTGCGCTTTATAAGATATTTTAGTCACACCTACCACCCCTCTTTCCTAAACATCTATCAAGAAAAATGAAAATCTACTGGTATATAAATTCTACTTTTTTGTGGTATATATAACTTAAAGTCACACATGATAAAAGTTATATGGAGAAAGAGATAATGATTAAGATAAGATTAAAAACTAAAAAGTAAAAGATTGAAATGATTTACCTATTCATGAGAGCAGTTCTTTCTCTCTTTAATACTGTTTCCAAATCTTCCAGAATCGTTGGAGATAATCCCGGAGCCAGGAGGATAGTCTTACTCTGACGATCAAACAATCTTTCTATTAAGATATCAGGAGTGATTTCAAGAACAACTAAATCATCTCTGCCTTGATGAGTCTGAGGAAGATAAATAATGGTTCTTTCAGGGGTATATCCTCCACTACCATCAGAAAGATGCGCAGGATTAGAATGAAACACTTTAGCATTTAGATCAGGATCATCATGATCAGAATATCCTAACATAGAAACAATACCCACCCCTATTTCTAAAACGCGATATTTGTCTAATCCAACTGCGTGAGCAGTATAATCCTTAAAAGGGTCAGAATCTGTCATGGGAAAAGTGAAGAGAGTTAGATATATATAGATTATGGTGAAGAATTAGTTAGGTTTCTTACCTAATTGTTTCTCCACAAAATTAATCAAGTTGTGTTCCAAAATCTTACCATTTCCCGCATCTATCTTCAAGTTAGCAAACTTTAAAGAATGGGTGATAAAAGTAATGTTCCAGATCAACTGATGATTAAACTGTTGAAGAATAATAAATCCGTTGCCAAAGATTTCTTTAGGAAACAACTCAACCTTGTTATCTTGAAAGGTTTTATCTGCTTGATCTAAAGTAACTTTAACTTTATTCAAATCTAATTCTTCCACTTTAGCATCATCTCGTTTAAATACGTCATCGGCAGGCTTGATCTCAAACCCAGTTTGTAAGTGAGTAAAGATTGTAATCTTACCATCATTAGGATCATACCAACCCAAATCCCAAGGGGTTAGTAAGATAAAATCTGAATTAATCGAACAGAAAAAGTGGGAAAGATAACTTTTAGAATGAAGTTTCTTCCACTGAGTATAAATCTCATCACTTTGAAGTTCTTTAAGTAAATCAGAAGGAGAAAAAGCCATTAAGAGTTTTCTCTCCAAGTATGTTTACACTTAGTACATTTAAAGAACCTTGTTTCTGGCTCATCTGCTCCTCTGGTCTGTTGAGTCCAATAATAAGCGATAGAATTTCCACACTTATCACAAGTCATCTTGATCTTAGGATGAACTTCAATCTCTTCCATCACTTCAATTTTTTTTCCAGCATTTTCGGATTTCTCATGAATCTCGCCAGATTCTCCTTCCATTCCTTTAGTAAACCCACAGCTACAATAAAGAATTTTCTTTCCACCCTTATCTTTAGGCCTTAACAATGATCCACATTTTGGACAAAACATATTACACCACCCTTTTATATTCGAATTTAACTAGAATTAAGCCAGGGATTTATATAATTTATCTATTTAGAGTGGTTAGGTTATCCGCTGATCTGAATTCCAACCATTCCAGCCAAATCTACTACCAGAATCTTTACCCACCCCAGATAAGGTATTCTTAACAATCCTTTTCCATAAGTTCTATTAATACCAATATTAGTTTCTCCAGATGGACCGGTAATACTTCCAGAATTATGGTCCCCTTTAGTCTGGTAATAATAAGAGCCATCTTCTTGCCAAATCTTAACTACCCGATGAATTATCGGTTGAGGTTTTCCTCCCTGGAACACTAAAACGTCTCCGAGATGAATATTATGAGAATTAGCTCTCCATAAAATGATCACGTCACCTTTATCAAACCCATTACGTAAGGGAAACTGTTTAAACTGTTCTTTAGTTATCCCATTTTGTTCATACCAATTGCCACAGGTAGCCCAATAATTATCAAACGATTCTGGGAATTGATCAAACACTTGGCCACAGAGAATATCATCGTGCAAACCATGTTCCATACTTTCACTTACTACTGCCACTAACGGGAATCCCGTACCTAAAACTAATCCCAATAAGGGATAAACCACAAACTTAATGATAATAAACGCCACTAAGATATTTGCTAACCAGCTCCATACTGAATCTTCTTCCCAGAAGAAGTGCCAAGCTCGTTTAGTAGATTTACGGATAAGTTCCCAAGTATCAGACATAACTATAACGATTGTTCTGCGCTTTAAAAAGCTTTTTATACTCTCCCCAATTTATCCCTTAAGATGGTTCGTTATCATTATACTAAGGAAGAAAAAGCAAAAGATTGGGATTTCATCTTTAAATCAGGGTTAGTGTTTACTTTAGTTCTCTCAGCATTATTATTTATCTTAAATTATTCTTTAAACTTTACTAAATATCCAATAATCTTATTCTTCTCTTTACCGGTTGCTTGGAGTATTATCGGATTGATCCTAAGCAGAAAGTACAGTTCTGCAGAACAAAGAGACATGCATAAAGTTTCTGATTTTATAGTCTTATCCTTATGCGGTTTTTTTGGAGCTTTCTTTCTAACGTTATATGCATTAAAGACCAAAGATTGGTGGAACTTATACTTAGCAGTATTAGTGTTTCTAGGATTTCATTATTATAGTTTAGTATCACTGCAAAAATATTTGGAACAGAAGAATATTCAGTTTAACTGGAACAAAGTATGGTTAATTAGTATCATGTTAATTGTTTTAGCAGTAGTGATAGCCATACTTCAGCAGTATTGGACCACATTAGGGGCAATAATCCTCCTTATTGCAGGAATAATTTATATTTTTACTCAATATTGGACCAATCTTACTAGACAATTCTGGTACGCACAAAGATATCGGGTTTTTTTAGTGATGGGCTTTGCTTTTAGTTTCTTATCTTTAGTATTATGGGCTTTTGTGTTTATTGTGGTGGGATTCTTGCTCTACTATGAATAGTATCTTTCTAGTACATGAATATTTATAAAATCTATAATTTGGTTACTGTCTTATGAATAGAATTGATCAGGCTTATGCTTTAATTAAAGAATTTGAAGAAGTTGCTCAAGGTTTAAGATTAAACGGACCTAACTTAAATGCATTGACAGAAATGATGGCCAGTCCAGATGAAGGAGCCTTAAGATTGTTTGCTTTAACCGGACATGAAAAGTCTCCTACCGCTCAATGGATGGCTAACTATGAATATGATCATCGACCCCCACATAGTCGTTATAAAAATGATTGTTTCTGTATCGCTCATCTTTTTGATTTAGATCCTGCTAAGAAAAAGGAATCGGGCTTGTGGGTCATTGAAAATAGTATGGGAGGATATTACGACTCCATTACTCAAGGAGGGTTTGATTTAACCGGTTTACTTTGTAAAATGGGAGCGATGGATGATCCGGTGAGAAGCCCTGAAGGACATAACGTTGCACTTGCTTTTCATAGGATTACAAAAATGGTTGAATCCTTTAAGATTACTAAAAGAGAACTCGCTGACGCTGCGGAAAATGTGATAAAAGGATGTTTAAATCAGGGATACGGTATAAAGGAAATAGAGTCAACTTATTGGGTAGGTGGATCTTTAGTTTTTGAGCAACTCCAACAATTACGCGATGGATATCTTCCGGCAAGTAGAAGAGATGCATTAGAACCTTATTTTACTCAAGCAAGAGCAAACTTCGAAGGAAAAGGAACCGCTCGGGTTCATAGAGTGGAAATAAGCGATCGCGTTTAATTCTTTTAAAAGATAAATTTATTAGTACTTAGATAAATGTTATACCTGAATGGATAAACTTATTGAAGAGATTAAACGAAAAAAGGAATTAAACGGAATTAGTGATAATATTGTATTAGAGCAAGTAAAGAAATACCTATCTCAAAATAAAAAAATAAATCTAGAAAATAAACGTTCTTCAGATTATAAACAACTGATTAAAGAAGTCCGTGCAAAGTTAAGAAGAAGTTATGGGTTATTTAGAGTAGAAAACATTAAGATCAATGAAGGGGATGATTCTGAATCAATTCTAGCTGCTCATTCCTCCACCAAAGAAAGAAGTTATTTTTATCCAGAATTATATAAAAAAATCTTTACTATTACTGGAAAGCCCAAAATAATTCTAGATTTAGGCTGTGGAGTTAATCCTTTATCTTATTCCTTTATGAACTTAAAAAAGGTGGAATATCATGCTTATGATATTAACGAGAAAGAAATCGCTTTAATTAATAATTATTTTAGACGAGAGAAGATTTTGGGGGAGGCAGCAGTTTTAGATGTTTCTAAGGGAGAAGAAGTTAAAAAGTTGCCTTCGGCAGATCTAGCTTTTCTGTTTAAAATAACAGATATCTTAGACCGAGGGAAAGGTCATAAGAAAACTGAAGAAGTGTTAGTAGCTATTCCAGTTAAGTGGGTTGTAATTAGTTTTCCAACTTTAACTATGAGCGGTAAGCCTATGAATGCTCCTAGAAGAAGGTGGATGGAATGGTTGTGTGGAAGGTTAGGTTATCCTTACACAGTTCTAGAGTTTAGTAATGAGATATTTTATGTGATTAAGAAGAAGGATTAGTCATATATACTCTCTAATTGCTAAACATATTTAAAGGAGTAAATCTTTCTGTTAAGAATGCTAACAGCTTGGACACATCAAGACGACGAAAGAGAATTGTGTTACAAGTTAGGGATAGAAGATATTTCTCAAGTCAAAGAGGAAAGGATTATTCCTGCTAGTCAGTTGGAAAAAGCGCTTAATGAGTTTAGGGCAGGTGAAACGAATTATGATGCCATCCTCCTTGATCATTCAGGAAAACTAACTTACACTCAATTTTTTAATCATTATCATTATCGGTTTGATTCAGTGAAGATCACTAGACCTGAAGATAGACCAAATTGGATAAGATATGAATTAGCTCAGCAAAATGATGGAAAAACGGACATTACCGTATTTTCTCCTCATTTCTCCCTAAAGAAAGGAATTATTCCCGTGACCTTTTCTCCCGAAGCAAGAGAAAGATTAGGAGTGCAAGCAGCAAGAATATTAAACAGAAACGAAACTTCTGTCACTCTTACCGGATCCAGATGGTTCCTGGGGTATAAAGTAGAGTTAAAAATGAGATCATCTCTTGACTTAGAAGACTATTTCTTTAGGGGTTATGCATTAAACAATAATAGCTAAAGCTACGGATGCTCCTTCTGAGAGTTAATATTTCTTCTATTTTAAAACAATAACCTTTTGACATCAATCTCAAATGGGAAAATAATTGATATCAATACGATCATAAATGCTTCTACTGGTAAAATGACCTGCTCTTGTTTCTGGATCAATAGTCATTAATTCTTGCCATCTTTTTCTGCTTAGGTAGACATCATATTGGGTTTTTATCTCATGACCCCCAAATTCTGGTTGAGAAACAATATTAAATCCGGAATTACATAAAGGACCAGGCTTAACTTTTTCTTGAACAGATAAGATAACCTTAGCATTTTTATCTCCAACCAGAGTATATTCAATTCTTCCTTCTAGTTCTACCTGTTGCTTATCTTGATTATTTAGGGAGATATAAAGTCCTTCTCCACCGTGGGTTACGAACATTTTACAAACGCAACCTTTTTAACTATTCACCTAATTTAAATATTTAATGGGGCTGTAGTCTAGCTTGGTAGGATTGGCGGTTCGGGTGATGAAGCCTGAAGTCTTCAACCTTTGGACTTCGTCCAAAAGGCCGCCAGGCCGGGGTTCAAAAGCAAGCAAGAAACGCTGCATGAAAGTCCTCGCAGCCCCATTCATATTTCTAATCATTTAAAACATAAGAAAATTAAAAACGAAAAGATTACTTTCTATAGACTAAATACTTCTCTCTTACCGGTTGAAGTACTTTCATCCCAATAACCTGTTTCTTCTTAGCCACAGCAACTTTTTGATGATCAACTTGCATAGAAGTTACTTTCTGTTCAAATTGATGTTCATGACCCACGAACTCTAACTTATCTCCTTGTTTAATCTCATTCATCACTTCAATCACAGCTACGCTGATATGATCATAAAAGTGAGTAACCACTCCCGCTAAGGTTTTTTTAGGAATAACTGGTTTAGCAACAGTTTTTTTGACAACTTTTTTCACTGCGAGCTTCCGTTTAGGAGCTATTTTTCTAATAGGTTTAATCTTTTTGGCAGTGAGTCGTTTTGAAACGGGTTTAATCCTCTTTTTAATTATTTTTTTTGCCATAATCAAGAGATAATTATCTAGTTTAAATGGTTTGCGAAAATGAGAAGTTTAGATTTAAAAAAAAAAGATAAAAAAATAAAACTTACTTCTTCTTATGACGTAAGATAGCAGCAGTTACAGCAGCACCGATAGCTACTCCTACACCGGCAGCGATTAAAGCAGCTTTCTCGGGGTTCTTCTTCATAGCGCCATGTACTTTGCGTTCAGCTTCTCTTAACCTTGCCTTAACCTTCTTTAAGTGCCCTTGCACTGATTTCTGAAACTTACCAACTTTCTTTTTTACTACTTTTTTAACCATTTTAAGTACCTCTTTTTTAGTCTACTTTCGCTAACCATTTAAAGATTAGAGAAATGAGTATCAATCCTGCTCCAGAGATTAAAAATCCCCACGCAAAATTTAATTTTAAATAATATTCTATGAAGAACACTAAGGAAATAAATATAAAAATCATTCCTAACAAAAAGAAGATAAAAGCAGCTAAGTTACGGAATATCTTCTTTTCGATCTTCTTGATCTTCTCTTTAAGATTATCTTTAATATTTCCAACTACGTTGCTGACTAAAGTATCTTTTAAATTTCTCAAAAAACTGGAGAAAGATGATTCTTCTACAGGACTATCTTTTTTTTGGACCATGATTTACCTCTTTTTAGTATATAGAATCTTTATGAGGTATATAAATATTTTGTTAATGAGAAAATATCTAAGAGAAAAGAAAGTAAGTTAAGATAGATTAGAGAAAGAAGAAAAAGAAACAAAAAAATAAAATTAATAATTGACTAACACTTCTGCATCTCGGCCAAAAATGTTCTTGATGTCATCAAAGATAGGCTCTTTAATGAAAGCTCGTTGAGGCATAGTAGTGCTAGAAAGAGCTTTCTCATATTCTTCCAAGCTACTTTCTTCTCTGTTCCCCAAACTACCATCAGGATTAATCTTAGCTTTCTCGATCTTATGAGATTCACGAGCATCAATGTCATGGATAATGTAAGCAACCTTATCCAATAACACAATCTCGGAATATTTGTTTCCGCGTTTAATCCTTATCTTAGCTCTTTCAAACTCTCTGCCACGCTTGCGTTGCAAGTATTCAATCAAGAATTGGATCAAACCTGTGCTTCCTTTACGAGCATTTTCTACATCGATCTTAGTCAATTTACCGGCATCATACTTTTTCTTAGATTCAATAATCTCGTTAAGATCACGTAAGAATCTAGCTGGAACTTTTCCAGTACTGATCAACTCTCTTTCAAAGATGTTAACTAGATCCACATCTCCAGCACGTTCGATCCCTTCTTGTTTAAGTACATCACGAATAATGGTAACTACTTCCTCATATAACATGACAGTAGTCTTGCGGTCGTGCATCTCTTCAATATCCTTAAACAGTTTCTTGATACGTTCTAAGAATCGTTCTGAATCTTTGATCAACTGATCTAACTCAGTACCGCTAAGTTCAGTCTTAGTACCATGTTCAATATCTTTTCTGACTTTAACATTATTTCTCAAGATGTCTACGTATTCTTTCTCCAACAATTTTTCTTTCTTAACCAAAACTTCTTCTAATACATCAGGAGTTTCTCTAGGTGTAGGTGGAGGTAATCCATACAACATCAAAGCAGCTTGACTGGGAGTTAAGATGGCATAATAAGTATCTTCCATAGCCATATCTTTCAGTCTTAACTTTACCCTACTGATAGTTTGCTCACCAGTACTCATGAACAAGTCAATAGCTTCTCGGCTAGGCTTAATTCTACCCATTCTTAACAACTGTTTCCAAGGCATGAAAATTCCTCGGTCATAAAAGGGAACTCCATCTCTTAACAAAGTGAAAATTATGGGGTTAGCCTCTTTCAAAGATTCCCAGAAATCGGTTAAGATGTACACTTGGATGTTTAATTTATTCTGAATTCCAGTCATCTGGCCCGCTTCTACTCCCATACCAATAATTATCGCTCGAAGTTTATCCTTCAACTCTAACCGAGTCATCTTTTTTACATCGGTATCATCAATAACTATCCATACGTCGATATCAGACTGAGCAGTAGCTCTTCCTTGAGTTAAAGATCCAGCTAAAACGTAACTTAAAATATACTTATCAAATTTCTTGATAACCATAGATTTATGGATTTCAGCGATCTTGATTGCTGCCAACATTCCGGTATCATGGATAGGTGCACTCATAGAGATAAGTTTGTTCAATTCATACTTAGCATCGTAAGAATTCTGCCATAGATCAGTTAAAAGAACACTCTGAGGAACAATATTCTTGTCCACTTCTTCTGCAATCTTCTGGATAATGGTAGAAAACTTTTGATAAAGTTCATCTTTAGTCATCTTTTGACTAGTGGTATCGTCAACTAAAACTAAAACGTGAATTTTATTCTCATCAATCTTCTTCTCTTCTTTAGAAGGTTCTTCCGGTTGTCCTTCCGGTTTAGGCATGGCTTTCTCTGGGGGTAAAAGTGCTATCCCGGTAATATAGTCACCAAATTTCTCTAAAACTTTAGATTTGAAACTATCTAATTTACCTTTTAATGCTTCCAACTTCTTCTCCACTTCAGGAGGTAATTTAGGAAGGGTTGAAGGCATCGCACCAGTTAAAGAAGTATCTTTAGGTGCATTAGAAGCAACGACGGGTTTAATATTTTTAGGTTGTACAGACTTATTTTCTTTTTTAGCCATATTGTTCATCTCCTCGGTTGTGACAATTAAATCTTATTCTTCATTATATGTTTTGCATACTTATATGAGTTTAGGGGAGTGGTGAGACATTTTGGTCACAAGGAAAATACCTTACAGAAATGAATGGAGTTTAGAAAAAAGAAATTATTGTTATATTATCAAACATTGTAAGATTACAGTTTGACAAGATATTTTCTAAGATTGATGTTCTCATAAGCTACTTTAGGACCATCAACCGAAACCATTCCCACCATTAAGCGATCCATACAAGATGCATTATAAAAGAGAGTTGGAACAAATAGTCCTGCTTCAACAGCTTTACATTCTAAATCATGGGCTCTTCCAGCAGATTCGTGAAAGTGGCCAGTAATGTTTTTAGTAACTCCTAACCGCTCAAAAAGGGATTTTAAGAGTGGATTGCCACGATTTTCTTTCTTTAAGGTTATCGGCGCACCTTGCCTGACAAGTTCATAACCAACTGGTCCAGGAAAGATACTTCCGACTTCACAAACTTGATCCCCTAATTGAAACTGCCTTCTAGTCTCCCAGAACTCGGCCATATCTACACCGGTCTCAACACAACTAAATTTTCCCGGAATATGACTAAAGACAATAGTCTTATCGGGAGCAGAGAGAAGTTTTTGGAGATCTACCATGTTAAAGATTCTAATATATCCTTCCTGATTAGCATAAACTCCAGTGGGATTCTGATCTTCAAGAGCGTAACCATGTTGAACTGCATCTCCAGCTCTCCAGTCAGAACCAGGTAGAAAAACTAAATGATGATCCTCTTGTTCTACTTTAGGATGAGCTAAGGTGTTAACTAAGTTACCATATTTTCCGACAAAGTGGTCTAAGACTGGCTCAAAAATCTTAACTTCTTCATGACTTCCAGGAAGAACATAAGTTTCTAAACCAGATTGGCCAGCAAGATCAAGAAGAGTTGCAAAGTAATCTTGAGAATTATACCCCGATCGTTCTCCGAAGAGATCACCATTCAAGACTAAAGCATCTACTTCTTCGTCTTTTAAAATTTGAATTATTGCGGGAACAGCACGAATATCGATGTCGTGCATGTCTGAAATAATACCATATGTTTTTGTCATAACTATTGGGATAGCCAGTTATTTATAAAGGTTTTGTTAGTTACCCCCATTAAGTAATAACTTAACCAAAAGATTTATATATTAGAACGATTATATAGTAGTATCAACAATTATTTAACCAACAAAAGAGGTAAATACACAAAATGGCCACAATTGGAGATTATCAAGCTGCACAGAAACAAGCACGAATGAGTATCGAAACTGTTAACCGTCGAATCAGGCAAGCTTACGATCTTGCTCAAGCTACTACTAATGACGGGACTTATGATGACTTAGAAAAATTAGTAGATGACAGTGCCAGACAAACTTTTGTGGATACTTTAGTGGATAATTTATCTTCTTGCTTAAATGCAACTATTGAAGGTACTCCAGAAACTCGCATCATCGCTGAAGCATTAGCTATGGACGGATTTTATGGATTCACTAGGGAAAATGTAACTGCTTTCGTAAGTTCTGCTAAAGGAAATACTAATTTTGACGGATTTATGAAATATCTTAATAATCAGGATTATACCCATTACCAAGATAAAATAGAACTAAGAGCTAGAGCTCATATCTCAATCTTAGACGGAATAAGTACCAGGGACGTTTTAAGTTATGTCGGAATTACCGATACTAGCCATATTGTTATGGACAGAGTAGATTTAAGAGCCAAAGCAGAATTAATGGGAACCTTCGAACAGTATGGGGCAATTCCTAAAAAATGGTTAGAAAGCAAGCCTTACTGGAGCACTTTAGTACTTCCAGGGGGAATTGTTACCCCACGTTAAGCTCAATTTAATCTTTTTTCTTTAGTTTTTGTTTAGATTTTAGTTATTAATATCCTCAAGCAACGAAAGGTTTATATTCATAAATTTTTTAATTCCTAATTATGGCAGATAAAAAGGATGAACTTCCAGAGCATATTGCTAAATTTCAAAAGCTTTCTAAGGCAGCTAAAAAGATGCTTTCTACCATGGAACGTAATCACCGTGGTGCTTATGATGCCGCGGTCGATAAGCATTTAATGAAAGATGGTCAAGTAGACACAGATTTGTTAGATGAGGATAGCGTTCAAGAAAGATTTGCTAATGAGATGGCAGATCATTACATTTCTAAAGCGAAACAGGTCTTTAAGGTTAAGGAAGGAGATAAAGAGAAACTAGGAGATATGGAGAAAGAGTTGTTGATGAATGCCTATGCTGGAACTACTAAAGCTCAACTACTTCAACATATAAGACAATATGGAAAAAGATTTACATTTGACCATTTCTACGGAGAATTAAGACCGGGTATGACAGAACAAATACAAAATAATTTAAATGCAGCTTCTGCTTCCCATTTCAAGAAAGAACATATCGGGGATATTGTTAAATATACAGGAGTAAGCAAATTTGTTGATAAAGACAAAATGAGGATAGATGATGCAGTAGGATTACTACGTGCTTATGAAGAACAAGGAGTTGTTGCAGAAAAAGCACTTAAGAAAGCTCTTTATTATAAGAAGCCTGCCCAATAGCAATACTTTTATGTCTCACTTCTTTCCATAATACTTTTATTCTAGTTTGTCTTAAGAGTATCCATGATTACATCTCTGTCTCACTATAGTACTATTGATGATTCTTTAGATTATTTGGGGGATGCTTCTTTGGGAGAGGATAACCTTCTCCAACTTCAACTCTATTCTATGGGGGGAGCAGTTATCGGAAATGATGGCAAAATGTATGTCCACCCGCAAAGTGATAGAAAGGAAGCACATCAACAAGAAGCTCGAGTAATGAAAAAAGTAGTCAATAATTATTTAGATTCTAAAGTAGGAAAAGCATTTACTAATTATGTTAAACAACAAGGTAAGAAATTTACTCCCATTGTAGGTATTGGAACAGAAGATCTAGGAGAAAATACTGTTGCGGCATTAAGAACTAACGATTTAGAAGCAGTATTGTTAAGTAATTATGATGGAAAAGGGATAGAGAAAAGAGCTTTAGAAATGGCTCAAGCATATGGAATCCTGGATACTCAAATGATGTTAGATTATGTAATCACTCATGAACTAGCTCATGCTGCGGGATATAAATCAGAAGCAGATACAGAAAGATTTGTGGGCCAGTTTTATACTAATCTGGCTCAAAGATCTACTGGAAAAGAACAAGAGAAATATTTAGTTCTAGCAGCAGTAGCAGGAATGAGAGCGGAAGAAGCGGGTAAGAAAGAGAATAACTAGATTCTTACTAAAGATTTTAATATAAAACCTTCTTCTAAGTAAGAATGGAAATAATAGATGAAAAGCATATTGTATTAAAACGAGATTTAAATGAATTAGATCTATTTGTTCTTAAGTTCATCAGAGCTATTGAGAAATACACTCCTTATGTTATTATTTCCGGATATGTAGCACTATTATTTGGTCGTTCTAGAGGAACGGAAGATGTAGATGTGTTCATCACTCCCTTAGATAAAGAAAAATTCCATCTAATCTATTCTGAATTAATACAAATGGGATTTTGGGCGATTAATACCGATAACGAAGAGGAGTTATATTCCATGTTGAAAAGTGGGTTAGCCATTCGTTTTGCCGAAAAAGGGAAAGTCATCCCAAATATGGAAGTAAAATTTACTAAAGATATTATCGATTACATAACTTTAGAAGAAAAGATTTCTGTACAGACCAAACAAGGTGAACTTTTAATCTCCAACCTTGCTTTTCAGGTAGCATATAAAAGATTTATTCTGACTAGTCCAAAAGACTTAGAAGATGCCCTATTCTTACAAAGATTATTCAACATTAATGACGAAAGAATTAATAAGTATAAACATATTCTAAAAGAACATGGCAGACTCTAAACAAAATCAAAAGCAGAGAGAAGAGTTTGTTATCTTTTGGGCAGATTTTGTAAGAACTCATCCTGATGAGGAATGGAGTGCTCAACAGAATGTATTAATTAATTCTCAGCTTAAATCAGCACATCAGTTCACTCGTGAAGAATATCTTAAGTTTAAAGGGGAAGATTAAGCAACAATATCTCTTAGCCTATTCAAACAATTCTACTTCTACTTCTAACTGATCAGCAGTAGGATATTCTGTAACGATAGCTGGAATCAGTTTTAATCTCTTAAACAAAGCACGATTTTGTTTAATCTTAGATTTGGATAATAAGATACGAGGTTTCTTTTCATCTAAATATAAGTCAAGTTCTGTTAATCTTAACTCTTTCTTCACCCTTTCCAGCAACGGCTTTAATACCGCTACAAACTTACTCATATCCATACTTTTTAACTTCTGACGATATTCAAATCCAGGAACAAGCTCAGGCAAATATAATGCGCCCCGAGTTAACATCCCTTCCTCATCCACCAGATCAAACGGAAGTTTAGCTCCTTCTGCTTCTCTTTTAAGACGATTAGCTAATTGCACTGAATCTTTAAGTTTAGCAGTACAAGTATGAATAGGAAGTTCTAACTCTTTCTTATCTGCATATTCTAAGATCTTTAATCCTAATTCTAAAGATCCGGCAATAGCATAACTTTGTTCGTCTTTAACACAGAAACCCATATCAGAAAGTTTAGATTGGGCATTATCAGCAATTTCTAACTCATTCAGGTTGAGAAAGTCAATCTTATCTTTAACAAACTCTAATACTTCAAACGTCTCTTTCTCTTTAGTAGGGATTAAAGGAATCTCTACCCCCACTTTCCAGGAAAATTCTCTGGCTAAGGAAAGTTTATTCCATAGAAGCTTTGATTCAAGATCTAGATGAAAGCGAATTTCATCCAATCCTGCTTCAAACAGTTGCTTTAGTATTTCCTCTGTAACCAGATTCAAAGAGGTATACAAATGGATATGAAACTCTTTCCCAAAATGTTGTTTTAATAGTTGAATATATTCCACTACTCGATCAATCTTAGTTAAAGGATCTCCCCCAGTGATACCTGCTCCTTTCGCGCGCATCAATTCTGCTTCTTTGATAATATCTTGGGAAGAAGTAACTTCTCTTTCGTTAGCAAAGATCAAATCTTTCTGAGATTTATGATCTGAAACGGGACAGAAATAACAATGACGAGGACATATTCCGGTAACGAACAAGACCAATTTCTCTCCTTTAACACAATAACGACAACCTAAAGGCAATTCTTTACGATGATAAGAATGATAACGATTTTCAGTGACCATGGGTTAGAATAATAAAAGACGCTTTTAAATTTATGGGAGGGATAATGCAGAAGATGCTAAGAAAGAATCATACACTGCAGCAGCAGTATCGTTAGGATTTCTTATCCTGCTTAAACAAGAGGGGTCTAGATTTACTGCTTTAAGGGTTGTCAAAACTTGACCGAGGGTAGCAAAATAATCTCGAACTCCTTCAGGATGAGTACATAAACGCGTTAAAGGACTGATGTCTTCTACCACCTTAAACAGTTCCTCAGTGTACTTTCTTTTACAATCAAGCATTTGTGTAGGAGTGTATCCTACTAATCCATCAACCAATTGTTGTAAATGATCAGGAGTATAACGCCTAAGAGTAGCATCTAGATGAACTCCTTCTTCAATAGCGCTAGCAAAAAAACCAAACACAAAGTCAGCATACGCTCTTTGGTCTTCTATAGCCTTAATCTGTTCTAAGTAAGAACAATTTAATCGACTAAGATCTCCACTACTCATTATTCCGTCAAGATCATCACATAATTGTTGTGAACCGGTCTGGAAAGCATGTTTATAGGCTAAAAACAAAGCAATAAATTGAGGAAGCTCTTTTCCCTCGGGAACAGAAATATTATCGATACCACCCATAAAGAAAGTGCTTAAGTCCCTAGTCCAAGAACCATAACCAAAATCTTCCAAATCTACAACTTTATTTCCAAACATATGGGCCACATTATAATCACCATGTTGTAACCAAGCACGTTCGTTTAATGCTGTTTTCAAAACAAAAATATTTCTTACTGCTTCCTCTAAATCAATTTGTCCTGTTTCTCTTAATTGAGAGATAATCTTAGAACTTCTATATGGTTCTCCTAAAGTCAAACTTGGGTCTAAAGCATAACAAATTCGAGTTAAGTACGTTTTAAAGAGATCTTCTGCTTCTGTTTCTCTTCCACTTCTACGAGCATCAAAGTCAGCTTTATAGTTTCCTAAACGGTTTAAGGTGTCCTCTTCAGCATTACATTCTCCTACAAAACGAGCCAGATTCTTTATCCCCCCCATTAGCAATTGTCTCTTCTGGATTGCAACCTCAGCAGAAAAACCAGAACCTCTTTGAACATTTGCAACGGCGATTAGAGAGGAAGAGAGAGAATTTTCTTTAAGATACTCCATAAATATAACTTTTTGTGCGTCATGCGCCCCATAAAATTGAGGAACTAAGTCTTGAGAAACAAATTGAGAAATAAGGTCCAAGTTGGTTTTTTCTGAGTGATATAATCTTGCTGAATCATGTTGATATCTATAAGCAAGTTCATCATCGCTTGGCGCCCCAGTAAATCTCTTAACAGTTACTTGTTTGCTTTGAGGTTTACTATGTTCAAGCCTTAATCGGAGAAACCGAGCATGATGACTTTCCCAACGATCCCTTACTCGAACATTACTAATCGTACGATAGGGAGACCGAAGCGAAGCTTTGAGCTCTCTAAAAGTAAGGGGGAGATCATCCGCGATAAGCGTATCTGCTCTAGTTGCCATCTCGTGGTTAAAAACAAACCCCATTTATAAATATTATGGGGAATTTACTATTCCGGGATAGTAATGCCTTGGTAGACCATTCTTCCTAAACTATGAACATAACTTAACATCCGACGCATTCGAGAGACCATAATCATAAAATTAAATTCAACATTGTTCTTTTCCAAGAGATCTAAATCACTATTGATACTTTCTCTTATACAAGACAATCTCAATGAACCATGATAATCTCTTTCATAAATAGCCCGCATAGTGTCCAAGTAGTACTGTTCAATCTTGCCATAAAAAGTCATTAAGTTATTTTTCTCTTTAGAACTTAACTTTAAGTTACGGGAATGGCGAGCAATACGTCGAGCTTCATCAGCAACCCCCTCAATGTAAAATCCGATGAATTGATGATTTAAAAGATCCATAGGGGTCATTTTTAGTCGTTTAAGAGCAGCAGAAAGGTGTTCCATATTATACAATACTGCTCGATACAATAAGAAATATAGACGATTGACATCTTTATCTCGATCATTAATATTCTCATAATTATCTCGAAGCACATTCTGTACACTTTCTTTAAGCATAGTACGAGCGATAATATCCATCTTTCTAATCACTTCATCGATGGAAACCTGTTCCATGTTCAAAAAATCTTTAGCGACGATACTGTTAGATGTTTGTTCCATCACTTCTAAAGCGATAAGGTTCTGAAGAATAGTCTGAATTTCTTTAATTCTATCTTTAATCTCTTTTCCCTTAAGGATAATCGTTCGATAATTCAGGATATAAGAGGAATTCACTTCACGAGCGATGAGACGAATATCTTTGCCATCAATGTTTATGGTTCTTATTTTATCTACTACGGCATCCTTATTCTCGTTTTTAGAAAGAATCATATTTTGGCCGTTCTCTTCCAGATAAATCAAATCACCTTTTTTCAACTTATTCTGGTTAACCCAGGATTTAGGCAAAGAAACTACAAAACTACTTTTACCAAAAGAGATCAATTTACGATATTCCATTTTACCCCCCGAAACATATTTCCCTATAAAGTATAGGTATACTATATAGTATTTAGAAAAGGTATTTATATTTAAATGTTTTGTAACAATGAATAGGGCAATTATTTCGAACGGGGGTGAGAAATATGTTACCTAAACCGAAGGCCGGTGTTGAAGAAGAAGAAGAGCAGTTTTACTCTCGACATGTCCGCGCCTATTTAATAGATGAAGATGAGTTAAGCAATGAGGAAGAAGGGTTTATGGAAGGTTATGATTCCGAGACTCTTGATGAGGATACTTATTGCAAGCTGGATTTAGAAGGGAACAGAGAAAAGAAGTAAGATTTATACTCCGTGTAAAAAAAGAGGTGAGCTATTTCTTATAGAGAAAAGTCTATAAAGACAAATATTCTTCTAAGAACTATGCAATTAAAGAGAGTATTACTTGAATCTTGGAAGAAAGTTACAGAACATAAAGGGTTGTTTCTGTTGGTTGTATTGTTACAATTGGGCGTAATTCTACTAATGGGATATTTGCTGCTTACTTATCCAATCAAGATCTTAGAGAATGTTCAAGGGATAATTGCACCGTTAGAACAAGCTAATTATAATGCTACTTTGATTGAAGCAGGAATACCTTTTAGCACTGAACTATTAAGTGTATCACAAAGTTATACCTTGCTGCAAAAGAATATGTCTGAACTATTCTTAGCTCTAATGGGCATATTCCTAGTTTTACAAGGATGGATCTGGATCTTGAGTGTAAGAATGGTAGAGGGACAGAAACGGAAGTTCGGAGAGGAGATTTATTCTTTTTTTAGTTCTTGGAGCAAGTACGTGTTCTTTGCCTTGGTTCTGAACGGGATTTCTACATTAATAGGATTCCTGATCTTAACAACTTGGTTTGACGTCAATAACTTAACTATATCTACCTGGGCACTTGCAGGAGTCGCATTGGTGGGAGTAATAGGTTATTATTTACAATTAGTAGGATTCGGACTATCTGCCCACCCTCGAAAAGGGTTAATCGGAAAATGGATTAAATTTAGTTTCAAAGATATCAGGCAGAATATAGTTGTATTAGGATTGAACTTAATAGTATTAGCAGGAATAATAGGATTAATTTATCTTACCATGCTCAAAGAGTCATTATTTATCTTAACTCTATTATTGGGGATAATATTTATTTTAATGTGGGTCTTCACCAGAGTCGTTTGGGTGGTTAGTCTTAACCAGGAGAAGTTCTGATGAAGAAGATTATTGTTGATACCAATGTATGGATGAATATAGGAGAGATGAAGATAGATTTGTTTTCTGAACTGCAAAGAGTATGCGATTTTCCGGTACAGGTAGCAGTGTTAGAAGGAACCTTACGCGAGTTAAATAAGATCCAAGAGGAACAGAGAGGGAAGTTTAAACGTCTAGCTAAACTGGCTACGGATCTGATCAGAGTTAAGAAGGTAGAAATATTTCCTCATTCTGTAGGAGATGTGGACGAGTTATTAGTGGATTATTCTCACGGCGGTTTTTTAGTTCTTACTCAGGATATTGCTTTAAAGAAGAGATTAAAACGACCTTACTTGACCATTAAGCAAGGTAGATTGATTATTATGATTCAATAAAAGTTTTATTCTCGTGAGGGTGGTTCAGAGATTAATGCAGAATAATATAAAATTAATTGCTCAATTATATTTCGGTCTTTTGAAGGTACAGGACGAAACATATCTCGATTCATATGATCTTTTCCATCTTTTGTAGATTCGTACCCTTCAACACAATTTTTCCACATATCTTTTCCACATCTTAAACCTAAAGTAACTAGCCCAGAATCCTCAATATCAGATGGAACCCAACACCTACTGGTCAATTCACGCGCATAATCATATTCAAACGTGAAAGGCAATTTAGCATTATAATCTCTAGAAAAAAGATAGATTCTAGGGTTTTCTTTTTGTTGAGGTATAAAGACACCATCTCTTCTTATCCCTTCTATGCCGACAGATAAAAGAGAATCATCATAATTCAGATCATATTTACTCATAAAATCTTCTCGCGAGATGGCCCCATTAAAAATTTCTCTCGCTTTACCCATCAGATAAGCATGGACAATTGAGTCTGTTCCATACCATAATATTTCATGAACGTAAGCATAACACTTCAAAACATCACTTTCTTCGGGCAAATTATCTAATGCAATTTTTACAGATTCATCAAGAGTTGCAAAAGCCATAATATTGATTAAGGTTAAGAGATTATAAATTCTTTTGTGCTTTATTACAAAAAAGAAATAAAAAACAAAAAACTAATTCTTCAAAGCAGCATGTGCAGCAGCTAATCTAGCTATAGGCACACGATAAGGACTGCAAGAAACATAATTCAATCCCATTCTGTGACAGAAGTCAATCGAACTGGGTTCTCCACCATGTTCTCCACAGATCCCTACTTTAAGTTTAGGAGAGACACTTCTACCTTTCTCTACTGCCATCTTGATCAACTGTCCTACCCCGGTTTGGTCCAACACGGCAAAAGGGTCTTTCTCCAAGATGTTTTTTCTTAGATAGTCAGGCAAGAATTTGCTGACGTCATCTCTACTAAAACCTAGAGTCATCTGAGTTAGATCATTAGTACCAAAGCTGAAAAATTCTGCTTCAGTAGCGATAATGTCTGCAGTTAAAGCTGCTCGAGGAACTTCAATCATTGTCCCAACTTTATACTTAACTTGAACATCAAATTTCTTAATGGTCTCTTCAGCGATACGGCAGATAATCTCTTTTTGATTTCTGAATTCGGTAATATTACCCACAATTGGAACCATAATCTCTGGTTCTACTGGTTGTCCTTCTTTGACCAACTCACAAGCAGCTTCCATGATAGCTTGAGTTTGCATCTCAGTAATCTCAGGATAAGTTATACCTAACCGACATCCGCGATGACCCAGCATGGGGTTAACTTCGTGCAAGTTTTCTGAGATTCGGATAATGTCTTCTGCACTAGTTTTAAGTTCGTGAGCCAGTTCATCAATTTCTTTCTTCTCTTTAGGTAAGAATTCATGTAATGGTGGATCGAGTAATCTAATCGTTACCGGCAAACCGGCCATCTCTTTAAACAAGCCCTTGAAATCTGATTTCTGGAAGGGTAGCAGTTTAGCCAGTGCTTTACGCCTTTCTTCTTCGGTACTAGACAAGATCATCTCACGCATGGCTTTGATTCTTTCTCCTTCAAAAAACATATGTTCTGTTCTGCACAGTCCGATCCCTTCAGCTCCGAACTGGCGAGCCACTTTAGCGTCTCGAGGAATATCGGCATTAGTGCGAATGCACAATTTTCTGAACTCATCTGCCCATTCCATTAAAGTAGCAAAATTCCCAGACATACTTGGTTCGATCAAACTTAAAGATCCTGAAAATACTTCTCCAGTTGAACCATCTAAAGTTAGAAAGTCTCCTTCTTTTAGAGTAAGTCCATCTTTTGCTTTGAGAACCTTATTCTTTTCATCTACGATAAGGTCATGGCAGCCAGAGACACAGCATTTACCCATTCCTCTAGCAACTACCGCAGCATGAGAAGTCATTCCTCCTCTAGCAGTTAAGATTCCTTGAGAAACATTCATTCCAATCAGATCTTCAGGAGAAGTTTCTGTTCTAACGAGGATTAATTTTTCTTTATTGTGGGATAACTCTTCTGCTCTTTCTGCAGTAAAGACAATCTTTCCCACAGCGGCACCAGGAGATGCAGGTAATCCTTTAGCGATGACTTTGGCGGAGATTTTAGCTTTAGGATCAATCTGTTTATGCAACAGTTGATCTAGCTGATTAGGATCAACCCTCAACAGAGCTTTCTTCTTATCGATCAATTTTTCATTGACCATCTCTACCGCGATTCTTACTGCAGCGGTAGCAGTACGCTTTCCGTTACGAGTTTGTAAGATGTATAACTTACCTTCTTGAATAGTAAACTCCATATCTTGCATGTCTTTGAAATGTTGTTCCAGCTTATCCTTAATAACCACTAACTCTTTATACACTGGAGCGTTTTGGGTTTCTAATTCTTGAATAGGATTAGGAGTTCTTATCCCCGCAACCACATCTTCACCCTGAGCATTCATCAAATATTCCCCATAGAACTTATTCTCACCAGTACTGGGATTTCTAGAGAAACATACTCCGGTTCCGGAAGTGTTCCCCATATTCCCAAACACCATGGCTTGAATATTAACAGCAGTTCCTTTCAGCCCTTTAATGTCGTTTAATCTTCTATAAGCGATAGCACGGTTATTGTTCCAAGAACCGAACACTGCTTCAATAGCCATCTCTAACTGAGTGTGTGGGTCGTCAGGGAAACTCTTACCAGTAGTTTTGTGCACCAACTCTTTATAATTATGCACTAACTGCTTTAGATCTTGAGCGTCTAACTCCAAATCAAACTTAACTTTTTTCTTATCTTTCAGAGATTGAATCTCATGCTCGAAGTCATGATGAGGAACGTTCATTACTACGTCACCGAACATCTGGATGAACCTTCGATAAGTATCCCAAGCAAATCTTTCATTACCGGATTTCTTGATTAAGGCTTGAACCACAGTATCGTTAATACCAAGGTTTAGAATCGTATCCATCATTCCGGGCATGGAAGAAGCTGCGCCGGAACGTACAGAAACTAATAAAGGATTTATAGGGTCGTTAAACTTAGCGTTCATTTCTGCTTCTAGTCTGGTTACGGAAGTATTTATCTGAGCTTTTAATCCTACCGGGAATTGTTTATTGGATTGATAATATAAGTCACAAGTTTCAGTAGTGATAGTAAACCCTGCTGGAACGGGAATGTTTAAAGAAGTCATCTCCGCTAAATTGGCTCCTTTGCCACCTAGAAGTTCTTTCATCTCTTTATTTCCTTCATTGAAGAAATAAACCATTTTTAATTCGTTGCTCATTAGATTAACACCTCAACTGTTTTAATTTCTCAGAAAGGGAGTGGTTTATAAGGCTTTTGATGTTTGGTAGTTACCATTACGAAATGACTAAAAGAGGAAAGATTTAAATACTCTAAGGAGGGTTTACTCTCATCATATGGATTACACAAAGTTTTTAACCGAAGATAGAATAGACCTACTTATAGGAGGAAGCTGGGAAGCAGTTTTATACAATCCTCTGAGAATGGTTAGGGTTTCTATGAATGATGGCAAATATTCTAAAGAAGCATTAACCACCGGAAGCTTAAATGGATGCTTAGCATTAATCTCCAGAACTAAAAATGGTAAGTTGTTGCATGGAATAATGACCCACTATGATCCAAGAAGTACTGATCTACACACACATAAGATTGATCAACTATTAACACAATATTCAGAGGATTTAATAAACGGAGATACAAAAGCAGCATTGTTCTATCCAAAGATGGGAGCGAGTATAGACAAATTAGCGCAAAGAGTAGTGGAAGGATTTGAGAGAGTATCTCAAAGAGAGGGAATAGTAAAGATGATTCCTTATCCAATTGAAACAGAATTGGTCTTATTTACTGGAACAGAGGGAATTCTTAATTTTGACGTCGTTACCGGTCAATATGATTTCCAACCACATACTGCTAGAGAAGGTTACAATCCTAATTTTCACGATTTTTTATAAATTAAATTCTTATATTTTTACTCTGAAGGTTTCATATAGTGTTGCTCTTGGTTCGGCAACAAAAAGATAATATAATTTAGATCCATTCGGATTATCAATCTCATCTTTATCCTTTATTAAACATCAGAATCAGCCTATTTAGATCTTAAAAGGGATTTATTTTATAAATTTATGTGTAGCGTCTGCGCAAACTATTTGAACACTTTTTCTTGGCAGGATTAAAATCTAACCACTTCTTAAATCACCATTAACTCCGATTCAAAGATAGTTACTGCAAAATAGCAACATGGAAGAAACATTTATAAATGAGTATCTTTTCTAAATATTAAAATGGAATTAACCTACGAATCTGCCACCATTAATCATTCTGGATCAATTGTAGGTGGGTTTAAAGAAGAACCTGCATTCATAGTAGGAAGTGCAGTTAGATTTACTAGAAACGGATGTTATGTAAGCGCACAAGTGCCAACAGGAATTTGGGATAAACCAAGAATTAAAGATCAATATGCCCTACCTTTGGTTGAACTTGTTTCAAGAGATTTAGCAACCATAGATGATTTATTTCCTATTTTGAAAGAACTAGCAGTAGAAAAAAAAGCCCCTGATATTTTAATGTATTCTAGAGAACCAGAAGCAGGAGCAGGGTTCAAGATTTATGATAACCATAGCATTCCTCCCGGACCAGTTTTTCCAACATTATTGGGAATTAAAAGAACAGATTTAAGATTTTTAAATCCAGAATATAACGATCTTCTCACACTAGGAGAAGGAGTTGATCAAGAAAAAAATAATTTAGTCCATGTTAAAGGAGACACTCTAAGATCTGCTCTTGAAAGAGCTATAGCTATTTACCGTTTCGCTGAACGTCTGAGAAAGATTTAATATTTTTAGTCTTATTATAGGAGATTAAAAGGTAATAATCTATGCAACCACTTGATACCTTAGTTGACCAATATGATAAAGGAGTAAGATTCACCTTCTACTTTATTAGAAGACCAACCGCTGATGACCTTAAATCCTTGTGGTTACCAGAAGGAACCATCTTTCATGGCCTCATTGATGCAAACTATATTGATACCAAGGGAACAGTGTTAATACCATTTAGTCTGAAAGAAGTGGGAGCCTCTCCAACAGACCAGGGAATTTTTAAAGTAGTTTTTGATTATTATCAAAAGACTAATTAATCCTTAAGTTTTATAAATAATTAAATCTTTTTTAATCACATGAAACCAATTGAAGGAAGACTACAATCAGCAGAACATATTCTGGCTAAGATACTAGAAGATAAACTTGAGGGGATTACTGTTTCTATCTCCAGGTTTAAAGAAGAATCAGGAACATTAGAAGTTAATTCTAGTACAGATTTAAGAGGGATGAATTTAAGCGAGATTCAAGAGGAAGTCAATCAGGTCATCAATAGAGAAATATTGGTACAGAAATCATTGATGAAACGAGAAGAGGCAGAGAAGGAATTCGATCTGAGAAGAGTTCCTCCTTCAGTAACCGAACTTACTATTGTTGATTTTGTAGGTTTTGATAAAAGACCTTGTAGAGATCCTCATGTTAGCAATACTAAAGAAATCGGACATTTTACAATTTTAAGTTTTGAAAAAGCAGGTAAGGATAGATTTAGGTTTACTTTCAAGGTTGAATAATTAGTAGACTATTCTACTTCACTCATAACTCCATATATTCTGTGTTTCAATGATCCCCATTGTTCTAATCCTGGAGTTAACCTGAAGTTAGAAGGCAGATGTATTTCTTTATATTCCAAAGTTCTTCCGTCCAGAAGGCTCCGATATAAAAACGATCGAGGATCTTCAAGAGTATATTGAATAGTTTTCATATACCCAGCTTCACCTACAGATAGGTCCTTAAAGATAAGAAAATCAGAATCTCCTCTTTGAGGCAGATAAGAAAATTCTCCTCTTCCCAAGGGTTCTAATTTTGGTGGGAACCATACACTTCTGGGGAGATATTTCCTTTCCAAGATTTTACCGGTTTCATCTTTGGAATAAACTCTCCATCCATCGTGATCACGAAATACTTGATCAACGGAAGTTGTTTCAACGTTATAACCTACTTGAAAAATCTCACTTTCTGTAGAACGTGCCGCTTGATTACATTGATTAGCTGCTCCAAACATGCCAGAAAATAGTACGCCTGCACCAACAATAGTGGTTATAGTTTTATTCATTTTAAATTTCATTTTGATTCCTCATAATTTGTTATTTGTAAGTAGATAATGGAGAATATATAAATATGAGGTGTCCAACTATTGGACTACCAAAAGAAAGGTTTAAATATTCGTTAACAATATTATCATTATGGATGCAAAAGTACTTGAAAAGATTGGTATGAGTAAAGCAGAAATTAAAGTTTACTTAGCCCTATTGGAATTAGGTTCTGTTCCTTCCGGGAAGATTGTTCATGAGACTAATTTTAGAAAATCTACTGTTTATGAAAGCATAAAAAGATTACAAAATAAAGGACTGGTTTCTTATATCATTAAAGATGGAATGAAACACTTTGAAGCAGCCAATCCCGAAAGAGTAATAGACTTTATTGAAGAGGAAAAACGAAAACTGGATGAAACCAAAAATGAAGCCGAGAAGTTTGTTTTGCAGTTAAAAAAAGGATTAACTGGAGTAAAACCGAGTGCAGAAGCGCAGGTCTTAGAAGGAATTGAGGGTTTTAAAACCATGAGAAGAGATGTTCTAAGAAATGCTCGAAAAGAACATTTACTGATTGGAGCAATTTCTAGAGAGGATGAAATTATGCCCGGTTTCTTTGAGGAGTGGAACAAAGCCAGGCAAAAAAAGAAGATTATGTTAAGAATATTGCATAAGGAGAGTGCCAGAACGAAAGCCATGGCCAAAAAAGAGTTTATGGGTAAATGCTTTGAAACAAAATTTCTTTCAGAAGAATTAGAAAGCCCAGCTGTAATAAACATTTATGGAGACAGGGTGGTCAATGTGATATGGAAAGGAGATTATCCATTATGTTTTATGTTGATAAACAAAGAGATCGCCGATTCGTATCGGAAGTATTTTGAATATTTGTGGAAAAGTGCTAATCCTTAGAAGAAACAAGGATAATAACTAATCAACACTTTTATAAACTTTAGTTTGTAACCTAAACTCATGAATAAATTCAAAGGAGTAATTATTGAAGAAAGTTTGGAGAATAAAGATATTCTGAAGAAAGTTAAAATTCTTCAAACTAAAGTTGAACCAGTTACTGAAGAACATAAAACTCCTTGGATTACCCAATGGACTTTACACACGGTTGAGATTCTAGAAGATCAAGCTGAAATGGTTGCAAAAGAATTGAGCAAATCGTTAGATTCTAAACATAATTGGTATGCTGATTTCAAAAATGATAAGGTCCATTACATTATCTTCCGCAATAAGGTTTTCAAAGTGGACAGATCAAAGAAAGAACAATATGATGCAGTTACAAAGTATGGGATTTCTTTAGGTATTCCAGAATATCAAGTGGACTTCTCACCGCATATTAAGGTATGGGAAAGATAAGGAGGAATTTTTGTTTAAAATCAAGAAAATAAGCTTCTCAACATTTCATAACAATAAAAAAAGAAAGAATAGAATTAACTAATTCTAACAGAAGACTCATACCTTAAATTGACTTTGTCTTCTAGACCAAGCTTTCTTATTCTTGGTTCAACATCATCAATTACTGCTTTAACTTGAGTCAAATCCCAATTATAACAGGACACCAAACTTCCATGGGATGTTCCGCTTTGAGCTAATATTCTTCCAATCACAATTTGATCGTGCCAAGAAGTCCACACATCTAGACCTTGTCTCTTTCGAGAACTAAGATCTCCAAGTTCTTTATCACTACTTACACCAAAAGCGGTGTAGGCTCTATCCTTAGGTACCATAACCCCAACATATAATATATCTTCAGTTGCCATTTTAATCTCCTCATTTGTAAACTATCTAACATTAAAAATAATCATTAATTTATAAACCGTTTGGTTAATTACTACTCCAGAGGGATTACTACTTTAGGTCCTTGCGTAACTTGCTCACTACGCTCGCACAGGCACATAAAGTCCAGGGTAGATAACACCAATTATTCTTTATTCTTGAGTAATTTATGTAAGTACATTATCAGTCAGAAATTTGCATCCAAAAATTTAATAATTAGAACTGTTTTCTCTAAATTATGATTACCAAAGAACAAGCCCTAGACCTTCTCAAGTCCATGCCTCAAGAAGATAGTGATATGAATCATTATTTAGAAACAGAAGCAATTATGCGAGCCTTGGCCAGACATTTCGGGGAAGATGAAGAATATTGGGGCATGCTAGGATTATTACATGATGTGGATTGGTCTTTAACCAAAAATAATTGGAGTGAGCACACCATTAAAGCTGAAAGCATCTTAAAAGAGAATGGTTTTAATGAAGAATTTATCCAGATAGTTCAATCTCACGGATATGGATATGATGAAATTCCAACCTTTAAAGATAAGAAAAGAACCAGAAAAGTGGAGTATGCCTTAATCTCTTCTGAAACATTGACCGGAATAATTTATGCTTACGCTTTAATCAGAGGAAAGAAAGTTAGTGATATGGAAGTAAGCGGTCTTAAGAAAAGATTTAAAGAAAAAGCCTTCGCTGCCAACTGCAATAGGGAATTGATTAAAGAGATCGAATTAACCGGATTAGGATTAGACGAATTCTTTAAAATAGCTATCGAGGCAGTTAAGGGAATCGCAGACCAGATTGGATTGAGTTAAGTAATATTATCCTAAGATACTTTCTGAGTCATATCTGCTGGCATTATCATACGCAATAATGAGCATCGTTTTCCCCACAACGGACTTAGCAAGTTCTAAGCAAGCAGCGATGCCCGCTCGGGTTGATCTGCCCACGTCTTCATGACCAGCAAATATCTGATCCCAATGAGGAAGTGAAGTGAAATCATTCCTACCCGTCACAGCATGATAGTATTCGTCTTGCCAGCGATCGCTGATTAAAAGAACATCATCAATTACAGCTTGTTCAACAGCATGTTTTATGTGAGGGAAATCAATCCCTTGATAACTTGTCCCACGCAGTCTATGTCTGGGCAATGATCCGGGTTTAATACCAAAGCGTGTTTCGTATCGGTTAGGATAAAGTTGATTGTAAGCAACCGCTGCTTGCACTGACTCAAAAGCAACAATTTGTGTACCCTGTTGAACAAAGACACGACCGGGACCAAGCACAGTTGATCCATTTCCTACAGCAGGAAGATAAATATCAACCGCTGTTTCTCTTAACACTTCTTCTGCAATGGATTCAAACGCTTTCAAGGTTATCTCATTGTTACTAAATCCTGCACCGGAACGCGTTCCCATGGAATGATTAAAAAAGTAAAGAAGGGGATGTTGAGGTAAAAAGTTTCGAAGGAAGTCAGGAAAACCATTGACATAATCTTTCTCAGGCGTACGATATAATGTTGCTCCTTGTTCTTTAATCACTCTTATGATCGCTTCATCAACACCTTCAGGAACTGCTACGTGACATTCGTAACCGAGCATTCTTCCAATCCCGGTAAATGAAGCACCTGCCGTACCAGAAGTTGTTTCAAGGACATTCATCCCTGGCTTTAATCCTTTTTGTTCTTCAAAGTATTTGAAGAGAGCTAGATATACACGATCATAATGGCTACCAAAGAGGTTGTCACATTCTCTCTTGATCCAAATAGTATTACGATTAGGAATTTCTCCCAAATATTGTACTAAAGGAGTGTTCCCGATTTTGGATTCTAATTCTTGGTAGCGGTCCATTTTTCTAACTAAATTTGGTAATCGGCAATCTTAGCATAACTGTATCTGAATCTGTCCACTATAGATTCGTAAGATTCTCCTCCAAGAACAGCTTTAGCAATCTCTCCCATAGTCTTAGTTGCTTGGCTATCGGTGCTTAACCCTGCAAGAAAGGGTAATCCTAAAGATTTAGCTGCTTCCATTTTTCTTTCCGTTACACAACAACCGCAGGAGACCAAAGCAATCTTTATTCCTCTAGTCTGATAATCTTCTCCCAAGTAGTATTGTAAATGTCGCTCTAATTCTACTTCCTGAGTTTCTCCAAAATCAGATAATGCCCCATAATACACAAAGGCTTGATCCACTCTTTCCAACAGCCCATAAGAGAATTTTCTTGGGAAGTGATCTCCTTTCTCTCTTAAATCTTTTGCTATTAATAATTCCCGACCACCTTTTATCCCATATACTCCAGGGAAGAAATCATCTACTCCACGATACGTTAAAATCGTAGTTACTGGTCTACTCACTTCTGTTTTTAATACCTTTTTCTCTAATATTTCTTCAGTCATCTTTTATCCCCCATTTTTGTTTTTTAACTTGTTTGTTATACTGGAGTAGTAACATAATTAGTATTTATAGTTATGTTGTCTTAAAATAAAACGACAAGTTTAAAAAGATAAGAATTCTCCTAAGCTTATGCTTAAAGAACAGGTTTTGCAAGGATTTGGCTTGACAGAAGCAGAAGTTAAGTTATATTTAGAACTACTTAGGGTTCCTGAAGCTACTGCTAGTGATCTGGCTAAGAGAACCAACACTAATCGTACGTTTACTTACGATCGGATCAAGAAATTATTAGAATCGGGATTAATTAGTTATGTAGTCAAGGATAATAAAAAATATTTCAAAGCAGCAGAGCCAAGTCAATTATTAGCCATACTTAAAGAGAAACAAGAACAAGTAAATTCTATTCTTCCTGAATTAGAAAAACTAAAGATTAGTCTTCCCGTTGGTCCAGATGTTAAGATATTTTCTTCAAAGCAAGGAGTAAGAACGGCATTAAACTTAATCCTCAAAGAAAAAGAAGGTACTTATGTGCACGGATCCATGATTCGTTTTAAGGAAGTGATGGATTCTTTTTATGAAATATGGAATGCTAGGAGAGTCAAAGAAGGGATTCACTTACGAATTCTTTCTAACGAAGAGATAAAGTTAGATTTAGCTCAAGTAGATCTGCTTCCAGAGGAAGATACCTCTTCTTTAACCACCTTTACTTTTGGAGATAAAATTGTTATTGTTATCTGGGGAGATATTCCCATCGCTATTTATGTAGAAAGTAAAGAATTTGCTCGTGATAATATTAATTTCTTTAACACTATCTGGAATAGAGAGATAAAGATTTATTCGGGAGTGGATGGAATTGTCAAGGCGTTTTTTGAATTAGTAGAAGAAAAGGATAGTATCTATCTGGGAATAGGTTATTCTTTAGATCTAGCTCAAGTATATGGGAAAAAGATGAGTGATGATTGGCATAAGTTACGTTTGAAAAATAATATTTCTTCTAGGATTATCTCTTGTGATGATACTCGTTCTCAAGCTTACTTTAAAGGAAGGATGAAGGAGTGGAAGAATTTTCAAGTACGATTCTTAAACAAGGATATTTGTGGCCCGGCATGTGTTACTTTATCTGACCACATGATCGCTACGTTTATTTACACCCAAAAGTCCTTTAAGGTTATCGTTAATAGAAACAAAGAAACGATCGCTGCTTATAAGAAACATTTTGAGAATCTTTGGAAGAAAGCAGAGGGATAATTACTTCCTTAACATCTTCTTGATTTCATTCAATTCTTCATGCAATACCCGAATCTCTCTTTCTGCTTTACGATTAACCATATAATCATAATGAGCATGAATTCTATCTCTTTCACTTTCTCGGTTCTGTGACATCAAAATTACTGGAGCTTGAAGTGCAGCTAAACAAGATAACCCCAAATTCAACAGAATGAAGGGGAAAGGATCAAACGGACCACTAATCAAGAACCAAGCATTCAAGAGAATCCAAACCAGTATGATCGTTAGAAATATCCCGATAAAGATCCAACTACCACCAAACTTAGCGATTCTATCAGCTGTCCTTTGTCCTAAGGTTAATCTTTGACGAAAAATAGGATGAGTACTTTCCTTATGAATCAAATCTTCATCTCTTTTCTGCATGGTATAAGTAAATTTTTAGGGTTTATATAACTTACTAGGAAGATCACCCTTAATTACACCACTTAACCCCCATAAAAGAGAGATACATTTATAAGGAAAAATCTTATTCTAAGAGCTATGGATACCCTGCTACTATTGATTTTACTGATCATAGGTAATCTTAGTTTATATTGGATCTTGTTCGGAAAGAAAAGGTTTGAACAGAAATACATGCAAAAGAATGAAGAGGAACCGTCCAATGTCGGAAAGACATCTAGTAATTGATCATTTAAAATTTAGTTATGAAGGACTGTTTAACGCCGGAGAATTATACAGTTTAATCTCTTCTTTCTTCTTTGAAAAAGGGTATGATTGGTATGAGAAAGTTAACGAAGAACAGATTACTCCCAATGGTAAACAGATTCATCTAATTCTTTCTCCGTGGAAAAACGTAAGTGATTATTACAAAATAAATATAGTTATAAAGCTTAATGTTACTGACTTAAAAGAAGTAGAAATAGAACAAGACGGACAAACTTTAAAGATGGGCCAAGGAGCGGTAAAAATAACCTTTGACGCTTACGTTTTTAGTGATCGTAAAGAGAAATGGAGCGGAAGCACCTTAAAATGGTTTTTCATGATTGTTGCAGAAAAGTATTTCTTCCGTAACCACTTAGAAAAATTTGAAACTTGGGTCAAGAGTGACGTAGAAGATCTTCAACATAAAATTAAGACTTATTTAAACACTACCAAATATACTTACACTAGCTAAAATGAATACTGCCATCGACTCGGAACATTACCTGGAAAAAGCCCTAATTATCAATGGCAGAGAAATTAAATATAAAGGGATTTACCGAGCAGACGAATTATTTACTGCGATAAACCAAGCTTTAGAACAACACGGATACGAGAAAAGAGAAAAGAAGAGTGAAGAAACGGTAAGTGATAGTGGAAGAAGAACTTACGTTGAATTAAGACCTTACAAAAATGTTTCCAACTATGTACGCTTGATGATTAAGATTAAGATTATGTTAGATAATACCACTGAAACTGCAGAAGTTATCAATGGTGAAAAGAGGTTATACCAGAATGGGGATGTTATCATCACTTTTGACGCTTGGTCACTTACCGATTATGCCAATCGATGGAGCATGAAACCATGGGCTTTCTTTATGAAAGGGATCATTCATAAGTTTGTGAAGAAGTTTCCGTTAGAATCAGGATTTACGGGAGAATTAGTAAAAGATACTGCCCATATTTACGCTAAAGTTAAATTCTTACTAAATTCTTACAAAGTAGAAACAGGCAAGCTAACTACTGAAGATGATATTAAGAAACAGGTAGAGATGCAGTTAATGAGCGAGTTAGATGATAACATCAAAGAGATGTAAAAAGTTTATTTTTCTACAAACACTAATCCTCTTAGATCAAAAGAAGTAGCTTTTTCAATCTTAACTCGTAACGCTTGGCCTAACTTAAATTGTCCTTCCACTAATACGGGTTTATACGCTTCATTTCTTCCGATCCATTGATTAGACTCTTTACCTTTCTCAGTAATAATAATGGTTCCTTCCCATCCAATCCAACGTTCATTCTGCATCCTGCCCATGTTATGATAAATATCAGTTAATATCCTAGAACGATGTTTAACCACTTCTCCTGGCAATGGAACTAATTTGGCAGCAGGAGTCTTAGGTCGGGGCCAGAATCGAGAGATGTTGATCACATCCGGCATAACTTTACGAACCATATTTTGGGTTTCCCAATACTGTTCATCAGTTTCTCCAGGATAACCCACGATAATATCGGTAGCGATAGTCATATGCGGGAATAAGACCCTGATTTCTTCACCTAAACGACGAAACTCTTCTGCGCTATATTGGCGGTTCATCTTTTTAAGAATTTCAGTGCTTCCAGATTGTAAAGGGATATGAATAAATTGGAAAATCTTAGGATTCTTATACGCGTCAAATAGTTCTCCTTTGAATTTTAAGAGGTGGTTAGGGTTCATCATCCCCACCCTGATCTTGAAATTCCCGATAATTGTTACTAGTTCTTTTAACAATTTAGCCAGATTGGTATCAATATCAAAACCATAACACCCGGTATCTTGAGAAGTTAACCAGATTTCTTTCACTCCTTCTTTCACTGCTTGTTCTGCTTCTTTACGGATATCAGCAATAGGGTATGAACGTAGATTGCCTCGTGCAGCTTTAGTTTTACAGAAAGTACACGCTCCTAAACAGCCTCGAGAGATAGGAATGATAGAGACAAAAGGATTTCTTCTTACTCGAGGAAGATTTAATGGAGGAAGTTCAGTAGATTCAGTTATTCTAACCTTATTTTCATGTAAAGCTTCTTCTACCACTTCTACCACTTTATGGATCTGGTTAGTTCCGATGATAGAATACCCTTTAAGCTTTTCCGGGTCAGCTTGAGCAATACATCCGGCAATAATTACGATCTTATTAGGATACTTTTCTCTAATACTTTCTAGATGACGAAAGAATACTGTTTCGGTGGGCCCTTTAACAGTACAAGTGTTAAGAATAATTACATAAGCGTCTTCTTCTTTATCAACTAGATCAAACTTAGCTTGTTGAAGCAGCCCAGCCATCTGTTCTGAATCGGCAAAATTATGAGCACAGCCAGTGGTATGAATGTACACGTTAGTCATAGTGGTTTAGGGGTTAAAGAGGTTTATAAAAGTTGTGGAGATGTAGAAGTGGTTTTTGAGCATAAGATTTATATCTTTTGAAGAAAAATAGCTTAAAGTTAGATGTTCTGGAGGGGTAAATATGCCAAAGAAAGTATTAATTGCAGGAGAACCTTGTTATGAAGGACTAGCAGAAGCTTTAAACAGCCCGGAGATGGAAGTTAAGTACGTCTCAACCATAGGAGAAGTTCTAACCGAAAGAGAGAAAGGACCGATAGATACTTATGTTATTAATACTACCATCAATCCAAACGGATCAACCTTGGTTCATCCGGACTACCGAGATAGAAATTTGAACGCGCTTTACCGAGCATTACCTTTAGTTGAACTTCTGGGAAAAGATTCACCTCGTCCAAGAATTATCGTCACAGAGTTATACACCAGAGAAGATCTGACTATAAGGATGGAAGAGGTATATAAAAAAGCAGGAGCAGACATGTACCTCGCTGAAGTTCTTTTCGCAAAGACATTAAGAGAACTTATTTAATTTTCTTTTATTCTTATTCCTCCTTAAACTTTATAAACCGATAATTTATCCTTAAAGCATGATCTGCTTTATTGCTCTAATCATCTTTGGCATCTTAGGCATCTTCTCTGCCAGTCATAGAAAGATTGCTAAAGAAGCTTTTGACTGTGTGTTCAGAAAAATAACCTTAAGGAAATGTCATACAGGATTAGATGTGAGATTGAAAAGTAATATCACTTCAAAATTCTTAGAAAAAACCCCTCGTTTGGGTAAAATGATTTACACCCATTTTGAAATTCTTTCTTTTATGTTTACTATCCTAATGATTGGCAGTTTAGTTTGGAGCGGGATATCCGTTTACAATTATGTAGAGTATGGAAATTGTAACGGTCCCAGTGTAAAAGATCAGCAAGGATTATGTTTGTTTGACCCCACTAAAGAGAATGCTCAGATTACCATTTGTGAAGATACGGGGTTAACTGTAGCCAACCCCACTTTAGAACCCACAGTGGATAAAGTCAATACTTCCTTGTTCCCCCATTATGTAGGTAAGGAAGTTAAAGATACTTTAGTATATGTGGGCTGTTATGCCTGTCCTAACACCAAAAAAGTTAATCCCATAATTAACCAATTAGTTACAGAAAATAAAGATACTCTTAACTTTGTCTTTGTTCATTTACCCTTACATCAAGAATATACTTACGTCAGCAAGATAGAAAATTGTTTATTTGAAACAAGTCCAACTGCATATTGGGACTTTCATAATGCTTTGATGCAGATGCCCATCGACCAGATAAAAATTAAAGAAAATGTGGTTGAAACCTTAACCCAAATTAAAGGGGTTAACTCTAACGATATTTTCTCTTGTTCTGAGAGTGAACCGGCAGAAATCTTGTTCCAAGCACAGCTAAAAGAGATCAATAAGATGAACGTGGAAGGAACCCCCACCATCTTTATTAACCATCAAGTGTTTATCGGACCTAAACCATTAAGAGTGTATGAACGACAATTGTCAACCTCGACAGATTGGTTTGGGTTAGGATTGATAGGGGTAGGAGCTTTAATATTAATCATTATATTATATTTCATCATCTTTAAAAGAGAGAAGAGAACATCAAAAGAAGAGAAAGCACCCCCAGAAAAGGAGAAAGAGATCTCATCTAAAGAAGAAGAGGAAGATAACCGTGCTTAACCTGTTCAAAAAAGAAGTAGACTTAAACTTGTTCAGAGAAGATTTCTTAGTATTACAACGGCAGATTAAGAACAAGCCCATCATTTACTTTGATAATGCTTGTATGTCTCTCCGACCTAAGCAAGTAATTGAAAAGAGTAATGAATATTATTATAATTTCCCAGGATGCGCTGGAAGAAGTAATCATATTATTGCTCAAGAGGTAGACAAAGCAGTAGAAGAAGCTAGAGAAACAATCGCTAAGTTTTTTCAAACAGATTCACCGAAAAGTGTCGTGTTCACTAAGAACTGTACTGAAGCAATTAATTTAGTAGCTCAGGGATTTCGCTTTCAGAAAGGAGATATAGTTCTTACCAGCGATAAAGAGCATAACTCTAATTTCGTCCCATGGTTAAAATTACAGAATTCTGGAATGATTAAACAGGACGATATAGAATCAAACCAAGAAGGAGAGTTTTCTATAGAGAATTTAAAACTTAAATTAAAAGAGTATCCAGGAAGAGTCAAACTGGTAAGTATAGTTTACACTTCAAATTTAGATGGAACTACTAATCCGGTAAAAGAAATTATAGAATTAGCACATAAAGCCGGAGCTAAAGTGTTGTTAGACTGTGCTCAAGCGGCTCAACATCAAGAGATCAATATGAAAAAGTTAGGAGTAGACTTTATCACCGTCTCTTCACATAAATTGTGCGGACCTAATGGAGTAGGAGCGTTAATATCTACTCAAAGAAACTTAGAATTATTAGGACAGTTTATAGTGGGTGGAGAGACAGTTAAGGATTCAAATCTTAACGGCCAGTATACTCCGGAAGAAATCCCGGAAAGGTTTGAAGCAGGATTGCAGAACTATCCCGGGATTATCGGCTTTGCAGAAGGGTTAAGGTATTTAGAAAAAGTAGGAATAAAAAACATCCATAATCATCTGATTAAACTTAATGAACATGCCACGATAGGGTTATCTGCGATAGAAAAAGTAAGTATTCTCGGTCCGCAATTAGCTACCAAAAGAAATGGGATAATCTCTTTTGTGGTCGATGGAAAAAGGGTGCATGAAGTTTCTTTATTGTTGAATAACCTACACAATATTATGGTCAGAAGCGGAGCACATTGTGTTCATTCTTGGTTCAATCAACATCAGGATTCTAAATTTAAAGACGGGACCGTAAGAGCTAGTTTTGGGTTTTATAACACTTTAGAAGAAGTAGATCTGTTTGTTAAAGCAGTTAAAGAGATTAGTGAATTGTAATTTTTCGTGATAAGTTTTTAAAAAGCGACCCTCTGAGAGAGCGGATGTCAGAACAAGACCTAGTTTATGCAACTTCTAGTTTCAAACAGTACTGTAAAGAGGCAGGAAGGCATCGTCTAATTACTAAAGAGGAATTTAATCAAGGCGCAGAAAGGATGTACTATGCGCATCAACAATTATTAGAGCTTTTACTTCAACAAGAAGACGGCAGAAGTTATCTAAAACGAGACTTATCACACCGTCATAGACATGAGAAATATGCTGCCCATTCTACTCCACCAATCTCTTTGGGCGAGATCATTAGAAAGAGTAATACTCACACCCTCACTTCCGAATTGATGAGAGAAATCTTTGACCAAGGAAGTTGTTATTGGTTAAGAACTGCTGCGATGAGTTATTTAGGGGATCATCCTCAAGTAAATGGAACCTCTCGGCCTTTAGAAGTAACCCTAAATCACACTCTTAATGAGTATTATCACTTAGTAAATTCAAATTTACGTTTGGTGATTTCTATAGCTAAAACAAAATACCGTTCCCTCACTAAGAAGAATAAACCGTCTCTGATGAACCTGATCCAAGAAGGAAATATTGGATTGATGCGAGCGGTAGATAAGTTTGATTATCGTAGAGGTTTCACTATTGCTACTTATGCTACTTGGTGGATTCGCCAAGAGATTAATCGTAGTATTCCTCAAGATCAACTTATCCCTCTGACCGAAAAAGTACCTCGCGATCTTGAAACAATTCATAAAACCCAGGAAAGATTAGCAAATGAAGGTAAAGATCCTTATGATTATCAATTACTGGCAGCAGAAACCGGAATTCCACCAAGAAGATTGAAAAGGATGCTGAATAATGAGAAAGCCTATTTAGCACCATTATCATTAGATTATGTTGCTGATTATGAAGATAAGAAAAATAGACCCCTTTCGGAAGATCTACTTAGTGAATTGCCCGACCCAGAAGAAGTAGAACTTAATTCCGATCTAAGAAGAGGGTTAGACTTAGCTATGGGCAATCTTTCTGAAAGAGAAAAGAAAATCTTGATGATGAGGTTTGGATATTATGGAGGAGCACCAACCTTGGAAGAAGTAGGTCAAGAGTTTGACCTCACCAGAGAAAGGATTAGACAGATAGAGAAAAAGGCGCTGGAAAAGATGGGGATGAATAAAACCTTACAAAGGTTATGGGAACAATAGAAAATCCCAATCGCAGCAAGTGGGGAGGTATTCAATTACTCGGGATTTTCTAACCTCAAATGAGGAATAAATATTTATATCCTTCTTCCTTTTATTCCAGTTAATGTCAGATTATAAAAGAGTATTCTCAATCTTAGAACGATCTCACCAGCTTACCATGTTAGAACAACTTTCGAGGTATACTCATTTCCAAAGATTGATCGCTACTGTGCTCAGTGCCAGAACTAAAGATATTACTGTGATTCCGATCGTTAAGGAATTATTTAAAATATATCCTGGAGCGAAAGAGTTAACTCATATTCCGATTAAAGAATTAGAACATAGATTGTATCGAATCGGCTTCTATCGAGTTAAAGCCAGGAATATTAAGAAACTTAGTGCGATGATTCTTAAGGAGTTTCAAGGGAAGGTTCCTTCAACTTTAGAAGAAATGATTACCCTTCCAGGCGTGGGCAGAAAAACAGCTAATTGTATGTTAAACTATTCTTTTAACAAACCGGCTATCGCCGTAGACGTGCACGTGCATCGTATCTCTAACCGCTTAGGCTGGACGAAAACTAAAACCCCGGAAGAAACCGAACAAGAATTAATGAGAATACTGCCTAAAGAGCTTTGGAACAAAGTTAACATGCTATTAGTAGATTATGGACAGAGAGTATGCCTACCATTAAGACCCAGATGTGGAGAATGTAAAGTAAGAAAGTATTGTGAGTATGGGAAGGAGCAGTAATCCCCCGAGAGTAGTTATTTAAGTAACTTTTATATAAGGGGGGCTATTTTCATTAAATTATGGCTCTTATCGAATTACCTCTTTCCTCAAATGGAAGAAGATATGAAGTAGAAGAAAGAATCGGATCAGGAAGGTATGCAACAGTATATCGAGCTAGAGATGAGCAAGGAAAAACTGTTGCCATTAAATATCCCCATGAATGTTCTGCAAATGCAAGAGCAAAATTAAGATTAGAAACGGCCATTCTTGAAAGAACAGATAGTCCTTATTTTATTAAACATGTTGATCATAACTTAAAAACACCATACTTGGTAATGGAATATGTTCCCGCTACTCTTCAAACCCTTATTGCCACACAAGCAGTAGACCAAGAGATGATTCGAGCATATATCTCTCAGATCCCAGAAGTATTACGATTTCTGATAGAGTATAAGATATCTCATTGCGATTTAAAACCGGACAATATCGGATATTCAGAAGGGCAGATCAAAGTATTAGATTTTGGATTAGCTATTCCCTTTGAGCGTTCAACTTTACGCAAAATCACTGGGAACAATACTTATGGACCCCCAGAATTCAAGAATGGGATGGTTCTTCCCTCTTCAGATACTTATTCTGCCGGTAAGACCTTAGAAACACTGTTAGTTGGACATCACAGCGATAGTGTACCAGAAACTTTGACTACAATTGAGCTTTATCATAATTTAGAACAATTGCCAAAGGAGATAAGAGATTTAATTTCCGGAATGATCAGTCCAAAACATACCCGACGCAAAAATCCGGAACAATTGGCGGTCTTAGCACAAAAGGTTGCTACTCTCTTACAACAGAAAAAACTGTTTAATTTTGAAGGATTCGGCGTATTAAAATTTCCGGAAATGTGAATAGATTATCTTCTTCTTTCCCATAATTCTAAAGTCTTAATAACTGCAGCTACCAGCCAGACGGAATTAAGAATTAGAAAAGGCCACCCGCGCAGACCATAAGCGTAAATGATTAACATTCCTGAACCCAAAATGTTCAACAAGTTAAATTTGTAAGTGTTAGGATTAAACTTTTTCCAAAATTCTTCCATAATAAAAGAGACCAGAATAAGGAACATCCCGATTAGTCCGATAATGAAATTAATTTCTACCATTTTAATGGTGCATATTCTTATGAGCTTGAAGTTCATCAGCGATAGTCACAAAATGATGGCTCAAATCTCGAACAATCTTTTCATGATGATCAGCGATCTTAAGCAAGTTAGTAAGATATTTCTTATGGGGCAGACTCATATAAAATACTGCTTCTTCTAAAGACAACTTCTTTTCTAATAATTGACTAACTTCTTCATAATGATGAGCTAAAGCCAGAGTACTACTCTTAAAACGCTGAATATGGTTTACGGTACGATGGATAGAAGTATCATCTTTAGAAAGATCATTAGTTAACATCTTAGATTTCTTTCTATCTCCATTAAAGGAAGTAAGCTTAAGTTCAACCAACTGATGGGCATGCCGATGTAACCGATCATTGATCTGGTCAGAAAGTTGAATCTGTTGCAGATGATCCTGAACCGAGAGTAATACCTGATTTAGTTCTTGTTTAGTCCCCGGATCTAGACCTTTAATAAACGGCAGGTGCAGATTATTCTGACTTAAGGGTTTAAACCAACTGTCCTGGAATCTCTGCAGATTATCTTGAATACTGGGCAGAGCTAAGATCTCTTTTTTGATCTCTTTCAATTCTATGTGATTTATTTTAGTCATGGTGAAATAAGCTTTTGAGGTAATAATAACGCATCCAGCTGAAGAACAGCAACGAGACACTTGCTCCTAGAAGGCTATAAGCAGTTTCTCCGATACTAGTAGCAAGAGTGATAAGATAAATCAAAATATTTAGTAGAATAAAAGTAAATACGGAGAAGAGATAAACTTTCCATAGTTTCGTCCATTCTTTCTTAACCAAAGAAAATCCTTCTCCAACTGAATGCCATACTCGATAAGTATGATTGAATGAATAACTAGCTAAGAAACAGTAAGAAACAAAAGCTAGAATTACAAGTATTCCTATTAGACGGACAAAGAGTAAGAAGAAATAATTATCTGAAGAGAAGATGAGCCCAATTAATAGATTAAACCCGGCATAGAATAAAGCCACCAAGAGGGAGAATAAGGACATCATTAAAGTTAACCCATTCCAACGCCAATATTTAGTTTGCTTCTTTAGTAAGAAGTTCCATTCTAATCTTGAGGATAAAGAGTAAATGAATAAACTAGCTAGGATGAAAAGTAGTCCTCCTCCAAAGAAGATCAAACCGATCACTTGGATCTTAGCCAAGAATTGTTGATTATACTCTTCTGAACCGGAAAGTAACATCGCTTTAACTTCATCCACACTCTTACCACCAGTAATAGCATCAGACCGAGATTGAAGAAAAGTCCCATAACCAATTAATAATAGAACAATTAAAGTAATGGCGATTACATCAAGTAAAAAAGGGTAAAACAGTTCTTTCTTAGGTTTGAATGAGTTTAAGTAATTTTTAATCATATGTTCATCTCCACTTCTGCTGAAGAACTAACGGTTGAAGTAGCAGAAGCACTATTGGCACTATATTCTACCGTTCCCTGACTGGTAGGAATAAAATTAGCACAAATACTATCTACATAATCTCCTTCATCATCTTTAACTCGATAACCTGAAGCAAAAAGGATGCAGACTCGAGAATAGTCAGCCTCTAAATTTTTAATAATAGTGCCTCCATCGTTAGCTCCGTTTCTTAATTCTAACACTAATTCAGGGCTAGTCCCCTCCTTTTTAAAGATCCATTTAGTATCGGTTCCTTCAAGATGAAGATTAAACTTAATCGCTATTCCGTCTTCATCCACATAAGGAGTATAAGCTAAATCTTGCGGAGCGGTTACTCCCCAAGTTATTTTGTAGAGATAACCTTCAATTGGTTTTTGAATATCTGGATCCACCTCATCTACAGTTGACCCTGAATAACACAAAGAATTAACACACACACTTCCTTTAGGACAAGTCCATTCTTCAGTAACATTCTCAGCAGTATTCTTCTCACACATAATGGGAGTAGTGTAAGTTAATTTCTCTGCTTGCAATGATCCTACAAACTGGTACGCCCCAGTAGAAGTATGAATAAACGCGACAGATTTTCCTGGAATCTCTGAACGCTTTTTCTGATCGTATTCACATATTTCTCGAGAGACTCTTCCGGTAATATCGGACCATCCGTTAAGGAACTCATTATCAGCAAATTTCTGCCAAGCTTTAGTTGTTTCGGGGAATAATAAATTAGATAGACCAGGATATTTACCGAACTTGGATAACTGGCTAGCAAACTGGCCGATAGATCCTCCAACAGCTTGAGTAACTTCCCAAGCGTATTGGGTGTTAGCTTCATCGAGTGCTTTTTGATCTGCTGGAGTGGGGCAAATAGGATCACATCTTGCTTTAAGATCATCAATATAAGTGGAATAACCTTGAGCAGCACAGATATGTTCTCCCTGACATTTAGCATCAATGTCTTCCCTAGCGATGGGAGTAGGAGTGGTTCTAGCTTTAGGATCATCTGCATTATTAACTACTTCTCTAGCGGTAACTGGATCTACTTTCACTTTCTTCTCAGCACATTTCTCTTTACAATTAGGATCTGCTTTTACAATCTTGAATACTTCAGGTTTACCATTTTCATAACTGGTTACGTACTTCTCTCCATCGCTAGTGAACGGGCCAGCAAATGGAGTTCTCTCATCAGCAACAGCAGGAGCATCTGCAGGTGCTCTGGCACTAGCATCGGGTAGAGTAAGAGTTCCTCCTCCATCTGGAGCTGCAGGTTGAGCAGCAGCTTTTTTCTCTTCTTTCTGAGCTAACCCTTTCCAGTCAGTAGAAGTTGCCGCTCCGTCGGACGTTTCTCCATATTTTCCATCTAATTGGCTTCCAGTCAATCCAATAAGTTTTTGGAACTTAGCAATCTCTTCCGGATCACCTGCTTTTAACTTATTAACATCAATATTATTTGCGGTAAGAACAGTGACAGCATCTGCATTACTATCTAATAAACTTTTTAATGTTGATAACTTAGAAGAACTTCCCTGATTATAAGTTTGTGCACTAGCTACCTGTGTTGGAGAAAGAAGAACAGTTGATGTAGGAGTTACAGTAGTAGCAGGAACGGTAACTTTCTTTGTAATTATTTCTGGTTGAGCTGGTTTGGGTATTGATTCTCCCAACTTCACAATAGCCACATCTGTTTTGGAAGTGGGAAGAGAATACTGTCCTTCCCTATCCAAAGCAACTTGAGTATTATCGGAGCTAGTGATGTAAACGTTTCCATCTACTCCATGAGAGAAAGTAAGAGTGGTTCCACTTATTGTTTTGGTCAAAGTTCCATCTCTCTCTAAAGAAGCTGAATCTTGAGCAGTTAGAACAATACTCATATCACCATCATTCACGACAAATCCGGATCCCATTAATTTGGCTTTTTGAGAATCTGACAAACTAGGATTCGAGTGATAATATTCTACTTTACCACTTTGAGTTAATAGAGAAAAACTTTGACCAATACCTCCATCATCTACAGCAATTCCTTTTTCTGTAGCAGAAATAGTAATACCAGAAGAAGTAACAACCTTTCCGGTAGACCTAAGAGTTTTAATCTCAGCATCAGAGAGAGGGGTGAGTAACTCATTATTCAAAGCAGCTTCTTGAGCTTTACTCACAGAATACTCTGTAATAGTTTGGGTTATAGTTTGAGTAGGAGTTGCTTTAGGAGCAGTAATCACACTTTGGTAAATTGTCTGTTTAGTTCCTGCAGTAGGATGCAGATTCTGATCTTCGCCCCTTACAACTTCAGTAGAATACACTTGACCAGTAGCAGGATCATATCCAACAATCGTCGCTTGATTTTGTTCACTATCCTTGTACACCGCACATTTTTGACCTGAACAAGCAAGATTACTTTCAGAAGCACCAAGTTCTTTTAATTTACTTAAAATTGCTTGCTGAGCACCTGCAGGAATACTCTGATCTTTAGTTATAGCATCAATGCTTCCAGAAACCAACATTCCAGTTCGAGGGTTGGTAACTAATCTATTCCCAGTGGGTAAATCACTAAATGTACCATCAGCAGGGACTTCAGCAACAGGAACAATCTCGACGGCAGAGATCTTCGCTAGATTACCTTCAGGAGCAACTTTAATTTGTGAGATTAAATTCTGAGGAACTTCAGCTCCAAGAATACCAACTCCTTGACTAGAATCAATATAACGATATTTACCCTCAAAAAGACCTACTGGTTTACCGTTAAGAGAATATTCATACTTTACTCCATCAACTCCACGATAACTTTGATCAACCTTATTTACAATACTAAACGTTTCAATCATCTTAGCTTCTTCTGGATTTTGGGAATCTAATTCAGAATTAAAGAACCAGAAACCATCCTTAACCCAAGCGTCAGTTACCGGATCATAATAATATTCTGTTCCGTCTTTACTAGTTACCCTTACTTCACCATTAACTTGCTTCATAGTATAACCTTGATCTTCAAAATTCTCGATAGCTACTTGAACCTGTCCCGGAACAATACTCTGAACTTCTAGCTCCTTAGCGGTTTCTAGAGACATTCCAAAATTACCATAATAATTTGTAGCTAATTCAGCATTAGCCTGTTCGGTAGTTAACCCCGAAGAAGCTTCATAACCTTTTGTGATAAGATCTGCTCTCCACTTGGTTTTGATGTCATCAGGAAGATTAGACCAAGAGATGGGTAGATCATTTGCATCAGTATAACTACAAGAAGTTCCGTCACATGAGTAATGATAAGGAGTTCCAGTACTATCTGCAAGTTCCACTTCACCAACGATATCTCCTTTTTTAGGAACATCTTGGACTGCTTGAGGTAAAGCAGTTGCTTGATCTCCTTGCACTGCAAGATCTCCGGAGGGAGTTTGAGGAACAACAGTTTGTTTCAAAGTAACAGTAATCTTAGTATCTTGAGTCATCTTAATTCTATTAGCATCAGTAAATTGGGTTGTTCCTACAGGATAATATTGTCCATTTTTCAAAACTGCTTTCTGACCACCAATAGTTACTTCATATTTATTAGGATTATTAACAGCATCTGGAACTACCGAACCAACTGCTTCAGAAGCTTTCAGAGAAGGATTTAAGGAATGAGTATAAGTTAGATCGAGAGAAGTATCTTCTGGATTCCCATCAATACTAGTAATACTACTCTCAGTAGTACGATATATATAAGCTCCTGGAGTTCTTTCCGATAAGGGTATCCCCGATAATCCCGTTGCAATTGTAGGTTCTGTAGGATAAGAAGCCGCTTGTTGTAAAGCAGCATTACTTCCAGAAGTATCAGTTCCTGCAGAAGCAGAACCAGCAATCGATCTGGAAGCAGCAAACGCTGATCCTATTCCGGGTGCATCCGCTTCATTCTCTGGAGTAATTAATATTGGATTTTCAACCAAAGGAACAAGACCTGAGTCAGATTGGGAGAACTTTTGAAAACTAACCACCTTATTGGTTTTTGGATCAATGTGAACTTGTAAAACCTCTTGAAAAACATCTCCTCCAGATTGATAAATTAAATTACCATCATCATCTGTTTTTACAAAAGTATAACTAGAAGAATCGGTATGATCTCCACGATCTGCAACATGGGTAAATCCAGTAGGTATCTCAGTGGTAGTTATAGGGACAGCTTTAGGAACATCTGCTTCTAAAGGAGTGGTACTTAAAGCATTAATCTGTCTGACATCAAGATTCTCAGGATTAGTTATTCTTATTCTTAATTGATCTTTGGTCCCAACCTGGATTAACTGCTGATTATCATCATAACGATAAACGATATTGTCTTTAACGAAAAAGAGGTTACCATCACTGGAGACTCTCTCGTAACCATCTTCAGTATTACCTTGAACAGCAGTAATAAACAAGGAAGTTCCTGCAGGCACAGCAGCTTTAGCAGCTTGAACATACTTTTGTTTGGCATCGGTATTCGTTTTAACCTTTTCATTAAAGTTCTGATTCAAAGAACCATCTACGTCAGTATTCCAATACCAGTTTTCCTGCTCCCAGACACCATTGGTTAATACATATCTATCTCCATTCTCATCAGTGATAGTATCATCATCAACAATCTCATATTCTAAACCTGTATTTACATCAACAAATCTCTTGCTGGTTTCTACATCTCTTTGAGCGGAAACAAGTTGATCTTTAAGAGAGGGGAGGGGAGCAATGTAATCTACTGTCTTGGAAGGAATGATAGTGGTTCCATCTACTAAAATTGTAATAACCTCTCCCTTGTCTACTTGAGCCGGTTTTGGTTTAGCCTTCTGAGAACAACCTTCACCCTTACAATACTCCTTAGTTCCGCCGGTTTGTTCATTCACAAAAGATTCATAAACAACATCTCCAATCTGAACCTTGTCTGGAAGGCCAGACTTAGGATTATACTGACCACTATTTCTAATCTGCTCAGCAACTGAAACATAAGATGAAGCTTGTCCCCCATTAGCATACTCAAGATAAGTACCCATCTGAGAACCGTCTCCTACTAACTGGCGAAGATCTTCAGAAGTTAAATCCTTAACCAAAACAGCAGTAGTAATATCACCTTTACCTTGGGTAGAAGCACTTACAACTTCAGTTCCAGGGGGTAAACTTCCCACTTCTCCTGCAGTAACGGTCTCTACAACATGTTGATACTTCTTCTGTCCAGAAGCATCAGCTTTCCATTCAATGTAAAATCCACCATTATCATCGGGGATTAATCTTTCAAAAGGGGAATTGAGATCAGAGTTCATATCGTAAATATTTCCTTTACTGAGAGTATCTAACGCTTCTTGATTAAGAGTTCCTGAAACGTATTTTTCATATCCTTCTTTAACACTCGTGGAAATAGGGATTGTTCCAACGATATTAACCGAGAGTCTCTCCGTAGCCAATAGATCAGATTGGGGTCTGTCAGGAGCAACTTGCGATTCTTTCTGCTTGGCTAATAATAAATCTTGATACTCAGTATCAGCTTTGTCACGAGCATACTTCAAAGAAGTGAGTTCTTTAATTTTATCTGGATCAGTAATTTTAGAATTCCACCACCCAAACAATCCGCCGTCTTTCTCTTTCCAAGCGTTGGAAGTACTATCCCAAATATAAGTAACATCTTCTCCACCGGTTTTGTCTACTATTGTGTCTCCTTGAACCACATAATTTATTTCCCCAGTAAACTCATCCTTAACAATGGCAGAATCTTGAGATTTCTGTTTAGCTATAGCAATATCTTGCTCAGTAGGAGCAGGAACTGAAGAAGTAAGAGAAACAATTTGCTGATTCATCTGAATAACAATATCACTCACATAAACAGTTCCAGATTTAACCGAAGGATCATTTGTAAGAACAGAGATCTCATCTCCAGCAGTACTAACTGCTAATACTACTTGATTTTGATTATCTTGTGGAGTGGTGGTATCTAAAGTACAACTTAAGGTAACGGGATCACAACTAGTTACAGTATACCCTTGTCGTTTAATCTCATCAATCTTTGAAGTTAAAGCAGCAAGAGTTGCCGTACCTGTTGCACTGTCTATCCCATCAGGATTTCTCTCACTTTTGATTAGTTGGGAGATCTTTGTTTGTTCAGCAGTTGTTATGTCAAAATTTAACGCCCATTGGGGCATAACCATAAACGCAGCAGGTTGATCATAAGCATCTTCATGGGGTTCATACTCGGAAATTGGAACTATTGGAATTGCTACAGGCACATCAGAAGAAGAATCAATCATATACCCATCTGCAGCAACCCATTCGTTTGTTCTTGGATCATATAATATCCCCTCAACCTTTTTGCCATTTAGATATACACTATAAATACCATCATCCAACTGATCTTTCTCAGTATAATAATATTCAGTTTCAGAAGGAGCAGTAGAAGGATCAGATAACTTTAGTGGAGAGGAAGTGGCATGTATTCGAGATTCTTTTGGCCCAATAGCACCACTAACACTGGCCGAGAAAGAAAGTTGATCTACCTTACCTAAACTCTGTACTTGCGTAGGTTCAGAGGTACGATAATATAACAACTCCCCATATTCATCTGTAGTAAAAGTGAAATCACTTTCAGCATTAGGATTATCTACAACTTTCTGCAATGCTGCAGCAATATCTGGATTGGATGTTTTTAATTCATTAACTTTTTTCTGCAAAGCATCTTTGCTAACGGTTACGGGCTTACCAGCAGTAGTAGTCATGGTAACAGTAGATTGGCTAACAACAGTCGGAATCGGTAATCCCGCTTGCACAATGGTAACTTGACTTCGAGTAGAACCTTTACTTGCATCAAACCAATCAGTACTGGGTTCTCCATCTTCAGTAAAAGCGTCGGAAGAAGTCATTTTTCCAGATCCATCTACATTTACATTAGCCCAGTAATTATCTACGGTATGATAATATAACCTATTATCCTTACCATAACATAATTGATATTGAGGCATAGTAGAATCACAAGAATCATAAATTTTTACTTTCGCTACTGCTCCTTCTTGGTTCCAAGGGATATTGTATGCAGGAGGAGCTAAATAATCATCCTTAGTATATTTGGGGGTAGGCAAAACTTGAGCCGCAACTTCTTGATCCTTCTTAGCATCAATTTCAGCTTGAACATTTTCTAATTGTGAAGGATATCCCCAACCAGTGTATTCTTTACCGGTACCAACAAAATAACCATTTGTATCTACCTCTAACTTTTCCCACTTGATACTATCACCACTCTGACTAACACTTACTACTCGATAATATTTACCCCCGCTTTTAATCACAGAGTTAGGAGGATATTTGCTCAAGCCACCTTGAGGTATAGCATCAATATTAAGAGGATCCTGGTCATTAACATTTCCATAAGTAGTAATAGGAGTTTCTACTTTTGGTTGAGCTAACACTGCATATTTATTATTATACTCATTAACAGTTACAGTAGTTGGTGTAGCAGCATCATAATATTTGAATCCTTTCTCTTTATCATAACCAATCGTTCCCTTAGCAGAGTCATAACCAGTAATGGGATAATAAGAAGTTGTACCCGCATCATACCAATAGACATTAGTATTAGAGTGAACGCAAGGACCACTACCTTTAGTTAAAGTAGTGTATTCCATACAACCGGGAATCGTTCCGGCCATTCCCACCACATTACTGCCATCCCACCAAGCTTCTCCACCGATAGCTGCTCGCTTAGTGGCATCACCAAAGATAAAACATTTCAGACTACCAAACACCCCAGTACAACTATCACTAGGGGTAACGCTCTCAGCAGAAGCAAACATACTTAAAACTAATAAACTCACCAGTACAAACGAAATCACCGCTTTTTTCATTTTAATAACTTAAATAATAGAGTTACAATCTCATCAAAGCTTTTATAGTTTTCTCTAAAGTAAGTATAATCAACTCTTTCCCCATAATATTCTAAACGATTACGTAGAAAACTCATCTGAGAAATGGTATTTACCTCAGACTCATAATTGGGAAAATCTTTTGCAAAAAAGGCAAATAGACACTGATGATTTCCTGAACGCATCCCTCTTTTAAGCATCAAAGCAACCAACAACTCTTTAATAACCTCATAATACTCATCAAAAATAAAACTGACATTTTTCTCAGTAAGAGAAATACTTCTCGCAAAATCCCATCTCTCTTTGGCCAAGTCTAAAATAGAGTTAATTCTAGCTGGATCGGGATAAACATTTCTAATAAACTTACTCGTACATTCTTCCCAGGGCATAAGATCGGTCATTTTAAAGTAAAATATCCTTTGATTTTTATTCCATTAACAACATTGTTTAACAAGTGTTTTGGAAGGAGATTAATATTGGGTTGAGTAAATAGTTGTATTTTATGACCTAGTTTTTTCTCAAAACGAGCCAAATCAACTTTTTTATTCTTTCCGCATTCGACAAAGAAGTCAATATCACTTTCTTGATTAGATTCTCCTTTCCTAAAACTACCAAAAAGGAGAATACAAGAGGCAGCTAGCTCTTGATCTAAATAATCTATCAAACCAGATTTAGAGAATTTTTCCGCATAGTAATTTGATTTTATTAAGCGATTATACCAATTATCAATCCATTGATTATCCTTAGAGAGGAACCCTTCTTTTCTTAATCTCAATAAATAAATGTGAAGCGTTGAAGGACTAAGTTTAAGTTTTTTTCCTAATTCCCTTACTGTAAGCTTAACTGAAGGATTCTCAAAGAAAAATTCCATTATCTTCTGTTCAGAAGTATTGGACAGATGTTCGGGTTTGTTGGACAACTGTTTCTTCATATGGTCGCCTCGGCTACTGGAGCAGCACTAGTTAATGGAGCGGAAGTCGTTTCGGGTTTACTGGTTTCCTGTTCAACCTGTTGAGTTAACTCTTCTACACTAGGAGTAGCAGTTTGTCCGTACTGACTTCCTCCAGTAAGTTTATTTCTATCAATACCTTTAGCCATGTCACAATAAGGAGTAGCAGTAACTGTTGGGGGTTGTTTAATTACACCGATTACTGATTCAATGATATCTAATAATTTAGTTAGGGCTCTGGCCCAGTTACACGCTTCTAATAAACCCTGACTGAATTTAACAAAACAGAATGTCCCACATAAGGCCATTTCTACGATATTAATCAGCCCCACCGGAGAAGTGAAGATAGATTTTACCAACTTACCGATCTGCTGGACTGCTCCAAGAAGAGGGACGAATTCAAAAGCTGGACCCCATACATATTCACACATCTGTAAGTCAAACAGATCATTACAAGATTCAACTGTAGCCACCCCTTTAGGAACTTCAGTACCGTAACAGACAATCTTTCGGCAATGAATCTCTCTAGCCTTTTCTAAATTATAAACTACGCCAGGAACACATAATCCAATAATGGAAAGATAGAGATTATCATACAAGGAAGTAGCAGGAACTCCTAACAAAGTTCTTCCGGTATAAAGATTATACGTATCTAATACCCCTGCCTGATACTTACCATACCATCCTAAAGATTCAGAATATCCTCCTTCGCCTCTAGGAGCACAAGAAAGAATGGCTAACGGAACTTGGATATATTGAGCAAAGGTAGTAACCGTAGTTGCCCCGGTTTTTATAACTCCACAACTCCCTCTAAAGAAACCGCCTGCTCCAGCAGTAAAAGCATTAGATTCAACAGAGTCGGCACTAGAAGTAAGTATTGCTTGAATTGTATTAAACAATGATACTACAGTAAATATAATATTTATAGCCCCTAAAATATACTTAATCCAAGTGATGGCTAGATTGACATAATGCAAAGCATTAGCAAACTTCATGAAATCGGTGTTCCAAGCATCGTCAACCAACTTAGCTAAGTTCTCATCCACTGCACCCATCTGACTAAATCCGAAAGGAACACTTACAGTAACTTCTTGAGTTTCAGCAGAAGCTAAAGCGTTCTTGCCAACTTTAGAATAAATTTGTACTTGACAAGTATACTCAGCAGGATTTCCACCAGCAGCAAATAAAGTACGGCCATCAAAAGGAGCAAACTCTAACATCAAAGTTAAAGAAACTGGAGAATCCTGTCCTTCGGGGAAACTTCCACCGTAACTTATACTTCTAGAAATCTTAGGAGCATTACTTCCTTCTTTTGGCATACAACTGTCTTTCAGTAGTTGTATTGATAAGACTCGGGCTTGAGAATTATCGCTGCTAAGCTTAACCGTCATAGGCATACGAGTATAAGCAACAGGAGTGGTATCTAAATCAACAAACTCTATCCCTGGAGTGGGTTGACCATACATCTCCCAATAATCAGGTTTTTCTTCAGAATCTAATCCCAATAAATCAAAAGAATAAGTTCCGTCATCTCTAATCTTCTCGACATTCTTTGCTTCTGGCCAGACTTTGGCATTATTCCCGGCAGTATCGGTAATCATTACCTGAACTCTTTGATTAGACTGAGGCCCGCTCTTAAGTAAATCTGTTTCAATAACACAGATCCATTTCTGTTCTTTTTGCTGACAATTTTCTTCAGTAAATTGTTGCCACCCAGTATTTGGATCTAAACCCATGGTCTTATCCGTTTCAATAAACTTACTTTCTGCATCGTTAACTAAATCGTTCAAGTTAACCAAGAAGTTCAATCCAGAAGATTCTGAAACAGTAGCTTTAATCTTTATCCGATCATTACTTTGGAAATAATTATGATCTCCAGAATCAGAAGTGCCAAAGAATTCTAACTTTTCAATCAATGGAGCACCATTATCGACAATCAATTCAGTAGCCGGACTTATACCTTTGTTCCCGGCTTTATCTTCCAATTTAAATAGAGTGATAGAAATGGTATTGGAAGAAGTAAGCTTAGCGTCAACGTCCCAATAACAGTTAGTAATTCCTTCATCAGCAATTTTAGTACAGTTCTCTGGAGCGATCGGAGCAGTATTCCCAGTAATTCCACCAAAGTTGGCAGAAATAGTATTTTCATCTACTCCTGAACCTTGTTCTTTAATCTTCAGATAGATTCTTTGCATCCCATCAGCGATATAAATTCCACCATTATATTGTCGGTCTGGACCGAAGAAAGTAGCTTCAGGAGGAGTGATATCTTCTACATAAGATTTAGTGATTTTACTTTCAACTGTATTTCCATTTTGATCTTTAGCTACAATTTTAAATTCAATACTGCTAGGAGAAGTACCTTTGATCAATACGGACTCCCAACTGCAATGCCACAAAGCTGCTTCTTCCCCGTCTTCAACACAGTTAGCTTCATTTCCGTCTAAACTGGTTTGATCAGCATAAGCATAAACTAAAGGAGTAGATGTTTCTCTCACATCTACTAACATTCTAGTAGTTTGATCTAAAGAACCTTTGAATTTATCTAAAGCAGTAAGGTTTAAACTGTCTGCAACAATAACCGGATCAACAAAATCTCCTTGGAAAGAGACTTGGGGAGGGTTAAGGGTTTTATGTCCAAAGTAATCTTCCGCCATGACTTTGACATGTTTAGTCCCTTCGCCACTAAGCGAAGTTTCTAAAATCCCGTTAGTGCCACGATCACGAGCATAACTATAACTTTCTTTTCCGATAGAAAGGTTTTCAATGTGGTCTAATACTTGACCAGACTCACCGTCCAAAACTTCAATGGATTTAATCCCGATAAAGGGTTTACCTTCATACTTATCACTTACTTGAAAATCAAGACGTACTTTTCCTTCAGCGTCTTGTGAAGCTGTTAACCCAGTAATTTTAGGAGCAGAACCATCAGCATTAATATCATCTGAATCAGAAGCAGTTTTGTTTATGCCCAAATTGCTAGGATAAGTATATTCTACTGTAAACTTATAACTAGTTTCTTTCACCCCTTCACTGAGAGGACTAATATATTTACACAATACTCCTAAAGCATCATCACTACAAGAATTAAATGAACGTTCATTATCATTAATGTTAATCTTAACCTCTTCAGGTGTAATGGTAGTATTCTCGCCACCTTCTAACCCAGAGATCAATGCTTCTACGGTCCAGGTGTCTCCTTTAGCATCGATGAATTTTTCTACTTCTCCAGCTCCAGAATTATGAGTTATCTGTAAAGAAGTAGCTAGAACATCAGCAGAATAAAAGGGGATACTTATAACTAAAGCAATAATGAACATTCCAATGAAACTCCACAGTCGTTGTTGGTTAACCATAGTTGATTATGTTAATTTATTTATTGAAACTCCGGCAATATTGCCTGATATATTTCTTCAGTATTATTTACTAAATCACTTATCTTGTTCCCAATAGTCTGAGATTCCATCACTCGACCATTAATTGAATGCTCGCCTTCTAAGAGATAAGCAGGAGTAGAAAGAAGATCCGCAGATAAGACATAAAACGTAATATTCTGTGACCCGTACAATTGTTCGGGAGTAATAGTTAAATATTGTTCTGGACGATTTAAATCGTACATCCCAGCTAAGAACTTACTAGTCCGGGTTTCGGTCATGGAAAAACAACTGTCAGAATCGGTCCAATCACCACAACGGCGTTCTTCCGGAATGTATAATTCTTTATTCTTAATCACGTTAGCCATCACTTTATAGATTCCAGGGACAAGGGGCACTTCAGTAGTTCCATTCCCGGTTATTTGAACCGTAGCAGAAAAAGGAGCGTTCCTAATCTTATCTTGGAACCCTGAAACTCGCTCTAAAGTGATTAGCACTTGTTCATCTTTTTCTAAAGGTTTAGGTACGTCCATAAAATAATAATTGTGAACGTGGCTTCTACTAGAGTTAATCACTTCAGTGTAAACGGGAGTTTTAGGTTTAAATAAAAGGTCTCCCTGATTGAAGAAACATATCTCTTTACTAGGATCAGAACAACTACTAGCTTGTTCAGACCCAGCAGTAAAAGTACAAGGAAGCAAGGAAATACATTCTTTCAGTTCTTTCTTTTTAACCACAACATTAACATTCTTGATACGGTCCATAGTAAAGGCTTTTTGAGTAACTCCTTGAACCGCATATCCAATAATAGCAGACTTGTTCTGATATTTGTAAGTATTGATAGGATAAAAATTAGTAAGATAATCTGGATTCATGAAAGCTAGGCTTCCACCGTAAACTGCTGGATATTTGCTTGTAAGTTCACCATTTAAGTCAGTTCCCCCGATATCACAATCTTCTTGGTTAGGAACAGAGAAAGTTACTTTAACCCCTTCAATCGGTTCTTTAGTATAACTATCAACCACGGTAGATTTAATTTCTCCTGCAGTCCACATATCTTCTTGACAAGTTAAAGAATATACAGGACGAGCAACATCTGCTTTCCAAGCTTCATTAGCAACAGCAGGTTTATTGTTACGAATATTAGACTCTAAAGCGAATACTAACTGATAACCTTCACCATCAAAAGCATTAGCATCTCTTACTGTAACCAATACCGGATAAGAAACATCATAATGAGTATCGTAACGCTGTTGAGTATAATCAAACACCGACCAGAAAGTGATATGAGTATCTTCCGGTTTGACTTTTCCGGCATAACTATTTACTTTAAGATAAGGTTCCCAACCAAGGTAATCAAACCCGACTTCTAAATCTTCACCCCCATTTAAGGTTAAGACCATATTATCCAAGATCTGTTGAGATAATTCATGATTCTCTGGATAAGTTGCTCGATAGAAATTACTGCTACCCAAAAAGCGAAGCATGGGCACATAGGAGGTAAGCATACCTCGAATTTTTTTCTGCAAATCTGTCACTTCCCAACTTAAAGTAGAAATGCGATCAAACGAAACATCAGATACGGGAGCGAGAAGTTCTGATTTTTTTTGTCCATAGATGGAGATTAATTCCATCCCTTGACGTTCCAAAAAACTGTAATTCTGTTGAGCAAAAGTGATTTGACTTGCCACATCATAATAATGTTTCAAATGTAAAGGCACTTTTACGCTGAACTGATCCAATTCTCCTTGCGATGGACCTTGAGTAGCTTTAATATTCATAGTTAAAGTAAAAATCACTCCCGTCTCACCAACTCGAGCAGTAACTTTCTTCTGTCCACCATCAGGAAATTCTATCTGCATGGTGGTTAAAGAACTATAATTTAACAAACAAGTATCTAATTGTTCTTTAACAAAACGAGCCAATTGTGCTTCTATGCTCAGAACAGGATCTTCATCAAGGTACAGTTTTGGTCTTAAAGAAGAATACATCACTTTACTAGCAGTATTTGGTTCTGAATTGTAATACCAATAAGGAACTTGACTTTGTTCAATCAGAATACCTTCAGCTTCGGTAGGATCTTGATCAGAATATTTTCCCGCTAAATCAGGATAAATATATCCGCCATGTTGACCCAAAACTAACAACCCGCGTTTGCCCACGTCAGATAAACAATTTTCAGTAAATTTTTGGATCGGCTGAAATTCTGCAGGTGCAGTAACCAATAAAGGCTCTTCGGCAGATTCAATAGATTGGGTAGTGTTAGATTTAGTCATATAAAGAATTCCAGCAAAGGCAAATACTAACACAATACCGATGATAATAAAGAGAGTGACTTGACCTCGATTATTCCAATCCCAATTAGAAATAAGTCTAGAAGTACACCTATTAACCATCCTCTTTTTCTGCTTCATAATAATAGGCAGAAGTAAAGAATCAAGGTATATAAAGGTTATTGTTTTTTAAGAGAGAGGTTAAGGAGAGAAATAAGAGAAAAAAAACAAGAGAGAAATAAGAATTATCTTACTTTAGCTCCGTCCTTCAGAGCAACCTGCATTTCTTCTACTTTGCTCTTGAGCTTTTTGCCATCACAAACCACTTTTCCGGATTGAATTTCTATCTTTAACTTAGCAAATTCGTCAAAAGTGATCTCTGAAGTGGAATTCTCTGTACCTTCAAAGAAAAACTCTTCTCCCGGTTCGGTTTTATGTGCAAAAAGAGGCTTAACTATCTTATCATCTTCATCTGCAGCCAAGATCATCCCTTCACTCATCTCTCCTCGAAGTTTAGCTGACTTTAGGTTGAAAACAAAAACAGACTTCTGATTAAGTAATTCTTCCGGTTGAAGATATTTCTTTAATCCGGCAACAATCTGTCTTTTTCCTAAATCTCCAAAATCTACTTGCATCTTGTATAAACTATCGGCATTAGGATGATTCTCTAATTGAACAATCTTTCCTACAACCATTCGCAGAGGAAATTTAGCTGTGCTAGGCAGAGTTTCAATCTTCTGCACCAGCATTTGTATCGGGTATAGTTTACCTTTCCAAATGAAGTTAAGATCTTTCCAAGTTAATTCTTTTTCTCCGAACGCAGCAGAAACTTTCTTAGCAAACTCGGGCAGGATGGGACTTACCAGTATAGCCAGATCTCTAGCCAGATTAACACATAAAGCAACTTTTGCTTGGGCTGCATCTTTATTCTTCCAAGGTTCAGCTTGTTGGAAATAAATATTTCCAATATCAGAGATCTTTAGAATATTCTTTACAGCATTCTTATAATCTAACTCAGAATAATTCTTCTTGACTTCTTCAAACAGTTGTTCCGTCTCTTTGATTAAATCCGATTCTGGAGCTACTTCTTTAATCTCCCTGTAATTCTTCTCTGCAAAAGTTAACACTCGATAACAAAAGTTTCCCAAGTTTCCAACTAAAACGGTGTTGATGTTAGACTGAAAATCTTCAAAACTTAAATCCACATCAACCAGTTTACGATCGAGATGACTAGCGTAATAGAAACGCAACGATTCTGGAGAGTACAATTTAAGGAAATCTTTAGCAGTAAAGAAGGTCCCTCTACTTTTAGACATTTTTTCTCCATTAACAGTAATGAATCCGTGCACGCTAAGTTTTGGTAAAGGTATTCCTACTGCAATCAACATCGCTGGCCAGAACAAGAAATGGAAGTAAGCGATATCTTTCCCGATAAAATGATGCACTTGTCCTTCTTTCCAATATGACTCCCAAGTTTGTCCACGAGCATCAGTATAATTCTTAGTGGAAGAGATATACCCAATGGGCGCATCTAACCAGACGTAGAAATACTTCTTCTGTCCGGTTTCTTTCTCGGCATCAGGAATCTCAAACCCAAAATAAGGAGCATCTCTGGAAACGCACCAATCATCTAATCCTTTATTCAACCATTCGTTCAACCAGTTCTTAACTTCTGGCTGAATTCCTGAATTAGGATCGTTAAACCAAGTTTTCAGTTGATCAGAGAATTCTCCTAACTTAAAAAAGTAATGTTCGCTCTCTTTCTCTACTGGAGTTTTACTGCAGATAGAACATCTCGGATTGATTAGATCTGTTCCTTTCAAAGCCTTGTTACATTTCTCACAGATATCTCCATACTGATCTGGAGCATCACAATGAGGACAAGTTCCTTTCACGTAACGATCGGGTAAGAAACGTTTACAATTTTCACAGAATATAGCTTCTATTTTCTTTCGATAGATGTATCCTTTTTCTTTTAAGGTTTTATAAAAATATTCAGCAATCTCTTTATTCTCAGGAGAATGGGTTTTGTAATAGTTGTCAAACTGGATCAAGTAATTTTTAAAATCTTCTTGGTGCTCTTTCCAGTATTCTAAAGCAAACTGTTCGGGAGCTTTTCCCGCCTTACCCGCATTTACTTCTATCGGAGTACCGTGCATGTCTGAAGCACAAATGTACAAAGCAGGGGTACCAATTAGTTTAAGAAACCGACTATAAATGTCTGCTTGAATGTATTCTAATAAATGTCCAATATGGATTGGACCGTTAGCATAAGGTAAAGCAGCGGTGATTAAAGTTCTTCCCATCATCATGCTGCTTTTAGATTTAGCAGCAGTCAAATTCTTGCTCGGTTTAGGAGCAGATTCCGTTTTGGGAAGTTTAGTTGTCATTTTAGAATAAGAGTTATAATGGTATTTAAATACCTTTCAGTAAAATTTTGGAGGGACATTAGGGGTATATAACTACTAACCAGTGATTAAGAAGCAAAAGATTTAAATATAATGGCCATTTTTAGAATTTAAAAGAGTCAATTTAACAGTAAAATAAAAAATGAAGGGGTAATTAAAATGAGTCTAGAACACTTTAAAAATTTATACCACATCGCAAAAGAAGAAGGAATTAAGTCAGCTTTAGAAAGAGATTTTATGGAAACTGTAAGAAGACATCCTGCCTTACTAACTGGTTTAATCCTTGGTAAAAGTGCTTATTTTGGAAAAATTGCTCCTGAGAGAGTAGAATATAAACCAATCTGTCAACCACTCAATCAATCAGCAGGAGAAGGTCGCAACCCCAGAGAAATTGCTTTAGATTATATCACTCATGGAAATTCAAATTAGATCTAATTCTTAGTAACTGGACTAACTAGCAAAAAGTATGCTCTTAAGACAAACTCTTATGCTGCTTTTCTTCCGATTCTACGACTGCGAGAGTAATGCAATTGGAACATACTTTTCCTAGCCGGTACTCGACGCATTACTAACGTTGGTGCTTTACCGTTCGTCATAAACGAACAGTAACGATATTCTAGCCCAGTCTTACTGATAAACCAACTTGCCGTGTTTTTTACGTTTATATTCATATTCCCTTTCCCCTCTTTTTTGTGCTGTCCTGCTTTTTAGCGATATTTTCCAATTCCCCCATTAATTCCTCTTGGCTTGGAGTAGTGATTTTCTTCAGAATGATGGCTTCTCCACTGTGAACTACAGCAAAAATGGTTCCTTCAATAGCACTTAAAGCGTCACGAATACCTTGTGGAATGACAATTTGTCCCTTAGAAGACATTTTGATAGTTTCAATGGCCATGGTCTTAATATCCAACTATCTTACAGTAAGATTATCTTACTTATAAATGTTGCGGTTTTGAGAAGGAATCTTTAAAAATAAAGGACACAAAAAGAGATTATGGTTACGATGAGAGAATATCAAGAACGTGAACAAATTATGATTCCCGCTTATAGATTATATCACCAACTATTAGTTGACCCAGATAGAAGCAGAGAAAGAATTGTCACGGAGGAAACAGGGATTAAACTAGACCAACTCCGGAATTTTCTAGATGAAAGAGGATTCGAAGGGATCCATGGTTATCCTCTTGAACGTCCAAATGTTCCCCACATGTTTATGATTTCTCTAGAATATTTAGCAAAAGATTTTAGAGGAACTTATTATGATGCTTGGCACATGAGATCAGCATCAGAAGTAATGGAATCAACCGGTGGATTAGTTCCAGACTTAAAAACATGGGGAATGGATGCCGTGGCCGGATTTATCGAGCTTCAAATGATAGGAGTCATTGAGACTTTAGGTAAAGAGGGGTTTTATCCCTGTCCAGCAGGACAACGGATCAAGTTATACACCCGAGACGAACCACTACTAGAAATTGCTACTTACCTTGGTTCCTTATGGAATAAAAGATAAATTTTAAACTAACTAACATTCCTCCACAAAGTTCTTAAATCATCGTCGCTATCAATAGTCATGTTAAAATTCCTGTCCAAACTGTTCAGATCTCAAGAAGAGATAATAATAGAACTAAATCTATCTACTTTCCCCGTCTGGTTTGAAGAACAAGTTATTCAATCGAATTTTGTGAAGTATCTTCCCAATTATTTTCAACAACTACCCCTTTTACGTCAAGAATTATTAGACAAAGCTAAGACACTGAGAGAGAAAGAGATTCCAGAAGAGCATCAGAAGATGGACCATCGAGTTAAAACCATCGTTTTAGGGAACAAAGAACATTATCTGCAAGCAGTAGATAGTTTTGCAGAAAAGATGATCATTCCAACAGAATTATCGTTTACCTCCTTAGAAGATCTTCAGAAAGCGAGAGAATTCAACCAAGAGTTGAATCAAAGATTAGACCAATTCTCACATTTTACCGAGAAGAGTTATCATGCTGCTAAGCACCTGTTCTACGAAGAAGTAGATGACCTAGCTAAGGTGTTTAAAGAGATAAATGCTTTGTCGCGAGGATTTGAGCAGAAGTCCGAGGATCTGGTTATAATGGAGAAGATTAAACTAGATTTCTCAAAGTTGACGCAAGAGAGGGAGATAAAAGAAACTTTAGAGAAAGAGATCAAGGAGATTCAAGAACAGTTGCAAAAACTTTCTACACAAGAAAAGACCACTCAACAAAAAGAGGAAAGCTTACTAAAAAGTCAAGAATACCAAGAGTATCTTAACCTTAAAGATAAAGAGCAACAATTACAAACTAAAATTGAAGAGTTAGAACGAGAAATTCACACCTTCCTCTTTAAACTTAGCAAACCATTACGAAAATTTCAATATTCTGCTAATGACCCAATCATTGAGGCATATCTTACCGATAGCGTTAAAGCCTTTGAAGAGGATGAAGAGTTAAAGATTATTTTGATCCTAGAAACTTTGAAAGAATCATTGGAGTTAGGAAGAATAAGTTTTGAAGACAAATTGCAGAATAATTATTTAGAACAGATTCGGGAGAAAGAGCGACTGAAAGAATTAAAAACAAGAAGTAAAGAATTAAAGCAGGAGAAAGAACAATTATTCCAGAAGATAACCTTTCATCCTGCTGCTCGAGAATTACAAGAGACCGTATCTAAACGTCAACAATTAAAAGAGGAAATCTTCTTAAAAGATAAAGAATTGCTAGAATTACAGCAGAAATTGCAGAAGATTAATTTGAAGGAGTTACAAGAAAATATCTTTATAGGAACAGATAAAGTATTCAAGAAGAAGATTAAAATAATAATTTAAGAAGGAATAATCAGAAAGAAACAAGATAAAGAGGATTAAACCTTAAACTTAATCTTATAATCCTTGACCACTTTGCCATCAACAGTAATCTTACGAGAGATTTCTCCTTCTCGAGTAGCTTGTTTTCTGGCTAAAGCAGCATCTTTCATCAACAATTTCTCGTCCAGATTAATATTTTCCACATGATAATGATTGTTGATGGTTAAAGCAGTAAAATCTTTAGCCTCAACATCAAATAGATAATCAGATTTCAATGCTGGCATTAAACTATGGGGCAAATTTACTGTGACAAAATTGTCAGTAGGAGAACCTAACTTAGGGGTGTTCTGTTTCTTTACTTTTAATTTTCCACCTTCAAAATTGACGTTGAACAATAAATATTCTCCAAACAGTTCTTCCACTAATTTCTTATAAGTGTCCGCAGAAACTTTAGCTGTAAACATATATTTCTTACCGGATTTACCAAATCGACTCTTGTCTTCAAAATCTATTTTATACTTATTTAGAACGGGAGAGATATCCCTTACAGACTCAATACTCCCGTCAATCTCCACTTCCCCTTTTAAATTCTCGGTCAAGAAGCGATGTAAAAAGTTTAGATATTCAAATCCGGTTTGAACCTTAACATCTTTCTTACCAACTTTAATCTCAACTGGCTCTTTCTCGAATTCTCCTAGAGAATAACGAGTAAAAGCATTATGTACTTCTTCGGTAATTTGTTTGTCAAAGATCTTTTTGATAAAATTGGTTGTAGTCATTTTAAGATACCTCTAAATTTAATAAAGGAAATAAAGAATCGATTATTTATAACTCTTTCTTTTTTAGATTAAACGCCCAAGGCCTTTCTCAAAGCAAGTTGATCGTAAAGAGTATGCGGTTCGTACTCAGTTTGAAATTGAGTTAAAGATTGTTCTGCTTTGCTTCTCGTTTCTTTCTTCTCAACTTCTAGAGCGTTAATTTTACGAAGAGCGTAATTAACCCCACCTACTGCACCAACAGCTAATCCAACTACGCCGGCTAAAGCTGCCCACCAAGGACTGTCTGGAGAGGAATAAAGTACAGCACCCACACCAGTAGCACCACCAAGAAGAGCAGCGCCGATAAAAGGGATAAAACCATTATAATCATCTCTAGCCTTAGCTGCGCGTTTAGAAATAGCAAAATATCTTTCTACTACTCCACCCTCAAGGAGAGCCGATTCTCCCTTACATCCATCAGTTCTATTAGCAATATTAATTAAAGTATATTGATGAGTTCCTTTCATATTAGGATTACCACGAACATCAATAAAAAGATCTCCTTCTAATAATACTTCATAACCAGTAACATCCTTTCCAGAAGTAACTTCTCTTACCCCATCTATACCCGCAGAACAGAATATATGTTCAAATCCTCTTTCTTCTAATAAATCAGATAATTCTTTTTTAGCATCTGCAGACAGATCTAAGGCCATCCCAGAAAGATGGTCTCGACTAAAATCCTGAGCTCTATTGATATATGACACCATTTATTCCACCCCTAATGCTTTTCTTAATGCTTGCTGATCAAAAGTAGCTTTGGAGTAATATTCTGCAATATAACCGGACCAAGCTGACGTAAATTGAGCGCTGTGAGATCTTATGTTTTCCTCTGCCTTACCCCGATTTAAAGTTTTTTGATGACTGAAGAGAAGTTTAACTACTCCGGCAAATATTGCTGTTCCAAAAAATACTTCCGCCCCAGTTTCCACACTCTTAGTTCCAGTATAAGTAACCACTCCAGCTAATCCCCCCAACATCAGTGCAACAAGTGTATCGTATAAATTATCTCTTAAACTACTTGGATCATTTTTCTTATATTCATACTGAGCCATCTTTAAGCTTCTTAAATGACCATTAAACGTTGTTGCTCTATCTAAAAAGGAAGTATAAGCATCTTCGCCATTAACAGAAAATAAAGTATAAACGTGATCTTTCTCTCTTTCGGTGTAATTATCAAGAGAAGGATTAGCAAACAGATCTTTGGGAACCAACCAATCAAAACCAACACAAACATTTTCCTTGTATCTTAACCGTTTAAATTCAGGATTAGCAGAATCTGGATCAACATCAAAGGTGTCTTCTCTTAATTCATATCCTACTTCTAATAACAAACTAGTAAGTTCACACTTTGTTCCTTGATCTAGAACTAGGGCCTCATTAGATAGACGTCTTTCGACAAAATCTTGTGCTCTTACTTGATAATCTAAAGTCATTTTAATTCACACCTAAAGCGCTTTTTAACGCTCTTTGATCATAAACGGTTCTGGTAGCAAGATAATCTTCATTAAACTTTTGCCAGTTTTTATTAAACTCTCTTTCTGCAGTGGCCCGAATTTCATTTAGATGCTTTCGACGATGTTTAGCATACTGTGCTCCACCCGCCACTCCAGCAACAACTGCAGCTAATAAACCCAAAGGGATTAACATATCATTCAAATGAGGAATATCTGCTCCCATCCCCTTAGAAAGAATAAAATGATAAGCGGGCAAAAAAGCAGCTAATCCTGCTCCAAGTCCACCAACGACAACAGCAGGCATATTACTATATTCAATCAGATTATTATTAGAATGATTAAATCTCTTTACACTAAGTAATAATCCTTCTAAATCACTATCAAAACGAGATTTCCCATAATCTCCGCTTACGGAAACTAAAGAATATTGATGTTTAGAAGTATCACCAATAAATAGAGAATCAATAGGGCTTCTAGATAAATCTCCGTTAATTAATAAATCGTACCCTTGAATGACACCTTTGTCTTTCCTAGCTCTAGATTGATATAACTCAGGAGTCATTCTACTTTTTACAAAGCCATTTTCCGCTAAAAGACAATTTAAAGTTTCGGTAGCGCCTTGAGATAATCCTAATTCCCATCCGTTACCGGATAAGTATTTTGCTGCAAATTCTTGTGCTCGAGTTTGATAATCTAAAGTCATTTTAATTTACCCCCAAAGCAGCCTTTAACGCTCTTTGATCATAAACAGTCCGGGTAGCAAGATAATCTTCATTAAACTTTTCCCAGTTCTGATTAAATTCTCTCTCTGCGGTTTCATGAACCTCATTTAGATGCTTTCGATGAAGTTTAGCATACTGCGCTCCACCACCAACACCAGCAGCAACTGCAACTAATAGCCACAAAGGGACTAAAACATCCTTAAGATGAGGGATATCTGCCCCCATCCCCTTAGAAAGAATAAAATGATAAACAGAGAGGAAAGTGGCCATTCCTGTTCCAACTCCCCCAACAACAACAGCAGGGATATTACTATATTCAATCACCTTGTTAGTAGAATTAGTGAAAGAGGTTGCACTTTTTAGTAATTTCTCTAGATCACTATCAAAACGAGATTTTCCATCTTCTCCATCTACTGAAACTAAGGAATAGAAATGTTCTGGAGCATCACTCCTAAAAATGGAAGCAGTCGGATTTTTAGATAAATCTTGCTCTAGCAAGAGATCATACCCCTTAACTACATTCCGCCCTTGTCTAGCCCGGTATAAATAACGCTTAGGAGAAGTTTTATCTTTCTCAAAACCGTTCCAGAATAGAAGTTCAAATAAGGGAGCATACACGGTGAGAGGCAATCCTAATTCCCACCCGTTACCAGATAAATGCTTTGCGGCAAAGTCCTGAGCTTCAACGAAGTATTCAACGTCCATGAGTCACTATTTTAGAGGAGTACTTTATAAAGATTATTATGATAAAATAGAAAAAGAAAGAAATTAAAAACGGAAGAGTAGATATCCACCGTAGTTAGCTCCGTCAAAAGCAGTTCCAGTTTCAGACATATTTACAGCTGCACCAGCTTCTACTTTCTTGTCTAGAGCAACTCCTACTCTAACCTTCTGAGCACTGAAATCATGTCCTTTCTTACTGAAATCAGTAACATCCTCAACATTCACTACTCCATCTAATCTTTCCGTCAAGGCTGGTTGATATCTTAGGTTAGCCACAACTTCTCCGTACATTGGCTCTTTAAGACTAGTAGTAGCTAAAGCATACACACTAAAGTCACCAAACTGACCAAAGTATTGTACTCCTGCTCGGGGCATGAACCCCATTCCGGGACTATATTGCCCTTCAGCCACAACATCAACTCCATCCACAACATTGTAAGTTAGATCAACTAAACCAAAGGGACTAACTTGATTCTTATAATCAATTCCAGTAGTCTGTCTAGCAAAGATACCTAATCCAGGAGCAACGCTTCCGCTAACCTTCAAATCAGCAGCACAAGTTTGATCTCCACACATTACTTCTAATGAACCTTCTGCGGCTTTAGCTGAAGTAGCTACTCCTAAAGCGAGTAATCCTGCACAAATTAAAGTTTTTATCGATTTCATTTTTTATTCCCCCTTTTGATATTAACTATTTACAAGTAGTTACTATATGGGGAACTATATAAAGATTATCTCCCCCAGAAGGGGCGAAAAATAGCAAGATTTATATTCTACTTCAGATTAAGCATAAATATGAACACAGAACTGCTGAAAGAGATCGGATTAAGTGAGGGAGAAATCAAAGTTTACTTAGCTTTGTTCAAGATAGGTTCTAGTTCTACTGGAGCAATAATTAAGGAAGCTGGAGTGCATGCTTCTAAAGTATATCCTATCTTAGACAGATTGATTGAGAAAGGATTAGTTTCATTTATCAAAGAAGGGAAGAAGACCATTTATACTGCTAATCCAGCCACAACCATTATTTCTTATTTAGAGAAATTACAGAACAACATCAATGAACAAAAGACTTCTGCTAACAAGTTGATTCATGATCTGGAACAACTTAAGAAATTAGGAGGCAAGGAAACTGAAGCTACTATCTTTAAAGGGATTAAGGGTTTGAAGAATGCTTATCAGATTATCGCTTCGGAATTAAAAGGAGGCGAAGAATGTTATGCTATGTTCTTGCCACCAGTAGAGAATGAGGTTCTCCTATTTTTTAATAAGTTTAATCGGGATTTATCTAATAAGAAAACAGAACAACACTTTTTCTTTAATGAGTATAGCCAAGAGATAGAAGGAATAAAACATCTTCCCCGAGTGCATATCAAGATTGGAGTGAGTAAAGGGAATAACGCTCCGGCAGAGATGTGTGTTTACGGAGATTACACCATCATTTCTACCTCAGGAGGAGATGAATACCTCACCGTTCTCGTTAAAAATGAGGTTATTGCTGAATCCTTCCGAAAGCAGTTCAGAATCATCTGGCACCAGCAAGCCAGCAATTATAGCGGGATAGAAGGAGCTAAAGCTGTATTTAATGAAGCTCTGAGTTATAAAGAGATCCGTTTTATCGGAGGTAACTGGGGACCAATAAAGTATTTTCCGGAGTTCTTTAAATCGTGGAATGAAGAAAGAGAAAAGAGAAAGATTCAATGGTATGATTTGTTAGATGTTAATCTGTTAATAAAAACTGAGGAACAACCCCCGTCATTAAAATATTATCAAGCTAGAATCTTGCCGGAACAAGTTACCAATCCTTCGGTAATTTTTATGTATGGAGATAAAGTAGTCAATATTATCTGGAAAGAAAATCCTTTAATCACCGTCATTGAGAATAAAGAGATTAAAGAACATTACTTAAGATATTTTGAATACCTTTGGAAACAAGAAGTTCTAGTTTCTCATGGAATGAAAGCCTTGATGAGAGCGCACGAGAAAACTTATCAGAAATTAAAGAAGGGAGAAGAGTATTTGTATTTAGGAGTTCCGAAGTATCAACCGGAAGAACAACATGAATACTGGAAATTAGATCATGAACATAGGATTAAAGCAGGAATAAATACCAGAATCTTGTTTAATCAAGATACATCTAAAGAAGTACTAAGGAACAGAAATAGTTATTCTGGATGCGATGCTCGTTACATGCCTACGGAGATTAAAACTCCAAGTTATATGGGTATTTTTAAAGATACAGTGATGATCGCTATCCCTAAAAAAGAACCGATAGTGATTGAGATAGAAAATCAAGAGATTGCCAATTCTTTCAAAGCGTACTTTGAAGATTTCTGGAGGAAATCTAAGAAGTTCTCTTAGGTAGAGTTAGAGCTTGTTCTAAAGCTTGCTTGCCGTAGATCATATGATCAAGATGATCTTTCTTGAAGCTAAGACTGCGAGAAAGAAAATCTTTTTCTATCTTGGAATAGACCGCAGTAGTTCTTTTAGTCTCTTCTCTCAAACGAGTTCTTTTTGTATTAGAACTATAAAAATATCCCAATCCAGAAACCACCGCTAACCCAGCTAAAATGGAGGGTATAACAACTAAGGGGTTTTGAGTAACTTCTTCGAGAGTATTATAAATATTCTCGTGGAGTAGGATAATACTTCCGACTATATACGCCCCACCAACACCCAAAGCTAATCTCCAAGGACTACCAGAAACCTCTTCAGCGATAAGTTTAGCATCCTCTTTTTTCAGATGGGCTAACCCACCATATCGAGATTTAGAAAGATCCCATTCATGATAATCGGTAAAGAATTTTTCTACAGCATCATCATCAGGCAATGTAAGGTAGGTAAAACCATGTTGATTAACATCTTTGATATCAGTTTCAATCAAAAGATCAAGAGAAGCATCAGGTCTTATTCTAGTATGAGCATTGCGACCATTAATATCGCTCTCATAATTATTAAAACCAGCATCCATCAACAGAGTTTGAAGTTCCAGATAAGAACGGCGATTTTGAAATAACCCCTCAAGGTCTTCTTTTCCTGCAGAGAAATGTTTTGCAAATAACCCCCTCTTGCGAAGAGTAAACAGAAAATCAATAGGTTGTGCTTCAGTCATATCTAATTACACGGAAGGAGTTCTTTTAAAAAGATTGTGGTATAGGAGAAGTATTAAGTAAGTTGTTTAACTTCAATAGAAATCGCGGGTTGATTTAAGCGTATATATCTAGGACATTCGGTATATGGCAATTGGTTCTGTTTACAATAAGAAACAATCTTGTCTTTTTTTTCATCTTTTTTGTACTTAACCACCACCACAAATCCTAAATCCTTAGAGTGAACTACCTCAAAGTCTTTTAAATCAGAAATGATCTTCTTTCTCTTCTCAGAAAGAAACTTAATTCGCCTAGGTAGTTTATTTAAGTGTTCTAGAATAGTTTTAAGTTGAGAAGCATCATTTAATGGTTGTAATTCTAATCTATCAAGGATACTTTTATCCTGACAAGAGATAAAACCCCCACCTTTGGCTTCCACCAATTTCCATTCTCCAAAACTGCCAATCATAACATCAGCGTATTTTCCATCACAAAGTGAAGTGCCGATCGAACCAGAAACATCTAGAATAACTAAACAACCATTCTTCTTACATAACTCATAGATCTCTCTCATTGGTTGTTCCGCAAAATAACCTCCGGGATTTTGGTATAAGAAAGCACCACAATCATTTTGAGACAATTTATCTTTCAAATCTTCCAGATCAATCTTAGCATCAACACATTTCACTTCTAAATGTTTCAACTCTAACTTTTTAGGAGCTTTTTGATAATGAATCCAACCTCCTTCCTCAGGAATAAGCACAATCTGATTCTTAGATAATAAATTTAGAGCAGAATCAATCGCAGAATTACCACGTAGAACTACTTCTACTAGTTTATGCCCGGTTAACTTTTGCAACTGTTTAATGATCTCTTCTTTACTCATGAGAAGCTTCTTTCTTAGCGGTTTTATTAACTTTACTTACAGATTTTACGCCATACTTCAACCCCCAGATCAAGCGATGCATTAAAACAGTCCTAGTAAGGTAACCAACCACTTTAGATTTAGAATATACTGGAAGAACCTCTTGTCCTTCTTCAGTAAAACGTTTAAAAGCAGTGTAAGCGGTGTCTGTTTTCTGTAATCCACGTACTAGGTTGAGAGGTAAAGATAATTGCTGCAAAGTTATTCGTTCCTGCACTTCAGGAGAAGTCTTTTGAATTCTGCGCATATCGAGGATACCACAGAAGGTTTTATCTTTAACGATAAACACTTCCTGTTCAGAGTTAGAGTATCTCTGGGTAAAGTCAGAAAACTTCATCTCTGGTTTTAAAGTAATGAACTTCTTGCTCATCAATTCTTGAACATAAACCTTATTCAGGATTTCTCGGTATAATACTTGTTCATACCCTGCTCCGGCGATGATATAGATGAACCCCCCCAATAACAATAACCATAATCCTGATCCAGATTGAGAGATCAATTGGATTATGCCGAATAAGACTAGAACTACTGCAAATATCTTTCCTCCCCATACGGCGATCCAAGTAGAACGTTTAAGGTCTTTAGAATACCAATATAATAAAGCGCGGAAAGCTCTGCCCCCATCTAAAGGAAATCCAGGGATTAGATTAAACAAAGCCAGAACTAAATTAACTTGATAGAGATAGAAAGTAGTAGCGATTAAAGTAACATTAGTACTAAAGGTGGTTAATAAGAAGAATACTCCGGCTAAGATTAAAGAAAACAAAGGACCGGCAATAGCCATCAGAAACTCAGAAGAAGGAGGAATATCTTCATCATTTATTCCAGCAACTCCCCCAAAGAAAAATAAGGTTATACTTTCTACAGGAATATTTCTAAGCTTGGCTACCAAAGAATGGCTTAACTCGTGTAAGATTACGGAAACGAATAATAGAATAGTAGCGATAATTCCCATCAATACATATTCTTTTACAGCATATCCCGGAAAGAATTCGGGGAAGAAGTTAGTTGAAAGAGACCAGATCATAATAATAAATACAAACCACCAAGTAAGATGAAGTTTGATATCTATCCCAAAGATCCGGAACAGTTTCCAGGAGCTATTCATAGATTAGAAGGATTATTTTCGGGTATATAAATGTAGATGGTTGGCATTGAGCGGAAAGTAATATAAATCCCTCACTGATTAAACAAGATATGTTCTGTAAAACCTGTGGTACTTTACTTGTTCCTGAAAAGAATGAATATGGCAAATGGATGAAGTGTCCCAATGGACATGCTCAACCAGAACTGCAAACCAGCTCTGAAACGATTAGTGTAAAGAATCTTCATCCGGGAAGAAGAATTGAGGTGATGGATGAAAAGAATATTCTAGCGGTACATGATTTCATCTGTCCAAAATGTGGATACGACAAAGCTGAACTGATAGAGATGAGTTGCAATTATTCTGATGAAGATAACATCTTCCTGATGAAATGTGGAAAGTGTAAACATGTAGAAATGCAGGAAGGAAAAGTAAAATAGATCATTTTCTAGTATAATCTACCACTTTTGGACCAAACCAAAAATTGTTTCGATAAGTTAAAGTTTCAAACCGTTCTCCCTTACTTAAATCATCATCATTATCCACCCGTAACCAGTCATCATATTTATCTAATTTTATCTCGTTAGTATAAAAATCAATCCCGGTCTCATAATCTCTGGACCAAAGAGTATCCTCGGCAGTAATGGTTACATCTTCTAAAGTGGTTTTTCTAACACACCCTTGATAGAACAGTGCTCCGCTCCCCATTATCATCCCTAATGTGACCACATATCCCATTAACGCTTCTAACCCTTCTTTAATTTTAGCATTCATTTTTACCTCTTATATCCTACTATCTCTTCATACGGTTTAAGTAAGCTAGGAGTGTATTTCACAGCTTTAAGTTTCTCTCCCACTTTCAATTCTAAGAAATCATGATCTTTGCTGTAAAAACATTGATACGGTTCTTTGACACAAACTAACACTTCTGGAATGAAAGTTTCATCACATCCATAATCGTCGCAAAAATTAGCGTAATGATCATTATTTTTAACTGATTCAATCACTACATTCTCTAACTTACGAGGATAGTTACAATAAGCAACCAATGCAGCTATTCCCGTCCAAGCAATTAAGCTAGGAATATCTCCACGATCAAATGCCATTAAGGTCACCTTTTTTGATATTTGAATTAACTAGATCTTCCTGGTGATACTTCTGCATCAGTACATAAAGAGAATCAGTCAGAGTTCTCGCTTCTGATAAGTTATGATGAATAATAGTAGCAGTAGGACTCTTTTTAGAATTATCCACCACTACATGAAAATAGATCTCGTGAGGAAAAAGCTGTACCTCGTTAGATTTAGATAAATCAATCGCTATTTTTCTTTCTAAAGAGATATCACACTTATAATAAGGGTCAACCTTATCCACACAAAGATAACTGGTACTTTTATGAGCACATTCTTCAGAAGGTAAGTATACAACGTATCTGGCTGATTCACAATCTTCAATCATACAAGTGAGGTTAGATCCATCCCGTTCATAATCACTGCAATAACCCATCATGATCCGATCAACGTTTCTCTCCGCTTGAGCAAAAGTAAGTTCTGGAACATCCTTTTGCGGGTCATGAACATTACAAGCCAGGACTAAAGAAGCTATGCCCATCCATTTACTAAATTGTTTAATTACCATTTGTTTTCTTTTCCTTTGAAGTATAACCATCAATCTCATTACATTTCCACCAGGGAAAATGGGGAGAATAAGTTAACTGTGAAAAGGATTGACCCTCCTTTAATGGAAATAATCTCGGATCTTCACTTTGAAAACATTTCTCTATTCCTCTAAGTTTAAGCACCACATTACTTTTGGGATAAATATCACATTCTTCATCACAAGGGACGTCGGGATGAGAAGTATAAATTGCACTTTCAACGGTTACATCCTTCATTTCTCGAGGGAAATGATAATATCCCACCCCCAGTAGAGATAAGAATAGAACACTATACCCTACAAATCTGTCAGAAAGATGATACCCATATTTAGGAGGTACAGGAGTGTTAATTCCACCAATGTTCTTTTCTTTCATTTATTTTCCTCAATTAAGAATATTTCTACGCTTCGTTCATTTAATCTAGTGCTATTTGGGTAAACATTAACAGTTAGATGTCCTTGCTTTATCTGCTCCTGAAAAGTGCTTTCTAGATAAATTGCCGAAGCATTAGCCCTATCAAAAGATAGTTGAAAATTATTGTATTCTACATTTTTTGGAGAGCATCTTTCTGCGGAGAGAACAGTTGCATTTCCACAGGCAAGAATAACTTTTTCTTGGAGAGGTAACAAAGCCCTAATTTTCCGATTTAGTTCTTCCAGTCCAGTTGTACTTTCCTCAGGAACATATTTACAATTCTCAAAAGTAAGGGTAGCAAGTAAAGTTACTTTCTTTTCAGGAAGATTTCCCTCTTTACAGATATACTGTTGTTCTGTTTTAGTTAGATACGGGTGCAAAGGAGATTCTTTTTCGGAATTTTCTGGAGCAGTTTCACTTACAGCATCTTTCTTATTTTCTTCTTCTATCTTTTCCCTACGATAATATCGAGAAAGGTTACATAAAGCTTCTGCTGCCCCTTTCCACTCTTCCTTAGCTTCCAAAACAAAATAACTTCTCTTAAATGCCGGAAGATTATCCCCTATTGGTTCACTATAAGAGAACCATACTTGAGAACTGAGATCTCCATTCTCATTTTTTAGGAGCATTCCTCTAACTTCGTCTATGTTGATAACGTAAGCTTTTTCCAAAAGTTTTCCAAGGTCATAAAATATTAAGCTAGGTTGTTGAAAACCTTTCTCTTCTTCCATCTTAAGAGTAACTTTGGCAGAAAGAGAGGGAGTAGGTAAGATTTCACCATTTTTCCCACGATTTATTTTAGTATACCCTTCAGCTAATTGTTGTTCTAATTGACTTAAGGATAAATCGCTAACCTCTCCATTACATTGAGGGAGATAAACTTCCATTACCTTCCGATCTTCCTCTAAGGAAGCACAATTTCCTACAGTAGATAAGAGAGCATTTCCTGCAAAACATAATGAAAATAAAAAAGTTTTTGAAGAGGAGATTATTTTTTCTAACATTTTTAGCACCAAAATTTAGTAAGGACAGATTAACTACCTAACATGATTAAACTTCTTACCAGGTTGATTAGTTGGACCGTGCTTTTTCATTAGTTTCATCCAGGTACTATCATCACAATTGGTGTTCATCTGAGCTCTCAATCCCATGAAGGCATTAAGTTTATCGGAAACATTGTGATTCATTCTATAGGGGACAACACTTCCATCTGCCATTTCTAAGTATATGTCTTTCCCTACAAGGACTTCCCATGCCCACCTTCCTTGATTGTAGGCATTACATACATTAGGAATATTTACACCCCATACTGGCCGATATACATTTCCACTCTCATTATAACCCCTAATGACCAAGTCCCACCTTTCACAATCTTTGTTTTCATTTTCTTTCCCACAGGACTCAAAACATTTAAAGTCATCAAATTCATTGTTTAATAATTTCCCCAGATCTCGACAAGTTGACTCATTGTCCCCGAAAATACTACCGGGCTCATAGATAATAGATTTCTCACTAACTCCCCCGGGTTGCCCACGATAACCACCAGTAATAGTACTTACACAACCATTACTCAAAAAAGACATTAACCCCGCAGCTGCTACCAACAAATATTTTGTTTTTGACATTTTTTACCCTCACTTATGATTTAATTTTATCAAACGTAGATTTTCTGAGTCCTCTGTTCCCTTTTGAGGTGCCTGATGTTGAAGATTCCCTTTAGGGAAAGATCGGGGCATTTCTGACTCAGGTTTATACTTCATTCTCTCTTCTGGAGAAAGACTTAAATCAAGATATTCTTTGATATCACGATATATTTGTGCGGATGATTTGTCCCAAAAACGATGCGAAGAGACGCTTCCGTCTTTATGATATAGGATTACATCATCACCAACTAACCATTCAAAAGAATACCAATGAAGATTTTCTTTAAGAGAGACATCATAAATACTATCCAAATTTATTCTATCCTTTTCTTTACCTTCCTTTTCATAACAGACAAGAATATTCTGAGTTTGGTATTTAGATGAGACACCAACTAACTCGACATCATCACATTCCCCAGAATCTAAAAAATCCTGTTTCAATCTTTGGACTAAAGAAAGGGGAGGACTAGCATGTTCGATATATTCAGTACTGTATCCATATTCTCCAATTCTTTCCTTTACAGTGTCATACCTCACTCTAGAATCATTACGGTGAGTACCACAACAGTTTTTTCTCATTCTGTCAAGGTCATCTTTAGAAAGTTCCTTTACAGAAGAAGAATTATCTTTCTCTGAAGGTAATGATGATTCTGAAGCTACCCCTTCTCTTATAGGAAGATTATCCTCTGCTCTTAGTGTTCCTTGATAACCAGCTAAACTAAATGCCGTTGCTGTTAACAAGATAGTTAAATATTTATTTTTCATTTTTACCTCTGAATATTCATCATTCCTCTATCTAAAACACCTATCATCCCCACAGATAATTAATAAATAAAAAACTAAAAAAAATTAATCTGGACACCAGCAGCAAGTTTCACTTTGTGGATAACATCCTTCTCTACACCCATCATCTTTCAATCCTAGCACCATTTTACCATACTCACTATTAGCATCTTCTTTAGATATTGATTCTCCACTTCCCATCAAAGCAAGAGTGGACTGACTGTAGTTACTAGCTGCATAGTTAGCACAAGAATCACTACCTCCACAACCTGTTGCTCCGATACCCACATAAGCTATTAAAGCTAAACCAACCAATCTTTTTGGTCCCAATATTCTTTCTAACATTTTATTTACCTCCAACTATTATTCAATGCGCTCCTCTTGGCTCGCAATGTCCAGAACGATCACTAGAATGACCACCACTATTTCCTCGATCTCCTCGATCATAACCACCATGATCATGATCTGAACCAGAACTAGATGAACTACTACTTGAAGGAGTATAACTTCCAGTAGATCCACAACCATAAGTTAAGGTTACTCCACTTAAAGCAAGTGCCCCATATACTATTCCTACTACAATCTTATTCCTAATTCCATTTAGCTTTTCTTCTATCATTTTATTTTCCTCCAACTATTATTCAATGTGCCCCTCTAGATTCACAATGGCCACTTCGATCACTAGAATGACCGCCACTATCTCCTCGATCTCGATCATAACCACCATGATCATGGTCCCCACTAGAACTGGATGAAGTACTGGGAGAAGGAACAGAATAACAATGACACTTCACTTGCCAAGCACCATTCTCCCACTTCTCGGTTTCATTAGTACAACCATCATAACCACTACAATTTAGTTGAGAACAACAGTCTACTCCCGTATTAACAATCGTTCCCCCACTAGGTACTCTGGATACAACTTGTAAAGTTGGTGCACAACCAGAAAAGTAAACCGATCCAACCATAGCCATTCCAACCAATATTTTATTTAGTTTGTCTTCTAACATTTTACTCACCTAAAACCTGAACTCCAATCCGCTCATACCACTTATACCACCAAAAGGGTTGTAGTTTACAACCGGTTTGAAATTAACTTTAATTTTCTCTCCGTGGTAAAGAGGGATATTCAATCCCCCAGAAACGCTGGGAGCAAGTTTGGAATGTGCCATCCCAGAATCAGCCCAGGTTTCGGGGGCTTGCGGAGATTGTGGAACTTCTACAACACCTCCTTTAACAAAAGCAGCAATGCCTTCGTAGAGCTTGACTTCCAAACCTGCTCCTGCTCCCACATATCTGAAATTATTGAAATCATTACCAATATATCCCAAACTAGGATTCTGAGCTTGACTAAAAGGATGATCAAGAGTATTATTCTGGTTGATATACCTAACCACTTCAGCATAAAACAATAAAGAAACATTATCATCTAGTCCTACTTTGGCGGTTCTCTCTTCTGAAGGCAAAGATCCACCACGCAAAGCGTATGTTCCCGGAGTAACTGTTACCTCTACTCCTTTAGGTTCAGCATAAGCTTCTTTTCCAACCAATCCAGACATCACTACTGCCCCCACCAAAAGTGTTTTCTTAATCCCATTTTTCCATTCGTTCCACATCTAAACCACCTCTCCGCAATTTTTATGAATTTAACAACATCAGAATTTGTAATAAAACTTCTTTCAGGAATTTCACCGAAAAGACACAATATTTAAATAAAACCTTCATTTTCGTAGATAATATGAGGATAAACCATTATATAGGCCAACATGATTGGAAAGCTATGCCTCAGAAGATAGATGTTATCGACAAGAAAATTGCCTTTTTATTATGCAAAAATTCTAGACTATCCAATACGGCTATCGCTAAAGCCCTTAAGATCAAAAGAGAAGTGGTCTCTTACAGGATTAAGAAAATGGTGGAAAGAGATTTCTTATATGGATTCATTACTAGAATAAATCCACGTAAACTGGGATTTATGATTCATTTTGTATACCTTAAATTGAAAACACCTTCTAACGAGAAAGAATTGATGAATGAATTAGTTGAACACCCAGAAATTACTAATTTAAAGAATGTGGGAGGAAGGTTCGATATTTATATGGAGATTACCACTAAAAATGTGGAAGAATTTGATCATTTTTTACGTAAGATTCTAGATAAACATGGAGAAATGGTCCATGATTATTCTATTTTACAGTCAGTAAGTGAAAAACCGATGGATTTAGATTTATTATTAGAAGAGAATAATAAAGAACTGAATCGACTTAAGACCTTAACAGAGAGTAAAGGTTCTTCTTTTCATAAAGAATTAGAAACTCAATCTAAAGACAATCACCCCGTTGAGTTAGAGACATTAGATAAACAGATATTAAATATTATCAAATTGAATTGTCGCTCTAACTTAAAAGATATTGCCAAAGAAGTCCACAGTAATTATCCTTTAGTTCATCGTAAGATAAAGAAGATGATAGAAAATGGAGTGATTACCACCTTTACTATCTTTTTCTCTTTAGCTCATTTGGGATTACAGATGTATCCAGTATTGTTTAATTTACGCAATTTAGACGAGAATAAATTTCTTACTTACTTAGACAGTCATCCTTATGTACTCTGGAGCCATAAATTAGTGGGGAATTGGAATTATCAAGTAAACATCTTCGCTCGTAATAATGCCCATTTTCATGATATACTTAATGATATCAGAGAAAACTTTTCTGAGAACATTGTCTCCTTTGATACTATGATGGTTTTCAGCTCGTTAAAGGCAGTACAAAGAGTAGATTAATTTCTGAAGCAACCTTTTTAAAGTTTGACTTCTATCCAGTAAGAATGGGGGGTTAAAATGGCAGAATATTCTTTTTTAAAGAAATGGGGAGCTTATCTAGCTCTAACAGCAAGCGTCTTAACTTATGCTCCGAATATTGCAGAAGGACAGGTTTGTAGGACAAATAATAATGGAGAAGTTATCTGTGTTGGTTTAGAAAATATAGTTCAATCTCCAGCATGTGCTTTTGCAGGAGGATGTGTACAACAACCAGCTACCTCTGTCTCGGATGAACAATTCATTCCTCCTTCTGATTATCAACAATCAGTTCTTCCTTATTCAACATCGTTACAAACTCCTATTTCTACACCGAGGGTAAGATAAAAAATGATACAAAACTATTTAAGAAAAGCAGCAGCATACCTAACTATTATTGGAACAGTTTTAAGTTATGCCCCGAGGATAGGAGAAGGACAAGTTACTTGGACTCCACCAATACAAGTAATTACCCCACCACCACAAACTCAGACACTTCCTTCAGTAATACCTTTCTACGTTCCAGAAGAAATCTTTGTTCAATCTACGCCCACTTATGACACTACGGCAAGCTATTTTGTCGATACTGGAGCTGCCCCCACCCCAACAGCTAGACGTCTTGGACATCGTTCTCCACAATATTTAGGCACCATTACCAGAGAACCAGAAAATCCTGCTTCGGTGATTGGATTGGAGAATATTATTCTATCAAATGAACGAAGTAAACAAAATTTAGTGAACAGATTAAGAAAAGCCCATATTCCTCCAATTTACTTACCAAGCGCTAGACCACAAGAAGAACAACCGGATTTTAATATTAATCGGTTTTTAGAAAGTTTAGAACCGTTAATTAAAAAATGACTTATTACCGCATTAAGAAGATAGCAGCTTACGTTGGATTGGCGGGATTACTACTAGGAGCATATCCTAAACAAAGTGAAGCAGAAGTAATTAGAAGTCCCACCGAGATAAGAGATATACTGAGAAGAGCAGGAAAAGATACTCGTTACACGGATATCCAAGAATTTATGGAGATCTTTAGAAGAAATCCAGATGCATTTAAAGATCTTGAACCATTAGATACTTCCCGCTTTGACTCAACTTTCACCACAATCTTAGAAGTAGAACCGTTCCAACCTAGACTGCCTTTTGATATCGGACTTCCGGCAATTCTTAATAATGAGTATAAAAGACCACGAAAATTGCTCTGGGAAGAACCTCCCGCTACTGAAGAAGTACAATATGCTGATCCGTTTTTAAAAATATTAGAATTTAGAATGAGAGAAGAAGAATCTAAGAATGATCCCAAAAAACCAGAAAAAAAGATACTTCCTTATCCTCGAATGGGAGATGTCTCATTAGAAGTAAGAACAGAAGAAACAGGGAATGTTCTAATTCTGCAAGGGAATAAACAATCTTACACCCCCGATAAAGCCTTAGAAATGATTCTAGACTGGGATATTGAGAGAGTAAATTCTCTTTTGGAACAAACTATATATCAACCACCTTCAAAAAAAGATGATGAACCGCTAACTTTTGGGGGAGTTGAAATAGATAATTCATTAACTCCAAGAACCAAAAGCAGAATTGGAGGGTTTATAGAGGTAACTGAACCGGTTAGCCCAAGTAATTCTGTTGAAGAAGAGGGTATAATGGATGATTATATCCCTAATTCTGAGGATCTTATTCAGCAGATACCTTATGGCAATCTTATCTTTCAAAATCATCCCCCAACTATAATCACATCTCCAGTAATGCTGGTGCGTTAGATCAAGATGAGATACCTCACTAAGCTTTCTCTGGCTTTAACCTTTGTAGCTAGTGTTTATTCATCTACTGCTCTTTCTCAAGTTAAGTGGGACAAGGAGAGCATTGTAGGGTTAGAGAGAATTGTTCATGAAGTTAATCCAGTAACCAAGGCAGCAGAATGGGTAGCTTTGGTAAAAGGGCCAGGAGATTTCTATGGCGCAGATTATTGTGATGTTCCGAAAGTGGGATTACAGATGCAGTTAGAGCAAGACTTGCAGAGAGTTAATGATCTTGTTGAGGAGAGTGAACAAATGGCTTCTCCGGTGTTAGAATTAATGGAAGGGAAATTTCCTAATGTTGATCTAATTGTAGAAGCATATGCCAAGGATAGAAGAAGCACTTATGAGGCAGGAAGATTACTTAAGGAGGCGCTTTCTCTTCAGAATAGAGGAGCGAGTTATTATCAGGTAGAAGAAATCATTCGAGGAACTCCGAGATATTCTCTAGAAGGATTAGAGGGGTTAGGATTTACGAAAGAGAGAGGAAGAGAACTGGAGGAGATGAATCGAGAAAGAGATAGAACTCTAGAAGAGATAGAACGTGTAAGAAGTAAAGTTGAAGGAAGATTTAGAGGTAAGGTTAAGTGAGCTACTTTCAAAACCGCCCGAGTAATTAAAAAATTATTCAATAAATATTTCTCTTAACTGTTCATAAGGAACTATCTTTCCGTGAGCTAAACTTTCACAACCATTAACCCAAGTGTTAGGATTCCTAGGATCAGCCCAAGTATGAGCCATCAATTCTAATCTTCCAGCTGAATCAAACAAGTTAGAAGGGAGAGCTACCCCTACCTCGGTTAATTTCTTAAGTAAAAGAGAATTATCTTTTCTTAGATAAACAGTTTCTGCGCCTCGAGGTGCAGAGATGGCTAACTTCTTATCGCTCCCACGAGGATCTTTCATCATTTCATGTTGGTCAGAAAGTCCAGAGAATAGTCTAGGAAGATAATATAAAAAATCATGTGGGCCATATTCTTCCATTCCAGTAATCTCGGTCATATTGATAAACAAGCTGCGATTCATCTGATAAGCACATTGAGCAGAATAATATAAAATCAAATCTAAGGAAGGAGAACGTTGGTATAAGTCATTCGGATTAAAGATTCTAAATTTTTGATCTCCTAAAAAATCTAAATCAAAAAAATCTTGATTAGCGACAACCCCTTCCAAAACAAGATAAGGTTTATTCTCAGAATCTTCTGCTTCGAACATGATTACTGCTGCTTGAGCTTCAGAGGTATTGGAAGTTAAGAAAAGCTGATGAGTAGTGGGATCTAAAGAATAAAGTAAAGAATAACAAGCATGTTTTCCTTTCTTAAATTCGGTTCCCCCTTTATTCTTAAAATTATAGATACAACAAGGAGTAATCTGATTAACAGAATTGTCTTTCCAATGAGAATTAAATCCCACAGTTAGATTACGAGCGTAAAGGTGTTGCTCTTGAAGAGTTATTTCTTGTTCTATTCGAGTAGTAAGAGGAGAAGAAGTTTCATAATCGGAAGCAACATCAATTAATATCTGAGAAGCTACAGCTATTCTCTCTAAGATGTATCTTAAATGTTCAGAAGAAAGAGGATTAATAGCAGTTGAAGTACGACGAGGAATTAAAGTATTAAATTCATCAATCAGGATATTATAAACATTATAACAATTTAATTGCTTAAATCTTTCTCCTCTCTTTATCCCTCTATGACTAAATTGTTCAGTTATAGCGAATTCATCAAACCGGTAACTTAACTTAACCAACTGAAGTGCCACTTGTTCCGGATCATAACCACGGATAATTGGTAGCCCATTTGTTTCAACTAAATGGGATACAAGTTCAGTTAATCCCCCCAGATTGGGACTATTGGGGTCATCAAAAGAAGGAACAAATCTTCCATAATCTCTCAGATCGTAAAGAGTATCTTTGTTTAAAGGATAAGAAAGTTCTTCTGCAGGGATACCCTTTACTTTTCCTAGCCATTCATCACATTTCTTACTCATATCCCCAATTCTCTTCTTATAGAGATGATTAAAAACTAAACCCAAACCCAGAAAGAATCTAACTGCAGCAGAATGCTTGGTCCTTCCTTCTTCTAATTGAAGAGAAGATAATTCTACGGGTAATCCGGTGATAACTTTAGGTTGATATAAAGAAGGTTCTTCTTCTAAGAGAGCAGTAAGATTCTGTTCTAAACCCAAAGATTCCTCTAGAGTGAGAGACATTTCTACCTCTAGAGAAGAGGAAGTTTATAAGAGTTGCTATAGTGTACCCCTGAAGAATAGAAACAGTTTATCCCTTAACATTTCCGATGGGTTTCAAAGCCACTACTCTTCTAGTAATTCCGGTTCTTTCCAAAGTTTCAACTACCTGATTAATGTCCTTGTAAGCAGCACCTGCTTCTTCAGCTAATCCAGCCATAGTAGATCCGTGAACATAAATACCTCTTTTTTCAAGGTCTTTCTGTAAAGAATCACCACGATACTGTCTTTTAGCTGCTTCTCTAGACATAACTCGACCTGCACCGTGAGCAGTAGAAGCAAAAGTTTCCATATCAGCATGATCAGTTCCGACTAAAAGATAAGACCCAGTTTCCATTGATCCACCAATGATTATTGGTTGACCAATTTTAGCATACTTCTTAGGCAAGTCAGCAGCACGAGAAGGACCGAAAGCACGAGTGGCACCTTTTCTGTGCACCAGTAATTCTTTCTCTACCCCATCAACTTTATGCTTCTCTAATTTGGCAATATTGTGCGCTACATCGTAGACTAATTTAATTTCCATCTCTTCTGCAGTCTTATTGAAGATCTTGCTGAACACTTCTCTTACTCTATGTAAGATAACTTGACGATTAGCAAAAGCCATATTTGCTGCACCGGCCATACAAGCATAGTAAGCTTGTCCCTCAGGAGAATTGAAAGGAGCACAAGCCAATTCTCGGTCTAAGACTTTAAGCCCATACTTAGGCATAACTTCTAAGAAACTTCTTAAATAATCAGTTCCTACTTGATGTCCAAATCCTCTACTTCCACAATGGACCATAATGACAATCTGACCGGGTTTATTGATACCCATAACTTTAGCCGTCTCCCAATCGAAAACATTCTCTTCTTCAACCACTTGAATCTCGAGATAATGATTACCACTGCCTAAAGTACCTAACTGATCCAGACCACGTTTAACTGCTTCGGGAGAAACTTTACTAGGATCAGCTCCTTTAATGCAACCATGCTCTTCTATAAACTCTAAATCTTCTTTCCAAGCGAAATTATTATTTACACACCATTGAGCTCCGTTAACCAGAATATCATTAAATTGTTCTTTAGAAAGTCTTACTGTTCCTTTACAACCGACACCGGCAGGTACAGCTTTATACAGAGCATCAACTAACTCTTTAATTTTTGGTTTGACTTCGTCTACAGTTAAGTTTGTAGTGATGAGACGCATCCCACAATTAATATCAAATCCGATTCCACCGGGAGAGATGATTCCACCTTCTTTTGGATCAAAAGCAGCTACTCCTCCGATAGGAAATCCGTACCCCCAGTGGCCGTCAGGCATACAAAAAGCAGTTTTTTGAATTCCGGGCAGAGAAGCTACGTTAGTTACTTGTTCGAACACTCCTGCATCCATAGATTTGATTAAGGTCTCATTAGCATAGATTCTAGCTGGAACACGCATTCCTTCCTTGTAAGAAATAGGGATTTCCCAAATACAATCAGAGATTTTAATAGCACAAGGGGGTGGTCCCAATTTAGGTTCATGAGTCATATAAAATATAGTTTGGAGTGGTTTTTTTAAAGCTTTCTTAAGTATTTGAAGGTTTTGGAGTTTGAGGTTGTTCTTCTTCAGGGTGTTCATATCTCCAAAGCGGTTTGTAGATTATATCCTGACAAAAATGATTCTGATCGAGAATCTCTCTTAAAGTAATGAATGGAAAAATCATCTCTTTCTTACAAACACCTTTAGCTAGTTCTGCTACAAAAGGAACTCTTGCTTCTGGAACATAAACAGTGAGATGATCTAACCCAACAGGTTCTTTAATCCCATAATCATACATTGCAGATTTAACTTCCACTACTGTTCCTTTATATTCAATGCCGTAGATTACCGGGAAAGGAGAACTGATTAATTGCCTTTCTAACAGAGAGAGGTGTTCCCAATTTCTTTTACGAATTTCTTCTATCTTAATCCTCATTTCTTCTATCTCAATTGTAAGTTTAACATGTTCTTTCAAATATTTTGCTCGATACTTCTTCTGAGATTCTTCTGCTATCCTTCTATTACTTGCCTCAACTGCTTTTTCGCTTTCTTCAGGAGTCCAAACATGTAAATCGTAATTAAGAGCATAATCTATTACATCTCTTATACACCCAAGTTTTGAGACAGAAAGAGAATCCTGATTAATTCCTTTCTTAGATATTCCCACCCCTAATTCACCAGAGTAAGGAGCTATTCCTTGTGACAATAACTGTCCGGTAGACATTAATCCTTGAGATCCTTCTCTTAGAACGTAAACTAAACTAGCTGAGGAAGAACCGTGAAAATAATCGGGAAATTTCATTCTAAACCCAACTCAGGAATTTCTATTAATCCACTTCTGAAAGAGGGATCGTCTTTGATTTGGTTCATGATTAGTAAATTATTAGTAAGAGGTTTATAAAGTTTACTCCTTAAGGGTAGAAACAATAGGTAGATTTAAATATTACCCCTTTCTCAAAGAAAAAGAGGTAAATAAAATGCAATTAATATCACCATTAGAAAATTTGGTTAGATCTGACGTTAATCTGGGATTGCTTGGAAATACAGAGACAAAATTCCTTAAGGTTGCTCAAGGCCCAATCGGAAAGAGTCCCAGTCTAGGATATCATATTGGACCGGATCAAGGAACTTTAAATTTTGATTATAATCCAACAGGGGTAGATTCTACAGAACCTCACCTAACGGCTATGATGACCTTTCATGAATTAGGTTATACCATGATTAAACTTTCCAGCGGAGAAACGTTTATAGTTCATTCTAAGAACGAGACTTTACCTAAAGAACTTCCTTACCAAGATGTTTCCAGCAGTAGTTATGTAGCCCGAGGAATGGAATTAAGCTACAGATTACCATAAGATTAGAACTATTGAAATAACAGAAATGATTACTTGAATACCCACTCCAAAGAAATAATTCTTGCTGTTATTATGATACTTGTCTAAAATTGCAATAATACTTTTAACTGAAAAAGTTCTTAATAAAAATTCGAGAATATCCGGAAGGATGGCAAAAAAAGCACCAACTATAATCCAAGTAGATTTATCCGGATTAATACCAGCTAAAACGATAACTAAAAAAATTCCAAAAATTGGTTCTAAGGAACAAAGGATCAAATCTTTGATGTTTTCTCGAGTAATACCTTTTTCAGAATAATTCTTTATTTCTGTATCTGAATGAGGAATTGCGTCAAGGATAAAATGAGAGATAAACGCTATTGGAATTACCAACCAAGGTACACCTATCACCTTACCAATCAAGGCACCAGTTAACATATGCACTATTCCTAACATTCTTTGCCGAAGATTAAATAAGGTATATAAACCTTATTGAGAGGGAGAATAAATTGCTTATATTCCTGGATTAATCACCACTTTATTACCCATAATTTCTCCTCTTTGACCGGTTTGTAAATCTAATCCTAAGAGATGGAAAGCTTGCCCATATTCTTCCAAAGAAAAAGTGTGCGTGATAATTTTCTTAAACTCTTTATGCTGCTTAAGCATCTTAATAGCCGGAGCAAAGGTTAAATTGGAATCGATCGATCCGATGATACGAATTCCATTATCAGTAAGATAAGAAGGACTTATTTTGGCTTGGAAAGTATAATCTAATCCAGCAACGAGAATATCTCCTCCTCGATCGATCACTTTGATCAACAGTTCTAAGGATTTTCCACTAGTGTCAATGATTAGATCAAAACGTCTTTCAGAATTTAAGGATAATAAATCACTTTTACTATAATCCTGCACTTCAGGAAATAACTCTTGAGCCTGTTGGATTCGATAAGAAGAAACATCTCCGATAGTAACTTCACAGCCCATGAACTTTGTGGCTAGACCAAACAGCAAACCAAGAGGACCTGCTCCCACCACCAATACTCTAAATTCAGGTCTAATTCTAGTTTGACGCAAAGCATTCAAGACACAAGCCAGAGGTTCAGTCAAAGTGCCTTCCTCAAAGGACATCTCTTCTGGAAGGCGATGCAGAAAAGAAGCATCTACTACATGATATTCAGCAAAAGTGCCATCATGAGATACTCCGGTTTCAGTGTGATGTTTCTCGACACAATAGTTAGGCAGATCATTTTGACAATAGAAACAGATACCACAATGATAAGTTGGATCGAGAATAACTCTGTCCCCTAATTTTACGTTGGTTACACTAGAGCCAACTTCTTCCACTATCCCAGAAGATTCATGACCAAGAATAATCCCGGACTTAGCAGGATAATCTTTTTTAAGGATATGGATATCGGTACCACAGATACCGGTAGCTTTTACTTTTATGAGAACATCGTTATTTTTCTTAATCTCGGGTTTAGGAACATCTTTCATCTGAAGTAATTGATGTTCATCAAAAATTAACGCTTTCATGTGGTCCTCCATCTCACCAATTAAGTTTGTTCATAATATTTGTATGAAGTTCGGGATTAGAAGCAGCAATGATAGAACATTGCCCGGAAATACTCTTATCCGTCTTTAAAGAAAGATTAGCTAAAGAATTTCCATAAGCGTCGGTTACCACACCACCTGCTTTCTTAAGAATAAAAGCAGCCGCAGCGATGTCGTAAGGAAAAAGAGTCACAAACTTTCCTCGACCAACTTTCAAGAAATCTTTTTCCGTTTCAGGATAGTCCTGAAGAATCCTATGTCCAACATCCACATGAGCGTCAAGCTGACCAGTAACTATCCTAGTTAAAGAATAGGATGAACTGGTAAACACAAAAATCGCTCCCAAGGTAACAGAACCATCAATTAAATCTCCACACACACGAGCGAGATGTTTAATAGGATGAGCAGTCAGTTCAGTACTCCAGAACATTCTTTCCGGATCAGTCTTCTTAGTGAGAAAGGAAGAAGTGAGAGAGAAAGAAGGTAATGAGGCAAGAATACGAGGATGAGAATTATCAGCATAAAAATAATTTCCACTTTTTAATTCTAATACTAAAGCATGAGAAATCTCACCAAATTTAGGATTAGAAGAGTATGGTGCTACGGCAGCAGAAAAGCAACAACTTTCAAAGTTAGCTATCGCCGGTCTGGTTCCATCAATAGGATCAATGATCAGGATCCATTGTGGATTTTTATGATAAAGGATTAAACCACGATCTTCAGAAAACAGGGCAACAGGAATGGTCCAAGTTTTCAATACTCTTTCTACGGTCTGTTCTGCTAACTCGTCCACCATAAAATGGGGATCACCACCATCTTCCCTACGGAGAATCTGTTGTGGGTCATAGTTCAATCTGGGCAATACTGCTTCTCGGACTTTATTAGCTAGATTTAGCAATTCTCGTTTCATCTCTAAATCAGAATTAACACTCTCATTATTCATCTTTCATCACCAGAAAAGTTATTTATTTCACTTAAAACTTGGTCAAATACTTCAAAAGCATAATCCAGTTGATCAGGAGTGATAATTAGAGGGGGTTGTAACATTAAAGTATTTCCTAAATGATTATAACGAGAATTAGCGATCAAAACACCACGTTCAGAGAGTTTATCCACAATCAAATCGGCCAGTTTAGGATCAGGATTTCCTTCTTTATCAACCACATCAATCGCTCCTTTAAGTCCTAAACATCTTGCTTTACGTAAACAAGGATACTTACTTTCTAGGTCCAGCAAAGAAGAATGAATCAGAGGACTTAATTCACCAACGTTTGGTAATAGGGGTTTTAATTCTTGTAGATAAGCTAACCCCGCAGCCATACTTACCGGATTATGGCCGAAGGTGAAAGAATGGTCTCCCGATTGAAAAGAAAAATGGTCTTTATAGATGGTTCCAGCTAAGGGAAATCCGCCACCGAGAGCTTTTCCGAACACCAAGATATCTGGAACAACCCCATAATCTTCACATAAAAACATCTTTCCCATACATCCAAAAGCAGTCTGTACCTCGTCAATAATCATTATTATCTTATATTTATCACACAAAGTTCTTATTCCTTGCACCAATCCCTCATCCAAGATATTATTTCCAGAGTTTCCTTGGACCAACTCTAAAATGATAGCAGCAGGATGTTCAAGTTTCATCTTCTCTTCTATATCTTTCAGATTTTTCTTAACTTCTATCCCATTAGAAAAGTAAGGCTGATACTTATGGTTGGGGGTTTTCCAACTGATGCCCATAGTAGCAAAACTTCTTCCATGAAAACCATCTTCAAGGTATAATATTTTATATCGATCTTCATAATGATTTATAGCTAACTTCATCGCTCCTTCCACGGCCAAACTGCCGTGCAATACAAAATTTACTTTACTCAATCCGGGGGGACAGAAACGAAGTATCTCCTGAATTAACTTTGATTTCTCATCAGTAGAATAAGCGGTTCTTAAGTGAGTGATCCGAGTCAATTGCTGAGTTACAGCCTGAATAATGTTTTTATTACAGTGCCCCAAGGGCATGGACCAAGTTTGAGAAAATAAATCAAGATAACGTTTACCTTGAATATCCCATAAATAAATCCCTTCTGCTCTCTGGATATTAATATTCTCAGAACTAATAGTACTCCCTTCATTATGAGAAGAGATTAATCTTGAATTATAATTAGGGCATTCAAGAGACGTGCCTTCATTGAGACTAGTTGCAGCAAAATTCTCTTCCTGAGATAAACCTTGATGCTCTGAAAAAGTTGAAACCATACCGATATCCTCCAAAAGTTTATTCTTTTCCGGAGTGAGAGAGATATAATATTTTACAATAAGAAAGATAGCCTAGGATAAATAGGATAGAGTGACCTGAAGATATATACCACTATATTTCTACACTATTCACTATTGTGAAAAGGTTTATATATATTTGAAAGATTAGAGATATATTGGGACCAGATTAAAAAAGGCCATTGAGATAATAATTTTGGAGGGATTACCATTAAACGCAAAGTCATTAAACAAGGACACAATACTCTAACCATAACCTTACCTAAAGAATGGAGTGGGAAACATCACGTTCAAGCGGGAGAAGAATTAGAATTAGCCGAAGAAGGAGATTTACTAACTATTTATCCTCAACGTAAGATTAAACTGGCAGAGAAGGTTATTGATGTAAGAGGACTTTCACCGACAGTAATTTGGAGATATGTTTCTTCAGTGTATCGTTCTGGTTGCGATGAGTTCAAGATTATCTTTGACAATAGTCCAGAAAAGAAAAGATATTCTGCTTTTTCATACAATACGGTAAACCTATTGCACACCCAAGAAGGAAGTAATGATATTGTCTTAAGTCCGATTGAAGTGGTCCAGGCCATGATCAATCGCTGCATCGGAGTAGAAATCATCGACCAAAGAGAGAACTGGTGTATCGTCAAAGAATTAGGAGAAACTACCTATAAGGAATTTGATAATGCTTTACGTCGAGTATTCTTATTATTAATATCTATGGCGGAAGAGATCAATAAGACCATCAAGCCCCATGCAGATAAAGAAAGTTTGAAAAGCGCCCATATCATCGACACAAATATTGATCGCTTTACCGATTTCTGTTTTCGAGTATTGAGCAAGAAAGGATATCAAGAATATCGTAAGACTCCTACTATGCATTCCATCTTATTTGTATTAGAAATGATGGGAGACGAGTTTAAGAAAGTAGCTATCCATTTACTAGAAGCTAAAAGTATCAGCCAAAAGATGGAATCGTTATTTAAGATCCAATCTGATCAATTGCGAAGATATTATACCTTGTTTTATGGTTTTAACCGAGAAAGATGTTTAGAAATCTATGAACAGGACCAGAAAGGACACAAATACAACTTAGGAGTATATGAATCCTTAAACACTGCTGAGAAAGAGATTTTGCATCATCTAAAGAAAATTGGAATTTATATCTTAAGCCTGACAGAGTTAAGAATTGATTTAGAGTATTAATGAGAGGGAGAATTAATATATACTAGTGCGTCTCTCTACAGATCATGAGAACATTATCCAAGTATCCCTGGCAAGCACCAGTATTTGCAGTAGTGACTTTATACGGGATATATCAGTATGGATGGTCAGACTGGCGAGTTATCACTATGTATGTAATCACCGCAGTGTTTGTATATTTTAACTTCTTACAACGCAGAAAGAAAAGATTAAACTGAATCAATCTTCTTTATCAAATCTTTTAACGGTAAATAAAGCTCCTTGGAACAAACCTTTAGGTAAAAGTTCAACCCAATGTTCTCTTTTAGCAGTAAAGTAATCACGATCTTGAACTCGATCATCTAAGAACCATAAACTAGGAGAATCAACGTTAAGAAACGTTCCTCGCGGGTTTAATAGATCTAGGATACGTTTAAACTGAACTTCTTCAGTTATCCTCGCTCCGTTATTAACGATAACATCATAACCCCTCCCTGGATTCATATGTTCAATTCTTCCTCGAATAAAAACTTGATTCCTGAAACGATATTCATCCAGACCGCTAATAGAGTAACTGAAAGGGACCTCTTCAACCTCTCTCCCACCAGAATAATCGTAATGAGGACCGATAGCATGATATTCTCGACATACACTCATTAAAGTAGGGTCAGAATATTCGCCCACCCCCAACTCTAACACTTTCTTCCCTTGAAATAAAAGAAGATGGTCCTGAACAAAATGATTAAAAGCAGAGGTAGGAGTAACCATACAATCTCCGACAAGGAACTTTAAAGAGTCACGGAAAGTGGGTTGATATTGCTTATGCATCCTACTATCCGGAGAAGCATGCATATATTGAGTTAATTCTGCTAGATGAGGATCAATCTCACCATAATACTGAGTGTATAATTCTAAAAAATCGTTAGTCGAAGTAGCAATCATTTCTTATTCGAGAAGGAAAGCTATTTATAAATATTGCTACTTTGACATAGCAACTAGGGATATAGTGAGAATAACTAGATTTTTCTTTTTAATAACTTCTGTTGCAAGGCTTTGTTAATAGAAGAACTCATCTCACTTACGTTAGGAAGTTGGAAAGAAACTTTTTTCTGGAGATAAGGTTCTAAATTGGAGATATATTTTCCTTTGGCTTTAATATGCTCAATCAATTTCTTATAATAAATGGGTTTAACCTGATCATCATACAAGTCATGATATGATTCATAAGAAGAAAGGGTTTCTTCATTTCCGATAACGATCAATTCATACTGAAAACGAGTAATAGCCACATTGAACCTTCTTTCATCTACTAAGAACCCTAAACGTTGAGTAGCTTCTCCCCCCGAATTAGACCTTACCAAAGATAAGAAAATAATCTTCTTTTCTTGACCTTGGAAATTATCGATAGTTTTAGCTACCACTTTTAACGGTTCTAACACTTTATTTAATTCTCTGATCTGGGCTTTATAAGGAGAGAGAACCCCAATATCGAAAGGAGAGATTCCCGAATGCAGATATTTCTTGACCAACTTCTCCACTAAACATACCTCTTCCGGGTTATGATATTCCGCTTTAGAGGGAGAGAATTCTTCTGAAACATAACTCTTTACCTCTTCTCCAGAATGAGAGATAAAGACTAAAGAGCGATCGAACAAAGAATCATTAAATCGATAATTATCTACCAACGCATCACATACTAATGGGGTCTGAGCATAGATGGTTTGGTTAAGGAACTCTACCAATAATGGATGCATACGATATTGTCGGTCTAAGTATAGAGAGTTTATTGTTCCATACAAACGTTCAAAGATAGATTTAGACAGAATTTGATAAGATTGGATCCGGATCTTTTCTGCTACTGGATCTACCTCTTCATCATAATTTTTATTCTTTAAGAAAACAGTGGGAGGAAGTTGATGATGATCGCCAGCCATGATAATCTTCTTAGTTTGGTTTAAAGGGATCAACACTGAAGGCTCAGTGCTTTGAGTAACTTCATCTACAACCAGAAGATCAAACTCTAACTTAAATTTAGGTAACACCCCGCTATGATTATTAGTGCAGAAGACAAACAGAGGAAGAGTGCTTAAGAAACCGCGTTTAAGTTCTTCTCGATTATAGGACAAACGTTCTTTAAGCTCTTTCTCTTTCTTATCTCCTTCATCGACTGCGAATCTTAACTTAATCAGTTCGCGGATAAGCGCATCTTTATCTTTCCTCAGCTGATCAAGAAGGTCCAGAGAAGTACCGTCAGTAAGATGTTCATTAAGAGAAGCTTCTTGGTGAAGAAGCTGGTGCATCTCCTGCTCCTTTTCTTTTCTTTTTTCTCGAAGTTCATTAGTCTGAGTAGAACAAGAACTTAACTCTTGAAGCAAATTAGCAATCTTTTCAGTATATTCGGGAGAAGTTTTAACTCGTTGATTTAAAGAAGAAGCTCCGTCAGCACCTAAACGAAGAATAAGAGAATGTAAGGAAGAAGGTAAAACTTTCTTGAAAGCATTCATCAGATTATCAGTAGCTTCATCAGAAGCGCTAGAAACGAGCACTCTAACTTTAGGATTAAGAAGAAGTGATTGAGCGAGGATTTCTGCACACACTCTGGTTTTCCCCGTGCCGGGCGGACCATGAATACAAAATAGATGTTTAGCATTTATGGCTTTTTCTACTGCTTTTCTCTGAGTTTCATTAAGATCATTTCCAAAGAATTCTTTAATCTCCAATTGACTTTCTTGTTCAGAATAGAATTTTGAAACGATCAAGTTAACTAATTCCTGATTAGGATGAAACTTAAATTGGGTCAAAGCTTCTTTCTCTCGAGAGAAAGTGACGTAGTCTGGTCTTAACACCAAAGCGAAGTTAGGCTTTTCTGTAAATTTCTGACCTTGAACTCGGACCAAGATAAATCCATTCTCTTCATCCACCTGGATAATCTTGCCTTTGAAATTGGATCGAGCCGGATTGAACAAATCTAACTCTTTTTGATAAGCATAGATGTACACACAAGGATTATCTTTAAACAAAGGATAAAGATAAAGAGGGTCATGAGTTTGGGGAACCAGTTTAACTACCCAAGAGATGGTTTCTTCCTCTTCATCGAAAACCTCTTCTTCTTGTCTAGAACGACAGGTTAAGTTTAGTATAGCTGTATGCTCTTGTTGTAATTCCCTAAACTCTTTATATTTCATGTTTTGGAAAAAGCGGTTCTTGACTTTACTCTCTTCATATAGAGCGTTCTCAAAACGGTAAATATAATGGTCAACTGGATTGTCAGTTGTCGGGGGTAAAGGTTTATCTGGATCAACATGAATCCGGAGATGATCAAGAATCTTAGAACGGATCGCTCCCGAGTTTTTTACACCATGAATGAATACTTTTTCTTGGCTTTGAGAAAAGTCAACTTTTTGGACTTGATTATAATGGGGAAAGGTATCAGAGAAGACAGTATAATATTCTGAAAGGTCTTTAAGCCAGATCTTACTATAGACGTTAAGGTCAAAGATATACCGAATAGTTTGTTGTAAGACTATGTTTGATCCGAAATATGATCTTAACCCTTCGGGATAACGCTGATACTCTGGTTGTCTTAAAGGCATGAAAATCTCAATCAGGATATCATGCAAAATTTCTACATACTCATTTTTAGCTTCAGTATCTTTAGACTGTAATAAGTAATCATGCAACCAACATAACGGTTCGAATAAAGCGTTAGTGCTGACTTGGTATCGGTACTGTAACAGCCTAGATTTCAGTTCTCTAAACTTCTCACTGATTAAAAGGTCCATCTAGGGTGCCCATGAGCTTCTCGTATATAAAAGAATCGGTTTATGAGAGAAAAAAAGAATTTATCTCGGTCCACGATGACGATAAGTGCCTGCCCCACCAGCTGGATTGGCGTAACCTTGGTGCGGAACATATCCACTCCTACTGGGAAAATGATGAGCACTGGCTACTCCTCCCGGAGAAGCTACTTTAGAAGCAAGACCTTCCTCTTGAAGTTCAGGGACAGAGAAATCTGTTTCTCCAACCTCTAACCCGTATCTTCCAGGATTTCGATGTTGGTCGTCGATCAAAGCAATTAAATCAGCGCCGCTATAAACGCTAAATGCAATATCCAAATTAGGATCTGTATATATCCAATGTTTACTTCTTGTCATAAAAATCTAGGGTAAAGAGAGACTTTTTAAGTATTTCTATCCTATGCTATCAATAAGAAACAGAAGCAACTAATTCTCGAGCAGGAATAGAACGGTCACAAAAATAACTTCCGTACCTCTCAAACCAAGCTCCCGTTCTTAGTAGACGAGTTAGTCCGAACTCGTCACCGATTAGACATTCAGCAGTTACTGGTTTATGTCCGTAACCATAACCACTATAAGCGGTTATTACTAAACAAGCACTAGCATTTACTCCCATCAATAAAACAGGTTGATCTTTAGTTCCTTTCATCCATCTTCTAAACTGATCATCAGAAAACCCATCATCATGCACCTTAATGAAATAACGAGAAGAATGGATCTTATTTACCGCTCTTTTCAAAGAAGAAAGGGTTGTTCCTAAACGATCATACTCTAATACCCCTACAGAAAGAGAGGCATCTCTGCAACGATCTAATACTCTTAGCTGGTTATCCACCATCCGTTCAACATCTTCAGAAGAAAGGTTGCTTAGAAATTCATCTTGCATATCTACGATAGTAACAATTGGTCTTTCCCGGAGTAAGAAAGCATCTAAAGTACGAGGATAACTAAAATTTTGGAGCATCCTTATTCCAGACTGAGAGTTATTTAAAAAGATTACTTACTAGAACAAGAAAAATGAAAAACATTTTTCAATAGTAAATAAAGGGAAGATACTTTATTTACAAGAACGATTCTTCTTTTTCTTTCTGACTAAAGCCAGGATTCCACCAATTCCAAACAATATTAAAGAAGGAAGATAAATAAAATTTAGACAGAGAAACCCACCAATACCAGCAAGAATCATTAAGATTCCGGCAGTTCGGGGAAGGAATATGGTAAGAATCGAAGCGATTATACCAATGATGGAAGTAAGAATTACTCCTAAGGCCAGATATGCCAAAAAAGGATTGTTAAAAATAGCTCCAAAAATTCCCCCCACTAATAACACATATAATCCAAGAATTAAACCGATAATTCCGGCAAGGATTCCAAGGATGAGGGTTACAGTTCTGGACATTACGGTTAGAAGAGGGATAGAAGTATTTAAATCTTAACCCTTATCGATAATTTTATAAGAAAGAAGAATATCCTTTGATAAGGTGATAAGTATGAGCGAAAGAAAAGAAGCGTGGATGAGAATTATCGTAGGGATTATTTCCGGAACAATATTATGGGTATGGACTTATCTGACCGGATTATTAATACTAGTAAATTGGCTGATCACGATTTTTTCCGGGAAAAGAAGCAAAAGCATAGCAGAGTTTTGTGAAATCTGGAACACCCAGATGTACTCTTACTCAAAATATATAGCTTTTGTCAGTAATGAAAGACCGTTTCCGTTTAAGGAATTAAAGAAAAACATCAGTAAGTTTGAGAAGTAAAGATTATCTTAACTTTTCGGTTAGGGTCCGTAATCTTTCTCCTAAATCGTCTAAACTGACTTGTAAACTTCCTTTTTTAGTTTCAGAAAGTAAACCTTCAACAGCACCTAAGGCATAAAGAGCATAAGCTTCACGAGCAACATGTTTCGCATCAGGCTGATGAAGTGAAGGAGAATATATCCTTACTCCAGCAGATTCTTTAATTAAATAATCTTTATCTGGATCAACAGAAAAAGAGGCACTAGTAAAAGTAGCAGAATCAACAATCACCACATCTGCATTCATCTTCTCTCCCAGAACTTCTTGGTCCAAAGAACGATAAACTGCATCTGCCAATCCTTCCAGGGAAACTTCAGAATAGAAATCTCCACAATTCTCATGGATTAATCCAGGGTTAAAATCAACTAATCCTTGATATACAGGAGTGCGAATAATATTTATTCCCGGAGCATCTCCTTCAAGGATAATTAAATTATAACGTTCCATATGGAGGAGGGTTTGAGAGGTATTTTATAAATGTTTTGGAGTGAAACTACTCTAAAGGGAATAAATTTATAAATAAATAAAGGTATGGTATAAAACATGCCCAGAATAATTGATGAATATTATATTATTGACGATTCCTTAAGTAAAAATGAAAGTGTAGTTAATCTGCTTAGATTGATGGAAGTTTCTTACAGCATCAAAACAGGAGAAGCAAGAGATTGCGAAAGTTTGACTCCTCAAGAACCACAACAGATCTATGTTGCTGAAGTGAATAGAGTATGGTTAGGTTTGTGGCCTACTCAAGGCCCAGTAGAACAGGTATACTTTAGTCCTGCTTTAGAAAAAATGCTAAGAAAAGGAACATTAACCTTATCAAGCTCATATGATCATGATAGAAATGGAAGTCCGATGGTGCGCCTAAGATTAACGCAAAATAGAAAAGAATTAAAGAGATTAGGGTTGGAACAATTGTTGCCAAGTCATGCCATCAGCCTTTATCTACAACCAAAATAGTTTATTCTGGATTAAGTAATAAAAAATTAAGAAAGATAATTGGTAAGACTAGCAATAGTATCAACACTATTACCCACGGCTACGCTAGCAGCATTGACAATATCAGTCAAACCATTACCGGTTTGGTCCATGATCATCCCTAACTTATCTTGATGTCGAGAGTAAGAAGAGAGAGCTTGTCTGATCGGAACCACTATCCCTAACCCAAATCCTCTAAACAAATGGATTCCTCCTCCAATAGCCCAGTCAGGATTACTGCCAATCATCGGCCCGGTAGTAAGATACACTCCGGCCTTTCTACCAAAACCTAATACTCCCCCGATGTATAACCATACTTCATGACCCCATAAAGAGAATAGACCTTGATACCCTTCATCTTTACCTTTAGTCAAATCCTTTGAGCCACCTTTACCGTCATCGCCAGCAGAAGGAGAAGAAGGAACGTCATCACCAGCTCCGCCACCTACAACTACTCCTACCGAAACCCCATACCACATAAATGAATCTTTGTCCATTTGATTTATTTCACCAGTTATCTTGAAGAAAATCCTGCTTAAAGAATCGACTTTTTAAATTTAATTCAAAATAAGAAAAGGGAGTGAAGAGATCAGGGGTTAGTGTAATAACTAAGAAGTGGTGATTTTAACACAAGATTTATAAATTAAGCTCACTTTTGAGATAAAATGGATGCTGATGAACTAGAAAGATTACTAAAAGACTGGTCTTTAGATAAAATTCCCAGGAAAGAACTTCGACCAACCTTTCTTGAAGAACCATTAGCAGATTTCACTCGTTTTCGTTTACCTTTTTATTCTGAACCAAAACCAGTTGATCCACGTTTTGCTCAATTTAAAGAATATTTTATTGAAAAGACTGAACGTTCTAAATTCCAACCCCAACCATATCAAATCTATCATGGAACTAGTTTAGAAGCATTAGATAGAATCTTAGAAACTCAGGTAATAAGAACCGGGATGGATCTAGCTCGAAGGGGAGAATTAGTGTGGGGAGAGCTGTTACATACTTTAGGTAAAGATTACAAAGCAGCTGGTCCAAAATATATGCATCCCGATGCAATGGAAGCAATGGGAATTACATTAAGTGAATCTGACAGAAGAATATTTGGTCATGCTTTTGCAGTGTTTTTTTCTCCTCATCCAATGGGATGTACGGGTTATGCTCCAGAAGATAAGAATCAAAGAGCAATATTGGCATTAAACAAGAATGCTTTAGATGCTCGTGGATATCAAATAGTTGACTGTAAAGGAGAAGGAGTAAAGATCGAAAGCAATATTCAGATTGATTTTGGGTTTCAAGCCTTACTGGTTCCAGATCATTTAGTAGAAACTTATCAGAAGAAAATGCAAGGAAACTTGATGGCTTCAGTTCATCCCTTAAGTGATTTAGATTAAAATGACCCTTAGACAAAAAATATTCATTGGCCTGTTCTGTGCTGCTGCTTTAGTAAATCCATTTACGATTAAGTGTGCAAGAGCACCTAATTTACAAACTAAGCTCAGCCAAGCAGAAGCAGAGAAAGTATTAGAAGAAGAAAAGAATAATCTCGGAATTACCACACCCATAGAATATCAATGGGGAAAACTACCTGAAAAATACGGAGGAGCTATTGGTAAACACCCAGACAAAGATGAGATGATAATTGTTGCTGATCCAGACAAAGTAAATCGATCTCTCATCAGGCACGAATTGTATCATTTGTTTAAGAAAGATAAGGGAATAAATTCTTGTGCCATAGCAGGTAGAACTTTTGAAGAATCATTACAAAACATGGATAGAGCAGTAAGAGATGCAAGTTATTTTTCCATTGCTGCATATCTTCTCTATCCAGAGCCAGCTGCAGACTTATACTCAATCACGGGAATTAGGTTGTAAAAATATGACCCTCACCAGCAAAATTGCCGAATGGATGATAAGAGCAGTTCTAATAATTAATCCCCTCACCATTCAATGTTCTGCTAAAGCAGTAGATTATTTCTCTCCCATAATTACTCAAATTGAAGCTGAACATGTCTTAACAGAAGAGAAAGAAAAATTAGGAATGAAATTACCAGTAGTATTTCAATTGGGAGAATTGCCGGAAGGATATCGAGCATTCTGTGGAATACATCCAGATAAAGAAGAAGGAATTATTGTTGCTAACCCCACAGACATTAGCAGAATCCTGATTAGACATGAACTTTATCATCTAGCTGAGAAACATTATCAACCAGGAAAAGCGGGAAAAGTCGGAAGAAACATTGAAGATACCTTAGGATTGTTTAAGAAAGGAGGATATCTTCCCAATCCAGATTGGACACAAAAACTTATTCTCTATTACGAACCAGCTGCTTATTTATACTCAATCACAGGGATTAGACTTTAAAATCATTCCTCATGTGTCTCATGGGGTTCTAACTCAGAAAGAGGATTAACCCGATAAGCAACTCCAGTAATACGTTGATAACGCCCTTCATCCATCTTTAAGGGAAGTAATTCTACCTTGACGGAATACGGGAATATTCCTAAAGTTAATACTGCTATATTCTGTTCTCGGTCTCGATAATTAGGAGAAGGAGTACACTCCACTCTAAACGAAGGTGATTTTGTAATTAATTCTCCCACCTCAGTATTTCCTCCAAAAGGAAGATAACGAGTTAGAAAAGTATGGGGATCAGAAGGAGAATGTTTAAGCTGATAAGTAAAATCTATCCCCGAAAAATGGATATCTGTTCTCATTCGAGGATTCCCGATATGGATATATCCTTCTTGCATAAAAAGAAGATGGTTATAAGAACTCTCACCAGAAGACATGGATTTAAGGAAAGAACGCAATCTATCCGGATTGAAGTGAGCTACTGAGATTACCTGATCGGGATGTTCTGCGTTTAATAAGTCGTAAATATGTTGTTCTAATCTCATAAAAGAGATTTTAGTGAAGGATATATTTAATAGTTATGAATGATAAAACTAAAACCTATAACCTAACTGGATCATTTCTTGTCTAGAATAAAGTCTATCCGGATCGAGTTCTGCTTCGTCCATAGGATAGGCCATTACTTCTCCACCGGGATTAATCCCCAGATCATGAGTTTTACGTAAGGCTTTTTCTAATCCGCCAATAACAGCAACATTACAACAGCCGAGATTTTTATTTGCAACAGGATCTCGGAAAGAGAGAAAGTACCAGGTTGTTTGTTCAGGAGCAGCCATTTTATCTTCTACTGGGCACTTTGAACTCAGTACCTCTTGCGACTCTTAACGATAAAGAATAGTCCTGAACTTGGTGATAACCATGAACATTTCCAAATACTTCAACAGCACCACTTCTCCTCTCAATGGTATGAACGGCATTCTCATCGATTCCGGGATGTGTCGTTCCATCTCTCTTAATCGCTCTACGATAGATATTAACCCAATCATCAGAGGGATAACATTCAGTTACCTCTTGTGATGCAGCTAATCTAAGCATTACTTCGTTTCTGTCCCCGGCTTCTACTTTAGTAAAATTCTCAAGCACAGTTTGCACAATACCCACCGGAAGACGATATCCTTCAATAAATACTCCTTTTCTTTTTAGTTGGCGCCAATCCCCCCGATTGTAACCAAAGGGATTAATATGAATCGTTGGACCAGAAAAATGCTTGTCACGATAAATCCCACTAATTACACCGATACTTGCACTTGCTTCCATATCTCCTACAAAAACAACTGGACCACGATGCTTTCCATTTTCAGTGATAGCGAGAGTTTTACAAGCACTATATGGAGATAAAACTGACAACCTTGCGTTAGGGATTGCTTCTGCTTGAGTTAAGATAATCTGATTAATCATACCCACCAAGTCCGGGACTTGAGGATCAGTAATATATCGTTCAAAGTATTCTAAATCTGCCTGAACCCTTCTAAATGTTTCTGAATCAGTAACTGCATTTCTTCCCCGTGGGGGTAAGAATTGTTCTAAGGTTGTAAAAATCTTCGATGTCATGAATTTTTCCTCTTCGTAGTTATTATACCCTATAAAGGGGGATATTATTTAAATCTTTTGGGATAGTTGTTTCTTTAAAGGAGTTACACCAAGAAAGTTTATAAATCAGAGAGTGTTTTCAAGGATAAAATGCATACCGTTAAATCAAGAACCGATCAGAAGGTAAGATATTTCTTTGAATCATGGGGTTATCTTAAACCGGAACATTTACGTGAGGGTTTATTTGTGGGAGTTCCTTGCGAATTAGAAAGTACCTTAACCATCTCTGCTGCAGTTCCAATTGATGAGAAAGAAGCAACTGGTTTGAGAAGAATTATAGAAGACAGTGGAAGCCCAGAATTAAGAGTTTGTCTTGAAACGGGTTTTGAAGCAGTATCAAGATATCTTAAAGCTTGCGGAGTATTTGAAGCACCGTACAGAGTTCATACGGTAAGAATTCTTAAATAATCGACCCATCTACAGAATATTCTAAAGAAGCTTGACTCCTTCTAAACTTTCTCAAATATAAATATCTTAATCCAGTATGAAGTAAAGCACCAACCACTCCTGCAGGAATATCTTTCAAGTCAGGGACATTTCTGATCCCGGTTGTTTCAAAAAACCCTATTGCTAATGAAGAGATAACCCCGGAAGCAACATTAATCCTATTTTGATCTTGTCTTAAGTAATCTATTGATCTTGATAACCAACTTTCTTCTCCTAATCGTTTAACAGATAAATCATATATCCGATCTATGGTTTTAGTTAGAATGTAATTAGCAGTTAGAGCATAACCATAACCATTAAATAAATTACCACTATTGAAAACAAAATAATCTTCCAATGAACCTGGTTCTGGAGGTGGCAGTTCATGGTGGTTTATTCTATAAGCTAAATCCGTAACATACATATCCTCAATAGCCAACCCCCCAGCAAGAACTAATTCCAGATTTCCACGTGACTTTTCAGTTGCAACGTCACTATTCATAGTAGAATTAAACTAATTCTCTTTTTAATAATTTATGAGCAAGATTGATCTCTTTAAACAATTCAGCGTCGCCGTTAGCATCAGGATGATGAGTTCTAGCTAAGTTTTTATACGCAGTGTCAATAACTTTGAAATCTTCTTCATCTTCACCCACACCCAAAAGAGCACGGGCTTTTTTACGTTGATCCTTAACATCATGGTCTTCAGAGAACTCAGCCATGAAATCAGCTAGAGTGATATGTTCTTCCAATAAAGCTTTAATCTTTAGATCGATCACTTTGAACACAACAAATAAGTTTTCCACATATCTGTCTCTAGTGTTATGACTAAAGAATAAATGTCTTCCTTGGATATAGAAAGAAACATTTGCGGGTGCTTTTCTGATCGCATTTGCAGGAAGGTCTAAATAAACATCATCTTCAGTAGACCCAACCTTTCTTAAGATCTCAATAATATTATTCTTATATTGTTGTGCTCTTCGATTGAATGAGTCTCTAATAGTAAGCGCTTCGAATTCTAGTCCTTTAACGATTATTTTTGCCATAGTAAAGTTCACGAAAAACCACTAATATTAAGTTAATTATTGAGCTGTTTTATAAAGATTTGTGAAAATTCAATTCAAATGATCTTCTATCCATTTTTGATGACGACCTTTGATCTGATCTCGAACTTGGGGAATAGTTAATCCTTCCTTCTTGCTCAATATCTTCAACAAATCAAAATCGGTTGCAGTGAATAAATAAGTATTTAAACACCATTTTATATGAGAATAATAATCCTTCAATATTTCTTCCGGAAGACTTAACGGACGCACTACAGATAAAGCAAACTCCCAAGCCACATACTCTTGGCCCATATAATCCATTGCATCTTGTAAAGTTACCTTGGATTCAAACCTTTCACGTACTCTGTATCGAATATTCTCAATTTGGTTAGAAGTCATGCCCCCTTTCATTAATCCATCATAATCTCGAGCATGTCCAATTTCATGTAGAGCGTACATTAAGAAATTTTCGTCGTGAGGATGACCTAAATCAACAGTTTTAATATCTGGATTGCACCCATACTGTCTGTCAGAAAGGTGATATGTACTTAATCCATAAGTATTCCACCCTTCAGGAACATAACCAAGCAAGTCTATCACTCCCACCTTAGAATCAAGTTTTAATCCAACCACCCGATCTAAATCTTGAAGAGTGGGAGATCTATAAGTTTGATCACTACATTTAAAAGTTAAGTTACCAACAGAAGGTATTTCTTGAGTGATAATCATCAATATCATTATAAGAATAGGTATATTTAAATCTTTTGGTTATTTGTCACTTAGAAGGGATAAATATTCCAAAGATTTATAAATTAGGCTAATTTCTATCAACTAAATGATATTTGACCAAATACTTGAGGGGAAGATAGACTCTGATTTTTTTAGACTGGTGAGACAAGCAGAAGAAGTAAAATATCTCTCCTATGGAATTAGCCAGAGCCCTACTTTTTCTACAGGATATCTAAACTGTGTTGGTGTAGTTCTACTAGGAGAAACATTAACTGCTCTTTCGCATTATGATTTAATTGGAGAAGAAATACACCCCGATAAGGTTTGGCCGAAGTTAATTGATCAATTGAAAGAGAGAGAACTTGCCTCCCATTGACAATTATGATTTTTGTTATGGAAACACAGATCCCAAAGAAAGATTTTGGAGAGTATTAGTGGAGTAAGAAGGAGGCTTATTTCCACCTTCCCCCCTTCTCGAAAGATATATAAGTATCATTAAATTGATTGAGTGTATGAAAATTAACTGGGCTGGATTTTTAGGGTTCCTAGGTTTCTTAGGATTCTTAGGAATATATAATTCATGGCTGTATTTATTGTTCTTGGACTTCTTCCACTTCTTATTGTTTATCCCCAAGAAGAAGAAGTAAACTAAAACGTTTATTAAATATCAACCAATCTTTATACTAAATTGAGAGTCGAAAATAAATCCTCTATATTGTAATGAAATAATCTTTATATAGATCATCTTCCATTAAGCGAGAAAGGTGTTGAAAATGGTCATGGAAGATATAATTAGAAAGAACTTAGATTTCTATATTAGAGTAGTTGATTTAACCAGAGAAGCTAAGATTAATTCTGAAGTAATTACTGACGATGAATATCTGGGTGGTCCTGCAGACGATGTGGTCATAGAAAAGGTTGAATATCGAGATATTTCCGGTCAACTGGATTTAATCCTAGCTGAAATGAAAGATGATGATCTTATTCCTTATACTAGAGATAAATGTTTAGGGGAAGTAGAAAAATATATTGCAGTGGTATTAGATTTTAGGATTAAAACAGAAGAAGAATTAAAGGGATATTCTAGACAAGAAACCCCCACTCTTTGTCCTGCTAGCAGTTTTGAGGACTATCAGCGAAAGATCAAAACTCTCGATGAGAAAGTCAAACAACTCAGAAACTGCTGATGAACTTGCTCGTTGACTTTTTTTGTTCTTTTTGGAGAACATCCGAATAAGAGGGTTTATTGTTCTTGGACTTTTTCCACTTCTTATTGTTTATACTGAAGGGGAAGTAGTAGGGTTACACCAGTCGCAGGTTTCTGTTGGACAATCGCTGTTTAGAAGCTTAATTACTTACTTTAAGCATTTTTTAACTCCTTAGATTTTAAATAAAAAGAGAATATTACATAAGCGATTATTCCTACGGAAATCAGAGAGACCAGATTATTTTTATCATAAGCAGGAAGCAAATTGTCAGATATCATCCTTATTGCAACTGCGCCGAAAGTAAAACCAACTCCCCAAATCACCGTTCTTCCTGGCTGATCTAAGATTCTTGTTAAACCCTTAAGACAAGCAAAAACATAACCCGCCAGAGTTAAAAGACCAAAAGAAGAAAATAAATATTCACCCATAGCATAAGCAATATATCCTGAAAAAATAAGAATAAGGAGATTCTGGTAAGGATTCTTAATTATTTTCTTGGTTACTTCTATAAACCAATCAAGGATTATTTGTCTCATTAATTTTTGTCTTATTAGAAGATAACACTCATCCTAATGCCCAACCCCATACTTTTGGAGCAGCCCAGATGATTGCCATTACGATTACAAACAAGATGAATAAAGCAAGTGCAACAATAGCAACTCTTTTCGTCTGCCTAACTACAAATTCTAAAAATGATCCACTTCTACTCATGTGATGATGTCTTTTCATAATTACACCTCTTCTGTAAGAAAGTATATTTTTAGGATATTTAAATGTTATTAAAAGAAGAGAGATTTAATCTTATGAATTAAGGGCAAGAATGTTTTAAATAATAGTTTTCCAAATATGAACCAACCAGGAATTATTAAATTTATAGTAATACATATAACTACTAGTATTATACTTATTGCGGGATCTATTAATCTTGGATACATAATAAAAAACAATGAAAACACCATGAAACCAAGATTAACCATAATTTTCTTATGATAAGTTTCAATCTCTTTAGTGTTAAGAAATTTGTGATTTAGATACAAAAAGATGTAAGACAATACTAAGAAAACAATAGTTATTCCATACCAGTTGGCGACATGCTGTGGAAACCCTTCTAAGAAAATGGACTTGTCCATAAAAAATGTTATAGCAGTGGAAAGTAATATACTAATGGTTATAGTTATGTTAATACTATCGTTAATATTATTTACGGACATTAAATCAATAATAGATTAATCGGTTTTTAATCTTTGTGAAAATATCTTTCAAACAACATACCTCTCTCTATCAAACAAATTCTAAAAAGAAAATAAGAACTCGGGGTTTGACCCCCAAGTAATTTGCACAATTAAGTGCACAGTAAACTCTTTCGAGTTTAAAGTAATGAAAGCCATATGTAGATCAACAAAGATGTGAACGTTAGTAAGTGCGTGCTGAACACGTCGTTGCCTTCGTGCTTACACACCACTTCTATCAAACGGCTGTTATGGCCGTGTTCTAAGGTGTCTCTTTTCTAGGGGCACTTCACACTTAGATGCTTTCAGTGTTTATCGCCTATTGCGTAGCTGCCCGGCTTGCCTTGTCAGACAACCGGTAGACCAGAGGCAACGGACACTTCGTTCCTCTCGTACTAAAAGATCCTTCCTATCAGACACCCAACAATCCCAGCAGATATCAAACCAACTGCCTCACAGCGTTGTGAACCCAGCTCACGATCCCTTTTAACGGGTGAACACCCCCACCCTTGGCGGCTTCTGCACCACCAGGATAGGAAGAGCCGACATCGAAGTAGCAAACCGCGCCGTCGATATGAACTCTCGGGCGCGACAACCCAATTATCCCCGGAGTAACTTTTCAGTCATCTCTAGCCCTCATTAAGAAGGCATAGAGGTTCGCTAGACCAGACTTTCGTCTTTGGATCCGTTTATGGTTCGGATCCAATCAGGCTGGCATATGCTCTTACGCTCCACTCCGGATTTCTAAACCGGATGAGCCAACCTTTGGGCACCATTGATACATTTTCAACGGTGTGCCACCCCAGCCAAACTGCCCGCCAATCGTTGTCCTCACAAGGAGTGAGTGATACAATTCTAGTTAAGTAGTTTTACATTGACGTCTATTACACATCCGAAAACATGCACTTAGCGACTCCTACTTACGCTATGTAACAAGGATCGTATCACAGCGACAGGTTGCAGTAAAGTTTCACGGGGTCTTCGCTTCCCACTGGAATTCCCTGGCATTTACACCAGGACTGAGGATTCAGGAGACTCTAGGTCGGGACAGTGACCATCTAGTTGTACCATTCATGCAAGTCGCCAATCAAGCGACAAGGTATTACGCTACCTTAAGAGAGTTATAGTTACTCCCGCCGTTTACCAGCTCTTCACTCCGTTGAAACGAAGCTTAAAGTACTGGCACTGGGCAGATATCAGGTTCTATACACAGCCTCACGGCTTCGCAGAACCTTATGTTTTTGTTAAACAGTCCGATGATCCTAGTCACTGAGCCCTGAGATCGCACTCATACGAATACAACCACAGGGATCCCTTATACCGAAGATACAGGACTAATTTGCCGAGTTCCCTGACCTAGTTTTTTCTCACACATCTTAGGCTTCTCACCTAGGGGCACCTGTGCCGGTTCTGGGTACGAATATTCTAGATTTATATTCATTCCTTTTTCAAGGACTCGAGATATCAACTGAACAGACCATAGGCCTGCTCGTCTCAACTTTAATCTGGTTCTCATCGTTATGATACTCCCCAGATTTATGTTGATTAAATCACCAGACGAGGTGACTCAGTCTATTCCCAAGTGTCAGAAATGAATCTTGTGTTGCCACGTATACTAAAACAGTAGCGGAATATTAACCGCTTTCCCTTTCCCTTTACTCAGTTAAGAATAAGGTTAGGATCGACTAACCCTTGGCTGATAGGCATTGCCAAGGAACCCTTGCCCTTACGATGACATGGGTTTTCACCATGCTAAGATCCTACTATCGCCAGGATCTTTGTTTCTGCGCGGTCCACGTCCTCTTATGAAGGCGCTTCTGCCCACGCAGAACACCTGTCTACCCCCGCTTTCGCGGTCTACGGTATCGGCAATCTGCTTAGACCCGTCCATTTTCAGGGCTCACGGCCTCAACGAGTAAGCTGTTACGCACTTTTTAAAGGGTGGCTGCTTCTAAGCCAACCTCCTCGCTGTCTGAGACCACGAACACCTTTTACCCTTTATCACTCAGCAGATATTTAGGGGCCTTAACCGTAGTCTGGGTTGTTCCCCTCACGGAAGTCAAGTTTACCCCAAGACTCCCTGTTTCCCGATGTCTATGATTTTGGCACATTCGGAGTTGAACAAAGAACCGACAAGTTTCCTCGCCTAAATCCTTGATTCGTATCTCTACAGCACCAAACATCTCGATCGAGACTTGACTAAGGTCAATTTCGACAGGAACCTGATATGACCGTGTTCGATTGGCTTATTACCCCTATTCCCAGGTCAGAAGAACACTTGCACGTAGAACCTCTGCAGGCCTCCACGAGGTATTACCCTCGTTTCACCTTGCCCAGGAATAGATCACACGGTTTCAGATCGTGACCAAGTGACTGAAGGCACTTTCATACCCTCGCCCTCGTAAACTGCGGCGTTTTGCTTTCGCTGTGGATGCCCCTTTGCAGGTTATCCTCGCCACTTAGCCACACTCCCTGGCACGTTATGCGAAACGGACGATAGAACTCCTTAGAGCCCTATCCTACTATAACTGTTAGATTTCAGGTACTTTTAACTCTCGGTCAAGAGTTCTTTTCAACTTTCCCTCGCGGTACTCGTGTGCTATCGGACTCGAAACGTATTTAGTTTTGGAGGTTAATGCCCCCCAACTTCCCGCCCCATTTCCGAGGGACAGTACTCGGGATACCTTCAAAGCTCTCTACTCTACCCTTACGGGACTTTCACCCTGTGTCGTATTCCATTCCAGAAAACTTCAGGTCGAATAGAAGGCTGAAAAGAAGGTCCATCACACCACATCTCTTACATTTTACAATGAAAGATTCAGTTTGAACTATGTCGCTTTCAGTCGCTCTTACTAACGACATCCCAATTGGTTTTTTTTCCTGCAGGTACTAAGACGCTTCAATTCCCTGCGTTCCCTGACATAAAAATGTCCTATAGTGAAGTCACATTCAGACATCTCCGGTTCAATATCTACATGCAATTCGCCGGAGCATTTCGTAGCTTGTCACGTCCTTCATCGGCGTTTCGAACCAAGTCATCCATCTAACAGCGTACCAAATTTAGTTTGCAATAGCCTTGCGACTATTACTACCTAAGATGTTGATCTACATATGGCTCATTAATATGAATGAATAACGGTTGATTAAACCTCTTCATACTTCCAACCAATCACCGCCAAGAGTGGCGCTCTTGAAGATGTTACTCTGCCCTAAAAACTCAACGGAGATTCTAGGAACATATTCCATAACGGAAATGGACCCGTCGGGATTCGAACCCGAAATCTCTTCCTTGCAAGGGAAGCGCTCTTTTACGCTTTGCGTAAACCTTTGCTTATGCAAAGTACCGTTGGGCTACGGGCCCAGATTTTCTTCGGGATGAATATAAGATTGATAATAAAAAAATAACACGCATTGCTGCGTGATATTCTTTTTAACACGTTATATTTTATTTTCTTGTTAAAAAAAATAAAAGGAGGTGATCCATCCGTAGGTTCCCCTACGGATACCTTGTGACGACTTAACCCACCTCACCAAATCCGGATTCGATGCAACTGAAAGCTACATCTCACCCGAACCCAATTCGGTTGGTTTGACGGGCGGTGTGTGCAAAGAGCAGGGACATATTCACCGGGCCGTGATAAAGCCCGATTACTAGGGATTCCGTTGTCATGAGGGTGAGTTACAACCCTCAATCTAAACTAGGGCGAAGTTTGGAGGTTTAGCGTCACCTTTCGGTGTAGCATCCCATTGTCTTCGTCATTGTTGCGCGCGTGTAGCCCAGCAGATTCGGAGCATACAGACCTACCGTAGCCCACACCTTCCTCTGTGTTTCCACAGCAGTCCCCATAATGTGCTCAGTCATACTAAAGTACCCGTTAGCAATTATGGGTATGGGTCTCGCTCGTTACCTCACTTAAGAGGACACCTCACGGCACGAGCTGACGACGGCCATGCACTACCTCTCGGCTCGTTAGGTAAGACATTCAACCTGACCTTCATCCTGCCGTCGCTGCTGGTGAGATTCTCTGCGTAGAGTTAGATTAAACCGCACGCCGCACCCCTTGTAGTGCTCTCCCGCCAATTCCTTTAAGTTTCAGCCTTGCGACCGTACTTCCCAGGCGGTGAATTTAATGTCTTCGCTCCGACACTGCGTATTCACGAAGAATACGCAACATCTAATTCACAGAGTTTACAGCTAGGACTACTGGGGTATCTAATCCCTTTTGCTCCCCTAGCTTTCGTTCCTCACCGTCGGACCCGTTCTGGTTAGGCGCCTTCGCCACAGGTAGTCCTCTGGAGATTATAGCATTTTACCGCTCCCTCCAGAATACTCCTAACCCCTCCCGGTCCCAAGATTAGTAGTTTCTCAGGCACGTCGTTTTGTTAAGCGCAACGATTTCACCCAAGACTTACTTATCCGGCTACGAACGCTTTAGGCCCAATAAATGTGAATCCCACTTGTGGCGCAGGTGTTACCGCGGCGGCTGGCACCCGTCTTACCCACCACTTATTCGCCAAGCTCCTTACACTTGGCAAAAGCCCAAGCATTGCTTGAGCACTTGGAGTTCCCTTATCGCACTTGCGTACAGTGTAAAGTTTTCGCGCCTGCTGCACCCCGTAGGGCTGGGGTCCGTGTCTAAGTACCCCTCTCCGGGCTCCCACTCTCATGGCCCGTACTGATCAATGGTTTGGTGGTCCGTTACACCGCCAACAGCCTAATCAGCCGCCAACTCACCCTTAGGCGTTGCCTTTAAGTAAGAAAACATTCCAGTTTTTCTTACATATACGGTCTTAACCTCAATTTCTCAAGGGTATCCCATACCTAAGGACAGATTATTGACGTGTTACTGAGCATTCAGCCTGTGCCTTGCGGCCCTCTGACTTGCATGGCTTAATCGAACTCCAATAGCAGCACTCCCCCGCAGGATCAACGGGAACTACTATTGTAAATTTCTAAAAATTTACTATCCTGATAAGAACCTAATTTCCTTTCGTACGATCACAATACTTGACTTAAAAGTCATCTTAAAGTTATTTGGATCAACCTTATATCATACTCAAGATTAGTTGAGTATACACGTGTAAGCCTTTTAGGAAAGAGGGTTATTTATAAAGGTTTCGGTCTTGAACGGGAAAGAAGCGTTTTTCATTTATAAACCCGGCCTGCTTTAAAGACGCTAAAAATGGTTTTTATTTAATGTATATGCTTTATCATCTAAATGAATATAAATTAACTTGATCCCTCCTTGAGTAGATTAAACTAAAAGAGGGAAAAAAGATGTGTGGTATTATTGGTATCGTCGGGAGTAAGGACCTTTCAGAGGAATTATTTCGAGCAAATATCTCTTTGCAACATCGAGGACAAGACGCTTCAGGAATGTTTTCTTATGACGAGACCACCAGAGAAGCATGTCGAATAAAAGAGTTAGGATTATCAGAAAAACTCTGGTCACAATTGAAAAAGATTCGTGGAGATGTCGGCATCGGACATGTACGTTATCCCACGGCAGGAACGGGAAATATCAATGATGCTCAACCGATCTACGCTACTTCTCCCAATGGAATCATGGCTATTGTACAAAATGGAAATGTAGTCAATTATCCCTCATTAAGATTAGAATTAGAAAGAGAATGTTCCGACGCAGGGACTCATAGTGATGGAGAAGCCATTCTCAATATTATGAACAAACCTTATGACCCTCAAAAAAATTTAGAAGAAAATATTCTTCATTCTGTAAGTGAGGTTTATCGTCGAGCGATTGGATCATATTCTATGATTTGTTTTAATCGACAATTAGGAGGACTAATTGCTTTCCGCGACCCCAGAGGGATAAAACCATTAATTATGGGAGAAAGAAAAATTGAGGGACAGAATTCTTACGGCTTTGCTTCGGAAGATGAAATATTACATGCATTAGGGTTTAATAACGTTCATTCTTTAGAACCAGGTGTAGTGGCCATGGTTGGAAGGGATAGAAGATTACAGTTACATCAATTAGAGAATCAAACTCACGCTCATTGCATGTTCGAATATTTTTATTTTGCCGGCCCAGAATCATGCTTAGAGGAAATTAACGTGATGGAAGCACGAAAACGTGCAGGTATTGCTTTAGCAAAAAAAGTAGAAGCTGCAGGAATACATTTAGATATGGTTGTTCCCGTTCCAGATACAGGAAGAACCGCAGCAATAGCTGCATCGAGATACTTAGGTATTCCTTTCGAAGAAGGATTGATTAAGAACAGATATGTGGGAAGATCTTTCATCGACCCAGACCAAGAAAGTAGGATCAGAACCGTGGGGATAAAATTTAAACCAGTAAGATGGATATTACAAGGAAAAGATGCATTTTATATCGACGATAGTATTGTAAGGGGCACTACTTCCAGGAAATTAGTGCGTATGCTCCGTTCAGCAGGAGCAAGAAAAGTGTATTTTGGATCTACTCTACCGATAGTAAGCCATCCCTGTTATTATGGAATTGATTTTCAACAGGGAAAAGAGTTGATTGGGTCAAAGACAGATTTAGAAGGGATACGCCGAGAGATCGAAGCAGACGGATTATTTTTTAACTTAAATTCAGAACTACGTGAAATTGTAGGATTAGAAGATATTTGTGACGCTTGTTGCACGGGAAGATATCCCACGGACATTTCTGAAGCGGCTCAATTAGGAGCATTAAGAGAAGAAGCACAACGAAAACATTAAATTTATTTTACTAAACTTCCCAACTTCTGGGCAGCAGCGATAATCTCTTCATCATAATGAATAGCATCTTGAAGTATGGCTTGAAGTCGGGCTTTTTTCTGTTCTGGAGTAAGTGTAGCACTGATTGGAGTATTTGCAATAACCTCAAACTTACCATGTTTCGCCATTAAGAATAACAACTGTTCCTGGTTTTTGCCAATCTCTAATAACAATTCTTCAATCTTTCCTTTCAAGGAAGGCTCTTTTCCAGCTAATTTTTTACCTTCTATTTCTAAAGCTTTAATTCTTTTTTGCATCTTTGATTCTAACTTTTCTTCTTTTCTTAGAGCTTTTAATTTCTTTCCGGCCTTACCACCATAAAAATCTACATCTTTATCAGGGTTAATATTATCTAATTCTGTTTTTAATTCTTTAAGAAGAGAAAATTCATCAACGGCAAAGTTAAACACTTTCTTATCTTTCTTCCGAGTCTTATCTTCTTCTTTAACTTCTTTTTCTGCTGCAGGTTCAGATTCTCCCCCTTTAACCATCTTCTCTTCAATCTTTTTAGCAGCTCCTTCTTTTTTACGTAAACTAAACGCCCGAGCAATTTCTACCAATAACAAAATCACTACCCCTACGATTACTAACCAGAAATATTGGTTTAGAGTAGATAGCAGTAATGCACTTTCTGGACTAGAAGTGCTTAAAGAACCAAGCCAGGATTTAAACATAGATAGTAATACCCAAGTTAGAATAATTAAAGCGATACGTAACCCTCTCCAGGCTAAACTTGTCCCTGGAATTACAGCATAAACCAAGAACATCAATGCAGCAATAGGAAGAAGAATCAAAATCACAGAAATAACTACCGCGTAGGTTGAAGCAACTGCAGCTAGAACTCCACCAGGGATAAACACTGCACTTATTGCAGCAATCAAGAAAGCGATTCCTCCTGCAGCTCCTTGAGATAATCCTAACTTAGAGATTCCTTCATACAACAAAAGGGCCACGATAGACAAGATAGCTAAACGAATCACCAGAATAAGTAAAGGTTCAGTTATCCCAATATCGTTTTTAAAAGTCTCAACATCATCGATAAATGAAGCAGAAGCAAAAGAAACTAATAGTAATGTTAACAATAAATATATCCCAATCCTCTTTTGCATTATGAGAAGTAAAGCTTAAGGGTATTTAAAGTTTATTTGTTTGTAGCAGTGGTTTATACAGAAATGGTTATAAATAATCATCATTCTGAAAAGGGTATGGGACTAATAGACAAGGTAGAAGACGCTTATGTGTTCTTGGTCGGAAATCGTATCACTGCGGCGGCGAGAATGACTTTCCTGTTATGCACGGGCAAATTACTCTTTCAAGAGATTGACTTTTCTATAGCAGACTATCTCTCAATGGGAGGCATGGTCTTAGGAGCTTCACTTTCTGATCTAGGAAAATATACTTCAGAACATTACCATAGAACTCTCCAAGAAGTGCAGAATAAAGGTATGGCAGGAGTGGATTTTTTCAAAGAAAGTATCTTAAGGGGTGAAAATGAAAAATTCTTTGGCTACTGTAATTTGCAAGGACTGTATTTAGGAGCAAAGAAAACCAGGCAGTTAGCAAACTTTTATCAAGCAAGAAGAGATTATTCTAAATGCGTGATCCCAAACTTCTAAATTTTAGGAAGAGATTTTATAAATCAGCTTTATTCAAAAATGTTCATGGAACTTAAAGATAAGGTAGAAAGTGCTTATGTGGCCTTAGCAGGAAATAGAGTAACAGCTATAGCGGGAGCAGCATTTGCTTATTTATCCTGGAAAATCTTTTCACATAGCGATGATCTTTCAACTAGCCAGATATTTACTTATACCCTGGCCCATTCTGCGACAGGGTTTGTTTTATGGGTTACACAAGTAGGAGGTTCTACTTGGAGACATTACAAAAGAACACTTAGAGAAGTTGAAGACTATGGACGGGCAGATCCAGAATTTTTTAGAGAAAGAATTGAAATGACCGAGAATGGACGGTTTATGGGGTATTGCCAGTTGCAAGGATTATATTTAGGGGCAAAGAAAAGCGGGCAGTTAGCAAACTTTGAAAGAGCAAGGAGAGACTATTCTGAATGTATAATTCCAAATTTCTAATATTCTTTAAAAAATCTTATAAATATGCTTTATTAAAAAAGAGTTATGGAATTGAGTGATAAAGTAGAAAGTTTATCAGTAGCTATAATTGGAAATAGAGCAACTGCTATAGCAGGAACAGTGTTATTATATTGTGCAGGGAAGTTGTTATTTGATGGATCAGAAATGTCTGCTGAGGAGATAAAAATGTGTTATTGGGGATTATTTGATGGGGCGATGTATTCAGCAATAACCAAATTAGGAATCTCTACTTGGAGACATTACAAGAGAACTTTATTGGAAGTAAAGGAAAAAGGTTCCGCAGATGTTCAATTTTTTAAAGAGAGAATGGTAAGAGCGGAACATTGTCGAACCATAGGATACTGCCAAATACAGGGGTTGTATTTAGGAGCAAGACAATCGAGACAGCTAGATAATTTCTACCAAGCCAAGAGAGAATCATCTCGACTTCTTATTCCTAACTTTTAATATTCTTCAAAAAATCTTATAAATAGTCGTTCTTCTGAAATAAATATGTCCAATCTCTTCATTGATTTAAGTACTAAAGTAGCAGAAACAGTGTTTAGATTAAAGGATGTTTCTCCTTACACCGATCTAAGATATTCGGTTAATTATAATCCTTCAACTACTCCCTATTGGGAAAAACAAAATATTCTCGTGAGAGCAGAGAGTGATGGAGGAAGTACCTTATGGTACCAATGTTATTATATTCCGAAACCAGAAAGAATCTTCTCCGTGAATAACTTAGGGGAAGCATTAGATAATCCCAGTATTTCTCTAACTATTGATCAAGTCGTAGCTGAGATTGAAGAGAAGTTTGGACCCAAAACGGAGAGTTAGTTTTATAAATAAGCGTTAGTTCTTAATATCAACACACGAGAGATAGGCCGGTATAATCGCTTGCCTATGCTGGAGAAAAGAATACTATTTCTCTGAAAATCTCAAACATTAGAGGTAACTCAAAATGGGTAGAATGCACTCTGGTGGCAAAGGAAAGTCTGGCAGTAAAAAGCCGATCAAGAAAATTCCTTCCTGGGCACCGTATAAAGAAAGTGAAGTAGAAAAGTTAGTTATTAAGTACGCTAAAGCTGGTAAGACCTCTTCCGAAATTGGATTGGTTTTAAGAGACGCGTATGGGATTAATAGTGTTAAAGCTCTAACTGGAAAGAAAGTTTCTGGAGTATTAGAAGAGAATAACTTAACTAAGAAAATACCAGACGATGTTATGTCATTGATTAAAAAGCTTATTTCTATCAGACAACACGTAGAAAAGAATAAGCATGATGAAACTGCTAATCGTGGTGTAATTCTAACTATAGCTAAAATCAATCGCTTATTGAAATATTATAAGAGAACTGGAAAAGTAGCTAAAGACTGGAAGTTAGACTTAGACAGATTAAAGATGTATGTAGAATAAACTTCTTTTTTTTATTTTATTTTTTTATTATGAGGGATTCTTGTTTGTAAATAAGATGGACGAACAAATTGCAAGAGTAATGTATGATAAGGTAGCTGATGAGGTTGTAAGCTATGCTAAAACGCCCACATCTCTGGAAGGGTTAATCCGAGCGATTAGAGGAAAACTTAGTTTTCCAGGAAATATGTCCATCAGTGAAAAACCAGACCATACTTCTATCACTGCGAAAGTATCACTTTACTTAGATGATTCAAAAAAGGATGAAGTTCGAGTAAATGTTCTTTGTGAGAGAAAGACAGAAGGAGTTATTGCTCAGGGAAGTGTAGGAGCAGGACCTAACTTTTATGCTTGTCGACCATACCTTTACGATTAGATAGAGTTATTAAAAGAATAACTTATTATGCTGAAAATTTTTTACCTAATGCTTGTAAAGTGTCTTCAAACTCATCTGCTTTACTTTTTGCATCTTCTAAAAGATATCTCTGAGCTAAAGCAGGGAAGAGAGCAGAAGCAGTTTCATTGTGACTATAACTTCCTAAAGTAGAGAAATGTCCTCGAGGCACTAAGGGTGATTCATTATCACTAGAGATAGAATGACGCATATCCCCTAACTGATATTGATAAGCAGTAAGACCCTGATCACCCCTTCTTTGGGCTTCAAACAGTTGTTCACCACCTACACCCATTATTTCGTGCAAAACTTGTTCTAGATTACCTTCACCAGAGATGGCAGCAAGAACTTTTCCGTGATTATCTTCCTCTACAGTCACATAATCAGAAACAGTATATCCTCTTTCTGCAAGAGGGATTTTAACGTATTGATCAAATCCTGCTATGGATAAACTCTGTCCTACTAAGAAATTTCCTGAAACCATTATATTAATGATAAAAAGAGTAAAATATAAAGACTTGTAAGATTAGAAATATATATCACAGTGATGATTACTTTTTCTTGGCAATCTTCTTAACTACTTTTGCTTTAACCGGTTTAGCTGCTTTAGGTTCTGCAACAGGATTAGATTCGCCAGGGATATTAATAGTTATGATAGGCTTTTCAGGAGTAGCTTCACCAGGAGCAGGAGGTGCATCTGGAGCAATCTTCTCCACATGTTTACATTTAGGATAACCAGAACAGCCTAAGAATCGACCGTACATAGAACTTCTAACGATTAAATTTGAACCACACTTAGGACAATTTCGATCTGATTTATTCTGCTCGATCTTCTTGATCTCTTTCATCTCTGCACTAGAGGTCTTAGTAGGGCAATTAGGATTGATGCACATTTCTTTTTTCATTCGGTGCATTAGTACTGAGATCATCGGATATTGACAACTTTCACATAATTTTTCTGAACGTTTTACAATTCCATGAGTGGGTAATTTGAAAGTAGCTTCACATTTTGGATATTCATTACAAGCGATAAATGCACCAAACTTACCTCGACGCATCATCAACTTCCCGTTCTCACAGCGAGGGCATTTACCAACATAATTAGTTTGATCTTGAGTATTACGTACAGATTGAATGATATCTTTCCCGATCTGTTTTTCTTTCTTCTTGAAATCAGTTAATAATTTTATCAGTAATTCTTTAGCTCGTTCCAACACTTTTTCAGGCTTTTCTTTTCCTTCTCTGATTTTATCCATCTCAGTTTCAAAATCAGCAGTAAGTTGATCATCAACTATAGTAGGAGCATACTTTTCTAGAATTTCCGTGGTTTGAATTCCGATCTGAGTAACGGTTATCTGTACTCCTTCCAGATATCCGCGTTGAAATAATCTATCTAAGATATCTGCTCGAGTAGCTTTCGTTCCCAAGTTACGTTTTTCTAATTCTTTAATTATAGAAGACTGGTTATAACGTTTAGGGGGTTGAGTTTCTTTATCTAATTTTTTAATCTCTGTAATCTTAATCTTGTCTGCTTCTTTCATCTCGGGCAAGGTAACTTCTTCTAATTTTACGTACGGTTTATAGAACAAGTGCCAGTTTTCCTCAACAGTACGAGTGCCTTTAGTCTCAAACAATTCCTGTTTGACGTCTAAGATTACTTCCATCGTTTCACGGATAGCCGCTTTAGCAAACGTAGCCATAAATCGTTTTACCACTAAATCATAAATTTTTCTTTCGTTAGGTTTTAAACTGGCGGGAGCTACCCCTGTAGGATAGATAGCAGGATGCGCAGGATCAGTTTTCTCACCGTTGTTAGGTTTTAAGGAAGACAGTTTTAATAGTTCATGACACATATTTTCATATTCTGCTTGCTTGCTAAGACTCTGAAGAATATTTTTGAACCCTAACTTCGGGTCTAACTGTTGTGAACTGGTTCTGGGGTAAGAAGTTACTCCCATTAAATATAAACTCTGAGCAATCTCTAAGGTTTCTTTAGGAGTGATCCTGAAAAGATTATATGATTCTGTTTGCAAGGTAGTTAGGTCAAAAGGGTGAGGAGGTGCTTGTTCTCTTTTAGTCCGTCTAACTTGAGTGACTTTTGCTTCTTTCTCGTTTTGAATCTTGCTTAAGATAGTTTTAACTTCTTTCTCATCAGTAAACTTATCATGACTATGCCATGCTTCAATCGGAGCTGCTTTAACTTGCCCCCATAAACCGATCATCCAGTAAGGTTCAGGTTTGAAAGCCATGATCTCTTTCTCGCGATCAACCAAAATTTTTAGTGCCGGACCTTGTACTCGACCTGCACTCATTACCTTAAATGATCCAGCAGCTTTAACTGAACTGGTAAGTGCTCTAGAAAGATTAATACCATAATACCAATCTAATTTATGTCGAGCTTCTCCCGCTTGCGCTTGACCCCAATCCAGATGAGGCATCTTTTCATCATAAGCAGCGATTAAATCGGGTTTAGTTAAGGTGGAGAATTTCATTCTGTTTGCGTCTTTTCTCTTGCACACAAAACGCACAATGTTTAAACCGATAACTTCTCCTTCTACATCATAATCGCAAGCTACAGTAATCTGATCAGCCTTCTTGGATAGACTAGAAATAGTATCAATATAATCTTTAACATAAGCTAATCCCTTCCCCATTTTATAAGAAGGTTCCCACTTGATATCAAAGATTGGATAGGTGTAAGAACGACCTTTTTCTTCCATCAAACCAAACAAATGGCCTACGGCAGAAGTTACAAGGATATCATTCTTACCATGAGAAAGTTCATAATATTGTGACTGACCACTCTTTTTCATGATAGGTTTACCGTCGGCAAGAGCTTCAGCTACTTTTTTGGCTGAAGAAGGCTTTTCGGTAACGATCAATTCTACCATGGGCAAGAGAATCTCTATGGTTCTTTAAAAAGTTTTGCTAAAAGAGGTTCTGGAATGTGTAGGTTAGAGAAATATTAAATAAAAGAAAAATAATCGAAAGATTATCCTCTTTTATACTGAGGATTGCAATAAGCATGAAGCATATCTTCTACTTTAGCAATAGAAGCTTCATCTATACCAGAAAAGATAATAGTGCCTACTGGACCAATCTCTTCTGGAGACGCTTTTGCAAGAATATCTTGTGCAACATCTTCTAAAGAACCTCCTTGTGGAGAAGTAGGTCTTCCAGTAAGTAGAGCTTCACGGTCTGCAACCCTTCTAGCTCCTTCTCTTAATGTAGTAACTGCCTTAGCAACAACTGATCTTCTGAATTGATACTCAATCGTTACTCCATTCAAAAAGAAAGCAGCATCATATTCTTGCATTAAGTCAGGAAGAGGTGCAGTAATAACCACCCCATGATGTTCATTAACTAACTCTTCTACCTTATAAGGAGAATAGTCAGCAGTTCCTGGTCCTTTAGATAAAGCAATTCCTTGATAAATTTGTTTTTGAATCATTTTAGGACTATGATAAAGTAGTAATTTATAAATATTGTGATACTTCTCGACACAGCAACCTTTTTAATCCGGAAAGATTTACTTCCCCTATATGTATGACCAACTGCAGGTGTTAGGATTAACCAAAACTGAAGCTAAATTGTATCTGGCGTTAGTAGAATTAGGTCGATCACAAGCAGGAATTCTTTCCAGAAAAACAGGTATTCATCGTAGAAGTGTTTATGATGCTTTAGAAAGATTAATTGAAAAAGGATTAGTGAGTTATATTCGAGAGAATGATAAACGTTTCTACCTAGCTGAAGATCCAAAAAGGTTAGAAGAATTAGCACAATTACAAAAGAAAGCTATTGATGAAGTAGTTCCAGATCTAGCCAAGATCTTTTTGGAACATAAAGAAAAGCAAGAAACGAAGTTCTATCGCGGAATTGAAGGGTTGAAAAACATTTTTGAAGATCAGATTACGGAAGGAAAACCAGTATATATTATAGGAGCTTCCAGAAAAGCCAGTGAAATCTTAAAATACTATCTTCCACATTACACTTCTAAACGAGTAAAGAATAAACTAAAGATGTTTTTAATCTATGCTGGAGAGAAGAGAGACTTTGCCGTTCCATACGGAGAAACTCGTTACTTACCTGAATCGTATGACAGCCCAGTTAGTACTAATATTTATGGAGAGAAAGTTGCCATCATTGTCTGGGGTCCAGAACCAGTAGCCATCTTGATTAAGAATACTGATATCGCTAAGACTTACATGCATTATTTCAATCTTCTTTGGAGCACAGCTCAGAAAAGAAAAGAAGGTCCAGCTCAGATGCCTAAAATGATGGAAGAGTAAAGAATTAATTGGGTTTTTCTAGAGCATCATAAGATCTGATTAAAGAATAATGAGGTTGAGAGAATTCTTGACCATGTCTTGCTCTAAGAATATTTGCTGCATCCCAGAGATGTCTTAAGTAAGTGTCATTTATCGTACCTAAACCATCCTTCATTTCTAACAAGTTATCCCGGGCATCATATTTGTTAATCCCATCACCATCGCGATCGATCACATTAAAGGGGTTTCTCTTCTGTGCATCCCAAGGAGGAACATATCTAAACACAAAGGATTGATCATTCCCTAAAGCTTGGGTACGAAGACCATAATACCCATTGTTTAATTTATAATTAGGATCAGCTTGAGAAGCAGCAAGTTCTTTTGGATCAAGAACGATATATAAGGTCCCTTGACCACTGGTTTGAGAATAATTGTGATAAAAAGTAACCAACTCGTCAACTGCACAACTAATATCTCCTTCAGAAGCTTGTTTTCTCGCAGTCATTTCAACTCGAGCAGCTTCTGCTTTCTTAGTACTTGAATCATACAACAAATAAACACTTGTACTGGCAACGGCAACCATTCCTAAGAAGATTAATCTTTCAGTCCAACTTCTTGATTTTTTAGGAGGCACGTCAGTCATAATTTGAGAATAAAATAATATTTGCTTTATATTAATTGTGGTAATAAAGAAGAATAAGAAATGAATCTTGATTATGGTAATGATGCCATTTCTATGACCATTCCAGAATTCTTCTAGAACGGATTAGAAAGATTTATCGACAATTATCACAAAGTTGATTTCTAAGAATATAAGAAGGAAAAATTCAGGGGATTATTCTACATCTCTTCTGAGCATAGAATCAAACACTTTTGAATAATCAATTCTAACCAGTTTACCAGAGATCTTTGGTGGGAAAAATAAACTAAACACAAAATTTACTGAATGAAGACCCCAATTTCTCGACTCGAGATACTTATCAAACATTTGTAAATAAGTATTTGAATAACTAGCTGAGGAGATAGGAAATTCCAAATCAACTTTTGATCGTTCTTCAGGAGTATTTACAATTAATCTATAAGGTTTAAAAAGAACTCCTGAAAAAGTCGCAGGACCAATTTCTTGAATATTACCAATGCTAAGCGATTTATTATACGTTTTTTCAACTTGAGAGATTAGTGCTCCAAGACCGTCCAAGGTAACTCTCTTCAACGTTGGCCCAATATACATTCCACAATTCTCTTCCATGAAATCTTCAAAACACAACTTTAATTATAAATCTTACTAGCGGGGATTTTATTCTAATAAATTCCAAGTGCTCCACCTAAAAAAAAAGGATACTTTACACACAACAAAAAAAATAAAAGATTATAATCCATAGAACTGAGACACATCCATATCCACATGATGAAACAACACTGCTTCTGGACAATGTTTGATTACTTTATCTTTGTAATCTTCCCAAGATCGATCATAAGGGCCCATATGCCATCTGATGATACACATTTCTTGTTCAGTTAAGTCCATCCGTTGCTGAATTAGCATAATGGACTTCTCTCCATGGCCTACTGGAAAAGTATCTTCCACTTTATAGGGTTTAGCATCAGAAGCTTTACCTCCTTTCAACACGTTAGGAACGTAAAAGTCAATCTTGCAGGCATCATGTAACAGTCCGCAAAATCTTCGACTTTCCTCTGGCACATTCAAGCCGTAATGCTGAACCTGTCGAGCAAATCCTTCATACACTTTCAAACTATGTGCAGCTAGCCCCCCCTCAAAGTTTCCATGATAACTGGTACTAGCTGGAGCAGTGAAATAATCACTTCTCTCTAACCAGTTCATGATCCTAGTGGTTCCTGCTCGTTCACTCTTAGCCAACAATTCTAAAATGGACTCTTTATTTCTTTGAATTTCATCTTTAGTTAACATTTTAATTTTTCCTCCTTAATTTTTATTCTTTACCCTGCTGATACAATTTCTTAACCAAGTCTAAAGTACTGGCTTGACTTACTGGCTTGTCGTAACGGATATCTTTCAACCAGCCGATGCGTAGAGAGTAAGCATTCTTTCCGTCATACCCACAAGAATGCCAATTCTTTCCTCGCTGAATGTTCATCGCTGCCACTTCTACCACTAAACTTTTTCCAGGTTCGATCCAATAATCAGGACCAGGATTCTCGTTAGCAGTGTCAAGAACAGGATTGATGTCAATATTTCCAGGACAAGGTATAACATAATGCATCCTTAACAAGTCATCAATAGGTTGATTCATTCCTTCTCTCTTAGCGTTAACTTTAGCCAGAGTTTCATAATGACCGGTTTCGGGATTGAAGGTTCCGCAAAGAATTTGGGAAATTTCTTTCTGATTCTTACTGTCAAGATAGACTCCAAGAACAACTAAATCTAAAGTCTCAGCTCTTTTAACTTTTATCCATTCAGAATCTCTTGCTCCCGGACAATATAAGGAATTAGGATTCTTGCACACTAATCCTTCATAGTTCTTTCCTACCAATTTATGGAACCATTTATCTAACTGTTCCGCTTCAAAAATCTCTCTTTGTTCACTAGGTTTAATCTTTTTTTCTAAAATATCTTCAGTAATTCTTCTTCTTTGCCATAATGGTTGGTCTACTAAAACTTCATTTTCCCAGTATAAAGTGTCAAACACTCTAAGTGCTACCGGAACATCTTTAGTCAATCCAGAACTAAGATATTGTTCTACTCCTTTCTCTCCGATTCTAGCTCGGAAACGTTTCTTGACCATAGCAAACCCTTCATGACCAATTTTTCCATCACCGATCAGTTCTGCATCAAGAATACAGTCAGGAAGATGTTGTAAAGAAGTTTGCAACTCAGGAAACAATTCTAACAGATAATTGTTCATCTGTCGAGTAAATGCTTTTACTTCTCCGTCTTTCTTATGGATCTGCATCCGATATCCATCTTCTTTTATTTCCGCCAAAGTTTTTCCTTGATGCTCTCTTAAGATGCTTTCAAAGAGATCATCGCCAGGATTTCCCAGATATACTGGATTTCTAGATTCCACCGGGGTGAAGATCTCAATTTTGGTATTCATGTTTTTCCTCCATGTTTTGTTAATGAGGATTAAAAGAAGCAAGAAGTATATCAAGAAGAGGGGTGACGTACATCACCTCAATTTAAGGGAGAGTTAAGAAGGAGAATAAAGAACTAAGAAAAAGAGAGTTAATAGTTAAGATAAAGTCCACTTATTTAGGGACAGAATAAAGAAATCTTCCGGCAAGAATATTAGTTATAGCTTGTTGGGGATCATAACTCAGAGGAATAGCTGAAGCAGTTATCCCGGCAATAATTCCCCCATAATCAGTTTTACGATCTTCTCTTACCGCAACAACCAGTTGAGATAGATTAGAAAGCAATTCTGCTCTGTCTCCTTCTGCTCGATGCTCGTAAAAATCTTCCAAAGCACCTAATGAATCAGGTTCATCTGAGAAAGGAGGTAACGTTCTTAAGACCTTATTTCGCATGGCCATAAATCTCTGATCAACGATCTGAGAATTTCTCTCTGCTAATTCTTCAGAATAAGGAATACTCTCTCTCAATCCTTCTACTGCATCCTTAATTCTATGGAGATTATCATAAATTTTAATAGGATCATTGCCGTTAATTTTTAAGATATATCTTTCTTCACCAATCTCGCTATCACTTTCTATCAATGGCATAGAAAAACCCCTGTCAAGAATCAAAAGCAATATATCATCACTAATAATTCTGATATCCCGAGAAGGTTGTGTGAACATATATTCTCCTACAACATAATTATTTCCAACGTAAAAATTAAATCCACCATTTTTCCAAAGCTGAGTGCTTCCTGCAACAGCATGATAAGTTACTCTGTGTTGCCCTGCTTCAAAACCAAGATCTTCCAACGCCTTAATTCTTTCTTCTCTGTAAGCAGTAGTTATAGATAATTCTTCTGTCCTAGATACATTAATCTTACCTTCTTTAATTCTCAACTCATAAGTCCCATCATAGTCTTTACAGAAACTTCGACAGAAATCAGCAACTTGACTTAAACCAACTTGTTGATATAACTCAGCCATTGCATAAAAATCTTGAGTATACCTCACCAAATCTGTAGGAGTATAATTCTTAAGTGCTAATCTATCAGCAGTAAACAACAAATCAACCAATAAAACTTTCTCTGCTGAAGAAGAAGCTGGATCGATTGGTTCATCTTCACTCAATGTGGATTTTACTAATGAACCATCCTTAAGCAGATCACATATTTTATCCTCTAAGGAGATGTAAAAACTAGAGTAATCTAACACTAACTCCTTTAGAGGAAGATATGCCTCAGGATCTTCGTCTAAGTGTCTTAAGAAACCAGAAGATTCATGTTTCAGCCAATTAAGGTTTACTCCCACCGGAGGATTCTCAGCATAATCAATTATTGATCCTAATAGTTCGCTTCTTAGATTTGCAGGCTGATAAGGCCCATAAATATGACTAAACAACTTAATTGCCCTTAGATAAGACTCTTGTGCAGATTCGTGATTTCCCGCTTCTCTAAATTGATTTCCATCACTAAAAGCAGCTTGACCGAACATATTAAGGACAAATGCCTTATGTTCAGTATCAAAAGAATTTAAAGAGATATCGTGAGAGAAGAGATCATTGCCAATTGCAGAGATCATCTTATGAATTATTCTTTCCAGCCGTTCTCTTCCTGTCAGAAATACATTGCTCATACCTTTCAGAAACAGTCCCTTTTTTATAAAGGTTTGTGTAGTTATCCTTCGGAAGTAGTAAATAAGGAAAAGATTTATAAATAATTAAAGGAATTTTAAGACAAAATGTCTACTATTACCGCTTTAGAAAAAATATCTTTTGATCAATTAACTTCTTGGAATGTTAAACCTCCTTTAGATCTAGATCAATTACTGGGGAAAATGATCCGGCATTCAGATGCATCTTCTCCATATGATTTTAGTGGAGGCTTCAGAGGTCTGCGCGGAGGAGGAGAATCAAAAAGTTTTGGTATGCCAACTTTAGGGGGATCTCGAGGAGGATTTGATTTTGATTATCCAACTACTCCCGCTCCCAAAAAAGTAGAAACCACTAAACCAGAGGTAGTTCCAATATTAGAAGCAATTCTTTCTGAAGCATACGGCAGACCCGTAAGTGTTACGGGTATCAAAGACCTTCCTTCTACACATAAACAAGTTAAAGAAATTTATATTCACGTTGATGATAAATTATCCAGAATATGGATCTTCAAAGCCGATCCTAAAAAAACTGCTAGAGAATTAGCGGCTTATAATTTGATTTATCAAAAAGGAATTCCGACCGGAAGACCAATTGGATATTCTCCAAGTAATTCCTTAGATGATTATCCATTTGACGTAGCCATCTTGGGAGGAATCGTAGAACATGCCGGAGATCCTTACAAACAGATGCTAAAAAACCTGGGGTTCAAACCAAATTTGATTAATCAAACGGCAGAAGTAATTGTAAGAATGATTGCTGATTATCAATTAAAACTTACTTTAGCTCAACCGGAATTAAGAGAATTAGGGATTGATTTATCCAGAGCAAGCCCCAGAAAAGAGATTAAAGACCAATTCTTGGCCGCTATTGGAAAAGATGAAACTCAAGGAGAAGGGTTGATCAGAGCCTGTGAAGAATTATATTCTGTACAAGAGGGGACCTTATTAGTATCTCATGGAGATCTTCATCTGGGAAATATTGTAACTATTAAAGAAGGAGAGGCATCCTTAACCAGTAAATTTGGAATCATCGATTGGGAATCACTTTGTTTAGACCACCAATATGGAGATGTACAATGTTTCTTAGCACATCATCAACGAGAAGCTAAAAAGGCTTGCATCTTAGGATATTCTTTTACTAATGATCCTTTAACAGCAATGTATTCTGAAACCTTAGCACAGCTAGATTTAGGACATCAATTAACCTCTTCAAGTAATTCAAACCGTGATGCTGTAGTCCAATCAACCTTATGGCACATATATGAAATTTTTGATCCTACCAGAACCAATAGGAAAGATGCTCAAGAAAAAGCAGTATATCATGTAGAAGCCACGATAGAAAGTTTAAGAGCATTAATTAAGATAGGACTAGAGCCACAAGCTCAAGCTATTTGGAAAGAATTGAAACCATTGTTAGCAGGATCACCTATATTACAAGACTAAAGCGAAGTATCCACCCACACCATCGTAAGTCTTTTCTACAATTTTAATACAATGATGTAATAAGAGAATATTAATCCCTTTTTCTTTCTGCATCTGAGCTAAATATTTTTCCATTAAAGGTTTACGATCCAAGTAGACCTTCTTTTTCAGTTCTGGATCTCCTTTATAGAACAGATTATAGAAATCTAGATAGTAATCAACTGCTTGCTTTAAATTAAGAAGAAGTTCTTTTTTCAGTTTTTCTTTATGACCAGAAAAGAGGTCACACAAATATTTGAACTCATCAGCAATCCTTTCAATATTCTTAACGATCTCATACATCTGCATGGTCCGTTGAGGAACTTTGTACCCTTTCTTGTTAAGTAATCTTAAACAAACATCCGTAAATTTATTGTTAAGAGATTCAAGATTCCTTATTTCCATTAATTTAGAATATTCTCCCTTTTCTAAAGCTTCCAACAAACTTTTCGCCATCTCGTTAGTGATCATAAAAGATTTTCTTAACAAGGTATCGAATTCTGTTTCTAATGTGTTAGCGATACTTTTGATATAAAGGGTATGATCCTTCTGGTCAATGATCTCAAATCCAATACAGTTAGATATCCTTTCTTTAATCTCGTCTAAGATCTTGGGATTGTCGAACTTTACTTCTATTTCGTTATATCCTAATTGATACAGATGAGAAAGATTATTTTTGGTAAAAATACCTTCTTGTGCAGTGGAAATAACCTTCTTAGGTGAAGCAATCTCTTGAAAAGTCGTAATGGATAAAGTAGGTCCGGCTTCTTCCACATTCACTTCATCACCTTTTTTTATCTTATACTTGTCAACCCAGTCTACGGGGAGAGTAACCGTGAGAGAACTAGAACCATGTTGAACGATTTTACGCTTCATATCTCCTTAAAATCTGCTTAAATATATAAATATTTCTAAAATAAACAATTAATAGTAAAATACACAATTGTGTACCGAGGTGGACAATACAAGGGTTAGGTATATACTAAACCCTGCTTCTTAACCAGATATTAAACCAATATGGAGGAATTAAAAATGAATACAGGATCAAGAAGCACCATTGAAGTAGGTGGATTAGAGGTTACATTTCAACGTACAGTAAGAGTTCCAGCAGGAAAGAGAAATTCTTTACCTGCAGGGTTAGGAAGTTTTCCCATGTATAGAGTAAGTGATTATAAATCTGGTTGTCCAGACAATTGGAGACCAGACGGATTTTTCTTTCCTATATATAGACAAGAAGCGATGTGGATCAATTTTGGAAGAACCACTGGAAATGAACCCAGAGCACTTATTGTCGGAGCGGGAAACATTAATGCTATTTCGGGTAAACCTTTCGACCCTTCTAAGAATAAGTTAGAAGGAACTGCCAGAGAAGATGGAGCTTTGGGACAAGTTTCAAGTTTAGATGTACGATTAGATGATAAACAGAATTATATTGCCGTTCCGCCGCAAAGATGGATCGATGGTTGGAAAGGTCCGGATGGAAAAGTGTACCAGTTTGTGGCTGCAGAAATGGGTTCTGGAGAAACGGTAGAAGCCCAGATTACAGGAGAAGAAACCGTTGGTGGAATACAACTAATTGTCTATACTCCAAAAGCTGGACAACATTTAATCCCAGTATCTCGTCCTCGCCCTTTTATTGAGAGTAGCGGGTTTGAAGGATATCTAAATTTAGGAAGTTTAGGTTATGGGGGTTTCCATGATGGAGGAGCTATGCGCAGTTTAGGTGGAAGTGTCATGCGAGGCGGAGATTCCTTCAGTCTTGGTCTCAAGAGTTTCAGTGCTTCCCCGGCCAGATCAATGGGGTTGGGAATGGGCGGAGAGATCGACCAGAAAATATACCCTGATCCGTACGGATTAACCGTTTGGAATGACGCTCCTGAAGCAGTAGATCTAGTGTATATGGTCTCTAGTCAAGACTTCCAACAGATTACTGGACAAGCTGCTCCACCTACTCCGGTTACTTATGCCAGATGTCAAGAATTAGGACTACCCTGGTTTGAAGTACATGATGGAAAGTTGGGAGATGCACCTGGATCAAAGGTCTTTGTAGACTTGAAACCTGTAGGAGAAGGTAAAGGTCCGGTGTTAGACAAACTTAAACCTTACGATCCTCATCCCGTCAAGAAGGGGGAATAATTTTATTTTTTATTTATGATTAAAGCCATCGTGTTTGACCTCTGGAAAACTCTTGCCACTAAAAGTAGTGTTACCTCTGCTTTAAAAAATCGTTTTCAATTAGAATCAGGACCTGATTTCACCAGAGTATATGAAGAAGCTGTACAACGACAATACTGGAGAAATCTGGAAGGACTAGCCAGTCATGTTCTAGATCGTTATGGAGTAGACAACTCTGCGGACAATCGCAGTTTTGTTGCAAGTACTTTTGGTTCAGCTACAGAGCAAGCTCAACTTTATCCAGGTACCAAAGAGATGTTGCACCAGTTGTACCCTTATTATAAATTAGGTTTACTTTCTAATACCACCCCAGCAGAAGTGTTGCGTCCAGAATGGGATATTGAAAGATATTTTTCAGCTATTGTTTATTCTTATCAGCACGGGGATTTAAAACCATCCATAGAAAGTTTTGCTCGAGTTTGTGGACAGTTAGAAGTACCCTTCTCAGAATGTTTATTTATTGATGATACTCTCAAGAATGTACAAGCAGCAAAAAGATATGGATTAGAAGCAATCCAATTTGTAGGAATGCCCGAGTTAAAAGTAGAAATGCAAAAGTATGGAGTTTATGTAGATTAATACTTTCCCACAATCTGGAGTTTATGTAGATTAATACTTTCCCACAATCTTTAGTGGTTTTTCAGAAACTCTGAATTTCAACATATCACCTTCCTTAACCTCATACCGATTAATCGAATCGATAGATAATTCTGAAGGATGAACTGACCAATATCTTAAAGATAATTCTTCTCCCTCGCTCACTTTAAGATTTAGCCAACGATAATGAGAGAGATCTGCCTTAAATGGTTCTCTAGTTACAGTTCTAAATTCAGGAGCAATGTGTGAAAAAGAGGTTAGGGGCTGATATGGACCGGGAATTATGGAAGTGGCAACTTTGGTTTCTGGATCTCTGAGTATAGTTGCTCCCACCATCGGAAGGTATAATCCGGCATTTCTATACCAAGCACCTAATCCTGAACCCGCTCCCGTAGCCAGTAGTAATCCAGTAGACTTTTGCTCTTCGCTCTCATCTCCTTTTCTCAATTGATAACGACTGATCATGTCCGTAGCTTTGATAGAGAGAGATAAAGTACAAGTCGTGTCTTCAATCTTGTGCCCATTAAAGGAGGTAGAGATTCTGCTCCAATATTCGGCATTAAAGTCCCCTTTAAGGATTCTATCAAGATTAGCATGAACAGAATCATAATCAAAATTTAAGATGGCCCCAAAACTCGTTCTAACATCAGAGTTAACTCCTACTAAATAAGAATCTGCAAATTGATGAGTACAGCGTTGAAAAAAGTTATCTCCTCCAATAGCAAAGAGTAAATCTACATTCGGGTTGATTCTACCTCTTTCCACATCTAGTAGATCAATTATTTCTGCTTCAGAAATATCACCCATTAATAGTTCAATATTTCTTCTCTGTCGATCATGACTAGCAATAATCCTATCTACATCAAGATCTTCTTCTCGATAGTGCTCGAGCATCTCTGCTTGAGAAAGTCCCTTTTCGAACATATCCCATTCTAGTTTAGAACGTTTCCAAGTTACTCCTATTCTTTCGATACGATTCATGTATGAACACCCACATCTGAAGTATAAAATTTACCTTGAATATTACAAACGGGAGGTGACTTTAATTTATGTGGAGCTAGAGCATGCATCCGTAATACTTCTTCTACCACTAAACGGTCTTTCTTCTTTTCGTTTCGGCAATAACCAAAGTCACATATTTCAATCAATTGGGCAGCATAAAATCCTTTATCTTTTCCTTCTGCCACAATTTCAGCTTCGATGTAAGAGAATCCTAATTCTGATTCGTCTGTTTGGTGAGCCCATAATCCGGCAGTAGAGGTCCTCATCACTAAATCTTGTGCTAACTTCTTGTAATCGGCAATCTGCCGAACATGACGTTTAGCTAAATCAGCTAGTGGACTTAAGTCTACAGCACCATCTCCACGCTTAGTAAAATAACCTAAATGATAATCTTCATCTCTGTTGCCCGTACCAATAATAAGTCCATTATAATGAGCAGCAATTCTCGACAGGATTCCGGCACGAATTTCACTATAATTATTTCCCCGATCGAAATCATTGTCTATCATATCACCGATTGTATCTTGATAAGCCTGAGCAATACGATCAATGGAACGTTTGATTGGCACTATGCCGAGAAATTCAGCTACTCTTTCTCCATCGGTAGTGTCGTTTAAAGCATTGGCACTAGAAGGAAGAATGGCCCCATAAAGAGTAAGTTGTTCACTCTGTGGTCGGCCAAAGTTATAAATATCAAATTCATCTTTGGCTAAACAAGCCACGGTGCTAGAATCAACTCCTCCACTTAATCCAACTACCCCACTTTTCTTTCCTGCCCCTACGATTTGTTCCACAATCCATCTTTGGATAATTCTACTAGTTAGCTCTGGATCGATCATAGGCAGAGGAATCTTTTTCATAATCTGTTCTAAATTAGGAATATCCCGATCCGCAAAAGGGAGTAACATCTTAAAGTGGGCCCCCAGTGGGTAAATAAATTTTATCTTTGTAAGCAGCAATGACCTTATCTTGAAGATCTTTACTGGATTCCATTTCTGACAATAATCCCATTAGCGGTTCAATATACTCACCAATACTAGCATTCAATGGGCGAAAGTGATCAGCATACATCTGACGCGCAGATACAAATGCTTCATAGGAGCGATTATCTTGAAGATATAATCCACGTTTATCAACAAACTCACTAATACCTACTGCTTCAAGATGATGAACTTCTTCCCCCCGAGATCTTTTAGCCCGAATTAAGGATGAACTTACCTCTTCAATGGGAATCTCTAATTCAGGATATTCTTGATCTAAAGTGATAGGAATAATTCTACTGGCGTAAGGCTGAAGCAAAGGATTCTCTTCTAACAAGAGTTGTGCAGTTAAAATACGCGGTGGTCGATCCTTATAAGTAACTTCACGTTCTGAAACAATAAAGTATTGTCTAAACAATTGAGATAAGATCTGAGCAGTATCTTTACCTCGTTTCTCATTCTCTGGAACGCTGACAATCTTCTCCAGAACATCAGCTCCAACTACAAAATAAACCGAAGCGTTAGGATAACTTTGTTCTACAGCAGGAAGTAAGTCCACAAACATAGGGTAATTAAAAAAAGCTAAAGACACTTTTCCGGTACAAGAAGCGAAACCTTCCTGAGCATGGATACGATCATAGATGGCGGAATTCTTTTGCAGATCAACTCCTTTCTCAAAATGGTGAGTGGTAGTTACAATCAATAATTCGTCTAAACCAGATTGAAAAGGAATACTTTTTTTTGAAGCTTGTAAGCCGTGCAGAAACAAAGCTTCATGCGCCACAGAAAGAGGATCATAAGAACCAAAAGCAACTACTATTCGACGTACATCTTCTCTCTTTCTAATAAAAGGCTCACGAGTAAATTCTAATATAGGGTTTCCTTTCTTAGCTTCCTCTTGTAGTTGTATCCCTAAGTTGTACAACTCAATAGAACGTGCTACTTCTCCTACATTTAAGTTAAAGTTCATCTTTTATCTTGATACATTCCCCTTAAAGTAAGGAACATTAATTCTCTTACTTTGGAATCGAACTCTTCTCTAAAAGGAGTGTCGATGATGTAATGATCGACAACTGTAGTCATCTTATTCTCCCAAGGAAGAGCGTCAATATGAGCAATATACACTTCAGGTTTTCTACCAGATTTAGGAACAGTGCTACGAGGAGCAGCAGAACTTTCTACTAATACTCGTACTTCCCTTTGTTCTTCAGGAGGAACATCTTTATTCAGCGCTTTACTGAATATACGATAAGTATTGCGAGCACTTTCTCTGACTGCATCTTCAGAAATGAAATGAGCTCTTCCTTTATGCTTTTCTCCGAGAACTGTTCTTGCTTCTCGAGCATAAGGAACTATGGTTGCACATAAGTAACTAGATGCACCTGGGAAAGTTAATACCGGTGCTAGTCGAGAAGAGGTTTCTACTAAAGCAAGAAGATATCCTTCTCTTCCACCTTCAATTAAAGAACCTTCTTTACCAGAAAAGTAATGGGATAATCCACTCCACTGCAAAGCACTCGCCACTGCACCCTGATGCAAAACGTTTAACAACATTAATTCTCGACCATATTCTTTTTGATACTCGTTAGCACAATCACGGGCAACATTAGCTCTAACCCATTCTTCAGGAGTGTAAGCTAGAGTCTGGCCAGGTTTTAAAGACCAGGAAGAGATCTCTCTTGCTGCATCGTCTATATATTTACTCCACGTAGACGCATTAGACGTCATTCTACTTAAGGCCTGTTCAGTTTCCCATCTAACATAACCATTAGCTTTTTGGAAAAGAAAGGAAGAGATAGATTCTCCATTAGCGACTAATTTTTCCCCCATTCCCTCCATATCGAATCCTAAATCTTTAATCAATTTCTCGGATATTGCCATTTTATTTTACCCCCAATTATGATTGTTATATTCCTCTAGGAGAATAAATCCCCTTAGCTGCAGCAATCAAGCGATCTTTTCCCTGTAGAACATCTATCCACTCTGGTGGGAATATCATCCCGTTCTTGGCTCCACACAAAGCTCCGTACATGGCTCCGGTAGTGTCACAATCCCCACCATAATTCACGGTTTCAATTAATCCATTGATTGGATCATCCCAATACTTCTGGAACATGAACAAGGCGAAAGGATAAGAAGCGTACACTTCACTCTTACTGGTTAAATGCTGATGCGCTTCTTCAGCGGACTTATCCTTATGATCTTTGATCCATTCTAAGCGTGAAGTTAAATTCCCCTCTTCCCACTTTAAATATCTTTGGTCTAATTTTTGTTCTCTCTCTTTACAAACCCCAACACAAGAATCGATCCATTCATCACGAGAGAGGTCACGTAAAGCCATGTACACAGCGTGAGCTTGGACTACTCCACCAACTACTGAACGTGGATCAAGATGGGTCATCCTTCCGATCTGTTCTGCAAACTGTAATCCTTCATGATACTTTCCGCTATTGTTCATCCATAATCCTAGGGGAAACATTTTTGTAACTAGAGCATTCCCCGGTTTTCCGAGAACACCTGATTCATAAACAGATACTCCTTGTTGTAGACGTTTAAAAGCTGATACAGTCGTAGTCATTTCACCAAAAACACAAGGAGAGGGACCTCCAGGAAGTTGTCTAATCTCATACTCATGAACTTGTCGTCTAGCCATGTCTTCTAAATCAATCTTACCACAAGCAGCAATAGATTCAGCTAAAGCAACAGGAATAATGGTATCGTCAGTATATTCACCTTTCTTTAACCCGTGATTATAATATTTTAATTTTCCCCACTCATCTTCAAGAATTTCTTTTCCAGAATCATCTCTTACAATTACTGGATCGATAGGAGCAATGATTTTTCCAACATATTTGTTAATCTGCTCTTTGACCCAACCTTCTACAGACATACCTAAAGTATCTCCACTAGCACATCCAACAAAAGCTCCAATGTGTTGATCTAATAATGAAACCGTCATTTTCTTTTAACCTCTCCGTTATTTTTTAAATGTTTATACTCCGCAATAGCAGGATCTATTTCTTCACTAAATTCACCTTCTTCTCAGCGGAAGTTATAGTTACAACACTTCCGGCGTTAAATTCTAAGTAATCAGATTCAATTCCATCACTAAAGATAACTCCGTTTTCGTACATATTGGAACTAATTTTTAGCGGAGAAGTGGAATCAATTCTTCCAGAGACTAATCTTGTTCCGGTAATCTTTGAAGGGAATGGTTCTCTAACTACATAGCGAAGATAATCAGCATCTCTCTTGAAAGAGAAATCCATTCCCGGAGTTCCAACCAAAGCATAAGCTCCTTTCATTACTGCGGTATACCACCCTGTCGATCCAGAACCTGTAGAAATTATTACACCGCTAGATGATTGTCTTTCTTCTCTGTTCTGAAAGTTCAGAGAATAGCGAGCAGAAACATGACTCTTATTGCCAATGAACAAATCATTTAATGCATACAACACCTGACCATCGTTAAGTTTAGCCTCGGCCATAGTTAATGCCTCTAATGCACATTTGTCATCTAACACTTTTTTAATAATCGAAGAGATAGCTCCGGGTTCGCAGGTGGTAAACACATCATCATAACGTTTTGAGTCTGGATTTACACAGATTACTGACTGTGCTCCGACGTATTTAGCCACATTTACAAACAATCCTGAATCTCCCACTACCACCACCAAATCTTTCTCACTAAATAGAAAAGTACTCAAATGATCCTTATCAACCACTTGAGTTCTTAGCGAGGAAGGTATTCCTTGTTTAGTCTGTTGCAACCCTTTCTGGTAATCATCGTGAGAAGCACGATAAAAATCGTAACTCTCCCCACGAGATTCCAGATGAAACTTCACTTGAGAAGGAGTAGCATGTCTTCGCAACAACCCTTCCAGTGGAGTTTCTTTCTTGATCAGCACAACTTTATCGTAAGTCATGTTCATCCCTCAGTTTGGTGCCATGGAACGCATCGCTCCCAACATCTCGGGGGTAACGCTGAAGTTCTGAATATTGGCAGCATTTCTTCCGAAGAGCAATAAGGCGTGTGCTCTTAGCAAGTCAGCAGACATACCATCATAAGCACCAAGTCGAGCTCTTTCTGCAGAAGCTTCATGAGTAGCTCTCTCTACCACATTCTGACCCTCTAAGGCCAACACCCCTTTCTCTTTCTCTGCAAGATATGCTCTATTGTTAAGTTCAGTTTCTTTGATGGTTTTATCGTTAGTGATCCCATTAGTTCGACGAATAAAAGCAGCATTGTCTGCAGTTTGAAGCACAGCTTCTCGATATGTAGCTCCTAATGCTTTAGCAATCTGTTCCGAAGGAGTAATCGCTGAAAGATAGAATGAAGTTACTTCAATTCCCAGAGTAGTTAATTTACCAGAACTAGCAACTTCTTCAAACACAGCAATAGACAAAGGATCAACTGCAGTAAGTAACTCTTCTAACTTTCGAGGTTGAACATACCTTCTTACTCCTGTTCGAGCGATTCCCTGGATGAAATCTTGTAATTTTGTTGGATCTTCCACAAGATAATTTCTGGTTTTAGGGTTAATTGCATGGTTATAGATAGATAATATCTTAGCTGGATCAGTAACCCGATAGAGTAATCCTCCCTGCAGATTAACCTCTTGGTTATCGGAACTTACTTCTCTAAAATCAAATAATTTATCAACAACGGTCGTCCCAACTAGTTCAATACTAGCATGATGTTGAAGAAAGTATCCAGCAATGCCTTGACCTTCTGCTTTTACTTTTCCACCAACAGTAATACGTGCGTATTCTGTCGGTTCCGCTTTAAAATATCCTATTCCTAACATGTTCCATCTCTCCGCGTTTTAAGTCCGCCGACTAGATTATAGCTAACGCTAATTTTATTGATTTCTGGGTTCAATGAACCGTTACTTCCCTCGCTGATAACCTATGCTATTCAAGTAAAGCTCTACCGCTCTACGATGATGAATGGGAAAGGCCCATCTCTTCTCATCTAGCAGTAAATCTGAAAGTTCATCCAGAGTAAATACCCCTGCCCATTTGGCATCCTCATCCTCTCGGGGTTTTAGTGTTCCATAACCCTGGCCAGTGTACACTGCTGTAGCGATAAATGCACGAGGGTCTTGATTAGGATCAGAGAGAACGCATAAAGGGTGCGACGGATTATCCAAGACTACGTCCAGTCCTGTTTCTTCCTTACCTTCTTTGATAGCATTCTGAGACAAAGAGATATGTTCGGCTTTTCCTCCCGGCAAAGCTAAACCGTAAGGAGCAAACTTTCTTTCAATCAAGACAATCCCTTCCTTTCCACTTCCACCCACATCATGATAACGAATAATAATATCCGTAGCCATGTACGGCCCAGTATAAGTGGCTTGAAGGTATTCTTGAAAGGAAGGATAGATCTTTTCCATGTTTTCCCTCCTTAGTATTTATAGTCGCTAAGACTTCTTCCGTGCTTACGCATTGTCTCATCTTGAATTCTCAAGATTTCCGGACTCCAATTTTCCTGATAATGACTAGCCTTATCGAAACCATGGATGACTCTTTCTCTTAGAGTATCGAAAGCCTCTAAGCAAGGATCTTTGAATTTAGTCATGCCTGAAGCACTTCCATCGTAGAATGTGACTAAGGCATTTTGTCCTGCATGTCCTGTCTCGTACTGCATCACTACCGAAGGTTCATCCGGAGATTGTCCTCTTAATACATACACCGGACCGGAAGGACTAATTTTTATTCTAGTGTCAGCCAGTTTATTCACAGGTTCAAGCTCTTCTCCTTTAGCAGATAATTTGTAAGCTACACTAAGAGTATCTCTAGTAACTGTATTTCTTAACCATCCGCCAATTCCGACGATCCCACAGTTCATAGGAGAATAATTATGCTCTTTCAAGGTATCCATAATAGTCCTTAACTTATGCCAGTTTACTGAATCCCCTTGAATGAAACGACTGTTGGTCATAGCTAGTCGACCATTCTTTTGTGTGGTGTACAAACCAGCTTTGGCAGCAGTATCAACCACAAACAAAACATTTTCTAGATAATCTCCAGAATCGGGGCGATCAACGATAATCCCCCCATCAGTTCTGCTAGCTTCCAACGCCATTTCTAATAATGGTCCGCTTACTGCAGCATGGAAGTCATAACAGTCAGCAACATAAGAACCAATTCCTCCTTTACCTGCAGCAGTTCTTAGTTTAGAGTAGGAATTATTTTCAACTTTATGTCCTTGAACAATTCTGTGTGCTAAAGCAAGGATTGAACTTCCTACTCTTTTCTCTCCATTCTGGACCCAAGCTTGATAAGCAGCATTGAAAGTATCTGTTCCGCCAAATGAAAGCAGATGTGCTTTTCCTAACACTTCTGATTCTTCACTAGCAGAACTGGCTCTCATTCCAAAATCATGAATCATCAATTGAGACCTGAACAGAATGTCCGCTTCAGAAGCTTCTGGATCATCTTCACGTGCATATTCTTTCATCCTCTCCAGAAGATGACGTTCCATCGTGGCTCGAGTAGAAGCGATAGAGACCATTCCAACTAAGTGTGCTTCAACTAAAGCTGCCACTTCTCCAAATCCCTTATCCAAGCTAGTAACTTGCACCGGGATTTCATTAGGATAGAAAGTTGATCCTTCCGGAAGAGCTTCAATCTTAATTGGTAAGTAACCATCGTATTCATTGATGACTCGATCCCAAACGGTGCGATCAAAGTTTAAAGCACCGCCAAAAGCATGTGCAGTAGACATAAATCGTTCTGCAGCGTCAACTTCTTCTTTAGTGATAGGCCGAGTAAGATTGTTTCTGATGTAATCAGTTAATCCGAACAGAACCATTCGATCATCATGACAGAAATCTTTCAAGTCCTTAGCATTCTGAGGAGAGACTCTGAAAGCTAATCCATACACTGATTTTTCTCTGGCTTCATCAGAAGCAAGAGCTTCTCCTGCTACAGTATAAGCATCTCCGTCCAAACATTTGGGTACGGGAATTCTTCCTTTTACGAAATCTTCTAGGGTTGTCATTTTTATTTTCCTCCGTTTAAAGTGTAAAGCTATGGATACATTCTGCTCTTCTTCTTCGAGCGTACTCGCGATAAGCTGGGTCGTAATTGAATCCAGAATGGGGGTTCAAACGATAGACATCCATACTCCCAACACAATGAATCCCATAATTTCTTAGAAAGATTCCAATAGTCTCGTTTCCAGGGAGTATTTTTGCGGTAAAATTGTTTCTATCTACTTGAATGGATTGAACGTAATCCCAAGTGTCCCTAAGTTCGATTTTTTCACCAAGTGTCAATTGGTCATCAAATATACTTTCTAAGATACCATAAAGGTGAGAAAGACGTTCTTGTTTGGTGGGCGCGTTCATTTTTATTTACCTCGTGTTTTATTTACACTTACTATGGAAACAAAAAACTTCTTGTTGACGGATTAACCGCCAAGCCAGGAAGCCCGTTTGTCTCATTTGATGGTGTAAATAGTACACTTATATATAAAGATTTCTATGATTTTCTGCAACAATGATAAAAAAGTCTCAGTTTCCAGCGAGAATCTTGAGTTTTGAGCACAAATTAGAAAACTTACTTTCCATTAGCTCGATCAACCACAGTAATATTTTCAAGATTTGCGTAGTAAAGAGGTCTTAATCTTCCCAACATTTGAGCTAAACGATTAGCAAGACCAGAGTCTAGGTTTGGAGCGAGAGTTAAAAATCCACCATTAACCTCAGTAACGTATCCTTCCGAGACATGGATACGATTACCAACTTCGTGCTCAACAATAACTCTGTCCCCATGACCCAACTTCTTAACTGTCTCTTCCAAACGAGGATTCAACATAGAATAATGCTGCGAGGTATAAAGCCCAACCATATTTAACCGCGAAAGAAGTTGGTTTATAAACATTTATAATCATTAAGAGATAGAGAAATTACTGAATTTGATTCAAGAAGTGTCTTTCTTTCATCTTATCGTAAGCAAAGTCCATCAGAAATTTAAGATTTTCAATATCGGCTTGATTGTACTTTAATAATAAACGTAAGGCTTCTTCATCACCATGTTTATACTTATGCCACAATCTTACTGCTTCCCAGCCATCCACTTCTTGCAGTTCTTCATCACGATTTACTCCCAATTCTTTCTCAATTCTTTTCAAGCCGCCAGAATAACCTAATTCTTTTAACACATAACGTAAATCTACGTGAAGCTTATCAAAATTAACCCCAGGAAACTTGGCTTTAAGAAACGGAACATCAAAACATTTGCCATTGAAAGTTATGATCAAACCATACTTCTCCATCTCTTGAGGAAAATCTTGCAAATTCTGTCCTTGCACAAATAATTTACTTTCTTTACCGTCATAAACACCAATAACCGTAACATCGTTATACACTCTACTTAATCCAGTAGTCTCAATATCTAAAAAACAGCAAGGAAATTCCTTGTAAGCACGCCAATGCTGATTCTTAGGTAAAGATTCTAGAAAGAATTGATGATTCTGTTGAAGTAAAGCTTGTTTAGAAGAAAGAATTTGTGAATGTAAAGGATGATCTTCTTTAATCTCATCCCAGTTTAAGAGGTTGGTTCTCCATAACTCTGCTTCCTTATTCTCCGAGACAATATGACAAAAAGTATTTTTTAACATCTATCCACCTAAAAGACAAATTAACGAACAGTATAAAAAGATTGTTGATTTATACTTTTACTTTATACCTAATAATAGATCATCCAAGGAAATCTCTCCCTGAACCATTCTATATGCTCGCGAAATTAGCCTTTCATCCTCAGGATGAAGTTCAAGGAAGATATCTGATCCCAAGACATAATGCTTACCCTTCCATTCTCTTCGATCGTAATGTTCAGCCGTTTTTGTAACAATTATTTCTTCCCCCTCGCTTTTCTGAGTGGAACAAGTTTCTATTCCTTCTTGGATATAGGCAGCAAGCCCCATAGTATCATAATAACCAATCTTTATATCATGAATTGTTTGTGCAACTTCTTCTATTCTTTGCTCCAATCTAAACTTCATTCCACCAAAAGTTGCCCAGTAAGCCGTCTCAATCAAGTATGGAACTTTAGCTCTGATGAAATCTAAAGTTTTAACGTGTTTCAATTCCGACATAAATTCTGAGCTGACCATAACTTTCTCTTTAAAAGAGGGATTATTAAACATTTATATTCTAAAGAATACATTTTTAATTAGAGGTAGATTCTTATCTAAAATGAAACTGTTATTAGTATATCCTCCCTTCTGTACCCCCGCTTCTCCCCCGTACTCCTTAACTAACTTAACCGCCAAAATCAAGAAAGAACATCGAGTTAAAATCCTAGATTTAAATGTAAAGTTTCATAACCTTAAGTTTCCAGAATTTAAATCATATTATCAACAAGGTAAGTTTAACTTTAGAGAATACTCTCAAACTACTAAAAAGTATGAACATCTTACTTCTTTATGCTATTCTTATAATAATAAGAGAGTATTACAAGGAGAAGCACCAGAACTTCTTTCTGAACTGCTAGAAGAAATACTTAAACAAAAACCAGAAGTAGTTGCGTTTAGTATTGTTTATTCCAGCCAAGCTTTTTACGCTTCCGCTTTGATCCAAGAATTGAAGAAAAAAGGAGTTAGGTGTTTTGTGGGAGGTCCAGCCGTAACACATCAGATGTTAGACTTAGCTGAAACTGATTTTAGAGAATTTCTTTCTGATAAGACTGAGACCCTAGACTTCTCGGTTTACAATAATAAGGATTACTTTACTCCAGAATTAGTTCTGCCATTAAAGACCTGCAGTGCTTGTTTCTATCAACAATGTGCTTTCTGTACCCATCATCAACATTCTAAGTATCAAGAGTTTGATTTAGAACAAATTGGAGAGACAATTAAGAAATCCAAAGCAAAAAAAGTGTTCTTCATCGATGATATGATCACTAAAAATAGATTGTTAGAATTGGCAGAGAGGATTAAACCGTTAAAGATCAATTGGATGTGCCAGTTGCGTCCGACTAAAGATTTAGATCTGAAGACATTACAACAATTATATGATTCTGGATTGCGAGTAGTGTTATGGGGAGTAGAATCAGGTTCAGAAAGAATTCTCCAGCTGATGAAGAAAGGAACTAACCAAAAAGACAATGAAATCACCTTAAAGAACGCTCATGACTTAGGAATAAAGAATGTTTTGTATGTGATGTTTGGTTTTCCTACTGAAACGGAATCTGAGTTTATGGACACGATTAACTTCTTGCAAAAAAATGAAGAGAATATTGATTTACTATCCATCTCTACTTTTGGTTTACAACCAGGAACTCCTATCTTTGCACATCCTAAACAGTTTGGAGTGAAGAAAGTTAATGTCCAAGAAAGAAAATTACTGGACGCTAAAGTTACTTTTGAAACAGAGAAAGGATTAACTTCTGAAGAACTGCTGAAGTTGCGTAAGACCTATCGACATACTTTAGACAAGATAAATAAATATCCGCAAGGGATGAATTTCTTTAGAGAACATCTGCTAGTAATCAGCGAAAATCTTTAAAATTAGACTCGTTCTAGAGAATATATGTTAAATCTAGATCAATTAGCATCGAGCTTAGGATACTCTAAAGCGGAACCATTGGTAGCTGATTGTCATCATGTTTGTGAGCTTGCCTTATTAGAGGGGAAAGTAATTGCAAAATATGCATCAAGCCACAATTATCATGGTTCCTGTCGCCATTTAATGAATGAACAGCAAGCTATGCGGGCCTTATCTGGACATCCCAACTATCCAAGATTTATTGATTTCTTGGAAGATACTCCAGCCAGACTTAATGGTAATCCGGTTCCGGTGTTACTGCGAGAGTTTATAGTGGGAGAAATCTCAGAGGCAGAGGAGATTAGAGCATCTCCAGAGTTATACGAACAAATACTTACAGCAATTAGAGATGCTCATAGTGCTGGTTATTCTAACTTAGATATTAAAGGGACTAACATTATTATTACTCCCACCGGAAAACCAGTCCTCATTGATTTAGGTACGGCCTATTGGAGAAAAAGAGAAAGCCCAGACCATTTTTTTAATGGATGCAGAAGAGATTTTTGGGATTTAGATAAAGTATTTGAAGATTAATTATCTCTTTCTAACAAAACTATACAACTCTGCAGGACGATGAGCTCCGTCCAATTGTTTCTTATGCAAAGGCTTTACCAACTTTAACTCAAAGATCTTCTTACGAAAATTTCTCTTATCCAACCTTTCATCCAGAATTATTTCATAAGCTTTTTGCAGTTCAGTTAGAGTAAACTCTTCTGGCATCAGTTGGAAAGCGAAATCGCTGTTGATCACTTTACTACGTAATCTCTCTAAAGCATAATCAATCAAAGATTTATGATCAAAAGCTAGAAGAGGTAAATTGTAAACTGAACGCCAATGAAACTTCTGTCCGGGCTGAAAATCAATCTTATTGGAATCAACCAACCCATAATAAACAACAGAAATGGTTCTGATACGATCATCCCGATTTAAATCCTGACCAAAAGTGTACAACTGTTCCAAGAACACAACTTGAGGATTAATGTTAGCTTTTAGTTTCAAAGCTTGTTTTGCAGTCTCTTCAATTGGTTCGTCGTAACGGACAAATCTTCCCGGCAAAGCAAATTTTCCCAGAAAAGGTTCTTCTTCTCTCTCAATTACTCCTACCTTAAGATCATCGTCCTTAATAGTAAACACTACTACGTCTACCGCTATCGCCGGTCGCTTAAACTGAGAGAGGTCTTCATTAGCCATAGTGTAATTTCAACTAGAAGTAAACTTAGGGGGTATATAAATTTAAGCAAAACCAGTAAGTAGGTGTTACCCCAAAATCTAATACCCCCACCTAGTTTAGTTGCTTCGAGAGGAATTTCAATCATGATAAGAATTACTTCTCCCTAAAGACCACTTCGAAGGAGTAAAGAAGGAAAACATTTATAAATAAGGTACTACTTTTTAGAGGTATCTAGGAGTGATAGATTGTATATAGAGAGAACTATCATGCTAGACACACAAACAATTCGAGAACATTTTCCGTATCTGCAGAACGTAATCGATCTTAGAGTAGAACGTTCAGAGCCGAGACAAAGAGTATTTGTAGACAATACAGCTTCAACTCAACTACCTTTAGAAGTTCTGGATACTTTGGCCAGAAGCTTATTCAATTATGCTAATGTTCATCGGGGAGAGTATGAAGCTTCTCAGATTACAACTGAAGAGTTTGAAAGAGCTTACAACATTGCTGCAAATTTAGTTAATGCTGATTCTTGGCGCGAGATCATCTTAGGAAGGAACACTACTGAAATGATCAATTTAGTGATGCGAGCCATGGAGTATGATTTCAGAGATGGAGACAATGTTGTTCTAACAAACTTAGAACATAATTCTAATTACGTTCCATGGTATGGCCTACAAAAAAGGTTAGCACGAATCGGAAAAAAAATAGACATTCGTTTAGCTGAATTTGATCACGAGAACGGAGAACTAAATCTTGATCATCTGGCTAGTTTAGTCGATGATAAAACCAAAATTGTTTCCGTGACTGGAGCATCAAATTTTATGGGAACTAAACCATACTTGCCCCATATATCAGAAATTGCTCATAGTAGTGGATATTCTCAACCTAACGCGCCTCACGGATCTTATTTCCTAGTTGATGGAGCACAGTTAGTTCCGGGAACTCCCGTAGATGTTCAACAAATAGGATGCGATTTCTTAGCTTGGTCATTCCATAAAATGGCTCTTCCTTTAGGAGTTGGAGGTCTTTATGCTCGTAAAGAAGTAATTGAACCCCTTGAACCTTTCTTGTATGGTGGAGATATGATCAAGGACGTTAAGCCAGGAGTAGTTGAGTACAAAGATTTACCTTGGCGTTATACTGCCGGAACTCCTAACATTTTAGGAACTCTTGCTACTGGGTACGGGATACAATTCTTGATGAATTTAGGATTAGGAAATTTATCTCTAACTGACGGAGTAGAAAGAGTAGGTAACCGGGTCCTTACTGAAATTTTGATGAATACTCCCAGAGGAGATTTTGAAGGTAAGTATCAAGTTTCTGAACAAGATGAAGAGGTATTCTCTGAATTTCTTGAACATCATCCTAATCTGATAGGAATGCTTAGAGATCCACAACAAAGACTGGATCGAGCCAGGAGTATGGTAAGAACAGCCATGACTAATATCATGCAACATGAACAAGAATTAACTCAACCGGCCTTAGATCGCTTGAGCAAAAATGATAAGATCACTATTTACGGACCATTAGATGCCCGAAAGAGAACTCCCTTAGTAGCTTTCAATATGCAAGGCTGGAAACCGGGAAATGTTGCTGCAGAACTGAATAAGTTAGGAATAGAAGTAAGAAACGGAACTCATTGTGCATCTTTAGCTCATCATGAAATGGGATTAGAGGGAACAGTAAGGATGAGTTTTTACGTCTATAATAATCATGAGGATGTTGATGCAGCAGTAGAGGCAGTAGAACGAGTAGCCAGAGATTTGTAGGATAATGATCATCAACAATAATATTACAACAATATTAACAAAAATAATTAGGTTAAGGTGAGGTAAAATAATGACACAAGATTTAATCGATAGAATTATGGCAGAAGGGTTAGTTGAAGATCGCCATTTTGCTGAACAGTTGTTACGCTCTTTTAGTTGGGATTTACAAAATCCACATAATACTCCAGACGTACAACGAGGGTATGAGAAAGCAGCTGCCGTAATCGGTAAGTTAAAAGCGGGGATGAAAAATCCAAAAGAAGTGTTATACGTTACCCCCTTCTCTCATGCTTATTTAGGAGATCATTTTGAGTTATTATTAGATACTATCTTAGAACGAGCTAAAGCTCATCCCGGTGAAGAAGAGATGTTACATCAAGTTCTTACCGGAGCAGCTTTAGTTAGACCAGAGTTAAGAGACAGATTTGTGGAAACTATTATTGGTACTCCCAGATTAGATTTACCTTTGTATATGGACTTAATTATTAGTGGGACCGATCCAGAAGCATCTTTTAGCGGTCCTGATGAATTCCCGTCTCAGTTCCATACTTCAGAGGTAGGATTAGCTACTGACCTTTTAGGAGTCTTCTTAGAAAGAGATTTGTTCCATCCTACTACTGGGTTTAGTGCAAAGTACAATAAAGTTCTTGCTTCCATGGGAAGTTTAGATTATATGCTTAGAACTCCTTCCAACACCACTTTAGTGATATCTTCTGAAGAAAGAACAGTAGAAACGGTCAAAGGAGCATTAGGAAGACTTCGTCGAGAAAGACAAATTGAAGTTACTCCTAGCATAGAAGCTCGTCCACAAAATAACGGAGAGAATCCGTCATTAGTAATAGTTAACGGAGCCGTTCCTGCAGCAGAAGTGGCTCAATGGTACCGACAATCTACCTTATTATATTACGCCAGTTCTCAAAGACAAGCGGACCAGATCAAGAAAGTATTGGGAGGAACCGCAGACCAAGAATTATTGTTTGATGGATCTACTGCTACTAATCCAGAACGGCTTAAGAAACTAGTAATGTTTGCTCTGGATAAAAGAGAAAAAGGTATGGTTAGTTTAACTGAGATGTTAACTGCAGAAGTAGGTAACGCTAGAACCCTGATCACTGAAGGAAATGAACATTTCTATGTAGTTAGAGATGAAATGGAAGAGATGGGTAAGAGACATCTGGTTGATGAGATGGTCCGTGTAGAGAAACATACTCTTCCTTTAAGAACAAACGATTCTTTAGTGTTATTATTAATGCCAGAAGATCTGAAAACTCCAGCAGAGTATTTGGGAGTGGGTATTACACATCAGGGAGATAAGAAATTAGAAAGTTATACCAGTCTAGCTCAATCACCAGGACCGGCAGAGACAGGATTGCCTTTCTTGATCGTTTCAGGATTACCTCTAGCGAGAACCGAGATCCAAGCAAAATATCCTTCTGCGACAGTATTATATTTAGCTCAAGATGAAAAAACTGCGCAAGCAATGAATGATGCTAACCCTGATGGTAAAGCCGTAGTTATTCCTGCCTCTTCTTTGGACGATGGAAGAAATATAGATATCCGAAAAGGGTACGACCGAGTAGGAGCTCATTTAGTCGAGATTTTCTTTAGAAAGATTTCCAAATCTAAAGGCAAGGGGATCAAAGATATGCATGATATCGTGATGAGTATCGCTACTGAAGTAAGTGATGCCAGAAATAAAATCCTTTTCTCTTCCTCTTTAAGAGATTATTATTCCACTGCCAGTACTTATTATACTCTTCAAGAGACTTATAGAGGATTACCGTTACTGCTTCAGATGGATAATCCGGTAATGATGGAAACCTGTCCCACCGGCGGATGTTTTGATCTGAGAAGACCAGACCAAGGAGGATGTTGTGGCGGTGGAAATCTACCCGGAGTGTTGATCGATTTTGCTATCGCTTATCGAAGACAGGTAGGAGAACAACCTTTCTTGAATGAGTTGAAAGCACATAATCAAGGAACCGCAGTAGAGCCGTGGTATCTTCAGGATAGAGATTACAGAAGAGCATTCGTTGGGTTGCCCACTGAAGATGGGACGAAGAAGAAGAAAGGGTGGGTATTTTAATCCCTTTCAAGACAGATAATAAACAACATAAAAACAAAAATAAAAAAAACAAATTCATATGAAATCGGAGGAAAATTAAAATGAATAGAAAAGAACGAAAAGAAGAAAAAAGAAGAGAAGCAGCAGCCAGAGAAGCCGAAGCTACAAAAGCCACTAAAGCAGCTCCTCAAGCAGAAGCACCTAAAGCAGCAGCTGAAGCACGAAGAGAAGGTTGTACCAGACCAACCGATAAAAAAAGAGAAGAAAAACAAACTAAGAAAACTTGGGACATTGCAAAACTTCCCGCAGACAGATCTGTTTCATTAGTAGTATACCCTGGTTGCGTAGAAAACGATAGAGTCACTGTTACCGTTAACGGAGATGCAAGAAACGTTTTCCTTTACGGAACCGCAGCTCAAGTTGCTAGTTATATCGTTGGAGATAGAGTACAGATCGGGAAGATTGAGTACGCTGCAAGAAATGTTGGTAAATCTCAGGTTGAAGCTGTAGCCAGAGTTAAAGATGAGATGAAAGGAACTGGTAAAGCCGCAGAAGATATTAAGAAAAAGAAAGGTCAATTTGGTGGATATGCTATCACCGCTAATGGTAAGAGAGTTACCGACGATTCTGTACTTAACCCGTATTTCAAAGAAATGGTCTTTGTAAATACCGGAAAAGACAAGCCTGAAGCTTTGGCATATGAGACTTATCTAAAAGACCAAGCAACCTATGCTGGAAAAGCTATTGCTGCTCCGGGAAAGACTGAACCAATTGTCTTCTTGGGAGGAGTAGAGATGATCGTCTCAGCAGTTATCGTTCCAGGTAGTGAGACTTACAGAAGATCAGACGACCTTAGTAACTTATTGAAATAAGTAGGACCAGGTTGAAATGAGTCGAATAAGTTGTTTTTTAGAAAGACTGGCCGAAAGGCAGTCTACTTTTGTATTATTCGGAGATAGGCCCTATGGGTTCACTCCTAGCTCAAGCCGTGCTTATCCAGACCAGTTTGAAATGGGAGCCTTAGTTCAGTATTTAGTTCCATCTATGTCCTTTAGAGAGTATGAAGCGTTAGATCAAAGAACACAACAAGCACAGATTGGAAGAGATACTCAAGAGTATGTACATCATGTAGTTAGTAAAGTGATAGATATGGAAAGATCTAATGGTGGTGAAGAGAACAGATTAAAAACTTTAGGAGCGATCATGTACGAGTTCTTACCTTTCTTTGTAAGACAAACCCAAAAAGATGATCGAGATCTATTAGTAGCATTAGGGATAGAACAAGAAACAGATGATACTAATCCTTTGGACCGAGCTCGAGCAGAGATCAATGCTTATTTAGTAGAAAGATTTGGAGCTCCTTCTCAAAAGAAGAAAGTAGAAGAAGAGGATCCAACAGATAAAATCAAAACCCAGATTGTAGAAGCAGAACGTGATAAGTTAAGGAAAGAAAGAATTCTTCGTCCTTGGCTATACTTAGAACAGATGGGATTGAAAGAAGAACAGATAGCTTCTTCCAGATTAGGAGAATTAACTTCTCATCAACCGTTATATATATTAGATGGAAAAATATTCGCTTTAAATTTACATACTTCTCCGGTTCCGGAAGGAATGATGCAATTTAAATTAGGAGGGAAAGTTTACCTTCCGGGAGAAGAATTATTTTCTTTAGAGCATTTAACTTCAGAATTAACTAACCGAGAGAGGGCTTCATACCGATTTCAAGCTATAGAGAGAGCATCCGAGGAGTATGGACGTATCGCTGAAGCAAGAAAAAGTTCAGGATTGGTAGAATCACACTTAATAGAATTATCTAAGTTAACTGAATTCGATTACAAAGGTAGCGGATTTATACTTAAAAATGGAGAGTATTATCTTTACGCCACCATCCCTAAATTTGCCACTCAAGATGGCCGAAATCCAGAACGATTCTGGCCCTATGATGATACCCGAGTAGCCATAAAAGTGAAATGGGAAGAAGGAGGGATTAGAAGTTGGGACAAACCCGTAGTAGTAGAAAGAAGAGAATTTCATCCTTGTTTATCTGATCGTTCCAGAGAAGGAGGATTCTGTGGAATTTGTAATCTAAGCAGAGATCCCAGTGATTACAAGAATACTTTGTTAGACATAGTAAGAAAAATTGGAGATGCTGCAAACACAATCACTACTCCTTTATCTCCAGAAAGTTTAGAACGCCATTCCGGAGAAAGTTATTTTGGAGATACTTTAACCAACATCTTAAAACAGGGTTCTCTGACCAGAGAACAAGCTTTAGAACAAGGATATCGAGTAGTAGAAGTGATGGAAACTAAAGTAGATAAAGATGGAGTAGAGCATAAAGAAGAGAAAGCAAAAGAAGAATAAAATCCACGACAAGAAACCACGAGAAGATTACAATTACATGAGGAATAAAAAATGAATGACGATAACAGACCACCAACACTTCCCCCCGTGCTCCCTTTAGCAAGCGGAGCCCCAGAAAGTAGTATTGGGAATGGAGTAGTAAGTACTCCAGCGACAGATTGCCAAAACGGTAGTTGTTATCTCGGACCAGTTGCTGGTGGACTTAGACCGCTAGATTATGATGATGATGGGGATATATTCGCTTCAGTAATGGGAGCAACAGCAGCTCAAGCCGCACCTCAAAATAAAATTACTTTCCCACCGGCTAAAGAAGTTGTCCCTCAAACCATATACCTCAGTGAAAGATGTTTAGAACTGGGATGGTTAATGGGTCCATTAGCTTACGAAATGGACAAACGCAAATTAGAAGTGGGCGGTTTTTATCTAATAAATAAAGGGGACCCAAACTTTAGTGCAGTAGATTTTATCGTTCCCAAGAACTTGCCTGTAACTGAAGGAAATATCTACATTGCAGAACATTATCCTCAAGCAGGAGACGAAGTCAGAGACAGAAACCAAGCAAATGGAACAAATCATCGTATGGGGTACATGTTCCATGTTCATCCTTTTGGCGGACCAGGACAAGGATTATACCATTCCCCCGCGGATGATAATGTTTTAGTCAGTTTAGTAAACAAGATGGCTAAGACTACTAGAATCACCAGTTCTGTCCCTTACCAATTGATTCAAGGGATGATTACCAGAGAAAGAGGAGAAGAGGCTACTATCCTACGAGGAGATGAACTAAGTGATGTAGTACTTAAGTTTGTTTATCCGAATGATGAAGCGTTCTTTGCCCTACTGAAAGAATTTGGATTAACTCCTGACCCTAATGACTTTAAGAAAAAAGAGATGTTAGCCAGATTGCTAGAACAAATTGAGGTTCAACCTGAAGAACCAAGAACAATCTGTTTCGCCATAAGTATGGTCTACAATAATCATCGGGACATACCTTATGTCAAGATGGGAATTGAAGAGAAGTTCATTCTTTCCGGAAAGAAAGAGTATACTACTGTTGACCGAATTCCGATTGAAATAATCAACCGAGGAGTAAATATTCCTACTGAAGATGAAGTAAGAGCATTGATCAAAGAAAGAATTAAATTCCCTCCAACCTTTGTACAACAAGCAGTTGGTGCAGTTACGGGAGCAGCAACGGCATGGAAAGATAGAAGAAGTGGTAAGGGGAAAGGAAAAGGAACAACCACGGTTCAAGGAGGATATACAACTAGCACTACTTACACTACTGGAACTTCTTACGGCACTCCAGTTTACGTCACAAAAAAGAAGAAAGGATATGACGAAACCGAGATTGCTCGAGTGTTCGCTTTATCAGCCTACTCTTACATGGCTCAGTATCAACAATCTAGATGTAGGTACTCAGAATATATGGGCGATTTACTAGACAGACTTAATTCTCCCACAGTGGGTAAATATGAGACCTCTGGACATCGAGTGTATCGAAGCGTAGGATTAAGAGAAGCAGTATTAGAATTAGGAAAACTTCCCAAAGATGCAGAAGATGATCCTAAAGCAACTAGGACTCCTTTATTCCAAACTTACAAGATTGGAGATATTGCTCGGATTTTAGATAACATGTTAGGGATTAGCAAAGATACTGACCAGTTAGAACTTCAGTTCATGCTGAAGTTTATCGGTTCTAACCTTGAACAGAAGAATAAGGTCATTGAAGATTTTATACTTAGCGTGATCGAGGAAGAGGAAAAAAGAATGTTAGCTGACCCAAAAGCAGTAACTACTGCCCCTTCTACCGCTTCAGCACCACCCAGAGATGATGGAGATCTATTTGAGTCAGTATTAGGAGGGCAAGTACCAGCAGTAGGCAGTAACGATCCCGATAACGTTCTGAATGATAGATCAGATGATCCGGCAACAGATTAAATTCCTATTAAAGAAGATAAACTAAAGAAAATAAACTCAAAAAGACCAACTAACAGAAAAGACAGACATACTAAAAAACAACTCAAAAACAAAAATGGCCACTCAAGAAGTAACCGGAATGAACGAAGCAGAGCGATATAATCGTCAGACTTTGTTATGGGGAGATGAAGGACAACAGAAACTAGCTCAAGCTCGAGTTTCAGTAATAGGATTAAACCCACAAGGATTGTACACTGCTTTATGTTTAACTTCTTTAGGTATCGGAAACGTAGTTCTTATTGATGGGAACCAAACTCAAGAAGGAGAAATGTTCTTAGATCGGCCTTTAGGAACCAATCCTCGGGCTACAGAATACGCTCCGATGATTAATCTAATCAATCCGTCCATCTCGGTAGAAGGATACTCTACTAATTTAGAATCAAGAATGGATCAAGAAGCGTTATTCTCTAGCACTGTAATTGTTGATGCCACCAATTCCATCCGGTCAAAACAGTTAGCTTTACAGTACGGAAAAGAAAAAGGAATTCCAGTATTAAGCACTTCTTCTCGCTGGGGGTACACCAAAACCATGTACTGCGATCCTGCTAAGAATGATCCTGCCTATCTGATGCCCATGTTCGAAGGACAAGAACAAGATGTCTTGATGGGACTGTTAAGTTGTGGAGTGGTAACGGAAGAAGTTAGAAAACTTCTCTTTAAAGAGACAGATGATTTCCTTAAAGAACCGGTAAGATACCGTCTAGGACAGAGTTATCATTTTGGTTTCCCCAGAAAAGGAGAAGAGATTCCTCGACCAGACCCCGAAATTTATCGCTTACTTCGTTTAGCTTTCCTAGGGGGAGGAGCTCTAGGATGTTGGGGAGCCATCGCTGCGGCTCAAATGGGTTTCGGAAGAGTAGATCAAGTAGATTACGATAGTTTTGATTCTACTAATATTAATCGTCAGATTTTAGGATATGATGGTGTGGGAGAATTAAAAGCGATCCATGTGGCTAAAAAGATTGAAGCCATGAGTAGAGGAAGAACTGCTTCCACTGGACATAATGTGATGATTTTACCAGGAGTAGAAATCCCTGGCGAATATGATTTAATGTTTGATTTTGTAGATAACCTATACACTCGTGCGGTTAATACTGCTTACGCCATTAATCATAATGTCCCCATGATCAGTGCCGGAGCTTATCCCTTCAGTGCCAGAATCATTTCACAAGTGCGAGGAAAAACTCGTTGTTTAGATCATTTGTACCAAGTTTATGCTCGAGGTAAAGAGGAAGAGATGATCAGAAGAGCAAGTTGTGCTGCTAATCCTAATCCTTCCGTAGTAATGAGTAATGCTGTTGCTGCAGCCATGGCCATGCTAGAAGTATATTCTATCTTTGAACCGGAAAAATTTGGTGAACCGTTTAATGGAGAACAGACTTATCGAGCCAATCTAAGAAAAAGATTTGGAACTAATCCTTTAACTGATCCATGTGACTGTTATGAACATACTCCTCCTACATTAGAGATATCTGATGATGATGTGAAACGATTTGCAGAAGCTAACCCCCAGGCCCTACTTGGAACCAAGAAGGAGGAAGTCTAACATGGTCACTGATCCAATAACTGAAACCCAAGTTGAACCCTTAACCACAGAAATAGTTGAATCCCCAGAAGAGATGGACTTCTTATCAAGCTTATTTGAGGGAGCAGATCAACAAAGAGCAGCAGAAGCAGTAGAACCAATAGAACTTCCCCCCGCTATTCCAGAACCTTCACCGTTATATCCTCTAGCCAGATTACTAGACGCTAGAGAAAAACCAGTTAGAATGGACCACATCAGTGGAGTTTCTCCTCAACAAAGTATTCTGTTAACTTATCTGGGGAACAGTTATTTAGGAGAAGGACGAGAAGCAATGCGTCTGTTAGAGGGGATCAATGAAAGGATGGACAGAACCGGAAGAACTGAAACTAAGAAGGCTGCTTTTCTTCTAGATTTAATTCTCGCCCCTAGAGTTGGACCAATGATCGGAGAAACCTTATCACTTAACGTCCCTGAAACAGCTCCAGAATATCTTAACCGATTAGCGGGACAATTTGCAGATAGGATTGGTCAATTAAGAGAGATCACTCTTACTCCTGAAGATTTAGCCACTTTGGTTCCAGTCGATACAGAAGGGACCAGAAAAGCAGTAAAAGTCAGAAGAAAAGGAAGAAGAGAAGAAAGAGAAGATGGAGAATACAAAGAACCTTCCCTTTCAGGATTGATCGCTGCTCAGTCCTTGTTACCTGTACTAGAAACTTATCCTGCTTACGCTGAAAGAATTCCCACCATCACTGATCCAGAAGCGATATTAGATTTCGCTTCTTTAACTCTACTGACTTCCGGATTAGCTCAACAAGAACCATTGATGAGTCAAGCACTTTCAGGAGAGTTGAGCAATGACAGATTAGTCCGTCTAGCTTTATTTCAACGAGCCCAGCTTCAAGGAAAATTAGTTGGATTAGATCCGATAACAGAACTTGCTCGTCAAGAACAAGTACTCAGATCAGTATCCGGATATGCACGATATTTGTCTCAATCATTAACTGCTTTACCTCCAATAGTGGAAGAGAAAAAGTATGCTCTTCAAGGAGAAGCAATCGTTAAAGCGTTAGAACAAAGATTCAATGTTGTAGTAAGATCTCCTGAAATCGGAGGAGATTATGATTTACGTCAATTTGAACGGGATCTTCGAGAAGGAAACAGAATTTATGAACTAGTGGTGGGAGAAGAAGAACAGTACGCTATGAGAATAGCAGAATTTCCTCAACAGTTGAAAGAATTAGAAGATCAATGGCCGGTGTTATGGGAAAAATATAAAGAACGAATTCAGGTCCCTATCTATTTAGGATCAGTATTAGGATGGATTAGAGAAAAGACAGGGATAGAAGTAACTTTAGATCGTGACAAAATGAAAATGGGACCTGAAGCATCTAGGTCTTTAATGGAAGAGATCTTGGCTAGAGAGATAGAAGCAGATATGGCCAAGGATGGTGAAGAAGGTAAAAAGACTAATAAAAAACAACTTAGAGTAGGAGATAAAATAGTTATCGTTAAAGCAGGAGGAAGAGGAGGTTACGCCCACGGAGGAACCACCAACACTGTTCCGATTGGAACAAGAGGGAAAGTTACAGAAATAAGAGATTGGGACAACAGTTGTGTTTGTGCGTTAGAGAACAGAGAACGGTGGCAGGTAGATAGAGAAGAAATCGCCTTAATCGGATCAAGATGGAAAGAAGAACTGGCTGAAAAAGGTCAGGATGTTAAAACTTATGTTACCTTAACCTTAGAAGAAAGTTTAGCTGAAGCAAGAAAAGCCTGCCTAGTTGGATATACTAGTGAAGGAGATAGACACGCACATAAAATTACTCATTTAAAAAATCAAGCAGAACAAGCAGAAAGAGAAAGATACGGTTATGATGATCTGGTTCAGATAGTTAAAACCGATAAAAGTAAGCCGGGAGAATATCTTACTGGTGAGAAGACGGAAACATTCCCTCCGGGATGTTTAGCAGCAATGAGAGAATATGGAGGAGAGAATGTCTGGGGAGTAAGAAAGTTGCACGGTGATTATGGTAAATTTCATGCCAGCGAGATGATAAAGCTTAAAGAGATTGAGCGAGGAAGAAGAAGAGAGATCGCTCCTCAGATTGCCGAGATCATAGAAGGAGTTAAAACTCAATATGAACTAGACCAACAGAGAAAGACGGATTTAGTCACTCAAGGAGTAGACCGATTGAGAAAGATGGGTGTTGAGGATGTAGTTATCCGCCTATTCATGGAACATCATTTAACTGAAGAGGAGTTTGATCATTATGCTATTAATGAGGATATCATCCCCAATGAAAAAGGACTTTATGATGATCTAGAACCACTTCTTCCCAATGATAAGTCCTTAGGATTATTTGAACCGTTCAGAAAATTATTAGCGGAAAGAGAAGGTATTTACTTATATGTCCATGATCCTCGAGACCAAGATGAACTACACTGGGCCCGTTTCAAAGATCAAGCAGTAGAAGAAGTGCTCTTCTATGGTATGGTTAAGAAAGGAACTAAAGGATTATTTACCAGAAAGAAAGTATCTAAAGGAGATAAAGCAGTACTTACTGCAGAACAGGGAAGGTATCCAATTGGAACATTAGGAGAATGTCTTGGAGAGGACGACACAAATAGATATTTCTTCCCCACAACAGAAAGAGAGTATATCTTGATTCAAAGAGATGCTGCAGCAATCTTGGTTCAATTTGTAGAAGCCACAGAACAATATGCCCAGTATGTACCCGGAGTGAAGGTAAGGATCAGAGCAGATAGTAATTATGTAGATCAAGGAAGAAGACATGGAATAGGAACTTTACAAGAAAGATTAGGCAATGGAGGATGGGGTAATTCTGCTCTGGTAACATATGAAGATGGTTCTCGATATAACTATCGTAAGAGGGATTTAGAACTGGTTCTTCCATTAGAATATCTTGCCGGAGATGAAAGAGAAAAGTATCTGGCCAAGACCGCAGAACAAAGAGCTAGAATTCAACCAGTAGTGGCAGAGATATTAGCAACAGTAGAAACAGGAAAAGTAGATGCCCGCAGTCAGTACCATGCTCGAGTGAGTTCAATCATCTCCTCATTAACCAAACTGGGAGTAGACGAGAGAGGAGTAGCTAAAGTGTTCGCTAGAGAATTAGATGACTATAATCATATTCTTGCTGACCTTCAAAGAGATGGAATGATAAAAAGGATAGAAGAAGAAATAGAGGAATAAAAAATGACCGTCACAACAGATCATGAAATTGCCGCAGGAGTAACTCCAGAAGTAGCTCCAGCAGAAGTACATTTACCCACAGTTAAAGAAGATCCCTTTACTTCAGTATTAACTACCTTTTACCGCTTTTCTGCTCAAGACAGATTAGAGGAAAGATTAGCTCCGATCCGGACCAGTAAACTATATTTAGGATTACTAGCAAGAGTTAATGAGATCAACTCTGCAACTGATTACACTCAATTCTTTGAAACTCTTCCTTCATTAGATGAACTAGCTACTGTCGCTAAACAAGAGATTGGAATAGCTTACGCCAATTTAGGTAATGCTTTAGGTTTGAATGAGAAAAAGAGAACCGCAAAATTAGAAGCAATAAGAATCGTTCCAGAACAATATCAACATGAATTAATTAAGGTAATTGAACAGAAATTAGATATCACTCTTCCAACCCAAGCTAGAGCAGGTAGAACAGACAGAAGAGCTACTGCTCAACCATCTTTAGAAGCAACTATCGTTGAGGCAGTGAAAGAGAAACTAGAAGGACCATTAACTAACGGTTGCCGAGTAGGAGACCTGTTAGAAGTAACTAATTTAGCAGGATTCAATCTAGACGATGAGGGATCTCCCATTACAACTTATTTCCATGGTGGAGATCAAACTGATTTACCACTAGGTACATCAGGAGAATTGGTAAGTATTGCTCCAGATCAATTCCAGGTAAGGGTTCTTCTTGGCGAGGAACAGAGAATTTTCTCACTTCATCCTACAGAAATAAGAAATACTGGAGAGAACACTTATCGAAGATATATGCAACAGTTTGGACAAGACCCAGTAGCATTAAGTAAAGCGGTCCATGATGAAGCAGAAACTGCCATTAAAGCAAGATACTTAGCTAACGCTAGAGAAAAAATTAACCTAGATTTTGATCAGAAGACAGAAACCATCTTAACTTCCTTAGTCAACACTTTCAATCTTAATCCAGAACAGTTAACTCAAATTAGAGCTGGACAAGCATTTGAATATCAAATTCCGGTAGTTGAAGAAACTACTGCCAGATTACCGTTCAGAGAATTAGCGGTGTTGATGCTTAAGATGATGGAATATCATCAAGAAGTAAAAGTAGATCTGCCCAAAGAATTAAAACATCTGGACGGAAAACCCTTAACCGAAGCACAATTTAAAAATCTCGTGCTTAAATCTGCAGCTAAAATCAAGAAACCGTTAGAAGAACTGGTTCAAAACACTTCTAGAAGTACTGCCGACTTATTAAGTAAACAACATTACTTGAAAGGAAGAGAGTTCAGAATAAGAGATGAACGAAAAGATACCCTTAACGGAGTGTTTGAATATTTATTAGGAAGTGAGGGAGAAGCCCCAACTTGGTTAAGAAGATTGATGCTTTACAACGATCGACCTATTTTCCAAGGAGGCGATCCGTTCGCACCGCCTTCAGAAGAGTTAGTGAGAGTAGTTAAATTAGAAACTGGCGGAGGATGCAATTATGCTAAATGTACTTTCTGTACCGAGTATGCTAAAGCAGAATTCTTTTTCAGGGATCCTAAGAGTTTCCAAGAACATGCTCAGGAAGTAAGAAGAAAATTAGGAGCAGATCTAGCTTACATCCAAAGAGTGTTCTTGTCGGGAGGAGATACTTTTTCCTTACCCACAGAAACTTTACTAGCTTACTTAAAGACAGTAGAAAGACTTTTCAATCATCAAAGAGTAAAATCTCCAGATCATGGTGAAGTTGTTCGCACCGCTATCAGAAGAGTAGAAGCATTTACTCGAACCGAAGGAATCTTAACTAAATCAGAAGAAGAATTAGATCAGTTAAGACAGAATAATCTAACCTTATTATATTGGGGAGCAGAAACCGGATCAGATGCAGTGTTACAATATGTTAACAAAGGTATCACCAGAGCAGAGATGGATAAAGCCGTAAACAAAATTAAAGATAGTGGAATTAATGTTTCAGTGATGATCATGCCCGGACTGGGTGGAATCGCCCATTACGATGACCATGTAATAAGAACGAGAGAAGTGTTGAACAGATTACATCCAAGGTATACCACTTTCCATACGGTTACACCTAAACCACATACTGTTTACGCTAGAAAGATGGCCGGAGAGATGCAACAAGGAACCAATCGACCATTAACTGATGAAGAAGTAGTAGAACAGATGCACGATATTGTAAGTGGAATGCGTGATGGATACACTTCTTTAGTAGCTACCTATTATCCTCCGTCAGCTAAGATTGCTATCAATCCAGTAAGTTTCAGAGGATATCTACACCGTGGTGGAAAAGAGGGTATTCTTGACACCTTAAGAAACTATTTTACTGAAGAAGGTCACACCCCCAGTGCGGCTTTAGAACAAAGAGATTTCAATAAAAATAGTCGAATCAGAAGATTGGTTCAATAAATCAAGACAACATAAATAAACAAAACCTAAACCGAAAATGACTACCACTGAACAAGCAACTACAGGACTAACAGTCACTGAACCAGTAACCGCAGAACAAGTATTTACCCGATTTAACCAAGCCATCTATCAAAGAATTGCTAGAGATAGATTAAGTGTTATCTTTAAAGGATTGGGACAGACTGGTTTAATTGCAAATTATGAAGGTGCTTTACTTGATGTAAAAGACCAAGCTTCTTATGAAGCATTCATTGCTACTATTCCTACTGAGAAAGATATCGCCGCTAAAGTTAAAGCAGAGATCAGAACCGAATATGTAGGGATAGAAGCAGCAGTGAGTGAAGTGGAGAAAAGAAGAGCAACAGCGTTAGTTAATCCGCAATTAGATACTACTAACTATCATACTGACTTAATGGCCGAAGTAGGTGAGAAGTTAAAGATTGAAGTTAAGATCACTGAAGGAAGAAAGGCAGTATTGGAAGAAAGAGTACTAACTCAGATAGTGGCTAGAGCAGTAAAAGAAAAGTTAGCCTCTCCCTTAGTGGAAGGATGTCGTGTTGGTGATCTAGTTCAAGTGATTCAGATGACCGGAATGAACCTGGATGATAACGGTTCACCGATGACTACCTATTTCCACGGAGGAGATACTGCAGATATTTCTTTACAAAGTATTGGAGAATTAGTTACCATTAACGCAGGAGATTATTTTATGGTGAGATTCCCTAAGAAGGGAAAAGATAAAACAGAAGTGGAATGGGCCCTCCATCCTCAAGAAGTAAGACCAACTGGAGTAAATGTATATCAACAACATTTAGATCAGTTAGGAGGAGACGTAACTGAAGTAGCTAAACTCGTGATCCAAGAAGCAAGTACCAGATTAATGCCACGATATTTACAAGCAGCTAAAGAAAGAATAAACAAAGTATTTGATACGGAAAGAGATCAAGTAGGACATTCTCTAAAAAGAAAGTATCGCTTGAATGATACTCAGATGGCTGCATTAGTGGCAGGAAAAGATTTTGAGTATGAAGTAGGAACAGTGAGAGAAACGGTTAATGTAGGATCATTATTTGCTTCATTTGTAGATTTGGCTCAGAGAGCATTACAAGAACAAAATTTTGGAAGAGCGGTACCTGCTCCGCCCAGAGAAGTAAGAAATTCAGAACAATTAGAAAGATATGTAATGCAAGCTGCCCAAGAGACCTTTAAGAAAGATGCACCTCATGTAGCTAAGAAAGTGATGGACGGACTAGCCCAGATTATCAGTAAAGAATATGACTTAGTGTTTAAGCGCCCAGACAAATTTAACACTGAGGGTGGAGCTTTAAGAGGAGCGTTAAACTTAATTTTAGATGGAAACTTTGGGGTTAAACTAAGAAGAATGTTTGTTTATCACGATTCAGATTTATATTCTTCAGAACCGTTCTCTCCTCCTTCAGAAGAGTTAGCCAGAGTAATAAAGATAGAAGTAGGTAACGGATGTAATTGGGGAAAGTGCACTTACTGTACCGCTTATGCCAATGAAAGATTCTTTGTCAGAGAGTTTGACGATTTCAAAAAACATGCATTAGAAGTAAGAAAACGGTTAGGACCAGACTTAGCTTACGTTCAAAGAGTATTCTTAGCAGGAGGAAACATCTTCATGCTTTCTGCAGATAAACTGATCAAATACTTAGACATCGTCAATGAAGTATTCCATAACCAAAGAGTAGAAAATGGACATTATTATCATGGTGGAACAGGTCGTACAGAAATACGTAGAATTGCTGCTTTTGGTCGTACGGAAGGAGTAGTTAGAAAAACTCAACAAGATTTGAGAAATCTATATAGTCATGGCCTTAAGATGATCTATTGGGGGATGGAAACCGGATCAGACGCAGTGTTAAAGTATGTTAATAAAGGAACTACTACTGAGCAGATGATGGAAGCAGGAGAAAAACTGGCCAGATCAGATATCTGGACTTCAGTGATGATCATGCCCGGATTAGGCGGATTAAAATATTACGAGGATCACGTCAAAGAAACAGCAAGAGTGTTAAACACCTTAAAACCGAGGTTTATCACTTTCTTAACTCTTACTGAAGACCCCGTCTCTAATTATGCTAGAATTATGGCAGAAGAAAAACAGCGGGGAGATAACATGCCCCTTACTGATGAGATGGTAGTGGAACAGATGTATGACATCGTAGGATTACTTGAACAGGGACATAAATCCTTAGTAGCTGCTTATCTTCCTCCCAGAGAAAGAGTAGCGGTTAACCCGATTGAATTTTTAGGAAGAATGGAATACAATGAACGAGGAGATATATTAAGAACCTTACATAGATATTTCAGGGAAGATCGCCTGCCCAGCCCATTAATTCCGGTAACTGCTTTCAACAAAAGAAGTCCGTTAAGAGAGATGGCTAAGAAAGCAGCATAATTTTTTATTAATTTCTGGTTAAATTGGGGATTATATTTTTATTATATTCTTCATTAAATTTATGTTAAATCATCCTTCCGATCTGTTGGAACATAAATCTTTCAAACTCGCCAGGAGAACTTTGTTCCATCTCTTTTATTCTTGATTGAGCTTCAGCATATTTAGCAGACTCAGGGTTCAAATGAGCTAAAGAGAAGAAATAACCATCAGTACGACGTAAATATCGGAACACTTTTCTTTGGGCTTCCGGTAAAGAGAGATATTCATCGATCACTTCCAACATCCATCCCTGATCTTTAGGGATATTTCCGGTAACTTCTGGCAACAAGTTGGTGAAATGATCATCAGTGATAAAAGCAGATTGGATGCCGCTTAGATATGATAACAATAATCTTTCTTCTCTAACCACTTCATCATCGTTCATCGGTTCAAAGTAAGTCTCTGCTCCCGAATCTAGTTGAGTGAATAATTCCTTTCTAGAACCTAACCCTAAAGTACGTAAGCGTACAAAGTCTGGATTGATAGCATTAATTACTCGAGCAGTTTCAGTAGCATGCTCTTCCCAATATTTCTTTCCCCCTAAACCCAGAATAACGTACAAAGATAAACCAATCCCAGCTTGTTTAATCTTCTCTCCAGCAGAGATGATTTCTTCAGCAGTAGTCCCTTTATGGATATATTGAAGAATAGTATTACTTCCCGATTCTAAGCCCATATGGACTCGAGTTAATCCGGCTTGATTTAAACGTTGGAATTCTTCCACGGTCTTCTTAGCTGCAGAATGGGCTCGAGCATAAGCAGTAACTCGATCGAGGCCAGGGAAAGTACTTTTTAAAGTTAATAATATGGTCTCTAAAGAAGAAGTGGGAACGATGGTAGCATCACCATCTTGTAAGAAAGCATGATGCTTTTCAGTTCCGATCCAGCGTAAAAGGTCAAGATAACTGTTACGGGTCTTATCATCCATCTCTTCCGGAACCATGCTGTTCCATACTTCTTTAATTGTAACTTCACGTCCTAACTCTCCTTTCAATTTAACTCCCACTTCTCCCAGATGATCTACTAACTTTTTCATAACTTGAATATCTCCGATCACTTCAGAAGTAGGACGAATAGAAAACCTTTCTCTCTCTCCTTGAGGATTTTTATAGACACTGCAGAAAGCACACCTATTCCAAGGACAGTTTCTAGTAATTCTAACGAACAAACTATCGTATTCATTAGGGGGTCTGATTGGACCTACTTCGTACAGAAATTCATCCTTTTGATGCATGCTGTTATTTTAGTGAGTTTATTATTAAACTTTTCTCTTGTTTTTTAGAGATAGAAACAATAGAACCACTTAAGAGTAGTTAAGAGGAGAAGGTTTATAAATAAGGATGATTCTAAGAATAAAACTATGCAAGAAGCAGAATTTAGTAGGTACAAATCCAAATTGAAAGTTACATCGCAAGGATTGTACAACCCAGGTAACCCTTTTTCCGACAGAAGAGGAATTGTCAAGTTAGACAAGGGTATAGAAGAGTTAGTTCTAGACATTAATCGTCTTCCTTTTGCATTTACTGCATCAACCTGCCAAGGACATTTTGAGTTATATTTCATTCCTGAAAGAGGAATCGAAGAAAAAATTGATTTTAATTCGGAAGGGATTCCCTTCTTAGCAGATTACTTTAAAGAAGAAACTCTGCAAGAATATCTCCAGTGGAGAAGACAGGAAGAATTTTTATTTGGGTACCATAAATTTCATAATCTTTCTTTATGGATAAATGAAGAACATCAAGGAGGAGAAGAGTTACGCCAGGAAGTGTTAGCGTGGGTAAAATCAAGAGAAGGAAAAGCTTTCTTAAGTGGGAAAGAGGACCAGATCATAGTGATGGTTCCACAAGAGGTCTACGAACATTCGGAAAAGAGGTACACTTTAGAGGAAGCGAGAGAGATTAACCGAATGAGATTAGAAGGTATTTCCGGTTTATATCAAGTAATAAAACGTTTACTAGAAAAATATCCTCCAGAGGAAGAAGTAATACCAGAAGCCGATCCGAGGTATAAAACAGAAAACTTAGTCTTACAAAGACAAGGCAGAATCCCTAAAGGAATGACTTTGGAGAATGACCCGAGAAATTATGAAGATAAAACTCAACCCATACCCTTAGACGTTGCTATCACTCCTTTACATAACGGAAAGATGATTGTACATATTCCTGGTTTTTATGAGACTGCTAATGGATATTGGGATAAATATCAAACCTTAGCTCATTTATTACAACAAAAAGGTCTTGCTGCGATGGTCCGAATGGATAATCGAGAACGGGATTATCATCGTTTAGAAGAAACCCTTTTTGACGACCTTAGATTTGTAATCAATTATGCTTTAACGCATGCTAAAGAAATATGTGGAACAGATTCTCCTGAACTATATCTAATGAGTTTCTCTGGAGGAGCAAATGCGTTAGGAGTTCTTGCACCAGAGTATCCTCAAGTTAGAAAAATGTTGATGATGGGCCCAGCTATTGAATGTGATTCTCCTATTCAAGAGAGGTTCTCTCAATATACCGGAGAATTATATATTGTCCAAGGAGAAGATGATGATGTATTAGATGGGCAAGGAGGTAAGACCTTTATGAGTCTTGCTTCTAGAGCTACCCGAAAAGAATTAGTAATCATTCCTGATTGTGATCACTGCTTTAAACATAAAGATGAAATTTATAGTAAAGCCCCATTTTGGGCTTTTGCAGGAGATACCACCTTCCCTAACCCGGAAGGAGGAATAAAATTGGTTAGCAAGTAATAAGAGAACAATTAAGAAATCATAAGAGGATAGTGATAAGATAATTAGTTAATGGTTAATGAAAAATGATCGATCCCTTACAAATACTTCAAGAAAGAGCGTTAAGGGATCAGATTCTTAATAGAGAAATATCCTGGGTTAAAGAACGTTTAAGTGAACTTCCGAGTACTGAACTTCTTCAGACATATCGACCAAGAGAAGAATGGTTTTATCGTAGAAATCAAGACCACGGGATTCTTCATGAAACCAGAGTTTTAGTTCTAGCAGAGTTGATGGGAAGAGTGACTCAAACCACCGCAGAAGGGAAAGACCTAGACTTAGAAGCGATTCGCTGGGCAGCCATAACTCACGATACTAAACGGTCCAGAGATGGACATGAGTTTGAACATGGAACCAGAGCAGCACAATGGATCAGAACTGAACTGAAAGAAAGTGGAATAGCTGAACAGGTAGACTTAGAAAAAGTAGCTTACTTAAATCACTGGCATGTGCCACCAGATGCACTAGCACCACGGATGACCTTAGAATTAGCATTGTTTAAAGACGCTGACGGATTAGATCGACAAAGAGTTAACGAATTTAATCCAAGATATCTAAGAACAGAACCATCAAGAAACTTAATTCGTGCTGCACACTATTTAATTTTTCTTAGTGAAGCGTTGCATCGTCAAGGTAAAGATGAATTTCAAGCAGGGATTGAAGCAGCAGAATTATTGGGGATTGTGAGCCCAGCCGAAGGAAAAAGAACCGGAACTAAGAGAGTTATCAAAGACCGGATGGAGGATGACCCAATCGCTGCTGAACCTACCCCTGCTGACCTCACCACTAGAGAAACAACTCTCCTCGAACCGACATTAAGAATGGAAACAACCATTTATACCAACTCACCGGTTCTTACTCATTTACAGAAAGTTGCCCTTCAAGCAGGAGAAGTAATGTTAAAAGGAAGAAGAGATGGTTTTGAAAGGTATAACAAAGGAGGATCGGTAGTTACTAGTGTAGATCTAGCCATTACAGATCTAGTCAGAGATTATCTTTCTAAACAACTTCCGAGTATAGTTCTCCTTACAGAAGAGAGTGAAGATAATTTAGATCGACTTCAGGAAAAAGAGATTATTATTATTGATGAGATGGATGGGAGTGGAAGTTTCGCTAGAGGAGGAGATGATTTCTCGTTTATGGGAGCTCAGGTAGTTAATGGAAGAGTGGTTTCGGGAGTAATTTATGAGCCGCATCGAGATAGAATGTTCTTTGCTCAAGCTGGAAAAGGTGCCTATCTCACTCAGAAAGGATTAACCACGAGATTAACTCTTGCCCCCAGCACAACTTTTGGATTTAAAGTAAGTCATTCAGCTAATCATTATAATGGAATTGGAGAGATCTTCAAAGCTTTAGATATTGGAAGAAGGAGAGTGATTGAATCTGAAAGTATGGGTACCATGATGACTAAACTAGCCTTACAACAAGCCCAATTATTATTAGTATATTCTAGTAATCTTAAACAATGGGACGTAGCTGCCGGAGATATCCTCTTGAGAGAGATGGGATATGATCTGATGAACACTCAAGGTGGAGAGTTAAGATACAATCAGAAAAGTAGAAGAATGAAAGAAGGCATAGTGATGGTCCATCCAGACATTCGTTCTTATGTGTTGAAACATCTGCCCGAAGATTAAGTTAGAATAATAAATTAAAGGGAATAAAAGTTGATAAAAAGTTAATAATAAGAAATCAATAATAATAATACTAAGTTAACCTTAAGTGCAAAAATTCAATTATGTTCTTCTTTTAGCATAATCAATTCCTGGATCATCAGTAGATCCAGAAGGAGTGGCAACACTTTGAGCTAAATACGGTTCTTGACGAGCACCAGTTACATTAAACCCCACAGTTTTAGCGGGACGATGAGCTCCATTGATACTATCCAAAATGTGCCGAGCATCGGCATAAACTCTTTGAGCAGTACTAATCTGTTCTTTAATCACAGGATCACTAATTTTCTCTCTGACTTTTGCTTCAACCCAATCGGGATCAACGGTAAGATATTGGCCTAAGGTTCTCTTTAATTCCGGTTTATCCACTTCGCCATCTTTAGCAGTCATACGAAGAACTCTTCTATTAAGAGAACGAGCTAAACGAGAATTATCATGAAGGAATTTACGCATATACTCATAATGGATATCGTCAGCAACCTTACCGATAACGTCACCGGTAGCACCGTCTAATAATTCTCCCCAGTGTTGGTAATGAGCACCAGTAAATCCATGAGAAAGAGGTAAACCAGCAGTAAGGAAATGTTTTAACAAATCACTACGTTCAACAGGTTCTAACTCACCGACGATATCGACATACTTGAATCTTCGATAAATGGAAAGAGGAATTTTAGCAGGTTCGTTAGTCAATCCTAACGTGATAATTCCTTCATAATCAACTACACCATCAAGTTTCATCTGCAATGCTTTCTGAACTCGAGCATAAGTAGTATCAACCCAATGTCCTTCAGAGTTGCTGAAGAAAGAATCAAATTCGTCCATCAATAAGAACACTAATTTAGTATCTCCGCTAGCTCGACGTAATTGTCTGGCTCCGTCCCATACTCGATCAACATTAGCTTCAAACTCACCGAACCATTTAGTAACTAGATCAGTAATGGCAACTTCTGCACCGATAAACTTAGGATCTCCGCCTACTGCTCGAGCCATCTCAGTTTTACCACATCCATAAGGACCGATAGCGATCATGTTACTTCTAATCCTACCACGAGGAGCAGTAGCAGCGTACAGGGCAAGATATCGAGAATAATCAGCCAGATCAGCCATATGTTCTTTCATCCGATCAAACGTTTTACCATAAACATCTTTCATCCTGATCTTAGGAGCAGGTTCTCTTTCAAAAGCAAAAGTCCCATCAGTTGAAGTTCCCACATAGAACTCATTTTTACCTTTAAGATCTTGTTTTAGATCAGTACTATGACGAGTTTCTTGAGCTAGACGAGCTTTCTCTCTCAACTCTACTGCTTTAGGGATAGCTTGTTTAGCTAACTCATACTTCTGTCCCGGATTAGGTTCAGCCACAATGGTTTTAACGGTTTGGTTCAAGAACTGTAACAGTTTTTCCCTAGCAGAAGAGTAGCGAGCTTCTAGATCATTAGAAGGACGAACTTCTTCCGGTCGAGGAAGGACACTTTTAAAATCAATAGATCTAAGACGAGAAGTTAAAGCAGTAGGAGCAACCATTCTTTTCTCATAACGATCCGGATCGAGACGCAACTGAACAAGAACACCCTCTCGGTCTTCTTCACACACTGATCTGAGCTTTTCTTCTAAGGCAGACATCTCATCATAATAGGTGTTTATACCTTCACTGATTCTGGTTAAGAAAGAATGAGGTTCTCGTAAATATCCCTGATAGGTAGGATCAGATAATTCAACTAAAACTCTAGCAAAACGATCTACATCAAAAGCATCTAAAAATTTTACATCTTGCAATTTTCGTTTACCTTTGACTTTCTGAGGCCGAGTTCTTTGACGGGGTAAATTAGAAGAAACATCTAGTAAAAAGTCGGTTAATAAAGGATTATCCTCAATGGGAGCAATCTTAACATATTGAACTTTTTTTAGATCAAATCCGGAAGGATCATCTGGCTGTCTTTCCCAAGGGGCCTTGTATGTTCTTCCCCCATCATCTCCTCCGATATTGAGAAATCTTTTTTGAAGATAACGATATTGATCCATCACTCTTCTATAAGCTATTTGAACGTTCGGCTCAAAATTGAGTACACCTTCTAATAAACTTTTCATACAAGAAGATTCTACGGTTGAGACTGCCTCTAATTTTCCTTTAAGTTCATTAATCCGAGCAAATTGATCTTCCTGATCATCAGGAACATAACGAGAACGTCGTTCACGAGCATATCTATCTTCTTCAGTAGCTTTAGTATCTTTAGTAAGCAATCCCCCTTCTTCTACTATTCCTTGAACCGAAAGAAGAGCATCCAAAGTTGGCACTAATCGGGATTTCTGATGATGAGCAACACTATAAAAGAAGTCTAAAGAAGTATATCCTTCAAAATTACCCACTTCTAGAAAACCACCTCTCTCTTGAGGTTCAAGAGTTCGATGCAACTTTTCTCTTAATAATCCCAGATCTTCAGTTACGGGAAGTAACGCTTGGTACAAAGCAGCAATATTAGCTTCTCGCTTTCTTATCCTAGCTTCATCAACTGGAGAAAAGCCGAAGGTAACTCCCCCTCTGCCCCCTATACCGGAGAGCAGCTGTTGTAATAATTGTGAGGGGTCAAGAGCCATATCTCTCTTAAAAATATTACTTATTTATAAAGGTTACGGAGATAGAATTACTATAAAGTAGTACCATGGTTTAGAAGTCAATTTTGAGCAATCTTCCACATACTTTCAAAGAAAGAATCAAATGATTTGGCAATGGCGGGAGAAACGATATGGATACAAGTAAATTCCGGATCGTAAGATAAGAGAAAACAATGTTCATCGATGATCATAATCGCAGAAGGACTGAGAGAAGTGATACTTCTTATCTCAGTTAATCTCAATCCTTTAAAGAAATTCCAGTAAGGCGTCCCTTGATCAGCAAATAAAAGTTTAGCTTTTTTATGAAGTTTAACTCGTTCATGATGCCAATGAGTCCAGAAAGTGTTGTAAACCTTATTCTTAGAAGATCTTACTCCCATGATCTTAATTTCGTTTCTGGCTTTAGAAAGAACTTCATAAACTAAAGGTTTAATCCCTCGAACCCCTTTAATTAAGAAAACTCCTTCTGCTGATGATTCCATCTGTCTGATCTTTTGCAATTCAGGAAGAATCATTTCTAATTTATTCGTCTGCAAGTCAATCTTTTCTTTTCTTTCCTGCATGTACATTAATAACGATTTGGGATTAGTGGCTTGAAACTGCTTTACTCCGTTTTCCACCGTGACTTCAACCAAGCCCTTATCTAACAACTTGTTAAGAGTTTCATAGATCTTACCGCTAGATATCTTTGACTCTTGCACCAATATACCACTTTGTGATTTTCCTTTTTTTAGAAGAGAGAGATATACCTTAATCTCGTTTTGAGTCAATCCCGATTCTAACAGTAGTTCTTCATACATGATACTACCCACATAGGTGGAGGTAATACTTATATCTATCTGACCATTATAGAGTAGTAATAATCACAAGTGATTAAACAAACACAAAAACAAAAGAGGTAATGAAAAATGAAATATATTACAAAAATTATTATGGTTGCTGGAATGTTAGGGATGTTAAACGGCTGCGGGAAGGATGTTCCCAGACCAGAGTATGATGTCTCTAACTCTTCATATAAACTGGTGATCTCTAGTCCAGAAGAGATGGAAGAGAAAGTTCGCGGTTTTAACCAACTTAAAAATGATTATTGTAATGATGTAACTAATTGTCTTGGAGCGTATCATGACGAAGATAGAGATCAAGTTGAGGACCTATATTTTATGGCAGGCAGTTTTAATCAGAAAGATGGTTTCTGCTTGGGAAGTTATTCTTTAAGATCTTCAGAATTAAGGGGAACAGCTCGAGAAACTTATGTAAGTCAGTTGGAGCAATTATCCCAAGCTAAAGGAGGAGAAGCGGAGAGGGAAGTATTGTCTAAGATGTATCATTCTTTATCTTATCCTGTAACTATGCATAAAGTATTGAACTGTTCATCTGGAGCATTTTAAGATGACCGAGAAGAAAAGTTTAGACTATGGAAAAACTATTGATGAAGTTGTTACTAGTGGTATTGAGGGATATTTTTCAAGTTGGTTTAATCCTCTGCACTTAGTTACCAAGACAAAACAAATACATCATGGAAAAGCAGCTAATCTTAATGGGTATGTCGGTGTGACTGCATCTCTTGCAGCGTATGGTTATGGATGGTGCCAGACGATCGAAAGAATCGCGGAAGATTCGAGTAATCCGATAAGGTATCTCCCTTTAGCGTTTAATGCCGTTTCTGCTGGAATTCAGTTAGGATGGTACTTACACAAGAGATTTCAAATCGAACAAAAATGAGGTAATGAAAAATGAGATACATAACAAAAATGATGATGGTTGCAGGAATGTTAGGGATGTTGGGAGGATGTACTAAAGAAACTCCCAGAATGGAATGTGACGTAGCCAAGTCTCCGTACGAATTAATGGTAACTAGTCCCAGAGATATGGAGGACAAGATTCATTGTTTCAGTAATCTGTGTGAAAGTCATTTGAGCAAAGATTACTGTAATCCAGAACTATATCTAAGAATTGATGATGATACTGATGAGGACGGATTAAATGATCTAGCTTTTACAGCAGATAATGATAGCAAACCAAATGGATATTGTACTGGCCTTTATGTCCTCCGATCTTCCAGCTTATCTGGAGAATCACGCAGAAAATATTCTGAGGAGCTAGATAGATATAACGAGACATCAGATTGGGACGATCAAAAAAAGTCCTTAATTGAGATGTACACTTCTCTACCTTATCCTTTGATCTTAAGAAAAGCATGGAACTGTTCGTATTGAACCAAAAATTAAATAAACTCTTTACTTTTTCTTTTAGTTATGGATAACTGTGTTTTTTGTAAGATTGCTAAGAAAGAAATTCCTTCACATATCGTATATGAAGATGAACATTGCTTCGCTTTCTTAGATATCCAACCTCATGCTAAAGGTCACACCGTAGTTATTCCAAAGAAACACGGAACTTTAATCTTTGACTTTACGGATAAGGATTTTGAACAACTAATGCACGGAGTTAAAAAAGTAGTAGAGAAACTTAACAAGAAACTCAATCCTGATGGATTTAACGTCGGCTGGAATTCTGGTTCAATTGCTGGACAGATTGTTCCTCATCTACATATCCATGTTTTTCCTCGTTATGCTAGCGACAATGGAGGAAGTATGCATTCTATCGTTAAGAATCCGGGAGATATGAAAGTAGATGAAGTAGCAAAGTTACTCAGATAAGTTTTCTTGCACAACCTTTTTAAATAGGGTTGCTTCGTAAAAGTAGTAAAATGGTTAATGATACTCCTCCACCCATACCTCCAAGAGTAGGTATTCCTGCAGGTGTCCCCGCAGATATTGATCTTGAAGAAATAGATCTAGGTCCAAATTACCATCCCAATGCTGTAGTAGATAAGAGAGAAGTAAGTCATTTATCCTCTTTAATTAAGGATTCTAGAGCACTTGACGTTGAAAGAAAGGGAAGTAAAACTAAAAAGTCCAAAGCTCCGGACTTAGAAGCAATGTTTGGTGAAGAAGAAAACGATTTCCATCAGCCCAAACATAGACGTTGGGGATGGAGAAGAAAGAAAGAAGAATTACCCGACGACTTAGGAGAGGTTTCTGATGCACAAGCGATAAGATATTTTCACCAACGTCCCATTTTCAGATATTTAGCTATAGGAGTAGTGGGAGTGGTTGCATCGGTTGCAGCAGCAATAGAATTAACCAAAAAAAGTCCCCAACTTCCCGAAGGCGATCCTCAGATTTTAAGTCAATTATTAGAAGCAACCTTACCAACGACGGAGTACCAAAGTGTTGGAAGTATCACTCCGATTTCAACATATAACTTACCGAAGAAAAAGCCAGATCTTCAATCTTCATTAGAACCAACTGCACAAGAAACAAGATCTACAATCAAAGCACCTCCAGAAACCGTAGTAGTAACTGAATATGTAGCTGTTCCTTGCGACGACGACCCAGAATGTTTTGGCTTGAAGTTAAGAGTTAGCGAATTAGAAGCACAATTAAGTTCACCAGCACCCGCAGAAAAGGTTTTCGTTCCCATCTACGAAAAAGTAGAAGTTTCTTGTGATGATGATCCAGAATGTTTTGCTCAAATGCTAAGAGCAAATGAGTTAGAAGCAAGATTAACTAAAGAAGAAGTATCACCTTCACCAAGAAAAGTTTCTGCACCAGTCAACTCTGAGAAGGTTACAATTGAAACAAGTTACGTTCCAGCTAATGTTCCTTTCACCCCTAAAAGTTGGTATGAACGATTCCAGACTTTTAATAAACAAGAATTTCGTGCTGCTTTCTTCGAGTACGTAACCTATTTAGGGAAAGACCAAGCAGTCCAAGAGATAAATAGAGAAACATTATTCTTCTCTTTTGCCAAAGATAAATTAAATACTCCTGAATATGACCTACAAAAACGTTTATTTAGCGAACGTTTGTTCCAATACGTTGGCACTAACCCAAAAGAAGTTGTAGCTTGTGTAACTCACCCGAAATCCTGCCAGTAATTCTATCCAAAAGCATGCAAGGGCAAAGAAGCTAAAATTGGAACATGAAGATAAACATAAAAAGTTACTGCTCCCCTAACCGAAGGATAAGACACAGATAAGTTAGAAACCTTAATGAAAAGGTTGCCAAGGTCACTTTTAAGATTTGATGTTATTCTAGTATGATTCATTTTTAATTTAAACCCATAGTTCTAGCTGAGCAGAAACAAAAAAAGAAAATCTTGGGGCTCCTTATTCGAGGGGGGTGAGGGTAGTAGAAATGGGGAGCCCCATTATCATGAAATTGGGCAAGATAACATCCCAACATTACCCTTCGGCAGGGTTGGGTGCTATCACCTCTTTTTCCCAATGTTTGTTAGTAAAACAGTATTAATATATAAATGTTACGTTTTTGTATACTGGTGAGCTTAAAGAGTACATCTGTTACCCGATTTGAACAGAAGTTAAGCACAAAGTTCGCTGCTTAAACAGCAGATTTACTCCTTAATTAGCCGTTTCAACGCTTCTAGGGCCCGAGCAGAATCTTCCTCTCTAACGATGAAAGTCATCTCCGTATGAGTAGAAATGATATCAATAATGTTCACATTTTCCCAATTTAAGGCCCGAGTAGAAATATAGAATAAGCCAAAAGTATTAGTAGTAAGAGTGGGAATGTTCACAGTAATACTAGATAGATTCTTCATAGAATGTTTAATAATCTCTTTCGGTAACATCTTCTTAATCTTCTCAAAATAACGATCATTGGTAATGATCATCAATTCATGCATTCCTTGAGTAATACTTAGAAAATCGCCTTTTTTAAGGTCTACCAAAGCGTACAATTGTTGAATAATGGCATTACTATCAATATGATGAAAAAGGGTAATTTCAGCTAAATCTGTTCGAAGGGAAATGTCGGTAAATTCATCAAAGCTTATGTCCGCCATTACTGTCTTGTGCATCTTCTCACTTAATCTACGAATAGCCATATTTACCGCAGAAAACTTCACTTTATGCCTTAACTCTTTTTCAATTTGAGGAGTCAATTCTTCTGCTAAGGCAGCATGATTAATTATACCTCGAGATAGACCTTCTTGGATAAACGGTTTCTCAGCGATGATCTTCTCTACAAGGTCAGTAATATTTACCATTTCAGAAAGTATATTATTTCACTCTTTTTAAATATTTTGTAAAATAGTTTACATAATGTTAATATAAGAAGTATGTTCTTCAATATATATGAAACTAGCAACGATATTATTGATTGCCGGATTATGTGTAACCAGCGGAGATATAGTTCTAGCACTATGGGCCAAACAAAGTAAAGCCTATTTGTTTTTGATAGGAATGTTACTTAACGTTGCCGGAATTATCGTGTATGCTCAGAGTTTGCGTTTAGAAAGTGTAGGAATCGCTACAGCTATGTTCTTAGGAATAAACATCTTAGCAGTAACCATCATGGGAATGTTTGTATTCAAAGAAATGTTGAACTTAAAACAGGCATTAGGATTAGCAGGAATGGTCTTAGCGATGGTAGTGTTAGAAGTTTAGAATAAAATATAGGGGTTATAGAAAGATTAGATTAATTTTTTTAACGCCTCATATGCCTTAGAAGTATCTTTTTCTCGTACAATAAAGGTCATCTCAGTATAAGTAGAAACAACATCAATAATATTTACATTATCCCAGTTTAAAGCCCGAGTAGCAATATAAAACAACCCCATCGTTTCGATTGATTCAGGAGTAAGATTGAGGGTTAAAGAACTTAAACCAGTAACGGTTTTTTTGATAAGATCAGAAGGAATAATCCTCAGAATTCTAGAAAGTTTTTTCTTACTGGTTATAATCATAACTTCATGCAACCCTTTAGTGATAGTCAATAGATCTCCCTCCTTTAGATCTTCCACATCATAAATTTTCTTAATAATGGTTTGTAGAATCGGACTGATGTAGATGGTTACTTCAGCCAAATCAGATCGAACAGTAATGTCAGAAGATTCTTTATCAAATTTGGCCTGCGTCACAATATTCTGGTTAAGCTTTTCGCTTAATCTTCTTATCGCCAAATTTACTGCAGAAAATTTAATCTTCTGGTTCAACTCTTTTTCTATAGAAGGGATTAGTTCTTCTGCTAAAGCAGCATTATTGATTATCCCCCGGATAAGAGCTTCTTGAATAAAGGGCCTCTGTTCAATTAATTTTTCGACAATATGGGCAATCGTTGCCATTTTACCAAAAGGGAGGTTTACATTTTATAAGCTTTTTGTAATATAATTTACATTAAGTATATTTACTAGCTTTATTCTTAAGATTGAGGAGGGAAAAATGACCAAACCGGATTTTTTATATGGACATATTATGGACTTAGGACAGATGAAGGGAGAGATTTTGTATATAGGAGATCAAGAAAATGTTGCAACCGTGTTAAAAGCTCTAAATAAGTTAACTCCAAAATTTAATCTAGTACATCGAGGAACGATTGACCAAAGGGTTGAAGGAACTAGAGGAAGTGATCGACATAGGGGAGGATATTCTGACGGATCATTTTATCTTTCCATGGAAGGAAGAGTAGTAAGAAAGAATACTGACGAAAAGTATTCGACGATATTGTTAGATCAAGAAAATAGGGATTAATATACTCTGTCGAAGAAAATTATTTTTTATCTTTATTGAAAAAGTTAGTAAGTAATCTAACATAATCCTTACTAAGCAAGTTAGCCTATGCGAACTAGGTTCGGGGAACATGCGCAAAGCTTAGTTTCCCATATTAAAGAAATTAGTTAATAATCTTTGATAATCTTTACTAACTATCAACCCCTCTTTAGGGAAACAGACAAAATAATTCTGCCAAGTAAATCTTTCATCTAAGAAGATTATTACTCCCCGATCAGTCTCAGAACGAATACATCTTCCTGCAGACTGAAAACATTTGTTCATAGCCGGGAAGATATACCCATAATCCCAACCCTTATGAAACTTCTGATCATGATAATTGATGATCTCCTTAGTAACTAAATCAGGTTTAGCTAAAGGTAATCCTACTACTACCACCCCATTCAATAAATCTCCCGGCAAGTCAATTCCTTCTGCAAAATTTGCTCCAGCGACCCCTAATAAAACTGCACCGCGATCTTTTTCTGCTTTGAACTCTTCTAATAGTAAATCTTTTTCCTCTTTATTCATTTCAGATTTTTCCCAAAACAGTTTCTTTCTAGAGATAAGATGTTTACAAATAGTGTCTCGCAGATCATAAGAAGGAAAGAATAAAGCCACATTTCCCGGAACTAGTTTACAGATGTTAGAACAATATTCAGCAATCTTCTGGTACATCAACTCGTTTCGAGCAGTATATTTAGTGGTAGTCTCAGGAATGATTAAAGATAATTTATTTTCAGAAGGAAAGGGAGAGAAATATTCTTTCATCACTGCTCTTTCCCCGATACCCAAAACGTCCTTATACATAAAAGCAGGTTTTAAAGTTCCGGACATTACAACTGCAGCATGAACTCGTTTGAAAATAGTAGAAGTTACTAAACTGGGATCGAGACAAGAGTAGTGCAAACTGGTTATTTCTCCATAACGTGAGTTTCTTAATGAAACATATCTAAGATAACCTTCATCTTCACCACGCCAGTTTTCTAAAAATCCCACGATTCCACCCAGATAACTCTTTCTCTGTTTTCTTCTAATTTCATCAGCTGCAAACTCTAATTCTTCATGCAACTGATCCCATTCTACTACCTTAGTAAGTTCAAGCCAGAAATCATTCTTAGTCACTTTTTTCTCTTTGTCACGATCTTGTGGATCAAATTGTCCTAACTTTAGAAGGATACGATTAATTTCTTGTAGCCAAGAAATCACTCCACCGTAACCATACTTTTTAGCTTCATAAATACCATTCTTTAACATGTTAGTGTTAAGAACAGAACTCATCATCTCTGTAACTCTACCGGGAAGATTGTGTCCTTCATCCAATACCAGAATAATATCTTCCATCTCCACCCCTAACTTAGTAAGGATAGTTTTACTTACAAAAGAATTAAACAGATAATTATAATCTCCAATCAACACTTTAGCTTCCTTAGCCAAGAAGAGAGCCATTTCATAACTGCACAGATTTCTGTCTTTACAAAATTGCGTTAATTCTTCATTATGGATCGGTCCTTTTAACTTTAGTTCTTTCAAAGCTAGTTTAGCTTCAACAGTTAGTTCTTTAGTTTCTTTCCCGGTTCTTACATTATTATAAAACTCACATTCACCTTTCTCTACCACTGCTTTACAGAATTCAGTAAACTCTACTCCAAACAAAGCAGCTACATCTTGATTACACATATGTTTCTTTCCGATTAAGTCAATGCAAGGAATATCTTTCTTGTAACGTTTCTGCATCAGTTTTAAGGTGTGAATAGCAATCTGATGTTGAGTATGTCGGTTAGTTAAGAAGAACACCTTTTTCTTCTCTTTGAAAGCATGTTTTAAAGCTACACTTAAAGCAGAAGCAGTTTTACCTAACCCAGTAGGAGCATGAGCGAGAAGAACTTTCTTTTCTGAGAAGACTTGATCGATATCCTTAACCAGCTCATCTTGTCCTTTACGAATAACTTCATGAGGGAAGAGGTCTTCAATAGAAACATCTACACTCTTACCATGTTTTAACTCTTCTAATTGTTTAGTAAGAGAAATATCTGCTTTAGTTTGTTCTTCCTCTTTTATTTCTGGAACGTATTCATCGGCCATTAAATATTCTGAAAAGTAGGTTAGTTAAAAAGGTATTGGAAGATATTCTCCTCTCTGATAACGTAAAGTCAATAACCCTAACTGTTCTAAGAACGCAAAATCGGTAGGAGTATGATCTCCAGGAACTTCTCTAAGCTCAACATTTAAAGGGGCATAAACTCTCTCTCTAAGTTGAGCTGACACTCGAAATGATTTCAGAGTGCGAGGCACATCATAAAACGCACTACATAATGCCAAACCAGTAGCATGTTCTGAACATGTAGGAACAAAAGAATCTAATCTGGCCCTAGTTTCTGGAGGGAAATAAAGTTGATCAAAAACAAGGATAGCAGCTTCTAGGGGAGTTAGTTTAATCATTCTTTAATCTCTCTTCCTACTTAATAATCTGAGGAACCCCCCAGAATCAGGAATAGCTGAAACAACTTTCTCTTGAAAACGTTGATAATATTCATCCGCAAAAGGAGGCTGCATCTCCCATGCTAAATCTGAACGAAGTTCTGAAGAAGCAGACAAGTACATCTGCACAAAAGGATTTCTTAACTGTTTTTTAAAATTCTTCACAAAAGGGGCATCATCGTTACGATCCCATTTGACTAGAGCAAAAACACCTTCTCGCACTAAAGGATAAAAATCTTCACCGATATTTCCTTTAAGATAAGCTCTTTCTAAGAAAGAGAAGTATTCAGCTAAAACACCATCCCCCAATAATTCAAGACGCAGATTAGAGATAGGCCTATCTTCGTTGCTAGCTTTCATCAATCTAAGCCCATAAGGAATAAAGTCTAAACTTAATCCCCCTTCATTAAGACTATCTCTTACTATTCCTAAGAACAATCCGGAATGAGCTTGAGGGAGACATTCCCAGAACCGTCCATTGTTTAATCGTTCTTTTAACTCTGGAGTAAGAGCTTCTTTAAATTGCGAATCGGGATTGAAAACAAGATGATCATAAATATGAGCGTGACCGAGAGTAGTCCCGGGCTTACAAGTCTTAATTGGTTGTAATAACGCTTGATTCACCGCCACATTAAGTAACTTCTCTAAATCATAAGGAGCAAAAATTGTTGTAGCCCATTTCTGAGCTTCGACACGTGCAGGTTTAAGTCTTTCAAAATCAGCAGCACCATAATATTGGTAGAATCCATCTTGAGAAGGTCCATCTAATGCACCTAGAGTTCCCCAATAACGAGCAGAAAGTAAGTCATTTACTAAATTTAATCCTTTGTTTCTGTCAGCGGAAGGATCTATCAATAAACGATGAATTATGTTATGAGAAACTTCTCCTGCTTGAGCTATCACTTGATACTTTGATTCGGGGGTATCGGGTAAAACGGTTATAGTGTAAGTCATAAGTAACCACATAAAATAGTAATTTAAAAAGGATTATGGTGATGGAACCTATATCTTCTATTCTCGTGCCGTTTTCCACAAATATTCAAAATAACTTCGATAAGAATCAGCTACACTCTTGTGCTCGATCAAAACTCCTAAAGGCATCTCCACCCACATAATCAGAGCAACTTTATCCTCAAAGATATAAGTAGAGACAGAAGAGTTGAATTCTTCAGGCACATATTTAATCTTAGTTAAAGGAATAGTAGTAGGTTTAATCTTAAAATTAGCCACGATACGCATCTGAATCCTCCGAAGAACTCTTTCTTTATCCCATTTAGGATAATCGTAAGGCAAGTATTCTTTGATTTTATATTCTGCACCAAAGTCTAAAATCTCAGATTTAGACTTAAGCATCTCTTGCAGAATGGTTTTTATCCCTGCAAGTCCCTTAAAACTATGGATCTCTTGCTTCTGTTTAGCCAGATTAAAATCCAGAAGTAATTCTGGAACAATCTTTCTAGCTTCCAGGAGTTCAGATTCTTTTTGAGAGATCATTTCACTAATCTTCTCAGGATTTCCTGCTTCAAACAAAAGCTTGTTTGATTTTGAGATTTGGCTGATCAACCCTTTTTCATGCAGTCCACGTAAAGCATCATAAACAGAAACACGATGAATTCCACTTTTACGAGAAATCTCATTGGCAGAAGAAGAACCAATCTTCAATAGAGTAAGATAACACTTAGTTTCGTTAGGACTTAGACCGATTTTTTCTAACTGATCCTGCTTCATGGGGTTCATGAAGACTCTTTTCTATTTAAACTTTTCTGAAATGTTGTAACCTACCTTACTACACTTCCTTAAATATGTTTCTTTTGCTCCAGAAAAGTGATGATTACAGAACAAAAGTTACAACAAACAGATAGTTTAGAAGAGACTATTTTTGAGTTATATGGAATAAATATAGAGAGAAGAACTTCCCTGTTTGAAAAGGAAGAAATGTCCGGAGAAGTGGCCAAACAATATTTTCAATTAGGTCGAGACTCTCGTAGTTTAACCTATCAACGAATTGTTCAGGATTTCAAAGCAAGAACTGGATGCTACGCCTGTAATCATCCAAATTATCAAATGGGAGAAATCCTAGATGTGGGTTGCGGCCCAGGATTATTAAATATAGAACTAGCCGAACATACAGGAGCAAGAATCATTGGACTAGATCCATCATCAGATATGCTCGACTTGGCGAGAGAATATCTAATGGAGAGGAGTAATCAGAAAGAGCAAAGGATTAAAGATTTCCAACAGAAATATGGGATTGAGACAAAGGACAGATCAAGTTTATACTCTGTTGAATTTGTTCAAGGAGATGTTTATAATCTTTCTAAGATTGTTCAACCAGTGGATTACATCGTTTGCAGAAATGTTCTTCATCGTTGTAGGGATGTTAAGAAAGCGATCAAAGAGATGTATAAGGTTCTTCTTCCTGGAGGAAAGATCTATCTGCGAGATTTACGTCGTGATGCAGAGTGGAAAGTGATTGTTGAAAGAATAGGAAAACGTTGGAAGAACCCAGGATTAGTAGAGGATTATCTCAAAGCTATGGCTGGAATGTTAACAACTGACGAAGTTGTTGAAATTCTTGGTTCTCTTAGGATTAGGGATTATACCATTACTAACGGAGGCTACCTCACAGATAACAAAGTAGAAGACCCAAACAACTTAAAAGAGTTCGCTTCTGAAGTAGAATGGGTAAGTGTGATTGAGAAAAGTAGTAAGCTTTAAATATAAACAACTTTCTTTTAGCTTCAACGCCCCTATGGCTTAGCAGCTATAGCGCGTCCTTGGTAAGGACGAGGTCGGGAGTGCAAATGTAAAATCGTGTTTTACACAAAAGAAAATCCGGTTTTCTGCATGTCTCCCTAGGGGCTGTTTTACTTTTAATAAAGAGGTTCTAGATGTTTTAAGATAGAAAAGAATATAAGAATAATTATAACCACTAAGTAAAATGACTCTTACCCCCAACCCAGATGATCCTAATATAGTTCCTGCTCCAAGAAGACAAACTCTAGTTTTCCAAGCAACCAACGGAGGATTAATTGTTCGTCCTCAATTAGGTATTGCAGATAAAAGTGCTTACAGGATTGTTGTTCTTGATCCAAATCAGAAAGATAATGAAAGAATAACTACTAGTCTCCAAAAAGAGGGATACGTTAGGACCTATCCGGCCAGTTCAATTCCAGAGTTAGAGGATATTCTTCAAAAGACCGAACCACAGTTGATTCTTACGGAATTAGATTTAGGTAGCGGTGATTTCCATGAAGGATTAGAATTAATGCATCGAATTGACGAAGAAAGAAGATTTGCAGTTAATTATATGGTAATTACTTCTTGTCCAAATCAAGATTTAATACTAGATGCGCTTAGAAATCATGCCATGGATTTTATGCAAAAACCAGTGGATTGTAAATATTTAACTGCCAAAGTAGAAAAAGCTTTGATAGATTTAGAAATGAGAAGAATGGCTTTAACCGATCCGATGACTCGGTTAGCTAACAAAGGCACCCTTTACGATTATATGCATGGCCAACTAGCTACATTAACTAGATCTTATAAGAAAGGAGAAAATCGCCATCTTTCTCTAGCAATAATGGACATTGACGATTTTAAAGCATGGAATACCGCTTATGGCCACTTACAAGGAGACTATCTTTTAACAGAATCATCAAATTATTTCTCTACTAGATTAAGAGGTGCTGATTTAATGGCCCGTTATGGGGGAGAAGAGTTTGTTATCATTATGCCAGAAACTGATTTCAATCAAACTTTTAGAGCTTATCATCGATTAATGATTGCTTTCAAAACATGGCAGAGAGAAAAACCAGATAAATTTAAGAGATTTGTTACTTTTAGTGCCGGCGTTTCTACATTGGATTTAGAAACATATACTCGGATTTATCGGGGTCAGGGAGTAGACTTATCTAATCCACTAGCAGCTAGAGCCTTAACCAACATTATGATCGGATGTGCAGATGAAGGATTAGCTAAAGTGAAAGTAAGCGGAAAAGATAACTGCTACCCAGACAATTGTTTATTAGAATTTTATGATAAAGTGGTCAAAGCAGATCCACAGTAAAACCAAGATACCCCCCTCTAACCAATTTGTTATTTTAACTAGAAGCTCTAGAGGTTTCTTGTGTTACTCCCCTCTAGAGACAAAATACCCAAACATTTATATAGGAGTAATAATTCTTATTAGGTAGGGATAACAAAAGGAGGGATTAAAATGAAATCAAGAACTTTGGTCGTTAGTTTGGGAATAGCTGCTTTGTGTTCAGCATTAGCCTTAGCTAAACCCCAGATGGAAGAATTACCACGTCAGGCTAAACAAGAGTTTGGATGGTGTGATTGGTATAAAGGTTTACAAGAAGAAGACTGTCGTCCTCAGAGTTCAGATTATGCTGCCTGCCTAAAACAAGTAGAAGAAGATTACGGAGCTTGCGTCAAGAAGTATGGCAAATAAGCAGGTTTTTACTTGTTCCTTGGACGAGAGAACCGTACAGAAGATTAGAGAAGCTGCTCGAGAAAGAACCTTCCGAAACAAGTCTCATCTAGTCGAAGAAGCTATCCTTAAGTTCTTGGAGGATAAAGAATGAGCACTTACTTAGACGAATTCCAGATTGATCCGCAAGACCACTCTTATCAACTTCATCCAGATAGTACCCTAGATCACCAAGGAGGAAGAGAAGATACGGGGAGAAGAGATTTAGATGAGACCATTCCTTGCAAAGTAGAAGAGGGAGCAGGAACATTAGGCGGCCTTGGTTTCCATGCTTGGGTATACACCACCGCTGACGGAAGAGTGGAGAGAGACCTATATCCATTAGGAAGAAGATTTGGTTCCGATAATGGAGAAGAATCTTTTCTGGAGAGACTAATAGTCAGATTACCAGAACCAGAAGAAGAAGTATTATTCTTAACTTCTGAAGAATTAGAAAGATATCCTGCAAATGGTTACAAATGGATGCATGCTAATCCCGAGATTAAAAGAAGATTTGATGGAACCATCTTAGATCGTAAAGTTCTTAACCGCTTTGTCAGTTATGAAGGATTAGAAATAACCGTCGCAGAGGGAGAGGTAGGCATCCACATTGATACTACAGTAGTTCCAAAAGTTCACGGAGATAACTCACAAATAGATAGTTTAGACTTGATTGTTTATGAAACAGAGAATGCACGTTTAGTTAGTTATGGAACCGCAGTTAAGATCGAATTAAAAATAAACCCAAAAAATAGGGTTAGTCGATTAAAAACTAGCAATCCCGGAGAATACCTAAATTGGGAAGGAAATTTAAATTTACATACCATTACTCAAAGAGTCTGGGAAGCGCAAAAAGATGGTTGTGATTTAACCTCTGCAGAAAAAGAAGAGTTTGATAGAAAATTATTAGAATATGTTACCCATGTAAATATTCCCTTCTTAGCAAAGTTGCCAGATCCGGTTCTTAAAAGAATGTTTAAAAGAAAAGAAGCAGAACTAGATTCATTAGTAGACCAACTAGTTAAAGGGGGAATCCCTGAAGAGGTCATTGAAGCAAACAAAGAATTATCAGATTATATTATTCAGGTAGAAAGGAACGAAGTTGTTAGTGCCAACAGAACCTTTTATGTAACTGACAAGGATGGACAAAAGTGGCTTTTGAAAACTACACAAAATGAAAGAAAAGCCAGAATGGAAGCTGCCGCCAATTATTATCTTAGTCAACAGTTTGATTTTATTGTACCCGGAAAACAACCAGAACCATTACAAGCTAATGGTGTTTACATGAACTTACAGAGAGATGTGTCCAATCAACCCAAGATTGATCAACCATTGGAATATTGGATTGCTTGTTTAGCTCTTTTCCATCGTGAAGCCGAATCTATTATGGCCCAATATATGGCTATAGTTCCAGTAAAACAACTGCGTGGGATTGATGCTTTAGCTGAAGATTACGCTCAAGCTAAAAAGACGGTTAGTATTAAATTCGATCGAGTAGCTATGGCTGAAGCGATTGATTATCTTGTTGCTTCCCAGGATTTGGTTTTTGGTCACGGGGATAATAAGAAAGGAAATCGCTTAGGAAAATATTTAGTTGATTTAGAAGGATGTGGAAAAGTTCATCCTGGAATTGACTTATCCTTATTGTTAATGGAATATAATGTTCCAAAAGATCAATGGAGTCAACATTTAAGTAAATATTTAGAATTGCGTGGCTACAGTGGAAGTAGAGAAGAAGAGTTAAAATCTCTGGAACAAGGAACTGTTTTCGCTGCTCGTTATACTGCCGTTAAAGAAGTGTTAGGTTCATCCTTAAGAAATAGCCAGGAAACGGCGGGAGAGAACCAACTCTTACGGCATCAACTTAGCTGTTTAAACTAATTATACGAGAAGAAAGGTGGCGGATCAGGTTTATCAAGTAATAACGATGTTCTGCTAATTCAAATTTGAGGTCTTTATTTTTTTCTTTGCCTACCCTTAACCAGAAATCATCGGCACTAGAAAATTCTTTTTTGAGATAAGTATGATAAGATTCTTCTATTAAATCTAAGAGGGGAACTATTTTCTTTAAAGAGGATTTATCTTTGCCTTTATTTAACTCTGTACCCAACAAGTAAAGCTCTGCCCCTATTTTCTCCAAGATGGTAATAAGGTCATAATAATCATAGCTTTTTTCTCCACCATAACGATGGACAGAAATAGCTCTTAAGAGGTGATCTCTTAATTTACGTAAATTTACCTGAACAAGATTTTCCATCTCATTTTGATTAAATGAAGAAGACTTAATGTTTTGGACGATTAGATTAATGATCTGGAACAACTTAACTATTAATTTCTCAATCTCTTCTTCTGTCGTAGAAAAGAATGATTTAATGATAATCTGTTTTTGAGAACTAGAGACCACTTCTAACCCCGTGAAGGTATTTACAATGGAATTAATCTCGGAAAGGGAAATCTCTACTTTGGTAACAATTCTGATTTCGTCATAACCGTTTTTATAAGCAGAAGCAATAGCACTACGCAAGAGATTCTTAGGAGCCTCATGGAAATTTAATTCTTTAATCTTACCAGTTCCCTTATTCTTACTACCAATTAAGAGTTTGTCTTCTACCTCTTCTATCTCAACTTCACTTCCAGCTTTAAGTCCTTTAGAACGGACCCATTTGATAGGCAGACAGAGGGTTACTTGATTTATGCCTTGCTTGACCAATTTTCTTTGCATGTGGGGTTAAAATGAGGCGGACTATTTAAACTTTTCTTATCTAAATATTTAAAATATTTTAAATATTGATTAAGATTAAATAAACGAATGGTGTTCACTGATAAGTAACAAACACAAAAATGAGGGATTACAAAAATGACTACAGATAACTTATACCAAATTGAGGATTACAGAAGAAGAGAAGAAAATAGCCTTCTAGAAAAAGTAGCAGATAAGGCAGTTTATATTTCAAACATTACCCCATTTATCCTGATTCCAGGAGCAGCAGGAATGATTTATAATGGAATAAGAAAATTATTAGACTCACCACAAGCAGCAGAAACAGCAAATTCTCTTAGTTCAAATTTCTATTCTAGTGGAGCATATGATTTTGTTGCAGCAGGTATTGTTATTAGTGCAACTGTAGCAATAATTAAACTTAAAGATAAAATAAAGGTTGAAAAAAGAATTTCTGATGCGAAGATAAGAACCATTGATCGCACTTTAGAAGAGGAGGACAATTAAGATGATCTCTTACAAAACTTTAATGATTGCTGCTCTTGGTTCCCTAGTAGCAGCCTGTGGATCAGTACAACCAACCCAGATGTACCAAGCTCCAGTTTATACTACTCCAAAGCAAGTTGAGAAAGAATGTGGCTGGAAAGAGAATAGAACTAATGATGGTTATTGTGTGGGTGCTGAAGCTGCTTTTTTTATTGATGCGATTGGAGCATTAAATTATGGTTCTGCCACCGTCACTGATGAAGGAAATTTTCAACAGATTACAGGATTTGCCTGCGGAATGGATAGTGGTAGGGATAGTCGTTCTCAAAGATCTTGCAGTTGGGCTAGAAATGAATCCGACCCTAACCGCGACAAGACTGTCACTTCTCAAGAAGCTAAAAGAAAATTAAGTGACCTTATCGCAGAGATGACTCCCAGCAAACCTTTCTATTTTGAAGAGGAACAAATTATGCAAGATGAAGTATATTCTGAAAGGACAACCAGAATTAGTGAGGATAAAGTCAGAAAAGCCATTGGTGAATACAAGAATACTGCTAAAGCGGCCCTCTCTGCCTGTAATACCCTAGTAAGAGATTTACCCGACAGCAGATGTATTTGTCCAATTTCCTTGGAAAATTGTAACCTTTTCTCAAAGGGAAAAGAAGCATTAGCTGCAGAATATAGTCAAATTCCTACCGGAAGAAGGAATGAAGTGAGAGAGTTACATGATAAATTAGAACCTCTTCTTGATCGAGCAGAATCACTCTTAGAAAGAGATCTAAAACTTAAATGCGGATATGAACTAGATTGCGGAGACTTACAATGAGAAATTACAAAACAATTGGATTAGCATTATTAACATTAGGATTAGCTGGATGCGGAGCAAGTATTCAGAATACTGAAACAGACATCACTAGAATGTATCGTGGCCAAAATAGATCTGGCTGTGTAACTATCAGTTCAACTGCTGCTTACAACCAAGGACTAGAAGCTTTTGCCAATAGTGAGTGGGGAAAGAACATTGGTACTGTGTGTAAGGCAGACAGCGGTGATGGAGTCGACCGAGATACTAAAGCATATGATGTCTTTGATAAAGATGCTAATTTTGTTGGCAGAGTAAGTGATCATAATAGAGCACAGAGATTATTGCTTAAGGCGGCTGAGAAAAAGAACTTTGATTACAATCAGCAATGTGGCTTAGTTTATTCCACTGCATCATATAACCCAAAAAATGGAATGATTGATGGTGAAACTCCTTTAGGAGAACAAATTGGATTAGTTTGTAACCCTTCTCGAGAGTTTATTCCTCAAAGAGATTTATGCATACTTCAAAAAAATCCAAGGGGAATAGATTTTGAGGTTTATAGCTTTGAACCCACTATTACTCTTGGTCCAAATGATGTTGAACCAAATCTTACCTTTATCCCAATTAGAGTTGAAGTATCAAACCCTCAACCTTACAAATGGGTAGGAGAAGCAAGCAGTTGTAAAGAAGCTCAAGCCATTTTGAATGGGCTAAAAGGAGACAGAGAAGAATGAGAACCCTACTTGGAACTTTAGCTGTTGCTGCTTACTTAGGATTAACTGCTCCTGCTTATGCTCAACAGAATGAATGGCAGATTGGAACTGCTCCGGTTGTAAATCCTGCTCCCGTTACAGAAGAAAAAGCTGCACTTCATTTTCAAGGAGTAGACCAATTCTTGGATTACACTACTTTCTTAGCCGAAAGGATTCAGGAAGTTAGAGAGATTAACAAGAGTTATACTTCTGACCCGATAGTTAATCAGATTATTGGGTTAGAGAGAGATATCGCTAACATTAGAAGTGCTACTAAAACCCTTAAAGGATTAAAATGGAGTTTTGAGGTCGATGAGACTGATCAGCTGGACAAATTTTTAGGAAAGTATCGAGAAAGAAGGGATGCTGCCGAGGATCAGAAAAGAGAAGCGAGAAGAGTAAAAAGTCCAGTTAAAGTAAATCACACTCTTCTTACTTGTGAAGACAGTCAAGATTATTCTGAAAGACTAGATCAAGTTAATCAGGAGTACAACTCGGCTAGAATCCAAGCTATTCGCACTGATGTTGAGATAACTAAGAATGGCACGGTCATCGAATTAGAGGATCAATTATCAAACCTGTTGAGAACAACCCGAGCTCAAGCACAAAAATTCAATTTAGAACACAAGTGTGGAGGAATCTAAAATGTCAGTCAGAAATACTTTATTCGGAATCGCTGCTCTTTATTCAGGACTAGCTTTTGCTCAACCTAAAGAGGCAATTGTAGAATACAAAGCTCAAGCACAACAAGCTACTTCCGCAGCGGAAGCCTTAGTTAAAAAATATCAGGAGAAAGACTTCAAGCTAGGATGTGTTGATACTATTGACCTTTTTGACGCTTTTGATCAAGGAGCAAATGAACTAAAAGAGTTGTACGCTAAGATTCCTGAAGAACAAAGAAATACTCCCGAAGTAGTTGAAGCAACTGCTCGATTAAATGCTGCATTAAAAGGAGCTAATCAAAAATTAAAAGAAGATTATAACCAGAGATGCGGATTTTGTAACGGCTTAGAAAGAGACCAATGTGAATCACTAGATGATTACTTGACTTTAATTCAAGAAGGAATCTCTCAAGCTGATCGAATCATAGAAGGAGCTAACAAACTTGGTTGTAATAAGACCGATCAAGCTTATGATTTAGTTCAAAAATATATTCAAGGAGCTAAGGAGTTAGAAGAACATTCTCAAGATTATATTGGACTGTTAGACTTGGTCAAGAAAAAAGGATTATCTGAAACACGTCAGACTTTCTGGCAGAAATATCGGGAGTTAGAAAGAACGTTAGAAAGCAATAGGTGTAGGTAGAGAGATGAAAGGCTCAACTAAACTGGGATTTGCAGTTGGATTAACCTGCTTAGGTTTATCCTTACCTCATGCTATTGGATATGTTAGTGTAATTAATAATCGCCCGATAGTTGACACTACTCCTGCTTTCATGAGAAGACCAGAAAACCCGTATGTTAAACCAAGAGATGAGTCTATGCGTAAATGTACCCAAGGAGTTTACGACCGACATCTTAACTGCGTAGGAAATGGAATTAATGATAGTAGAGATCTATCTGATCTTCTAGATAGTGCTCTTCAATCTAGTATCGAACATACTTGTGCTAGAATCCATAATCGAGAAATGTTTGGATGTCTTTCTAGTGATGAAGCGAGATATTGGGACAACCGAGTAAGAGATTTTGAAAATGACCTCGAGAGGTATGAAAGATGAGTCTCAAAGGAATCATCGGAACTGCACTTCTGGGACTAGGATTAAACTATTGTGCCAGTATGCCTTTGAACTATCAAGGACAACCATTAACTCAAACTGAACAACAGAGATTTGTAGATCTTAAAGATAAAGTTGATTATTTGAAATCAGTTAGTAAAAAAGAATATGATAAAGCAGGTCAAGACTCCTTAGATGCAAGAACAGTAGACCAATATTATGATGCTCAAGCAAGATATACTTTATTTTGGGGAATGCAGATAAGCGATAAAGATCCGAATCTTAATCAGCGAGTCCAGCGAATTCTGGTAGGATACTCTCAAGAACTAGAAAATCCCACTGGAGTTGAAAGATGGGTTAATCAACCACACCAATCAGGAAGAAGGATGGTTTCTTCTCAAGGATTTGGAGATACTTGTCTTGCAGTTAAAAGAATTGATCCTCTTCTACAAAAAGAAGGAATTAAATTAGAGAATTATAGTTCCTCTTTCCCAATAAGAGAAGCGTCTCAATTTCTAGGGGAATTATGGGGAGAGAAGTATCGTTGTGAACATCAGTGAGGTAAATGCAAAATGACAAACCACAAAACATTAATTTTAGCTGGATTGACGGCTTTAGGAATAGCTGCTTGTGGATCAACTCCACAAACTTATCGACCAACTTCTTCTTTTCAGGAGAGAGAAATCACTCCTTGTGAATCTGCTTCCCCTAATGATTCCTCTTATGCGTTTGGATTTAGAGTTGTCGGAGATGATCAACAGAAATTATTTTACTCAAAAGCTGTAGGCATAAAAACCGGAATGATAAAAGTTACTGCTTTTAGTGATGATCAAGGAACAAGTTATCGTGCCGAAGGCACTACCCCGAATGATAAAGTTCATTCAGATAGCTTAAGCAACCGTTACTATCGAGATATGGCCGTTGGCTTTCTAGAAGAAGCAGATCTAATTGATGGAAAGAAGGACAAGTGTGTCTTGCCCAAGAGCATTGATACTCTGATGGATCGTTTATATCGGGAGAATGCAACTTACGATTTTGTTGGAGAACCTTCAACCATCAGTATTGATTCAGAAAGTTACTATTTATCCACTCAAGACGGAACCGGACATTATCAAAGAACAGAGACTACTGAAAATGGAGAGACCCAAGTCAGAGAAGATCTTAGCGGAAATCTTTCTAAAGAAGAGATCGTTGGCGGAGAAGGAGTTTCTGGAAAATGTGGATGGAATTATAATCGCGATATCGGAGATTGTGATTGGTCCATGAGAAGAGAAAAAGGAGATTGCGACTGGGATTTTAGAACAGATGGAAAATCACAAAGATGGCTAACGAATTGTCTTTCAGATGCAGATTACCATTACAATGCTTGTGCAGGACTTGCTGAAAGTAAGTTGAGTGGTTGTAGAGAGAGATAGAAATGACACGCTTCGGAAGATTCCCAGTAACTGGACATGAACCTGCTCGTTATGCAACTCAAGCATATCTAGCTTGTTCAGAAGAACCTTTTAGTATTGATGGAGTAATCAGAACCGAAGAAGCTGATGGTCGTTACAAGTTAGAAGGAGAAATGCAGATTTATTGGAACGGGGGATTAACCTCTAAAGTTAGAACTGCTCAAATTCCTTTAGAAGTAGAACTTCGAGGAGGAACCCCCACTACTAGAAAAAGATTTGGTAAAGTGATGAAAGGATACGTAAATCCCGATTTAAGAGTTACTTTAGATTACGCCTCTTTAGCAGAAGGCATTTCTGAACCAGGAAGAGTTGCGTTAGAAGAGTTAGCAGATCGCATTAGTGAATGGCAAACATCTCATCAAGAATCTAGAGGACAAGTTTCTAAGATGTATCAAGCTTGTTTACCTAATTCCTTACTTCAGCGAGTAATGGATCTATCTGTTGAAGATCGCACTAAAGTAAATTCCTTGTTAGTTGTTACAGCGATTGCTGAGAAGTTGACTTGGTCAGGATTCACATTGAAAGAATATGATGCTGAGAAGAAATTGTGCGTAAGTGAAGATCTTAAGGATAAGATTACTGAACAAGGAAGATATTATGCTCTTAATCATGAGATTAAAGTTGTCGATAAGATTGCCGATGTAACTTATGAATCTATGGCTCGCGCTAGAGGCAAGAATAAAGCTAGAGGTAAGATCGAAATGCCTTACTTGCATAATGCTACTTGGAGAGAAAGAAGACCAGGCAGGGTAACGATTATTTCTGGAGGAAACTAAAATGACTACCGCTGATGAAGCTAGAAGAAAGTTATTAGAAGTTAAATATCATCTTGAAGGAGAAGGTTTTCCCTGGATTAGTACTCAAGCGAATAAAGAGATATTTAGAGATTATTTAGAGAGAATTAAGGAAGAACAGTTTGGAAAAGATTTTTATGGGAATAATGGTGAAAGAGAACTACTTTTAAAATTAGCTGCAGGTGAACTGTTAAGAGAAGCAGGATTCTCTTTTGTACCACTAGGATATGCTACTCCTTTGGGAAATAAATTTTTTCCTCAAAAACAAGGAAATGGATGGGAACAATATTATGGGGGAATCGGAGGAGTTCCAATTAATCCATTAGATCCAGCTATTACTTATCGTGACAGTTCTCAAGGAACATGGAACGAACGCCAGAAGGAACCACAAACTATTGATGTTCTGATTGGCCACGATTTGAGAACCATGAGTCTTGGAAATATTGGAGAGATCAGTAAAGGACATTCTTTAGTTGTGATTTCTTTCTCTCCTTCAGAACATGCAAAAGCCAGAGATAAACTAGACCAACTAACTACTCTTTATGCTAAGGAATTGCTTTTTCATCAGAATTACTTTACTGGAATAATAAAAAAATCAACTAGATTATACTTTCATCCATTTCAGATGCAGAATCACGAAGCTTTGGGATCATTTATTTGTGATTGTAAATGTTATTACGGCAAAGATGCTTTGATGAAAGCGGTTTATGATGTTGAACCCGTGGATAAAGTAGAACTATTAAGGGTTAAACCCAGAGAAAAGATACAGAAAGTTAGATTTTCGAACCAAGGAGAGGGGATTTAAGATGTCTTATAAAAAGATTATCCCTTATATCTTATCTGCTGGACTAGCCTTAGGACTAGGCGTACAAGCATATCATCACGAGATTGAATCTCAAAAGTTAGAACTAAAATTAAAACAAGAAACTGGCCGCCGTATTAGAGAAACAGTTGATCTGGAAGTTGCTTTAAAAATTGTTTCAGAAAAGGGTGGAAATCCCAAAAAACTAGAATGTATCGCTAATGGTTGGAGAAGATTCATCAAAGAAGAAAATGATTGTTATGATTTAGAGAAATATCCAACCGGAGAAGAAGAAATTGGATTATTCCTAAATTTTGGAACTTGGTTGAATCATTATGAACATCAAGATAACTGTTTAGCCATGGCTCACTTCACATTTGATCAACACTATCAGAGATGTATGACGGATAATTATGGAGAAGACATTCTAGAAAAAAAGGAAACTCAATAGGTAAATAAAATGATATACAAACCAATAATTAATTATGTATTAGCAGCAGGAATCGCTTTAGGAGCTGCTTTAACACCAAGTACTACTTATGCTCATCCTCCATTAGGTAGAGCAGAGACAAGAATCACTAAATCCGATTGTCAAGCTCTTAGAAATAGCCAGAAAGAAAGATGTGATCAAGAATATGAAACTTCTAAACCTTATCTTACTTTGCATCAATGTGGTGTTAATTGGATAGATGGAAATGGTCCTCATTCTTATGAAGATAAAAAGTGTATTGACAAAAGAACCAGAAACTATAATGTCGTATTAGCAGAAATCAAAACTGATCTAAAGGAATGCAGAACAGAAGCTGATCGTGATTATCAAACTTGTCTTAAAGATAATGGTTTTGCTGAAAAGAAACATTATACTGCAGCAGATTTTATCTTTCCTTCTGTTTCAATTTCATATGATTCCCAAAGAAAATCTAAAGAAAAAGAGAAAAAAGGTTCTCAAGGGGATAATGTTAAGTGTACTTCCAATGAAGGGAATGAAAGATTGTGTTCTTGTCAACCTGCAGATAAACCTGTAGCAAAACCAACACCTAAAGCAGTTAAGAAGAAGAAATTAACTATCGAAGAGATCTGTGCTCAACAGAAAGCAGATGCGCAGGGGAGATGTTCTTATGATAGAGATCAGAATCTAGCCAGAACCAGAGAAGAGTTATGGGAAGAAGCCACTAGAACCGGGAATTATGAAGACTTTGGAAGAATGGTTGCTTTAGAAGAAGTTAATGCTCAAAACAAATACTCCTTGTGTGGAATAGAAGCAAGGTTAGGAGAATTTGAATGTACTAAGTCAGCTAAAGAAGAACAAGCTAGACAAGCTCAAGCTAAGAAAGATGCTGCTGCTAATCGGATAAAGGCTTATGAACTATGTGTGAAAGGATGTGGAAAAGCAGTTGGAGATTGTCATGCTGCAAAAAAGAAAAGAGCCAAAGAAATAAACTCCACTTACAGACACGGTGATTCTCGGGGAAAAAATATGGCCTTTAGAGAAAATGGTCGAGATTTTTTTGCTTGTTTCACAGAAGCAGAGAAACTAAGAGAGAAATGTTTACCTAAATGCGGGAAGAATCCTCATCCAGAACCAGAGTGGCAACGAGGAAGAATTCAAGGTTTAGATAAGATTGATACTGGATTCAGATAAAATTTATCCTTTTCTAGTTTCATTCATTTTTATCTTCCTTAAAGCAAACAAGAACCCCTTATACAGATCCGTCTGATGTAAGTCCCTGCTTTCAAAGACTAGCTGTTCTATTCTAGAAGTGATCAAAGGAACAACTTTAGAAGCGTTCTTGTACGGTTTACCCATCGAAGTGATAGTAGAGTCTTTACGTAAGATTCTGTCTTCAGACCAAGAAAAATCTGAATCAGTGAAATCACCATTACAATAATCATAACCTTTTAACGTTCCAGTACGACAATCAAAGAAATATGCCCAAGATCTTTGTTGGTCAGGAACATATAATCCCTTTTTAGTACGGAAGACGATTGGATAATCTTGTTGTTCACTAACAGTAATTTTATGATAAGAAATATCACTATGATAAACAGAAAGATGTAAAGGGTTACGCCGTTGATATTCATGAAGAATTTCAATATTAAACACCACCGGGATACCTTCTACCCCAGAATTGGGATTTACTATTTGATCATCTAACCTAAGATAATCACCGATATCTTTTTTCCAATCCAACATCACATCTGGACAAGAGAATCAGTTTAATAAGGATTGTGATACTTAAGGATAATAATACTTAAATATCAACTTGGGTCAGAAGAATTCTATGGGAGAATATTGGGACAAGATTAACCATCTGAATGGAGAACTTTCTTCTTGTGAGATGTTAGATCTGCTTCTCTTGATTAAGGGAGTAAAAAGTGTTTCTTCAAGCAAGTTTTTAAGATTGAATAACGAAGAAGGGCATAGATTTCTGGAAGGATTGGAGATAGGAAGTTGGTTTAAAAATGATCACGCTCATCTTTGGCGAATGGATAGAGTGAATAGTTATGATGACTTTCGCCTTCTGGAGATTCCCCCCATGAAAGAATTGATGTCTATGAGTGTAAGTGAAGGAGAAGAGTTCATCGCCAGATTTGATGAAAGAGAAGACCTTTATTTTAGATTATTGGGGATTCCAACCTGTTGTTCTACAGAATATTCTAAATCACCAACGTCATTTAATCGAGAATATTTGTCCTTACTCCACGCAGTACATCAGAAAGGAGGAGATGGAGTACTTTATTCTCAAGTAGGTTTATTCTATGCTCCCTGCAACTTAGATTGTCAAGCTACTAAAGACTTAGATTTAAGTAATTGGCTTAAAGCAGAAGCTCCAGAGTTATGGCAGAGAGAGTTTGAAGAGTTGAAAAGTCATATTTATAACCCATACTTAACTAAACCGCTTACTCGAGAAGAGCTCCTAACTATGTTAAGAAGTAGAAGAGAAACTACTTCTCCAACACTGCCTTAATCCTTCTTACTCCCGCAGCTACTGACTCTTCTTTCTGAATCTTGAACTTGCCTAACTCAGAAGTGTTCTGTACATGTGGACCCATACAAATCTCTTTAGAATATTTACCGATAGTATACACAGAAACTTTCTCTGGATACTTAGCGCCAAATTCTCCGTGTGCACCTTGAGCAAAAGCATCCTTAACCGGCATTTCTTCCCTAACTACAGGAGTATGAGTTTGAATCATGTGATTGACTTCTGCTTCCACTTTCTTGATCTCTTCCTCAGTTAGTTTTCTGTCAAAGTTAAAATCAAACCTTAATCTTTCTGGAGTGATGTTAGATCCTTTCTGTTTTACTTCAAGAGAAACAACTTTACGTAAAGCTTCATTTAAAAGATGAGTTGCCGTATGCAATTTAGTAGTGTCTTCATTAGCTTCAGATAATCCACCTTTAAACTTCTTTTCTGCTCCCACTCGAGACAGTTCTTGATGATGTTCAAATTCTTGTTTAAACCCCACAGCATCAACTTTAATCTTGTTTTCTGCAGCTAATTCTTGAGTCATCTCTAAGGGGAATCCGTAAGACTGAAACAATAAGAAAGCTTCCTTACCTGGAATTTCTTTATACTTAGCCGCCATCTTCTCAAACTCTTTCAGTCCCTGTTCTAAGGTTAAATTAAATTTGTGTTCTTCTTTCTCTAGCTCAGACAATACTTTTCCGTTATTTTGTAAAAGTTCAGGGTAAGATTCTTTGTAAGTATCAATAATTATTTTAGCAATCTCTACTGCAAAACATCCACCAATACCAATCAGACGACCAAGGCAGACAGCTTTACGGATTAATCTACGTAAAATGTAACCTTGATCAACATTAGAAGGAACAATACCATTTTGGTCTCCTAACAAGAAAACTGCTGCGCGAAGATGATCAGCAATGATGCGCATATATTTCTTTTCCGCAACATACTCTTTTTTACTTAACCTTTCAATCTCTTTAATGATAGGCAAGAATAATTCGGTCTCGTAAGAACTTTCTTTTCCAGATAATACCGCTAAAGTTCTTTCATAACCCATTCCGGTATCCACATTTTTCTTTTGAAGTTCTTCTAAAATTCCGCCTTCTTTACGATTATAAGTCATAAAGACATTATTCCAAATTTCTACCCAAAGATTATCGGTTGGATCAAATACCTTAGGGGCGGGACCAGCACCTTTCCAATAGAAGATTTCCGTGGAAGGGCCGCAAGGACCGACATCTCCGGCACTCCAGAAATTGTCTTTACCAAGATAAGCAATTCTTTCTTTAGGAACACCCAAACCACTCCAAAATTTAGCCGATTCTTCATCACGAGGGACAACTTTGTCTCCTTCATAAACAGTAAAAGCCAAGTTGCTTAAAGGAAGTCCTAACCATTTTCTATCGGTTAAGAATTCAAAACTCCAAGCGATGGATTCTTTCTTGAAATAATCTCCTAAACTCCAATTTCCTAACATCTGGAAAAAAGTATGATGAGTATTATCCCCAATATTTTCAAAATCTACGGTACGAATACACTTCTGAATATTAGCTAAACGTTTACCCAAAGGATGAGTTTGTCCTAATAAGAAAGGGATTAAGGGTTGCATTCCGGCAGTATTAAATAAAACGCTGGGATCGTTTACCGGGATTAAAGATGCAGAAGGAATAATCACGTGTTCCTTGCTCTTAAAAAAGTCCAAATATTTCTGTTTTAGTTCAAATGCTTTCATAAAGGGAAGAGTAAAAGCGGGATTTATATATTTTTATGTTAGAAATGCCCTGTCTGGAGAATACCAAGGATATACACAAGGGAGTTTAACAAACTTTAGCACTCAACAAAGATTTATATAACTAAAAGATTTCCTTAGTTTAATGAAGACAATCGGTATCCTAGCTGGAATGGGACCAAAGTCTACTGCTCCGTTTATTGATTTAGTGGTAAATCAATGTCAAAAACAATACGGAGCAAAGTATGATGAAGATTTCCCCCACCTCATTATTTATTCATTACCAACACCTTTCTTTATTGACAAACCGATAGATCATGAAAAGATGAAAAAGGTTGTGCTTGAAGGTCTTAAAAGATTAGAATCATTTGATGTTGATTTTATAGCTATACCTTGTAACACAGTTCATACTTATTTTGATTATTTCAAAAAATCAATCAAGACCCTTTTACTTAACATCGTTGAAGAGACATTAAAGAATCTTGATCAAAAAAAACATAAGATAGCCGTATTAGCAACAGTGCCCACCGTAGAATCCAAGGTATATCAGAAAGGAATAGATAAGTCTGGTTCAAAGTATATCTCTAAACCAGAATGGCAAACTTCAGTTAATGATATTATTAAATCAGTAAAAGCTGGAGAAATTAAAAAGGCGAATTTATTATGGAAGAAGTTATTACAACTAATAACCAAAGAGAGTGTTGATACAATTATTATTGGTTGCACTGATCTTAACGTTCTTGACAAACCAAGAAATATTACATTTATTGATTCTACTGACAGTTTAGCCAAAGCAGTGGTTAAGAAATATTTAACACTTAGAGGTTAGAATAATGAAAAAAATTGCTCCAAATATTACCAGACAACGTTTGCTGATAGAAGGTTATTTTGATAGGGATGTTGTAGAAAAAGATATTGTTTCTTTTTTCAATGGCATCACTAAAGAACTAGAACTAAAAGTTTATGGGAAACCAACCATTCATTCTACTGGAAACCAGGGAAAGAAGATTAATCAAGGCTTTGATGCTTTCATACCCTTAATTGATTCTGGGATTGCCTTATATGTTTGGGGTAATGCTAAATTCTTTTCCACGGTGATTTACACTTGTAAGAGCTTTGACGTAAAGAAAGCGGTTAAGTTTACAAGAACATTTTTTAACAGCAAGAAATCTACTTATCGAAGCTTCTAAATGTTTATTTATTCTCTGAAGATATAATCCCCTTTTTCTTCATAAACAATGGCTCCTTTAAACGTGTCACCCTCATTGTAAAGAGGTGATTGGTATGCTTGATTAAGAATAGCTGCAACTTCATTAGCAGTATCTTCATGGGTACCACCAGAATATGTTGCTTGTAGCAGGTAATTTATGCCCCCTTCTTTAGCTTCTTGAGCAATCTTAGATAATCGAGGATCAATTTTTCTTAATGCTCCCTTTGGTCCGATTAATTCATCCATCCCTTCTACTAAAGAGAGTTCTAATTGTGAAGGAGTATTAACCATATCACGAATTGTAGGTAATTCTGTTTCAATCTGCTGTCTTGTAGCATGACAGTAAAAGAACCCATATGCTTTTCCGATAGCCATAATTTTTTAAGGATTAGCAAGTATATAAGGCTTTCCCCATTTAACTACTTAGTGATAGAGACAAAGAGAGTTAGCACAAGAGGGTTTAACAAACTCTAAATTGTGTTTATTGATATAAAGAGTAATATCCTATTTTTATTCGAGAACAAAAAGTTTATAACTTCTTAATATCTTATTAAAAACATGCGGATTAGAAGACTAAGGAAAGAGGATGCAACAGAAGTTTCTAATATTATTAGAAGATGTCTTAGAGAAGTAAACAGCAAAGACTACCCTAAAAAAGTTATTACAAGTTTATATGATTTTTTTACTCCAGATTTAATTATTAAAAATATGAGCGACCGGACGATTTATGTTGCAGTTGAAAAGGATAAAATTATTGGAACGGCAAGTTTGAAAGAAGATACTGTATTCACAGTTTTTGTTAATCCAGACCTCCATGGAAAAGGCATTGGATCAAAATTAATGGACAAAGTAGAAGAACTAGCAAAAAAAGAAGGGTATCAAGTACTAAAAGTTCCTTCTGGTCTTTCGTCTGTTGAATTTTATAAACATAGGGGATACAAAGAAGTTAAGAGAGTTCATTCAGTAGATCACGGAGACACTATCGAGATGGAAAAAAGGTTATAAATTTAAATTGATAATGAAAATGATTATCTTAAAAGGAAAAGTCCATACAGGCATAGGTGATTTCTCAAAAAAGATGGAACAAATTCCCGGACTCTTAGAGGCATATCTTAAAAAAAACAGGAATGAGGTTTTTCCCAGGAACATTAAATCTTGAATTAAAAGAAGAATGGGAAAATCCGAAAAAAAATAATTCGATTAGAAAAAGAGGAATATGGAGGAATAGTATCAGTAAGCATTATTCCTTGCAAGATTTTTGGAAGAACTGCTTTCATACTAAGACCGGATTACAGAAAAGAAGCAATTATTAAGAAACCAAAAACAATTATTGAGATTGCTTGTGATGTTCATTTAAGAAAAACATTTAATATCAAAGATGGAGATGAAGTAACTGTTGAGATATAAGAGGTTGTAATCTCTTATTCAAGAGGAGATTATTTCAAGGGATTCAATTATCTCATCAGTGCCTTTAAATATCATCAAAAAAGAACAGTTTAGAAGTAATACTTAACGGACCAAGCAGCATTATAGCCATAAGAGATCCCTTTGGAAACATCTCCACCAACACCCAGTTCTAAATCCTTATAATTCACTCCAAAACGGAATTGATTAACGCTTAATCTCTCTCTCCCAAAAGAATCTAGGCGGTTTAAATCTAAGTTCACTCCATACTTTTTATCAAATCGGTGACTGAACCGAGCACTAGTTAACAATTCTTGTCGATACTTATCTTGTAGATCAACTACTCCTTGCACGTATAGCCTTACAAAGTCCGTTTTTAAGTAATATCTCACTCCGGTTCGAGGAACAATTTTTCTTCCAGAGATCATTTGGGTATCTAACATCACTTCTAGTCCTCCCAACAAAGGGAAGGTGGTATCAGTCAAAGTAGAATGACTTAATTCTCTCTTAACTTCAGTAGAAGCTCGACATCCTTCTAAAAAGTCAAATAATTGTCTTATAGGCTCTTTCTTCTTTACTTTAACCACCGGAGCAGGATGAGATAGAGAATGACTCAGATCAGAAGAATATCGTGGTTCTGCTTGTAAAGGTTGAGCTAGAGCTAAATAAGAAGCGAGTGCTAAAGCTGATAGTTTTCTTAACATAATAATTGAAGTTAGGGTTCTATTTAAAAAGTTAATGAAAGAAAAATAATAAAATAATATTAATACAACATATTAGAATTAAACCTAGGAATAGGTCCGTCACAGTAAGGACAAGCTTTAGGCATATTCTTTACCGGATCATACTTGAACACATACTTACAAGCAGCACATCTGCATTGTACTTGAGAACTTCCAGCAACCGGTTTAAACCAAGATTTTTGCTCTTCTCTTTTATGTTTAGCTGCCCGTTCTAAGAATTCATCCTCTTTATCCCAACCTGGAGCTTTAGGTACTAAAGGTTCTTCTTTAGGAACAGCAGTATTCTGAACTTTAATCTTTTCTTTAGTCCCTCTAAAACATTCGGGACAGACCATCATCTTATAGTCATAATGCATTCGGAAATCACTAGCGGCAGCTTCATTACCGCATTTTCGACATTTGGCTTTAACGCCCTGATTAAAAAGTACCATATTTCAAGTGGAGTTAGAAGTGATATTTATACTTTATTCTTTTTTGATGTACTTGTGAGTAGTTAATTAGCTTTAAAAATGCGGAGAATATAACAATAGAATGCACCCGTTTTTTAAGAAAGTCGAAAAGATTAATCATCATTTGATTTTCCCAGCGATTTTAGTCCTATTAGTGATTATTGTATTAGAATTATTCTTTCATGTAGAAAACGAAACTGCTATTTTAGTAATAGAAATTGCGGATTATTTAGTTCTGGTCGTGTTTGTAATAGATTTAGGTTTCTTAGCCATCCATGCTAAAAGTACCAAATTCTTTTTCAAGAATTATTGGTTGGATATTTTAGCAGTGTTTCCATTTAGCATAGCTTTTGGGTTTATGGGAGGGATTTATAGGTTGCTTTCTGTTTCTGAAGAAACGGTAGTGATGGGACAAGTACTGTTTCATGAAGGGTTAGAAGTAGAAAAAGCTGCGGCTAAAACAGAAAAGTTTGCTAAGATTGGAAGAGAATTTAAGGTAGGAGCAAGAGTAGTGAGAATATTTACTAAGACCAGATTTTTCAGTAGATTTCATCGAAAGAAGAAGGAACATCTAAGGGTTTAATACGCAGTGGTTATGGTTCTGTGATGAATTTCATCATTAGGATAATTCTCTCTTCGATACAACCAAACATAATCATTAACTTGCATTGAAGTAACTGAAGGGAAATGCTCTCTAACAAACTCAGTTATTTTATTGATAACATAAATAGTACTAGCTCTAATCTCTACCTCTTCTTCACTTCCAGCAGTGATCTCAGTGGGGGATAAGATCTTCTGTTCTAATAGCGGAGAATATTCAAATATTCCTTGCCGATAGAATACTTGAGGTAAACGATAATCAGCACAAGCACTTAATTCTTCCATTCCAGAAAGAGAATGATAACAGTTATGAACATCTGAAGCTAACAACTGAGCACGTTTATTAAACTTAATTAGTCTTCCTTTATAGAAAGACTCATCACGGAAGAAAGGAAACTCTTTCACCAATATATTTACTAGATTCGAAGTATCATAGTTTGATACTTTAATCAAATTTACAAAATCACTTCCAAATCCATTACAAGTTATCTCTCCCAGACTTCTAAGTATCTCTAGTCTTTGGTCCAATAAAGGAATCTCCACATTACCTCGGAGAATCTGTTCTAATTCCGGTCTACTTAGTTCTTTCAAGTAAGTTGGATCGTAGATAGGATATCCTTCTTCAATTGCTCTGCCCAGAGAGACAATCAAAGCTAATGCTCCTTCAGATCGCTGATTATTATGAGAAACACCCCATTTTGGATCTCCCCAATAACAGAAACTTATTGCATCCTGTACAAACATCCTCCCTAAAAGAACATCTTTAGGGTTAAGTTGAGGATATATCTCTAACCAATGGTGTAAAGAATCAATCTGAATCGAATCAGCAAACCTCTTAATCTTATCAGCACTAATCTTTACTTGAGTTGCATTGTTGATTACAAAATTAATATTCTCAAGTTCAAGGGAAGGGGTCATCATTGTAGAAGGATTAAATTAATAGATATAAGATTATTTGATTATTATTTTACAATAATAAAGTTTATATAGAAATATTATTTATATAAGTAAAATGGACAAATTAGATCAGAAATTACTACTAGAATTGATAAGAAATTCCCGTACTCCTTTAACTCAACTAGCCAAGAAAATTAAAGCATCTAGAGAAGTGTTGAATTATCGTATTAATAAGCTGGTTAAAGATAAAGTAATTCTGGAATTCACTACAGAGATAAACTTAGATAAATTAGGATATATCGGTGCAGCAGTATTTATTAAAGTAAAGAATAGCGGAGAGAAAGAAGTTAGAGAAGTTATTAAGACCTGTCCGTTTGTCTCTTGGGTAGCAGAACATTCAGGAGTGTGGAATTTTATATTCTCAATCTATGGAAAAGATAACGACCAGTTAGATCGAAGATTTTTACAGTTATACCACCAACTGAAAGAACAGATATTAGAACATCGATTTGTATTACATCGCAAAACGGAATTTTTTTATGAAAAGTATGTAACCCTGCCCGAGATTAAGATAGAGAAGAAAGAAAAAGACGTTCCAGTTAAAATAGACCCTGTAGATTTGAAGATCCTTGCATCTTTGTCAAGTAATTCTAGAAGAGATTGTGTTTCCTTATCTCAATCTTTAAAGATCACTCCTCCGGCTATTGCTCAACGGATAAGAAAATTAGATAAAAGTGGAGTGATTGAAAAATATTCTTTATTTGTTGATGTTTCTAAATTAGGATTATATCAATATAGTGTTATCCTTACCAATAAGAATGTTAATGATAAAGAAAGATTAATTAGATATTGTTCTCAACATCCGAAAGTATCTTTCATTGCCGAATATGTGGGAGACCCATTCTTTGAGTTGGGGATTATAGTGGATGACCCATACAGATTACGTTCAATATTACAAGAGATAGAAAGTGCTTTTCCAGAGAATAGAATTATGGAAGTATCTTTGTTTCAGAAAGAGTTTATCTCTATCGGACCGCCAAAGTGTGTTTTTGAGAAATAGAAGATATAAATCTTTAAATACTTCTGGGAATTACCACCGAACTAATTGTTTTTCTCCATCATTTACGTAAAAAGCAAAAATCCCTTCCTTCTTAATAACTAAAGCGGCAGGTTGATTTGCTCCATAATTGGGAGTCATTCCCACATCAAGATCAAAAGCTCTTCCAAAATAAGAGGTGATCTTTTTATGAGGAGTATGACCAGTAACTAAATAATCTACTTTTAATCTCTGAACTAATTCTTCTATCTCTGGTTGAGTACTTTGATCAAACCTTCTTTCCCAGAAAATACTTTTGGCACCAGGATCAAACTTTCTGGCGGTTCCACCCATATTAAATGAATCTGTGCCCATTCTTCTACGATGGTCTTGAGTGTAAACTCTGATACTTCCATGATCTCCAGATTGAACAGGAATATCTGCATGAGAGAAAAGGATTTTTTTACCACTAAAGTTAGCTTGGAAGCAAGGTTCTAAACCACGTAACCATTTTCCAATATCCCCATCATGAGACATTCTTTGTACATAATTTGAGAGGGCAGTTTTGGGATCAGGTCCAAACTCTTTAATGAATTCCATTCCCCCATTATATGCGTGCATACTTCCTTTTCCAAATACTAGTGTCAATCTTACTTCCTCCCAATCGGCAGTAGGACTTAAGGAAGCATTTACCTCTCGAACTAAATCTAAATCCGCTAATGCTAGTAATTCGTGATTCCCAGGCAAAAGGTGTACTCTTTGAGGATTGTTACACTCTAGCTGTTGATAAGTATCAATTATCTCTAAAGCATGATCTCCTCGATCGATTGAATCTCCGGTCGACGCTAAATCTACCCAAGATTGAAGAAGAAGTCTTTGTCGGTCTAAGAAAATACCATAAGTTTGATCTAAGCCAGTAAGAAGAGCATCTAAAGCAGGATAGTGTCCGTGAAGATCTCCGATAGCAATCAAGTATCTTCCACTCATCGGATAACTTATTGTTCTAGCAAGATCTTTCATTTATAATCTAGAAGAGAAGGATTATTTAAATGTTTTGTTACTTTGAAGTAACGTTAAAATAAAAAGATGGACCGAAGGGGATTCGAACCCCCGATCTTCGCCGTATTCAATACATTTACAAACGTTTCAAATCAGTGAGCGCAAGCTCGCTCTCTTTTGATCAAACTTTTTGTAAAAGTTTGTGAAGGCGACGTCATAGCCGCTGGACTATCGGTCCGATAAATTAGAACTGATGGAGGTATTTAATAAGATTTTCTATTGAAAATTATCTTACCCAGGGACCACATAACTACACCACTAAATAGTAGTATAATTTCCATAATATTTATAAATAAAGCTCACTTCTAGCAAGTATGAGTCAAAGACTTGATGTAATCTCATTACAACGAGCTTTTGAGACAGTTTGCTCCTCTTTAAATGATTCATTTTCTTTTCAACGAGAAGATATGTCTAGAGAACTCTTCCTAGACCAGAATAGATTCTATTTATCCTTCTTAGAACAAAAACTTAAAGCAACTGGAATCCCGCAGTCAGAACTTACTGTTTACGATGTAGGGTGTGGAGACGGAAGACTGTTTTTAGGGTTAGCAGGATTAGGATATGATTGTGTCGGAGTAGATCGGTCTCTCTGGACAGTGATCAAATTACATGGAACCATAGAATCAAAAGGATTACAATCTACTGCTCAAGCAACCAGACAAGACTTATCTGAAGAGAGATTAGTCCCGATAGAAAAATCAGCGGTCTTATCTTTACATTGTTGTGGCTCATTAGCAGATTATGTTATCAGAGATTGCAGAAAAGGAAACCAACCAGAAGTGGTAAGTATCGTTCCGTGTTGTTACAACCTTACCAACCCAATAGAGATGTTAAAAAACTTAAAACCATTGTTTAGAGAATATACTCCTCAATTATTATATGATGCAATTAATTTTGCTTGGTTAGTTAGTTGTATACATCTAAATGCTCTTCCAACTAAAGAAATTAAATCTACCACCCATGCAGAAAGAGTGATCTTAGCAGGCAACTTAGGCAGAGCAGCAGAATTTATGGATAATGTTCGCGCTTTAGCTCTAACTAAGATGGGATATGATGTAACCATCGCTAAAGTCTGGGACGCTCAGTCCCATTGCTTGATTTACGGAAGAAGAAGAATAGTCTGATTAGTTCTTTAATTCAATCATCGTCATCTTCTTCATCTTCACCAGAAGAACCAGAAACCGTCTTAGCAGCGACACTTTTATTTTGTAGTTCTGAAGAACCAATCACCTGGTTTAGATTCCCAAGATAATAACTATCCAACTGGTTCTTAGCACCGCTAGAATGTGATCCTTGGCCGCCTTTAGTAGCAAAACTTTGAGTTCCGTCTTTACCACAATCTCTCAGAATAGCTGAAGCTCCACCGGAATGAGAAGAAGTTAGAGAAGTGAAATCGTAAACCTTATTGTTAATAATCATCCAACAATCAGCAGCAAGGTTGTGTTTAGCTACTTCGGAAGTACTTAACATTAAAGGAGAGTTGACTGAAGTGCGGATATTCGCTTGAACAGGGACATCTTGCAGACCCAACATCCAAATCATAGTTAAAGATACTAAAAATACAAATCCGATTAAGATTGAGATTCCAAAAATAAGTTTACTGATTTTCATAGTAATTCAAATTCCTCCATATGAACGTGCTGTTTATTGAGTGATGAAGATAAAGAGTGTATCATAGTTATCGGCCCGCAGATGAATATTTCCTTACCGTTTAATCCCTTACTTTCTTTCTCAAGAAAAGAAACATCAATCCTTCCTTGAGTAGAACTGCAGAAAGGAATTACTCTAAAATTATGGTGAATCTTAGCCAAGTGATGAAGTTCTTCTACAAAAACGGCTTCAGACTGCTCTTTGAAACAATAATACAAATCAATCTGAGGCTCAGAACCAGTTAAACTCCTCGCCATACTTAAGAAAGGAGTAATTCCTATACCCCCAGCGATCCATATTTGAGCTTTGTCCTGGAGAGGATTAGAAAACTTACCAAAAGGACCTTCAATCTCTGCTTCAGTTCCCACTTTTAATTCTTTAATCTTAGAAGTAAAGTCTCCAAGGTTCTTAATAGTTAAACGAAGATGGTTTTCTGAGGGAGAAGAAGAAATGGTAAACGGATGTAATTCCTTAGGAATTTCCTTAGATTTAAAACTGATGAAGAGATATTGACCAGGGATAAAAGATAATTTCTCTTTTTTAGGAGTAAGAGTGATCTCGGTAATCATCTTGTTTAATGGTTTAACTTCACTTACAGTATATTTATACTTCTTAACTAGATATTTAGGGAATAAAGTTCTGTAAATAAAAGCTAAAGTTCCTAAAGTGATTAAGATCAGGAAATAGATCTTAAGGGAGAGATGATTGGACACGTCGCTAGGGATTAATAAAACATGAATACTAGCGATAATAAAAGCTACCCCCAAGAACTTATGGGTAAACTTCCAGTGATGATATTTTATTTTTACTAAGAAAGTTAGGATCAGAAATACTTCCATTAATACTAACGCAATTATTCCAAAATTAATTGCTGCATAAGATCCTGGAAGGAGGAATTTTAGAGCAGCTAAAGCAGAGGTAGTTAACAGCCTAGTTGCTAAGAATAAAGGATGAAACAATAATAATACAAAGGAAGTAGTTCCGATCCAATGATGAGCTTGATATACTCGGTCTAAAGCATAAAACCATCGTTCTAAGAACTTAAACCGAGTGCTTAAGATCATGGAAATGGAGAATAATACCATTCCCAAAATTCCAGTTATTCTACCTAGGTTAGTCATGGAGGAAGAAAAGTCTGTAAATCTAGTAGAAAGAGGTTGAATAGCGATCCACATTAAGAAAGGGATGAGAATTAAGATTGCTACTAATAACCACCCAATATTCTTCTTAAGATAGTCCATGATTAATTAAGGCTAGATACCCCTATATAAAATTATTGGAGGAGTACTCTACCTGAACATTAATTTATGAGTATTACCTTTTTTAGATATTGCGATAATTATTAAGTAAAATTTATAAATAATATCTAATTTAAGTAATATAATGATTATTTATAATCCCCATAACGAACAACTATTTAAAGCACGTATTAAAGAAGCTGAAAGAATATTAACTCAAATTCCGGCAAAATACTGTTTTATTACTGGCTCTTTCCTTTACAAAGAATATTATAAAGATATTGATATTTTTGTTCTAACTAGATCAAAAAAAAGATTGGCCCTAAAAAATAAGAAAGCTAAGGTAACGGTTATAGATTTCAATGATCTTTCTTCTCTCTTTTATCATTCCATCTCTAAAAGTTGCCTAGCAAAAGATATTCTTCCCAGCAAACCATTAAAAGTTACTTTTTCAGATTATTGGCAAGTGATTAATGAGGCTATCCCAAATCTGCTTAATCAAAAGGGAAATTTTCAGAAAACGATTCGTTTTCTGGTCCTTTATACGGAATATTTTAGAACCGGCGAAATATTGGATACAGTTCAGCTTAATCAAAAGATAAATTCTTTTAAGAAGTATCTTGATGTAATTGAGTATATTAAACGAGAGTTGCCAAGTATAGTACGAAGAGAAGCCAAACCATCTTATATTAAACGATTCTTTTACACCCAAGCAGGCTATTACAGAGATCTACAAGAATATGAAGCACAAAGATATTTATATCAATTAACTCATGAAGTAACGAGAGGTATTGCTCATGGTTAACTCAAAAGAGTTCAAAGATAAAATAGAAACAAGTATCTCACAAGAATATAAAGTAGAGTTTTTAGGAAATAATTTTGACCAGATAGTTAATCTCCTTACGGAAAGTAAAGCAGAAAAGATCTACCAATGGATTAAAGATATTGTAGATAGAAAAATCCAACCCATTACTATCGGCTCGAAAAAGCCGTACAAAGAGTGGGCCATAAATGAACTTTTAACCTTTCGTTATCCATTCAGTATTGAAAATACGGAATACAGGGTCCTGTTTGTCAAAGTGAAGAATTCTGTGTACATAGAGTTTCATTTAGGTGACCATAAGTATTATGATAAAGTTAGAAAAGAGTTGGATCTGAAGAAAAGCAATTATTAAAAAAAAGATTATTCAATCAGGCGTTCTCGTAATTCTCGTAGGGCTCTTTTGGCACGATCTGGAGAAGAGAATATTCCTTCATTAGACATGTTAACTTCAGTTCCTTCTCTCCTTAAAACGTCGGCTTGCAAAACAGGAACATCATGAGCGAGATCAGCAAAAAAACAAAATCTTTCAAGAGTTTCACCGTCCATAGGATGAGTTAAAAGATATCTTAAATTAGCCTGATCTTGTTTACCAATGGCTAGACTAACATAAATTAACCATTCAGTCATTTCTTTTACTTCTTCCCGAGCAAAACCAGTTAGGTAATCTTTAAGTAACTGGTCAGTTGAAGCTTCTAAAGTATCATACCACAAAGGCACCCTTACTTTAACCTCATCAAGAGTAGCAAAGCCAAGGATTACTTTCGGATTATATAACTCTTCAACAACTTTAATCCCAGAAAAAGGATCTTCTTTAGAAGCTTCACGTAGTTTGTCGGCTAATTCTTTTTTCATATAAAACCCAAATGCCCCAGGGAATAATGCTAACGGGTCTTTTGCCCAGAACCAACTCTCTGGACTTCGCTCAATAATCTCACTTAAAACTACACCTGCTTGTGCCTCATGAGCCGTTCCCCAGACATCAGTTTTACTTTTAACTTCAAATCCAGTAGCAGTTTTTTCCCAACTGATAGAATGATAACCATTATTTCCTCTTCCTTTATCCCAATAAAGGGGAGGCAATCCATAACCAAAAGGTAAATCAGATCTTTGAACTCCTAGAATCAATGTTTCTTCAGTCATTAAATACTAAGAACTTAACGGATATTTAAAGATTATGGGGATAAAGAATAATGTTCAAGTAATCAATAAAATTAGAAGATATGGACCTTAAATAGGTTTATCTGTAGCAACGTAAGCATATTTAATATCCCTTCGTTCAAAAAATGTTTTAATGGAAGTAGCAATCTCTCCTCCCCTGCTTTGGTAAGTTCCACTGGCATTTATAAGAGCTTGATAGCTTCCTTCTCTTAGAGTAGAATTAACCTTAAGAGCACTCTTACTACCACCAAGATCAAGAGCTAATTGAAAACCTAACAACACTTTCTTCCCAAAGTATAAAGATAAAAACCCACCCCTTAATCCCCCCCCGGTAAGAGTTTGGATATATCGAGTTCGATAATCGGTAAAGCTTTCTTCATCTTTAGGGACAAGGTAGGCTTTTAAGATACGATCTTCCAGTTCGACAAAGTCTTGATCAAGGAATTCTTGAGATTGAGTACGTTCTATCACAGTCTTGGATACTTGAGTTACCTCTGCAACCTGGGCCCAAGTACACTCAGCAATTATTTTATATTCTGTCCCAATTGACTTTCTGGCCATATCTTTATGATAAGATAAAGAATTTATAAATATTAGTGAATTAGAATAGTTATACTCTAGAAAGAGTATTTCTAAAAGGGGAACACTTAAAATGTTTGTTTAACTTCCAAACGAGACAATTCTCGAACGACTTCAATTCCCCTATACGTTTGAATATTTGATTGAAGATGTTTTCCATGCTTAACCAGAGCGTATGCTACCACCACTTGCCTCTCTTCTTCCCTAAATGCTCGAGGGATTGAGAATTTATTAAACTTATATAATACGGGATCTTCCTCTTTAACTTCTAGGGCAGCATAACCCGAGAAAGAAGTGGGATTTGCTGAAAGAATTCTCCAATAATCCTCAAATAAGCCAGTGGAATGTTCTGGAACCATTACATTCCTTAAGGTAGCGGAAATCTCTTCTCTCCATTTTTTAGGGAGGTTACTTCCGGCATTAGGGGTAGAGAAATTAAACCCTCGATACCAGAGATAATGACTTACTGAAGAGGAAGATGTTTTTAAGGTATATTTATCTCTTCCTGGTCTGTCAACCACACTAGTAAACTTATCATTCGGAACTTGTGCTAATTTAACAGATTTGATTTCATCCAGAAAGAGATGAATACTTTGCTGCATAAAACCTTGGTCGGCTACATCAATCATCAAATAAGCGGGAACATCGTTGTCTTCTAAGCCAGTTTCTACCAGGAGATTAGGGCAAGAACATCCCATAGCGGCTCTTTCTCCACTACCGTGAGTTCCGGTGGTAAAGAAGTAAGGTAAATGTTTAACAAATTCAAATTCTACCGTATCGTGTAATTCTTTTGTACCAAGAGCAGCAGACAAGAACATTTCCAATTTATATCTTCCTGAGAAGATAGTATGGGCATAAGGTAATCCTTTCTCTTCTCTTTTTGGAGAAATGATGGTGGATATCTGTACTGCGTTAGCTTCCGTTGGATGGTTTAATATTACTTCGTATAATAAGTCATTTATCTCTTGAGCGAGACCACCAAGAAGTTTTGGATCAATAGTTCGTTTAAGATTACTAAGCTTTTCCTCTAAAGTGGAATTGGTTCTTTCAATATAATCATTTGGGCTAGACATTGAGTTAACTCCGTTCAATAACATCTAAAAATAATCTTTTTCTTTGCTAATGAGGGGATATTTAAAAAACTTTCTTCAGTGGAGGTTATACTTTAATGTATCCTACACCATTACCTGCGAAGAAAGTGATATGCTTGCCTTGTTTTAATCTCCGATTGGTGATTGTTCCTCTCGTATTGAAGAGGACCAACGGAATATTACTGCAATTATCCATTCCACCATGATTACAATAGGACGGGAAAGTTGAAGCTACTGCTGCTTCGATATTTGGGATATAAGTTCCTAAGTAAACATCACCTGTACATAACCAATATCCAAAACCGTGTGGGTGATCCTTGCTTATTCTTTCATGCTCTTTATACTTTTCACTAAATGGTTGATTCCCATAAACAGGTTCAATTCTAAATAATGGTAAGGTAATTCCTTCAGCAGGAGTTGAACCAAAAGCAAAGTTAGTTTTGATTACTCCTTTTTCTTTTTTCCAACTGCATTCGGTTTTGGTTCTGTCCTTTTTTCTAAATACTCTTGTTTGCAGGACGCAGTTTGGTTGAGCAGTAAATTCCATGGCATGAACACCATCATCCTTTGCATATTTTTCTAAAGACATCACTCTTCGATATAAGTCAACGATTTCGTAAATGGTGTCTTGTTGGATATCTGCAAATCCCATTAACTGTTCCATACTAAACTTACTTTCACTTGCTATTTGAACATCAATTAATCTCTTCCCTGTGGGAAGAACATCCACTACAAATCCGATGCTCTTGGGTTGAAAGTATAAGAAGTATCTATGCTCCTTGTTAGGATGTTCAGCAATCAATCCAGAATATTTTGATTCAACTTTCTTTTGGGGAAGTATTTGGAGTTCAGATAAGACCTCTTCAGGATCAAGAGCCTTTGCATCACAATATTCTCTGAAGAAGGTGGTTCTTCTAGCTAAGAATTGGTCTAGCTCTGAATTTCCAGTTGGTTGTAATCTGATAAAATTAATTGCTTCTTCAACAGAATTGATGGTGTATGAGCCAAGGATCAAAGAGTGATTCTCTCCCAGCTCAACACTCTCAAAAACTCCTTCGAATCCGTCTATTTCTCTCCAATGATTACTTCTGACTATCACTCCTTCACGAATGTGTTCCTCTCCCACATTTTCTGGAACAGGAATAGAGGGATCTTGAGAAGCAATATATTCTAAGGTTAATCGTTTTGCTCCTTTTTCTCTAAGTTCTGCTTTAGTGAACATGTTGGGTCAAAAGAGAGGGTAATTTATTAAACTTATTAAGTAAATTAATACATATAAGAAACCTTATTCCGCTCAGGATAAATCTGTTCTGGAGAGAGATTTAAATATCTTCTAAATTGATCAAACCCGGCAACGGTTTCTAAAAGAGATAAATCTTCGCGTTTAAGTTTAGTTTGTAATCGAGAAGCTTATCCGGGGTTCTATTTTCCGATAATCGATGGACTTCTTCTTCATAATGATTTAACCAAGAATACTTTTAAGGGCTTGTTCAAGAGAAGGATAAGTTAAATCTGCTACAGGACATTCTCCTTTATAGGGAGCTTCTTTAACTACTCTAAAATTTTCAGTCATGTTTCTCCCATTTCTCATCCCCATCATAAACATTAAACCGAAGATTCCAGAAATGAATCCCTCGTCAATACCCTGGTTATCTAATTCTGTCCCATTCACAATTAGATATTCTATTCCAGCTTGAACTAATGGAAGGATGAGAGGAGCAAGTTCTCTGACCCCATATTCCGCACTAAGAGTAAAATAAGCAATGTCTTTATGACCTTTAACAGTTTCAATCTTTAGATGTTCTAATCTTGGTCCAATTTGAGCTAATTCTAATTCGTAAGTCATGTTATCCTCCTTGATAGATAAGACCTAAATCAGGAGTTAATTTATAAATGTTTCGGACTTATTACCCCTGCCCAGTAATTATTTCCCGGGTGTTCCATCCTCCTCCCCGAGTAGTCACGCTTCCAAAAGGTTAAAATTTATAAAATACCCGTCGTTTTGAAAAACTAATGCCAGAACTACAACAATACCTTCTTGTCAAAAATGGACTATATCTTAGAGAGGATCATAAAGCCTTAGTAGCTATTTCTCCAGAAGAAACTAAATTAGGAATCTTGATGATCTGTCCAGAATCTAAAAAGAAGTTTAAAGGTAGAGGAATAGTTATAGAACAAGATAGAAAAATAGTTACTCATAATGTCCGAGGGAGAAGAGACGTTTTTACATTAAAAACTAATCCTTACACCAAAGTTTTTTCAGATTTAGAATCTACCGCTTTAATGTTACAAACAGAACAAGTGAACCGATTCTTAGATCACAATCCTAAACCTAACTCTGAAATGGATAAATATTTACAATCATTTGCAGAGATCCCTTGTGAAGATCATGCCGCAGAGACCTTTCATAATCAGTGGAAAAGTGGTCTAGCTACTTGTGGAGTGAGATATAATCCTTGGAATACCCGATTTAAAGAGGGTAAAGAACAGATTGAGAAACTTATTCCTCCTTTTGTAGAATTGATTTATTACCAGATTGGAAGGATGTCCACCGATGAAATGGCTTTAGGAAGACCAGTACGTGAAATTAGGAATCTGCCTAGAGCAGGGATTGAAGCGATAGTAAGAGAGGGATTAAATCGTTCCAAAGTTAGAGTCAAGATCAAAGAAGGAAGTTATCATTTAGATTTACAGATGATGACTTACAGATTTGCTCAAGGAAGAATGGTAGGAAAAGTAGACTATTCCAGCGAATCAAATCACCCCTTCAGCTCTGATTATTTATATTTAGACTGGAAATGGCGTTAAGAAAAATAAATGCATGAAGTTAATCCTTATATAGAAAAAAGATAAAGACCTATCAAAAAGGATTCATCTTATCTCATAAATAACCTCACAGGGTTTTGGAGACAAAGGGAATTGCGGACATCGATTCATTTCAAAGCAACCCACCTCGGAAATAATATCCTCTCCAAGATTATCAAAAGCTTTTACTTGTGAGGGATACGACTGAATGCCTTCTAAGTGTGAATTAAATCCTTGCGGAGAGATAAATATCTCTCTTTTAGTGAGATGTAATCCTTGATAATGGTCTGTAAGTAGTTTATCCAAAGTGATTTCTTCTTCAGCAAACTTCTTATGAGTGTAAGGTAGATCTTCATAAAAATAAAAGGTAGCATTAGCATAACAGGCAGTGGTTAGAACTTGGACAAAGGCTTGAGAAACTAAAAGATGATCCGGATGAGTAAATCCCTCACCAAAATATGAAGGACCGATAATAGTTACTTGAGCACCATTGGTCGATTCAATTATCTTCTCTATATCTTTAACTATTGCTTCAACAATGGTTGAATTATCTAAAGGAGATCGTAATTCATACTGATTATCAACGTAATCCATATTGATAACCTTTGCTCCAAGCCAGTGTGCAGCATTAACGTTTTCCTGAGTACGAATTTCTCTTGCATCAACACTAGCGGTAAACCCACACATTTCATCCCAATGAGTAAGATATTGTGGAGTGATCGTGGGAGTAGAAAAGAAAGTAAGGAGATATTTTGGCCCATGATGTTCTGAGATAATACTCCCAACGGATAATACTGCATCATCAAAATGGGGAGACAATATTATCAGCTTATCTGGAGAAGGATCTTTTTTTGAGGATAATGCGCTTGATTCAAAGTAAGAGGGATTTTCTCCATTCTGTTGATAATTATCAGTGACTTTCTGTCCAAGAGTGGGATTTCCACCGAATGCTAGAAGTAATCCACCAATTAATAGACTCTTAGTTCTGGTTTTTATCATCTGTCTCTCATACAAACCTTTCCTTAAAGGTTTCAAAGTAAGTTATAAGTAAAGGTAATAATATCGGACCAACAAATATTCCAACTACTCCAAACAAGGCAGCTCCCCCGATAACTCCAACAATTACGGTTATTTGACTTACTTTAACTTTCGCATGGACTATCTTCGCAAGTAGAATATTATCAATAGTACTGATGATCAAAAGACCATATAAGAATAAACCAATTCCCATACTTAAGGTCCAGTAGTTGTGAGAAAAAGATCCGCTTAAGATTAGGAATAGCGAAGCTGGCCCCCAAACTAACGCGGTACCGATAGTGGGAATCAAAGCACAGAAAGCCATTACTACTCCCAAGACAATAGGGAAAGGAATACCAAACAAATAAAATCCTATCATGCCAACAACTCCTTGAACCACTGCAACAAACAATTGAGCATAAATGACAGTATGAGCGATATTCTTAAATTCTAAAGTAAGCCTTTGAACGGTTTTTTTTCTCAGGGGGAGTAGATCAACTATCTTTGCAAGTATATTCTCTCCATCTGTTATGATAAAAAAAGAGAGAACTAAAGCTAAGAAAATTTCTGCGATTATAAGGGGTATACCCAAGATCAATTGAGTTATTTTCTCTTCTATGATGGGTAGAAGTTTCTGTAATTGCTTATCAAAACCAAATGCTGACAATCGTTCTGAGCTGAACGCTTCAGCTCGGTTAATCAGCGAACATATTTTTGAATCTGCGCTAGTACATCCAAAACCAAACAATGCACCTTTGGCGATGTGACTTGAGACGGAACTATAAAAGTAATATCCTTGTTGAGTAACCTCAAATACTAAAAAAGAAACAGGAATGAGTATAATTATTACCACAATAAATAAGGCTAGTATTATTGAAACAGACTTATGAGGTATCTTCTTAAATATCTTTTTATACAAAGGGAAAGCAATGTAAGCCAGAAGCACGCTGCCTAAAATGATAGTTATCATCGGCTGGATGAGTTTAAATAATAGAAGTAAAGCTAGTGCAAATATGATAAACGGAACTATTCTTTGATATTGATTTGAGGTTGCCATGAGTATGTTTTTAGGGATATTTATTTTATTATTTCTAATTGGTCTTGACACCCCACTACCTGATCTAAACTAAATATTTAAATAAAAAAAATAAAAATTTATTCTGCTGATTCAGTAGAGATAATTGCCCACCAGGGTCTATGCACTCTAGTATTCCCCGTTTCTGCATCAACATCTACACTTAGATGCATTTGTTTCTGGAATAATCCCATAACTCGAGAAGGCCTTTCTAATTGCATTTCATATTGAATTTTTTCAGTGTTTCCACTTCCAACATCCTTTAATTGAATGGTGCAATTATTATCCAAGGAACAAACTTTAAGTCCCAATCTTTCCAATGCTCTTTCTGAAACAGTGTTAGGCATGATTTTTATTTCTACTTCTGACCCGTTATTTAGCTTTGTAGTCAGCTTAGTCTTTCCTTCCGAATCAGTCGCAGCAATTATTTTCAGATTTGTCTGTGCTGAAACATTGTTAACTCTTAATTCTCTCAAATCCGAGCTTAATTCTCTTACATTTAAGAATTGACCCAGAGGAAGACCATACTCACCAAACTTAATCTCTTCTTTTCTCTCGGATATCTGTTGATTAAGTTCTAGACCTATCCCCTGATTTGGTTGATCTTTCTCAACAGAAGAATCGTTATCAACTGAATCTTTTTTATTATTAATCTCATTTATTTCTTCAACGATACTTACTGGAGTTGGCACTTTCTGTCTATAAGTGATAATTCCCTCATCAGAAGAGGTAACCTCAACAGGCTCAGAAGTTGCAATAGTTGATATTTTTATGGAATTAGCGTCTAAAGTAACTGCTGTTTGTGCTAATGCTCTTCCGTTCAAGGTTGCCCCAGTATTAACCGCAATAGCGGTTTGACATAATATAATCCCCTTCATGCTAGAAGTAGTTCCAAGTGTGGTTTTACCCCCAACTTGCCAGAAGATATTCTTGACTTGTGCTCCATCACTTAAGATAACTTGTGTAGAAGAACTTACTTCAAGATCTTGTGCTACTTGAAAGATCCATACATCAGTTGAACTTCCACTAAGAGTAACATCGGTTGGAATTATCAAACCAGTACTCCATTTGTATATTCCAGGAGAAAGGGTCATTCCACCAATATTCCCCGCCCCAAGTTCAGTTACATCAGGTGCTCGACCAGCAGCATCAGTGTATGCTAATTCCATATCACTTACTGCAGTAGTCATAGTAGTTGAAGTAGGTTCAGTATAATCAGCAGCATATATTTTCCCCGTAACTAAAGAGGATGTTGCAAATTGATTAGAAGAATCCATTATTAATCCAAATCCGGTAATGCCAGTACTACCTATTGGACTAGCACCAATATTTCCTGTAATTGAGGTAACTCCAGTAGTTGAAATTCCCGATTTTGCTAAAATAACAAAATTTTCTGCAGTACCTAACTCTACAGCTGAAGGGGTAGCATAAACACTACAGATCATCAGTGCAAAAATCATCATACTTACAAATATACCATATAATATTCTTGTTTTTTTCATTTTTTATTTCTCCATGAATAACATGACTCAGAGCAGAGGTTTATTCTGCTCAAAGTTTAGTTATTATTGTTTAATTGAATACACCAAGGTCATATCTGCAGAGACGGTTACGTCACTGGGCATAACCTTTGCACTTTCTTGGACTGCGGATAATCCCATATTATTTGCCATGGTATACTTATAAGACACATAACCATAATTTGATTCTGAGGCACTAACAATCTTGTCTAACTTTACACCTAAATTGTCTGCCATGGTCTGTGCCTTTTTCTTTGCATTTTGAGTTGCTGTAGCTAGCACCAATTGTTTTGACTCATCATCTTTAGAGGTACTTAGATAGAATTCAATAGAATTAATCTTATTACCTCTGCTCTGTACAATTACATCGACAATATCGCCAACTTTAGTCAGATCATTAGTCTTTATCTTAAGGGTTTGCGTAGCTCTCCATCCCATACTCACCTGTAATCCTTTTTGGCTCCATTCCTTCTCTTCATACAAATTTAAGGTTTCAGTTTCAATATCTCTTTCAGAAATACCTTTATATCTTAATCCGTCGATAATCGTACTAACTATCCTATCTGCTTCTGTTTGAGCCTCTACAGCGGTTGGTTTCAAAATAGATATTCCGGCGTAAACCTTTGCCAAATCCGGAGCGACAGTCATATCTGCATGTCCTGCAACATTTATAGTATCAGTGTTTTTTGTAAAGGTCTGGCAACCAACCCCAAGAACTAATAATGCCATTAAACTCAATATAAATAAACCATTAATTATTTTCATTTTATTTTTCTCCTTATTATTTAAATTATCCATTTAGATAGGACTTACTCACTCGAATTTACTAGCTTTCGTTTCTCCCGGAGATGCGGAATGAGTATCTTTCTTATTCTCTTTATCCCCTTCAGCAAACCTATAATGTCTAGTAATCTTAATATGGGCAGTATCTTCAACCACATCCCCGGTTTTGTCAGGGAGTAATCTCATATTATGGATATCTATCCCTTGGATCTCTATCTCCACCTTTCTAATACTGGAATGGTTTGGAGCAAGTACAATAGTCTTATGATCCGGCCCCCATTTTTTCTCAAATGTTCCCGAGGTATAATTAAAATTAGATAACGCAATTTTGGGAAGAAGAGAACTTTCTGATTTCAGATAGATGATATGTTCTCCATAAGTCATTATTGGTAAAGTGCCTTTTCCTTCAATTTTACTTTCTGTTTCAAAAGCTTCTGCTTCTTCTTTAGGGATACAGTACAAACTATCTTCCTGACTGATACATCTCCTTATTTCCTTTAATTTATCTTCTTTTGATAAGTTATTTCCCATTTTTTTAAACCCCGAAATTTTATTGTTTTTACCTGATCTCTGGCAACGATTTAACATCTACATCTCTTCTTTTGGGATTACAGGAGTTATGATTTAAATCTGCGAAATTTAAAAATACCTGTAAATCAATATTACAATAACGATTACTACTACCACCATCCCAATAATTGAAAGTAGTCCTGCTTTTTTATCAATTCGAGTTTTCATATTTTCCCCCCTGAGCTTTGTGTTCTAACTTTTAGCACCCGAAATTTTATCGGGAAGACTTATTTTTCTTACTAAACAAATCATTTTGTCCATTTCTACCCACTAGGAAATAGATTATTGCAGTGACGATGCTAAACAGTATCGCAAGTACTACCCACAACACTTTCATGCCGTCAGATAACCTCTTATTATTAGTAATTACATCATATATTACCCATATAGCAGCAAGAACCGCTATGACCCATAATAATCTAGTATAAAACATGTTAATATCCTCTCAATTTGTTTATAGTGTAATGCTAATAATGAAAACAAATACTTAATCAGGAAGAAATAATTCCTCCTGATCGAGACATCTTAAGTTTTCATAATGTTTTTCCCGGCAGGTCTATTTTTTACTAATCCCTTACCACCGGGCATCTTTGCAGCTCTTTTCTTTGCTGCAGTCATTCTTCCGCCTCTGCTTGATTTCATGTTATTCCCTCCGATTTTAATCTAATTATAAGATAATTATAAAAAATAAAAAATTAAGCTTCTTTAATTACATGGGCTACTACTGAGATTAGGAATAATATTACAAAGATTATCGCTAACCATTTGGCAAGTGTAAATGAGACTCCCGAAATAAGTCCAAATCCAAATATTCCCGCAATTATAGCTACCAGTAAGAATATTATTGCCCACAGTAACCAACCTGAAAATCCTTTCTTGTTCATTTGTTTACCTCGTTATTGTTATTTATCATTATTTATTGTCCTGGCATTCATTTCGATCAAAGGTACACTTTTCCTTACAAATGCCGCTTAAGATTCCTTCACCACAGTCATGCACACAATTGGTGTAATTACGCTCGCATGGATCGATTACGGTACAACCGCTGGTTAGAACAATTGCTAAGGATAAAATGGCCAAAACCAAAATTATCATCATTTTTAGATATTTCATCTTTTAATTCCTCCCACCGCTTATGCGGTTTGTCCACCATAACCATGGAATTTATGATCACGTGCTCGATTTATCCAATGCTCAACAGTAGCATGACCCGGAGAATTTCCCTGGATATTTACTTTAAGAGAGGCCATTTTCTTACGTATCAACTTAAGAAGCTTATTTGGATCGTAGTTCTTGAGCTGAGTTATACTATGAACACCAGAGCGTTCAAGAAGTTCTGCATACTGTGGACCAATATCTTTAACACTAGCCAATTCTGCCATTTGCTGCCAGCTCTTAACTGAACTTAACGGAGCACTTGTTTCGTGCGCTACTTCAACTGCATCTGCATTCCATAATTGTTGAGTATTACTTATTCCCATTTCGTTAAGTCTACTCTTATACTCAGGACCGATTCCCTCAATATCCATCACTGGATGCACATCACCAAAGGGATTAGGACGTTCTGTATTGGTGTTAACAGGTGTTTTGAGATCTTTCTTAGTGTCTTTATCACGGACAGGTAAAGCAAGAGCAATAATTACTGCAATCAAGATAACTCCCAAGATCCCGCCAATAACCCAAATCCAAGGGAAATTATTTGCTGTTGAAGACTGAGTGCCTGTTACCGGAGCAACTACTGGTATTTGTGTGTTGGTTCCGCTGATAGGAGCGGCACTCTGACCTAGTTGCGAAGTAGTAGCACCAGTATTAAACAAATCTTGACCGGTGGTAAAACTCCAGAAATAATCTTGAGAAAGAGAGTTTCCTGCAAGATCTTGTGCTCCAGTGGTAATCATAACTGTAAATACATTACCATAATGCTGGTTTGGTGTGAACAACTCAGTTGAGGTAAATGTTGCGGTGCGATCAGTATAGGTTACAGATCCATCAATTGCAAGAGACTTATATCCTCCAGATTCAGGAGTCGTTCTTTGCATCATAATAATCGTATCTCTATTGAGCGTTGAAGGATCCATCTCTTCACTGAACAGTATCGAGATTTGTTCATTTCGGGTAAGACCCATCTCATTATTCATCGGAGACACAGAAAGTATGGTCGGACGCGTTGTATCAACTAATGCACTTGCGGACATAGCGAAAAATGCCGTAAATACCATCATAACCAGTGCAGCAATTAAAAACACTGGACCTCGTTTACTAAATATTTTATTCTTAATCATTTTATTTCCCCCATTAATAATATAACCCAGAGCAGAGATTTATTCTGCTCAAAGGACACATAATAATATTGATTATTGATTCATCTTACGTTCACGGATTAAACTGACCATTGAGCGGTTTTTTACAATATGGACATACTGGAGATAGCCCCACTAAACCAGAGGTGATTATCTCTTTATGACAAAATCTACAGATGATCATATCCGAATTTTTTGACATTTTTTTTGTTTTTATCATTTTGATTGCTCTGTTATGTTTATACCTCTTGTTGTTGTAAAAGACGCAAATGTTCAAGTATCTGTTTTACGTCTACTAGTTCAGATTGCTCCTTTAACATATGTCTTTCAAGCTTTTCTAAGACCTGTTGCCAATATCCAATCCGTTTTTCAACGTCAAACCTGTTGATCCGTTTTATCGCAAAAACGTCCCCTTTTGATTGGTAGTGAAAGAGTTTCCTAAAGTTAATACCCCTCATATGCTTCCGGCCATGCGATCATCATAATTATTTAAAGGAGTATAATCCTCCGAATCGGAATCATAATCTTCCAACACGTTATATACATGAAGTTCAATATCGTCTATCTCCAAAAGAGATAAATTCCCTACTTCTTCTGAGGTTAATATATTCCCCACACCGTCTTCAAAAAACATTTTTCCAACCCCCGCACTTTTTTAATTTGCACTTCCCCCTATACTAAACTTAACAGATAAGTAAAATTGGAGAAGTTCTAATACCTTGAGTAGTTAGTTTAAACAAATTAATAGAATTTGGTTGTTAATTATATCAGATAATTGAAATAAACCCATAGATTAAGAAGAGTGATCCAAAAATAAATCCGAAGGAGAAAATTCTTTTTTATCGACTATTTCTTGTAATAAACCTAATGGGCTCTGTGAGATAATCTTATCTACTGAAAAAGTATAGATTGATTTAATTTGGATTTCATCTGCAAATTTAGTTTGGATCTGTGCAACATATTGTTCCTTCTGATAAGTATCTCTAAAACCAAGTACGATAATATGTGAAGCTTGTTCATCGGAGACACGATACGCTTCAATAACGTTAGGTGTTTTAAAAATTCTGTTTGATATCTGATCGTCAGAAAACTGACTCCATAATTTAGAAGTAAGACGGATAACAAGTATAACCATAACGTTAATCCCTATCTTCTTAAAATCAATAATGGGCATATATCCTTTGATAATACCACAACTCTCTAATTTAGTTCTTATCTTGAATATTGCTTGCGGAGAAAGTTTCATGGATTTAGCAATATCACTATCAGGAATTCTTTTTATGTTAAGTATTTCTTTGAGAACTATCTTATCATTTTCAGTAAGTTTGGGGAGAGAGAGGTTCCGCTTATCCATATAATACACTAAAAGGGAGTGAAGTATATAAGGGTATCTTAGTTTAGTAGAGATTAAGTTGTTAGCTTAGATTTAATATCTAAAGTATACTGAAGGAATAACTTATCGTTTAAGAGAAACTAATCCCTGTTGAGGATCGTAAACAATTAATTCCCCATATCCGGGAATAGCTAGAACCATCCCACCGTCGGTTGGCTCTTGAGGGAGGACAATTCTTTGTCTTGCTACCTGACAGGGTTGTAAAGCAAGAAATCGGCCCTCTCCCCGAATATAAGTTCCTAATACTGGAACCTTCTCTTTAATAAGACAACTAACTACTTGATCAAGGTGAGCTTCATTCCCGCCAATGACGAAAGAGTAAAGATCTTGCTCTCTCCCCATAGAATTTAACATCCGAGGAACATATTCAGTAGGAGGAACACGTTTGGCCTCAAAAAGTTTAAGAGTCTCATAAAGGTCCTTAGCGGTTTCTAAGCTTTTACCCGTATACCTTTTCTCTATTTCTTTAAGATCTCCCCAAGGCGAAGAAAGAAGAGGAGAATTCTCTTCCCTAGAATCATAATGCGATACTCCCACCATATCTTCACCAAAGATGATCGTAGCAACACAAGTAGTAAACCCCTTAGAGAAATGAGGAACATTCCCCACATGAGAAGTTAAATAGTCCACTTCGTAAGTAGAAAGGCCTTTAGTTATAGGTAGAAATCTCTTCGCTATTTGATCCTCAGGAAGGTCATTAAAGCGTATCCACTGGTTTAAAGAGGTCATGTTAGTTAAATAGAGAAGTGCTTTATAAACTTTTTGTTTATTTACTACCAAATAGTAATAAAAGGTAGAAAGATTTAAAAATATACTTCCAAACAATAGAAGCATGGATGATGAGGAATTGAGGAAAATACTGCATAATAGAGAGATGATCAGAGAAAGAACCCTCTCTAGCTATGAAGAATTACTTGGAATAGATATCACTGCCATGGCCGAAGAAAGGGTCAGAAATCAAGGGAAATTTGTATGGTATGATTTATGTTGTGGATGTTTTGACGCAGGAGCTAACTTAAAATACCGTCTTGATAGTCGTGGCCAGGGAGACCTTAATTCTGGAATTGTTATAGTTGGAATTGACGCGGATACTTATTCTGAACAGGATGAAGTAAAGGGGTATAAAACGATTCTCAGAAGAGGAAATGTGGTAAACTATCCTTTCCCTCTCGATGTAGATTTAATTACTTGTCTGCGTGGATTAAGATATGTAGAACAATATTTAGGTCAAGGAACTCAAGCAGTTCAACATTGGTATAATTCTGTTCCGGTTGGAGCAGTAATTGCGTTTGATTATAATGGAGATAATAGTTTTCTCGCTGAACGAGGAGATATTTATATCAAAGTTCAAGGAGTACCTCTTTGGCAAGCACTACAAAATCAATTAGGAGATGCAGTTAAGACCAGTAAAAACAGTAATCTTAAGGAAAGTGCTTTTGCCGTGACTATTACTAAAAGAGATCCTCGAGAATTAAGATTATAAAAATGGCGCCCTCGCAGGGATTTGAACCCCGGTCCCAAGCTGATTGCAGAGACTTCCGCAAGCTCGTGTTCTATATGCTTTAACCCAATCCCCTCGTTCTGAGGGAACTGCGGGTATCCAAGCTATACTACGAGGGCACGAATAATCAATAAAACCCCACTTACTTTAAAAAACTTTACTTCTCCGCACTCTTCCACATAAAATTAAAGTAGTCTCGATAAGCTTCTGCAGCTTTCTGGTTTTCAATTAAAATTGCTTCAGGAATCTCGCTCCAGATCACGATAGCAATCTTCCCACCATAAATGTTAGTTACAACTGGACTTTCAGTAGTAGAAGGAATATGTCTCAACACTTTAGTATCGGCAGGATCAGAACGAGAACTTCTTACTAAACTCTTAACTTTAATTCCTCTTTTCTTCATCTGCTGCATAAAGCGCTGAGCGAAAGCAGGCATAGTTTTAGAAAATTGCCCTTCTGAACCAAAGATTAAATTCTCTGAAGCATGATGTAAGATATCTTCAAACACGGTTTGTACTCCTTTTGTTCCTTTAAACAGTCTGACATTCTCTTTCAATTTAGTTTCTCTACGGATACTCTCTAATTCAGGTAAAACTTCCTTAGCCAGATCTACCTTACGATTCAAGTAACTTAAAATGTTGTTAGGGTTAGAAGATTGAAACCATTTAGTCTTTCCGATAACGACGTATGAAGCCAACCCTTTCTTTAATAACAAGTTTAAAGAATTGTAAGTAGAACTTCGATCTAATCCGGCATACTTAGCAAGAGCTCCTGCTTTAGAAGAACCAATCTTAATCAAAGCTAAATATACTTTTGATTCGTTAGAACTAAAACCAAGCTTCTCAAATTTTATTAATATTTCTGCTGAGGAGTTCATCATCTAAGATAAATCACGCTTATTTATTAAATTAACTGTTGTAGAAGCTTCTTCAACAAATCTATTAATAATTTTGTGAAACTGAAGTGATGGAGGTAAATAAATATGATAGACTTAACACAACTAAAGTCAACCAAAGATCGCTTCAGTACCATAACAACTGCTGAAGCCAAATTAGTAGATGAGATTAATGACTCTTTGATGTGGGGGGCCAGAACCTACTTCAAAGAGAAGGGATTCTTATGGGTAGAAGTGCCCACTCTAACTAAGATTACTGGTGCTTGCGAGAATGTAGATACATTGTATGCAGTAAACCATTTCGGTCAGGAGGCTTATCTAGCTCAGACCGGACAACTATACTTAGAAGCCAAGATACCTTTGCATGAAAAAGTGTGGACCATCATCACCAGTTCTAGAGCAGAAGCAGAGGCGGACAAAAGACATCTTAACCAGTTCAGCTTGGTAGAAATGGAACATCAAGGTGACTTTGAAACCATGATACCAAATATAGAAGGAGCGATAAAAACTATGCTCTCCGAAACCTTACATCAAAGAGCAGCTCATCTAGAAGAGATGGGAAGAGCAGCCGAAGTATACCGATGGAGTCAAGCCCCTTTCGCCAGGATAACTTACACCGAAGGGATAAAAATGCTTCAAGATAAAGGATATCCTATACAGTGGGGAGAAGACTTAAGCAGTAAAGAAGAAGCCCAACTGGTTAAGCTTTGTGGGGATAAACCAACCTTTATCACTCACTTCCCTAAAGCCATAAAATTCTTCAACATGAAAATGAATGATAAAGATGAGACAGTCGTCAACAGTACAGACTTAATCATGCCTTATTCGGGAGAAAGCGTAGGTGCAGCAGAAAGGGAAAATGATGTTACTCGGCTGACAGATAGACTGCTGGATAGCAAGATGTACAAGATCTTAGCTGCGAGAGGAAAAAATATGGAAGACTTCCATGATTATCTAAAGATGGTGGAAAAATATCCCTTGCTACACTCCGGATGTGGAATAGGGTTCAACCGAATAAGTCAAAGTGTACTGGGAGTAGATGATATTCGCGCTTCGACCAACTTCCCGATACAGAGTGATAGGTTGTACTAAAGAAAATGTATCAACTGGTCTCAGCTCTAGATTATAGACTGAGACCTTATTTTTCTTCTTTATCCCCAGAACAGGTTGTTAAAACCTATTCCCTTGCTCGAGAATGGTATCTTGACTTGCTGCATTCTACTACTCCTTTAGCTAGAATTCCTTTAAGAGTGATTGAAGTAAATGGATTAACTTTTAGAAGCGACTTAGGTAATGCTGCTGGATTTGATAAGAACGGTGAAATGTTAAGGTTCAATTATTTTCTAGGGGCAGGATTTGGATTAGTGGGAACGGTTTTAGAACAGGAGAATAAAGGCAATCTGATTAATGCTTATGGTCATAAAGTAAACCCTTGGACCCCTCTACCAAACTCTCATTCGGCGATTAATTCTCTAGGTTTGCCCAGTAAAGGAATAGATTATGTGGTTGAGAGAGTGAGAGAATTCAAAGAGAAGTATTCTCCAGAAGATTTCCCGATTGGATTAAGTTTATCTACTTCGGGTTCGAAGGATTATTTTAAGAAAGCCCTTTCTGTGGCAGATTTTATTGAACTGAATCCTAGCTGTCCAAATGTCTGTCATCAAGAAGTTGATTTAAATGAGTTGGTGGGAAGATTAAAAGAGATTAGAGATGTTCCGTTGTTTGTTAAACTCCGTTCTTTTGATGATAAGTACCTTATTGATGGTGTTGATGGTTTGGTTTTGACCAATACACAGATTGATTATTCTAATTTGAGAAAGAATCTTTCTCCCAAAGATCATGCTCTGTTTGATTATTATACTCAAAAGTACAAAGGAGGAATAAGTGGAGAAGCGATTAAGGAAGTTTCTTTAAGGGAAATGAGGAAAGCAAGAGAGTATCTTGATGAACATAGTCTGAATTTAAACTTAATTCACGTGGGTGGAATTTCTGCTCCAGAAGATGTCCAAGAAAGCAGGAAGTATGCTAGGTTAAGGCAATGGTACACTGGATTGATGAACTCTCTAGCAACAATTCAAGTAGAAGAGATTTATGAAGGGATGTTAAGGCTTTGCTAAAGTACACATAAAGTTACACTCATTCTATGTCAACAGTTATTTTATACAAGACTTCATCCATTTTATACTGAATGAATAATCGATCCTGAAGCTTGTACATAAACAGGTCTCTCTCTCCTTCTGAGTTCTTAAATCCAACTCCATCATATTTCCAGAAGCATCTCCCTACTTTTGTAAGTTCACCTACAATCTTATCAAGGTGGGAAAAAAGTTTTCGACCTTCTTCTGCAGGTAGTTCTCTTCTATATTGTTTTGGTTCATTTGTTTTTACCATGGTTATCACTTATTTTATTTCTTAACACCGAGAGCTAGACTTACATAGCTTAAGTCTTCGGGAAAATTCAAAAGGCTTAAGGATAATCCTTTCAAACTTCTATCCCAAGGGCTAATGTGTCTGTCAAAATTTAGTTTGGCTGGTTTCTCAGCAGCGGCTACGATACTATAGATGTGATCCCCAGGATAAGTTAAGATATATTGAACCAGCTGCCAGATATCTGCGAGTTCGTAACCTTCATCCTTGACTGCTTCTAACAGTTCTTTAGGTTGAGGATATCCAACACCGGGGTGCTTTCCAAACAAAGTCACTTGAAAATCAATGGTACCGCCTCTCTGTCTCGGTGGGAAGTTAGACGAATTTATTCCTTCTTTAAGTTCGATTTTGAATGGCCCAGTCATCTCAGTCTTAAAATTCGGTGTTGAATACTTTCGAATACTATGACCTCTTCTGACACAATCCCAATTATCATTGTAGTGACGGTTACTTTCCCCACAAGATTCACAACGATATATATCAGTGCGAGAAGTTATGTGCTCCGTTGGAATCTTAATCTCTAATTTAGCAAATTCTTCTACAGGCAGATCATAATTTACATATATTTTTTCTGTTGGATGTTCAATCATTTTCTCTTATCCTTTATTTCTGATTAATCTTGTTATTTGATAGTAAGAACTTATCTCTTCTTATACATTTATCCTACGATACTGGAGGATAGTAGAAAGGCTTAAATACTAAAATAAATTTAAGTGATCAAATGGACACCCAAGCATTAGAAGATATTGGCTTAACTCAAGGAGAAATAAAAGTATACTTAGCTTTATTAGAGCTAGGACCGAGTTCTGCCGGAAGCATCTTAGAGAAAGCAGAGATACAAAACTCAGTGTTTCATTTTTGTGTCAATAGTCTGATTGAGAAAGGTTTAGTCAGTTATGTCAAGAAAAACAAGTTTAGAGTCTATTCTGCTGCTAATCCCGAAAATTTTTTAGTTTATGTGAAAGACAAACAAAAAGAGATAGAAAAACTCTTGCCAGAATTGAAAGCTAAACAAACTTTCGCTAAAGAAAAGCAAGAAGTAGAATTATTTGAAGGAATCAAAGGAATCATGACTCTGCTCAATATCTTAATCGAAGACACTAAGAAAGGGGATGAATTTTTGATGTTTACCGCAGAAGCAGAGACCCAAGAGAAGAGCGAGGAGATACAACAATTCTATCAAAGATATGATGCTAAAAGAAAAGAGAAAGGTTTAGTCATCAAGGGAATAGCTAGTTTTAAGTTAAAATCTCTGTTTGAGAAGAGAACCTCTCTAAAGATGAAATACACTAAATTACCTGTTCCTGCCAATACTGGAATCTGCAATAACAAAATGGTTTTAATTTCTTGGGGAGACAAGCCCACAGGAGTGTTAATTCAATCAAAAAATATCATTGAAAAACAGAGAAGATTCTTTCAAGCTTTCTGGGATTCTTTATAATTTATTAATTCCAACCAATGCTTTAAACCAATCATAATGGTCAGGAGTCTTGTCCCCAGTTTTATTATCACAATTGTAAAAAGTTAGATAAAAATCAATGTTATTTCCAATCTTTGTGATCAATTTTCTGGCTTTATCTTCAGCCTCAACCCAATTTCCTCTATTTCCAATCAGCCAGCGGCGATATGCACTATCATGAAGTTCAATAGTTTCTAAAACTCGAGGTGTCGAAACAAACTCTTGTATAAACCGTCTTGCAAGCATACCATGAGATTTATCTCCAGAAACAGTACTTTTCATATTTACTAAATATTTAAACGTGTCATGTACTAACCCAACTAATCTTAAATCAGACCTATCGATTGGTTGAGAATATTTATCAATATTATCTAACACTTCTCTAATATGAAAGATAGTTTTTCCTTCCGGGTGTCCTGGTCGAGACAGACCATATTCACAACCTAACTTAAATCGATCATCAGAAATAATTCTTTCTTCAACTTCATTTTCCGGTTTTAAAAAAGTGTAAAGGTCCATAGTAATAAAGTAGTCAGAACTAAGGTAATTAATAAATATTTAGTAGAAAAGAGAGTAGATAAACATATTTTTAGGTGTAACATTATCACAACAATACCTTAAGGTTTTGCTAAAGCCCACATGAATTTAAAGTATGTTTTGAATGAATCTGCCACCTTTTGATTTTTCACTCGGAAAGCAATTGGATTCTTAATCCACAAAGCAATAAAGACAACGTCTTTATAGATATTAATTGTAGCTGGGGTCTCTTGAGCTAAGAATCTATTCTCCGTGATTTTTGATTCTTGTTCGTACTTGAAAGTGTTTCGCGCACTTTCGTTATAGATGACTTTCCATTTCATCTTCTTCAACTCACATTTTAGAATTACTTTTTGAATAAAATTGTTGGTTCTTTCCTTATCTTCTCCTTCATACGCTCCTAAAACATACCATATATCTCCCTTCCCCATTTCTTTAATTCCTTCATTGAAAACAGTTTCTAGACCTTTCCACCCACGAAAAATCTCTGCTTCAGTATCATCTCCATCTAATGTTTGGGTCAACTTCAATTCTGGAAGATATTTTTTAATCTCTTCTTCTTGAAGTTCAATGTTCTTTTTTTTGTCTTCTAGAAAATCAATCAATCTATCTGGATCAACCGCCTTGAAGTGCTTAATATTTGCTATGATGATGTGAGTGACTAGTCCTTTGCTAGCTAGTCTTTCCAATCCATCATAAACTTTAGAGGTATGAATTCCAGTTTTCTTAATGATTGCTCCGGAACTACTCGAACCAAGTTTTAACAGAGAAAGATAAATCTTAATCTCGTTCTTAGTTAAACCGATTGATTCTAAGATAGTTTGGACATCCATTTTAGAAGAATAAACGTTCTGATATTTAAATTTTGCTACTCTTCCCCCTGCTGGGAGGAAGAGAGTTTAAATAGTTATTATGTTATCACTATTGAATAATAAAAGAGTTAAAATATAAAAAAGGTGAAATAAAATGACTGGAGACAAAAAATTATTAGTGATCGATGATCGAGTGGAATATCTAGATGCAGCTAAGAAAGCTTATGAGAGTTGTGGAAGTACATTTGGGTATGAAACCGCAACATTTTGTGATAGTTTTGAGAGAGGCATCGAAGAAGTAAGATCTGGAAGATATACCCATGTATTGACTGACTTGTTTGAAGGAGAAGAAACTCCAAAAGGACTTTTAGTCTTAATGGCTGCTAAGGAAGAAGGCCTTGCTGCTAGAATTGTGACTTATGGTACTAGACATAGTGGTAAGTTAGGAAGTATACGTGAGGGAGTTAGGGGTGGTGAATCCCGTTATTTTCCTGAGCTAGCTAGTGAAGGTAGAATCACCTTAGCAAAGATAGGACTAACATCAGAAGAAATCGTAGATAAAATTGGTTCGAGAGAGTTAGATAAATATTTGATACTAGGTGGAATGGCTGCTAAATCTACTGAAGATGATTGGAAGGTTATCTATAAGAGATTTGATCTTGATTTAGCTCATGAACATGATAAGATGGACATTTAAATTATACTTGGAGGGATAATAAAATGGAAACAAAAACATTAGATCAAGTAATTAAGACTAAGGAAGAATTTGATGCCCTAGCAGTAGATATCGATGCGTTTGCTGCTAAATATGAATTAGTAGAAAGATTAGTCGCAGACTTAATTGATGGGTTCACTGTTGACCTTAAACCTAGGATGAAACAAGCATTAGAAAAGTATGATCCGGCTATTGTAGGAGATAAGACCCGAGTTCCAATTTTCGGAACCTATGCTAGAGCCATGCCAAGGTATGATCGAGATGAACTGGTAAGTAGGGCATATAGTTGTGACCCCACCTATACTGTGAAAGGAGAGTTAAGAGGCTGGCTATTTCTTCCAGTAGGTATCATACCTGGCTTAGGAAGTCATGTAGATGGAAGCGGTACCTTCAGATTTGAAACGGCTTATGGTCATAAGGAGCACGATAGTATTGAAAGAATCCTAGCCTGTAAGGAATATCTCTTTAAAGGATTCAAAGAGCAAGAGTTATGTAAAGGAGTAACCCTCTTGCTTCCAACGGAAAAGAGTGTTCCAGGACTAATAGAGGAGTTAAAAGGTAGAATCTTTAGACCGTACTAGAATTATAATTTTTTACTTTTTATACCTTCCTCAGATACAACTCTACGGGTTTGCAACGTTTCTTCATCTCTTCAAACATCCCTCGATAAAGACTAACCGTTTCTTTATTCTGAATCTCTAACCCCGAACCAATGCCTGAATAAATATGAAACAACACTACCGTATTTTGATTGATAAATACTTGCATGGGTAGATATTCGTCGATGATATACATTCTGACGTCATGTTCTCGACATTTTTTCTTGAAATCTTCAATCACCATCTTCAAGAAATCTTTCCCAAGGTTTTTCCTAATTAAATCTAAATGCCATAAGAAAGTATCTTTATTACAAATGGCTTGAAAAGAATTACCTTTCTTTAAGGCATCTTGGTAAGCTTGATAGACCATAGTTGACTTAATCTCGGTGGTATGAGCAATAGTGGTTCGCTTCTTTTCAATCAGATCCCTTAATTTAAGAAAATCTTTCTTATTTGAAGGATAAAAGTTAAAAGGTAAGCTACCATAACGAGCGATAGTCAGAAAATCAGTCTTACAAGCCGAAAGGATTTTACATAAATAGAAAGTAAACTCTTCTTTGCTAGGTATCAACTCGATTTTTGGAGCAGTTTTCTCGTCAATCATGCTGAAGATTACTTCTTCATCATTGATAAAGTGATCAAACTTACTTTTAAGAAAAGCCAATACCCGTTCAGAAGATTGATCAAAAGAATATTTACACGGCTTTTTACCTTTTTTTTCAATTAAGCGTTGTTCAATCAAATAATTTAAAGGATCATAGATTCTTCCCAGAGGGATATCAGTTTTCTTAGAGATCTGTTGCGCAGTTAAATCCTGGTGAAGTAACTCTTGAAGAATTAAAAATTCTTTAGGAGAGAGATAATCTCTCTTCTTCAACTCCTCCAGAACCAGATGGAAGCCCATATCAACCATAAATTCACTATTGTATATATATCTTTCTCAGGATTAAACACATAAAAACGTTTTTTGGTTGGCAATGTTTTTAATCCATTTTTTCAGTAAGAGATTATCTTTAAGATGGAGGTCTTAAAAATGGATGACAATCGAAGAAAAGTATTAGTGGGGATAAATGGATTTGGAACAATTGGAAGATTAGTTTACCGCATGCTATCTCAATCAAGCGAAATTCAAGTAGCAGCGATTAATGATTTAGCACCCAGGGAAAGTTTAGAATATTTGTTAAGACATGATACTAATCACGGACAAAGAAGAGATCTAACTTTGAATGGAGTGAGAATAACGCAGAAGCCAGATGTCAAGGATCTTGATTGGAAGGGGATCGATATAGTAGTTGATTCTACACCACATTTGAGAACTTATGACCAGCTTAGCCAACACTTAGAACGAGGAGCTCGCACTGTGATTAGAAGTTCTCCTTTGAAAGGAGATAAAGAAAGAATGCAGACTTTAGTGTTAGGGGTTAACGGAGATCAGTTAGATGTTAATCGATATTCCGTCTTTGGGATGGCTTCTTGTACCACTAACTGTTTAGCTCCACTAGTTAAGGTAGTGAGAGATTATTGTCAAGGTACAGGTAATGAGATCATAGATTTAGATTTTGTAACAGTGCATGCTTATACTGCCGATCAAGCGGTAAAAGATGCCCCACATAAATCTGATCCCTTAAGAGGAAGAGATGTGCACAATATTATTGAAGCAGAAACTGGTGCTAGTTCGCAGATAGTAGTTATCTTCCCAGAACTGCAAGGAAAGATTTTTGGCACAGCTTATCGCGTTCCCGTATCAGACGGATCTTCTTTAGAATTAAGAGTAGAGACTTCTAAAGATCTTAACTTAGCAGAGTTAAATAGATACATTGCTCAGATGGCTAAATCTCCGGAGATGCAAGGGATATTAAGTTATGAAACTGAACCTCTGGTTTCGGGAGATTGTATTAATAACCCCCATACTGGTATTTACTTAGAGAAAGCCGGAGCACAAATACATTCCAGAAAGGTTAAACTGGGTGCTCTGTATGACAATGAGTATGGATATTCTAGCAAACTGGTAGATTTGATTAGACTGATTAAACAACAAAAGTTTGATCCGGAAATCCAGTTGTTCAGAGCCTATCAAGACAAGATGGACATCTCTTTGACCATCGGAACTTGCGAACAAGATCACGACGCAGATTGCGATTGTCATGAAACTCTACACGGAAATGAGATTAACGGAGTTCTAACCAGCGTAATGGGCAAGAATGGCTGGGTGATTGAAGAATCAGGAAATTATCGATACCAGATAAGGACTCCCACTGCAGAGTATAGGTTATGTTTAGATGCACCGGAAGATCGGTTTGTATTGTATGATGCTCACGGAGAGGTTCTAACTGATCTAGCTAAACATGAACCAGTAAGAAGTGCTATCCAAAGAGAAATAGTCACAGTTTTGGAAAGAAGAGGTTAATTTATTTTTTATTTTTCTTTTTTATTAAGGCCATTATGGTTTACTAGATTTCCATAACAGGTTGAATATTTGTCGATATGAATTAGCTACGTGCTCATTATTAATTATTGTAACTATAGGTTTTTCAGTCCATACTACAAAAGCTACTTTTGTTCCATAGATAGTAGTCTCTGTCAGGGGCTCAAATTCTTCATCGAAAAATCTTAATTCTATTATCTTCTTAGGAATCAATTCTGTCCAGTTACGCAATGATTTATGAAATATCATTTTAGCTTTTATCCCGTTTTCTTTTTGTTTAGCATGTAAGTTCTGCCAGTAATAACTTCCAATCACGGTACTTGATTCTTTTGGCCCTCCAAAAACAAGATAATCCAGCTTGTCACGAATAATTTCGGAGTATACTTGTTTCACTCCAGAGATTCCACGAAGAACTGCTGCCGTTTCAGGGATAAGAATATGCTTTTTTCGAAGTTCAATTTCTTTTGTCAATTGTATAGCGATATTCTCTTGTTCTTCAATTTCACTTTTCTTCTTTTGTATGAACTCAATTAAAGAATGGGGACCTTGCAACTGATATACTCTCTTTTTTCCTTCAATTATCTTTGAGAGTATGCCCTTTTCACATAAGCGTTCTAAAGCATCATAAGTATTAGCTTTATAGAACCCGGTCTGTTCGATTAATCTCTGGACATCAGAAGCACCTATCCTCAATAAAACCAAATACAAAGTTGCTTCTGTTTGTGACAATCCCAACTTCTTTAATTCGGTTATTTCCATAGTAGTACTATTATACTACTACCGGTATAAATATGTTTCTCTGATTGTACACTACTATCAAAAGGTAAAAATAAATGGGAAACTACAACAGGTTTGCGGAAGAATACGCCAGACAAACAGAAGAGATCGAACAAGAGACTAGAAAGCATTTCTATTCGCTAATCCCAAATTCATTAGAATCAAAGTTATTACTTGATGTAGGATGTGGCTCTGGACATGATGCAGAATATTACACCAGAAGAGGTGCAAAAGTAAGCGGGATAGATTTGTCGAAGAGAGAGATAGAAATGGCAAACAGAAGAGGTTGTGGCATATTTGTAGTAGGAAGTATGGATGATCTTCCCTATAACTCAAATAGTTTTGACATTGTTACAAGTGTGTATGCACTTCAAGCATCTAATGATGTTCCGAAAGCACTCGGAGAAATGGTAAGAGTTGCTAAGCCCGGTGCAGCTATACTTATAGTGACAAAACATCCATTCAGAAATTTAATTGAAGGCCATGTAAATGATCAGAATTCAGATTATTATGCCAAAAGAGAAGTAACCTCACGCATATTTAATCAAACCATTACGCTTTCTGAACCAGGACATACTATGATGGAATATTTTCATCCATCAATACTATCAAAAGCCACATTAGAATTATTTGAAGAACATACGGATTTCCCAGCAAGTGAACAAGTGATCTTAGGAATGAAATATCCAACATTTATGATCTTGAAATTCTTAAAGAAAAGTTTATTTAATAATCCTGCCAAAGCCAAGGGATATCTCTTCGACCTTCCATAAAAAGACGAAAGAATATTTCTCCTCGAGGATGAAGATGAGGATTAAATGAAGGATAATGATGGGTCTTGAAAGAAGGATTTGCCATATTGTGTGATAACAATTCAGTTAGATCCTCATCAACTAAAGTGGGAATCCCTCGTTCATAAGCTCTTTTAGCCATCTTTTCTACACAGTCCCAAATATGAAACCCCGCCACTCTTAATTCAGAAACAGAACCGAGTTGATCCAGAACTAAGTCTGGGTTAGGATAGAGTATTCTTTTTGCACCATATTGCACCACGTTTGGTCCCAATTCTAATTGAGATTGGGAAGTAGTGTGCATTTTAAAGTCAATATCTGCAAAGAGGATTCTATCTTCAGGGTTAACTTGCACAAGATCAGAAATACAATGATCCTTGAACAATAAGAAATTAACTTGATATCCCTGTTGACGATATCTTTGCTCGATACATTGGTTAAGAGTAGTTTGATACATTCCTCTAAATGAAGGTTGAAATGATTCAAACTCTCTACCTCTGTCTTCCACCATGCGTTCTTCTAGGGCCACAATCTCTTTTGCAGACATCCCGGAAGGATCATATTCTGGATAGGGATGAGTATGATTAAACCAGAGATGAGATCCATTTTCAATGACATCTTCAAAGTATTCAGAAATAGGATATAAGTACAGGAATACTTTCTTGGGGTTATCTATCATAGAACTATTCTTCCGAAGGAAAGCTTATTTTTAAATCTATTCACCATTGTTTTAGGAAAGAATCACACTTACGCTGATGTTTAGGATTACTAAACCCAATAATCTGCTCCCATTTCTTAAGTTGAATCTTACCATTCAATTGTATTCTAACCTTGCCTTTGCCGATAGGATGTGCCCCATAATTAAATTTAATTTTATCTAATATTTTGATAAATTGACCCTGCATTGGAGAAGGACTTACTTTCATCTCTAATCTTGGATATCTAATACCATTATTGTTTGTAATAACTACACAACCATCGGTATCAAAGCATCCTCTTAAAACAAAAGTATCAAGTTTATTTTGAAAAACCCAGTTAGGAATTCTAGCCCTTTCCCACTTTGGTGAAGGGATCAATCCAACAACATTAATAATAGTGCGGATTACTTCTCTCTCAAATAAATATAAATTTGAACAATTCTCATTTTTCCGATGTTCAACGATAACCTTACTATTAAATAATTCTTTCAATAAGCCATGAACATAAACAAGATACTCCCTATCAACTATAGAATTAAAAGCAATTTTAATTCGAGGACATTTAGGATAACTTATGTAACCATCGCCGAGCATTATCCCAACAAATTCGGCCATCTTTTTGTCAAGTATTACTTCTTTCATTGTAAAGTAATAAGAAGATGTTATTTATATACCTTAGCTGGAGTTGTCCAATCGGGAGTGGCTTTTAACAAAGCGAAGCTTTTTAAATAAGAGGGGGTTTCTTATAAAACATAGCGGGGTAGGGTAGCTAGGAGTGCCCGATGAATCAAGTTTTGTAAATTTGATGCGGAAGGCTCATATGGCACATATGCCCAAGACACCCATATCCGCAAAACGGAAGGGTAAAGGTCGGTGGTTCAAATCCACCCCCCGCTATTTTTATTTTAAATCACTATTCTATCCCATAAATCTTTAAAAATAGATTCTATTCCAAGTGATTCATGCATAAGAAAGCCAATTTAGGAATGATCTTAGTGATTGTAGTGTTAGGATTAGTAATATTATCTTTAGTCTTGATTGATTTCTCTAAAAGAGAATGCAACAAAAACAGTGAATGCTCACAAACTGCTTATTGTGGTGCTGATTATAAATGTCATGAATTCCCTAAAGAGATCGTCGTTAAGGAAAACAGTTATGTTACTGCAGCAATTATTCTGGGGATAGCTTTGATTGTGGCTGCATATATCTTCCGAGGAGGAAGAATAATAAGAGTGAAGAAATCGTGAATATGTTTTTCCTTTCACTTGGAAAGATTAAGGTAAATCCCTGTTACAACAACAAGAATAACAGCTAAAATGTCCTTTAATAAAATCGTTTATCTCTTCTCTCATTTGAGGAGACAACTTTCTTAATCCCATTTCTGCTTGTTCCAACTGGAACGCTCTTCCTTCAACTAGAACTTGCTTCTGAAAGAAATCTAAATTATCTGGAGGACGACCATACTTAGCTTGATGTGCCTCAGGAATTACCATCCAAGGGAATAAATAAACCTGTTTAGCGACATAACCAGAGAAGTCTACTACTAAAGATAAGAAATCATCTAAGTGAGGAGTATAATCCTCATAAAAAGTGAGAGGATGAACCACAACAGTAGATTTATGTCCTTGTAAACCTTCTACCGCTTCAGAGGGATGAAGAATAGTTATCGGAGACTCAGAATCAGAACGACGATACAATAAATGATTTAAGTACATACTTACACCACCAAGATCTACCTGTTTAAGAAAGGCTCTTCTTTCAGAAGGATGTTCTCGCGCTTGTTGATATAGTTGTTCTAAGTCAGTCATGAGGTTCATTTTCAGAGAGGGAGTATAAAACATTTTGTATTCTAGAGAAGATAGTTAATATCTCTTACAGTAACACAATCTTAATAAACATTAACTATATTTCTAATATCGTTATTTAAGGAGGCAGTCACATGAATAATAAATTAGGTTTAGCCGGTTTAGCGTTAATTGCCTGGTTAGGAGCACCAAGACCCGCGAACGCGGTATTAGGGAGTGAAGTAGAAATGTATAATGATGACTACACTCTCTCCTGTTTTTATGAAGGATTGAAACTAGAAATAGCCTGTAATTTCGATAGATGCCATGTGGATAAGGTATATCAGAGTGGAAAAGAAGTTAGTCCTTTATCCGTTGATTTACCGGATTGGTTACTTCTTCCAAAGGGATGCGAATATTGTAAAGCTAAACCAAAATATCAATAATATTCTTCTTTCTTTTATTTTTTAGAATTCACTTAACTTCTTCTGTATCTGTCGTTTAAGCAATTTACTTTCATTCAATAACAGATTAATATCAAACCCAAACTTTCTTTGTAATAATTCCTTAGCATAAGTAAACATCAATTCTTTAGACCCGAAGGAAATTGGTTTCTCTGCTAAACTCTTTCTAGCAGCTTCTCGGCACACCCATACTCCCAGAGGGATAGTATATTCAGGTGTGATAAAACGTAACACTAAAGCAGAATGTTGTCGTTTAAGATCTTTCATCTTCTCTAACAAAGAGAGTCGGGCTGCATAATATCCTCCAGCACATTCTTCAGCATATTGATGTCTGCCTGAAAAATCTTCCCAATCAGTAGAATAAAAGTTTCCTTCTTGACTCCAAGGATTAACTTTGTATTGAATATATGTTTCAAACAGTTCATAGCCCCAGATTTCCGGGAACATTAGAACTAGATAATAATTTCCCCATCCCCCACCAAAGAATACTTGATATTCTCCGAGAGAAAGATCTTTAACTTCTTGGATCAGTTGTTTCCCGATAGTATCATCAACTGCAGTGATACTCCATCTAGTCGGAACAAGTTTACGATTCCCTTTTAATCCGGTATTTCCGGAAGATAATAATTTAGTCAAGAAAGTTTCTTCAAACCCTTTACGATACAAATCAGTAACTGCATACACCGCCTTAAGATCTGTATCTGAAACAACTCTTTCTACTCTGGAATCAACTTTAGGATTAGAGGTTACTCTGGCTTTTTGAACCTCTCCTTGGGGACCGAAAGGAATGATCTCTGCTTCCGGTTTGAAGTTTAGATGAGGTTGATCTTTCAGATTAACTTCCAGCTCTACACTTTTATGAGACATCCCAATATCTCTACACATTTCTAAAAAATGGTTCTGGTTTCTTACTTCATGGATGTTCCAGTTAGCTCGAGAATTAACTAAACCATAACGCATACTCGCGATAGTTCCGATCTGAAACTTTCCTTTCGCCCATAATCTCGGAGAGTCGTAATGGGTTGTATCACCTCCGAATTGCGGGCTGAGAAAACCGACGTTAACGTTGGGATAGCCGTACTGGCCAATGAATAAGCTGGGAGAACTGCCTTGAAAATCTTTCTTGAAATCTTTTTTTATCTGGATCTGGGGAACTTGTTCAATATCCTTATATTTAACACGTTGAATGTTCACAAACTAGAAAAGATAGAAAGGATTAATAATTATTTAGGTTGGAAATCATGGGTTTCGAAAATCGAGTTTTTTAAGCGGTTTATGCTCTCTTCAGCTAAATGGAGATATAAGTTTACTGCCCGATCAAAGTTAGGAACGGCCACACCAACATCATAACGAGTAATAAACGCCTGATGAGATTTTGTACCACCCTCTTCAGTGATGATACCTTCATCAAGAACCATTCTACCTTTACCAGGCAGAGCATAATCTACCCCTACTCCTCTCCATTCAAAGGAAGGTTTTAATGTAGGAGGGAGAGGAGGATATAAACGTAAATCACGATCAATGACAATTACTTGAAAAGTATATTTCCGATTAGTTTCTTGATTAGCAGCATTTATTGCGCTACTTAAAGAATTCTCTAATCGAAATAAAAACTGCTCTGCGTTCAGATCCACGATTGGAGTTTCTTCACCATCGTTTTTGAATGGTCCCTTAAAAGAACTTTCAGTAACACGCGGTTCTAGAATATAATATAAGTCCGGAGAGTAGCCTCGATATCCCACAAATTTATCTTCTATCGTATTTGCATGTGACCTTTCAGAAACATCCACTCGAAAACCATAATGAGAAAGATAATTCAAGAATTTTAAAGTTTCTTCGTCTTTTCTGGAAAATAAATCTACTAAACGTGGTTTGTAAGAATATTTTTTTAGAAAATCAACTTGCTCCTTGATTTGGACTCTTTTAGCAGTAGTATCGATTCCACCAATCGCTCCGCTATCATCCCAGATATCCCAATGTCTAAGACTACGTTTCTTACTATCATTAACCATTTTGCTCTAGAGAAGAAGGAGCTTTATAAAACTTTCGCTAAGTAACTACTGGGGAGTAAACCTACAGAACACACTTCTGTCCTCTCTTACACATCTTACTACATTGGAATTCTCCCAACACATAATCATGATCATACAATAACCTACCGATAATGTTCATTAAAGTGCCAGCATCTTTATAATCGATAATCTTCTCAAATTGACTGGGACTGAGTTTTCTTCCCCAGAAGAACTTCTGTAAGAACTCTCTTTCTTCTCTACGCATCTGTTCAAACCGTTCTTTATCCCCATGAAGTCGAGCATCATACATTTCAGCAATCCCGTCAAAACATTTAATCAGTTGTGTCTCTTCGGGGTTGGGAGGAGTTATTCCTGCTAAACCATGAACACTATAATCATACTTATCAAAAGAAAGCCTTATTCTGGCTTTAATGTCTATTGGTAAGGTAGCCCCAGCTTCTTCATGAAGCTCCATCATCGCTAAATAGGTAGCCTTACCACATTTTCGAAAGATTTTTTCTGCAGATGTTTCGGGAGAAGGAACTACTGGATCTTTCCCGGTGATTTTTCCTCTATTCATCAGATAAGATTTAGCATTGTTTAAGATAAAGAGGTTCTTATAACACTGATACATTCTTTCTCTTTCATCAAAAGTACTAAGGGTACAAGCGGCATGAGCTCTATCAGCCAACTTGCACAATACTGCTGCTTCTTGAGTTTCTGGATCTCCAGTATAATTAAAGATAGCATTGATAGAACGATAATATCTTTCTCTCTTATGCCGAGTCAATAATCCTAGCGCTTCGATAAACTGAAGACCTAACCTTTGGTCTTGAGGTTTTAATAATTGTTGCACTTCTGATTCTAATCCTTCTCTAAGCCCAGTTTCATATCGGTCTAACACCGCTGCATCTTTGATTCCATGTTCCTCTTTGTACACATCTACACTTTCTTCAATGTAATCATGAGCGATACCTTCGCATCTAGCTAGATACCCTGCTTTAGCTTCTTTGAGAAAATAAGCTACATTAATAGGGTGAAGAAAAGGGTCAGTACCATCTCTTCTGGTAGGAAAACGATCATAAGCTTTCTCAGTTTTGTCATACAAAAAAGTAAACAGTCCGATCTCGTCAGGATGGTCTAATAATTCTTCTACGCTTAAGGCTTGATCGACAGGATGAGGAAAGTCAGTCATTACAAACATTAAATGTTCTGGACAAGTATCGTATCCTGCTGTTCTAAGTTGATGTGGCATAGAGAGAACTTTTACTTTCTTCCTTATATGAATTTTGTCAATAGGGAATATATATTCGGAAGAATTCCGGAAGTTATCTCAACCCAAACTATTAAATACCCCTTTTACTTTTCTAGATTTATGAACTGGACTAAACTACTCTACGTTTTAATCATAGTTTTAATCTATGTACCCATGGTTTTCTTGGGAGCTAACGTTTTCTTTCCAAAGTATACTGGAACAGATTCATATTATCAACCGAGCATAGATTGTTATTCTAAGTATCCTACTCCTGCTATGGATAAAGCAACGTCGGTTGAGATTGCTGCAGCTAATGATAAACAGCAAAAGTGTTACGAAGAGAATATCCAAAAACAAAAAGAGTTTGATCAAGCCAAGAATGCTTACGACGGATGGAAATATGTCTTCATCGCTTTGTTTAACTTAGTTATAATCTTATTCGCTCTGTTCGTGCCGATGCAAGATTCAATCATAATGGGATTATTCATGGGCAGTATCGTAGCTACTTTTGGTGCCACAATTGGATATTTCCAGACTAACAGCAAGATCGGCTTTGGGGTATTAGTAGTTACTTTCTTTGTAATGTTATTCTTCATCAACAGAAAGAAGGACAATTTTGTGAATTGGAAAGAGAAATAACCTTCTTTTTTCTTATTTTGAATTAAAATTCTCAAGTAAAGATATTATACCTCTCCCACAAAAGAATATAGAGAGGATAGATTGGAGAGAAAAATGAGTATAGGAGACAGATTAGAAAGAGCAGCATGGAAACTAGAGGATCATATCATGATGAGAGGTCTTGGTATAGGAACAGTAGTTGGAGCACTCTTACCTATTGCCTACTGGGGAAATGAGGTATACGCTTCACAAGTATTTGGTGGTGGCTGTTTGGGCTGCGTAGCGGGGTTTTTTGGATCCATCGCTTACACCGCAGCAAGAGATTATGCTAGAGAAGATAAACCGTAACGAACCTATTTCTTCTTTTCCATCCGCCACAACATTACATCAATGTACTTAACCGGCTTTTTATGGAACCAGAAAGTGGCTTTGATTGGAAAATCAAAATGCCATTCTTCAGTTATCCTGAAATCAAAATCGTCACAGATTGCTTCCACAAACTTCAAAGTAGAAGCTTTATGCATACTATATATAATAGGAGCAAGAGTAAATGCTTTTTCTAAGAAGCGTTTATCTGCATGTTCATCTTTAGTCCCAAAAGGAGGATTCTGAACCACAAAATCTACTTTATGAGTAAACAAAGAGATATCTTGACAAATAAATTCTGCTTTGCCGAGATTATATTTCTGTTTCAGCTGAAAATAATTTTCTGTAGCTAAATCAATCGCTCTAGAATCACTGTCCACAAAGAACACTTTCTTTGCCCCCATCAATAATAATCCTAACCCTAACATTCCCGTGCCGCAACCGGCATCAAGGATAGTTTTGCTGGCAACTTCACCTTTCAGGGCCATGCTCCACACCCATTCTGCAGCAATCTTATCCGGAGTAGGATATTGTTCTAACTTAAGTTTAGGATCGTCAAAGATCTTTATTGCGCTGAGCTCTATCTCTAACTCTTTTTGGGAACGAATGGACATGAGAAAAGGGAAAATCTAGAAGTTTATAAGACTTATCTATTGGGGGATAGAATGTATTCTTTAGTATCCAATTATTAATAAATCACTTCTCATTCTTGAATCAAGGTGATCATTTATGGATAATTTAGACCAATATGTTAAAAGGGAAAAAGAATTTGCAGAAAAGTTGTACTTAGCGACTAACCCAGATAATCCTCAACCATTAACCGATCTAGAAGGAGGGTTAACTTTATCGGGTTTATCAGAGTGGGGAATAAAATTAAATGTTCCTTTTAGCTTAGGATGTTACGAAGAGGATGTACCATATAATGTTAGACAATTGGGTCAAACCATGGGAACTATCGATAGAACCATGCGAGAATATTACGCTCGTCCAGAAGTTATTTTCACCGAACCATTCTGTGTTTATGGGGGAAGAGAACACGTTTCTCTGTTTGATTCTGCAGAAGGAATACGTTGGATGTACGAGATCTGTCAAGGCGGAGCATTAACCCTAAGGCCATTAAGAACACTCGAACCGGAACTGAAGAATGCATTAGAAGGAAGAGGAATCTCCTGGAAGAAGTATAATCCAGTTAGAACGTTATGCATTTTATTTAATAATCAAGTCTTACGCCCATTCTGGCAAGCAGGGAATTTGAAAGATGCGGGTGTCTTTGAGGATGTTAATGATGAGCCGGCATGGAACAGTTTCAAAGATAGCCACGGATCTTATCTTACCCCAACAACCATCTTACAATTTCTTGTCGCGAATAATGGAACAGGTGGACCAAGAGAGTTATTCTTTGATTATTCCGCTAGCGATTCTAAAGAAAGCCCAGTAAATCATTTCTTCAGTGTACAGCATTCTCCCACAGAAAAAAGATTAGAATTAAGTGGTTATTGGAAAGTGGGTGGAAAAGTAATGGACCGAAAAGTTATGGTTGAATCCCTAGCTTCCCTGTTATCCGGAAAGAAGATTTCGTGAGCTTAATTTAAGCTTATCTTTTGTTTTATCTATTCTAAACTAAGTCTTCCAACCATTCTGAAGTGACACAGAAAGCTATTTAAATCCTAAGAAAATATCTAAATGTCGGGGAGTGGATAGTAGAAACAGAGCAGAAAAAGTGATTCTGCTTTCTAATGCGTACCAAAAGGTAAAAATGAACGAAATAGATAAAGCTATAAACTCGGAACTGAAGAAAGTACGTCAGGCTCTTGATGAGCACTTAAATTCTATTAACGATAATACTCAGGAGATACAATCTTTATTTGATTATTTACAAGAGATTGAGGTCAAAGTAGAAAAGTTATCTCAAAGATTAGATCAAACTCAGTTAAACAATCAGAATTCTCCGGTCAAGCCTTGTGTTGCTCCTTTAAACCAAATGGAGCGAAAGATTTTCTTGACTCTTTATACGGCAGAGATGCCCCTTTCTTACCGAGAAATCTCGGAAAGAAGCCAGATTTCTCCTACTATTGTCCATGAATGCATTTCTTCTTTAACTTCTAAAGGAATTCCTTTGATAAGAACTTTCTGTAATGATCAAATGTTCTTTAAAATCGAGCCGGTATTTAAGGAAGTACAAGCCAAAGAAAACTTGATCAATCTTTCTCTGCAAAGTTTTATGGAATAATAAGAAAGCCGATGTTTTTAGGAAAAGTTTTGTTCTTGATTTTGAGCACTACTTCTAAGAAGCATTAAATTCTTCTAGAAATTCTAAAGAAACAGTGGACCCCGCAGAAACAAGAAGTTTTTTTGAATTTATAACTAGAACTTAATCCGACAGATTCGTTCCTTCCTCACCGTAACCTTTATAAACAAACCCCTGAATTAAAGATAAAACTAGTCCGAGTTAACGCGCTATAGGACTGAAATTTAAACTTCAGCAAGTGCTCATTTCTCGGAACAGAGTAATTGTGAAAAAAAAGATTACAATTACTATAAACTTAAACGATTAAATACAAAAATCGAGGACAAAGAAGCAAAAAATGGCGGAAACTAAACAACCAGACGCAAATTTTAAACATATTGTTAGAATTGCCAATGTGGATCTTCCGGGTAATAAACCGGTAAGAGTCGCCTTGAGAAATATCAAGGGTATTGGCCTGAACTTTGCCGACACCATGTGCAAATTAGCACATATAGATTTGAAAACACGTGCCGGTTATCTTACTAATGAACAGGTTGAACATCTTAACCGGATCATCGGAGCTCCAGATAAGAGCGGAATTCCGGAATGGATGTTTAATAGAAGAAGAGATATTGACACTAATGAAACTAAGCATGTTCTGACTGGAACTTTAACCTTCTTACAAGATAACGACTTAAAGAGACTTAAGAAAACTAAGACTCTAAAGGGTGTAAGACATCAAGCTGGATTACCGGTAAGAGGACAACGTACCAAAGCACATTTCAGAAAGCATAAAGGAAAAGTAGTAGGAGTTTCTAAGAAGAAAGATGCTCCCAAAGCTAAGAAATAGGTGAAATAACATGGGAGACCCAAAAAAACTCAAAAAGAAATACAATCCTTTAGCTCATCCTTGGATTAGAGCGAACATTGAAGAAGGAAAAATACTCAAGAAAGAGTATGGATTAACTAAATATAAAGAAGTCTTAATTGCTTCTTCATTCTTGAAGAAGTATAAAGATATCGCTAAGAGGTTAATCGTTAACAAGACTGCTCAAGGAGAGAAAGAAAAAAACCAGATGATGGACAAGCTCCAACGTTGTGGGTTAATCAAGTCCGGTGCAGGATTCGATGAAGTGTTAAGTATCCAACTAAAAGATGTCTTAGAGAGAAGATTACAGAGTTTAATCTGCCGAAAAGGTTTTGCTAGAACCATGAAACAAGCTCGACAGTTTATCACTCACAGACACGTAATGGTTGGAGAAAAAGAAATTACTTCTCCGGGATATTTAATGACCGTAACAGAAGAAAACGCTATTGTGTTTAAACCAACTTCTACTTTAGCTAGTGTTGATCATCCAGAAAGAACTCCTATTGTCAAAGCGGAGAAAACTCCTGAACAGATCAAGAAAGAAGAAGCTAAAAGAGAGGAACGGGAAAGAAGAAGCGATAGAAGACCGATTAAACGAAAAGGGAGACAACAAAGATGAGACCTAACACTATCACCAGAGTACCTCGTGAACACAGAAGTTATTCTGACTCCCCCCAACAACCACAGATGAAAATGCGTTGGGCAGTAGCACATATTTTGTCTACTTTTAACAATACCATAATTACCGTTACTGATGTAACTGAAACTGAAACATTAGCTAGAAGCAGTGGTGGACAGATGGTCACTTCTGATCGTTTAGAAAGTTCTCCCAGTGCAGCTTTAGGAGCAGCTAAAAAAGTTTCAGAGATATTACGTGAGAAAGGAGTTAACGGATTATATATTAAAGTTCGTGCTCGAGGCGGACATAATGGATCAAAAAGTATGGGTCCCGGTGCTCAAGCAGCAATCAGAGCTCTTTCTCGTGAAGGATTTAGGATCGGAAGAATTGAAGAAGTCACTCCTGAACCACATAACGGATGCAGAATGAAAGGCGGACGTCGTGGACGAAGAGTCTAGGTGAAAAAATGGCTATCAAACTAGAAAAAGTTAAGGACGAACGCAAGAAGAATAAAATTTCTTTCTTGATTAAAAACTCTGATGAAGTGTTTGCTAACACCATTAGAAGATTGATTATAGAAGAAGTTCCCACCTTAGCAGTAGAAGATTTAGAGATCAAAGATAATGGATCTGCTCTTTATGATGAGATGTTAGGATTAAGATTAGGATTAACTCCAATCAAGACTGACTTAAAAAGTTATGAACTTAAAGAGAAATGTAAATGTCAAGGCGCAGGATGTGCTAAGTGCGAGTTAAAGATAACCTTGAAAGCAAGCAAGAAAGGTTATGTTTATGCAGAAGAAGCACAAAGTGCTGACCCTGAATGTGTTTTTGTTTATCCAAAAATGCCTCTTGATAAACTGTTATCTAAACAGAAGATTGACATTGTCATGACCGCTATTCTTGGCCAAGGTAAAATGCATGCTAAATGGATTCCTGGATTACCGATGTATCGCCGTGAACCGGTAATTAAGATTAACGGAAAGATAAACGATCCTCAAAAGATTGTCAGTAGCTGTCCACAAGGAATCTTTGCGGTTAAAGGAAGTTCACTTGAAGTAATTAAAGACAAGATTTATGACTGCAGTGATTGTCAACAATGTGTAGATCTAGACAAGAACATCTCTTTAGAAGAAAGTGGAGAGATTCTGTTCACTTTAGAAAGTTGGGGACAACTTAGCTGTAAAGAGATATTAACTCAGAGCGCAGAAATCCTTGTTGAAAAGATTGAAGAAATGGAGAAGTTAATTTAAAATGGTTAAACGCACCGGTCCAACTAACTATCAACTGCAAACGTTGATCATAGAACTCCAACCTCACGTTCTAAAAAGTAAATTTTGGAAGAGAGTATTGGAGGAGGTTAACAAGCCTTCTCGACAGAGAAGAGAAGTTAATTTGTATAAAATCGACCAATTTGCTCAAGACGGCGAAACCATCTTAGTTCCTGGAAAGGTACTTAGTATGGGCGAACTTAAGAAAAAAGTAGACGTTGCCGCGATGAGTTTTTCCGCTGAAGCTAAACAAAAGATTGTTGAAGCTAAAGGTAAAGTATGGTCCATTTCAGAATTATTGCATAAAAACCCTGAAGGAAAGAAAGTGAGGATTTTAGGATGAAAATCTACAATGGAGAAGGACTTATCTTAGGACGTTTAGCAGGATTAGTAGCTAAAGATGTCTTGCAGGGAGAAGAAGTAGTAGTGGTCAACTGTGAAAAGACCGTGATTAGCGGAAAGAAGTCAAACGTAGTAGAGCATGAAAGTGCTAGAAGACTACGTAAAGGATACCCTTTAAAAGCTGCTAAATTCAGTCGATTACCTGATCGTGCTGCCAGACGTACCATCAGAGGGATGTTGCCTTGGAAAAGTGCAAGAGGTAGAGAAGCATTCAAGCATGTGATGTGTTATGTGGGAATACCTTCAGAATATCAGGGAAAAGATATGATTACTATAAAAGAAGCATCTTATAAAAAATTGCCCAACTTGAAATATATCTCACTAGGAGATGTATGTAAAAGCTTAGGCGGGAAGTTATAAAATGGAAAAGACTATCCTTACTCAAGGTAAAAGAAAACAAGCTATTGCTAAAGCTACTTTAAGACCCGGTAACGGGAAAGTGAAAGTTAATGGCCAATTGCTAAGCAACTTCAGCAACAAATATTTGCGACTTCGTGTGATGGAACCGTTAGTATTGGCTGGAGAACTAGCGAACAAAGTTAACTTTGATCTGATTGTTAACGGTGGCGGGATCAATGGACAAGCAGATGCTTGCAGATTAGCTATCGCCAGAGCCTTAGTTAAATACAATGCTGATTTAAAAAAGACTTTCGATGAGTATGACAGACTGTTATTAGTTGCAGATGTCAGACAAAACGAAACCTCTAAACCTAACGACTCTAAGCCAAGAGCTAAGAGACAGAAATCTTACAGGTGAACAGAAAATGATTATACCAATAAGATGTTTTTCGTGTGGAAAGCCCGTAGGTCATTTATGGGAAGAATTCCAAGAGAAAGTCCAGAAAGGAGAAGACGTCAAGAAGATTATGGACTCTTTAGGTTTAGAACGATACTGCTGCCGAGGAATATTCTTGGGACATGTTGAGTTAATTGACATTGCCGGAGAATTCAAACGCAGTTAGTTTTTTATATTCTTATTCTTTTTTATCTTTATTATGGATTATGAACAGTTTAAGATTGATTCAGGACAATATTGGGACATCTTCCTGCACACTAATCAAGAATTGCTAGGAAGAAGTTATTTCTGGTACAAGGGAGAAGAGGAAGACTTGATGGAAATTCCAGAAGTGGCTTCTTTAGAATTGATGGTTAATGGTAAGAGACTGCAAACAGCTTTAACAAAACTATTTCATCCGGATAAGTTTGATTACTTCTCTTTTAATTATCGAACCACCCACTTACATTTTCATGTTCTTCCCCGATATGAACACCCTAGACATTTTGCAGATAGAGAATTTATTGATCCAGAATTCGGAAGAACATATCACGGAAAACAGCAACAACTAATTCCTTTAGAAGTTCTCCTAGGAATTAAAGATAGAATAGCAGGAAGATATTTGATACAAGGAAGATAAAAATCTAACCACAAAGCTTTTATAGTTGCGTACGTTTAAATACTCATTAATACGCAATAGGTGAAACACTATGGAACTAAAACAAATCAGTTTAACTTTACCAAAATCTTTGTTTGAAGCATCTAAAGAGTATTCTGAAGAATACGGGTTTAGAACACTTCAAGAATTTATTTTAGATTTGCTTAGAAAAAAAGTTATTTTAGAGAATGCTGAACGTTATCGAGAGATAGAAGAAAGAATGAAAAAAGGAGTTGGCGTTAAGAAGCTCAGCCAGACTGAAGCACTTAAGTATCTAAAGGGAATATAAGTTGACTTATACCATCGAATTTAGTGATGAGTTTGATAAGTCTATTAAGAAACTAAAAAAGAAAGATAAAGTTCTTTTTGATCAAATACAGAAGAAGTTGATAGAAATAATTCAAGCCCCAGAACATTTTAAGCCTTTGCAGAATGTTCTTGCCGGATATAGAAGAATCCATTTTGGCAGTTTTGTATTGATTTATCAGATAGAAGGAGAAGTAGTAAGAATAATTTCCTTGGACCATCATGATCAAGCGTATTAAAATTATCTTTTTGGGATATAAAATTCTCCTTGTAAGAAGTTTTCCATCACTTCTGCACTACAGAAAAAGAGATTCTTTGGCAGTTGTTTAGGATCAAACCATTGCCATTCAGTTATCTCGTCAGGTTCTTTAACTTCTGCTTCTCCACTGAAATCTTCAGATATCATCGCTAAAGTAATAAAATGAGCATGTTCGTTCTTATCGTTATTCACACCAAGAACCTGTACTGAGTTAAGAACAATTCCGGTTTCTTCCATAACTTCTCGTTTAGCTCCTTCTTCAAATGATTCTCCGTAATGTAATTTTCCGCCGGGCATGGTCCAAGTACCTTCCCCTCTCAGAGCAGAATCAGCTTTAATGGGATCATCGTGTCTTTTACCAAGTAAGATCTTCCCGTTTCTAAGAAGAAGTACTCCCATCCCCACACCTACTTTCTGGTCTGCCATTAAAGAAGAATGATGTAAGAAGATATTAATAAGCTTTTGTGTTTTTGAGGACACTAGAGAATACTATAGGAAATCTTTAAAAATCCCCTATTTCTTTCAACCATAATGACAAAGAAAAAATCATTAGCCTGGTTAAAAGGAGCAATTATCGGTGCAATCTTTGGGTTGATTATAATCATAATCAACTACATCTACCTGAACTTTATCTCTTATCGTTCAGATCTGAAGTACGAATGGTTCTATTACATCTTTCATTATTCAGGTGCGGCTTATCTTGTTCCCATCACTATTTTCTTATGGGGAATTTTAGGATACATCTTGATTATAGTTGCTTACGCCTTGATTGGAACATTAATCGGGTACGGAATAGGTAAACTTCTTTCAAAAAAGTAAACCTTACCCTTATTTTCGTTTTTAAACCATAATCCTTTTAAATCCACTCTTACTCCTGCAGAATATGAAGTTCCATAATAACGGGTTTAAAGAATTAGAACCACAAATCTTAGAATATTGGAAAACTAAAAATATAGTTCAAGCTCTACGCGATCGTAACGCTAAAGGGCCAAAATTCTATTTTCTAGATGGACCACCGTACACTTCTGGGAAATTTCATCTAGCTCACGCTTGGAACTATTCCTTAAAAGATTTCATCTTAAGATATAAACGCAGTAATGGATATAATTTGTGGGACAGAAACGGGTTTGACATGCACGGCCTTCCTACTGAACATAAAGCCATGGAAAAGTTCGGTCTGAAAACCAAGAAAGAGATTATCACTTTTGGGATGGATAAGTTCATAGCAGAATGTGAAAAGTTTTCTCAAGATATGGCTAAACTTATGACTGAAGATTTAGTCAGGATGGGAGTAACCTTTAATGTTTCCAACCCGTACATGCCCATCAAGTCAGAGTTTATGGAAGGAGAATGGCAGCTGATCAAAAAGGCTTACGAGCAAGATTTACTTTATTTCGGAGAGAAAGTTATTACTTGGTGTGAATTCTGTGAAACCGCTTTAGCTAAACATGAATGTGAATATGAAAACCGATTAGAAGATTCTATCTTTGTCAGATTCCAAGTTAAAGGTAAGAAAAATGAATACTTAATTGCTTGGACCACCACTCCTTGGACAATTCCTTATAATTTAGCCATCATGGTTAATCCCAGTTTAGATTATGTTAAAGTAGAAACTACTGATCAGCAAGGCAAAAACAAAGAAGTATGGTATCTAGCTAAAGCCTTAGCTGGAGCAGTAGTTCAAGCGGTAGCTAACCGCAAGATGAAAATCTTAGAGGAGTTTAAAGGAGATAAATTAGAAGGATTAGAATATATTCATCCTTTTGAAAAACATCTGCCTCAGTATGTTGAACTGAAAAAGAAAAGTAAAAAGATCCATACTGTCATCCTGAGTGAAGAGTACGTTGACACAAGCGCAGGTACAGGATTAGTACATAACGCTCCCGGTTGTGGTCCTGAAGATCAAGAAGCATGTAAGCCGTATAAGATTGTCCCATTTAATAATCTCAAAGAGAACGGATATTTCCCCGAAGGGATGGGTAAATTCTCTGGGTGGAGAGCCAAAGTCGATGATGAACGGTTCATTGAAGCGCTTAAAGAGGAAGGTGCAATCATTAGTGTTACTGATGTGGAACATGAATATCCTCACTGCTGGCGCTGCCATAAACCGGTAGTGTTCAGAATGACCCAACAATGGTTTTTGAAAACAGAAGCCATTAAAGAAAAGATCATTAAAGGAAACCAGAAAGTGCATTGGGTACCCGATTCAGCAAATAACGCTTACCAGTCCTGGGTCAAAAATTTAAGAGACAATTCTGTTTCTCGACAAAGATTTTGGGGAACACCTATCCCTATTTGGACCTGTAAGAAATGTAAAGAAGTGAAAGTTATCGGTTCACGATTAGAGATTCAAAAGAATGGTGGAATTGTTCCTGAAAATCTGCACATCCCTTGGATTGATGCGGTTACTTTAAAATGTAAATGTGGTGAGATGATGCATCGTGACCCGGACATCATTGATGTATGGGTAGACGCAGGAACCACCAGTTGGAACTGCTTAAACAATGATCCCAAATTAATTAAAGAATGGTATCCAGCAGATGCAATTCTAGAAGCTAAAGAGCAAACTAAATTATGGTTCAGCATGTTATCTATATGTTCTCACATTTATTTAGGCAATAATGCTTTCAAGAACGTTTACGTCTATGGAATGTTAAATGATCTTGACGGGAAAAAGATGAGTAAAAGTTTAGGCAATATTGTTTCTCCATACGAATTCATTGACAAACATGGAGTAGACGTAATGCGTTATTATATGTGTCAGAATAATGCTGGAGAAGACATAAATTTCAGTTGGGAAGAAGCAGCAGTTAAAGGGAGATACTTACAAATATTATGGAACGTCCACAAACTATTGATTAATTTAGCTACTGAGAATAAAGCTAATCCCTTCCAATCTAAGAAAGAGATAATGTACAACTTAATGCAGGCAGAAGAGAAGTATATCATTTCTAGAATGAATTCTACTATCAAAAAAGTAACCGAACTATTTGAAGGGTACAGATTGGATGAGACCATTCAACCTCTTGAAGATTTATACTTAGAACTAAGCCGAACTTATATCCAGATGGTCAGAGAGAAGAGTGCTTTAGGTGAAGATCAAGAAAAAGAGGTAGTGATGTATACTATTTCAACCGTGTTGATTAATTTCTTGAAAATGTTCAATATCATTTGCCCGTTTATGTCAGAGGCTATCTACCTAAACTTAAAAGAAGAGTTTGGGTTAAAAGAAGAGAGCATTTCTCACTTCAGCTGGCCTAAAGCAGAAGAGAAGCATATTAATTTAAAACTAGAAGAGAGTATGGGTCTGGCCCAGAATGTGATTCAAGCTGCCTTGAATGCTCGTGAGAAAGCCAAAATGGGATTGAGATGGCCGGTGAAAGAGATTGTGATTGTAACTAACAAAGAAGAGATGAAAGAAGCCACTTCACAGATGAAAGAGATCTTAAAATCACAGATTAACACTAAGGAAGTTAAAGTAGCAGAAAAATTGCCCGGATTAAAGTTAAAAGTCCGTCCAGACGGGGGAAAAATCGGACCGGTGTATACAACCATTTCTGCTCAGATTATCACTAAATTAACTATCGACAGTCCTGAAACCATAATGAGCCATATTGAGAAAGAGAACGTTTATCGTTTCGATATTGATGGACAAGAAGTGAAGATCACTAAAGAGATGTTGATCATTGAACATGAGATCCCCAAGAATTATCAAGAAGTAGAGTTCAGTCAGGGATATGTGTATCTTAACTTGGATCGAACCCCGGAATTGGAAGCAGAAGGATATTCTAGAGAGATCATGCGAAATATACAGCAGTTACGTAAACAAGTAGGATTTGAAAAGTTGGACCGGATTAAGTTATACTTGAAATGTAGTCCCGAATTACAAACCCAGTTAACTCCTTTCATTAAGGACATTGAAGAAAAAGTGGGAGCAGAAAAATTGGAGTTCTTAGAGAAGCATCTCACTCACCACGGCAATTTCAAAGTTAAGAATGAACTGTTTGAAGTGTGGTTTGATAAGGTTTAATCGTAATCTTTATAATCCCTTAAGGTTTACTTATAACTATGGTAGGATATTCAGAAGCGTTGCCTGGAACAGGTAAAAAGATCATTCTCCGTTACAACGGCCTGTTTGATTTTGACGGAATGTACGCTGCGATTACTGATTGGGCCAAAAATTATGGATTTATGTGGCACGAGAAGGATTATAAGCATAAAGTTCCTTCTCCAAAAGGGGCAGAACAAGAGTTTACTTGGGTCCTAACTAAGAATGTTACTCAATATATAAGAAACGAGATTACTATCAAGTTGCATGCTTGGGAGTTATTAGAAGTAGAAGTAGATCAGGGAGGAAGGAAGATTCCTCTTTCTAATGCTAGATTATATTTGTGGATCGAGCCAAAAGTTACTTTTGATTGGCAAAGGAAATTTCAAGGATCAGGAAAGTTTGGAGAATGGTTAGGCAAATGGTACAATAAATTATTAGATAAGGATTTCTCTAATTACTTAGATGAATTATATTATCGTACTTGGGATTTGCATGCTATCATCAAAACTTATTTCGATGTACAGACCAGAAAGTATGCCTATAAAGGATACATGAAAGAGAATTAATTTTTTGATGAATTTTATTTTTACTAGTTAAAATATCTTTATTGTTTACCTTATCTTTAAGATCTCCCCCAATGCATATTCTGAGGGAAAAGCTAGTTCTATCAAGTATTTTCCTTTTTGGGTAGAATTCCAGAACATAAAAGGGTTAAATTTCTTCTTTATCTCTACGATCTTAAAATCTTTATCTACCAGCAGAACATCAATAGGATAGAATACAAAACAGTTGTGCAAACTTACTTTTCTTTCTTCAGGAAAGATCATAAGAAGGTTTTGTTTCCTTCTGAACATCAAACCGATACCTTGGGATAACAAAGAGGTACAGACTCTTTCTTTCTTAGAGATTACTTTCTGGTTGGTTTGGTTAAGGATCATTTTAGTTCAAACTTCCACAACTCATCCCCCACATAATGGATATTCTTAATCACTTTTCCGGAAATGGCTGCTTGCATCTCTGTTCCAGAAATTTGAGCCACCCCTACTGCTAAAGGCTTTCTATTGTTCTGATCCACAATCACAACAACCTCATCTTTCTCTAACCCTTCAGGAATCTCTTTAATCCCGGGACGCATTACATCTGCTCCAGAAATCATAAACTTCACTGCACCCATATCTACTACCACATTTTTTAGCAGTTCAGACCTAGTTTGAAGGAGCTTCAAGGAAGGAACTAATTTATCATTGTAATAAAAGAAAGAAGGTTGTTTGTTAACCAGAACCAACTTATAAACATCAGTTTCAACCAATTCTATCAAATCTTTCTTAGATACATCTACTGAATAACCGTTCTGTTCTAATTCTTTGCTAAACTCTTTACTACGTAAAGAAACCCTTTTCATAAGATAAAGAAAGAACTAAGAGATTATAAAATTAACTAAAAAAAAGAAAAAAAGATTAACGTTTCTTCCACAGCATAACTACTACTGCCAGGATGATCAACAGCAAGATCGCACCGAAAATCCACATCTTAGCATTGCTAGGACTAACCTCTACTGCAGATGCTTCTGTTGCTTCCTGGATTGGTTCTACTGCAGACACTTCTTTTGCCGGTTCAGTCACCAAAGGAGTAGCAGCTACACTAGCTTTCTGTCCGATGATGAAGTAACTGAATCCAGGAGTGATAGCAGAGTAATGGATATAAGTTCCATCATCTGTTCCAAGAGTAGTTTTCAGCTCGACCCATTTACTGTCTACGTAACGATACAAAGCAACGTTCTCCTTGCCTAACTTGTTATCCGTAAGCCAGGTTTTCTTAACCTTGAAATCAATCTGTGCATTTTTGAAATCACCCTCTTTAAAGGTTAGGGATTTAGTGATTTCAATGTATCGATACACTTTCTGATCGAAGTTCTTAACTTCACCAGGTAAGCTTTCAATCTTTGCTACTTTCATCCACACACCATAAAGAGTTTTACTTAACTCAAAAGATACTTCAGTTACTCCAATCTCTCCATTTGGTACGGGCACAGTAGCAGTTTCACCAGCATTAACCGAAGTCCAGGTTCTTTGTTCAAACTGACCTACAGCTCCATTAGAGATTCCACCGGTAGCACCGGTAGATCCTCCGCTGCTACTAGAACTACTAGACGAACTTGAACTGCTAGAACTGCTAGCAGCACTAGTAGTAAAGCTAGTGGTGTTACTTACTAAGTATCCAGTCAAGTCATAACAAGTTACGTTTACAGTATAAGCAGTATTGGCAGTTAAACTGCTTAAGGTCGCGGTGTATAATCCATCACTTAAAGTTAAGTTGCCACTTCCTGCATCGCTGTAATTACAGTTATTTATACCGGAATAAACATCACTGGCATTAACAGTTAGGGTTGCACCAGTAGTGATTATACTACTAACAGTTAAACTATTAATCACCGGTGTAGTCTGATCAACATAAAAGGTGAATGATGCATTGTTCGTATTGGTGGCGTTATCTCTTACGGTTAAGTTGACATAGTAAGTACCGTTAGCTGTAGCAGTATAACTTTCCACAGTAGACACATTGTTAGTTGTCTCAGTCCAGTTCTGCAACAATCCTGAAGTAGAATTGTACAACGACAAAGTCCAGTTAATGATGTAAGTGTCATTAGCAGTAAAGTTAATGGTTAAAGTAGCGTTGTTAGTACCATAACCCGTACTTACTCCATTGACATTATTAACTAAGGAAGTTGGAGATACTGCATCTACTAATACGGTTTGAGTAGTAGAATTACCGATATTATCACCTTGATCAGTACAATTAACATACCAACTATTACTTCCTTGACTTAAACTTGCATTTACAGTTATAACAGTATTAGTGTCGTTAGTTACGGAACTATTTGTTCCCATCGCTACTTCACCAACATACACAGTACAAGCCACAGTTGAAGCATCAGTGGAATTGAAAGTGAAGTTAGGTGTAGCACTAGTACTCCAAGTGTTTGTAGCGGGACTTACCAAACTTACTACCGGTTCAATTTTATCCACGTTAATCACTCGAGGAGTGGATGCCCCAACATTACTATACAGATCAGTACAATTTACATACCAGGTATATGCTCCATCTACCGCGCTGGTATTAGACATAATCAAGGTAGCGGTGTTATTGGTTGCACTCAAACTGTCGTTACGTGGTGCTCCATTGATAAACAAACTACAAGTAGCAGTAGCAGAGACTCCATCCACAAAAGTAAAGTTAAAGACAGACATTCCGTCTCCGGTCCAACTGTTGTTTGCAGTATTCAAAGTTACTGTAGGAGCAGTAGCATCTACAGTGGTTACCATGACGATGTTATCATCACTAGAGTTCAACACAACGGTAGCGTTATCATACAAAGTAGCTAGGACGTAAGTAGAGTAAACACCACTAGTTGTACTGTTTACGTCGACAATCACGTTAGCGTAAGTGGTCTCGTTAGTAATGTTTACCTGCATCAGGGTAGTCTGGTTAATCCTGCTAGACACCCCAGAAGTGGTGACCACAGTGAGATTATACACCCGAGTAACATTATTTTCATTACGAACACTAATGTTATAGGTAGCGTTAGCACCTGAAGCTACGGTACTGACTAAAGCGCTCTGGTTAGTAAAAGTCAAGTTGTAAACAGTAGTTGTATTATCTGCTTCGATTGAAGTATAAACAGAGAACCCTAAAGAAGTCGGTATTCTCCAAGTGGTGTTAGCATACCCAGTTCCACCAGCTACTTTATCAACTCCATCAGCATTAGTAACGTCGCTACAATCACTTAAATTATTCTCGTTACATTTTTGTAGGACATCTCCACCTTCAGGAATAACCAACAAGATTGCATCTGCACCTAACCCTTGAGCTATCTCGGTCCACTTTAAGTTTTGCATACCCATATAGGTTTTATTACCAAAGTCAGTAACATTAAAGGCATCAGATAAATTAAAGTTTGATGCTTGAGACATATCAATACCTTCTAAATCAATGCTCCAATTAGCTACAGGATTATCAAACTTTAAAGTAGCATTGTTCATATAGGAAGTATTCTGAGTTGTACCTTGAGTTACGTTAGTATAACTTGAACCGTTCCAAATCTTAAAGGTCATGTCACTTAATAAAGGATTGGCAGGAGGTACGAAATCAAACTTATACGATACGTTAGCTGCAGAAGCAGCAGTGGTAAAGTTTAAACATCCACTGTAAGCACAGTTTCCAGCACGGTCACAAGCAGTTAATTTATAGTAATAGATTTGACCACTGGCTAAAGTAACCGGTGCACCTAATGAATCAGTTCTACCACTCTTAATCGGCAAGTCGTGCCAAGGTCGATAATCGTCAGCAGTCATAGCCGGATTACCTAACTCATAGAAAGTATAAGTAGCGACATTACTTGCACAAGAACTGGCATGGAAGGTTATCGTTCCATTAGAAGGTTCGTTGGTTACCCAATGCATAACTGCAAAGTCGTTGAAAGTGTCTACTTTATTACTTTGAACGGTAGGAGCAGTTTTATCTCCAGTAGTATAATCAGTTCCACTACACCAAGGAGCCATACTACAATCAGAATCTGCACAGTTAGTTAAACCATCTAAATCTTCATCACCGCTGGAAGGGAAACAATCTTCAAAAGGCATGAATTTTCCGCCACCAATCATACTGAAAGCAGTTCCACAAGCCATAGGATTTTCAAAGCAGTTAGTTGGTTTGAAATCGACCGTTCCTGCAGTATAATAAATTCCTTGATTGCTAGGTCCTAAATTGGAATCATTAGCCTGATTTAAAGCAGTAACATTGTCTGCACTAGCAGCCATGAAACGAATTCCATTTTGAGGATTACCCATATCGGTTTTATCTACCGCCATGATAGCTACACTAGCTTGACAAGAAACCGGTAGATTACCAAAGTTTGCTTCGGCTGGAGCTCCAGCAAGTTTAGCTCCGTACAAAGAAAATGCTCCGTTAAAACAACGATATCCTCTACGGATTTCTGACGGTCCATCAGTGCCATTATTATTAATGATATATTCAAACTTATACTCAAATCCAGTATAATTTGTTCCGGAGATATTAACTGTACACCCAGTACTAGTGTTTGTATCACTATCTACAACAAAGAAATACTGACCAGAGTTAAGGCCACCACATAATAAAGATAGAGACATATTGCTTACATCTAAACCCATACCTAAAGAGGAACCCATGTCCTTAATACTAAACCCTAAAACATCAATGTCTCCCCTTAAACTAAGATTAGGAGCAGAAGCGCTTAACATTACCGGAGCACCAGGATCCATATCTTGGAACATGGACTTCTTCATTGCTTCATACGGATCAAGAGTACCAAATCCGCCAGTTAGAACATCAATGTCACCACCGCAAGCAGAATCTTTGGAACAATCGGAATCAACACAATCTATAGCACTATCTCCATCGTTATCAGTTCCATCATAACACAACTCTGCAGAAGCATTGTAACAATAATTAAAATTAGAACTCCAATTTCCAGTTACTGCTTCACAACCAGTTTGGTTAAGACATTTAGCAAAATTGTTAGCACTACAAGCAAAATCGTAATTGGTAGTACTTAAATCACACCAAGACTTACCAAACTGAGTGTCTGTTACCCATTTACACCCTGCTCCGCTACCCATCGCACTAGGATAAGAAGAATTTCCACAGGTTGAAGAACTGTAACAATTATGACAATCACTGTCACAAGAACCGCCACCCTGTACAAACTTACTCATATCTTCGACACACATCTTATTAGTTTCAAAAGGAGTAACCTCCGGAGGCATATTGGGAGGTGCAGTAACTACTTGACATTTACCTTTACCACCAGCAGTACAGGTAGCAGTGGTATTACAAGCACCACAGAAGTCTGAACAAGTCATTCCTGAACCACCCATCTGCATAAAGTTAGGATTACAACTGTTTTGGAAATTATCCCAACGGCAACTATACAAAGTACCGCTCACATTAGAGGAAGTAGTACAATTAACTTCGGCAGTAACGGTCCTACAAGGATGTTGACCTTGGAACATCATATCTTGAGATCCACCCATCATCATCTTACTATCTCCAGCATGACCTAAACTTTCCACTAAACCAGTATCAATAACATTAACTTCAAAGGCCATCCCCTGAAGGTTAGCAATAGCAGTTCTATTAACTGCAAATTTCATGATACCCGAACTACAATTTTTAAATGTAGAAACATTGATAGAAGAATTTATGGTGAAATTACCATTACTAGTGTTATAATATAAGAAGAAAGCTCCGCCAGAATTAAATAACAGTTTATAATCTGAACCGGGATAACCTTGACCTTCCTGTGCCCCGGTAGATTGGTTATTATCTGCATTGAATTCTAAGATCAACATGTTACCAACTGAACCAGTAGCATTACAGAACTGAGCATCAGCAAAATTTGGACCCATTAATTGCCAGCCGATATAACTAGAGGTCATATCTACCCATACTGCACCTAAATCATCAGCAACGGTGTTATTACTGGTACACCCTTGACCGGGAGTAGTATAGGAATTAGTTCCGGAACCCATACCGGGAGGATAACATCCCGGACCGTTAGAAGCATAAGGAGCAGTATTTCCAGAGAATCCAGTAAAGGTGTTCCAATTAATAGACGAAGTTACAGGAGGAGGAGTTCCTCCTCCAACAATTGAAGTGAAGTTTAAGTCATCCAGTTGTAGATTTAAAGAAGCATTAGCCACACGATTACCATACATGCTCACAAAATAAGTCCCGCTAGGAGAACTTTCATTAACACCCGAAACAGTCACACCATTATATTCGCAGTTAAAGGAATTATTATTATAACCTCTTAAAGTCAAAGTGGCATTCTCAATGTAAGTAACCGGAGAAAGTACTGGTGAACCCTGATTAGTAAAACCAAGATGAGTTCCATTATTTACTAGTTTACAAGTGTAGAATTCAGTAGAACTAGGCAGACTAGAATAGTTCCCCACAGATAATTCGAACGCAAATTGATCATTAGCCCCACCAAGAATACTATAAGTAGTATTATCAAGCTTACCCAACTTAACTGAGAGAGTAAAATTATTACTGAGATTGACTGAACGTTTGGTCCAGATAACTCCAGATCCACTAGTAGCTCCGGAACCATTCAGGATGATTCTACTATCTTGGGAGATGCTCATAGACCCAGAAACATTAAAGTTATACCTGCTATCGTTAATCGCAACTCCGGTAAAAGTGTCATAGAAAGGAGTAAGAGAAGTGGAAGGAGTCATAACTACTCCTCCAGTTACACTGTAATTGAAATAATCGAAAGTCACGCTGGCGTTGGCCGAATAAGTAGCATCACTGGATACACTGGACTTAAGCATAATCCCATACCCAACACCAATATTAGTAGAGGTCATATTTACTGAAGACCCGGCAAAAGTACAATTAAATTGGTTAGCAGAACTATTTGTATATCTCATCATTAAAGTTCCAGAGAGAGTACTAATAGGGGTGATAGCTGCAGGAACCCCAGAACCATTAGCTATCATTAAATAAAGACCAGAAGGAGTACCATAACGCAAAGTAAGACCACATTGAGTAAAAGGAGAAAGAGTCCCATTTATAACCATAATAGTAGCAGTAATACCACCATTACCGCCAATCATCTGATCAGAAGTATTAGTAAGATTGATATCTACAGAAAGACTAAAATTCATGATCCCACTAAAATTATTATTTGTTCTCAAATACCCTTCTGCTACCGAACCACCTTCTGCTACAGAAGTATTGAATAATACTGTATAATCGTAAGGCGCGATAAGAGTTACGCCGGCAGTAGTAACATTGTTGAATAAATTGCCTACCCCCGTATCAAAACCCTCGGTAAATGTAGTTAAGCCACCTGCAGCTAAACCACTGCTAGCTAAAGCCACTACTAAAACTAATAACAACAACAAGAATTTATTTACGTTTTGAACCATTTTGCCTAACACCCTCTTTTTTATCTAATTATGAATAGTACAACTTTTGGATTAAGTAAACATTAATGATATTTAAAGGTTTCTTTATCTAGAACATAGTTCTAGAGGGTATATTTCCAGTGGAAATCTCGGAAAATAAGTGCATTTAACTGGGAATTGCAGTTAACCGGACACAATTTTTATAAAGAAAAAGGTGTTTTCCATAACTAATGAAACGTTTCACTTTAGAGAACTATCCCTTAGAAAATAAGACTGTGTTGGTTAGAGTTGACTTCAATGTTCCCTTAAAAGAAGGTAGAGTTCTAGATAATTCTAAGATCCAAGCAAGTTTAACCACCCTAAAATTTCTCCTAGATAAGAATTGTAAAATTGTCTTAATGACACATCTAGGTGATCCTAAAGGTAAAGTAGTATTAAATCTGAAAACAGACCCTCTCGCCAAAGAGTTACAACAACTTCTTCCCAAAGCCAAAATTCAAAAGTTAGATGATTGTATCGGCAAAGAGATAAAAGAAGCGATTAAAAATGCTAAACCTAAACAAATATTTCTGTTAGAAAATCTACGCTTCTATAAAGAAGAGGAAGCTAATGATTTAATGTTTGCACAATCTTTAGCCAGTTTAGCAGAAGTTTATATCGATGATGCTTTTGCGGTATCGCATCGGAATCATGCTTCGGTAGCTAGCGTAGCTAAATTTCTTCCGGCAATCTCTGGACATTTGATGGAACAAGAGATATTTCACTTAAACCAAGCTTTTTCTAATTCTCATCCTAGTGTATGGATGATGGGAGGAGCTAAGTTAGATAAGATTGACTTAATCAAACAAGCTTTGAAACGAGCAGATAGACTATTAATTGGAGGAGCACTAGCGTTTACTTTCTTAAAATCGCGCGGGATTAACGTGGGAATGTCTAAAGTAGACACTAATGCTTTACCTTTAGCTAAAGATATTCTTAAGAAACATTGGAGAAAGATCGTTTTACCAGTAGATTTTGTAGTGACAGAGGAGTTTAAGATGCACGCTAAAACTTCGGTTGTTGGATATAATCAAATTAAAAATAATCAGATTGCTTTAGACATCGGTCCCAAAACTAGGGAAGGGTTTGAACATTATTTAAGTCAAGCCAAGATAATTGTTTGGAACGGACCTCTTGGATATATGGAATGGTCACAGTTTGCTCAAGGCACTAAAGAGATTGGTCGTTTCTTAGGGCAAGTGGATTGTGTTAAAATTGCGGGTGGTGGAGAAACTTCTGAAGCAATCCATAAATTTCATTTAGAACATAACTTCACTCATGTGTCTACCGGCGGAGGAGCTTCTTTAGATTTCTTATCTGGCAAGAAGATGCCTGGGATAGACGCTCTGCAAGAAAGTTATAGAAGATTAAAAGGAAAAGTAAAGTAAAAAAATTATGAAGGTCGATATCTAAGTTTAGTTCCCTTATCCTGAACATACTCTATGATTCCCCCTTCTGCATGAGATACTTCTTTGGCAACTTCAAAAGCGATTTTTTGATGATTGGTACTAATCTCTTGGTCCCCAGGATAAATTACCGGGAAGATAGCTCTAGCTAAGTTATCCAAAGGAATAAACTCATTAGAATGTTCTCTTAAAACGACATTAGCTCTTTCATAAGCAAGCGAACTTAAATCAGTTCTAGAAATAATTTCTCTTCCCATCTGAAGTCCGTACTCCTGGAACTGTGCTTTTCGAGTCTTAGCATTTTTCCTTCCGTCGTGGATACTTTTACCAACAGAATATAAATCTCCTACCACTTTAGAGACTACAGCTACAGTTAGAACATCTAACCAGTATAACCCCGTATTTTCAGTAAGCCCATAGAGGGTAGGAAGCTTCTCTGAAGAGAGAGAACCGAGTACTATTCCTCCATCCGGCCCACGAGTAGTAACTAAGTCACATCCTCTAAGGATACTAAATAATATTGGAAGACCCCAATCTTCTTTTAAACTTTGAACATACGCTCTACCTGCATCACTTAAGTAATGCGGTTCCCTTGGAAGGTCCCATCTTTCATCAGGAGTAGCCTGCTTAGTGTTAGACAATATCTTTACTCCATCCCAGAAATTAAGATTATTCCTTACCTCAGAGAGTAGATACACATTACTCTCTCTAGCAAGCTTAGACAAAGGCACTAATTTACTTAATCGTTCTTGACGTTGTTCAGGAAGATCCTCTGCAACTCCTTCTAAACCAGCCTTTATTGCTTCAGACAATTGTAAAGAAAGATTATCTCTTAATGAAACATATTCCCTAGAAAGAACATTTGGCCATTGAGCAATCTTGCTGTTATAAGCTACGAATTTTCTTTGCGGAGTATCAGAGAGATTAGTTAAAGCAGTAACTACCCCTTCTCCAAGAGAAAGTAGATTTACAATCTCGGATAAACTTTCTAAAGAGGGATTAGATGGAAAAGAAGCAACCTGATCTTTTAAGTAATCCAAATGAGATTCACGAAAAGTTTTTGTAATAAACTCACCTACACTAGAAGGATCATAATGAAGTTCTTCAGCGGTCTGTCCTACTGCTGCTCGACCTTGAAAACCATACTGCTCATAAATAGGTTCAGGAGCAACTCGAGCCACTACTCCATTATCTATCATGGTTTGAATTAATAATTCTAACTGTTCTTGAACTTCGGGATTAACTTTGTTATCTTTTGCCATTGTATTCCTCTAAAAATATATTTCTGAAATAGTCTCCTTAAACCCAAAACCCATTTATAAATATTACTATTCTAAAAGAGTAATAATTACAACAGGACTTCAACTTCTTTTTCCAGATGATTTCTAATCAAAGATTCAAATTTATCTTTAGCTTTCTTCTGTGAGACTTCTTCCAATTTGGTCTGTTCTTCAATCTCTTTTACTTGCTTCTTCAATTTCTTCACTTCTGCTTCAAAATGGTCAACTCGGTACTTAACATCTTCATAACGCATCGATAGAGCGCGGTTAACCGTCTTTTCAGCTTCAGCATACTTTCCTTTAACTTGAGTATACTCTTTATGTAATTCTCTCAACTTTCCAGAATTAGCTTGCTCGACTCGGTCCAAGATTAGAGATAAATCGTTAGGATCAATCTTTACTCGTTGATCTTCCATATACAATCTTAATTTACGAATAATAGGGATAATATTCAAATCATCATCTTCATAGAAAGCAGTAAGATAACTAGTAAGGTAATCATCAAGAATTCCGTTATCTTGATCAAATTCTTGTAACTGATGTAAGTAAGGTTTTAACGGGGAGAAGAAAACTAACACGGTTTGTTTAGCCTGCTCCATCTGTGGAGAAAGAACATCTTTTTGTTCCTCTCGATCTTCCAATTCTTCAAACCCTTCTTCATGACGCAGAATAGAGAATTCTCTCTGCTTTTCTTCTAAACTTTCTTGTGCTTGCAATAGATGTTGTTGGTTAGTCTTAAATCTTAGTTTAAGTTGTTGAACTCGTTGATTGGACTCAAGCAACATAGAATTTAATCTCTGTAACCAACTCCATGCTTGCCATTTGCTAGAATCACGCTTATGTTCAAATTCATCTTTAAGCAAACTAATCTTGTTCAATTCTAGCCATAAGGGATTATTCTGAGAAGGATTATCTACATCGGTGTTTAGACCCCATAAAGAAACTAACTCTTCTCCTAAACTTTGTGCTTCCATCTTTTCCATCAGTTTTCTGGCTCGATCTTGGATCGCTGCACTAAAACGAGTAATGTTCTCAGAAGTTAAGGGCTGTTTAGTATGGACTAATTTAACTAAGGCTTGAGCATCAGAAATCAGTAAGTTAATCTCTCCCACGGTAGTGTACCTTAACTTAGTTAAATCTAAATGGTCAATATATTGATCGATTAAGTGATTGATCTGTTGAGCGACGGTTTTGAGGTTGTTAAGATAATCTTGGATTTCTTCATCAACATTTCCAGAATCTAGGAAAGAAGTTTCTTGAGCCTTTAGCCAAGATTCTAGATTGTTTAACAGAATCTGTTCAGCGTTAGATTTAGCTGCTGGAACGGGTTGAGGTTCAGCAACAGCTTTTATCTCCGGTTCGGACTTAGTAAAGAATTTCTTAATAAAGCTGGGCATACCCAATTAAGGTCAAAGTGGGTATTTAATGATTTCTATACACCAAGACATAATATTCTTAAGAAGAGTAGTGAGAAATATATTCTACAAAACATATTCCAAACCCAACTAAAATTTCTTTACTGCTTCCAGAAGGTCTCGTGGCTCTTTAACAACATATTTGGATTGATACTTTGGAATATTCTTAGGATTATATCCCCAACCATATTCTACCAGAATCACACTATTTATTCCAGCGGCAGTTGCTCCATTAAAATCTACTTCTCTATCTCCAATCATTAAAGTTTGGTCAGGAGTAACCCCCATTTCAGTTAATAATAGAGGAATAACTTCTCTTTTTCTATATTTCTCTTCGGTTTTTTCTCTTCCCAGAACTTTTTCAAAATAACTAAAAAGACCAAAACTCTTTAACTTAGATTCAACTTCCTCTTTATACGAAGAAGAAATCAAAGCTAAACGATAATTATGACTTAATTCTTTAATCACACTTATAATCTCAGGGAATAGAAGGGAAGTGGTTTTCTTAATCTCCTCTCTGAATATTTCGTTACCTTTAATCATTTCATCTTCAGAGAAACCTAAATTATTATAACATTCATAAGAGGAATATCCATAAACATTACGGAAATATTCTAGATCTGTAGGACAAGTTCTTCCTAATTTCTTACAAAGGATTTGATAAACCTTATGGACATTAGCAAAAGAATCAACAATCACTCCATCATAATCAAAGATAATTAATTTAATCATTTACTTTCCTGCTACTATTTCCATCACATCTCTATTCTTTAAAGGATGTTCTTTTCCTACGGTTCTTTTAGTTTTAACATCCTTAGCACAGATGAAATTCTTACCAAAATCAGTATGCAGTTTAAATGCAAAGTCTAAAGCAGTAGTCTTAGGGGGCATTAAGAAACAATCCGGCAAGACCCGACCATCAGAATCTTCTAGTTTGTTAATTCCACCAGGATAGATAGCCATATAACCGAGTAAATCAAACACGGCAGCATCTAGAGTTTGCTGTACTCCAGTACTTCCTAGCTTATTCAAGATGTTCTCTTTAATGAACCCAAGAGCAAATTTTTGTTTATCATTAAGTTTATTCTCATCTACTAACTTAAACTCTTTATCTCCGGGGAGATATTCAATCAAGCCAGCTTTGGCTGCTTCTTTCAATGCTAGTTCAGATTCAGCAGAACAGCCCACAAACTTTCTGTCTGGGAACTGTTTAACCAATCGTTGAAAATTCTCTTGAGCCACCGGGATATCAATCTTGTTACAAGCGATAATCATGGGTTTAGTGATCTTTCTAAGTGCAACAGCTAATTTTAACAACTCTTCTTCACTCCATTTATCGGGATGTTCCTTATTCAACCCAATTTTTTCCATGGTTTCTTTAACTAAATCTTCTGTAACTTTCAGCCCAGATAACTGTTTGCCTAAAGCGATGTGGATTTCTTTCTTTTCTTGAACAATGGTACGAGCAAACTTATCCCATCCTTTTTGAAGAATACCTAAATACCATAAATCTAATTCCACTTCTAAGAACTTAACATCCTCAGCAGGATCGTAACTACCGGGAGCTTGAGGTTCTCCTTTTTCGTTAGTGGTACCGGCAGCATCAATCACGTGAATTAAAACATCAGCTTGACGTAAATCGTCCAGAAAAGCGTTACCCATCCCTTTACCCTCGTGTGCACCAGGGACTAAACCAGCAACATCAATCATCTGTACTGGAACGTAACGTTTACCTTTCATACAAAACCCAGTTCTGGGATTACATTGTCGGCCAAACTCTTTATCCACACATTCCACTCTCACAAAGCCCACTCCTTCGTTAGGTTTGATGGTGGCGAAAGGATAATTGGCGATAAGAACGTCTGCTAAAGTAGCTGCTTTAAAGAAAGTACTTTTTCCAACATTGGCCTTTCCGACAATTCCAACAATCATTTTAAGGTAAAGATTTGAAGGGGGTTTTTATGGTTTTTGCTTGATTTTTCAAAGAAATTTTTTAATTCTTCTAAAATAGGAGCATACCTTTATATAGGATCCATTCTCTAGTATATATATGCGAATTACCTATAAACAAAGATGTTCTCGTTGCAAGAAGAATTTTGTTCTAGTTACCTGGAAAAATAAATTTCCCACTTGTTACGAATGTCAGAAAAATGAACTTACTGGGGAAGTTAAAGATCCAAAGATGAAGAAGATGTTAAACATCCCAGAAGAATATTATAAGGAAAGTTCTTTCTTACGTTCAATCAAAATAAATTATTTAAAGTTCGGGGCTCTTTCTGAGAAACAGGTTGAATTCTTTCATAAAGCAGTAAAGAAGTTGAAAGAAGAGCATGACAATCCCACCGTGGAGAAGTTTCCGGAAGAAGTTCACTTTGATGTTAGTCTACGTGCAATCAGAAATGCTCAGAGAGAGAAAAAAGCCGCTGCTGCTAAGAAGAAAGTAGCAAAGTAAAATGAAAAACATACTATTCATACTACCAATAGTTCTAGTAGCTTTATTATTAGTTGGATGTTCTACTCTCACCATTAAAGAAGCTAAAACCGAACAATATATCGGCAAGACCGTTACTCTTAGCGGTAAAGTTGATAATTCTCTTAAACTAGGAAAACTTTCTGGGTACACCTTAAAAGATGATAAGGGAGAGAGTATTTCTGTGAAAAGCGATACTTTGCCCAAAGAAGGAACCGAAGTCACAGTTAAAGGAACGGTGATTAAAGACAGTTTATTTGGATATTATCTTCAAGCTCAAGAATAAAAATATTGTTCTTCTGCAATTAAGAAACCTCTTTCGAAATCAAAGTTGTAATTTTTTTGATGAAAGAGAATTGTTCTCTAAGATCATCTATTAACCGATAGAAATCATTGATATTCTGAACATCTATGGTTAACTCAAGATCATACTTTCCGATTTGCCTTACCAGGTAGTTTATCCCTTTTTTTTGTTGACAATAGGTGATAATCTTTCTTGATTCTTGCTCATTATATTTACTTAAACTAATCAGAGCAATACAAGGCTGAAAATTTAGAGAGGCAGTATTAATCTTGGTTTTGAACCCAGATATCACCTCTAATTTTTCTAATCTCTTTATCTTGGAAGAAACAATTCTAGCACTTAAGTTAACCTTCTTTGATATCTCTAATACTGTTTCTCTAGAGTTAAACTTGAGAAGATTAATGATCTTGATCTCTTCATCAGATAAATCTACCCTCTCGAGAAGATAGTTAAATATGGGAAAGAGTTTGTGAGCATGTTTCTCTTCAATAAAACTTTTACTAATCTCAAAAGCTTGCAACACAATAGAAACATCTTTTTCTTGAACATTATCGGCTAATTCTAAAAGCATTTTGTCCATATCGGATTTATCTTTCTCAGAGAATATCTTAAAACTAAGTAAAAGGTCATATTCTCCTTCACAGAATTTGTACCAAGCACAGGTTTTGTGTTTGGAGATGATTTCTTTAATCTCTCCTATAATCTTACGATCTAACCTTAAGAGTTTAAGATGTAGGGGATAAAGTTTATAACCAATTCTAGAATAATTTATTTTGGTGTGAAACTGAGTAATTATCTTTGCTTGTTCTAATCGTTTAATAATTTTTAAAACTCCTTCTGGAGAAAGTCTGGTTTTCTTAGCAATCTGGTTTGCAGGAAGTCGACAGTTTTCTTCAAGCAAAGTAAGCACTTTTCTTTCTGAAAGGTTTAATGGTCTCATTCTGATTAGTACTGATTACTAACTATTTATAATACTTTTGGTTACTTTATCAACTTTTTAAGGGTAAAGGTTAAAATAAGGGTTAGACAGATTTATCTCTATGGATGACACTTCCTTAGAAGAGATAAAGAGATTGCGAGAGAAAATGATAGAAGAAGCAAGAAGAGTCATCAAGGACAATGATCCCTCACATGATTTTGATCATGCTCTAAGAGTCTTAGGTAATGCGGAATATATTGCTAAAACTGAAGGGGGAGATTTAAGAATAATTATTCCGGCAGCATTATTCCATGATGTAGTTAATTATGCAAAGGATGATCCTAAATCAAAATATGCTCCAGAAGAAAGTGTTATAATTGCGAGAGAGATATTAAAGAAATACCCAGAATATAATGACGAGAAGATTGCTAAAGTGGAGAAAGCAATAATTGAACACTCTTATAGCAAGGGGATCAGACCAGAGAGCCAAGAATCAAGAATTGTGCAGGATGCAGATAGACTAGAAGTTACTGGAGCGATAGCTATTATGAGAACTTTTTGCTCTACCGGCCAGATGAGAAGAAGATTTTATCACTCAGAAGATCCTTTCTGCGAGAAGAGAGAACCCGACAGTCATATTTATGCTCTAGACCTGTTTTACAAAAGATTGTTGAAAGTAGGAGAAGTGATGAATACCGAAACAGCAAAGAGATTAGCTGAGAAGAGAACTAATTTTTTATATTATTTCTTAGAACAATTGAAAGAAGAGCTTGACTTTTTTGTAAGCTGTAAAGTAAGAGGGGTACACAAAATAAAAAAAATTAAACTGGATAAGGGCGGGAGGGATTAAAAATCTGTTGAATAAAACTAAAGTCCAAAATTAATTTGGGTAATTTTCTTGTTGTTGTAGGAGTCATTTCTACGATTTTCAAATTACTAAGTTTTTCAGCGTGACTTTTAACAGTAACCCAACTTAAATTTGCTTTCTTACTAACTTCGCTAATTGTTAATGGGATACCTTCATTATAAAGAACCCTAATTATTTCTTTATCTATAGCGTCTAAATATCTCATTTCTCAATTACCTCTGCTTTTATTTTTGGTGGATACTTTCTGTCTTTAGATACTTCTAAGTAAAACTTAACTTTGTGTTTCTCTGTACTTAATCCAACGGCATCAGCAAACTTTCTTGGGATTCTAGCCGAGTATTGTGTTCCATCAAAAACAATCGCTCTTTCGATTTCCTCTGGCTTTCCTTCATCTTCTGTTGGTTTTAATGTTCCTTTTATTTCAGATAGTAATTGCTCGTTGTTTATATTGTTTTTGTCACTATCGTCCTGTTTTTTATCCATTTTAAGTTTAAAAAGTACCATAACTATTTAAATCTTATGGAATAAACAATTAATACATTCATAAATGAACAAAAGTAGTGCTTTTATTCCATAAACCTTATAAACAAATGAAATAAATTAGTACTATTAAGCACAAAACAAAGTGCCCCACTAGTGCGCTAACACCAGTGAGGCGGAGGCTAAAATGGTTTCAGCATTTCAACCCCAAAGGGCTAAAAATGAAGGTAAGGATAAAAATGTTATGTGTCGATTTTGCAGAAGTGCAGATACCTCTAAGAAGGGTTATCGAAGTACTATGAACAGAGGAAAAATCCAAAGATTTACTTGTAGAAATTGCGGAAAGAGTTTTTGCCTAGATGAAGGATTCTTTCGCATGCGAAATAACGAGCTAAAGATAACTAAAGCAATAGACCTCTACTTTTCTAATCTCTCTAGTAGGAAAGTTAGGAACAACTATCGGCGACATGAAGAAACCAAAATATCTCACGTTTCTGTATTAGACTGGTGCAGAAAATATGCTACGAAAGTGTATCGATTCACAGAACAGTTTAAACCGACTTTAAAAGGGAGATACTATGCCGACGAAACCTTTGTAAAGTGTGAAGGTAGGAATGATAAATTTTGGGTATGTTTAGATTGGGATTCTCGATTTATTACTAATCTACATTATAGTTATAATCTTGATACCCGTAATGAAGCAATTAAATTTCTTCAAAAAATAAAGGATAAGAACATACCTAACTATATCCAAACCGATTGCGCTAACTTTTACATCCACTCTTTTCATCACGTCTTTAAAAATGATTATGTTGAACATAGAATTAATAATGTTTCTCAAACCGGAAAGCACAATGTCAGGATTGAAACAGTGTTTATGAAAATCAAGGATAGAATAAATGATTTTAGAGGATTCAAGGCAACGTGGTCTGCTCCAATACTTTTAGCAGGAGTAGTTTTACAACACAATTTTATCGAAGACCATACGACCACAGGAGTATTACCTAGTTATCTAGCTGGTATTGGTTTAAATTTGGGGGTAAATCGTTGGCTTGGTTTAATAAAATTATCTTCGGTGTCAGTAGCATAAAATATTTAAATAAGAGATAACATGAAAAATACTGAAAAAGAGGTGATAGATGGAGAGAGGTATCTCTACGCCTCTTTCCGTCTATTACTTCTAAATAATTACGCTCAAACATTAACGGATAAAGAAAAAGTTCCGGTATTAATGGTACCGGATGTACTGCGTTTGAGTAGGTTGTAACACCTATACTAATCAGCATTAGTGGTAGTGGTGTTCTCCTATAAATACTTTGCGTAGCAGTAGCTCTAAAGTGTGTTTGAGTAAGGAGGAACCTTAAAACGAAAGATATACTAACTGTAATAGGAATAGATGGATTTTTGGGGGGTTTAATTTATTTATATGACCCCTCATATCTAACTTGGGTAATTGTTGGCGGTATTATTTCTTTAGTAGGTTGGTTTTTACTAACTAAACAAGCAAGAATATCTGTCTACGGCACTCAATTGGTTATGGTTTTAATGTTACTGGTTCATTATACCCATTAGAACATAATCTGTTTTATGCTCGATTAGATTTTTTATCGAGCCTCAACGAAATCACCAATAAGGGGGTGAGAACATGGTAGACGCATACAATAATCCTTTAAGATGTACTAATTGTAACTTTATGGGAGAATATCAAATTCCAAAAGGAGTTACAATTGTGGATTTTATTTTAAATTCACACTGTCTTAACTGCGGATGTAAACTAGCCTAATTCTGCTACAACTAGGCTACATAATTCCCTCAAAAATTTTTTTATTTTTTTTCTTCTGTGCACCTTTAACTTAACAGCTTACTTTTTTGTCCCACTTTCCTCGGAAAGAGATATAAGCTAGTTTTCATTATATTCTACAGACAATACTTTATTGTCACAAAGATAAAATGGAAATGGAACCACCTCATCCGGCAATGGAAGCAGTTGAAAAAGGGTATATGACTGAGAAAGTCTCACTGCTTGGACAGTATTTTAGTAGTGGTAAGACTACAGGGTATTTAGGAGTAAAGACCCCAGATTACTTTGATCGCTTATCTTTTGGTAAAGGAAGTGGAAGTAGTCCGTTGATGAGATCTAATCCGGGAGAAATGTATCGTAGCCCTTCTAAGAATCTTTTTGATGATGAGGAAGATAAAAGAAGGAGAGGATACGAAACAAGAGGGAATAATTATTCTTTAATCTGAGGGAAAAGAATGTCGGGAGTTGGTCACGAAAAAGCAGTAGTTATGAAGTATATCTTTGACATCAAAAGAGATTACAGCGGAATAAAACATCAGCCAGATTATTTAAAAAGAGCACATGTTATACCTACGTTCACTCCACTACATTTGTCAGATACTTCTTCACGTACTATGGGATTATATCAATCCTTAGGAAATAGCCTTACAGTTCCTTACAAACCAATAGAAGTTTCTTCTGAAAGTTATCAACCCACTGCTAGAAATGGTTCTGGATATAAGGGAAATAACTCTGCATCATTTATGTATCAATCTTAAACAACCTTATGTGCAGCTTTTCTTAATCGATTCATAATTGCTCTACCAAGACCTTTCTCTTTGGATAAATTAATGAAGCAGTACTCTGACATTCCAGGGAGATTACTCTGAAATAAGAAATCGTCCAGATTACGGAGATTGGGATTTTTCCTTACCTACTTTCAGAACGCTTACGGATGTATCTTCTCGCACAAGGGGATTATATTAATCAACTATATGAATCAGTGGATAGTGGCGGAATAACTCTTCCATTGCAGTTACAATACCTGGCCCTCTTTCTCTTCGTGGAAATAATTGAGCATGTAAATGACTTACTAATTGTCCTGCATACTCACCAACATTTATCCCTACGTTATATGCACTGTCTGGCTTAACTCTTAAATTATGATCTTGCAACATTCTTACGGCCGCATCAACAGAAGAAAGAACTGGAGGATTTTCTCTTAGAGATTGATAAAATTGAACTATTCTTTCCGGATCAGAATCATAAATTCCTTGAACTGCTAATAGTGTAGCTGGAATTGCATCAACAAACCCCTCTAATGAATGTCCACGTAACTCTTCAAGACGTTCTACATGTTCCTTTGCTATCACTATGGAATGTCCGGGAGTTGCAGGTGTAACTGAGAATATAGAGTAAGCGTGATCGTTTTCAAAGAGAATCTTACCATCTCTTTTCCATACATCGTACAATTTACAAAATACGTCATTTGATTTCATATACAGATAGAATTGCGAGTTATTTATAAACTTTTTGGTTTTGTTGTTACGGGAGAGGGACTAATTTATTAAATATTTGAGTAGAGCCATCAATGAGACCCAAAAATCAAGAGGTTTCAATTGGGACTAATTCAAACTAAATGATTTAGGAAAAGAGATATTCCCTAGAAGAGAATATAAGGTTAATCGTACTTCTTTAGGTTATAATCTCGCTTTAAGATACAATGCTAGTTCTATTAAGGGATATCAATAAGAAACAAATTTCAATTCTTAAAGATTCTTACTGGCGGCTTTTCTAAGACGATTCATGATAGCTCTGCCAATACCTTCTTCTGAGACTTCTTGGATGACAATCAACCCATATTTCTTTTTATCCAAATCTCGGAGCAGAGAAAATATTTCATGAGCTAGCACATTTAAATCCTCATAGAAATAAACGTCGGCTTTTATGGAAGAGAAGTCTATTAAGTCTGATTTTGACAGAATCAAAGCAAGATTCTTTTTGGTGGTTAACAGAGCTATGATCTTCTTCTCAATATCTCCTTTAATTAAAACAACCGGAGTTTCAGGAGAATAATGTTGATATTTCATTCCCGGACTTTTAGGAGTATTAGATTCAGGATTAGCTACCTTTACCTCGCCCAATACTTTTCTTAATTGTTCTAAAGTTACTGCACCGGGCCTTAGTAAAATTGGAACCTTTCCGGTCAGATCAATTACCGTAGATTCTAAACCAACCTGACAATTTCCCCCGTCTATAATACCTTCCACTCTTCCTTTCATATCATCTATTACGTGTTTAGCAGAAGTTGGAGAAGGTCTTCCAGAAAGATTAGCGGAAGGAGCAGCGATAGATAACTTGCTCAGTTTAATTAGTTTATATGCTAAGGGATGATCAGGCATTCTAATTGCTACGGTTTTCCCACCCGCAGTTACAATGTCAGGAATAATTTCTTTCTTATTCAGAATAATTGTTAGTGGACCGGGCCAGAATTTCTTAATTAATTTTTTTGCTGAAGAAGGAACTATTTTAACTAACGCTGGAAGCATCTTTTTATCAGCAATATGTACAATTAAAGGATTATCTGCTGGACGTCCTTTGGCTACAAATATTTTTTTTACTGCTTTCTCATCCAGAGCATTGGCTCCTAAACCATAAACTGTTTCGGTTGGAAAAGCCACTAAACCACCTTGTTGAAGTATCTTAGCTGCTTTAGAAATTTGTGCGGGTTTAAGTAGGAGAGTTTTCATGATATATATTCTAGAAGATAATCGTTCTTATTTAAAAGATTAACTTAAAGAAAGAGCAAAGAAAGAAAAAGCAAAGATAAAACAAGAATAAAAACTTATCCCTAGATTACTTAGGTTTAGTAATATTCATCCCTTTAACTAAAACCGCAGGAGTAAAGGTAGGAATATCTGCTTCCCAACTCTTAATCTGATACTGCTTCTTACCCATCGCAGAAATATTTTTCAAGAACTCAGGTAAACTAGACTTAACTCTGATTTCTTTAATCGGACGAGTGATCTTCCCATTTTCAATCAAAAAAATTCCATCTCTAGGAATGGTAGAAAATTCTCCAGTAATATAATTCTGGAACCGAGTATACCAGATGTTAGTAATGTAAATTCCCTTCTTAACCTCTCGGAACAACTCTTCTTTATTATATGTTCCGGAATTAACATAAATGTTCCAAGGAGCAGGAGCAATTAATCCAGCGTTAGCCGTATTTTTAACCCCATAACGACGAGCAGTAGAAGTATTGTGTAGATACCCTTTAAATTGACCCTTATCTAAAATTACATTTCTTTGGGTGGAAACACCTTCACTATCAGCAGCAGTAGAATTATATCCATCAGCAATAGTAGCATCATCAGTTAAAGTAACATTAGAACTGCCATATTTCTCTCCAATCTTGTTTAAGAAAGAAAATCCTGCTTCTTTATCAAAAATAGAAGCTGCTCCGGCTACATAATTAAACAGATTCGCTAAAGGTAGAGGTTCAAAGACCACGTCATACTTTCCTTCAACACCGGGTTGAGGATTTCGAGCCATCTTGGCAATCTCTCCCGCAAATCCGGCAATCTCATTAATATCTAACGAATTTAACATTCTTCCACTGGAAGTCATATGTCCAGTAGCATAATGATCAATTAAAGCTCTTACAGAGCAATACCATTTAGTTCCTTTCTCTGAAAAATCAATCCCATGCGAAGTGGTAAGATGACGTTTGAAAGAGCAATATTCAAAATTCCCAGAAACTCGTTTAGCCCCTTTAGATAAAGCAGTGTTAATCCCTTCTTCTACTATTCCCACACCTTTTTCTCCTAGTTTTTCAACTTTAGGGTCATAAAGCTTAGCGATATTTTTGTACTTGAAAGGTCCTTCTGCCAAACCACGATATTGTTCATTGGGAGGAAGAAGTCTAACCATCTTCATGGTCTTTTGACAGAATTTCTTAATGTCTTCTTTATCTGTAGGCTGATAACTAGTAGAAAGTATTTTTTTATCTTTAACAATAAATAAACTAGAACCGATCATTCGTTCATTGCCTACTTTAGCAATTTTGTTATTAACAAACTTTAACTGGTTAGCTTCTTGTTCATAAGTGCTGATGACTACTTCATCTGCTCCGGCTTTGAGCAGTTCCTTTTTCAGTTGGTTGGAAATTTCTTCGATCATGTTTAGCTCAACCTTATTTTTCTTAACCTAAAACTTGGTCCACCGAACCATACTGGGATAGCTTGCATCGGCTCTCCCTTACCACAATTACCAGCATGAAACTCAGAGTTATTAGCCACAGCATCAGCTGAACCCCAAAGTTGTGGAGTAGTAATCTCGATTGCTGGTTTCTTAACCGGTTGGTCAGTTAATCGACCATTTTTAATTAAGTAAGCTTCACTGCCAACATATTTCTGATTAAGACGTTTATCATCGATGTTCCATTCCATGAAATTCTTAAAATAAACCCCTAATTTAATATCTTCAAACAGTTCTTCCTCAGTATGTTTTCCGGGAAGAAGAATAGTGTTAGACATCCTGACCATGGTTTCTTTATCATAATTGTTGGCTCTGGCTGAACCATTAGAAGGAAGACCCATCTTACTTGCTGTTTCTCGATCATGCAAAAATTCATTGATCTTTCCATTCTTAATGAGATATTTTCTTCTGGCTTTGACTCCTTCATCATCGTATAGATAATAACCGTACCCTTTAGCCATGTTAGGATCATCAACTACGGTAATACAAGGATTACCTATTTGCTGTCCGATCATCTTCTGGTTAATGAAAGATTCACCAGCTTGGGCTGCTTCTCTACCAAAGATACGGTCTGCTTCATACGGATGACCAGCAGACTCATGAACCATTATTCCAGTAACTTCTGGTGCTACTACTACATCAGCAATCTTCGGTGCGGTTATTCCTCGTTTAACATTCTCAGATAAAGCCTTCATCTCTTGAACTAAACGTTTATTAAGATTCCATTGATTAAATGATTCATAACCTGTTGCTGCCCCATATTCCCAAGATCTCTGGATAAACTGATTATTCTCTTTTAAAGTTAAAGAATAAAATAAAACCACTCGAGGAACCTTACTGACAATCTTGGCCCCTTCACTATTAATATAATATTTGCTAACAACATTATCACTCAAAGAAAGATATCGATTAGGTAGGCTAAGTTTAGTAGCCAACAGTGCTTTGTTTATCTCTGATAATAACCGGATTTTATCTTCTACCGGATGATCTAAAGGATTGATTTTAGCCTTAACAATATCTTTCCCTCGAACTACTTTCTCCGGAGAGAATTCTAATGGATCTTTAATCTTAGCCGCTTTAACCGTGATCTTAAGAGAATGGTCAATCATTCGTTTAATGGTATCTTTGTTGAAATCATTAATAGACAAAAATCCTAAAGTTTTATTTAAGACAAACCTTAACCCCATCCCTTGATATTGATCAGAACCAACCCCTTCTAATACACTATTCTTAAGAATAAGTCGATTAGCTTGATGTTCTTCTAATCTGGCTTCAGCATAGTCCACCCCTTTTTTCTGGAGATAAGCTAGGGAAAATTCAGCTAGTTCTTCATACATAAGATAAATACATTTCTGGAGGATTTAAATACCTTTCGATGATGCACTCTAACCTTCTCCAAAACCTATTTAAACCAAGCTTCTCTTATAAGATAGATGGGCAAGATTAAGACTATTCTGATCACATTATTAATAATTATAGGGGTAATTGTTGCAATTCTATTCTGGACCAGTTGTAGTTCAAATTCAACCAAAGTTTCACCAGTAATCACTTATGGTAATGTTTCAATTCAACCACTTCCCAAGAACTTAACCGTAATGACTTATAATGTGGGTTATGCTTCAGGATTAGACAATAATCTGGGTGATGTGATTAGCGAATCACAAGTATATCGCAATTTAGATTTAATTGCTCAAGCTATAGAAGAAAATCATCCCGACATCTTGGTAGTGCAAGAAATAGATTTTAATTCTAAGAGAAGCCATTACATCAATGAATTTGAGTATTTACAGAAGAAGTTAAACTTTAAGTATGCAACTTATATTGTTAATTGGGATAAACATTATGTTCCTTACCCGATTGGATTTGAAGTTTCTAAACACTTTGGAAAGATTCAGTCCGGTCAAGCAGTTTTCAGTCACTGGCCGATTCTAGAAAATAAAGCATTTATACTTTCTAAGCCAGAAAGTAATCCTTTCTGGTACAATCTATTTTACATAGACCGAGCGGTAGAGAAAGTAAAAGTAGAACTAGCTCCGGAAAAAGTAATTGAAGTTTATAATTTGCATCTAGAATCAGATGATGTAATCGCTAGAGAAGAGCAGGTTGGAGAAGTGCTAAAAATCAAACAGAACTTCACCCAAGGATTTATTCTAGGAGATTTTAATACCCTTCCAGTAGATGCCCCGCAAAAGAATAAATTTGTAGATGAACCATTAACTGATTTCACTCCAGATCAAAGTTATTCTATTTTAACGGAGAAGAGTGGACTATCCCCAGTAACGGTTTCACCGAATGAATTCTCATTCCCCTCTAACCAACCCACTAGAAGGCTGGACCATCTCTTCTACTCCTCTTCATTCAGATTGATAAACAGTTATGTTGACCAAAAGGCAGGATTAGGATCGGATCATCTGCCCTTAGTAGGAGTGTTTGAGATTTCTTAACTATCGATGTTCAATAGTCAAAGTAGGTTGATATCTCTGGCACTCTTCTGCCAATAATCTTCGATGACAATGTTCAGGAGTTTCTTCTATACAAAGTAAAGTGATATCTTCTAGTAAACTCCTTTGAGCCAGTTTCTGGACTTGATCTCGAATTTCTGACTGACGGATATGTTCTAAGTAACGCAGTTCAAACTCTTCCCAAGAAAGACCTCTTTTGTAGTAACTACCAATTAGCCGAAGAGGAGGCGCCAACTGCTGCAGATGCTCATGATAATGCACTTCAATCAGAGTAATCCCATTATTCTCAGTATGTCTGCTCATTACTGAAATCCTAGTTCCGTCTTCTGGTAAAGCTGGATGAAGAATGCATTTGGTATAGAGAGACATAATTATCACCAAAATAGTAAAAAGTAATAAAGGTTCTGCGACTACCTACTTGAGACTATAAATCTTTATATAATCCTAACTTGCATACTTATACTTTTGATGAAAGACGTAATTTCTATTCGGGACTTTACCAGAAGCGATTTAGATTCTTTAATCGAACAAGCTCTGGAATTAAAAAGGGAAGGACTAACTAATCCGCCAAAAGGATCAAATAAAAAAGTTGCCTCTCTCTTTTTCGAACCATCTACCAGAACTAGAGTTAGCTCAGAAACCGCTGCCGAACTAGATAATGATTATGTTAATGGTTTTGCTGGGATAGAAGGAACGTCAGTGAAGAAAGGTGAACCTCTGGCAGACACAGTTAGGATGTTTGAAGGATATACTTATGATGCTATGGTTATTCGTCATAGCTTAGAAGGAGCAGCGAGATTCTCTGCAGAATTAATAGACATTCCTTTAATTAACGGAGGAGATGGACCTAATGGTCATCCTACTCAGACCATGCTAGATCTGATGACCATCAAAGAGCGATATGGGAATATTGATGGATTAAAAGTAGCATTTATTGGAGATTTAAAAAACGGAAGGACAGTTCACTCTTTACTTCACGCCTTTGAACACTACAATGTAGAACCTTGGCTTATCTCCCCTTCTCAAGTTGCTCTACCAGAATGGCGAGTTAAAGAATATGAACAACGCACAGGTAGAAAGGTAGTTATTACTCCCGATTTAAGTCAAGCAATCAAAGAATGTGATGTAGCTTACATGACCAGAATTCAGAGAGAAAGATTCGCAGAAGGACATGATGGAGAGATAGAATATCAAAAAGTAAGTGGAATATACCGAATTACCGGAGATTCTCTTACTCATGCTAATCCAAATTTGATTATCTTACATCCTTTACCAAGATATAAGCGAAACTTAGAGATAACTATGGATGTGGATAGAACACCTCACGCTTGGTATTTTCGTCAAGCTCAAAATGGGATGTTTATGCGTTGGGCCATTTTAAGAAGAATCTTTGGCGAGGGATTTGAAGGTCGCCCGGAACTAGGAGAATTACCTGTTTCTGAGGAAATTCCCATTACTAATACCGGAGAAAAGAAAGAAAATCTGTTCCGTTTCCGTAACGGAACTTTTATTGATCATCTTGAACCGGGAGCAGGATATCAGATTAAACCTTTGTTGGGATTAATGGATTATCGAGAAACGCCAGTGTTAATTATAAACAACCTCCCCAGTACTCGTCATGGGTTGAAAGATATCTATGCTATCGCTGACAGAGAACTTTCTCCAGAACAACTTTGGAAACTAAGTTTAATATCAGAGAGAGCTACGGTAAATATAATCCAAAACGGAGTGATTGTCAGAAAATTTAGACCTTTACCAACCAGAGAATTAAACAATATTGTGGAATGCCAGAACCCCAATTGTATCTCTAGACCGGAACATTACGAGCATGTGGATAGCAGATTTACAGTAGAATCTCAAGAGCCGTTGAGGATACGCTGTCATTACTGTGAACGGCCGATGGAAAGAGGAGAAATTAAACTTATTTGATTTTTTTATTGTAAATAAAGTATCTAACCTTTATTTACAACTGAAAAATGTTTTTTATTTTTCTTGTTTATTTCCACATCTTTGATAGATGTTCCTCAAGTCTTCCATAATCTTATCCTCACTAACCCAATAATTTCCTAAGGCATCGCCGTCTAAGATTCTGACAGGAGCTTTTTTCTCGTCTATCCAATAATTACCCAGAGCATCTCCATCCCACATCTCAGGATACAAGATACCGAGAGCTCTATTCCGGAATTCATAATCTTTTTTGATTTCAGAGTAATTTCCAACCGGGGGTAGGTGCATTCCTTCCAGTTTCTTATCTAGATATTCTTTGAGATAAACACCGGCAGTTCCAAGAGCAACTAGCGCTCCTGCCATCATCCAAGGGACATATTTTTTATTCATTTTGATAATCTCTTTTATTTAATTATCTACTACTAGAGAGTATATCTTATCTTGTCCACCAAAATGGAAGACAAAACGAAAAGATTAAATAGAGAAAAGTAATTTATAGAAATATGAACACTAAAAGCGCCCTTCAAGAATATGGACTAAGCGATAAAGAAGCTAATGTTTATCTTACCTTACTCCCTCTAGGTTCAGTAAATCTGCAAGAAGTTGCTCGAAGAGTTAACTATCCGCGAACTACTGTTTATAACACTTTAAACTACCTTCTTTCTAAGGGATTAGTCTCAAAAATCATTAAGAAAGGGATCACTTTCTATTCTGCCGTTGACCCTGATAAGATTAAAGATAAATTGGAAGAAAAGAAGAAAGTGTTCGAGTCAGCTCTTCCTGAACTAAAATTGTTAGCTTCAGAGTTCAAACAATCTTCTAGTGTACAAATATATGAAGGATTTCGGGGGATATACACCTTGCTATGGGATGTGTTCAACAAAAAACAGATGACTTATTATTTTGGAGGATATACTAAATCTTTAGAAACACTTAAGCATCTTCCCGCTCAATCTAGGATGCTGAGATTAGAAAGAAAGATTCCTGCTAAGATTATAATCGACAAAGCGAATGAAGAGATATTTCATCGAGCAGATTATAAGAAAATCACTGAAATGAGAATACTTCCTTCATTAAAGGATTTTCCGTGTATGGTCTTTATTTACGGAGAGAAAGTAGCTATGTATACCGTAACCGGAGACCTCATTGGCATAATTATTCATAACAAACAATTTTCTCAAGCGATGAGAATAATCTTTGAGATGTACTGGAAGACCGCTAAATCATTAAGAAAATAGGTTTCGTACACACATCGTGGCATAACTTCCTTTGCCTAAAGTAAATGTAAGGGTTACTTTCTGTTTTCCAGAATTTAATTCATCTTGTTCTAACTTCCCAATCTTCAGATCTTTCACTTCCACAAATCCCGCTCTTTCTTCTCCTTCTAAAGTAAGTTCAGGAATCTGTTTGATAATGAAATCAGAATAAGTAATCTTTTCTTTTCTGAGAATCCCTTCAATAATTGATTTGCTTTCTTCATCTTTAATCAGATCATCTCCACCAAAGCCCACGATGGGAATCTTAAGATCCTTAAACTTATCTGCATCATCAACAAAGACTAATTTACCTTCAGAATAATCCACTTCATGTACCTTCTTGCAATTATGTTTAAGATATTCAACAAGAGTTTCGTTCCAGAGATAACTTTGATAGGCGTTAACATACATTCTCAACAATCTCATGGTAACTTTCTTTAACGCACCTACATAATCTTGAGGATGTTCTTGTAACCAATCTCGCCCATGGTAATCGTCAACCAACTCTGCTGCCTTCTTAAAGTCCTTTTTCACCAGACTTCTTCCGATTTCCACATTATGTTCAGAGAAACGTTGTTCGTCAAAATAGTTAGGACAATAGTGGAGAGAGGTTATTTTGGTTTTAGGTTCTAAGTTTCTAACCACAATAGTAAATTGGTTCCCTTCTAGATCACCTAGACAAATGGGCACATCCCCATAGCCTAAGAATTTTAAAGTTAAGGTATCTAGTTTAACTTGCAACAATCTTTCTTTAGTTGTGCCAAAGACAGAACAAATCTGTTCGGTTACTGCTTTCTTGTCTTTATTCCCAGCTACTCCAAAGTTCTTTTCTGGAAGACGTAAAGTTTGGCTTAGTTTTTTTATTGCTCCAAGAGTATTTTCTTCTCGTTTACTTAACTTGAAGTATAGATACTTACCATTATCCTTTACGGGTATATTACTAACTTCTTTAACCACAAAATCTTCAGGAAGTTGTTTGAGAGTATACATAATATTAGAAAATCCACTTCACTTAAAAAACTTAACTAAAATCTATATTCCATAAAGACCATCTTGGCATTATGTGGATCGTCAAAGAAAATCTCGCTCTGACAACGATCAAAGAATTCAAATGCAGCTCCTTCATTCTGTTTAATCTTCTTACGATAAACTAATTCTGCCGGAAATCCTCTCCCCAACTGTTCTATTCCCACAACAAAACCTTTCTCTCCCAGCCATAAGTGGAATTTATGTGGTGCTTTAAACTGAGAATAATTCAAGCAATTAGATCCAGCTTCATTCAAGAAGTAAGCCACTTCATCTTGATCGTTGTAACGTAACCAATTATATAAATCAACTTTCTGACTCAGTCGATGAGAATATTCTCCGTTAATCAAATCGACCACTTTCCACTTCGAATCTCCATACCGTTGAAGTATTTGAGAATGATCTTGTACTTCTACCTCTTGGTCATGAATGACAAATTCTTGATGATTACTCTTATATTTGATTCTATTCAGAGATTCGAGAAAAGTTCTTCTGAAATTAAGGACCATATTAGGGAGTAAATCGTTGAAAAATTTAAACTTACCGTAACATTTATAATAAATTTACGGTTTTAAGAGTGCAGTGGGCCGGTAGCTTAGCTTGGTACCTTTGCTCTAACCGGTGCAAGGCAAGAGATAGCGCGAGACTCTTAATCTTGAGGTCGGGGGTTCAAATCCCCTCCGGCCCGCTTTTTATTATTCTTAACTAACTAAATCGTTATAAACCTCTTCTTAATACCGTTAAAGTAAGGTGGTAAGTCGCAAAGAAAAGGTTCGAGCACTAGAATTCCTAGCGGGGATGTTAGAACGTTCTCAGAAGTATACTATCGGAGAACTAGATGCAGAACACATTCTAGCCACCACAGAAGCTCCAGAGAAAAAGCGATCAATTTCCGTAATTCTAGCTAATTACCAAGGAAGTAGTGCGGATTATATTCATCGAGTAGCTCAAAATGCACAACAAGGTATTTTTACTTGCCCAGTATTATACAAAGACGAAAAAACTGCTTTTGTGCGCATGGTGGACACTAATCTCTCTTGGAGAACAGACAGAAGTCTAAAACAGTATGCTCCACAAGAAGTTAATTCTATGGTTTCTCTACGTAGAATTGAGAAAGAGATATTGGAACAGCAAGGGAATAGAATTCTATCCTATTACCAACCCCCAAGGGAGAGATTAGAAGAAAACTTACGCATAATGATTATGAGAGAAGTTATGCTTGATTATAGCCATATTGGTCCTGGAGATCAAGGATATGGATTCGTTCATGATCGTCCTTCTATCGATTATAAAATCCCTCAAGAGATTATCTCTGGAAACAGTGCTGCGGAGTTTAAAGGAGAACCTGATCGAAGAGATCGTCGTATCGTCTCAATTGTACCCATCACCCTCTAAATAATTATTCAATCATAAACCCCTCTTTCTTAATCTCATCAATCAAATAATGAATTTGTTGTTCTTTGATAGGAAACCTTTGATTAAGTTTCTCTAAGAAATCATCCAAGTCCCGGATATTCTTATGCACAGTTTCAATCATAAAGTCCCAACCATTATTAATCTTATACATTGAATTTACTCCAGAATGCAAAGTAAGATGTTTCTTCAATTCATCTTTTGTAGAACTTTCTACCTTTAGAAAGACTTGAGCATGAACATGATATCCCAGTTTAGGAAAATTAAGCAGAGTAGTATTTTTAACGATAAAATTTACCTCAGCTTCTTTAAGCAGATCAAACAAAGTAGAAATAGGAATATGAGTACGCTTACTTATCTCGGTTAATTTCTGACGTGAATTTTCTCGTAAACTGTTCAACAGAGATATTATTTTTTGTTCCATATTACGTAATCCTTCTAAAATAACCGGAAGATTTTTAATTATTAAATACCTTTTACCAAAAAACAGAACAATATCAAATAAAGATGCCAAATAAATATAAAATAATCAGGGATAAGCTTGATTTGAAGATATTAGCAGAACTAGATAGAAATTCTCGAGAAAGTTATACTGAGATTGGAAAGAGAGTAAAACTTAGCAAACAAGCAGTGAAAATCCGAATGGACAAAATGGTAATGGATGGAGTAATTGACCACTTCATTACTTGCATTAACATTGCGGGTTTTGGATACGTTCCCTATACTATTTATTTATCACTTCACAACCTCTCTGAGGCAAAAAAGAAAGAGATGATTAATTATCTAATAGGAAAAGGCTACATTAACAAAGTATTGATCTTTGACGGACAATATGATATGGAGTTAGGCATTCCTGCTAGAAATCCTTATGAACTACAACAGAAACTTTCTGAGGTATACACTAACTTTTCTGAACAGATCAGAAGCAACAAACGCTTACTCTTGGTAGACACCCATTTCTATCCCCGTAGTTTCCTCTTAAATACTAAAAGACTGCCTCTGCCTTTAGACAAAGGATTTCATCGTCGTAATCTCCTTCCGCCAAGAATCAAAGAAACTGATCTTAAGATCTTAGAATTCCTAGACAAAGATCCCCGAATTCCAGCTACACAAATAGCCCAAAAACTCAAACTCCCCGTTCAGACCATTATTAACAGAATAAGGTTTATGGAAAATAACCAAGTAATCATGGGGTATACCATGATACTTAACGATACCAAATATTTTATGGGGCACACCATCTTGATAGAATTTAGTTCGATTCCAGAAGAATTGGAGCGAGAACTAGTGAGTTTCTTATCCTCCCACCCAAATATCGTCTTTGTAGCAAAGACTTTTGGGGAGTTTGATTACTTAATAAATATCGAATATCTTAATATCCAAGATTATCGAAATTTTGTAGAAGAGTTCAAGAGAAGGTTTTATCGCAACCTCAAATCATTTATTCCCCTCTTGATTAGTAATTTCCCGAAAATGACTTTCTTTCCACGTTAATTCAACTTACCTGAAATCCTTCTTTCTTAATTTCATCAATCAGATAATGAATTTGTTGTTCTTTGATAGGAAACCTTTGATTGAGTTTCTCTAAGAAATCATCCAATTCCCGGATATTCTTATGTACAGTTTCAATCATAAAGTCCCAACCATTATTGGTCTTGTAAAGAGAATTCACACAAGGGTTAAGAGTTAGATGTTTTCTTAATTCTTCTTTAGTTATCTGGTCCACCTTCAGAAACACCTGAGCATGAGCATGATAACCAAGATTAAAGAAGTTAAGCAGCACGGTGTTCTTAGTAACCAAGCTTCCTTGAACTTCTTTGAGCACATCGAACAGAGTAGAAATAGGGATATTGGTCTGTTTGCTGATTTCAGTCAGCTTTCTGCGAGAGTCCTCTCTTAACGCCGAAATCAGCTGAAGATGTCTAGATGTCATAATGGAAATTTTCCGTACCCCCCGATAGGTTTACGGCAGGGAGACACATATATATACTTTCGCCAATTATAATTATTATCCCTAATTATATCATTATATTTAGAAAAGTATTTATATTACCTAATATCTATATTAAAAATGAAACGAAAGATTAACCAAGTAGGCACAGGAACCCTTACAATTAGCTTACCGAGTAAATGGGTGGAAGAGTGTGAATTAAAGAAAGGGGATGAATTGGAAATTACCCAAGAAGGAAGGAAATTACTTCTTTCACCAGAGGAAGTAAGAAAAGAGGTTAAAACCATCTCTTTTGAGATTAAAGATAAACCGTGGCGTTGGGCTAGAAAATTTCTGTATAGCAGTTACAAGCAAGGATATGATGAAATAACCTTTCGGTTTAGTAAACCAGAAATGATTGACGACATCAGTAAAGAACTGAACAACCTGATTGGGATGGAAATTGTTTCGCACAAAATAAACTCTTGTGTAATCAAGAATGTAGCCTCCCCCTTAAAAGAATCTTTTAATGATTTAGTAAACAAGGCGTTTTTAGTTACTATTGCGATGGGAGAGGATATATTGAACTCTTTAAAGATTGGGAAGACTTCTTCTTTAAACCTAATCCGCAAGCAGGAAGAAACCCAGAATAAATTAACCCTCGCGGGAGTAAGATTGCTTCATGAATATAATTTCTCTTTAGTAAAAGATCCACAGATTACTTATATGGTGGTGTCGTTATTAGAAGCTATTGGTGACGACCTAAAATATATCTGTAATTTTTATCAAGACAAGATAATTAAACTTAGTCCGAGAGTAGAGACGTTATTCTCTAAGTTTATCGATTTATTAAAGAACAATTATTATCTTTATAACAAGTTTGATGTGGAAAAACACTTGCAGATAGCGGAAGAGAAATATGAACTTATCAACTTCTATGCAGGTAAATCTCAAGCAGGAGAATTATCAGCATTAATTGCGTATCTTCAAGGAGCAATGGTAAAGCTGTATGACATTGAAAGAGAATTATTCTACCGCGATATAGATCAATCACCAGGAGTAGGATTAGATTTAGATAAAGATGAAAAGAAAAGTTAATCGAGTGGGGACAGGAACCTTAACTATCAGTTTGCCTAGTAAATGGGCCGAACAAAACCATATAACTCTCGGATCGGAGTTAGAGGTAAAGGAAGAAGGAGCGCAAATCACATTTAGCACTACCGAGATAAAGAAAGATTCTAAACGAATTTCCTTTCATGTTGATCATCCGATTCATCGCGGAGCAAGAAAATATCTTTACTATGCATATAAGGAAGGATACGATGAGATTGAGATTACCATTGACAGCCCTGAAACATTAGCGAGGGTAATAAAAGAAGTTAATTCTCTGTTAGGTTTTGAGATCATTCGACAAACGGACAAATATTGTTTAATCAAAAACGTTGCTTCTCCCTTAGATAGTACTTTTCCCGATTTGATAAACAAGGCCTTTCAAATTACCCTTTCGATGAGCGAAGAGACATTACAAGCATTTAAGAATAAAGATTATTCATCCTTAGCAGAGATAAGTGAACAGGAATTTGTACAAAACAAACTAATCAACACCTCATTAAGGATGATCAATTCTAACCAATTTAAGATTAGAAACTGTGGATCATTGTACACCATGGTCTCTATATTAGAGGGGATTGCAGATAGAATGAAATATATCTGTCAACATTATAAGGACAAGAAAGTTCCGTTAGACAAAGAAACAGAAGATTATTTTGAATATTATCTTTCCTCACTTAAAGAGGCATATGAAGAATTTCATACCTTCGATGAAGAGAAGGCCCTAAGTAATGGAGTTAGAAAGAGCCATTTCTATAAAGAGTCTTGCCAAAACATCTTAATTAAATGTAAGAATGAACATAAGTTATTGGTGAACTTTCTTAACGCGGCAGGATTATATGTTTGCGACTTAAGAGATGAGATTTATCTACTTAACAAATCCCGTCCAAAAGGAACCAAAGGGATATTTGATTCGATCAATTTAACTTAACGGAATCGTTCTCGATCGATTATATTAATCACCTGATACTCCTTTAGTTCCAATACAGAAAACTTTTCTTTCAATTCTTCTAAGAACAGAGAATATTCTTTTACGTCTTTATGGACAGTTTCGAACATAAAGTCAAACCCCCCATCGATCTCATGCAGTGAATTGATAGAGGCATGGTTTTCTAAGAAAGAAGACAATCCCTTACGTTGAGCTTTATCCACTTTCAACGCAAGATGAGCATGATGGTGATATCCCAGCTTAGGAAAATCGATCAGAAGAGCATATTTATGGATAAGATTTTCTCGCTGCATTCGATTAATCTTATCATAAATGGTAGAGATGGGCATTCCCACCGATTGAGATATCGCAGATAAACTGGTGCGAGAATCCTTTCTTAGTTCAGAGATTATCTGTCGCTCTTTTTCATCCATATTACATCACCTATTTTAACGATTTAAGCACCCATATATTTTCCGGGCATTAGTTACTATATCAGACAAGGTCTTAGGAGTAACTTGTTGCGAAGCATCAGTTAAAGCAGCTTCAGGGTTAAGATGAGTCTCGATCATTAAACCATTAGCTCCAGCAGCAATTGCTGCGTTGCATAAAGCAGGGATGTACTCTCTAAACCCGGTTGAGTGTGAAACATCGTAAACTATCGGAAGGTGGGTTAATCTCTTCAATACAGGAATAGCATCGATATCTCCACTATACCTTCTGAAACCATTTTCGGGACTTTCATAAGACCTAATCCCCCTTAGACAAAGAATAACATCTAAACACCCTTCTAGAGCAATGTACTCTGCTGCTGCTAAGAATTCTTTAATAGTAGAACATTCTCCCCGTTTTAATAATACTGCTTTTCCATGTGTCTTTGCTTCACGACCAGCGCACCTCAATAATTCATAGGCCTTACTGTTTCTAGCCCCGATATGAACAATGGACATCTTTTCTGCAACCATAGACACATAACTTTCTCCAACTGCCTCAGAATCAGTAGGCATATCAGTTATTCTACCCGCTTCAGCTAGATATTCAAGAGCAACTTCACCCAATCCTTGGAAGGAATAGGGGCTACTTCTTGGTTTGAATGCTCCCCCTCGAAGAATATCTGCACCTGCTTCTTTAACGGCTATAGCTGTTTCGATAATCTGGTCTCTGCTTTCAATAGAACAAGGACCAGCGATGATTATGGGAGGATTATTCCCCCCTATAGTTACATTATCTAAAGTGATTACTGTATCTTGTGGATGATTTTCTCTTCCAACTAAGGGCCATTCTGTTTTATTATCTGTGCTCATTTTTTACCTCGTCATTTTTAAAAAATAATTCTACAAATTCTTTTAGTTCATGGATAACTTGCACATTTTTATCAAAATCAAACACATGCGTTAGTTTTTCTACTATCCTAGTGGTGTGTAAATAGTTCTCACTAACATTATAAGGATATTCAGATAGAGTTGAAGGATTAATCTTAGAATAACTATTTAAGATTAAAAGAAGATCCATCACACAATAAATAATAACCCGCGATTCTAGAGATTGATCAGAAGAGGGAGGGGTTTTCTTAATTATAAGTATCAGTTCAATCAACTCATAATATATCTCCTTCTTCCTAGTTGAGTTAATACATGAATATATCCCAGATAATGATGAACGACCAATCAACCTAGCTAAATCCTGAGCAACATCCCCCAGATGAAGTTCTGGATCAATAAAACATATCCCTTGATCAGCGAGAATAATATTCTCCGGCTTAACGTCGCCATAAACGATAAGCTCTTGAGAAGAAGACATATCTTTTATTTGAATATTAATCAGGGCAGATATCTTAGGGATTAAATCACGTAATTTTTCTTTCCCGGTCACATTTATGGAATCAATAACCAGTTTAGAACTTAATTCAGATAAACTTTTATTGTTAAAATTTTTAACAATGTCAGCATTACAATTATCAGAAGGGAAATCAGATAAAATCTTCGTGGGAAAATTGGAAGAGTGAATTTTTAACCAGAGCGAGATTAATTCTGAATATATCTTTTGATAAACACCTTTCAGACAGATTGATTCATTAAGAAAAGCATTTTGTAAAGTTTCCCCCCTAACTTTCTCGGTAAACAATACTCCTCGAGAATAATCAACAGTAGTGGGAACAGGAAAAAGTATCTGTTTTAGAAAATGTATCCTTTTCATTTCTAGAAAGAGAGTGTTTTTAGGAGAAGCAACATACTCTTGCTGCTTTTGAGATAGTTCAGAAATATCTAAGAGGGGAAATGACCTTAAAAGACTAACTTTAGATAATCCTAGAAAATTATATTTAGCGATATAGCGTTTGTCATTTACTTCAATCTCATAAACATAATTAGTGATGCTTGGAATTACACGCTTTGAAGTAATAGTTGTGGACCCAAAGACATCTTGTATTGCTCTTTGGATAGAAATATCAACTAACTTATTTAACTCTTCTTCAAAATTAACGAGAGTTAACTCTTTCATGTTAAATCTAACCTATGATAATTATCATTTACCTTCGCCCGGCTCTGTTCGAACAAGGATTGTTCTAGAGAACTCATCTGAGGAAATTCTACCCGCATATCACCATCACTAAACCTACAAGGCAATCCGATAAAACCCCCTTGGTAGAAAGAGGAAAGTTCTTCTATCCCATCTTCAGAACCTAAGATTTTACGAATAGACTTAATGATAACTCCCACCGGACCATATTTTGTTCTGCCAGTTGCTTTAGAGATAACTGAAGATCGAGTTTTAACTAATTGACCTATATCATCTCTGTTAATGGAAACTTGGTCTCCATTAAAGGTAGTTTCATCGTACAATATTACCATCGAGTCTCCATGTTCTCCGATAACTCTACCTTCAATCTGATTCATTGGAAAACCATACTTCTCAGAAAGAATTAATCTATATCTTAAGGAGTCTATATTAGATCCCACACCAGATATTTGCTGAGAAGATAACCCGGAATGTTCCATAAATACTTGACACATAACATCAACGGGATTAGTCACCATTAACACTTTTCCCTTATATCCCTGCAGAGAAAGAGCCATTTCTTTAATCATGGCTGCATTTGGAAAAAGTCCCCTGGAACGAATGTCTTTATTATTTTGGTTAGTGAACTCACTTCTAGCACAAATAACTACCAGATCACTTTCTAAGTTATCTTTAATCTCGGAGGTAGCAGTTATATTAACGGAACAATCAAGACTAGTACTTAGATCATCTAAATCTAATTTTAATCCAAGACAGGTCGAACTAAGTTTAGAATAGATCATCAGTTCAGAGACAGAATGAGTGAGGATTAAGGAAGAAGCTAGATTTGATCCAACATTACCCATTCCAATAATACTTACTTGAGTCATAGTCAAAACGTAAGCGAAGTGCCTAAAAATAGTTTTTACCAATCTTCCGGAAAGTTTGCGGAGAAAAAAAGTTTGTTTATAAACTTCCGGAAAGTTTACGGAATTATTGCGGGATTTCTGGGGAAAGAGTAATTTAAAGGGCCATCTTGAAAATTTTTAAAATCTAATGGAGGGATTATCACCATGTATGAAGAAAAAATCTCATTAAACCACGTCCGTTATCACTACTTTCTAGATCCTTGCGGAACAAACAGAGTCAGATTTGAGGAAGTAGTATATTACTTAACCAAGAGTTTACTAGATTGGTACTTGCCGGGGAATGAAGAAGTCCAGAAAGATCCATTTTTAGAAGTACTCAAAAAGAGTTCTAAAAGTGAGGAAGAATTATTAAAATTGTTTGAGGAACGAAAAAAGATTAGAGCCAAGAAGGCGATTCCAGATTCCCTTCAACCAGATGATTTCAAAACAAAATTCGCATTGGGATCTTTTCCTACTCAGGGATTACCCTTGGAAGAAGTTATTCTAGATCTTGATAAACATACCGATCCGAGTGTTCGGTTTAATCAATACTTCAATGGAGAAATGCACCCCCATGACAATATTCCCGCCTTCGCAGCAGGTTTCGTTAGTAAATTCTTAAATGCTAACGCCATCGCTCATTGTGTTTCTCCTTCTTTAAGTTACATGGAAACCTTGACTACTCGTTGGCTAGCCGAATTGGTGGGATATGATCATAGTGCTAGTGGATTGATTACTGAAGAACTAAATCCAGAACAATTAAAGAAATTAGAACTTATTCCTTCTGGGAACATTGTATGTGGAGGTACTGTCGCCAACCTTACTGCCCTGTTAGTGGCTAGGAATAAATTATTACGCGATAAGACCGGTTCGGTTAATGATATCGGAGTTGAAGAGAAAGGATTGTTAGAATATGGATTAGGCAATGATATCCCGGGAGTAGTTATGTTCTGCTCAGAGAATGCTCATTACTCCATCCAAAAATTAGCAGGTTACATTGGAATTGGTAGTCAGAACGTAATCCTTATCGGAGTAGATGAACAAGGGAGAATGCGCCCCGAACTATTACAAGCAGAGATAGAAAAGGCAAAAGCAAACAAGAAGAAAGTTTTAGCAGTAGTAGCCACCGCCGGAACTACTGGAAATGGGGCCATTGATCCTCTGGAAAAGATTGCTGATATTACTGAACGCGAACAGATTTACTTACATGTGGATGCCGCTCATGGAGGAGGGTTTCTCACTTCTGAGAAGATGAAACCAAAATTTAAAGGAATTGAGAGAGCTGACTCAGTTACTATTGATGGCCACAAGATGCTCTATACCAACTATCCCTGTGGAGGAATTGTCTTCAAAAACAAGTTAGATCCAGTAGAATCATTAAAACAAAGTGCGAAATATATTCTGGACAGAGCAAGCGAACACTATAATCTAGGTAAAAGCACAGTAGAAGGATCACGTAGTACCGATGGTACTCTACAACTTTATGCGTCAATCAGAGCTTTAGGAAAAGAAGGTTATGAATTAATCGTAGATCATACTGTAGCTATGACCAGATACTTGTATGAAGCAGTACAACAAAGTCCAGTACTTGAAGCATTCCACGAACCGGAAATGAACGTGTTGTGTCTTAGGTACATCCCTCAAGGATGGGACAGAAAGACAAAAGTTGAAGAAATAAATGAATTAAATGTTCGTTTGAATGAAAATATTTACCGAGACGGAGAATTCTATTTAGGAGAAACAGAGATGAAAAAAGAGGGACAGAACTGTAAAGTTCAGCGAGCCATTATCATGCACCCGTATGTAGAAACTTACGATTTAGATCGATTGGTAAGAAAAGTAGAAGAGATAGGTGGAAATATTGCGAAAAGAATGGGGGAAAGAGAATGACAAATTTAAATCATGAAGAGATAGAACGTAGAATTCATTATCTACAAAGAGGAGTAGACCAGATTATTGAAAGAGATGAGCTAGCATGGAAGATTGATAAGTCTCATCGAGAAGGAAGATCTCTTATAATTAAATTAGGTGTCGATCCTACTTCTCCAGATTTACATCTAGGACATACTGTGCCTTTAATGAAACTTAGGCACTTCCAGGATTTAGGATATTCTGTTGATTTTCTGATTGGAGATTTTACCGGAAGAATCGGCGATCCGAGTGGAAGGTCAGCAGCCAGAAAACCTATGACTGAAGAAGAAGTGTTACATAATGCTGAACAGTATAAAAGACAGATATTTAAGATTCTTGACCCAGATCTAACAAAAATTGTTTACAATAGTTCTTGGTTGAACGCACTTAAACCAGACGATTTCATTAGACTGATGGGGAAAGGTACAGTTAATGATCAGATTAAAAGAAAAGGTGTAGCTAATCGATTAGATGCAGGAAATCCTGTCTCGGTGGCAGAATTTGTCTACCCTTTCTTACAAGCATACGATTCAGTAGCGATGAGAGCAGACATAGAGATTGGTGGAGCAGACCAATATTTTAACTTTGTATTTACTCGTGATCTACAAAGGATATACGGACAAGAACCAGAAGTGGTGCTCACTCTCCCACTTCTTATTGGATTAGATGGAGAAGAAAAGATGAGTAAGACTTACAAGAATCATGTCGCTTTAGAAGATTCTCCTAAAGAGATGTTCGGTAAATTAATGTCTATTCCAGACACTTTAATCGAGACTTACTTTGACCTTTTAACAAAAGTACCGTATGAAGAAGTAACCAGCATCACTCAAGGATTGCTTAATGGAAGTATTCATCCTCGTGATGCTAAGATAAGATTGGCAAGCGAGATCGTTGGTTTATATCACGATTCGGACAAAGCCAGAACAGCTGCCGAAGAATTCGATCGAGTCCATAAGTATCGTGAAATGCCTCAAGAGATAGAACAAGTATATTTATCCAGTAGAGATCCACAGAATATTGGAGATTTGTTAATCAGCTTAGGAATGGCCAGCTCTAAAAGAAATGCCCGAGAAGTGGTTTCACATGGAGGAGTAAGGATCGATGGAGAGATAGTTAATGATCCGCATCAATCGATTGTTCCAGAAGAAGGGATGGTAATCAATGTGGGTAAAAGAACATTTAAGAAAATTGGTTATGAAAAATGAAAAGAAGATATAAACGGGATTTCAGCATTAAACAACTGAAAGCTTTGCTTAACAATGTGGGGATTAAAAAAAAGGAAGTGGATAAGAACCTTTCTTTTATCTCATTTGTAGAAGAAAATTTTGACCGGGATTATACGATGACCTATGATTTATGTTGTGGAAAAGGAGTGGTGGGAACTTATTTTTCATTGAACAGAAATCCAGTTACTGCTATTGATAATAATGGAAACAATAAAAGAAACCAGTTAATTAAACGTCTAGATGAAAGATTTTATAGTTTTTTAAATCAGGATATCTATTCATCCACTGATTTGCAAAGTAATTCTTTAGTTCTTTCTCTTCACGCATGTGGAAACTTAACAGACCGAGTGATAGAATTGGCTCTGAGATCAAATAGTGATTTTGCGGTAATGAGTTGTTGTCATGGAGATAGACAGTATTTTACCCCTGTTAATATGCCTGATGAAAGTTTAGTTGATAAATTAGGAAGAGATCATTATATGGACCTGGTGAGACTAAATTACATTGCAGAAAAAGGTTATAATACGGGAATATTTGAGGTTCCTGAAGAACTAACCCCCAAGAATAGGATCATTTGGGGAAAAAGAAATTAAGACAGACCGAGGTCTTTCTTAACTAAAGAAGTTATACTTTCTCCCAGGTATTGATGGAGTAAGTACAAACTGGCTTTAGCACTATGATATACGTTCCCAGTAGAAACAATTTTCCCTGACACAACCAATGGATCAACAACCCATTCTGTTCCAGAAAATAAGCCTTCTTTCTCTATCTGCTCAACCCTTTTATGATGAGAAGTAAGAGTATGGCCAACAATTAATTCTGGACAAGAAACACCAAGAATATAAGAACCGCCGCAGAGAGTGACCAAATAATCCAGTCCAGGGTAGATAGAAGAGATAAATTCTCTAAGGTTAGGACTTTTAATTGCCTCTTGATCATCTCCACCAGGAACAATCAAAACATTTAATTTAGGACACGCATCTAAAGGAGAACAAGCTTCATAAACATCTAATTTCTTACTAAAACGATAATTTGGAGGTGTAGCCGAAGTTAAAACATTTGATTTTTCGGCAAGATTAATTATTGAAAAGAACTCTTCTCCAACCAAGTGATTAGCTGCTAATAAAGGAGTACGAGCTAAAACGATATCGGGATGAAAACACCCTTCATACAACAAGAAACCAACTGTTTTCATTTATTCGCCTATTTGTCTTTCCAAGACCGAAAAAAAAGGGATTAAATCTGAATTTAACTCTTCAGCCATCATCTTAGCAATCTCGGTGTGAAGAAGATTCTTTCTTCTTTCCAGATGAGCCTTCAGATGAGAAGCGATTTTCTCGCTAGTCCAACCCATCTGGCTCCGTTTCCAAGTTTCTCTGATTATTCCTAAAGGACCCATCTTATCTAAAGTATCAGCATCATGAACAATCTTAGCTTCTATCGATAAAGCTGAACTGTGTCCATCATGTGCTTCAATACAATGCCTAATTAAAGAGATATCCTTCTCGTTAATGTCTATAGATTTAAGAAAAGAAGTTACTTCTTCAATATTACAAAGTGCATCCCCGGCAATATCTTTAGCTAATCCGCTATCGTGCAACCATGCTCCTGCTTCGATTATCGATGGATCAACCTCTTGGAGAAACTCTTCTTCCTCCAGAATCTTTTTCACTAGAGATACCACCCTAAACAGATGTTTGTTTCCTTTAGACTTTCCTCCAAAGGCCCGATTCCAATCTAGGTCTAAAGCAAATTCTTTTATTCTTTCTAACTGACTTGCATTAATCATCGTTTCACCTCATAAAAGTAAGGTACACCAAAGTGTCCTTCTATTTTGTTGGGAATATGTGCTACAGGAGGCATCGGTCCTTCTACCGCGACTAAGTATTCTCTATTTCTACGCACTCCTTCCATTATCTCATCTCTTTTACCCATTATCCCTTCTTGAGACAAGAAAGAAAACACTGCCACTTTCTTCTTGGTAAGAGTAAGATCAGTTAATTCTTCTACTGAATTAAGAGTTACTCTTTCATAAGAAGAAGTATCAATCTTATGTTTCAAGTCGGGCAGATGTTTAGGACGCATTTGGGTAAGGTATAATTGAGACCCATTAAGGATAAATTCTACGTCGATATCTCCAAACACTTCATGAAGTTTAGCTAGATCTGGAAAATAAGGTTGCATTTCTGGGTGTAACGCTTGTTCTAACCCGCTAAAGTCGTTTGCTTGATGATGGTCCCCCTCTCCCGCTACTGCTTTCTCACCATTAGAAGCGTAACTAATAGCAATCCCTTCTTTAGTAAGATTAATCACTCCTCCTTTACCTTCTAGTTTATTCTGAACTACTACACTTATTCCAGGAAGATGAGCTAATCCTAAATCTTGACGAGATTTTACTGCTTCATTACTAAAGTAACTACTTACCACTGTTCTCAATGCTTGATCCAGATTTTCGGGAGTGGAACAAACTGATTCATAAGTCCCAGAAAAATTGGATACTCCGTCTTCTCCATACATGCTAGAACGAACCACTAATTCTTGACCACAATTAGATCTTAACTGTTCAAATACTTGAGGCAGATGTTCTTCAAAAGAAATACTTTCTATTGAAGCAACAATCTTTCTTCTAATAGTCTCATCTAAGTTAAACTCTTGTCCCTTAATCAGCTCCAATATTCCTTGCCTGTCTAATACCCGATTTATAGCTAATGAAGAAACACAACTACCATTAGCAACTCTGTATTTCAGTTCAAGAGATTGTTGAGCATCATGAAGAAGTTTAAGTCCTTTCCATTTTCCTCCACAAAGAGGAGTATAAAATGCTGGAGACTCAAATCGAAATAAGAAGTAATCTGATTGATGTTTTTCTAATTCGTTTAGATGATCTTCTGATTCCAAAAAATCTAATTCTTTAGATACACCTTCTTTTCCAGACAATACTCCCTCATCTACTAAACGAGCAAGAGCTACTCCTTTAGGAGAAGTGGCTTCTCTTATAGTTTGAACTACTTCTTTGATCGTTCCAGGAGTTAGAGATAGAGCATTTTTAGCTGGTAAACAAACACTATCATAAGTATCCAAAGCTGAATCTCTAGATAAGAGATGTAGGGATAACCAATTATGAAATCGTATAATAGAATTAACAAATTTACCATGTTCAATGTTAGTCATAAGAGATTGTTGTGAAAGTCGTTCTACTGAAGCACAAAGATCATGAGCTTCTTGTTCCTGAATAGAAGAGTATCCATGAACGGTTTCTAAAGTTTTAACTGCGCACATAACTTCTAAGTAATCTCGTTCAATTAGAGAAGAGATTTGTAACACTAGTTTCTTCTGTTCATCAGTAGACAGAAACCTCATCATTGAAGGCAAATGCTCTTCTAAACAATCTAATGCTCCAGCATTCAGTGATCTCTCTCTTCCATTGACAACTAAAGGATTATCCTTACCTTCTCCGCCCACTAATCCTTCAATACAGTAAAAATCAGCTTGCTGGGTCCATCCAAAGATAAATCTAGCTATTCCTTGTTCAAAAGTTAATTCGAGAGGGATATCACTAGTTAAGATTTCATCTCTTACGTAAACTTGAGCCAGTAAAGTATCTAAAGCTTGACGACTGAAACAAGGAGAAGACCCCATCTTAGAGAAAACTTCTTGAACAACCATTTTTGCTTCAGGAGAAGATTCTAACTCTTGATTAAAAGAAGTCCCCCTTTCTTTACACCTAGTTAGAAGAGAACTATATAATTCAGTATTTCCTGTTATGGAAAAAGGTAAGCTTAGATATTCAAAGGTTTTGAATACTCCTTTCTCTTGACCATCCAAGGAGATAGAGAACTCATCATTGTTATCACTACCAAAAAAGTTACCTTTAGGCAAAAGTACATCGATACCGGCAATCACCGCTATGCTTCCTAGATTTCATTTCTATTCTTTCCTCCTGATTAAATATAAGTCCCTGCTCCCGGAAATTCGCAATCCTGCGAACGAGTGAACGAACGCAGTGACTTTCTCGAACCGGGGATCACTCGGTATCCTTGGCTGTTTGTTTTTCATCCGATTGTCACGGAGACAACTGTCAAACAACTGCTACAGCCGAGGGTTCTAGCCACTAAACTAAGCAGGGATGATAGCGCTATAACTTCATTTTTGTTGCGAGAATTCCTAAAAACTAAAGGAACTCTCTTAGCAATAATAGTAATAGAAGTTATAGCTAGCACTAGACTGAACAATTGTTTTTTGTAAGTTTAGTTTAGTACTCATAGTTAAGCTGGGAAGAGAGCTAGTTTATATATTTTTCGTTTTAACGTCGGAAAATTTCCGGAAAGGAAAATTATCCCAGCTTATCCAACACCCACTCTTTCAACTCTTCTGGCCAGTCTTCTTCAATATTCTTCTTATGTTTCTTCAACTCAGATAGCACATCTTCTCTGATTTTTCCCCCAGAAAGCCATTTTACCAACTCTTCTTTGGCATAAATGGGAACATGCTTAATCCCCCACACTTGGATTTTAAGTTTCTCCTGTTTGGAATCTTTATCTTCAAGTTGTTGATGATGCATCTGTTCCCAAAGTTCAGCATAAGAAAAATTTTCTCGCTCTTGTTCTTTCTCTTTAAGTTTATTCTTACCCTGCTTTAAAGAAATCTTTGCCATGACGATCTCGTGCATCCTTCTAAGAAATTCTTGTTTGTCCTCGATCTTGATTACATCACTATATCCTTCAATAATCAATCCGAAAGCAAAAGGACTGGGCAAGGGATTAGGAACTTCTTCCACTTTAATCTCTTGAGCGATAATTTTTTGAATCAGCCATTGAGTATGTTCAGCGTCCATCATATCTTCCAACACTTCTCGACGAGCTTCTTTTAATACGGGAAAATTTTCACTTATTTGTTTTACAGCATTAAACAAAATTTTACTATTAATCTGCATCCTGCCTACATTTTTCTTTCGCCCCATATATTCTCTTAAGATCATTAAAGAACGAGCAGCACAATGGCGGAACCTGCGCTGTAAGATCTCGCTGCGTTCGATAGATTGTTCCATGATCTCTCGAAAATTTTCTGTTTTTAGTAACTCAAACGCTCTGGAAGCATTAAATTTATGTTCAGAAGAAAGATAAAAACCATTATCGGTAATCCCAATCTCTACGTCACGATGTTGAGATTTCCCGATCACATAGGCAAGGGAACGAGAAAGACAGTCGTTAACTCTTCTTCCAAACAAACAATGAAAAATAACATAATTCCTTCCTCGATCAGTATAATTCTCAATCACGATTCTTTTATCAGTAGGAATTTTACTGAAATTATATTGCTCATAGAAATATTGATAAATACTGTTGGCAGCTTTATCATCAATGGTTAAGAAATCGTTAAGAAATTGAATGATTTCTTCTTTAGACTTCTTTGATGCAAATCGTTCTTCCATCAATCTTCTAAATCGAGATATCTCTGAAGCTAGATCAAAAGATAAAGGCAACATTTCTGAGAACCAGCTCGGCACGGTAGGAGGACGATTAACTGAAGTGGATACTTGAGCAGTCATCCCCCTAGTAAATCTGAACATATACACATTACCCCCAAGCACAAACACGTCTCCTGGACGTAGCCTTTCTAAAAACCCTTCATCAATCATTCCCACAATTTGCTCTCCCACTTTTACTGTAATGTAATGTTCTTCAGGAATTGTGCCAATGTTAGTCATATAAATAACCCGAGCAAGTTTACCTCTCTTACCAATACTTCCAGTTTCCGGATCGTACCAAATCCGAGCATAGACATGACGCTCTTCTAAACTGACATACTGGCCGGAAAGATACTTAATAGTCTCAAAGAAATCGTTCCATTCTAAGGTATGATAACAATAACTACGTTTGATTAGATTGAACAGGTCTGAGATGTTTATCACTTCATTGATTGCTATCCCATAAATATGTTGAGCCAGAACATCTAAAGCATTCTTAGGAATGTGCACTTGGTCAATCTTTTTATCTAACGCAGACTTTAATAAGATAGAACATTCTACCAGATCATCACGATCCATCACGATAATCCTGGCTTTGACTTGTGCGTGAAGTTTATGGCCAGCACGTCCTGCTCTCTGTAAAAATCTCGCTACAGATTTAGGACTGCCTAAACAGATAACTAAATCTATAAATCCAATATCTATCCCTAATTCTAAGGAAGTTGAAGAAACCACTACTTTTAATTTTCCGTCTCTTAATGCTTGTTCAGTCTGGAACCGAGCATCCTTACTTAAACTGCCATGATGAGCAGCGATGTTTATAGGAGTATAATGTTGAGGAAATCTTTCTTTAAGAGTATGTACTACTCGTTCAGTACCACTTCGAGTATTAGTGAAGATTAAAGTGGTTTTGTGTTCTTGCACCAACTCATGGATTAACTCGTACATCTTCTGGTGCATCATCATATAATCTACGTCTACTAGACTCTTTACTGGACTGATAACTTTTAAATCCATAGACTTAATATATTGCACATCTACGATGTCACAATCCCGAGGAAAGTCACCTTCATATCCGACTAGATATTGAGCAATATCTTCTAAAGGGGCGATTGTAGCACTTAAACCAACTCGGGTAAATTTGGGGGAGAGACGTTCCAGACGTTCTAAAGTTAAATTAAGATGTACACCTCGTTTACTATCCGCCAGAGCATGAACTTCATCTACGATCACCCATTGAAGTTTAGTCAACTTTTCTTTAAACTTAGGACTATTAATCATAATAGCTAGAGATTCAGGGGTAGTGATAAGAATATGAGGGGAATGTTTCAACATCTTAGCTTTTTCTGAAGTAGTAGTATCACCGGTTCTGATTCCGACCCTGATTCCTAACTTCTTTTTGGAAAGTTCTTCCATCTCTTGTAAAGGATTAAGTAAATTAATTTGAATGTCCGCACCCAACGCTTTCAAGGGAGAGATATAAATACAATAAACTCGATCTTCCAGAACCCCACTTTCAGAAGAACTGATTAATTCGTTTAATACTGATAAGAAAGCAGTCAGAGTTTTTCCACTTCCAGTAGGAGAAGAAATTAAAATGTTCTTACGGCAATGGATAGGATATACGGCAGATAGTTGTGATTGGGTAAAGGTTTTAAATTTAGAGAAGAACCATTTGTTTACTAAAGGGTGCAAAATAGATTTAACGTGAAGTTCAGTGTAGGGATGTTCTAGTCTGGTGATCATGGTAGAAGAGTATATAGATTATAAGGAGGGTTATTTTTATAGGTTTTGGAGAGAAATATTAAAGATGGAGTAAAGTTTATAAGGGATAAAGATTTACTTTACTCTTATTATATAAGAGGAAAGATAGATGAGATTTAAAGCGGCGTTGATTACTTTATTGATTTTGGTGCTAGTTTCTAGTGGTTTTGCTCGAGTGCAAGTAGAAGTTGACACTGATAAAGAGGTTTATGTTCCCGGAGAAACCGTTTATGTTTCTGTTTATCTTGCTCCTTATGGAGTTGCTAGTGAAGATTTTTATGATGTCAATCTTTATCTTAAGAATAATGACACTGGAAACCTAATAAGCTATAATAGTGGATTATATCGACTAAATACAGATATTCACTTTGATGGTTCATCGGTAGAATGCTCTAAAGCTGGTTCTTATCTTAATACAGAAGGAAATTATTATGGTTGGTGGATGTTTGGCACTATTCCGGACACCCCTTTTACCTTAAGTACCTCAACCAAATTATTCACGGTTAGTGCAAAAGTGAATAGCTTAACTTTAGCTCAAAGAACTAGTAAGGGTATAGCAGGTAATACTGCCCAAGTTAAGATTGAACCTTTAGTTAGATCTATTACCGGTTATAGTGGGGTTAATAAGATAACTTTAGCTAGTTCAACCATGCCACCACATATTTCTAAAGATATTACCATCAGATTTACATGTGCCCTCGATTCAGATTGTGGAACAAAGAATTTCTGTGTAAACAATTTTTGTGAAGAGGGAGGAGTGGGAAGTAATTGTTTAAATTCGCAAGACTGTCAAACGGGCAATTATTGTGTGGCGAGTAAGTGTCAATCCGGTTTAGTTGGTTCTCTATGTGATGGAACAGATGCGACTTGTGATCTGGGTTTCTTCTGTGTTAGTTTAGACGGAGTGGTAACTTGTCAGACCGGTTCTGAAGGTGCACCTTGTGTAGATATTAGTGATTGTGATGTTCAAACACCTCCTTTGGGATGTAGGGTTAATAAATGTAGTTTAGCTCCGGTTGAACCTTGTAGCGATCCTCTTGCTGATCCTAATGATTGTGATGGTGATTTAGTAATTAAGAGTAAAGATAAATGTCCTAATACTCCTAAGAACACCAATATATTCAAAGAAACGGATATTGGATTTGATCAATTCTGGGGTTGTATGAAAGGAGATATGGATAAGAATGATGTTGTTACCGATGCAGATTTATCTCTATATATTATTGATTATAAAACTTATGTCAACCAACAGCTTAGCGCAGAGAAAGCTTCGGATTTAGAATATATTAATACTCCAAAATTACTGGTTGATGGAGATACATCAATGTTTATAGTTAATTATAAGTATAATGTTAACAAGATTTAAAATTGAGGTGCAAAATGTCTCGAGCAAATAAAAATAAAAAATCCAATTCAAAAAATAAAAAGTATTATTTGCTTGGTGGAATAGTCTTAATTATAGCGATAGCTTTATTGATTGTGGTCTATTCTCCATTAGAAGGGATTAATGCAGGTAAGGCAACCCAATATGTTGGTGTCGGCACCGTTAAAATGATTGGATCTCAAGGTGCAAAATTGGCTTACGAGACCGCTTTTGCAGCTACTGGGGATAATGTGGATGTCACATTAAAAATCACTACGGGAGGTAAGCCGATTAGTAAGGTAGGATTTAGAGTTCAGGCTAATCCTTCTTTAAGTTATGTTACAAGTAGTTTTAGTTCATTAAGTACCTCTTTACCGATTGTTCTGGAATCTACTCAGAATAACGTTCCAGTTATTTGTACTCAAACATCTGTTACAGGGTGTCCTTCTTCTGCAACTGTTGCTCGTTGGAGTGTAAGTACAGTAGGACAAGGAGTTACTGGGACTGATGTTTCTGTTTTGAAGTTAACTTTTAAATTGACTTGTCCAGCTGCAACTGCAGGTTGTTTAGAAAGTGCTAGAAAAATAACTTTATATGATGTAGTTTTAGAAGAACTTCCCGCGGGAGGATCTCCAATTGCTTACGGTCCCTTTGAATTATTAGATACAATTACAGTAGTTAAGGTATGTACAGACGTCGATGTTGATGGATACGGTAAAACGGGAACGGATTTAAGGGCGTGTCTTAAACCGGGAGTGGCTGCTGGAACTGGGACAAATGCAGACTGTAACGACGCTGATGCTTCAATAAACCCAGGAGCAACTGAAGTATGTGATGGAATAGATAACGATTGTAATACTAGAATAGATCAAACCATAGAAGGAATGACTGCCCCAATGAATACTAAACTTCAAGGAGTATGTTACGGTTCTCAGATCTGTTATAAAGACCCTAAGACTTTAGTAACTGCATGGAAGGAATCTTATCTTGTTAGTGATAGAACCGCTAACACTAATAAATTTACCAACACTACTGGTGGCTTTGAATACCAAGCAGATCTTTATTCTGCTACTGAGAGATGTGATTCTTGGGACAATGATTGTGATGGTAGTGTAAATGAAAACTTAGGTCCTAGTTGTGTTATTGGTGGTAGCGGAACTACTACCAACATCATCCCCACTCAAATGCTTCCTCCTGGTAATGCTTTCTATGATTATACTACTGGGAATGCTTTTCAAGATCCACAAATTATTGAATCTAGAGATATCAATATGGTAACTTACTTATTGGATGTAAGAGATGATCCCGACTGGGGAGGTAAAACTCAAAAACCAAAACCTTTTACAGTTAAAGCTTTAAGAGGCTGGATTTGTGATGACAATCGTTATATCTTAGAAGAAGCAGCAGGAAAATTTTTCTCATATACTTATGACCTTCCTAAAGTTTCTGTTGTTGGTAGTGTTGCTTCAAATGGAGAACTTAGGGTAAACAGTCTTCCCTACTCTTGTTCGTAATATGAACAAATATTTTTTTATATTTCTTTTATTAATCCCATTCGTTCTAGCGGAAGATCTTTCCTTACAGATATCTACTGACAAAACTCAGTATTCAGTAGGAGAAGAAGTATTAATTACTGTCTCTCTTGTACCAACCAACTCCATATCTTTCTTTGATACTTCGGTTTATCTTTCTGCTAGCGATAAGGGGGATTATCTAAGTTTTAACGAGGCTAAAACACAAATCTTAGAAGAAGGAGTATATTCCACTCTCTCTAAAAGTGAACGAAGCGCGTCTTATATTAGTGAGCAAGGTATTTTCTATGGATGGTGGATGTTTGGAACTTCTCCTGCTAATCCCATAACCTTAACCGGACCAAAGATCTTAGCTAAATTTAACCCTAAAGTTATAGCTTCTGCGGCAACCGCTACCGAAGTGGAACTTACTTTTGCTTCTCGTTCTAAGATAATTACTTACGGAGCAGGATTTACTCCCGAAAATTTACCGCTTAAATTAAACTCTGCTAAGATAACCATTCTTCCTAGCGGTAACATCACTGTTACTGAAGTAGTTCCTCCAGTCGTAACCGCTCCTCCTCCGTCAAGTGGTTCTTGTACTGAATCCTGGACCTGTAGCGAATGGTCTGAATGCGTAGATGGACAGAAGTTACGTGTATGTAAAGATCAACGTAATTGTAAAACTACCTTCAACAAACCAGTAGACAAACAAGTATGTACTGAAGAGATCCCGATAATTCCGGTAGTTAAAACTACTGCAGTTACTCCCAAGAAACCTTCAGATTTACCCAAAACCACTACTACTACAACTTCTAGCAGTTTTCCGTGGATGTGGATAATTATCGGAGCAGTTATTCTTATTGCATTAATTGTCACGATTATATTGGTTGCACTAAGAACAAAACCACAACCAGTAGACGACCATTTTACTAATTCTTTTCGTTCTTGGATTGAACAACAACATCAGAGGAACATTTCTGATGAACAGTCTAAACAGTTATTACTTCAGCAAGGATGGCAAGCTTCTCAAGTAGAAGATGCATTTAATAGAATCAATAATTCTTAAAAGAACCATTGGTTTACCAAAGAGCACAAGATAGAAATCTGGCTTTACCGTCTATAATTCATCTGATTTTCTACAAACCGCACTACACAGTCCAGAATTCCTTGAGCATATTCTAAATGAGTCTGGGAGGTGAGAGCCATAAAAGTGGCGGGTGTAATTTCCAGATTAATCACTCTACCATCTAAGCCAATCCAAACATTAGACTTTCCAGTGGCTTTAGCTCTCCGAGCTGGGTTTACTCCCATAACTTTCCAATCATTAAACCCGTGCTGAATATCATGATCTCTCCCAGAATAGTCTAATCCTTGTGAAGCCAAGATAGCAAACAATTCTTGCCGTTTAAGTTTAAATGAAGAACCAGCATAATTTGCCGGAGCATTGTATACTCCAACGTAAGCTCTTGTTGGTTCAACCATATCTACTTCTCTTTCCAGACCGTTCAGACACATTCTGACAATACTCATCTCTTGCCTCCCCAACGCCCTATTAAGATATCCCATACAGGGTCCCATTCAGGAGTATCCACATAAACTAATAATCCTTGACCTTCAGGAGACGGTGCGTAGAAATCACCACTTTTTCCTTTCAACATCAAAGCAGTGGTTTCCATTAATCCGACAAGACTTTCAGCCGACTGAGCGCTAGGATCAATCCTATATCCTCCGATATTTCCTCCCCCATCTGCGTGACATTCAAGTGTAAAAGGAACAGCATCAGAAATAATAAAATAAGGACGATCGACTCTTCTTGGCTGGTCACTCTCATCAGCCCAATGAGAATAGGTTGCTGGACCATGAACAATCTCAAATCCTCGCTTCTTCAAGAAGTCCCTTTGACCATCATCTAGTGTAGTATGATATAATTCTAATTCTCTTTCCAGCTCTTTCTCACGTGGTGTCATTTTTAAATCCCCCAATAATTAAAAGTTTCAGTTACAAAGCACTTTAAAAATATTTATATGGTTCAGAGAGTATATTATTACAAAAGACTTATTAATTACCTTTCTACATTCTTAGATTAAAGGTGATATCCATGAAATTAATCTTATTAGGTGCCCCCGGTAGCGGTAAAGGTACCATTTCTGAAGTATTAGTAAACAAATTACATCTGTTTCATATTTCTCCCGGCGAATTGCTTAGAGAAGAAGTACGCAAGCAAACTACTATCGGAACAGAGATCGCTAAATACATCGAAAAAGGTGAACTAGTTCCCAATAAATTTGTAGTTGAAATGGTTAAATTAGAAATCGGAAAAAGAAAAGAGTTTGTGTTGGACGGTTTTCCCAGAAGTGTAGAACAAGCAGAAGAGATTAAAGACTTACATGTTGACGCAGTCATCTCTTTAGAAGTACCGGAAGAGGTAGTGATTGAAAGATTTTCTGGAAGAAGAACTTGTCCTAAATGTAATGCTGGATATCACATCAAGTACCTTCCTCCTAAAAAAGAAGGTATCTGTGACAAAGATGGAGAAAAGCTGATCCAGAGAAAAGATGATAATCCTGAAACCATAAAAGAAAGGTTCAAAATATATCATAAAGAAACTGCTCCGTTAGTAGATTATTATGCTAAGAAAAAGATGTTGCATAAGATTGACGCTTCTCTTGCACCAGATCAGGTTAGTGCAGCAGTATTGGAGTTGATTAAGAAGTTAGAGAAGAAGTAATCTTACACATTAACTCTGCTATGGCAGTAAGGACAGTATACTCCTTTCAATCCAGAGAATAAGAAGGATACAAATTTGTACTTACAGCAAGAGCATTCAAAACTTTTTTGATTCATATTCTTAAGAAATTAGTGATTAATATATAAGAATTATGAAAAAGAAAGAATAAAAAAGCTTCTTAGTTAGAAGCTAAATTCCAGATGGCTTTCATTCCCACAATGATTGCTCCGGGAACCACAAACACTACGATGTTGCTTAAGATGCTTCTTAAATATAAACCCACACCGGGGATTAAGCCCAGGTTAACTATTCCTGCCAGCATTAAAGCGATGGATGCTACCAAGAAAGGAGTAGTCTCTTTGGCAGTAAGATTGAACAACCCCACTAATAATCCTAATAGAACTAAAGTAGTTACTAACACTTCTGGACCAACTAGATCTCTAAATAATCCAGCAATAATCGCAATTAATAATCCTACAAAGAAAGCGTAATGAGCTACGCGGTGTAATTCTAACTTTTCTTTCTTAACAAAGGAAGTTTCCTTCTTTTTAGCCATATGACATTCACCTCATGTATATAGTCCAATAAAATAATTTTAGTATATAAATCATTCGGTCTTTTAACCCCCCTTCAATCGCAGTTTTATCTTTCCAATATCTCTAAACAACCAAAATCTTTATAAATAACCCCCTATCCTAATCCTTAAACCGTTAATACTACTTTCAAAGTAGGAGGAAAATAAGTTGGATAAAGAACAAGTTCAAAAAGCATTGGATGAATTGAAAAAGCTGCCTAAACGCAAGTTCTCACAGTCTTACGATTTAATTATTAATCTTAAGAATATTGACCTTAAGACTACTCCTGTTGATGTATTCGCATCCTTGCCTAATCCAAGGGGAATGAAAATAAAGATTGCCGCTATAGTGGATCAGGAATTAGCTGAACAAGCTAACAAATTCTGTGACTTAACTATCAGAGAGAATGAATTTCCTAAATATTCTGCAGATAAGAAACTGGCTAAAAAATTAGCTCAAGAATATGACTACTTTATTGCTCAAGCTAACCTCATGCCTAAGATTGCTGCCGTTTTCGGTCGATTCTTAGGAACTAGAGGAAAAATGCCTAACCCTAAAGCCGGATGTGTTGTTCCTGCTAACGGCAACTTAGAACTTCTAGTAAAAAAACTCAATCAAACTATCCATTTTACTACCAAGAAAGCCTTAAACTTACAATGCTTAATTGGAAAAGAAGGGCAAAAGGATGAAGAAATTGTTAGTAACATCTTGGCAGCATATCAGAGTGTAGCTAAACAAATGCCTCAAGACGAAACTCAGAACATTAAAAATGTCTGCTTAAAGTTGACTATGAGCAAACCGGTGAAGATCTAAAATGGTCAGCGAACTTAAAATACAACTTGTAGCGAAACTGGCTAAAGATATTCAGAAATATCCAGTCGTTGGATTAGTGGATATGCATAACTTGCCTGCTCAACAGTTGCAGAAGATGCGTATCACCCTTAAAAGTAAAGGGGTTAAGATGACCATGGCCAGAAAGAGCTTATTACAACTGGCTTTAAAGGATTCTAAACGAGAAAATATTGTCCAATTGACTGATATGATTAGAGGAATGCCGGCATTATTGTTCAGCACCGAAAACCCTTTCACATTATATGCTACTTTACAGAAGAGTAAATCGGCTGCACCAGCAAAAGCAGGCCAACTTTCACCTAAAGATATTGTGGTTAAAGCTGGTCCAACCAGTTTTGCTCCCGGTCCGATCATCTCAGAATTAGCAGCAGTCGGAATAAAGACTAAAGTAGAAGCAGGAAAGTTAGCAGTTATCAGTGATACTACTATTGTCAAAGAAGGAGAAGTTATCTCTCAAAAAGTCTCTGAAACCATGAAGAGACTAGACATCAAACCGATGGAAATCGGATTAAACATCGTAGGAGTATGGGAGAACGGATTAGTATTCTCAGCCAAGCAGTTGCACATCGACGAAGCAGAATTTGCCAACAATGTAGCTCTTGCTGCTCAGTGGGCTTTCAACTTAGCAGTTGAATGTACTTATCCAACCTCAGACACTACTGACTTTATACTCCAAAAAGCTTTCCGAGAAGCCAAAGCTTTAAGTTTAGAAAGCAATTTCATAACACCGGAGACTAGGGATGAGCTATTAGCTAAATCCGAAAACCAAGCTCTTTCCGTCAAGAAAGAAGCCAATTGGGAATAAAATTCAATAATTCATATAGGAGGAATTAAAAATGGAATATATTTACGCCGCAATGTTGTTGCACAAAGCAGGAAAGGAAATAACTGAAGCTAGTGTTAAAGCTGTACTTACTGCTGCTGGTGTGAAGGTTGAAGAAGCTCGAGTAAAAGCTTTAGTGGCTGCTTTACAAGGAGTTAACATCGAAGAAGCAATTAAGAAAGCTTCTGTCGTCGCTGCTCCAGTTGCTGCTGCTCCTGCTGCACATCACGAAGCCAAAAAGGAAGAGAAGCCAAAAGAAGATGAGAAGAAGAACGAAGCTGCTGCCGCTGCCGGTTTAAGCGCTTTATTCGGATAAGCTTTTCTTTTTTTTAATTTTTTTATAATTATTATCTTAAATTACCCCAATCATAAGGGGGGTTGAAACCGACGAACGCGTGAGATACATGGACGAGAATATTCAAAACATTGAAGAATTAAGGCAAGAATTAATTCAGAAGAAGAGAGAAGTTTCTACTCTACGTCCTCAATTGGGTTCTATCAGTAACCAGAAAGAACAGAGTTTCCGCGATTTAAGGTCAGCCAGAGATAAAATTAAGTTTAGAGCTTCTAAAATTCAAGAGTTAAAGAAAACTCGTGACGATTTAACTAAACAGGTTAAAGGGTTTAAAGAAGAAAGAGAAAAGTTTAATCTAGAAGTTAAAGAAAAGTCTGAAGAGAGAAAAGAAGTAGGCCAAAAGAAGAAAGAGTTGTTAGATAAACTTAACATCAAAGAAGATCCTGCTAAGATTAAACATCTTATTCAATCTTTAGAAAGTAAGATTGAAACAGAAGTAATGCCTTTTTCTAAAGAACAACAATTAAACAAAAAGATAAAAGAGCTCAAGGTCCAGCTTAAAGAAGTAGAAAAGCTGGGTGAAGTGTGGAAAGAGATTAATGCTTCTTCCTCTAATTTAACAGAAGTTAGACAAAAAGCAGAAGAATCACACCATAGTGTACAAACTCTAGCTAAACAATCTCAAGAGAAACATGAAGAAATCAACCGATTATATGAAGAGCTAAAAGAACTGCGGAATCAAGAACAACCTTTAGCGGAGAAATATCTCAAAGAGAAGAAAGAATTTGAAGAATTAAAGAAAAAGGTTGACGAATTGCAAGTAAGAATCGGAGAATTAAGCAAGTTATTAAATGAAGAAGACGAAAAAGATTACAAAAGCAGAGTACAAGAGAAAACTGCTGAGATTAAAGAGAAAATAAAATCTAGAAAGAAATTAAGCACTGAAGACATTCTTGCATTTCAGGCATCTAAAGATAGGGATTAAATTTATTAACCGTTAAGATTTTATGATACTTATTTCCTAGAGAATGGTAGAAAAAATTGATGTGGTAGATGAACGAGACAGAGTTATTGGTAAAGCACTTCGTTCTATGGTACACAAGAAGAGGCTACGCCATCGCCGAGTTGCCGTTCTTATTTTTATGGATGATTCTTATCAACATACTTTAATTCAAAAGAGAAGTAAAATGAAAGATGTTGCTCCGGGAAAATGGGCCCATTTAGAAGGACATATTTTAGCGGGTGAAAGTTATCTTCAAGGAGCTAAACGGGAGATTGAAGAAGAGATGTTTCAAGGGAAAACAGTAAAATTAAAAAACAAGTTAGAATTATTATTCAAATTAAAGTCTAGCTTGGACCAAGATCAAGTGTTCCTAGCAGTTTATCGTACCATCTTAAACGGCCCGTTTAAACTGCAAAAAGAGGAAGTAGCCCAGTATAAATTTATAAGGGTTCCAGAGTTAGTTCGAGATATTAAAGCTCATCCCAGAAAATATACTGAAACCGCTCGAGCCGTATTTATAGAATATGCTCAGGAGTTTTACCATGGAAGAAGAAATCATTGATATCGTTGATGAAAACGATAATGTTATTGGACAAGATACTAAAGTAAATGCTCATACTCAGAGCAAATGGCATCGCAGTGCCGGATTTCTATTGTTTAAAGATAATAGTTGGAACGAAGTTCTGGTCATTAAAAGAGCTAAAAACCAATTATTAGCCATCCCCGCCGGACATCTGTTGAAGGGAGAGTCTTATTTACATGGGGGATTAAGAGAGCTGCATGAAGAGATGTTAGTAAACAAGTATCTTCCGGATGTGGACATTACTGCTTTGTTCAGGATGAAAACTAAAGAGAGCAAAGAATTTATTCTTATATACCGGATTGCTTATCCCGGGCCGTTCCAGATAAATGAAGAGATAGCAGAATACCATTTTGTTTCTATTAGAAGTTTATTAAAAGATATGAAAGACCATCCGGACATTTATGATGCTAACTTCAGAGATTTAATGGATGAATATGTCAGAAAGGGATTCTTGAATGTTAAAGGAGCTTGATTCTTTCTTCTAAAATCTCAAATTGAACATTACTAAGATGCTCAACTCGCTTATTTAATAATTCTTTGTAAAGAAGTAATTTATCCATCTGCTCTTTAGCCTGCTTCTTAGTAATATTTCTTACTCGCATAAAAGAGAACATTAACGCATTCTTGATCTTCTTATCATCTTGTGAGATTAATTCTTTTATGATTTGTTCTGGTTCAGTTAACTTGGTGGTTCTTTTTTCTAACTTAATCAACATAGAATCCACCCTCGGCTTGGGAGAGAAACACTCTCTGGGCACCCATTCTAACTTTTCGATTCTAAAGAATAAGTTTGTGATGGAATTCCACTTGCTTTTTCCCACCAATAATTCCGCAAATTTTTGACCAACTAAAAGCACTGCTAAATCAAAATTTAGTTTTAACATCTTTTTTAACAGAGGTTCAGAGATAGAGTAAGGGATATTAGCTACAATTTTATTAAACGGTTCAAATTCCATTAATTCTAAAGCATTCCCGAAAATTACTTCTACGTTCTTAGGTAAAGTGGCAAGATCGTCTTTGAACTCTTGATCTAACTCTATCGCAATCACTGTCTTACATTTCTTGGCCAGTTCTGCGGTAAGGACACCTTTCCCAGGACCGATCTCTAGCACCACATCTGTTTTCTTTAACTCTGCTGCTTTAAGTGAAGCCTCGATTACTTTAGGATCTTGCAGAAAGTGTTGATCGTGTTTTAGTTCAGACATAAGGATAGGATAAAGGAGGAAGTTAAAAAGATTTCTGAAAGAATAAAATTAATTCAATTTCTTCATTTAGGAGTTAGTTATACCAAGACCAACATTTGGCCAATCGCTTCCTTTAATTCTCCTTGACAATTTTGTAGTCCTTCAATCATAGAGGTAGTCCATTGTCCATTGAATTTTCCTTTAGAATAGAAGCATTCCATTGTTTTTCCTTCTACCATTCTTTTTATGAGGGGGTCCTCTTTATCGCTTAATTTAACTACCTCTTTGGTAAGGACACAACTAGAATTAACAGAATAACTAATTGTACCTACATCGGTTGTTTCTTGATAAGTGGTAGCGTTGCACTGGTTTGCCTGAACTACAAAACAATTCATATCTTTGCAACTAGAACCAGATACTGCAGAAACTATGAATGAAATCATTAAAATCAGGGCCAGAATAAATCCAATGGCTCCTAAAACAAACCCAGCAATAGCCAATCCTCTTCCCGAATTAAGGCCTTTGTTAATATTGATTAGCGCAAGTATCCCAAACAAAATTGCAAGTATCACCAATATCCATCCAAAAAAAGGAATCCATCCTAGTAAGATCGAAAAAATTCCTAAAATCAAAGAAGCGATAGCCAATCCGGAGGTCTTCTTGTTTCTATTCTCTGGATTCTTTGTTAACAGCCCAAGAATACCGCCTGACAAGAAAGACCTGTTTTTTTCATTCATTTTTTTTATCTCCTATAGGTGAGATACCCAAATCACTTCTGATATTGGTAAGCTTATCAGAGATAGAAAAAGCTCGAGATATCTTTTCAATATCTTCTGCTGCACCCTTCATTCTATCAGTAACTGGTAGTACTAAACTCTTTAGATTATCTTGTAACCCTTTTAATAGAGGCGATGTTTCCACGGTAGGAAGAGTGATAACCTTTTCTTTTGGGTTCATCTCTTGTAATAACTGTGCCCTGATGGCTGGATTACTAACAGCATTCATTAATTGTTGGTATTTAAACGGATTTTTACTTTTTGCAGCTACCAATGCGTCTCTATAATAGTTGTAAGATTGTTGGTTATCCCCTTCCCATTTGGATAGGGTTCCCATTTGCCATAATGCATCTACGTTATAATTATCATTATCTAAAACATTATTCTGTAAATCGGACTTTAATTTCTGTAGTTTATTTTGATAATCCTTCTTTTTTACCTCTAGATCCGAGTCAGAAGCTCCGGAATTAAGAGCATCTTGATAATCATTCTTGGCATTTACCACATCTATCCCTTGTGACCGAGTTTGCTCGAAATTCTGTTCTGCTCGTGTCTGTGCGGGGTCGATAAATTGTGGAGTGTGCTCTCCGAAAACTTTATTCATAGCATCAGAATAATATTTTTGTAGTTCACTCATCTCTTTCTCATGGTATGCCGCTACCGATACTTCTACTGAATAATCTGAGTCTGAGGAGGGTGGTGGAACTAACTGAGTGTTTGGAATAATAGTGGGAATAGTGAGTTCAGTAGAGGAAGTTGCAGTTTGTTCCGTGGAAGTATAGTCAGTTGGTGTTTCCTCGTTAGAGGGAGTACTTTTTTTTAAAAGATCGTTTATCTGATTTAAGGCGTCCTGTTGAGCTTGGAACGAGGTCATAAAATGAGTGTATGATCCAATATTTATTTGTCGTTGAATACTATTACGGCATTGGCAACCTTCTGAGTTAGGTTTACTCTGCCAGCATTGATCGCAATTTGCCAACTGGGATCCTAAATTATTAGCATCGGTTTGAGCAGCAGTATATTCTTGAGAAGAGATCTTATCAGCACCATCTTGTATTCCTGATGCTTGTTGATATACTTCAGAAGAATATTTACTTGCAGCAAAACTTACTTCATCAGATACTAACTGTTTGATTTTATCCACATCAGAAATCAGCTGATTGCCATCAATCCTTTGCTGATCAAGATTTTCATTAGAAAATTCTCCGATTGATTTTGGATTTAACAGATTATTGTCCTCGGGATTTTCTTTGGTTTTAGTAAGAGGATTCTCGTCAAGGTATGCTTGGTCGATTGCTGTTTGCAATTGGTCGCACTGAGCTTCAGTTATTCCTACAGTTCCCCATCGGCAGTATCTCTCCCATGTGGCATATAACTCATCGTATGTTCCTGAGGTGGGAAGTGTACTTGTAGAAGAAGTTTTCCCGACATTTACCGCTCCGGCATTATAATTTGGATCGGGGATGCAACTTCCATCAAAATTGGGCATTTGTCCGGTTGGGCAAGCACTACTCAAGCAGATAAAACAAAGCAGAAGTGTTCCTAAGGCAATTATCAACCTCTTTTTCATAGTCTTAAGTAATATCTCAAAGTTTAAATATCTTTTTATACTAAATTTAACTTAATAAGTATAGTAAGTTATATATATCTAAAAAGTATATCCTTCTGAAGAGGTGCGTAGTTTGGATATAGATAAGTTAAAAGCAAAAGAGATTAAGATAAAGAAGTCAGTAGGTGCAGAATCAAAGAAAGTACTGGAATATGTTGGATTCTTTCAGAAGTATTTTCTTAAATACTTTTTGATTTCTCTGGGTGCTTTAATAGTATTACTTTTTATTATTTTATGGTTAACAGGAGTATTCTCTTTTTGTGGAGATATTTACTGCACGGAAAAAGAATGTAATAGTGGATGTAAAGATTGTGATCCTGGCAGCTGTGTAGACCAAACTTGTCAGCCACAGGTGAAAGAGGACTGTGAAAATTCCCCTGATTGCGTTTGTGATATAAATGAAGTATGTGGAGTGGGAAGGAAGAATAGTAAAAATAATGGCTGCTATGTTATAACTTGTGGAGACGGCTTCTGTGATGCGAAAGGAGAGAATAAGAATAATTGTTGTTTAGATTGTAGCTGCGAACCAGGATACTCTTGTAATCAACAGAAAAATGAATGTCAGTTTCAGATTCCAGAGCTGGGTTTAACCGCTAACTCTCTTCTGACGGGAGTTTCCGCTAGTTCGTTATATTCTAATCGGGAATTAATTGATGATAATGGGAAAAAGCACCCATTATTGTCGTTAAAAATATCTAATAATGGGATAAATGTAGCTAAAGGCGTAAAATTATCACTGAACATTGGACAATACATGGAGAAACAAGAAGAGAATTTAGGAGATATTGCTTCTCAGAGCAGTAAAGATTACGAATGGTATCCCACTTCTACCGAAAATATGCTCAATATTAGGGATGATACAAGTGTGTTAATTAATGTGGTGGCTAGTTTTCAAGATGAACATGGACAGAGATATACATCTACGAAAAGTATTCCTCTGACTATTGTAGGAAGAAATAACTGGGGAACTTATTCTTCGGTTTCACAGTTTGTGACTCCCATAGACGGAGTAGTGAGAATGGCAGTTTCTTCTGCAGGCACTTTTTCTACTCTTGATGACCAAGGAATTCAAGATGCTACCAAACAGATATGGGATTTTCTTCGAGGACAGAATATTGATTATATTTCTGATCCCACCATAGAATATCGTCAATATCCTGCTGAAGTGTTAGAGAGAAAGAAAGGAGATTGTGATGATCTAGCTACAATGTATGTGGGGTTATTAGAATCAGTAGGAATAAAAACCGCTTTAATCACTCATCCTGGGCATATGTATGCTGCTTATTACGATAGCAAGTTTATTTATCCAGTAGAAACCACCATGTTAACCGCTTCTTTTGCAGAAGCTTATAATTCTGGATTAAAAGAATATAATGAACATGAGAATGATCGAACCGTAACTAAAATAGAAGAAGAGTGGAAGAATAAGAACATAAAAACTCCAGGGTTTGTAGGAATTAACACTACAAACGTAGAGTTCCCAAATATTATTGTGCATACTGCTCAGAGTTCAGAATGGGTGTGTGCCAGCCAAGGGCAGTATGGATGTTTACAATATGATTTAGCGGTGTATTGTGATATCACTTTTGAAAACACGGGAGCAGGAGAAGGACAAAAATGTGTTAACGTCAATACTTATGTTGATGAACAACTGGTACAAACTAAGGTAGCTTGTGAAAAAGTTGGAGCTAAAGACAATAGTGAGACCAGAGTGACTTACATTGGAAATCATGCCAATACTGCTTATAATTATAGGTGTGAAGTGAAGTAAGCAAATCCAAAAGTAATTTAAACCTAAAGAATATACTTCTATTATGGCAGACAAAGATGTCCAAAAAGTCAAGATTAAAGGAGCACTATGGAATTTCAGAAATTTCTTAGGCATCATCAAAGATATTCTCACTATTATTCTGTTATTAGTATTAATTGGAGGAGCAATAACTTTAATGACCGTTGTTCCAAATCTGTTACAAACCCTTAACACTTTACCTGGATTAATCGGAACCATGCAGAACGGTGGCCCGGAAGCACTGATGCAAGAATTCCAGAACGATGTTAATTCAGGAAATTGGGACGGAGCGTTACAAAAGATTGAAGCTTTTGAGACTGCAAGTGGAATGATGGGACTTCCTCCTGAAACCAAACAGGCTTTACAAGAATTAAAATCGGCAGTGCAAGCTCACGACAAATCTAAGGTGGATTTAATACTAAGTCAGATGGATAGTAAAGAAAGTTCCAGTCAAAATTATAATGTTCAACAACAGGTGAATGTAAATGGTGGAAGATAAGCCCCAGAAAGTTAAAGATAAACCTCAGAAAGTAAAGTTGGTAGGAGCTTTATTTACTGCTAGACAAATCGTAGGATTGATCAAAGATATTACTTTACTAATCTTTTTATTAGTGTTGATCTTTGGAGTAATCTTCTTCGTTACTTTCGCCAGTCAGATACAACTGCCTTTCTAAGATCACAAACTTTCAATAAAGGCATACCTTCTAAGCATCTTCTTATAGAACTCTGTAGCTTGTTTACTTCCATTTAAGGTATCATCGCTATGGAAAGATTTACTTTCTAAAACTAGAACCGAGTAATCGTTCTCTGGATAAATACGAGAGACTTTCTCCACCAGAGGATCATGACCGCCGATAAGAATAATTTGTTCTCCGACCTTAACTTCAGAAGGGAATTCTATCGGGCTCGACTTTAAGTACTTGTGGCCATCGCAATCATTACACCAATAATCCCCTTCGACATACAAGTGACTTGCTCCGATAACACATTCTAAAGCATATTTAACCATTTAATCTCACCAAATCTAGAGTTAAGAACAATTATCAAATATCCTTCTCTACGGATATCTACGAAAAAGAGTTTTACTTACCAAAAAAGAGAATTTAAGTAAAATATTTAAAGGTTATAACTTTAACTATAAGTATGATTATCCGAAAAGCCACCCCAAAAGATGTTCCAGAGATGATGAAATTGTACTTACAGTTTATGGAAGACCACGACAAAATCGTTTTTCCTATAAATCCAAGATTAAAACCAATTACTCTACGTAAGAAGAACCATGTAGAGATAATGGGGGGATTCATAAACAAACATCGTCTTTCCAAAAAAGGATTGGTGCTTGTAGCGGAAGATAGTTCTCAGAAAGAAGGGAAAAGAATAGTAGGGTATTGTATTGCTTTTATCCGAAAGAGTTCTCCCATTTATGTGGTTGATAAGAAAGGTTTCATTAGTGATTTATTTATACTTAGATCTTATCGAGGAAAAAAGATTAGTTCTACTTTCTTTTCCAAGGTAAAAACTTGGATGAGAAGCAATAAAGTAAAGTATTTAGGAATTGGAGTATATCATGATAATCAGCTAGCACACAAGATATATCACAAGTGGGGATTCTGGGATCATCACGTTGAAATGATGTTAAAATTATCTTAATCTCCTTTACCAAATATCTTCTTCAAGAAGTTAACCGAAGGTTTCTCCTCTCCTAATTGTTTAATCAATTCCTGCTGCTTCTTAGTCAGCTTCTTAGGAACTTCAATCCGAACTTTAACCATCTCGTCTCCAGAAATGTCTTGATTCAAAACAGGAAGACCTTTATCTTTCATTCTAAATACGGTTTCAGATGCAGTCCCGGCAGGAATCTTTAACTTAGCTTTTCCATCAATGGTGGGGACTTCAATCTCATCCCCTAAAGCAGCTTGAGTAAAAGAAATAGGAAGAGTCAGATGGATATCATCACCTTTTCTAATAAACACTTTATGTTCTTTAACATGAATAATAACATATAAATCACCAGCAGGACCGTTATTAGCACCAACTTCTCCTTCTCCCCTTACTCGTAAACGCATTCCTTCTTCTACTCCAGTTGGAATAGTAACTTCTATCTCTTTCTTCTTACGAATTACTCCTTCTCCATCACATTTTTCGCAGGTATCTTTAGGAGCTTGACCTTGACCTTGACATTCAGGACAGGGACCGGTTTGTTGGAACAGTCCAAAAGGTGTTCTCTGGGTTCGTTTAATATACCCAGAACCATGACAATGATGACATGACTCGAATTCCGTAGCTCCTTTACCTTCACAATCAGGACAATGTTCCAGTTTATTAAGAGAAATGGATTTGGTTACTCCACTATGAACCTCTTCTAGAGTAATTTCGGTTTCATAAGCTAGATCTGATCCTCTTCGACCATGACTTCTTCCTCTACCGCTACCCCCACTAAAAATATGTTCAAAGATGTCTTCAAAGTCGCCAAAAGAACCAGAACGAAACTGAGACATAACGTCAGAGAAATCATAATTCTGGAATCCACCGGCACCTGCCCCTTGGGAGAAGGCAGCATTACCAAACTGATCATACTGTTGACGTTTTTTATCATCTGCTAAAACTGAAGCCGCTTCGTTAATCTCTTTAAACTTTTCTTCATACTCTTTCTTCTTATCATCAGCAGCTCGATCGGGATGATATTTCATGGCCAGATTCTTGTACGCTTTCTTAATCTCCTCTTTAGTAGCCTTCTTTTCTACTCCTAGAGTTTTGTAATAATCTTTATCTGCCATGTTATACCTTTACCTCTACAAACATTTGTTCTGGAGAAAGTCCTAGAACCTCAGAAATCTGATCTTCATACTTTAAGATATGTGCTTTATGTTCTTCCCAAGAGACGCCTCGGGGTTTATAAACTTGTTCTAAGTAGATAATCCTTTCTGGGATAGTCACGATCTTATTCTGTAAAGTTCTCCAATCAGCATAATGAACAATGATCTCTTCCCAACATTCTTTTTTCTCGGTAAGACTTGCAGAACGTTTCAAGGCCAGAGCAAGTTCTGGATATTTAGGAAGCAAGAAAGAATAAGCTATCTCTCCTTCATGCATTCCGGGATAGTTTTTAATCAGATTTTCTCTGGCAAGCAATTCTTCCTCAGATAATTCAGAGCGATGATATTTAGGAGGTGCATCTAAGTTTATCGTAGCCATCTTAAACAAATCATGAAGCAAGGCCATTCGATCAATTAATTCTATATCAATCGGATGATTTCTTTGCTGGAATCTTTCCGCTAGGATTAACGCTGTTTCTCTTACTTTTAAACAGTGTTGAAGTATATTCCTAGGTACTTTAAACTCTTTAAACCAGTCCAAACACTGTTGTTCTGAGGGAAGATTCATAATAAAAATAAAAAACAAGACAAAGAGTATTTAATTATTTCTTTTTCTCTTTGAATTCTGCGTCTACTACGTTCTCGTCATCGGAAGCGTTACCTTCGTCAGCTTGTTCAGGGCCTTTCTTCCCTTGTTTAGCTGCAGCTTCTTGGTAAATCTTAGTCCCGATTTCAGTAACAGACTTATTAAGCTCGTCGATCTTTTTGTTGATAGTCTCTGGATTACCGCCCTTTCGAGCTTCTTCCAGTTCTTTGATCTTATCTTCAATCTTTTTCTTCAAGCTAGCATCAACCTTATCACCGTGCTCTTCCATAACTTTCTGAGTTTGATAAACCATAGAATCAGCATTATTCTCGGCATCGATTCGGTCTCTCTGCTTTTGATCTTCTGCTTCGTTACGTTTAGCATCTTCTTTCATGCGTTCGATCTCATCTTTGGAAAGAGTAGTAGATCCAGTAATCTTGATGTTCTGCTCTTTTCCGGTTCCCAGATCTTTAGCACTTACATGTACGATACCATTAGAGTCAATATCAAAAGTAACTTCGATTTGAGGTACACCTCGAGGTGCAGGAGGGATTCCCATTAAGTCAAACTGACCTAGAACTTTAGTGTCGTGAAACATCGGACGTTCTCCTTGACCAACTCGGATAGTTACGGCATTCTGATTGTCCATAGCAGTAGAGAAAGTCTGAGATTTTTTAGTAGGGATAGTAGTATTCCTATCAATAATCTTAGTGAACACTCCGCCTAAAGTTTCGATACCTAAACTTAAAGGAGTAACATCTAACAACAGAACATCTTTAACCTCTCCAGATAAAACTCCACCTTGGATAGCTGCTCCTAAAGCCACGGCCTCATCAGGATTAACTGATTTGTCTCCTTCTTTGCCAGTAAGTCTTTTTACTAGTTCTTGAACTGCCGGGATTCTAGTAGAACCTCCTACAAAGATAACTTTATGAACTTGACTGTTACTTAAGCCAGCATCACGCATAGCGTTCTTCACTGGAGTTTCTAATCTCTTTAAGATATCCGCGATCATCTCTTCAAACTGAGCCCGGGTTAATTCTTCTTTCAGGTGTTTAGGACCATTTTTATCGGCGGTAATGAAAGGTAAATTAATCTCAACTTTTATTTTTGCAGAAAGTTCGATCTTAGCTTTTTCAGCTGCTTCTTTTAATCTCTGAACCGCGATAGCATCAGCGTTAAGGTTGATCCCGGTAGATTTCTTGAATTTATCAGCTAACCAATTCATGATCAACTCATCGATGTCATCTCCACCAAGATGATTATCCCCAGAGGTGGATTTAACTTCAAATACTCCCCCACCTAATTCTAAGATGGAGACATCAAAAGTTCCGCCACCAAAGTCAAATACTAAGATAGTGTGTTCGTTTTCTTGTTTGTCTAATCCATAAGCTAAGGCAGACGCAGTAGGCTCGTTAATGATTCTTAATACATTTAATCCAGCAATCTCACCAGCATTTTTAGTGGCTTGTCTTTGAGCGTCGTTAAAGTAAGCAGGAACAGTAATGATAGCATTCTTTACCGGCTGACCAAGGTAAGCTTCTGCATCTCTTTTTAATTTCTGAAGAACCATAGCGGAGATCTCTTCAGGAGTATAACCTTTTCCATCAATCTCGATTTTTTCATTAGTTCCCATCTTTCTTTTAATGGATCTAACGTTATGAGAAGGATCAACAATAGCTTGATTTCGAGCTACTTGACCGACGATAACTTCATTACCGTTAATATGAACTACGCTGGGAGTGATTCTGCCTCCTTCTGAATTACTAATAATTGTTGGCTTTCCACCTTCCATGATAGCGACGGCGGAAAAAGTGGTACCTAAATCGATACCCACTGTTACTCCTGAAACATTATTTGGTTTTGACATTTTTATTTACCTCGTAATTTATTTATTTCTTACCTGAACTTATTTTTACTTTAGCATGACGGATTACTTTTCCGTTAAGTGTGAATCCTTTCTGTAATTCTTCAATTATGACTCCCTCTGGTTTATCAGAAGTTTCTTTCATCAAAGCTTCATGTTGATAAGGATCAAATTTCTGTTTTTCTGTTTTGATTAACTGCATCCCTTGATCTTCTAATATCTGAAACAGTTGAGAATAGATCAACTCAATTCCATGTTTGAGATCTTCTACACTACTAGAAGAAGCTTTCAAAGCAAGATCAAAATTGTCTAGCAAAGGTAAGAGTTTGAGGAGTAAATCCTTAGTAGCGAATTGTTGGTACTCTTCAATCCTTTTCTCAGTTTGTTTGCGGTAGTTCTCAAAGTTAGCTTGAGTGCGTTTCAAAAGATCAGTCAGATCCTGAATCTCTTGCTCTTTGGAGATACCTTCTTCTTTTTGGGCATCTTGCTGATTGATAGCTTGAGCAATTTCTTCTTTTGGTGTTTCGTTAGTTTTCATTTTGAGCTTAAACATTTTTATCCCAGTTCTTCCGTTGAGCTTAACTCAACAGAGTTAATGTAAGAAGAACGGAACTTATATATAAAGGTTGCGGAGGAAAGTGTAACCCCTAACTAAGAGCAACAAGTAGAAAGATTTTTATAGGTTCTCATAAAAAGAGAATAAAAATGATTAGATATGATCCTCCTTGGAACCATGAAATTAGAAGATTGAAAGATATTGAACCAGTTAAGAGATTAATGGATGACAATATTGCCAGAAATCTCGATTTTTATAAAGAGAGGATGAGATTGTTAGATGGATTCTTTGCTGAACATCCTTCTCCAGTGGATATTGCTCTGATTCTGTATGGTGCTCTTAGCCAAGCTCAAGTTCTGGCCTACCATCTGGAAGGAAACAATTTGTTATTATATAGACCAAAGGCCTCACATAAAAGGACCATTAAAGAAACGTTTTTAGATGGATTCACTCATCCTGAAAGAACCTTATTGATATTTGATGGGGATATGGTAACTGGTAAGGCCATGACTGAAACAGCAGATTTCTTCACTCAATTAGGATATGACCGATCCCGAGTGTTCGGGTATTTAAATGAAGGATGCAAACGGAGAAAGTATAATACTCCCGAGTTAATGCATATTGATGATTTATTGAAAAGATAGAAGTTAGTTAAAATTATCCTTGAATATTTTGCAGACACCCGCTAGAACCAGAGACAGACATCAACTTGCAAATAGCTTCGGCTTTAGTCTTGTCCACATCTATAAAAGCACTGGAGACTCTTCTCAAGCAATCATCACGTTTTAAAGTTAGATGATCACATAAAGATATGTCAAAGTCATAATTCTGAGCTACCTTATCATCAAAAGCAAACCAAGAATTTCCGTAACAATCCGATATTTGAATATCATCACTAAGCTTCTGACAAACTAAAGCCGCTTGTTTAGGATCGCTGGCACTTAAAGTATGAGATAAATCACTATAACAGCGACCTCGAGTTATAACCGATAATGAAGCACAAGCAGTCATGGCTAAAGCAGGGTGAGCTTTAACTAATTCTGGAGAAGACATAAAACTGCTTATGCAACCAGTCTTGGTATTGCCGTTAACAATTTTATTGCAGATATCGATACTCTTAACCGGATCGCTTTCTAACATCTCTTCAGCTATTCCCCGATAGCAATTATCTTTATCTCCACCGGTTTTTGAATCGCACATAGAAAGTTTGACACCCGGATTTAAATCGGAAGTGCTAGCTTCTATCCCACCATAACAATGTTCTCTAAATCGGGCATCATTAATAAAAGAGTTACATATCTCTAACGCTTTCTGAGGATCCTTTTCTTCGTTAGCCAGCTCTTCGATACAATTCTTCTTTTGATCTTCCCATTTTGTTTTCTGACAGATAGACAGTTTAACTGCAGAATTGCTCTGAGCGTTCATTAATTGTTGAACACAATCTCCCGCAGCACTATTACTTGAGTTCTCGGGGTTAGGCATAGTAGTACACGCCCGGAAAGCTAACTCGGGATCTTTTACTCTCTGAGCTTCCGCTATTTTCTGGAAACATCCAATCTGAGGATTATCTCCCTGAATATTAGAACAAGCTTGGAAAGCAAGTTCAAAGTTATCAGCACGGATAACCTCAGCTATGTGAGTATAACACCCAATCTGGCTCTCCCCATTCTCTTTAGAACAGAGGGTTAAAGCTTTTTCAGGAGAAGCAATAATATTTTCATCAGTAAGCTGAGAACAGGAACTTAATAACAAGATTAACAATATTAACGGAACAACCCATAACCTCTTCATAAGTTAATGTAAGTATAGAGATTATTTAAATCTTTTCTTACTGATTAGCTTAAGACAACCTTTCTTCTACTCTCCTCTTCAACAGTTCATACCTTCTTACTGTATCTTCGTTAGAAAGAACATAATCGCGAGTCGTAGCAAATCCTTGCAAGCGAGAGATACCAAGGGGGATTTTAGTTCCAACTGGAAACTGTTGACGAGTATAATCCTTCTCTTCTCCATTAATGAGATTGAAATAATGAGAGATTTGTCTATCGTCAGGCAAGAAAGCAGTAGCCCAAACCATATCTCCTCCGCGATAATCCTGTACTACTAGAGCAGTAACCGCACATTGCCCCCAAGCAGGATTTTCTGGAGACCATTGAGGTTGAGAAGAAGGAGAACAAGTTTCTCTACACCAAGAAGATTGCAAAGCTTGCTCTAATTCTGATTCATTAACCATTCTTGATTGTTAAGAGAAGAGGATTATAAAGATTGTTGGTTTGCAAAATATTATAATTTGAAACTAAGAAATGTTTAAATAAACAAATAGATTCTCCAATAGATATGCCTCAACAGATCACTATCATTAAAGTCAGAAGGACTAGTCCTAAGAATGTCAATGAAGAACTGCAATGGATTGGTAATTCTCTGGGATTATTTAATGAAAGAGATAAAGATTCTAGCTGTTTTCGCGTCTTTATTACTTTAGTCAAAAGCCCCAAAGCCCTTTCTTCAGATGATATCGCCGCTAAGTTAAGTTTAACCCGAGGAACAGCAGTTCATCATCTGCATAAGTTAATAGATTCTGGAATCGTAATTAAAGAAAAAGAAGGATATCTGTTAAGAGAAGGGAATATCGAGAATTTAATCAGTCAAATTCATCGAGATATGGAGCAAATGTTCTTGGAGATGAAAAGAGTAGCTAAAGAGATTGATGAAGACTTAGGATAATTATTTTGCTTCTTTCCATAATCTTTCAAAGATCTTGCGATGATCTTCTGCTAACACTGGATCAGAGATCAAAACACTAATCAATTCGTTCTTGATCAATTTGATGATAGCCACTTTCTCTCCATAAATAAATATAGTCGAGCTGAGATTAAAATTCTTAATGGAGCGAGTTTCTCTCTTTTCATCTTTATCCTTCTTCTTCAGTTCCTCAGTTTGAGAAGAAGCTTCCTGAATGACTCGAGCGGAAATATTAGCGTCTTTTCTGTTTTTGATATATTGGGGGAAATAATAAACCATCATTTCAAAAATTTTAGAGGTAGAGATAGAAGAAAGAGGTTTCTTAGTTGAAATAATGTCTTGCAATATTGCTTTTACTCCCTCACCACCTTCAAATAGTTCTACTACCGGCTTAGTAACGGTAGATTGCTGAAGAAGTTTTAGCTGTTTAGACACAGAAAGAATTTTTTTTTTCTTCTCTTCTAATAGAGAGATTAATCTTTCTGGTCCGACTACTTCAAAATGAGTAGCGTTATTCTTAATCACTTTAGAAGCGATACCTTTCTCCAAAAAGGATTTGAGGAGATCATAAGTAGTAGAACGATTAAGATCTGCTTTGTTAGCAATATCATTAGCAGTAGAAGTTCCCAGTTCTATACAGGCAAGATAGATCTTTACTTCTTTCTCGGATAATCCAAAGCTTTCTAGAGCTTCTTCTACACTTATCTCAGACATAGAGAGATTAAAGTTGAGGGGATTATTAAATCTGTCGGTTTTTTTAACCAACAAATCCTTAAATACTTGAGAGAGTTACTACTATTCAAGAGAAACAAAGGATAAAACAAAAAGGTGATTAACATGAATACTATCGTAAAATATTTGGCCATTGGAACTTTAGCTTTGACTGCTTTAATTAGCATCCAGAATGCTTCGTATGATGCAAGAGTAACCCCGCATCCTGAAGTAACCAGAGGAAGAATAACAAACTATCAAGAACATCCAGAACACCATGGAGAGCGAATAGTTTCCTTTAATGTAGAGTATATTACCGGAGAAAGAAGGCAATGTACCAGATTAATGAATGAAGAAGGGAATATGTATGGAGATTGTGGAATCATCGGTTCCGGTAATCATCGTAGTAAGAATAATCCCTTTCCAAATGGAAGTATAGATATCTGCTGTTTTGATGGCAGACAATATAGTGGTCGTTGTGTCTTACCGGAAGATAGCCATTATGAGGGATGTATGAAAGAGCTAGATTGGTACACTAAAGAATCACAAAAGTAAAAATGAGTGTGGGCGGCAGGATTCGAACCTGCGAAGGGACTAACCCAATAGGTGTCTCGTAGTCATCGCCAATGCTGGCTCATTACACCAATGGATGGCTAACCTAAGCCTATCCCATTTGACCGCTCTGGCACGCCCACAACTGAAAGTTAGAAACGAGAGCTCTTTTATAAAGGTTATTCAAAAGTTTTATATTTCAAAGAATATTATTTTATCGATATGTCCAGGTTACATAAAAATAAACAGTACCTTAACAAATCATGGACTACTGACCAAGTAAAGGAAGAGATCGATAAGGGATTAAATCTAATCAATAGTATAGACTATAAGATTGTAGCTTTCTTTGGATCTCATCGAGTTTCACCAGAAAGCAAGTATTATCAACATTGTAAAAAATTAGCTTACGAATTAGGCAAAAATAATTATGCTATTCTTACCGGTGGCGGACCAGGAATTATGCACGCCGCCAATAGTGGAGCTACTTTGGCTAAAGCACCTTCTATTGGTCTTAAGGCAAAGTTATTAACCCAGGAAGTGGTTAAGGACAATATTTACTCTCACAAACAAGATTATGTTTTTATCTTCGCTAGGAGATTTATCATGTCCATCAAAAGTGAAGCTTTAATCTTCTATCCCGGAGGTTATGGAACCTTGAATGAATTATTTGAATACGCAGTGTTGATGCAGACAGGGATTGTAGATAAAGTTCCAATCATTTGTGTAAACAAGAAATATTGGCAAGGATTATTCGAATGGTTAAAGGATAATCCCCTTAAAGAAGATTTCTTCATCAGAAAAGAGGATTTAGATTTAATCCAATATGCAGATAGTGTAGAAGAAATATTAAAATTAATAGAAAAAAACTAAGCAGACAAAGTTTTCTGATGATAATACTTCTCTGCCACCATCCTTACAATCTCTTTACTTTCCCCGATATAATTCAAGGGATTAGTGATGGCCCTAATTGTAGCCTCATCTAATCGAGAAGTTACTTCGATATTTCCCAGAACCACTTCAGTAAAAGGTCTTCTTCCTTCCCAAGCGACTCTAGCCAATTGTCCCATCAGATCATGGGCAACACTTCGGGGCATAGGGTTATCAGTTCTACGCTGATCGGTAAGGTAAGTCATAACTTGTTGTGAGGTAACACAACCATAACTTCTTAACACTCGTTCTAGACTTCTTTCTTCTTGTAATCCCAAGTAATAAGTAACGTCAGCAATATTGCGGATAGTATGATCGGTAAACTTAAACCCGTCTTCTAAATTAATCCTGGCGTTAGCAGAAGCAGCCAAATTTCGAGCGTAAGGCATTTCACAATTAGCTAAAGCGGTAACCATATTTCCCATCAGGTAATTTCTCAAAGACATGGTCTGTTCTTCAGCAGTAGGATTTCCATTCTTAACATCCTTATGTGGCATAGCGGAAGAACCTTTCTTTCTACTAGGTTTAGCATTCACAAAAATATTAACATCATCACTTCTTCCCCAAGCAATGTACTTAGCTAGATTGTTTAAGGTTTCTCCTACTCTGGCCATGACATAAAACACATCTGCTTCAAATTCTAATCCCGGCAACTGTCCTGCAGCATCCATAATTCCCACACCCAACCGATTACAAAATTGACGTTGAAGAGCTATCCCATCTATACCTAAAGCGGTAGCAGAATGATGATTTCCGGTAGCGTCCCCCCATTTTCCGATCAAAGAATTATCATAAACAAATTTAAGGAAATTTAAGTCAGATTGTAACATTTCTACATAATGACTAAATGGTCTTCCAGCTACGGTGGGTAAAGCATCATAAAGATGAGTAGTGTCCATGTGAGGCACATCGATCCAAATCATGGACTTCTCGATCAAAATATCTCTTATATTTTCTACAGAGTCAGCAAGCACGGTTAAAGAATCTTTCAATTGCAAAGCACGAGCGGGTTGAGTAGTATCCGCACTAGTCTTGGCTTTATTGATGTGAGGTTTAGCTCCCGGGCTAACTACTTCCTCTAAAGCACCATTAATAGCGATAACGTCATGTCCACCCTTTTCCTCTAATTCTCTAATTCTGTCTGGAGAAACATACTCTAAAGAAGCTTTTTGTTGAATCTCCCAAGCATGTTCTGGAGAAACAACATCAGGGTATAATTCAGAAAGAACTATTGCTGAAATACCTTGAACTTTTAAACTATATTCAAAAGTTTTCTCTGCACCCCAAATATTAACCATTTCTTGGGTTCCATAGCGGCCAGCAGCAAGATCAGCAGGATTAGGTTTGTATCCTTTCGGAAAACGAGGTTTTGGTTGTGTTTGTGGTAGTTCCATAGCACACAATCTCAAGAAAGGAAGTTATAAGTATTTCTACTTTAGAACATATAAATTAATATACTTACTAGGATTTACTATAAATATGCTTTATCAGGTGGAGGACTCTAAACTCCGCTGTCTAGCCTGCAACCATAAATGCTTAATTGCCGAAAGCAAACGAGGCATCTGCGGAGTTAGAGAAAATCAACAAGGGAAATTAATTCTTTTAGTACATAGTAAAGCCGTTGCTAAACATGTTGATCCGATTGAGAAAAAACCCCTGTACCATTTTCTTCCTGGTTCACAAGTATATTCTATTGGTACAGTAGGATGTAATTTACATTGTGGCTTCTGCCAAAATTGGAACATCTCTCAAGAGAAGAAAATAGCTGGAGAGGAATTAACTCCCGAGCAGGCTAAAAAAGAAGCAGCTCCCTATCCATGTATCGCTTATACTTATAATGAACCCACTATTTGGATAGAATATGCTAAAGATATCGCCCAAATAACAGTAGATAAAAGACACATTTTTGTAACCAATGGTTATTTTACAGAAGAAGCACTGCAAGAGATGGATTTTGTGGACGCTTTAAACATTGACTTAAAGAGTTTTAATGACGAGTTTTATCAGAAAACTTGTGGAGCTAAACTAGTTCCGATTTTAGAAAGCATCAAGCATTGTGTTGATCAGGGCAAATGGGTAGAGATTACTACCCTCTTGATTCCGGGAGAGAATGATTCAGAAGAAGAGTTAAGGAAGATTGCTCGTTTTATCGCTTTAGTGGATAAAGAGATTCCCTGGCATATCTCTGCTTTTCATCCCGATTATAAGATGATGAATAAACAGAATACTTCTTTTGCTTCTTTACAGAAAGCGTATGAGATTGGTAAGGAAGCAGGGCTAGCTTACGTTTACATTGGAAACATCTCTGATGAAGAATATTCTAGTACTTTCTGTCCGAAGTGTAAGAAGTTGTTGATTAGAAGAAATGGGTATAATGTCAAAGTGGAAGGCATGAAGAATGGCAAATGTATGTACTGCCATTATCCTATTAAAGGAGTGTGGAATTAATAAAAGGCAGGCTTTTGGGGGCCTGCATCTAAAGTTCGGATTGTTCAGACTAGCAAAACGTTCAACTTCCTTAAAGACCAGTCATGATTCTATGCTGCACGTTGATAAACCCGACCGCCTTCTTCCCGATCACGTAATGCTAACTCTCGTTCCAACATTCCGGTGACTCTATAAGTTGTTCCCAACATTTCTAATTCTCCAATTCTATGTTCTTCATCAAAAGCTAACTCTCGAGCTAGTTTTGCTAAAGCTAGAGCGTGTTCAGGATCGTACTCAACTTCTCCAGTAACACCTAATCTTTCTAGAGCCACTTTGTATTGTTCTTCGGGATGGGTTAAATCTCCGGTCTTCCCGAAACGGTAAACTAGCGTTAAATCAGCTGCTGCTCCCACCAGTTCCAATCTTCGTCCTCTTAATCCCCTTGTTTCTTCTCTACACAAATCAGCTAATAGCCGATCTCTTTCTCCTTTCTCCATCATTCCTGCATCCATTTTAATCCCCCCATTAGTTTTAGTTGTAATTAGAGAGTAGTATATTATAAGATAAATATATACTATTGCTTCACAAAATCATTCAAAGTAAGAAAAAAAGAGGGGAGTGTACAAATAAGAAGTTTTAGAAAAGAGGAGAAAAATAATTATTCCCGAGAATTCTTCCACATGATCTCAACCCAGCAACTTAACCCACCCTTACAACTTTATTTTCTCTCTTTCTTTGATTCCTGAAGAGTGGAATTCGTATCTTTGATCCCATTCATCATTAATAACTTCTAGCGGAGGAAAATCCTTAACTTCATATTTATTAGTTCTGATAAGATATTTATCATTCTCAATAACGTTTGGTTTTAGAAATTCTGCCTTATCTAGTTGATACTGCTCAGAATCAAGATAAGTTCTAACTCTAGAAAATAATAGATGAACTGCTCCTTCTAATGAATCACCATTAGAAGTATCCTCTTTAAAGCGCTTAATCTCCTCTTCTTCATGGTAAGAAGGATCTGATTCTACTACTCTTTGAGTAGCTTTCTCTAATTTAACTCGAGTGAGTTTATATTTCACGGGCACATCAACGTGTACTTCATAGTTATCTTCCCATTTATTCCACCAAACATGGACCCTAGTGTCAAAATAGGGATTAAAGAAATGGGCTCTGCAAAAATAACCAGGAGGCTCTGAAGAGAAAGTATCAGCAGTACTTCCATAGGTTCTACCTCCAAAACAATCACTCACTTCTGCATCTTTGCTAGAGAATCTCATCTCATCATGCCATTTTGGTCCATAGACTAAACTGGTTAATCCCAAAAATAAAGCTATTCCGCCATACTTAAATGTTTTAATGTTCATTTTAAAATTCCCTCTAATCCTTGTTGGATTGCATCTAATCTTCTCTGCTTCTCTTCTAATTCACGTTCGTCCAACTCTCTTTGGTATAACTTGGACCTCTCTCTGCGAGCATCTTTTTCCGCTTTCGCTTTAGCTAGAGCTTCTGGAGTGCGTGAAGGTAGGTAAACGTTCTGACGAACATAACCCAATATTTGCTCAAATCTATCTGGACCAATTGCTTTAATCTCGTCTAAGCTCAACTGCTTTCCTTTAACATAAACAATTTCTCCATCTTGGTCTAACTTACCATCACAAAAACAATCATATACCGACAATTCATGCGATGCACCGTAAACATCAACACGACAAAGATTATCAGAAGTAAAATAATTCTCTAATCCTTTCTGGGAAAGATAACTACAATCAGAATGTAATTTATCGCTAGCAGTATAAACTATTGTTCTTCCATCTTGCAAGACGCCAGAAGCATCCTTACTTCGCTGACATTCTGACATCAAATGAAAGAAATCATTATAGTCAGTGTACCATGTTCCATCCTCACAATCAGTAAAGTGTCTGGAGAATTCTCTAGATCCCACTGCCGTACCAACGGCAAGAGTAACAGCCAATAATCCCGTGGTAACTGCCTTTTTTATCCCACTTGCATTTTTATACCAATCAATGATTCTGCTCATTTTAATCCCCTATCTTTTAGTTTATCACCAAAACTTTTTTGTTCATTTTGATAAAATTCTGATTTACATTGAGAACGTTCTCTCTCTTCAGATTCTTGAGCCGCTTTTCTTTTTTCTATCTCTATTGGGTCTCTAGAGGGAAGATAAATATCTCTTTCAGCATCTCTAAGTAAGCCTTCGAGTTTAGTTCTATTTTCTGGACTAAGCTTGTCTGCCCAGATCCAAGTATAACCATCCCGATTGACGTAATTAGTATTAACATATTCATCACCACCGTCGAGTTTACCATCACAATAACAATCTAATATTTCTAAGTCACTAATTTTTCTAACTCCTTCAATATTAGGAGAAGTATTTTCTCTTCTAGGAAAAGATTCTCCATCATCACTAAAATTAACATACAATGAACATTCATTTCTGGAGGAGAATGCCCAATTAAGAATACCAGGTAATGACGTTAAGTACGTACAGAAAGAACCATCAGTAAAACCAATATTCTTAGAGCTATAACCTACTTTACCAACACCTAACTTACCATAAACAGATTCTTCTTTCAAACAATAAGAATCAACTATCTCCCCCTTTGGACAATAGATTTCCTTATAGAGATCATTAACTATAAATCTAACCATGCCAGCAACTACTACTAATCCCACTGCTGTTGCAATCACTTCTGCTCTGCTGGTCCGATTATACCAATCAATTATCTTCATTTTAATTTATCCTCAACATTTCCTATGATCTTCTTTTTGGCTTCGGTTTGTGCTCGTCTCCTAGCTAAAACCTCTGGAACCTTTGGATCATACAATTCTTTTTTCCCCTCTGCCAATAATTCTTCATAATATCCTATCTTGTCCATTTGTTTGAGATCTCTGGTACAGAAGACTGACCCCACGTCATACCAATGTACTGGATCATGATCAGATATCCCCATACAATCGCCATTCCTGTCAATTAGATTATCACAAAATAAATCACAAACAGTGATATATTCTTCTTCTCCAAGTTTGAGCTTTAACCAACAATCAGAGCCCTCTCCTGAAGATTTATCATCCACAGAATAAATTGCGGAGTTTCCACGTAAATTGCCCCGATATATCCCCGTAAACATCTTTTCTTCACTGCAACTTGTACCCAAAATTAATGCTGCAATTCCAAGATATAAAGGTGATATTCTCATTTTTTCAACTTATCCAGAACCGTTCTAGAAGAATCTAATCTCTGTTGATAGGATAACCTCTCTGCCGCTTTCTCAGCTTCCATTTCTGCTTTTCTCTTAGCTACTACTTCTGGAACCAGTTTATCATACAAGTCTCTTCTTGCTTCTGCTAATAAGTCCTCAATGTATTGCAACTTGCCCATCTCTTCCAAACCTTTTTTTCCAAAATAACCCGAAGGAGATATCTCCACATCATCATGCTCATCAATCTTACCATTACATCCCCCATCATGAATACCAATATATTTATCTTCATCTATTTTTATTCCCAGATGACAGTGACGGCCATCAGCGTCTTGAACATAATAATCTACTGAGTATCCACGCAAATTTCCTTTAAAGTGACCTTCAACTAGATTTTCACTACAAGCAACATTTAGAACTAATGCTGCAATTCCCAGATATAACGGTTTTATTCTCATTTTAATCACTCTTTTGTAGCTTCAGAATATATACTTTTCACATATACCATACATATTATACTTATTTAGAAAAGTTTAAATAAAAGATCACTTCTAAGCTAAATATGAAACGTAAAGTTACAAAGATGGGAAACAGTTCTTTAGTGGTGACCTTACCAAACTCTTGGGTAAAAGAGAATAAAGTTGAAAAAGGAGATGAACTAAACGTAGAGGCAATAGAAAAGAATTTGATTATTTCTACTACAAACATCAGAAAAAAAGATTCTCTTATCCAAGTAGATGTCTCTACTTTTTCTAATCGCACTATCCAAAATATTCTCAATTACGCTTATCGTAGCGGTTATTGCACCATAAAACTAAAATTCAAAGAAGAAAGGCAGTTCAACCAGATTGTAGAAGTTGTAAGAAACACTTTACTTGGCTTCGAATTAATAGAAGAAAGGAATAATATTTGCACTATTCAGAACGTTGCTGAACCCTCTCCAGATCACGTAGAAGTAATGATTAGAAAAGCATTTTTAATGATGAAACAGTTAGGAGAATTGGTTCTTAATGAACCACAATCTGAATTAGGAAAGAGTCTAAGCAGAGTTAAGTCCACCAGAGAAACCATTGACAACTTGACCAACTTTATCAGAAGAGAGATAATTAGTATCAATTATGGGGGGAAAGAAAGATCTTACTTCCTGTGGTCTATCATTTCAGAATTATCTTTAGCTGCACATGCTTATTGTTATTTTTATCAGCAGAAAAAGACTAACGAATCTGAGAAGTTAAAGAAATTACTAATGAAGAATAATACTATGTTAGAGTTATTATATAACACTTTCTACAACCACAATTATGCCACTATCGACAAGATTTATCAACTTAGAGAAGAGATAGAAACAGAGATATTAAAGAATGCAAACAAGCTAGATTCGGGAGCATTTTTGATCTTTGAATTGTCTAGACATCTCCAATTATGTTCTTCATTATTAATCGGAGCGCATATTAATTCTAAGAACGAGAAATCTGTTTAATCTTTCTTTCTACTACCCCATTAACTTGGTTAAATCTCATCCTACTTTGAACCTCATTGATAACTCCCAAGCCAAGAACAGCACCAACATAAGGCCAAAGTTCAGCAAAAGCATCTCTCTGGAATCCAGCTAAATAAGCAGAATATATTCCCCAGAAACCCACTAGTCCTCGCGACATCATTTCGTTGGAAAACAAGTTTACTCTCTGTTCCATAACTGCTTCTTGATGTTTAGTAATAGCTTCTTCTTCGAGTTTAGCTAATTCTTGAGAGGTAAACTCTTGTCGATAGAATATCTCTGAACATTTACGTAAGGAATAATGATTATCGTATCGCTCTTTTAAAAGGGAATAACGGCCATCACCTAAATCACACCCATTACCCACAGCATACTCTTCTAATAACGAGTTTAATCTCGGATCATTGCCCTCTCTTAAAGCTGAGAGTAGGTAAAACTCTTTCACCTCATTTAAGCGATCACGAGTTTCTGGAGTTAGATCTTTTCTTAGATAAACTTGTGTCTTGGCTGCCAGTTCTAAATAACCCTTAGTCAAGATTCTCTTTTTAGCTTCTGGAACATCAGGATATCTCAGAGAGAGATTATCATCAACATATTGGTTAATCTCAGGATCATGTTCTAATCCCATTTCTTTCTGTAATTTGAATATTTCAAAATATAATTCTCCAAGTTGAACATCAGCCCAATCCACAAAACAAGGCCCACGTTCGGAGTTAAGGACAATGTTTTTCCCAGTAAGATCGCCATGACAGAGTTCTTCATTAAGATTAAATCCCAATTGATGGTAAACTTGACAACCTTTCTCTCTTTCTAAGACCCCAATTAGATCAGTGTAAACCTGATTAGAAATACTCGATGCGTTTCTGTGAGCAACAATTTCTTGCTTTAGAGCTGGGCTAGCTAGAGAATCTAAGTGATATAATCTTTCAACCATAGTCTTAAAATTTTCTCTCTTCTGTTCCAAACTCATACCCAAGGTTAATAATTGTTCCAAGGTCTGGCCGTTGATTCCTTCACTAAGATTATCAGCAAAAGCATCTTTGGTTAAAACTTTTGGTATAAATGGAATAGTGTGCTCTTCAGTAAAATAAGCTTGAACTAAAGTAGCTAGGTGACTAGAATTAAATGAAAGAGAGCGATGATTATTACCAACCGCTTGAGGAGAGACTTTGTGATAAACTTCACCAACAGATTCTCCGCAACAACTCACTACCAGTTTACGGATATAACCACCCTTTGCCGGAGTAGCATTTCTTCCCGTAACACCACATTCAGCCACCAGATCGATATCTTGAGGACTAACCTGCAAAGAAGTAGCTAAATTATCCTTTACTTTCTTCATTCTGCTCCGAAGAAGTTTCTCTAAGTTTAGTTCATAACCACATAATCTGTTGGAAAGATGAAATAAACTTCTGCCTAATGGTTCACGAACTAGATAAGACGCTCCACTTAACATAAGTAAGCCTAATCCAATAGTTGTTGGATCCATGAACTCTAAAATAAGACGCTGATTTATAAAAGTTTGGGAATGTAATCACTTAATAGTGGTTTAAAGGAAGATAGACCAAGAAAAGGAAATGGTTAGACATAATAATAAAAAGATTTATGAATCACCTCAAAACTCTGAACGTTGTTAACATGACCCGAAAACCAGCTGTAGCCGGAACCTTCTATCCTAAGAATCCCGAAGAATTAAAGAGACAAGTACAAGATTTTCTCGCCCAGGCAGAAGTGATCGACACCCAAGGTAAACTCAAAGCCCTAATCGTTCCTCATGCTGGCTACATCTATTCGGGAATCGTAGCAGCCCAAGCATACAAATTGTTAGAATCTTATTCCTTCAAGAAAGTTATTCTATTAGGACCATCACATTATCAAGCTTTTCACGGCGCTTCGATAGCAGAAGAAGATTTTCAGACTCCGTTAGGCATAGTAAAGGTAGGAAATACTGAAAGTTGGCTCAAAGAAGATTTGGTGATTTCTTTTCCCGATGCACATCAGCAAGAACATTCGTTAGAAGTACAACTTCCTTTCTTACAAGAAACCCTCGGAGAATTTGAACTATACGCTTTAGTATTAGGAACAGTTAACGAAGAGAAATTAGCTAAATATCTAGCTACTAAGGTGGATGATGATACTTTAATTATAGTCAGTTCAGATTTAAGCCATTACTTAGAATATCAAAAAGCAATCATGAAAGATAACGATACCATTAGCAAGATATTGAACGACGACCCCGGAAGTTTAGATGCTTGTGGTAAAGTAGGAATAAAAGTGTTGATGCATTTAGCGAGTATTAAAGGTTGGCCACCACAATTATTAGATTACAGAAATTCTGGAGATACTGCTGGAGATAAAACTAAAGTGGTAGGTTACGCAGCCATTGCTTATACGGATTAAAATGAAACTGAAAGAATTTTATGCAAAATATACCAGAGAAATCTGGTTAGGAATAGTGTTGTTTTTATTTATCGTCCCCTATTTCATAATCAATGGGTTCTCGCATGGTCGAGCCCGATTAGATTTATACACCTTCATAGAACAGCAGATCCCAGTAATTCCGGTTACGGTCTTAATTTACATCTCAGTGTTCTTTATGGTCTTTGTTCCCTATTTCTTCATCAAAGATGCTCAGAGGTTTAAACATGTAGCTTGGAGTTATACTGTAGTAATGTGTTTTGCTTACCTAGTGTTCTTAGTATTCCCCATAAAAGCAATTCGTCCAGAAGTTTTAGGAACAAGTTTCTTTAACCAAGCCCTGGGCTGGTTGTATAGTTTAGATAATCCGTATAATAATTTTCCCAGTTTACATGTGGCCCTGGCTTTCTTGTCTGCAAAGTGGGTTAATCTCCAGGACAAGACTTGGGGAAAGTGGATGATTCTCTGGGCAATATTAATCACCCTTTCCACTCTCACTACTAAACAACATACTCTTGCCGACGTTATCGCCGGAGCAGCGGTAGGTTTATTAGGATATTGGATATTCTATAGATTACAACATGAACCCATTGAGACAACAGGAATTGCTTGAACTGGCTAGAAAAGTTATTGAAGATAAGAATTACAATTTAGAATTTATTTCTCGAGAGTTTAAAGAAAAACATGGAGTGTTTGTCACTTTAACCAAGAAGAAAGAGTTGCGTGGCTGCGTCGGTTTTATTCAGCCCATTAAGTCGATCTATGATTCCGTAAGGGAGAATGCTTTAAACGCTGCTTTTCATGATCCTCGCTTCAAACCTCTGCAGAAAGAGGAATTAAAGGAAGTTAAGATTGAGATTTCTATCCTTACTGTTCCTAAGAGATTAGAGTATAAGAATGAGAAAGAGTTATTAGTAAAATTACAGAAGAGTAAACCAGGAGTAGTGTTAGAAAAGGGTGGGCATCAAGCCACTTTCTTGCCTCAAGTGTGGGAAGAAGTAAAAGAAGCAGAAGAATTTTTACGTCATTTAAGTTGGAAAGCAGGTTTAGGAGTGGATGAATGGAAGTCTGCGAATATTTTTGTATATGAAGTGGAGAAGTTTGAGGAGAAATGAAAGTTTCACCAGAAGAGTATGAATTACTATTTAGAATAGAAAGTGTGACTAGTTATTTCTGCAGCCAGTTATTTATGTATCAATATTCTCGTTTAGGATGTTTAGTGATTCATGAGAATAAAACATGGGAAGCTTACCTTCCAAAGAGGATTATGCAAAGATGTTTAACAGAAGGAGTAGAATTATTCTCCTCTCCAGAGAAGTTTAAAGAATATGTTAAACAGTGTGATATCTATCAAAAAGAAGGAGAGTCCTTACTGAAGAGATATTCTTCCTTTCCTAAAGTATTAACCGAATCACAGTTCAAAGAAATAGCAGACGTAACTAAAAGGATGTGGGTGCACAAATATAAAAACGAGTTTTATTATTCTGATTTAGCATATGAAGAGTCTAAGAAAGGAAGAAATCTTATCTTAAAAGAGAACCTAAATAAATTAGAAAAGATAAAGAACGAACAAAGACAAATTCATACTCTTTTCTTCTTCGGCAACGATGCTCTCTTAAACCGAGTATTAAGTAAGACTGCACAACAGTTTAAACTTCCAAAAGAAATGGTTGATTATCTCTCTTATGAGAACATCTTAGATCTATTTCACGGAAAAAAGATTGATTCAGAGGAGATTAAAGAAAGAAGTGTATTTTATGCTTTAATTGGAGAGAAAGGAGTGACTAAATCCGTTGGAGAGAAAAGGTTACTTAAATTTATTGAGTTCTTTGAAGAAAAAGATAGTAACGAGATAAAAGGAGTAGTTGCTTACAAAGGAGAAGTAGTTGGAAGAGCAATAGTGGTCCCCACCAAGATTAAATTTACTAAAAAGAGTATTTCAGAAATATTTTCTAAGATGAAAAAAGGAGATATTCTTGTAGTTAATACTACTTCCCCTGAAATAACTCTTTTATGTAACAAAGCCTCTGGCATTGTTACCGATCAAGGGGGCATGGGTTCACATGCTGCAATTATCAGTAGAGAATTCAAGATCCCCTGTATCGTTGGAACAAAATATGCTACTCAATTGATTAAAACCGGAGAGGTAATCAAGATTGATGGGAACAAGGGAGTAGTAGAGAAGATTAAATAACAACTGTTTTCTAAATTAGGTAGGCACTACTGAGCAGGAGTAAATTTAGAAAGGTTTAAATATGTGGTCTTCTTGGTATAATTAAAATGGGTGAAAATGCACTAAATCCTTATCTCAGAGGAATTAATTGGTTATATGCAAGAATAAAAGAAGAACCAAATGGCCAAGGTTTAGGTGCAAAATTAGAAGCAGGGGTTCAAGAAGCAAATAAGCGTTTCTCAGGTTCAAGAGCTATTGATTTAAGATTTTGGGAAGGAGAAGCAATGCCTAGTATTGTTTTAGCAGACAGAATACCTATTCCAGTATATGGAAAAGGACACTTAGAACCCCGCCTTTTGGGTTATCCAGAAGATATTTGTTCTCCAGAGTTTGACTTAAGTGACATCTTAAATGAATTGGGTAGAGTATACCTCACCAATTGCAAACGCAAAGATAAACCAGAAAACACCCAATCAATTTACGTAGATATTTTATTTACTGCTTTAACGTCAGGATTTGTTACGGATGAGAACTTTGGTATAAGGGAATCCTCCAGAAGATATTCAACTGAAGACTTAGATATTAATATGATGAAAGACGATCAAGTACTCCTCGGAAAGCAAGGATGGGCGTATAAGATGATTAGTCCAGAAGTATCTGAAATTAGATATAAAAAAGAAGGTTCTAAGGATAGACCCTCGCTAGCAATAGTGATGGGGCCGAGAATATATGAGGGTGTTAAAATTCAATCTGAACAAATGGTAAGAGAGTTGGTGGATAAACTAGGAAAGGATTATGAACTTAGAACAGCATTAGAACTATTGATGTTATGTTCTGACTGTCATCTTAAATCCAGACATGAGGGTGTACCATTGAATATAAACCTAAGAGAATTGCCTTCTTATCAGCCGGGTTTTTTGGAGAGAGTGTTTGGTTAAGATAAATAATTAGTTAGTAAAATATTTCAGAATTTATCTAAACCCATCTGTTCCTCCAACTTCTTAGCTTTGATCTTTCTCATCATATCATCGTCCTTAACCAAAAGCTCTTGAATCTCTTTCGCTCGAGAAATTACCTCTTCTGGCAATCCAGCCAATTTAGCCACATGAATACCATAACTCTCATCCGTTCCCCCAGAGACTAATTTATGTAGAAAGATTACTTCCCCCTTAACTTCTCTTACAGCAATATTATAATTCTTCATCCGTGGGAATTTCTCAGCCAGTTTATTCAAAACATGATAATGAGTAGAGAATAAGGTTTTAGCTTTAGTACGGTTATAGATATACTCTGCTACGCTCCAAGCAATGGAAACTCCGTCAAAAGTAGAAGTGCCTCGACCAATCTCATCCAAGATAATTAAACTTTGTTCCGTAGCGCTATTAAGAATAGCAGCAGTTTCAGTCATCTCAATCATAAAAGTTGACTGGCCCGAACTTAAATCATCGTAAGCTCCTACTCGAGTAAATATTCGGTCCACTATTCCTAGTACTGCTTTATCGGCAGGTACAAAACTGCCCATCTGAGCCATTAAAGAGATTAAAGCTACTTGACGCATTAAAGTAGATTTACCGGCCATGTTCGGTCCGGTGATGATCATCATCTCTCCCTGACTGAGAAAAATATCATTAGCTACAAATCCTGACTCTTGCTTTTCAACCACCGGATGACGAGCATTCTGAACTTGAATCACTCTTTCATCTACAAATTCAGGTTTACAATAGTTGTTCTCTAAAGCAACCTTAGACAAACCGCACAGAACGTCTAACACCGAGATCTTTAAAGCAGTTTCCTGGATTGAGACAGTCTGCTCGGCTACTTTCTTTAGTAAATCTTGAAATAGATTATACTCTATCTCAAAAATCTTCTCTTCCGCACCAAGAATCTTCTCTTCTATCAACTTTAATTCTTCCGAAATGTATCTTTCAGTGTTGACAGTAGTTTGTTTTCTGATCCAATCTGAAGGAACAGATTCAGCATGACGTCTAGTAACTTCAAAGAAATATCCAAATATCTTGGTATAACCTAAACGTAAAGGTAAACCGGTTTTTTGTTTCTCTTTCTCCTCCAATTCTTGCAAGAACTTCTTGCTATTATGTTTAATATTATGCAATTCATCCAACTCCGAGTTGTAACCGGATTTAATTATTCCCCCTTCACGAGTAGAAATGGGAGCATCATCTCTTAATCCTGTTTGTAACAAAGAAAAGGTATCTTTTAATTCTTCCAAATTGCTAATCTCTCTTAACAAAAGAGATTGCATCTTGCTCAGTTTATTTTTAAGTAAAGGTAATTGTCCGAGAGAGTTGCGTAAAGACAATAAGTCACGAGGATTAGCATTACCATAATTCACTTTACTAACTAGTCGTTCAATGTCATACACTTGAGCAAGAAGTTCAATGGTCTCTTCTCGAACGATAACTCTTTGATTCAATTCTTCTATCGCATCTAATCTTTGATTAATCACCTCTTTGTTCAATAAAGGTTCCTTGATCCATTTTTTTAAGAGACGAGCACCCATACAGGTAGTGTTCTTATCCAGAACCGAAAGTAATGATCCTCTGCTCCCGTTATCTTTAATGTTGCGAATTAGTTCTAAGTTACGTAAAGTACTGGAGTCTAACCACATCTTGTTCTGGCTGCTAAGTAAAGAGATCTTCTTAAGATGAGAAAGAGAATTCTTTTGAGTATCAATTAAGTATTTTAAAAGTCCTCCACTAACGGAAACGTTTAACTTATGTTCTTCTAATCCGAAGGTTTCTAGGTTATGTAGTTTAAAATGATTTAACAATAACTCTCGAGCCTTTTCAGGAGAGAAATGTCGATCATCTAAAGAGTTCATAAAACAGTTATAGTTCTTCAATCGTTCTAATAATTCTACATCCACTTTTAAACTTTCAGGGATAACACATTCGCTAGGAGAATATCGAGCAAATTCGTGATAAAGTTGATTAACATTCTCAAGCAAAGTAGTAAAGAACTCTCCAGTAGACATATCACATACAGCTAAAGCATATTCATCCCCAAAAGCAGTTAACCCAAAAATGTAATTGTTCTCTCTTTCATTAAGCATAGAGGATTCAATAATAGTCCCCGGAGTAACAATTCTAACTAAACCTCTTTTAACTAATCCTTTAGCTAGCTTCGGGTCTTCCAGTTGTTCTACTATAGCTACTTTGTAACCTTTCTTTACTAACCTGCCCAGATAAGGTTCTAAAGCATGAAAAGGGATTCCCGCGAGAGGAGCTCGCTTGTCTCCTTTACCTCGAGAAGTAAGAGTTATCTCTAATTCTCGGGCAGCAGTAGCAGCATCTTGATAGAACATCTCATAGAAATCGCCCATTCTGAGCATGACTAAACAATCTGGATGAAGTTTCTTCACTTCTTGATATTGTTGCATTCCTGGAGTTAGAAGATCGTGATCTATGTCTAGAACAGAAGTGACATTATTACTAGAAGTAGGATTATTACTATTATTCCCCTCTTTAGCTTCTTCCACCACAATAGCTTTTAGAGAAGGACTTTTTTAAAGATTATGGTTATGAATAGGTTACTTCTTAAAGAATACCCCTACCCTAGTTTGAGGTTCATCGCTCGATTTAAAGAAAATATCTACGTGAGGGACGAGATATCCAACATTTTGGAGTCTTTCTGGACTGTAAGTAATTTCTACCGTTTGATGTATTATTTCTCCCGGTTGGACCGGCTTCTTATCTTTTTCAGGAAGAGTAGTATATCGAGGAGGAGGAAAACACATTGATCTCCACCCATCTCCTCTGTTAAAAGCCCCACAAACTAAATAAGTTAACCTTACTTCGTCAGAGAAAGGAGTTTCCCCGCGATATTCCGCAGTAAGGTCAAATCTAACTTTATTATCAACAGTAGAAAAAGTAGAATCAAGATGAAAAGTAAAATCCTTATACTTACTATCTGCAGAACATTGATAAAATTCTAAAGCTTTTTTAACGGATTCATCTAGAGAATCATAACTCACTGGTTGAACTAAATTTGAAGAAACGGTTGTAATAGGTGTTGCTGCTTGGACCATCTGTTGTAAATTCTTTTCTGGGCTACATAAAGCAACCCCCATAGATAAGACTCCCGCAATTATCAAACTGGTTAGTCTCTTCATTTTAAGTCTATTTTATTCCCTAATTTAAAAAGTTATAGTTGGTATAATTATTTCTTTAGAAAAACAGCAGATTGGACTTTTTGATCAGGATCATTTCCAAAGAAAACGTCCACGTGAGGAACTAGATATCTTTCTCGGGATAATTCGACATTTTTCCCATAAGTTATTTCTACAGTTTGATGAATTACTTCTCCTGGTTGAACTGTCTTTTTCCCTTGTTCTGGAAGAGTTTTATATTCTGGAGGACCGAAACAACTAGCAAGACCCACATTTGATACCCCACAAGTCAGATAACGTAATCTAACCTCTCCGGAAAAAGGAGTATCTCCATTGTATTTCGCAGTAAGATCAAATCTAACTTTATTATTGGAAGCAGAGAACGTAGAGTCTAAATGAAAATTAAAATCATCATAGTGACTATCTGAAGAGTGACCAAAATGTTTTAAGGCTTTTTGAACCGGTTTGTTTAAAGCATCATAACTTACTGATTGATAAGTAATAGAAGAATCAGTTACACTAGAAGAATCCAAGTGATCTTCTAAATTTCTTCCCGAATTACATCCTACTACTAAGGATATTAATCCCACCATTACTAAAGAGGTTATTCTATTCATTTTATCTCACCTTAGGAGTTAGAGCCACGATTCCTATTTCATCACCGGTTTGATTAAATTGAGAACTATTGTAACCATAAGAACCACCGATTTGAAGGATTCTGGTTTCATATTGGGGCAAGGATTTTCTGATTGCAAAGTTATCTTTACCATACTCATCAAGAATAACACGAGGTTTAATCTCAACAGTTGGACTTAACATTGCTCGGAGATAGTCAAATTCAAGCAAGTTATGGTCGCCACACATTCGAGAGAGAACGATATCAGCATTACTAAATTGCTGATCAGTAGCATACATGGGATATAATGTATCGGGCTTTATTTTAAGAGGCCAATAACTCTTCCCTTCTTCTCGAACTTTTTCCATAAAATCCTGACCAAAGAAGTTAACTTCTTCCGTACTAGGTTCTGCTCTGTTTCCAGCGCGGTTGTAAGCTACAGTAAGAGTAAGATTCTTCTTGCCTTTCTCAGTATTAACATCAAAAAAGTACTTTATCTCTACACTATCCATTTCTTTACCTTCACTGATCACAGGAGCAAAAGGAGTTACCTTAACTCCCTTAGGTTCTAATAATCCAGCACGAACATATTTATCTAATTCTACTTCCAAGGAGGACTTTAATTCCTCTTTTCCGGGATACCAAGCTACCGCTTCGTCTCCAACTTCAGTATACACAAAATTAACTCTCTCTACCTCAGATTGGTGAAGAAATTTAAGTCCCATTAATAGTTGTTTAGTATCAACTCCGCTTCCGGGATAAAGAACGTTAACAGTATGTTGATCAGGCTTAGAAGGAAGATACCTTTTCATATATTCATCAGCAAATTTACTGATAGTTTCTATCTCTGCTTCAGATCTTTCTTCAAAAAGAGATTTAACTTTATCTACTAAAGAATCTTCCTGAATAACACTATAACTACTTGAAGTCTCCGTTAAAGCTTGATTCCTTTGGCAAGTACAATCAGAAGGACTAACAAAAGGGAGTAAGAGCATTGCTGCCATTCCTAAAATGGTTCCTTTAGTTAGGGTCATAAATATACTTAAAGAAGCTCTACTTTATAAGCTTTTTGTCACTTTTAAGTGACTAACAGGAGTTATACCAATTACTTCAAGATAACCGCGTTACCCCGACCTTTCTTGATCTTCTCAATCTTGCCTTTATGCTCTAGTTCTGTAAGGATCAAACTAATCTTAGATTCAGAAAGGTGCATCATCTCTTTACGTAACTCAGTTTGATATATTCTCCCCCCGTGCTTCTTGATAATCTCAATTGTCTCTTCTAGATAACCTGGCTCAGCGGCTAATTCTTGTTTATGGTCTGAAACTGATCTAGGTTGTTGTCTTTTCGGTTTCCAGAATAAAAAGTAGATCAAGATTATTCCCAATAACACCAACAAGGTTACAATTATGATTATCCAATACAATTCAGTCGACTCTTCCAAAATATTCTCATCAACGACAGTTAAATTAGTCTCTTCATCAAATAACTCTTCATCTCCCAAATTAGGAATAAGGAAAATGTCCCGAACATATTCTCCTTCGGCAATAATCTTTATCTCATCATTAGAAACAAAACTAGCAGTCTGAGCTTTAAGTAAATAATCTCCAGGAGGTAGATTAAAAGTATACGTCCCCTCTTTAGCTAAAAACTTCTGGACTGGGACAGTATCAACTTCTACCAGTACGTTCTTTTCTAGATCCAAATTTGAGTTGTAAATGCTTCCCTTGAGAGTCGCTGCTAAAGAAAAATCCAAACATAGCAGAATTAACACCACTCCCAAAAATATCCTCTTCATATTATTAGTAATATTTTAAGGTATAAAAAGTTATCGCAGGAAGGAAGACGAAATATTGAACCCCCTTACCCAAAATAGGACCATTATGTCCTTATTTCAGCCAAATTCTCTAAAATAAAGGATTGTAAAGGGTTAAAGCTACTTTTCTGTTCTTAAAGATAGAAAACTAGAAAGTATCTTTAAAAAGTAATTCCTCTCACTAACATTAACAAAAACAACAACGAGGTGGAAAACATGACCAGAAGTTTAGGAAAGATTATGGCTTTATTGATATTGGCCATATTTATCGTAAGTGTGGTCCCTTTGGCCTGGGCTGAAGACAACTCTACTGAAGATACACCAGAACAAGTATCTGAAGTGGAAGATGGCTCAGTAGAAGATGTAACCAAAGAAGCTACTAAAGAGAGAAAAGAATTCGGAAAAGAATTAAAACAAAAATTTGAAGAAAAGAAAGTAGAGATTAAAGAAAAAGCAGAAGAAATCCGTGCTAATCATGAAGAGTGGATAAAAGAAAAAAGTGATAAGATCAAAGAACAATATGAATCTAAGAAAAAAGAGTTAGAACAATTAAAAGAGAAACGTTCTGCTTGCGGAGGAGAAGGAAAGAATAACTCTACTGATTGCGAAGACAAAAAGTTAGAACTTAAGAAAGGAGTTAAACAACACTTGATTAATACTTTAAATTTGATTGACGACTCTTATGCCAGAATGATTCAGAAAGTTAATCAGTCAACCGGGTTGACCGAAGATGAAAAACAAACTCTATTAACTCAAGTTGCTTCTTTGGAAGAAAATCTACTTGTACAAAAAGCCAAAGTTGAAGCGATGGCAGATAATTCTACCAATGCAGAGTTCAAAGATGCGATTAAAGAATTAAAGAAAGTGTGGCAAGATACCCAGAAAGCGCAACATCGGTTAATGGCCAGTTTGATTAGTTCTAGGATGGACAGTATTGCTGAGAAGCACAACGAGTTCCAGACCAGTTTAGATGCTAAGATTGAACAATTGAAACAGAAGGGAGTAGATACTACTGAATTGGAAACTTTAGCTGAAAAATTCAAACAACAAACGGAACAGTTAAATCTTGATCGCGTTGCTGCTGAAGAAGCTTGGGTTGCTGCCATCAATAAAGACAGCTTAGAACAATCTAAAGAAGCTACAGGCAAGGTTAAAGAGGACTTAAAACAAACTCAACAAACGCTACGAGAGTTTTTAGAGAAGTTCCGGGAGTTGAATCGAACAGCTAACAGAAAAGTAGTCGAAAATAATCAAACTGCGACAGAGGTATAGATAAAATGAAACGACTTATTTCCGTAGCATTGTTGGTATTAATGGTTAGTGCCCTGTTGTTAGTAGGCTGTCAGAAAAGCACCCCCGCACCAGTAACTGGAGAAGCCAGTACAGTTAGCGAAGAACAGCAGATCTCTAGTGGAGTAGACGACCTTAGCGATTTAGAAAGTCTAGACCAAGATTTAAGTGCGGATATACAGCAACTGGACAACATAACTTTAGAATAAATTTTTATTTTTTTATTTTTTCTATACTAAAGAAAAACTTACTGCTCCAGCCATAGCTGCATAAGATCCAATCACTAGCACTTTAATCAAAGTTAAGTAGTTTGTAGGTAAGGAAGAGAACAACCATAAGGCAATAAACTCTACAATTAGAGCAATCAGGTAAAGTGCAATTAATCTTCTCCAAATTACCCCTGTCCCTTCTTTCTTTACAAAATCCTTTTCATTTTTGTAAATTAGTAGTCCAGAGATGATTAAGATGAAAAGTAATATCCCTAAAATGTTCCACCAAGAGAGTTTATTAGCTAAATCTTCCATGTTAAGTAAACTTCTGCCTAAACCCACTCCTAAAAAAGAACCAGCTGTTCCTCTGATTAATAACATTAAATGATTTCGTTTGAAGGTAAATTTTCCAATCTGAAAGATACCTTTTTCAATCTTTGACTCTTCTTTCTGGATTTGGTTTTCTTTCTTCTCTATCCTTTTATCTTCTTTCCCGATAAGTTTCTCTTCTTTTTCAAGCTTAATGTTTTCGTTCTTAATGGTACTTAACTTAGCATCAACTTTATCTAAGCGCTTAATGATAGTATCAAGTTTAGAATCGATGTCCAACCTCTTTTTCATAAGAGAAGGATAATCTAGAAGTATTTATAGTTTTCTGGTATCTCCATGCGTCTATCTGGAGAAGGAGTTCAAGTAATGGACCGCCAAGACTTATGAGATAATTATCCTCTTTAATTCTAACTCTTATCCCACAATAACTTAAACTGAGAAATAAATGAGTCTGTAATCTCCTTATTATCAATTTGAAATAAAGTTAGCTCTTCTTTAGAAGCGACGGTGATTAATGTTTTGGTCTTATACATGACGATAAAGCATGCTGAAAAAAAATGTTGGGGAGCAAATTTAATCTTGGTTCCAGGAAGATCTTTTATATTTTTAGCGATACTTTTGGCTAAATCGGTATATAATAATCTCACCTTTATTCCTAATTTGGCTCTGCGTTTATGAAATTCAGCGATATAATCAAAATAAGCTTTGTGTTGGAGCATCCCTCCACTAACGTAATATTCTTCTCCAGAATGCAAGGTCTTAAGAATGTCTTCATAAGCGGTTTTTACTCCCTTTAATCCCCTAAATATTGTTGCTCCGGATCGATCTTTAGACAATTTTTGTTTAAGCTCCAATTCTGGGATTAATTGATTCAATTCCTGTTTTTGTTTTATCAGAAGTTCTTCTTTATCATTCATGTAATCCATCAATCTTCTTGGATCTGCTGCTTCAAAGTATTTAATTCCATTCTCGATAACAAAACTCACCAATCCTTTTTGCATGAGCTTTTCTAAGAGCTCATAAATCTTTGAAGATGAAGCTCGTGATTTTTCTACAATAGGCCCGGTGGTAGAGCGGCCTAGTTCTAAGAGAGCTAAATAGACCTTTATCTCGGCTTTAGTAAGCCCCAGTGATTCTAAAAGCTCTAAGTTCATAGGCTTATGAATAGGCAGGACTATTTAATTCTTTCTGTTACTCCCCCGTCAGGGGTAGGTAATGTTTAAATATAAGAGGGGGTTACTATCTATTAGTAATAACAAATAAAAAGAGGTCAGGTCGGGGACCTAAAACCGGCGGAAGATGAAAGATGGTTAGAGAAATATGCATGCAGGATATAATCCAAAGCAAAGAAGATTTTGATGCATTAGCTGTCGATATATCGGTGTTAGCGGAAAGATATGTTGCGGTAATAAAATTATGTCCTGACGTATGTCGGCAAGCTTATCATAGTTCCGACCATATCGATTTTGAAAAGCAGCGTTTTGAAAAGCAGTGTAGACATTGGCTGAAGTTCTATGATCCAGAAATTATTGGTGATGGCTTAAGAGTCCCATTTTTTGGAACCCATGCCCTTCCTGGTGAACTAAGAGGATGGGGATACCTCCCCGGTCATATTGGATGGGAGTATGAGGATGAATGGAGATTCGGTGAGTATCATGTAGATGGTGGAGGCAGTATTAGTCTTTATTTTCCCGAACTAGGAAAAAAAGTGAAAGACGAAAGAATAAGAGAAGCCGAAGAAATGAGACTCGTTGCTTGTAAGGAATATCTCTTTGAAGGATTTAAGGAATATCCCCTTATTGGGGGAGAACAGGGAGTGAAACTTTTACTTCCAGGGGAAAGAGATGTACTTCCTTTAATCGGCGAACTGAGAAGTAGGATCATAAGAAGGGGGTGATCAAGAATGAGCGAAGAAAGAAGCATAGTGGATGTGATTAAGTTGGTGCCAATGGCAGATAGTTTGAGACCGGAGATCGATCCAATTACTGGAGAATTTAGGGAGAGAGATTATGGTCTTAGTGACCTAGCTAAAGCTTTGAAAGCAGGTTATCCAATTGTCGTTGGTTTGACAGATGATTGTTGTATGCCTGCTAAATGTGGACCTCAATATTTATTGGAAAAACTAGGCCCGGCCTTGGAGGAATCCCAATCAGCAATGTTAATAATTAGTGATTGTAGTCATTACAGTAGAAGCTTGGGTATTGGAAAAGTTTTCATTCCTGAATATCATGGAGACAGTAGGGGATCACCTGATGAAAAAAGGTGGGAACATATGATACAAACTATAAAACTAGCCCACAAGGGAGAATACTTTGAATTATACAAACATATTAGGAGTGGCATATGGCATTCAAAGGAAGACCTTGCTCGTTACGATGAGATTTTTGTCAAGCATTTAGACTTAGATAAAGATCTCTTAGAGAAATTCCACGCAGACCAAGAGTTTCGCCAAATGTTAGCAACGTGGCAGACATTAGGACTTAGATAAAAAGAGGGAATAAACATGACCAAAATACTCATCGTGGAAGATCAAATTGCACCATTGGAAACATTAGAATATGCTCTTCAGAAAGTAGCGCCGAAATACTTTACAGATTATAGTGTGGAAGTAGCTCGGTGCTATGAAGAAGCTCAAAGAATGATTCCTTTAGGATACGATTTTGTTTTATTAGATCATAGAATGCCTTTAGCCCCTGTTGGTGATCTGGAAGATACAGATTTGGATAGATTTTGTAAGTCATTAAAAGAGGTAGGATATTCTTTGATAGATCAGATTAAAGGATACGATCCAAAAATGGTGATAATTGGGACTTCTAGTCTTTCACCTACCGAAATAAAGGTCCAATCCACTCCAGATTATATTATGAGTAAAATGTGGGGTAAGGCTGAAACTGATCTAGATAGAATCCTCTCTGAAGTTGGGGAAAGAAAATAGGTAGCCCCACGTGATGGTGACTCACTTTAGCAAGGCTTATTAAGCCCTTCCTCGTTAGGTGCTCCCGTGATCATAAACCATCAGAGATATCAACAAGTGGAACTTCCAGATTTAGTAAAGAAAGCCATTAATAGCGCTACTGCCAGAATGGGAGTATATCACACCCTCAGTTTCGATCAATGGAGAGAACTCGCGGGTTATCTATCCTCAAATCAAGAACTGCCTGAACAAGATTTAGCCGCTCGAGTTAGTGACTCGGAGAATAAAGTCTTAAATCGTCTGGTTATTGCAGGAGCAGAAGCAGAAAATGATGAGATTAAAGAATTCCACTGGTATCCTCAAGTGAAAGTGATTTATCATCTCATTAGTCCACACCATTATAAAAGATAAAGAGGGTAATTAATATAGGATAACTTGATCAATTTTATAAAGAGTGACCTTGAAGTTGTTTTACAATGAAACCATTTGCTAAATATCTGTTAGAATTAGGAATCTCTCTTTTAGGCAGCTTAATTTTTGGAATATTTGGATTAATGCTAGGAATGTCTATCGGAGGAACGTTTGGATTTCCGGAATTTCATGGTTTAATTGGATACGAATCGGGAGGAATTGTTTTTAGTTTGATAGGAATCTCTATTGGGAGCATTTTATCAATGTTCATTGCTTCTAAACTATTGAAGGAGAAAGGATCGTATCTCTGGGCAGCCATTTTAGGAGTAATGGGATTAGTAATAAGTCTACTTTCTTACAATTATAATGCCGGATCTTGGCTATTTATCTTGTGGATCATCCCAGCGACTTTAGCAGTAGTGGGATTTAATTATCAAAGAATATTTGAGAAAAGATAATTCTCACTTCCCTTTAAACATCTGTTCGATCTCTTTAGAAGTCGTTGCTTGTTCTGGTTTCTTATTCTCTCTAAATTGTACAAATCTGGGAAATCTTAAAGCTAATCCTGAACCACAAGTATGGAAAGGACTTTTAGTAAGCTCTGCACCTTTTACTTCTACCACGATCTTAGGTTCGAACCAAACCGGAGCTTCCATCTCTTTCTTGGCTTTCAAACGAGCTGGCTTTCGATCTAATTTATACTTGCTCAACATCTTAGGGATCTCTTCTAACATCTCGTCAGTTAAACCAGTCCCTAGTTTACAAAGAGTTTCAAAAGCATCTTCTTTCTCATTATAAGCAGCACATAATAAAGCACCATAAGTTCCGCTTCTTTTACCCCGACCATGGAATGCTCCCACAACCACTAGATCAAAAGTATCCACCATCTCTTTGACATACTCTTTTTTCCATTTGATCCAGTTCCAACCTCTAGTTCCGGCTTGATATTCTGAATCTTCTGCTCGAGATTTAACGATCACCCCTTCATATCCTGCATCCAACATTTCTTGAAAGAAATCGTTCAGTTCTTCAATCTCTGAAGTGATGATCTTCTCCGTAGGAACAATCCATTCATTCTTTTTGATCAGTTTAGCCAATGTTTCTGAACGTTTGTAATACGGTTCATGAATAAACGAAGCACCATTAAGATAAAGCAGGTCAAACACTTTAAGGTGCACCGGAACTTTTTTAACATACTCTTCAATATCAGTTTTACGTTTACGCTGCATTAAAGTCTGGAAAGGTAAGGGATGGCCTTTTTTGTCTACGGCTAAACATTCTCCTTCTAACACCCATTCTTCGGCATCAATATATTTCTCTAAATATTTTACCACGTCCGGGAACTGATCAGTAATATTTTCTAAACGACGAGAGAATAAAGTAATCTTACCTTTTTTATTTTTATGAGCTTGAACTCTTTCTCCGTCATATTTAGCTTCTACGGTCCAAGGAGGAGTTATTTTATCAGAAATGAGTTCTAATTCTTCTACTCGCTGAGCCAACATCATTTTTATCGGTCTGCCCACATGAACATCAATCTTCTCAATGGCTTTAATTCCACCTTTAGCAATAGTTTCTGCAATCAATCCCAAGTCTGGACAGATATTGTACGCTTTCTCTAACTTCTCTTTAGCTTCTTTATCTCCAGTAAAAGTGATAGATAAGGCATCAAGCACAGTCATGTCTCCTACACCCATCCTTAGAGTTCCTAAAGCGATTCGAGCAATATATTTTGCTCCCTTAGGAGAAGCTTTCTGCATCATCCCAGCTAAAAGATTTTGTTTCTGATCTTGGGATCCAGATCCTTCAGATTCTCCCATCTTATGTAAGGTATTAAATAATTCTTTTACGGTAAGTTTGCCTAGTGGAACTAAAGTGATGGGTTTCTTTTGCAAGATCTTTTCTGCAGTTAATCCCACATCACCAGTTTCTTGCATTACTTTTTGTACTTTAGAATTATCTACAGAACTAGCTACGGCAACCGCTTTTAATACTGATTTTTCTGCTACTCCCAAGACGACGTTCTCATAATCAGAAGCTATCTGGCCTAAAGTGAGATAGGAAATCATTCCGATATCCTCAACAGGAACAGTCTTAAAGAAGTTGGCTAGAATTTCTCGCATAGTATTCCCTGAAGCAGTTTGTTCTAATTGTTCGTATAAATCTGCCAGCTTCTGGAAGTCCATGATTATTAAGAAATGAAAGAGTTATTTAAAGGTTGTTGTGACAGAGAGTTATAGATCTTTAGAATGAACAAACTCATGAGATAATGCCTTTAACCCCTGCTCTTTGATCATAGCTAATTGAAGTTGACGTTCGAACTCATAAAAAGCAGATTTTCTTAAAGAAATGACCTTAAGTACTTTCTCCTCAAAAGGGAGAGAATTGAAAAGATTAAATTGTTCTACCGCATTTAGAGATAATTCGGTTATTAATGGATCAAAATTTACTAATCTTACTCCATCGAGATTAACTTGAAATCCCTCAATCAACTGATTAAAGTCTCCCTTACTCTCTAAATGACCATATCCATCAATAAATATAGGTTCTCTGGTCTTCATTATAATTCTAAGATGCTTAAAGGGAGAAGAATATGATTTCCAGGAACGATGAAGCTGATCTGTAAAGTAATCTCGAACAAGGATATTCTGCCCATCAATTAAATAGGGGCCATGAAGGTTTTGGAATAAATGCACGTTATAATCTCCACAATGGGCATATCCATAATTAGACAAAGCAACAACCAATTTCCCATAATTTTTGTTGTCAATTCTGAATTCTTCCCGCGAGATGATGGAAACATCATCAACAGCATTTTCCAATAAAAACTTAAATAGGGAAATCAATTTTACCTTTTGAGGAACAGATAAGTTAATCATTTTTGCTTCTAACATTACTAACACCATCTCAATTTTTAACCCGGGAAGATATTTAGACAAAGTTTGTCTAATTAATTTAGGAGATAAATATATAGATAAATCGAAAATATCTAACCAAAAATTAACTGACTCTTTAGCAGTAAAGTGCAACACATCAAATGAATGAAAGGGAAAGAAGTCTGAATCTGAAGAAGTATCAATAGCTTTAGACAAACTGGAATAAAAATCACTGATCCAAAGCTTAGCTTCTTCTAGTGATAGTTCCTTTAAGCCCGTCAATTTCTGCTTCTCCCCATTCTTTTAATTTAGATAGAGCATCCGAACAAATAATTGCGGGAATGCCTAACTCTCTAGCTAAGATTGCTGGATGACTGTTCATGCCACCAACTTCAGAAATAATTGCTCCTGCCTTATTAATCTCGAAGACCATAGAGGGGGCAGTGTTTCTTATAACCAATATTTCTCCCTCTTGAAAAGAAGATAACTGCGATTCTTCGTTGATGATACGAATTCTCCCAGAAGTTTTACCTGAACTTACTCCCTTACCCTGAATCTCTTCCATCATTACCATCTTCCTTTTATTTTTAGTTGAGTAACTTGTCTACCAAAACTAATCACTTTTTCTAGACGAGATTGATATATTTCTGCAGGTTGACCAAAGGGATCATCTAGCGGTTCTCCTAGAACTTCTTCTGCCGATAAGATACAAATATTATCTAGTCCAAAAAAAGAATAATCCCTTGTTCTATCCATAGTAAACATATTTTTTGTTCTATCTACTTTATCTATTCCGTTCATTCCAAAAAGAGATAAGATTGCTTGAGTGTGTGAAGAACTCATCGGAAAATATGCTGCTTCAGAAACCCCATCGTGGCCACCCCATTCTTTAATCAACTGGCAAGAAAGATGAGGATACTCGTTAATCCCATTATTCTTAAAAACTGCTGTCCTAAGAGGTTTATAGTATTGATTTAGACTCTCCCAACAACCGGAGGATAATCTAGATACACTCCTCCTAAAATCTTTCTCATTAGCATATCTATCCTTAGCCAAAGGATACTTTTCAATAAGATAAATTGCCAAAAGGAGATCCTCTTCCTCAACAACCAGACATAATCTTAAAGCTTCAGGAATGCCATACATCTGTGTTTTAAGACTAACCGTTCCTGGGCAAGCATGCTCCAAATTGTTAGTTCCTTGAATTAAAGAGACGCTAGTACCCATGGACATAAAGCCGGGATATTGTGGAACTTCTTGATTCTTCGATTCCCAGTAATTGATCCATTCCTGTCTAGCTGCCATTTCTGCTACTGGACTTCGATCTTGGTTTCCAGAACAGACAAATATTCCATATTTTCTTTCTGTCATCTTAATGAGATTAATAAGAACACATCTATTTAGGGATTGTGGGCATATTATACTTATTATAGGCAAAATATTTAAATATAATACTCATTTTAGGTACAATAATGACAGAAGTAGGAATAAAATACACAAAAGAACATCCATTAGACACTAAAGACAAAAAGATTTTATCTGCTTTATATGAGAATGGGAGATATTCTATCGCCGAGATAGCTAAGAAAACCGGATTGAGAAGAGATAGTATCATTTATCGAATTAAGAAGATGCAAGAGAATCAATTAATTATGGGTTTCCAACCGGTGATTAATCCTCCTGCTTTAGGGTATCCAAATATAGCGATTATGCTTCTTAAGACCAAATCTTTATCAGAAGCACTTCAGACCCAATTTATTAAAAAAACAAAAAGCTTACCCCAAATTATTCATTTAGCCATAGTGTTAGGGAAATTTAATTATTATTTAGTTGCAGTGTATAAGGAACATCAACAACTTTACCAACTATTAGAACAAGTAAAATCTTTTGTTCCTGATCAGGTTTTGGATTATGAAATCCTTTCAGTGGTAGAAGAACCCAAATATGAGAGTTTTTTAGATTTAATTAATACTTATCAAAAAAAGTAAAGCATACCGCAATATTTAAAATACCCAACAGAATAACAGCTGACAATGATCGACATACTTTCCATGATCTTAGTGGTTGTAGGATTAACTCTCTTCGAAGTTATCAATAGTGTGGATAACGCAGTTATTAATGCCGAAGTTCTAGGAAAAGTCTCACAAAAAGCTAAGAGATGGTTCTTACGTTGGGGAATCCTTATTGCGGTATTTGTCATCAGAGGATTATTACCATTAGTAATTATCTGGGGAACGAATCCCAGTTTAGGTCTAGTTGGAGCATTTACTGCTACTTTTAGTTCAGACCCAGCAGTAGCAGAAGCGATGGATATGGCTGCCCCGATCCTATTAGCCGGAGCAGGAATCTTCTTGATTTTCTTGTTCTTCCACTGGTTATTTTTAGAACCAAAGATTTATGGATTACATCATGAAAAATTCTTCGAACGGCAAGGAGTATGGTTCTTCGCTTTAGTTTCTATTATTCTAGCAGTAGTTGTATGGTTTGGATTAAAACTAAACCCTTACATGGCCTTTGGGGCAGTGATTGGATCAACAGCCTTCTTCATAACTCATGGTTTCAAACAAAATGCAGAGAAGATGGAACATGAGATGCTGCACGGCAGTTCTATGAGTGACTGGAGCAAATTACTTTACTTAGAAGTAATCGACGCCACTTTCTCTATCGATGGAGTTTTAGGAGCTTTTGCGTTCACGTTATCTGTACCTTTAATCTTGATAGGTAATGGTATAGGGGCGATTGTAGTTAGACAGTTAACTATCGGCAATATCGAGAATGTCAAGAAGTATAAATTGCTTAAGAACGGAGCGATGTACTCCATCTTCATTTTGGGGTTAATTATGTTAAGTGACGCTTTTGGATTACATATTCCGGCTTGGCTCAGTCCGATTGCTACATTTATCATTATCGGATATTTCTTCTGGAGAAGCAAGAAAGAGTTGAAGAAAGAAAGTACTAAATCTATATGTAAGAATTAAATAGAATTATCCTTTTTAACAGAAGAGTAGGTTTCTAGATGTGATTTACAAATGAGCGAAAAGTTATTACAACAGAATATTGAAGAGGCAATCTTAGCTTTGGCTCCCAAGTTTGATATCCCCCCAGAGCTCTTAACAACTTTCCGTCAACCAACATACGAAGTTTGTGAAGTAATAACCGTTGATGGTAAAGAGACCAAGATTGTCGGCCAATACGATCGCGAAGACGTCCATTTTAGATTTCCAAGCCAATCTATTGACGATTTTCGTATCGTCGGACATGAAGTTGGCCATTATCTTCATCACGAATTAAATCCTAACTTGATGAGTCAATGCGCTAAGAAAGGTCAAAATAATAGAAACTTTTGGTGGGGAATTGAGTTAGCAGAGTTAGTTGCAAAATATGCCGGAATCATTTATTCAGTTTCTAAAGGAGTACCTTATAGAAAATATTTAGATCACAGTAACGGAGGACAAGGATTTGATGCGTTAAGGTCAGCGATAATACACGAAAGAGCGGATAAGAGATCAGAAAAAGCTTGGTACTTAAAAGATGAGACTCTTCTTTCTAGCTTAGCTAGGATGGATTTAGACGGAGGAGTGTGTGCCTTACCAAGAATATTTCCGGTCACCTTTTACGAAAGAAGCATTCTCCCTAAGATGGATCGCTTAAGGATTATTGGATCAAATTTTTATATGGGTTAAACACAGAATTAATATCCCTGTTGAATTCGCCACAACTTACGATACAACCCTTCCTTTAGATGCAACAACTGCTGATGAGTTCCAGATTCAACCACTTTTCCTTTATCTAACACCACTATTTGATCTGCATCCATAATGGTAGATAATCTATGCGCTATCATGATAGTGGTACGATTCTGCATCAATAATTCCAGATCTTTTTGAATCTCCTTCTCGGTTTCAGAATCTAAAGCGGAAGTGGCTTCATCCAACACTAAGATTCTCTTGTTCGCCAGTAAAGCACGAGCAATAGAAATCCTTTGTTTCTCTCCACCAGATAATTTAACTCCTCTTTCCCCGATCAAGGTTTTCTCTTTTTTAGGTAATCGGTTAATCAAAATATCTAAGCGAGCCATTCTTATCGCTTTCCACACTTCTTTATCAGAAGCTTGAGGATTAGCGTAAGCTACATTGAAATAAATAGAGTTGTTAAACAATAACGGTTCCTGTGGAACAATACTCATACTATCTCTTAAAGAATTCTGGGTTACTTTAGAGATATCCTGTCCATCGATAGATATGCTCCCCGATTCTAGATCAAACAAACGATAGAGTAATTTTATTATTGTAGTCTTACCGCTACCAGAAGGACCGACAATAGCTACTTTGGTATTCGGTCGAATACGCAAAGAGAAATGTTTAATAATATCTCTTTCATGTTGTGGACCTTTCCATTCTTTCGGATAAGAGAAACCAACTTGAGTAAACTCAATCTCTCCCTTCTCTACTTGGAGAGGAGGAGCATTATAAACATCTTTAACCTCATTATCTTCTTTGTAAATCTCAAATAAATCACTTACATCAATACTGCTCCTAATGAAGTTTCTATACCCATGCATCAAACTAAATAATTGTGGGATTAAAGTAAGTATGGCAGTATAAATCAAAGTAATATCTCCTAGCCCAATTCTTCCTGCTTTAAAACTGCCAAAGCTAAGATAGAAGATTGCCGTAAAACCTAACCCAAAGATTAACGCTTCTATACCATAATACCAAGCAAAATAACCCCAATATCTTTTACGCGCATCTTTAAGTTTATTAGAAAGACGACTAAAGTAATTATAAGTGATCTGTTCTTTAGCAAAATATTTGACCGTTTCAATGTTCATGAACACGTCGCTTAAGTTATGCTTAAGAAGGTCTTCACGATTATTAGCTTCTTCCTGGGGTACTTTTTGAAGTTTAGTGGCAACTACTCCAAAAGTGATAAACACCACACACATTACTCCTAAAGCAATGGAAGTAGACGCATCGAGATACAGGATAACCCCGATTGAAAGTATCAATCTAAATATCACTGGAATAAAATTGAACAAGACTGCATCAGTAAAGGATTCAACCTTACTTACCCCTCGGGTAAATTTAGATATCAATGACCCAGTACGTTTATTGACATGGAAACGGTAAGACAAGGTGATAATATGCCAGAATGAGCGTTTCTCAATATCATTCATTAAACCCCCTTCTAGAGTATTAACTCCTTTGAGCATAAAGAAACTAACTATCGCCCCGACAAATTTAATCCCAAAATAAATAATTAGAGCAAAAACAATAATTGAACCTAAAGTTGCCACTTCAATCTGGCCTTGAGAATATAAGGTGGCTTTATCTACCAGGTATTTGAATAAGAGAGTATCTGTAAAGTGAATCAATTCATTTAACAAAGATAGAAAAATCACCCAATAAAGCAAGAATTGGTATTTCTTAACAAAACTCCAGAATACTTTCAGCGTATACTTTAGATCCAAGTTATTACTAGAACGCTTTCGGTAGAGGCTCATAACTTCTGGAAACTAACAAAATTTATAAAACTTCTCTACTATAGTATACTTGTTACAATGATTACTTCCCAAGAGATGAGAAAACTGGAAGAATTAGCCTTAAGTAAAGATATCCCTGTTGCCGATTTAATGGAGAATGCTGGAAAAGCAGTAGCTAGGGAAGTACTTAAAAGATACGATATTCAAGGTAAAAGAGTAGTAGTATTCTGTGGAACGGGAAATAACGGAGGCGATGGATTAGTAGCAGCTAGACATTTCTACGAAAAAGGTTATCCCGTAGTGGTTCTTTTATTTGGACATAAAGACAACTTAAGCGATGAATCTCGAGAAAAGTACGATGCTCTCTGGCGCAAAGTTAACGTAGTAAGCATCTCAAGTTTAGAAGAATTAAATCAAATTAAGCTTCAGAAACATTTGAGTTATCTTTTAGTTGATGCTTTATTAGGTATTGGAATTAAAGGACCAGCTCGAGAGCCAGTTGCTTCAGCTATTGACCTGTTTAACTCCATTTCCGGGATTAAAGTAGCGGTAGATGTTCCTTCAGGAATTCATCCGGATACGGGAGAAGTGTTAGAAAAAGCTTGTGAAGCAGATTTAGTTGTAGCTTTACATGATGTTAAGCAAGGATGTGAGAAGTTTATGGAGAAGACAATTATTGTGGATATTGGGTTGCCGAGAAAGTAAATATACTTTCATCTCGCCAGAAACAACTGCACGTTCTCAACCTTTGGCAAAGATTCAAGTTCTTCTACCAATCGCTTAATCTCACTGCCTTTTCCAGATAAGATAAAAACGTTCAGGCAAGATTCTTCAGAAATGCATTGATGAATTCTGGTCTGAATCAAGTTACCATATTCATGTTCCACCTTATGCAAAATATTTCTGCTGTGTTCCGGCACGATGACAGAAAGAGTAGCATGAAACAGGTCGTTCTTCTCTAATAAACTATTTTTCTCTTTATCTGAGATAAAAGAACGGATGGCAGAACGGACTACTTCACTTCTTCCTGAATAACCTAATTTCTTCTGCAAGTAATCAATATCTTCTACAATCTTTTCGTTAAGAGATAAACTGATAATAGGCATGGCTTCCTCCGTTAATAATTGTTATTAACAAATAGAGGTAATACTTATTAAAGTTATTAAGCTTTTCTAAAAAAGTTAGTAAAGTATTTAAAGAAGAACAGTTTAAGTAAGAGTTATCATTCGAGGTTATTAAAATATGTATCAAGCCGTAATCTATACTCTTATTAGTGTCATCATTGTTTCAGCCATGTCCTTGATTGGAGCAGTATCCTTATTCTTCAAACAAGAAAAACTAGACAAAGTCCTATTACTATTAGTTAGTTTATCTGCCGGTTCTTTGTTGGGAGGAGCTTTTTTACATCTTCTTCCAGAGATAATCAAAGAAAAAGGATTTGGATTAATTACTTCATTGGGAATCATCGGAGGAATCTTATTATTCTTCTTAGTAGAGAAATTTGTGCACTGGAGACATTGCCATCATACCTCTAATGAAGGACACCCCCATCATCTAGCAGCCATGAATCTTATTGGTGACGGAGTCCACAACTTAATGGACGGGATAATTATTGCTACCAGTTATTTAGTAAGTATTCCTGCTGGAATCGCTACAACCATTGCAGTAGTGTTGCACGAGGTTCCTCAAGAGATTGGCGACTTTGGAGTATTGTTATATTCTGGATGGTCAAAATCAAAAGCGTTATTGATGAATTTATTGTCTGCTTTAGTTGCAGTAATTGGAGCAGTGATTGGTTTAGTGGTAGGTAATTATTCCCAACAATTCGTTTCTTGGATCATTCCATTCGCTATCGGCGGATTTATTTATATTGCTGGTTCTGACTTAATCCCTGAACTGCATCGAGAATGTCATACTAAAGAAACTTTCTGGCAGAAATCGATCTGGCCTTTCTTGTTTATGCTGCTAGGGATCGGATTGATGTTAGCTATGACTTTCTTAGAAGTAGTTTAATTATTCAAAACTTGCTATCCTTAATGCTTTCAAAGAAAAAGCAGTGGTAATGGCTTTACTTCCAAAATATCCTTGCTTGCTTCCGTAATGAAATAATGCATCAGCGGGCCAAGATCCATCCTGGTTTTGCAATCGTAGTAATCTTTGTTTTTCTAGCTTGTCTGGTATTCCCAAAGAATCAGCAACGGATATTCTCATTGCTAGATCTAAAGGATATTCTGTAGTCCCAATTCGTTCTTGAAGAGCAGTAGAAAGTTTATTTCTCATCTCTTCAGCTAATCCAGGAAATCGAGTTAGTCGATTTATGAAATACAGAAAAGAGTCAGGAGAAGGATAATAACGAGAACCATTTAGGTAATCCCCCGAGTCAAGATGATGTAAGAGCCATTTTTCTGTAGGAGTGACTTCCGAACCCCTACCCAATGAGTGAGCTAAATAAACCGCATTTGCTCCTACAACAGGATCTTTTTGATTGGTTCTGTCTCTTGAAAGCCATACTTGCACCAAACCATCTTGATCTTGATAACTTAAAATTGTGTCTAAAACCTGATTAGCTTTATGCTCGGATATACTTCCAGATTCTAGTAAAACAGAGTATCCTAACGCATTGGTATCAGTGTCAGGAGGGTATATTCTTCTATCCTCAAAGAAAGTAAACAAACCTCGCTGCCTTTGTTTCTCAATATATTGCAAAGATAATTTTGTTGTTTCGTTATCTACCTGTCCTTTTAAGAGAGTGTCTAAAATTACAATTGTTGAGAAGACCTCACGAGGAGAAAGTTGATAATCAACCATATCTCGAGACGGACTAACAGAGGATAAAAAGCAACCCTCTTGATGTTCTGATTCCAAGTATCTCCGTCCTTGTTCGATAGCTTTCTCTAGAGATAATTTCTGATCCCCCATGCAATATAAAGGAGGTTTGACACTTTATAAATATTATCGGGAAAAAAGAATAGTTACACTAATCTTTTCTCATTCCTACCCTTACATAAGGCAGATGCATTCTATGGGTATCTCCAACGATGTTTCCCACTACAAAACATTCCGGACTATTCACGCACTTGTGCTCCAAGGCCTTGTATAGGAAAAATCGATTCAACTCCGTTTCTCGATTTACAGGAAGACCATCCCGTCTTAAATCCTTAATTCTTGCTGCGGCAGAGAATATCTCATCACAATTAGCATAAGAGAGATTAACTTTGTGATCATCCTCCTCGGGATTAAAAACAATGCCCTTATAGTGTGAAAGCCGGAAAACTAGATTCTTCCAATAAAGACTTTGATAAATCGCATTTGAATAAGCGGGAACTTTCTCGGGTAGAAGATCCCACTCTCCAAAGCTATCGCGCAAACTTTCCACAATAAACTCTCGAAAGGGGGGAAGAGGATTATTATCATCTTCATCTGAAAGATCAAACTGTTGGATACTCCTTCCTTTGGACTGCAGAAATTTCTCCACATCACGAATTTCTTCATCCCTCATATAATCGCTAATCTGAGCAGGAATCCCTTTCAGAACTACCGCTTCAGGAGAGAGGATAGCCCCGTCAGTAACCGGAGCGAAAGAATTCGAAGAAAAATCATATTTCGCTTCCACCAATCCTTGTGGAGTGTAAAGCATTATTTTGGGGACATATTCCTTACTAATAACACCCTTGGATTCTTTCACCGGAAGAGTTGGAAGATAAACATGACTACTGTGTCCAATAAACCCCGCAGAGAACATTAATCCAGAAAAATCCCTCTCTCTTTTGCTTAAGTCTAAGGAATATTCTCCCCTGACTCCTTTCCAAGTATAATTATTATGTCCACCATCTACCAGAAACGGAGCTCCATCTAAGACAAAGTCTTGTAAATCTTTACTTTCTCCTTCTGCTACTTCACGTAATACTCTTTCGGAATCTTGAGCCATATCATCAGTTAAAAGAGGTGAAGTTAGTTCTCTCACAAAAGAAGCATGAATTAGATTATCTAAGAATGAGGGTTCAGAAGACACTGAATTAATAACCGTAGTGTCCTGTGCAAAAAATAGTTTAGTGTTTTCCATATTATTCCCCCCATTAAAATAAATTTATTACAACGTCAAATAATTCGCTGCCCATAACATCCCTTGATCACAGACATAAAAAGGAGTCTTGAACGGTTTAACTTCCATTGAGTCTCCTGAACCCACTACCGTCAATACTTCTGGATATCCTAAATACTTCTCAATCAGTTGACGATACTTAGCTTCATATTCATCAGCAGTAATCTTATCCACTTTCTGCATTAACTTGATGAACAAGGGCCCCATATGAGTCCACACTGTGTTAGATTCATAATTATGTAAGAAGTATTCTTGCATGATGAACTTAACTCCTTTTCTTTCTGCGGTATACTTTAAAGGCAATGGTTTATCCAATCCAGCAGTCTGAATCATGCCCATGGCCAACCTAAGCATATCTTCATCAGAGATTATGCCCAAGATAAATGGGAAAAGGTTAGCGTCTCCGGCAACGTATTCTTGCTGAGATAGATCGTCATAGAAATAATTTCCATTCCAGAAATGGATAGTAATAAGTTTAGGATAATTATATTCCTTGAAAGGATTAATCAATCCAGTCATCCCCTGAAGATCTTTAGCCAATAATGCAATCATGCAATTGTCATAACAAGAACTGCTTCTGACGGAAAAATCTTTCATGGAAGAAACATGCAAATTCTTTTTAACTAAACCTGTTTCGATGTTAATCACATCATCAAACAGTTTTTGAATTTCCTTGTTAAGAAAGTCACGATACGTTCCATAATAACATTTTGATAATTTTAAACTATGAATTAACCAAGGCAAAGAATCTACTGCAGTGGTGGGAAAATCAAACGGTTTCCCTTTAGCAGTAATTGTCGTAGTCACTTTATCTGCGTCCATGAAACGGTTAAGAGCATACTTAAGGGTTTGTTTTACTTCTGATTCATATCCTAATTTAAGTAAGGAAGCAGTGCACCACCCAAAATCTCTGCTCCAAAACTGAGCAAAATTACCAGTAGAAGTTTGGAAGTATTGCCCGTTCCAACAATCTTTAACGATTTTGCGACAGATTTGGTTAGCGTTACCTGCATATTCTGAAGGTTTAAAGCGGTTCTTAAAACCGGTCAAGAAAATTCTGCTGCCTTCAGATAGATATTCAGTGATTCGGGTCATAATTTATATTTATGAAGAGGGATTTAAATAGTTATTGATAATTTAGAACAATGGTCTTCTAATAGTTATATTTATATCTCCTTACTTCTTTCTCCTTATTATGAAACCCTTGGTGATAGCAATTTCCTTAATTTTTGTTTTCATTATTGGAAGTTTTGCGCTTACTTTTGTAAACCCGGTGGGAATGGCTACGAGGATAAGACCAACTTCAATTTCTCCTGCTTGTGTTGACTCTGATGCTTTAAATTTCCTACAAAAGGGATTCGTAAATCTAAACGGCACTATAAATGAAGATTATTGTCAAGGAAACAAACTAATTGAAGCAACTTGTAAAGGAATTATACCCAATTATGTTCAGAAGAATTGTGAAGAGCTGGGACCTTATGAGTGTAATAAAGGCAGATGCATCGAATCAAAGTATGTGGTTGCTGTAAGGAGTGATTCCAAATTCAATAGTGTTGCAGAATACTTTGCTCAGGGGAAGAAAGCAAAGTTAATAAAATACACCACCACCAATGATCTAATCAAATCATTAGTAAAAAGCCCACCCACTTATCTTGCGGTAGTAGCTTCCCCGGAAGAATTAACTCCTGATTTTCTATTCGATTTAGATCAAAAACTGAGAAGAGTTGATTCAGATGATTTTTTGGATGTTGCTTATGGAGTTATCACTTCTTTTAACGAAGCAGAAGCTTATGATTATGTGAATAAAATCCTAAATTACAAAGTTTCCTCATCGTCAGTTTATTATTTTAGGGATCCTTCTCCATCCATTTATTATCCATTTCCTTCGGAAGAAATTTCTCAAGAATTAGTCCAATATCAGTTAAAGGTTACTTATGGGTGTATTAATGTTGATACTCCTTTTAGTGTCGCATGTGCTCCAGAAGAAATCCATCACATGGATAAGATAGTAAACTTAAGTTCTACTCATCAGATACTCTGGTTTAATGTTCACGGGAACCCAGATACGCTTTACTTTGACGGAGAAGAAAAGATAGTAGGAAACGTAAGTGGAGCAATTGGATTAAAGTTTATCGGGCCAGGAGTGGAATGTTGGTGTGGAAATGGCCAGAATATTGGCACGTTTAATTCTCCAGATGGCAATAGTCCCACCGAAGCAGATCAGATATGTATCAATCTTACGGGAAGCGCTAATGGAATGACCTGTGTGGGTAAAGGGTTGTTGCAAGAAATCCCATTTAAAAGTAACGCTTCTTTAGTCTATGCTCAATCATGCATCACCGCCAGGATTAATGGGATCCCAACCAACCCTCTTCCTGAACTAGACCCTATCCTTTCCACTGGTAACAATGCCATAGTTGGACAAATAAATAATTCTTTGGTACTCTCTTTTCTGAAATCTGGCGCCCAGAGTTATATTGGCACAAATGTATTAGCCAACAGTGGATTTATGCCCTCCTTACAAATACTGAATTATGCCCTCTTGCAAGGGGAAAGCTTAGGCGAGACATTGATGAATTTCAAAAATGAAAATATTCTTCGCACTAAATTAGTTCCAGAAGAGGAAAAGTTTACTAAAGATCTTAGTCAAGTACAAACCAAAAGCTGGGTTTTATTTGGTGACCCACAACAAAAAATATCTTTACGCCATGAGAAAATAAATGATTGTGTTAAATCCATAATTAAGACCAGTGAAAATAAGTATAAGATAACTGTCTTCTTCAATTCTTCTTCACTTAATAACAACATGGAAGTAATCTCCAAGATAGAACCTTCAGGAGATTCTTTTGGCCAACTTAGTTATTCTGCCTGTTTAGTTAAAATACCAAAACAGAAGAATCAAACAGTTATGATTAATGGATTAACCATTCCAGAAGGATATTCTCCTTTAAACCAAAATAATTATCACTGGAATTTAGGAGAGGAGGAATACATCCTCTATCCACAAACCATTTCAAATCAAGACTACACATTTCAAGTAGAAATCAGCTAATCTTTTAAAGTACAAACCTTTCCAAAGATCATGTCCGTCAAATTCACCCTAGGCAAATGTAAAACCAGAGCTGCTTTCTCCGCTAAATTAACTCAGAAAGGTAAACTAGATCTAAATAAGATTAAAAAGAAATATGAAACCATTCTAGACACCCCTATTCTTTTAGTGATTAAGGTTAAAGGAATAGAGATAGTAGTCCATTCACACGGAGAATTGATGTTCAAAGAGTGTGAAGACACAGACGTTATGGAAAAAACTGCTGAAGAGATATACGAATTAGCACTTCAGAAGTAAAAAAGTCATTTCTAAGTAGTAATATTAATAAAGTAACCCTCTTTTTGAATAATTATGAATTATCACAAAACCTTAGCGATATTAGGATTATGTCTAGGTTTAAATGCTTGTTCAGTAGCTGGAAACAAAGAACCAGTAGTTCAACCTCCAAAAACACCTCAAACTTATTCCATTCCAGATGATACTCTTACAGTAAAGATCGATGGAGTACAAATTCAAGTAAAAGGATGTGCTTACCGTGGATGCAACATCAACGTTAATGGTCAAGTTTATTATGTGAAAGGAGAAGTTCCCCAGAATGTAAAGTGGAGTAATTTTGATTCACCTTCTTTAGAAAGAAAATTGATTGCTCCTGAAGAAGAAACTCTTCCAGAGACTATCTCGAGATTAAGTTATCATAGTTTCGCTAGAGGAGAGTATTTTGTGAATATGGAAGGACAGATTTGTGAGAAAAATGGAGCTTGTCAACCTCACAAAGATTTCCCAGAAGTAAAAGGAGTTATCGTTAGTTCTACTCCAAGATCATCTGAAGTACGTTTTGCAGTTTATTTTAGGAAAGGACCAGAATTCTTTGGAAAATATAATTGAATAAAAATGAGCGCCCCAGATCGGATTTGAACCGATGACCTGACGGTCGCTGTCGATTGTTAACAGCCGTCCGCATGTTGCAAATAAACGGTTAGTTTTATTTGTTCCAACCAGGCTAAGCAACTGGGGCACAATCAAATCAAGAGGCAATTTATTTATAAAGATTTCTTCTTTATTCGAAGGGAATGGAAATTTCACCCGGAATAGAGATTATCGGACTCTCCTTATGGTTCAGTAAGGAAAAGACCCTGATTGTAGGAGATTTCCATTTAGGATATGAAGAATATCTGCATCAAAAGGGGATTCTTTTGCCTAAGATGCAGGCTAAACAAATCCATCAGCAATTGCAAGAGATTCTTAAGAAAGTTAAACCAAAAATAGTTGTTATTAACGGTGATTTAAAACACGAATTTGGACGAGTATTAAGGCAGGAATGGAAAGAAGTCCTGATCTTAATAGATTTCTTGTTGAGGAATTGTCAAGAATTAGTTCTAATCAGAGGGAATCATGATATGATTCTCGGCCCCATTGCTGAGAAAAGATCGATTAAAGTGGTGCAAGAGTATCAAATTGGAAATACTTTGATTATTCATGGTGATAAATTAATCGAACCTACTTCTAAAGTTAAAAGGATAATTATCGGGCATGAACACCCAGCTCTTAGTTTGAAAGATCAAAGTAAAGTAGAGAGATTCAAATGTTTCTTGAAAGGAACCTGGAAGAAGAAAGAACTGATTGTGATGCCCAGTTTCAATCCTTTAGTCGAAGGAACGGATATCGTAAAAGAACAATTGCTAAGTCCCTTCTTGGATAAGATTGATGATTTTGAAGTATGGATTTCTCGTCAGGAGGAAGTGTTAAACTTTGGGAAGGTCAAACATTTCTTAGCAAGAAGTAGTTTTGTGTAGAGTTACAATACTTCCTTAAATTAAAGAAAGTTATCTCAGCATTCTTGAAATAATCGAATAGTTATTATCCAATTCTTTCTTACATAGGTCTAAGGTAACCGCCTTATACTTTTCTTCGACCTTGAAACGTAACAGTTTCAGAGTCTCTTCAAAACCCATTTCTTTACTAAAATTATAGAATGCTTTTCTAAATTTATCTGGCAGTAAGAATCTATACGCGTCAGCATTAGCGCATATTTCTGCTTCTAAAGAAGGATATCTCTTGCTTCCGTGATGTAATTTAATACAAGCCAAAACTTTTTCTCTTTTATCGATAGTTAATTTATCCAGAATCTGTTTTGACGCATGAATAGACATAGAAATGTGTTGGGACATTTTATTTTCAGTTATGGATTGACCAAGCTTTAGGTCCATAAGTCTAGAACCTAGTTTTACCACCAGAATATCTGCCTTCAACTTCTTGGCTAAGTTTAAAGCAATTTTATTAATGTCATCATAATCTTCTTTAGAAGGATTACCATACTTTTTAATCTCAATCAGATTGAGTCTATCCGCTTCTCGAACAAGTGAGTTCATTGAACTACAAATAGAATAATCTAATACTTAAACCTTTTTGTATCATCTCTTCCGAGTTCCGCTTATCAATCTCCGCGCGGAGCCACGTATATTTGGGATCCATTCTGTGATTCTATCCTTAAACAAAAGATTCTTTTATCTATCAATAAAAGTAAGATCCCTAACTTCATTTAGAGCCAGTTTAATCTCATCAGCTAGACTCTTTGTTCCATGAATAGTTCTAGCATAAATTTCTTCGGCACGATCACGAGAAGCATTCTGATTTAGGTACTTTCCCTCTTCTTTAATTGTACACACCCCATTCTTTTTGATACAATAAGTAAGAATGGCGGAATAACGAACTAATCGAAGCAAATCTTCTTGCTGCGCATCTTCCACTAAAACATCAATCAGTTGATCTAATCCCGAATCACGATGATAGGTTAATCCCCCACATACTCTCAAGAATTCTGGAACTTCCTCAATATAATTAAATCTTCCTTCTTCCAGTATTTTCGAAGCCATCCGAGTTAGAGTTAGGGTATTTTCTTTCCCAATTTTCCCAACTAAATCATTTCCGCGTTTCCACACCATCTCATCCCCAGGATCACTCATTACCCACAACTCTGGATCAATGAAATGATGTTTAACATGATTAAAAGGAGGAAGACCAATACACGAATGATAGAGAAAATTTTGAAATCCTTTCAAACCGACGGTGTATTTTGTTACAATTTGATTAGGAATTAATTTCTTTGCCGTTTGATTTAAGAGTTTATACAGCTCAAAAACACATTCCTCTCCTTCACTTTCTACATAATAGCGAACATTCTCCACTGAATCAGCAAGATGCCATGCTTGATCCTCAACATGTGGATTAATCAGAACTCCTGGAGCTTCAAAAGGAAGAAAATCATACACTTCAGATAATATTCTAGAAGATACCCCTAATCTTTCTAACTTTTTAAAAGAAGAACCCAAGAATCGAACTGCTCGATCAATCTGACCATCAAAATAGGACTTGTGGGTAGGATAAAGAAAGAAATAATTTCTATCTAAATGTTTCTTGGTTCCGGCAACATCTTTAAAATTATATTTTTTGGTGGTATGTTTCATTTTAATTTTATCCCCTAATATACCCCCACATTTACAATAATTACCACATAGTTATAAACATAATCTCCTCACGGGGGGGCGAAACTTTTATATACTCCAACCCCTTCAAATAAATATGCAAGAAATAAACCTAGAAGAGATTGGTTTGACTGAGGGAGAAAGTAAAGTTTACCTTTCCTTATTAAATATCGGAGCTTCCACTATCGGAAAGATCATCAAAGAAGCTCAAGTATCAAACTCTAAAATTTATGACATTTTAGACAGATTAAACAAGAAAGGATTAGTTGGCATTTCAATGATCAACAATGTTAGACATTTTGAAGCCAAGAATCCTTCCGTTATTAAAGAACTCATTTCCGAAAAAGAAGAGAGCATTACTAAGATCAAGAATGAAATTCCCAGATTACAAAAAATGTATGAATTCGCTGAAACAGTACAAGAAGCAGAGATCTTACAAGGAGTAAAGGGAATAAAGACCTTTACTGAAATGATTCTTTCTAAATTAGAGAAAGGAGATACTTTCTACATCTTAGGTGCTCCTAAAGAAGCCACAGAACTTTTGGGAGCTTACTTCCAAGAATGGCATGAACGAAGAGCCAAGAAAGGAATTAATTGTCAGATTCTCTTCAATGAAGAAGCCAAAGAAAGAGCCGTTTTAAGAGAAAAGACCCCTTTAACCAAAGTAAAGATTCTTCCTAAGAATGTCAATACTCCTGCCTTAATTGATATTGGAAAAGGTTACGTGGCTACGATCTTGTTTGGAGAGCGTCCTTTATGTATCGTTATCAAGAATAAGAAGATCTATCAAAGTTATTTAAGTTATTTCCAATTACTCTGGAAAGCTTCGGAGTAGATAGTTAGAATCCTTCAGATAATAAAATCAACTATAATCATACCAACACGAAAAGTATATAAATTTACCCGGATTAGTTCAAGTAATGAAAAAGAAAAGAGGAGTTCGCAAACATCAAGAAATTTCTAATAAAGCAGTAGTCTTAGTATTATTATTAGTAATTGCGGTTAGTTTAGTCAGTTTAGGAGTATATATTTCCACCACCCAGAAGAATATGACCATTAGCGGCGGTGCTATTATAACTGTTGATATGACTAAAGAACCGTTATTTGACTCACAACCACAACCTTTAGTAGAAAACAATTTAGAGGACAAAAATGGACCAACTTTCCAATAAGAATTTAATCTCTTTATTACTAGTAGCTTTAGTAGTTACAGTGATAGGAACATTGATCAGCGTAAATCAGCTTAGTGGAACCAACTTTGGAACATTCACTGGCGCAGCCGTAACCAATACTATTACGCCCACTGAAGATCAAGAACTTAGCTCCAATGTATTACATCAAAAAGCCCCAAATCAATTAGTGGTATTAGTAAAGAACGATTTCTTAGAACAACAAGATGTTCAAGTTATAGCTCAATTATTCTCGGGAGAAGAAATAATCATTTCAGTTGAAAGTGATACTCTTAGATTAGACCCCGGACGTACTGATCAATTAGAATTAAAGTTAGATTTAAGAGAAGCAGAATTGGGAGAATACACCTTAAAACTATACACCTACTATAATCAGGTAGAATTACAACAAAAAGAGATGAAAGTATACTTAATTAAATAATTAAGTTTTAATTCTGGCTTTTTTATTATATTCTTTCTGTTTATTCTGATGATATTCACAGAATACTATTCCCGGCAAGGACTTATTTTTACAACGAACACAAATTTCAGATTTGCGTCTTTCGGTGTAACTTCCTCGACGTTCCTGATTTAACCGTTCTTTATTTAAGTGATAAAATTTCACAAAACGATTAGAATACTCAGAATCTTTTGAGGAAGCAGATTTAGCTTCTTCTTTCTTAGTTTCCTCTTCTCGCTTAAATTTCTTTAACCATTCTTTAATTTTCATCTTCATTCACCTTTGTTATTTTTGACATATTGGACAATAGGAAGTTCCTCTGCCTCCCAAGACTACTTTCTTAAGAGGATGTTTCTTGGGACAAACAGAACGACCATACACAGCAAGATAGTTCTGGTGCCCACCTTCACCTTCCAGATTAATGTAATTATCTACTGAAGCTCCTCCGTGAACGATTCCCTCGTTAAGAACGTAACGGATCTTCTCATACAACAATTTACTTTCTGAATTAGACAAACTTCCAGCTTTACGATAAGGATTTATTCCAGCATAATATAACGCTTCTTGAGCATAAATATTCCCTATCCCCGAGATAAATCCTTGATCCATTAAAGTTACTTTAAGATTAGCCTTAGGTTTAGTTTGTAACAAGTGTTGAAATTTAGTTAAGGTAAACTCTGCGCTTAACGGTTCTGGACCGAGTTTAGATAAAACTTTATCCAACTCTTCTTTAGTTAACAGGTCCATTCTCCCAAACTTACGCATATTATTATGACTTAAGATTGAACCATCTTTAAAGTTAAATTGAGCCACTTGGTGAGGAAGGTAGAACCTTTTTTTACTCTCTATCTCAGTGGAAGTTATAAAAAAGAATTGGCCAGTCATCCCCAAGTGAGTAAGAATATATTTTCCGGAATCCAAGACAAAAACTAAGTATTTAGCCCGGCGATAGATGTCTTTAAACTGGAAAGGAGCAGCATTTTTTAATTTAGAATCGACAATTTTATCTTTAACTTCTACCAAAGTAACAGTATTTCCGATAATCTTCTGTTTCAACTGATTAACAATAGTTTCTACTTCGGGAAGTTCAGGCATAACGTTAAATGAAATAAGTAAGGTTTTAAAGCTTTTTGGTATGGAAAGAGAACATAATACTTTATAAACAATAGAAAAGTATAAAAACAAGATTTAAATAAACAGAGATATTACTGTATAAAATTACTGTAAAAAAATAGGTTAAAGAGGTGTAGAATATATGGCAGATCCTGAATTTAGGAAAGGAGATACGCGTTTCTATGTAATTACCGCAGCAGTTGTAATTGTACTGTTGGCAGGGTTATTTTTCTGGTTTTTCGGAAAAGGAGCATGGGTAACAGGAGCAAGTACTTATGATGAAAGCACGTTAGCAGTTTCCGACAGTAGTGCTCCGTTTGTTAGTACCGAAAGCTCATCCGTAAGTAACAGCTTGAGCTCAGATGATGGTTCCACTCGAGTAGTTTCGGGGATGAAAGCAAAATTATCTTTAGATGTAATTCCCACCATCAAAAGAGAAACAAAAGCGGATGATATGGACATTAAGTTCAGTAACTTAAATACCCAAATTAAAGTTAATAAAGAATCTTTACAATTGGATTCCATCCAAGAAGTTGACTTAAAGATCCATGGTTTTGTTGGAGAGATGTTACTTAATGGTAAAACTTTATCTTTAAACGGACAAGTCTCTCGATTACAAGTTAATGGAGTAGTACTAAGCTCAGCAGGGATGCAAATAGCTTTTGACGGATTAGATTATCAGACCTTTAGTGCCGACGCAATTGATTTAGAACAACTAAACATTGTTAGTGCTAACGGAAAGATGGACTTATTGAACGGAAAGATTGATTATACCTTAGAGAGTAAAGATAAAGTTACCTTTAATACAGTATTTGGAAATTTTGTAGCTAATAAGGATAATGGAGAGAACTTTAATGCAGAGTTAGTCTTTCAGAATGCCGCTACTGCTGGTGCAGTAAACGCAGTATTCCAGTAATTTTGATTCTTTTATTTTTTTTAATTCTCTTTTTCTTAGAACCTTAAAAAGGCAAATCAAAAGTTCTACCCAAGAATAAACTTCCTTCTAGGCCACTATTGTCATGTTTGAAAGTGTTTCTCTTATCTTCAGTAACCGCGAAAGGAGTAGGAGCATTCTTAACTAGATGTTCATCAATCCTGAAACTGGGAAAGACGTTATAAGCATAACCACCTTTCAAAGCAAGAACCCAACGAGCATACTCCAATTCTACTCCTATCGATGCAGCTAAGTTATATCCCCAACCTTTACAAGTAGCATCAGTGCGAGAATCGCGATTGATGTTTAATGAACCGAGAGCTTCATAACCAATCTCATCAAAAATAGTTGGATCATTCACGTGAAATGAAAATACTGAACTAGTCTGAAGATATGAGAATCCAACTTTTGCACCGATTGTTGGACGAACTTGAAAAGTATTTCCAAAAGTGTGCGGGGAATACTTTACTCCGAGATTAAAAGAACTCCAGAAATCGAGATGCTGCTTCCATACTGTAGGAGTATCTCCAAAATCAAAAGCACTTAACTTAGCATAAAAAGTTTTCTTATCTTCTGTTCCACCAAAAATAGCAGAAGTAGAAAAATCAAAATCAACACTAAAACTGATCTTATCACGGGGTAAAATATGCCATTGAGTTGGAGTTATATCTGCCCCAACAGTAAAATAAGGTAATTGTCTTCCAAGCTGCATGAAATTTTTCATTCCAGGCATAGACCCTTCAAATTCTTGACGAGTCTTATCCACATAAGCGTCTATTTCTGGACTCTTAACTAAAGCACGATAATTGAATCCCAAATGGGGAGTGATGGATACTTGGGGAAGTTGTTCCAATCTCTGCTCTACCACATAAGGAATAGACTCAGATTCTAACTTCTGCTCTACAGCAGAAGAAGTAGTGGGTTCAGCAAAAGCAGTTCTTTCCAATAGGGGAGAAGTTGCTCCAGCAGCTAAAAAAGCGATAAGGGTTTTGATAACGTTAGTTCTCATGAGTAGCAACAAACTAGGAGAGATTTAAAAACTAATTTGTGCTGTAAACTAGATATTGCAACATATATATCTCAGAAGAGTAGTGTTTATAAATTATTACTCAAAGGGAGTTAAAATGGTAAATGGTCCTATTCAAGCGGATTTAGAGACCATTCTACAACGTTTTGAGGCAAATAAAGAAATATTTCGTTTGCCAGAAACGATATCTTTTGAACATCCGGACATTACCGTAAAGTACCTGATTTCTATGTTGGGAATTGCTGAAGAAGAGAAAAGAAAGGGATTGGTCGATTCCTTTTGCGATAGACTTCATGCTGACAAAGAGCAGATGCATCGTTTGCTTGCGGACCAGAATCGTTATGCCGATTATCTCTTGTATACAGCCTTCTCATGCCACCTACAACAACAATTGGAAGTAGATACGGATAAGTTCTTCAAAGAAGTTTCAGACCGAACTTTTCTAGATTATAGTGATAAGCAAATTGCTATTGCACGAGTAGCAGTAACTCTTCCCTTTGTACTTAAGAATATGGCCAAACAATTTCCCAATTGGTCTAAAGTAAACCGGATTGTTACCAGAACAGCTTACGCAACATATGAATTTGATGACCAAGGGAAATTCAGAGTTAAGAGAAATAAAGAATGGCGAAGTTTAAACCTTGCAGAATTAGATGATGTAACTATAACCCGTTCCACTTTACCCATTTACCGTGAAAGACTAAAAGCAGTGCTAGGAGAAGAAGGAGAATTAGCAGTATTGAAGAGAGATTGCGACCAAACAGTATATTCATTCAAGAGTACTTTTCAAGGATTATTCAGACAAGAAGACTTGGAAGTAAACCGAGTTCTAAGTGAAGGAGATGGAGAAGAATATAGTGAATATTTGATGCATCCTTCTGCACCTTATCAATCTCTTATTCAAAAAGGACTAACCGCAATAGGGAGAGGATTAATCTCAATAATCCCGGTAGCTGGATCTTTATACTGGAGAAGCAGGTACAAACTTTTAGAGGACGAAGCTTCTCAAAGAAAAAGAATTATTGCCGATCAAGGATCAGAACTACGAGAGTTATTAGCGCAATTACAAAGAAAACAATTAACCTTTTTAGATTTCATGAAAAGAGTAGCTGGAAATAATGCTATTGGCCCTTCACACCAGATGCGTGGAGTAATGACCAGGATTTATAATCAAACAGAACGTTTAGTCCTAGAAGAACTTTCAACCGAAATCGCAGATAGATATAAAACCTTAGAATGGAGTATGGAAAGAAGAGCAGAATTAACAGGTTTATGTTCTACTTTTGGACTAGAAGAGTCTAATTTATCTCACCAAGAGAAGATTTATGCTACTTTAAAAGAGAGATTGGATGTAGGCGAGATACCCCTAGCAACAGTTTCTGAAGACGCTGATCCTTTCGCTATCGACTTAGGAGATGTGCTTACTCCTACTGAAAATCCCAAAGTGTACTTCCGACAAGCTTATGCACAGTTCTTAGATAGAAAGTCCAGTCTAGAATCATTCTGGGATAAGTTTGACCCTTTTAGAAGAATAGAAACTTTAGAAGCAGTAGCTCAAGGAAAAGATCTTATGAATAGACGTTTAGCAGAGAAAGTAGACCTATTTGAAAGTGTTAGATTATCTAAAGCATTACAAGAAGCAACAGAAGCAGTACGTAAAAAAGGCAGTTTAGAAGTTATTCCAGAGATAGTATACGACCCAGAATTTAAAGTTGATCATGATACCATTGTATACTGGCTAGCCGACCTGTTAACTAACTCTTTAGAACATGGACGCGCTTTACAAGCAAAGGTAGTGTGCTACAAACCATCAGAAAGACCAGAAGAGGAATTACCTTTCTTCAAAAATTTCAAGTTTGCAGATTATCCGGTTTTGTACCTGAGAATCGAGGATAATGGTAATAGCGTTCCCTTAGATATAGCAGAAAGACTTAATAGATACTTCTTAGGAGATACCGAAGAAGAGGGCAGATTATCCAGTAGAAGGGAAGGAGGGGGCATCGGTTCAAGAAAAGCAAGAGAATTGCTGACAGTATTAGATGGTCGAGTGCATTATGAACCCATTCCCGGAAAAGGTACAAATGTTCACATTTATTTGGGAAGATTAGAGTTATAATGCCTTTAATAAATTAGGATCTTAATAAGAAGTAAATTTCTTATTTTAGAAGAAAGAACACCTAAAAGAAACAAGAATAAATTAAGAGGGTCTTACTCGACCCAGATCTCGTTGAAGATCTCTTCTTTTCATCGCTTCAACTAAAGGAAGAGCGTCATACCTTACCCAAGGATTAGCTTGATAAGTCCTTATCACAGCCATATTCCTTTTCTCAGCATCGCTCCAAGCATCTTCTGGTTTAGTATCCATTTGTCTTAAATAAGAGCTCATAGCTCCTTCTCGTTCAGCTCTAACCCCATTCATATAATTTCTACATCTTTCTGGATCTTCAGGTAAACGAGATACAAACTCAACCAAATCTCCCAGATTAACTTTACTTTTAGTTCCCACCACTAAAGTCATCCGAGAATATTTTTTTTCAAGGTTAAGAACATGTTCAGCTTGCATTAACTGATCAGGCATACCAGTATATTCAATTGCGATTCCTCCGCCGTTTAAAAACTGACGAAATACAGCGGTTCTAGGACTATCCAGAAATAAAGAATCAGTAGGCATTCTTTCTCCGGGTCTTCCTCCTTCATCTGTGCTAGCGTTTCCGCCCATATTTAAATCTAAGAAGAAAGTTCCGAAAGGGATATGAGGAGAATACTTAGTTACATTAGCAAGAACTTCTAACGCGGCTATTGGACTATGAACAGTTACTAATCCCACTCCGTGATGAGAGATAAGTTTCTCTCTTTGGAGTAACTCTCTGTTATCTGCGGTTTGATATTCAGTAAGAAAACGAGACAAAAGAGCTTCACCCATATCCCTACGTAAAGCAGGATCATCCTCTACGGCCATTACAATTCGCATTAAATCGTGGTAAGCAAGCAAGTCAGGAGAGATGTTTTCGCCAGTTACCGTACTAACCACAGTAGTGGTCTTTGCTCCAGGAGTAGCACTCAAATCCAATTCGACTCTTCCATCTTTACTGCCCATTTTGAATTACCTCGCGTTATTTCACTACTAAATAATAGCTAAGTATTAAACAATAGTTTAAAAGCATTTATATCTTCCAGTATATAGATTAGAGAAAAAGCTTAATAAAGCCCAGAATTCTACTGAAAGATAAAAGAGGTAAATCATGTTAAGAACCTTAACCAGGCTTGCACCATATTCCAGTATAGAATCATTTGAACATTTTGTGTTAGGGAACTATCAACGTACTAAAAAGTTCTTGAATATGGTTAATCCCGATTTATTAGAAGAGATATCTAAAAAGAAAGCCTTGTTTATGTTTAGGTTAGCAGCGAAAGAGACTCCTGCCTATCAAAAATTTTTAAAACTTAATAAGTTTGACCCTAAGAGAGTAAGATCAATTAATGAATTCAACCAGATTCTTCCCCAAACAGATAAAGCTAATTACATCAAGAAATACAGTTTTGAACAACGTTGCCGAGAAGGACACTTGCCTTACCAAGGGAACATTGATGAAAGCGGTGGAACTTCAGGAAAAGCTACTAACTGGATTCATGATGTTGGAGAAGAAGAATTATTAGCTAAAGCCATTTCTTTCGAGTATAATTATGTCTTTGAGGGAGATAAAAAGAATTTTATTGTCATCAGCGCTTGGTCTACCGGACCTTGGGCTACGGGAATTAAGTTTTGTGAGTTAATGGAAAGAGTAGCTTTAGTAAAAAATACCGATACAAATCCAAAAGAAGTTATGGAAACTTTACAGATGTTCGGAAAAAATAAGAATTACATGATCGGTGGTTATCCTCCTTTTATTAAAAACATGCTTGATGATAATAAGGACAAGATTAATTGGAAGGATTACAATATAGATCTGGTTACGGGAGGAGAAGGTGTTCCCATTGAATGGGTATATTACGTTAAGAAACTGCTAAAACACGGTTCTAAGATCGTTTCTTCATATGGATGTTCAGATATCGATATTGGTATTGGCTTTGAAACGCCTCTAGCTTTTTTCTTTCGTGAGTTAACTAATGAGAACGAAAAACTTCGTGCAGAATTGTTTGGAAAAGATGATCTGCCCATGATCTTTCAGTATAATCCTACTGTTCATTATATCCGTGAAGTCCCTAACCAAGAAGGAAAAACGGAGATTGAAATAACTTTATTAGACAGAAAAGCAGCGTTAACTAAAATAAAATACAATCTTCACGATGAAGGGAAAAGATATTCTTATCATGACCTGATTAAAAAAATAGAAACTTATCATCCAGGATGGTGCCAAGAGTATGAGAAACGAGGAGGTAAACTTAAAGAGATCCTGCACCTTCCTTTCTTGTGTATTTTCGGAAGAAGTGATGGAACACTCAGTTTTGATGGAGCAAATGTTTTCCCCGACCAGATTGAAGCAGGAATCTTGAAAGATAAGAAGTTATCTAGCATTACACACCGATTTAAGATGGAAAAGAAGTATGATAAACATCATACGATGCAGTTCCATATCCATATTGAGATGAAACCGGGATGTATTCCACAAGATAAACTTAAATCGGCTTATCTTAAAAGTATACTTGGAGAGCTACTAAAGTTAAATCCTGATTTTAGGGAATCTTATTCTAAGAATAAAACCGTCCAGCCATGGATTAATCTGTATAAGTTTGATCATCCTTTATTCAAACAAGATGACTTAAAATCAAAGAACATTTATTTCACAAAGAAGAAGCCTCAAATAAAGAATAAATCATAGAAGTTCTGAATAAGGAAGTTATGGATCATTTGAGATACCTCTTCCGCTTTCTCTATGATTACAAAATGATGATTATCCTTAATCATCTTTAGTTCTGAATTGTTAATCAACCTTTTCATTACCAGAGAGAATTTGGGAGGAACAACCGGATCTTTATCCCCAGCAATGATCAGGACCGGGATTTTCAACTTATGCAAAGTATCTTGAATACGAGCCTTATTATGAAAAACATATTGTTCTAAGTTATCTAAGGCCTTAACCATCGTCCGGATAGGAGTCAGATGGATTAAGTGAGATATTAAATTCAATTGGTTATTTATTCCTTCTACAGATAAATCAATATCTTTTAAATGGAAGAAGTGTTCACGTTGAGTTAATTTATGTTCAGAAACAAATCTGAGGAAATGATTCAGATAAGGTTTAAGGTTAAGTAAACGATCTTTTGTAAAAGGATATAAACTAGCGGTTTCTATCATAATCATAGAAGAAGGTAACTGTTTAGGATAGTTAATACAATAATTTATAGCTACCCCTCCACCTAAACTATGTCCGATTAACACAAATTTCTGGATCTTCTCTCTCTTTATGATCTGATGAACATCATGAGAGAAGTGGTCTAACTTGTATTTTTGAATATCCTCGGGAGCATCAGAACAACCATGACCACGAAGATCTATAGCTAAGGTCCCGTATCCTTTTTTATGCAGGAAATTAATCTCTTTTTTCCAGACAGTCCAATTTCCTCCTACTCCGTGCAAGAAAACTAAACATAAAGGAAGATTGCCTTTATTGTAATTATAATAAATTTTAGTCTTATCAAAAGATGCTAACCTCTTTTCCATGAATAAGAGTATTACTTAGTAAGTATATAAAGATTGCTTTGGGTAGGATTAGGTAGAGAAAGTCGAGCAAACTAAAAAAATTAAATATTTAAGAATTGTTTACTCAAAGATTGGCATTTCTTTAACGCTTCTAATTGCATAATCTGATCATGCAAAGTTTTAGCTTGAAACGCAGCAGTTTTAGTCTTTTCTACTTCTTTCTCAAGCAAAGAGATGTTCTGATTCAAGAATTGATGTAAATGATCTGAACTCTCTAGATTATGGGCCTTGATAAGTTCAATCAGAGTTATAAAAGAAGGGTCAGTATGAAACCTAACCGGAACCTCTCGAAATACCTTTTCTTTAAGGGGTTTAGACACGTTAGAAGAGAGATAACTGCACTTATAAAAGTTGGGGATATGTAGAATATATCTAACTCAATACCATCCTTTCTGGATAAATTCGGGCTTCTTGAGTTCTCTTCTCATACCAGCGTACTTATCCTCTAAAGAGAATTTTGGAGGGCGAGGTATTTCAGTGAGAGTGTGGCAAGAAGGACAACTCTCATTAAGAGTATATCTATCACAATTCTTGCAGTGATGAAGATGTTCAGCCATCTTACTCGCTCTTTTCGCGTTGTAAAGTAAATTCAGAAACTTTATCTTTAAACTTCTCTAAGATATCTTCAATTTTTACTAGATTTTTTTCTGCCGGCTTATATTCGACATCTTCTATCACAAATTTATACTTTCCTCCACCCAAATAAGTAATAGAAATACTAGAAGAGATATTTTTAATAGCGATTAAAGTAGATTTTATCTTTTCTACCCCTTCTGAAGCATAACTTTTAAGAGTGATATCTCCATTAATATAAATCTTGGGAGCTTTAAATTTATCCACAATGACAGAGGTAAGTTCTTTAGCAAAATCCTTCTCTACGCCCATCTTTTCTAGATTAGCATTACCTGAAGCAACATCACGAAAGCATAAATACATATGAGAATATTCTACAAACATCTTCTTGCTTACTTGATTATAAGTTTCTTGAAGCGGTTTTTTAGTTTTTTCACACACTCCCTTAAACAAGGTTTCTGCTTTCAATTCTTGTTTAATCTCTTCTAACTTATCCATTCTTTGAGTAGAATTTACTCTACGTAAAGAAAGATCAATATTGCCAGTAGAAGAATCAACCCGGATAACTTTACATACAATCTGACGATCTAGATCAACATAATCTCTTAAATTTCTAATTCTTCCCGGAGCAACTTCAGAGATGTAAACTACCCCTACCTTTCCGGGATATTCTTGTAAATCTACAAAAACAGAGTTAGGATAGAGTTTAGTTACTTTACATAAGACTATTTCTTCTACTTCCGGAGTACTGGTACGTGAGTATAACATATTGAACTTATATACAAGTAGCGTATTTATAAATGTTTGCGAGAAGGTTTAACAAGAAAAAATAAGAAAAATCCTATCCCAGAATCTCTAATACTCGAGCAGAAATTCTAGACTTTCCACCAGTAGGATAAGCTAACTCTTTGTTACATACTAAACAATGAACTACTTCGCTAGCATTACCGAAGATGATCTGTTCATTTTTACACTTAGAACATCTTACTTTGATGAACTTACTTTTAGCCGGTTGATTGATCATTTTAGACAAACTCCACTTTCTTTAGACGAAGACCATGAGATTGGCAAGAAGCCTTTTTACATACCACACAAGTAAAACGGAAATCGGTCTTCTTAGTACTTTTTGCTCCTGATCTCTTGAATTTAGTAACAGCAGGTTTAGAATAACGGCCAAGGTTACCACAACCACGAGCTTGACCACGTAATCTAGCTCTGACTTTAGAACCACGACTTAAAGAACTAGCGTTCTTTCTCTTATTAGCAGCAATCTTATGTTCAGTATGTTTCTTACAATGTTTACAATATCTTTTTATGGATTTAGGAACTTTCATAGTTAATCACATCTTAAGTTTTATCTCTTGTTAAATCGGTGTTTTATTTATAAAGCTTTTTGTTCTGGGAGAGGATTATGCTGTAACAAGAAAAATGAAAAAGCATTTTTCGACTGTAAATAAAGATTGAGACACATAATTTACAGGATAGAAATTATTAAATACTATTCATCAAGAAACGAGAATATGAGAATAATTCGCGAAGTTGATTTTGGGGCAGGGTCAGTAGAATATTTAGCAAAAAAACTGGATCAATATCATGCTGCCATCACTTATTCTACAGGAGAAGAAGTGTTAATGGGAGCGGAAATACGAGCTTATAATCCCGGACAAAGGGTTTTAGAGAATAATCTTCGTGCCCTGACCGAACATTTTACAACCAATATTCTCCCCATCTTAGACCGAAATGGAGTAACTTTAAGAAGACCAGACGTAAATCACAGCACCCATTATCGCGCCATTACTAAAACTTCTCGAGCGGGAGACCATAGTGATTTCTATGTGGTACGTTCAGAACTAGAATGGGACTTTAGTGATGCGAGTCTATTCCGTACCTTGTTCAATTTTGATGAAAGAGGATTTTCTTTACTTCTTGACCAAGAAGGAAACGCCAGAGGTCGTTATAGAGTTGAAGACAAGAAAGGTAATCTTATCATTGATTTACAGGAGTTTTATTCACAACAAGCTTAACTTACCAGTAATCTTATCAATTTTTTCTTCTTCGTCTGGACCGATAGCTCCGCAAGTTCTCGTACCTGGTGCAACTACGGTTCTACCGGCATCAGTGATTAAAGAAACAGCTAAACCTTCATCTTTAGCCCACTGGAAATATTTCAGCAGTTCTTTCTCATCTTTAACTTTAAGCACGATCTTAGCCATCCCATTTTCGTGCCATTCTTTTACTAATTTCTTATCAGAATGAAAAACTGCTTCTACTGCGGCATGAGCAACCTGAGCCGCTAGTTTTCCTTTAGGTAACTTTAAGTCTTGCCTTACTAAGATAACTTGCTTTAATTCGGACATAGAAGAGAAGAAAATAATTGAGTTAATAAATCTTACCGATACACTTCTGGTTTAAGAATACCCACATAAGGAAGGTTTCTAAGATATTCTTGATAATCCATTCCATACCCAACTACAAAATGATCATCAATAGTAAACCCAGTATAATCAGCATGAAACAATTCTTTTCCAGGAGCTCTTCTAGAAGGTTTGTCCAACAAAACGCACAATCTTATGGATTTAGGGTTTCTTGGTTTTAAAATCTCGTTTATTAGATGACTCAAAGTTCTTCCGGAATCAACGATATCTTCCACCACTAAAATATCTTCTCCTGAAACGTCCATTTTTAAGTCAAGAATAGTTTTAACACTCCCTGAAGAAACAGTTCCCTTACCATAACTTTCTAAGATAATGGAATCCTGTACTCTGGGGATATTAGGATCAATCAAACGATTGAGATCATTAAATAACGGTCCAGCTCCTTTAAGGATAGGCAACATGAAGATTCTTCGAGCAGAAGCATAATCACGAGAAATTTCTGCTGCGAGTTCTGTTACTCTCGCTTGAATTTGTTCCGGAGAATATAACACTCGTTCCACGTCTTTTTCCGAGTATGTTCTGTAGGTAGACATAGTTATTACAAAGAAGAAGCCATATTTAAGGATTTATATTCAAGAGGGAAGTATTTATCTTAAGAAATAAGATTTAATCACCAAATTATCCAGATAAACAAAATCTCTAATGGCAGGATTGACATTAAATTGTTCAATTACTTTATCAGCAGCTTCTTGTTTAATGCCAAAATAAACCCTTAGAATAGGATGAGTAAAACTTTCTATATCAGTAAGTCGGTTAAAATTATCCCCTTCTTTAGGACAAACAGCATATTTTCTTTGCCGATTAACTTCATAAATCAACAGAGCCAGATCTCCTCGACATTCATCTTTGATTTGTCCGCCTACGAATATGGGAAAGGTTCTGGCCATGGTATTAATAAAGACTTAAAGAGTTATTTTTATAACTTTAGATTATTAAGAAGATAGAAAAATAAATTTACTTCAGGAATCTTGGATCCAATAACATTCTGTCCCATTCTCGAGAAGCAAGCTCATCCATAGTAGTTAGATCTCCCAATCTTCCCATTACAGATTCAGCAGCAAAATGATTAATTCCCACGTAAACTCTTTGTATGGGCCAATTAACTGTTGCTACGCCGGTTAAATGGATGATCTCTTCATCAAAAGCATCATAAAGAAATGAACCAAACTTTTTTTCTTCAGGAAGTTTGTTAATCACTAAAGTTAAACTTCCCCTATTTTCTTCTTTTATTTGTCCACCATAAAAAGGCTTAAATTGCATATGAGGAAGAGTCGTAGAAGATAATAAGTCATCGTCCAAGTCCCTTAAACGAGCATGATCTTCTAATACAGCAATATTGGCAGCTATTTCTCTGGCTTTAGCGTTATTAACCCCAATGTAAATTCTTTCATACGAATAAGCGCTAGGTTCACCATTAGTCAAATCTAGAAAACGTTGATAATCTAGAGTTAAAATTCTTGCTCCAAAATGTTTCAGTCTATCCTCAACCCCTTCAATTACAAGAATATTCCTTCCACGACATGATTGTCTAATCTGTCCACCATAATATGCTTCGGTCATTTTTATTCACCCTTAACATCAAATTGAGGAGGGACTATCTTTGGTAATTGGGCCCTCTTTACGTTTAAAACTTCTTCTTTTATTAGTCCTGCGGCATAGCTAGCTCCTTCAAATAATGCTTCTGAATGATCATAAGATCTTTTTTCAGCCTCATAACATATTTCACTCATATCATTTCCGGAAACACAAACAGAATTACAACAGGTTCCACCATCATAGAACCCATACTTCACAACAGAACCATCATCTTCAGTGGTGATTAGAACATCCCCGACAAACCCTCTAGGGATATACTCAACATTTAGCGAAGAGATTCTTCCTTTAAAATAATCTGGACTTTTAGTGTAATCTGGCTCAATACCTTTACTACATCCAACTGCTAAAGAACCAACTAAAGATAATACCAAAGCGCAAATTGTTTTTTTCATTGTTTATTACCTCATTAACTCCTTTGCTTTTCTTTCTTCCTGTTTACGCAAAGTTTCGTGATAATCAGCAATTCTATGCAAGTAATGTCTCACCTGACAATTTGCTTCATCAAATACAGTACTTAAGTCAGTATCATAAGCGGAATCATAAACCTTTAATGGATCGGGAAGAGTATTATGCTTAGGAAGATCGCCGGTAGTAAAAAGGGCGTCTTCATCATCTTTACTGAATTTGGGGAAGGGGTGATGAGACTGACAATCTAACTCGGAGAAACTCTCAGAAACACGTGGAGTGGTTTTATAGATAGCCATACATTTTACTTTACCACAATCACCAACATTCTCTTCGGTACTTCCTGCAGTTGGAGCAACAACATCGTAAACAACAGTTTTTCCACTCTTCTTGCTAACAATCAAGCGATAAGAGGATAGAGTGGGACCATTGTGTTGGAATAGAATCCTTTCTCCTTTAAGATCAGTAAAAGTGTCATCACGATAATCATCAAAATTTGGACTACAAACATAAGTATCTGCACATTTTGGAGGTTGAGCTGACGACTCTTTCTCTTCCGCAAGAACTGCTGAACTTAATCCCAAAGCCAAGACCAAAGCGCAAATAGTTTTTTTCATGTTGTAACAACCACCAAAAACATAACTAATATAAAAAGATAAACAAAAAAAACTTACTTCCAACTCTGCTCAAATAAGCCGTTGAAGTAATTGACGAACAAAGGAGCTTCTACCCATACAGCACAATCGTAACTCTTATGTACTTTCTGGTCATCAGTTAAGAATAACATCAATTGAGTATTGTCCACAACCATAAAGCGAGCATCGTTCTTTTCCTTACCGGGTTTAATGGTAGCGAATTTAGCAATTTCTTTTACTATCTCCTTATTAGCGGTGTTAGGGACAGAAATCTTAATCTCGACCCCAGCCTTAGCAGCTTTCTTAAGTGCAGGACCAAGAGCCTCATACTTTCTCTCTAATCCTTCTTTAGAAGCCATCATAGTAATACTAGTCTGAGCGTTCTTAATCATGGTAGACATATGCTCGTAAGCTTTGTCTCTACCTCTGAAAGCACCAGATCTATCAGTTGGATCAACTAACTTGATTCCTTCAGTATGTAAAGAGTTTAACTCTTCCAATAAATCAGATTCTTTTAATCCAGATAATAATTTATTGCGTTCGTCAGCTTCTTCAGAAACTTTCTTCTTTACTCTTTCCACTACTTCAGTAGGTGGAACAGCTAAGTATTTGATTGGCTTACCAACTTTAACTACGATAAATCCTTTCTTCTCTAAAGATTCAAGAACATCATAAGCACGAGAACGAGGAACATTAGAAATGTCAGATAGTTCTCCAGCGGTGGACACTCCTCTAGATAATAAAGCAACCCATAGTTTGCTCTCATAAGAGTTTAGTCCGAAATCTTTCAGTTTGTTTAAAAAGTCTTTTTGTACGATCATATTTTGTTCCTCCGGTTGAGTATGTATTTAGCACCTTTCCCTCTTAAACACGTTAGAACCTCTTTTGACATTACTTGTTGATGAATACTAAAATAAGCTTTTATTTATAAATGTTTTGGTGGTTTTAGTACTGGAGAGTGATACTATAGTTTGTATATACCTTAATCATCCACGGTAAACAGACGAGAATCCTTGACTTTAAACAGTCCGATTCTTGCACCTGCATCCAACCAGCCATGGGCATAATTAAGAGCAGCAAAAGCTAATACATAATCTTGTTTTTCGGTGAAGAAGTATTTAGCATCAGAGTAATAACTGAAAGCCATGTTGAAGAAGTCTCGAGCATGTTCTAATCGTTTTTCATCAAGAGCTTTCTCTGCCTTATCTAAGGCTTCTTTAGTGATAGAAAAGTATTTGTTCAGTTTTTCTAGGGTAATGAGATTATTCATTATTGTTATTTCGAGAGCCTAATATAAAAATTTATTCCCTTATTTGGTCAGCATACAACCTTTCCACCAGTTCTTCAACTTCTGCTCTTCTGGGTTCAGACAAGCCCTTTATCTTTTGGTATAATGTTGCAGTGGTTTTTATTTGTAAAGGGGAAATCTGTTCTGGTTGTTCTAAAGGTGGATATACTGTCCTAGAATCAAGATCTCTTAACACGCTAATAAGTTCTGAATCTTCTTCTACACCAAGAGCATACAGAATCTGTGAACGTCTTTCCATTTTATCAGAATAAGAAAGACACATCTTCGCATGACTGGTGGTAGGAGGATAATATATCTCTCCTCGACAATAAGCACCGAGATGACTACGGATAACTTGATCTGAAAGAGGCAAGACCTCCGATAAAGATTTAGAAACCTTAACTAAACTCTTTGGACCGGCAACCGTTTCTAAGTGGGCATTTAACAGACTTCCAAATCGTCTTGCCAATTCTATTCTATCGGGTAACATTTTGTCCTTGAGAACATCTTCATCACAGATTTAATTAAAAAGATTAAAAAATAAAAAACTTACTTCTTCCACACACCAGGTCTTCTAACCGTTAAAGGAATAACTCCTTGAGCAAACTCACGTAAAGCGATGTCTATCGGATCATAACGCATCTTAGCTAACTCTTCAGGAGAGATTTTAACTAAAAACGGAGCACCCATAGCTAGCTGTAATGCTCGAGAACCAACCATACGAGCTTTCTCATATTTTGTATAGTCTGCAGTCTGTTCGTCAGAAACGGCGGCTTGAAGTTGTTTTTTCATTTTCGTTTATTCTCCAATTCTCGGTTTAAGATACCACGTAAAAACTTGCCCTTATCTAAAGCAATATCGATCATTTTGCTGATCTCTGCTACAGTTAAAGGAGTAGTTCCTCCTTTCTGCATAGCTGAGATAATCCCTTTTTCGTCAGTAGCAACAGAAAGACGAGCATCATAAGATTCTTCTTCTTCACTACTAGGATCTACGATTAGACTTCCGTTGATCTTGTACACAGTTACACCGATTGGTTCCTTTAACAAAGGTAATTTCTTATCTGTTTTCTTATGATAATCAATCACTCCTGTAACTTCATCAAACACAGGGAAACGAGCATTCTTCAAAGCAGCCAGAGCAGCGATGGAAGCAGCATCAAACAAGTTTCCTGCATCGTTAACAGTGATGATATCGATGGTGATAAACCAAGCTTTCTCTCCCACTTTGAGACATAATTTCTTTACGTCAATAGTTTTGGATTCGCGAATACCACGATCAGTAACTCTAGCTAACTCAATCCCTTTAATCTGAGGGGGACCAGGTTCATAATTTGGACTAGATAGAGGTAATAACTCTGCATTAACAGTTATTCCACCCTCATCAGGAGTATCGTTGTAAGGTTTATCAAGAGCCATTTTAACTCCCGCTAAAACTACTGTTTCTCCAATGCAAACTTTAGCTGAACCTTCTGCGGTCCAGGATATTTCTGTAGCCAGCTCAATGGGAGTTCTATACTCTAGTAATCCTCTTCCATCTAAGCGTTTGCCTTGTTTGGCCAGTTGCATGATAGTTTCTTTGTTGATAATCATTTTGTTAACCTCACATCTCCTCGCGTGAAAATTTATCTTTCAGCGCCTGTTTCTGAACTTGGTAAATCTTCTCACTAACCTTTTGAGCCAGTTCTACCGCTTTAATCAGATCGTCTTTAGAGATTTCTCCGTCCATCTGTAACAGAGTTACTTCTTTGCTGTTATGCAAGATAGCTACAGGGATATCTGAAACAATCGCTGGATAAGCTTCTTCATCATAATTCAAATCAGCGACAACTGTACCGTCAACTTGACCTACAGCTACTGCACTGACCATATCTTTCATAGGAATACCAGCATCAGCTAAAGCGATACAAGCTGCACAGATTGCTGCACATCTAGTACCCGCATCAGTCTGCGGTAATTCAACAAAGATATCTACTACAGTATTAGGAAAAGCAGATAAATCAACTACTGGATTTAAAGCGTTAGTCATAACCATAGAGATTTCTTGTGCTCGACGATTACTACCGGGACGAATTCTCTCCCCAGAACCAGAGAAAGGCATCATGTTATAATAACATCTAATTTTTCCTTTCTTGGGATCTTGTAAGTGTTTAGGGAACAATTCTCTCGGTCCGTAAACTGCAGCATAAGCTAAAGTATTTCCAGCTTTGAAATAAGCAGATCCGTCAGCATTAGGAATAACTCCCGCTTTAGCTTCGATCGGCCTAAGCTCATCAAACTTTCTTCCGTCTACTCTTTTAGTGTAAGCCATTTTAGTTCTCCTCCATCCTTTCACTAGTCTCTTGATTCTCACTAGCTTCTGGAGTTTCATTACTCTCTTGAACTTGAGGAGTAGAAGCAACTGCTCCGTTCTCAGTTAGAAACTGTTCCATCTTCTCAGTCAGTCCACCGTAATGAGACTTTTGTTCTACTAACTTAATCGCTCTTACGGCAATAAGTTCGTTCTCTGGTGTTCCATGGACCCAGATCACTCCATTCTGTCCGACAGTAATGTCACAGTTAGTTCTTCCTTTGATTAAGGAGATCATACTTCCCTGCTTACCAATTACTCGAGGAACTTTCTGATTGTTGATACGGATAACTCTTCCGCCAACAGTCTTGAACAATCCTGGTTCTTTCATGGTTAAATCAATTAAATTCTGAGAAGTAACATTAATGGTCTTGACAACCACATAATCACCTACAGCAATAATCTTGCTAAGGTCTTCTTCTTTCTTGATATAACGTGCAGTAGCGTCTTTGACGTTAAGTAAAGCAGAGTATGCTGTACCGGTATCAACGCGCCATCCGCTCATAGTAATGTCAGTCACTCGACCAATTATCTTATCTCCTATTCTGGGAACATATGGACCAGATAAAGGTGTTATTCTAATCACTCTTCCTGCAACCCCTACTAACCCTAAAACTTTAGAATATATCTTCTCGTTTTCACGGTAAGTGTTGTCGCCTGGAAGAAAATCCATTCCCTCAGCCAAAGCTTCGCCGGGAATGACCACATCACGTTCATTCACTAATAAATTACTCATTTTTCAATTTCTCCGTGGGCTCTCCTTCTTTTGTTATGTTATTAATTATTAATAACACTAAGAGACCCACATTTCTTTCGTGTCTCTCACTTTTATATAGATTTTTAAGCTACTTTTAAAAGGTTTTGGTGGTTTTGAGGTTTTTAAAGGAAAGGAGAATCATATCGCGCATATTTTTTTTAGTTGTGGATGGAAGGACTTAGTGAAATTAATCACTTTCTCTGCGTATTCCTGATCCAGACCACTTCCATAATATATGATCCCGTTTCTGAAGTATCTCAGTTGATCCATAAATTGAACTTCCTTCTCATTAATGCCAAGGTTTCTGAGATAAGCCACTTCTGCCTCATGAGCTCCTTGCCCACTGGCTGAATAACCAACCAGATATAGTTTAGCTCGAATTAGGAACATCAGTAGATCATAACAATGTTCAACATAATCACTAGCATTGTCAACATTGATTCCAACTTTTTCTAAATTTGCATTAAGAGAACGTAATTTTCTTTCCGACTCTTGAATCAAGCTTCTAGCTCTTTCAGAATTAATGGTAACCGTTTTTACAACGCCCTCTTCCACAAATTCCTCAAACGATTTTAGATGTCTCATAATTGAATGCTCCCATGAAGTAAGATACCATTAAGTATATTATTCTTTAGATGTTGATGAATCTCTGACCAAGAACTGTAAAAGTTCAGATTTATCTTTCGGTGAAATGTTTTTTCATATTTATCCAAGTCCAACCGTTTATCTTTTCTTTCTATGACAGCAAGATCAATGTCCGAAGTGGAAGTGTCTTCTCCTAAAGAATAGCTTCCGAACAAAATGATCGTTCCTCCAGCTAATTGCTGTTCAAGATAATCAGATAAGCCAGAAAGATAAATGTTCTTTATGTTTTCTGCTCTTTTTAGTTCAACCGCTCGACCATTTTCCCGATTGAAGGAGATGAAATTTATAGTTTTAGTCTTTTCTAATTTGATGAGGAGATTTTCTTTTAGACCATTCACAGAATTAGTAACCGCCATAGGAGATACTTTTAGCATCTGAGCTAGTTCTCTTTGACTGAATCTTTCTCCGGCTCTTAAGCAGAGTAAGGAAAAGATTTCCAGTTGCAAGATAGTAAAGTTAAGTTTATATATGTCCATTTTTATTTACATGTGTAAAGTTAAGTATATAAAGGTTTTGGTGGTGTTTTAAAGGATAAGAGTAAAATATATAATCCTTTACTACTTTCGTTTATGAATGATCAAGGTTAAAAGTGAGAAAGAACTGCTTAACTTCTTACAATCTGATGTTGATACTTGTCGTAAAGATAAGATCGTTCTCCTTTCCGGACATTTTCCTTTAATCTATACTAAAGAAAAAGCTATAGAAGCTATCGATTATTGGGGTCCTTTCTCTAAATACAGTTTAGAACTTGCTTGCAAGATTGGAAAATATGCTAGAAACAAGAGTAAGACAGTAGAGTTTGTTTTCTTTGTTGATGATCATAGTTATGAAGGAGAAAAAGAGTTAAGCCTTGCTCAAGCACAAACTAGAAGAAACAAACTCTACAAAGAATGTTCTGGAGAAAAAGCAGAACTGGCGGAAGCGTACCATAAAATCATGAACAAGTATGGATTTAGCGAGAAAGATATCATTAGACAGAACCAAGGTAAGAATGGAAGAGAAGATTGCCTTTACTTTTCCGAGAAGATATTAAGAGCTTCTTCCCGCAAAATTGAAAACCTCTGCGCTAAAGAATACTCGGAGTTTATTGAAAACCCAAGGTTCTTTAACAAGAATTATTCTCACCTCATTTCTTTTATTCCTCGACGTTGTCAAGCACACATCTGCAATGTGGCTTTAGATAAAGAGATCAAAGGACTAAGTGCCAGTCATATCTTCATGGAAACGATGTTACCTACACTTACCAAAAAAGAATTATACACTAAAGGGAGCGGAGTAATGTATAGGAAAGATTAAAAGAAAAAACAAAAAATTACTTCAACATCTTCTTAAGATCTTCGATACTTAACTTGGTAAACTTCCTCTCAGTAAGAGTAATATACACTGCATCTACTCGATCCAAACTGAACTCTTCTTTCAAGAAATCTTTCAACAAACCTAATCCAAACTTCAATCCTTCATCGATACTCATGCTAGCTTTATACTTTTTCTGTAAGATTGGTTCAATGTCGGTATCTCCTTCTCCGATAACTGTAGCTCGATATTGGAAATATAATCCGTAAGGTTCAGTTACAAACAATTTAGCAGAACCATCTTCTTCTACTCCTGCTACCAATAAAGATACCCCAAAGGGCCTTAATCCAGCAGACTGAGTACAAATCTGTTTTAAATCACACATGTCTTTAACGATAGAAAGTACATCAATCTTAGAATCGTAAGTTACAGCATGTTGTTGAGCTTTAACTTGGGCTCTATCTACTAATACTCGGGCATCAGAAATAATTCCGGCAGCGGTAGCAGCAATATGATCGTCTATTCTGAACATCTTCTCTACTGCATCAGCCACAAGTAGAGGAGAAGAAAGTCGTTTATCGGCAATAAGGACAATTCCATCCTTACAAACTAAACCTAAAGCGGTTGATCCTTGCTTGACTGTTTTCTTAGCATATTCTACCTGTAATAATCGTCCATCAGGAGAGAACATCGTAATGCTTCTATCATACCCCATCTTATCAATCATTTGTTTATCCATTTTAACACCTCACTTTGAAACATGAAAACTATTTTCTAACCACTTTTTTTAATATCCCGGAAACAGTTACAGACTTAATAATAATAGGCGTATTTTTAATACTTTTGCCTAAAGCCAGAGCCGCTTTAACTTCATCTACGTACTTATGATCTACTTTCAACACAAACATCTGGTTCTCTAAATTAAACTTTTCTTCAATAAAGAGAGGAGCGGCACGAGCTACCCCTAACTGGCCCAAGAAGGAAAGTAAAAGATCTTCTACCACTGATTTAACCTCACCAGAAGAAAATTTCTTATCTGCGACAATCTGGAATAAGATGTATCTTTTCTTTTCTTTTAATGAAGGTAACAGTTTCATGGGATTATTTACCTGCTCCACGTTCTAATCTTTCTCTTAGTTGCACCAGTCCAGGATAATATTTTTGCTGGCCAGCCGGAGGTAGTTTTAAGTAATTGTTATACATCTCTAAGTAAATCTTTTTTTGATCTACAAAACCGGCTTGAGTAGATTTCTGGATCAGTTCATCCATCTTCTTTTCAGCTTTAAGTTGAACTTCTATCTCTTCACGAAGATTAGTTACATGAGCATAGAAATTCTGTTTTTTCTTTTCAGACAATTTCATATACAGATTGTATGCTCCGAGATAATGTTCCTTAAGTAACTCCGTATTTGCTTCTGCTAATACAGGAGTGGTTTTCTTCAATTTTCTTCTAAGTCGATTAACGGGAGCAGCTAAATACCAATAACTATAAATCCCCCCAAACAAAGCGGCAGCAGCTAATGAAGATAAGGTAATGGTTCTGGTTATTCCAGGGTCAGTTAAAGGTTGAGGCAAGATATCTTCGATTACTTGAGAGAATCCGCCGGAAGGAGTAGACGGAACAGAAGGAGTGTAAATTACTTCCACTTCTCCGGTACAGCTACGTGACTCACTAGGTCTAGTTTGAGTAATAATCGTATCCACTTGGTCTAATGATTTTTTATAACTGCAATCATTACTATCATAACATACTCTAGTTTGTCTGCTTTGCTGACAACTGTTCCAAGCTCCGCATTGCCAAGACTGAGTACAAGAGACGGAAGTAATGTTTTGAACTTTAACAGATGAAGATGATCCTCCACCTCCTCCTCCTCCACCACTAGAGGAAGAACTTCCCGGGGTACTACAAACACCCGCAGAACAAGTCTGTCCTGCAGAACAAGTTACTAAAGCAACAACAACGTTGCCTGGACAGCTAATACCCGTAGCAGAACAAGTGGCAGCAACAGTAGTACAAGAAGAACCACTTAAGTTAACTGCACCAGTCAAGGGTAGATAATCTCCACCAGCAGTAATATTGTTAGAGTTATTGTAAGGAATCAGAGTATTACCGACACCGTCAGCAGTAACGTTCCAAGGAGTTACGTTGTACACCCCAGTAGCACTTTCGTTATCTAGTCCAGCATAATTGCTCCAATAATTCCCACCACTACAATTTCCTCCGATAACGTTACGATAAGAAGAATTACAACTATAACTTAAGTTCCATAAATTTAAGCCATCAGCAACAGCATTGTTGGTGTTATTGAAATGGTTATTGTAAATTAAGTTATAAGTAGCAGAGGTTAAATTTATTCCAATAGTAGAATTAGTAATAGAACTGTTGGTGAGAGTATTATTATAAGAGTTAGATATCCACACTGAAGTAACGGTTCCGTTAAAGGTATTGGTAGTTAAATTTGTATAATTGGTATAACTTAAGCGAACATTGCCTAACGTGTTCAAATAGAATAAGTTGTTTCGCAGAGTGTTATTTCCGGAACTAACTGATTCATATCCGTAAGTGTTTCTGTAAATCTGATTAGAGCTAATGTTATTATTATATCCCCGAGTGATATTGATTCCATAACTGTTATTATAGATAACCATCGAACTAATTAAACTAGAATTAGTGTTATTTAATTGAACACCCAGGGTAAAGTTTTGGACGTAACAGTTAGTTAGGTTTAATCCTGTCCTACCATTGGCAATGAAAGCTGCTCCACTGGCATTTCCAGAGATGGTCCAGCCCCCACAATTAAACTTAAGATTGTCAGAAGTAAAAGTAAAACAATCACCAGTAGCATTTACAGTTTTTCCCAGAGTAACATTAGTTGTAACATTACCACAGGAAATCTTACCCAGTTCAGTTAAGGGCAGATAATCAGTTCCTTTTACTCCTCCACTGGAATTAGTGAGATTATAATAATAATTTTCTCCATAACCATCAACATCTACATCCCATCCTTCATAGTCGCTCCAGTAATTTCCACCATAAGCAGCAATACCTAAAATATTAGACGCTGATCCCGCAGTAATGTTCCAGTTATTGGTTCCCTCATCTCTAACGTTAACAGTATTGTTGAAATAGTTGTTGAAAATGCTATTGTTGTAAGATTGACTTAGATTCAGTCCAAGTCCGTTTCCTCTGAAGTAGTTGTTGCTAAGGAAACTATTATTGGTCAAAATAAACTGAACCCCGATAGTATTATTAGTGATATTACTATGGGTAATATTTATTCCAGAAGAAGGATCAACATATATTCCGGTACTAAAGTTCTGAATGTTAGCATTCTTGATAACTATGCCAGTACGATTAACGAGATTTAATCCAATCCCACTATTGTTTCCTTTTAAGGTATATCCATTAAAGTCAATAGTAATTCCATCAGCCAACACATTTAAGGCAGAAGTACTAGTATTACAATTGATGTTATTGGTGAAAGTATAACTATACAATATACTGGCACCACAAACATCTGCACTGTTTAATACCAGAACCGAACTAGTGTTAGTGACATTACTCAATTTATAATAAGGACCACTGGAACTAAAGTTTATTCCAGCTACCGTCCCAATTGAAGTAAAGTTGATTCTTCCTAGACAGGTCTCATTAGCATAATTTACATCGTAAAGGTCTGGACAGAGATATACTCCTTTATCCAATCCATAGTTGTGATAGACATACAAATTATAAGCTGATCCAAGATTACTCACTCCGCTTTTGTTGAGAGCAGTTTTGTTAGCATTAAGATTAACCTTTAAGTTACTAGTGTCCACGTTAGATTGATTGAATAATCCAGTTAATTCTACATAAGCATTACCAGCTAGAGTATAATTAATTAATTGTACTTGGTTTGGAACTACCGACCCATCTACTAAAGCCCCAGAGACGTTGCTATTTGCACTCATAGTAGCAGCCACCCCCGCATCAGGTTTAAAGTATTGTCGAGCTACAAATAAAACTAAAGGCAAATTATCTCGGGTAGAACCAGAGACAGTATAATAATTGGGCTGATCTCCCACTCCGTCACCTTGATCTCCGTCATTTTCTCCATTATCTAATCCGTAATAATCAGAATAGAAGTTTCCTCCCTGACAAGGTCCTCCGACGATATTAGGGGTTACGCAATTGTAAGTATAATTCCAAGAATTACTAGAATCATCCACCACATTCTTGGTGTTTTCTAGATAATTGTTATACAAGACATTACTAGTAGAACTGCTGATATTTATTCCTACTACGTTACTTCTGATCCAATTGCTATATAGATCGTTAAGATTTGAAGAGGATCTTAAAGATAATCCATAGGTAGTATTTTGAATAGTATTGGAATAAATTTGTGACGAACTAACTCCCAACAGATCAAAGGCAGTACCAAGAATATTATTTACATTATTACCCGAAATTGTTCCAGAGGTAAATCCATTAACAGATAGATAACTAAAAGTATTATCTGCAACAGCAGAACCAGAAGAGGTGGAAACAGTAACATTAATCATATCGTTGCTACTTAAATTAAAAGAGTCCGATCCCCGGATTTCTACCATAAAGGTGAGATTATTATCATTGATTCTTACATTCGGAGAATCAGCGAGGGTTAGATTTTGGGAGATATAATTGTAACTGAATATGGAAGAAGGCACCGTATTCAAACTCAAACTAGTATAAAGAGTATTGTTATGCAAAGTAACACTAGAACTATCATTTATTACTGTACCAGGGGATAAAGAGGAATTAATGATATTTCTTTCTAAGTATAAACTATTAGAAGAGCTAACCACTTGCACTCCATTAGAACCACCAGTAATACTGTTATTCACAAACCGGTTTGCTAAAGAACCAGAAAGGTAGACATTAGCAGTATTATTATATAGAGTATTATTGGTAAAATTATTATAACTAGAGGTAGTGGAATAGATCCCATAACTGGTATGACCAGTAAGAGTATTATTTAAGAAATAATTATAGTTACTATTATCTTTGATACGAATAGCTTCAGTAGCAGCACTCAAAGTGTTATGATAAAATATACTGTTAGATGTATTCTTGTTTACGAACAGAGAATAAACATCACTTCCAGTGATGTTATTGGAAGTAACATTAGCGCCTCTAGAATTGACTAAATAAATACCATGATAATTGTCCCAGAGGGTATTTCCATAGATTTCAGACCCAGGACTGTTAAATCCATAGATCCCATAGAATTTCTTCTGCAGATTAATAGTATTATCACGAATAATGGTATCAGTAGAACTGATAGAATAGATGCCATTATTATCATTAGTTAAGGTATTATCTACAATGGTAGTATTTTGAGAATTGAACTGATAAATTGCATAAAAGTCATTGTTATAAATATTGTTACTCCCATTAATACGAATATTACTAGAGTCCTGAACATTAATCCCATAATAGAAATTGGAAATGTTACAATTCTTGATAATAACACCATTTCTACTACCAACATATATCCCTGAACCGGTTCCATCTCCGACTAACAAGTGACCATCACAATCTAAAGTGATCCCATCTGCAACGACAACTAATCCGTTTCCACCAGAAGAACAATTAATGGTTTGATCAATTTTAGTGTCTTTAGTTATGGTGATCGGACATAAGGTTCCTCCAACCGTGCCATTTAAGGAAGTATAAGGGAGATAATCTCCTCCAAAACTTAACCCGGTTGAATAAGGAATTTGGGTATCTCCTATTCCATCGTTAGGGTTGTTATAAGGATAAGCGTTTAATCCGGAATCTGTCCCAGCATAATCATTCCAGAAGTTTCCTCCAGTACAATTTCCGCCAAGGATATTACTATATCCAGCGGTGCAAGAATAAGAAACATTCCAAGTGTTATTACTCTGAGGGTCCGCATAAGCATTATAGGTGTTGGTGAAATTATTGTTAAATATCCTATTTCCGGCAGAAGTATTGAAATATACTCCTCGCAAACTATTTTGATAAATCCAGTTGGTGGTTAGATTATTATCAGTTGCATAAGTAGCAAAATAAACACCATAACTATTATTATAAATACTGTTGTTATACAACACGTTCTGCGAAGAGATTGAGGAAATATATAATCCATAAGTGGTAGAATAAATAGAGTTAAGATAAACCGAAGCATTCTTTACCTGATTGAAATAAATTCCCTTTTGATCTTGAGATAGGATATTGTTGTTCAGAGTGATATTATTTGAATTATACCCGTAAATTCCATTGGTAAAATTTAGAAGGGTACAATTGGTGATTTTAACATTATTTTTCCCGTTGATATAAACCCCGTTGTCTGTACCATTACCAGTAATAGAATGACCCACACAATCAAGAGTAATGCCATCACTCAACAGGCTAAAACAAGTTCCGTTATAAGTAAGATTCTGAGCAAGGATCAAGTTAGAAGTAACATTCCCACAATGAACCACTAAAGGAAGATAATCTCCCCCGGTAGAAATCCTATTTGAATCGTTAAAAGGTAATACCGTATCTCCGATCCCATCGTTAGAAATGTTTAAGGGAGTACTATTACCGCTCCCATCGTCTATACCATTATAATTATGCCAGAAATTTCCACCCATGCAAGTTCCGCCCAAAAGGTTTGATGCGCCATTACAGGAATAACTAGTATTATAGAAATTAGTCCCGTTATCCACTGCATCGTTAGTATTGTCGAAGAGGTTGTTGTATACAAAATTACTACTAGAAGCACTTAGATTAATTCCAAAAGACTTCCCTTGTAAGGTATTTGAGGTCAAGGTATTGTTATAAGACCTTAATAGGTGTATCCCAGTAATGCCGGTTCCACTGAAAACGTTGTTGTTTAAGGTGGAAGAGTTGGAATAGATTAAATAAATATTGTCCTGAACATCAGATCCGAAAGAGTTACTTAATACAGAACTGTTTGCAAGTGAGGTAGAATAAATACTGTAATTGTTGTACATGAAGTAGTTGTTACTAAGATTAACCCTACTGGTACTTAAAACAGAGAACACCCCGTAAGTGTTATTGTTAATGGTGCTATTGAAAAGAGTAGTACTATTGGCTGAACTTAAATACATTCCATAAGTGAAGTTGTACAACTTACAGTTTTTTACAATTGTCCCGGTTTTTCCAGTAATATTGATGGCTGTCCCATTTACCCCGATCCCCGTACCAATAATATAATATCCACCACAATCAATAGTTAAATTATTATTATTAACCACTAAACAATTTACAGAGGAAGGAGTAAGGTTACGACTAAGAGTGATAGAGTTCCCAATTGTTCCGCAAGAGATATTGGCTGCTTTTAAAGGAGAATTATCTAGAATCGAGTTAGGGAGTAAAGAGTATGAAGTATCTCCCAACCCATCATTATCCACATCTAGACCAGTATAACCACTCCAGAAGTTTCCACCCAAATATGGTCCGCCAATAATGTTCAGGGCAAGGGTCTTGCTAATGTTCCATAAATTCGATCCATCATCGTATCCATCTCTTCCGCCGGTAGAATTATCAATATAATTGTCATAGATAGTGTTATTATAAGATTCGTTTAAATAGAGATAATAAGTAGTGATATTATGGATAGTGTTACTTTTAAGAGTGTTATTCCTAGAGGAATTTAACACAAACCCATAAGCTCCACCGTATACTTGAACTCCTTCAAACTGATTAAGGATAGAATTATTTAACAAAACATTAATGGTGTTATTATGGATAATAACATTGGTCCCATAAGGAGTAGCTCCAGAAGTATTAGTGTTAAAAAGATAAACCCCATAACTATTATTATAAATTTCAACGTCGCTATAATTCCCTAGAGTTAATCCGTTAACCCCAGTAGCGTAAATTCCATAGGAACCGCCAAAGAGATCTGCGTCAAGGAAAACATTATTTGAACGGTTTAACAACACATTTCCTAGAGGATTATTATAGATGGTAGCTCCACGAATGTTCACATCAGAATCATACTGATATAACCCGAAAGAGTTGTTATACACTTCTCCAGTAATCCCGTATGAACTAGAACTATGTGCTGCATCTAAGAAATAACCATACCTATTCCCAAAGACCTGATTGTAATTATAAGTGGAATTACATTCGGTAGGGCAACTAGAATAATCAGAATCACAACTGGTGGTACAAGAAGTACCATAACTGGTTTCACAATTATTCTGACAGGTAGCAATAGAACAAGCAGAAGTGCAAGAAGTCCCATAATTAGTAGAAGCGCTAGTTAAGCAAGTATCATAAGTTGAAGTAGCAGTATTATTACAGTTAGTATAATTAACATCTAAACAGATATATTCACATTGGACATATTGAGGAGTACTCTGATTATATCCCAGACAAACACTATGGCAAGTTTGATAGGTAGAAGTGCAGCTGGTTAAGGAGGTAGTCTTGTTAGAAATACAAGAATTAACCATGGTGTTGTAATTATTATTACAGGTAGTATTACAGGTGCTAGCGTTTGTAGTACATTGACTATTACAAGAAGTATATTCCGAAGAACAAGAATTAACACAGTCAGTATGTACTCCATCACATCCGTTAGTACAACTAGCAACATTATTAGAACCGCCCAAATCACTTAAAGTAGAACTGATTACCTTAATTCCCTCGTTAGTATTGTTGTAAACCCGATTATTATAGATGCTGTTAGAATCAGAGCTAGCAATCCATATCCCTTGATTATTGTTGTGAATAATGTTTGAACTGATAGTATTTCCTTCTGAAGCATCACTTAGATAAATTGCAGCAGTAGATTGATTACGGAAGGTATTAGAAATAATAATATTATCTCCGCCACCGGGTTTAGCAGTTTGTAAATGTACCCCAAACTGCTGCCAAACCCCATTAAGAGCATATAAGGTACTATTTTGAAGAGTCACGTTAGTAACTAATGACCCCAAATACACTCCAGTAAGATTATTATCATGGATAGTTAAATTAGTTAGAGTAACATTAGACGAACTTTGAATAAATATTCCGTAAGTAAATTTAGAGATATCACAGTTTTTAATTTCTACATTGTTTACGTTAACTATTTCTATCCCTCTCATGTCCGTAGCATTTGCTCCAGTACCAATCAAACTAAACCCATTACAGTTCAAAGTAGCGTTACTACAGACAATAGAAATACCTTCTCCAGAATTAGCAGGACTAGTAAGGTTTTCGGTCATGGTCTGGAGGACGCAAACCACCCCCGGGACGTTAAGATAAACTAAAGGATATAAATCACCAACATGAGCATCAAGAATTCCTCCCCCTTGATGTGGAACTTGAGTATCACCTAATCTGTCCCCGTCGTTATCCATCCCACCGTAATCTTCCCAATAATTTCCTCCCAAACAAGGACCACCAATGATGTTAGTAGTACTATACCCCAACGCTTCATAAGTGGAAGAAGTACCAGGATAAATTGTACTAGGACAAGTTCGATTATAATACCAGAAATTGTAACTTACCGTATCTTCACAAGCGTTTTTAGTTGTAGCTGTTCCATTCAAGAACTTGTTATTCCAAATGTAATTGTTTCTGGTTGAAGAAGCAGGATTATTACCTATATTAGTGATGTTCACACCACAAGCAGTATTATTAAAGAAGATACTCCCATGAATAGAACTATTGGTCCCATTATTAATGTAAACGCCCTGAGTATTATTCTTGAAGTAACTGTCTACCACTTGAGTATTGGTAGCATTAGGATCTATACGCACCCCCATATCGAAATTAGAAATATTACAATTCTTTACCACCACATTAGTTCTTCCTGGCTCGACCCATACACCCGCTAAAGAACCATTCCCACAACCACTTGAACATTGAATGATGTGGTTTTGACAATCAAAAACTATATTATCGGCATCAATAATAAATCCGTGAGAGTTAGTACAATAATAATCATGACCGATGTTGCTTACTGAATCTCGCACTGAAACATTACAACTAAAAACAGATTCAATCCCAATAGAAGCACCAGTCAATGAATTGTTGGTAGCAAGATATACCCCACCAGCTAAAGCTATAACTAAAGCTACGGCTACACCTATCAGGGCAAACACCCCTCTTTTTTTCCAATTCATCTTGGCTCTTTTCTCGTTCATGTGGTAGGGATTAAAGGTATATAAACCTTTGGTTTAACTTTTTGAGGATTTATCTTCGCTAAATTCTATATACCAAACATCACGTTTGGAATCATATTTGAACACAATATTATTCTTTTTATTAAGGTCTAATTTGAACAGAAGAGGCCGAGGAATAGTGGTTTCGAAAGAGCTTCCTCTTTGGTAAAGTTTACGTTTGAATTCCAAGTTATAAGTACTTATTTTATTACTATTTATAAAACTTACTCTTAGATTTATTTTTATACTTATATTTATACTTATTCAAAGAGAGGATTAAATTTATATAGTTTAGGGGAATTACTAATTAACAATGGGCCCTAAACAAAAAAAAGAGATTGCTCTGATAATTGGAGCAGTATTAATAGTAGTGATATTAGGAGGAGTGTTAACTTTTCAGAATCAAAAGAATTTTGCTGGAGCAGCTACCACCAGAATTTCTAACCTTCCTGATAACCCAGGAGTATTATCATTATTAAACGAGAAGTGTAATGTAGTTCGTGGGAATGGTGCTTGTAATTCTTTATGTAAGGGATTAACTTGTGTTCCATTAGAAGATAATTGTGATAGGGTTGTAGAGAATAATAAATGTTATTGCTGTGCTAGTTCTTAGAAAACCTTAAATAGGGGTTGTACTTCTAAAGTAGTAAAATGTCTTTCAAAAATGCTTTTGTGGGATTAGCAGCTTTAGTTTTGGCTGCTTGTGGAGCTAGTGGCGAGGGTTCTGTTGCTCCTTCTGGTTGTACTTCTAATGCGGATTGTAAGGGAACCAGGGTTTGTTATCATCATGAATGTGTATTTTCGGAAGAGATGGATGTTTCACAACAAGATGCAATGGATGAATTTAATGTTCCAGAAGTAGGTCCTGACTATAAAGGAAAATTGTTGTTAACTTGTGAATTACCTAAAACTGATAATCTTACTTCAGTGGGAATCTATAGTATGAATCCCGACGGGACTGAGATCAAAGAACTAACAGTAAAGAGTTTTGTTCCCACCCAAGGATTTATTGGAAAGTCCAGATGGTCTCCAGACTTAACCCAAATCGCGTATGGGGGATTAGAACTAATTGGAATTATGAGTGTAAATGAAGAGAATGAAGTTACTATTCCCGTTATTACCAACAAAGACAGTTTTGTTTTTAACTGGTCTCCCGATGGACAAAAGATAATACTAAGTAATCAAGCTAACAATTCTAATCTTTATTTAATAAATGTTAAGGATCATAATGCTGCGTACTTTAAGGGAGATGAAAATCTAAGTCATCCGGATTGGTCTCACCAAGGAGACAAGATAGTTTATTATTATAGAGGAGAGAGTAATGCTGACTCAACCGTCCGTTATTCCAATCTTGATGGCAGTAATGAAGTAATTCTAAGCACGCCCCCAGATGCACTCTACCCATGTGCGAGACCGGCCTGGTCACCTGATGACAGAAAGATTTTAGTTGAGTGTTATCCTGAAAGTGGACCTGACTTGAGATATTGGAACTTGGATCAAGAGTCTTATCATCAAGTTGTTGCACCAGCACCATCTACATATCACGATTTCCCTCGCTGGTCCCCTAACGGACAGCAAGTTACTTATATTGTTGATAATAAAGTTCGTTTAGCTGATGTAAGTACCGGTCAAGAAAGTTTACCTCCTAACCAGCCCCAAGAACGATGTTATTCTGTAGACTGGCGTTAAGTTTAAATAGCCTTTTTGCTTTGTTCTGTGTATTATGAAGAAAAGCAGGTTGATAGTGTTAGTTTTAGTGGTAGCTTTTTCTATAGTCTGGAGTGTTTATGGAAGTTGTGTAGATGCCGGAAGCACGGGATTAAAAACCACCAGTAATGCTGGAACGAATACAGGAGAAGTAAGCGTGTTGACATTTAGCAATAATCAACCCCTCACGACATGCGAAAATGAACCAACTACTGAAGGCTTTTGTTGTAAACTAACTTATCTATCTAATGAATTTAATATCTTTATTAAGACAGAAGGAGTAATACAATCTTTATATGGTGCAAGCATCTCTCCTTCTTGCGTAAGAGGAAAATTAAAGAGTAACGGCAGTTGTGAAGGCAGTACCTCCATATATAATACTAAAGATAAGTCCCTTCCAAATCCTACCTGCAAGATTGGTTCATTCATTGCTTTAGGAGTAGATGGCTATTCTGGAAATTATTATTGTTATGATAGTTTACCTCAATACACTTCTTGGTTTAATTCTACTACATTCCGCAGTCCTTTTTATAGTTATCATATTAACTATAATTATAACATTAATATTACCAAGTGTTATCAAAACGAATATTCATGTTCTCCGAATAAATGTTGTTTAACTTTTGATGGAAGAAGAATTCATGATGGAAACCCAGTACTGAGAAACGAATGCTTCGCCGATGAGGTAGGATGTGGAACAAATCAAAGTAAAGATTCTCCTTATTTTTCTGAAGTTCTTTGTTGCAGATTTGATCCTAACCTCCCTACTGCAACCTATTTTAAGGTAGAAGATTCAGTGGAATATACCCAGGAGGGTCAAATCTATGGGTGTAGTCCAGGTTATGTTTTTGCAGGAATGAAATACACTAACGAACAACAGTTGTTAGGATGTTATAAAAAAAATGAATCGGTTACATCAACAGGTTCAACTGTGGAAGATATTACTTTCTCTTCAGAAAACGGAACCTTTATTTCTTCTAGAGGAACAACCATACAAAGCCAGTATTATTATTGTACCAATAATCAAGTGTTATGTGGAGGAAATTGGCTTGCGAAAAAAACCAAATGTTGTGATAATACCTATACCTTAGACCACCAAAATAATTATTTTATGGATTATTGGGTGAACTTTGATAACAACTGTCCCACTTATACCCTTCCTTGTGGAGTAGCTGGAAATACAACTACAGGTGTAACTGGAATTTTATGCTGTCCGGTAACCGGTGAAGCTTCAACTGAAACGGAGACTGGAGCACTTACAGAAATACCTTGTGACCAAAGTAAGGTGGGAGTAGTAACTCTTTCTACTTCTAGTAATGATAAATATCTCTGTAATGGAACCGAAGTAATCCCTTGTAATTCTGAGAACCAAGGACTGATCAAATCTTTAACTTCTTCTAGTGGGGAACAATACGATGTGTTGTGTGTAGATATAACATCTAATTCCGATAATCACCATTATCAATGGATTAAATGTGATACCACCTATTCTCCTAATGGACAGGTCAATAACTTATGGAACAGCGGACCGAACCCCATTTTCATAGATGATAATCACTATCTCTGTTCTAAATATAAAGACCCCAACGGACCAACCGTTTACAATAGATGGATAACTTGCAATTACAACTCCTTTGATGGATTAAAAAAGATCACTGGAGAGACTTATCAATATAATCCAGCTAGCGAGATATTCCGTTGCAACTCCGATGGCTGGACCCCATGGTTTGATTGTGATGAAAGTTTAGCGGGAAAGAAATACTGGCTTCCAGAAGATAACTATGCCCCATATTTATGTGATGGAACAAATATCGTTACTTGTAATTCTCAGACAGAAGGATTGATCAAGAATATACATAATACTGAAAAACAGTTTGATGCCTTGTGTACCCATTATATTCCCACCAATACTTCTATGTGGATGGGATGTGACGCCTTCAATGATGGTGATGAAGGAAGTGATATCACTTTCAAGCATAAGGTTGGAATTATGTCAGAAACTGATTTTAAATACGCCAAAAATTACCTCTGTGGAAATTATACTCCTTACGAAAGCTGGGTCATTTGCGGGAAAGATGCTCTTCCCGGAACTAATGGGTACGGTTCGTTTAATGGAATGATAGATAGCACCGGAACTTGGAAGTGTGATGGAACTAATGGCTGGAAATCAGGAGAATTCTGGTGTAATGACAGAAAAGATAACAATGATAATGGATTGTTCGACTGTAACGACCCCAGCTGTGATGGCCTTTCTTGTGAACAGGGAGGAGCAGTGTGTAAGTATTTAGTTGTCCCACAATATAATATTACTCCTCAATGTGTAGAAACTACTTGTAATGACGGGAAAGATAATGATAATGATGGATTGATTGATTGTAAAGATATTGATTGTAATGGAATAAATCAATGTGAATATGCAACAGAACTTACTTGTAATGATAGAAAAGATAATGATGGAGATGATCCTAACATCTATCTCATCTTTGATACCAATATAACTTTTGTTGCAGTTGGAGATTACCAAGCTAACCCTTACACCTTTGCCGGCTTTGCTACTTCTACCGGAGAAACAACAGATAATTGGATGGTAAGATCATTTAATTCAGTTAAGAACTTCTTGTTTGGAAGAAGCGGAGCGATAGCGGGTCAAGCAGGAACGCAAATTTTAGCACCGGAGATTAAATCAGGAGATATAGTTTCTATTCGATCTAAATCTACTGGAAAGTATTGCCATGTTAGTGTAACACCTTCTGAGGGCACTTCAACTATTGTTTGTAACACCGACGGAACTGGTCTTGAAGAGGGATATGTTGTAGAACATCTTCCAAATACTCCCCTTGCATATGATAATCCCTTAAAGTTAAAATCGATGAAAACCAAAGATTATTGTTATTTTAATGATCATTATATTTGGTGTAGTACACCTACTCCCATCAGGATAGAATTAGAACAATTAGAGTTTACGGTTAGTTCTGCTACTCAGGATGACCTTCAGGATCACCCCATCTACTCCATGGAGGAAATAACTTTAAGATTAAATGGAGAAAGTTGTTCCGTCTCCGGAACTTATCTCACCTGTGGTGCCAGTAATAGCCAGGATAATATTTTTACTATAACCAAGATAGGAACTTATTGGTGCCAATCAGATAACGATTGCATAAACAATGGGAATAATAAGGTTTGTGTAATGGACGTTTGTTCTTTAAACAAAATCCCCCCCGAATTAAGTTGTAACACCAATAGTGATTGTTATAGTAATCGATGTATATCTGGCTTCTGCTCTGGAAAGATTGGAGATCAATGTAGTCCAGATCCTTCGCAAGGTTACAGATGTGGCCCAGGACTTGCTTGCGTAGGACAAGGAATATGTGCTTCAACGGAACCAGATTGTCTATCTGATTCTGATTGTACTGCTCCAAAGACTTGTGCCAGACATAAATGTGAACTTCCAGTGATTAATTTTACCCTACTTCCACAAGGAGGCACAGACTGCTTTGATACAGATTGTAAAGGAAAGAAAGGAATAGGGGGGTCTAACTGCTGCTTCAGTGATAACGATTGTCAAGAAGGAACCACTTGTGGTCCATCACACCAATGTATTGAGATGAATTGTCAGAATGGATTAGATGAAGATATGGACAATTCAACTGATTGCCAAGATCCTGACTGCGAGAGAGTAAGATGCGGTGGAACAGACCGAGATCCTAAAGTATGTTATAATTCAAAATGTCAATCTTTCGCCAAAGCCGGGAACGCTCCCGTAAGTGCCATACCCAATATTACTTTTATCACTTATTCAGATTTATTAAATTTCCTGCACAAAGGAATCGTCATCAAAGCGGATGAACCAAGTAGTTGTAACTTAATCTGTTTCAAAGCAGGACTAGTGTGCGGTTTCGCTCAAGGAGGAATGAACACCTGCTCCGAAACTGGAAGTACTAAATGTACCTGTTATGGTAGTTCGGACAGAATTAATTCAATTGGAATTGAATCTGATGGAACCGGAGCAGTTCCGATTAACGAATCTGGTGAAGGTAGCTTCCCCATTAATACAAATATCTTTCCTGAAGAATGAATAAAAAACATACCACTAAAATGAAAAAACACAGTTCAACTACTAAGAAAACTCATAAACATCCTTGGGATGAAACTTTAGTAATCGTAGTGATGGTGGTCTCAGCATTATGTGTATTAATTCTGTTAGCCAGTTATATCAACGCTTCTGGTCAAGCTACTAAATGGCTCTCTCAGCAAGCTAACTCAGAAAGTGTATTAAGCATGATAAATTCTGCTACAGTAGGGGAGAGCAATGGAAAAACTACTTGTAATGTGGTCTGTACTAAAACTATGGAAGTGTGTGTGGTTGCACACCAAGAACAGACCTTAGTTGATTGTGGTAGCAGGTTAGTCGGCAATTATAGTTGTTTATGTGCTAATCCAGCTAGGATTACCATGTCTGAATTCTTGAAGAATGCTCCAGCAATAAATTCGTCCCAATAATAAAATTATTTAAAGAACAATTCATACAACTTATTCTTTAATTCTTTTATGGGTACACGAATCTGTTCAGTGGTATCTCTGTCCCTTATGGTTACAGCATGATCGTTTAAACTGTCAAAATCGACAGTAATACAATATTTAACTCCAACTTCGTCCGCGCGAGCATACCTTCTACCAACAGAAGCAGTTTCATCATAGAAACAAGAATAGCAAGGTTTTAGTTCAGCATATACTGTTGCTGCTAGTTTAACCACTTCTTCCTTGTTCTTAACCAAAGGAAATACTGCACAGAAAAATGGAGTTAATCTTTGAGGGAAAGATAAGACAATGTTACCTCTCTTTTGATCATCAGTATATGCTAAATCAAGTAAAGCATAAACATTTCTATCTACCCCAAAAGATAATTCTAATATGTGAGGCAAATATTTCTTGCCAGTCTCTTCTTCTAATATTTCCATATTCTGCTTAGAAATCTTTTGATGTCCACCTAAATCATGATCAGTTCTATAATGTAACCCACCCATCTCGGTAAAACCAAGTTCATGCAAATCAATCTCTAAATCAAAATGATACTTGTTATAGAATGCTTTTTCTTTATCATCTAATTGGAACAACCTAAACTTCTCTGCGGGAACTTTCATCTGTTCTAAATAGAATTGCTGAATCTTAGCTAAATGATATACATAGAATTGAGGTAATCCTTTCTTCACTAATTCAGAAGCAGTTCTTTCCACCACTTTATCCTTAGCTCGATCTTCTTCTAACAAAACCCTTAATTTGTAATTCTTTACTGATTCAAAATCGGGATGTACATTAATCTTATCAGAATCGAAGAAAATTTGTAATTCAGCTTGAGTAAACTCTCTTTGTCTCAGAGTTAAGTTTCTGGGAGAAATTTCATTGCGGTAAGCTCGACCTACAATAGCTAAACCCATGGGCATCTTCTTTCTTTGAAGTTCATACTGCAACTTAAAATCAACATAAGGAGACTGAGCAGTTTCCGGACGAAGATAAGCCTTGTTGCTAGTAACTGCACCCATCTGTAGAGGGAACATCATATTCAATACTGAAACCGGTTGTAAATGAGATTTACAATTAGGACAGACCAATTTGTGTTCGATGATGATTTTAGTTAATTCTTCGGGAGAAAATCCTTCCACTCTTTCTTTAGTATTCCTAGTAACAAAATGATCTGCTCTTTCTGCAAAATCACACTTAGAACATTTTACAATCGGATCACTGAAGTTTTCTAAATGACCGGAAGCACGAAAAACATTCTCATGCATAATGTTAGAACATTCAATCTCAAAGAAATTGTCGTTTAATCCTAAGAAATATTGTCTCCATAAATTTTCCCAGTTTTTCTTAAGTTTAGTACCTAGATGTCCGTAATCGTACAGTCCAGCCACTCCGCCGTAGATTTCAGAAGAGGGATAGATAAAACCCTTCTTTTTACAGAAGGAAGCCATTTCTTTGATTGTAAGTTCCATTTTATGCTAGTGGGATGAGGGGATTTATTAAGGTTTTTGCTCAAAACTCTTCTGGGAAGTAACTGAAGTGATAAATCTTCAAAGCCTTATAATACCAATAACTTCTGATCTTTCGAGGGAACTGGGCTTTCAGCTCATCCATAAAAATATAGAATGCTTCCTGAGATGGAAATTCTCCATCAAACTCAAAGTCAGATCCCCCTACAGCCACATCTCGATAAAGAATATTGGGGTGTTGTAAAATAAACTGATGCAAGCTGGGAATGATACTCATATCTTCCAAATCTAAATCAATTTTATAATAAGTATATCCCAATTTAGAAGTATCTAACAACAGTTTATAGGCCACAATAACTTTATTTTTCTCCAGATTCTTCAACTTATACTTTACTCCCGTGGCCGTCATCTTCATCTTTTTAGCTAGTTCTAACAAAGAGATTCGTGCGTCTTCTTTGATTAATTTTAGTAATAGGATATCTTTTTCATCAGCTTTGTATTCCGAGAAGCTACCGGTGGAGAGCGAGGAAACGTCACGGAGTTTGTTCTCCACCAGATAGTTACGGGGGTAATGGATAAAGTCCAGAAAAATAGAAAAATTCTTTTCTTTGATATAAGACTTAAATTTGATTAAGAACTTTTCCCACATCAGTTGATAGCCATGTAAGTCCTTAACTAAAAATCCCACCGCCAAATCATAATGACCATCGGTCTTAAACACAGTAAGATTATTCTTCTGCTGAATAAAATAATCTACCATCTGCTGTTCAATTTCCGGAGAAATGTTCTGTAATTTTAGATATAATCTAGTAATGTAAGTAAAGAATTTAGTGAAATCTACAATAGTAATATACTTTTGAATTACTCCCGATTTCTCCAGCTGCTTAATCCTATAATTGACTACATCCCTGCTTAGTCTAGTCTTCTTGGCCAGTTGACTGATGGATTGCCGAGAATTGCGATCTAATTCAAAAAGGATTTGATGATCTTTTTTGTCTAAATTAAGCATATTTTGTGTATATTTATAATTTAATATATAAATATTGTCTTTTTTAAGTAAAATAGAGGAAGTAATTTAATAATTAGGTTGTGGCTCTAGTTAGATATGGCAACTAAAAATCAAAGAATTAGGATATATGTCAGCGAAGAAGGAGAAGATTATCATTTTTTTAATGATTCTCAATCTTTCTTGGACTGGATAGAAGATAACCGTTTCAGAACAATCTGGGGCAATTCTATTCCCGATGTGACTAAATGGACTTATGAGAAAAGACAAGATAATCTGGAAAACCAGTTGGACAATTCTGATGCAAGATACAATGAGCGAGAAAGAAAAAGAGAAGAATTCCAGCAAAGGTATCATCGCTTCCCCATTTATGAGATTACAGTTAAGAGAATTGGATTTGCAGATAGAGAAGGAAATATCTTCGGATGAGGAAAGAGAAAATGACTACTCGCACCAATTTAACCGTTTTGGATTTAGAAGGCAAGATTGATTTTCCTAATTTTCATGCCCGAAACGAAGTTGAAGTCTTGGACGGAGATAAGACTTATGTTTATGTAGCAGAAGTGGAAAGATTGCTAATTAATAGTCGAATAAGTGAGGCAGTTGAAGGTTTAACTACCTTTAGTAAATATGAAAGAAAATTTAGAACTAAGAAAAAGATGAATTGGAGCGAACTTAAGAGAGAAGAGGTAAGCTTCACCCATGACTACTTGATATGGAAAATAGAAGGAGAAAGAAATCGTTGGCTTATTTGGAACGGAAATACCTGTAATAATCGTGATAAAGATGAATCTTATGGTTATCGCACAAACTTAAGAAATTACGCCGTAAATCAAGGAATACAGATTACTCCCAAGCTTTTAGATCTTGCTTTCGATCCGATTGACCAGCAGATTATGGCTCTTTATCAAAGAATTAAAAGAGGAGAATTAGTAAACAAATGACCCTTGAATCCCTACTTAAAGACAAAGAAACCCAAGTGGATACCTTGAGTAAAGTTACTTATTCATTGGTTACAGGCGTATTATTAGATTATTTTAGCGCCGGCTATCGTGGAATGGAAATCTTCTGGTCAAGAGCTACCGCAACCGGGATAAACACAGTAACTGGACATCCTTATCAGAGATGGAGAGAAGGGTGGTATCAATTAACCAAGACTAAAAAGGATAGTTCAGAATTAAGAAAAGGATTGGTCGAACTCGGCGCATTTAATACTTTTGAGACTTATATTTACGGAGCTTCACTTGCTATGGGAAGCTTGTTGTCTACAGGAACAGTGGACTTTGAGAAAGTTCGAGAAGGTATGTTAGGATTAATAACAATCTCACCCATTATTGCTCCCACCCTTGGCTGGTACATGGATGGAATGAGGAAGATATTTGGATTGAATAGTGCATCGCAACAATCCATAAAAACCCCTTAATTTCTTCAAAAAGAAATGAAGAAATCTGCCCTGCTTGCCTTACTGGGACTATCCTTAGCTTGTGCTAGTACTCCCTTAAGAGATTCTCTTTCAGAGTATACTCAATGTTACGCTAGGGAATGGGGAAGACAAGAATGTCAAAGATTTACCAAAGGATGTTCCGAACCAACTCGAATCTACCATCTTAATGGATATGGAACAGTAGAACACTCTTGGTCAGACACAGACGGAGATTGTCAAATTGACAAACTGTTTCACTCCCTGGACCTAGAAGAAGGGATTAATGTTAAAATAGTGCAAGAACAGACCTCTCCAGAAGAAACTTATACTAAGGTCTGCTTGTCAACTAGTTTCGAACTGGGGTCAATGTGTTTTGGGATAACCAATAAGAAAGGAAAGGGAATAACCGATATTTATCGCACTACCTCTGATCAAGAGTTGGAAGAGGTATTAATCTTAAATAAACCCTATTGTAGAGAAGAAGGAGATAAAGTAATATGTCCCTTCCCGGGATTAAGAAGAAAGGGAGGAGAATTATTAGGACAAGCCCTAATTAGTTATGGAGGGATCCCCAGAGAACTATTATTAAAACAATAAAATTACTTCTTCATCCATTCTACTTCTTCTTCGTTAAGATCCAATTCTTTAATAATTTCAACTCCACCGGTTTGTTTAATAATACTTTGAATATAACCTACTTGTTGGACCGCTTCTTTAACAGAAGTATGAGTCTTAGCTGCTAATTTAGCAGCAATTTCTTTCCTTTTGGCCCATTTCTGGTTAGCTTGCCAAATTTTAAGAAGACGCATGGTTTGAACATAATGAACCGGTTCAGGATTTCGTTTATCTTTAGCAGAGGAAATCCCGGCAGTCAATAAGTCATTAATATAAATTAAGAATCGCCAATGCTGCCATCTTCTGATGCGACGATTGAACACATCTGCTCGGGAAAGATGTTCATACGCTCTGGCTAAAGAAGCAGGATCAAGATACTCTTTAGGCAGATTCTCATCGATCCACAGAAACACTTCATTCATATCAGTGTCAGAATTCTCTAGAGCAGATAGCGCATTTGTTACGGTTGATGATTTAAATATCAGCATCAACGCATTCATGATAGTGTCAGTCCGTTTTCGATCAGACAAAGTTTGTAAATCGTCATATGTTAACTTATGGTCTTTAGCAGCACAAATTTGTAAATCAATTAAAGCTGCACGAACATCGCCATCAGATTTACGAGAAAGAGAAGATATCGCTTTCTCTTCAAAAGAAATCTTTTCTTTAGCACAAATATCATAAATTATCTGAGAAATAACTGAAAGATCCAACTTACCATATTCTATCATCAAACAAGCTTTTCTTAAACCAGAAAACTTAGAATCAGAAGGATCGTTAGCAGTAAGGATCACTGGGAAGGAGGATTTTTCTAACGCTCTAACAAGAGCAGGGATACACCCTCGATCATGGGTTCCAGAAATATTATCAATCTCATCAATCAAAACAATCTTAGGAGTGAAAAATAAAGATTGTTGTCCTAAAGCGCTTCCTAAGAAAGAACTCATGTTTGCTTCATTACGAATATCTGAGGAATTAATCTCCAGAATATCATAATTAAGTTCTTTAGCTAAAGCATACACGGAAGAGGTCTTTCCACAACCGATCGGACCGTGTAATAGTGCTGCTTTATGTTTCTGGGTTTTATAGTTAAGAATAAAATTTCTCAGCTGGGAAAGAGGTAAATCTTGACCGAGTACTTCTGATAACTTTTGAGGAGCATGTTTGATGGTGAGTAGAGGCATATTCTATCAAGGGAAGGAGGTATTTTTAAAGATTTAGATTCAAAAAAGATCAAAGATTTAACCTTACCTCTCTGCCACAATAATCTATTTAAAGCAATCCTTAGTATCTCGATTAAGTCATGAAACCTCTCCGTCTCGGTTTAACCTTTAATGATGTTCTGCTTGTACCGAAAAGAACCCCTTTAAACAGCAGAAGTGAAGCAGATGTGACTTCTAAATTCACTCGAAACATTCCTTTAAAAGTCCCTTTAGTCAGTGCGAATATGGCCACAGTTACTGAACATAAGATGGCTATCGCCATGGCCAGAGAAGGGGGCTTAGGAATAATACATCAATTTGACACTATCGAACAACAAGTAGAAGAAGTAAGAAAAGTTAAACGAAGTACTTCTTTCATTATTGATAATCCCATTTCTATCAACAAGGATTGTAATATTCAAGAAGCAGTAGAATTGATGCAAACTCAAGGAGTTACCAGCCTATTGGTAAAAAATGGTGGAGGTAACTTAGTAGGCATCTTCACCCATCGAGATTATCTTTTTGAGGAGGATTTAAGCAAGAAGATTACTGAGGTAATGACTCCTCAAGATAAGTTGATTGTAGCCGAGTACGGAATTCCGATGGATAAAGCTAAACACCTCTTACATGAACATAGGATTGAAAAACTGCCTCTGATTGAAAACGGACAAGTTAAAGGGTTAATCACTACTCAGGACATTAGTAAATTAGAATACTGGCCCAATGCCACTCGTGATGAAAAGGGCAGGTTAAGGGTAGGTGCTGCAGTAGGAGTTAAAGATACTTTAGAACGAGCTAAAGCCTTGATAGAGGCCGGAGCAGATGTTATAATTTTAGATATTGCTCATTGTCATTCCGATTTAGCGATTAGAAGAATAAGAGAATTCAAAGCACTTTTCCCAAAAGTGGATTTGATGGCTGGAAATATTGCTACTGCTGATGCAGCTAGAGAATTGATTGAGGCTGGTGCCGATGGATTGAAAGTGGGAATTGGACCATCTCCAGTTTGTACCACTAGAATCATTGCGGGTTCGGGAATTCCGCAATTAACTGCAGTTATGGATGTAGTTGAAGTAGCTAAGATTTACAATATTCCTGTTTGCGCTGATGGAGGCATGAAAAGTCCAGGCGATGTGGCTAAAGCTATCGCTGCCGGTGCCAGTTCAATCTTCTCCGGATTCTTGTTTGCCGGAACGGAAGAAGCTCCCGGAATAATTTTAATGAAAGATGGAAAGCGTTACAAGAAATATATGGGTAGTGCTTCTTACGATTCTGGTCATGAAAGAAAAGAAGTTTTAGAGAGAAGAAAAGTTAAAGATCGCTTAGATATGTTTGTGGAAGGAGTTTCTATTTTGATAGATTACAAAGGCCCAGTAGAAGATGTCATCAATGGAGTGGTGAAAGGATTGCAAAGTGCAATTTCTTATTGTGGAGCTAGAAACATCTGGGAAATGCAGAGAAACGCTGAATTTATTCAGATCACTCAGAATGCGTGGGAAGAATCTAAATCTCAGGGTAATAAACTGAATGAATAAACTCACAAAGAGCCGTATTTTTTAATAATTCTCTTTCTTTCTTTTTCCATTTTCCTTGTTAATTGCTCAAGGTCATATTCCACTCTTAAGTCTAACCGTTCTTGTAGATGGGTAGTTAAGGAAAGAACTCTTTCATATGCTGCCTTCATGGGATCTCTTTCCAAGACCTCCCGACAGAACTTACGATTAGAAATCCAATAATTGAAAGCCACACAATTATATGGAACTCCTCCTTCTTTTGAGCGAGAAGAAACATGAACTCGATATCGACCTATACCTTGTTCATCTTCCCAGACCATCACTACCTCAGCATCTGGACCATTTGCAGGAACCAGTCCGAACTCTGTTCTAAGAACCTCCTTGACATTTTCATTGAGATCTTCTTGATAAGGAGATTCAAAGACTCTTGAGACTACGACCATCATTCCTTCTTAGGATTTACAGTTTTATGTCTATACCAAAAGCTTTTCCCATAATCTGGATTACCATGACCAAACATATCAGCGGGTCTGGGGTCAGAACTGGTCATCATAGATTCACTACCATTTGAACCGGAGAGATCTAATTTAATGGGCCATTTCAATTTAATACCATATTCAATGTGTCTTCCCCGATAAGAAACGTTAGTTTCCTTTCCTTCTTCGTCATAAGCTACAGCATCAATCGGGTAAGCGAAAGAAAATACTCTTAATTTAGTGTGTGGAAAATCATGACAACTCCATAATAAGAAGCTAGGGTGTAACCAACTCGCTATCTTGGACCCATGGTCTTCCAAAGGATTAGACTTCAAATAACCTGCCAACCCACCATTAGGAAATTCTTTTAACTCAACAGGACTACCAAAAGCGGGAGAAATCTCGTATCTGATACCCAAGATCCCATCAGCAAAGTCTCTTGCTTTTTCAACAGAAGTTTCTGCAAAATCTTCTGCTTTTTCCATGGCCATCTCCACAAGACTATTAATAGAACCACTAACTTTAATTACTCGATCGCCTCTAGTGTAAGTAACATTAAACGGTGTATTTAATATAAAATCGATAACTCCCATGATAATAACCTCCAATAATATACTTTTTAGAGAGCTTATTTTTAAACTTTTCCCCGTTAACTCCTCCAAAGTAAAAACAAGGATAAGATTTAAATAATTAACCCCCTCTTACTCTCTTAGAGGGCAGATAAATTTCACACCATCCCTTCTGATGACACCCAGATTGGACTCTGTCTTTCCGACTTAGTCTGCCATCGTTTACATGGATTTATGCATGCCGAATCAGAAGTGGGGAAAGGAACAACCTTTAGTTTATACTTCCCGCAGTATAGAAAAGAATAATTCTGATAATTAACTTTTTAAATACCTCTCTTATTCCTTCTCTAGATGGAACTTCCACAGAATTATGATCCTAAAGTTGCTGAGACTAAATGGCAGAAGTATTGGCAGGAACAGGACATTTTTACTTTTAGTTCAAAGAAGAAAGGTAAAATCTATTCCATCGATACTCCTCCACCTACTGTTTCTGGAAAGATGCATATAGGTCATGCTTTCAGTTATACTCAAGAAGACTTCATTGCTCGTTATAAAAAGATGCAGGGATTCAACGTGTATTACCCTTTCGGAACTGATGATAATGGTCTTCCAACTGAACGCTTGATTGAGAAACTAAAGAATGTCCGTTCTAAAGATATGGATCGACAAGTGTTTGTCAAATTATGCAATGATACCTTAAAAGAAATCAAACCTGATTTCGTGCAAGACTGGATTAACATGGGTATGAGTTGCGATTTCAAAAGTACTTATTCTACCATTGATCCTTATTGTGCCAAGACTTCTCAAACCTCTTTCTTAGACCTCTACAAAAAAGGATTAATTTACAAGAAGAAAGAAGCGAGCATGTGGTGCTGGCAGTGTCAGACAGCTATCGCTCAGGCAGAATTAGATGATGCAGAAGAAGATGCCTTTTTTAACTTTTTAACCTTTAAAGTAAAAGAAACCGGACAAGCTTTAGAAATAGCTACTACTCGACCAGAACTTCTTCCTGCTTGTGTTGCAGTATTTATTCATCCCGAAGATGCAAGATATAAGAATTTAGTTGGAAAACATGCTTTGGTTCCTTTATTCAACCAAGCTGTACCGATCATTGCTGATGAATCAGCTAACCCAGAAAAAGGTACAGGAGTATTGATGATCTGTTCTTACGGAGACAGATTTGATGCTGATGCCATTAAAAGACACAACTTAAATCCAATTACTACCATAACTAAAGATGGAAAAATGAATGATGTGGCAGGGGAATTCTCTGGATTAAAAATTAGAGAAGCTCAACTTAAGATTGTCTTAACTTTAAAAGAAAAGGGTTTGTTGACTAAGCAAAATAGAATCAAACATGCCGTTAACGTTCATGAAAGATGTGGTACGCCGATTGAATTCTTAGCCACAGAACAATGGTTCATTAATATTCTCGACCAGAAACAGAAATTAAAAGATTTGGCTAATGAAATTAATTGGTACCCTACCCATATGAAGATTCGTTATGAACATTGGGTAGAAAACTTAAATTGGGATTGGTGTATCTCTCGTCAAAGACATTTTGGAGTTCCTTTCCCATTATGGTACAGTAAAAAGACAGGAGAAGTTATTTTGGCAGAAGCATCACAGCTTCCAGTAGACCCATTAAAGGATTTCCCTAAGAAGTTACCTACGGGACATAAGAAAGAAGACTTAGTTCCAGAAGTAGATGTGATGGATACTTGGGCCACTAGTAGCGTCAGTCCTCAGATTATTGGAAACTGGATCAAGGATAAAGATAAGAAAGAATTAAAGTTTGAAAAACTGTTCCCACAAGACTTAAGACCACAAGCGCACGACATCATCAGAACTTGGGCTTTCTATACTATTGTAAAATCTCACTATCAACACAACAGCATTCCTTGGAAAAATATCATGATATCAGGTTACGTCTTAGATCCTAAAGGAGAAAAGATGTCTAAGAGTAAAGGTAACGTCGTTGCTCCTCAAGAAGTCATATCTAAATATTCTGCCGATGGGTTAAGGTTCTGGGCAGCGGGAAGTACTCTAGGAGAAGATCTACCTTACTTAGAAAAAGATCTAGTTACCGGTCAGAAATTCATCAATAAACTCTGGAATGCATCCAAGTTTGGGATTATGCATTTAGAAGATTATAAACATGATTCTAAGAAGAAACCATTAGATATGTATGATAAATGGTTGATAAGTAAATTACATAAAGTGATCAAAGAAAGCACTGACAGTTTTGATGCTTATGAGTATTCTAAAAGTCGATCTGCTGTAGAAAGATTCTTCTGGCACTTGTTCTGTGATAATTACATGGAAATCGTTAAAGACAGAATGTATAATGCTGCAGTTAGAGGTAAAGAAGCCCGAGAAAGTGCTCAACTGGGAATTTATACCGGAATTTTATCAGTATTGAAAATGATTGCTCCGATTATGCCCCATATTACTGAAGAGATTTATCAGATGTACTTTGTAGGACAAGAAGGAGAAAAGAGTATCCATATCTCTTCTTGGCCAGAATTCAATCCCAAAATGATTGACGAAAAAGCAGAAGAGATCGGGGATTTAGGAGTTGATATCATCAATAATGTTCGCAAGTTCAAGTCTGAGAAGCAATTGTCCATGAAAGAAGAACTGCAAGAGTTAGTCTTAGTTAGTGATGTTGCAGATTTCCAGAAGAAGATTAAAGCTATTGAATTAGATTTGAAAGCAGTAACTAAAGTTAAATCTATTAAGTTCGCTGGAACAACCGATCGAGAAACAGAGCAATTCAAGATTAAAGTTGGAATTGTAAAATAGATTAGTTTATTTTTTTAATGATTTAAGAACCAAGAAGTTTGATTTAAAAAGGATTTATATGGATTTAGAGCTTGGAAAATAGACGTTTTAAGCTAAAATGCTGCTTCAAAACCAAAAGCTTTTTAATCTAGTTTGCTGTTTTATAGATATAACAGAGGGGAAGAGCATAATTACTCTCCAAGATTTAATTTTAAATAAGAGGTGCGAAAATGGTAGAAGGATATTGCGTAAAGTGTAAGGCCAAGAGAGAGATGAAAGATGGCAAAGAAGTTTCTATGAATGGAAAAGGCGGCACTAAGCGAAGAGCTATGAAAGGAACCTGTCCAAAGTGTGGAACAACCATGTTCAAGATTATGGGCGGAGTAGCCAAGAAATAATTATTCTAAGTTTTTATTTTTTTGTTTCTATTCTATTTTACTAACCTTATATCCTTCCTTGCCGTCAGAAACAGCATACCCTAAAGAAGTAATCTTCTCTCTTAACTCATCCGATTTTTTCCAATCTTTATTCCTACGAGCTAATTCACGCTCTTCAGCTAGAGCTTTAATCTCCGCAGGAATAGAAGCACGTTCGTATTTTAAGATACCTAGAATAGAATCAACTTTACTAAAGAAGAGTTTTAAATCTTCCACAGAATCTTTACTTAAATTTTCTTTTTTGCGATAGAACTCGTTGATTACTTCAAACAAAGGGGCCAGAGCCGGAGAGATATTTAAATCGTCATCTAAGGCTTCTTCCATTCTTTTGAGGAAACTTTCGGTTACCATCTCTTCTTGACCGAATTTGCCGGCACTTTCTAAGTCCAATAATTCAAAATAAGCCTGCTGGACTCTCTCTAAAGCATTCTTGGCTCCAGATAAAGCTTCAAAAGTAAAATTGATTGGACCACGATAATGAGTTGAGATGAAGAAATATCTCATAGCTAAGGGATCATAATCTTTTAAGACATCTCTGATAGTATAAAAATTGTTCAAAGACTTTGACATCTTCTCCCCATTGATGGTGATAAAACCATTATGCATCCAGAATCGGGCAAAGGGTTTGTCATTAGCAGCTTCTGATTGAGCAATCTCATCTTCATGATGTGGGAAGATTAAATCCTGCCCTCCACCATGAATATCCATGGTTTCTCCCAGATACTTAGCAGACATAGCAGAACATTCAATATGCCATCCTGGTCTGCCTTTACCCCAAGGAGAGTCCCAAGAGGGTTCACCTGGTTTTTCAAACTTCCATAACACAAAATCATAAGGGGATTTCTTTCCTTCCGTATCTACTCTTGCCCCGGATTTTAAATCCTCAAGATTTTGGTGAGAAAGTTTACCGTAAGAAGGGAATTTCATGACATCGTAATAAACACCATCATCTTCAATAACGTAAGTATATCCTTTCTTCTCTAACTTACGAATAATTCCAATCATCTCTGGAATATGTTCAGTAGCTTTAGGATTTCTGAACGGAGGGAGTAAGTTGAGTCTCTTGTAATCCTCATCATAAATAGCAGAGAATTTATCAGCTAATTGTTTAACGGTGATACCTTCATCATTAGCTCGTTTGATCATCTTATCTTCAATATCGGTATAATTGAAGACAAATTTTACTTTGAAGCCTTTGTATTTTAGATAACGATGAAGTAGATCGAAAGCCACGGCAGATCTTCCATGACCTAAATGAGCGTAGTCGTAGATGGTTGGACCACAAACATATATTGTTACTTCTGGGGCTTTAAGAGGAACAAAGAGTTCTTTTTTTCTGCTGAGGTCGTTGTAAAAGTTTAAAGGCATATTCTATACCTCAAATAATTGAGTGCTTAAATACTTTTCTCCCCTATCTGGAAAGACAACCACGATAGTACCGGAATCTATCTTCTTGGCGATCTCTAATGCTGCGTAAAGAGCTGCTCCAGAACTCATCCCTACAAAAATCCCTTCTTTCTTAACTATTTCTCTAGCCAGATGGAATGCATCTTCACTTTCAACCATAACGGTCTGATCAATTTGTGAAGGATCATAGAGAGCAGGAACAAGAGCTTCTTCCATATTCTTCAATCCTTGAATGTAATGGCCTTTGACGGGATGAGCGGAAACAATCTTGATCTTGGGATTGTTTTCCTTCAAAGCTTTTCCAATTCCCATGATCGTGCCAGAAGTACCTATAGCAGAGACAAAGTAATCTATTTTACCATTAGTCTGTCGCCAGATTTCTTCTGCCGTAGATCGATAATGGGCCAGTTTGTTATTTTCATTAGAAAATTGGTCAGGCATAAAGTATTTTTCAGGATATTGTTTAACCAATTCTCTGGCTTTTCTAATCGCCCCATCTGTACCTTGGGTTGGGTCTGTCAAGATTACTTTTGCTCCGAATGCTTGGATCATCTTTCTCCTCTCAACAGATACCGCTTGGCTCATGACAATTTCTACTTTGTATCCTTTTACAGCTCCAATCATAGCTAATCCTATCCCGGTATTACCAGAAGTTGGTTCGATGATAACTTTCTCCTTAGTTAATTTCCCTTCTGCTTCAGCCATCTCAATCATCTTCAAAGCAATTCTATCTTTAATACTTCCCGCGGGGTTAAATCCTTCTAATTTAGCTAAGAGGTTTACTTTTGAATTTGGGTTTAAGTGGTTAATTTTAACCAAGGGAGTATTTCCAATGGTTTGTAAGATATTTTCATACATGGATTTCACCTTTGAAATTTTATCAAATCTAAAAACAAAACTTATGGATTATTATCTATTAAAATTTAAAGAATTAGCAACAACAACAGTAATTATGTGTCATAATTATTAAAAATATGAAGAAGTATAAAAATGTTTAGGAAAGTTTTGGAAGATTTCAGGAGAATTCTTCCAAGATTTGTTTGGATGATTCCAGTCTGCTTTTAGAAGCGATAACTAAGTAATCTCGCATAGTGTAGTTATCAATTTCATGATTAACCATTCCTCGAATTAAAGCTTTAGCTATTTCATAATTTAAGTTATCTCTTGTATTTTGATCGGGTCTTGAAAATCCTGCTAAAAGAGGGACAACACAGCGGCATCGATATTCAGTATCAAAGATTGAAGCTGAACAAAGATAAGCTCTATCTCTCTCGAGGATTAATTGTTCTTGCTCATAAGGACAATCTCTTTTGATCTTTCCGGGAATTAATATTTCTGATTCCACATCCCATACAGCCATAGAATGAAGTAAACCTCCTTCAAAACCCCTCAGTAAGAAAATATTTTTTCCATTTAAGGAGTATTCTCCATCCAACGGAAGATAAGTTACTTTAGATCGTAACTTCTTGTCTTGAGGATGCTGAACAGTTTTTTCTATCCAACCCAACCTTTCTTCTAAAGGCATTTCTTGTAGAGTTTCATTAAATAAACTTCTTACTCCTTCCTTTGTAGCAGCAATAAATTTCATTTGTTTCATCTCCTTTGATTTTATAGATTCTTTACTACTCGGACAAAGTTAAAACTTATTATTAATTTATTTTACAAAACGCAATATTTATAATATAATAATGATTATTGTAATAAAATGGGTTTAGATACAAAAGATTGCAAGATTTTGTACAATTTAGACTTCGAAGCCAGAATGCCTCTCTCAATTCTGGCAAAAAGAGTTGGTTTGTCCAAACAAGTAACCAAGTATCGCTTAGACCTACTGCAGAAGAAAGGAATCATTCAAGGATTTTATGCAGATATCAATTCTTCTAAGTTGGGAATGGCAATCTACTTAGTCTATTTAAAATTTCATCATCTTACTCCAGAAAAAGAGAAAGAATTCATCTCTTCTCTTAAAATGCAAAAAAGTGTAGGAGTTAGTGCTTCTCTCAACGGAAAATGGGATTATTGTCTCGGCATCTGGGCAGAAAGCATTGTTCATTTTAAAAATTATTATCGCCAGATCATGAAGGAATACGAAAAGTATGTCCAAAGCAAAACCATCATGATCGAAACGGATTTCTATTACTTTAAACCAAAGCGAATTTTAGATAAGTTTGAGAATAAACAAATAACCATGTCCGGAGAGATAGAGAACTACGAACTGGATAATAAAGATAAGATTATTCTGAAAGAATTATCAGCTAATTCTCGCTTATCTTTAGTAGAAATAGCTCAAAAAACGGGTTTAACTCCGAACGCAGTAAAAGAAAGAATCAAGAAGTTAGAAAAGAATAAAGTTATTCTGGGATATCGAATCATGATTAATTATCCGCAATTAAGTTTTTTACATTATCGAATATTCTTACACTTAGAGAACTTAACCGAAGAAAAAGAGAGGAGTATAATTGAATTCCTTAAATATCAACCTTCAGTTATTTCTGTGACAAAGACTATTGGCTATTGTGAATTAGAGTTTAGGTCGGTCGTTAAGGATGTGCATGAGTATTATCAACTGATAGAGGCCTTAAAGAAGCAATTTCCTGACGTGATCAAGGAAACAGAATCAATTTTGTATTATCAGTTTAATCGGGTCTTGAATTATTATCCGTTTTGATTACAAATCATAAGGATTATATCCCTGTTCTTTCAGCCAAGCCAAATACTTCTTAGAAAATTCACCCCTAGGAGGATTAGTAGGAATACGTGATCCATCTTCATAGTGTTGTACTCCTTTAACACCCAATACATCTTCTAATTGATAAGTGGTTAGGCCAGCCTTGACTCTGATCTCTTCCGCTTTCTGATAATCAAACAGAGCGATTCTTCTTAAACGCTTAGATGAAGCACTTTCTTCTCTATCCAATACAATTCCTTCCAAAGTAAGAATAGTTCTTTCCAAATTTCTCTGGACTTCTTCTTTATATCGAAGAGGAGCACGATTATACGCTTCTGTCAATGAAACTAGGTATCCTTCTAACTGTTCTCCCTTAGCAGCATAAATCACTCTGGCCCGATCTAAGCATTCCTGAAAGAAAGAATGATTGTGTTTAATTCTTAACTCTTCTATGATGTGATCTTTAGTACGATTTCTCCTTGGTCCTGTTTTCATTTTCTTCTCCAAACATCTAGAATACTCCTTTAATTTCCTACTTCTCTAATGTAGGATCTTCGCGTTTCTGCAAATGATTCTGAAAAAGCTCTCTCGGCTATCTCCTCAATTTGATCCCTCTCCATTCGAGGGAATTGATAAGAAGGACAGACCTTAACATTGTTCTCAACTAAAGAAAGATATTCTTGAAGCAAGCCAGCAATTCTTCCAAAATATCTTAATTGATGTGTCGAAGTCATCTTCTTTTTACAGCATTCTCCGACAATAAATGGGTCTTTACCACGGTAATTAAAAAACCCGTTAGGTTCTATGGTAAAACGTCTCTCTTGATCAACTACAGAATAGACTACTTCTTCTAGTGAGATTATTTCATCTAATTGCGGACTAATTCTTTCTAACAATCCCGTAACCTTGGTTCTCAACGAGTATATTTGATCCATAACCTTTCATAAGAATCACAGTATAAAACACTTTTACCAGATATATCTGGTACTACAATATTGCAATATTTACTGATTTCCAGCTAAATAGTATTCTATCATTCGCAGAGGGATAACTCTATCCACCACCATTCTTTCCGTTTTTTCCCTTACAGTCTCAAATCTAACCGTTCGACAAAAGTGTCGTCCTAAATCATCACAATTAGCAGAGAGGGTTGGTTCAACCAAAATATCATTCTCACTAACTCTTCGAGCATAATCAATATCACCATCGTGTTCAAAGGCATAAACTTCAATTAAGGTTCGACTTAAAGTAGCCGCAGTAGTACGATGATTGCCATTCAAAAGAAAATATTCTGCAACAGGATTTTCTTCAAGGTACTTCTGTAAAGACAGATTAAAGCTTAAAGAATCTTCAGAAGGAGTTTGAAGCATCCCAATGGACTTATGAATAACAGGAACAGGTTGTAATTCTTTATATTTTCCGCTACAGAATAAATCAAAATACTTTCCTAAAACAGTAGCACTATGTACAGGATAATCATTTAGAGTAATAATCTGTTCCGGGAGTAAACTTTTTCTGATCCTTCTTTCGATATTTTCATCAAGCAATTGCATAAGGGGTATAATCAGTCTTTATTTATAAGTTTTACCACCTAAAGGTAACAATATATTATAATAGGTTAACCTGAGAAGAAATAAGCTTGTTCTCTGCCCGAAGTAAATGCTCCCCTACCGTAGCCGGACTTAATTTCAAGGCTTTAGCAATCTTAGCAATAGTAGTCTTTCGTGGAAGCTGATAATATCCCTGTTGATAAGCATACTGAAAAATCTTTTTCTGCTGAGTGGAAAGTAGAGAAGGAGCAAATTCTGCTTCTCCGATGTAAAGGGTTTTAACCTCTCCGATTTTATCCAATTCCTTCTTCATCAGAGGGATTATTTCTTTTTCCAACAAACCCACATGCCAATATTCATAACCACCGTAAACGGAATGCAATGCTAGAAAGAAGCCGTGATGTTTAGTGATGACGTTTTGGACATAATTTTTGCTTTGGTTGATAATAACTAAGAGGAGTAAAGTATCAACAGAACGTTCTATTTCTCTAACAGAGTTGTAGGTTTTTGATGTTTTAAGATGTTTGATGATCGCGTCAAAATAATGATTCTTTCCGGTGATATAATAGAAATATTGTTTTTGATTTCCTTTAGATTGGATATCCACCACGTTGATATAATGGTTAGGAAATTTAATACTCAAACCTGTTTCTGCACAGTTTCTATGTCTGATCTTGAAGCTGAATTTATACATTTTACTTCCTCGTCTCCCAGATAATCTCAAAGTTCTTTCTATAAGAATCATAAACTTTTTTATTTCGAATCCTTATTCCGGCAAAATCATCTAAAGGTAAGAAAATAACCACCTTATCTTTCCCGTAAATAATGGTCGAAGCTTCAGCCGGATAATCTTTAGGCAGAGATTTTACTTTAGTCAAAGCATACCCCAATTCTGGTCGAGAAGTGAGAGAAGTTTTAACTAACAAAAATCTTTTAATTCCCTGCTTAACTCTTCTTTTGTTCCAGTGATGATACCAGAATCTAGCTATCTCTGTACTTCTAGCAGTATAGTTCAAGATAAAATAATCTTTACCTTCATTAAGAAGATCGTCCATAATCGTCTTAAATCCTTCCGCCCCTTGGAATACTTCAACCGAAAGGGGCTCTTCTTCTTTATTTCTAATACTTTTAAGAAGAGGGATTAAAGAGTCAGCTAAACTCTCTTTCTCTTGAACCAAACGTTTTAATTCAGAAGGGTCAGCAGCCTGAAAATATTTACGATTTTCTTTAATAACGTAACTCACTAATCCCTTACGTTGAAGCTTCTCCAAGATATGATAAGTTACTGCTCTTTCGGTTTTAGAATGTTTAGAAATTATAGAGGCCAAGGAAGAACCTCTCTCTAATAAAGAGACATAAATCTTAGCTTCGGTAGGAGTTAAACCCAGTTCTTGCAGCTGAGAGAGTTCCATCTCCGCTTAATAAGTGTAAGAAGTATTTAAATGTTATTATATTAAATAATAACAAAAGCTTATTTGTTAGAACTTCTCTCATTAAGATAATGAAAAAACTTAGCATGGAGTGGGATGGACAATTATTTCAACAAGATTTACCTTATCAAGAATCGATTAGAATTGAATCTTATCCCTTAGGAGAACCAGGAACTATTAATCCCCATCACCTTGAATCAGAAATAGAAAGAAGAGTTAAGGAAACAAAAGGATCGTTTGAAGTTAATGCTTATACTTTAAGCTCGGATAATCCACACTTTAATTTTAGGGTGCTCCAACTTTTCCATTTGAGAAAACCTTACAACGAGAACTTAATCCGTCCAACATCTGGAAAGGAAAACTTCTTTGGAGATTTATTATCCATCTTAGGAAGTAGAGAAAAACAAGATCTTGTCGCAATATATACTCCTTGTGATAGTTGTCCTCGTCCCCACGATAAACATTGTTGCAAAGTGAAAGAATATGGTCTATTGTTGGATTTTAATAATACACACATGATTCCTTTAGGATATCCCTTCTTAATGGATTGCCACGATGTTCCTTGGGATATAGAGGGAGGAGCAGATTCAGAGAAGATTAAAGAGAAGATTAAAGAGATGGAAGGATATAAGAGAATTAAAGATTATGTAAACGCTTATTGTGCTTCTTATTTTAGAACTGAAATCGGCCTTGGCGCAGCAGTGCAATTATATCAGATTAGGCCGTAATTATTTCTGCCTTATCTAAACATCCTTTAACAATCTTCTCAAATTCTAATTGATCTAACTGCCATTTGATCTTAGAGTAATCTGATTTAGTAGAAGGATGTTTAGGGCCGAGCAAACAGCAGATTTCTGGACCTTTAGAAATTTCGTAAGTACCGATCTTTTCCGCCACTTTAATTATCTCTTTCTTATCGTAAGTCAAAACCGGACGTAAAATTTCTAACTTTAAATTCTGGGTAATAGTAGTCATGTTGCTTAAAGTTTGACTGGAAACCTGAGCCAGATTCTCTCCCGTAATTAGGAACTTAGCTCCTTCTTTCTCAGCCACCATTTCTGCTGTTTTAAACATAGAAATCTTCTGTAAGACAAAATAATCGTCATGTTTGCATTCTTTAACTAAAGCAGTAAGTAATTCGGTAAAAGGGATTAAGTAAACTTTTCTTACTCCCAATTTCTTAACCAATTCCTTTACTTTTTCCACTTCCTTCTTATCGGTAAGGGGCAACTGATGAAAATGTACGGCAATAATATCTAGCTTATCTTGTAGAAGATGAATACTTACCGGAGAGTCAATCCCTCCCGATAATAAAGCGATGGCTTTTTGCATATTAAGTAAGAAATTACTGCTATTTAAAAAAGTGTAGGATGATAATAAGTTAATTATTTTCTAGCAATCTTCCAAAGCAGATTAAAGAAGCTATTATAAGAATCGTAAGCGTACTGATCGTGGATCAGAGTAACGATTGGTTTTTCGGTCCAAACGATAATCGCGACTTTTCCCCCATAAACAATGGTTTGAGTTAACGGATCAAACCCATGATCAAGAAATCTCAATTCAATATTCTTAACTTCCTTTTTAATAGCCTCACCATGACGACGCAAACTTTCATTAAAGATTAAGTTAATTTTTATCTTTCGATCTTGAGTTTTTATGTCAATATTCTTCCAGAAGGTTTCGCCCATGATCTTTACTGAGGCTAGTGGAGCCCCAAAAGAGTTATAACTCTTACAATTAAGAACGTCTTCATAGAGAAGTTTAATCCCTTTAAGACCTCTTAACATTCGGGCATCCTGAGATTCAACGATTTCCTCAAAAATTTGAGAAGCTTCTTTCTTTATCTCCTTGGCAATTTCTACTTTTTTGTTCAGTTCTTCTTGTTGTTTTTCCAGCATTTCCGCTAGCATTTCCGGAGAATTAGGTTGAAAGACCTTCTTCTTTCCCTCAGTAATAAAAGTAGCCAAGCTTTTGTCCACTAATCTATCTAAATTGTCATAAACTACTGCCCGATGTAAATTGGTCCTTTGAGCAATTTGGGTGGCGGAAGCTTTTCCTAAGCTAAGCAGAGCGGAATAGACCAGACTTTCGTTTTTATTAAGTCCGATTTGCATTAACTTATGGATTTCCATAGGATTAAAATTAAGCCGTTCCTTATTAATCTTTCTATGTCGTACTATATCACTACAACATAGGTTAATAAGTAAAATTACTTAGTAGTGATGAATGAATTACTTAGATCAGTACACTCAATGGACAAATCAATTAGGTGCCCATAAAGTCACCATTTCAGGGATTACTGTAGATGTAGATAGGAGTATTTTCTCCCCTAATCCAGAATTAACCTATTCATCTTCCATGATTCTAGACCATTTTCCAGAGGTAAGAAACAAATCTGTGTTGGATTTAGGAACAGGTAGTGGAATTCTCTCCTTATATGCAGCTAAACAAGGCGCTAAAAAAGTCATAGCCGTAGATTTAGATGAACGTGCTGTTTCAAATGCCAGAAGAAATGTAAAAAATCATTCTTTAGATGATAGAGTTCAAGTAATCCAGAGTAATCTGTTTGATAAAGTAAATGAAAAATACGATTTAATTCTTGCTAACTTACCCATTTTAGGAGAAGATCTTTCAGAAAGACTACTTGGTGAAGCTCCGACTTACTTAAAAGAAGAAGGAAAGCTACTATTAACTTCAGCAGAGTTTGGAGAGGTTAAAGCACTCAGAGATCTAAGTGATAAATGGGAATATCAACAACACCAGATAAATAAATTTGGAGTAGAATGGAGACTATACACTTTCACATTAAAGAATAATCAATGGATTTATTTAGCTCAAGACTATCAAAAGAAAAACTCTCCGATTGATGAGATTGGTTATAATAAGATACTTAGCCTTCTTGGAAATGCTCAAGGAAAGAGACTTTTAGATTATGGGTGTGGTTCAGGAAATATTGCCCAAAGAGTTGCAGAGAAAGGAGCATTAGTAACAGGAGTAGATATTTCTAGAGAAGCCATCTCCACTGCCAAAAGTAAGAAGATTTCTAACGCTTCCTTTAGTACAACTAGAGAATATAGAGTAAGACCAAACTTTTATGAAGTAATCATGTTAAACTTTGTAGTTTGTTGCGTTGAGGAAAGTGAAGAGGTTCAAAGAATATTTTCTAATCTTTATCATCAACTTCAACCGAAGGGAGAGTTATTAATATTAGAACCACATCCAAATTCACATTTACATGAATACTTATCCATGAAAAGAGAAATTAGTGGAGAAGTACAGGAAGGAAGTAAAATTAAAGTCCAATTGGCAGGCATGGATTCTAGCTTTTATGATTATTGGAGAAGTAGGAAATTTTATCTTAATTCTTTAAATCAAGTAGGTTTCTCAGAAGTAGAAGAGTTTTATCCTTTAGCCTCTGGCCCAGATTGGCGCGATGAAACTAAATATCCTCCATTTATGATCCTAAGAGCAAAGAAGTAGTTCTACAAAAAAGTTAATAAACAAAAGAAGAATTACTTGAAGTTATGAAAATTGTCTTTATTTACGGACCACCAGCGGCAGGTAAGCTAACGGTAGCTGAAGAATTAGTAAAATTGACAAAATACAAGTTATACCATAATCATTTAAGTGCAGATTTATTGCATTCTGTGCTTAAGTTTCGTTCTGAGGAGTATCTTCACCTAAACGAATTATTCCGATCAGAAATATTAAAAGCAGCAGCTAAGCAGAAAGTTAAAGGAATAATTATGACTTTTTGTTATGCTCCTTCGCTAGATAAAGATAATGTTAAGAATCTAATTAAATTAGTAAATAGAATAAAAGGAAAGATTCATTTTGTTTATCTTCGTCCGGAAGATGAAGAATTATTTAGAAGAGTAGCTGGAGAGTCACGTAAGAGATATAAAAAATTAAAGGATGTCCAGAAGTTAAAAGTATCTCTTAAGAAATGGGATTTCCCCCCTATTCCCTTTACCGATAATTTGTTAATAAACAATACCAACATCCCGGCCAAGAAAGTAGCTCAGATTATTAAAAAACATTATAGGTTATAACCATGATCTGGTTCGTCTTAGCCTTATTAGCAGCATTCTTTGACGCTTCTTATTATGCTGCAATTAAGAAATACCTCCAAAAGATAGATGAAAATGCTCTGGCTGCTGGAGCCTTATTAATCTCATTCGTCATTCTATTTACCATCTCCTTAATTCGAGGTATCCCTACATTTAATCTTACTTTCATTCTCGCCATCCTTGCCAATGCCATCCTGGACATCATTTCTATCAAACTTTATCTTAAAGCTCTCAAGTACACGGATTTATCTCTGGCTATGCCCATGATTTCTTTCACCCCTATTTTCTTAATTCTAACTTCTTTTATTATCTTGAGAGAGTTGCCCAGTTATCTCGGTCTCTTGGGAATCTTGCTGATCGTGATCGGATCTTATTTACTCAACTTCAAGAAAGGAAAATACTCTTTACTTCAACCACTGAAAGAGATTTGGCACAACAAAGGGTTATTTTACATGCTGATTGTAGCTTTCATTTACAGTTTGACTTCAGTGTTTGATAAAGTAGTAATGGTTAATTCTGACCCTTATTTTGGATCTGCCTTGTTACGATTAATTCCAGGAATATTCTTTCTAGTTTTAGCCTTGAGAAATAAAACCTCTTTACCGAAGGAAAGGCCAGTAAAAAAATACACTGCCTTTATAGTTGCGGGAATTATAACCGCGCTAGCAACGATTACTATTAATATTGCCTTGACCATGCAAATAGTTCCTTACGTTATCTCTCTTAAAAGGACCAGTATCCTGTTAAGTGTGATTTACGGAGGCGTCTTGTTTAAAGAGAAATCGATGTGGCAAAGATTAACTGGGGCCCTGATTATGGTAGCAGGAGTGATTATTATTCTGCTCTCTTAGTAAGGTTTATATCTTAATCCCCACTTTTATATTTATTATGACTAAAGTGGTGATATGGTTTATTGTTCTCTTAACTCTAGCTACCCTCTCCATAGCAGATTCTAACTTATATTTATTAGATTCATTACAAATCCAATTAGACTTAAGTGGGAAATTCACTCTCAGTTCAGAAGTACTCTCAGCACAAACTCAGAAAGTAACCACTGAATTAAATCTCGTCCCTAAAAATGATTATCGTCAGCAAGTACAAGAAATCGATCAGATGTTTGGAAAGCAATTAAATAATAAGATTATTTATGAGTGGAATAATGTGAATTTAGGAGAAAAGGAATTTGGGTATTCCGCCTTAATCAACACCAAAAACGAAAGGGTTAAAGTTCAGTTTATGGTCCCCTTTCCGTTAAGAGATGTTAAAGAATTTGAGCAATACACTTGGCCCACTGAGACCATTGATTCTAACGACCCAGAGGTTATCGCCAAAGCTGCAGAATTAGCGGAAGGAGAAGATGACGCGTTTAAGGTAGCATTTAAACTAGCCAGTTGGGTGGAAGAAAATGTCAAATATGATTTAAACACTCTTACTGCTAAAACTTCTCAAAAAGCCAGTTGGGTATTGGAAAATAGACAAGGAGTGTGCGATGAAATGACTTCTTTGTTTATAGCCATGTGTCGTTCTTTAGGTATCCCGGCTAGATTTGTTTCCGGAGTGTCTTATTCTAATTCCCCTTTGTTCAATGAACCTTGGCAGCCCCATGGGTGGGCAGAAGTTTATTTCCCAGAGATAGGATGGGTAAGTTTTGATACTGCGTTTGGAGAATTTGGGTATGTTGATGTAACCCATATAAAATTAAGAGAAACCTTAGATTCGGATGAACCAGCCACAAAATATGAATGGCTAGGCAATAATATTAAATTATCTTCTGACCCATTAAAGTTTAAGATAGAAACCCTAAAAGAGGGGATTGAAGAAGAGGAAGAAGTTCAGTTTGAACAAGAGATTGAAGCATCGGAAGTCGACTTTGGCAGTTATAATTTGATTCGAGGAATTCTAAAGAACAATGCAGATTATTACGTAGCAACTACTTTACAACTTGCTGTACCTAAAGAGATTCAAATCTTAGGAAGGAATAAAAGAACTATTCTTTTAGCTCCAAAAGAGGTTAAAGAGACTTATTGGAGAGTAAAGATCCCTGAAGATCTTGATTCCAAATATTGGTACAATTTTCCTACTAGAATTTATTCCGAGAAAAACGTTTCTGCAGAGAATCAATTTCAAGTCCAACGGGGCAAACCCATTTATTCTTTCAATGATGTTCAGAAATTAATGGTAGTAGAGGAAGACAGAAGTTATTCCAGAAAGGTTTCTCTTACTTGTGATGTTCCTAAAAGTGTTTATCTCAACCAATCTAAAGAAGCGAATTGCACTATTAAGAACTTGGGCGATCAGAACCTAGGAGAGGTACGTTTTTGTATTGGAGGAGTATGTGAAAACATTAACCTTCCAATTAACTCAGTAAAGAACAGCCAGATTAAGTTAAAAAGTGATAAGGTTGGTTGGAATAAACTGATTGTTAGTTCTGAAAACGAAATTATTGATAAGAAGATGTCTTTTGATTATAGTGTTTTAGATAAACCGAGGTTAACGGTGGAAGTTAAAGCTCCAGAAATAGTAAAGTTAGGAGAAGGTTTTGAGATGCAACTTATCTTAAATCGGACTTCTTTTACTCCGCCGAAAGATGTCCATATCAGTATTACCGGAGCAGGAGTAGAACAAAGATTAGAATTAGAGGAACTGAAAGAGTCACAACTGACCATCATTGAGTTAAGTAGTGAAAGATTTGGTAAATCTAATAATTATCTCTTGAATGCTACTTGGAAAGATCCACTCAATCAAAGTTACTCAGAAGTGCAAAATATCTTAATTAAAGGGAAGGGTGAAACTTTCTCTCAGAAAGTTAAGCTGTTTTTAAATAGCATCATTGGAGCATTTCAATAAAATAGGCTCAAGGGGTGGTTTTAAGGACACAACCTTTAAAAATACAAAGTATATTCTAAGCAATATGGTTAAAGACGAAAGCGTCAAACAGACATTCTCGGAAGATATAGAAATTCAGAACGAAGAGAAAGAACTTACTGAACAGCTCCAGAAAACTAAAGAAGAAAACAAGGTTTTAGGATCACAAGTACGAAGATTACAAGAAGAAGCAGGTATGCTTAGAGAATTGTTTAATAACGCTAACAATGAATTAAATCATATGAAGAAGCCAGCTTTATTGGTGGCAGAAGTTGGCACAGTCAAAGAAGATAAAGCAGTAATAAAGTTAACTAACGGAAACAAGTTTTATTGTTATATTTCTAAAGATGTAAAGAATCTACGACCAGGAGAAACAGTATTAGTTGACCAGAAATCTTTAAACATTATCGAAAAGGTAGAATTACAAGACAGTTCTGAAGTAGAAAAGTTTGTGATCATCGGAAAGCCAAAAGAAACCTGGGAGAGTATAGGTGGATTAAATAAAGAGATAGAGGAAGTAAAAGAAGTTATCGAATTACCTTTAAAGAAACCAAAATTGTTTGAAAAAGTAGGAATTAACCCACCAAAAGGAATTTTGTTATACGGCCCACCAGGAACAGGAAAAACCTTATTAGCTAAAGCGGCAGCAAACAGCACCCATGCTACGTTTATAGAAATTGTTGGTTCCGAGTTGGTCCAAAAATTTATTGGAGAAGGAGCCAAATTAGTTAAAGAAATCTTTGAACTGGCTCGAAAAAGAGCGCCCACCATTATCTTTATTGATGAAATAGATGCTGTAGCGGCCACACGTATGGAAACTGGAACCTCTGGAGAAAGAGAAGTTAATCGAACCTTTATGCAATTACTGTCAGAACTAGATGGATTTAAGCCCCTAGATAAAGTTAAAATTATTGGTGCCACCAACAGAATCGATATCTTAGATAAAGCAATTATTCGCCCCGGTCGTTTGGATCGGTTAATTGAAGTTGGTTTACCCGATGAAGCAGGACGATTACAAATATTTAAAGTTCATTCCAGTAAGATGAATCTTAATAAGGTTAAATCAAAAGAGTTAGCCAAAGTGATGGAAGGATTATCTGGAGCGGAAATCAGAGCAGTATGCACTGAAGCAGGATACTTTGCTATCAGACAAAATCGTAGTCATGTTACTCAAGAAGACTTCTTAAAAGCCATTGAGAAAGTCAGAATGGAAGAAGAAGATGATGGATATAAGAGATTGTTTGGATAAGAGATTATTTTCTTAACTCTAGTTTATTACTCTTTTCCCACATACTTTCAAAGAACTTAGCCATAGAAACAGCAAAGTCCTTATTTTTAGTATAAACAGAAAGACGTTCTTTGGGATTGTCTCCGGCAATAGAAATAATGGCTTCTTTTTGATCTTTTATGGCCAGCCGCATTCCGGGAAAAAGGTTCATCCTAAACAATACCCCTTCCTTAGATAACTTGCGGATAGATTCTTCGTTTTTAGGACCAATTTGAGAAATAATCATCCTAACCTTAACTCCCCGTTTTATAGCTCGAATCTTACTAATTAAACTACCAGAATCAGGTTCAAATACTCCCGGAATAGATAATATCTCCTTCTCTGCTTCATCTTGCATGTTTCTTATAACTTTAAGCTGCTTATCCTTCCCTCGCAGAACAACACTCTCATTTTCTGGAGCAGAAAGAGGAGTGATTTTTATAGTAGGAATATGTAATTTAAACGATTCAATCTGTTTTTCTTTCTCTTTAATGATCCGGTTAAAAGATATTCTCGGATCGAGGAGAGTAAATATCTTAGGTTCGTTATTACTACAGATAATCAACCCTCTTTCTTCCAACTTACTAAGAATATCATAGATACGTCCGTAAGGAACCCCACTTTTCTTGCAGAGGTGAGGAGCTTTAGCTGAACCTAGATCTACTAGAGCAAGGTATGCTTTCTGTTCATATGTTCCTAACCCAAATTCATCTAAATAATCTTTTATCTGCATTACAACTATTAATAGTTGTTGCAACTATTTAAATATTGTGATGGTTAGAGAAGATAATAAGAGGGAGGTGGGATAGGGGAGAGATTGAATATGATTAAGGATGTAGAATATTATTTTTCAGGACAAAAGATTAGTTTACCGGGATATTTGTGGAAATTAGGGGATAAAGGAATCAAAGAAGAAGAAATAATTGCCGCATTTCCGGGTCGTTTTATGCCTTATCATTTTGGCCACTACGAGACCCATAAAAGAATCGCTGCTAGTTATGATCGAATGCATATCGGAATTGTTAACCCTGACCCTTGGGACACTAAACTGACAGGAGAAAGATTTACCTTGGACAAGAATTTCTTAACTTATGCTGAGAGAATAGAAATGATTGGTACTGCTTGTGATGAGATTAGAAGGAAACTTCCAGAGAGTGCTAAATTCACGATGGGACCCTACTATCCTAAACGATGGTATGGAGAAGAAGTATATTCACGATTTAATCCAGGGAATAAAGACACTTTCCTTCAACATTTAGCAGTAAGAGATGATTTTGATCGAGATAAAGTACAACGATTAATTAAAAGCCAGAGGAACTTTGCAATAGTCCCCTTAGTGAGAGATGGAGAGAGGATTTATAGTGCAACCTTAATCCGTAAATTAATGTTAGAGGGAGAAGAATGGAGAGAGTTAGTTCCATCGTTTACGGAATCAGTTATTGACAAACATCATATTGTTGAAAGATTAAGAGACCTGAATCGAGACATATCTGGTTGAAGAAAAAAGGACAGGAGAAGAGGAATTATAACTTCTTCTTTATCTCTTCCAATAATAAGGGAAATGTAGTATACCCTGCGGCTTTATTGAAATGGCCTGCATTCTTAATTATTTTTACTTTAATCTCAAGAAATCTAGCAATCTCTTCGGCTCGATCCAAAGGAACATAAGGATCATTATCGGAATGATAAATCTGAAAAGTAGAACAATTACTTCTTATCTTCTGCCAATCGAAGTGATGATTAACAAACGTATCATTGATTAGATCAAAATCAGGATGGTTTAATTTTCCAACAAAACCAGAAATAAAGAAAGCAGATTTAACCTTATGCCTTTCCAACAGATGAAGAATAAAGGCCGGACCAAGGGAATGTCCCACAAGAATAGAGTTTTCATCAATTAGCATCTCGCAAGGCTTAAAGACTTTCATCCAAGAAGATAAGCTCTGATTATTGGGAGTAGGAAATTTTGGGATAAAGACTTTACAACCCAACTCTTCTAATTCCGTTTTCAACCAAGGGAACCAATTCTCTTCTGGACTTCCATACGAACCGTGAATAATAAATATTTTATTCATTTCTTAATCTCTCCCCAAGGATAATAGTTTAATTTAAACTCTTGATAGATTTTAAGTATTTCGTAACTTTTTATAAATTCTCCAAATCTACTTCTAATGTGAGCGATGATTTCTCTAAGATGGTTGCCATTCTTAACTATCAATTCTAATTCTACATCATTAACCCCGATAGATTTACTGTAATACAAGATATAAGGATGCATGCGTGAATATTGGATAAATGTTTTTTCTACCTTTTCAGAAAGATTTTTTGTCCGGATAAAAACTTTATATCTCTCAAAACCAATCTTCTCTAGATCTAAAGCAGTAGTGAATCCTTCAATCACCCCCTTTTCCTTGAGCTTGTCAATTCGATAAGCGATGGTCTTAGCAGGAATTTTAAGAACTTTTCCCATTTCTACTAAAGGATAACGCGCATTTCTGGCTAACAAAGTAACAATCCCTTTTTCTATCTCGTCTAATTCTATCACTTCTTTTGGCTGACCAGCATAAATTAAAGGAGGTAGATCTTTTTTCTCTCCTAAAAGATAACCGGAACGGAAGTGATTAGCTTGGGTAACTAAGGCAATATCTTTCTTTTCAATGAACTCTCCATAAAGATTATTTAGTTCTAGATTGAACTTCTCGAAGGATTCAAAGTTCCCGGGAAAAACCACAATAATATAATCCCACATTCCTTCACATCCCACTACCCAAGGAATATATTGGTGAGCAATTAGATATTCTGTAAATTCTTTCTCTTTTTCGGGAGAAATGTCAATCAGCTTGAAGTACATTCTAAAAGAAAGATGGCCAATTAAAGGAGTATTGATTACTGTGGGAAAGGAAAGAATGACCTTATTCTTAACCAGATTATTAATCTTAAAAGTACAGCCTTGTTTTGAGATCCCTATTTTTTTTGCTAGTTGAGAAGCAGAAAGACGACTGTCAATATCCAATTCGTAAAGTAGCTTCTTATCTTTTATATCTAGCTTCATTATCAGTCAAAAGTCAATCTTTTATATAAATATTCCTCTAAATGACCAATAATTACATAATAAGATTAATAGATAAATTGTCTTTGTATAGTAGTATATTTAAAATAAAACTAAAAGGAGGAAATAAAATGAATACAAAACTAATTGATGCATTGGTAACAGAAATATCTAACTCTTCACGTCAGATTGATTTTTCGGAATTGTCTCCCTCCGATCGAACTACTCTTACGGAAAAGTTGGGGGATTTACATTGGGAAAGATATCAACAAGAAGGGAGGAGAGATATGGTTGATAGAAGTTTAGAACATTATCTATTATCGGGGATAGAAGAAAAGGCAACTAAAGCAGCTAAAAGAGTAATTGAAGGAAGTGGTTATTTTCGTGCTAGAATGAACGCAGTTGAGTTTCTTCAGTCTAAAGGGGAACTAAAATATGTTAAGGAACAGATAACGGCGCGTTTAACCAAATTATTAACTGAAACAAAAGATTCATTGATTGAACCAGAATTTGATTTGTACCTGGAGGTATTAGGTAAAGAAAAGGTACAAGACCTAATTAGCGGATTGATTAACACTTCTCAGAATATGAAAAATATTTACGATGCAGCTCAACGTAGTGAATATACTGCTTTTTGGGTCCCTTTTGAAGAGAGATGTTTCCAATTAGAAGATTTTGTGACTTTAGCGGAAGCGGCCCATAATAATAATGGTCGCACTAACAGAGATTTAACCGGAGCAAGGACAAAAGCCGTAGAAGAAGCTAAGATCGAACAGGTTCGTGCTCTAGCGTGGTTACAAGAAGGGGGAGAATTTCAGTATAAGTATCCATTAAGATTACAAGAATATATTACTATGGCTTTAAGATTAAGAGAACGGTATGTTCAGAAGCAGAAAGGAAAGTTTACTAATGCAGGATTCCACTGGACAAGCTCTAGTATATATAAAGCTAAAGAACTATTGGAAGAAGCGAATACCCCCGAAGCTTGGAGAATACTTTCAGACTGGGCTCAAGAATTACTTCCTTACACTGGAAGAGAGGATACCTTAGTGGTTGAAATGGCTTTTTCTTCTGCTCTAAACTCTGGAGATGAGAACTTAGCAGTAGAAGTTTATCAGAAATATTATTCTCATTGGGGGATAGAACAAGCACTAAAACAATCTATCGGACATCCTCTCGTTTATCAAGCTTGTCAAAGAGAAGAAAGAAAATGGTGTGAACAATTAGTGGCAGGGGGATCCAGAGACTCTCTTAATGTAGCAGAAAGAATCTACACTCTGTTTGAAGATGCTTCCGGATTAGAACAAGTAAAAAAAGGAAGAGAACGAGAAATGGCTAAACATATTGCTTCTCGCTTGAACTTGGAAGCTACTCCCGAAAACTTAGATTCCATTTATGCAATGGGAGTCACTGTAATAAACAAAATTCTTAACTGAATCTATTTTGTTTCTTTTTTCTCTTACAATTCAATACTTTCTTTCACTTCCAAGATCTTATAATTCAATCCGTTCTTCTCCAACTCGGATTTAACCTTATCCCAATCTACAGGAAACTTCTCACTATCACCATGAATTGGACAAACTAAACTTGCTCCGCTTTCTTTAGCGTACACTGCCCCTTCTATCGGACCAAGCACGATACCATGATTGTTCAAGGGCAAGAAGATAGCATCACACTTGTAATCGTTAGGAAAAGAGATGGTGTCTCCGGTAATGTAAGCTTTCTTTCCATCGTCAATAATATATCCCACACTCTCGTTAAGGTGAGTTACTGGCATTCCCGGGAAGTATCCATGGATAGCTTTAGTGACAGTAATCTTTAATCCACCAGGAATATTAAGTACGTCTCCTACCGTAACAATATGAATCTTCAATTCTGGATAAGCATCTTGAACTTCTTTAGTGGAGAAGATCATCGCTCCCTTTTCGGTTAGGTATTTCAAAGCAGAAGTATTACAATGATCTTGATGTTTATGAGTTAGTAGAACCACATGTAAATTGGTCCAGTCTTCCATTAACCAAGCAGGATTATAATTATAAACTCCCGGATCGACTAAAACGCGTTTATCTTTACCTTCAACTAATAAACAAGAATGAGGATATTTAGTTATTTTCATGTTTTCACCTTTATAGTTTATGGGCGTTCATCAGTTACTTCCGTATCCTATAGTAGGAATGGTGTTCACCTAATCATCACGCTTTCCACTGAGGAGAACTTATACTTCGGACTTATTAAACTTTTGGGGAAAGAAATGTAACTACTGGACAAGAAAAACTTTTAAAGAAGATCCTCTTCTGAAGAAAAATGAGTTTAGTTAGTGTAGTAATGCCTTTGTACAACAGCGAAAAATATGTAGAGGAAGCTGTAAAAAGTGTTTTGGCCCAGCCCGGAGAATTAGAACTAATTGTGGTAAATGATGCATCTACTGATCGTTCTTTGGAATTAGTACAGAGATTTGCAGATCCAAGAATTAAAGTTATCAATCTTAAAGAAAACTTAGGTAAAACTCGTTTGGCAGAAGTGTACAATCAGGGGTTTCGTTCTTGTCAAGGTAAATATGTAGCTATTATTGATTCTGATGATGTCTTAGAAGAAGGGAGTATTCAGGTCAGAAGAAATTTCTTAGATGAAAATCCAAAAGCGTCTTTTGTATTTGGAACCCAAATCAGAATGAATGAACAAGGAGTTGTCCACGGGAAGAAAGAATATCAAGCCCATACAGGGATGGTTAATAATCAAGAATTCCAACTAAGGTGGTTACTCTCTCCCATCAATCCAGTTGGACATGGATCGGTAATGTATCGTAAAGAGGTATTAGATCAATTTGGAGGTTATAATTCGGATTGGGGTGTAGAAGGGCCGTTCTTGTATACGCTAGCTCGAGCTGGAGCGGGAATTGGTTACGTCGCCTATCCAACCCATAAATATCGTATTCACAGTCAATCGATAAGTTGTCATAATCGCTCCAATTCTATGAAAAAAAACTTCGCTTTCATCGAAGCCAATTTCCCCGCTGAGCCAGGACAACCCCTTTCTCATCTTCCCTCACTTTTTCTGAAGGGATATCATTGGGGACTAAATTGTGCCAAGGATGCATACGAATTAATCAGATTAAGAAAATAAAAATCACCGCTTTTCCGCCATAACCTTTAAATAAAACACCCCTATTCTATACTAAAAGTAAAGCCAATATACTCAGAGTGGAGAGTATCTAGTTAATCTGAAAGTACCAAAAGTACCATAAAGAGCATCTAGAGTACCTCTTTCTTCTGAAATAAACATAAATTGGCCAATAGGAGGAAAGTAAAATGCAAGGAACGGTAAAGTTTTTTAACCGAAAGAAAGGATTTGGTTTCATCAGTGGAGAAGATGGCAAAGATTATTTTGTACACTTCACCTCATTAGCAAAAGGAACCTTTATCCGCGATAACGATGTAGTATCTTTTGACACCGGAGAAGGTGAAAGAGGATTAAAGGCTGAGAATGTTCAGTTAATCAAGAAAGCTTCTGAAATGGAAGGCGCTGCTCCTCAAGGAGAATCTGAAAACAGCGAAGAAGAAGAAGCTCAAGAAGAATAGATTTATTCTTATTTTTTTTATTTTAAATAAATGATTTAACCTTTTATTTAAAATTGGAAAATGACCCCCATTTTTCTTATTTTATTTCTAAATTCTTAATCTTTTGTTCTAAATCGTGAATTGGTTTGAGAGACACTTCTGTCCCGCTTTCCCCATGACTCGAATACTCGAAAGGATTATCTAAATCTTTGATAAGGAAGAACATATAAGAGATCAAGAAAGTAACTAGTATCGTAAAGAACATTGATTCATAGAAAGGTTCAATTTTAGTGATTACCATTCCTAAAGCGAGAGCAAATCCCAATGCTTCAACAATGGCATAGGCAGATTGAATAAAATCTGTATCTCTAATAGTGTGAATTCTCAACACCATTTTACGAATAGTGCTCTGCTCATTTTCCATCCGAATAATATAATTAGCTTGAATTCCTTCTTTTTCAAACTCAATAAAAAAATCGTTCATCTTACTGATCTTCTCTAATAGGGATCTGGTTCTTTCCTTCTTGTAAAACCAATCATTTAACGAAGTCATGAATTCTTGCTGGTATTTAATGAACTCTTTTGCAGTTTTAGACTTCTTACTTTTGTATAAAGTATAAGATTGATCGTACAAAGATTCCAGAGAAGCAGCAAACTCGCTAGGAATCTTTTCACTTTCTTTGTAATCAGATAAAACTCCAGAGATAAGAAAACCCAACAAGAAGATTGTTCCTCCCACTAAACTAGTGAAAAGAGAGTTTAGAGCAATTACCTCGTACCCTAGATAGTGTGAAAGAATTTTTAAGAGGATTACCATTAATAAGATAGGTAAAATCTTAAAAGCGATTAACCATTTCTGCCAGAGTTTCTTAACTAGATTTTTAACCATAATTAGTTAGAAAATGGTCCCTTTTTAAAGATTATGTAGTTAGAGATTATCTTTCAACCTTTAAATCAAAGCACATCCTAAATACTTTAGGAGAAAACTGGCCGCATTTTACTACCCGCATAATCTTAACTGAACGTTTATATTGCTTACAGATTTCTTTAATTCGTTTCTTATGTCCAACAACTTCTTCTTCTGATAAGAAAGCATAAAGATGAATGATGGTCCCGAGTTTAGACACTTTAAAAGCCACATCCAAAAACTCTTCTCCAGTTTTAGGTAAAGGCATAACGATCCGATTAAACTTCTTACGCGAGAATAGTTTAGGGATAAGCTCACGAACATCTCCTTCCCAGATATTAACTCTTTCCCCCACGTGATTCAGAGCTATATTCTTAAGAGCTAATTGGTGGGCAGTAGGATTAATCTCAATTCCATAAATCATCTTAGCAGAAGAGTTCTTAGCTAGGACTAATTGGTAAGGAGCTACCCCGGAGAACATCACTAATACTTCTTCTCCCTTCTTAACTAATTTAGCGATACGTAAGCGTTCATTAGCAGACCTAGCCGAGAAATAAGTTTCCTCTAGATTTACCCACATCTTTACTCCGTTTTCTCCGTGCAAAGTTTCTTTCTGATTCTTACCCGCTAAAACTTTAACTTTTCTAGTACGATAAACTCCAGAATGGAATTCTTCTTTTTTAACTACGGTTTCGATATACTTATTGGATTTAAGGTAAGCTTCGGCAATCAGTTTTTCTTTATTTTTTAGTTCTAAAGGTATTTCTAAGATTAAGATCTTTCCAACAACTTCTTGCGATTTGGGAAGAACCCCTAATTCTTTCTTAGATAGTTTCCCCTGTAAAAGTTCCTCTACGGTGGACTGATGAGCTTTCTCTGGAAAGGAGAATTTAACATCTAACACTTCTGCTCCAGGAACCTTGATCTTTCGAGTTATGGGGAAATATATTCTTCCCATATCCTTTACAGAAAGGTATTCTTGATTGATAAGATCATGTTTAACTAAGAATTCTTTCACTTTTTGAGCATTTTTAAGTTCGGTAGTGGCTGAGAGCATATCTTATAGAATAAGAGAAGGGAATAAAAAGGTTTCTAAAGGAAGTTCTCCTCCTTTTGAACAATCGTCATTTTTTTCTTAAATTACCGTAAATGTCAACAGTATTAACTACTTGGTCAAATAACTGTTCATAACGTTCTAAAGGAAGACCATCAGGATCATCAAAAGTCCACAGCTTACCATTATGATTTTCTCGGATTTGTCCTTCTAAGATTTCCCTCTTCTTTTCTCCATTAAACTGAGAATTAACACGACGCTGAATCTTATCAGGGGTAATCCCATCACGATCAGCAATTCTTCTTTCTTGAGTTGTGGAGTCAGCAGTTACTAAAACCACATTATAATTACACCAATCGGCAATACCACTTTCAGCAAAGAGTGCTGCTTCGAGTAGAATCAGACCTTTCTTGTCCGACAAAACTTGATCACGCAGATAAACAAAAAGTGGCTTTGATACAATCTGAGAGAGAGCTTCCATTCTGTCGGGATGAACAAAAACCTGTTCTCCTAGCTTCTGTCTATTAATTGAACCGTCTAGATTCACAAAATCAGAACCAAAAGTCTTTGCCACTTCCTCTCTTGCTGTCACGGCCATGGGCAAAGAACAATTTCCTAAAATCAGATGACCGATTCGATCCATATCCACATAATGAGTGGGAATATTATTCTGACGTCCTTGTTCAACTAACTTCTCACATACATAAGATTTACCGCAACCGATTGCTCCAGTTACCCCCACAAAATATTTATCTAACATTCTTGCTTCTAAACATTGTTTAACATAAGGAGTAACATAACTGGGTTTTAAACCAAATAGTCCATTATCCTGCTCTGCTAATTTGACTAAACTAGAACTGATATGTTTATAATCGGGATTAGCCTCAATCGTTTTTACCGTGACCCCTAGATTTTGATCCTGAACAACCTTAGCATAAACCTCTTCATCATCACGATCTTTCTTATTACGAACTCCTCTAACTAGGTATCCTATTCCGTTCATAAAGGCATAATCTACCAATAATCCCTTAAAAGAATCAATCTTAATATTTGGAATTAAACTAAGTGGAGATCTTCTAGCCATTTCCACTCTTTCTTCTAGAGAGAACAGGTATTTCTTATTGGGATTCTGTCCTATAGCTACGACCAATTGATCATATTCTTGTGCTGCTCTGGTGGCTAATTCTATATGACCAAAAGTAATGGGATCAGCTGAGAGGGCGTAAACACCGTTTCTAGTCATCTTGATTTATCTCCATTTTATCAGGTTAAATACTTTTTGAGTCTCTAGGCCATATCTGTTTGTTTCAAGTGATCTATTTCATTTTGTAAATTTTCTCTAGCTTTATGTTCATATTTGTCTCTGAAATAATCTGTATTGAAGATTATCGGTCTTCGAATGAATTCTTCAAGGAATTCCTTCCGATGATAGACGAATACATCAGCAGGTACCCAGGAATATTCCTGGCGGATAGCTTGTCCGTATTTATGGAACTCTTTCGAGTCTCCACCCATTACTCTTAAGTCTATATCCATTAAGTAAGCTTGATCTGAGTTAGCCGGGTGTTGGTGAGATTTAGTTCCGAGAATTAATCCACTCAAGGCTTCCCTCTCCGGAGAGGTCAAACTACTCTTGGTTTCCCGAAGAAGCATTTGATAGCTTCTCTCTTCGTTGTCTTTAGCATGAGTGTCATAACAAACATCATGATAGAAGAAAGCCAGCTCTACTAAATTAGGACAATCTAATTTCTCTTTGATCTGATCTAAATCTTCAAATCCTCTGATTAAATGATCTAAAGTGTGATAAAAGCGATGTGATTCAGTATATTGGTCAAAGAGAAGATCAAACTCGTTCCAGCCTAAATGGTGCTCCTGACAAAAAGCATTGTTTAAGAACCTCTTCTGAAGAGCTATAAGTTCTCTAATAGAAAAATAATCTGTCTTAAAAGTATGATTGATGACAGCAATCGTTCGGTCAAAACTTATTTTTTGAACTGACCAGGAAGGGTTGTCAAGAGACATATAATCTTCATATTCCGCGGTGAGACCTTCTCTCCATGCAAATCTTACTAATTGATTAGTCTGTTCTGTTCTCATATTTATTACCTCGACGTTTATTTCTCACATATAGAACAGCACAAACAGGTTGATAAGAACTGATAGAGATAATCCTTATTTTAGGGTAAGATTTAAATAATAATCCCACTTTATGATTAAAATGAAGCTAGATTTAATTGATAAGAAGATCATCTGCGCCATGGATGATAATTGCCGAGAACCATTACAGCAGTTAGCAAGAAGATTGAGAGTAAGCCGGATGGTAGTAGGATATCGCCTTAAGCGTTTAGAAATTGAAGGGATTATCTCAAATTATCTTTCCTCAGTTAATCTAGGGAAATTAGGATACCATACTTATAAGGTATACTTAAAGGTTCATTATTCTCCCGAAAAAGAATTCATCCATTTCTTGCAGAACTCTAAACCGGTTCTTCACGCAGTCAAAACTGAAGGAGAGTATGATTACACCTTAGCCATCGCTACCACTTCTCTTAAAGAACTAGATTTATTCTTATCAGAGCTTAAAACCAGATTTAAAGGATTGGTTAAAGATTATTTTGTTAGCTTAGTAGTTTATACTCGAGTATACAAAGCTAGCAAATTATTGTTGGGAGAAAAGAGATTAGTCCCAAAAATGGAGAGATATTCTGGAGAAGAATCAAGAGTAGAATTAGACGAGAAAGACAAACAAATTCTTCGCGTGATATCTCAACAAGCAAACCTTTCTTTAGTGGAAATAGCTAAAAAAGCAAAAATCTCTTTAGACATAGTGAAGTATCGTTTAAAACAATTAAACAAAAACGTGATCATGGCTCACAGAATAACCGTAGACTTTCATAAGTTAGGATATCATCATTATGTTTTGCTCCTTAAGGCCAGAAGAGCTACTTCAGAGGATGAACAGAAACTGCTTACTTGGTGTGCAGCTAAGCAAAGTGTACTTTATTGCTCAAAAAGAATAGGGTTATATGACTTTGAGATCAATGTAGCCATTAAAGATATTGAAGAACTTAATGAATTTCTAGAAGAGATGAAAGCAGGATTTGATGAAGTGATTGATTCTCATGAATTGATTATCATCAGCAAATTAGTAAAATTAAATTATGTTCCTTTCTAAAAGAAACTACCTTAAACTAGCCCTAACTGTTTAAGATAATTCTCCAAGTCCTTATACTCTTTATCTCTATCTAGGATACAAAGTAAGATCACTCTTGGGCCGTCAATTAGATAAACCAAACGTTTTTCCTTACGCAAATTCTCAAAACGAATGCGAAACAAGAATAATTTGTACCCAGTTATCCTTTTAAAATGAGAAGGGTTTAACTCCAAGATCTCAATCTTCTTCTCAATAAGTTCTTTAGCCTCATTACTTAAATCATCTAACTGCTTCAAGAAAATCTTGGAAGGAATGATCTCAAAGACCATTTAAGCACTCCGTTTTAACTTAGAATTAAGCTCCTCTCTTGTTCCCAATAGTTTTTTATCTCTTTTCACCGCATCCGCTAACTTTAAAACTAGTTTAAGTTCAGCATCAGAAATGGAAGGTTCATTAAACAGACGTTCTCGAATAGTTTCTTTAATGAATTCTTGTACATTATCAAAACCATGTTTATTAGAATAGTCCTGAGCTTTTAATAGTAGCTCATCTGATAATCGAAGATTGATTTGTGTTCCCATGATACCATAAGATACCAAAGAGTATTTAAGCTTTTTGGTGGTTTTCTAAAAGAAACTGCCTAACCCTTTCTGAGAATTCTTTTCTTTCTTTTCTAATAGCTTATCTAACTTAACTTTAACTCTATCTGCTCCAAAATCATGCTTCTCAACCAGAAGAGCATAAACTTCTTTTTCGTTTACCGAAGTCCATTCTAATTTATACTCATCTGTAACTGGAATATCTTTAATAGTATTAAACAACTCTTTCCAGGTTAGATCAGGATAATGTTTGTCCCATTCTGCCTGCTTAAAGATTTGTTCAAAGTTCTCTCCATTTTCTTGAACCAATTTAAGAGCTTTCTTGGGACCGATGCCTTTAATCCCGCCAGGATTATAATCCGTTCCTACTAAGATCGCTAAGACGCGAAGTTGATCTAAAGTTAAATTCAAGTTAGTTAAAACTTCTTTTAAAGAGAGAATTTCGGGATTAATTTTTTCATAAGCAAACTTTCCTGCCCTTTTTCTCTTTCCTTCTAAAGAAAGATTTCTGACCAATAAAGGACAGCCAAAGATTAGATTATCATAATCCTGCGAGACACAAGCATAGGCATCTCCATTCTTTACTAGATGAGTAGCTTGAGCTTCTCCTTCGCTCGGTGCTTGAACAATAGGACAACCTAACGCTTGGATTAACTTTTTAGCTTCTTCAATCATATCTTTAGTTAGAATAGCAGTACGTGAACCGTACTTTTTCATATCATCCAAATTTTCTGCTTCTTGAGCTTCTTTTAGTTTTAGTAAAGCTTCTACTTTTATTTGAGAACGTTTCTCCCAAGTCTTTTGTTTTATTTCTGGTGCTTTTCCGTCAAACACAAACGCTAGTTTAAGTCCTTCTTCCATTAAAGAAGTAGTACGATAGAATAATCCAATTAAGTGTGAGGTAACTTTTCCATGCTTATCGGTTAGAGCAGTTCCATCTGGGGACCTTATTGTGGTAAGAAATTGATACAACAGATTCATGGAATCTACAGCTAAGATTTTTCCTTTGAGATCTTGGATAGAGATCTCTTTCTTAACCACTAATTCTTTGAATTGCAGGCCCATATCTGGGTTAAAATCAGAGGGAGTATTAAAAGATTTCAGTTTGTTTTGTAATTACTAAGAAATAAGAAAAACATTTATAAAGATGAATCTTTTCTGCAAGGTTACCATGAATAAAAAAACAGCAGTTGTCTTTAACCATGATCCTTCTTGCCAATATCTCTTTCAGCCTGTTGAGAGAGTCCGTAGTGCACCAGAATTAGTTATAGAAAATCTGCTTACTGTGCGAGAGGCAAGAACATTAGGATATATGGAGTCTGCTGTTGAAGAAGGCATCATTAACAAAAGAATGGGTCGACGCCAATACATAGAACGTGAATTAGGATATTGGGGAAGATCAATGTCAGCTGATGAGATGCAGAGAGCTATGGACTCACCAGAAGATGATGCTGAACTAGCCAACTTAAGACAATGGAGAGAAGAATTTGAAGCCAAATTAAAAGGTGACAGAGATCCATCTTTCGTAGGAAAGCGATTTTGTAATTATTTTGATACTACTTTACTTTCAGATAAGAATGTTCTTGGAGCAATTGATTATCTTAGAGAAAACAAAGCAGATTGTATCTTTCTTGATGCCATGTTAGAAACAGGTCTCGAAGAAGATAAGGAAGGCTTAGGATTAAATTTTTACAGTGGTGGAGTAACCTTGTATCAAAGAATCAGAAGAGAATTAGAAGGAGGAAGCACTGTTCCGATAGTGGTCCTAACACACAACCGAGATGCGGATATTTATAACTTCTTTAAGGAAAGTGGAGATGAACATGTACATATGGGTTTCCTTCCAGATATGTTTTCAAATCCAAATGAATGGAAAAGGTGGAATAAAGTAATGGATTTCTTGTCCAAAGAAATGCCTGATTATGAGATGCTGCGACTTGCCAAGAGATTTTACGTCCCAGATAATAAAGGAAGCGGAAGAAGAGCATTAGTGGGGATTTAATTTCTTGCACAGTCTTACTTACAGATTCCCCATAGCCATCTAAAGTAATCTTGGGAACTATCCGCACTATTCTTTAGGAAAAAGAAGGTCTTGACATTGACGGTATAAATCACATACTTCTTCTCGATAGGCAACATTTTCCATTAACTGTTTACCTAATCCTTGGCACATCTCAACAGTGCCTTTATTTAGACGAGAATCTACTGGAAGAGTTATCATTCGAATAACCATATCTGCATCAAGATAACCGTTGTAAGATTCTTCATACAGACCTAACACCCCATAAGTTAAATTGTCAAACTCACTACGACAAAATTCATAGTTAAACCTCCTAAATAATCCAGAATCCATAATAGAAGAAACTGTTCTTGGTTCTGGTTCTTTCTGTTTAGAAGTAGATTTAAGATCTGGCCTTAATTGAAGTATTCTTTCTCTTATCCCACTTTCTAGTTTTTCTTTTTCATCATACTTAGCAGTAAAACCCCGACAATCCCATTCATCTAACTTAATTGATTCTTCTAATAATGCAGGCATGATCGAACTTATCCTTTCACGAAAAGTTCGATCTGTTTTAAGACGTTGCATATATTCAACAGAGACATTGAAATCGTCATAATCTTCGGCATGGTCCAGTCCTGGCCAGCGTAATAACCTGCGCCTCAACAATTCTGTGTCTAATGATAAGAATTTATCACATGCCACATGGCTGTCAAAATATCCATTGGAAGTCAATGCAGATAATTCCAAAACTCCCCTTTGCTCTTCTAAAGAAAGACCATCTCTACGCATAAGATCTCCTAATAAAAATACTCGAAAACGAGAATAACGATTATTTTCTAACTCTTGGCTTTCTGCATGATAAGTCAAGTATATAGGGTACGCTTCTTTTCTAAATTCTCTTTCTTTTAATATCTTCTGTGCAGTTTTTTCCCACTGCGGAAATTCTGCTGAAGGAATTGTTCCTATAACTTGTGGCATCTTTAATGCTTGTCCTAAATTTAAATAACCGTGATGAGTCCAGCAATCAAGAATAGATACTGCTCTAGATATTTCTTCTTCTAATTCATCACGAAGAGCTAATCGCGACATGACGAAAATACCTCCACCTTGTTTTCCGGTTGATTCTTGTTGGGGAGAGTAAATCTTTTGATGAAGTCGATTCACATATTCTTTCCAAGTATGATCCTTCTCGGGTTTCTTTCCTTTTGCTTTATTTATTAGAGCAAAAAGTTCGCGTAAAGCTTTGGAATCTATCTCACCTTTATTTCTCCAAAACCCATCAGTGCATTCATAGCCCTCCTTTCGGGAGAATTGATTAAAGTCAGATAGAGAATACAACAAATGACAAAACTCTTCTACCCCCGTATTGTGTTTACCTAATAACAAAGCGGAAACGTTCCAGAGATAATCCCGGTAATGTGAAGGTTCCCGTTGACGCAAGACTCTGTTAAAGTGTTTTTGTTCTTTCTTCATCTTCTTAGTCTTACGCTCTAAGCTCTGAGCGATCATTTCCAGATTATCATTATTTGAATCCACTTCATCTTCCGTTTCTCTCTCAGGCCAAGGATTAATTAAATGAGTAAAGAAAGCCAGTGATTCTGTTCCGGAATCGTAACAGGGAAAAGCTTCTTCAAAATAGGCAATTTCTCGGGCAGTGTACATAAAGAAGTTTTAGAGAGTATTGATTATTAAACTTACTTACCCCCTTTGGAGATATAAAATAGAAATATTTATGAATGAGGGATAGTTTAAAGGGGTTATGTATGAAGAAATATTCAAAGAACTCGGCTTCTCAGAAAGAGAGATAAAAGTTTATCTTTCATTATTAGAACTAGGTTCTTCAAAAGTTGGTCCACTAGCTGCCAAGACCAGGATGCAACATTCTAAAGTGTATCAAACCTTAGAGAAATTGATTGATAAAGGATTAGTTACTTACGTGATGAAATCACAGATAAGATATTTTCAAGCAGAAGATCCAAAACATATACTTCAGATCATCAAAGAGAAGGAAAATAGATTCTTAGAGATTATGCCCGAACTTAAACTCAAACAGCAATTAGCTCAAGAACCACAAATAGCTACCGTTTATGAAGGTTACAAAGCGATTAAAGTAATGTTTGATAACCTCTTTGCAGAAATGGACAAGAATAGTGGATATTACATCTTTGCCTTAAAGGAGGAATATGATTCTGCTAATGCTCTAAGATTTATACGTCATTTACACTTGAGAGTATCTGAAATTGGTTCTGATAATCGGATTATTTTACATCGATCGATTAAGAAAAAGTTCCTGAAGAATTCAGGAGATTTAAAGAAAATCAAAAGCAAGTTTACTTCTCTAAAGCTTCCCCCGGGATTAATGATTATCAATGATAGAATAATTAACTGGAGTTTTGGTGAAAGACCTACTGCAGTAGAGATTAAGTCAAAACAAATATCAGATAATTACAAACATTTTTTTCTAGAAGTATGGAATAGTATAAGATAATTATATACCAAAGGTTTAAATATTTATCAACCGTACATGTTCGTATGTGGATCGCTAAGATAAGATATAAGCATGATTGTTTGCTGGGAAATAGATGCCAAAAGTTTGGAGTGACTCTTCAATCGGTTGCTTTCTCCGTTTTCAAAGATAAAGGTAAGACAGTGACTTCTTCTCTACACCAAATGAATGGAGAAAAGCAGAACGAGTTTATTGCTGATTTACAAAAAGATCCCCGAGTAATAAAAATAGAAAGAAAAGGCAGCACCTTCCTCTTAATCGAGAAAGCAAAACAAAAAGCAGTTAGGTTTTTTACCCCAAAGATGATCTTCATTAAACCTATCTTGATGGATAAAAAAGGTTGGGAAACTTGGGAAGTCGGTTCTTGGGAAAAGGAAGAAGTGGCTAAATTTGTCAATCACATTAAAAAAGATATTCCTGAGATGAAATTATTAAAGTTTAACCAAACCCCTTTGGACCAAGTCTTCTTTCCACGCTTGATGCCAGACTTAACTGAAAAGCAGAAGAAAGCTTTAGACTTAGCAATTGAAGAAGGATATTATCAAACTCCCAGAAAGACCGAATTAAGGAAGCTTGCTAAGTTGATGAAGATATCTTTAGCAACATATCAACAACATCTGCGAGTGGCAGAAGAGAAGTTAATTCCTAACATGTTAAGTTATTTCAAGTAACCATACCTGTTTGGTATAAAGATTAAGTAATAATTCTGAGTGTTGTTTCTTATTGAGGGATTCTTAGATGTTTGGGAGAAGAAGAATGACTGATTTAACTTCAAAAGTTAGAAAAACACTAGAAGAAATGGAAGATATCACTGTCTTAGATGAATTCTCCACTCAGATAGATAACCCGGATGATTTATGTAATGAAATACTGGCTAATTTGAGGAACCACTTATATTTACCAGCCAAGGCAAATTTTGTAATAGCTCCAACAGAAGGGATTTATTCTCTCTCTTTTGATAGAAAAGAAACATTATCTGATGGTTTTCAAAAATTAAAAGAAATGTATCAAAGGATATATACTTTAGTGGGTAACATACCAGAAATAAAAGATACCTGCTTAGATAATAATTATGGTTGTCCAGAACCACAATTGAGATATGAAAAAGGATTAAATCCTCCTTTTATTTTGCATCTTAAGACGATCTATTGGTATTGTAGAGCCGGAACAATCAAGTATTTAGATAGAACTATTACTGCTAAGACAATAACCAAAACAAATAAAGAGTTTGAATGGTTATTTCCTCAGAAAGAATATACTTCTGCTTTCACCTCGCCAGAAGAAAACCCAAAAGAAGATTCTCTAAGATTCTCTTTTCAAATTCATCCTTGGCTTAATCGAGAATTGTACTTATTACAAAAGGAACAGCCTTTTTGGAATGATTGGCTCAAACATCGAGTTAGACTAAATCAAGAGGGATTTGAAAAATTGAAAAAAACTAAACCAGAACTAAGACACGTTTTTGTTTATAACGAACCGGAAAGAGGTGATGTTTCTATTTGCGCTTTCAATGAGTATTTCCAGAATCATCCTCCGCAGAGAGATTGAAACGAATTAAAATGGAACAAAAAGATAATCGCTCCAAAGGAATGTTAGAAAGAATGTTTGAAGAGAATACTCCTTTAAGCCGATTTATTACAATTTTTGGAGGAGTATTGGCTGGACAATTGATTACTCATTATACCTTAGAACCAATCTTGTTAAGAAACAAATACGCAGAAACTTTAAGCATTACTAAGGCCGAAGCAGGTAAATATCTAGACAATGATTGTTATTATAACTTCATGAGCGAAATGAACCCAGAAAATAGGGTGCAAATCAGAGAATATCACCTGCTAGCTTTAAAAGAATGTGGATTGAAATAATCTTACTCCACTTTCTTCACTACAGCATTCTCAAAGGTATCCTTTTTAGGGATAAAATATTTAAAGAGAAGTATTTTCTAGATAGCCATGGATACAGTAACTCTCCCCAGAATGGAATTTGAACAAATGAAACAAGAATTAGAGGTTCTTAGAAATAGTAATCTCTATAAGCGGTTGTTAGAGTTTGAAAAAAACATTTCTCAAGGAAGAAAATATTCTAGAAAAGATTTAGGCTTCTGAATAAGCTAATTGCTTTAAACTTTAACCTATGAATTGTACTTTGTTGTTTTTCTTCACTTGTTTTTAATTCAAACTCAAAAACATAAATCTCGTTAGTTTGGATAAGATGTTTAAAATACAATCTTATCGAAGGATGTTTGTTCTTTATCTCATAAATAAAGAGTTTGGAATCAAGAAGTTTACCGGTGTTTGGCCCCCCAATTTCTAATTTATTCAACATTTTTTGGAGAATTAACTTAATCTGCTGGTTCTTAGCTGCTTTCTGAAGCTGTTCTATCATCACTTCATCAAAAACAAGAGGATATTTAATCTCCATAAAAAGAAGAATAATTAACTAGTTTATTAATATTCACTCTACTTTCTTCACTACAGCATTCTCAAAAGCTCCGGTATCGAGCATCTCTTGAGCTTTCTTAGTGAACTCGTTAGTATGTAACAAAAGTAAAGGTAACTTCTTAATCTGAGCTTCCATATATGCAGAAGAAAGATCCTTCTCGTCACACTTAGCTTTATTCTTAGCTTTACAATAATAAGTAATGTTTCCCACCACGGAAGGAACCTTCAATACAAAACTGATTTCTGCATTCTTACGCAGAACTTCTTTCTGTTCGATAATAATTTTCTTACCTCGGAAGTAATCCTCTAGTAAAGCTAAGAATTCATCATTCAAAAGAACTTTTTTCTTTGGTTTTTCATCACCACCCTTTTCAAGGCGAGGTTTACGCACTTTCTTTTCTTTCACTTCTTCTACTACTTCTAACTTCTTTTGTTCTTCTCTTCTGAACTCTTCCTTAACCGTTCCTTCACTTCTAATTACAGGTTTAACGGGTTCTTGAGTTTTAGCCACAGTTTGTTCATAGATCTCATGGATCTTCCTTTCCTTTTCTTCTGGAGAAATTTCTTCTTTTTTAGGAAGGGGTTCAGGAGGTACTTCTAATGGTTCTTCTTTTTTATCGCTTTTAAACAACAATTCTTTAATCAGAACATTAGATTCTTCGTCAGGAAGAAGATGCCATTTCCAAAATAATTCTGCTTGGCCATGATAAGTTACTTGTAATGGAAAGGCAAAATCTTTCAATCCCCGTAAGGCTACTTTTGATAATAAGTCTAACTCTTTCTCTCTTAACACTTTCTTATCTTTAAGATTCATTAAGACTTGATAATCTTTAGGATTCATGTTGTTTTGAGCAAAAGCTTCTAACTGAGCCTCTTGTCCAGGTAAGTAATAAAGAGGAGACCCCCCCACTTTCAAATCTGAAATTTTAACTTTGCCTTGAGCAGCCAAATCAGAAAGATGAGCAGATGCAATAATTATCTCTGATTTTAACACTAATTTAGCTACTTTAGTGGGTAATAATGGCCCATTAACACCAATGAATTGCAGGATTCTATCTTGATCAGACATACTTAGTTATAGTAAAACTGCTTTTATATAGTTTTCTGGGCTGGACTACTCACAATCAAAGTTAGCCCTGAATCCTATACCGACTGCATCTTTACTAATGTAAGTTTGTAACCAGTTTTTATGCTTCTGATCCAAATCAATTCTAAGTATTCCTTGATACTTGAAATTGTCTTTAAGTTGCTGAACAGACCCGTCTTTAGGATCTAAAGAGGTTTCTACATCAAAGCCCAAGATGATATTGTCTAATTTAAACCCAACTGTGCTTCCAAAGCTAAGAGTATGGCTAGTTTTGCCATCAGCAATAGAAGCTAGATAGCTAATTCTTGGATCTACTAAGAATCTTCCCGCCATTAAAGTTGCATACAGAGTGGGGTTGATATTAGTAGTTCTACCTTCTGCATTGTAAACTACAGGAACGACTCCAAGTAGACTTACATTTTCTAGACTATAATATCCGCCGATTCCTGCTCCAGCAACTGGTTTGTGTTCAGGAGTGTACATTAAAGGAGCAACTCCAAATATTCCTCCTTTTTCCTCTTCTCCCACATCAACAAATACTTTTGGAAGTAAAGTGTAGTTTGTACTTTCTTTTCCAAGACCAACTCTTTGATCTAGTTGAAGAGTATTTGGTCCCCTACATCCATCATAGAAGTCTGCTCTGGCTGGAGCTGAGACTCCTAAAACGGTGGCTAAAGCCATTCCTGCTAATATTGTTTTTAATTTCATTTTAATCCCCTCCCGTGAACAATTATCTTATCTATTAATCTCTGCTCTAATGCTTGAACAACACTTTTACGTCTATCCTCGAAATTACCAAAAGGAGGAGTTAACGTAAAAACACTTAGTCTTCTGCCTAGGTGATCCTGACTTTTCCCATAAAAAATATCTCTTGCTTTCACTAAGAATCTATAATGCTCCTCATCTCCCTCACAAATTATGTCTCCCATGTCTTCAATAATATGACAGAGTTCTTTTCTTTCATAGGTATGGGTACGTTTGTAATCAATACTACTTCCAATTAAAGCTCCTTCAACCAAGGCCTCTACTTCTTTTGTACAACCAAAGTATATTTTGTCCATTTTATGTTTCACCCTTTTTGTTTTGTATTAACTTGATAGTAGTTATATTACAAATGAACTATATAAGTACTGTTGGTGGTACTTGCCACCCAAATAGAAAGGTTTAAATAAATCCAAACCCTCAAGAGAGTAATGTACCAAGAAATCCTTCAGAATAGTGGACTGAGTCTAAACGAATCTAAGGTCTATGAAGCTCTGCTTTACCTGGGAGAAGCTAATACGCAAAAGATTTCTATCAAGTCAAAAGTGCATCGTAGAAATGTCTATGATTCTTTGAACAAGTTAATCGAAAAAGGATTAGCTTCTGAGACTTTCATTAAAGGAGAACGTTTCTTTAAAGCGATTAATCCAGAAAGACTGAAAGAGATTATCAGAGAAAAGGAAATTGCTTTAGATCAATTTCTTCCAGAGATGAAAAAACTTTACTCTTCTTTAGAACCGGAAGCGGAAGCTTATTTCTTTAAGGGAGTAGAAGGATTCAAGAATTACTTGCAACTAATTCTTCAAGAAAAACAAACTGCCTACTTTATCGGTGCAAAAGCGTTCTGGCTCGATCCAAGATTAAAACACTATTTGAGGCATTTTGAAACGCAAAGAAAAGCTGCCGGAATTAAGTTTATGCACCTATTTGATTATGAAGTTAAAACGGAAAAACCGGAAATACTAAAATTGGTTGGCAAGCCCTACAAATTCTTACCACCCAAATACTCCAGTCCAACTGCAGTAGATATATTTGGGGATTATGTAGTTATGTTTGTAGGTGTTAAACCAGGAGAACTTTATGAAGAACCATTGCAGTTTATCCTTAAAAGTAAACTTCTTGCTGACGGCTATCGTAAGTTCTTCCAGTTTATGTGGGACTTCTGTCCTGAAGAAAAGTAGAGGAAAAAGTTTAAATATTTTAGGATAATAAGGCTGGAAATGATCGATTCCAACGGAAAGAAGAAAAGACATCCTGATGACGATGACAGCGAGGAAGGGGATATAGATTCTTGTGATGAAGAAGTATACGATTATTGAGCTCCGCTTAACTTCTTCCAACCCCTAAAGAGGTCTAAAGGACTAACTTTACTAGCTCTGACCATATAGAAAGGAGATCTATTCCCGCCACTCATTTGAAATTCCCCAAATATTTCTTTTCCAAGAACATCTCCTTGGTAAGTTATGGGCTTGTCGTTAGCATTTTCAGTATAGCAGGTATACCTTTTTACAAAATTCATTTCTTTATCACCAATTGTTCCTTCAAAGGTGGCTGAACCTAAAAGATCATTAATTGATCCCCTAAAGGTACTTCCTTCTTTCTCTTCTACAAACATTTCAAAATATCCCTTCGAGGGATGAAACCGATCCCAGATCCCAACATAATCCGGTCTTTTATCAGAAAATTTTCCTTTACTCAAAAGAGAAGCTGCTCTTTCTAAACAAGTCCTTTCCATCTCTAGAGCCGGATTCAAGAGAGGATCAGGATTAAAGAAAACTCCACCTTCCCCATCCATTTCATAAGTTTGATAAGAATCAACGGGCAAAAGATTATGCAACATCCAATGGTTACTATGTCCTAATCCAACTATCGCAATCTCAGGAGGATCTTCCCTTAACTTACGCAATAGCATCTCATCTCTTTCTATCTCGTGAATGTAACGAGCAAAAGTCATTAATTTATGAGTACGAATACCATTATAGATTGCTTCCTCTCGAGAATCATGACCTTTTCTGGGAACCCAATTGTTTGATTTTAAATATTTGACCAATTCCGAACTATACTTGAACCATAAAGGTGGACTTTCTAAGAAATAAAGATTGTCCGTACGTTGTTCAATGTGATCCCAAAAAGTATCAAAAGTAAAGTTTGGTTGACGCTCTCCCAATTTAGCCTTATCCGCTTTATGCCAAAGATCCATCCACACTTCATGCTGCATTTCGCGGTTCAATGCTTCCATTGCTACAACCCCAGAAGCACGGTCTACATCTTCTAAGATTTGTGGGGGAGGAATTAAGTCTACTTTTCTTGTTCCATAAATTGCACTAATTTCCTTAGCATGCACTACCCCATATAATCTTGTCATAGAATATCCTCTCTTTGTTCTCCCGTTTCTACAAAGGCAAGTATCTTGCTACCATTACCCTTAGTTCATCTTCTCGAAAAGGATGATCTAAGTCTAATCCCTTACCTAAGAAATTGGTAACTCCAATATCCTCAAGATTCATTCTAGCAAGATCGCTAGGAGGTTCAGAAGACATCACGATGATTGGAGTTTCTTTATACCGAGCAGTAAAGGCATCAAAAGTATCAGCATTTCCAGAGAAATAGTTTAAGATATTCTCGTCACGCTCACTTCTATATCCTCCCCTCATTAACTTGGCTAATTCTTCTCCACGTAAACGCGGCATCTGTCTATCCGTAATCACCAAATCAAAAGGATCACGAATCAGACAATTGACGGCAAATTTCCCGTCTTCAGCAGTGTTAACCGCATACCCTAATCCACCAAGATATCCAGACATCTTTTCTCTAATGTTCCTATCGTCGTCAACTACTAAAATTTTAGACATTTTATCCTCCAAACATCTACGGTCTCATCCACCTGATTTCGTAATAAGTAACATCACCTTCATCGTCTACGATTCCAATCAAGAGTTTCTTCTTGGTACTATGAGCAACTCTGTTCTTAGCTGCAAACTCGTACCAAGTTAAAGTATTTCCTTCATGAACCGGATAGACAATCCAGCGAGCATGGTCTTCTCCCGGTTTAACTCCGCGATCATATACACGGAAATCTGCTCCGAACTTCAAAGCAGTCTTAATGATATAACCTCTATTTCTAATATCTTTAAACACGCAATAGCGGATCCAGAAATTAGGTTCAGCTTCTCGAGCTTTTTTTAAGAAGGTTTCATAAGTTAGCTTTTTCCCAGAATCACTCTTGATAGAGAGTTTACCTTTCTCTAATAAATAAAAACCTTCTAATAAAGATAATTCTACTTTTCCGCTTTCAGAAAGAATCCCAAAACGAGACTGATTATAGAACTCTCTGGCCTCATCAGAAGCTTCAGTAATAACCTTTTCTCCGCCCAGAATACCTTTAACTACTACTTTCGGTTTATTAGATTTTTCGTTGTCAACAGATTCTACTGATTTAACCAACTCTTCCGGAGCGGATACGTCAATTTCTTCTACTTCAATTAAGTCTTTATTAGACTTCTTTTTGTCCTTTTTATCTTCTGCGAAGGATTCTACCAATGTAGCCTGGGCAGTAGATTTCTTACTTTTTTTTGCCATAAGCTTATTCTCGAATAGTGTTTTATAAAACTTTTGTGAATATTTGATTAACTCTAAAGATAAGGGTCTCCGTTTTAATTTACTTTCATAGAGTAGTCAACACTCGAAATGCTTTTAAATGCCCATTCATTCCCTAAATTATAAGAGTAACCCTTAGTGGAGCGTGTTAATTAATGGATGTTCAATATCCGATTCCTCCGGAGAAAGCACGGGTCAATAGATGGACCAAATACTTGACGATAGGGGGCATAATTCTTAGTTTAGGGGGGATAGGCACTTACTTATTAAAAAGCGAGGATGAAAGCCTAGACCTAAAAAAAACGAATGTTGAATCCGTCACCAGAAAAGGTTCCGTTGATAGCTTAGAAAGAAGATTAGACCCGAAAAAAGTAGGTTCTCGAGAATCAAATTCCCGTTTAATCGTTGAGGATGGTGAACCTCCCACACCACTTAGATTACCCGCTTCAACCAAAAGATATGTCGACCAACCATTTGGTAAGAAAGATGGAGAAATTCCTCCACCACTCCCAACACAAAAAGCTAAATCCCCCATTAATAAGAGAACATTATCAAGAGAGGACCAAGCCGCTTGTTGGATAAGTCCAATCCTACCCCTATTGAATCAGTTGGGTTATGATGCTAATCATTATTGTGAACAAAAGAAATCCTTCTTTAGATTAGAACCAACCTATTGGTTAAGCGGAGTTACTTCGGTTCAATTCAAGAGACCAACCGAGATTCAGATTGGACAAGAGTTAGACGGAACAGTGGTTTATGTATTTGATTCAGAGATTAACACCTTATATCGAATAGGAAAAGAGGGGATTAGAACTGCAAAATATTTACCTCAAAATTATTCTAAAACAAGACTAGAACCAACTTTAGAGGAGAGATTAAAGGGGAGAGTTTTATTTAAGAGGCTTGCAGATAGCGTCGTAGTAGATAATCTGGATGGGACATTCACCAGATATGGTTTACCCTCTCTCAGCTTTAAGGAGAGAGTAACTGGTGAGAAGCTGAGTTATGTTCCTTCAGCAAGTTGTGAAGAAGAGACTTGGAACTGGTTAAGGAAAGCCTTGTTTATGGTATTCAATTATTATGATGGAAATTTACACCTAAAGAGAACAAGTCAAAGAAGTATTATGACCGAAGTAATTACTAACAATACACCCACAAATTGGAAACATGGATTATCATCAAGAGATAAACAAGTGATGGATTTTCAGGATGTAATGTATAGCATAGGGGATAGAAGAAAATCATACGATGACATTAATGAAAAAGAGGTAAGATATAGAGGAGACCCTTTCCCAGGAGAGATTGTCGTTCCCTTGCCTACTTCAGAAAAAACACACCAAATTCAGATTTGTCATCAGTGGCAGAATCTTTGGACCATGGAAAGAACGGAAGAAGAACCATCATCAGGAAGAATAAAGATTACAAGAACATTAAATATTACCACCACTCAAACATATAACCGGACTAAACCTTTCTTAGATGAACTACTGAGGAATTATTTTTCAGCTGCCGTAAGAGAATTACCTAACCAATCAAACTATGATGGAATGAGATGTATCAGACAATACTTTGGAATTCAGTCCATAAGGCAGAAACCAACCCATTATGTTCTTCTAAATGACGCTCCTTCTAGAATAAGCGGAGAGTTCAACAATTTAATTCCCTTTGACGATTCAGATCAATATCTAAGACCAAACACAGGAAGATGTGCTCTCGTTCCAGTATTAGGTTTTAATGATCAAGAAAGGGCAGTAATATTTGGATTCATGTGTGATAATGGTGACATTGAACAACATCAAAGATGGTCTTACGACGAATTAAAATTACTTACCCAAAACAAGATAGAAGGAGATAAAATATCACCAACATTGATCCCAATCATTGCTTGGGACTCTTTTAGAGATACGATGTATTTCTCACAACAAGGAGATACACGAGTTAGATCTATTAAAATCAGTACCCCCACCACATCATTACAAGAAAAGAGGTAAAACCAAATGGACAGAAAAATAAGATCAAATCATTATAACAAGCCAGGGTTTGAGACAATCTATTGGGTTTACCAAGTACCTAGTGGTTATAAAGGAGTATTAAGAAGATTTGGTGAAATTATTGAAGTAGTAAATGCAGGACTGGTAAGAGGCTTACCAGTTGTAAATGATATTGCTCTTGTTCCAGAAGCACCAAGCCAAATAAATAATTTAGAATGTATAGTCCGTTCTTCAGACAATCGCCAGATCACGATTAAATCAGACACATATGTTGTAATTAACAAACCAGACGAATTTATGAAAAGAGCTCCAGATGATTATTTAAACATGCTTATTCCTAGAATTGAACAAACAATACAAGAAACAATTGCTGGACATTATGAATCTTCTGAATTGGCTGAAAAAAACGAAGAGATTAGTGATAAAATAGTAAAAAGAATAAATGCTTCTTCCAATTGTGTTTCTTGGGGGTTAATGATCCAATCATTCACTTATACTTCTTCTTTTGACCAAGCAGATATATTGAGAGGAGTTGCATTCAAACAAAGAAAAGCCGATCTACTCGATACTAGAGCAAATGGAAAAGTCAATATTGCCAGAACAGAGATTGAAGGAAAAGTTAATCTAATTGCCACAAGGTATGGAGTACAAGCAGAAGTCTTTGCTATCAGAGAAGAAGGAATGGCTATTGCTGATGTAGGAAAATATAAAGGGATGGCAGAACTAGATGTCTTACAAAGAAAATTGGAAGTTTATGCTGGTTATACTGAGAAAGTATTGGGTATCCTGGCAAGAGTAAGAACAGGATTAAACGACACCGATGGGGAACTATTTTTTGCTTACCTCTTAGCACCATTAGGAAGGATGTTGGGAGGAGAGTTTCAGAGTGCAGGAGAGCCAGACAAAGATATTACTTCAGCCATGGTGAGTCGAATCCGATCAAGACTCCAAGGAGAAGGTATCGGAAGATATCTTGATGGTTCAAGTAGAGAAGGAGTTAGCCCGTATGCCACCCTGATTGCAAAAGTTCTTCCAGAAGTGGTTGATGGACTGGGAGGAATATTGAGGAAGAAATAATCATATATTATAAATTTCTTGTTCTTCTCTTTACTGGTATTGAGGATATAAATCCTTAAAAACCAAACTAAATTGCTTTTATAGTATGAGTGAAGATTATTCAACCATAGCGGAAGGCATTCAATCTCATCCTTACTTTGGGAGTTTACAAACCATTTTAGACTGTCCGGAAAAAACAGTGCGGGGGAAAACAGTAAAAGATAAAATCTTGTTTAGAGAAGATCCCTTCAGAACACATTCTACCAGAATTTCTACGGTCAGAGCTCAGCGCCAAAATAACACTAAAAAGAGACCCTTGGAAACAGGATTAGAAGAAGATTTAGATGAAGAAGTTACCCCCTGCAATTTCTGCCCTCCACAAATTTGGGACGAAACAACAGAGCCTAGAATAGTGCACGATCGATTAAGAAGAGGAAGTTTTGTTCCCGTAACCTTCCAAAACCTGTATGGAATAGACGAAATAAGTATGATTACTGTTTTTGCGGAACATAAGACAAAACTAATCGATTTAACCTTTGATGATTTAGTTTGTTACTTAGAAACTTTATATGATACCGCTCAATTTTTAAAAGAGAAGTATTCAGCTAGAAATGTGTGGGATTTTGTAAATTGGGGCTTCTTAGCAGGTGCATCTCAAGAACATCCCCACGCTCAGCGTGGAACTGGCCCATTTAAAGACACCCTTTCACAAAAAGAAGCAAAATATGCTGCTGGATATGCTTATGAAACTGGAGAAAGGTTTTTTGAGAAATATCTTGGAGCTATCCGAGACAGTCCGTATCTTATCTGGGAAGAACCAGAAAAAGATGATCTGTTAATCTGTGCTCCTTTTGCCCCACGATTTCCTCACCAAGTAGACCTTATCCCAAAGAAAAGAATCCGTCATGTGTTAGAATTAAAAGATCCAGATCAAAGGATAAGGATGGCTAGAAGTATGTTAGGAGTATTACATGCCCTGTATCAAAACTTAGGAGTAACTGACGTGAACATTGCTTTACATCAAGAATTCTTTGATATTATGGGTAATTTCAGGATGCATTGGCATATTTATCCTAGAAATCTAAACACTTTAGCGGGATTTGAGCTGGGACATGAAGGTTATGTAGTGAATAAATTTCCGGAAGAAACTGCCGATGTTCTGCGTAGTTATTATCATAGATAGACATTTACGAAAAGGTTTCTTTTCTTACCCATAATGTTTTTTCCGTAAGAAAAATAATCCATGAATATTAATAATTCTTTAATAATTAAATAGTTATGACTCAAACTTTCAATCCAGCTTACACTTCCTCATATTATACTTTAGAAGAAATTGCTAAGAACAATCCAGTTGATAATGAATTTAGAAAAGCAGTTTCTACTTACCATCTTACTTTTAACTCGCTTATGGGCGTTACGGGTACGGCCTTATTGGGGTATGAGATATTTGATACCTTAAACACGGGAGTAGGCTTTTGGTCAACAGCCTTTGGATTGATGGGAGGATTTCTGGCACTAGGAAGTTATACTGCCTTAAATAATGAGATTAAGTTAAGAAAACAGTTCAACCAAGAACAAGCACAAGATAAAGAATTACCGCGTAAATATTACTTGTTAGATGATCGGATTTCTTTGGAAGAGACAGTGATAGAAAAAGCCCATGGAGTAACGATAACTCCGTGCACTCTTAAAACCATTTCTAAGGTAAGCGAGGGATATCTCTTCATAGACCATCTCTTGGTAAAAGATGTTACTCAAAGAATTGAAATAGAGACTGAAGAAGTTTCTTCAGATGAATATGGAGGAACTTCTACTCGGACTGATTACTTTAAATGCGGAGAATTTGTTTTGTCCAGAAAGGGTAAGACTGAAACTTTCCATTATCGTTGTAAAGATGACCTCTCGCCGGGATTATCGGGATTATTTTCAAATCAAGAAGAAGAAATAGCTCTTCTATTTAAAGGGAGAGAATTTAGTACACGATACTTCTGCATAGATGAAATCAAGAAAATTTACCCTCAACCATAATCTCACTTCTGTCGAGCTAGGTATTTAGCTGCTTTTAATAGAGCAATACATCCTTGTCCGGCAGCGATGACATACTGATATTCATGCACGGAAGAACAATCTCCCACTGCAAATATTCCGGGCACAGAAGTGTTAGTTTGACAATCAACCAGGATATGATTATGCTCATCTAATTTTAACAATCCTTTTACCAGATCCACTGCGGGAATTCTGCCAATCTCCACAAAAACACCTTGCACCGACAAAGTGTGAAACTTACCTTTCTGGGTGTATTCTAAGGACTTAACAAACCGGTCCCCATTAATCTTAATGGTAAGGGCATTATAAATAATCTTAACATTCTTACTTTTCACTGCTTTTTCTAAAAGAGAAGCATGCACGTTATTAAAATTAGGGTTGACATTCAGAACATAAATCTTCTTAGCCACTTTAGACAAGAAATCTACTGCTTCTAAGGCTGAGTTTCCTCCTCCAATTATAGCTACATCTTTACCCTTAAATAACGGCCCGTCACAAATAGCACAATAAGTTACCCCCATATTTCTAAACTCTTTCTCTCCCGGAACGTCGAGAGTTCTGGGATGTGATCCAGTAGCTATAATCATGGTTTTAGAAAAAAAATCTCCTGAATCTGTTCTCAATAAAAACAGTTTTCCTTTTTTAACAATCTTATTTACCTGAACTCCAGATTTAATCTTAATCTGGTTAAAATCTAATTGCTCCTGGATTCGTTGAGAGAAGTCAGCACCACTAATCTTATTAATGCCGGGAAAATTAAATATCTCTACTGATTCCCACATCTGGCCGCCAACATTCTCGGTTATAAGAAGAAAATCCATCTTCTTACGTGCAGCATAAACCGCAGCAGTACACCCCGCGATACCCCCACCAATAATAATTGTTTCGTATATCTTTTTCATCTTGAACACCTTTTTCAGTTAAATAATTTTGGAGAGATCTCCACAGATTTTTCCCATACATCTAAAAAGTATTGTTGTAATACTTTTGAGAGATTAGGATCGATAATCTGTAAGTTATAACGCTGAGCATAGGCTTTATCCTTAAGAGTAATCTTACACTCTTTCTGGTCGGAAATAAAAATAGAGAAATTTTCTAGTGGGAAGTAACGCATCTTTATTCCAGCTTCTTGATAAGCTTTAATTACCGGATACATCTTTTTTCCAGTACCAGTCACAATGATCCGCATATCCACCTTTTTCTTCTTGACGGCTGCAGCATATTGATGTAAATTAGTATACTTATTACTTACGGTTCTGAAAGTCCAGCCCAATATATAATATGTTTTCTCAGTTCTACTTAGAGCATCTAAATAAATTTGTTCAGAAGTATCTTTACCTTGACTCAAGTGCACCACTTCCGGTCGAGGTTGGATGATCTTATTTTGGAAAGTCTGTTTTGATATCAATACTATCTCTTCTTTTATCTTATTCATCTTTTTCTTTGTATCTTCAACATATCCCGAGATAGCTGTTTCCGGAGGTAAGATTTGATAAGAAGCAATCTTATCCTCAAATTTTTGGATCAATCCTTTCTCCAAAAGGGATTTAAGATTAGGATACACTGCGGTAGGAGGAACTTTAGAATATTGAGAAACAGACTTAGCATCAAGTTTACCATATTGTAATAAAACAAGATAAATCTTCGATTCGTATCCATTTAAGCCTATTTCTTTCAGTAGCTTTTCCATTAATAATTTTAAATTAATACTAATATAAAAATATTACTATGAGATTTAACGTTTTATGAAACAAAACCAACTTGAAAGAGAATTGCAAATATCCTTAAGCTTAGCTGAAGTAGCAAGTAGCAGGATTATGAAGCATTATTACGGAACTTACCAAGCACACGATAAATCTGATGGTACTCCTGTGACTAACGCTGACGTGGAATCAAATCAGATTATTTTAGAAGGATTAAGGAAAAACTTTCCATTAGATGGAATCGTCAGCGAAGAGTTAGCCGACGTTCCTAACAGTTCTGGAAGAGTATGGTACATCGATCCGATTGATGGAACCAAAGGGTTCATTGGCCATTCAGATCAATTTGCGGTACATATTGGATTAGCTCAAGAAAATCGACCTGTGCTTGGAATAGTATACAAGCCCACCACTAAGGAGTATTACTTTGGGATAGAAGATCAGGGAGCTTATCGTGTCCATCCCGATGGAAGTAAGATTAAATTGGAAGTGTCAACGCGTTCGGGCATAGAGCTAATTACTGCCACCAACCTCTTGCTGAGCCGTTTTGGACATCAATTAATCTGCGCTCTCGAACCTCAGAAAACTTTGGTTAGTGGAAGTGAAGGATTAAGGATGATGAGACTAGCTGAAGGAGTAGCCAACTTGCATATCCCTACAGGGGCTTACGAAATGAATACTTGGGACCTTTGTGCACCACAAATAATCGCAGAGGAAGCAGGAGCGGTCGTTAAATATCTTAACGGAAACTCAGTAGAATATCATGGGCAAAGAAGACTAGAGAAATATTTTGTGGCCGCTGCCAACGACTCCCTCTATAAACATGTCGTGGGAGAAATAAGAAAGGTTAATCCAACAATTTTCTAATTTCTTTTTTGATATTTTTTGCACTTAGCCCATACTTTTCCCATAATTGTTCCGGTTTCCCAGACTCTCCAAATTTATCTGGCATGCCTAAGATCTTAACCTGACAAGGATACTTTTCTGAAAGAAGTTCGGCCACCGCTCCCCCTAATCCGCCATGTATTTGATGATCTTGTATCACTAAAACTTTTCCGGTTTTCTCTGCTGAAGCAAGAATAGTTTTTTCATCTAATGGTTTAATGGTATGACAATTAATAATTTCTGGTTTGAAATGCAATTCAGCAGATGCTTTTAACACTTCAGTCAAAACCGGACCAGAACCAATAATAGTTACCTGTTCTCCTTTCTGTAATACTTGAGCTTTACCAATTTCGAAGTTGTCTTTCTTTGAAGTAATATTAGTAAATTTCCCTCGATGTAAACGTAGATATATTGGACCAGTAAATTTAGCCGCAGCTCTAGTCGCTTTAAATGCTTGATTAAAATCAGCAGGTTCAATGATAGTTATTCCGGGAATAGCTCTAAGTGCAGCTACATCTTCCAAAGCTTGATGTGTCGCTCCATCTTCCCCGGTAGCTAAACCACAATGAGTTGCTACTAATTTCACATTTGTATCATTATAACATACAGACATTCTAATTTGATCTAAACAACGCATAGGTAGAAATACTCCAAAAGAAGAAGCGAAGGGGATAAATCCTTCTAATGCTAATCCTGAAGCCATAGAGACCATATTTTGTTCCGCTACTCCTGCTTGAAAGAATCTATCTGGATAAGTTTCTGCAAATTCTTTAACACAAGTAGATTCAATCAAATCTGCAGATAAAGCAACAACCTTTTTGTTATCTTTACCCAATTCAAGTAAAGCTTTCCCATATCCTTGTCGAGTAGATTGTTTCTCTTCCATTTTATCTTGATTTAGCTTGATCATAACAAGTCTGAGCACAAGTAGTTTGATCCACTTTCATTAATCCAGTACATTTATCTTGCCAACATTGTTCAAATTCCATTCTTTCTGGACTGGAAAGAGTTTGATAAACAGCATTACCCACAACGGATTCGCCGCTTTTAGAACAACCGAGGAAGAATAGGGTTAAGATAAGTAATATCACCAAATAATACCCTTTCATTTTCTTAACCTCTGCTCTTCTGCTTGCAACTCTTTCAATGCTTTCTTTGTCTCTTCATCATTAGGTGTTTTACCATGCCAATGATAATCATGTTCCATGAAAGAAACACCTTTCCCGGGAATATTATAAGAGATGATACACACAGGGTTATCTTTACTTTTTTTAGCTTGGTTTATAACAGAGATAATCTGTTTAAACTCATGTCCGTTAATTTCAAATACTTTCCAGCCATAACTTTCATACTTTTCTTTTAATGATTCTAATGGCCACACATTGTGAGTAAATCCAGAAATTTGGATATTGTTTCTATCAATAATGTTGATCAAGTTATTTAATTTATATTTATGAGCAGCGTTTACTGCTTCCCAAGTTGAACCTTCATCATGCTCTCCATCAGAAGTGATACAATAAATATAATGTTTTTGCTTTTTAAGTTTAGCCGCTAACGCCATTCCTACTGCTGCTCCCAAACCCTGACCAAGAGAGGCAGTAGAAAATTCTAATCCCGGAAGATCTTTTCTACTAGGATGCCCTTGTAATCGGGTTCCCAGTTTTCTTAAAGTGAGCAGTTCAGTTTTAGGAAAATAACCGGTATGAGCCATAGTAACGTAACGAATGGGACAAACATGTCCGGGAGAAAGAATTAAACGATCTCTTAACTCCCAACTTGGAAGTTTAGGATTATGTTTTAGTAAATTGAAATATAAAGTGGTGAATAAATCAGCTAATCCTAATGGACCAGCAGTATGCCCTGAACCGGCTTCATGAAGCATTCTAATCAAATCTTGTCTAATCAAGTTTGCTTGAAGCTGCAAGTCTTTAGTATTAGTTAATCGTTTCATCGGCCTCTTTTCAGGGAAGATTAAACCGAAGCAGTTAATAAAGGTTTTCCCAGTTCAAGACAGGTGAAAGATACGAGTTAAGTTCTCGTAACCTTTTTATACTCAAAGAAGTTTCTCTCTTATATATTATTAAGAGGAGTTGGGATGTCTAAAAAGGGTCAAATTACTGTTTTTATCATTGTGGGAATTATTATATTACTTATTAGCGCGTTATTTTTCTATCTTTCAAACCAAAAAATTGAACCTTTAGTACAGAATACTCCTGGAGAATTAAGTTTGGAAGGATATAAAGCACCAGTAAAGGCGCAGGTAGAATATTGTTTAGATTACACCACCTCTGAAGCTATCCGTTACGTTAGTCTGCAAGGAGGATATTACCAAGCTTCAGAAGTATATCAATATCAATTTGGAGCTTTCATCCCTTATTATTATTCTCAGAATAAGACCTTAATCCCCGATCAAAGTAAAGTTGAGGAAGAATTAGCTTTAGCCATCAAAGCTACTTTGCCCACCTGTCTAGACCAGTTAAACTATCTTTATACAGATAAAGGGATTATATTAAGTTATGAAGTAGAGCAAGTACAAGTAAAATTGATGAACACAAAAACTATCATCGATGCTACTGTTCCCGTTATCATCAGTTTCAAAAATAGTCCTTCCAAAGAAGAAGAAATAGTTAATTACAACCAACTGAGTGGACAGACCCAATTTACGGAACTAAGAGAGTTTCATATTGAGAATAAGATAAGATATAAGAAAATCTATGATTCAGCCAAAGAAATAGTACAACTGCAAGCACAATACCCCGAAGCTCTGCCCCTAAAAGGGATTACAAAAGTGGTTATAACAGATAATATTAGTTATAAGATTATTCCCGCTAAGACAATTATCAGTGAAGGAGAAGATACTGGAGAAGCCATTATTCCTTACGACGGTCCTGATGATCGTAACAGTGTATTAATCGCATTGTACGATAACCAATTGTTTGAAAAACCGTATTATTTCACTTTTGGATTGAGTTACGAAGTAGATTATAATGAGAAGTTGGCTAAAGAAGTGGCTTTAGAGAAAGAAATAACCACCAAAGCGATGGAGTTGAAGATTCAATGAAACGTTTATTCCTACTAATTATAATTTTGTGTCTAATTGTAGGCTCATATGCTCAAGAAGAATCTTATTTCAATCTCGACAATCCTAATCAAGACTCTTCCTCTTCAGCTATTGTGGATCAATATTTACAAGAACAACAAAAATTAGAACAGTTACGTGGTTTTGGAATTGACATTGAACCTAATGCTCTCGGAGGAGTTATTATAGAAGGAGATACTATAAGTATTAGCGGACAGACATTTAATTTCAACGGAGCTACTCTTTCTGGGGGAAATGTAGTTATTAAAAATGGAGAACTTGTTTCTGCTCAGAATGTTCAAGCAGATAGTTTCAAATATCAAGGAGCTAATGTTGATGGAACATTTAGTGTTAACGAGAATACTTTGACCATAGAGGAAGGGAACTTAGAATTAGGCAGTGAAAGTTCTTCCACTCTTAAGGTATTAGCTAACCCCGGGACAAATATTGATGTTTCTAAAGATAAGGGTTATACCGGAACTATCCAATCCAGTGGAAATATTGCTTTAACTCTAAAAGACCAATCCATTCCAGTTAGCGGAAAAGTAGAATTAGTAGAAGGAAAAATTAAAGCTGCAGAGAAGGTGGAAGTAAAAGAACCTTCTAAGGATCTCTTTAGTAACCTTCCTCTTAATTTGGTTGGAGAAGAAACCAAAGTAAGCATGGCAGAAGGAAAGGTTTCTGAGGGCAATGTGTTTGATACTCCTGAACTCTGTCTAGATGCAAGCTGTGTTTTATCAGAGCAGGAACCAATAAATACACAAGTTACCCCTGCTGAAACTACGTATACCAGTGAAGCAGAAGTAACTTATACTCAAGAAAAAGAGGTAGATAAGATTTGGGACTCACCAGAAGAAGTTTCTAAACAGGAAGATGCTAGTTGGGTATTAAGTCCAGGAACAGAGTTTACGGAGTGGCAAGGAACAGAACCGGATTTAACAGCTACTGTTTCTGAAGAAATCGCTTATCTTCCTCCAGAAATGCCTGATCAAAGCAGTTGTCCTCCGGGAATGAGTTGTATTAATTATGCTGATCCTGACCAGTTAGAAATGCAAAGTGTAACTACAGACCAGACCAATGTTGATCTCTGGGACCCAGACAGATTTTTGCAAACTGACCTGAATACCGAAGAAGGAAGCGCTTCTACCCTTAATGCTCATGACACTTCTAAGGAGGGAGAAGGGATTTTACAATTTCAAGCTAGTGATGATGAGTTAGAAGTTTATCCTGCTAGTGAACTTTCCAATTTCTTTACTGAAGATCCCACCAGCATGGTTTCAGAAAGAGAATTAAGCTCTACTACAGATGATGGACAGACAATACAAGTAGATGCTTCTGAAATTAAATTACTTGATGAAAAGGGGGAAACGGTAGGAACCGTGGCTGATCCTTTTGATACTAGAGAGGTACAAGATGCTTATACTGAGAACGGATATTTTAATTTTGAAACCGGAGAGTATGGAGATAACGCTGTAGCATCTTCAGGAGAAGAAGAATATGTCAATCGATTAACGGGGATGAGAGAAAGAGGAGAGATTTCAACTCTTACCGCTGGTTATCTAATAAACACTCCAAACTTAAATCTAGATGATCCTGCAGTAATGGCTAAGATTAAACAATTAGACCAAATCGGCCAGATTGATCCAGAACAAGCTAGAAACTTAAAAGAGATTTATTCCCAGTATGGACAAGGAAGTGACTCTCAAAAAGATGAGGCAGTTTTAGAAGATTTAATTTCTTTAAACTCGGGGAAGGAAGACCTAGGTTCCACTTTAAATCTTCCTCCTTCTCTCCCTCGAAAAGAATTACCAAAATTCTTAACTGCCATGGATGTACTTAATAAGAACGGGATATTTAACCCAGTTGCAGTAAGTTTAGAATTATGGCAAAAAGGAGTTCCAGACATATTAGGAGATAAACCTTTAGCTAATTATTTCTCAGCAAGTTCTTCTGGGAGTGAGAATAAAAAGGGGATAGCTAGACTGCAAGAAATGCAGAAGTTAGCTGATGATGAGAGTCTTTCCCCACAAGCTGAAGACGCTTTAAGACAAAACTTACAGAATACAGGATTAAAAATAGTAGGAAGAGAGTTAGATTATTTACATGATAAAGATGCCAGTCAACGTCAAACCTTAGCCCAATCTCTTCCAGTTGACGTTGCAGTAGGAGTATTATCTCAATCTACTGGAGGACTAGGATACGATTTATATCGCAGCTCAGAAGAATTAGTATATCGAGGATTGGTCCAAAAAGCGGGAGGAGCTGAAAACCTGGTTCCTTATTTAGAGAGTAAGGGTTATGGTTTAGAAACAAAGAAAGGGAAAGGAGTGATAAGTATGCTAGCTGCAGCCGGACAACTAGCTAAGGTATTACCCAAAGATCCAGCTAAAAGAAAAGAAGTTTATCAAACTGCCATCACTTCCATAGATACCCCCGCAGATGGATTTGAAACCTCACGGACTATTCTAAATAATCCTACTACTCGAGAAGAATATAGTCAAGCGTTATTGGAACAATATCAAAAAGTACAAGAAGATCCAAAAAGCCCAGAAGAAGAAGCCAGAAGAGATCTTATTCAATATACGGTGAGAATGAACCAGGATAAATTTGACCAGAATAACCCCACGGTTAAAACTATCCTTGACACCCCTAGTGAAGTAGTATTAACTCAAGAACATAAATTAAATCTACCTAGCCAGCAATGGATAGATCAAAGTCCAAAAGAAGATAATATCCCGGTGCTAAGTTCATTGGTTTATTTTACCAGCACTGAAGACCCAAACGAAAAGGTTATTTACAATGGATTCTCGGGAGCGGGAGAAGGATTTAAAGTCAAAGAACGTTTGCCTAACGGAAAAGGATACGTCTTAGAAAAGAAAGGTATACTGAATGGTCAGCCAGTAACTTATAGAACTATAGTGACCAATGACGCTTCTGTTGCTGCCAATACTAAAGCTAGCACCCCCCTTATTGCAGAATTTAGTCGTGGCCATTCTTATGATGCAGATAAAGCCTGGAACACTCCCGCGGATAAACAAGGGAATATGCCCAAATTTGGATTTGTCGGATCATGTGCTGGTTCTTCCTCGGTTATTGGTAAAGATCTTACCACTGAAAACCCAGATACCGCTTTCTTTGCTACAGCAGGAGTCGGAGTGGGAAATTTAAATAATGCTTATTTCAACGCTTTTTATCGCTCAATAGATAATTGTAAAGATTATGTCTGTGTAGAGAAAACCATGAAACTAGCTGGAGGACGAGGAGAATATGCTGATAACTATGCTGGGCCAGCTAAATTTAATGCTCAAGCTTTTTCATCTAAAAATTATGTTGATAAACCCAAATATGCTAAAACTCCTTCGGAAGAAAATCCTCCTTTAATAGTTAGCACCGCGCCTCAAGGAACTATTGGTGGTCCGGGATAGAACTGTAACGTATAATCACCACTTCTAACTTTTCTCTGTTTTGAGAAGGTTTAACTCTCTGGAAAAGATCATCAATATCTTGATTACACATGGCGACACAACCAGCGGTCCAATCTGAAAGATCACTACACTTATCAGACCAATTACCATGTATTTCTATAGCATTACCTATTGAAACATCAGAAGGAATCTTTCCTTCCCTTTTTAACTTGTTAAACTCTTTTTTATCTTTTTCGTTAGGATAATCTAACATTAAAGCTTTATGATATTTATCACCCTTCCCAAAAACAGTAGTTACGTGATAAACTCCTTCGGGAGTTTTTAAATCTCCTTCCCATTCTTTATCATCAAGAGAACCTTTTCCCAAACCAATCGGATACCTTTTAACTTGTTCTCCTTGAAGATAAAGATCCAAGGTATGCGCAACCTTATCGATAATTAGAACAGTTTTACCGTGACGAGAATCACTCACCCCTTGAGCAACCAACCTTTTAAAATCAGCTAACCCTTCCTCAGAGAAGTGACATTCTTTTGGTTTAGAGGGATAAGAAACACCCTGGGCATTACATCTTAAATCTAAGAATGAAGGTAAGTTGTTTCCTCCCGGAAGATTATCAAGTATATTTCCCAAATCTCGCTCTTCGCAATAATCATCATTGGGAACAGGCAAAGCTACTGAAACATAAGGATTTTCACCTTTCACTTCTTCAGTAATAAGTCTGTTCATAAACACAGAAAAATCTTCTAATTGAGGTGAAGGAAGAGAAGGAGAATGACTAGGATCAAAAACTTCTTTTTGACAATATTCTTGAGCATAAATTGGTGAGGTTAAAGCCAAACAGCCCAATAGAGATAACCAAGAGAGTTTCATCTCCTTCAAATAAGCAAGCGTATTTATAAAGATTGTGCTTGTAACTATCGGTAAGTAGTTATTCCTTAACTGCCTTAATCAACCGTTTAATCGCTTCCTTGGGCTTGTCAGCTTTAGTAGTATAACTCCCAGAAACGAAATAATCTGCTCCGGCTTTAGCCGTTAGTCCAATACGCTGAGGATTCATCCCTCCATCAACGATTACTTTTATTTGAGGGTTTATTTTCTTGATTTGAACAATTTTCTTTAACTGCCCAGGCAGATACTTGCTGCCATAAAATCCCGGATGAACAGTTAGAATTAAAACCACATCGGTTTGAGATAAAAAAGAGTTTATTTTGCTAATGGGAGTTTCCGGCAGAACTGCAAACCCCACTTTTTTGTGTTCTTTTTTCATCCAGGCAGCATATTTAGAGAAATCTTTCAACTCTTCAATCTGAGGAAAGAATAGTTCTCCCCGAGAGAGATATTTCTTAATCCAGATCTCTGGTTTCTTAACCATTAGATGCAAGTGATATTTAAATTTAGAAGAAAGCTTAAACTTAAAATCTAAAGCATGGTTTGGAGCGAAAATTCCATCAACGATATCTAGATGTAATATTTTAACTGCTCCTTTCAATCGGTTAAGATCCTGATCTAATTCTTCCTGATTCTTAGACATCAAAGAAGGAAAGATAATCTGGTTCATTTAGACTAATTTCCATTTTCAATCTTTTTTATCTTCTCTAATCTTCTAACATGTCTCGGTTCATGAGAGAACTTAGTGGTTAGAAAGATAGCCATTAACTTAGTGCTATAATGATAACTATTAAACCATCCAGATAAACATAGAACATTAGCATCATTATGCTCTCTGGCCAGCCTTGCTTCTTTGAAAGAAATAGGATCAGCCGCTCTTGCTCCTTTAATTTTATTAGCAGCAATACACATTCCAATCCCAGAACCACAAGCTAAGATTCCTTGAGTTTTCTCTTTCGCTACTCTTTTGGCTAGTTTTTCGGCAAAATCAGGATAATCATCTTTTGAGTCAAGAATCTTATTTCCCAAATCTTCATATACAATTCGATGATGATCTAACCATAACTTGAGTTTTTCTTTCATTTCAAACCCGGCATGGTCAGCAGCAATGTAAATTTTCTTACCATGATGCACTTTTACTCTTTTTTCCGGATCAGCATGTTTCTTTTTTCCAAACAAGACTTGTAATATTCCCATAGTATCAACCTCTTTTATGATAGAGTAATTGTGAATTATCGTAATATTTTCTTTCACAATTACTAATAGTAAACGTGTGTTTAAAAAAAGGAACACATTTACTATAGGAGAAGGATAATCTTAACGTTTTTTAATCTATCGGTAGGTTAAAGTAAAGCAGAAGCATAAATCAGTATCACTCCAACCACAACTAAGATTACTGCTCCTAGTTTGTGAACCAAGCGAAGATCTTTAGAGATGATTCCCAGTTTCAAGTTAACTATTCTTTCCGTCAATACTACAAACAAAGGTTGTGTTGCTCCAACCGCAGAAACAATGGTTACGGGAAGATAATCAATAGCAAAATAAAGTGCTAAGGAAGCAACGCAAGTAATTAAAGCACCACCCATAGCAATGGGGAACAAAACAACATCTTTCTTAACATTTTTACGGATGGAAAGAAAGAATATTCCGATTACAGTAACTAAACTGGAAACGATTAATCCTATTACCCATCCATTGAGAGGAGGAAGATTATTAGTTACAATCTTAATCATAAATTCTCCTAAAGCTACTCCTAGGATGAAAAGAACTAATACTCCCAGAATCTTAAAGTTGAATCTCTCAATGCGAGTAGATATCCATACTGCCCCAATAATGGTTAAGATCATCCCAACATAACCCAAAAAAGGGATTACCTCTTTAAGCAATATAAAAGACATCAAAGAAACAAACAAGGGATAGATATACATCATCCCAATGACATTAGAAACATCCTCTTTGCTGATTAAGTAGTAATACCACCAAGTATTTCCGCCATAAATTAAACCAGTAATAACCGGAAAGATAATACTAGAGAAGGAGAAACTGGACCAATCTAAGAAGACTCCCACCATTATTGCTAAAGATAAAAAACAACCCCCTTCCACTACCATATAACTGAGATGATGTTTAGCAACTCTTTCTACAATGTACTTATCGTAAACATTTACTCCGGCATAAAAAAGAGGAGAAATAAGAGCAAGTACCCAAGCAAGAATCATTTTACCCTTTCCCCATGCTACCAAACAACTTAATTCTTTGTTCCACCACTTGTCTAATCAAGTCACGAGCAGGAGACAAGATATGTCTGGGATCAAAATCTTCTGGATGTTCTTTAACCGACTTTCTAACTCCGGCATCGAAAGCGATTCTTAGATCAGTATCAGTATTAATCTTACAAATCCCATTCCTTATCGCCAGAGCGACTTGAGTTTCAGGAACCCCTTTTACTCCGTCCAACTTAGCGCCATATTTCTTAGCTAGATTGACTATTTCTATGGGTACTCCGGAAGCACCGTGAAGTACTAAAGGTACTTTTACTAGGTTTTTTATTTTCTTGAGGATATCTATCCTTAATTTAGCCTCTCCAGCAAACTTATACGCTCCATGTGAAGTTCCAATAGCTATAGCAAGAAAATCGCACCCAGTTCTTTCTACAAACTCTTTAGCTTTAGCTGGATCAGTGTAAATTATATTGTTAGAATGAACTTTATCTTCTTTCCCACCAATAGTTCCTAGTTCTGCTTCTACTGAAACTCCTTTCTTATGAGCCCATTGCACTACTTGTTTAGTAAGTTTAACATTCTTCTCAAAATCTTGATGTGAAGCATCGATCATAACTGAAGAATATCCTAATTCAATACATTGTTTGATAATTTTCAAGTCCTTTCCATGGTCCAAATGTAAAGCAACGGGGACTTTGGTTAATTCTGAAGCTGTTTTTGCCAGCTCGTACAGAAAATTCATTCCAGCATACTCGATTGCCCCTTCTGAAGTAGCGAGAATAACCGGAGAATTAAGGTTAGTAGCAGCTTGAACAATACCTTGAACAATTTCCATATTATTGATATTAAAATGCCCTACTGCATAATGGCCATTTCTGGCTTTGGTTAAGATCTGTTTAGTATTAGCTAGCATTAGAAATCATCAACTCCTCCATCATCATCTTCCTTCTTTTCATAATATAAATATTCTACTATAAAGGCGGATCCGGTTAAAAATAAAGGAAAAGCAGCTATAACATACAAGGTAGAGAACAATAAACCCATGGAAAAGATCAAATACCCCGCCCCTAGGATGATAAATATGCCTCCCCCAATAGGGGCATTCATCCAAGAAATCATAGTTGTTAAGATCAAAACAGCTAAAAGCATCAATCCGGCGGCAAAATAATGTCCTAATCCAGAGAAAATTAAGATTAAAACCCAAGTCGAGACCAAAAGTAAGGCTAGACCTCTAGGTATCCAAGACCATAAAGAATATCCGGTTGATTTCTTAGAAAAGAATCCCATATTGGCTTACTTTGATATTATATCTCTTTATTAAATCCCTTGCTTCTGCTTCATTTAATAATTTATGTTTTACTCCAATAGATTGAATAACTGAAGAAGCATTGGCTTGCCCCACTTTTAAACACTCTTCAAAAGGATAACCTTTGATATGGGCGGCTAAAAAGGCAGCAGTAAAAGAATCACCTGCCCCGGCAGCATGAATCACCTTAATCTTAGGAGGCTGTAAGGAATAAAATTCGTTATGATTAACAGCATACATCTTATTCTTACCATTAGTTACAATAACGATCTTCGGACCTAGTTCTTGTAAAGACACTAACACTTCTTTAGGATTACCCCGATGTTTTCCTAATAAAGCTAGAGCTTCTTCCCAGTTTAAAACTAGAATTTCTGTTGCTTCAAGTATAGATTTAAGGTAAATCTTACCTTTTTTAGCTAAGTATAAGGAAGGATTAAACAAAATCGGAATGTTCTTCTTTTTAACATAAGCAGCAATCTTTTTACCAGTATTAAAAGAAGTCCCCATCAAGGTAGCTAGATAAATCCAGTTAGTTTTAAGGTCTGAAAATTTAAAATCTTCTTGGGTTAGATCTTCAGAAGCCCCTTTATGAACATAAATCACTCGGTCGCCATCTTTTTTATAATCGATAATGCTAGCACTATCGGTAGGTTTACGACTGTGATGAAGACAAATATTTTCTACATGATGTTGTTGAAGTTCTTTAATAATGAACTCTGCATTGTGATCTTGACCCAGTTTAGTTAAGATTCTTACCTTCAAACCAAATTTTATTAAAGAAATTGCAGCATTACTTGCTCCCCCCCCCGAATGAGTCTCTATCTCTTTAACTAAAACCTTATCTCCCAACTTAATCTTCCTTAAGGGCATCTCAACAGTTAGAAAAGTATCTAAAGTGGCTGAACCAATACATAACACATCTGAACGAAACAACATAGACATACCTCTTTTATCTATAGAAATACTTTTGGGTTTAAAATGGTTGTGGTTGAGATAGAAGTAAGGCAAGAACAATTTCTAAATCCCCCTTACTTCCTAAGCTTTAAAAGGATTATGGCGAGTTATGAAATATCATCAAGATGGAGGTAATAATCATGTCATTAAAATCTATTGCTAAAACTTATCGTAAACCAGAAGTAGAGATTTCTTCTTTATTCTATACTCGTTGGAGTCCTAGAGCGATGAATGGTAAACTTCTAACTAAAGAAGAACTAATGCCTTTGTTTGAAGCCGCTAGATGGGCCCCCTCTTCAAGTAATGGACAACCCTGGAAATTTATTGTTGCTAATACCGAAAAAGAAAAAGAATTGTTTCTTAATCTTCTAATTGATTTTAATCAACAATGGTGTAAACATGCCGGAGCGTTAGTGGTGGTTGTTTCAGCAAATAAAATTAATAATCTTCCTGCTCTTACTCACAGTTTTGATACCGGTGCTGCATGGATGTCCTTAGCCTTAGAAGGGTCAAGAAGAAATCTTGTCGTCCATGCTATGCAAGGGTTTGATTATGAAAAAACTAGAAAAATGTTAAACCTTCCGGAGGAATACACTGTTGAATGTATGATTGCAATTGGAAAACCAGGAAAGATCAGTCAATTGTCTCCAGAACTAGCGAAACGAGAATTACCGTCGACAAGAAAGCCATTAGCAGAAATAATCCAATGGAGAGATAATAATTAGATTTGAGTAATAAATCATTATCGCTTATTAAAACATTTAGTTTTTTTACTTTTTAAAAGATATTTTATTCTTTTTTCTCGACGAGAGAAGCTTAAAAAAGAAATCTATATAAACTAGAAAGTTATTCTTAAAACATCAAAGAGGTGTAAGATTTAGTATATGGTTCAGTTTTTTACGGAAAAAGAGATAGCGGTTGATGAAGAGGAAATTCCTCAAACTTCTGAAGAAGGTTTAACCGGAAGATTAAGCATAGATGATTATGTTATCGGGTCAGATAGTACGGGTTTCTACGAAGGTTTGTTAACCATAACAACCACCCCTTTAGAAAGAATTTTGAATTATTCTGGATTAGATTTAACGGGATTATTAGAAGATCTTAGTTCAAATGATACTTATGGAATTTCTGGAACCATTGATCCTTATATGCATGAGGTTTATCAATCTCAAGAAGAATCAGTAGAATCTGCTCCTGAAAATCAGAAAGATGTGGTTGCTTATTTTATTGAAAGACAGTTAGATTATGTTAATCCTACTATAGCCACCGATGTAATTAATCAGGACAGAGAAGATGGAGATGACGTAGAAAGAAGAGCTAAACGCTGGCAATATGAACTGTTCCAGACCCATTTTGGAGCAGAAATCGCATTATATCGAGAACAATGTGCTGCCTTACAATCAGTTTTTAGTTAAATCTTAAGAATTCTTAGCAAAGTACGAGCAAACTCTGAAGCTGCTTCTGGACCGTTAGCAGTAACTATTTTTCCATCGACCGTAACTGCTTCTCCGGTATACTTTGCTCCACTATTACTTAAAATGGCCTCCTGCCGACCATCTTTGTTCCAAACCGTAGCTTTTCTTCCTCTCAAAACCCCTGAACGAGCCAGAATAATAGGGGCAATACAAATCGCTCCCAGCAGTTTATAATGATTAAAACCTTCTCGAGCGATATTTAGAGCTTCTTCATCACTAGAATAAGCTTGTGCTCCTGATCCACCAATAAAAACAATCAAATTATAAACATCAATTTTAACATCGGCAAGAGAAATACTATCTTTAATCATTCCTCCTTGTGCCCCTACGCAAGTTCCACCTTCTTTTGAAGCAGTAACGACTTCAATTCCTTTCTCTTCCAGAATTTGTTTAGGAACACCGTATTCTTGGTCTTGATATCCACGTTGAGCTACGACAAACAGTGCTTTTATCATTGAGAAAAATAATTTTCGTAAAAAAGATTACGCATCTCACTTTTAATCTCTCTAACTACTTTTTGAAAACCAGCTTCATCTAACCCTTTATCTCCAATCAAACGAGAAGTTATCTCACTTCTTAATTTAGATTCAATCAAGCGATGCACACTTACGGTCAATCTTGCCGGATCACGATAACCGCCTTTTTCAATTTCTTTCTCTAAATGGGTTTTACGTTCTTGGACATTAATCATAAACTCTTTCATAAACTCTTCTTTATAGTTAGCAGAATTTAAGAAGTTATGTTGGCGCTGTTGTAACGGAGCAACTTTACCGTTAGTACGAGCAAAGGAACGCAGCATAGCTGTTTCCACTTCACCTACCATCCCTTGAGTTATCATAGATAGGAGTAAGCATATTTTGGTATATAAGCTTTATGGGAGTTGAGAGGATAAGTTCAACTTAAATCAAACTTAACAACAATTATTTAAAGCAGAAGTTCCTTCTTTTAGAAAAATGGCTAAGAATAACTTTTTATTGGTGGATTTGAACGATACCAAAACTAAAAAACTGGCCGAGACTATCACTTCTGAAACCAGTCGTAAGATTTTAAGTTATTTAGCTGAGAAAGATGATACTGAAGCTAATATCGCTCAACTTTTAGGGATTCCCATTTCTACGGTTCATTATCATCTCTTAAAATTGCAAGAATCGGGGTTAGTAAAAGTGGAAGAGTTTCATTACAGCCAAAAAGGCCGAGAAGTTAACCATTACAAGTTAGCTAACAAGTATATTATCATCGCTCCACAGAAGATTGCTGGATTAAAAGAGAAATTACGAGGAATTTTACCGGTAGCTTTAGTTTTTGCAGGGATTTCTGCAGTTTGGGGAGTTATAACTATTTTTGGAAGTAAGTTAGAAATGACTTCAAAAGTACAGGAAGCTGCTCCAATGCTAGAAAAAGGGTTACTTGCTTCTGCCTCCAGAGCCTATCCCGTAGATGTCATTTATCCATGTTATCAGACTTTCAGTCCTTTCGGATATTTTCTATTAGGAGGAGCAACTATTCTAGTAATCTGGTTTATTATAGCTCTAATTAGATATTATATTGAAAAGAGAAGAAAAATATAAAATAAAAATTACTTCTTTTTGTTCTTACGGATTTTCTTTACTACCAGCCAAACAACTACAATTACCACTAAATAGGGCAATAATACTACAATTAATGCAATTAGCCCATTAAAGCTGTCTACCAGGCTAGTAATCAAAGTTGAAAGACCAATTATGGCTACGTTAGCATAATTAGATTGTTTTTCTTGTAAAGATACATACACACTAGAATATTCTACTTCTGTATCTACATTATTTATCCTTTCTTGAAGATATTTAATGGTTCTTTCTTGATCAAAGATACGATCGTTTAAAGTAATCTTATCGCTTACTTCAGTAGCTTCAGCAAACATCTTCTGATAACGCTCTAACCGATCTTGTTCTGCTTTTAGTTCAACCTTCAGATCAGTGTAACTACCAGTAACATCCTCAGTATTTTCGCTGAAAGAAGTAACTTTACCCATTTCTTTAAGCTGAGAGATTACTGCAGCATACTTTTTAGTATCAACTTTTAAAGTGTAATATCCAGTATAATATGGATGTTCAGGATTATTCTGTTGAACGTTCTCGTTCAAAAGATAAGCGCCACTAGAAGTAATGATTGATTTAAGCTTTTGTTCTGCTAATTGAAACTCTCCTTGCTCTATTTCGCTGTTCAAATTAGCAGATTTAAGTAGTTTTCTTTCCGTTACTTCCGGTGCAAACGATCCCGAGGGACTGGGCATCATTCTGGAAGCATCTTCTACAGCATAACTAGAAAGAGCTTTGTTCATTCCTACTCCTTGATAACTCCCAGAAGTGCTAGTGGATGGCGTTACTGCCACTAAAAATACTCCCAAAATAATTAAGATTACTAGTAACATCAACCAGTTTTCTTTAATTTTTGTCCATTGTTCTTTGAATGTCATTTAGATCACCATAAGGAAGGAAAACTTTCTGCTATATAAAGGTTAAGAACACTTCAAAAGTGATTGAAGTTATTATTGTTACTACCCAAAAGTATTTAAAATAGCGATGATTTAAAAAGTCATGTTTATCTCCCTTCCACCAGAATTAAGAATATTGCAGTATCCCTGGTTTGATGATTCCATCCCAGAAAATATCCAAGAGCATGTGCGTTTGGGTCATAGGATAGATCACTTTCTAGGAAATCCCATCGTAACGGGGTGGCTAACTGGAGGTGCCGGAACCATTAATTGGCGTAAGCCCTCTCCCCAAACTTTAGTTGGTTTGGTAGAACAGGTTGAAAAACAATACTTCCCTGAAAATTCAGGAGAAGAAGGCAAATCCGAATTAAAAGAATTCTTAAGTGGGTTAGGAGTATCACTTAATTCTCACAGCGATGTCTCTTCTCCAATTTTCGGATTGAGTTACAAATTATTAAGTATTCTTCCTCCAGAACATTTGGGACATCCCTATTTTAGAGAATTAGAATTGGGCGGATGGGGTAATGGTGATGCTAAACAATCCGGACATCTGGGAGATAAAGTTCATCTTTATCAGTCTGCTACTCAGGGACCTGTCCGAAATTTCGTCGCCCTTCTCATCCATGAAGTAGGACATGCCTATGATAATCTCATTGATCAATCAAGCCCCTTGCTTCATAAGGCATTACTTAAAGAATATCGTTCCTTAGTCTTAAGCAATTCACCATTCTTAGGGATAGATTATTTACTTGGAGAACCAGCAAGAATTGACAATTGCAAAGATGCGCCACAGGAATTTATAGCAGAAAATTATCTCATTTATGTGTCCCAAGGAGAACGCTTCCAGAAATTTTTAGAAAATCTTTCTTCACCTCACAAAGAAAACTGGAGAAGGGTTTACAATCTGTTCAAGAACGGCTTTGATGGGGTAGAATACAGATAACGGAAGTTATAAAAAGGGGTTATACTTCAAAAGTAGTTGAAGTCTTGTTCTGGATATAAATAGAAGTGAACCTTTATTGATTAAATGGAAAAAATAAAGATTGCTTGGAAAAGAATCATTAAAACAAGTTTTCTTTCTTCTTTCACCGGAATTTTATTCTCAATCCTTAGTTATCATTTCTTTGATTATATTAGGCTGCTTACCAGAAAAATATATTATATAAAGTTGAACACCTGGGATTTAATCTTTTTAGGTACAAATGTTGTTTTCTGGGGAGCGATGGGATACTTAGTAAACAAAGAAATCGTTAAATCTCACTGGAAAGCAACCATAATTTATGTTACTCTCACCTTAATCTTATCTGTAGCAGAAATATTCCTATTCATACTGTTGTTTACTAAACCCCTTTATCTTTGTGGTACAAAATGTTGTTAAGAATAAGAAATAAAACAATTAAAAAAAGAAGAATAAACTTAAGGGGTTAATCTATCCCTATCTCTGGGGAACAAAGTAACTTCTCTAATGTTCTTGATACCTAAAATTTGCATGGTCAACCTTTCTACACCCACACCCCAACCGGCATGAGGCGGAGCACCAAAACGGAAAGAGTCGATGTAAGATTTGAAGTTGTCCGGATTACAATCTCGAGCGATTAATCTTTCAGTCAGAAGATCAGGTAAATGAATTCTCTGACCTCCGGAAGATATTTCCATCCCATTGTAAATAGCATCAAATCCGTAAGATAGTTCTTCTCCTTTGGGCATGATATAGAAGGTTTTACCAATTAGAGGCCAGTCGTGAACAAAAACAATAGTATGAGGATATAGTTGTCCCAGTTTTTCTTCAGCTTCTCCGGATAAATCATCTTCTCCCATATGAACATGCTGCTCTTTCATAATCTTAGCCACTTCATGGAAAGTCATATATTTAACTTTGGGAACTTCAACCTTAGCCTTTAACAATTCTAGTTCTGGTTGGTTCTTTTCTAATATTCTTTTAACAATATATTGAACACATCTTCCCAGAATATCCATTACTCCTTTATCATCAGTAAAGGCCATTTCAAAATCCATCTGACGGCTTTCGTTAAGATGTCTTAAAGTATTATGTTTCTCGGCTCTCCATACCGTAAATACAGTAAAGATCTTTTCCATGGAACAAGCTAACATCTGCTTGTAAAGTTGACAGCTTTGAGAGAGTAAAGCGGTTTTCTCAAAATACTTAACTGGGAAGACTTCGGTACCCCCTTCTGAAGAAGTTCCGATAATGGAAGGGAAAACACATTCTAACGCTCCTTCTTCAAACATAAAGTCACGATAAGCGTGCAACAAAGTTGATTGAATCTTGAATATAGCTTGAACTTCTCGTTTGTGAAGATCCAAGAAACGATAATCCAACCTCTTGTTAAGTTCAGTAACGATAGTCTGGTCCTTTTCTACTACATTAAAAGGTAAAACTTCTGCTAAATTGATAATCTCTAACTCTTTAATCTCAATCTCTAGAGTTTTGATGGTTACTTCATCGCTTTTAATGTTAGCTGGTTTAACTAACCCAGTTATAGATATAACTGATTCGGTCATGAGTTTAGCGAATTTTTCAAACAAGGATTGATCGAAACCCACACATTGAACTACCCCAGTACGATCTCTTAATTGTAAAAATTTTATTTTGCTCTGGCCCCTTAACCCTTGGACCCAGCCTTGGATAAAGACAGTTTGCCCTTCCTTGGCGGATAATTCGTTAATCATTGTTCTATTCATGGTATTTTAGTTAAGTAAAGAGGTAGTTTTTATTATTTTTGGTGAAGAAATTATAATTTTCCTCATGGAGAGGGTTCACTTCCAAAGAGTAGTAAGTTTTATAAATAGGCAACCTATAAACAAAGTATGAAAAGAACTCTTGTGTTGGGCAGTCTTTTGGCGTGCATGAACTTTTCTTCCGCACCAGAAATTGTTCCCTTTCCCATCCCTTCCGTTCAACAACAAGCAGAAGGTGAAAGATTAGATAGAGCAAAAGAAATTTTAGAAGAGAGCAAAGTTAAAGGAGCACTTCCCAGCAAAGAGTGGAAAATGATCACTTTTTCTCATCTAGCTCAAGGAGTTTCTAATCTGGATTTGTGTGTTCATCAACCGGAAGATTGTACTCCTTTGCTAGAAGAAATCCTCTTAGAAACCGGAGTCAAACAAGAACAAACTTTACCTGAACCTCTTCTTGAGAATGGCTTATACTTAGCACACCTTAATATTGTTCTTGGTTCATATCAAAGAGTTACCCATGATGACCATTACAGAAAATTAAATCAACAGATTTCAGAGAAACTTGCTCAGTGGTCATCAGATGATTCGCAAAAACATGTTCGTTCTTATGCTAAATTACCTCATAAATGGCCAGCAGATCAAGCAGCGGTTCTTTATTCACTTTATCTTTATGATCAGAATTATAACACTGCTCTAAGTCAAAGACCGATTCAAGAGTGGTTAGACTTCATGCATACTAAGGCTACAAATAAAGAATGGGAGTTGCCTTACTCCAACATTACCGGTAAAAGTAATGCCTCAATCCCTCGTGGTTGTGCCCTTTCTTGGAGTGTAATGTATATGGCCCATTTTGCTCCTACTGAGGCTAATTCTTTATGGAATAAATATAAAGAACATTTCTGGGACAAAGGGTTATTAATCTCAGGATTTAGAGAATGGCCTTTGGGGGAAGAACGCGGACAAGATGGTGATTCCGGACCGATATTTTATGGAATAGGAGCTAGCGCTTCTGCTTTTGGAATGGCTGCAGCAAAATTACAACAAGATAAAGATGTTTTTTCAAGATTAAAGCAAAATCTTGATCTGGCAGAATTATTGTTGGGACTTTCCTCAAAAGTTTCTCGAGATTACGGAAGTCCCTTAGCACAATCTTTATTATTTTATATTGATACAATTAACCCTTAAAACTTTCTATTGAACTCCACCGAGCATGATGATTAAACTCTTTGGCTCCAACTTTAACCAAGAAAGCAGAAAGTTCATCAGAAATTCTTAACACCTGACTAGTACCAGGAATAGGGATCTCAGTAACATAACCCCGATTTGCTTCAAAAGAATAATCATCATCAACTCTCCAAGTTACATTAATATTATCTCCCTTAATATTATATTCTGCCACTAAAATGAAACGATTATTAGTATTCTTTAAACGTTGGTTATCCTGTTCAGCAATAAGGTATATCTTAGAATCTCCCGGTTCTCCTTTGGCTAGCCCTCCAGATTTACCGTATCCTCCTGGAAAAGCATGAAGGCTTTGTCCTTTAAAGACTTGATCGCTACTAATGATTCCGGTAGAAGGAATCTTTCCTCTTTGAGATTGATTACGAATGTATCCCAACATGATCTTCTGGGCTGCTTGAACGGATTCAGAATCTTTGTAAATACTAGCATCCAGTTTTAAATCAGTTCCTGTTCCATCTAAATAATGGACCAATAAATCAGAAGATTCATCCATCCCTTTAAACTTTCCACCTATAGCAATAAGATAATAATAGTTACGAAGAAACTGTTTCTCTCGACCAGTAAGAGAGACACCTTTTTTGTAATTGTTATGCAGACGCTCAGCTTCTTTAGATAATTCTCCTAATCTACCTACTCCACTAATCCCTATATCTGCCAGAGTCATAGCCATCCCCACTTTTCCCTTCTCCCAAATATGACCCATCTCTGTATCAGTAAATTGATACAAAGCTTCTACTGGTGAAGCTGCTGATTTAAATTTCTGAGCAATTTGGTCATCGAGTTTTTCTGGATTGGGCAGAGCAGAATCCATGGAAAGATCTGAAGGAAGCAAAGATTTAAGTTTAAACTCTTTAAGTTGAGAAGCATCTAGAGTTTGAGTCATACCTGGACGAGAAGAATATTGAGCAGGAACACTCCCCCCGGTGTTGGAAGAAAAAGCCATTGCGGAAGCTAAGGTGGATAAAGTGATAAATACTGCTGCAGCTTTAGTAAAAAATCCACCAAACACGCGTCTATTTTTAGTTCTTGCTTGTCTAACCTCACCATGCAAAGTGGTCATCTCGGCTACTGCTTTTCCTCTAACGTGATCTAACTTCTTCTCTTCTTTAGCTTTAGTTCCTCGTTCTTTTTTTCTGGCTGCTTCTAAAGAAATCACTCTTCTGATATCTCCCGCATCCGCTTTTTCAAAACGATCCAAAGCCTGATCAATTTGAAGTTGAGCATCTAACAATATTCTTTCCAAGTCAAACATCGCCGATCCAATCAATCCAAATACTCGTTTAGCTAGTTCTGCTCTGTTAAGGATGAAAGAACTTAATTCCTTAAAATATTCCTTTCCCTCACTAAAATGATCCATAAACTGATCGTGAATAGATACAAGTAAACCTCGCCGTGATAATTCTTTTACTGCTTCTAACCTTTCATCCATCATTCCAGTGTTAGAAGCAAGCAGACCATCTGAAAGTAACTCCTTTAACCAAGCCAAGTTCTTAGCATCATTAGCTTGTAAGTATCCCAAGGCACGTGATTGACCTAACCAGAATTCTACCGGATACATCCTCATCTTTTCCGTTTTCTGGTAAGCTAATTTAGTGGTAAGTTTCAAAAGAAGTTTCTTCTCTGGAGCAGAAGCAGTTGAAAGAGTTTCAGTTATCTTCGCAGGAATACTCAAAGAGAACATCTTGGCAAGGATTAATGGTTCTTTAGCTAAAGCAGAAGAGATATTTCTAGCAATTTTGGACTTAATCCCAGAAGTTAAAGGATATTTATCCTGTTGAGATAAGATCGTTAAAGCTTGACGAAGGAAAGCTACTTGTTCTTGAATTAGAGCAGTAATCGCCTGAGAAGGATCTTTTCCTTGATACTGCTTCTTAATCATGCGCTGAAGCTCTTTTTCTAAGCGGTTTAATTTTTTAAAGATGGAACGAATCTTTTGTGAAAGAGCAATCTTTTCTCTTTCCCACTGATCTCCGGCAGCAGCAATCTCTTGAATTTTCTTAGAAGAAAGAGAGTAAGCAGAACCTTTTTTACTAATCTCTCGCTCAAAAACGGATTTAACCTCCTCAACTTTTTGATCAATTTCGCTAAGAAGAGTGTCAGATTCCTGTTGAAGGCCTAGAATTATTTTTTTAAGTTTGTCCAAGGTGGTAGAAGCAATTTCTTTACTGCTTTGAAGATATCTCAAATAGAAATCTAAAGTAGAAAAAAGGGTCTTAATCATCTCGGAAGGCTCATTCACATCTCTTTCAAATTCGATTCTTTCTTTAAGAATCAATTCAGATAGATCAGAAGTTATCCGAACGATCTCTCTATCCATCTCTTTTCTTAGTTCGGTTAATCGTTTAACCGCAGAATCTGGATCTTTAACCTCGCTAGTACTGCATAACCTTTCTAAAAGTTCAGCTTTTTCAGAAATATCCCGATAACGTACTAAAATGGTATCCAAAAGACGTCTTTCCCTTCTTCCTAAAGTTCGATCACTCATCAGAAAGTAATGTGCAACTTCTTTGATCAAACTCATAATATCACCATAGACAGGGTTAAACAAAGACAAATATAAACTTAACGGAGAAAAAGGGGATTAAAAGTTAATTTTAAATAAGAGTTAAATATTCCCTAAAGTTATGATTCAAAAACCAACGCCTAAGAGAGACGCTCGTACTGACGGATTTATTGACTCCATGCTTAAGAGTGCCAGTGAGAAAACTGAAACTTCGGCACAGACTAGATTTGGAGATGTGGATCCGAAAGAGATCGAAGGAGTGTTTAAAGCAATACAAAAAGGAAAGTTTAGAAGAGACTAGTTTTCGTAAAGAAGCTAGATCAAATCTACATCCTTCCTCTTAACTTTTCAGCTTCAGCAATCTTCTGTAAAGCTAAGATATAGGTATTAGTACGAAAATCGTGCTGACTTTCTTTATAGATATTCCAGATTTTATTAAAAGCAGTTACCATCTTTTCTTTTAATCGGTCTTTTACGGTTTTTTCGTCCCAGTAATAATCATAATTATTCTGCACCCATTCAAAATAACTTACCGTAACTCCACCCGAATTGGAAAGAACGTCAGGAAGAACCAGAACTTTATTTTTATGTAAAATCTCATCAGCTTCAGGAGTAGTTGGACCATTAGCCAACTCAAGAATAATTCTAGCTTTGATGTTTGAAGCATTGTTTATAGTGATAACTCCCTCCAGAGCGGAAGGAACTAAGATTGCCGCAGGAAGTTCTAATAATTCTTCATTGCTTACTATCTGAACATGGGGATAGTTAATCACCGAACCGGTTTCTTCCTTGATGGTTATTACATCATTGATATTTAATCCGTTTTGATCATATATTCCTCCTTGAGAATCGGAAACAGCGACAATAGAATATCCTTCTGCAACTAATAATTTAGCGGCGTTCATGCCAGCATTACCAAAACCTTGAACTATCGCGGTTTTCTCAATAAGATTTAGATTCTTTACTGCCTCTTGTAAAACGTATACACCACCCAAGGCAGTAGCGATATCTCTTACTTTTGATCCACCCAATTCTAACGGTTTCCCGGTAATAAATCCTGGTTGTTTCTCTCCTTTGATCTTCTCAAATTCGTCCAACATCCAAGACATGATTTTTCCATTAGTATTAACATCTGGAGCAGGAACATCTTTACTTGCACCAAGATAAGGATGAAAAGCTTGAATGTATTTTCGACTCAGTTCTTGAAGTTCCTCTTCTGTAAGTAGTTTCGGGTCAACGGTAATTCCACCTTTACCTCCACCTAATGGAATATCTGCTACAGCAGTTTTAACTCCCATCCAGAAAGCAAGAGATTGAACTTCGTCCAAGTTAACATTTTGATGATAGCGAATTCCTCCTTTGTATGGTCCTCGGGCATTGTTGAATTGAATCCGATAAGCAGGATAGGTTTTGCCATTAACAACTAATTTTGCTTGCAATACATTATTGGGAGTAGTCAACACCTTAATATCATTAGGGGTAAGATTAGCTAGCGGAGCAATCTTGTTTAGAAATTGGTTTATTTGTTCAAAGGTCATGAGAAACTGGCTTCAGGATTAGGCTATTTAAAGATTTAGGAGTTATGGAGTTTATGTAATTATAGAAGCACTACTTTGAAAAGAATTAAACAATTATTTATTAGTTATCTCCTTAAAATTTAAAGCTTAAAACCTTCTTCTGTACTCTAGCATCAACTAAAATAACTGATTCCTGCGGTTTGTAAGCAATTCCCCAACGATATTCTTTAGTTTTAACTAATATTTCTTCCGTTACAGAAATTCCTAAGTAACTTAAAAGCTCTCCAACGACCATAGATTTTAGATTTCTACTCAAGTCTCCACGTACATAACAAGCGCGTATGGTTGCATCGTGATTTAATTCTTCCATTCGAGCTTTGAAAGCCTCTCTCTCAACGTATTTATAATCTCTGTCACCAAAGTTTTCTAAATTCCAATATCTTGTGGCTGCGGAAGACAATTCCAACAAAGAAGCTTTTTCTTTCGCATCTAAATCTAAACTATCTAGATAATGATGAACAAGTTGTCTAACAACCGGGGTTTGATCATAATTTAAGTTCCATTCGTCAATATGAAATAACGCTGATTCAAGAGTCTGACTGTTTTTTATCAATAAAGCGGAACATTTAGAAAATCCTTCACTATCTAAGATCATCTTTCCATCAGAGATTCCACCATGTCCTTGATGGACGTATAAATGACCTACTTCTTGTTTCCAAAAATCCATTATCTCTGGATTCTGTTCAGTATAAGAAACTTCGCTTAAAGCAGAGGTGTAGATTTCTTTAGTCATTAGAACCACCATTTGCTTCTCCGATAATCAGGCTAGCTTTGTGATTGAATCCAGATTCTCTACCTATTTTAGCCAACACATAACCAGCAAGAGTACTTAATAAAACAGCTGGAACATCTTTGATATCAGCTACGCCCGGTAAGATCTGTGGCAGCAAAGTTTCGCCTAAAGTAAAATAAGTACTGATAGCCAAAGCAGAGATCTCAGGAAAATATTGACCAACTCTTTGTAAGAAGGGATTATTTCTAATACTTCCTTGGTAAGAAAGATAATCACCCACAAACCCAGAAACGGCAGGAATAACAAAACATTCTGGAAAATTTCCCATATGAGGAGTGATACTTGAGTTATAAATTATTGGTTCAGTTGTTCCCATAACTCTTTCTGCAGGAGTATGGGGTACTGAATTCCTGTAGAACAAAGATTCAACTAGAGGAATTGTGCTTGCTAAGATTCCTTCTAATTTATAGTGAGCCATAAGCTCATTTTAGAGCTAAGACTTTATAAATCTTTCCTGAAAATTATTACTGAATAGTAGTTACCATTTCCCCTTAGCCAGTTTCTTAGCTTTCTTCTTCAAATCTTGTACATAAGCTTTCATATCCATAATCGGCTTTCGAGCAACTCCTGAGTCCATCGCTGCCTGAGCAACAGCTGGAGCGACATAATACAACACTCTTGGATCAAACGGTTTAGGAATGATATAATCTACTCCGAAAGAGAACTCTTGACCTCCGTAAGCTGCAACTACTGAAGAAGGAACTTTTAACTTAGCTAATTTTGATAAAGCTTTAACTGCAGCAATTTTCATCTCCTGATTTATAGTACTAGCCCGAACATCTAAGGCGCCTCTAAAGATAAACGGAAATCCCAACACATTATTCACTTGGTTAGGGAAATCGCTTCTTCCGGTAGCCACAATGGCATCAGGAACTGCTTTTTTAGCATCACCATAAGAGATTTCTGGAGCGGGATTAGCCATAGCAAAGATAATTGGTTTTTTGTTCATGGTTTGCAACATCTCACCAGTCAGAATATTCCCTTTAGAAACTCCCATAAAGACATCTGCACCGGGTAAAACCTCTTTCAGAACAGCAGGGTTAGATTCTTGAGCAAACTGCTCTTTATACTTATTCAAATTAGTTCTACTCTTAATAATCAACCCCTCAGAATCACACATGAAAACATTCTCTCTTTTAACTCCTACCGCTAAAAACATCTTAGCCACGGCGATAGCTGCTGCTCCTGCACCAGAGAAAACTACTTTCACTTCCCCAATCTTCTTTCCTACAATTTCTAAAGCGTTAATCAAAGCGGCTGAACCAATAATAGCAGTGCCATGTTGATCATCATGAAAAACAGGGATATTCATTTTTTTAATCAATTCTTCTTCGATCTGAAAACATTCTGGGGCTTTGAAATCTTCCAAATTTATTCCACCAAAGGTTGGTTCTAAAGAATTAATAATCTCAATCACTTTCTGAGGATCTTTCTCATTAATTTCTAGATCAAAAACATCTATTCCGGCAAAACGTTTGAATAATACTCCTTTACCTTCCATCACCGGTTTTCCGGCTAATGCTCCGATATCTCCTAAACCTAACACTGCAGTGCCATTACTGATAACTGCAACAAGATTTCCTTTAGAAGTATATTTGTAAGCATCAGAAGGATTTTTATGTATTTCTAAACATGGTTCGGCTACCCCGGGAGTATATGCTAAAGACAATTCTTTAGCGGTAGTGCAGGATTTAGTAGGAACCACGGAAACTTTTCCAGGTGTTCCTTCGGAATGATATTTCAATGCATTAATTTTAAGGTCGTCTGTCATGTTAATTGGATAAAAAAAGAAATTATATATAAGTCTTGTGAACTGCTGCAGAATTTGATCTATAAACTCCCGAAGAGACAACTTTAAATAGAAGTGATTATCTAGATAAATAAATTATTTAAAAAAATGAAGATTGGCTTAACTTATAACGCAAAACCGCTTACATATTCTGCTCAAGAAGATGAATTTGCTGAAAGGGACGATATTTCAACTATCCACGCGATCCAGAATTCAATTCAATCTGCAGGTTATGAAACTATCTTGATCGAAGCTGATGAGGATGCACACGAAAAGTTAAAAGAATATCGTCCGGATTTTGTATTCAACATTGCCGAAGGGTTGCATGGAGAATGTCGAGAATCACACATACCTTCTATGTTAGAACATTTAAAGATTCCATATAGTGGGTCTGGCCCTTTAGCTCTGGGGATCACTCTTGATAAAGCTACTACTAAACAAATCTTGCGCAGTTGTAATATTGCTACCCCTGCTTTTCAGATTATTTCTAATAGAAATTATCAACTTAAAAAAAGTTTAGAATTTCCGATGATTGTTAAACCTAATAATGATGGATCTAGTAGAGGAATAACTAACAATTCTTTGGTTTACACCCCGGATAGATTAAGAGAAGAAGTTGAAAAGATTCTACTTGAATACAAGCAACCAGCCCTAGTGGAAGAATATTTAGTGGGAAGAGAGTTTACCGTTTCTTTATTAGGAAATGACCCAGTCAGAATTTTACCTATCGTAGAGATTGATTTTTCAGATTTACCTCCGGGAATACATCATATGGATTCATATGAAGTTAAATGGCATTATGATTCACCTGAGAACCCCATAGTTAAGGTTGTTTGCCCAGCCCGATTTGATGACCCCTGTCTAGAAAAGAAGATTAAAGAAACAGCCAAAAGAACTTATAATGCTCTTGGGTGTTTAGATTTTTCTCGTATTGATATTCGTCTAGATCAAAAATCTGTCCCCCACATTATAGAAGTAAACGCTATTCCTGGTTTGATCCCTAATCCGGAAGAAAATTCTAGATTTCCTAAAGCCTGCTATGCTGCTGGAATGACCTACGAACAGATGATCTTAGCTATACTTAATACCGGATTAAAGAGATATGGCATTAATGAAACCCCTAAAGCTTAGAGAGTCATCTATTCTTCATTCGCTTTAATTTCTCAAAACATTTATATATACTAACATGTATTTTACATGTAATTAGTAGGTAAATTACATGCAGGAGAGAGTAAAGATCGATGTATATCTGGATAAAACTAGCAAGAAAGAGATACTGAGAAGGTCACAATCATTTGGATTGTCCATTTCTGATTATATGAAACTTAAAGCATTAGACTTATTGCGAGATAAAGATGAAAAGAAGTAAGAACAGTAAAAAGAGAAATAACCAGTTAAAAGTATCTTTAGCTCTGCTAGGAATAATAATCCTCTTAGTTGGTGTGGGACTATGGATAACTCCCTTACAGAAGAGTATTACTGGCGCAGCAGTAGTGAGTGAAGAAAATATTCCTTCTTTTGGCACTCAAGAGATACAAGTAGAAGAAACTCCTCTCTTGGGTATTACTGAAGAGGCTAACTCAAGCTTGTGTGGAACAGTAAATGGAGACTTAACTCTTACGGATAATGTAAATTCTTCTGAAACTTGCTTTACCATCAATGCCAGTAACATAGTGTTAGATTGTAATGGATATGCTATTAATTATTCTCAAGGAACAAGCGTAGGTTATGCAATTAATGCTACTTCCATGAGTAATATTAGTATTAAGAATTGTATCATTTATGAAGGAAATAATGATAACAATAATAATTTTGGAATTGTCTTCAGTTATGTTCAAAATGGTTCAGTAGAAAATTCTAACCTTTCTGCGGGAGGACAGAATACAAGGGGGATATATCTTTATTATTCAAACAATTCTTTAATTAGAAATAATACCATTAACAATACTAACAGTTATTCCGAACCAATCTTTATAACCGTTTCCCCTAATTCAACGGTAACTCAAAACAGATTATATTCTGAAAATTCAGCTACTTTAGGGATATATTCCTTTTCGGGGAACTTTAATGCTAGTGATAATGTTGCTATAGCCAATGCATATGATCCCGTCTTTGAGATATCTTCATCTAATGATGGAATCATCGAAAGGAATAACCTTTCACATGCCCGTAATAGTGGAGTAAGTGTCGCTTCAGCGAATAATGTTCAGGTATCTAACAATATAATCAATTCTACCCGTTATGCGGGAGACAGCATTTATTTAATCAGTTCAACAAATCTCACAGTGTTAAATAATACTATTTATAAAAATAATATCTTATATTCTTATGATACTTTTTATGGAGCAGGGATTACCATCATTAACTCAGAGAACTGTTCTTTAACATCAAACCAAGTTAATGTTTCTATGGCAGAAGCATATTTTATCTCAGGAGCAGAGGTAAGAGATTATAATCACTTTATAGATAGCACCAATTTAATCAATGGTAAACCTCTTTTATATAATTACTCATTAAACAACTTGTCTATCTCCGACCAGGATTTAACTAATTACGGAGAAGTTATTTGTGCCGGATGTAATAATGTAACTTATTCTAATGTGGACCTTGCTGGAAGTGGGTTACTTCTTGCAGAAAACACTAAATCTAATATTATTAATAGTAGGATTAACTCAAACAGTTATTGGGGGATAAAGGTTTCTAACTCTCCTTATACCCTTTTAGTGAATAATTCTTTTAATGTTACAAACGTAGACACAAGTGGAGTTTACTTAAAAGATTCTGATCATAATATTGTCTCTTCCAATAATTTTTCAAATAATGGCTCTTCCAGACATGGAATCGTTTTAGATGGACAAAGTTCAAACAGTATTAACAACACCATCAGTAATAATAACATCATCAACTTTACAAAATATGCACTTCATTTATTATATGACTCGAATAACAACACCTTTGAAAACAACACCGTAAGTGGTTATTATTATACTCTCTTTATCCAAGCTAGTGATTATAATAATATTCTTAACAATAACATGACTTGCCAGGGGAGTTATTGTATTGATGCTTATTATGCTGAGGGGAACAGCATCATTGGAAATAATATTATAAACAGTGGACAACAAGTATTTTATGTTTATAATGCACCAAATAGCACTTTCTCTAATAATTTTGTAAATTCTTCTTCATCTGGAGATTTGATCTATCTTTTAGGAGGAGGGAACTTAGGGACAAAGATAAGTAATAACCATCTTATCATGAATAGTAATGGCGGAGCAGTAATTAACCTAAAAAGTGACAGTAAATCTATCACCATCATTAATAACACCCTCACTCATAATTATAACGGAGAAACGGCAATTAAATTAGAATCAGGCGTTAATCAAAGTATCTTAGTAAATAACAATATCAGTGTAAACAATGGGAAAGGGATCTTAGATCAAAGTGGATTGAGCACATACAACTTATTAATTTATAATAACTCCTATGGGCAGATTACCTGGAATAGCACCAACCTAAGTGTAAATAGCCTATTGGGGGACAATGTTTACTTAAACAATAATTTCTTGGGATTGCAAGACCATGTTAATCTATCAAATTTGAACACTTCAGCAGAAATCATATTTTATGAGTTAGGATATTCAACCCAACCACAATTGTTAAAGAATGGAATAAGATGTGATGATAACCCTGCTTTGTGTAATATCAGTTCTTATACTGGAGGAAAACTAGTTGCACAAGTATCTTCTTTCAGCAATTATAGCACACAAGCAGAAATCAGCACTTGTGGAACGATAAATTCTAACACCACTTTAAATAATGATGTTAACTCTTCTGGGACTTGTTTTACCATTAATGCCAGTAACATAGTGTTAGATTGTAATGGATATATGATCAATTATTCTCAAGGAGGAATAGGGTATTCATACGGAGTTAATATTACTAGTAAAAATAAGGTTACAGTAAAAAATTGTAATATTCGTGATGGAAATAATACTGTCGATAATCAGCATTCCATTTACGTAACTGGTTCTAACGATTGTCTAATTGAGAACAACAACATCTATATCACAAATTCAGTAAATCCTTATGGAGGAAAGGGAATAAAACTAGATGGGAACAATAAGAATAACACCATTAACAATAACACCATTACTGGCCCGGGTGTGCTCTATACGGGATATGGGGTAAGTGAATGTTTGGGAAGTAGTGGGTGCAATAATAATACCTTTTCTAACAATATAATAAGTAGTAATGGAGTAGCATTAGGTTCTGGAGGAACAAATGATAAATTTATCAATAATACTTTAAGTTCTATTTATGAATATGAAGGGTATTATTGCTTAAATCTAGGTGCAGCAAATGCCACGGTTGAATTTAACAATATTTCCGGAGGAATACTTGCCTATGGAGTAAACCCCTTCATCAATGGCAACAATGCAGGAGGAAACTTAGTTGGAATTGGTTTATACACCACGAACGCCAGATTATACAATAATTCATTTATAACTCCAAATGCTAGCAGTATCTATATGGACCCTTCCAGCTATTTGGGGGGAGGGATAAATCACACTATCGGCCCAGATAATCTTGTTGAAGGATTGCCAATTATTTATAATTTCTCTTTATCTAATCAGATGATTTTTGAAAACGTGGATCTCTCGGGAACTTATGGACAGATTATTTGTGCTGGATGTACAAACGTTACATATAATAATGTTACTTTTGGAAGTGATGGGTTAAGCATCATTAGCTCAAACAATTCGACTATCTCAAATAATAGATTCAACACCTCTGTAGGAAAACCACTCATGGGAATTAGTTCTTCAGTTCTATTGGTTTCAAACAACACTATAAACACCACGGGATATAGAGGAGACGGAGTATATCTTTTAGGAGTAACCAAATCGATAGTAGATAATAATACCATTTATACTAGCGGAGCAGTTTCTAATGGAGTTAATTTAGTAGAGCCAAGCGCTTACATTAATATTACCAATAACCGAGTATCTTCAACGGGAAGTAATTCGAATGCAATATATACTACCGGGTTTAGTTCAATTATCTCTGTTCAGAATGTCTCCGTTCAAAGCAATGTATTAAGTGGAAATTACGCAGGGATCTATTTCCCTTTTGTTTTGGGAACCTCGACAATATATAATAACACTATTGATGGAGGGATAGGATTATACCTGAGTTTTACGGATAAAGTGAATATTAGTAATAACAACATTACGCCGTATAGTTACCTACAATCTGCAAACAATTGCAGTCTCTCCGATAACATATTTACAGGTGGATTAACTATGCAGAACTCTTATTCCAATAACTTTACTAACAATAGTGGTTCTTTTACCCTAAATGGAAACAATAAATATAATCGCTTTACTTACAGTACTCTTGGAATAGACCTAAGGGGGGAGATAGGGAATATTTACGAGAACAATCAAATAACAGCATTGTATGTGTCTAGTTCTATACCCGCCAACAACACCTTTATCAACAATAATTTTACGGGAGGTATTGGCTTAGTTAGCGGAAACGAGAATAGTACTAATACTTTAATTTATAACAACTCTTTTGGGAGTATCAATTGGACCAGTAGTAATCTTACTACTTCCCTTTCAACTTTAAAAATAGGTATAGGGGTATTTTTAGAGAACAATAGACTTGGATTGGTAGACAGCTCTGGTGTTGGAAGTCTAAATTCTACTGCCATTCTTACTTTCTACAGTTTAAATTATACCATTCAACCTTACTTACTAAAGAATGAGGTAAGATGCGATAATAACTCCGTTATATGTAACATTACCTCTTATGATAATGTTACCGGAACTTTAGTGGCACAAGTTTCTTCTTTCAGTAATTATAGTACTCAAGAAACACCAACCGATTCTTATCCTCAGTGGTCAAATAATCTTAGTGCCCTCCCCACCACTTATTCTCCCAGCACTTATTCTTCTTTCAATATAACGTGGGTTGATGATATAAACATTAGTACCATCTATCTAGAATCAAATTATTCTGGTTCAGCCATTAATTACACCATGAATATGATTTCCGGTAACACCACTAATGGAACATACAATTATTCTGCGATCTTACCAGCAGGAACATTCTATTGGAAATCGTATGCTAATGATTCCCTCAATCAATGGAACTCTACTCCGCAGTATAACTTTACCATTGCCCAAAATAATGGGAATTGTGATGTTGAATTTAATCAATCATCTCCCCTTACCTATCCTACAGCTTTCACCACAGCTACAAACTGTACCTCGGACTTCCTCTTGTATAGAAACGGGACAGTAACCAGCAATAACTCAGTCCACTCATTAGCTGCAGGAAGTTATAATTTTACAGTTGTAAGAACAGACCAAAGTAATTACTCCGGTGTTCGGGATCAAGAAATCTTTGCGATTAGTCAAGCAAGCAGTTCAGTAAATCTCACTCTTAACAATTCCAAATCTAACCTAACTGCCTACAATGGAACTTTTGTAGATGTAAATTGTAGCAAAACTACTGGAGAAGGAAATATTTATCTCTACAAAAATGTAACCTTAATCAATTCAGGGACCACATCAATTGGAAACACAACTGCTCTGATAGAAGGAAATTACAATTTTACTTGTCAATATAATTCCACCCAAAACTATTCTGCCAGTTCAGAAGCATATTGGGTAGACATCTCTCTTTATGATACTGTTCCGATTGTAAATCAAACTGCTCCTGCAGATAGTTATGTTAATGATTCGGCAAATAGAATAAACGTAACTTTCATCTGTAACGCCACAGATGAAAGAAACCTTCAGAATGTATCTTTGTACTTAACAAACTCATCTAACCAGAACTTTAGCCTAAATCAAACTATCAATCTTACTGGAACATCTAATGGAACTAGCTGGACCGTAGAATTGGGATTTGATTTAATTCAATCTTTAGCTAATTACACCTGGAACTGTTTAGCATACGACAATTCTTCTCAAGCTAGTTGGGGAAATAACAGAACAATACTAATGAATTATACTGTTGATTCTGTAACTGTTACTCTTAACATTTCAGAGAATAACAGTTTCCAGCTTACCGAGAGAGAAGCACATACTCTTACTTTAAATAATGCTACTAACACTACCTCGGAAGTAACTTTTCAGTCTACCCCCACTAATTACTCTTTAACCGTAAATGCTTCCCAATTAATCGATACTAATTCAGATTCATATTATGATCATAATCTTACTTTAAACCAAGCATATGAAAATAGTAACGCGACCTTTACTATTTCCACTACGCATACTTATTACAGTGGCAGCAGTAGTTCTTCTTCATCAAGCAGTTCGGGAGGAGGATCGTCTAGTGGAGGAGGAAGCAGCGTGATAGTAACTCCACCAGCAGAAAGTACAGTAGTAACCGTCCCCATTGAGCCAAAGAAAGAAATTATTACGCCAGTGACGGAAACGCCAAAGGTCCCAGAAACTGCAGAACCAACTGCTCCATTTACAGGTAAAGCAATATCAGCGGAGTTGATCGAATCAGTTACAGATAATAGTATCTATTTCCTGGGCCTTTTATCCATCGCTTTGTTATTCTCGATGGTAGTGGGAGGTACACGTTACTATAATTATCGAGTGCAGCGTAAACATCTGATTGTGTCTACTCCTCCAAGACCTTTACCTACTGGATCTATCTCTGGAAACATTCATGAACAGATGTGGCAGAAAGAATTACAACGAGTTAACCAAAGAATTACACAGAATACTTCTATCTCAAGCGTGAAGCTTACCCCCGCTTCCGCTTGGGATATCCAATTACAACAGATTGATCAACAAATATCAAGCTTAGAACAACCACAACCAGAATATGGGAAGGTCATAACCGAAATTCCAGTAACCCACGGAATTGCTTCTGAACCGTTAGAAGTACCGGCACAGGAACATAAGAAGAGAATAAGCCTGCTTCTAGCTCAAAGTATTAAAAGTCCTTATCTGCTTCTAACTAAGACTATTCATCATAGAATAGAAGAGAAGAACGAACAGCAAAGAAAGTTAGAACAAGAACAACAGAAATTGCTAACCTTACATTGGAAGATTGATCATTACAATGAATTATCAGAACTAGAAAAACTCCAATTAGAATATGAGTTAGACCAGATAGAAAAAGAAATCAAATTTAGACAAGGAAAGTTTAAGATTACCCGAAACTAATCTCAATCTTATCTCCTTCTTGAGGTACATAATTCTCATAGATGTAAGATAACTTTTCATTAACCCAGAATTCTAATTTTTGATTATCATTACTACAATAAGCTTGATCAGCAGTTAAACATTGTGGAGTTAAAGCCATTCCAATTTTTTCAAGTACATAACGTAAAGAAAGACCAGAATGAGTCACTACAACGTCACCATTAAATTTAACAAAGATGTCCTGAGCTTGAGTCCGGTTCTCCAAGTTAATTAGCTCCTTGTTAATCTTAATCTTCAAGCTAAAAGAAGTTGTATTCTCAGAGTAGGGATAAATGCTTGATTCAGCACATCCGTTTTGCCAACAAAGATTTTGAGAGCAAAGAACAGGAAGCGGCTTATCTTCACACATTAAATAACAATCAGCATCAGTTTTACATAAACGTTGTTCGCTCTTTTGGTTAGAATCTTCTGGATTCATAAGAGTGGGAACAGTAAACCCGACAACTACCATTACCAAAAAGGCAATTATCGCTATTTTGCGTATTAATATTCGTCTTTCTGCAGATCTCATGGGATAAAGAAAAATAAGATAAGTTAAAAATCTTCCTATTCTACGATTAAAGTTCCTTCAAGTCCGCGCCAGGAGTCACAGCTACTGCACAAATATTTGTATTTCCCTGCTTTGGAAGGAGTAAACTCCACTAAGGTTATACCAGAAACAGCAGTCTGAACCCCTAAATCAGGGATAGAGAACACAAAATCTAAATCGGTAGATTTAATAGTAAGTTTGACGTTTTCTCCCACTTTAACATATAAAGTGTTAGGGTCAAACATCCACTTTTTAGCTGAGATGGTCAATTCAGTACCATTAGCAGTAGTTACTGGCACAGATGTTTCTGGCTTGGAAGTATTAACTGGGTCTTGGTCCAGGACAATAACGGTATTATTGTTCATCTCAAACCCGCGTGGGAAGAAGAGCTGACCATCTTTAGTAACATAAGATTCAACAAGTTCTCCAGCCACAGATAGAGTAAAACGGTATAGAGTAGATTCTTCGCTACGATCGACTACTTCTGCTACTAAAGGAGCAGGTAAAAGATTGGTATTAACGTAATCTAACATCTTCGTTTCTGCTTCTGTCATGGTTACTTGACCGGGAACAGCTTTTGAGTATAATCCAAATCCGTTAGTAAAAATAGACACTATCACCAATACAAATAAGATTAAGGCAAACCATTTCCATCCCGAAGACCCAGATTTAGGTTCTTCAGTAACAAAAGATTTGATTTCGGGAGCAACCGGTGAAGGAGTTGGTTCTGGTTTTGGAACTGGTTCTTTAACTTCAACCTTTACTTCTCGATGTTCTCGCATTGGTTCGACTCTGGCCGGTTTAATCTGAACTTCTTCTAAATCTTCTTTGTGAAGAATCTCTGGTTCCTTTTTCTTAATAGGGATAGAAGTGGGTTTGCTAATCTTAGCAGCAATAGGAGAGGTTTTTTTCTCTTTCTTCTCTTCCACCTTTAAAACGGGATAATCATCATCAATGATCTCTTCCCCAAAATAAGTATCTTCCAATTCATCTATGTGTTTTTGTTCCATACTCCTCACCTAACCCTTATCTTCAGAATTTGGTTTATAAATATTTAGATAGTTGAAGAGATATACTCAACCGCAATCTTTGCGGTCTCCTAATACTAAACCGTGATAAACATCACCTTACCCAAGGTTTAGTATATACTAGAAAAATAGGAAGAACGAAGGAGATTGACCGTTGATCTTGAGAAAATTACTTATTTTTATAACTCAGAGGTACAACGTTTAAACTCATAGTTTCTCCATTGATACCCCAGTGCGTTAGTTGTTTGCTTGATGGAAGTAAGAAATCCATTTTTAACGGCGAGCTGTTCTAATTTCTCAAAACCATCCTTCTGTAAATCTGCATGACAAAGCATTATTCTGCCCGATTTTGATAAATATACTTGTGCTTCTCTAAATAATCGCTGATGATAATTGAAATGAGGATCAAAAAGAGAATGAAATTTTAAATCGGGTTCTTCAGCTTCGACTATGGGAAGATTCGCGATAATCAAACCATATTCTTTTCTCGGAACATTCTCAAACAGATCACTTTGCCACACGGCCACTTTATCTTCCAACCCATTTAGTTTGACATTGTGTTTAGCACATTCTACCGCTGAAGAATAAATATCAATGGCATCAACAGCCTTTGCTCCAGCTAATGCTGCTTGAATTGCCTGTATTCCCGTTCCAGTACCGATATCCAAAACGTTCTTATTACCTATGTCTCCAAGTTGATCGTAAACGGTGTGTGTACTTTCAGAGAAAGGAGACTGCGGAGGAAAAACATACGGAAAGACGTCAATCAATATCCCTTGAAGGTTTACCCGATATGTTCCTTCATTTGCCTTGTCTTGAATCATATTTACAAAATTTAAAGAGAGGATTGGTTTTATTGTTATCATGTAGTGATAAAGTATAAAGAGAGATATAAGTTTAGTTTCTCCTGTTGAGGAGAAAGTATTAAATATAAGTTAAATCTCTCATTATTATGAACCAAGAATTAGAAAAACTAGGTCTTTCCAAGAATGAATCTTCCATTTATTTGTTTCTGCTAAAGAAAGGATCCACTACTACTGGATCAATCATAAAAGAAACAGGGATTGCAAATTCTAGAGTTTATGAGTCAATCAATACCCTCATCAACAAAGGACTAGTAACATACAATATACAAAAGGATGGCAAACACTTCCAAGCGGCTGACCCCAAGAAGTTTTTAGATTTGGAAGAGGAACGCCAAGATAAGATCAAACAAATTCTTCCCTCTTTGATTAAGATACAATCCCTTAATCAACCAGAAACCACATCTGCTGTTTACGAAGGATTCGAAGGGTTTAAAACGGCCTTCAAGAAAATTATTGAAGACTGTCCTGAAGGAGAAACCATTCACATTCTAGGGTTCTCTGAACAGACTTTTGCTACTTCTTCCTTGCGTACTTTCGTATCAAATATGAATCTTAAAAGTGCTGCCAAGAAACATAAGTTGAAGATTCTTTTGGATCATTCAGCCAAGAAAACGCTTGGCAAAGATCGAGAGAAAGAAAAATATACAGAAGTTAGATACATGCCAGAGGGATATATCAGTCCTGCAGCTATCGATGTTTTCCAAGATCAAGTGTATATCTTTTTATGGGAAGAAAAACCGTTTGTGTTTGTGATCAAGAATGAAAAGATTGCTGAAAGCTTCAAACAATATTTTAATTTCTTGTGGAAAATGGCTAAGAATTAATCAAAAGGGCCCCAAACCATCAAATATTCTTTATTGATAGTGGAGATATCATAATCAGTATAACTTCCTACAAAACATTCTCTAAAAGAATCCATGATCTTCTTTAACTCTTCATGATTTTCAAGATGTAACTCCACTAGCAAATCATACTTACCCAGTAATTCAATCGCAAACAGTCCCTTGTTGGTACTTTCAAAGAAATGTAAAACTTGTTTTCTCAAGGTAGGATTTCTGAGAGAAATATTTATCTGAAAGAAGTTCAAGTTTAGTTTATCAAAACCAATAGAGGTAACGTAAGCAAGAATGATTTTATCTCTTTCTAATTTCTGAAGATGATATTTAACAACTTTAGCATCAACGCCAATCTTTTTACTGATTTCTATTAACGGCATCCTAGCTTGATTAGTGATGACCTTCAATATCTTCTTATCAATCTCGTCAAGAGAATAGTTCCCCAATTCAACAGGATAAGACCAATCCTTACTTTCTGCACCCCCATAAACAAAACGACTATTCAAACGATGAGTAGTTAAAAAAGTAACGAGATCTTTTTGTTGAACAAATTCCCCGTACTTTTTCATAAAAGCATCATAAAAGGAACTCATTTCTGCTGAATTGCTAATCATGACTAAGAGCATACAATCATAATATCCTTCCGTACTAGCTAGATAAGCGACACGATCTTGTTTGTTAAGATAATCAAATATTTCTCTTTCTTTATCAGGAGTAAGATTCCGAAACTTAAGATAATACTTAGTATAATACTTCCCGATTTGGGAGGTGTTAAAAACCGTATAAAATCCTCGGAGATAACCCTCTTTCAACAAACGATTAATTCTGAAATTCACCGTTTCTTTGCTCTTACGCAGTTTCTTAGCCAGCTTAGAAGCAGGAATTCTAGCATTTAAGTCTAATTCATACATAATCTTTCGGTCTAATAAGTCTAATTTATCCATTAGTATTACATTAAATACTAATTTAATATTTAAAAGTTTCTTTTTGTGCAATATTATAGGAGTTATTTTAATTAACTTATTTAGGTTACTACTGCTTAGAAAATACGCCCATATTAAGAGGAATGAAATGACTTTAGACAAGAAATTAAGATTACTGATAATTGATGATGATGCGCTTCTTCCTGAAGTAGCACATGGCAAAGGTTATGATCAAATCAGTGAACGTTATCCGGGCATCTTTGAAATAGAAGTATCTCCGAGTTTTAATTCTTCTACGGTACCATCAGAAGAGTTGGCCATTTTCAAAGTGATTAAAGTTAAATATGATCTTATCTTACTGGACTATAATTTTTCTGGTCAACCGGATCAAGGGGAAGATATCCTAATGGACATTAGAGAAGCTTTTGAACGTTATATAATCGGAGGAAAAAGAAATTTCTCAGAAGAACAACGATTCAGAAATAAAGACACCTATATTATTGGAGTTTCTAATATGTGGAAATCCGATTTAGAATACATAGAAAATATGGGCTGGAGATTAAACGGATATACTCCCTCGGGCAAGGCAGAGGAATTATTTGTAGAGATAGACCGATTTTTGCGAGAAAAAACAAAGGAATATACCAAAACAGAGGTTACTCGTGCCAAGATATGATTTCGTTCCAAGAATTGGAAATATTGGTAAAGAAGAACTAACTAGATTAAGGACTATTCCCAGAAATAGCCATGTGAGTTTTATCTTAAAGGAGTCGCTTTTAGATGTAGATTATGATCCAAGAAAAATAAGACAAACCATACCTTCCTTAAAGAAAGTTTGGATGATTAACTCGTTTATAGATAGAAACCCCTTTCTGAAAGAAAAATGCGAAGGAACTCTAGTTAGAAGTGAATTCTTATTCCTCCGGTTCTTTGGAGACAGAAAATACTTCTCTGAGAAAAAGGAAGATTATCTGAAATATTTAGATGAGAAGATATTTGACAAGCTTCCAGAGAGAGTTATTTACCGGCTCTGCGATTACAATAATAAGGAATTCAGTTTCCTGGGAGAAAGTTATCAAAGTAGAGGAGCAGCCAGACTATTGGAACAAGAAGAATTATTGAACCTTGATTTAGACGTCATTAAATCATTAACCCGAAAAGGAAAGAAGGTTGGAGTCCTCATACCCTATGTGATCTTTCCGGAAGAATATTCTAAGTTAAGACAAAGAATTAAAGACCAAGTAGGAGAAATTAAAGTTGGAATGATGCTCGAAGTTCCGGCTAACTTATTAGAGATTAATAAATACGCAGAGGCTGATTTTTACGTGCTTGGGCCAAGTGACTTAATCAAAAGTATGTACGGAGGAATTGAACGTGATTCCAATTATTTTGAGAAAGTTAACTTTGAACTGCTTTTTCCGTTAATTGGTTCAGTTTTAAGAGGATTAGATAATTTAGGTCAAAGCAAGAAGATTTTCTTAGTCAAGAACTTAGTAGGACATAATTTTGGTACATTTAAACACTTAGAAATTATTGATATGTATCTGCCATCACAATTGATAAAAGAGGCAAGAAGATGAAGAAGCGTCTTAACCATTACGAATTAATCAAAGAGAGAGTATTACTAGATCTTATTGAGCAAATAAACAATAAAAAGTCTATGAGAGACACCGAGACCATATACGCTAGTCCATACTATTATGGAAACTCAGAGGATGAATCAGTTCCATTAGAACGATTACTGGAGAGAATTAAAGGAGCAGATATTCAGAACCTCTATGTCCATGTTCCTTTTTGTAAGCAGGAGTGTCATTATTGTACATATCCTAAGATTATAGCTCCAGACCAAGAACAAGTTATCGATTATCTGAGAGAACTTAAACGGGAAATTTCTCGATACAAATCTCTGTTTAGTTTTTCTGATCTAAAGACCATTCATATTGGGGGAGGAACCCCAAATTTCTTTGATCATCAACAACTGGAAGATTTTCTTGGAATGATAACTCGAGAATTCCCAAAAGAAAAACTAGAAGAATTAGATATAGAAGTTTCACCCGTCGGTTTGGATGAAGAAAAGCTAAAATTAATTTCTAAATATGGTTTCAACAGAATCAGTTTCGGAATACAGACCTTTGAAGACAAAATTAACAGAACTAATGGAAGAGTTGGACAAAAAGCAGAAGAAGCTAAAAGGTTAATAAATATTGCTAAGAGATATTTTCCAAACGTTTCAATTGACTTATTAGCCGGACAGAAAGGACAAACTGAAGCTTCACTAGAAAGAGACTTTGAACAAGCCCTTCGGCTAGACATTAACTCCATCTTTTTGTACCAAATCAGACAGGCCTTTGGGAAGAATGGTATTGAAGAGATCAAGGCTTTAAATCGTTTCCTGAATTATTTTAGTGAGAAGGGTTATGAGATTCTTTCGCAGAACCACGCTATAAAGAAAAGAAACTCGGACGGATATTGTGAACAAAGAGAAGGCAGAGGAAGATTAGAAAATCTCTTGGGTTTAGGTCCGGGAGCCGTTTCCGAGGTAGAGGGACATGTATTTAAGAATCTCTGTCCCGGCCGATATCTAGTTGAAGAATCAAAGATAGAAGAAGGAAGCATCAAGCTAAGAAAAGTGAGAAACCTTAAAGCCATGTTCTTAGTAAGATCCTTAAGATATTTTATCCGACCAGAAATAAATGGAATGTTAATTCAAGACTATGTGGATAAATGGAGTAGCAATCCTTATGATGATTTTGAAGAAGAGATAAAGTTTATGCGAGAGAATAATTTAATTGACGTCTCTCCCAAAAAGATTGAAGTCACTTCCAAAGGAATCTTGTTAACCCAATGGATGGATAATTATTTGACCAAACACTACAAGTAATCGGAAGGTTTAATTTTACCTTTTTTCTATCTTCTCTATCACTCCATCCATAATATACACCACTCTATCCGTATGTTTGACCTTAGCCACATCATGAGTAATCAGAATAATAGTCTTCTTCTCTTTCTGATGTAAATCAAGCAACATTTGCATTACTGCTTCTCCCGATTTGGTATCTAAGTTTCCAGTCGGTTCATCTGCTAAGATAATCTCCGGATCATTGATCAAAGAACGAGCGATAGCTACTCTTTGTTGTTGTCCTCCAGATAATTCATTAGGTCGATGATGCATCCTGTCTCCTAAACCCACCATTTCTAACAACTTGGTAGCCCTTATGATTCTGGTTTCTTCGGGAACACCTTGAAACACCATCGGCAGCATGACATTCTCTAAAGCGGTTAAGGTTTGAATCAAGTTAAACTGCTGAAATACAAAACCAATCTTTCTACCTCGAATTTGGGCTAATTCTGATTCTGAAAGAGTAGATATATCAACATCATCGATAGTAATCCTTCCCTTAGTAGGAACATCTAATAATCCCACTTGGTTCATTAAAGTAGACTTTCCAGATCCAGAAGGACCAAGGATAGCTACAAATTCCTGTCGATAAATATCCAAGTTAACTCCTTTTAACACGTCCAGAGAAACATCCCCCATATAATAGGTCTTCCACACATCACGCATACGGATGATCACTTTATCGGAAGAAGTTTCCTTAGCAGGTTTATCCGAAACTAATTTGATCTCTTGGATTTTATCTTTTTCATTTTTTTTTGATTTCATGAGTATTCACCTTTATTCATATCTCAGCGAGTCTACCGGACTTAATCTTGAGGCTTTATATGCTGGAGCTAATCCAGATAATGCCCCAACTAAAAAGGAAAAACCAAGCGTACCAAAGATTAATCCCCAACTGAAAGTTATTACTAAATACGGACCGAGGACAGTGGTTACCGCAAACTCCACCAGTTTGGCAATCAACATTCCTCCGGTTACTCCCACTATGCCTCCACCTAAACCGTAGAATCCTGCTTCCACTAAAAATAAAGACATTACTTGAACATTCTTTGCCCCCAAGGCTTTCATCACTCCAATTTCTTTAGTTCTTTGTAACACCGAAGTATACATAGTATTCATGATATTAATTCCTCCCACTAATAAAGAAATACTAGCAATACCAATTAGAACTATTTGCACAATGTCCAAGATAGTTCCAAAAGAGGAGAATAATTGTTCAGGGGTTTGTACGGTAAAATCTTCTTCTTTCTCTTTTACATTACGAGAATCACGTAACTCTTTCTTAACTTCTTCTGCTACTAAAGAAGGATCTTCTCCAGCATCAGTTTGCGCCACCATCATACTGATTTCATTAGGTTTATTGAATACTTCTTGATAAGCTTCAATGGGAATAATAACTGCTTTATCATCAGGAGGAGAACCAATCTTTTTGTAAATTCCCACCACTTTAAAGGATTCATCCTTAATTAAAATTTTTTCTCCCACATTTACTACTCTTCCAAATTGGTCAGGGTTAGTATATTCATATCCTAAAACCACCTTATACTTATCTCCAGATTGTAATCCTCTTCCGGAAAGTAGCTTATAACCTTGCATACTATTAAACAAATCTCCTTCTTCTTGAACCGTGGGGATTCCTTCAACAAAGTTATATCTTACCACGTTGTTTATCTCGATTCTTCCGGTGGTATAAATTACTCCAGTCACCGCTTTAATCCCGGGAGTTCTACGTACCACTTTAACATCTTGATCAGTTAATTTTACTGCGGCAGAAGAAGCGCTTCCGATGGAACTTCCCTTAGCCATAATCATCAATTTATCTGTCCCCAGAGAAGAAAGTTGACTGGTAATTGCATTTTGCAAACCTTGTCCCAAACTAATTAAAGAGATTATAGCAGCTATGCCAATAAATACCCCAATCAAAGTAAGCCAGGAACGTAATTTTCTTCTCCGCAACTCTTTCCACGGGATTAAAAAATAATCTCTAATCATTGACGCAAGGCCTCCACTGGTTTAAGTTTAGAAGCTTGTCTGGCCGGGTACCATCCAGAAAGAGCTCCAATAATAAAAGCAAACCCTAATGTGCCTAACATCACTAAAGGATTAAAATCGGCCTGAATCAAACTAGTTTGGTACACTTGGAAAGCGATTAGTTCTACAGTTTTACTGATTCCATAACCTAACAGAGCTCCGATAATCCCGCCTACCAGCCCCAACATTCCAGATTCAATCAAGAATATGGCCATAATCTCACCATTCTTGGCTCCGATAGCTTTCATGATCCCAATCTCTTTAGTTCTTTCTAAAACTGCGGTATACATGGTATTCATAATTCCAATCCCACCTACAAACAAAGAAATGGCAGCAACTCCAATTAAAACACTTTCAATAACCAAGAGAATAGTGTTTAATGTGTTCAATAAACTTTCCGGTGTTTGAACACTAAAATCTTCTTTTCCTTTTTCCACGTTTCTAAATTTACGTAACTCTTTTTGAACATTCTCAGCAACAACATTTAAATTTTCTCCAGCTTGAACTTTAACATTAATAACGTCCATCTCTTCTGGAACATTAAGCACCTTACGAAGAGCTGCCTCGGGAACCACTAAAGAAGAATCAGTTTGGGGATTACCTGATTTTTTTAATATCCCCACTACTGTAAACTCTTGTGAATTGATCTCAATTTTATCTCTTACTTGTAACTCTTTTTCGAAAAAGTCTTTAGCAAAATCTGGTCCAAGAACTACTTTATATCCATCGTCATAATTAAGAATTCTTCCTTGATTTGCCTGATAATCAGCCACCTCATTAACTAATTGTGCTTCTCTAGGATTGTCTGGAAACGAAACAACATAAGTATATTTTATCTCATTGTCATGTTGAAGTTTACTCATCCGCAGTAACCTTCCTACCACCAAGTCTACCCCTTTAGCTTTATAGATAGCATCTCGATCAGCTTTAGTTAAAGGAACAGAAACGTCTGTCCCGGGAGGACCAAAACCAGACCCTGCAGCTTGAATTATTAATTTATCTGAACCAAGTTTAAGAAACTGAGTAGAAATGGCTGTCTGTAATCCTTGACTTAATGAGATTAAAGCTACTACCGAAGCAATACCAATAAAGATACCAATCATAGTAAGCCAAGATCGTAACTTACGATGCTTAGCACTTTGGTACGCTAAACGGAAGTAGTCAGTAATCATGTTAAAAAAATAAAAAGATTACTTCTTACCGTTTTTCTTCTTCTTCCACTGGCGATATCCGAAGATGGCCCCAACCAGGATTATTAAGATTAGAACATAAACCCAGCTACTGCTTGCCGGAACCAGTCCAAACTTCTTTAACTCGGAAGAAGAATAGGTGTTTAACTCTAGATCAAAGGTCTGTTGATACTCTTTATTGTTAGCATCAACATATTTTAAAGTTCCAGGGATATGCACTACTTTATCCTTAGGGGTAAGATATACGTCCACTTCTTCACTTTGAGTATCATCAGAATTAATGTTTCCTAAGTAAAAATATTCTCTGGTCGTAACCAGATGATAATCGTCAGAAGGTTGCAAAGTCAACTGGACGTATTTCATGTCCGTATTCCCGGCATTAGCTACTTCTAAGGTAATTTTTCCTGCTTCTCCATCTTGCATTACCGTACTCTTTTTTAGATAAATGCGCATATTGGGTTTTTCACCGACTAAAACAGCTAACACATCATTGATAAAATAAGAATTCCCTTTTTCATCATAATAGGTAATGTTAACCGGAATTTTGTACAACCCCGATGCGGCATTGGGTAAAGCGATCAAACCAAAACTTAAAGTCTGTTGATAATTAGACAATAATAAAGGAATACTCTTTTCCGAGGAGCTTTGGTGGGGAGCTAGAGGAATTGTACTTCCGGTAAGGTCTAATTTGAAACGAATATCTCTAAACAGAGTTTGAGAAGGGTTCTTTACAATGATGTTAATATTAGCCACATCTCCTGGGGCAATCGGAGAAGGATCAGAAGTAATGGAAGTTATTTCCAATAAGGCGTTTCTGGACTGGACATGAATCACAAATTCACCATTAGTATAACTTACTGCACCATCTCCCAACTGAACCACTAAATCTAGAGGTAAGTCTCCTTGGACTGCTTGTTCATCAATCTTTAATTTGAATTCCACAATAGCAGCATCAGCACCGGTAGAAAGAGCTTTCAGCTTCCCAATATTCTTCTCAGTAGTATCGCCATATACAGTAAATGGATATTTCAAAAGAAGTTTAACTATGGTGTCTTGGCTTGATTGAGCTCCTTCATTTTCAATCTTAAATTTTACAGTAATGGTCTCCCCCGGTTCGGCTGGGTCTGGTTCTTGAGACATTAAAGTCACGCGGAGATTTGGAGTAGTATACGTATCTCCCAAAACCACCATACTTACACCGAAGACTATTAACATAAACAACGTGATTAACGTTTTACTTTTCATATTTTCCACCTTCTAATCTTTGTATAAATTCTTTAAATAGCACTTCTGCATCTTGCACTTGACGAAGATAATCCTTTATCAAAATTATCTCTTTCTTCTCTTTTTCGTTTAATTTCTTACCTTCAAATTGATTTAATAACCCCGGTAAGCCTTGTTTACATTGGTTGATGATCAATTCTTGTTTACGCATAAAATGTTCTCTTATAGTGAGGAGCATATTCTTTTCCATGAATAAGTAAATCTTCTTGCTTCCCGGTTTACAGAAACGTTTAATCAGGCCCATATTCTCAAGAAATTTTGCTTTATTACTGATGGAAGCTAGACTAAACCCGGTCTCTTTAGCTAAGTCTTCTAAGGTTAGTTCTTCTGTTTCAATGAATAACCTAGCGATGATCTTAGCACAAAGAGGATCTGGAAGTATTGAACCTACCACCCTTTGATGGAAATCTACAAATTCTTGCTGAACTTTATCCATGATTTAACATATCCAATATATTTATTATATTGATTATTTTTAATATTTATTAAATATAGTAGTAATATATAAAGGTTACGAAGAGTTAATGGGTATACCTTTTCTTCTCCACCAATATACTCGCCACCCACTAATTTAATAAACTGTTCCTCTTCTAAGAGTTATCATGAAAGTAACTGAACATATTATACAAGCAAAGCATCCCCTAATTAGTTTTGAGATCATTCCACCTAAACGAGGCAGTAAATTAGAAGATCTGTTAAAGGTTATTGATACCCTCGCGAAATATAATCCTCCTTTTATTGATGTTACCAGCCATGCTGCAGAAGTAGAATATGAAGAAACTCCTGAAGGGATTAGACGTAGAGTGAAACGCAAGCGTCTGGGGGTAATTGGCATCTGTACCGTACTTCAACATAAATACAAGATTGATGCTGTACCACACCTTCTTTGTCAGGGGTTCACGCGCGAAGAAACAGAAGATGTTCTGATTGAATTTCATTATTCCGGAATTCGTAATGCTTTTGCGGTACGTGGTGACGAAAATGGGTACCACAAACCCCTCACTGAAGGAAAAACTGCAAATGAATATGCTGTTGATCTAGTAACGCAGATTACAGCCATGAATCGAGGAAAATATCTTACTCCCTTACTTGACGCAGAATCAACTGATTTTTGTATCGGAGTTGCGGGTTATCCAGAAAAACATTACGAAGCTCCAAACATGACTACTGATATCTTGCATCTAAAAGAGAAAGTTGATGCAGGTGCACAATATATAGTTACTCAAATGTTTTTTGACAATGAGCATTACTTTAATTTTGTTGAAAAGTGTCGTTCTAGTGGCATCACTGTACCAATTATCCCCGGACTTAAGATTATCACCTCTAAAGAACAATTGACAAGGATACCAAAACGATTCCATCTTGAAATACCTTACGACCTAACAAAAGAGATTGAAGAATCACCAGAACATGCTACTGAAATTGGGATTGCCTGGACCACAGCACAAGTTGAAAAATTGATCCAAAAAGGAGCACCGAGTGTTCATTTTTATGTTATGCAGAATGCATCTGCAGTTGAAGAAGTGTTAAAGAAAATTGGTTATTAGAATATTCGTTTTCAGGTTATCTTAACTTACATCCAGTTTTAGATTCTAACTCGGAAAAAGGCAAAGCTCCTTCTAGAATGGACCCATCTTTAAACTTCCAAGTGGGCAACCCAGAAATATTCTCCTCAGAACAACGTTGCTCTTCTATGGTACATTCAACATAATTCACCTTAACGAAAGCATCCCCGAACATTTCTTTCTGCTCTTTACAATGAACACACCAAGAAGCACCGTACATTACCGCTCCTTGATCGGTTAAACAAGTGGCAAAATTCTGAAGTTGTTCCTGGTTAGGACCACAACTTACTAAAAATAGTAAAGAAAGAACCAATAAGAAAGCAAATTGCCATTTCATTTTTAATCTTTTAATGTTTCCAATCCGGGCCGGCTTTCCCACCAGTAAGATAAGTGTATGCTTGTAAGGCTGCTCTGGCCCCATCACCGGCAGCGATAATGGCTTGCTTAAAGGGAGTATCGGTAACGTCTCCTGCAGCAAAAATTCCAGAACGAGAAGTTCTTCCCAATCGATCTACCATCACTTCATTAGCAGGATTTATCTCTACAATTTCTTTAACAATGGAACTATCAACAGCATAACCAATCTCTAAAAACAAACCGTCAACTTTTATCTCTTTCTTCTTATTAGTTACTAGATTCTCCAAAATGATGGATGTAACAAACTTTTCTCCCTTAACTTCAATCGGAGCTGATTCTAAAACTAGTTCGATTTTAGGATTTTGTTTAATTTTATCTACAGTAACTTCATCTCCTCTAAAATCAACACGACGATGAATAAGATAAACTTTCTGAGCATGATGAGCCAGATCTAACGCCGCTTCCATAGCTGAGTTTCCTCCCCCCACCACCGATACAATTTTATTCTTAAACAAAGGACCGTCACAAGTTGCGCAAGTAGAAACACCTCTACCCAAGAACCGTTCTTCACCCGGTATTCCTAGTTGTCTAGGAACTTTCCCAAAAGTTAAGATTATACTTCTGGTAGTATACATCTCATCATTAGCTAAAGTTACTTGGAATAGCTCTCCTTGGGGCAATACTTCTTTAGCCTTTCCCAAAATAAGTTCAGCACCGAAATTTAGAGCTTGAGTGTGAAACTTATCCATCAATTCCATTCCGGATTGAGGTAAGGCGCCAGGATAGTTTTCAATATGTGAAGTAAGGTTTCCCTGACCACCAATATCAATGCTAATAATCCCGGTCTTAAGTTTCTTTCTTCCAGCATAAATTGCTGCAGCAAGTCCAGCCGGACCGGCTCCAATTACCAAAACATCATAAATAACTTTTTCGCTCATGGGGTTAATTCAACCACTTCACTTTAAAAATGTTGCTGAAGAGTGTACAAAATTTTAATAAAATACCACAATAGAACTACCAGATAATAGTTAAAAAAGCTTAATAACGCCGAAAAGATGTGATAAAGAATATGGAATTCAGAATCGAAAAGCGAGAAAATGAGAATATTCATAAATATCCCACGGAAGACTTTCGTATCGCCTTAAAATTTGCAGAACAGACTAAAAAAGAATTAGACAATTTTGTAATCTCGATCATACTGTTTGGATCTTCAGCGCGAAGAGAAGATACTGCAAAGAGTGATATCGACATCCTAGTTATTACCGATGATGCTAACTTCACCATCAATGAACCATTGGTAGAAGCATACCGAATCATTGTAGAGAACATTATCGCTAAGACTTCTACTAAACTGCACATTACTTCTATGACCTTAACTTCTTTCTGGGAATATACTCGAGGCGGAGATCCGGTAGTGGTCAATATTCTTCGAGACGGAGTAACTTTAATTGATATCGGCTTCTTTGAACCAATGCAGAAATTGCTAAAACAAGGAAGAATCCGACCTTCAGAAGAAAGTGTATGGCGTTATTTTGGAAGGAGTCCACGTACTTTATTAAATTCTCGTTGGCACTTGTTACAAGCAGGATTAGATCTATACTGGGCAGTGATCGATTCGGCTCATGCCGCTTTAATGCGTAAGAACGAGATTCCTCCTACCCCGGAACATGTAGCAGATATGTTGGAACGAGTTTTTGTTAAATCAAAGTTGCTTGAACCAAAATATGTTGATACTATGCGCAAATTTTATCGTTTAAGTAAAATGATTACCCATCGTGAGATTAAAGAGATTACCGGACCAGAGTATGAGAAGTTATACTTAGAAGCAGACCAATTTGTTCGGGCCATGAAGAAGTTGATTGAAATACATAAGTTCTAACTTTAAACCAGAAAAATTTAAGAATCATCCCTTATTTGAATCAAGCATGAAAGAACTTATTCGTAAACATGTCCTTAAAAACGCTTTTGACTTTAATGGAAGCATTAATGATAAAGTAATTCTGGGAGCAGTACTCAAAGATGAAGCTGGACTTAAAACTAAAGTGCCAGAAGTGTTAAAGGAGATTCAAACTATCGCTAAGGAAGTAGTTAAGTTAAGCAAAGAAGCAATAAAGAAAGAGTTAGAAAAAACTGCACCCGAGTTGTTGCAGGAGAAAAAGGAAGAAAAAAGAGTTGGATTAAAAGAATTAGAAAAGGTAGATCCAAAAAAAGGAGTAATCATGCGGTTTGCTCCTTCTCCATCAGGACCAATGCATATTGGTCATGCTTTCACGGGGGGTTTAACTTGTTTATATGTTAAGAAGTATGGTGGAAAGTTCATTTTGCGTATAGAAGACACCAATAGTGATAATATTGACCCCGTTGCTTATGATATGCTTCCTAAAGATGCAGAATGGATTTTTGGAAATGTTACCGAAGTATGGATCCAATCTGAACGGATGAATATTTATTACGATTATGCTGAAAAGTTTATCAACTTGGGAGCTTGCTATGTTTGCACTTGTTCTCAAGAAGAATTTAAGAAACATTCTGAAAAGATGCAAGATTGTCCTTGTAGAAAATTGAAAACAGAAGAAAACCTTAAGCGATGGAAGAACATGTTCGATAAATCTAAGTGTAAAGAAGGCGATGCAGTATTAAGATTTAAGTCAAGTATGCAAGACAAAAACCCGGCGATGCGTGATTTTCCTTTAGTAAGAATTAATGATTCTGAACATCCTAGACAGAAATTAAAATACCGAGTGTGGCCCTTGATGAATCTTTGCGTTACTGTTGATGACATCGAGGCAGGGATGACCCATATTATCCGAGCAAAAGATCATGCTGATAACGCTAAACGCCAAGAAATGATGTACAAAGCTCTGGGTTTAGGAGATAAATTTCCAGAAACATACTTCTTAGGAAGGTATAACTTTGAAGGGTTAGAAATATCTTGTAGCAAAACCAGAGCTAAAATAAATGAAGGTATTTATACGGGATGGGATGATATTCGAGTACCATTCCTAGCGGCCTTGAAGAGAAGAGGATACCAACCAGGAGCTTTCTTAAAATACACTGAATTGGTAGGAATTTCTCCGGTAGATAAAACCGTTCCTCAAGAAGAATTCTGGAAATCTATCAACTCTTTCAACCGTGAAATTATCGAACCAGAAGCAAACCGATACTTCTTTGTAGCTAATCCCGTAAAAGTGAAAATAGAAGAAGCTCCTGAGAAAGAAGCTCATCCGGATGTTCATCCCGCTTTCCCTGAAAAAGGCAAGAGAAAGATCCAGGCTAAAGGAGAAGTATACCTTACTCAGAATGATCTTCCTCGATTGGAAGAAGGAAAGATTCATAGATTAATGGACTATTGCAATTTTGAGGTTAAGAAAGGAAAATATCTCTTCGTCGAAGGAGAATTTGAAGATTACAAGAATGCTAAAAACAAAGGTATGATCGTGCATTGGGTTCCAGTGCAGGAAAACATCAAAGTAGAAGTGTTGATGGACGACGCTTCAGTTCTTTCCGGAGTAGGAGAAGTTAACATGAGCAAACTTAAAGTTGGAGACTTGGTACAACTGGAAAGAAACTTCTATGCCCGTGTCGACGATAAAAGCAAGGACAAAGTAAAGTTCTGGTATTTACATAAATAATTTTGCATTTTTAATTTATTTTTAATCGTCTTTAATTTTTTATTTAAAGAAAGATTTAAAAGTAACAAGAGTTTACTTTTTCACACAGGTGAGAATGTTTGGGTAAAATAAGTCGAGATACGCCATTAGTGGAATTAACTCTACGCCGCTATGAAAAACCAGCAGTTTCGGGAAGAGAGTTAGTTAGAAAATTCTGTCTTTCGGTAGGATTACTTCAACCTGGAGATTCTCGCGATGTAATGGTAGATGTTTTACTGGTTCTTTTACAAGCTAAAGGTAGAAAAGAAGAATTACATTCTGAAGAAGTAAAAAATAAAGTGATAGATACTCGTAAAGAGATGAAGTTGCCCATGCTAGGAATTGCTTCTTCTAACATCCGAAGACAGTTAAAGAGATTAAAAGACTTATATTTAGTAGAAACTAACGCTAATTTGTATAGAATTTCTGAGTTTGGGAACTTGAACGAGATATTTGAAGAAAAAGTAGAAAATTTTGTTCTTTCTCAAGTATTATCCAGGGTTAAGGAATATATGAAGAAAATTGATGATGAGTTCCCTCCCAAACAAAACTAATTCTAAAGCATAGTTTAGAGTTGATAAAAGATTAAAAAGGATTTCTTAAATAAGTCAGAATATGGATGAATCTTTAATTCAAGTAGACTTTCAAAGTATGAATGGACTAGAGTATATAGTTCAATCAACCCCTCTTCCTTCACCTTCTCGTTATCAAGTTATTACGGATAAGAAAGGGCACCAACTTTATTTTGACCATAATGAAAGAGGTAAAGTAAATGTATATGTGGTAATGGGGGGACAAAAAGGAGATGAAGCAAAGGCTAAAACTACCGACTTAATTATGCGCACCGATCCCAGTGTAGGGTGGGTTTACGCTCCCAACAGTACCCATAATGCTGGAAAAGGTGTTCACACCATTAATAAAGAAGGGAGAGATGTTCGCATTAGTTTACATCTTTGTCCTAAAACCTTAACTGATCCGCATATCAAGAATTATATTGGACCTAATACCCAGATTAATCCCTTTTCCTTAGAAAGTGAAGTGTTTACTTTTACTGCTGCTACAGGAAGAAACCAATTAGGGATAGAATATCATTTGATGATCGATGCTAAAGCTAATTTAGTTATTCCCACCAATCGCGCTGACGATATTGTAGGTAAACCAAATGCTATGGGATCTACCATTTCTGGGGCTACTTCTTCTGCGATGTACGCTGCCGGTAAGAAAGCACCGTTAGTAGAGGATGTTCTTTACGATCCAGAAGAATTCCTCAATGCAGTAAAACACCAGATAGAATTATTTAATGATAGCTTGAAACACGACCAGGAATTGGTAGAGATGGGCATTCTTTCTATGAAAGATCTGGGTTTATCTTTAAGGGATGGGCCTTCTTTAGCCAAGAATTCCCGTTTACAAGCTCTGCGCAATAAGTTAAGTGATAAAGAGATAGATTTCTTCATCCATGATAATCCTGAAACATTCCTATTAGAACAGTATCAAAGAGTAATGAGCAGAGGTTTGTTTTATATTGGAGATACTCGCGAGGAGATAAATCATTTAATAGATCAAGGACAAGCAGGAATCATTGAATGTGTGCAATCAACCCTATTAAGCGGGGGAACCAAATACAGTAAGAATCGTACTGGTGCTCACACTGACGGGATGGGAAGCATTGGAGATGCGGGATTAACTCATCCTGCTATTAGGTATAGACCCATTTCTGTTTTCAAATTAGGAAATACCTCCGTAGGGGGGAATGGCAAAACCATGTCCGGATTCATCCGTCAGGACCAACTGAGTAGACTTTCTGCTATCTCTTCTAAGAGTAAACTCCCGATAACTTTTGAAAGAACCGCAACATTGGAAGAATTCTTACTTCCGGAACAAATTCACGCTGCTTTTACTGAAGTAAATCAAGCTTTTTATCAAGCATTAGAAGGAGGATATTCTTTGCATGATTCTAAAGTCAGAATCCAAGGAATCGATGCAAATTTCTCTTTAGCGGAAGCAAATGCTTTACTTGCTGCTTATGTTTTCGGAGAAACGGGAGAAACGTCTAAGCGATCAAGAATTTGGCGCTTAGATGATATGGTCGAAACGGGAGTAGTTTACAAAACCGAAGGAAACGCGATGCAAGTACGTAATGCCTTAGATCGAGCCTTATCAGTAAAAAAGATCGGAGTAATTACTGCTTACAAAGTCGTTCGGCCGTATCGAGATTACCAAGTTGGAACCCTCATCAATTCTGGAGATCCTTTGCTGAGAGAAGAGCTTACCGTAAAAGCATGTATCCCCATTATTCAAATTCTACCCAGTTCCCCTTACTTATTTACTGATGGGACTAATGAGGTAAAGAAGGGAAAAGAACTTCACCCCCATTTGTGTCAATATTTAGATCTTGTTTCTAGTGGTAGAGAAGTAATTGCCATTGGACATGGTCGACATACTAACGATGTAGCTTATGTTCAAAAGTGGAAGGATTAAAATGGGCATCCAAGTTGAATTCAATCCAGATCTAGCTTTGAGAAGTATTTCTGAGTTCAGAGCAGGAAGAAGAACTTTAGAGGAGTGTTTACCAGAAAGTTTAGAAGCAGGTCAAACTTATTCTTTTCTTAAAGAAGGACAACGCAACTATTGGTTTCATGGAGAAGTTCCTCTTTTAGAGACTAAAGGAAATCAGCAACTGTCTCGGCCTTTAGCAGCGATTACTATCTTAGAAGCAACGCATTTCTTAAGAGAAGGAAAAGTTTACACAAAAGGAATGTATCGAGTTGACAAGATCCTTGATCCAGAATCAAGAGAAGTTTATTTCGAAGGGATGAATAAGAATCGAGGATATCAAGGATAAGATTCAAAAAAGTAAAAAATCTATTCTAAAAAATAGGAGACCTGATTGTTTGATCATTATGTGGTAATGGTCCTTCAGCATACCCTAAACCAATCAACGCTTTTTCCATATTACGATAAACTTCTAACAGATTTGAACCTCGAACTCTTACTTCGGGTATGCCCCGTAAACAAGGAGCAATCCCTTCGATCAAAACACTATCTGGAATACCCCTTCTCTCTTTAAATTCATTAACTGCTCTCCCCAATAGGTCATCTAATCCATAAGAACAAAAACTCTTACTAAGATCTTCTTCTAATGACTTCCGATGGTTTTGATCAAGAGAATCACTTTTTACCCAAAGTTCATATTCGTTTTGGGTAGGAACAAATACTCCTTTTAGGAAGAAAAAGTGATAGTGCCCCCCGTAAGTATCATAATGGCGAGAGAACCCCTTGTGATAGATTAAGTTTCCCAGTTCATCTCTATTTGCTTTCCCAGATGCATCGTCCAGAACAAAACCTAAATCTGTAAAATTTTTATCCATAGTGAGATCCATTTTTAATTCCTCCCTTAAACGTCAGAAAAAACTATCACCAAAACAATAAAAGATAAATGATTAAAAAAATTAAATAATATCTTCTTCAGCTACTACGATAAAGTCGCCAGTAGCAATAACTGCAGAGAAAGGAATTAAGATGTTACCTTCTTTGGTTTTCTCTAATTCCATTCTTTCGGTATAAGAAGTGGGGTTTCTTAACAAAATATGGATCAACTCTCCTGAACTTACTTCAAAGATCAAGTCTCCAACTTCACCGAACTTCTTACCAGTTTTAGAAACGATAGTTTTCCCAATGAGTTCTTTAGAATAATTCTTATCCTTTTCTTCCATAATGATTTCACCTTTCTTTTTTAAACTTGATTATTATTAACTCTAGTTACGGTTGTCTATATATAAAGTTTACGGTAATGGAGTATAATCGAGAGAGTATACTAATTAGAGCATCTACTTCCTTTTTCTTTTGTAACTAAAGAAAACCATATAAGTAGGTAAGAATTTAACCTTAATATGTGGGTCAATACGCTTAATCCGATACTTCTGGACCTTGGTTTTGCTCAAATAAGATGGTACGGTCTAGCTTATGTATTAGGATTCTTCCTATGTGTATGGTGGTTACACCATTTAAGCAAGAAGGGCCAATTAAAACTTAATCCAGAACAAACCTGGGATTTAATGTTCTGGGCCATGGTAGGAGTATTGATCGGATCGCGTTTATTTGAAGTGTTCTGGGAACCAGGATATTACCTTTTAAATCCCCTAAACTTTTTCAAATTCTGGCAAGGTGGAATGAGTTTTCATGGAGGATTAGTCGGAATAATTGTCGCAGTATACCTCTATTGTAAGAAAACCCAGCTTAAATTCTGGGAAATGGCTGATGCCCTTAGTTTCCCGACCATGTTTGCCTTAGCTTTAGGCAGAATTGCTAATTTCATCAACGGAGAATTAGTCGGAAAAGTTTGGAATGGTTCATGGTGTGTGGTTTTTCCACAACATGATACTCAATGTCGACATCCCCAAGTATTATACGGAGCAGCTTACCGATTCTTGTTCAGTTTCTGGTTAGTCTTTTTAACCTTGAAAACGAAGTTCAAAGCTGGCTTTATTTTCTTAAACTTTGTACTATTGGAAGGTATCGCTAGATTTATCTTAGATTTCTTTAGAGAAGATCCTACTTGGCTTTCTCTGACTCCGGGACAATGGTTCAGCTTGATAATGATCTTAGTTTCAGGATATTTATTATGGAAATATCATCGTCAAGATTGGAAAAGTATCATTAGAACTTAAGAAAGTTTTTATATCCTGATGATTATTAAAGCTAATAGAGATGGTTAAACAAAAATCGCAAGAAGATAAGGGATTTGCTTTCCTAGGAATATTCTTAACCGTAATTGGCTTTTTATTAGTGCTATTATTAAAAAAACAAGATAAATATGCTATGTATTATGCTAAACAAGGTCTGGTCTTATTCATTGGTTTTGTATTAGTGAACATAGCTAGTTGGTTTGTTTCTTGGATTCCCATCATTGGAAATATCATTACTGCAGTATTATGGGCAGGAATGATTATATTATGGATTTTAGGATTAGTATATTCGCTTTCTGGAGAAGAGAAAGAAATCCCGATTATTGGAGAGTTTGCTGATAAAATAAAAATTTAAGGAGGAAAAAATGAAGAAAATATTAACAATTTTAATGGTATTAGGAGCATTGATGCTACTGGTAGCTTGTCAACCGGCGACGGTTACCCCTGAAGTGAGCAGTCCTAAAGAAGTTGCTCCTGCTGCACCAGCAAGTACACCAGTTACGGGAACAGTATATCAAGTGGTTCTAGAGAATCTTCAGTTCATGCCTGCGGATCTGTCAGTTAAAGTTGGAGACAGTGTTGAATTTGTAAACAAGGATGCCATGGAACATACTGTAACTTTAGAGAATGGAGATTTTGACCAGAAGTTGCCAGTTGGCGGAAAAGTTGCTTATCAATTCAATGATAAGGGACAATTCAGATATTTCTGCAGTATTCATCCCGGAATGCAAGGTATGATTACGGTAAATTAATTTTTTATTTTTAGTTTTTAAATTATGGAACTTATACAAAGATCAATTGAGGGAGTATTAGAGAAAAGGGGGTTAAGTAAAGAAGATTCTCTTGAGATTCGCGGATTATATGTTCTAGCTGGTAAATCTGGTCCGGTTAGTAAAGTAGAGTATATGGACCATTTTGATGAAGTAACTTTTACTGCCGAACATACGCCCGTAACTAAACGTGGAATTTGTTCTTTTGAGGTAATCTATCAGGAAAAAGTTCTCGGCGAGGCAAGTTTTATCATCCCTCCCGAGAATAAAGTAGTTTCTGAGTATGAAACGGCTAAAGTTTTATTAGAACAAACCGTTACTGAGCTAAACCAAAGAGGATATCATTTATCATATGACTCTAGTCAGAAAGGTTATCGTCAGCAACTTATGGAAAACGTTGAATCTCATCCCCTGGGCCATTTGACTTTAGGACCGAAAGGATTAAGTGAATCCACAGCAAAAGCCGTCTTGGATGCTATCAAAGGCCCTCCTCTTACCGTAGAAGAATTCTTAAAGCAAATTGAGAAGAAATAAGTTATTTTTAGCGAGTTAACGTAGTATAAACCTTCACTGCTTCTTCAGGATTACCCTTAAGAAAAGCAGCAAACTCCCAATTCTTCTTAAGCTGAGCATCGTACTGTTTAATGTTCTGCGACAATCTTTCGTCTAATCTTGGATCTAATCCAAATGGAAGATGCCAATCAGGTTTAACAGAAGCAACTTCTTCAAAATGTTCTCTATCCAATTCTCTTGCTTGATAAAGATAATCTCCCTTAACTATGGGCCGGCGATATTGACCGATTAATATGTCTCCTGATTTCTCTAGGTGTAAAAGCAAAGCTTTGAATTTACTGGGATCTCCTTCATAGAGGTCAGCGGAGGCATTTTCTCCTTCGTCGGGAAGATTAACTCGAACATTACCAGTGTGATCTCCATGCACTAAGCGATTATAGAAGAGCAATGGTGCGCCGATAGTCAAACCTATAGGAATACCCCAAGCATCACCACTACCAGTAGCGTGACCTTTACGCCTGGCATTTCGATAAGAGAGAGCCGCCTTAACACCTATTGGAAAGGTGACTAGTGAAAGAACAGAGAGTAATCCAAATCCAGCAATAGCCCCCCAATCCCGTTCGGTTTCATATTCAAATCCAATCGCTTTACAAACGTCCCCAATACTTTTTTCAAGATGAATGAGATCACTCTCTTTACCATATTTTTTCTTCCAGAAAGAAAAACTTTCTTCACGAAAAGAGCGAGAAAATTCTTCGTGCTCACCATTAGTTGCATTAATGGGCCAAGCATGATAAACATGATTCATCTCCGGAAAAGGATAATGCATCACTCCAAAAATTAATCCTGTTGGTCCTTCTTGAAAACCAACATCACAGTCATTATTAAAAGAAACTATTCTCCCTTGAGGACCTACTTCCTTAACAGATTTAATCTGGTCAACTAAAGTCATAAGAATGTAATTTCAAGAGTAATTTATAAAGATTACTACTCAAAAGTACACCTATACTTGTTTCCAATTATTCTTTTGAAATCTTCTTTTCTTGCTTCAAACTTGTGCTCATAATAATGTTTCAAAGGACACCTATCTGGAGCATACTCATGATGACCCCTTATTTCTCCATCAGAATATAACCTAAGATGATACTGAAACTTGTTCTTATCGATCTTACGTAGACTTAAGACTTCATCTTGATCTATCCAAGCATAATGAGAAGGTTCAAAACCATTCTTGATTAAGTGGGTTGATAACGTGCTTAGATTATTAGTCCATCCTATATGAAACTCTTGTCTGCCGGAATGTTTAACCAGATGCAGGAAGAGTGAAAGATTTCTAGAGATCTTGTAAATCCATTTAGAAACAGAAATACTTCCAATAAATTTCCAAAAATTAATGAATTCCATAATTTATTTCCTTGCTATTTTCCACATCAACTCAAACTGTTTTCGATAAGAATCAGCTACTACCTTATCTTCAATCAAGAAACCATACGGGTTTTCGGTAAAAACAATTATTCCCACTTTATTTCCTACAATAACCGTTTCAGTTAATTGTTCAAACTGTTGGGGTAAGAATTTGACTTGAGATAGGGATTGTTTATTCAATTCTACCCCAAATTTTCTAATGGTTTCATCAAAGATCTGTCGAGCAGGTAATTTGTTGGCGATTCTTCTAGTGTGCATATTTTTCCACCACGTTTCTCCCATAACTTCATAAGTTACCCTCTTCCCCCCACCAAAAGTATTGTACTCTTTAGCTTTAGTGGAAATTAAAAGAGAATAGATTTCTTTGATTCCTCGGATTCCTTTAAAGACTAAAGCATTTTCTTTTTGTTTGGAAAATCCTTGACGTTGTTTTAATTCAGGAAGAATCTGATCAAAACGGACTTTCTTTTCATCCATAAACTGATGAAAGTTCTCCGGATCTGTAGCCTGATAGATTCTTCTTTTACCCTCTTGCACAAAACTAATCAGACCTTTCTCGATTAAAGAATTGAGAGCACGATGTGTGACAGAATTCTGTAATTTAGATTTTTCAATAATCTTTCCAGCAGAAGAAGAACCTAATTCCAGCAAAGTCAAATAGATTTTAATTTCTGCTGGAGTTAATCCTAGGTCTTCTAATATGGAGGTGTCCATTAACCTCAAATAATCCCTTAAACTATTTAATCTTTTCTATTATGCTCCCAAAAGGGAGGATAAACATAGATAAGCTTTGACTAGATAGTAACTGTTGGTTTCTAAGGTGTTTTTGGAGATAATTAAAAATGAAACGATATATGACACGATATTGGGTACATGTTCGAGAAGGCCAGAAAGATGTTCCTTACGATTTCCTGCAAGGAAACTTGAGAGAAATCTCCTTGTGGTATCGAGAATCTAGAGGGTGGAGCACCGAACGCGATAAACAATTGGGCTACCCCAGCGAGGAATTCTTTCTTCCTGAGGACATTACGGTTACCTTAAGCCCTGGAAATTCAACCAGACATGATGAATATACTCCTCCTAATGATGCAGTGATAAGTATTAATCGTTATTGCCTATTTGTTCCAAGATACATTAAAAACTTGGTTAGAGCAAGTGGAGAAATTACCGGAAGAATTAGTGATATCACAAAGATAGAAGAGCACTTCACACGTTGGGGAGGTACCCCTGAACTGATAAGGTATATGAAAAGAGTCGACAAACACAAAGAATGGGAAGAAAGAAATAATATTAAAAATCAGTACTAATTACTTCATCTTTTTTCTCATTTTAGCCAATTCTTCATAATCAGCTTTAGTTCCAGAACCACCTTGACATTTAGCTTCTAAGGCAGCGATTTCTGCTTTCCATAACTTTTCTTTCTTTTCCAAATCTTTCTTACTCATAGCCATTAGGATCACCTTTTATAATTAATATTGCATAGAAACCTTTTCAGATATATAAAGATAACGAAAACTCATCTATATTACGTCCAGATAATTTTCAATAACTTTTTTATACCCATTTAGCTTTACTTCTTAAAAAGGAGGTTATATTTATGGCAAAGAGAAAAGTGAATTGGATTCTAACCCTAATAATGTCTATTATTTTTGGATCTTTAGGAGTAGACAGATTTATCATGGGACAGGTAGGTTTAGGAATATTAAAATTGATCACTTTAGGCGGATGTGGAATCTGGTGGTTAATTGACTTAATCTTAATCGCTACCAAACACAAATTTGAAGGAATCGAGTGGGTTGAATAAGAATTTGAAAATTACAAGAGAGATTCGTTTATTTTTTTTTGATTTTATTAGTTTTGGTTCACCAAGAGCCATAGTAATAAACTTATCAAGTATCTTATTTTTTTTAACTTTAATCCCCAGCAGAATAATTGAGAGTACTCCAAAATTATGCGTTTTTAAAAATATGATTATTCCTTTGTTCTTTCATAACCATTGTCCAATTACGGGATTTTTCTCAGGATGTAACTGTCCTGCTTGTGGTTTAACTCGAGCCATGTCTCATCTCTTGCATGGAGAAGTTAGCTTAGCTTGGGGATATAACAAAGGGGTATTCTTAGTTCTACTGGTTATGATTTCATTAATTGTTATAAACGCGTGGAAATGGTATAAAGTAAAGAAGTAGAGTTTATTCTCTTAATTATAATACCACTTATTTTCTTCTCTTTGCTCTCTATCCTTAACCGAACCGGGCTTATTTATCCTAGGACGTTTAGATGCTAAATCTCTTCTTAAAGTAATCCCTAACTCTTTCAAGAAAGTGTTCATCCCTTCCACCATCTTAAACGGACCACGTAAAGTTCCGTGCTTAGCTGGCTCACCACTAAAAACAATCAACCTATCAGATAGATAATCTAAAAACATTAAGTCATGGTCAACTACCAATACTGTAATCTCTCGTTCTTGAGTTAAATTACTGATAACTTTTGAAACAAGTAATCTTTGCTCTACATCTAAATAAGCTGAAGGTTCATCTAATAAAAACAATTCAGCATCTTGGGAAAGACATTTCACGATTGATACTCGTTGCAATTCTCCCCCAGATAGTTCTTTAAGTTTCTTAGTGAATAATTTCTCAATCTCTAACGGACGGATAAGTTGAGTAGTATACTTAGTAACCGCTTCTTGTAAGAACACCATTACTAAAGCTTCAGAATCGGTTTCTAGATACTGTGGCTTATACGCTACTTTAACCTTTTGATCAATCTCACCCGAGTCTGGTTCGATTAATCCAGCCAAGATTTTGATAAAAGAAGTTTTTCCAATACCATTCTCTCCCAAAATTCCAATAATCTCATTTTTGTTAAGTTGTCCAGATTCTGCCGTCAACTCAAATGAACCTAACTTCTTATGAATCTCAGACCAAGCGATTAATCTTTTAACTAATCCTTGCTGACGTTCTTGAGTTTTTTCAAATTTAATCTTTGAATCTCTAAATCGTACATTTTCTTCTTTCAGATAACCTTCTAAGAAAGCGTTGATTCCTTCTCGAGTAGATTTTACTCCAGAAACTACACCGTAAGCTTGCTCCTGTCCGTACATGATGTTAAGCAAGTCAGTCATATAATCTAAGATAATTAAATCATGTTCAATCGCCATCACTGCAGTAGTTTCATTAGCAAGATGACGAATAAATTTAGAAACGTTCACTCGTTGTTTAATGTCCAAGTAAGAAGTAGGTTCATCAAACAAGTAAAGGTTAGCATTCTTTAAAACAGTAGCGGCAATAGCAACTCGTTGCAGTTCTCCTCCGGAAATTGCACTAATCGGATGATCAAGGAAATTAATTAATTGTAAGTCTTGAACCACTTGAGATAAGCGATGTTCATGATCCACTTTTTGTAACAGTTCTTTTACTGTTCCGGAAAACTGTTTAGGGATCAAATCAACTTGTTGTGGTTTATATGAAAAAGAAACTTCTCCTTGATGAAGTTTTTCCATGAAACCTTGCATTTCAGTTCCTTTAAAGTAAGTTATTACCTGCTTAAAATCAGGAACAGACTTCCAGTCGCCTAAATTAGGTTGAATTTGGCCAGCAAAGATTTTCATGGCCGTAGTTTTACCAATACCATTTCTTCCCAAAATCCCGGTAACTTGACCAAATACCGGAGTGGGCAAAGAGAACAACTCGAACATGTTTTCTCCGTAACGATGAACCGGCTCTTTAGTCAAAGCTTCTGGCAAGTTGATGATCTGAATTGCACCATACGGACAACGTCTCGGACAAATACCACACCCAGTGCATAACAGTTCATCAATCTGAGCTTTAGTAGTAACTGGATCCGCTCTTATACATTCTACCCCCGTACGATTAACTGGACAGATTTTAGCGCAAAGATAATTACCACAATCTTGAGGATGACATTTTTGACGTTCAATGATAGCAATACGTTTAGCCATGGGTATATTAAAGAAAACGAGAGTATTTATAGTTTTCTTCAGAAAAAAGATTATTCTAACAAACTGTGCTTCATCTTAGCAGCTCGATAAAGGAACAGAGTAAATGGATTATCTTGAAGAGGCACCACTTCTTCAGAAGATTCGATGGCTTGGAAAAATCTTCTTCTGAAATCTGGAGAAGAGAGAGAAGTATCGCTCATCAACTGCTCATATTGAGAAGCCCAATCACTTACACGAAAATCAGGATGATCTAAGAAATTAGAACTCAGTGGAAGAATCATTTTCTCTAACATCACTCTAGCACCATCACAATCCTTCCCGCCATCACTGATTATTCCTGTTTTAAGGAAACCTAAACTACGGTAAAAATAAATCGCTTTATCCCAAGCAAAAGTAACGATAGATAGATGATCTGAAGGAGCTTGAAGCATTTCTTCAATCATTCTCGCACCTAATCCTGACCCTCTAAATTCTGGAACCACATAAATCATATCTAAATATTTAACCCCTTCTTCGGGCAGATTAAAGAACCACAACCCTCCAGCTTTAACTCCCTTATATGTTCCAAGTAAGAATTCAGAATGATCATCAGAAGAATGTCCCCGAAACTGACCATATAGTTCTAAGAAATACTCTCTAGATAAACGACTTTCTTCCTGAGAGTCTCTTCGAGAAGGAGTTACAGAATAGGCTGAAGAGATTGCTTTTGGAAGAATACATTCAATTAAAGGAGATTCTTCAACCACGGCCCCAGTGATGTCCTCTAAAGTTAACGTTCCAGAAAATAATCGTCTAGCATTTTCTAAATCTTGAGCAGAAGCTAACCCCTTTTTTACATCGCGAGCTAACCGACGAAGATACCCTTGAATTTCGCGTTGATTTTGGAGCCCCATCTTACTTCAAAAGAAGAGACCTTTTTTAAAGGTTTCTGTTCTTATCACTAGAGAGAGACAAAAGGAGAGAAGAGGAAAACGGGAGATAAAGTTTATAAAATACCGTCACTATTAAGAAGTTATGAAAGAGATACATGGACCTTATTTAATTCACCATCCCCTTTTTGATACTTATGAGACTAAACCAACCATAGAAGAATCTCCAGAAAGATTTGCAATGATTGGTCAATCTTACTTACTTCAATCGCCAGAGATTGTAATGAAAGGGGGAGGATGTGGAGAACCGGCATTGTATCGATTATCTCCTTTAGAAGTGGTATCTCCTTCTCCGTGTACAAGAGAAGATCTTCAACTATTTCATAGCGAAGCATACCTTTCTGAGTTAGAACAAGAGTGCCTTTCTTTAGGGGAAGGAGAAGTTCACGAGTTAGACCCAGATACCTTGATTATCAGAGAGAGTTATAATATAGCCAAGTTAGCAGTAGGATCTGCTCTGAAAGCGGCGGATTTAGCTAATCGCACGTACAGAGCATTTGCTTTAGTTAGACCACCGGGACATCATGCTCATTCTAATCATGCCAGCGGATTCTGTTTATTAAATAATATTGCTATCGCCTCAGAAAAACTTCGATTAAGAGGACATCGAGTTTTAATTTTAGATACGGACTTACATTTAGGAGATGGAACTTTAGAATATGTTGAAGGAAGAGAGAATGTATTTTATTTATCCCTAAACCAAGAAGGAATATGGCCTTACCAACATCCAGAAGACACTCACAACTCTAGAAACATATTCTTACCCTCAGAAACAGATGATAAAGATTATATCAACGTACTAAGAAAAGAATTACCCAGAGTGATTAGAGACGTTAATCCCACCATTATCGCGGTAAGTGCAGGATTTGATACCTTGCAAGGGGATTTGAGTTCTGGACTTCAACGAAAACATAGCGAGGAAGTAGGACTACAATTGACCGCAAATAGTTATTCTTACTTGTGGCAGATGCTCAACCACTCTTTAATTCCTTATTTTGCAGTCTTAGAAGGAGGATACTCTCCTGAAAATGTCCGAGCAGGAGTAGAAAGTTTCTTTAGCGTAGCAATACATCCAACAGGATAAATTTAAAAGTAAGAAGACCATTTATGATAATATGGTTAAATGTGACATCTGTGGAAGCAAATTAGAAGAACTGTTCTTAGAAAAAGTTAAAGGGACCATTGTAAGAAAAACAGGTTCGAGTAAAACTTATACGGTTTGTTTCGCTTGTCAGAAAAAGTTTAAGACAAAAGAAGAATTGTTAGCCCAAATTAAATAAGCACTTCTAAGACACACATTCCGATTTGAATCATATCTTTATTCCTTAGTTCAAAGGGGTCTTTTTTCAAGATAGAGGTTAGCACATCGTCACGGACCACTTTAGTACCAGTCTTACTTCCCACATCAATCAAAAAGTAACGATGATTAAACCATCCTTTTTTGGTGATCTTGGCATGTTTACGAGAAGTAGTAATATCTCCTATGATAATGTGATTCTTTCCATCTCTTCCTATCAAGATCGGAAATTTAAGAAGGGAGATAATCTTAGAGGACGTAAAAGAGATATGACTTCTTATATGAGGAAGATTTGTAATAGTTTCACTATTATCAGAGAACCACAGTCCTCCTTTCAAAACCAGTTGTATTCCCATGAGATGAAGATTATTAAGAAACTTATATATTTTGTGTTGTTTGCCTGAATTAACCAATATCTTTTTAAAATTCTAAGGAAAGTTAGCTAAATAGGTGCCTCTGTGGCTTAACGGTACTTCGAGTGAACGAAGGTTTAAGCGAAGCGTAAAAGAGCGACGCTTTCGTAAAGCGTAGGTTGAGGGTTCAAATCCCTCCAGAGGCTTTCTTTTTCATTTGGTTCAGTATAAAAAAGGAGAGAAGAAAACATTTTTCCTCATAACTGGGATAGCATACCTCATTTACGATACAGAAATCTTTAAATAATACCCAAGTTTCTTCCTCAATATGGTGTTTCAGTGGATTTGGAAAAAAGAGAAAGGTGTGGTGTCTGAAAATAAGGACTTCTTAGCTCAGACCTTAGAAAGAGATATTCGCAGAAGCTTACCTAAAATTGAAGAAAGATTCCAAGCTAAAGGAAATGATAAGAACGCTAAAGTCCGTTCTAAAAACCAATGGACCCCAAAAGAATCTACCCAAATTCTGTTTGATAAACTTTATCGCAAAGATGTTAAAGAGGAATATAGGCCAACTACTTTCTTTAAAGAGATTAAAAAAGATGAGACTTTTAAAGACTTCTCCTCTTTAGTGTTACCAATTCATATTTTCTTTAATATTGGAAAATATGCCGATAAAGGAGAACCCCAGATTATCCATCTAATCATTGTTCCAGGATTCAAGGGAAATAAAACGGCTTACAAGTTGTTTGGCTACTTTGAAAGCAGTAAAGAAATCTATAATGGAGAGAAAGATTTCACTTCTTTAGGAGAAACTGGAGTTTATGAAGACTTAGTTAAGTTGGCAGAAAGAATCCAGTGGCGAAAATAGAACATAATTTTATAAAATAGGTTTCTAATTCTTAGATTAATGAATTCAAGATTAACTAAGTTAGTTCAAGAAGCAGAACAAGTCTACCAACAAAACTGGAACTCTAACTGCTGGTTTGAACGAGCAGTATTTCTAAGCTGGTATTGTGCTTTAGGAGATTGTACTTTTTGTTATATGAGTACCCAAAAGGATAAGATTAAAGATCCCAGTAAAGCTAGACGCAGATTAAGTTCAGTCTTAGCAGAAGTTCTGCTCACTAAAAAGTTTGGATGGAAGGTAGAATTTCTCTCTGCGGGGTACGGTTCTTATTCTCCAGAAGAGATGTTAGAATTGGTAAAAGTCTGTTCACAAGTATATGGAAATAAACTGTGGTTAAATATTGGATATTTAAATCAAGAACAATTGTTAGCTTTTCTTCCTTACTTAGAAGGAATTTCTGTATCGATAGAAACGGTAAACTGGAACCTACGTAAAAAAGTTTGTCCTTCTAAACCAGTTGAACCTATGCTTAAAACCTTAGACCTAGCTGATAAATATGATATTAAAAAAGCAATCACTATTATCGTCGGGTTAGGAGAAGCCACCGCGGACATAGAAGAACTGTTCAGGTTTATTGAGAAGTATAAGTTAGATCGAGTAACTTTTTATTCTCTTAATCCGCACCCGGGAACCAGCTTTACTAAAGGACCAGAAACAGAATATTATTTAGAATGGATAGCTAGAACCAGAGTAAAATTTCCAAAATTAGAGATAATTGCCGGTAGTTGGGTCAACCGATTAGATGAAATACATTTACTATTAAAAGCAGGAGCAAACGCTTTCACGAAATTCCCAGCATTAAAATTGTTTGGCAGCAAGTATGCTTATCAAATCGAAGCAGAAGTATCCAAAGCAAAAAGAAAACTGGAAGGAAGTTTAACTGACCAAGGTAAGATTGATTGGGGTTCAGAAATAAAGAAATTAAAATTGGAGAAAGAGTTACAAGTACAAGTTGAATTGAAATTAAAGCAATATTTAAAAAGTAGCTCTGGCCCAGAATAAAAGATGGAAGAAGAACAAAAACAAGAGCAGAATATCAAAGTAAATGGTGCTCCAGAACCCAAAATAGAAGCTAACAAAGCCATAAACTCAGAAGAAGGAAACACCTCTTCTATGGATGGAAAAGTAATTGTTGTAATGTTATTGGTAGTGGTAGGAATATTCTTCTTGGCCATTGCCGGATTTAAGACTTATAATTATTTCACTTCTGCGGAAGTAATCAATATTGATGATTTACATCAGGAGAATTTACAAGGAAACCTAGATGAAACAGAAGGTTACATGTATAACGGATTCAGCTGGATCTACGCAGACGGATTATGGTGGACAGAACTGGATCGGTTTGGAACTCTTCTAAAGATTCCGTTGCATTTCGGACCAAAAGACGTAGAAAATATTTCAGTAATCGGAACTCTTAGTCCAGACTTTAATAAAGGACAAATTGTTTATGTCGCAGTTGATCCGAACATCACAAATAAATATTATACCTTGGGATTATCAGAATTAAATTTCAATATTATTAAAGGGATTGATCGCAACATTGTTACTTCTTGTACTGAGAATTCTTCCATCTGTGACAACAGAACTATAGTTAGCTGTGAAACTGCTAAAGGTAGACCGATAATTCAGTTAGTGGTTGCAAATGTTACCCAAGTAGAATTTAAAAACACTTGTATTAAGATTTCTGGAGATGGATACGATTTAGTTAAGGCAGTAGATCGAGTTTTAATGAAGTGGTATGGGATTATAAATTGATTTACAAGTTACTGCTTTAACCCCAACACTTCCATTTGACCGGAAGTATTAAGTGCAACTATTCTGAAGTTCAATCCTAACTCTAATACTGCTTCTAATAAAGCCATATGTTCCTTCCCCGAACCGGAAGAGAAATTCAACGCAATTTCAAAATCAGAAATCCCAGATAAACCTTTCTTGATTTGTTCTATTACCAGATTGATATTAAAATTATCTAAATCAATCATAATTAGAGAAACGTTCGGACCATAATTCTTGAAATTTTCTGCTCCAAAGGGATTAGTGATTAGAAATACTTTGGTCCAAGGTTGAGATTGAATAACCTTGTTTACTTCAGACCAAGTTCCTTTTCCAGTAGATATCAACGCAACTAAAGTGGGCATGTAAATATAAATAAAAAAGGATTATTTAAATTATTTGGTCAATCCGGTGAGATTTAACACATACGGAGCCACTTTAGGATGAAGAGCAACTAATCCGTTCTGAGGATGATGTACTTCAAACTTTTGACCATCTTTATCTAAGACAAGATAATCTCTTTGTTTCAAAAAGTAGTATCCTGCTGCTACATCCCACACATTCCCTTTATTTTTAGTATAATCTAACATCCCATCATATAGTCCAAAAGCACAATGAACCATATTAAGAGCAATGGATCCACCTTTCTTAACAAAGTCTACTCCTTTATCCTGTTGGAAAAGGTCAAAACTAGGAACAAACTCTCCATCGAGTTGCAATCGAATCTTATTACCTACTCTTCTGCTTTGAAACGGTTGTTCGCTAGATACAGCATAAGCTCTGAGAGTTCCTTCAGCTCCCACATACATTATTCCTCGCATAAAATCGTACACACATCCAGCAATGATTTCTCTCTTTCTTTCTATAGCAATACTGACACTACTTTGAAAATCTCCGGAAAGGTAAGATTTAGTCCCATCCAACGGATCAATAATAAAAGTAAGTTCAGCATCATAATCTTCTAAACCGTACTCTTCTCCCAGAAAATTGGCATCCAAGTGAGTCCCTATCTCTGTTTTTATCATTCTTTCTGCTTCTCGATCTAATCTAGTCACCGGATCATCAACTTTCTTGTATTCTATCTCTGGAACGGTGAAAGCCTCTTTCTTTAATAGTTCTCCCGCCATACTAGCAGCTTTGATTAAGATATTTTCTAAATTGTTCATTTTAATAACCACCTAATTTGTCCTTCTATGATCTTCAGATAAGGCACATTCTTGTAGCAAGGGTCAATCTCCCAATGTTCTACATCGGTTCGACAAAAACGGTCGTAAAGTAGATGATACTCGGGCATGACCTTTCTCCAGGCATCTAAATCAGCAGGAAGAGCACATTTCTGTTTTAGAAATCCATTGCTTCTAACAATAATCTCTTTATCAGTAACGGCAACCTCTAGCTCATGAGAAACAGAACCAGAGCCATACCCCGAAGAGTAAAAAGGAGGTGATCCAAATCTCACATATACTTGAATCTCCCTTTTCCTTTTTTTAAGCAGATTTCTTACCTCTTCACTGTTAAACAATCCAGTCAATTCCTGTAAGAGTACTTCTCTTTGCTGTTCATAAAAATTAACTTTAGGTTGTCTTTCTAACTCTTCTTCCTGACTCAATGTAGTTCTAACTTCTGAGATTAAATCAGCAAGGGTCATTTTAACCACCCCCTTACCTTTCTTTCCATCTCCCCAAAGAACTCTTCTCTACTTGGTTCAAAACAGTAATCTCCAAAAGAAGAATCATGGAACTCTCCTCCATAAGGAAATACCTTCATCCACTGATCTAATGACGCAGGAAGAGTATATTTATCTGAAACATTTCCATTACACCTTATCTGTAATCCCTCATAAGAAACCAAAACTTCATAGTTAGGTTTACTTCTAGACATAAGTGTTCCCATAGAACTGCTACAGTGAGATAAGAAAACAATTTCTTCTTTAGTTCGTTCTAAAAGTTGGATCATCTCCGAACTATTGAATAAATCAGCCACGTCACTAACAAAAGCTAATTTTTTGGCAGTTCTTTCTCTCTCCGCTAAAACAGCTGGGCTGTCCGTTTGGAGATACTTTCGGATGTCCGAGATTAAATCTTGTGGTTTCATGGGTATCTTGGAGAGAAAGATTTAAATATATTCATCCAATATAAGTTATATAACAAATATAACATGGAACGAAAACTGGTCAAACAAGGAAGAAATGCTTTAACTGTCACTTTGCCGGCTAAATGGCTCCAATACAAAAGTCTAAAACAGGGAGACAGTGTTTTTTTAGAAGAAAGAGAACAAAAGATAATTATTAGTTCTCTCAATGCCACCACGAAAAGCGAAACTGCAGTAGATGTTTGTAATGCAGATAGAGGAAAATCCTTCCACCTCATATTAGGAAAATACTTACAAGGGTATGATAGAATCGGAGTTCTTCACAACAACCCCTCTTTGATTCAAGAGATTGCTCGTGAGTTGTTAGGAATGGCGATTGAAGAACATAGTTCGAATAAAACCGTGATTAAGAATATAATTGTAGTTCCAGAAGATAATTTTAAGGTTTTACTTAGAAGATCGGCGCATATTTTAGTACAACAAACTAGGACTATGGAACAAGTATCGTTAGGAAAAGCAGAATTAAAACAAGTAAAAGAAGAGGAGAGATTGTTAGATTATAACTTGTTATATTGTTTACGCTATCTGAACAAATATGAGATTCACCCTCATGCTTACCGCTATTTCTTGATCTGTTCAACCTTAGAATTAACCGGAGACCAAATTTCTAGAATTGCTCAACATATTGGAAAGAACAAAGAATTAGCTAAGAAAATTGTTAAGGGAGTAGAACAATATGTAGATTTGTTGTTCAAAAATGATTTTTCGGACATTTATACCTCTTTAAGACAGTTTAGACAAAATATCGGGAAAAATACCTTTGTAGAAGGGTTAGCTTACAATTTAGCAGAAAACCTTTACAATAATATCGGATATTTAATAGATGCTTAGAAAATTGCACTTAAAAGAAACATTTTTAAATCTTTTCCTTATCTCTTACTTCAATAAACCATGGAGGTGGAATAAATGGTAAATGCAGGAAAAGCTATTGCCAATAGAGTGATTGCCTATTCTTTTACTATAGGAATTGTGATTGCTCTAATTCTGGGATTGATCTCAAATCTATTGCCAGAAAATATTAAGCCCGTCTTAACCAGTGTGTTAATTCTGATGGGTATAATTGTGGGGTTCTTTAACATAACTCCCGGTGAAACCAAAGATTATGTGTTATACGTTACCGCAATGGTGATCGTAATCGCTTTGGGGGGAAATAATCTAGGAACCTTACAGATTATTGGCCCATATTTAGTCAGCGTGTTGAATGCAGTATTAGCTTTCATCCTACCCAGTGTAATTATCGTAGGAATAAAGGCAGTAATCAACTTAGCTAAAGATTAAGTATCTTTATTTTTTTATTTTTCTTTTTAATATTAAATTACAGGTTCAATCCTTTTTATTCCTTTCTTGCTAAGAATTATTCGAAATAAGTGATCTTTAAGACTATTAACATTGATGCCGTGCCTTACCACGAAGTTTAGATTATACACTCTTTCTCCATTAACTGCAGATACTTTACCTTTATTTAGGACTAGAAGAGATTGATCGGGATTATCCATTCTTTTTAGAAAGTTAAAAATGTTAATCCTGATTATATCGTTAATCCCTTCAGCATAGAGGGGGTGCACCGCTTTTTTAAGATGATTAGAGGATATTTTCAACTGTTTATGGTAAACTATCACTCTCTCATCAGGTAAATACTTCTCTACTTCGTTTAAACATTTGGTATTTCTCAACCTCAAAACAGAAGAAGGTAAGTGATAAGATTTCATAAAATTAACACTTTCTTTAGACGTACCAATCTTTTCTTTAGAATGAGTATAAATCTCGGTAGAATGATCGTGAGCAAATTTTTGTGTTTCATGGGTTAAGTACTGTTTTGCTAGCTCCTTAATCCTATCCTTTAACATATAACTTACCACCAATGCCGTAAAAAAACCCATGGTAAGTGTTCCGTACTTAGACTGATAATAGAAAGCTATCCCGGTGGCAAAAACCATAGCTAAACCTGCAGCAATACTCAATATTAACTGTTCAAGAAAACGAGTCTTCTTCTTACGAGTATCTAAGAAAAGAATGGAACTAACATATTTTTTAAGCATGTTCTTACGAAGCATGGCTTGTTCATTATCACTTTCCGCTTCATAAACAGCATACCCTTTTTTCTTACGATATTCCCTTTCTTGGGTCAACAATTCGGATATCGCTTGGTAATGATAAGACAGTTTGTTCTTTCCCATCCAGTCTAACAATTTTAGAGTATGAAATTCAACTACTTGACTAGCATACTCATCTCCAAAAGCATAGATTAGACGAATCTGAGAAGAAAGATAAGGAGTGTTTATTTTTTTAATAAAACTGCGGTATAAAGAAATAATACTACTAACATTTCGATAATATTCTTGAATTAAAAAGTCTCTTTCAGATTCTGAAGCTTGATCTTTAATGAATTCAGCTTCATCCCTCAAACTACTCTTTAAGATGCACCCAAATAGTTTAATATAATATTCATAATCTTTAATATTTTTTTCAGTGGGATTATGCATTAATTTAGCAATCCGATTTCCTAGTTGAGAAAAGAAACAATTTTCACCAAGATGGATCTGAGAAAGAGAATACTGCGGGGTTTTAAAGCGAACATAAGTGTGCAAGTCACGATAGAAATCTTCCTTAGTATAATTGGGAGGTTTAATCCCCAAGGTGTAAGGAGTAAAAAGGTATAGGCTTAAATGATAAGAAGTTTCTTTCTGAGTTCTTTTAAGAGGATAACCTAACTTAACTTCAAACTGATGTTTATCATGAAGACTAACAATTTCTTCCATGAAATCTTTTGCTTAAAGACCTATTTAAAGATTGTTGGTGAGAAAGATATATTAACGCCTTAATTATCATTAAGTTATGAGAATATCTTACTTTGAAGAGTTTTCCACTCCTAAGAATATTTCTAGATTAAACTTAATTACCTCTCCAACTAAACTTTATCTCGCAGCTAAAAGTGTAGAAGATTTCAATAGTATCAAGAAGAACATTAAAAGTAAACAAGTAATGGAGATAATTTATTGGCCCATACTAGAAAAGAAGGAAGGGTATTGGATCTCACCCTGGTCTAAACGGAAGGCTCTACTAAGGATTTTCTCGGAATTGCAAAAGCAGAGGATTCCGGTAATGTTGGACTTAGAACTTCCTACTCGACATAATCCTTGGCTTTTCTTAACTCAGAAAGCTAATTTCTTTCGCAATAAGAAACTTATCTCTAGTTTCATCAATAACTATAAAGGACAAGTTTATCTGGCAGAATATTATCCTGAAGGAAAACTGAAAGAGAAGATCATGTCTTTCTGTGGATTACACTATTCTTCAAAGAAAATTAAAGTGATTAAGATGCTTTACCATTCTTTGCACCATTTCAACAAAGAGTTTATTGTGAAAGAGATAAAAAGGGGTAAAGAAGAGTTTGGAAATAATTATCTTCTGGCTTTGGGAACGATTGCTCGTGGTGTTAATGGAACTGAATCAATATTAAGTTCCCAGCAATTAAAACAAGACTTACGATTGGCTAATAAATTAGGGATTAAAGAAGTAATCCTCTTCAGATTAGGTGGATTGAATAAAGAGTATGTTAAGATCTTGAATAGTTTTGATGGTAATTAATTAATACTATATTCTCTAACACAAATATCTTTTTAAAGAGGAAAACCCTTAAAATAGTATGAAATACACTACTCTTGTCGCTGGTATTCTAATGACTGCCTTCTCTGCCTGTTCTAAGCAGGAGCCAGAAGTGCCCTTGCCTACTGCTCTTCCTAGATGCGAAGCTAAGCTGGAAAATGTCCAACTATATAGTGGAAGGGTAATTGCCGAAGCAAATGGTTTTCAGCTAACACTAGGGAATGATGGCCCTTCTCAGACTTATTTGAGAGTAGATGGAGAAGTACCGCCGGATAGGGTCTTTGACGCCAATGATACTACGACAAATCAACATTATAATGATGGGAAGATTGATTATCTTTTTATCGGGAGTCGAGAATTTGAATCTTCCCACACTTATCTTTCTAAGGATGAATGGCAAAAAGGAGATTGTGGCTGGTTGCTGGAAGGAGATGCAGACTTAGGTGATTATTCCTGTGATGATGTAAAAGCCTTTGTCCAAGAAGCTCAGAAAGTATTCGATTGCTATGTTCCAAAGCTAAGAAAAGAGAAATATCGCTTGTCAGAATTACAAAGACCAATCGATTATAGTTTAACTTTAGATCAAGTTCTTGGAGCAAGAGATAGTTATAGCGCTCCGGAGGAAGCACCTGTTCCCTCTGGTCTTCAAGGTTACGGTGTTGATTGTATAGAAGTTGGTGGAATGTTATTCGATTGTCGGTAAGGATTAAAACAATTTCTTGCCAAATTTCCACAATCGAGGTTCCTTCAACAAAGCTTTCAGAACTAAAGGTCCGGGACTGTCACGTGTATGCTGACTTAACAACTTCTTCATTTTCTTTCCTGCAAGAATCTCAATTAAATTGTCCCAATCTTTATCAGAGAACTTGTTAAAAATCTTTCTTAGTCGTAAGTGAAGGTTCATTCTCTTGCGCAACTCTTTAACCTCTTTTTCATAGTTCTTGTCATTGATTAAGCAATAAGCTAAAATCTCCGCTTGCTTCAGTCCGGGAATTAAACCACCTAAAGTAGTAGCTTTGACAAAAGTAGAAGCATCACCAAGTAAATAACAATTATCTTGCTGTAGTTTCTGCTGAGGACAGTAAAGAGGAATCATTCCAGCTTGCATTTCAATCACCGCGTAATTGTAGTTGGACATAAATGATTCAAACATCTTGCGAGCGTCTTTAGAAGTAGAAGCTAACCCTATTCTGGCTCTACTCTCAGACTCTGGAACGATCCAAGCAAACAAGTCCGGGCATACATTCTTTCCAAAGAAAGTTTGATAGTTCTTTGGATTAAACCTTCCCTCCACTAAAGCTTGCACTCCTTGATAATTAACTCTTTCTTCTTGATAAAAACCGTAAGCTTTAGCTGTTTTTGACATAGGTCCATCTGCAGCGATAATTATTTCCGGAGTAATAGAAACGTCTTTGTGACGGATGTTGTTCTTAATAATAATATGTTGCCCTTCCTTTCTTAAGAAAGAATGCTGTAAGTGAATTTTAACACCTGCTTCTGTAGCTAATTTTGCAAAATATAGATCAAGCTTATGTCGATCCACTAAATATTCTTTCTGTTTAATAGAGGCTTTCTTACCTCCTGGACTGAACACTTCAATCTCTTCAAAAGTGTTTACTAAGAACGATTCTTTAGAAAGATTAAACTGATCAAAATCTGAGGTTAACAAACCGGTGCATTGGATAGGTAGACCTATTTCTTTATGTTCCTCATAAATATCTACAGAATGTCCTTGTTTAGCTAGGAGATAACTACAATAACAGCCGATAGGACCAGCCCCAATGATAGTAATGTTCATATCTTCTGGTTAGAATAAGACTATAAAAAGGTTATTGAACAAAAAACAACTTAGAAAAATAAAGTTAAATAAAAAAAATAAAAATTTGGAGGAAGTGAATTACTTAGTAGTAATTCTTTCCTTCTTCGTCGTCTTTCTTAAGTCTGCTGAATCCTACGATCAAACCGACAATAACTAAGACTACTACTAAGATGATTAAAGCGATCTCTAATCCGTTTCTTAAGTTGTAATCATTGCCAGCAGCAACAGGAGTTCCAGCTACGACATTAGCTTTGAAAGCAACGGTTTCTAAAACATCACTACCGGACTTAATTGCAACAGAGGCAATATGGGCACCAGCAGCGGCGTTAGGAGCAACCTTTGCTTCAACATAGACAACTTTATTCTGGCCAGGAGCCAAAACTACTAAACTTTCACTTAAACTTAAAGTAGCCCAATCGCTACCTGCAGTTGCTTCTAATAGATAAGCTTTAGAAGTACTTCCTGCGTTAGTTAAAGCAATAGCGTAAGTAGCAGAAGTTCCTGCAGTAATGGTTTGAGCTTCCGGTCCAACAGCTAAAACTAGCTTATCAGAGGTTTGGAAAGCTTCATTAGCTAATACATTGATCTTGAAAGTTTTAGTAACAGTTTCATACTCATCGTATTTAGCGGTAACCTTTACTTCATATTCTCCTTCCTTAGCATCAGCAGGGATAGGTAAGAACATTTCCGGAACATCTTCATAATCAACGTTATTGTTATCAGTACCAACTACGTCAACAAACTCGCTAGCAGAGATTCCTAATTCAGGAACAGCTACAGTAACTTTAACGTCATTTTGGTTGTTGAAACCATAGTTCTCTAATAATACGGTAGTCAATAAAGATCGGCCAGCTTTCACAGTGGTGCTAGGAGAGAAAGTAACATCAGCAATGTCAAGACCATGTCTAACCGGTTCAACTGCTAATTCAATATTCTTCTCTAAAGCAACAGAATTCTGATCCAAAACTCTTAATCGTAATAAATAATGTTCATTATCTAATTTATTGGGCAAAGCAACTTCCAAATTAACATACTTGGTAGTTCCAGCAGCTAAATCAAATAGGTGGGTAGAATCTCTCATATTCTCATAATCATCATACTCATATCCACTGATTTCAGCTTCAACTTCAATATCCGCAGCGCCAGTAGTTCCAGCGATTAATCCAATACGGACACTCAAGGTTTCTCCTTCTTCTACAGCAAGAGTAGAAGTACTACTTAACAAATCACCGTTTACCTTAATGGTTCCCCAATCTAAGTTAGTACTGTCTAAAGCACTAACCAGAGAAACAGTAAGTAAACTGAACACTACAAACAAAACACTTAATAATTTTCTCATTTTATTTCTTCCTCCAAATTTAAGTTTATTTTTTTAATGAACGGTTATATTTAAACCTTTCTGTCTTTTAGTATTCAAGAGTAGCTACACACATACACTCGAGTGTAGATATCTCAAACTATATTTTACTGCACAATCACCTGACGATAAGCTACGTCACGGAAGTGATCATCACCAAGAGTGAACTCTAAGATATAATCTCCGGAGAGAGTTTGATAAGGAACTTCTGCATACAATTGCAAGTTCTTACTCTTACCGGGGTTTAAATCAAATTGTCCGGATACTCTCTTGAATCCTAAATCGTAACTAAACATGCTCACACTTAAGTCCTTAAATGGAACGTTTCCATTGTTCTGAACTTTAATGTTAACTAACACAAGACCGCCAGCAGTGACCATTTCTGACGCAGGTTGAATCTTCAAGAATTGAAGATTAGCGTGAGGATAAATACAACTATCGTCACCTTGATTAGCTTGAGGATTATAGTTAGTAGCTTCTGGATCAGTACAACCAAGTACTGGCTGAACTGGACAAACGTTAGCAGGATTAACAGTCCAACTCATACCATCAACATTACAAGTACGAGATTCTTTTACTGAACCGTCCCAGCAAGTGCTTAAAGTTTCAGTAGTTCCAGGTACGCAGATTTGAACGGGACAAACATTAGCATAAGCAGTCCATCCTTTACCATCGGTGTTACACACTCGATAATCTTTAGCAGAACCATCATTACAGAAAGTCAAGCTTTCCATATTTCCGGGCACGCAGATTTGAACATCGAAAGTACAACTGCCATCGTCTTTAGTGGATAAAGGATTATAGTTGTTAGCAGTAGTATCCATACAGCCAAGAACATCTGGAACAGGACAACTCTCGGTATGATTAATCCAACTTAAACCATCAGCAGCACAAACGCGCCAGTCTTTAGCAGAACCATCATTACAGAAAGTCAAGCTTTCCATATTTCCGGGCACGCAGATTTGAACATCATAAGTACAACTGCCATCATCTTTAGTGGATAAAGGATTATAGTTGTTAGCAGTAGTATCAGTACAACCTAAAACGTACAAACAACTTCCGTCATCTTGAGTAGCAAAGGGGTTGTAGTTCCAAGCTAAGTTATCAGTACAACCAAGTACCGGCTGAACAGTACAAACGTTAGCAGGATTAGTGGTCCAAGCCATACCGTCAGGATTACAAGTACGAGAGGTTTCTACGCTACCGTCCCAACAAGTGCTTAAAGTTTCAGTGGTTCCAGGGACACAAACTTGAACATCATAAGTACAACTACCATCATCTTTAGTGGCTAAAGGATTATAATTGTTAGCAGTAGCATCAGTACAGCCAAGAACATCTGGAACAGGACAAACATTAGCATGGTTGGTCCAGCCCATACCGTCCGCATCACAAACACGATATTCTTTGACGCTGCCATCAATTCTACAGAAACTTAGATTTTCAACTGTTCCTGGAAGGCACACTTTAGTAATAAAAATACAACTACCATCGTCAGTTCTAGCTTGAGGATCATAATTCACAGCTTGAGGATTAGTACATCCAGAGAAATCGTTATAAGTACAACTACCATCATCTTGGGTGGCAGCAGGGTTATAATTCTCGGCTTTAATATCAGTACAACCTAACACTTCAATCTTAACAACAGTAATGATCTTACTTTCGGTAACTTTACCATTATATGCATCAGCGACAGTAATAATAATAGTATAAGTGCCTTCAGCAGAATAAACGTGATTAGTGCTTGATTCGGTAGCAGTACTTCCGTCGCCGAAGTTCCAGTTATAACTTAACTGATCGCCATCAGGGTCAGAAGCTAAAGCTTTGAAGCTTAAACTGTTCCCAGCAATAAGAGTACCCAAAACTTGCCAGCGATCAATAACAGGGTTTCTGTTAATATCTATTACTTTAATTGGTACAGACATCCATTCTGAATAAGCTTTTCCGTCGTATGCTCTGAACTGTATCGCAATATTATCTTCACGATCAGGATGCTGCACGAAGGCGTAATCAGGAGCGAAAACGAAAGTTCCGGTCTTCTCACTAAAAGAAGCTCCGTTAGTCAAGGTGTTCTTTCCGATGAATCCGAATATTGCTTCACTAATCTTACAAGTCCATTGATTACATAGTTCTCTGGCTTCGTAAGTAAGAATCTTACTTAAATCAGTAGCTTGAACATTGAAGCTTAAAGTTTGTCCTTCTCGAACACTCTTAGCTCCGATTGGAACAAGAGTAGGCGGAATAATTACTGGAGCGGTGACAGTAACGTCTTGAATCACAGCATCGCTACTTCCATAAGGATCAGCAACAGTTATCTTAAGATGATAAGTGCCATCAGCAGTATAAGCATGATTAACTAAGGATCCGCTTAACTTTGCTCCATCGCCCATATCCCAATTATAACTAAGAGTATCTCCGTCAGCATCAGTAGCAGCAACACCAAAGGTTCCTAGCTCTCCTACTTCTAAAGCAGAAGGAATAGTACGAGCAGTGATGTCCGGAGCACGGTTCTTATCCAAAATTTTAAGAGAAATGTCCATCCATCCAGAGTAATCCTGGCCATCATATGCTCTGAATCTTAGCGTGAAAAACTGTTGTAGATAAGGATGTGCAATAAAATCATAATCAGCATTTACGGTAACCATTCCAGTTTGCTTATCAAAAGTTACCACTTCAGGAATATCATTAACTATTTCGTAAGTTAAAGCATCTCCATCCTCATCAACACCGGAAACCTTGAAATTTAAGAGGGTTTCTTCTGTGGCAGTTTGAGCACCAAGTGGAATCATCACCGGATGGTTATTTGCAGCACCAATAGTAAAGATAATAGGAGTAAAGAAATAATCTTTTCCATCACTAACCTTCAAACTTAAGATGTATTCTTTAGCTTGAGAAGGAGTACCAGACAAAGTAGCTGTTCCATCACCATTGTCTTTAAAGATAACCCAAGCAGGAAACTTCTCTTCATTACCAGTAGTGGGAGAAATGCTAAAGGTTAACTTGTCACCATCAGCATCTTTACCAATAGCAGTGACAGTAAAATATTCTGCTTCGGTACGATAATATTGCGGGAAAAGGAAAAAAGGTGGAACATAAACAGAATCATCTGCTTTAGGGTTTAATTCAAAACGAGGCGCATTATTCGTAGGAACTGTTGGACAATCTTTAGCAGGATTAGTGGTCCAAGCCAAGCCATCAGGATTACAAGTACGAGATTCTTTTACTGAACCGTCCCAGCAAGTGCTTAAAGTTTCAGTGATTCCAGGTACGCAGATTTGAGGATTCTTAACGATTAAAGTTAAGGTATCGGCATCTTGACTGTTAACATTGTCGTAAGCATTAGATAATATATAGTATGTTCCGGCAGTAGTAGGAGTATAACTTAAGCTTTTACTGTAAGAACCGTACAAAAAAGCAATATTCCATAAATCCTTAATCTTCTGTTTAGCACCATTTTGTAAAATAACATCTAGGTTATAATCTACCCAGTTATCGGAAGGAGTAACATAAGTAGCAAAGTTGACTTTCTCTCCCACATTGACAGTAAGAGTTTTACCACTTACACTTTGACCATTAACTACCCAAGTAGAAACAACTCCCAGGGTGGAAGCGCTAGCTAAAGGGAGAATAGATATTAATAATAGAATAGTGATAAAAAGTCCGATGATGGATTTGTTTTTCATTTTTTAGTTACCTGTAGATTAAGGAAAAAAATAAAATTAAAAGTCTAGTTGCAATCCAACAGATCCTTCTGCTTTGGCTTTAGTGGTTCCGCTTGCACGTCCATACCAAGAAAGTGGACCGTAAATCCTTCCGGTAGCTCCCAAACCTAGGACGCCCATGAACTGATGCTCATCTCGATTCATCTGGCGTACATCACCAAGTAGATCGATAGTTCTACCTTGAGAGGCTTTCTGCCATCCGGCACCTAATTCAACTAAAGGATTAAGATAGCCGCCTAACATGTCCCATTGGAATCTAGCAACTACATCCATATATCTTCGGACATCAGTAACATCAGTAGTTTGTTGAACTGCAGTAGGCAATTGCACAGAATAACTATCGGAATCGTGACGGTTAGCTAAATAGCCCCTAACTAATAAATCTAAATGACCGTTGTCTCCAACAACTGGAGCACCGACGAAGGCAAATAATTCTGCACCATTTCCGCCGTTATTAAAGTAACCAACACCAAGTCCCCATTCCCAAGAAGGAACATTCTTTCTATCAACGTCAATCATCAATTCACTAATCTGAGTAGTGTGATGGTCTATTCTGCCCGCCAATTCGGTACTGACTTCTGCAGTCTTATCGGCTAAAGCAGTAACAGTATCTTGGACTTGACCAACTGTTGCGGTTAATTCGGCAATAGCTTCTACTGCTCTAGTCAAATCTTCATCAGTAGCAAACTTAGGTGCTTTAGAAGCATCATAACAAGCAGTATTTTTTCCAGAACATCTTCCAGAAGTACTATCGGTTAGTCTAAAAGCATCAGCTAAAACATTATCTAAGCAAACACCATGATGTTCATATAAAGTATTACAAGCAGGAACTCCAACCTTAGCAGCTCTCTGATCTGGGCAAACGAAAGTAACTAAATCATCGTCACCTTTTCCATTAGCAGAAGTAGCGATAGTATAGTCTTTGCCAGGTACGCAAGGAACACATTTTCCTTTCTTACCAGGGATACAAATTTCCATTCCTACGGACCCAATAGTATAAATAGGTTTAAGAGTTTGTCCGCCGTTATGATATTCTATAGCAGAATCAAATTCACTTGCGGTTAAAAGAGGATCAGCACCAGCAGTAAGAACAGCTTTGGCAGCAGCACCAGTAGGTTCAGCACCAAATAAAGCTCCAAATTCTTCAGGAGCCATGGTTCTTCTAGCACTAGAGGTAACAGAAACGGGACCATCAGCGGTAATCACCACGTTAGGGTCAACAGCTTCAGAAGGAGAAGCAATCTCAGTTGATCTGATATAAGGATTTGCAGCTTGTTGAGCTAAAGCAGATCCACTATACATTAAAGTTGCACCAAGAAACAATCCACTTAAAGCAGTTCTTATTCTCATTTTATAATACCCTCCTAAATAGGAATTTTTGTAATATCTTAGAACACCTAATCACGTACTACTCTATAGTAGACATTCTTTTATAAACCTTTTGGAACAAATGTTAGAAAATTAAAATTACAACCGAAGGAAGAGAAGATAGATCTTACAACAGATGAAACACTTCATACGCAATCCCGAATAGAAACATTAAGACAAGAATACTTCCTAAAACCAGATGTTTTGGTAAGGAATACTCTGGATGACGATCCCCTTTTCGTTTAGCTTTCCAATACATCAACACTACAACTATTCCATTAATTCCTCCGGTGAAAGCACCCACTATCCCTAAAAGAGTGATAAAAGAAGTTAAGTTTAGTATCGTGATCAATAGGGGTAAAGAAAAAGTTAGCAGGAGTGCCCAACGATGAGTGATCTTGTAATCATATTCATAAATCTGAAGAAGGGCCATACTCAAAGCTAAGAAAGAAGTAAACATAGTTAAGATAGCTAAGAGATTAGCGAACATTCCTAAAATGGGATGAGCATAAACACTTAAGGCAATAGTAGCTATTCTCTCATTAGGTTGAAGTAAATTAAAATTGTTTACTCCGACAATTCCAACCACCACAAAAGTAAACAACGCATAAATAATAATTGGAATAATTGAACCAATGAGAATTGCTTTCTTCATAGCTTTTTTTTGAGTTCCCAATTCTTCAGACATTTCGGGAATAGCTGCAAAACCCATATAGGCAAAAAGGATCACTCCGTATGGAAGAAAGATGAAAGACCAATCTACTAAGGTATAATGTTCTGGATTAATTCGATTTAGAGAAAAAACGCCTAAACACAAAACGATTAGAATAAGTAAAGAGACCAGAATTAATTCTGCTTTACCGGTAGCTTTCATTCCCACATAGACAATTAGAAACCCCACTAGGAAAAAGAATAGTGAATACATTAAAGGTGTGCCCCAAGAGAATAGCGAATAAAGAGTCGCACCTTCTCCGATAAGATAAGCAGTTAAGGCCCCATACGTTCCAAAAATCATTGCTATACCGGCAGCTAACTTGCCCCATTTTCCTAAATACTTTTCTGCATACCCCGCTACTTGATGTTTACTCTTTGTTCTAAGAACAATTTCTCCCATAAAGAGATTAATCAACAAGAAAGACAACCCCAAACCAATAATCCAAATTAATCCTAATAAAAAACCACTTTTAGCGACAACATAAGGGATTCCTAACACCCCTGCACCGATAATTGTGCCCATTAAAGTAGAAGTAGCAATAGCCAAACGATGCCGAGCAAAAAAACCTCGAGGATTAGACACTTCACCACTTTTCTTAAACATAGTATAGAAGATATAATTTTGATATATATACGTTTCGTCATGGAAGGCCTGTCTAGAAAGAGATGCAGAAATAAGCAATAAAGTAGCACTCCTCCTTAACCTTTAAATATTAACTATAGTTAATAGAGATAAGAGGTAATTAATATGAATGAACAAGAATTAAGGATTAACAAACCGGCCCCCGAATTTAGCGCCGAGGTGTTTCAGAATGAAGAAGTTAAGAAGATCAACTTAAGAGATTATCGTGGGAAGTGGACCATTTTGTTTTTCTACCCCGCAGATTTTACTTTTGTTTGTCCAACGGAACTAGAATCATTAGCAGAAAATTATGAAGAATTTAAGAAATTGGAAACAGAAGTGTTGAGTATAAGTACAGACACAGTATTTGTGCATAAGGCCTGGCATGATCATTCTGAAGCAGTCAAAAAGATTAAATTCCCCATGGTCGCTGATCCTACGGGAAATATTGCCCGAGCTTACGGAACTTACATTCCAGAAGAGGGATTAAGTTTACGAGGGACTTTCTTGATCGACCCAGATGGAATCTTGAAGACCATAGAAATCCATGATAATGGTATCGGAAGAAGCAGCGTAGAATTGCTCAGAAAACTAAAAGCAGCCCAATTTGTCAGGAAAAACGGAGATCAGGTTTGCCCCATGAACTGGGAACCGGGAAAAAATACTCTGAAACCAAGATTAGAACTAGTAGGAAAGATTTAGAGGAGGAGATAAAATGATAAAAAACGTATGTGAACTATGTGATGAGAGCTTGGTGGGTGCAGAAGAAGACACCATAAATTATTGCCACAAGTGTCAGGAACAAAAAGAAAGAGAAGATGACGTAAAGAATATAACTAACGTAGGCTTTTCTAGATTAAAACAAAAGATGAGGTGATAATTATGTCAAATCTAAAACCCTTACCGTATGCATATAATGCTCTGGAACCGTTTATCGATGAAGCTACTATGAAAATACATCATGATAAGCATCATCAGACTTATTTTGATAAGTTTACTGCAGCTATTAAAGGAACGAAGTTAGAGAAATTCTCTGGAGAAGAAGTCTTGAAAAGTTTAGGTCAGGTTCCGCCGGATATTAAAACAGCAGTAATAAACTACGGTGGCGGTTTTGTTAATCATAACTTTTTCTGGGAAATCTTGAAGAAAGGAACTTCTTTCAAAGGAGAAATTGCTAAAGAGATAGAAAGTAAGTTTGGCAGTTATGATCAGTTTAAGGAAGCATGGAATCAATCAGCAACTGGTTTATTTGGTAGCGGATGGACCTGGTTAGTATATGAACCAAATAGGAAAGAGATCTCTATCCTTAATACTCTTAATCAAGATAGTCCACTTAGTCGTGGTTTGATTCCGCTGTTGTGTATCGACGTATGGGAACATGCTTACTACTTGAAGTATCAGAACAGAAGAGCAGAATACGTTGAGAACTTCTTTAATGTAATAAATTGGGATAAGGTTAATGAACTATTATTGGAAGCTAAGAAAAAGTAAAACCGATTAAATAAGGTAAACTTGTAAGAAATTTAACAGATAACCAATAATGATTATTCCCGCCGTGACTACTCCAAAGAAGATTAAGATTAGTTTAAGGTTCATAATCCTTCTCAACAAAATTGCTTCTGGAAAACTTAAAGCAGCCATCCCCATCATGAAAGCAATCGCTGTTCCTAAAGGAACTCCTTTATCAAATAAAGCCACGGCAATAGGAACAATTGCAGCACAACTTCCATAGAGTGGAACACCAACAAGCGTGGCTAGTGGCACAGAGAAGATTCCTCCTTTATTAATTAATCGGGTGATTAACTCTGCAGGAACATAATTGTGAATAACTGCTCCAACGGCTACCCCTAAAAGAATCCACAAATACAATTTTTTAGTTATAGACCAAGCTTCTTTCATACCATAGTTAATTCTGGATTTTAAATTGGAGAAAGATTTTAATTTAGGGATATCAGAAGAGGTTATATCTTTTAAAAGGTGTCTATCTAAGTTCATTCTTCCTAAAATTACCCCCAAGAAAATTCCTCCTATAATTCCGGCTAAGACGTAAGCTAAAGTGATTTTCCATCCAAAGAAACCCAACATTAATACCACTAAATACTCGTTGACTAAAGGAGAAGTTATCAAAAAGGAAAAAGAGACACCTAAAGGAATACCTCCACGAATAAAACTAAAAAAAATAGGAATTGAAGAGCAAGAACAGAAAGGAGTAATCGCTCCAAAGAGAGAAGCGGCAGCGTGACTAAAGAGTTTGTTCTTATTAGAAATCCAGGATTTAACCTTTTTATAAGGCAAATAAGTTCGGATAAATCCAACAATAGCGATCATCAGGAATAACATCAAGATAATTTTGATGGAATCGTACAAAAAATAGTTCAACACTTCTACAGTCTTAGATTCTGGATTCAATCTAAGAACTGAAGAGAAGAACCAGTCAATTATTTGTTGCAGCATTTGGATTTGTTACAATTACAAGTTTTCTCTTTAGATTTCTCTTCTAATTTTTGGTCGAGCTTATCAAACAATCTTTTAAAAAATCCTTTTTTTGGTTTTGCCATTATTTAAAGGATATTCTTGGTCTTTAAATTCTTTTCTTTAGTATTGTAATCACCTTACTCAAATCCTCTCCTTCAACCACTACTGAAGCTACTTTTTTTAGATTTTCTGATGAAGAATTGAAAGCAATAGAAAAGCCCACTTCTTTAAACGCTTCAATGTCCGTGTCGCTATCTCCAATATAAATAACTTCAGAAGGTTTAATTTTCAGGTCTGTACACAAATCTCGAATAATTTTAGCCTTCAGTTCTTTACCTGCTCCGATGGGCCAAACAAATTCTCCAGAGATTTTTCCGTTCTGGATAACTAATTCATTAGCATAAAGATGATCGATACCATAGTCCTTTTGAACTCTTCTGGCTACATCAATGCTAGAAGCACTAATAATAGCAGTGATTAAATCTCTCGAGTGAACAAAATCAAAAGTGGTCTTTACCCCAGGAAGATATTCGATGGCGTTGACTAATTCAGAATAGGAGGTAGCGGATTTTCCTTTCCATAGTTTTCCCACCACTTCTTCTACTAATTTATTATAGTTAGAATGAAGATACTTTTTGGTTAACTCAACTCCTTTTTCATAAGTACCAAACTTTTTATGCAGTTCCAACCAGAAGTTTATATCTTTAAAGATCACTCCATCCATATCAAAGCAAATTAGCTTGTAAACCATAAACAAAGGAAGAAAGAAGACTAAATAAAGCTTTTCTTAAGCTCATTTGCGCAAGCTTTAAATAGCCCTAGAGAATACTTCTGTTCAGGTGATTTAGATCACAAAAGGGGGTGTGTAGAATGATCTATGAAGAAGACTATTGTGAGTTGTTTGAAGAAGAGTTAGCTTTAGGTAATGGAGAGCAAACCACTAAATTCTGTGAGTTGTGTGAATTACAAAGAGCTAATGAGAAGATGGTCGGCGAAGTCATGGGCATCGATATGGCTGAAGTCAAGACCAAGATGAAAAGGTAATTTCTTTTTTTATTATTTACTTTATGACAGATTTCTTTATATATGAGTATCTTTAAAGAAAAAATATGGAAATAGGATTTTATTCTCATCATGGACACACCACTACTTTTGACAACGTTTCTAGAGAATTAACTGCTGCCGGAATTAAAGCAACCCGATTAGAATGTTTATGTCATTTTGATGAACGAACATCCTTACCCGAGATAGCGATAGTAGATCCTTCTTACACTGAAGAAAGATGTTGGGAGAACATTCGAGAGGTTGTAGAAAGAAATTCTCACACTGCTGTTTATGTTACTCCTTTCACCTTTATGGACGAAACAGTTATTTCGGAAATGAAAAGAGTTTTAGGAGATCAGCGTAATGTTACTTATGTCCCTTACGCTGACATCTCAAAGATGTTGTTAGGATTGATGCCTAGAAAATAAAGAAAATAATCTCTGACAAGAACAATAAGTAAAAAAGTGGGGACGCTGGGATTTGAATTTCTGAACCATTAGAATCACTAATGATTTCCCAGATCCGAAGCTGGCTTCAAGGAAATTATTTTCATCGCCAAAGCTCAATTTTCCATATTACTGGAGGCTCCTATACTGGCCAGGTTATACTACGTCCCCACAATCTACAAAACAAGAGAATTGTTTATTAAGTTTTTGCTCTTTTTACATAAAAACGGCCTAATAGATCGCTTTCCTTAATAAGTGAGTCAAATGATATTAAGAAAAAATTTCAAAAAGTATCTTCACGAATGTAATAAAGTTAAGACAATTGTTCATTGGTATGACCTTTACGATAAACACTATCTTAAACTAGAAAAAGCATTTCAAAAAGAATTATTTCAAAGCGCGGTTAAAAAAGCAGGGGGATTTTCCGAACTGGGAAGAAAACTCAATATTGGTAGAAAGACGATCTCTGGGTGTAGTAAGAGTTTAAGAAATCCACAGATTGTTACTTTAAAAAGGGTTGTTGAATACTTGAACATTCCCCCACAGGAGATAAATAGTAAAATTATCTCCTTGGGAAAGTACAGAGAATTCAAGCCAATGTTTCCATTCAATTTACACAATTGCGAAGGAGCAGAAATTAGAGCCGCTTTCCTCTCTGATGGCCATATAGATAAAAATCCAATCAAACCACCACAATATTGCGCTTATGAGAAAGAATTACACGAAAGATTAATACGACTCTGCCAAAAAGTATTCGGAAATTTTGAAACAAAGACCTGTCCTGGACATAAAACATACGTTACTAGGTTTCCAGCTGCGATTGGCGACGCTTTGGAGTTAGGGGGGGTTCCTAGGGGAGATAAACGTATTAAAAACTGTTTTCTACCAAAAGACATACTCCTTGCAGATAAAGACATCCAAAGAAGTTATATCAGAAGAGCATTTGATGATGAAGGGGATGTAAGTGTCAAAAAACGGACAATCAGAATAACGAGAAGTGTTAGAATGAATGAAAAAATAGAAACTGAAAGTATTCCGCTAGGGGTATGGACAAGTTATAATCTTAAAAATAATGCAATAAGTAACTTGTTATTTGGAGAATACTTGCTATTGTCAAAATTAGGAATTAATAGTAAAATTTATTCTGAAGGAATATACAAAAATAAAAAAGGAGAAATTACAGCAAAATATAGAATCGAAATAAAACAACAAGATAGAGTTAAAAAGTTTTACGAAGAGGTCAATTTTAATTTAAATGATAAAAAGAACAAATTATTAGAAATAATTGGTTCTTATCCTTATCACAAACTAGCTCATGAAGAGGGAAAGAAACATGCCTTAAAAATTATGCAAAAGTTCTATAAACAAAAAAGTTTCTTTAAGTATGGAGATTTGGGAAGAGAAATAGTTAAAAGTGGAAGAAGTTTTGATTTAGCAAGTAAATATATCAAACACTTTTGTGAGAAAGGAATTATTGAGAGAATAGGATATGGAAAATATACGTTCAAACAAAGTAATAGAGATTGATGGGAGTTATGGCGAGGCTGGCGGAGCCCTAGTTCGCGTCGCTTTAGCCCTTTCTACCTTAACCGAACAAGAATTCAAAGTTACTAACATCAGAGCTAATCGTCCAGAACCGGGATTAAAAGCACAACACCTAGAAGCTATTAATGCCTTGAAACAAATTTGTGATGCAGAGACTAATGATATTAAACTAGGAACAACAGAATTATATTTCAAACCAGGGAAGATTAAACGTGGGATTTATAATCTGGATATTGGTACAGCAGGCAGTATCAGCTTAGTATTGCAAGCATTAATTATCCCTTGCATGTTCGCTCCAGGGAAAGTTACCCTAAAAATTAAGGGAGGAACTTGTGGAAAATGGCAAGCTTCAGTTTATTACCTTCAAAACATTCTCGTTCCCCACTTACATAAATTTGTAAGTAAGATAGAATTAAAAATCCTTAAACCAGGATATTATCCTAAAGGAGGAGGAGAAATACAATTAGAGATAACTCCTCAATTCAACATCCATAAATTCAAGTTTGTGGAAGATTTCTTAAAAGAATTAAAAGTGCCTAGAATAAAATTGATTGAAGGAGATAAACTGGAACAAATCAGAGGAGTAGTAAACGTTTCTTCAGAATTAGAAGAAAAGGAAGTAGGAGATAGAGTAAAAAAAGCAGCAGAGATGAATTTAAGAAAATATAATGTTCCAGTAAATATTCGAGTAGAGTATGCTCATTCTTTAAATCCGGGAGGAGAAATAGTATTATGGGCCATTTTAACCAAGAACGGGAAGATGGATCCAGATAATCCCCTTATTCTTGGCAGTGATGCTTTGATTGAGAAAAGTAAGACTTCAGAACAAGTAGGAAAAGAAGCAGCAGAAAAGTTGAGTAAAGAGATTGATGCTCATAAAGTAGTTGACCATTATTTATTGGATCAATTGATCCCATTCATGGCATTATTACCCGGATCAGAGATTATAAGTAAAGAAATTAGTGAGCACGCACACACCAATATTTATGTGTGCAAGCAGTTTATTCCGATTGTGTTTAAGATTGTCAAGGATAGAATTAGTGTAGAATTGAGGTGAAAAATGGCAAAAATCATAAACATGATTCCCAAAAGCAAAGATAAGATTACTTTCAATCTGAGTAATCTTATCTCAGAAATAGCTAAAGAAATCGAACTGTTTTATCAAGGTTACTTAGAGTTGGAAAGTATGACCCAGGATGATGTTAGCCTTAAAAAGTATGATGGTGGATTTTTCATTTTTCATAAGAAAAGAAAGTGGTTCAGCGTAGCAAGGATTATTTTAGAAATAAGAACAAAGATTCACCAAGAATTTTGGACGGCTAGTATCGATAAAACCGTATCAGAAGAAGTCCGAGAGAAGATATTACTCATTTTCCAGAAGAAGGAGAAAGATCTTCTTAAGGCTGGAATAAGAATAGTTATCTTAAATCAATAATAACCTTTATAAAATAGTTCGGGTTTGAAACTAAACTATGACAGAAAAAACTTGTATTTCCTGTAAAAAGAAAGTTGTCAATAAGACTGGCAGTGTTACTTTTCAATGCCCACAGTGCAATAAGTACGAACTAGTACGCTGTGAGAACTGCCGTGCTAACGGTACTAGATACGCTTGCCCTAACTGCGGTTTTGTAGGACCAAATTAGGTGACTCTTTATGGCTAAAGCAATTATTACTTTCAAACTAATGCCGGAATCACCAGAAACAGACAGAAAAGCTATTTCTGAGAAGGCATTAGCTATCGCCAAAGAGAATGGCGCTATCGGCCAGATGCAAAGCAAAGAAGATCCTATTGGCTTTGGATTAGTCGCAGTATTGATTCTAGGTATGTATGATGTGAACACTTCTGATTTTGAGGCTATTGCCTTGAAGATGAAAGAGATTCCGGGAGTAGAGTCAGCAGAAGTAGCCAAGATGGATCTGGCTTTAGGTTAAGTGTTTTATATTTTCTATTACCATAATTCTTATTTAGAAGTTTCTCTCTTAAGAATAAATGGATCAAACTAGACCCGAAAAGATTTATTTGAAAGAGTTGAATAACGCTCTTTTCTTCTACAAAATAATCTTTAGGGTTAATCCGCAATTGTTTGACAATTTGATTGACGCTTTTACAAGATATGCCCGAACCCAGTCACTTCCAGAAGTTGTTAGCGAGAACCTAGCAAAAAAAGATGGACACGAATGGAAAGGTTGGATTCTTGAAGTTAGTGAAGGATATGTTAAAGAAAGCCGAGAACAAGTGGAATCGGATGTTAGTGAGTTAGAAAAAATCTTAAATTCTCCGAACAATATCAAAAGAAGAAAAGGAGTAAAAGGGTTGAGCTCACAAAGATTGAATGAGTTTTATTTAGGAGCGATTGAAAGAGCAATCTATCAGTTAGAACAAAGTCTAATCAGAGTTGATCAAGATATTGAGAGAATAGGAGATTCTGACTTGAGATTAAAAGACGACTTGGGATATAGGGGTTTTGTTAAAGAAGCAGAATTTTGTCCCCCCCAAGATTTCTTAGATCAGCCCATTAAATCACTATTAGAAGAAGATAGAACAGACATGGAAGAAGATATTAAACGATTATGGGAATATCGAGAGAGAGTTCTCAAGGATCATCAACAAGGGATGTATGAATTTGAGATTAAAAGTGGATTGAGTTTAGTTTGAGTAAGCATTTTATTTCTTAGCAGTCTTCCACATCATCTGGAAGTATTCTAGAAAACTTTGTGCGACTTCTTGAGACTTAATGTAAATAGAAGTGATTTTCTTGCCAGAGATAATAATCACTGTTCTGTCCTTATAAACATCGATTGCCACAGGAGAAGTATGTTCAATATATCGAGTAGAAGTACTCGGAAATTGTTTACTAGAATATAATCTTTCAGTATTCTCTTTCTGTCTTTGGTTGAATAGCATCCGCGTTTTGATCTTCTTTTGCTCTCTAAGAATATGGATTTTGCGGAAGAAAGACCAGACTGCCTCTTCATTCATCCCCTTGGTTCCACCCATGACATAACAAACTTCTCCCGGCTTAAGAAGATCTATTTGTTCACGAAAGATGATTTCTAGTCCTTTCATTCCAGATAAAATCTCTACTTCCTGATCTTCTTTAGAAGAGTTGAATAAAGATAACAACCCGGGGATTGCCAGTTTAGCCTGTTTCTCTAAAGCATTTATTTCATCCTTCTTCTGTTCGAGATAATTCAATAATTGATTAGGATTAGTGGGTTTAAAGTTTTTGACTTTATTCGCAATAAAGGTAGAAATTAATCCTTTCTCTTGAAGCTTCTCTAAGACCTCATAAACTTTTGACCCAGAGATTCCTGATTCCTTTACAATATTATTACGAGTAGAAACTCCTAAACTAAGCAGGGCCAAATAAACTTTCTTTTCTGATTCTGTTAAACCTATTTCTTTCAAGAGGGGTTCAAAGTTGTTCATAGGTACCCCCAAGGGGGAACTAGTATTTAAATATTGCCTCGTGGAGAGATAAAATAGAGTGGTTTCTAGGGGGAGATTAAACAGATGATAAAATTAAGGAATATCTTATTGGGAGCAACCATCGCAAGTTACGTTCTTTGTTCTTGTGGAAATAACACCGATAACGAAAAGGGTATGCCAGTAGACCGTCGTCCTAAACTTCTTTATCCAGATTTAGAAGGATTTAAAGATGACCCCATAGCTAAAGCAAGTGGATTAGTATCGGTGATGTACGATTTTGGAAGCGATTCTTTGATAAGATTAAGTGACCTTTCAAGAGACGGAAAAGTAGATCATATGAGAGTAGAAAATTGTAATCCTTACCAAGGAAGTCAGCCAATGCACATTTACATCAGCAAAGATTTAGTTCCCGGAGCAAGAGAAGACCCGTATTTTACCGTGGTAGAACCAGCATTCTTTGATGCTTTCAATAGGGTTATTAACCGATAACCAAACTATTTTTCTTTAATTAATTTTTATTATATTAAACCTTAATCCCATGCACCGTAAAATGTGTTCTTACTCCCTTATATTTCTTCAAGGCATCTTCCATCCGAGGAGGATTTTTCTTCTGGATTCGAGCCACTTCATGCACATCTACAAAACCAACTTGAGAAGAAGAGGACTCTTCCAACAACAGATCTAAGAAATGCTGCTCCTCAACAAAAGGATTCTCAGAAACCATCTTCTGCAACAAATTATTATCAAATAATCTCCCAATCCACAACGGACCATGAAAGTTAAACTCCGTACCACACTTACATTTCTCTTTATTGTAAATTGAAGTCTTAAAGTTCAGACATTTAGGACAGAATAAGAAGTATTGGTGCTGTTTAAGCAGGTCGTCACAATTATCCTTTCCCTTCTGATTCTGCACATAAACTCTAAAATAATGATCTTTGTGATAAGCAAGTACAGGAATCAGAGCTTTATCAAATTGTACTCCTTGTAGCTGAATCTTACGGATTAAAATTCTTAAACCAAGTTCATGCATCAAGTAATTCTTAGAAGTAGTGGCCCAGTATTTTCGTTTAGTTACAGAAGGATAAGTTCCAGTTAAGGCAGCAGTATCAGTAGCAGTAATAGCAATAATCCCTTCTCGAGAAATACGAGCAACTGCTGCAGCCAGGAAGGGATTAGGTGAACCAAACGGATCTATTTCAATATAATCAAATCCAATCTGTTCCTGCATGAAGAGATTAGCTTCCTTATTGAATAAAGAAACTTGATTCTTATTCAACTTAACTTTGTTTAATTTAGCATTGTCTTGAAAGGCTTTAAGAAAAACTTCATTCATATCATTAACATACAGATGCTTAATCTTCCCTTTTTTCAATTCTTTAAGAAAACGTAAGGATCTGATTCCAGAACCAGCCAGAGGATCAGCAATATTCATCTCCGTATTCTCGATAGAGTTGAGTAGGGTGATAGAGATATTACGATTAGAGATCATAAGTGGATTATAAAACACTTCCATCTCTTGAGAAACTATTTTAGGCAGTTCTGCCTTGATTTTTATGGAATGTTCGGTAACGAGTGGCATAAAGAGAAGAAAAATAGAATAACTTTAAAAATTAATCTGATTCTCAATCTAATATGGCTCTACGTAAAGTACTCGTAACCGTGGTCGGACATGTAGATCACGGCAAGACTTCCTTATTAGATAAGATTAGACGGAGCACTGTCTGTTCTGGAGAAGCAGGAGGAATCACTCAGGCTATTGGAGTATCCATTATTCCCATCGAGACCATTAAGAAAATCTGCGGTAAACTTCTGAATGCCATTCCCAATTTAACTATACCGGGATTATTAACCGTTGATACTCCCGGCCATGCGGCTTTCACCTCTTTAAGAAAACGTGGCGGTTCTTTAGCAGACATTGCCATTCTTGTGGTTGATATCAATGAAGGATTTAAACCCCAAACCTTAGAATCTATTGAAATTCTAAGATCAAATAAAGTTCCATTTATTGTTGCAGCTAATAAAATTGACTTAATCAGTGGATGGGAATGTAATCCAGAAAAAAACCTGTTGGATAATCTTAACGAATTAGATTTCAAAATACAAAGCATGTTCGAAACCAAGATGTACGAGTTAGTAGCTAAGTTTTCAGAGTTAGGATTAGAATCAGAAAGATTCGATCGAGTACAAGATTATACTAAACAGTTAGCTTTGGTTCCTATCTCTGCCAAAACCGGGCAAGGCATTCCAGAGTTATTAATGGTTCTTACAGGGTTAGCTCAGAAATTCTTAGAAAAGAAATTAGAAGTTGATGAGACAGGTAATTGTAAAGGCACTATCTTAGAGGTAAAAGAAGAAACCGGTTTAGGAACCACCCTTAATGCAATCATTTACAATGGATGTTTAAAAGTTAATGATACCTTAATTATTGGGGGAATAGAAGAACCTCTCACAGTTAAAGTACGTGCCTTACTTGAACCAGCAGAGTTGGCAGAAATGCGTGAGAAGAAAGCCAAGTTCCAGAATGTTAAAGAAGCAGTAGCTGCTACCGGAGTGAAAATATCTGCTCCAGGGTTGGATAAAGCTATTGCCGGTATGCCTTTACGTAGTTGTTCCGGTAAGCCAGAAGAGATTGAACAACTTAAACAGGAAGTACAACAGGAAGTGGGAGAGGTAGTCAGTGAATGTGATGAATGTATTGGAATAATTATCAAGTCTGACACCATTGGAGGATTAGAAGCACTACGTAACTTATTATTAGCTAAAGAGATTCCTATCTCTTCTGCCACCTTAGGAGATATATCTAAGAAAGATCTTTCTCAACTTGAATCTTTGCGAGATAAAGATGAATTTATGGGAGTCATTTTAGGATTTAACATAAAAGTTCCTCCTGATATTGAAGATTACGTTAAAGCTAAGAAATTAAAGATTATTACTAATGAAGTGATCTACAAAACCATTGAAGATTATGAGGCTTATACTCAGAACTTAAGAAAAGAAATTGAACTTAAAGAGTTAGCTAACTTAGTCCGTCCTTGTAAGTTTGCCTTGATGAAAGGTTATGTTTTCAGACAGAATAATCCGGCTATTGTCGGATCAGAAATTGAAGTTGGTCAGATTAAAAGTGGTGACCCGATAATGAATATCGAAGGAAAGTCAATAACTTCGGTTAAAAGTATGCAAGAAGGACAAGAGAACGTCAGCTTAGCTACTCAGGGAAAACAATTAGCGATTGCTATGGAAGGAGTAACTGTCGGCAGACAAATTAACGAAGGAGATTTCTTGTACACTGATATCCCTGAAGAAGATTTTAAGAAACTTAAAGAGTTAAAGAAACATCTTTCTAAGAGCGAAGTAGAAGTATTAAGAGAAATTGCAGAGATAAAAAGAAAGAATAATCCGGTGTGGGGTGTAGGTTAGTATAATTCATCTACCTTGATAGTAACGTATCTTCCGCCTTCTTTGTGTAAGCGATAAGGAGTTCCGTATTCTCTAAGTTCTTCAGAATTACCTCTACTTCTAGGAACAAATTCTAAAGAAGACTCTTCTGCTGCAGAACGAGTTCTACCTGCCAATCCCTTTTCAATAAAGCTATCTACTCTTCTGGTCAGTTCATCGTTTGGATTTACCATCTTCATTATAAAATAAATATACTTTATATACATTTCCCCTAGGGAAGCATCTGTTTGTTTAGAAAATTTTGAAGAAATGAATCTTGAATCAGATTAAATAATCACTGAAAAAAATAAAATTTAATGTTTATAATCAACTTTAGTTCCATCAGGCCAGGTCCAGTTTTGCCAATCATAAATTGATCCACCGTTATCTGAAGGAAACCACTCTTTTGGAAATGGACGTTTAAATCTGCGCAGATCAGCTAACTCTAAACCTCCCATTATTCTCCAAGTGCTTCTAATTGATTGGAATCCTCTTTGATCCATTCCTTCTCCATATTGCTTTGCTTCTACACGATAAACAGTACCATCATGTCTTACCCACAATCGGGGAGAATAAGTATTTAAGTCGGGTTCTTTTATTGGAAACCTTAACTTTTCTAACTCTTTCTCTCCGGACCAAATTTCTGTTCCAGTGGGAATTTCAAGCACATGACCATTGCAACGAGACCCATCCATCAAGACCCTTTTGTAGAATCCGTCGGGAACGTGACCCATTACATATACCCCAACAGTAATTGTTAAGGGTTTCTCAAGAGTGATTGTTTCTAAAGAGATATTTGCCATTTTCTTATTATTGGAGGAGTTATTTATAAAACTTTTGTAATTTTGTCACTTTCGAGTAAGGACCACTAAGAATTATTACCTTTATTGTCAAAGCATAACTTTTTATAAAAGAGGGATTATAAAGAAGATATGCAAACATTAACCATTTTAAATTCAAAAGAAGTCCGTGCTCTTAAAGAACAATTGACTAGACAATTTGGTTATTTTCCACCAGAAGATTATGCTTATCTTCGTAATGAGAAAGAAAAGATCTTTCTCATCAACAAAGATGTAGCCAAAGTTGATTGGGATAAACTGATCGTAGACAAAATGGGGCTTTATTTTGGGGAAGACCTTGGTCATGAGTTTCGACTAAGTAAAGAAGGAGCACAATTGTTATGGATGGAAGCAAAAAAGAATAAGGTTGAACTGAAAAACACATTAGAGTTGAGCAAAGAAGAAGTTAAAACCTATTTCTCCGGAGTAGACCTGTTTAAAGAAGAAGGAGAAAAGGATAACAAATTAGTGATTTTATATTATCAGAAAGAAGTTTTAGGATGTGCCCGATATAGAGAAGGAAAAGTTTTTAATTTCTTGCCCAAGATCCATCGAGGAGAAGTCATCCTCTAGAGTAGATAAATCTTTATAAATAGTCTTTCTTCTGAGATAAATATGGCAAATAAACTTTATGCAATCTTTATTCTTTCGTTACTGCTATTGGTTTCAGCAGTAATGGCTAGCGAATTTAGTGATTACAACAACCTTCGTGACCAATATCATGATTACATGGATAATTATATTGATTATCGCCATGATTATCTGCAAGCCCAAGAAGAGAGTGATTCCTATTCCCAAATGAGAGCGGAAAACAGATTAGGCGATCTTCGTAACGATTTTGATGACTTAAAAGATGACGCTGAAGACCTCTTAGATTCTGTAGATCACAACGATTCTCTTTACGACGATGTAAGAGATTTACGCAGTGATGCAGTTGATGCAATTAGAAGAATTGATACCTTACTAGAAGACAATTCTCGCCAGTATTATCAAAATTACCAAACGGCTCAAGTTGTGGCTGCTCCTGAACCTAAAGTTAAGGTAGAACCATTAAATGTAATTATTATGCCTGCTAAGCAAGAAGTAACACCAGTTCAGGTAAAAGAGTCTAATTCCTTACCAGATCTCAGCGTAGTTTGGTTGATTGCGGGAATAATTGTGGCTTTAGCAGTAATATTGTTCTTGATAGGAATAATACTCAAAAGAAGATAAAAAGATAAGAAAAATAATTATTTAAGAACGTCTTCAATGGGCTTTTTGCCCTTGAGAGATTTTCCTTCTGTACCTTTAGCTTCTTTAGCCATAGCTACTAGGTCTACCCCTAGGTCTTTCAATTCTTTGATGTGCATCTGCATTAACTGTTCAACAATCTGCAGAATTCTCATCAATTCCTCTCGCTCTTTAGTTAAAGTAGCTAAGGAACCTTTGTGAAAGCCCACTTTTTCTTCTTTACCCATGTCTTTTGCCATACTTTCATATTAAGAAGGGAGGTTTATAAGCTTTTGCCCGGGATTTTGTCTAAGATCACTCTAAAAATAAGGATTAAAACACACAAAAGCTTATATTTATCTCTTTTCTAGATAACAGGATGAAACGCTCTTACCAATTAGGAACCATACTATGGGTAGAAGATCAATGGGAGATTTTAGAGAGTTGGGCATACAACATTTCTAGATCTGATTCTATCTCTCAAGCATTCAGTCAAGGAAAAAGATTAAGTATAAAAACAAATGAAACTTTGACAAGACTTTCAGAGATAGAAGCTGAAAGAACGATTGAACAGATCATTGTAGAAACAAAAGACCAACCTACTTTTCTTAATCTAAGAACCGGTCAATTAGCTCGAGCTTACTTAGAACGAATTACTCCCGGTGCAATTTTACTGGATTCTGATTTCCCTGGCGGGGGATATATGGAAGTAGTAAGATGTTTAAGAGAACAGGAAATGACAAATTATCCTTTGATTAGTTGGACCCAAAGAGATATTTCTGAATTAAGACCAGAAATCATAGAACTATTAGGTAATCCTCCTAGATACATTTGGAAAACAGGAACGAAAACAGAAGAACTGGTTGAACATCTTCTCTTTTCCAGAAGATATCTAGAACAAACTCTGCCTAAGCCATGAAAACCTTTTAAAACCCCAACAATATTCTAAGTAATATGAGCGTATTTGGTAAACTAGCTTTTTGGAAGAAAGAGGATGATTTCAACTTTGATCAGGCTGCATCTCAAGATATGAACCAACCAGATCCGTTTGCCCAAGGATTTGAGCAATCTGCATTTCCTTCAGAACCAGGGATGGAACCTTCTGCACCTTCCTCCTCTCCTTCTCCTCAACAGTATGCACAAGCTTCCCGAGCTTCTTTATACCCAGGATCAGCGGCTCAGCCATCTTTTCAAGCTCCACAGATGGGTTCAGGAAATCGAGATCTAGATCTTATTAACAGCAAATTAGATACTATTCGAGCTATGCTTAGCGCAATTGAACAACGTTTAGAGCGGATAGAAAAAGGAGAACCAAAAGCTCCGCCCAGATTATGGTAACTCTTTCTAAATACAAATGGGAATTACGGTTTGCAGGTATAGCTTTAGCAGTTGTTTTGTTAGACCAATTACTGAAATATTTAGTTCTAGCTTTTAATCCTTCTTTAAATCTTAAGATTATACTTATCCATTTAGTACAGAATACTGGAGCAGGGTTTGGGATATTTAAAAATCAAACCCTTTGGTTGGGAATTATCTCCCTCTGCGCAGCGTTGTTAGTGTTGTTTAGTTATAAAAAGATAGATAAGCAATATTCTTCCCAAATCTTATGGGCAGTATTTCTGGGAGGAGTGGTTGGAAATATGTTTGATCGTTTCTTTCGAGGATATGTGATAGATTTTATTGATTCTGGATGGTGGCCAGCATTTAATTTAGCAGATGCTTGTATAACTATTTCTGTGATCGGATTGATTGTCTTGTATTGGAGAAAGAAGGAATCTTAAGAAGATTATGTCTCTTCCAAGAATTTCTCAAGACTCTTTCTTTTCTCTTCGGCTTGTTCTTCTTGAAGAAGGTCATATCTTTCCTTCTCTTTCTTCTTTCGATAAGAGATTATTTTTGGATAAAGAGTGTTAAACCAATGATCGGGAACCTCAGAATAATAAACTTCCTTTTCTTTCTTGTCCTTACCAGAGTATAGACCCATGCCATAAACGACTTCCCCCGTACAATACTCAACACTATTACTTCCCTCCCAACTTGGACCAGTTGTGGTAGGATAATATCTGGATAATACCAAGTGATAATCTCCCTTCAATCTAAAATGTAATCTTATATCCCCCTCGTATCCTTCAACAGAATAACATTCCGAAGGAGGTAGAGAACCGATTAAAGGAACTATCTTAGCTAATAGCTTTCTTTCTAAATCCAATTGTTGTTCTGCCATAAAAAGAATAACTTCCTTATTTATTTAATATTAATCCGAGATTTATCTAATAAAACATAATATTTATAATATAATAAGTGTTTTTATTAATAATATGAAAGGATCAATCTTAATGCCGAAGATAAAAGAGAAAATCTCCCTCGATAAGAAGAATCAGCAATTATTACAAATGTTAATCAATAATTCTCGTACTTCTATTACTAATATTGCAAAGAAACTACGGCTCTCTAAACCTGCAGTTTTACATCGTTTACGCCAATTAGAACAAAAGGAGGTAATCCTAGATTATATTCTTTATACTAATCTCAAACCTGCGGGTTTTCAATTTTATCTTGTACTATTTGAGGTGGATAAAGAAAAGGAGGAGATAACTATAGAAGAGCTCTTAAAAAATAAGTTCACCTCCGCTTTATTTCAGTTAGGAGGAAAGTTCAATCTGTTGTGGATGTGTTGGTGTAGAGATTCGAAACATTTTCAAGAGATCTTTCCAAGTTTTAACATTAAAGACTTGAGAATCCTTCCGGGAATAACCAATTTCTTTGATAGTTATCATCTATTTGAGGAATTACATAATTTAAAATTAAGCCCAGAAAAGTTAATTGAACACCATTTAGATAAAATTGACACAATTATATTAGAAGAATTGAAAAACGATTCTAGAAAGAGTTTGGTTGATCTTTCAAGTAAATGTAGAATTACTGCAGAAGCAATAAAACACCGAATAAAGAAGTTAGAATCAGCGGGAGTAATCTTATCATATTTCACCAACTTTAATATCTTCAAATTGGGATTTCAACCTTATTGTATCCTTATTAAGAGTAATCGTTCTGAGCAAGAAAAGATTCTTCAATTCTTGCGTGCTCACCCCCACACCAATGGACAATACCTCTTAAGTCACGAATTTGATCTTTGTTGTTTTGTCGTTGTTGAAGACATCTCCCAATTACGTCAATTCTTAAACCAATTAAGTTCATTTTCATCCGTTATTGAATTTGAAACTCATCTTTGTACTGACCAATTATGTAGTGATTCCTTTCCAAAAGGAGTAAAAGAGTACAAACAATGAAGAGTTAGGGAATTAAATTTCTAGAAAAGATATCTTCTACTTACAATTTAATTATAAATTACCCCTTCAAGAATGTTTTATGAAGTCCGAAGGGTTCAGAACCAGGATAGAACGTCCAAATAAACATTTCTTAGCCAGTTTTCTAGGAATGGTTCCTTCCACGGGTAGAGGAGGAATAGATCTTCTCTCTGACGATTTTGGGATAGAATTAAAATGTCGTTACTTGAAATATATTGGAAATAGTTATGCTTGTTGTGAAAATGAATATCAAACCTTTCCAGAAAGGTATCCGGGAAGAGAGTTTTACTGGGCTTTCTTATTATATGATCTGAGCAAACCTCCCACAGAGATAGAGAAGAGACGAGTAAATTTAGAAAGTTACATTACTCACAGAACGGTTAAATTTGTACCTTGGAATTTTGTAGCTCCACTTCCGGTAAGCTATCCCGAACATAGCGGCCCTTTCCGCTACGTCAGGCCTCGTTCTTTACCTTCCGACGACCAGTTTACTATAATTGAACATGGCAAGAGTAAACTTTACTTACCTAAGAATACTGCTTTAGAAGAACTAGTTAGAGAAAGAGAGAATAGAAAAGTGATAATCCTCAATAGAGGAAGAGTTAAAACTGTAACTTACGAGAACAAGAAGAAAGATTAATAAATTAATGACATTAATTCTAATCAAGAGGTGAAATCTACCTCCAAACTATTTCTTGGAGCATTTAACATGACTAAAGAAAAACTGATTGATTTAGTACCAAGGATAAGAGAAAGAGCATTTGAACGAGTATTAGGAGAGCTATCTTCTACTTATTCCCAAGCAGGAGATGTTTTGTTAGAGTATCAACAATTGATGCATAGAAGTCCATTAGAAGCGATCCAACAATTAGATTCTTATCTGGAAAGAATGCGAGAATGTCAACCAGAACCAGGTGCGGAATCATACGCTGGCCCTAACCCTGAGTTTAATGTTCCTTTGCTTAATTTAACCGGAACAATATATCCGGTCTTAGAAAGGGAAGAAAGAACTATCGCCTTACAACAAACACTTAATTTTCTGAGCGGAATAAACACTCGTTATGTCCACCAACATATGGAACTTATCCAAGAACCATGGCTATTTATGGATATCCTCATTAACCGATGGTCTTTCTTTCCCGGATGTGAAGGGTATAAAGAATTAACCCGAACATGTAACACTTGGCACGCTTTGAGAAGACATCTTCCGGTAGAGAATTCCTTTCTATTGGCCTTCTCCGTTTTACATACTCGATGGGATGACGGCCCGGGAACAAACCTGCCGGCCAGAACACAATTTTATCGCACCTTTCCCGAGCTTACTGATCGGAGCTTGGATGCTATTGCTGCTTTAAGTTACGAAGCGGCAAGATGGGCAGAACGAGAACAGGGAACAAACCTGCAAACAAGTATAGATCATTCCTTAGACTATTACGACCCAGAAATGCACCAAAAAATAAGAGATAAAATTAAAGAACATAAATGGATTATGTTTGATTAGTTCACACAACTATGCTTTCGATACTGTTTTGATTCCGCATCTTCTTTAGACTCAAACCATAAGCGATTTCCTTTCTTGATATTATTGGCCCATTCGCATTTAGGAGCATGATAAACATTGCTCTTATTGCTAGCTACATATTTCCCCGGAGTAAAAGTAGCCTTTTTCTCGACTACTTTTTTCTCTTCGACTTTAGATTCAGATTTTGCAGGTTCAAACACTTCGCTGTGCGGTTCTTCTGATGGCTCTTCTTTTCGTACTGGGGAACGAGAGGGGAGAGCTAAGATGAAGCCGATTAAAGCTAACACCAATAGCACTACACTAATGCTGCCGAGCAAGAACCATAGCCCTAGCAAGTTCATCAGGTAGAATAAAAACACCCAAAACAACACTCTTTCTCCCCAACTTCTATAGCCCACCAATCCCCCTACAGTTAAAGCTAATAGTATGATAAAAGCAAATAATTCTAATTGACCAAGATAACCTTGAGTAGTAGGCAGTAAACGTATCCAACCAAGAAACATTAATACTAGCAGGACACTATATGCAAATAATCTTCCAGTAGATTTAACCATGACCATACCTTTATTCTCGCAGAAAGATTATATAAGCATTTCTGTAGTCTATTTGCTATAATTGGAACTAAGTGTTAAGAATACTTAATTAAAACTCTTCAGTTAAGTTTTTCAAATAACCTTTCTTCTTTAAGAATTCAACTTCAGATTTACCTTTATATTTATGGACCACATCGCCTTTATCGTCTCCTCCCAATTCCCAAGGTTCAATAATAACGACGTCTCTTTCTCTAACCCATAACGCTCTTCTTAACCTTCCTGGAATACGACAGATTCTCTCTTTCCCGTCTAAACACAGAACCCGCATTCTACTTCCACCTAGACGCTGTTGTACTACTCCTAGAACTTCTTTACCTTGCGGGATTCTAACTCTAATCATGACCGGTTCTTCGCCAGAGGGAGTTTGAGGATTATCCATATTCTAGAATAACTATACCTTCTTTATAAAGATTTGTGCATAAATCAAAATTAAAGATTGTTCTCTTGGGATAAACGGGGCAATGTTCTTCCCTCAGGAGAAAGATGACGACCAATAAAAGCGTAACGAGAATACCGCCCACACATTTCTGTCCGACAAAGCAACATCGCTTCCTTAAGCATTTCCAGATATCCCAAGGCTTCCTGCTCACCAGGATTCATCTCTTCTCTTTCAAAAGAATATCTGCCTGCATCGATTCCTGTTTTAACCACGGACAATCGACCATATTCATTAATCACCCTATTATATAATTCCACTGCTTCTTTCATATGCGGAGCTTCGGGTAGATAGTGTGCTCCCACTCTAATAAGTGTTCCTTGATCTCGAACTTCCCACATCTGGTTAATCAGAACAGTTAAGAACTCTCGCGAAACAATAGAAACCAATTGTGGTTCAGAAACAACCAATCTATCATCTCCCCTTTGTACCAAAGGAAAGTTTCTTGGATCATCTGCCAGATTTAAGTAGTGTGTTCCCATTCTTGAAGAGATTACTTTAATCTTTAAAATTATTTCTATTCGTTTTAAATGAAAAAGATTTATATCCTTCCAGAATAAGTAAAGGTTATGCACAAGATAAGAATACTGGTGATTAGCATAATCTTAATTTCTGTTCTTATAGGGATAGTGTTATACCCTTACTTACCAGAACAGATGGCCTCGCACTGGAACGCTCAAGGAGAAGCCAACGGATATTCCGGAAAATTCTGGGGAACCTTTCTTTTACCAATAATTACATTAATACTTTTTCTGATTTTAATCTTTATACCGAGACTGGATCCCCTAAAAAGTAATCTTAAATCATTTGAAAAATATTATGAAACGTTTATTCTAATATTTGTATTGTTTCTTACTTATCTCCATCTCCTTATTCTGATTGACAATTTAGATATAGATTTCAATTTTACTCTTGCTCTGATACCGGCGTTTTCTGTTTTGTTCTACTATGTAGGAATATTAATCAGTAAAGTCAAAAGAAACTATTTTATTGGAATTAGAACACCTTGGACTTTAAACAGTGAAGAGGTGTGGAACAAAACACATCAGTTAGGAGGAAAATTGTTTAAGGTTGCAGCGATAGTTTCCTTAAGTGGACTAGCTTTAGGAAAATATGCCTTCTGGATAATGTTACTTCCGATACTAGGAGTATCTTTATTTATAGTAGTTTACTCTTATTGGATTTATAGAAAGATTAATTCTAAACGAAAACTATAATAATAAACAAGTAAAATAATTAATTAATGCCTAAACAAGTCTTTGTTAAACGTGAAGCTAAAGGAGAATATGGAAAACATCCTGAAGAAAGAACTCCCGAAGAATTAATCCAATCCGGAATTATAAATTTGGATAAACCTAAAGGACCGACGTCTCATCAAGTTTCAGATTACGCCCAAAGAATTTTGGGGATAACCAAAGCCGGCCATTCGGGAACTCTTGACCCCCAAGTTACGGGAGTACAACCGATCGGATTAGGTCGAGCTACCCGCATCACCGAATTTCTTTTAACTGCTCCAAAAGAATATGTGGGAATTATGCACTTGCATAAACTTCTAGAAGAAGATAAATTAAATGCAGGAGTGAAAAAGTTTATTGGAAAGATTCAGCAACTCCCTCCGATAAAAAGTGCCGTTAAGAGAGAAATACGGACCCGAGAGGTTTATGAATTTGAAATTTTAGAGATTAAAGGTCAAGACGTTCTTTTTAGAATAAAATGTCAGGCAGGAACGTACATCAGGAAAATTTGCCATGATCTGGGTCAAGAATTACAAATAGGAGCACATATGGCCGAGTTAAGAAGGACCCAAGCTGGACCGTTTACAGAGAAAGACAAGCTTATCACTCTTAACGACCTAGAAGACGCTTATCACTTTTATAAAAATGAAGGAAATGATAAATTCTTACGGTACTGTTTACAACCTATTGAAAGAGCCTTAACTTATATCCCTAAATGTTGGGTTTTAGATAGCGCCATTATTAGCATCACCCATGGGAGAGATTTAGCTATACCGGGAGTTTGTAAATTAGAAAACTTCAGGAAAGGAGAAACAGTAGCAATCATGAGCCTAAAGGAAGAATTGGTAGCTATTGGTGAAGCTCAAATGTCCGCAGTAGAGATTAATACTAAAGAGAAAGGCATTGCAGTCAAAGTAAAAAAAGTGTTTATGGAAGTTACTTAATTCAACTCTATAACCATTCCTTCACATCCAGGATTAACTATTTTGGTCTTTCCAATATTATCCACTTGACCAGCAGTTTCGTGAATATGTCCACAAATAACTAAGTGAGGTTCTATTCTTTCTATAAAAGAACGAAAATCTTTATTTCCAACATAATGACCATCAAGCAAATCGGTTTTTGTTCCGTACGGCGGACCATGAGTAACTAACACCGTTTTCTTTCCTTTATGTTTTCCGTACCATTCTCGAGCAATTCTTCTGAATTCAACATCCTCTTGAGCAAAACCCCCTTCACCATAACCTAAGAAGATATAATTGTTGATTTCTATTTCCTTCTTATGGAATGCTACAAAGTTAGGATAATCGGGAAGAACTTCGCTCAGAGTACGATCACTTTCATGGTTTCCGGGAAGAACATAAATCTTTTTACCAAGCTCATTAAGTTGCCTTAACATAAATCGTAAGTTACGACTGAACTGACTTAGATCTCCAGCACAAACTAAGAATTCAATATCCTCTTCTTTAGCTCTCTCTAATAATAGTTTTAACGCTTTCTTATCTTCATGCAAATCTACAAAAGTTAAGAATTTCATAATGAAAAAAGAAGAATATCCTTAAACTTCTTCTGGCCCTTCTTCAGTTTTAACTTCAGAAGCCCCTGGTTGAAGTGGCTTTTCTTCTTCTGGAGATTGAACAATAATCTCTTCCTGAAGAAGACCTTTTTCTTGTACTCTTAAGAAACGGATAGACAAGTCACGTAAAGGATAAATCTTGTTTAGACGTTTGCGAGTAACACTTTGAATCTTCTGACCAACTAGGTTAGATACGAGAGTTTCAAAGTCTGATTTGCTAACTTCTTCTTGAAGTATTTCCCCCAACTTTTTACGTAATAATACTCCTTTAGAACGTTGGATCTTATTCACAGTAACCATTAAGGTTTTAATAACTACGGGACGGCCACCTTTAGTTTTTAGAGCAAAATAATCATCAAGACGATTAGCGTTTTTCCTTACTGCTCTTCTAATTCCTACTGCGTTAAGTTCGTAACCCATCAAAGCAGTGTTAAGATTACTTCCAGTAACTTTATTTATCTGAAAGACAACGTAGTTGTTCTGATCTTTAATATTTCCGGTAAGTTCTTTTAAGTTAACTTTTACTATCCTACCGATAGCAGTTTCTGATTCAGCTAGATATGATTCTCCTACTTCTCTATTAGCGAATATTTTTGGAGCGATAATTTTGTACCATAATTTCTTTTTGATTTTAATTTTACTTACTTTTCTAACGTTTTTCTCTTCTTTCTTTTCAGCCATTTTTGATTGAACCTCGCGATAATTAACAGTTTTGGAGTATATTATACCATCTAACGGTTTAGATACCCCAATTTAAGCTTAAATTGAATCTCTATTTAAAAAGGTTTTGTGAAAGAAACGGTTTAATCTCTAAAATACTGAATACAGCGTACATTACAATACAATCCAGGTAAGATTAAATTGGTTCCTGGTAGAATCAAGGAAGGATCTGAAAGATGATTTTCTCGAACAATATCTACGTATCTTTGAGGATTACCATATTCTAAATCTGCAATATCCCACAAATTCTCTCCATGCGTAACGGTATGAGAAACGGGAACTCGACACCAAGCCATAGGAAGCGGATCATCAAGAATAAGTCCCTTAGCAGAAGAAGAATATCCGATTGTAACCAGAGCACATAAAGTGGTAAGCGCCGTCTTAATCTTTGACATGATTAGTTAGAAAAGATTAAACTTTAAAAAGATTATGAAGAAAAAACGAGAAAAATAAAAAATATAGGTTTACTCTACTTCTACAAAGTTTGCTGGAATAGTAACATCATCTAACTTAACTGTTCCCGTACCAGCAACTAATGAGATATATCTTAATTCGTGTAGAACCACTTCTTCCTCATCCGAATTATACTTAAATATAATTTGATCTAAAGGTAAGCCATAAAAGTCATCTACAACTAATCTTTCCATGGTCCCATCGGGAAGTTCAGATTGGAGGACGGTAGCATGGCGATCACCAGACATAGTTTCTCTTAAGGCTTTAGTATTACCATCAAGTTTTGCCATTAGTTCTACTGGAGTGTCTACTACTGCTTCTGCAAAATAATTCAACTTAAAGTATTTATTCTGAGAATCACTACAGATTACTCCACGAAGAGTACAAGTACCATAAGCAGTATGAGTTAAGGGGTTTAAGTATACCTCATTGTAATATAAGCCCTTTTGATGATGTTTAGCTTGTAAGTAAACCTTCTTCATTTGATCTCCACGCACAAACAACTTAAAACTAGTCTCTTCTACAGAAATCCCATTGTTCTCCATAGAAATAGATTTGAAAGTATACTTATAACTGTCAGCTTGACTAGCCATTAATTTTAATTCTTGGACCCTAATGTTATAAGCTAGTGGTTTTTCCACCGGCTTAACCTCTTCAACTGGATCTTCTGGAACACCAATCGCTGCTCCAGTCAAACCATTCCCGGAAGAGAGAGTAGAAGAAGTATTCTGAGAGTCAGAAATCGAACTGCTGCATCCCGTAAATATTAACGAGAAAGCTAACAGTAATCCTAAAACCGATAAGATTGAAAGTTTCATGAAATAAAATAAAAAGGGGCCCTATTTAAACGTATCGCTATTACAGAGTATGAATTAGATTACCCTAAATCCTTTTAATTCTAAGATTCTGGTAACTGAAGCATCTATCTGCTCTGAAGAAATCTTTCCTTCTTCTACTGCAGATTTAATTACTTGGATCATATGATAAATCTCATTAGGGTCCTCATTAAAGTTCACAATCACGTCATTACCTGCAGAAAAGACATCTAGGTATAAATCATCAATAGAGCTATAAAAGTCCTTCAATCCCAGCATGTTCACTTCATCACTGAATATTATCCCACTGAAATTACTTCTTAAAGTGTTTAATGCTTGCACTGAAACTACCGCTGGTTTTCCCTCAGAATTAACTTCTCCACTAGAAATAACGTGACTTACCATCACTCCTTTTAATTCTTTGTTCTGAGCTAATAATTGAAAAGGATAAACATCGGCACCACTAATATCCGCAGCCACAATAGATTTGTGCGGATCTCTGCCGATAAGAGTTTTACCGGGATAATGTTTAACCGTCGCAGTGATCCCTTCACTTTGTAATCCTTTAATATACGCTTGAGCTAACTTAGTTATCTGATCCCCATCACCAGAAAAACTACGACACTTCCAGATATCGTCACGAAGATCAACCACGGGAGAAAAGTCTATTGTAAACCCCATTGAGGTTAAGAAAAGAGCTTCTTCTTGACCAACAGAGAAAGCTTCTTCTTCTGATTTAATCGTGCTTACAGCAGTGAAATTACGAAAATAAGAAAAAGGATTCCAACATCCTTCCAGATCAACTGTAACCATAAAGGGAATATCCATTCCTGCTTGATGTTTTGAGATGGTTTGCTGGTAAAGCTCAGCGTCTTTAAGTGCAAACAAGTGTATTCCCCCGATTTGCATTTTTTTCCACGCTTCCATGTTCCAAGGACTACCATGAACAATCACCATCTGAGCGATTTTTTGTTCAAGAGAGAGAGAATCTAAAGAAATGGTCTTGTTTTGAATCTGTGGAGAAGGCATAAGGGGGATAAGCATACCTCTAGCTTTGGCGATATTTACGGACCCTAAGATTAAAACGATTATGATTAAGATTAAGAATATCTTCTCATGAACATTCCATCTTCTCTTCTTATGTTGGTTAATTTTCATTTCCAATAATTTTGTTGTTGACAATAACGATAAGCTTTAGTGTTAAGCCCATAACTTACACTGCCCTCTCCTCCAGTACGACAAATCCAATCAATCCTTCCCTGCTCTAAATTCTGCTGATGAAAAACACATTCTAATTGTTTATGTGCTTCTAAACAACAAGAGTCCAACTCCGTCCAGGATTCATATTGGTCTTGCCAAGACACTAAACATAATGGGGGTTCGCGATCAAGCACATATTGTACCTGACCTACGGAAGGAAGAGTTATCCCAAATAGAGTCAGAAACAATAATATAACTACTAATCCGAGAGAGAAATTGATCATCACCCACACTTTTACTGGGACCATACCTTAAAATAAAAGAAAAATTATATATAAACCTATCTACTTTTAACCTAAATTGATTATTGAGGGATACCCATGGAAGTAAAAATTTATACCACACCAACTTGTCCTTGGTGCAAAACAACAAAAGAATGGATGAAAAAGAACAAAGTGTCATTTCAAGAATTAGATATCGTTGAAAGTGACACTTATCGTGATGAATTGATAGAAAAATCACATCAGATGGCCGTTCCAATGATTGATATCGATGGAACTATCATTGTTGGCTTTGATGAGAAAAGATTGGAAGAATTATTGAAGAAAGAAAAGAAGTAAAGTTAAATCTCTTTAATCACTTCTTCAAGAGGTTTATCCTCAAATAAGATCTTGTATGCTCCAGAGATGATGGGAAGTTCTAATCCCAACTTTTTCTGAAGAGAAACTGCTTGTTTAAGAGTGGTTACTCCTTCCGCTACCATCTTCATTTCTGCCAGAACGTCATTCAACTTTCTGCCTTTGCCAATTTGTTCTCCAACATGATGATTACGAGAATGTACACTAGTACAAGTAACAATTACATCTCCTATTCCCGCTAGACCATAAAAGGTTTCTTTTTTTGCACCTAACCTTAATCCTATTTGTTGAATTTCCGCTAGTCCTTTAGTGATAACATAAGCACGAGTATTATCCCCTAAACCTGCTCCGTCCACCATTCCTACTAAAATGGCGAGAATGTTCTTAAGCGCAGCAGCGATTTGAACCCCGATAAGGTCATTACTTAACTCTACTCGGAGATTATCACTTTCGATAACTCTCTTTAAAGGGAGTTTGCCTTTACCCCCAGCAAGAACAATTCCAGAGAATTTACCATGACAAACTTCTTCAGCATGAGTAGGGCCGTATAAACAGTACACTTCTCCTTTAACTAGTGGTTTAACCACTTCAGTTAACAGTTCTCCTTTGATAGATAATCCTTTTGAACAAATAATCACCGGTTGGTAACCTAAATAACGAGCTGCATTCTTTATAGTAACTTCTACTTTATCAGAGGGAACAACTACAAATATCACTTCACTTTCAGGAATTACCTCTTCCATCTTAGAAGAAACAAAGATATTCTCAGGAAGTTTAGCTTGAGATAATAAAGGACAGACTCTTTTTAGTTGCATTTCTTTGGCTTGGTCTTCTACAAATTCCCATACTCGAACAGAATGCTGGTTTTTAGCTAGATGAATAGCTAAAGCAGTACCCCAACTTCCTCCGCCCAGAATTGCTATCTTTTTAGAAGTCTTTGGGTTCTTCATCTTACTTCACTAACCATAATCTCTGTCGTTCACTAAGTGCATATTTATAAGATAAACTTATTAGTAACGGGGTGGTATAAGAATAATCTTGTTTAACGGAAGTCTTACAGAAAAGCATAGTCTCTTGCTTGTTATCATTTAATCCGGAATTCTTTTGTTCCTTGCTTGAATCAAACGAACAGTACAAATCTTCTCCCCCTATCTTCGCTTCGACTAAAGTAGCATTTAATACTTTTCCCCTTCCACGGTTTTGAACCCTTAACCTGAACTCTACTTCCCCCCCATTAGCTTCTTGAGTGGGATAACTAATCTGTTCCATCTGAGTAACCGCTAAAGGTGCTCCTTGACCAGGATAATTATTATTTAAATTAGATTTGCATCCAGAATCATAGGTATCATACTGGTGAGAGTTCATACATACCGTATCCACAAAATCCACTTTAGAATTATAATTTAACATCAAGAAATAATTTCCTTGATATTCTTCCGCGCTAGAAAATAATCCTCCTGCTGTACCAGAGAATTCTAATTGGTCCTGGCCTCCAAGAGGATTTTCTAAGTTTCTACCGTCTAAAGGCTCAAAGTTTTGTTCTAATTGATCTAACTGGAAATACTTACCATCCAACCCCACTATAGAAACCTTTCCATTAGTTAAGGGATAAGCAGCTTGGTTGTCTAACATAAGAATCATTTTAAAACCAGAATAAGGATAAATCTTTTCCGGAGGAGAGTTGGTTAAGAATTTCCAGTTAAGTTCAGAAATTCCAGTTTGAAAATTATATGCTGCTTGTTTCTGAGGAACAGTTGAGCCACAACTAGTTAAAAACAAAAGAGAAACAAGAGTGATTATAAGAACAGAAATCAACCTCATCTTAGCATCACCCTAATACTTTCTTCTTTTTTAATACGATAATCATATTCGATCTCGCCTTCAAATTCATGATAGATGTACATTTCTGGATTAGTAAACTCAAATGGTAAAGAAGAGATCTCACAACTAGGCAAGTAAACTTGCCTCTGGTTATATTTTGAGTTGGGGACAAGAATTTCTCCTTCCAGACAACTACCATCACCTAATTTAATCCCAAAATTATCTAGATAAAGGTGATATCTTTTTACGGCAGTAATCTCTCCAGAACCAAGATTTTCAATCATAGAATTAAGCAGGATACTTTTATTGTTTTCAATGATTGGAGAAGCCCCGGAATGACCAAACGCAAAATTTAATCGAGCAAAATCTTCTGGACCTTGAGATAAATAAGTCTCTCCTGGGAAATGAGCGGCAAGGATTTTGTCTATCCAGTCCTTCTTCCATTGAGCGTCTTTAGTTCCAATAAAGACTCTTCCTAAACGAGAAGTGGTCTTTAATCCAACAAAATTGGCAGTATAAATCAATTTATAGGTGCCATTAAGGGTTTTATCAGAAGGAGGAGTACAAGAGAAAGATTGACTAGGAGAGATTCCTTCTGCAAAAAAAGTGTTAAATACTATTCCTTCAGGGTCTGACCGAGGAATTCCCCCATTAATTGTTCCCAAAAAAGATTCAGAACCGTTTGAAGAGGAACCAACTTTAGTAAAGTTGCACCGTATTTCTACTAAGAAGGTTTGTTCTCGAGGATTCGATATCTTCAACTCGACCGGATATTGCATCCTAAACGGCTCATTAGCTGAAACGGTTAATTCTCGAGGGAAAAACTTATCGGTAACTAATTCGCCTCGAGTCGGTTTCTTAATAGTGGGGTCACTTATCCCACTAATTTGAATCTGTTCTTTTTCTTTTTTTTCTCTTTGTTCTTTCATGCATTGTTCGTAGGAGGGAGTTCCCGCCTCAACTTTGGCCGTCTCGATACAATAATAATTAAATTGATATTCCTCTTGTTTACGTTCCACGCAGATTGACGGATCTTCTCCCATGGTAGGGTTCATATTACATTGTACTTGGTACCAGAACAGTTCATAAGCTTTAGGCACCGCTGCTTTTTGGCTAAGTTCTTGACGAGCTTGAAGAAGTTGGTCCACGTTAGCTAAACTAGACTCTTGGGCAGAAGTTTTAGGAATAGTATAAGCTATAATCACAACCAAATATAAAATCAGAACGACTTGACCGATTTTAATAAAAGTGTTTTTACTCTTAGCAGTAAACGCTCCTAAAATAGCCCACCAGGGGATACAATAAAGAAGCATTTTAACGAGATTAGTTAAAGGAAGATTATATGAAGTAATCAGAAACTCAACTAAACCCACTTGAAATAAAAATAATCCGATGGGGATAAAAGCAGTAAGTTCTCCCGCCACCCCTTCTCCAAAACTTTCTCCTTGAGATTTACTGAACTTGCTAAAGATACCGTGAGCAATCATTCCTAACACAAAAATAACCACTAATGAAAACAACCCTTTAACTAGAATGGTTTCTATATCGGTAGGAGCATTAAGATAAACATACCATACAAAAAAGATTACGGTGGTAAAGATGGCTTTCCCTTTCAACACAAAGAAAGCAGAGAAGAACATTAAACCCAAAGCAATAATCTTCGTTAAAAGTGGATTTTCTAAAGTAGGGATAAAAAAAGTTAAGATCCCTGCTATGAACAAGATGTATCCTGGATCTTCAAAAGCTTCAAAAACACTCTTTCCGGCAGACCATGCTGCTCCTTGGATAGCTGTTCCTCCCGCAGAAATGGCAGAAGTAGCACCACCAAGAACTTTTCCTCCTACAGGACCGACGGATTTAACTCCGCTAAGGGCACTAGCTACACCAGGATTCTTAGCAGCTTCGGTAGCAACTTTACTTGCAGCCCCTTTACTAAACAAACTACGTATGCCCATCTGACCTCTTTTTTAATGATTAATTAAATATGAAAAATAAAAACGATTAACTCTTGACTAAGTCCACTCTTAATTCACGTACTTCTACCGTCTTTCTTGGCTTGATCTTGACGGCATTATTCCCCTGAACTACGTCAGCACTAATGTTCATAGCGATAGAGATGTCTTTAGTGTCGTACCCATAATAATGGCCATTGATAAGGATATCTCCATATTTATTATCTCCTACATCAGTGAAGTCCATTTTCAATCTGGCATCATAAGTTCCATTCTTGATATCCCCATAAGTTTCATGAGATAAGGAGAAATAATATGTTGGGAAATCTAACTCTTTTAATTTAGTTTCTACCACTACGTGCGATAAGATGTACCTTCCCTTATCTACTTGGAATACCAACACATTCTCATCTTCTTTAAGCAGACTGGGGGCTATTTCTATTGGGACCATAGACAAAGCACAATCAGGAAGAGCATTATAAATCTCATTATTGTTAAGAGTAATACGTAATTTTCCTGCCTCATTAGGATTACATTCAGGTTGAAATTTCAAAACAACACGATCTAAATTACGTTTTTCTGTTTCAGAAGTTAAAAATACGTTCTTAGAGTATTGACCTTCAAGATTGGTTACTTCTGCTACCACTTTTGCTTCTTCTAAAGAAACTTCGTTAGTTGCCCAGAATGCCAATCCCGGTGAAGAAGCTGCAAAAGTTAATTCATTATCATTTTTTAACATGCTTTTCGGCAACACTACCGGGACACCTGCTCCAGAATCTACTGGGGCATTAAAAACAGGTTCTCCATTAAGCAAGATCATTAAACGTCCTTCAACAGAATTAACCTTAAAATTTAAGATAATGTTTTGGGTATTGGTTAAATCTTGAACACTAAAAGGGAAAATACTTTCCTCATGATTGATTAAAGTACGGCGAGCGTAAACTAAATTCTTCTCAGCTAAAACTTGACTTTCTGCTTGAGTGTACACTTGGATCACTGGAAGAGGATGTTCCATCTCTTTTCTGGCCATATAATCAATCTTTCCAGGAGCGGTGATTAATAGATTAGAAGCTCCGCTGGAAGAACTTACCGTTCCGGACGGAGAAGAGTCTCCCAATAACTCTGCTCGATCAGCGGGAGGCATTAAAACGATAAACATTATCAATAAACCGGCAATGATTGCCAAAAACACTGCTGCTCCTGCAGCTGATTGTCCTCTTTTAGTATGAAGTGCCATAACTCTGGATTAATATTTTGTTATATATAAAGCATTCTGTTGTGCTCTACATAAACGAGCCAAACATATATAAAGAAAAAAGAGCTTTCTTCTATCTAGATGGTAACACTCACATATCAAGAACGATTTAAAAGCAAGCAAACCTATGCAAGCACAAGAAAGAGCAAAGACTCTTTCTGTGCGCAGATGAAGTTAATAAGCTTCATCTTGCGTTACGTCCGAGGGACACTCACTGTGTTTGGTCCCTCTTATTAAAATGGTCACTCTAACTTATCAAGAACGATTCAAAACAGAAAGAGGAGTGTTTGATAATTTCACTGAACGAAACTTGTTTGAACTACAAAGCAGAGGATATTTTGATGAGTTAACTAGCCCATACAAAATAGGTAAAGAAAGCAACGTATTTCTGGCCAGGAAAGGTAAAGGCAGAGTTATCGTTAAGATTTATCGAGTACAAAATTGTGATTTTAAAAGGATGTTTAATTATATTAAGAAAGATCCACGTTATGATTATCTAAAAAACAAAAGAAGAGATATTATTTTTGCTTGGGCCCAGAGAGAATATAAGAATTTGATTAAAGTAAGGGAATCGAAAGTTCATTCTCCCCTTCCTTATACTTGGAAGAATAATATCTTAATAGAAGAGATGATCGGCTCGGTAGAACCTGCTCTTCCTCTAAAAGATTGTCCTTCTAAGAACCCACCACGCTTTTTCCAAGAAGTGATTGAGGGAATACAGAAGATGTACGATCATGGATTGATTCATGGAGATTTATCCGCATTTAATATTCTTAATTTTAAAGAAAAACCTTACTTTATCGATTTTTCTCAATCGACCTTAGTTAAAACGCCTAATTCTTTAGAATTGTTGCAGAGAGACATAAAGAACATCGTCCAATATTTCCGTACTCAAGGAGTTAAGGCAGATGCAGAAGAGATTTATCAAAAAATGATTGATCCTGATAAAGAAGAATAAAAAAAATCTTTGAATATGGGTTATTCAAACCTTTCTATAAGAAACATTTAAAAAAGTGGCTTGTTCTGGAACATAACATATGGAAGATATAAATTTAGACTCCGAATTATCTTACGACATTCTTATCCCCCAAGAAAGAGTGGCGGTACTGATAGGTAAAGATGGAGAAACCAAGAAACTGATCGAAGAACAAGCTAATTGTAAACTTAACATCACTAAAGACGGAGAAGTAAACGTTTCTGGAAATGATGGTTTAACCTTATATACCGCCAAAGAGATCGTTAAAGCTATTGGAAGGGGATTTAATCCCAGAATAGCTTTACTTCTGCTTAAAACGGATTATACTTTAGAACTGGTTGATATGAAAGACATTGCTGGAAAGAGCAAGAATGATTTAGAAAGATTGAAAGGAAGAGTTATCGGCAAAGGAGGAAAGTCTCGAGAAGAGATTGAACGCATGACTGAGACGTATATTTCCATTTATGGTAAGACTATAGGGATTATCGGAGAACAGGTTCAAGTATCTTTATCACGACAAGCTATAGCTAAATTGTTAGAAGGAGCGATGCACACCACCGTATTTAAGTTCTTAGAACGTAAGAAGAAAGATCAACTGTTCGGTCAGCAGCCGGGTTGAAGATTTAATATTATTTTAATATCTAATTCTTAGTTAATTTCTATAATTGTTGTTTTTGTCTAAAGAACATTAACAATATGAACAAATTTTGTTAATCAGAATTGTCTAAAAAAAGAAAAAAAAAGAAAAAATAGCCTTTAGGGCTTATTCAACTACTGGAGTTTCGACTACAGCGGGAGTAACAACAGGTGCACCGACTTTTGCATCAGTGTAAGTTGTTCCTTCAACTTCTACTTCAGATCCAGTTAACTCTTTCCATCTGTTAGCTACAACTTTACCAGCTAATCTGGTGTCTTCGCCAGTATAACCAGCTACTAACATTGCTACATTAGCACCATTCTCGAAAAGCTTGATTTTTGCTTTTCCAGGAGTGAAGCCATCAGCGCAGTTAGCGGGGTTACCTAACAAAGCAGCCGCAACAGAGTTGACACAAGGTCCACCGATAACAATTAAGTTCTGAGCTTTAGCGTCAGCAACTTCACTGTCTAGCTTGGTAGCGTCAACAATGGTAACTGGAGTCCAGGTTCCATCAGCACTAGTTGAACTAGTGACTGCACCAGAGGTTACGTATACCTGAGGTAAGATTTGCTCCTCGGGGTAAGCGTAGTTGAACAACTCAGGTGAACTGCTAGGTGTTTTCCAAGTTACTTTGGTACCCATTGCGGTGTAACCGAAAGAGATCTCGGACATACCTTCTGGAGTTCTTAAGTTGTTAGTGGTAGTTGTAGCAACATCTGACAAAGTTGCACTGACTTCGGTACTTGAATCAGCAGAAAACTGTAAGTACAAAGCCATCGGAGCATGGTTGTCGTAGTCATCACTGTTAGGGGTTTGTATCGTTAAGTTATACAAATCCTGGAAGGATGAATTACCATCATTGTCTCCTTTTGCAAAGGTAAACTGAGCACCATAGTAGTCTTCAAACAATACATTAGTGGTATCAGTTACATCACTGTCGCCGTTCAAAGCAACTAAGATCTTCCAATCGTCAGCAACACTGGTATTATCAGAGTTTTGTACGATGAATGAATAACCACCTAACTTAATGGTTGCTCGAGTTGCGTTAGATCCTCCAGCAGTTGCAGTGTCTACACCATACTCTAAGGTATCTCCATCTCCTAAGTTCTTGAATTTAATCTTAGGACTGGCTTTATCAGAGTCATCTGATCCTTTATACTGTAAGGCATAAGACTTTTTATTTCCAGCAGTATCTCCACCAGTTACAACGAAATAATCGTTTTTCTCAATTTCGATTCTTTCGTCTAAGACCAACATCTTATCAGCATTTTCTTCACCCATGCTTAAGTTGTATTGAGCTACAGCATAAGCTAAAGGAATAGTTGCTTTATTGTTGTCTCCATCATAGAAACTTAGAGTGTATCTTCTGTCACTACTAGTTCCTAAATCGATGTCGTGAGTTGCCTCAGTGGTCAATCCCTTATACTCGATGTCCCAGTTGTTGGTAAACAAAGCTTCTTTTTCGTTTCCAGTAACAGCAATGACGTCACTTAATTTGCCATTAGCAGCAACAAAGTAATCATCTTCTGCAGTAACGTTGACTTCGAGAGTGTTTATTCTGGAAGTAGTGTTATCATCAGTACCCGTAATTACTACGTGAGCACCGTCGATACTTTCAGAACCAACAGTCAAATCGTAACCTGAAGCAGTGTCAGTGATTATATCATCTCTTAATTCAATCTTGCTTGCTCCCAAGAAGAATGAAGCAGAGTGTACACCACCAGCATAACTCTGGTATAAGATTTCGGAAACACCAATCTCTTTACCGTCAGATAGCTTTTTGGTTTGACCAACTTGCATCTTATCAACTAACTGTCCGTTTACGACGAATTTGGCTTCATCATCATCAACGTAAGTTAACTTAACTTTGTATTCTGTTCCAGCAAGAGTATATGTTTTCTCTTCTCCTTCTAATAAAGTATCGCTAGAAGCTCCACCCATTAAGACTAACTTAACACTGTCTTCTCTTCCAGAAGTAGGTCTGGTTGCTAAAACAACGGTATATTCCTTACCTAACATGTTGATTTTAGTTCCATCTAAGTCACTTAAGTATTGACCACTAGTGGAAGCAGTTCCTGCTAGATCAGAAGCAATATCACTTTCTACAGGAGAAGTGAATTCCATCTTATAACGAGCAATCTCTGCGCTATTCTTGAAATACAAGAAATCTGCAGTGACTTCATCATCGTCTTCTACGTAACCAACAATGGCGTTTTGGTTGTCATCAGAGTCGAAGTATAGATATTGGTTATAAGTATAATCCTTAGCACCAGTACTATATGTTCCTGAAGACAAAGCTTCTAACTCATCTTCACTAATATAAGTGGCGATGTCATAAAAGCCTTCTCCGCCTAAAGTGGAAGCATTATTATTAGCCATTTCAAACTTCTTAGCAGAAGTTCCGACTAGCCAAGCATCTCCTTCAACAGTAGTTGCAGCAGATTCACCAGCTTTTAGGTATTTCATACTAGCAGCGATGTCAGTCATAGCCAAATTATCAATAGGCTTAGCATTTTCACCAACTACTAAGTATCCATTAAAGGTTCCGCTCTTAACAAATTGGGCTGGATAGTCCTTTAAGTCTACGGCAGCTAAAGCACCCATTGCAGTGGCACCAAGCATCAACGCACCGGTTCCGATAGCAAACAAGCGCTTAGTTACTTTTTTCATTTCCATTTTTAAAACACACCTCCGTGTTTAAATGTTATATACGATAGCAGGTATCTTCCCTGTACGACCGTCACAAAAGTTCCGAAAGAGGCACCACTTTTAATTGATACTTCTTTTCGATTTTGGAGACGACCATGTAGGCTCGATTCCTAACTGTAACCCCTATTTCCGGGAGTATCGTTTATAAGCCTTTCGCAAAAATGCCCCCACCATAACCTCCAAAAGCATGGAGAATCCCCCATTCCTCAAAATTTTGCACTTATAGCCATTCATCATTCTGAAATGATAAAACTCAGAACTAGAACTAAGTTCTGGTCTTTGTTAAATGCAATGGAAGTTCACGCCTACTATAAAAATCAACTTTTCACTTTAAAATGGCAACAAAAACGATTGCATTTAACGGAATCTCTCCTCTTAAAATATAAGTTAAGGATAAAGGATAACGAAAAATATAAATGCTAGTTCTGCAAAAATCACTTATGAACTTTTCCCAACTCCCCCTCCCTGAATTTTTCCAGAAGCATTACCTTAAATTTCCTCATTTAACCCCGATACAAGATAAAGCAGTTAAAGCCGGATTGTTACAAGGAACTTCTCAGTTAATCTGTGCTCCTACTGCTTCTGGAAAGACCTTAGTAGCCACGATGGGGATAGTTAACCACTTAAATCAAGGCCATAAAGCTATTTATTTAGTTCCTTTAAAGGCCCTAGCTAGTGAAAAATTCAGAGAATACACTAAATTACTGGAAGGAACCCCTTACCAAGTGATAGTTTCTACCGGAGAGATGGATTCTGAATCAAATTATCTCTCAAAATATAACCTATTGATACTAACTACTGAAAAACTGGATTCCTTATTACGACATCGGGTAACTTGGCTAAGTGAGGTTAAGATCGTAGTGATCGATGAGATTCATCTTCTTAATGATTCCCACCGAGGCCCTACTTTAGAAATCATATTAACTTTACTAAAATCATTGATCAAACCACAAATAATTGGGTTAAGTGCCACTATCGGCAACCCTGAAGAGCTGGCTCAATGGTTGGACGCAGAATTGGTTCAGGATAGTTGGCGACCGGTAGAACTTAAACAAGGAATAAGGGTTAACGGCAAGACCAACTTTTATTAATTAAGATTTAACTAAACAATGCTTTAATGCAGTTAAAATCGTAATTTAACTTATATTTCTTACCCAATTCTCTTAGTTGACCCTCTTTCCAAGAAATACCTTTTTCTTTAAGAAGAACCTGACTTCTGGCTAAAAATTCTAAAAACTGAGTTACGTTTCCAGGATTTTCTGTTTCCTTACACCTTTCAAAATCTATCAACACCGGACGGTTCCCTCTCATTAAGAGATGTTTGTAAGGATGATGCATTTCTTCCTTATTTACCCCTATCTTATCTAAGATATGAGCTTGATTAAGCACATCTAAGATTGCTGTTTGTACTTCTTCCTTGCTTGCTGCCTTTGCCCAAGATCCAAATCTTGGTCCTTCAACCAATTCCATCACTAAATAATTCGTTCCAGAGAAGTATAATTTAGGCCCAATATTCTGAAGGTTAAGTTTCGCTAACCATTTTGTTTCGTTTTCTAAACGATTGGTAGCGGTACTTCCAGAATTTTCAATCTTAATAGCCACTTTTAGATTCTTAACAGAAGCAAGATGAGATTTGATATTAGAATGAGTCTTCCAGATTCCAGAATAAACTACACCTCGCTTACCTTTAGCTAGATACTCAACTTGCTCGATTCCTTTTCTTTCCAATTCTCTTAACAGATCACTTTTTTCTATTAAGTATACATACAATTCTTCGAACAGGGCCATTTTTTTCCTTTCCAACTCTTTAAACTGAAAGAGATGTTTAGATATTATCTCTTCGATCTTTTCTTTATTAGTGTAAGAAGAAAAAAGAAATAATATCTTTCCTTTTGCCACCAAGAACTTGGAAACATCTTTAAAAAATTGTTCAGAGATTTCCCACCCTTTTTTACCGCCATACAAAGCCGGGTCTTCGATACCTTTATCCTGGGGCAGATAAGGAGGATTGAAGAGAATTACATCAAATTGACCATCTATTTTTTCAAACAGGTTACTATACAAAGGAGTTATCTTCTTTAACAGTTTAGTCTTCTGAGCAAGTTGATGGATAGCTTCTTCATTTATGTCTACTGCTAAAACTTCTCGTACGTTTTTATTTTCTGCTGCGGTTAATGCTTGTATTCCCGATCCCGTCCCGATATCTAGAACTCTACCAATAGCATATTCTTTAACCCAGGTTTGTAATAAATAAGAATCTTCTTGTGGTTCATAGATGGGCATATGGGACATAAATTCTAGAAATAAGGGACACAATAAAAACTTATTGCACATCAAAACGAGGGATAGAAAATATCACTAATTTAACTAACGAGAACAGAAGTTAATGAAGCACATCTTTATTTTCAAACATTAAGTTAGAAAATAATTTAATTATAGTGATTTTCACACACATTTACTTTTACCTAATTAGAAGTTCCAAACTGGAAAAATCGGCTTCTGGCGAAAAATGTTCTTTTATGTGCCCAGACATATCTATCGTTTCTCCAAGTGCCATGTACAACTTCTCTGAGCTTAACATCGGAGTCCTCTACTACTTCTGGCGAATGAAAATAATCCATTTCTTTACAGATACGAGACACATCAGAATGATAACTGTTAACTATACGCCTAAACCCATCAAGTTTTTTTCCTCCTTCTTCATAATCATCATATTCATTCCAGTTAAACTCAACTGTCTCGTATATTGATTGATGTCTACGTGATTCAGTAAAAAAACCTCGGGGAATCTTAAGAAGATGATATTGGTTAATGGGTAAGATAAAATAAGGGATATTATTAAAAGGAACAATATCACTTTCCCCCATATGTGGATAATATATTCGCTCAAATGGTTCATCCTGCATGCTAAAATTGGCAACGATAAGAGAATGTAAATCATCCTTACTTGCCTTTGTGTCTCCAGATAAGAGGGATAAATCTAAACTTGAACCCCCCAAATACCATAAATGAGAATATACAGCACCTGATTTAACCCATCTCTTAATAACATCCAAATGAGATTCTATATCCGTTCTTTCAATCGACAGCCCATTAGTTGGTTTACTCATTTACAATCCCTCGTTAATCAAATGATTATCGTTAAAAGACAAGTATTTATATATCTTTTGTAATAATACTCTCGGGGAGTAGTCACACATTAAATCCTTTTGTGAATCCCTGTTTGAAGGAGGGATTAAAAAAGAATAATACCGAAACAACAAATAAATGAAGGAGTAAGTATCTTTGCCCTTATTGTACACCACGACGAGCTGCCAATAGTTGATTGGTCTGTTCCAGACTCAAGATCAGGTGAGAGAATTGTTTTTCTCGATCTTCAGGGTTTCTTACCACGTTTCTAACTATCTGCACTAGATTTTGAATGTTATTATTACGTTCCAATAAAACAGTACTAACTTTACTTACTGGCGGCTTCTTTAAACGTTCCCATTCTCTGCGCAAGGTTAGGCGATAAATCTCTTCTATTCTTAACACTGCTTCCTTGTAATCATTCTCGTCAGCTTTCTGTTTAGCCCCTTTAGCCAGGTCTTCCATGGTGGTAAATAATTCATACACAAATTCGGGAATATCAGAAGGTAAAGAAGGAGATGATTCTGTTTCAATCTTGGAAACCCGATTGAAGTATCCGGATAAATTAATTAAAGAGGGACGTAATTCATTACGTTGTCGAGGAGGAACAATTAAATTAAATGCTCGAGTTTGGAATGCAATAAATGTATCCGCTAAATCATTTTTAGTTTGTTCCAATTGTTCCGGAGTATAAACAACATTAGCTTCTAACAGATGAAATGCTGCTTGAGATACTTCCATTAATCCTCCTTCTAATCTGGTTAAAGAACTTTGACGTTGTTGAATCTCGTTTCCATCGAGTTCAAACAAGTTTGATTCTTTCAGTTTTTCTTCATCTTTTTGATAATGTGCTTCGATTTCCGGAATCATCCCCGATTTCCAGAATAAGAATCCCTTACCTAAGAGGTTCTTAACTTTTGCTTGAAATTCCTGTACTAACTGCAATCCATTTATGCCTTCTTTAAATTGAGCTTCCTGATTTTTAGTAAGAATCAGGTCAAAAGTATCTTTTAATTGTTGCAAAACAGAATTATATGCTTGAGCTTCTTGAAGTTCTTCTAGAGGTAAACGTTGTTCTACCAATTTAGTATGTTCCATTCTTCCGGCCATCATTCCAAAATAAGAGTCAAGTAATTCTTCTTCTAGAGTACGGATTACAAGAGTATAATTATTCTCTTGTAGAAGATTACTAATTTTATTCAACCAATTTTCTACTTGATATTTAGTTAAGAAAGGAAGAGAAGTCTTGATCCTTTGTCCAGCTTCAGCATCCTTAGTTAAAGAGAGATAATCTAATCCGGCACGTTCTAATGCTACCAAACGTAAAGAGATATCTTTTTCTAGATTTAAGGCCCTAGCAAGGTTATTGATTACTCCTTCTTTTTTCTGAGCATCTGCTAAAGAGTTATTATTAATGAATTTAACTGTGGCTAGAGCATCACGCAACCATTGAATCTGTTTCTCTTGCAGCTCAGAAATACTTACCAACTTGGAATTAATGACCTTAACCATTGTGCACCCTCCTCTTAATATAATACTTCTTTTGAAAGAGGTGGTTATTTAAACTTTTATGTGTTTCAATCGTATATGATAGAGTAGTGTGATGATTTGTCTCGAAACGTTTTTAAATAAAGTTCTAAAATAAGAGTAATTGATGGGCCCATGGTCTAGCGGTTATCTTCTTAATAGAAGACTGCAGATGATGTCTCCCTTACACGGAGAATGTCCCCGGTTCGAATCCGGGTGGGCCCACTCATTTTCTTATTACCCATATATTACAAAAACCAAAACTTTAAAAGTGGCCAGCCCTCTCTCCATTAAAATGACGGATGTTCAAGCAGTCCCGCATGGACAACAAGAGGTGATTGATTTACTTCTGGAACAGGATGATGTTACTTGGAGAACTATTCTTTTAGATCTGGTAAAAACTGAGCAGATGGATCCTTGGGATGTCAACATTACTCTTTTAACTCAAAAATATATGCAGGTGGTAAAAGAATTACAGGAACATGATTTGAAGATTTCAGGTAAGATTCTTTTGGCAGCAGCTTTACTGTTAAGAATCAAATCAACGTATTTTATTGATAAAGACTTGGCTGAATTTGATCAATTATTATATCAACAACCTGATGAGATGGATGAAAATTGGGACAGTTTAAACGAAGAACAGAAAGAACAACGTATTAAAGAAAAATATAAACTTATCCCCCGTAATCCTCAACCCAGAAACAGAAAAGTGTCCATTCATGATTTAATTAAGGCTTTACAAAAAGCGATGGAAACTAAGAAAAGGATTTTAGACACGCAGAGACCGGTAAAGTACCACCTTCCCCGTAAAGGGATGGACATTGTAGAAGTGATTTATGATTTATACCATAAAATTATGTACTACTCAAATAAACAAGACCAACCGGAGCAAAAGATAACTTTTACTCAACTCTTGCCTCCACAAGCAGGAAAACAAGAGAAAGCGTTTACATTTATACCCTTATTACACTTAGAAAGTTTACAAAAGGTAGAAACGGTGCAAGCTAAACCATTTGATGAGATATATATTACTCTCAAAGAGAATAAGATAGAAAAATTGTAATGCAATCTTTAACGAATTTCTTCTTTGCTCCATAAATCTTTTAAAGAACTACCTCGAATGATAGTTTATATATGAAATCAACTAAAGAGATTAAAGTTTCGGACAAGATTATTGATCAAGTTATCGGACAAGACGAAGCAGTTAATACTATCAAGAAAGCAGCTTTGCAACGTCGTCATGTACTTTTGATTGGGGATCCAGGAACAGGAAAGAGTATGTTAGGATTAGCTCTAGCTGAACTCCTTCCGAAATCGGAACTTAAAGATATAATCTCGCTTCTCAATCCTAACGATGAAAATAACCCTTTGATTAAAGAAATTCCTGCCGGTACCGGAAGAGAAGAAGTAAAACGGTCTATGATAGATGGAATTAAGGGGGGCAGAAACAATAATTTCTTACTGTTCTTTGTAGCGATTTTAGCCATGATTGCACCGTGGTGGATACGTTACCATTACAAATCAGATCTAATGTTCACTGCTTTTTTCTTAGGAGGAATGTTGTTTCTAGCTGCTTTTGCTATAATGATAAGTATGGGTCAGCGAATGTTAAAATCAACGGTAGAAGTTCCTCCAAAACTAATTGTAGATAATTTTGGTAGACAACAAGCACCTTTCTTTGATGCTACTGGAGCTCATGCCGGCGCGCTACTGGGCGATGTGTTACATGACCCATTCCAATCCGGAGGATTAGGCACTCCTGCAAATCAACGAGTAGTGGCAGGAATGATGCATAAAGCACACTTAGGAGTATTATTTATCGATGAGATTGCTACCCTTGATCCTCGAACTCAGCAAGAATTATTGTCTGCATTACAAGAAAAGAAATTTCCTATCACGGGTCAATCGGAAAGAAGTGCCGGAGCGATGGTCAGAACTGAACCTGTTCCTTGCGACTTCATCTTGATTGCTGCAGGAAACTTAGAGACCGTTAAAGATATGCATCCGGCGTTAAGAAGTAGAATCCGTGGTTATGGTTATGAAGTTTACATGAACGAAACCATGGTTGATACTAAGGAGAATCGATTGAAGATTGCCCGTTTCGTAGCCCAAGAAGTTAAAAAAGAAGCCGGAAAGATTCCTCATTTCTCGGCAGAAGGAACTAATGCTATCATAGAAGAAGCCAGAAAGAGAGCTAATCGCAAAGGACACCTTACTTTATATTTACGAGGCTTGGGAGGATTAGTAAGGGCAGCAGGAGATTTAGCTAAAGAGCAAAAGTCAGAATTAGTACATAAAAAACATGTTGATCTAGCCAAAAAATTAGCTCGAACTTTAGAACAACAGATTGCGGATAAATATATTGAACGGAAAAAAGAATATGAAGTTATTGTGACTTCAGGAAGAAGAGTAGGCAGAGTAAATGGATTAGCAGTTATCGGGGGAGGAACAGCTTATTCGGGAATAGTCTTACCTATTGAAGCAGAAGTTACTCCGGGTGGAAAAAAGAATCAGGTTATCGCTACCGGAAAACTAGGAGAAATTGCTAAAGAAGCCATAACTAACGTTTCAGCGATCGTTTTAAAATATTTTGGAGAGGATATTATTGAGAATAAAGACATCTTTGTCCAATTCTTACAAACTTACGAAGGAGTAGAAGGAGATTCTGCTTCCATTGCTGTGGCTACTGCCATCATTTCTGCTTTGAAGAATGTTCCGATTAAACAAGAAGTAGCCATGACGGGATCATTATCTGTTCGAGGAGAAGTTTTACCAGTAGGAGGAGTTTCTTCTAAAGTAGAAGCGGCCATTGAAGCAGGGGTGAAGATAATTATTGTACCAAAATCTAATCTTCAAGATATTGTTATTGATGAAGAAATATTAAAGAAAGTTACCCTTATACCGGTAGATTTCATTGAAGAAGTATTAGAACACGCTCTAGATTGGGAAGGCAACGAAAAACTGAGAGAACAAGTAAGTAAGTGGAAGAAAAGAAAATAGATTAAAACAATTTCTTAAATTGGACTTCCTTTTTCCAAATGGATTTAAAACGAGAGTTGACTTCTTTCTTTAACCAAGAGAAAGATTGATTGAAGAGAAGGATTCTGTCTTGGTAGAGGGGCATTTCGACGAATTCGCTACCTCTTATTTCTACTATAATCTTGTTGCTAGCACTTAAGATACAACTTTTCTTGTAAATCTTACGTGCTTTTTCTAACAGCCGATTGGATACGTCGAGGTTGCGGCAACAGATGTGAAGAATGAAATCTTCCATTCTTAACCAAATTAAACCTTTATGTTCGATTTTAAAGAATGATTCTTCAATTAGATCATGACTGGTTCTTAACCAAATCATTTCGTTCTTTTTGCCTTTCCCGGTCCAGAGATAAACTCTACCGGAACAGCTAGAAGTGGTATAATAATCTGGTTTGGAATTGATAACTTGAATTAAATTAAGGACTCTTTGATCTAGACTTCCTTTCTTAGATTTGTCTAGCTTGGATAGGAAGGTTTTCTTATTGTTCAAAAAGTCAGAATCAACTTTTGAACGAGGAAAAACTATTTTTGTGGTTTTTCCGTTATTGTCAAAATAATCCATTAGAAATAAAAATAAAATAAAACAAATTAAAAGACTTTCTGTTTTTATCCTAAATATGTTCCTGGCAGGAACCCAGAGTCGTACCTTTTTATCTCCCATTCTTTAGGTCGAGGATACTTCTCCTGAAGCCGTTTGGTTTCTTCTTCTCCAAGCCCCAATATTTCACTAATGTCCTGGTAACCTAAAGGTTTCCAAGCTCCATCGTGAAGCCAGTAGAGAGCAAAAGACTTCTCCGTCTCTGCTTCAAGAGAGTTTGTTAGTCGTTCCAAGCGAGAAAGCTGCATATGATAAATCTGTCTCGCATAATCTTTTAAAGTCCCATCAAGGGTATTGTCTATTGCCATAACTGTTTTCAAAAGCAAGGTTAAGGATAGAATTTTACCCGACTAGTGTTGGGATTTTAGAACAAATGGAAGTAATTTAGCTTCAGCTTTACGCAAATGTTCTTGATATGTTGCTCGAGAAAGTTTCATGAGCTTAGCTAGTTTATCTGTTTCAATTTTCTTGGGAATAGCATAATACCCTTCTTTGATAGCTAACTCTAAAGCGCTTCTTTGCTTCTCGGTTAGTTTAGGAAGTGCTTTCTGAACAAAGAAGTCTTGGATGAAGGTACGACAGATCTTGAGAACTTTAACCTTACCCAAAGATTGAACTTTCTTAATAAAATCCATCAATTCATTCTTTTCCCACGATGCAACATTCCAGATCTCCTTATTTTTATGATGGATAACCGGTGTAGTCAGAAAAGTTTCTTTGTTAAAGTAATATGCCACGGGTAAAGTTTTAGCTTTAGTTAAGGTGTAAACTATGTTTCCCTTAGCCTCTACTTTCTTTATCTGTGAGTCTTTCTTTAAAGCTAAGATGAATTGACTTATTTGCTTTGGTTCGCCGTGGAGATAATGAATATTGGTATAATAAATGTCTTTATTCTTATGATACAAACTTAAGAGGTAAGTATTGTCTACTAGGTTGAACTTCTTAGTTTTAGAGAGAATGATACATTCGTGTTGAATTTCTAAAGATGCGACCCACATGTGAAGAAGGATTATTTAGGGATATATAAAGATATAAGAAAAAATAAATTAAAAATTACTTACAAATAGATACATTATACTCCCAAATGTTCTTTCCCACCACAGTACAAGAGGGACGATCTGCTGGACAACCGGGAAGTGTAGTCCCATTAAACCTCCAGGTATAAGCAGGGATAGTCCAATTCTGATTAAGAGTGCATAAATAAACCTGTGTTGAACTTCCCACATCACAATTGTAAGAGATTTCTCCTGGAACACAGGGTTGATTTAAACACTCATTAATTTGATAACTAAAATTACCACAAACTAATGAACGTCCACTTGAATAACCAACATAGCTTGAACAATTAGTAGACTTAGTGATAATTTTGTCATTGGGGGCATTACACATATCAGTAGTGTAATTAATTTGAACGTTACCCTGACACTCAGTGCCGTACTTTTTACAGCATCCAATTCCATCCGTACAAGAAGAGGCGTCATAACCACACAATTCCATATAGGGGTCATAATAAGTGCTACAACTTATATTGCGATATTCCTTACGGGCATAATAAGTAGATACACCTTGCTTACCACATTGAAACTTACCAGTCGGCCCAGGAGTACAGTTTGTAGGAGCAGTTGCACAAACATTTCCATTACATCCATAAGGACAAGTATTGTTGATAGTGTTAGCGGCGGAAATTAAACAAGCAGCTTGAGCCGTCCCAGGATTACTACAAATATAGGAAGCATTTTTGAAATTATATTGGTTATTTGAGATATTACAACTTTGAGTAAAAGTTGCAGGACAATCGGCATTACTATTACAAGCAACCTTTACGCAAGCACCATTACTTAAAGCAAATCCATAGCTACAATTAATAGCACAACCCGGATAAGCTCCTACTGTTCCATTTGCAACAGTTGAAGGAGTACAACCTAGATTGACACAAGCACCATCCTTACAACCACCATTAGTCTGACATTGTAGAGAGTCAAGCATGACATGGTTTCCATCAACATTACAAGACCATTCATATAATTGAGTACTATTTACACATTGATCGGACTTACTACCTAATTGTCCATTTCCAAATATTCCTTTGACTGTTCCTTTAACGCTTAAGTTTTTCCCACCATCGGTATCACTGCAAGCGGGAGCTACACAAGACCCAGTAGAATTACAGGTCTGACCCGTAGCACAAGTCCCACAAATTCCTGCACAGCCGTTATCTCCACAGGTTTTTCCCGCACATTGAGGGATACAAGAAATGCTTGGTTTTTGACACAGGCCATTGCTACAAGTATAACCTGCTCCACATTGAGTATTATCCGTACACTTACAGTAAGATAAATTTAAAGTTTTATTGGTAATTGGACTGAAATAAGGGATAATACCTATTCCTTTAGGACAAAATTTTGAATATGTTGAGACTAAATTTGTTGAAGAATTACCAGTAGCACTTTTACAAGCTGTTTCGTATAAAGAAGTAATAGAAAGGTTCCTATCTCCGTATCCAATAGTATACATCTTTCCACCACTAGTATAACCCACACTGACCACTCCAGGAATATACATATTATTCCCCCCATCAGAATCATTGCAGGTAAGAAAGACTGTTCCACCTACTGCCTGACCGGCAATATTTCCGCAACTTACTAAAAATAAACCCATAACCATTAAACCTAATAATAAAAGTACTTTATTCATTAAAACCACCTTCTTTTTAATAAATAATAAGTAATAATTTAAGATATATAAACATTTCTAGGATAAAAGAACCACCTTTTACGAACCCAAACCCATCAAAAGTATTAAAAATAGCCGTGGGTTACAATCAAAACATGAGAACTATTCGGAAAATACTATTACATCCCAAGTCAGGCAAGAAGTTTCTGGTTAAGGACTTAGAAGAAGAATTCAATACTCCTTACGGGATCGTCTCCGCTAAAGATTTACAATCAGATAAAGAAATGCTCTTCAGTAATAAGAAAGAAAAATTTCTCTTATTGACTCCTTCTTTCCCAGACTTCTGGGAAAATTTAATCCGAGGGCCACAAGTTATCATCCAAAAAGATATCGGATTAATCCTTGCTAAAACCGGAGTTAACAAAGAATCAAAAGTAGTAGATGCTGGTGGCGGTTCTGGGTCATTATGTCTAAGCTTAGCTAACGTATGTAAAGAAGTTACCGTTTATGAAATAAATCCGGAACATCATTCTATCATCCAAAAGAACATTCAGCAATTCAATGTTAAAAATCTAACCTTAAAACATGCAGATGTGTACAAAGGAATCGAAGAAACAGGATTAGACTTAATCACTTTAGATCTACCTGAACCATGGCAAGTAACCAAGCTAGCCGAAAAGGCTTTGAAAACAGGTGGTTATTTAGTTGTTTATCTTCCTAATCTGACTCAGATAACTTCGTTTATTCAATCTACCAAAGAATCAAGAATAACTATTTTAGAAATAGTTGAGTTGCTAGAACGAACCTGGAAAATTGAAGATAAGATCATGCGTCCAGAATTTGAAATGCTTGGTCATACTGGCTTTTTGGTCTTCTGTAGGAAATTGTAACATGAATAACTTCTCCCTAGTTCAAACTCCTGAACAATTAAATCAAGCGGCAAAAGAATGGGAACTATGTTCAGAATTGGGAATAGACCTAGAATGTGAAAATAACCTACACCATTACGGAGTTTTTATATCTATAATCCAAATTTCTTCCAGAGATAAAAATTGGATTGTTGATGTAATCAAGTTAAAAGAGATTCAACCATTAATCAAGGTATTAGAAGAACCGCAAATAGTAAAAATATTTCATGATGTAAGTTTTGATTTTAGGATTCTGAACCATCAGTTTAAATGTAACCCGAAGAATGTTTTTGATACTCAAATAGCTTCGTTATTATTAGGAAAAGAAAATTTGGGGTTAGGTTCTCTGCTAGAAGAATTCTTTCATTTCAAAAAAGAGAAGAAGTTTCAACGAGTGGATTGGTGCAGAAGACCACTCACTCCCGAGATGTTAGAATACGCTGTCAAAGATACTTTTTATTTATTAGATTTAAAACAAAAGTTAATACAAGAATTAACTCAAAAAGGTCGACTCTCTTGGATGGAACAAGAATGTCAAGCTTTAGAAAAGATGGACTTTACTTATCAAGATCAACAATACTTAGACCTTCACGGAGCTAAAAAACTTGACCCACACCAGCTAGCTGCACTTCATGCCTTGTTTGATTTAAGAGAGAAGACTGCTAAGAAGGTAGATCGACCAAATTTTATGATTATGCATAATGATACCTTAATGGAACTGGTTCTGCGTTCTCCAAAAGATCTTTCTACTTGGAAAAAATTAAACCGGGTCCACCCTATAGTTAAGACCGAAGCTTCAATGTGGTTGAATTCTTTGATTTCTGCTTTAGAAGGACCAGGAGAAGTGTATGAAGCTCATCCAAAAAAATTATCTGAACCACAAAGAAATTGGAAAGAAGAAATAACGGATATACGTAACAGTTTAGCTAAACCGTTAGGAATAAGATCTCATCTCCTTCTTAACAATGATCAGATTATTGAAATTGTATTAAATAAAAACTTAGCAGGGCTGAGAATTTGGCAGAAAGAACTAATTAAAGACCAGAAGATAATCAAAGAGATTATAAGAAAATAAATTACTTTATGCGATATCCATCTCCAGAATGGATAAATTCTTTAACCAAATCAATCTTGGTTTGTCCATGAGCATAAACGGTGTATAAGAGATCACCCTTAGACACTTTATCCCCAACATTCTTGGAAAGAATGATTCCTGCTCCCTTATCTTCAGGATTTCCAGAAATTCTAGCGATCTTAGCTATTACGTCGTTATCGACTTCATTTATCTTTCCACTTCGAGTAGCTGAAACGGCGTAAGTATATTTTCCAGGGAATATTTTTTTCTGTCTTCCTTGTGATTCGATGATCTGATTCATCTTCTCATACGCTTTACCGCTTTCTAATATCTCCTTCGCTACTTTTTGACCTTCACCTTTCTTATACTTCCCAGTCATCTCCAACAATTGTCCGGCCATAAAGAGAGCTTTCTTCTTCAGTTCTGGAGGAGCTCGAGGATCATTACTCAAAACATTCATAACATCATCAGCTTCAAATAAGGGACCAATACCGTAACCAATAGGATGAGATCCGTCTGTAACGATTACTTTAACTTTCATTCCTAATGCCTTTCCCACTTTTTCAAACATAACTTTCAGATGGGTTGCGTCTTTCATATTTTTCGCTTTAGTGCTTTTCCCCATTGGGATGTCAATCAATACCAAATTGGCAGAGACAGAATACTTTTTAGCTAATACTGAAGCAAGCAACTGACCTTCTGCATCAACTGAAAGCGGCCTTTCTACTTCTATGATTTTATCGTCAGCAGGAGCGAGATTCATAGAACCCCCATGAACAATACAAGCATGTGTTTTCTTTACCACCTGCATGATTTTATGGTAAGGAAGTTCAACTCGTGCTAAACATTCCATGGTGTCTGCTGTTCCTGCGGGAGAGGTTATGGCCCGAGAACTGGTTTTAGGAATAGTAAACCCCGCAGCAGCAATTATGGGAATAACTACCATAGTAGTTCTATTGCCCGGCACTCCACCGATACAATGTTTATCTAAAGTCAATTTGCTAAATTTAAGTTTATTTCCGGTATTAACCATAGCTTTAGTTAAGTTAACCGTCTCATCAAACGTGAACCCGTGAGCAAAATATGCAGAAACAAAGTAAGTTTTTTCTATTTGAGTTAAACGATCGTTAGTAATATCGTCAATGATATGATATAATTCTTCATAATTAAGTTTTTTACCAAAGAGCTTATCTCGGATGTGGGATACAGATTCTGGTTTGCCAGAATACTTAACTTCAACTTCAGCTCCGTGACGTAATCCTAAATGGGCTAGTACTTCTTCAAACATACCAATATGTCCTTCCGGGACCCCTTTCTTGCTTTCAGCGATATCTAAAATACAAACTACTTCTTTATGTCCATGTTTGATAACCAAACGATCTCCAGAATAAGCATCAAGATGTTTAGCATCTTGTTTACGTAATGCAACTACTAACGGTCCTCCGGTAGTTAAATCCATATCATAAACTTTGAATTTCATTCTTATCCCTCTTTTGTAAGAATGAATAGTTTAACGTTTATATAGTTTTTTATTAGACCTCTTCGAGAATCTTTAAGATGGCTTGACTTAGTTTCTTAGGATCATGACGGATTAGGGCCCTTTTTTTAGATAAAACGTCACTAGAAGAATATTCAGAAGTTTGGTTTTCAATTAAATCCACATAAACAATCCGTGAGTCTTTGCTTAGATCATTCTCGACCAAATCTCCTTCTTCGGAGTATAAATGGATCAATTCTTTAGAAGGTCTTCCAGAATTGATTAAAATATAATCAAAACAATCCTTGCCAAGATAATGAACAATTTCTTGAAGATAATGACTTGCTTTGAATTCTGGATTTTGACTATTCTTGTTCATCAGATTAACAATAAAGAGCTTCTTGGCTTTGCTTTCTCTCAAGGCTTTAGGAATACCTTCCACCAGAAGGTTGGGGATAAGACTAGTGTATAATCCACCGGGACCGAGAATGATTAAATCGGCATTCATAATCTCGTCAATGGCGTGAGGATCTGCTTTAGGGAAAGGTTCTAAATAAATGCTTTTGAACCCTTTATGAACTTCAGTAGAAATGTAAATCTCTCCTTCACCTTCCAATAATCTACCGGAATTGAGAAGCATCTTTAATCTGGTTTGATGAGTAGTGATAGGAATAACTTTTCCTTTGATGTTAAGGATCTTACCTGCTTCTTCTACTGCTTTTTCAAAACTGCCAGTTGTTTTTTCTAATGCAGATAAGAGAAGATTGCCAAAACTGTGTCCTTGTAATCCTCCATTTTCAAAACGATAATTCATCAAAGAACGCATTAATCTACTAGAATCGGAAAGAGCAATCAAACATTGTCTCACATCTCCGGGAGGAAGCACGCCAAGCTCATCTCTTAATATACCGGTAGAACCACCATCATCAGCCATGGAAACAATGGCACAAAGTTCAACCGGATGATTTTTCAAAGAATTTAGAACCACAAAACTCCCGGTTCCACCACCCAAAGTTACTACTCTCTTCATGACCAAGTTGGAGAGAGAATGGTTTTTAAGTGTTATGAATTAATAAGATAGAAGAGAAAGATATTTAATTCTGGCCCAATTGAAATCTAAAAATGATTCCAGAGAATATAAATTATAATAATCTTAAAGCCCTTTTAGGAACAAAAATAGAAGTAACCATTGATCGTAAACTTGGAACAAAACATCCCAAACATAATTATCATTATCCGGTAAACTATGGATATATTCCCGCCATTATTGCTCCCGATGGAGAGGGAGTAGATGCTTATGTTCTAGGGGTGTTCAAACCAGTTGACTCTTTTGAAGGAATCGTGATTGCGATCATTCATCGTACTAATGATAATGATGACAAACTGGTCGTTGTGCCGGAAGGACAGAATTATTCTGATGAACAAATCAGAGCTTTAACGGAATTTCAAGAAAGGTTTTTTGAATCAGAAATTATTAGAAAGTAGAATATAAAAACAAAAAAGGAAGAAGATTACTCTTCCATGAATTCTTCTGGCTTCTCTTTAAGTTCTTCGTTGCTAGCTAAAAGGCCTTTCTTTCTCATGTATTCTCTAGTAATCAAATAGAATACTAAACCTACTGATTTCTTACCTTTGTTATTACAAGGAACAACTAAGTCAACCTTATTAGAAGTATTATTAGTGTCACATAAAGCAATTACTGGAATACCCATACGAGCAGCATCATCTACTGCGTTTTTGTCCGGCCAAGGATCACACACAAAAAGAATCTTCGGCTCGGTGTAAGTCTCTAAATTGGTATTAGTTAAGATACCAGGAGGATATCTGCCAGTAATAACTGTAATCCCGGTTAATCGGGTTAAGATCTTTAGAGCTTTCCAGCCATTCTCTCTTCGAGAGATGATTAAGATATCTTTAGGTTCATAATTTGCTAATAAGCTAGCAGCTAAACCTATTCTTTCATCAATCTTCTTTAAGTTTAATACACTTAATCCATCAGGACGGGTTTTGTAGATAAACTCCGCCATATACTTGGTTTTGAATTTAGTTCCGATATGAATACCGGACTTTAGATACTCATTTGAATCAATGAGCAATACTTCTTGGTTTTCTGCAGTCATTTTTTATTTCCTCAACTCAGACAAAGAATTAGATACTTTGTCCGCCTTATTTTTTGCCTCAGGCAGCTATGCACTTCCTATCAACGGATGTGCGTCGGCTATGTTTATGTTAAATGGAGGGGTTATTTTTAAAGGTTGTGGGGAAATTGTAAGATATGAATTTAATCACACTAATCTTTATATAAAAATGATCCTCCCGAAGAAGGATGAGTTTCGAGAAAACTTTACTTAAAACCATAGAAGAGTATGAACGGTTACTCAGAACAGGAGAACTTGTAGCTAAGGATTCTAGAATATTAACGCTTCATCAAAGAATGAAGCCATTAAGAGAAAGGATTGATTTGGTTGAAGATAATCCTCGTTTGGTAAAAGATTATAAAATTGTTCATCCCAACAGCAGGATTATTAGAAATGCTCATTCTACCTCAATCATAAGTACTGATCCAGCCAGCGGAGAAATAGATGTTAATTATGTCTGGGAAGCCAATAGGGTAGAGAAAGTATATTTATTTGCGATTGATTTCTTCTTCCCCCGAGATCTTGAGAACGGAGAATGGTGGCAAGAAACTCATGATGGCAGAGCGGCGGATTATGGTTTTAGTGAAAATGAGTTTGGTTACACTAGCGCCTTAAGAGCAGAAGGAAAAGGAACGTTTTGGTCGCAAGAAGTCAGACATCTAGAAGGAGCAGACTCTGCGGATTTAACTACGCGTATACTTGCTAATCAGGAGAAAGAAACAAGAAAGATCAAACTTCAATTATGGCAAACTCAAACAAGAGATGAAGCAATTCGTGGGGTCGTAATTTCAAGAATGTCCTTAGAAAAAGGAGATTTAACTGCTTTCTTTAATCATATTGATTATAAGTTATTAGATGATTTGTATTCTGAAGTTAATTAAAGTACCTATCGACAACATTACTTCCGTTCTACTCGCATTAGGGTTTGAATTTTATCAAGGTCATAGAAATGAGTCTTATATCCTTGAAGAAATGACCATAAAGTATAACCCCTTCTTGCATTGTTAGAATACCCATTGAGAAAGATTCCTCCGCTAAGATTGTTTTTGAATAGGTAGGACATAACTTCTCTTTGTTTAGCACCATAAGCCATGATAATCACACCTTCGGAAGTTACTTCCTTAAGAGGAAGGAAATCAGTTACATCCATCGTTCGAAAATCTAGTTGATTAAAAAGATCTTTCCCCTTTTGACAATCTGCAGGATGACCTTCAATACAAATGGCCGGCTGTCCAGACAATAACGTATAAGCTGCAGCTGGAATTCCAATTCCAGAATAAAGCTCAACTGCTTTTCCCTTACCTCGATTTATATTCTTGGCAATAGCTCCAAGCTGTACTCTCAAAGAAACCGATTGTAAAGCAAATTCTTGATTTTCCTTTGATCTAAAATCAGTTCGATAATGAAAAGCAGGATTAACTCGAGATTGATAATGATCAAACCAACTAAGCCAATTTCTGCAAACCTCTTCCGTTTTCTCTCCGAATAAAGGTATTCTGCTCTCTACTATGGCACATCGTTTCAAATCTTCTTCACTCATTAATTGCTCTAAGGAAACGTTAAACATAATAATTTCTCCAGAACATCCATCAATGGTTTAAAATAGAAAGATATTTTTAAAAGTTATGAATAAAAAGAATAATCACTACTTCTGAAGAGTAAATTTATAAAGAAATAGGAATTTAGAACTAAAATGACTCTTCCTCTTAGAAAAGTAGCTTTGTTTACTCTAGGATTATGTTCTTTAGTTGGTTGCGGACTTACTGATGATTGGAAAGATCATTTTAGAAAGTACGATTATTACACTCAAAGGAAAGATAGTCTTAGTGTGAGAGAGTTGAAGAAGATTAGAACAGATTATGAAGGCCCAATTGTTGGTCATTCTGGCAAAGATATCTGTGTCTCTTACATTGATAATGGATTAGATGAAAAACTAGATTATGTAATTGTTGATCACACCCCTTTACTTCGAATGCAGGATAATATTGCTATTGTTGACGAGATTCCACCAAATCAAGAGTTTGAAGGACCCATGTTTGGGTTATTAACTCGATCTTCTTATACTTCTGAGTTGAGCGATGGTACAAAAATAAATGGAGTAATTAATTATTATATGGTTACTAGATCTAGCCCAGAAGGATTAAAACTTCAACAAGACTTTGATCAAGCCAGAACCGATTATGATGCTTGGAAAGAAAGTGATACATCTGAAGATTGGTGGTTCAATCGTGATGTATTAAAAAGGGACAAAGTTCCAGAGAATGTTTACGAAGCAGCTTTGTTGCGTTCAGGTAAATAAGAATTACTTTTCTAACTAAACCTCTTCCACTCCTTTCTCGACAATCTTAAACTTTACTTCTAAACCTTCAGGAAGAGATCTGTGCTTTCTTAAACACCACCCGCGACAATTAGAAAATCTAAACAACTCAATCAGACATTTAGATCCATACTTCAACAAATCCCCGCCTACAATCTTAACCTGATCACGATTATCAAAATCAGAATATACTTGAGTGGTTAACAAAACCGGAATTTTACGTTTTCGGGCTATTTCAACTAAATAAGCTATCTGTCTACCTAAAGCAGCGTTAACGTCATATACTTCTTCTGATTTACCCAACTCTAAACGATAAAGCATAGAGATGGAATCAACTACGATCAAACCAACTTGGTCGTCAGCAATTTCCCGCATTGTTTCAAAAGCGGCTTTCTGCTCTTCAAAAGTAGTGGGTTGAAAGAAAATCATTTTCGGCAGAATGGCTTCATAATCCTTAGCAATTTGTTTAATTCTTTCCACTGCAATGCCCCCTTCTGTGTCAAAGAATAACACTTTCTTACCGAAAGAAGCCACATTTACTGCAGCAATCAGGCACAGATTAGTTTTACCACTCCCGGAAGGACCATACATAGTGGTGATTATATCTTCATCATAACCTCCTTGAAGTGTTCGGTCCAAGAAATTAACTCCGGTAGATAGTTTAGGCATAAGTAGATATCCAAGAAGAAAGATATAAAGATTTCTAAAGATTATCCTCAATATTTATAAAATCTTGAGAAATGTTAAGCTTAAATGGAACGTTCAACCAAATACTGGCTGATAGGAATATTTGTGTTCACCCTAGTGGTTAGATTAATCTTAGCTTTCCTTATTCCTAATTTAACTTACGATTCTTACTTTGATCTAAGGCAGGTTCAGAATATCCATGACACTGGAATACCGCTTTACAATGACCCCTTATCTTATGGGGGAAGGGAATATTTCTTCTTACCTTTCTTCCATTATCTAATGGCGGGATTCTCATTCCTCCTACCTTTAGAATTAGTAGCTAAACTGCTTCCGAACATTTTACTGGCCAGCTTAACGATTATCGTTTTCTTGATAGCAAGAAAAATTACTGGAAATGATCGAGCATCATTAATATCTGCGGGAATCGCGGGATTTCTTCCAGCACTTTTCTTAACTAACAATTTCAGCGTAGAAACTCTTCTTCTCCCAGGATTATTTTTTGCAATCTATTGTTTTATGAATATAACAAACCCCACTTATCTTAACCTTTATCTGCTCTCGTTCGTCTTTCTTTCCCTAACCAGCCCAGCTACGGTCTTATTGATAATTGGTCTAGGATTATATCTTCTGTTATCATATACTGAAAACAATAAGATTAAGATAGAAGAAAAAGAAGTCTTATTATTCTCGTTATTCTTATACTTATGGATTCAACTATTATTCTTTAAAAAGATCTTTATTAGTGAGGGAATTAATTTTGTATGGCAGAACATCCCCTCACAGATCTTATTAGAATATTTGCCTCATTTATCGGTGATTAAAGCTATCGGAATGATTAGTGTTATTCCTTTTTTGGTAGGAATAATAGTAGTGTACCGTTCGTTGTTTAAAGTTAAGAACCGGCATATTTATTTGTTAATCAGTTTAGTAATCGCTGCCACTTCTCTTTCTTGGTTAAGAGTAATTCGTTTTGAGATCTCTTTAACCTTTTTTGGGATAACTCTGAGTATATTGTTTGCTTCTTTTTATCAAGATTTGATACAATACGTTGAAAAGACTAAAGTGATTTGGATTAGAAAGTTCCTTCTCTTAATAACCTTATCTTTATTAGCATTAACTATGCTTCCATTAAGTTTCAGCACTGCTTGGACCCAGATTACCCCTACCAATTCTGAGATAAATGCATTTAAATGGTTAGCTCAAAATACTCCTCCTGGGTCTGGAGTAGCCTCCTTATTAGAAGAGGGAGGATTAGTGACTTACTATGGAAATAGAGTTAATGTAATGGATCAACAGTTCACTTTTGTACCAAACATTGAGAAAAGGTTTAACGATCTGCATGCATTGTACAACACTAAATTTCAAACGGTGGCTTTAAGGAGTTTAGATCAATACGGCTTACAGTATCTAATGCTTACTCCCACTGCTAAAAATAAGTATCAGATTAGGAATTTTAATTATCTTACCCCCGAATGCTTTAAGAAAGTTTATGATGACCAAGTGAAGATTTATTTGGTACGATGTTCATTAAAGGAGAGGTCATTAAATGAATAAGTTAGAAGAACATGTTGTAAGGTATCAGAATATTTACTTATTCTTGATTTTGGTCTTGGTGTTAACTCTTCCTCTTATCTCGAGAGCATGGAATTCACAACCTCTTATTATAGGACAAGAAAGTTATTATCATCTTTCTCAGGCTCAGGACTATTCTTGGAGAGAATTCTATTATTACCCCTTACACATATTGGAATCGTTGCACTCAGAACCACTTTTGTTAGGAATCCAGTTTTTGCTAGCTCTATTATGTTTAGGATTAGGATTATCACTTCTTAAAAGAGGACAATTTAATACTCCTACCACACCAATCTTAGTTTTATTTCTAATTCTATCTCCTGCATTTATTTTTACCTTTCTCTCTATCTCCGCTTATTCAATATACTTTTTCTTTTATCTGTTAGGATTTTGGTTAATAACTCAAGATCAACAAAAAGTCCGTTATCTAAGTTTAATTCCTTTTGCCTTGACCACCTTAACAGATTTTGGCTCTTCTTTGTTCACCCTTCTGTCTTTAGGGACTTATTACTGGTACACTAAATCTCAGAGTATTGAACATAGGAAAATGGTACAAGTTACCTTAATCACTACCGCAGGGGTTACTCTGTTAGGATTATTCTTATTCAATGCACCTCTTTCCCTAGGGCCTTTTTATCCAGGGAATTCTGTTTCAGAATTAATATCCGACTTGGGAAGTTTAAGCGGGGTACCTTTCTTTGTGTTTTTGTTAGGATTATTTGGGGCAGGAAGTGTCTGGAAAGATAGGAATATTCTTTGGATGTATTCCTTCTTACCTTTAACCATATTATTGTATATTTTAAATTCGCATTACATCTTTCTCCTTTCTTTAACTTTAATCTTTTTCGCGGCTCAGGGGTACCAAAAAATATTTTCAAACTTCTGGTCGTTAGAAACACTGAGAAAGTTCACCTTGATGTTAGTTTTATTGGGATTATTATTTTCTATAATTAGTTTTACCAACCGCCTCAGTGAGGTTGGCCCTAGTGCCGATGATCGGGAAGCTCTTACTTGGATTAAAGAAAACATACCAGAAGAAACACAAAATAAGGGAATATTTTCCTTGCCGGAAGAAAGTTATTATATCAAATACTTCACCCAAATCCAACCATTCTATGAGTATCATCTTTATAGTAACTTTCAAGATCGAGTAAATATAACTAATAGAATATTAGCGTCAAGTTATATTTCTACAACTTTTCCGTTATTGGAAGATAATTCTCTAACCATGATTTACATCTCAAGTAAAATGCGCCAAAGGTATTCTGAAGAAGAAGGATTATTGTATGTATTAAAAAACGAAAGATTTAAAATGGTTCATTCTAACGACAATAATCAAGTGTGGATGTTTAATTAGTTAACCTTAGTGAGGAAAATTAACACCAAATGGACATAGTGATAAATATTATTCTTTGGATCGCCTATTTTTTCTCCTTATACTTCACAGTTTTTCTATTATTGGTCTATCTTGACCAAAAATCTAATTTTAAGGAAGAGAATTCTTCCACAAACATAACCAAGCACCCCTTGGTGACAATCATCGTTCCAGCGTATAATGAACAAAACACTATTCTTAAAACCTTAGAATCGATTCACCAACTAGATTATCCTCGAGAGAAAATAGAAGTGATTGTTGTTAATGATGGTTCTAAAGATAACACTGAACAAACCGTTAAAGGATATATTAAAGACAAGCCGCATTTCCGATTGTTGTCCCATTCTAATCGAGGAAAGGCAGCGTCAATGAACCGAGCATTAGAACTCGCGAAAGGAGAATTTTTTGCTTGTTTAGATGCCGATTCTTTCGTTGAACCATTAACTCTTCGTAAGATGTTATCTATTTATGAGCAAGATAAAGACAACACTCTGGCCATAGTTACACCGGCCATGAAAGTATACCAACCAAAAAATCTACTCCAGAAAGTACAATGGTTAGAATATAATGTAATCATCCTTATCGCCCGGTTATCTAGTTACTTAGATTGCTTATACGTCGCCCCTGGCCCATTTTCTCTTTACCGCACACCTATTATTAGGGAAGTGGGAGGATTTAAAGAAGGCCATATTACCGAAGATCAAGAAATAGCTTATCGCGTTCAGGAACATCATTATTTAATCAAACAATGTCCAGAAGGTTTTGTATATACCACTGCACCAAAAGACCTATACCCATTTTATCGTCAACGTCGACGCTGGTATTTAGGTAGTATGATTTGCGTATATCAATATAAAAAAATGGTAGGGAACAAAAGATATGGAGATTTTGGGTTAATGCAGATGATAAAAAATGTCCTGGGATTTATTCTTTCTGTTACTGGGATAACCATTGCCGCTTATTTTCTATTAAGACCTTTATTCAATTGGATCAAAGAGATGAGTTTAGTAAAATTCAACCTTCTTCCCTATCTGCTTAGCTTAAGAATAAGGTTTACTTTTATGGACTTCTTGCTCACTGATTTCCGTAAGGGTTTTGTGGTAATGTTTTTATTTATTATAGGGATGTTATTCTTTTACTGGTCACATAAAAATGCTCAAGAAAAGATAATGACTTTTGGATGGATCCCTTTGATCCCTTATTTCGCTTTTTATTATACTCTAAAAGGGATAATCTTATTAATCTGTATGTTTGAATTTGTGCGGGGAAAGAAAATACGATGGTAGAAACTAAGAAAGAGAAGGAATTGGGAGAAGAGAATAAAAGAGAAAATACTCGTAAGATTAGTACCGATAAGTATATTGTGGCGGGAATAATCACCATCTTAATCTTCGGATTAGGGATAACCTTAGGGATAATTCTTGATGATTATCGTTATAAAGTGATAGAAGAAGTAAATATGGAACAAGAAGTTAAATATCTCAGCTTACAATCGCAATATCTTTATTTAACCGCTTTTGACAATTATGATAACTGTCCGATAATCTCTGGAGCATTAAAGAATACGGTAGAAGATCTTTCTGATTCTCTTAGTGAAGTGATCGCTTCAGAAGAAGGGAAAAGCGGCCCAAATACCAGAAATGACATAATCACTCGTCGTTATTTATTAGACAACTTAAGATATTGGTTATTAGCTAAGGAAAGTAAGGAACGATGTAATCTAGATATTGTACCCATCTTATATTTCTACTCCTCCGAATGCCCTTCTTGTCCTAACCAGGGAACAATCTTAACTTACTTCAAAAAGGTATTTGGAGAACAGGTATTAGTATTTCCCATAAATCTAGACTTTCGAGACCAAGAAACGATGGTGGAAATAGTTGTTTCTCAGTTTAATGTGACAAGATATCCAACTGTGGTTATAGATAATAACAAGTATGAGGGAGTAGTATTAAGAGATCAACTGCAAAAGATTATTTGTAACTCACTTCGTTCATCACCACAATGTGTAGCTACAGAGGATACCACTCAAAATGCAGTTACTGGTTAGGATTAGAGAAAAGATAAAAGAACTTATTTTAACTTACCCCTTAGGATTAATCTTAATTTTAAGTCTCTTAATTAGAGTTGGATACTTATTATTAAATTACCCCCTGTGGTGGGACTCCCATATCTATTTTGGAATGGGAAAATATATGTTCTCTGGAGGAGAGGTGGGCATTTGGGAGAGTTTTCGACCATTAATCCACCCTTTTATTTTGGGAGTTTTTTGGAAGATAGGGGTTAATGTTATACTTATTGGGAAAATACTAGATCTAACCTTTTCTCTTCTTTCGATATATTTAGTATACAAAATTAGCGAGAAAATTTACACTAAAGAAGCAGGTCTATTCGCTTCTGCACTTTTTTCTTTTACTTCGGTATTTATTATATTTACGGGTTTGGTTTTGACCGAACCCCTAGCTTTACTATTTGGTTTGTTGGGAATCTATTTCTTCTTGAAACCGAGTAAGAAGATTTATCTCTATCTAACGGGATTGTTTCTGGGACTATCTTTTCTAACTAAATTCCCACAAGGAGCATTATTTTTGGGAACCATAATGGTAATATTGATCTACCGAGAAGAACTAAAGGCTAAGGTAAATTATGCTTTTTGGGTTTGTGTCGGATTCTTAACCCTTATTATACCCTATCTGCTTCTGAATTATTTTTTATACCACAATCCGTTTACTCCCTTCTTATTCGGATCAGAAATAATGACCACTTCTACTTGGGCGTATGGTTCAGGATGGACCTATTATCTCATCAACTTTTTTGGCAAGAATCCATTATATTTATTGATCTTTCCCGCAGCCTATTTGTGGGTAAGATCTAAAAAATGGAAAAATAAACAAGAATCGCTAATGGTCATAATAATTCTGATTTTTATGGCTTATTTCCTTTATCTTCCTAGAAAAGAAGTAAGGTACATGATTTTTGCTCTTCCGTTCTTGGCAATAGTGATTGGCGGATTCATAGCACAACAATATTATAATATACTAAATTCTTCTAAGAAACTTATCAAAAAAAAAGCATTCTTAACGTTATTTGTTCTTCTATTGCTACTCCCACTTCCCACTTCTCTTCATATTGAGAGGATGCCCACTTTTGAAAAAGAGATATCGCAAGTTATTTCAGAAAGAGGAATTAATGAGACTATCCTAACTTCTGATCCCTCTTTTGTATCCTTCCTAGACTTACCAGTTATAACCTTGGGAGGGATGGAATTTGCTCCGAAGACTTATTTCCAACAGAAGGGAAAATATCAATTATTATTCATTAACGATTGTGATTTGGATTGTTCTCCCGATGATAGAATCTGTACCCTGAACCGAAATCAATTACTTAAAGAGGTTTATACTGAAAATGAAGTCTATCATCAAACTTTGTTTAAGAACTGTACTTATTCCCTCTTGTTACCAAAAAACAATTAAACCCAAACAATATCACTTGTTAATCATATGACTAAGATAAAGGAATTACTTGATTTGATCCGGGTAAGACAATGGTATAAGAATATAGTTATATTTTTACCAATCTTCTTTGTAACTGGGATGTCTAATTGGAATTACCTTTATTTAACCGCAATAGGGTTCGTATCTTTGTGTCTCCTTTCTTCGGGGAATTATATCATAAATGATTTGGTTGATTTAAGAAAAGATCAACTACACCCCGAGAAAAAGAATCGACCTTTAGCTAATGGTAAGATTAGCAAACTGACAGCGGTCTTACTAACTTTTCTATTATTAGCACTCTCCTTAATAGTTGGATTAACCTTACCCTTAGAATTTATATTCGTGTGGATTGCTCTTCTGACGTTAACCCAACTTTATACTTTCTGGCTTAAGGACATACTTTTTGCCGATATATTAACCATCTCTACCCTCTTTGTATTAAGAGCAGTAGCGGGAGCAGTTGCAATTAATGTAAAAATATCCCCTTGGTTGATCTTGTGTCCTTTTTTCCTAGCTTTATTTTTAGCAGTAGGAAAAAGACATTCTGATCTAATTCTATTAAAGGGAAAAGGTATTGGAACAAGAAAAGTTTTACAAGATTACACCGTAGAACTAACTAATTCTTTAATGGTCGTTTCCACTACATTGTTGGTGATTTCATATGCTTTATACTCTTTTCTGAGCGAACATAAATATCTCTTGTTGACTCTTCCTTTTGCTTTGTTCACCATCTTTAGGTTTTATCACCTTATCCAAGGAGGTTCTGATCTTGCTCGTAATCCAGAAAAGATGATTAGAGATAAAAGCATGATTTTAGGGATGTTACTTTGGATTATCTCAACCACAGTGTTAATTTACGGAGCAATTCAATGGTAAAATACTATTTAGACAAATATTTAGGAATATTGTTTAGAGACATTACTACTTTTGGAGGAGCAGTGTTTTACGGGATGATCTTATTATTGTTAATCTTCCTAAAAGAATACCTCTTATGTTTAAAACTGGGAATTGGATTGATATTAATTCTAATAATTACCACTCTTGTTCGTATAATCTACTTTAAGGATCGGCCAAATAAGGAAGAACATCATAATTGGATAGAAAGAATAGATGCGTCTTCCTTTCCTAGTATGCATACTGCCAGAATCTTCTTTTTTGGATTGGTGATGAGCCAATTCTGGGATTATTCTTTAAATCTCACTATTCTTTTTCTAGTTGTATCTCTGAGTGTATCTTATTCTCGCATATTCCTTAAGAAACATGATTGGTGGGACTTATTAGGAGGACTGGTTTTAGGAGTAATTTCTTTTTGGATAATTACTTTCATCCACTTAATTTAACTTCTCTTCTTTATCTTAATAAAATCACCCAGAGTTAAAGTATCGTCTCCCGGTCTTCGTTTATCCTGTTTAATCTCCTCGCCTTGTTCTTCCCTCATAATTAAAGAAACATTCAATATTCTCTGTAAACGTTTAGCGGACTCGATATTGGGAGACATACTTCCAGATTCCCATTTAGAGGTAATACTTACTTTTTCATTTAAGAATCTGGCAAAGTCTTCTTGGTTCAATCCACGTTGTTCACGTGCTTCTTTGATTAAACGAGCATAATAAGGAACAACTTTTTCTTCCATTTCTTCTTTTTTAAATGAAGAATCTTTAGAGAAACGAGAACTAAATTGAGAGGATTTAGATTTAATAATACCATGCTTAGCACATAAAGGACATACTTTTAGTTCTACTCCTTCTACTTCTGCTATTACTAGATTACCCTGTTTTCCGCACATTTCACATAAAGCCATAAACAACTGGTTAAACCAACTAGTATTAAAATTTAACTGCTTTCAAGTATAGCTTTTGTTCATAATAAATATTACGTTGAAACCCCCATTACTTCATAATAAATTTTATAAAGGCCTCCCTTATTTTCGATTAAATGGGGTGTTTTTAATGGTTGAACATGAAAAGGACAATTCTGCTTCTAAGATTGAAGCTCATCAGAAAGAAGAAGATTTAGCTATTGATTTTTCTGGAATTAAGAAGAAAGTAGGTAATTTCTTTAAGGGTAAAGAATATCATGAATCACATATTTCCAATCATAAAGAAGAAGAAGAGTCTTCTTTAGGCTTCTCAGATACAGTTTATTTCTTCAAAAAAAATGCTAAGTGGCTTATCCCTCTTGCTTGTATCTTGATTGCAATATTTGCATCAGTATATTTGCGTACCATGCCTCAACGCATGCCTGTTACTGATGATTGGGCTCAGAACACCGTGTACAACTATTATCAACAGAACATTATTACTCAAATAAATCAACAATATCCCAATCTGCCTGCTGCCAATAAACAATCTTTAGTAGATAAAGAATGGCAAAAATATTTAGAACAGAATAAAGACAAGTTGGACAATGACATTACTCAGATCTCACTGCAATATAAAGATCAGTTTAGAGATGCAAATGGAACATTATACTTATTAGGAATAGATCCTTACTATTATTACCAGCAATCTAAGTATATTTTAGAAAATGGGCATCCGGGAAACGTTGTTAAAGATGGAGAGTATTATGACAGCTTTAGGTTATACCCCTTAGGTGCTCCAGAACAAGGAAATTTTCATACCTGGATAGGGGCATATTTACATCAATTTATGAACTTTTTTGGAAATTTCCCTTTAATGTACACTTTCTTTTTTATAGGAGTGATATTTTCAGCATTATCAGTTATTCCGGCATTTTTCATCGGAAAAAGAATCAGTGGAAATAATGTGGGCGGGTTTTTTGTATCCTTACTTATCGCGGTAACTGCCTTTTTCGTACAAAGAACCACTGGAGAAAGTTCAGATACTGACGTTTACGTGGTATTTTTCCCGTTGTTAATCACCTGGTTATTTCTTGAAGCATTAGAAGCTAAGCAGTTCAAGAACAAAATGATTTGGATCGCTTGTGCAGGATTAGCTACGGGGTTGTTTGTTATTGCTTGGAGTGGATGGTGGTACGTATTCGATTTTATATTAGTCGCTTCAGCGATAAATATCATCTATCTTTTCACTAAAAGTTACAATAAGGACAAGAAAGAAAACTTGAAGACAATTAAAGATAACTTATCGATGATGGGAGCATATATTGGAGCGACTTGGGTCATCAGTGGAATTATCTTCAATTTCAGTGCAATATGGGCCGCAATCTCAGGACCATTAGAATTTATCCAGATAAAAGCCGTAGCAGTAGAATCATTATGGCCAAACATATTAACGACAGTAGCTGAGTTGAATGTCGCTCCCTTTTCTCAGGTAATCTCTCAACTAGGAGGGAATCTATTGTTTATTTTATCAATTATTGGAGTAATCATCATATTCTTAAAGAAAAAGGGATCAGGAAATTATGATTTTGAAACATCTATTTTCTTGATAATATGGTTCATTGCTTCGCTTTATGCAACCACAAAAGGAGTAAGATTCATATTACAAGCAACTCCGGTTTTCGCCATAACCTTGGGAAGTTTACTGGGAATATCTTGGGGATTTATCTCCAATTGGACCAATAAAGAATTACATTTGCCAAAGAGAATTGCTCAAGTTGGAACTTTTATATTATTAGCAATCTTATTGATCCAGCCAGTTAAAGCAGGATATGATCAGGCTTATCAATCAGTCCCTTCTATAAATGACGGATGGTATAATACTCTTAACAAGATAAATATAGAAGCACCACAAAAAGCAGTTATAACCTCTTGGTGGGATTTTGGATATTGGTTTATGGCTATAGCCCAAAGACCGACTACTTTTGACGGGGGAATGCAATTTGGAACAGATGCATATTGGGTGGGAAAATCATTATTATCTTCTGATGAGAAGAACACTGTTGGTATCGTTAGAATGCTTAATTGTGGTCAAAACAGTGCTTTTGATGAGTTAGACAAGACAATACAAGACACACATAAGTCAATCGAGATATTAAATTATATTGTTACTAAAGATAAAGAAGAAGCAATAAAGGTCTTATTAAATAATGGACTTACTGAAGCCCAAGCCGCAGCAGTTATTCAGTACACCCATTGTGATGCTCCAACAGATTATTTTATCACTTCAGAAGATATGGTGGGTAAAGCTTCAGTGTGGGGACATTTTGGAAGTTGGAACTTTACCAAAGCGGAGATGTATCAAGAAGTCCATGAACTAGATAGAGAAAACGGAATTAAGAGATTACAACGGGTGTTTAACCTTTCCACTAACGACGCGGATAGGATATATTCTGACATTAAGAATACACCACCCGATCAATGGATCTCTCCTTGGCCAGGGTATGTTTCCAATTTAGGAAAGTGTACCTCCCAGAAAGAGGATACCTGGTTATGTGCTGTAAGTACACAAGAAGGAACCATTAACCTAAAAGTAGCCTTAAAAGATTATTCTATAACAGTACAAACTAACAATAATCAACTGATATCTCCATATTCATTAGTTTATGCTACTAAAGAGGGAATTAAAGAGAAGAAGTTCACAAATAATACCTTGACTCTGTCAGCAGTATTAATTCCTGATGGAGACGGCTATGTTATGCTTCTAGCCGATCCAGCTTTAGCAACTAGTACTTTTACCAAATTATTCTTCTTTGAAGGACACGGAAGCAAATGTTTCTCTAAATTTGATGAAACAAACCAGTTTACGGGAGGAAAGATCTCTACCTGGGTAATGGATTATTCCTGTAAGCAGGAGAATAGAGTATATTTTCTTCCAGTAGAAGAGGTTAATGCTGCTCATCTGCTTATTTCCACCAATAATAGAACAGACAAAGAAGCATTAGAATTAATTGAAAGTTTAAGTAAGAATATCACTGCAATTAATTTTGGGGAATACGCTAAAGAATATTCTGAAGATCCAGGGTCAGCAACAAACGGTGGAAATTTAGGATGGTTTAAAAAAGGAGAGATGGTCCCACAATTTGAACAAGTGGCATTTGGACTTAAAAAAGGAGAGATTTCTGCTCCGTTTAAAACTCAATTTGGATACCACATTTTATATCTTAAAGATCGTCGTACCCTTGAATAGGATATAAAAAATTCCTTTATTTTTCTGTTGATTATTTTCTATTAATTATAGAGTATATTGCATAAAGCTTTTAAACCAAAATCCTCTATTCAGGATATGGACAATTTTATAGTCATACCTGCATATAATGAAGAAAAGAATATCGCTGAAACCTTATCTCAAGTAAAGAAGTACGCTTCATCAATAATCGTTGTAAACGATGGAAGTTCAGATAGCACACAAATTATATTAGATAAAATGTCTGGGATCATCATCCTTACACATATAGTAAATTTAGGGAAAGGAACAGCTCTTAAAACAGGATGTGAATATGCTATCAAGAGAGGAGCAAAAAAAATAGTAGTGATGGATAGTGATGGTCAACATGATCCCCAACACATCCCTCAGTTTCTTGCGGAACTTGAACAAAAAGAGATTGTTTTTGGATGTAGACAAAGATCGACAGAAATGCCGTTTGTATTACGTTTTGGAAATTGGTTTCTGAATAAGTGGACAGAAATATTATTTGGGATAACTGTAAGTGATACTCAATCAGGATATCGCGCATTTACTGCCGAGGCATACTCAAAAATAAAGTGGGATTCTCAAGGATATAGCGTGGAATCAGAGATGATTGCCCGTGCCGGGAAAGAGAAGTTGAAATATAAAGAAATACCCATTAAAACAATATACCAGGACAAGTATAAAGGAACAACCATACTTGATGGCATGAAGATTGCCTTAAGTATGCTTAATTGGAAAATTAGAATATAAATATATGAGGTAAATTTAAAAAATGTTAGGAGTGCAAATTATTGGAATTCTGCTAGGATTGTTGATGTTATATTTAACATTTTTATCGTTCAAAAGAAAAGAGTTTAATGTAAAAGAATTAGTGTTTTGGTTAGGAGCCTGGGTATTGTTCATTGTAGTGACCATGTTTCCCTATTTAATGGAATATTTCACTAGAAAGATGTCTTTACAGCGCCCATTGGATGCATTAATTATCTTCGGGTTTGTGTTCCTGATTATTTTGGGTTTTTATAATTATAGTAAGAATAAGAAAATTATGAAAAAGGTAGAGACTCTGGTGCAAAGGATCGCTTTTGAAAAAGTTGAGGATAAAGAGAAAGTTAAATGAGAATACTAATTTTTACATCATATTTTTACCCCAATGAAGGGGGATTAGAGAATTATATCCTAGAGGTAGCTAAAGGATTAGGAAAAAGGAAGAATGAAGTAGATGTGGTTACATTTAATCTAAATAATTATCCTTCTATTGAAAAACATAAAGAATTTGTAGTATACCGCCTTCCGGGAAGAAAGATTCTGGGAGGAGTGTATGTTCTTCCAAAATTTAACCGAGAATATAGGAGAATCATGAACATTCTAGCACACAAAAGATATGATTTAATAAATACTCAAACCCGATTTTTCATAACTACCATAATGGGAATGCGTTTCGCAAAAAAAAGAAGTATTCCTTTTGTACATACTGAACATGGTAATTCGTTCGTTAAACATCCTTCACAAATAACCAGATTATTATCTTGGATATATGATCAGACTATAGGAAGGAAAATCTTTTCTAGTGCAGATAGAGTGATATGTATTAGTGAGGCAGGAGTCAGATTCGCAATTAAGATGGGGGCTTCGAAACAAAGGATACTTTGTATTCCAAATTCTGTTAATTTAAAGGCAATTAAACCTAAGATCATGGATAAGGAGAAGTACAAAGAGGAATTGGGTATCGGAAAAAAGGAATTGGTAATGACTTTTGTGGGAAGATTAATTTATGCTAAAGGAGTACAAGATTTACTGCAAGCATTAAATAGTTTAAATTCTTCTTCACAAAATAAAAAAATGGATTTTAAGTTGTTAATTATTGGAGATGGCCCATACAAAGCAGAACTAAAGAGGATGGCTCATAAATTGAACATCCCCACAATATTTATGAATACGGTTCCACACGATGAAATAACAAAGGTTTATTCTATAACAGACATATTAATCAATCCTTCTCATTCCGAAGGTCTTCCTACCACTGTCTTAGAAGCAGGAGCGATGAAAATCCCCGTAATAGCCTCAGATGTAGGAGGAACAAGAGAAATAATCTCAAATGAGAATTATGGAAGGTTGTTCCCAGCAAGAAATATAAAACAATTAACATCAATAATTCAATCTTTATGTTCAGATAAGGAATTACGACGAAAATTAGGCTTAATTCTTTATAATAAAGTAAAAAAAGAGTATAATCTAGAATCTAATCTCAAAATATTGGAGCGTGAACTAAATGTCCTTATCTCAGCAAAGTATAAAAAATAATAATCCTGCCCAAATGATTAAGCAAGGAGGAGTATCCCTATTCCTTCCGGTGTATAATGAAGAAAAGATAATCAAAGAGAATGTACTTAAGTTATATCATCTGTTTAAGGAAAATGAACCGTTATTTGAGATAGTTATTGTTGATGATAACAGTAAAGACAAAACAGGAGAATTATCAAAAGAACTTGCTTCTGCATATTCGGAAATAAGATACTTACATTTTGATAATGGGCCGTCAAGAAGAGAAAATCTAGCAGAAGCATTTAAACAAGCAAATTATCCTATCGTTTCTTTCTGCGATGTAGATTTAGCAACAGATCCGCAACATTTTCCTAAATTAATCAATGCTATTCGCGAAGGAAATGATATTAGTTCAGGCAGTAGATATATGGGAATACCCCCCGCTAGAGAAAAAAAACGCCTGATTATAAGTAAATTATACAACTTTTCTTTAAGAACATACTTCGGATCGAAGATGCGAGATCATCAGTGTGGATTTAAAGCATACAATAAAGAAAGGTTGATGCCGCTAATAACAGAAGCTGGATACGACTCAAGATTTAAGAGAGGATGGTTTTGGGACGCAGAAATATTGATCAGAGCACAAAAAAAGAAGTATACTATTTACGAGTTCCCGGTTAATTGGAACTGTGGAAAACAAAGCTCTTTCAATCTAAAGAGAGAACTAAGAATGCTGGGATACGTCCTAAAATTGAAATGGAGACTATAATCAGAATGGTAAATGAAATTAATCTTAAAAATAAGACTGTTGCAATCGTAGGAGGGGGGATTACCGGATTGGCAATAGGTTACTATCTAACTAAGCAAGGATTCAAAGTAAAGATCATTGAGAAAAATAAAGAAATAGGGGGCCTGATTAGAACAGTAGATATTTTTGGCACTCCTCTTGAAGAATATTATCATCATTTCTTTCTTAGTGATAAAGAACTTAACCTTCTCTTAACGGAATTGAAGTTAGATCATTTAGTGATTAAAAAAGAGACCAAGATGGGGGTATACTACAATAATCAGATCCTTCCTTTTAGTACTCCTCTCGATCTGTTAAGATTCTCTCCACTTTCTCTGTCGGATAGAATTAAACAAGGAATGATGGTATTATATTTTAAATATAAGAAAAATTGGAAAAAACTAGAAACAATTAGTAGCAAAGAGTGGCTTATAAAGAACACGGGAGAATTCGGATACAAAGTATTATGGGAGCCATTGTTAAAGACCAAGTTTGGTCAATATTATGAAGATATTCCCGCATCATGGTTATGGGGAAGAATACATCCCCGATCTAAGTCTCGCGAAGGCGGAAAAGAGAAATTACATTATATTAAAGGAAGTTTTAAGGTACTTAGCCAAAGATTATTGGAAGAAGTTTGTTCCAAAGGAGGAGAGTTAGTTCTTAAAGAGATTAAGTCTATATCCACAACTAATAAGGAGATAGAATATACAGATTCAGAGAAAGAAACTTTTGATAGTATTGTTCTCACTCTTCCCAACCCGGTGATTCAGAAGATGTTTAATAACATTAAAGAACTAGATTACCTGTCCCCCATAAAATACCAAGCTATAATTTGTGCGATTTTACAATTGAAAGAACCGCTTTCAGATTATTATTGGATTAATAATGCCGATCCAGAGATAAAGTTTGGAGGAGTTATTGAACATACCAATTTTATCGATAAAGAGAATTATAACCGTCGGAGTATGGTATATCTATTCAATTACATTGATTCAGCAGATATTTTTTATACCGCTTCTGAAGAAGAGATTAAAAAAAGGTATCTTCAAGATTTGAAGAAGATCTTCCCGAGTTTCAGTCTAAAGAATTTAGAAAGTTTCCACCTTTCTCGTGGGAATTATGCGACTCCCGTGTACAACGGAAAGTATTCTCAAAAAATACCTCCCTTTAATACTCCTTTCTCTGGGATATTTATAGCTAACACCAGCCAGATATACCCGGAAGACAGAAATGTCAGTAATTCGATCGCTTTAGCGAAGAAATTAGTAACTAAGATTGTAGCGAATAGTTAAGAAAGTAAATAAAAACCGGTGAAGAAAAGATGAATCTTAAGATAAAGTGGATTGTTCTGCTAATATGTATAGTTTCTTTTCTACTTCCCGGAATTGTTTATTCATTCAACTTAGGATTAGGCTATGATGAAGGAGTGATGTTTTATTCTTCATGGTTAACTTTAAATGGACAGAAATTATATGGGGATTTCTTCCAGGTAATGCAAAAAACGCCCGGAGTGGTGTTTACGCTAGCTCCGTTTATTTCTACGTTTAATAATGATATGAATGCAGTAATTGCTGCAAGAGCTTTCTCATTAATAGTAAAATTAATTACTGGATTAATGATATATGGTATAGCTACACGAATATGGAATAGAAAAGCAGGAATATGGGCTTTAGTTTTTTTCTCTCTTTCTTCAATCGGCAACGCTGTAAGCGGTTTAATCTGGACCGAAACATTCTCGGCTTTTTTTATTACCCTTGCAGTTTATATTAGTCTGAGATATAAAGATAATCTTTGGAAGTGGATTATTTCTGGATCCTGTTGGGCTGCAGCAGTATTGTTCAAACAATCAGCAGTGTTCTTATTACTATTATTTATCGGAATATATCTTATCGAAGAGTATGATAATATTAAAAGAAAAAAAACATTTATTTCGCGGAAAGAATGGGGTTATTCAATCCTCTCAACAAGCGGATTATTCTTATTAGGAGCTACTTTGACCTTTGTTCCAATGATAATATACTTGTATCAACATAATTTATGGGTGAATTTTTATAAGATGGTATTTGATTTTAATCAATATCATCCTGCTTCGGCTTCGTTATGGAGAAAAATCGGACGTTTCTTAAAAATCATGCTTAATAATCCAGAAGTATATCTCTTAGGAGCTATAGTTGCAGTAAAATTGGTTAAATACAAATGTTGGAGATTTCAAAAGGGAATAAAGACGGAGAGTTCGCAAGATAAACTAACGGAAATTATCGTTGATGAAAAAGTAAAGGATAAAGGGATAAAGGTAGTAGTATTATGGTTCATCTTAACCCTATCTTTCTCTTTATTAATCCCGAAAGAAACGTTTGAACATTACTTTTATGAATCTTTACCCGCATTAAGCATCCTCTTGGGGATAGGGGCTTACTTCTTAATAGAGATTAAGTCTTTGCCAAGATGGTCAAAAGGTTCTATCCTCGCGGGATTAGTAGCAATCTCAATCTTATTAAATATAGTTAATCCCATCTACAATTGGAATACTCATTCTGAAGATCAACAAATGGTACAAACAATCAAAGATTATGCTCCAAATGAAGAGATATTCACAGATCATCCGAAATATCTTTTCTTAACAGGAAAAAATCAAGATTTTTACTTTTTAGCTTCACAAGAAAAAGCATATAATCTTGCCGGATTAAACCAATGGGAAGTGAGAGAGATACAAGATCCCGAAGAGTATATTAAAAACCATAATATCACTTTGATAATAATCTCTAAAGATTGGGAGAACTTAGATTATTTTGTTGAACATATATCAGAGAATATCATATTTTTCCATACCTTCGCTATTTTAAGCTCATCTACCGAGAGTACAGTAATGCTTAGACCAATAAATAAAACAGGCAATACATGAGACAGAAAATAATATCATTGATAGATAAGGTTTACTTTAAGATATTTAGGACACCGGCTACTCCCGAAGTACAAAAATTTGCTTTGGGCTTAGGATGGATATTTGTAGGAACAATACTTTCTAAATTTTTACTATTAATAATACAGGTATTGGGAGGAAGATTTTTGGGAGAGAGTCTTTATGGAGAATTTAATCTGATTTATAGTATTGGTTCTGTTTTAATTATCCCCATATCTTTAGGTATTGGATATGCAATGATAAGGTTTCTTGCTGAAGAAAACAGAGAGGATCAAAGAAAAGAATTAATCTCCACCTTTGCTATATTTACATTTATTTCTTTAATAATCTGGACAGTAATTTATTATGTCTTTAAAGGACAGATAAGTTCTATTCTGGGAGTAAGAATAGATTTATTTGTCTTAGCCATATTCTTTGCGTCCTTGATGATCCTTCAGTCTAATACTGAGAACATTTTACAAGGATTACACCGAATGAGAGAATTGAGTATAGTTATGTTTTTGTCTCATCTAACCATGTTTGGATTATTTTTTTGGTTATATTTACGACTTCAACCGAACATATTATTGATGTTCTTACCTTACCTTCTTCAGTATTTTATTGCATTGGTAATATCTGTTCCTTATTTCTTACGTTACTTATCATTTAGGTTCAACAAACATCTTTTTCAGAGATTAATGGGATTTGGGTTTTTCTCTTTGATTATCCATATTGTAACTGTCACCCAAGGGATGATTGACCAGTTAATGTTAAATCATTACATTAATTCTTCTGGCGTTGGACTTTACGCTGCATATTACACCTCGACCATTGCGTTAGTGGGAATAATAAGTAATATCTTTCTTAAAGTTTTTTTCCCCACTGTATCAAGATATTCAGATAAGAAAAGTATCTTATTACGATTAAACAAGATTATAAGAATTGGTTCAGTGATAATAATTATAGTTATACCTCTCGTATCTTTTATATTGATTAATCTTTATGATTATCTTATCAGTTACAAATTAATCTGTTTATTTACTGTTGCAGCGGTGATCGATTTCATATTAGTTGGATATGTTGGATTACTTAACTCAACGGATTTAAAGGGAGTACGTTTTGCTTCTATAGGGGTAGGTATAGCATTTATGATTAATGTGGGACTAAATGTGATATTGATCCCAGCATATGAAGTAACGGGTGCTATCATTGCAACAGATGTTTCCATGCTCTTCTTGTTAGGTTTTGTTTATATTGGACTAAAAAGCAAGATAAAAGAATAATAAATAGTTATTTGAGTAAACCTAAACTCCATCGGAAAAATAGCGCTTATTAAAGGTAAAATTTCTGTCCAAGAAATAATTAACAAATAAGACCATAAAAGTAGAGACAATTCTACTTAACATCTTATTTAATCCAAAGAGATTGACAAAAAGGTACATCAGCCCCATTCCAAGCAGGATGGCAATAACGGTAATTAAGACAAATATTAGAAATTGATGAGCATATCTGTTAGAAGTACTTTTGAAAGTAAAGAATTTGTTTATCAGGAATTTTGAGCTACCCCCTAACAGAGTAGAGATACTTACTGCAAGAAGATAATCCCATTCGTATAGATAAGTTAAGATATAAAAAATGCTCCAATCTAAGAGGGTTGCAAATAGTCCCACAAAAGCATAACAAATAAATTGAGCTTTACTCTTAATTAATGAAATTAGCCGGATAAACATGCTTGTGGCCATTATAACTTCTCCAATCTATAGATAACTATCTCTCCCAACAATCTATTTTTCCAAGGCAAGTTTAAGTTAATAAAAGGGATATGGCTTCGATTATAACTAATATGTTTTATTTTGAACTTTTCTGAGATTAACATCCGCATAGTTTCTGGAAAAATGGGAGTTATATGATCAAAACCATCTTTATTAAACTTGGTGTCAAAGAAATTGGCGAATCTCATGTTGAACAGGTATCGCAATCGACTGTACCAATTGCCTACATTAGGGGTAGTGATTATGAGCGTCCCTTCCTTTTTAACAAGACGGTGCAGTTCCCTCACAAAGGCCCAAGGATTTTCTAAATGTTCTATCACTTCTATCACTGTAATCATATCAAATTCTTGGTCCTTATATGGAAAAGGAGTTTGATTTAAGTTAACTGACTTACAAGGAACATCTTTTAAAAGGAAGTTTCTAGGATATAATTCACAGGCATAACGATTGAATCTTAATGGATTAAGTAAAGAAAGAAAGGCTCCTGAACCTGCAGCGATATCTAATATTTTCCCCTGTTGATGAGATAATTCTTTAAGAACTGTCTCATGTACCAAAGGAGCCGTGTTTGCTTTCAGTTTTGCGTTAACCACGGTTTCATGCCCCAAGTTTAATACGAAGGAAACTATAATAAATTGAACGGAAGAATCGTTTTAAGAACGCGGGAGAACTGAGGTGAACCCACCAAACAAGATATCCGATCTTCTGGCGGAAATTACGATTTTTTACTTGATATAATAACAATTTACGTTGTAAAACTTTAAGCTGTTTAAGAGTATATTCTCCCGTATAAAATATTTCGTTATTGGTCTTCAACCAAGTATCGTCAGACATAATACTCTGTTGCTTACTTAATTCATAAATAGGAGTACCGGGTAAGATCCACAATATTCCGGCATAAGACAATCTTTCCGGCTCAATCTCATTAAGTAAATCTGCTGTTTCCTTCAAAGTTTTATCATCTTCTCCTGGACAACCAACGATTAATGATCCACCGGGAGTCATTCCATACTTCCTAACTAAAGCAAAAGCCCTTTTGATATCTTCAGGAGTTTGAAACTTATTTATCGCTTTTAATATTTTGGGAGATCCGGATTCTACCCCAAAACCAACTGAGAAACAACCTGCTTTCTTTAACCACATTAATCTCTCATCATCAATAATCTTCACACTAGATGCAACAGTAAACCGGATTTTCATCCCACGATTGATTATACCTTGACAAATATCTATCAACCGCTGCTTATTAACGATGAAATTATCATCATAGAAAGCCAGATTTCTAGTGCCGCGTTGGTATAAATATTCAATTTCTGTTAATACATTCTCGGCAGAACGAGCTCTAAAACGATGCTGCCAGTAATTAGTTGAAGAACAAAAAGCACAATTGTAAGGACAACCCCTAGAAGTTAAGATAGGAATAGATGGTTCTCTAAATGCACCAACACAATATTGTTTGAAGTTGAGAGTAGAATAATCTGGAAAGGGAAGTTCATCCAAATTCTCAATCAAGAGACGTTTCTCGTTAATCTGAATTGAACGGTCAGACTTACGGAAGGCCAATCCTTTTATCTTAGAAAGATGTTTCTCACTGGTCTTCCCTTCGTTTATGGCTCGAACTAATTCCACGATAGTCAGTTCTCCTTCGCCAATAACCACATAATCTATCGGAGCAAGCTTGAACATATGTTCTGGAAAACAGCTAGCATGTTGTCCACCAAAGACAATCTTAACACTAGGAAGAAGATGTCTGGCCATCTTAGCAAGTTTAAAAGCCTGTCCTCTTTCGATAGTAAGACATTGTATACCTAAAATGTCGGGTTTTTCCCGAAGAAGAATTCGTTCGATCTCTTTCCAAGAACGAGATGAACAATCTAATATTTTAGAGGGAAAATCATTCTTCTTAAGCATAGCAGACAAATAACATAAACCTATCGGTGGAGAGATATGAGAATACTTTTCCAAACTGGGTAAACCCAAAAATAATGTTTTCATTTGACCACCCACAAATAGAGTATGTCAAGATCAATAGTTCTTGGAGAGATTTTTGCGATGTTGTTGAGCAACTTTCTCCTGCGAATGTACCTCGCAAACATATTCAAAAGCGTTTTGAACGTAACTGTTTTTAAATGTTTTGCTCTCTAATAGCTTTAATGCCAATCCAGGTAATTCAGAGATATCCTTCTTAATAAATTCATAATTATCATAACTAACCACCGCGGTTTTACAGGCCATCGCTTCTAATTCTACCAGATTTAAAAGACCCTTACCAAATGAACCAATCACTAAATCAAAAGAACGATAAAGGGAAGGAAGTTGCTCTCGAGGGATAAAGTCATGCCAGACAATATCAGATTTATACTTATGGAGTACCTCTCGATAATATCCATATTGACTAAATCTATTCGGGTAACGGATAAGATGTAATTTAGCTTGAGGAAAGCTCTTTTTAATATCATCAAATATCTTCATACCGATTTCAGGAGTTTTCATCTTATGAAAGCGGGTAGGGAAGAATATTGCTGGTTCTCCTTCCATCTTTACCTTATCTCCATGAGGAGAGAATAACTCAGTGTTGATAGGATTTGGTAGCCAAACAGCGTCTTCTCTTATCTTTTTCAATTCTGCCAAAACATTGGGAATAGCAGCATAAATGAGTGTGTATTTCTGGATAGCTTCACGAATACGCTTTTCCACTAAGGGATTAAGGGTTTTACCAAGCAGTTGATTAAATCGGTTGCTATCTGATAAAGCATTTTTACTATTAACTCCTAATGAGAATCCATGCCAATGAGATATTCCGATTTGATTCTTTTTTGGAACCATATTGGTCATATTTGACCAGATACTACAGTGCAAAACATCAAATTCGGCCAGCTTTCCTTGTAAACGCATCTTTTTTAGATGTAAGTAATTATTTATGAAATCGTAACGCCAACTTTTTGGTTGATAATAAGTGTATTCATATTCAGGAATATACTTTTGAAATGCATCTAATAGAAACCCCGGACCGAACCCGTTCATTAGGTATTTTTTTGTCATTTATTATCACCTATTTGATTATTTTAACGGAGAGTTAAAAAGCGAACGATCTTTTCTTTGATTACCTTGCTATCGCGAGTTTTTCTTACCAATTTTTGAGCTGCTAATCCTCTTTCCTTACAAAACTTCTTGTTGATTAACATTAGATTTAGATCTTCAGCAAGTTTTTTGGCATCGCCCACTTCATGGATTAAAGCCACTCCGCGATATTCCCTTAATCCTGGAATATTGGCTAAACATAACCCTAATCCTGCTGCAGCACTTTGAGCCACGGTTAAGGGGTTACCTTCATGATAAGAAGTACACACCGATATCCGTGAAATATTAAATATTTCTACTATCTGCTTAGAGTTAAGTAAACCTAAATATTTACAATGAGATTCTAAGTTAAATTCCTTGATCAGTTCTTGAATCCCCGTTCCACTTTCAGCCAGAAGATCCTTCTCTCCCCCCACAAATACCGCTTCAAAAGAGCAGCCTTTTTCCTTCAAGAGATTTAGTGCTTGTAAGAAGGTATAAGGGTTTTTTCGTTTACTAAGCATGGCGAAGAAAAGAATAATGGGTTTGTCTTTTGGGAGAGAATATTTTTTTAAGATTGGAGAATGAACAAGCTTGGATGAATAAAAATGATGATCGATAACTAGAGGAATATGTTCGACCTTGCAAGGGATCTTAAATTCTTTTAATATACGCATTTCTTCTGAGGAAATAGCACGAATTTTTCTGAAGAAGAACATTGATATTTTGTATAAGAAACGTTTAATAGTTCTTTTAATCAAACCGTTCTCTACTCCGGGCAAGGGATTACCATGTGATATAAAATACGCCTGACGATTTAATAAACCGGTGATTAATGTTTTATAATAACGACCGTTGGCATAAACGATAGCCTTACGATGAGATAACATGAATCGAATAAATGTAAATAAGGTTGTCAGATATACCACTTTCATCTTTTGGTAATTTAAAGAATATTTAGGTGGGGGAAGATTCTTCTTACGTTGTAGACATACCAAGATAGAATTATATCCCGCATCATACATAGCATAATTCACATTAGTAAAATAATTTTCAACTTCGGTCAGATAAAGGGTAGAATTCTGAACATCGTCATCCATGATTTGGATGAAAAGAGGTGCATTTATCGTTTTTGGGGGGAGATTGATTTCAGTCATATTAGTATAAATATCAGAAACTGTTTTTTAAGTTTGTGATTTTCAAGCCTATATTTAAAGGTGATTTAAAAGGAATTAAGGATGATTTGAAAGAGACAGTTCAGTTAAAATTTCATCTAAACTTTTGGGATTGATCTTTAATAGTTCGAAAAGGTTGTCTTTCTGATAATCAACCCCTTGTACTATCTCCTTTACTCCATACTTAGTTAATAGGGTTCTATGGGTGATTCTTTGGTATATAGCTGCTATAAATAAGGTTATAAAGACAGGAACAGGAATTATCCTCACTTTTTTACCGATTATATGATTAACTATTTTTCGCATAAAGTCCTTTCTGGTCAAAGAATTTTTATTAAGAACGTAAAAACATTTATGATAAACTAAAGGATTAAATATCAATCCTTTGATTGCTGCACACACATCTCTAGAATAAACATATTGTACTTTGTTATTTCCCCACCCAATCATAGGCACTAATCCAAAAGAACGATAATTTGCAGAAATGTCTTTTAAAAGTTGGTTGTTTTTATTCAAGATCATTGCTGGACGCAGAATAGTCCAATTTAATTGACTACCTTCACGCAATTCTTTTTCTGCTTTTCTCTTTGATAAACCATAAGGAGTAATAAACTTAGATGTTGCCGCCACAGAACTGATAAATATGAAATGTTTAACGTTATTTTTCTGTGCAGCAAGCATCAGATTTTTTGTACCTAAGTAGTTTACATCATCCATTTCTAAGGGATTATCAGTGGACATAGTTGCGGCAAGGTGGATTACCACGTGTATATTCTTAAGAATCCGATTCAGTTTTTTAACGTCATCTAACGAGCCTCGGATTAATTTTACTTCTTTGGGAATATTACTTACCTTGCTTTCAGAACGAATAAGTCCATATAAAGAATATTTCTTGCAGAAATAACGATCTTTAAGAAAATAATCAACAAGTTCTCTTCCTAAATTTCCACTAATGCCCGTGATTAAGATATTTTTCATGTGTTTTCTGCTCTTCACTAATAAAACTTCAATTAGAGGATACTTATTTACTAATTTTTTCTTTTATAAATATAAGGGCATTGGCTGCTTTGTGAAAAGATTTAATTGCCCAAAGTGGAAGTTTATCATTTCTCATAGTAGCATCCCAGCCAGTAATATGGTCCCATTTCTCATTAATAACATAATTATTCTCTCTGGCCCATTTTTCAATATCCGTTCCTGGGTATGGACTGACAACAGTAAACTGAGTAAAGGTAGCATTCAAGCGTAAAGCAGAATATATTGTTTTGGTTATAGAAAAAACATTATCTCCTTTTAACCCAATAATAAAAAATAAATATACTTCTATACCATTTTTGCGACAACATTTAATCAATTTCTTAATATGTGTTAAAGGGATATATTTACGATTAGAGCTTTTACACACCCTTTCAGAAGCAGATTCAACCCCCATATTAATACCAATGCACCCTGCTTTTGCCATTAATTTTATCAATTCTTCGTCCAATCTGTCAGCACGAGTCTCGCAACGCCAAGAAAATTTTAAATTTTCTGTAATAATCCCCTCACAAATCTTAATGGTCCTATTGCGATCAAGAGTAAATATCGCATCACGAAACAACACACTATTCATCCCATACTTGTCCTTAAGATAGTGAATCTCTTTTAGTACATTTTCGCTACTGCGTGGACGCCATCGAAGACCTTGAGCGATAGGATAGGGACAATACATACATCCGTAAGGACAACCACGACTAGTCTGCATCAAAAAAGAAGGGGTAAGATTACGTAAGTATTCTCCCACATTATATTTATTCCAAGGCATAAGATCCCAAGCAGGAAAAGGCAATTCATCCAAGTTTTCCAGAATATTTCTTTTTTCGTTTTTAAAAATTTCATTCCCTTTTCTGTACCAAACACCGGGAGTGTTCTCAAATCCTTTCTCGGCAATTTCTACAAAGGTTAGTTCCGGCTCTCCAACAATTATGGCGTCCGCTTCTGGACAATTAATGGTTTTATCAGCAAAGACACTAATATGTGAACCAAAAATGATAATAGGAACAGATAATATTTTCTTGATTTCTCTCGCTACCTCGAGATCAAGGTAAAAAGTGGGGGTAGAAGAACGGATACCAACGTAATCAACAGACTTTTTTTTTATTAATTCTACTAGTTTAGTTAAATTAAGTTCTAACCCGAGACAATCAATAATTTCTACGTGGTGCCCTTTTTGGATTAAACTTGCGGCAGTACTGGGAAGATCTAAAGGAGGAACACGATCAAGCCATTTATCCTTAGCAAGTTGCCCAAAACCACCCATCATATCTTTATTGGAGATATAACCGGGAGGATTAGGAGGGTTTATAAGTAAGATTTTCTTCATTTTATTTTCTCAGTAATCGTTTGCTTGATTCATCAGCGTAAATTTTAACAAGTTTATCAACATGAGCAGTGAGAGTGTATTGCTTAGCCACCATTTTCTGTCCGCACTGTCCCATTCTCTTAACAAGAGCCGGGTCATTTAATAATTTTTTCATTCTAGAGTATAGCTGCTCAACATTACGAGGAGGAACTAAAAATCCGGTTTTTCCATCTATACACCATTCAGGGATTCCTCCTACATTAGATGCAACACAAGGTGTTCCACAAGATAAAGCTTCAATACCCACCATCCCAAATTGTTCTGACCAAACACTAGGTACGACTAACATCTGTGCTCGGGAGTAATATTTAATTAATTCATCTTGATCAACTTTAAGAATAAACTCCACCTTATCAAATATTCCCAAATCTGCGACTTTTTTTATTAAGTTCTTCCTTTCTGGACCATCCCCAATTATCTGGAGCTTGAGAGAGACGTCTTCCGTTATCAGTTTTGAAAAAGCGCCTAATAAGTAAGAAATCCCTTTCTCGGGAGATATTCTTCCAACATACAGGATATTTCTTTCTTTATTAAATTTATTTTTTTCTTTTGATAGAAAAGAATCTTTAACAAAATAAGGAAGATGAATAACCGAAAGGAATCCATTTTTATTCAATAATAATTTTAGACGTTGAGACGGAGCAATTAAAATCTTAGCATGATTTTTTATCATCCTATCTCTAAGTTTGGCATTTGGATAAAAAAATAACAACCAAGATAGTGGGAAGCATTTATTTTTGAAACATTTATACCCATAAAAACCGGAACAAGGAGAAAAATCTTTTTTAATACTTCCCCAACCGGTTAAACAGATAAGACCATAATCATGGGTGGATTGAACAATATTTTGGTTACGACAAGCTAACCAAAAAGTTAGCACGCTTTTATTATCAATATTGTGAAAATGAATAACATTGGGATTAAAAAGATGCAAATATCTTCTTAATCTAAAATATAAGAAAGGATTGATAGTGAAACGGTATAATAGTCTTAATAGTTTAAACTTACTTTCACGAAGCACCCGAAGATTACAATCATTGATATTCGAATTTCCCAAGGAAAATATTCTTGAATCGTGTCCCCATTCTATTAATTCTTTAGAGAGGTTTAACATATAAATCTCTGCTCCACCGATAGGACGATAATCATCACTAAGGTGTAAAATCTTCATGGTTTGAGTATTACTTTTCTCCAAATATTTTATTCACTATATCTTTCCAATTCATCATCTTACCCATCTTATCGTAACTCTTTTTTCCCATTATCTTCAAATTTTGATTGAACAATTCAATTACCGCTTCAGCCAACTTTTCAGGATCTTTAGGGGGGATAATCAATCCGGTTTCCCCCTCATCCACCACTTCAGAAAGGCTTCCAACTCTTGTTGTAATCACTGGTTTTTTAAACGCATACGCAATCGGGATGATCCCGGATTGAGTGGCATCATCATACGGCAAAACGACAAAACTACATCGTTGAAACAATTCTGCAATCTCTTTCTCAGAAAGGTATTTATTAAATATCTCGAAATGTGATTTGGTCTCCGAGGAGATTAATCTTTTATATTGAGAAAAGTCTCCTTCTCCCGCAATAATCACTCTTAAATGGGGGATAGTTTTAATTATATAAGGGACTGATTTTATTAAAGTATCGACCCCCTTATATTGCACAATCCTTCCAAAGAACAGAATAGTATGTTCCTCGGTTTTAATCGTAGGGTTAGAGAAATTAGTGAAAAAAGAATAATCTCCATGAGCAACAACCACAATCTTATTCTCTTCCACCCCATATTTCTTAAGATCTTCTTTCTGGGTTTCTCCATGAACAATTAACTTTTTAGCATGTTTAAAATAATAATTATGTAACTTATAATCTATCTTAGAAATTAATCCTTTTTCTTCTCCGGAATGAAACTTGACATCATGTAAAGTAACATACAAGTTAAACCTTCTCAGTTGGGACAAGTAGAATAAATAAAAAGGATGATCGTCCATACATTGAACTATCCCGGGGTTAAGTTCCTTGATCTGATTAATTAACTTTAGATGAGACCAAAACTTTAAGCAACTGTGTACCGTTCCAGGAATAGAAGGAGGAGCAAGGATCTTTATCAGATTAACCTTAGAATCAAAAAGAGTAGTATCGCTATAAGAGGGAATTACTACATAAGTATCAAATCTTCCAGATAGGGCATTGGCATACTGGGAAGAGTAATGTAACATCCCCCCTCTCCCGTTTAATGCAAGAAGCAAAATTTTCTTTTTTTCCATGATATCTGACCTTTAAATTTATTTATTGAATTTATTTATTAAAGTTATTTATTGAAATAGTCTTAACAATAATCTCCTACTTAGTTTACCGATAACAAACCTGGGAAGAACGCCCCATACTTTACGAAGGTTAGAATTAACCTCGGAAGCTTCATTATTGGAAAGATGAATAAGGTTATATTGTTTAGTACCCCATCCTTGTTTAAACACTTCTTGTGAACTTCCTTCACGAGCAGCACCAAAATCAAACTGGTTAACTCCTTTAGATAACAAGATTTGTATAGCTTCCCACAACAGGGCTTGATTAGAATGTAACTTGGTGTAATTAGAATCGTTGGCAGCAATGAAATAATGAGCATAATCTTTTTCTATTAATACGATAATTCCAGAGATAATCTTTTGTTGATACTTACACACACTAAAATAAGCATTATGCGAGGAAACTAAAGCACGAATATAGTCAACAGGCATAGCCAAAGCACAATTTCTTTTCATGGTCTTTAAGTATAGACTATAGAAGTCAGGTAAATCTGAGTCCGTTCCTTTCATTACTTCAAGCCCCTCTTTTTTTGCGTACTCAATGGCTTGTCGGGTGGTTTTACGCAAATCTTTTCTTATCTTTTCTAACCCCTTTGTTTGCATTTCTTCTATGATATAAGTATTTATCCGAGAGATGGCGTTTGAAGAGGAAGAACCAAAAAGAGGATGAACTTTTAATTCAAACTCTTTTATATCCTTATTTAAGTAAGATTTTATCTCAGTGAATAATTTCTGTAAATCTATGTCAGGATTATTCTTAGAATTATTTCTTTCTGTTGAGAGGATAATTGGTCCACCATATTCACAAAAGGGAAGGGACACCAGTTTATGTTTAAATTGGAAAGCGGGCAATAACAGATCATTTCCGTCTAAACCGATATGAAAATAGTGACCTTCTAATTCTGGAAAAGAAGTTAAGAGTATTTCTCTATACTCCCAAGTGTGGAAAAAAGTACTAAAATGAGCCTTATCTAACAACAGGTCCCACTCTTTACGAGAGTGTATCTCCTTAATCATTTTTTCCTCCTAAGAAGAGGATGATATTTAGAAGCAACCTCTCCATAAGTTTTGAAAGTGTATTTTTTCTTAAGAGAATTAATCACTTGTTCTAAATAAACAAAATATTTTTCACCACTATTTTTGCTGTATTGTCCATGATAAGGATACGCATCCCAGGGATGCATAGCCAAAGCAAGATAGTTGGGCTTTTTAAAAAAAAGTAATAAGCGCATGATCTTCGAGCCAAAGATTCTAATCCATGTACCATATAAAGAGATCCCCATGATTAATGGAACAACGGGAATTTCGATCAGGTCTAAACGATTATCTGAGACACCTTTATTTCGAATATTTTTCTTACTAGGGAAATATGGAACTAAGGGTGCTTTTCCTTTATATCCCACATATTTCCTAAATGGAACATATCGAGGAATGACACTAGAGTCGTAACTATATCCGAACTGCTCTAATATTTCCATTTGAGTTAAGTCAATGGTATGTTGAACTGCACGAAATCCTTGAGGATAACTCTTTAAGATAGAATAATATAAACGATTAAATTTCTTAATCTCTAATTTTCTTTCCAAAGGAGATAATTTAAACAAGGGCAGGTGATGAAATTCGTGCGATGCAATTTCATGATTCTTACTCCATTGTTTTACTTTTGTAGGAAATTTCTCTAATACTTCTCCGGTAACAAATAAAGTAGAACGAATGTTATGTTTAGCAAACAAGGATAATAATCTGTCCATAGATTTAATGCACTCAAAACTATCTTTATCTAAGTCATTCTCAACATCAATCGAGATGAAACAGACCTTTTTCATATTTTTGCGAGAGGAGTTATCCGAGGACATTCTACAAACAGGCTCATTCATAAGATATAATAGTCTTAATCTGCTTAAAAAGGTTATGTAAAATAGACTAATCCAAGCTAACCCAAGCTAACTGATCTGAGCTAACGAATCCCATTAAAGCGCCTTTTTAGCGATAATCTCAACATGCAACACCATTACTTCTCTAAGTAGAGGAATTTTGCACAAGAAATGTAACCTCCCAAAACGAGAATATAACTTTAAACCATTAAACCCCGCAGATTTAAGAGATTTTTTCATCTTAGAGATAGTGGTTGGATAAAGCCCAGCTTCTGCAAAACTCTTAATATTCAAATTAGGAAAGTCATATTTCTTACCTTTAGGATAAATCAGGGGGATAAATATCTTTCCAGCTTTAATAGCTATTTTTTCGGGCAATAAGTGAAATGGTTTATAGACATGTCCGCCATTAAGACTATAAAAAGGAGGGAAACTTAGATACAAAGTTCCTCCTGGTTTAAGCACTCGATACATCTCCTTAATTGCGGTAGTTTGATCAGAAACATGTTCAATAAGACTAGAAGCAATAATTACATCAAATTCTTGATCTGGAAAAGGGATATCTGTCACTGAAGCTACTTTGAACATCACATTTTTTATTTCTCGCGAAGCAACATCTATTTTCTCTGAATCATAGTCTATTCCAGAAACAATCCCTCCCTCATCAGCTAATAGTTTAGAGAAACCACCATAATAGCAACCAACATCTAATACTTTTTTATCCTTGATTTCAACCCCATTTTTGTTCAGAAGAAGAATTAACTCCTTAGCTTGAAATTCTTGAAACTTTTCGTAATCTTTCTTGCTGTGAAATCTCTTTCTAGACAAGAGATACAGTTTTTTCCAATAATTTAAGGTAGAAAACATATCAATCCCCTAGTTCACACTAAATAAAAAGAAAGCATTATTCCGATGAGATAACTTAAATAATCCAGAAAGATCATATTCTTGTAATTTTTGATTTATGGCGTCGGCCCCATAATTACTTACACAGATTAAATCTAAGGTAAAGTATTGATAATTGTGCTGCTTCAACCAATCATGTAAATCGGCTGCGCTTTGATTAATGGCAGTTTCACGATAATTAATAATATCTGAACACCACCCACAACTGTACATGTTAAATCCTAAGATTTTAGCATCTTCAAAACCAGGTAAGTCTTTATTTCTAGGTGTTTCAGGACATAATGGAAAAACGGGAGTATTATTGGGAAGGTTATTTTTCATCCAAGCATAACCGTCTGCTTCTTCATAACTTTGAAAACTTCCACCGGGACCCCAAAGTGCTGTATCAACGGTATATTTTTGGATAAATGAAGTGAATAAAATTAAAATCAAGATAGCAAATAATAATAAATATTTCAACAACTTGTTTTTCAATAAACCAGACAAAGAAAGAGTTGCCTGAGCACAAATGATAGCAGTAATCAAAGCTAAAAACATCCAAGTTCTGAAACTGTAAAACCCGGGAGTGCCAAAAGTGGCACTATTAACAATCATAAAAAAAATGAAGAACAAAATAAGAGTAGTTATAATCCACCAATTTTCTTTGTTTTCATGAGTAATTTTTAACTTCTTATAATTTACTGCAAACAAGATTAGTCCGATTATGGTTAAAAGAGTAACTCCAATTCCCCACCCAATAGGATTATTAATCATATTTGAAGTTTTAGCGATAAAAAAATCATTAAAAGTATATGGTCGTGTAGCCGAACCACTTGCAGAACGGAATTGGTGAGCTAACATCTCTTTCAATCTTTCCCATCCACTTATACTTTCATTAACAGTAGCATTGGCTAAACCTTCAGATAATCCCCCTATGTGATTAACCCACCAGAAAAGAGAAATAATTCCCCCGATTAAGATGAAATAAATCAAATGCTTCTGTAAGTTATGAGAATAAATTGCTTTAACCGCCCATATTACCACCAACATCAATATAAAAATCATTCCCGTACTGGGTTGAGCTAGGTATATTGCTGCTGAGAGTATGGCAAAAAGGTAACCCCACTTATTCTTAACAAAGCTCCATTTACCTTCTCCGTCTAAAGCAAGATGTTCTTCCATCTTAAAAAGACAGTATAATGCGGGCATGAACAGGGTCACAGATAGAGAGATAGCCCAAATAAAGTGACTCATATAAGAAGGAATAGCAGTTAAGAAAATGGTGGACCATAGCGCCAAGGTACTTTTACCGGTAAATTGTTTAACAAAGAAGTAGAAAAAGAGAACTCCTAAAGAAATAATTAAAGCATTAAAATACTTTAGGGTCCAAGATAGATCATCATTAGTTTGATGTAACAACCCCATAACGATGTCATAACTGGGAGGATAAGGGTCCATATAAAAAAAGTAACCATATTTATTAAACCCTTCTTGAGAACCAAGATCTACCGCCGTTTTGTCAAGAGCAACATATTCTGCTGCTTTAGCATGTTCCCAAGGATCGTCATCTTCTAAATATTCATAAACAAAAGCACCCGTGCTATACATATAAAAGTTTAATATAAACAACAATAAGACTACAATAATAAGAATGTTCTGTTTGGTTAATTTAAAGGGCCATTTCCACTCAATTTTAGAAGGAAGAGAAGAAGAGTCAGTAGTAATAAAGTTGCTTTTTAAGAAGATAAACAGATAATAAATCGGGATTATCAGTGCTAATGCTAAAAAGATTCTCCAATCTAATGGAACCATTATTACACTTAATAGAACGGACAATACAGTTAATATCCCCAAACCTATTCCCAGACGCATTAAATACTTCTCTAATACGTTCTCTGCTTCCTTAACTTTTAATAGTTTAACTGCGCTGAAGCCGAACCCGTATAAATACACGAAAAAGAGTAATATTGTAAAATATTCCATCTAGAACCATAATTCAGAAACTTATTTAAATACTTTATCATTCTTTAACATCATGAAAGTAGTAATTACAATTCCGGCCTTTAACGAAGAAAAGACTCTTCCAGAGGTATTAAAAGAACTAAAAGAAGTTATGTCAAAAACCGAGTATGACTATGAGGTTCTGGTATTAGATGACGGATCTAATGATAAGACAGTAGAAGTAGCCAGGAAAAAAGGAGCAACAGTTGTTTCAAACAGAAGAAATATGGGTTTAGCTTATACTTTTCAACGAGAAATAAAAGAATGTTTAAGATTGGAAGCAGATATAATTGTGCATACCGATGCTGACGGCCAATATCCCGCGGAATATATCCCTAAAATGATCGAAACGGTAGAAGGAGGACAAGATTTAGTATTAGGGTCACGATTCATAAACAAGAAATATAGTGGAAGTTGGTTGAAAAATATAGGTAACCGGATTTTTGCTAAGGTGATAAGTTCTTTGACTAAAGTTAAGATTACTGATTCCACTACCGGATTTCGAGCGTTTACAAGGGAGATTGCCGAAGAAATAGTATTCATCAATAGTTTTACTTATACCCAAGAACAAATCATCCGAGCAGCCAAACAAAGATTTAAGATCGCAGAAGTCCCCATACATACTCGCGAAACCCGAGAGAGCCGATTATTTAAAAGTCCACTCCAGTATGCGATTAAAGCATGGATAAACATTTTACGTATATACAGAGATTATGAACCACTGGCCTTCTTCGGGAGAATTGGTTTACTCTTCATGGGGTTGGGGGTGTTACTGGGAATCCTGATAATAGTCACGTTAATAGAAACCGGAGGAGTAGGAGGTATACCTAGAGTTATTCTTTGTGGGTTGTTCCTCACTGCAGGAATACAGATACTCTTATACGGGTTCCTTGCAGATATGCTGAAAAGATGAAATTCAGTACCCTCATTAAAATTATTTTGTCAGTGGTAATACTGGGAGGATTAATTTATTATCTTGGCCCATCTAACCTTATTCTTGCTTTTGAAAAGGCCAATTATCTTTACTGGATTCCAGCGATATTAATATTCCTCATCACATTAGAGATGGGGGCATTAAACCTTTATTTCTTAATTTCACGTTTGAATCCTCAAATTAAACATAAAGAAATACGAAAAATGTTTTTAGTATCAGCATTATTGGGATTAATTACTCCCGGAAAAGTGGGAGAATTTGCTATAGTTAAATACTTAAAGAGATATAACATCACTTACGGACAAAGTATAAATATCCCCATAATTGATAAACTAATTACCATCGTCGTTTTAGGAATCTTTGCAGCAATCGGATTCTTCAAATATTTTGAACTGAAAGCAGCCTTAATAATCACTATTATGATTCTGATAATTGTCATCTTGATCATCTTCTTAATGATGAATTCGCGTTCGAGAAAATTCATTCGCAGATACATCTTACAAAAACATGAAGATAAATTCAAAGGATTCTATGCCACGTTAAGATATTTCTTAGTAGAACAAAAGAAGTATCTTACCTTAAACCTAATTAACACCCTACTACGAAACATACTAACTTCAATAGTTATCTTAATTCTGTTTAGATCTTTCGGAGCATCCCCCTCATTATTTTCTGTTATTTTAATCTTCTCGGCAACAACCATCATTTCTAACATCCCCATAAGTATTAGTGGAATTGGAATAAAAGAAGGGGCAGCTGCAGCAATGTTCAGTTTGGTAAAAATTGAACCAATAATCACCGTGTCAACTTATTTAATATTTACGGCAATAACCTACCTGTGTTTAACCCCCATAGCAATCTTATCTTATCTTTCGTTAACCAAAAAAGAATAATTCTCTTATTCAATACCAAATTACAAAAGATAGTGCTGTCAACATTTCTCCTTGGCCCCATCTAAGGAAAGGAGTTTTATCTTTTATGGGGACACCATTATTATAGATTCGATGATAAAAATATCCAGAGGAATGTTGCATATTCTTTATGGTCCATGACCCTATCTTTTCAGGCAGATCCTTAATTATAGAAGTATACTTCTTATTCTTACGAATCATACACAAAGAGACCATAGCTTGAGCGGAAGAATGGATATCTATAGGATACGTAAATGTATCACTCATCTTCGGCATTCCGCTGGGAGCAAAGAAATTACTCACATAATAGTCTAACCCTTTAATGAAAACTTTTTTAAGATGTGGTTCAAATAGTTTATACTGAGGACTCTTATTTAAAGAGTCATTCCTCATCTCTTGGATAAAGGTGTAGATATATTCTAAAATATCACCGGTGTGATAATTGTCAGCTGGACCAAGATATTTTTCTGGAGGAGCACGATAATACCAAGAACCATTATCATTCTGACTATGAACAACATAGTTAAATGCTTTTACTGCAGCAGTGAAGTATCTCTTATTATTGGTTAACTTATATAAACGGACCAATAATGCCCCGACATGAGCATTTACGTTAATAACGTGATCTTTGTCCAGGGGAGAATAACTAAAACAGATAGTTTCTTTATCAACAGCATCAACATTTAGATTATTAAGGCAGAACTCTCCGGCGCTGATTGCCACTTCTTTATATTTATGCTCATTAAAAAGATAATATGCTTCTAAAAAAACGTTGCCAATATATGTCACCATAGTAGATTGAGGAGTATGTTTTGGCCAGACAGAGTTAGGAGAATGAGGCCACACATAATCATATCCCCAACAGAAATTTTCATATCCCGGAGAACGATGTTCGATCAACCAATCCAATAAGAGGTAAATTCTTTTCTTACATCGTTCAAGTTCGAATTTGTTTTTATCCTTTTTACCAGAAAGATATTTGTACTGATTAAGATAAGCCCTAACAAACATGGAATAGGCTTTAGGGTCCTTTCCTCTTTTGATCCCAAATATCTTACGCATAAATAATTGAGAATTCTTGGTCTGATAAAAAGGAGAAAGCATCAGACGAAAAGAAGAATTTAACTTACTAGAACTTTCTTTACGGGTCACAGATTTAAGAGGATCCTTAAGTTTAGTCCTTAAAAAAACAAAGATTTTTGCACTGTAGATATCTTTTGGTTCATACCCTCTAAGACCTTGTTTCTCAATCCAATTATCCAGACGAACATACGAGTCAAGAAATAAAGGAGTAGAACTTAACAACTTAACTGAAAGTTCTTCGGGTAAAGGATTATTTAATATTATCATAGAACCCCTTACAACATAGTGCAATTTTTACAGATATCAGGTAAAGGTTCTCCTTTGCGTAATAATTTACGGAAAGTGATATATTTAGGATTGTTCCATATTTCATCCAAGTTCTGTTCAAACAAATTTCCACAAACATAATGTTTGGGTGATATGCATCTACAACAAGGAGTGATATATCCTTCCTTGGTAACGTAAGCTTGCATCCATGGAGAGACACAAGATTCTCTTTTGGTTTTTACTTTTATTTCTGGTGCTCTTACCCAGATTCCCTTACTTTTTCCTAATTTAACCAACTCTTTTATTCTTTTAGATAATTCCTCATTTTCTTTAATTGTTTCACTAGCGTCTACAGTCTGTCCTTCTTTTCCAACCTGTATCTCTTGAATCAGAAGACGATTTATTCCTAATTTACTGGCAAACTCTATTATTTGTGGAATTCCAGAGATATTCTCTTTCATTGCTACGGTAGTAATATTTATAGAAGGGCCTTTCTTTTTCTCTTTAATCAATTTAACTAAGTAAGTTAAATTTCTTTCCAAGATTTCAAACTTTCCACCCACCCTAATTTTTTCATATTGAACGGGATCAACAGTGTCAATTGAAACAAACAATCTATTTAATCCAGAGTCAATGATCTGTTCGCAAATCTCTGGCGTAAGTAATTGACCATTAGTAGAGATATTGGTATAACGACCTTTGCTCGTTTCATACTTAATCATTTTAAATAAATCTTTATTTAAGAGCGGTTCCCCAATACCCCATAATTTAATAGAGTGCCAATAATTAAAATTACGATCAATGAGATCTTTAAACTGCTCAAAAGTTAATACCCCCACTCCATTTCTTTCGAGTTCGTGAATATAACACATAGAACAACGCAGATTGCAAATACTAGATATTTCTACCTGTATTGCTCGTGGTTTTGTTCTCACCCTATCGGACAACTTTTTATTGAGAAGATAGTTTGGTCCCAAGTACATTAACCCTTTCCATCCAGCAACATCTTTAGCAATCTTTAATTTATGAAAATTAATCATTTTTTCCCTCCGATCATCAAATCCCAACCCCAGTGTCTTTCTAAGAAAAGACCTAATCTTCCTCTGCCAGTGATTGACTGAACTATTGGATGAAGATGAGTTAAATTAAATTTTACCTCTTTAAATTTTCCGAACATTCTACGAGACTGTCTTTTAGAATAACTTTTAATTATCGGGGCATGTAAGGTGGCAGAAATACGCGTATTCCTGTAAGCGGTAACGTCTCGCTGTTTTTTCCCTACCGGGAACAAAGTGGTTATCCTCCAAAATATATCTTTATCCCTAGTTACAAAAACCAGAAAGTTATTCAAAGCTTTAGCAGTAGCTTCAATCACTTTAGTAAAAGAATAGGTATAATAATACATAATATTAAATTCTCCTTTTGGCTTAAGAACAGTGTAAATATTATCTATAGCCCTCTGGGTTCTTTTAGTATGATGAATGACCCCATAAGAATAAACATATTCAAAAGAATCTGCACGGAAAGGTATCTTTTCTACATTAGCAATGATTAAATCTGCGTTTTGATAGAGACTTAGATATTCTAACCTTCTTTTTCCGAGAAATATTCCTTCAGGGGTTAGATCCATACCAATAGTATAGGTCCCATGTTTAGTAAATTGTGAAAGATCTATGCATTGACTACAACCCACTTCCAACATTCTTTGATTCTTAAGTCCAGTAAATGGAACTAGCTTCTTAAGCCAAGGATGACTTTTATAACGATATTCTTCAGTTACTTCAAATTGTTCCTGAGCAGATGCCCACTTTCCAAAACAGGGATGAAGGTTCCAAAAGTTTTGTACTTTTAACACCGAATCTTTTTTGTTTATATTAGTATTAGATTCAAAAAAGTCTAATAAGACGGGGATATTTTCCTTTATAGAGAAAAGCCGGTGGCATTTAGAACAGCTTAACTCACCATCAATAACTTCACGTTTAAAGCATTGAGTGCACTTTAAAGATTTAAGAGTGTCTTTTAGAGTAATGTTACGCTGATTAAACTCACAATATTTTTCACAGTACAATTTTGAGGGGGAGAGGGAATAAGCGTTTTTATTCTCTTTTTTTATACTTAAGACTAACGGAAAGTTTCCACAACTAGGACAAGACATTACATCCATCAAGCGATATTTCAAATTTAACCCCCCATCCAACAACAACAAAGCAGTTTGCCGATTTAGAATAGACTGCTTATAGTTTTATATTTATTTTTGTCTATTTTGTCACTTTCTATATAAATCTTATGCCAGACCATAAAATTCGTTAAAATCCATAATTGTCGACTATAATATTTCTTAGAATATCTATATTTCTGGATATACTTTTCTATCTGATCAGAGTTAAAAATACCCACTTTTTTAACACTTTCTGGAGAAAGAACGTTCTTTACTACGTCTTTCAACTCATGATCTAACCAATGTTCAATCGGCACATTAAATCCGTGTTTCTTTCGGGAGGCGATTTCTTTAGGAACTAGTCCGTGCATAGCTTTACGCAGGACTAACTTTTCTTTGGCCCATCTTATTTTCAATTGGGGAGAGAGAGAAGCTGCAAATTTAACAAAATCTTTATCCAAAAAGGGAACCCTTGATTCTAAGCCAGCAGACATGGTCATTTTATCTACCTTCATTAACACATCATCAACCATCCAAGTCTTAAAGTCTAAATTCATCAGGGCATTGTACAATATTTTGTTCTGAGTAAAGAAAGGTTTAACCGTGTTTATATCTGGACGTCGAGTACTAAGATCATCTTTAAATTTCTGGGTTAAAAGCAGTTCTTTTTCTTTTTGAGTAAAGAAGGAGATTAAATTAAGATAACTCTCACTCAGATTAGAAGAGGAGGAAAAATCTCCCATCCTTTGATGAAACTGATTTTTAGATGTACTTAAAACCTTACCAATAACTTGTTTGCGAATTAAATGAGGTATCTGATCGTAAGCGGACTTTAATTTCATGTATCGATACTTTGAGTACCCCCCCAACAGCTCATCAGACCCTTCTCCGGTTAGAACAACAGTGACATACTTTTTTGTGTAAGCAGAAAGATGATAAAAAGGAACAGTCGCAGCATCAGCTATCGGTTCGTCCAAATGATATAAAATTTGAGGAAGCACATCAACAGACTCAGGACCAACTTTGATTACGTGATGGTTAGTCTTAAAGTGAGTTGCAACTATAGCTGCATAATCCGTCTCATCAAACTTTTTACCAAATTCTTTACCAATATCAAATCCCACCGAAAAAGTGTTAATTGGTTGAGAAGAAAGTTTGCTCATGATCCCTACAATATAACTGGAATCTAATCCCCCTGAAAGAAAAGCACCTAAAGGAACATCACTAATGAGCATATCTTTTACTGAAGAGGTTAATTTTGAGTTAAGTTGGGTTGCTGCTTCAGATAGAGGGAGGTTTTCATTTCCATATTCTACCTCCCAAAATTTATGTAAAGACGCACTTCTTTCTTTTAAATCATATTCTAAGTAATTTCCAGGTAGTACTTTGAAAATGTCTCTGAAAATGGTTTTTTGTCCCGGAACATAACGAAAAGTCAGGAATTGATGCACTGATTCAGGGTCAAGTTCTCGAGAAATCGTGCCATGAACAAATAAAGACTTAATCTCAGAAGAGAACAATATCTCTTTATTTTTGAAAGTGTAATATAACGGTTTTACTCCCACTTCGTCTCTTACCAGAAACATCTTCTTCTTTTTACAGTCAAATAAGGCAAAAGCATACATCCCCCTTAATCTAGAAAGTATTCCTTTAATCCCAAATTCTTCATACCCGTGAATAATCACTTCTGTATCTGATTCTGAACAGAAATGATGCTTTTTAATCAGTAAAGATTTAATCTCTTTAAAATTATATATCTCTCCGTTAAAGACAATGACGATATTCCCATCTTCGTTAAACATGGGTTGCTTGCCATTTTCAGTTAAATCAATAATACTTAACCGTTGATGACCAAGACTGATTCCTTCTTCTACAAACGTTCCTTGTTGATCAGGACCACGATGATGAATCATGTGGTTCATAGCTTGAATTAATTTTTTATCTTCAAAAGAAAAACCGTTTATTCCGCACATTGTTATCTCTTTTTAGGGGGGATCTTATGATTATTCTTATAATTATTGATGACTTCTTGATAATTTTTAATGAATTCTGGAGCAATCTTCTCCCAACTGAAATTTTCTTTTACTCTCTTTAAGGATTTATCTCCAAGTATTTCTCTTCTTTTGGGATCATCAAGCAGTTTAATCACTTCTTTAGCGATCTGAGAAGAGTCTTTCTCTTTGATCAAGATTCCGGCGTCACCTAAGGCATCAGGTATTCCGCCTACGCGAGTAGAGATAACAGGTAATCCGCAAGCCATAGCTTCCAAAATCACTACCCCAAAGGTTTCTGTTTCTCCTTTTGAATCATAGATTGAAGGAAGAACAAACATGTCACCCATATTAAAATACAAAGGCATTTCTTTCCCATCGATCTGACCGGGCAAGAATACTTTATCCTTTAAACCCCTCTTTTCTACTTGTTGTTCTAACTTCTTACGTTCTGTTCCTTCTCCGGCGATTATTAATATGGCCTTATGATGCTGATTTATTTCTTTCATTGCCTCAATTAAATAGTTAAAACCTTTTTTCTCGACAAGTAAGCCTACAGAGATGATCACTTTGGTGTTCTTATCTAGATGATATTTTTGACGCAAGATATCAGTGTTCAACCCAGGTTTAAATTTTTCCATGTTTACAGTAGGACGAGCAACAGAATATCTTTTAGGTGTCACCAATTCTAAACATTTTTCTTGTGTGTAAGTACTATTAAAGTAAACATGATCAATATTCTTAAGAACATACTTATTGACATGTTTCATAATCCCATTCTCTGAAACAATCCTTCTAACAGTTAAGAAAGTAGGAATCTTCCTGAGCTTGCCCACAATTACTGCAATTAAACCTGAAAGAATCCATTGAGCATGCAACACGTCCATTCCTTTACTCTTACGAAATGCTTTAATGAGAAAAGATAATCCTAGAAGAGGAATTTGTATTCTAGCCAAATAACTAGTTTTTAAGTTTGAAGGCATTCCGGCACGGTAAGCTAACCGTTCATATTTGCGAGGGAAAAAGTAAGAAAAACGATGTACTTTAATCCCCTGAATAGTTTCTTCTGCCGGAATTTTTGGATATCCTGGAGCAACTACTGAGACTTCAATCCCTTTATCAGTTAGACCTTTAGCAATCTCATAAACAGAAAGACCACGAGTGTCTTCAGAATAGCGTAAGAACATTGTAGAGTAAATACATACTTTCATTTTATCACCATTATTTTATCCAAAGAGGAATCTGCTCTGAAATTGTAAAATACCTGCTTCTTATCGAAAATATGCGATAACCAATTTTAATCCGTCATCTAACTTAACTTTCGGTTCCCAGCCCAACTTTTCTTTTGCTAAGGCAATGTCCGGTTTTCTTTTACAGGGATCATCTTTAGGTAAATCTTGGAACACTATTTTACTTTTACTTCCCACTTGAGAAATTACTTTTTCAGCTAACTCTAACATGGTAAACTCGTCGGGATTACCTAAATTTACTGGACCGATGAACTGATCCTGTTCCATCATTTTAATCATGCCCGCAACTAAATCAGAAACGTATTGAAAACTCCTGGTCTGGGTACCATCACCGTAAATAGTGATAGGATCGTTTGCTAGGGCTTGAACTACAAAATTGCTTACTACTCTACCATCATTGTGTGCCATTCTTGGACCGTAAGTGTTAAAGATTCTTACAATTCTGATGTCCACCTTATTCTGACGATGATAATCCATACACAAAGCTTCAGCTACCCGTTTACCTTCATCATAACAACTACGAATTCCAATCGGATTAACATGGCCCCAGTAACTTTCTTTCTGAGGATGTTGTAAGGGATCGCCATAAACCTCTGAGGTGGAAGCTTGTAAAATACGAGCGTTAACTCTTTTGGCTAAACCTAACATATTCACCATGCCCACAGTATTACACTTTATGGTTTTAATGGGATTATGTTGATAATGGACTGGGGATGCTGGACAAGCTAGATTGTAAATCTGATCACATTCAATAAAAAGGGGTTGAGTAATATCATGCCTAATAACTTCAAAGTTTTTATTCTCACGAAGGTGTTCGATGTTTTTTATACTACCGGTAAAGAAATTGTCAACACAAATAACATAATTTCCTCTACGTAACAATTCCTCACATAGATGACTCCCAATAAATCCCGCTCCACCTGTAACTAATATCTTATTCATTGGATCTTTAATATTTACCCCTATTTTTAATCTTTTGCATTTTAATTAAACATATGAGACCAACTAATCTTGTTCAAGTATTTTTGATAATCCTTCTTTTAATCCCATAGTTGGCTTCCATCCGAGTTCTTTTTCGGCTAAACTATAATCTAAATGGATGTCCTTTATTTCTCCTAGAACCGGAGAAACATGTTCTTTACTTCCCTTGTGGGTTAATTCTTGTAAGAGAAAGAAAATTTGATTGACAGAAGTGGGTATTCCAGTACCAAGATTAAACATTCTGCTAATGGTCATCTTTTCTAAAGCTAGAAGATTAGCTCTAGCCACATCTTCAACGTAAACATAATCTCGAGTTTGTTCGCCATCACCAAAGATCTTACATACCTTATTACTTTTAATCTGCTCAATAAAGATTGAAACTACGCCTGCTTCTCCAGAGGGATCTTGTCTAGGACCAAACACGTTAGCATACCGCAAGATTACATAATTCAATCCATACAATTTATGGTATAAATACAAATAGTGTTCTACGGTATGTTTAGTTATACCATATTGGCACATAGGATTAACAGGATGGGTTTCGTCGCAAGGGAGATATTCTGGCTCACCATAACAGGCCCCTCCGGAAGAAGAATATATAATTTTTTCAACTTTAAACTCTTTACAACATTCAAGAACATTTATACTTCCAAGAATGTTAGTTTTAGCGTCAAAAATGGGATCATTGACAGACTTACGTACATTAACTTGTGCAGCTACATGATATACAAATTGAGGCTTTTCTTCAATAAATACTTTACGAAGAAGATCTAAATTGGTGAGATCTAAAAGATAAAATTTAGCTTGAGAGTTAATATTCTTTTTGTTTCCGGTAGAAAGATTATCTACTATAACAACAGAATATCCTTTTCTTATCAGTAGATCAACAATATGACTCCCAATAAATCCTGCTCCACCTGTAACTAATACTTTCGTCATAAAAAATAAATTAAAATCCTTATTTAAAAGGATTGTGGAAATGGATTCTTATCTTGGCAAAGGATAGTTTCTCCCCACACCATAATAATCTAAGCCTCGACGATTAGCTGCTTCTGGTAACCAACGATTTCTAAGATCAAATAAACTATTTCCACACATATCTGCTTTTAACCTAGCAAAATCCGGAGAATCAAACTCTTTCCATTCTGTAAGTAAAACTAATGCATCGGCTCCTTGTACTGCTTCATATTTATCTTCTACAAAGGTAACTCTATCTTTGAATATCTCCCTGGCTTTACCATCTTTAGGATCATAAGCATAAACTTGTGCTCCTCGATTTAACAAACCAGTAATAATAGGAATAGATGCAGCATCTCTCATATCATCAGTATTAGGTTTGAAAGTTAGCCCCCACACGGCGACTTTAGGACTTTGACCAGAAAGAACATTAACTATTCTTTGGCCAAGATAATCCTTATGTGCTTCGTTTGAAGCATGAACTTGCGATAACAGTAAGGGATCATAACCGTCTATTCTAGATTGAGCTACTACTCCTTGAATATCTTTAGGGAAACAACTTCCACCATATCCGGGACTAGGAAACATGAAACTGTATCCAATACGAGCATCTTCGCAAACTAAACGACGAATAAAGTCCATGTCTGCCCCTTCAGTAACATCGGCTATTCTAGCAAACTCATTAACCATAGCCACTCGAGTGGCAAGAGTGGTGTTTGAAAATAATTTAGCTAATTCTGCCTCAGCAGGTGTGCTCTGCATGATCTGTCCTTTTTTAATGTTAAAAGGATGATACAATTCTTTCATTAGAGCAAAAGCTTGATCAGAATAAGTTCCGATCATGACCCTGTCTGGTTTAGAGAAATCGCTTACGGCGGTACCTTCTGCTAACGTTTCTGGATTAGAAACATAAGCCCAACTTAAAGAAGGATTTCCTCCCAAATTGGTTTCAATAACTTTAGAAATATGTTTCCACGTTCCTTGAGGAACAGTGCTTTTTACTACCATTACTTTAAACCCAGAAGCCTTATTTAAAGCCATGCTTACATCTTTAGCAGCTTGTTCTAGATATTGAATATTGAAAGAACCATCTTCTCTAGAGGGAGTTCCTACCGCTAAGAAAGTTATATCTGCACCACTTACTGCAGGAGCTAATTCTGTAGAAAAACTTAAGGTTCCGCGTTTACGGTTAGCTTTAACAATATCTTCCAATCCGGGCTCAAAGATATGGATTCTGCCTTCATTTAAAGTATCAACAATTTGAGGATTATTATCGATACAAACAACCTCGTTCCCGCGGTCAGCAAGTAACGCGCCGGTAACTAATCCAACATAACCAGTACCAATAACTGAAATTTTCATATGATCACCATCCTAAAAACGTTTATATTTGATTTAAATCTTTTATGGAAATAACATCTTTAACAAAGAATTAAAATAAAGTATTTCTTAATTTAAATACAACCGCGGTTCAAGAGATACAGTATGGCCCGGAACAGCAGGATGTGGATTTGCAATAGGTATATTACGGACCACTATTCTATCTTCTGCTCTGGCTCTAGCAGCATTATAATCAAATAAGTGTACTGGATTACTGGGAGTTCCTACTAGCCCTACTGCTTTATTGAATAAAGAGTCTTCACTTTCTCCACCACCAAAGCGAGCTAAGACAAAATATATTGCTCCTTCAAGATCACCGATACTTCTTAAATTTGGTTCGTATGTCATTTAAATCACCATTTCAAAACAGAATCTATCCCTCAACGCCCTTAGTCTTAATCTCCAAAGATTAATCTAAATCAGGTAAATCTTGGACACCCATTAAAGTGAGCACATGAGTTTTTTTATCAACGTCAATCACTAACTCGACTAAATTATTAATAACAATATCATTTCCCATAAGGTAATAAGAAATGTTTCTTAATTCTCTAATACGTACTTTCTCAATTTCTGGATATTCTAAAACCTTAAGAGGAGCTTTAGCGGTTAAATGAGGATTATTATCATTAAATATACCAAGAAAAGCGGTCCACAAACCATCTTTATCCTTACCAGGTTTACGACTGATCACTACACTCTTAACCTTAAATCTATCCATATTGTTACTTAATGAAGTTCTGGCTTTTAAATATTACTAAAATTTTCTTCAAATGGAGGTAATAAGAACCCATCAAAGAAACTAAGAACAGAAAGATAACTAAAGCTCGACTAATCCAAATGCCACCCAAAAGATATCCTAACAAGAAACCACAAATGATTAAGATTAAAGGAAATATTGGTTCAGTATAACGTTTAATAAAATAAATTCTTCCTGCTAGAAATCCGGCAATAATTACAGAGAAGTAACTTAGAACTGGAACGGTTAAAAATATAGATAAAACAAAACCAAGTACCATAAACAATAGAACTCCTGCCTCTGCCCATTCTTCTGCCCATTTAACACCCATTTTTATCTCTCCGATCCGATCAGAGCATAAACTGCTCCAGCAATCAAACCAATAACTATTGCTAAGATTAATCCCCAGGTGGTCTTAGTTAGCAATAATACCGTTCCGAGTAAAGTTATAAACAAAGCAATATAATAAAGAATACGTGACCCGAAGAAAATGTTCAAACCGTCTAACTGAGGAAGTGGAATCAATGAACACCAGGCCATAATGATGTTTAACACCAATCCCTGGCTGTAAAGATAATTTTCTGGAGATAAGTATAAACCAATAGCAAAAATAATCCCTAAGATCAGGTTAGCTATAACTCCCCACATCCCGATCATAGCATTAGTCCAATAACTAAATCCGTAACGAAATTCGCCCAGACGTAATTTTACCATAAAAGCTACAGACATGCCTCCCGCAAGAATAAGAGGAACGTTTCCAATAGTAATAAACGCCAAAATTAAAGAAATCCCTAGTCCCACCCACCACACCTTAAATCGGGCTTGGTGCCCTTCAGCTAAGCCGTATACTTTCTGGCAAGATAATCTAAACCAAACACTAAAAGCGAATACTAAGATAGTTAAGGCAAGATTACGAAAACCAGACGTGGGATCAAAGGTTTCTCCACCCCAATCTCGAAAGGAATAAACAAATCCACCAACTAAAGCTACGGCTGCTAAACCCAACAATTCTTGTGAGTCAAACTTATAATATCCTTTGACTCGAGATACTAACTCTTTATAATACACCATCTTTTTAGAGAAAGATTGTTTTTGGGTATATAAATATAACCCCTCATTAAAAGATTACTTTCTTTCCATCAGCCATAACTTATTATAACTGTCTCCACGTTTAATCTCTTCTTCACCTACAGACTTAAACTTAGAAGGTACAGAGATCTCCAACCCTTTTCGGGTAATTAATAACAACGTCCCTTTAGGTTTTAATAAATAACTGGTTTGATAGAATAATTCGTTAAGTTTATCTTCATCTTTAGTGGTGATCTGAAAAATGATCCGATCAAACTCTCCCTCTGAGAACTTTACATCTAACTCGTCTAAAGAGTAACGACTAAAATTAAGATAGTTTTTTACTTTAGCCAAAGAAATGTTCTTCTTAGCAGCAGTAGTGTTCTGAATACTTTCATCAAAAGCATAAATTATCGTTTCAGAAACCTGTTCTTCTTTATTTTCTATCCCTTTACTAAACGGAAACTTTATCCAGGATAATCCCTTAACTTCGTTAACGATAAACTTATTAGCAAAAAGTGCTGCTTCAACAGCAATACTACCGTCTTTAGCAAACCCGACTAATAATTTCTCTCCCGATTTGAATCCTGATTTCCTAACTAAGTAATAAGACAAATCCCCTTTAAATGAAGCCTGATTAGCAAAGACTCGATAAGCACGAGAGTTTAAGTCCTTTCCACTAAGATCTATCCCTAACAAATACTCTTCTCCTGAACGACAAAGAATAGTTTCTGCATCTGGTTTTTTCATTTCTATGTTAGGAGTGAATTTTAGTTCCGTCTCGCAAAAATTAAATAATTTTCCCATTACTTTTCGAGCTAATTCTAAACGATTATCGTTTCCTTTAACATTTTCGATGGTTACTTTCAAAGATAATTCTGAAGAAATAAGCTCTTTCCAAGGAAATTTATCCTGCTTTAAGTCAAGTTTATCTACTTGTTTGTTCTTATCAATAAAAATTAAAATTCGACGAAAAGATTGTCCTCGTTGTATTAAAGTAAGAAGATCTTCTTTCTTCTTAACTTCAAATTCTACGGTAACTTCTTGACCTTTGGCTTTGATTCCAATAAGTTCTTTAACTTCTTGGATTGCTAAACTTTCCATTCCGGGATAAACTATTAGAAACGCTTTCATTCTAATTACTCGGTCTGAACAACTGGCTCAGATCCAGGTTCTACTTCATCTTCTTTTATAACTTCAGCTGCAGCCACCAAGTTGTCTCCTTCATCTAGACGGATAACTCTTACTCCTTGAGTAGCTCGACCAACTTCAGAAATATCTGAACATTTGATACGGATAGCAATACCGTTTTTTGACATGACCATTAATTCTTCTTCACCGTTAACTAACATGGTAGTCTTTACCGGCCCGTTTTTATCCGTTATCTTGATATTAGTCACTCCTTTACCACCACGATTACATAATCTATACTCAGATACAGGAGTACGTTTACCATACCCTTTCTCAGTTAAAGTTAAGATTTGTTTTCCTTCATCAGCAGCAAGCATACCAACAACTTCATCCTCATTATCTAAGCGAATACCCCTCACTCCCATCGCGGTTCTACCAACAGAACGAACATCTTCTTCTCTGAAACGGTTAGCTTGCCCGTATTTAGTAGCAAGAATGATTTCATTTTTACCGTGAGTGTAACGGACCCCAATCAGATTATCTCCTTCTTCTAAGTTGATAGCCCTAATTCCGCCCTTACGAGGATTAGAGAAATCTCTTAATTCACATTTTTTAACCGTCCCATCTTTGGTAGCCATAAACAAGTAACCTTCAGTAAAGTTTCGTACCGGAACAATAGCAGTGATTTTTTCGTTTGGTTGAAGTTCTAACAGATTAGAAAGATGTTTACCTTTAGCTTGTCTACTACCTTCAGGAATATGATATACTTTTAACCAGTATACTTGGCCCTGATCAGTAAAGAATAATAAATAATCATGAGTAGAAGTGATATATATCTTTTCAACGAAATCTTCTTCTTTCATCTCAGTAGCTTTCATTCCTTTCCCGCCACGTTTTTGGGTATGGTAAGTGTCGATTGGTAAACGTTTGATATACCCGGAATTAGTCATAGTGACGATTACGGGAACTTCTTCAATCAAATCTTCTAAATCGATGAACTCGTCATCGTCTCCCCCATGAGTAATCTTAGACCGACGTTCATCTTGATAAGTGTTCTTTATTTCATCCAATTCCTCTTTAATTAAATCTAACACTTTTCGCTCTGAAGCAAGAATTTCGTTATAATAACCAATCTTAACATTCAATTCACCATGCTCAACACGAATCTTTTCCTGTTCTAAAGAGGCTAGTTTCTGTAAACGCATTTCCAAAATAGCTTTTGCTTGCAACTCGCTAAGATTATAAGTTTGAACCAAGAACTGTTGAGCTTCATCTACTGTTTTTGAATTTTTAATCCCGGGGATAACTGTATCAATGTTCTGTAAGGCGATCAATAGTCCGTCTAATAAATGGACTTTTTTCTGTGCTTCACTTAAATCATATTTGGTTCTACGTACAATTACGTTGATACGATGATTAATATGATGTTGAATCAAATCTTTTATTCCCAGAACTTTAGGCTCGTTATTTACTAAAGCTAAAAGATTTATTCCATAGGATATACGCATACGACTAAACTCGTACAATTGGTTAAGAACAACATTGGGGTCAACATCTTTCTTTACTTCAATCACCACCCTCACTCCATCTTGGTCAGATTCATCATTAATATTTCTAATCCCAGGAATTCTCTTATCCTTAACCAGTTCGGCAATATGTTCAATCATTTCCGCCTTATTAACCATATAAGGGATCTCTTTAACGATAATCTTGTCTCCTTCAATTTCAGTTATAGCTTTGATGATAACTTTACCTTTTCCTTTAGCATAGGCATATTTCAAAGAAGGACCACAAATAACTTCTCCACCAGTAGGAAAATCAGGACCAGGGACAATAAGGTTTAGTTCTTCAGTAGAAATATCCGGATTATCAATAATAGCGATAGTGGCAGTACAAATCTCTTTAAGATTGTGTGGTGGAATATTAGTAGCCATACCTACGGCGATTCCAGTTGAACCATTAACTAGAAGATTCGGGAATTTACTGGGAAGAACAGAAGGCTCCTTAAGACTGCCATCAAAATTGTCAGTGAAGTTTACAGTATCTTTATCAATATCTTTTAATAATTCTTCAGCTAACTTGTTAAGTTTAGCTTCAACGTAACGCATCGCAGCAGCAGGATCTCCGTCAACAGAACCAAAATTACCTTGACCCTTAATTAAAGGATAACGCAAAGAGAAGTCTTGTGCCATTCTGACTAAGGCATCAAAGACAGATAAATCTCCGTGAGGATGATATTTTCCTAAACAGTCTCCCACGATACGGGCACATTTCTTAAAAGGTTTGTTGTGAGTCAAACCCATTTCGTGCATGGAATACAAGATTCTTCTATGGACTGGTTTTAAACCGTCTCTGACGTCAGGAAGAGCTCTTCCTACAATAACAGACATAGCATAATTCACATATGCTGTTTTCATCTCTTCCTCAATCAGTCGAGGAATAATCTTGTCGGTTTGTACCGGAATTTCCGGAGAGTTTTTATTTTCTTCTTCCATGGGTTATCGTCTTAAAAGTAATAAGAAATTTAGAATTTTGGGGTTTATAAAGATTGTGTTATTTTTAGAGAATTGTATTTGGGAGGTCAAATTCTTTCTTCAATTGTTCCTTCTCGAGAGAATCTTGATTTCAAGCGATGGATTAATTCTTTACTTTTGTTAGAATCTACAAATTCACTGGTTAGATACGCTAACCCTGCACCAGCATAATAACAAGCAATATCTTGGAGATCAAAGCATCCCTCTCGGGGAACGAGAAGGGGGAAAAACTCGTGAATTGTTAAAGCTGTTGGTACCGCTACCGCGGATAAAGTTTTACCTAGTTTTGAATCCCCAAATGCTATCTGACCCAATGACACAAACTGAGCGGATAATCCAAAATCAGACAAATGACCCTGCATCCAATCATAATTTCTTACCCCCGCTCTAGCTAAGCTTTGAAGATGCTCTCCATACAAAAGAGTTCCGGTATATACCAGGTATTGCATCAAATCATATATCCTTCCCATAATAACATCTAAATTTTAAAACGGATATTTAAATCTTTGTGAAGATAACTACTACGAAGGGATTAAAGAAACAATTGTGGGTGTTGATTATGCTAAGAAAATAGAGTGAGGAATAAGAAACATTGAAAGATAAACCAGAAAATTCTTTTAAACCAGTTTTTCATCATCCTTCTTCATTACTTGCATCGCTTTCTGAATCTCAGACTTCCCTTCTCTTTCTTTTTGATCTAAATCGATTAAGCGCCCTACTTCGTCAGCCTGTTTATCTACTGCTTCTGCTTCCTTTAACACTGCATCGGGAATCAATTTAAGAAAAGCTTGTTTAGCTTCTTCAGAAGGAAGATCAAAATATTCAAAGAACTTTTTGGTTAGTTTTAATTTAAAACTACGTCCAAACTTCTCCTTCTCTACATAGCCTTGTTCTTCCAACTGGTGCATATGGTCGTACGCTCCAGAACCACGCAACTTTATCACTTCTGACTGCAATACTGGATATTTCCAAGCGATAACTGCTAGAGTAGCCATCATAGCTGAGTCTAACTCTGTACTAGAAACTAGACTACTTACTAAAGGAACAAATTCGTCGCGAACAGTTAACTTCCAACCGCTTTCTTTCTTAACAATATGTAAAGAATGATCGCGTTGAGAATATTCTTGTTGTAATTTATTTAATAGTTCTTCCACTTGAGGAACTTCTAAAGAACATAATACCCCTATCCTTTCTGAAGTGATCTCTTTGCCTACCGCAAAAAGTACCGCTTCAACTCTCTTTTCCGATGTTTCCATTTTCTTTAATAATGAAATAAACTCCATCTTTTAAATCTACCTTCTTTTCATCAATTAGCTTATCTAAGAAGTCACCAATCTTATCTTTATGAACTCCCGTAAACCGACTTAATTGTTCAGAAGTAAGACGATTATGCGTTAAAAGGATCAATATATAGTTACGCAACAATAGGTTCATGTTCCTTATTAAATGTTCATTCTCTAACTTTACTTGTTTTGCGACCATATCTACGCTATGCAATCGGGCTTGAAAATCACTGAAAGTTTCTGATAACATTACGTCACTAAAGACAACTTCTATCGGTTCTATAATCTCTAACTGCGAAGGCATATAATCAAAACAGAAAGCAGTTATATTCTTCACTTCTTCCGTCTTAACTTCCAATTCTGCAAAAGTAGACCACATTTCATTTTCAGGAAGAGGCTGGATTTCGGCTAATTCTTCATTAATGATAGTATAACGTTTATCACTTTTAAGCTTCCCGAGATACTCTTTAAATGCTGCTTCAACGTGTTCTTTAGGTTTTCCCACTATTTCCATGATTGCTCTGAAAAGGATTTTACTCATACTTCAAGTAAGAGCACGAGCTATTTTTAAGCCTTTCTGCCCCAGAGAAGAGAGATGGTTAGAATTTATATTTGATCAACACCAAGCATAATAACCCAAAGACTATAGCCAATAAGTAAGGAATTAGGTGTTTAGCCTTTTCATTAGAAGATTCATATACCAATAAATAAGATTGATTAAGGATGGTTCTTTGAACATTCAAAGAAATACTTTCAGGATTATTTCCGGCTTTACTTAAAGGGGAAACGGTTGTAGTAATACTTTTTTCTTCTTCCCCGTTTATTTTAATAATATTGTCAATACTCTTAGCAGTAATTTGTCCATCTTTATGTACTTTTACTTTTAATTTGTATTCTCCAGGTTCAATGTCTCCATCTAAAGGCAAAGAGAAGTCAATTACTTTCTCCTCTCCAAACCCCAACATAAATTCTTGTAAGAAGTCTTCTCTCTCCTTAGTTTCAGATTCACAAGAATAACAACGACTTCCACGATAAACATAACCGTAAGTTTGGAAGAAGTGATCCCATTCATCTCCTTTAAATTTCACCTTAAAGGTTAAGATTTGTCCAGGAGATGCTTGGGAGGGAAAGTCTAACAGTTCATAAGAAATATCTTCCTCTCCAGAATCATACTCGGTTACAACAGAATCTTCTGGATCATAAATCACCTCGTTTGTGCTTTCACTTTCTTCCTCCCCGCAATTGGAAGAACTCTCTGCGATTTTAACCTCTTGTTCTGCTCGTTGATCTAACCCTTCCAGAATTAAAACCGCATCTTGAGTTTCTTCTTCACAACGAAGATCTAATAATAAAGGTAAAGTTAATTTGTAAGTGGTGTTTTTAGAATACAAATTAATTTTAGTAACTTCACTAACTTCTCGGCCATCCACCTCAACCCAAGCAGAGACAGCATATTTATTGGTGTTACCCTTATGAATTTCAATCTCAGCTCGCAACGATTCTCCCCAATCTAACTCTGAGGGAACGATATTGTTAATCAAAATATAAGAACTATTAGTAGAAGAATCGTTGTTGGAACTATTGGTATTGTTCACTGGCTGTAATGTTCCTTTGTTAGTTACAATAAACATCTTTTGATCATAATTATCACTAAGATTTTGATCATCACAGCCCGGATAAAGCTTGGCTTTAAGATATAACGCCCTATCTTCTTCAGAAATATCTGCTTTCCAAGTTTTAGAATTAATATTAGTGGAATTATACTTACTTTTAATCATTCTTCCAAAAAGATCTTCGATCCAATATTCAATGACAAACGGAAAAGTATCATTACTAAGGATAAAGGCATAACTGAGAGATTCCCCTTGTTGATAAATTACCGTCTCATCTAAGGCAATATTCATATCAACATCACAAGAAACAGAAGAGATATCAATTGCAGTAAGGTTAAAACACACAGAATTGTCTGTAAAAATATCCTCCCTTAAAGAAGAATTTATTATACTTCCACAAATAGTATAATTCCCGGGGAAGAGGGGAGCAAAAGTTCCCGTAGCAGAATAGCTGCTGCAACCCACTTCTTTAGTAAAGGTACTGTTTTTTGAGTAATTCTCTCCGAAGATATTGTAATTTACCATAATTGTGTCTTTAGTTGAACAGTTCTCTTTGAGTTGGATAACCAATTTAAACAAATTGTCATAATTGGTGTGGGTATAAAGTGTTCCGGCGAGGTAAGGAAGAAGTACTATGTTTGGAAAGATAGACGAATTAGTAGTGTTACTAGAATTGGTAGGATTGGTCTCATTTAAAGGAAGAGTTAAATTGATCTTGTTTTCTTCTCCCGGAGTAGCGAGACATTCTTGCCAAGTCCCATTATATATACATAAGGTTGCCCCATTTCCTGCTGCACCGAGAGAAATATTGTAAGTTAAATTATCTTGAACCTGATTTAAGGAGTTTAATAAAATTAATTCTTCCCCATTACTGCTAAACCCAGAAGGAAAAGAAGTATCCAACAAAGTAAAATTAAATTCAGGATAGTCTTGGCCAAAGGTATAAGTGTCATCAGCAATTAAAGCAAAACTGTTCCCTTCAAGAATCCAAGCCCCCCGGATTAAGGTCAACCCATGATTCGATCCACCTTCTTTCACTTTCCAATTAGTTAAATTTACTCTTTCAGAACCAGTATTATAAATTTCCAGCCATTCATGTTTAGTATCTGTTCCTGGAAAATCATACATCACTTCATTAAACAGGACTTCGGCCGAACAGGTATTTAAACAAAGTAGAAATAATCCGAAAACCCACCAATTCCACCCCATTTCTAAAAGAAAACAGTTATCTAATATATAGTTTGTGTTTTCACTATTATGGAATACTAAACAAAGCTTTTAAAGAGATTTTACCTAGTAACTACTACAATGGGATTAGGATGGTTATTTGGAAAAAAAAAAGTATTGCCAAAAGTACCCTTTCCAGAGGGTCAGCCTTTTGACGAAAATACTTTTCAGTTCTCTAAACGATTTAATGGAGAAACGGTCATAGAACCGGAACACTTACAAGCTGCTGCAGGATATAATCAGCCGTTTAACTTGCCGGAAAGTGGCTCGAGGACTATGTCTTCTTCGACTTCTGCGCCAATGCCAGCTTCCAACTTTAATAGTGAACCCCTTTTTGTTAAGGTTGATGCTTACCAACGTATTTTGGGAGAAATGGACGGATTAAAGAGTAATTTAAACAAACTTCAAGAAGTTAATCGCCATTTAGAGAGCTCAGAGTATAATGAAGAGAATAATTTTGAGAAGTTGAAGAAAGCGATGAAAATGGCTCATGATAAATTGTTACAAGTAGATAAAACCCTATTTAAATATCAAGGTGAATAAAATGGAAAGAATGCCCGTGTTTGTAAAAGTAGATGAATATGACGATGTTCTTAATTTGATTAAATTGATTCGTAAGAAAATCGATGAATCTAAAGAGACATTAATGAAGATTAACGAACTTAAGAATGAAGAGGATCACCAGTTAGAAATGTGGCAAAATAATCTTGCTGAAGTAGAGAAAAAGATTGATTTTGTTGAACATTCACTTAACGAACCAGAACATTTCTAAAATGATACCCGCAAAAAGTGCTAACAAGCACAAAGATGGACGTGCAGAAAAGGATCCAAATTTCATGGTTCAGGTTAGTGAACCAAGGATGTTACGTAAAGACCTGTTAGAGTCGGTGCGAGAGATCATCATCTTTATGCAAGGATATGAAAAGTTCCGCAAGATTCAGGAAGACAAAGTAACTCTTTTCACCCAACTTAAGACAGATTTACGTGTTTTGAACAGTTTGGTGGATGATAAACTTAGAAAGTATTTACCTAAGGGAAAATTAAGAGCGGTACAAACTTCAAAACAAGAGATTAAACCTTATGCTCGTGATGAAGAGATTCTAAGAAGCCCTTCTATTCAAAACGATAGATCTCCTGCATCTGAACTGGACGAACTAGAAAGTCAATTGAAAAATATTGAGACCCAGTTGCGAAGTGTAAATTAATCTTTTATTTTTATTAATTCTATTTTTATTTACTGTTTACATAATAAAAAACAATTTATACTAGTTCTTATTTACAAAATAAAGAAAATCTTTATGAAAAAAATTCACGTCGATAAAAAAGGATCAGTGATTTTACAAGGAAATCCAGAAAAAAAATCAGAAGCTGAAGGTAAACGGAGCTCAATAAAGAATATTTCTAAAGTAAAAGTCACTGAAAAGGTTGGTTTGTTTAGGCGAATGCTCCAGACCAAGAATCTTAAGATTGATACGTCTGTTGTTGAAAAAGGATTATCATTAGACTTAAGGTGGGGATCAATCAAACGAAAGTTTGAAGTTTTATTCCCCGAAGAAGTGTGGAAAGAGTTACCCCTTGATTACAAAAAAGCAATAGTAGAGAATATCGCTCATCTTTCTTCAGTAGAAATAGGAGTAATGCTTAATGCAAAGAAGATCCATTATAATACTCCCTTGCCTTTGTTTAAGTCTTTTTTCATTGAAGTTCTTTTAAAATGTTTATTATACAGCGGTGATTGCGATACTGGTAAAACCATTAAGTATATTACTCAACTAATTAACTTAGAGACTGAATTTAAGGGGTCTCCTACCTCTTTAGATTTAAGATCTTTACAAACTAATGAAGGGAGCATTAACACCCTCACTTTTGGTAAAGAGAGTTTGTTAAGTTTTGGTTTGGCTCAGGAATTAGGAATGAACCCGGTTTCAGTAATGGTGATTGAGCCAGATTGTGATGTTATGTATCGTGGACAACGTATTGCGACTTTTCAAAATAAGCATAAATATGAGTTGATTAAACGATTTGAAAAGGAGTTTAATCTTCATGTTTACTGTATCGACAGCAACTTAAACGACATTCCGGACTATACCTTATGGGATTTTGATCCAACTGATTTAGGATGGTCAGCACAATTAACCCAATATATATTCTTACTTTTACCGTTTAATTATAAGTTTAAACAGAAATATATTGTTTATGGTAATGAATATTCTTGCAATTCTTACTATTACAATAAAGAAGGATTTAAGTGTCATCCAGTGTACGACCAAACTTCAGATTGGATGGGGCAAGTAAATTCCATGCTGCAGAATGTTACGGGAGGAGGAATGCAAGCTATTTCCTTAGTACAACCGTTGCATGAGATTGCGGTAACTAAAGTTCTATATCAACGATACCCCCAGTTAGCTAAATATCAGATGTCTTGTCATTGTAACAACGAAGGAGCTATAAAGAGTCGCTGGTGTGGAGCTTGTTCTAAATGTGCTCGTTGCTTTACCTTTATGAAAGCTTTGGGCTTTGATCCGGCAACGGTAAATCTAAAAGACATGTTTAATCTAGACTCCAAACCACATTTTTCTATTTTCAATCAAAGTAAAGATATGTGCGGGTATGATTCCGCAGGGTTAGGAAGAGACGAACAAATATTTGCTTTTCACTTGGCAGCTAAACGAGGAGCAACTGGAGAATTGATTGATTTATTCAAAAAGGAGTTTGGAGAAGAGGCAACTAGAAGAGAAGAAGAGTTTAGAAATGAGTTCTTTAAATTACAACGGCCGGCAAATATCCCTGCCCCATTATGGAAAAAACTAAAACCTATTTATGAAGAAGAATTAAAAAAGGATGGAAATGAAAACACTCCAAAAGAAGTAGAGAATATATCCACTCCCCATAACAACTTACCTAAAAAATCAAACTCTGCTGCAAGCGGTGAAAATGAACTCCTTAAAAATTAATACTGAAGTTAATTCTACTGGGATACAACTTCGTTTATTCAACTCTTCTTTTGATCGTAAATTTAAAGTTGAGTTTGCCTCCGAGATATGGGAACATTTTCCTAATAAACTCGTCTGGACTCAAAATTTAGCTTACTTAGCTACGGTAGAACTTGCTTTAATGTTTAAGGTGAAAGAAGTGGAATATGACACTCCTTTTCCCATATTTAAACCTTTTTTTGACGAATTGTTTGTGAAGTCTTTCACTTATAGTGGAGATGTAGATTCTAATCAACCGTTCAAGTATCATAATCCATTTTTTGATTTAGACCTCTTTTTTTCAGGAGAAAGTGTTCCGTTTGTAAGTATAGCTCCTTCGGTTGAAGAAAGGTCTATCAACACTCTTACTTTTGGTAAAGAAAGCTTGTTAAGTTTTGGATTAGCCGAAGAGATAGGATTAAGTCCGACTCCCCTTACAGTGATTGATGAAGACTTGGACCTAAATTTTAGGGGAGAAAAGATAAAAAGTTTCACTAACAAACATTTGTGGGATTTGATACCTAAATTTGAATTAGAAAAAGGATTGAAGGTTAATACGGTCAAAAATGAACTGTGTAAACTCCGTTGTAATGTAGAATGGGACCTAGATGACACGGATCTTGGTAGTGCTAATGTTATCACGGAATTTTTGTTTATGTGTTTACCATATGCTTATTCTAATCATTCAAAGTATATTATATTCGGAAATGAACATTCTTGTAGTAACTATTATTATAGTACCGAAGGAGTAAGATGTTATCCCGTGTATGACCAATCTTCAGATTGGATTAAACATCTGAATTCTTTAGTAAACATATTTACTCAAGGAAAAGTGCAAGTGGTTTCTTTAGTTCAACCCCTTTCGGAAATGGCAGTAGCTAAAATACTTTATCAACGATATCTTCAACTGGCCAAATATCAGATGTCTTGCCATGCTGATGATCTTAAAGCAGAGAATAATAGATGGTGTTGTAACTGTGCTAAATGTGCTACTTGTTTTGTGTTTATGAAAGCATTTGGATTTAATCCTGAATCGGTGGGATTGAAAGAGATGTTTGATTTATCTTATAAACCCCTGTTCTCTCTGTTTAATCATCATAAAGATATCGCTCAGGGTTATTATTCCTTGAAGATGGTTCGTGACGAACAGTTGTTAGCGTTTTATTTAGCGGTTAAACGTGGTGCAGAAGGGGAGTTGATAGAGCTGTTCAAGAAAGAGTTTATGGGAGAAGCTGTGGCTAGAGAGGAAGAGTTGATGGAAGAAATTTTTAAGTTGCATCCTCCGGAGAATATTCCTGCTCAATTGTGGGATAAAGTTAAACCCATTCTAGAAGAAGAATTAAAGAAGTAGTGGTTCAAACCGGGCTATGAGAGGTTTTTAGGCTCACTATTTGTAAAAGAAAGTGTACTTATATTCCTTCAAAACATCAATCACTTTTATTGATTGTATTACGTCTGAAAATTGGTTTTGTAGTTCTTGCAACATCTTTAGAAAGTCTGTTTCTTTTTCATATTCAAACTCGGGTTCTAAATCCCAATCACCAATTACTTTAAGGTTATGTACTAAATGAGGATTGCTGTGCAGTTTTGTTAACAAAGAAACCACTCTACGCTCCTCTGGATTCTTAAGATAAATTATGGTTTTGTAGAAATTAATTCCCAACAGTTCATAGTTTAGTACTAAACGGAATGATTTTATTACTCCTGAATTTAATAGCTTCTTAATTCTGTTAGTGGTAATTTTCAAAGTAATATTCAATTCTTTGGCTATTTCTGTAATTGGTTTTCTAGCATTCTTAGAAAGAATTCTTAGAATTTTCAAATCAATGTCATCAAAATCAGTCAGCTTAAGGGGCTTAGTATCAATAAAATCTGCTTTAGAGTTTACAAAGTACCTTCTGGGAAAAGACCACACGGAAGAAGTTATAGATAATGATTTATTAAATAAAAACGGACTAGCTAAGGAAATGACCTTATCTTTTACCTGGTCTAATTCCTTATTATTCTTAACGGTACAAGAAAGTAAACAGTCCCAATCTCCACGACATTTGGCAATCCAAATAACTTGCGAGATTAATTTTATCTTTTCATACAATTGTTCTTCATCAGATAAAGTAATTCCATTAAATTTTAAACAGATTTTAAAATGAATCAAGCCCAACTTTTCATAATCTACTGCAGTGTGGTATTGAGTAATAATATTTTCTTCTAACTTTTTGACACGATACAGGGCTACTTCCGGACTAACTCCTACTTTTTTAGCAAGTTGAGTATAGTTGATTCTCGCATTCTTATCTAGTTCGTACAAAATCTTCTTATCTTTAATATCTAGCTTCATTTTTTATTAATTTTGCCTTTATATATTAAGAATGGTACTTTTTATAAACTTTTTGTTAATAAGTTTTAAATTAAAAATAGAATTATAATAATACATGACTCCAGAATTAGAACGTTTAGTTAAAGAATTTGCAGTAATGGATAGAGAGAGTTCATACCATAGAAAATCAGCACAAATAGCTAGAAAGCTCACTGAAAACTTATTTGAAGGAGTATTAGTTCAAGATCCTTATGAATCCAAAAAGCATCAATTATATTATACCAAAGGGGATACTCCTTTTCAAGGATTGGGGTGTATCAAGCCTGCTTTAGAATTCTTAGGAATTCATGATTATGATAAGCAAATGAGAGAAATTGCTCAAATTTTAGATGAAAGCGGAGGATATCACGACTTCACATATCATCGTAATCGCTATGGGGTGGTTTTAGAAGAAGATTTATTTCCAGAAATGAGTAAATCGGAAAGAGTTGAATTATTTAGAAAGCAGGATCCAAGGGTTATAACTTTTTCTATAAGTATAATCAAATATGGAGAAGGGATAGCTAATTATGTTGAACATCCTACTGATCCAAGAGAAAAATCCTTTGAACTCAATGGTATTTTCTCAGGACATATGGTTCCTGAACCTCTAAAATCAAGAATAATGCCCTTAATAGGTCCAATTAGAGAATCATTTCGTAGAAGTTGTGAAGGAAATTATTCCAATTCTGATTTAGCAGTATTATGCTTGGATGTTACTCGAAGAATGGCTAAGATAACCGCCAATTATATGATTGAGAAATTTGAGAAGAAGCAGTAATACATCTTCCTATTTTATAATACCTTTCTCAGCGTGGAGCTATGTCATTTTGATCTAGCTTCTCAATCCAGAAGAAACGTTTATAAAATACCTTCAGATTTAATTCTCTAACGCGGATGTGCCGGAGCGGTCAAACGGGATAGCTTGTTTTGGTCTTCTGACCAAAATGGATCCAAACTCAAGGCATTTGAATATAGAGTGCTCATCAGAGTACTATGAAGAAATCAATGTAAGTCATCTATTGGCTTAGTGCCTACCCAGGTTCGATTCCTGGCATCCGCAGTTATTTATTTAATAAGAAGTGGACACAACTTTCTAATTCTGCTCGCTTCTGCTCATTTAATGCAAAGCCTATATTTTTGTGAAACTTAATCAAATTCTCTTTGTTCCCTAATATTCGAAAGCATTGTGAAAATGTTTTTTCTCCGTTTTGATGAAGATTTTCAAAATGAGGTTGACCTATTGGTCCGCATACCACAGATAAACTTTCAGTTAAATCTTTAATCTGTTGCAAGAAAGTGGTTAAATTATCTTGATACTTTTCAACTTTGGCCATCCTGAACGTGGCTTCTCTTCCGAACTTCTCTCTTTTTATTTTGATAGTAGCTAATTCGTCATCGAAAATGCCTTGTAAATAACTTTTTTTACATCTTTCTGACAGGATTATCCATTTTGGAACCAAGAAGGGATTATTAGTTTTGTTTCCGATAGGAGCACCAAGCGCATAAAGATATCTTCCTAATAAGCTATCGTTCACTTGAAGCAGATAACTTTTGCCAATATTTTCCCTATAATATATTTTGATACTGTTTTCTTTTATTGAGAAGTTTTCGACGAGAAATACTCTAAGGTTGGTTAAATCATTAATTTGACCAATAAACCTGCAAGTATACCTTTTATCAAGATTACCATCTCCCATTATTTTTCCAACTAAAAATGCTGACTTTTGAGCCAAATAGGAATCTTGGAATAAAGGCACTAAATTTCTGGTTAAAAGTAATTCCAACTTCCTTTTAGGAATTCTAGTTTGGTAAGTATTTAAGATATGTCCAACGTCTAACAACATATTTTGTTTATTCATACTACTTGCCCAAATTATGGAATAAACAAAAGGTAACGTTTTACAATATTTAAATTAATCTAACTTGATTTCCTATCATGTTATTCCAAACTGCTTTACATCCATTTTAAAGAACTAATCAACAGAAGAGATAATTGAAAAGAAAGACAGAAGTTCGGAAATTATGCTAGTCTGTAATCGATCCCTGCCGTCCGCACTTTACTTTCTAATCAAAATACTTTACAAGGAATGAGGATTTTAAGACCAACTAACAAACATATTCTTTCTTATCTATTTTACAAGCTAAGAAAGGTTATAAAACCTATTCGAGATTAAGGTTCTCGTGGTAAATAAACCAGACCTACTTTTTTTTGGTAAAGGAAAAGATTATCACTCTGACACGGCATTAGAACGATCTTTTACTGAAAAATATTATGCAGATGACGAATTAAGCCGATCTCTAAATTTGGAAATGCTTCGCGGTGCTAGGATTCCTTCCGATACTATTGACCAACAATTTTTTGCAGAAGGGTTAAGGTTAGATCTATTTGTGGGAAAGTTGCTTCAACCTAAATATGCTGCGGGTTACATTTTTCAAGTTTTAGCTAATCCCAGCACAGATTTAGAGGTTATTCTAGAACGACAATCTGCTGAAAAAGAATTGTTAGAATCTCCTGAGAAAGTTGAATTCCTAGAAGACACTTACAGAAGATTATGGGAAATTGCAGGACACGTTTGGCAACGTTCAACTTTAGCTAAAGCGTCTACTCCTTGGACTTCCGGATTGATGCCGGGAAATACAAATCAGGACGCTCAACTATTTGCTCACACCGTACATCTTCTGGGGATGTATCAAGATATAGTACAAGAACTTGGGAATAAGATTTTTACTTCTGGACCTTTAAGACAAGTAGCAGATCTTGCTAAGGAGATAGAAAAGTCTTCTGAATATAAGGAATTAGGAAATTATTTACACACATTTTCTAATCAAAGAGAATATAGAGCAGATGTATCAGTTACTGTCAATGCAGTAGGGGGATATAGTGGAATGAACGTTACTCGATTAGAATTAAATACACCTAGAAGATCAAAAAAAGAATGGAGAGAGGATTGGAGCACTTATGCTATCCTTAAACATATTACTGAACTATATACACAGAATAGCAAAAATTTGAAAGCGCTAATTCATTTAGTGGGGGATCTAGAATTTTATACTTGCGGTGCCAGATATGCTTATACTTTAACCAGTAAAAAACAACCCACTTGTCTTCCTACTTTTAATGATAAAGTCACTCAAATACATGATTTAATCAGTCCCTTACTATTATTGTTACCCGGCGGTAATCCGGTTCCCATCGATTTGGAATTAACTTATGACTCTTTTGGTAGAGTGATCACTGGCCCAAATAATGGTGGTAAGAGTGTGAGCTTACGTGCAGTTGGTCTGGCCTATACTACTGGCCAGAATGGTTGGATTGTTCCCGGCAGTTCTGCCAATCTTTCTTTAATTAATGGATTATATACCCACTTTCCAACTCGTGATGATGTAGAGGGGGGAAAAGGTAGTTTCCTAGGAGAAATGGAACATGACCGAAGAATTTTGGATAGAGCTAACTCAAGTAGTTTAGTTTTGCTGGATGAACCGTGTATTGGAACAGAACCAAGTGTTGCTTCGGTACAAACTGGAAATTTCGTAGAGTATATGGGTCTGAATCATATCCCTTTTTTAATCGCGACCCACATGCATGATGTAGCCTTAGATGTTAAAGAGGATAAATATCCGGGAGTAACTAACTTACAAGCAGAAGTGAAGTTTGAAGGAAATCGTCCCCATCTAACTTACAAAATTATCCCTGAGATGGCAGGACAAAGTTATGGGGAAGCAGTTGCCCGTCAGGCTGGAGTTGATAGGGAATCATTGGGTCTTCCTCCACGCTAAAGAACTCTGCCTTAAGTAAAGTATAACCATAGATATTATTTCCATGGGCATTTGTCGATTCTCCCACCATATATGCATTTGCTCCATACTTCATAGCTTCTTCTGCGATTCTAGAAGCTAAGACACTTTCTTCACTACGTTGAGAATTTGACCAATGAAAATTCAATAATTGAGGATTATTTGTTCCAACCGGGGTTACCTTTACTTCACGACCATCATATGTGAAATGCTTATTTCTCTTGGGATCGTAACGAACTCTACATACTAATCCTTCCAGAATATCTAATCCAAAAGAAGCCCTTTGTCCTTTAAACTGTTCCAACGTTTTTCTAAACGTTTTTATTCTATTTTCTTCAATGCGAGAAGTTCCTATCATTTGACTAATTCCACCTGCCACAACTGAGATTCCTGTAACTCCTAGCAGACCTATTGCTCCAGCCAACAGCCAAAAAGTGTACTGAGCTTCACTTTTATAATCAAAAAGCGGCAGATCTCCATAACGAGTATATATCCTTTCTTGTTTACCATTATCACGAAGGTGAGGAGTGACGATAACATCTACCTCCCCAGAATATCGGTTTGGACGATAAGTATCAAAACACATTGCTTCCAGGTTTTTATTTTCGTCCTCAATAACGAATACAGATCCTCCCTCACCGCAAAATTTAGAATTGACTTCCCCAGCCAGAATGGTACCCTTAAGAGGGATATCTTTTTGTGGATCAACTTCTACTAGCTTAACATGTCGATAAGTAAACGTAGCTAAACTTGCTACTAAGCATAACGCTGCAAGTCCGGTAGAGAAACGCATAAATGAAGGATTTATATTTACTGGTTTTAAAGATTATTGTGATATAGAGATATAATTGGTTAATTTGCTCAAAATAAACCCTAAAAGTTTGAAAATATTGATGAAATCAATAACATTAATCAAAATACTTTACAAAATTATTCTTATCATCCACTAACACATTCTTTGGTTTAATTGGAGTCTCACTATGAGCAAAGGCCATAATAATTATCTGTTCTCCTTTCTTGATCAGATGAGCAGAAGCTCCATTCATGCAGATGTTGTGTTCATCCTTGCCTTCAATAGCATAAGTCCAGAGACGATGTCCAGAAGTGTTGCTAACTATTAATACTTGCTCTCCTTGCCACAGATCGACTAATTTCATCAGTTTCTTAGGAAGAGTGATTGATCCCATATATTCCAGATTAGCTTCAGTAACCGTAGCCCGATGTATCTTTGATTTTAGTAATGTACGTAGCATAAACCAATAGAAAAGGTAAGGGAGTTATATATTTTGTGGGTATATATTCCTCATAATCATTGGAACTTCCTCTCCAGAATTTTAACTACACCATGATTTGCATCAACTTCGACTAAGTCTCCATCACGAAGAATACTCGTAGCAACACTAGTTCCCACAATGCAAGGTACTCCCAACTCTCTGGCTAAAATAGCAGCGTGACAAGTTATCCCACCCTCGTTGGTAACAATTGAACCTGATTTTTTCATTAAAGGAAAAAATTCGGGTCGAGTCATAGAAGTAACCAATACTGAATTCTCTTCAAAGTCAGAAACTTTGTCCGGATTCATAATTATTCTAACTCTCCCCACATGTTTTCCCATGCAAGCACTAGAGCCCCTAAAGTCTTTTGAAAGCAAGGGTTTGGTTTTATCCTCAACAAAAACAGCCATCTCCTCCGATTGCGTTAAGTTATAAACAAAACTTTCTTTAGCACAACTCAAGACTCCGACTACCTTCTTTCTATACTTAATCTCTTCCCAGTTCAAAGTCTTACCTTCTAAAACTGCTATAAATTCCCCAATGGTCAATAAACAAAGATCTTCATAAGACAATTTTGTTTTCTTACTAACTTGGGTAATAAACACATTTAAGTAATGATTTGCCACAAGATTTGCTTTTTTCCTCAAGTCCTGCCAATATCCCTGCTGGTCTGAGAGGTAAACCAGCATTCCCAATTCGGGATTTTTAAGTTCATGAATTAATTTCTTTTTCTTCTCCAAATTTTCTTGAAGGTTAGAGAAATATCCTTTAACATATTTTTGAACTCTTTCCATATTCTTAGAATGTTGAACCACTCTTTGAGCAAAATAATCAACAGTTAAATAGTTCTGGTTAAGGTAATTGTTTTGAATCCAATGATATTTCCGAGAATGGGCTTTCAATCTATCCCAAATCAGGAGATTACTTTTAATCTGTTTCAAAGGAGAGTGAGGTTGAATATTTATAACAATCTGATAAAGCTCAAACTGCTCTTTACCTAAGAATGATTCAAAGACAGGTGCAGAAAGTATCTGCAGCGCTTCTTTAAATTTGGAATCTGTTCTAGGAAGAGAATATTCTAAGGTTCTTAAGATGTTTTTTTCAGCATATAAACCTAAGGGATCTGTAATCAAAGCCATACCATATTCTTCTAGATAAAGAGAGCAGAAATGTTGGTATAATTTCTTAAGTTCAGATAAAGAGAGATAATCAAAATCTATTCCCTCTAACTGTTTACAGAACTCATAAAAAGACCTCTCCAGCGTTTTCCATTGTTTAAACTTTTCTTCCGAGTAAGAACGATCTTTTCTTAACCTCTTAAGAAACTCTTCAGATATACGAATGAGATCATCATAATTGTACATGTATTTAGTGTGATGTTCTTTCTGAATTATTACCGTTTCCAAAAATCCACGGGGAAAATATTTTCCCATTCTGGAAGCTGCCAATAATGGAAAAATAACGTAATGAAATCTAGCAGGTACTTCTTGTACGAATAACTCTCGTGTACTTAGGAAAATTCTTAGTTGTTTATTTCTCATGGTAAATAAAAAGAGAATAAATATTAAAGTAAAATCCTTCCAAACACTTGCGTTTGGACTTTCGGGCTTTGAGCCAGTTCTTCCAAAGTTTGGAGAGTATAAACAGGATTAAACCCGGTCCGCAGGAAAGATTCCCTGGCTGCTTGGAGGTGAGCCATTCCGTCGTCCACAATCAAAGCAGGCATAACTTCTGGTCGCACTCTCAGCGGACCAAATTTATCCTCTGATCTCTTAACCCTTGGTAACCAAGTTTCATAATCAACTGCGAAACCTGACTCTGGAGATTGGTATGCTTTAGCAATCACGTATTCCCAAGATTCAGCTTTCTTTTTTCCTAAAGAAGTGGTGTCAACAATAGTTAATCCTTGCATAATTTCTCTAGCCTTATTTTGATCGAAATACATCTCTAACCCTTTTTGAGTTATCAACCGGGTGGTTTCTTTTCGAGCATTAGAAACTAAAGCGATTAATGGTTCCACTAAGAGATATTCTCCCTGTTCTTTAGGCATGTCCTTAAATGTCTCTCTCATTCTTTCTAATAACGTAAAGAAAGGTTCACTTAGAGAAATTCCGTATACTCCGGTTGATGGATTCCTACTCCACTCCTCCACCACTGCTTGTTCAGCATCGTACAAAGTTTGTTTGTCGCCAACCTCTCCACTTGATTCTAAGTAAAGGGCTCCTGCTTCAAAGGGAGTATGAGTTCGACAATATTCCTTCATCCTTTCTTCCCATATCTGTTTAGCTGGTTCTGATTCTTCTAAACCGATGAAGCCAGTTTCATATATTCCTGGTTTTTCAATTAGATTATACTGTGGTCCGTGACAGTCAAGAACCACGCAGGGGTTTGATACCAATTCTTTGATTTGAGTGTACATTTTTCTCACCTTATGTTTTATATTTCATTATTATTGTTGTTTCTGAGTAGTGGTATCCCAAGGGATATATAAAATAAATTGTTACTTTTTTAATATTAAACGATATATTTAAATAAAAATAACCAGTTTAATTAAAAATATGCTTAAATTAGACAAGAAAGATCTGCAGATACTTTACGAATTAGATAAGAATGCTCGTCAACCTCTAAGCAATATTGCCAAGAAAGTCCACCTTAGCCGAGAATCCATTCTTTATCGCAGCAAGAAATATTTTGAACAAGGAATCATCAGAAATTATCTTACTATAGTAAACTTAGCTAAATTTGGTTACACGATTTACAAAGTATGTGTAAAACTGCACAATATCAATGAAGAGCAAGAAAAAGCCATTATCTCGGATTTAGTTATAAATAGTAAGATTGTCTGGACTTCCAGTTGTGATGGTAAATACTCCTTATTGTTCGCAATTAAATCCAAAAGTTTAGTTGACTTCAATGATGCTTTAACGGAAATACGAAATAAGTATCATCTTTTCTTTAAAGAGATGGACATCGCCCCCATCGTTTACGGCAGACATTTTTATCGCGAATACTTAATCGGGAGAAAAGGCACCACCGAAAGAAGAATCTTCTGGGGAGGAGAGGAAGAACCAATTAAGCTCGATAAAATTAATTTAGAGATATTAAACAAACTATGTGAAAGTCCCCGGATTACGGCTGTAGACATAGCTAATGAATTAAATGTTTCGGCGGACGCAATCCTACAAAGAATTAAAAATCTGGAAAAATCAAATGTAATCCAACATTACATGCTTTGGCCCAATGTTAACAAGTTAAAGGGCAACTATTACAAAGTGCTGGTAAGTTTGCATAATTTAACCAAAGAGAAAGAGCAAAAGTTACACACTTTTTGCCAGCAACATCCCAATATTGTTTATATTGTAACTTGTCTAGGCCCTTGGCAATTTGAAATGGATATTGAAATAGAGAATATTGAAAAGTTAAGAGAGATATTGAGAGAGTTCATGAATAATTTTTCAGAAATTGTTTCAGATTACACTAGTTTAAACATCTATCAAGAACACAAGTTCAAGTTCTTTGAGAAGTGAACCTTTTTAAACCCCAGAAGTATCCTCCCTCTATGCCTATAGAAATATGCACCATTGGAGGATTCTCTGAATCTGGTAAGAATTCTACTGCGATTAAAGTAGATGATGAAGTAGTGATTCTAGATATGGGATTGCATATGGAGAATTATATTCGATATACTGAAGATGAAGATATCAGCAACGTTTCTTATGAGGAACTGTTAGAAGTTAATGCCGTACCCAATTATAATTTAATAAAAGATTGGAAAGACAAAGTTAAAGCTATTATTCCGGGACATGGGCATCTGGACCATATCGGAGCGATACCTTTCGCTTACAAGTTATTTCCACAAGCGCCGATCATCTGTTCTCCTTTTACAGCAGAAGTGTTAAAAAGTATCTTTATGGATGAAAAGATTAAGTTAACTAACCCCTTAATCAGTTTAAACTTGAATTCTTCTTATAAAATATCTCCTAAACTAACCGTAGAATTGGTGTACATGACCCATTCTATTCCGCACACAGCTATGATAGTATTACATACTCCGTATGGAAAGGTAGTTTATGCTAATGATTATAAGTTTGATCGACAACCTACTCTGGGCCAGAAACCTAACTTTGAACGTTTAAAAGAGATAGGAGAAGAAGGAGTTAAAGTGTTGGTGTTAGAATCATTATATGCCCATGAGCATAAGAAAACTCCTTCAGAAGCAGTAGCTCAGCAAATGCTTAAAGATGTAATGTTAGGAGTTAATGTTGAAGGTAAAGCCATGATTGTGACTACCTTTTCATCTCACTTAGCTCGACTGAAAAGTATTGTCGAAATGGGTAAGAAACTTAACCGCAAGATTGTCTTTTTGGGACGATCTTTATCAAGATATGTAATTGCCGGTCAGAATCTAAACATTATTGATTTTACTCAAGATGCTAAACTTATTCGTAACCGAGATAAGTTAGAACAAATGATGCGAAAGATTGGTAAAGAAGGCAAAGATAAATATTTATTAGTTGTAACTGGACACCAAGGAGAACCAAAGGCTATCCTTTCTCGATTAGCTAGAGAAGAACTTCCATTTAAGTTTGAAAATGGAGATGTGGTAATATTCAGTTGTTCGGTTATCCCAGTAGAACTAAACAAGAATAATCGAGATATCTTGGAACGAGAACTGAAAAGTAGAGGAGTAAGAATCTTTCGAGACATCCACGTTTCGGGTCATGCTTGCAGAGAAGATCATCGAGATTTGATTGACTTAATCAAACCCAAACATATTATTCCTTCCCATGCTGGACATGACCGGGCTATACAATTAGCTGAACTGGCTACGGAAATGGGTTATGAACTGAATAAGAATGTTCATTTGATGGAAGATGGAAAAAGAGTCGTAATTAAGTAGATTGTTGAATACAGTATTTCTTAAGATATTCTGGAACTTGAGGAACAGGTTTTTTGTCCAGGGTTTGTTTTGGTTTAGATTCAACTAAATGCAAGAAGTAATCTACACCCAAATATACTTGATCTAATTCTTCACCATTAGGGCTTCTTGTTCCCTGATTTACAATATCGTCCAAGAATCTTTGACCCACATTTAAACCACTGGCTTTTGTGAAATGAAAAAGATCTTCTACTGGAACATAGATAGAATGCCCTGTTCCGGTAGGAACAATGATTACGGGATAATGATGTACTAAGTAAGCAGCAATAATATCTCTTCGAGAAGATTCTATTTCTCTATGTTGATGAGCAGAAGCAGCTCTAGCATCAGCATAAGCGCTTCGTTCAGGAAAACCAGGAAAAGACCGACCAGTCATGTTTGTCTTTTTTTAGTAGCATTATTTAAGGCTTTCCCCTAAGACGCTTGTACATCACAATAAACTTTATAAAGCTAAATTCATAATAAATGTTGTTTGAGGGGGTACTTTAACATGAAATTAGTCTTAGCTGAACCGAAATACTTTAAGGATAGCATTTCCATTATCTCTGATCTAGTCAATGAAGCCAAGTTTAAAGTAGGTAAGAACGGCTTAGAATTAGTAGCTATGGATCCAGCAAACGTGGCCATGGTAATCTTCAAGATGTTCAGTTCTTGTTTTACTGCGTATGAAGTTAAGGATGATGAAGAGTGGGCTATTAACCTTAACAATCTAAAACAGATTTTACGTAGAGCTAAAGGGGATGATATGCTTACTTTAGAAACTACTGAAGACAGTCGGTTGAAGATTATCCTTAAAAGTAACACCACTCGTTCTTTCACCATTCCTACTTTAGAGATGGAAAGCAAAGAACAAAAAGTCCCTGAGTTAAGTTTCCCTATTTCAATAGAAATGGAATCAGCAGTATTGTCGGATTCTATTGAAGACGTGTCGGTAGTAGCTGAATCGGTTACTTTATTAGGAGAGAAGATACAATTGTCCATCAAAGCTGAAGGAGATTTATCTAAAGCTTTTATTGAGATTAAGCCAGACGATAATACCCAGATTAAAACAGACATTGATGATAAATTCAAAGCTAAATATTCTTTAGAATACTTGAAGAAAATGGTTGCGGGTGGAAAACTAGCAGAAAGAGTTAGTTTAAAGTTTAATACGGACTATCCTTTAAAGATTGAGTATAAGATTATGGATAGATTAGCTTTAAGTTTCATCTTAGCACCGAGAGTAGATAACGATTAAGATGAATGCAGAAGGGTTTACTTTAAGAGAAAAAGTAGGTGCTTCTATTCGAAGATTTTGGTATATGCCGGACACTAAACCAATGTTTAAAGCAATAGGAACAGCGGTCCTTTTAGTAGGAGTATTGGCATATTGTATTAGAACTAAAGATCCTATTCCTTCCGCCAGAGAACTTCCCTTTTCTAATCCGGTAGAACAAGCTTGGTCGGATTATGCTCAAGCCCTTAATCAGGAAAGTTCATTGCAAGGAGCATACGGAGAGTGTTCTGGGGAAGAAAGGTGCGCTTATTTAAAACAAAAGTGGGATGCAGCAGCGGAAGAAAGACAGAATGCTGAAGCAGATTTACTGGGTATAACTTTAGATCCAACTTTAGTAGAAAGAGTAAGATATTTTGATAGATAGAAATGTCTGAATACACTGTCAGAAGTGAAAGAACAATTTGTTTTTTGTTAAAAGAAGATCAAATTCTGTTAGGCTTTGCTAAAAGCAGTCAAAGTAAAGGTAAGTATAATGGTTTTGGGGGTAAAAAAGAAGCTAACGAAACTATCGAAGAAGCAGCAATAAGAGAATTGTATGAAGAGTCTGGTCTTCAAGCTAGAGTAGAAGACTTAGAGAAGATGGCCGAAATCGATTTCCATTTTCCTTACAAAGAAGAATGGAATCAAAGAGTGCATGTTTATTTCTTAAGAACGTGGGAGGGAGAACCTCAAGAAACTAATGAAATGCGTCCGGAATGGTTTGCTCTAGATAATATTCCTTATGCTCAGATGTGGGATTCTGATCGATATTGGTTACCCAGTATTCTAGAAGGTAAGAAGATCAAAGCTTTCTTTAAGTGGAAAGAGGATAATAAAACTGTTGATGAGTATAGGGTGGAATGAGTTATCAATTCTTTTCTTTAGGGTAATAACCCTTTATCTTTTTGATAAATGCATGATAACTGGGATATACTTCGGGGTTCATTAGACCATTCTCATCAGTATCCCATTCTCCAACATTAAGTTTTATTTCGTGTTCGGTAATCCGAATCGCATCCGTAATCATACCGTGAATAAATCCAGATTTTTTCCGATCTAAGGAGAAATTAAAATTTAAAAATGAGAAAGCTTGGTCAAAACATTTAAAGATATAATTACGATCTTCTTCTTTATTTACCGGAAAACCACGAGATTTAAAGTGATAATTGCCAGAAGAACTATCATAGCTTTGGTGACTAATCTCGTCGGATCTAACATAATCTCTCCCTTGGTAGAAGTAAACCGCCTGATGCAAGGAACCTTCGGGGTAAAGGTGGCCAAAGCGATCTACGGCACCGGTACAATTAACGCGAGCTTCTCGATAATACTGAATAAACAATTCTTCAGGCATGCCTAAAAGAAAGGAGGAAGACATTTCCTGAACCGTCCCCTGGTCTTCTATCTTATATTTGGTATCGGTTAAGAGAAAAGGCTTTTTACACTTAAAATGAAGATATTCAATCATTTTTTGTCTCAAAAGATAATCTTTTCCTGTGGCTTCTTTCGTTTCTTCGGGAGATAGTTTTAATGACTGAGCTAAGAAATCTAAAGTAAATTCTCGTGGAGCGGTGTTTTGAGTAAGTAAGACTACCTGGTCCTCATTAGGCCTTAATCTTAGAGTAACAGTATAACCATATAAATCCTTTAAGTATTCCTTCTTTGTTCTCAATTTCATTTGTATTTCTCCAAAAACATCCCAGAACACACCAATTACAACATCAACAGAACAATATACATATTAATCTTTGTTGTCGTTTTGACAGCAACAATTATAAAGTAAGCTTAATTCAAAAAAAAATCATGAAGTTAGAAATCCTGCAAGAAATCGGACTGAGCATTACAGAAGCCAAAGTTTACTTAGCTTTGTTAGAAATCGGCTCAGGATTAGCGGGAGACATCACTAAGAAAGCCGAAGTCAACCGCACTAATGTTTATGATGCTTTAGAACGCTTGATTAAGAAAGGATTGGTAACTTACGTTATTACTGCCAACAGAAAGGTCTTCGAGCCTCTGGCACCAGAAACATTAAAAGATTTACTTAAAGAAAAGGAAGAGAGAATCAGCTCAATCCTGCCAGAATTAAACCAGCTCTTTAAGGAAAGTAAAGCGAAAGAGGAAGCTACTTTATTCAAGGGAAAGAAGGGGGTGAAGTCCGCTTATGATTTATTATTAAAGGAGAAAGGTGAAGTTTTTGTTTATGGGGCAGAAAGTCGTTTTGCTGATGTTCTACCGGCATTTCAGAAGGAGTGGCATACGCAAAGAGCTAAAAACAAGATTAGACTCAATATTGTTTTTAGTGAACGAGTGAAAGAAAGAAAACAACAAGAAAATTTAAAATGGTGCAAAATGCGTTTTCTTCCCAAAAGTTATGAATTTCCGTCTACTATCTTAGTCTCCGGCAGCTTAGTTATCACCGTTGTCTGGACAGAGATGCCATTCGCTTTCTTGATCAGAAGTAAAGAAGCAGTGAAGAGCAACTTAAATTTCTTTGAGATACTATGGAAAGTAGCAAAAGAATAGCTTTCCTACATAATTCTTATAAATGTGCTGCAGTATATAGATTAAAGTATGGAAAATAAATACGTTGGATTGATGATTATTGGAGTAGCTTTAGTATTCTTCTTAGTGGTAATGTCATTCAATAATGCCTTAGAAGAGATTGTTAACACCAGTTGTGATCACGGACCAACTTGTCCAATGTATACTACCCTAAGCACCCAGAAGATTATTAGTTATAGTTTGATTGGACTATTAGTATTAATTGGTCTGATGGTAACTTTCTTCATAAAAGAGAAGAAACTTCCACAAGAGACTAAGAAAGTATTAACTGAAGAGGAAAAGAAACATAAACTGGAACACCTTGATAATGAAGAAAAGAAAGTGATGGAACTGCTAATCAATAACCAAGGTTCAATGTACCAAAGTGATGTGATGAAAGAAACTCAGTTGAGTAAGGTTAAAGTAACTAGAATTTTGGATAAGTTAGAAGGAAAAATGCTTCTCGAAAGGAAGAGAAGAGGCATGACAAATATCGTTATTCTCAAATAGGTTTATAAATAGCCCATAAGGTTTAATTAAAGGAATGGAAGAAAATCAAGATTTAGTGGAACGATTAAAAGTTTATAATATGGATAGAATCGGACAGCTAGCAGAGATATATCATCTAATGGAAAAACGCCCACTCACAGAGTACACCCTATTAGAACTTCAAAGACAGTTCAAAGGATTTCCGGTTAAAGAAAGAGAATTAACCTTATTTCTAGACCTCCATGCTCGATGTAACGGTAATTCTGGTCTGGTCTTTGAAGAAGCTATACATCAGAGAATGGAAACAATAATAGAAGCAACAAGAAGATATGAAGAAGTATTCTTAAAACCTTACAGAAACTAGTTTCATCAGTAGTTTATAAAGCTGTTTCAATTATAATTCTGTTGGTGAAGCCAAATGGTATACTGTTCAGCAGCAAATTTAGCATATTCCGGAAATGGGATTAGCATGATTTTTATAGGGAGTATGTGGATGATTACATTAATTATAACAGGGTACGTTATCTTAAAGATAAATCGAGGCAAGAGATGAAAATTACAATGAGAATAAGTGGAATGCATTGCAAAAGCTGTGAAATTCTTATTAGCGACGCTTTAGAAGAAGTAGGAGCAAAAGCTAAAGTAGATAGTGAGAAAGGGATAGCAGTGATTGAATTTGATGAGAAAAAGCTAACGGAAGATACAATTAAACGAATTATCAAAAAAGAAGGATTTATGGTGAACTGAATATGATAAATAAACATACAATACCCATTAAAGGAATGGTGTGTGAAAGTTGTGAAAAGATAATTAAGAAACAGATTCAAAGCTTGCCCGGAATACTTTCAATGTCCGTTAGTTATACTAACGGAACGGCAGAAGTTGAGTACGATTCCGAGAAGGTTAACTTAAATCAAATCAAACATCAAATTGAGGAAAAAGGATACGAATGTGTCAACAAGTCAGAAAAAACATCTTGGTGGCCTTGGTTGTTAGCGGGAGTAGGTGTACTACTACTTGGTTTCTTTGGAATGCAGATATATTATAAGTTTCCTATTCCACAACTTTCGGGAACAATGAGTTATGGGTTATTATTTTTAGTAGGGTTACTAACCGGATTCCATTGTATAGCTATGTGCGGTGGTTTTGTAGTTTCTTATACTGCTAAAGGAGCTAAAGAAGGTAAGAAACCGTTACAATTACATGCTGCTTATGCTCTCGGAAAAACTATTTCTTACACCATTATCGGGGCGATATTTGGTTTATTAGGAAGTATAGTTGCATTCACTCCCACCTTGCGTGGCTGGGCAGGAATCATTGCCGGAATCTTCTTATTACTATTCGGACTAAAGATGTTGGGATTTAGTTGGTTCAGAAAATTCCAAATTCGTTGGCCAAAATCGATGAATAAATGGTTAGGAGAAGAATCAAAGATTCATCAACAGAGCCCTTTAATCATCGGTCTTTTAAACGGATTAATGATTGCTTGTGGACCGTTACAAGCAGTTTACATTTTAGCTGCAGGAACTGGAAGCATGTTAGAAGGAGCAAAAATGTTGTTTATCTTTGGTCTAGGAACCTTACCCGTAATGTTGGGATTTGGGTATTTAACCAGTATAATCAGTTCTAAAGCTACGATGAAAATTCTAAAAGCATCTGGAGTATTGGTTATGATCCTAGGATTAATTATGTTAAATCGAGGATTAGCCTTAACGGGTACAGGATACGATTTTGGATCTCTAACTTCAAGTGTCCCGACCTTTGGAAGCAACAATAATATAGTTACTCCTGCCATCTCTTCCGATACGGGATTAATAATCAAAGAGGGTTACCAAGAAATCAGAATGACCGTAGATAATTCTGGTTTTACACCCAATAAATTTGTGTTAAAGAAAGGGGTCCCGGTTAAATGGATCATTACGGGAGCACAATTGAACAGTTGCAATAACAAAATTCAAGTTCCGGCTTATAATCTTAACTTTGAAGTCAAACCAGGAGAACAAACCATTGAATTCACCCCAGATAAAGTGGGAACCATCTCTTGGAGTTGTTGGATGGGGATGCTTAGAGGAGCATTTGTAGTAACTGAAAACGTCGATGCTCAAACCGTTGCTCAAGTTGCCAACCAAGTACAAGTCCCAAAGGGAGCAAGTTGTGGTGCAGGTGGTGGAGGCTGCGGCTGCGGGATGAGATAAATTAATAACAAACAAAATAATACTTTCAAAAATGGAAAAGACCATCTTAAAAATTCAAGGAATGCATTGTGCTAGTTGTTCTGCAGTACTGAACAAGACGTTGAATAAAGTTCCCGGAGTGAAGAATGCTAATGTCAACCTCTCTACAGAAAAAGCTAGTGTTGAATTTGATCGAAACTTAATTGGTGAACAAGGATTAATAAAAATTGTAAAGGATAGGGGTTACAACGCTTATGTCTTCAAAGAACAAGATGTTAAAGCGGAAGAAAAGAATAAAAGAGAAGAGTTAAAAGAGTTAAAGCTTAAGTTGATTATTAGCATAGTTTTATCTTTACCCGCTCTAATCTTAAGCATGTTTGTAATGCAGTTTCCATTTAGAGAGTATATTTTATGGATTCTAACTACCCCGGTACAATTCTATATTGGAGCTACTTTCTATAAAGGGGCTTGGAATGCTTTAAAGAACAAAACCTCTAACATGGACACCTTGATTGCACTTGGAACCAGTGCAGCTTATTCCTATTCTGTATTTGCTATCTTCTTTGGTGGGGATCAATATTTTGAAGCTTCAGCAGTGTTGATAACTTTGGTTATATTGGGTAAGTATCTAGAATTAGTAGCTAAAGGTAAGACTTCCGAAGCTATAACCAAATTAATGCAATTAGGAGCTAAAACTGCCACGGTTATTAGAAACAAAAAAGAAGTAAAAGTTCCCATCGAAGAAGTGCAAGTTAATGATCTAGTATTGGTCAAGCCGGGAGAAAAAGTACCAGTGGATGGAATTATTGTTGAAGGTTACTCTGCTCTAGACGAGAGTATGATTACCGGAGAAAGTATTCCTGTCGAGAAGAAAAAGGGAGATATGGTAATTGGTTCTACTCTGAACAAGCACGGAAGTTTTACGTTCAGAGCAACTAAAGTTGGAGCAGAAACTACTTTATCTAGGATCATCAAATTAATTGAAGAAGCGCAAACTAAAAAAGCTCCCATTCAGAGATTTGCTGACAATATTTCTTCTTATTTTGTACCGGTAGTTATTGCTATCTCTTTACTCACGTTTATAGTGTGGTATTGGGTAGTCGGAGCAGCATTTAGTTTTGCTTTAGTTACTGCGGTAGCAGTATTAGTCATAGCTTGTCCATGCGCTTTAGGTTTAGCTACTCCCACCGCTATTATGGTTGGAACAGGTAAAGGAGCAAAAGAAGGAATCTTGATTAAGGGAGGAGAAGCTTTAGAGACGGCTCATGAATTAAAAGCAATAGTATTTGATAAAACTGGAACGATTACTAAAGGTCAACCTGCCGTGACGGATATTCTTCCCAACAAGATTTCAGAAAAAACTTTTTTAGAAATTGCCGGTAGTATGGAAAAGAACTCTGAACACCCATTAGCAGATGCTATTGTTAACAAAGCTAAGATGGAGAAAGTTGTTTGGAAAAAAGTAACTAATTTTAAAGCTATTCCGGGTAAAGGAGTTACTGCCAAGATTAATGGCAAGACTTATTCATTAGGAAATTCAAAATTGATCCCGGTTGATTCTTCTTGGACCAGAAAGATCAATTCTTTAGAAGAGGAAGGTAAAACTGTAATGACTCTTTCCGAAGAAAAGAAAGTCTTGGGAGTTATTGCCGTAGCTGATGAGATCAAAGAAGATTCACCGGAAGCGATTAGAAAACTTAAGGGGTTAGGTTTACGAATTTATATGATTACTGGAGACAATCAAAGAACCGCTAAAGCTATTGCCCAGAAAGTAGGAATAGAACATTTCTTTGCTGAAGTACTGCCAGAACATAAAGCAAGCCACGTAAAAGAATTGCAGAAGAAAGGCAAAGTAGCTATGGTGGGTGATGGAATCAATGATGCTCCAGCCTTAGCTCAAGCAGATATCGGAATTGCTATGGGTTCTGGAACGGATGTGGCGATGGAATCAGGAAGTATTGTACTGATGAGAAATAGCTTATTAGATATTCCTCGAGCGATTAAATTGAGTAAAATGACTATGAGCAAGATCAAACAAAACATGTTCTGGGCTTTGTTTTACAATGTACTGGGCATTCCCGTAGCTGCAGGAGTGTTGTATTCTTTTACCGGATGGTTACTTAACCCCATGATTGCAGGTGGAGCTATGGCTTTAAGTTCTGTAAGTGTAGTCACTAGCTCCTTGTTGTTGAAGAGAAGAAAGATTTAGTAACACTTGAGAGTAGTAAAATCTCCATAAGCCTTATAAATGGCTCTTATTTTTCAAAAGTGTGAAATATATAGCCGAATTAAAAAAGCATGTAGTAGATACCACCGCAATAGTAGCAGAATCTAATCCCATTTTTGGGGCAGTGGAACTGGGTTTGATTGGAATGACTCCTGCAGCATCTCTTAATTCTAGAGTCTTAGCCACAACAGTAGGGTATTTAGGACTTGCTCGCTTGTATAGTAGTGGAAGAGATTTTTCCAGAAGAATTTTCAATATAACTGATCAGACCAGAGAAAGAGTACAAGCATATCATGATCTTGCTTACGCAGTAACCTTTAACTTTGCCTTTTCTCCAATCATGTATGCTGCAGCACAACGTTTTGCCGGAGAGGATCTTGATTGGAAAAAGATTGCTTTAGGAACGGGAATGTCGTTATTATTGGGAGCAGCAAACGGAATTCCTTTAGGATACAGTATTGACGTATTTAGAGACTTAACTGGAATTGAAGAATGTAAACGACCATCTTATTTTTTGAAGAAGCAGAGTCCTCGAGTTAAAAGGTTAGCTTTAGCAGGGATAATCGCTTTATCTTTGGGAGTTACTGGTTTAATGTATTCCGGTAATACGGAAGTAGAAATAGCTCAACCAGTAACAAAAATTTCATTAGAAAATATTGTGGAATAAAATGGGATTAGAACCAATCGTTGGGGGACTGGAAGAAGTTGACAGACAAGGAGCATTGAATAGGGTTCTTTGTGCAGACCGATTGATGAAAGAGCAAAGAGAAGGCACATTTATTGATACAACTCACACCGGCGATGGAGAAATTTATTTCATGGACGGAGATACGCCAAAACTGGCTCTTACCAGAACACATGTTAATCCCATTCTTTGGAATCCTCGTGAAGCAAGTAAAAGCTTTAGTCAACTTGAAGGTTATCGATTAAGTCATAAGGACTTTAATATTGCCATGAGCGATTCAGAAACCTTAGTTATTGATATAACTAAAATTAGGTATGTTGAAAGATATGGATATGAGATTGCTCATTTTATCATTGGTTTTCAGGAAACTCTTGCTCACTATATTTTTGAAGAAGAGAAATTGTTGAGACGAATCTTGGGACCAACAGAACAAGATTTCAAAGAAAATGGACAAATGTTAAGCTTGGTAGTCTCGGAAACAACTTTGTGTTTTTACACTCCAGAATATGTTAAAGAACATACTAAGAAAGGTCCTTTTGCACATGTTGGCTATTTGATTAATCCTTCTAACACTTCGGTCCTGTTTAACGCCACTGCTCCTTGTACCCGAGGAAATAGTACTCGTTTTTATATAGAAAGCGGAGTTAAAATTGATCAACCTGCAACCGAAGAAGTTTCAGATACACCAAGAAAGAGAAGAATAATAGATGTTCAGGATTTAGATGAAAAATGGCTTTAGAACCAATCATTGGGGGACTAAGAACACTTCATAGACATTCATTAGCGGAGTTTATTGTTTGTGCAGATCGATTGATGAAAGAACAAAGAAAGGGGATAGTTATTGATGATGCGTGCATCGGAGACGGAGTTATTTATTTTATGGATGTGGGCATACCAAAATTAGCCCTTACCCGACCCCAAGTTAATCCCATTCTTTTAAATCCTCTTCAAGCAAATAATCAATTCAACCAATTAAAAAGTTACCCATTGACCCCAACAGACTTTAACAGAGTGATGCGAGATCCAGAAACTAAAGTTGTTGATATAACTCAAGTTAGATACTTTAAGTTAAATGAAAAAACAATGATAGCTCAGTTCGTGGTTGGTTCTTACAAAGCTATTGAGGATTATAACTACGAAGAACAGCAATTTCTGATGCAAATTTTAGGACCAACAAAAAAAGATTTCAAAGAAAATGTACAAATGTTTGGTTCATTAATGGGAGATAAAAGATTTTGTTTTTACACTCCTGAATATGTTAAAGCTCACGCCAGAGAAGGGCCCTTTGCCTATTCCGGTCGTTTAATTAATTATACTGAAAAAGTACCCACATTATTCAACGCTGCTGCTCTTTTCACAGAAGGAGATCTAACTCGTTTTTATATAGAAAGTAACACTAGAACTGATCAACCTGCACCTGAAAAAGTTCCAGATGCACCCAGAACAAGAAGAACAATAGATGTTCAGGATTTAGATGAAAAATGGTTTTAAGGAGTAAGGTTTAGAATGGTAATTTACATTAACGACTTAGTAAGAGAAAAATGTACTCCCCTCTCTAAACTGTGGAGAGATGTAACCTTTAAACTTCCTAATGTTTACTTATTAGATCAAGGTCTGAAAGAATTTGAGGAGAATAGAGAGACATTCAAAGCAACCTTGAGGTATGCTTTCCTTGAACCAGCAAAAACAGTTCGGGGAAAGGTAGTAGTAATGGCAAGAAATTGCGGGTATAGAAAAGCTGAAAAACCTGATGTTGATACGATAGAAAAAGAAGCTCACAGAAGAACAGACGAAGCTATAGCACAATTAAATATGGATGTTCAGTATGGAGAAGTTGATTATAGTATCGCAGTTAAGAAATTGAATGAGGAGTTCAGAAGAATTGACAATTACATCCATCGTTCTTTAAGAAATGCTGAATTGTATGATGAAGAGGGAGTGGTCCCCGTTATTTCTTATTTAGACATTCAGGATCAAACCAGAATAAATGTCGCCGCAATGCTTTACAACCCGGAATCAGATCTTGCTACATTAAATTTTGTTATCGCTCCTGAAAGGGTTTATCCTAGAATTCCAAAAAGAAAAGCTAAAAGGCCTAGTTTGGCAGAATTGATTAAAGAATTATATCCGCTTCCAGACCTTTCTCCAGCATAAGGACATAAAGAAGGTAACTACTTAAGAGGAGTAATAAATGAGAAAGGTTTATAAATTATTAATGGTTCTAAAGAAATAATCCCCGTTGGGAGGAGAATTAAAATGGCAGATTTACTAAAACAACAATGGCAAATACCAGAAACAGAGATTAAAGTTGATTATTATGTTGATACGGAACATGCTGCAATGTTAGAAAGGCTTAGTCCGCATGACCAAATAACTGGAGGGTATCCGTTTGATACCGCAGCAAGAGGAATATTACTTCCTTTTGAATTATTGTGTAAGCATCAAGGATACGCAGGGTTAGGTAGAGAAGGATACCAAACCTTAGCTGATTACTTAAAAAGAGCAGGACCGGCCGAGGCAATGTTTGCACAGTGGAGCAATGTTGCCCAAATCGCAGAAAGTGGTATGCTTTTTGCTAGAACTGAAGGAGATCAAAAAGTATACTTCCCAACCGGAATGTGGGTCTTGGGCACTAAACCTCGTGGACCAGTGATGGGCAGGGATTTAGTAGCTCTATTAGAACAATAAATTATTTTATTTTAATATAATGTTAAGCAATATAAATATAAATCGGATTAATAATTGATAAATTATGTCAAATCTGACTACCAGCGAGATTGAACAAATAATCACAGATCATCCAGAAGCAATAGTGAGATATGTTTCTCCAGACCACCAAGGATTTAGAAATGAAAATCCCTACTGTGCTGGACTTATCTTTAAGGGGGATTTATATCTGGTGTTTGAAGGGAAAAATCCTACTCTTCCCCCTTATTTAGTGATAGAATCAGAAACCAGAGCCGGAGGTAGGCCAGGAAGAAAGGATAGATATTGGGGCATATCGGGGTTAGAAGTTGCAACTAATAGTACAGAACCAGATTTACGATTAGCAGAAATCGCTTTGAATGCTTTAAAGATAAATAAAGCACCGGAAGAATATTGGGTTTATGTGATGGAATCGATTAAGGGCTTTGGTAAAAGAAGAAGAATTGAATAATCCTTTATTGAACCATACCAAACTTCTGATTCTTAGCCGTCTTTTTGATGAAATTGTTAAGACTATTTTTAAACATCTCTTTATTATCCCGACGACTTTCAATATATCCAATTCTTACTCGCTTATATCCCAGAGAGAACTTCTGGAAATAGGTCCAAGCTTGAGGATTAGCTTTCAATGCTTGAAGTATATCTGAAGCTATAACAAATTTCTCTTTATGATTAAATGAGATGGCTTGAAGTCCTTTAGGAGTCATTAGTTTACTCTTCATAAGTCTTCTTACCCGTTCCTTGTTCATTTCAGAAATGGGACTTCCTTTTCTTCGGGGAGTAAATCTTTGAGCGAACTTTTCTTCATCTATGCCCTTCATAGTGCTATCTATCCACCCGTAACATAAGGCTTCTTCTACCGCTTCGTTGTAAGAAATTCTGGGTTTACCTGAAGATTTACGATAATAAATTAACCAGACTTCTTTCTCTTTATGATGATTTTCTGCTAACCAAGAACGCCAATGAATTCTTTGAGTTACATATAAGGTTTTTCCTAATTTCATGTTCTTTAGAGAAATATTAAGACTTATAAAATGTTCTAAGATCTATCTTCTCCCACCATAAATCTTTTATACCCCCCATTATAAACTAAAGTATGGCTTTTTACTTTGAAGGATTGTTCTGGTACTTTCTATTGATAGACAGCCTATTCTACTTTATCATGACCTTCAGCAAAGATAAACTGCACCAGAAACAAACTCATTGGATCAGTGATTATCTCCCTTATGAAAGAGGATTTGCTTACATCTACCTAGGATTAACTTTATGGATGGGATTGATGATGTGGAGATTACAATTAATCTTTAATTTCTGAGCGTAAATATTAAATACTTCAACAATATTCCTTCTTTAAATCATTCCAGATGGAAGACTCTTTTCTAACTCAGGGAAACGGGACTGCATCAGAAGGATCGGATTATTACGCAGATTTAGGAGTGCCTAGATATTCTCTACATAAAACTATTCAGAAAGCATTTAGAGCTTTATCTATGCAGTATCACCCCGATAGAAATCCAGGTAATAAAGAAGCAGAAGAAAAATGGAAGGAGGTAAGCGAAGCTTACGAAACTCTAGGTGATGATACCAAAAAGTGGCATTACGATAGCGCATTGAAAGCAGGAAGGATAGGATATACTAAACCTGCCCCTAAAGCAGAAGAACAATTTCCTGGTGCTACCATCTATCGTCCTCCGGAAAGAGATCAAAAAAGAGAAGACGAACACACTCGGATTAAACGACAAACTTTAGAAGAGAGAGTTTTAAGGATAGAGAAAGATCTTTCCAGGAATTTCAGAAGAAGTTTGGTTTCTTACGTTGGAACGGGGATAGCTTCTTTAGGAATGGCTGGATGTGTTTACTTCTCTGTTAACAATTACTTGCAAGAGAAAGGAGAGTTATGGCTACCCACGGCAGCAGCTCTTTTTGCGTCCTTAGTAGGAATTAAGGTAAGTTATTTGGTAGATTTCGCTAGAGAAAGAAGAGGATTGAAAAGAGATTTGAATAAAACCATGAAAGAAATTGAGAAGTTTAGTAAACCTTCTTAATCTAGAGATTTGCCTTTTCTGAACACCTCATATCCATCAGGGTAATATCCCCTTTCAACTAATTTATATGAAGATTCATATTTCTCTTCTCTTCTTGCCCTTCTTTTCATAACCCCCTTAACTTCTCTGCTCAAAGAACGCTGTTCTCTCAAACTTAGCTCCCTAACAAAATGAGTTTCTATGTTTCTCATTAAATCTCTAGACCAAGGATTATTAAACTGCCAAGCATCAATTATCGGAATTTCATGATACTTATAACTCTCAGTAGGAATCTGACCATACAACCGAATTATTAAAGTAGTTTCTCCTTTATTATAACTAACGTAAGTTTTACATCTTTTTTCGCCATCTGAAGTTACAGCGATGACTTGACTGCCATGACGTTTGAACTCTTTAATGTCCTCTCTACTCAAGTAACTCTCATTGCCCTCTTTATCTAAAATTACAAACTCTCCTTGTTCATGCTTTCTACGAGTACAGAATTCTTCAGTAGCTCCAGCATGAAGCATTAATCCTTCGGCTAACTCATCAATGGAACGAGCGTTTATTCTAGCTAAGATCTCTTCTGGTCTTCCGAGTAACCCTTTCCTCCACTCCTCGTGATAATATCTACCTTCTCCTAATCTATAGGGTTGATTAAATAAAGCAAAATAAGTTGTTCTGGAAAAAAGTCCCCGAATGCCCCCTGTTTCTTCCGCACCAACATAGTAAGTTGTCATTTGGTTGCTCCGCTAGATCCATGTACTGCTCGATACAATTTAATACAATGTTCATCGATCTTACCAAATACTGCATCCAAAAGATAGTCAGTAAGAAGTATCCCCTGATTGGCTGCTTGACCTTTAAGTTCATCACGATACCAGTAAGCACTGCTCGTATGAAGTAAGTGTCCCTCACTAGATAAGAACGTTCGATTATTATGCATCTCCATCTGCCAAATTTTTATTTTATGATCTCTGGGAGGGGTTAATTCATACTTGGTTAATGATCCAACCCCCCATAAGTATAATCCCTGAAAATTTAATTTGACATATCCAACGTAAACAACTTTATGAGTATCTTGTACTGTTTCAAATTCATGAGTACACTCAAACGGCAGTTCTAATCTTTGTTCTAATTGTTCCATTTCAACCATTACGTTCTCACTACATAGAAATAAAACTTGTGATGAGTATTTTTGTCATAATAACAATATTTATATATTAAATGTAACTAAAATAACAATAATGCCAATAAATTTAGATTTGAAAGACAGGAAGATTCTTTATCAATTAGATTTAGACTGTAGACAGACCAATTCTGAAATTGGTAAGAAAGTAGGTTTAAGTAAGCAAGTAGTAGATTATCGCATTAAGCGTTTTCTTCAAGAAGGAATCGTTACTCGTTTTGCTACGGTTGTAGATACTTACAAACTAGGCTTTTCTAAGTATAAAATTTATCTTTCTTTAGAAAACGCCAATAAAGAAGTAATTAAAGAGATAATTAATTCTCTTAAGTTAAACAAAAAAACAGAATGGGTCGCCACCTGTTCTGGAAAATGGGATATCATTGCAGGATTTATTGTAAAAAGTGTTTATGAATTTGATCAAGCCGTAAAAGAGTTGGATGAAAAATTCAGTAGTTACATCTCTTTGAGAGAAACCTCCATCAGTTTAGGAGCTCCGCATTGGAGAAAGGAATACTTATTAAATAACAAAGAGCATCATAATGTTGTGCTTCAGGGGGGAAAACCCGGAAATGTTAAGGTTGATGAAATAGATGAAGAAATTTTACGTTTGCTGGTTAACAACGGCAGAATGCCTATAACGGAAATCGCTCGGAGATTAAGAACTACTCCCAGAATTGTGAATTACAGGATAAAGAACTTGAAGAAAGAAGGTATAATTATGATCAGCAGAATCTTTCTAGATTTAAATAAGTTCAATTGGATCTTCTGCAAAGCCTTCTTGAAGTTTAGAAATCTCACCAAGGATAAGTATAACCATTTCTTCCAATATTGTAGCGGGATTAAGAACTTGACTTATGTGATCAACTGTATCGGTGCTTGGGATTTAGAGATGGACTTTGAAATTGAAGATTTTAATACTTTCCACCAGATTATGTTAGATATTCGAGACAAATTTCCAGAGATTATCAAACATTATGACTTTGTGGTAGCCATGAATGAGGATAAGCTAGATTATTATCCGGGATGTTATCCACAAATTAAATAAGAGTACTAAAGGTAGTATCCTCTTCACCAGCTAAAACTTAATAAACCTCTTTCTAACCATTAAACCTATGATTTTAGGCAAGATTTGTGGAAAGATTGGTACTAATCATTTCCAGTTCATTGTTACGCATCAGAATGCCCAGAAATTTCAATTTGTCCAGATCAATCATCCAGAGCATGGTTTTGTTCTTAATCAAATCACAGAATTAGTAAGAGATGAATCTCAACTCTTGGCTCAAGGACAAGTTATTGGTTACAAAGATCAAGATGGAAGAATAAAGGGCCTTAAAACCCCTTATAACTTGCATACAGAAGTATTAGAAGCAGAAGACGAGTTTATTAAAGAAATTATTGAACTGAAAGAAGATGGGGGTTACCTAGGGAAGTTAGAAGGGAAAAATATCCCCATCAAACTAGACCTGCAAAAAGTCTTAACTAAACATTTGTGTGTCTTAGCCAAATCCGGAGCAGGTAAGAGTTATGCCGTAGGAGTATTAGCAGAAGAGATTATTGAAAGAAATGTCCCTTTACTGATTATCGATCCACATGGAGAATATTCCTCTTTACGATATCCTAACTCTGAAGAAAAAGATAAACTAAGAGAGTTTGGATTAGAACCGAAAGGATATGGATTACAAATTCAAGAATATGGAGATTCTAAACTTAAAGAAGATTTAAGACCGTTAAGATTGAGCGAAAAGATCAGCAGTTATGAATTGATGAAACTCTTACCCATCCAATTAACCAACACCCAAGAATCATTATTATTCTCGGTAATAAAAGATTTACAGGAGATTAATTTTGATAACATTGTTTTGGGATTAGAACAATTAAATTCCTCGGGAAAATGGGCTTTGATTGATACGATTATTTATTTAAGAGATTTAAAACTTTTTTCTGCTTCTCCTACTCCTTTAAACGAGTTGATCCGACCGGGAAAATGTACCATAATCAATCTGAAAGGTATCTCTCCCGAAATCCAAGATGTAATAGTTTACAAGTTGATGAAAGATTTATTCTTGGCCAGAAAATCGGAAAGAATCCCTCCTTTCTTCTGTATCGTAGAAGAAGCGCACAACTTCGCTCCAGAACGAGGATTTGGAAAAGCCAAATCTTTAGATATTCTTCGTTTAATCTCCTCAGAAGGGAGAAAATTTGGGTTAGGGTTATGTGTTATTTCTCAACGTCCGGCCCTAGTGCAGAAAACTATTTTGGCTCAATGTAGCACCCAAATTATCATGAAAGTAACTAACCCTAATGACCTTAAAGCCATCACCGGTTCGATTGAAGGGATAACTTCTGAAACAGAAAATGAAATCCAAAATCTTCCGGTTGGATCGGCGATGGTGTGTGGAATAGTAGATAGACCATTGATGGTAAACATCCGCACTAGAAAAACTCAGCATGGTGGACATGCGATTGACATTCTAGGAACAGTAAAGGAAGAAAATCAAGAAGCTCGAGAAGAATATCCAAAAGACATCGTTGAAGAAACTAATAAATTCGCAGAAAGAAATTTATTATTTGTTATTCCTTCTCGAATGAGTATTAAAGATTTACAATTGATGTCCACTTCTCCAGGAAATAAAATTACTACTTACCTTATCCCGGCTTTATTTCTTAACTGTGAAAAAGGTGAACATAGGTTCAATCTGTTGGTAGAACGGATTAGAGGTAAAATAATCCTTGACCCAGAAAAAGAAACAACTAAAGAATTATGGGAAATTCATCCTAATTGTCATTTCTTGCGTAATCCAGAGTATGAAAGTGTGCAGTTTGAAGTCCAGCTGGATGAAAGAATCCCTGCCAACCAACTAGTAACTGAAGTAGGGAAGTATTGTAAAGTGGAAGAATGGAAAGAATGTTTTATTGTCTATCATAAAATGGAATAGTTTTATAAAAGAGACTTAATTCTTACTCTCCGGTAGTATTCCCCATGGATAGAAGGACTTTCTTAGGAATTGTAACGATGTTATCTTTGAACCCCATTCAAGGATTAACTAGCCAACGCTCTGATGACTCTTTTGAACACAAACTAACTTCTTTTTATGAAGGAGACGTTTCCAGAGAAGAATTAGATAAACTAGCAGCATGTTTGAGAAGTGTTGAAGATATTCTTGAAGCGAATCTACCATTGTGGTTAGATATAAAGAGACAATGGTATCCAAAGATTAAAGATCTCCCAAAAATATGGGATTATGATAATCCAGAGATGTATAAATTGGGTAAGTATAACACTCCCAATCAAAGAACTTTGGGAGCATTAGATTCATCTACCAATCAAATTTATTTGGGAGAAATGAATCCAAAAAAGCACTTAAAAAGATTATTAAGTGGTAGATCACTGCGATTAGAAGTTTTCGTACATGAAGGAGCACATTATTTTGTTAATTCAACTAACTGGGTTGCTCCTTTATGGTCTTTGATGGAAAGATTTGAGATCGATGTTTTAAGATCAACAGTTCCAAACGAAATTATTATCCAAGAACAAAAAAGAATTACTGGAGAATATGATCAGATTCCCAGATTGGGAATAACGATATCGAGAAACATAGTAGATAAGAGTGAAATATTTCTTACTGAAGTAAAAAAAGCATACCAATTAAGTTCCAGAGAAGAAACAGCAAGATTATTGAAAAGATATGATGATGAAACTCATGGTCAACAATTTGAAGCAACAACCTTAGATGAAATAAATTCTTACTTTGCAGGATTATTGGTTTACGCCCATTACACCAATTTTTATCCCAACCCAAAACAAATATTAGAATATATTCTTAAACAGTGCCAGGGAACAACATTTCAGCCTTTTGATAAAGCTTATCGTGCAGTCACCGATATGTATTCATTATTACTTTTAGAAACAAAAGGAAGAGAGGTACTGAAAGCAGTAGAAAAGGGATCAATGATTATCGGAGAATCTCTCTGGTCTTATCATCAAGAATCAAGAGAATATGCAGTATTAGAAAGAAAGGTTTCTGAAATGACTGAACAGAAAGGGATTAAATCAAATAAAATCCCTCGACTGGCTCAAAAAACGGCAACAATGGACCATACCAAACAATACCAATCTCAAGTTAGAAGAATAACTTTGGATTATCTTCAAGCTAATTTGGAAATCTAAAACTTTAAACTTTACTTCTTAGCATTCTCCAACAATAAATTATAAAAATCCATATCAAAGAATCTTACCGAGTCTTTAAGTTTTAATTCTTTACACGCAGCAAGATAAGTTAAAATAAACTTTTTATGATCTTTAATTGCACTGAGAGTAGCATAAGTTTCTTTAAAGGTTAAGGGGTCTAACGGTTCTAATCTAACCACCTTTGACTCAAATAAAAATTTGTTAAGGTCAGAAAATTCTATTCTTCCTGGTTTAGTAACATAAACATTCAGAGAAGGATCAGTCTTTCTCTTCTTCTTTAGTTTACTAAGCCCAATAAAGTAACACATCAAGTACCCAAGATAATACTCACCAGTTTCTCCCTTGGGATGAAACTTTTTTTCAAGCAGGGCTTCTGCTTCTTCTCTAGTTTCTAGTTTAGAAGCAGCAATAAGTAAAGCTTTGAGTTTCTGAATTTGGGGAAGATTAAAATCTACATACACCCGATTCTGCCAATCTCTAAATACTGCGGTTCCTTCAGTTTGAATTCCACAAAGTACTTCATAAATCTCATAAAAAGAAGCCCTCATCTTACCCCGAGCAATCTTTTTAGCAAAATGGTTTTGCTTTTGTTCTTGTTTTAAGTAAAGTTCTCTTATTACAGCTGTTTGATGTTCAAGTTCATGATCTAAAGCTTTTAACCAAAATGCTGCATCAAAATGTTGAGTGTAAACCCAAGGTAAGTAAATCCTACTTAAAAGAGCCGTACCATTAAAAGTTAAAGAAACCAGATATTTAGAAGAAGCGCTCCAGTCTAATCCCCCTAAACAACCGTCAACTTTCTTATCATATACTTCAATTCTAATGGTTAATTCTTTTTGAGGAATTATGCTTGGATTATCTGTTAAGATAACTAAAATCAATCGAGAAATCTGTTTTCCAATGAATTGTTGATACTCTTTATAATCAATCTTTGGTTTAATTCCCTTTTTAATCGCTTTGTAAATATCGCTTCGAAAGAAAACTTCATAATCTCTTAACATTCTAACATAAGAACGAATCTTTTTAGGAGCATCTTTATGACTGTGCCATTCCATGGTGTTAAACTTATGAAAGATATCCGCATCCAAATTAAACAATTCCAGAGAATAATCTGTAAAAAGGATTTGAATAGTAATTTTCTTACCGTTTAACTCGTGCACAAATTCCATCTTATCTCATAAAACAACCAGAAATATAAAAGTTTCTTAAATAGAGATAAAAAAGCAGGATTTATCCTGCAATAAACCATAATTCTTCTTCTAAGTCTTCGAGGTTACCCTGGACAAACTGATAACTCAATAAGTCCTTGTAACACTTCTCGAAGTTCATTCCGCGTCCTCGCCCCCTTCGGCTCCGCCGGTGGGAACTGCGCTCTTAGAGATAACTAAAACGTCTCCAATTGCTTTGACCAATTGATGAGGAACGATAACTCCTTTAGCACTGCCCAAGACTTTGCTTAAGAAAGAATTCTTGGTAGCTTTAACTTTCCATCCGAACACTCTATTTGCTTGTAAGATGCACTCTTCTACATCTCCAAAATAGTCACCGCCATCGGTGAACACTCTGAGTTCATAAACCTCAGAAACTCGTTTCATTTTTAACATGATAAATCACCTCTTAATATTGAAGTAACTATTTTCACGTAGATTTAAATACTTTTCTGTTATGTAATGGTTATATTAATCTCATATTTCCCTCTAAAATGGTTATATATCTGATCGGAACGTCGCACATTGCTACCCAAAGTATTCAGGAAATTAAGCAAGCTTTTATTGATTTTAAGCCTGAAATCGTAGCAGTTGAGCTAGATTTAGGTCGTGCACAGGGGCTTTTAAGCGGAGAACATTCTAAAGTAGGATTACGCGAAATCCGACATATTGGAGTAAAAGGATACCTTTTCGCTAAAGTTGGTCAGATTGTACAACAAAAGCTGGGCCAGAGCATTGGGGTGTCTCCAGGAGCGGAAATGAAAACCGCCTTGGAGCTGGCTAGAAAAGAAGACCTTAAAGTAGCTTACATTGACCAACCAATCAAAATAACCTTACGCAACTTTTCTAACGAATTTACCTGGAAAGAGAAGTTCAGATTCTTGGGAGACATTTTCCGAGGAATATTCTTTCCAAAAAGACAAATGAAACTTTCGGGGATGGAAAAATTAGACCTAAGAAAAGTCCCGGAACAAGAGTTGATTACCCTGTTGATTAAACAACTTCGAGAAAGGTATCCTTCTTTGTACAAAACCTTGATTGATGATCGTAACAAATATATGGTTAAACAGCTAATTAAATTGTTAAGAGAAGATCCCAAGAAACGAATTCTGGTAGTAGTAGGAGCAGGACATAAAGAAGGGATGAACGAATTATTGTTAAAAGTTGAAGTAGTTTAATTTCTAAGATATCTTTATAAATAACCACTTCTTAGTAGAGGTTGGTAGTGGTGGTAGACAGCCGAGGGTCATTCAGTTGGCTCAGGAAAGTCCGCCCACCCTCTTGTCGCAAGTTCATCGCGATGGTTACTCTCGGATGAGAGAAGGAGAAATCCCTTAGCTCTGGCATCAGCAACGACACGTCCATGACTTAGGATGATAATGGCGAACCTGTTTGTGAAAACAGGGAGTTAATCCTTTGACGTTGGTTATGGGAACGATGAAACGGCGAACCTTAATCGGTGCAAGTCTCGTTGTAGACGCTTAGTAGAATGCTGTCAATGGCTATCGACATCACAGGTTGATGTTTTGGGCCGTACATAAGGCGGCTTATTCCACCCTACCAAACTTTTTCAAAAGAAGTTTGATCAAAAAAACTTAAGTAGTGAGAGATGTTCTGGAGAGAAGATGAAAATAGGAAGTGCCATTTTGTTAGTAGAAAGGTTTTATGTTCATAGAAATCTGATGAAAGAAATGTTACAGAATTGGTATCAAGTACTTCCCGCAGTAATGAAAGAGTCTAACATTCCTTACGAATCAAGGAGAGAACCGGATTTATTTATAACATTTGATTCTCCGGATAGACTTAAAGAACTCTTAGATGACCCGAAATATAATATTACGGGTGCTATTTTTAATATTGAAAGTTTTTCTTCCTCTAACGAGGATAACGATCGAGGGGATTTATTCAATGATTATTTCTCCCATATCGCTGTTCCTCAACTTACCAAAATAGTTTTAACTTCTTCGCTTCCAGAAACAGAAGCAAGAGAAAGGTATACTCCTGCCTTCGCAGATGCAAGAACGACTTATTTGAAGAAGCCGTTTGTCACTGAAGATTTAATTGGAATAATAAATAAAGATTAATGAGGTAAAAACAGATGAAAATACTTTGCATTGATGATGCTTTAGACTTAACTCATGGACCAACTTATCGATCCCTTAGAAGAGAAGAATGGTTCGATCTTAATTTTTATACTCCCTCCAATTCTCATTACCGTAAAGAAAATCCCACTTTTGAAGGGCCAGAAGAATTAATCGCTTTATTAAAGCAAAATTACCAAGGATTAATTATCGAGCCAAGGATGCTCCAACCAAAAGGACAAAGAATGGAAGAAATAGTTACTGAGTTTGAAAGATATGCAACAGCAATTATTGAATCTGGATTTGCAGGGAAAGTAGTGGTTTTTACCAGTAATGCTTATGTTCCCTTATTAAATACAATCCAAAGAACCTCTTGGCCACTTTTCTGTGCCCCGTTGGATAATTTTGAAACAGCAAACCTCTCTCGGGCTCTAAAAGGATTACCTTTGAAAGCATTAGAACCATTCCAAGGACGAGGGTTCACTCTCTGTCTAAGCTGCGAACACTTCGATGAACCTTGTGATCCACGATACTGTTAAATCTTAAAGAGGTAGATGCACCTGTTTGTGCATCTCTAACACTTTAATATATCGATAATCTCGAATAGATTTAGGGAACTGTCTCTTCAAGTTGTCCATCATCTTCAACAGATCCTTAAAATCTCTGATTTCTAAATCAAATTCAAAGTCGTCATTATCGCTGATAGTTTTAGTTACCGAAACAATATAAGGAGAAGCCTTACAATAGGCTTGCAATTCTTTGCTGATTCTAGTATCTTCCAATTCTAAAAATACTTTATAATATTCATACCCCAGTTTAGAGAAATCTAAATCTGCTCGATATCCAAGAATAATATTTTTCTTAGCCAATTGTCTAAAACGATAAATAATGGCCATGCTACCTAATCCGGTTTTTACAGCGACATCTTTTATCGGAACCCGAGCATCTTCTAACAACAATTTTAAGATTTTCAGATCAACTTCATCTAACTTTTCGTCAGCAACATTTCCCCCACGTTCCCATACTTTCTTAGGTTCTTGTTTTTCTCCGATCAGATAATTTCGGGGATAAGAAAATTCTTTAGTTACTAGATGGGTGTTGTATTCTTTAATGATAGATCTGAATTTATCAGTAAACTTATCCCACTCAGAAGAGAATTCTTGAATATCTTTAACAAAACAAGTATAAATTAAGTCCCAATCTCCCACGGTACGAGCGACCATCCCAATTTTCTTGTCTTTGATCAGGTATTCAACTAACTCTTTTTCTTTAACAATGTCGGTTTCGTAAAGGTTCAAATACACTCTGAACAGTAAATAACCTAGTTTAGAATAATCAACTAAGGTAAGATGTTTCTTAATAATTCCTAGACTTTCTAAACGTTTGATTTGATAATTAACAATATTTTTGCTCAGACGAGTATCTTTAGCCAATTGAGAATTGCTTTGTCGTGCATCTAAATCTAAACCCAACAGGATCTTTTTGTCTTTAACGGTTAATTTTAAGTCTTCCATCTTCAAGAAGAATCAATTTAGGTATTTAAATTTTCTTATTTCTAATGAATTTTAATCTTTAATATCTTCAAGAGAACATTAGGGGGATTTCTCCCAAAAACTATATAAATAACTCTCCTTTCTTTGATATTATGAGCGACGACAAGATTAGAATGCCTTCTGGACAAGGTGGATTAATAAGATACTTTGATGAATATAAATCTAAAGTTGAATTCTCTCCAGGAGTGGTTATTGTGATGTGCTTAGTGGTAATCGCAATCTTAATTCTATTAAACTTCTTTGGCAGTTCGATTTTGGGTTAAAATGTTTCCTGGCGTAAATCCTCGGCAAATGCAACAGATGATGAAGAAGATGGGTATTCAGCAGGCCGAGATCCAAGCCACTAGGGTAGTAATCTATTGCCGCGATAAAGAGATCATTATCAACGATCCACAAGTTACTAAAGTTAACATGATGGGTCAGCAGACATATCAAGTGGTTGGAGAAGCCGAAGAAAGATCTCTTTCCAGTGTTCCAGAAATTTCTGAAGAGGATATTAATACTGTAATGGAACAGGCCCATGTAAGTAAAGCTGAAGCCAAAAAAGCTATCGAAGATGCTAATGGTGATTTAGCAGAAGCCATCCTTAACTTGGGTTCAAGAGAATAATTTATATAAATCACTGATTTAACAAGATTATGTTTTCTGGAGATAAGAAAGTAAGCTTAGAATATGCTTGGCAACAGCACCGGATAGCTGAACACCTTTTAACGGTAACTTATCCCTTGACTAAAGACACCAAGTTACTAATGGGGATCATTTACAATTTATGTGGATCTCTAGATTATGCTTTAGATTCATTACTTCAAAAAGCAAAATTGTCTCCAGAATCTAATTGGAGACGTAAACTGCTTACCCTTAAAATGAATAAGTTAGTTAGTGAACCCCATAGTAAGTTCATCGCTCAGGTTCAAGAAGCTAAAGCCTTACATCGGGCTTGCCCTACCGAGTTTGTACGAGGGGATAGGATTGTAATGTGTAGCAAGGATTATCAATTAAAAACCATTACTCCTAAAGAGATCAAAGAGTGGGCAAGCAAAACTGCTTCTTTCCTAACCGCGGCGGAAACAGTTATTAACCGAAAGTAATAAAAACAAGCATATATTTCTATACCCACACTTAATATAACTATGAATGACTACCTTTTAGAAGCGCGAGAAGAACTTAAACGTTTAGAACATATAATTTACGTAAGCTTAAAGTATACTCGAACAACCGATGTTATTATTAATGCTTTAACCAGATTAGTTAGTGTTTTTGACTTGATTATCGAAGCATACTTGGAAAAGGCTAAAGAGGAAGGTAAAATGATTGCTTTACCTAAAAGTCCAGCTTTACGTGGAACTAAGCTGGCAGAGTTGTATGGAGAAGACTTACAAATGAAGAAATATATGGCCTTTTATGCTTTCTTAAAGATGATCTTAAAGTCTTCTTACAATAAAAGAGAAGAATATCGAAGACACGTAACAGTTATTGTAGAATTAGATAAGTGCACTACTTATGTGGACATTGACAGTTTAATCAATCATGAGCGTTTTGTGCGCCATTTCTTAACTTATGCTTATCATCAGATTGAAGGTAAGCCGGAAGAAGAATAATCTTTAAGTAATGAAAGACAGAAGTAATACCAATCAACATTCTGTCTTTCAAACTTTAGTTGAGGAAAATGAATATGCACAATGATTATCCTCAACTAAAGGCACGAAAAGATTAAATACTCCTTTCTTCTAAGATTTATAAAAACAAAAGAGCTGATTAATAATGACTCGTTTTATTGCTTTAGTCTCCGGAAAAGGAGGAGTAGGAAAGACTACCACCACTTTAAACGTAGGCCACGCTCTGCACAAGATGGGGAGAAATGTAGTTCTTTTAGATGCCAATTTGGCTACTCCAAATTTAGGATTACAATTAGGGCTGCTTAATCCCGAAGGAACCTTAAACAAATTCTTAAAAAAAGAAAAGACATTACAAGATATAACTTACAAACATAAAAGTGGAATAACCTTAATTCCTGCCTCACTTAATTTTATTGACTTTCAGAAGACTAACCCCCAGAAACTTACTGAAATTTTTGAACATCTAGATAATCTGAGCGAATTTGTATTAGTAGATGCGCCCAGTGGATTAGGGTACGAACTGAATCAAATTCTTAAGAACACTGATGAAGCCCTTATTATCGTACAACCAAATTTAAGTTCAGTGATGGACGCCTTGAAAACCATCCAGTTAGCACAAGCACACAATAATACTATTGCAGGTGTTGTTTTAAATATGAGCCATTTTCGGGGTTGGACAGAATTAAAACCGATAGAAATTGAAAAAATATTGGGAACACCAATTATTGCTAATATCAAATATGATAAAAAGTTCAGGAACGCATTAATGGAACAATCTCCGGTACATCATTTATATCCTCGATCAAATGCAGCTAAAGAATACCGTCTTATTGCTAAACATCTCTGTTTAAACTTGGAGTTAGAACAATGAATGTTCCCCAGTTAAGACAGAAAGGATGGAGTGAAAAAGAGATCTTAAGAGCTAAATCGATTTTAGAACGAGCAGAAGTCCATGATGTGTTCTTTGCCAGAATGGTGTTCTGGAGTGCTTTAGTGGTGATTGTATTTGCTAACTTGCTTATTTCTTTAATCATGATCCCATTTTTAATCTTTTTGAATAGTTGGGTACTTTACTCAATAGTGGCGTTGTTAGGATTAATGATCGGGTTTGTGTATAATTTCTTAATTACAGATATTAAACATTTAACTTGGCATCATCACTTATTGGCAGGAATACTCTTACCCGTAATTGCCCTGATCAATATGATAGTAATGGTATTATTTTCTAATCGCTACGCTGAGAAAGCTGCTTTCAGTCATACTAACAGCCCTTGGATTATCGGCATTATCTTTGCAGTAATGTTTATTCTTCCTGCATTAATAGATACCTTAAGAAGAAGATAAATAAAATTACTCTTTCTTTAATAAGATTTCTGCTATTGCGGCATAAGCAGGACGAGCGACTAATACTCCAAAAGAAACTCCTACAATGGTCGTGAAGGCAAATCCTTTCAACATTCCTGCCCCAGCAAACCATAACGGAATCATGGAAGCAACTGCAGTCAGGTATGCACCCATGATAATATACAGAGCGTTCTTGATGCGAATTTTCCAATCGGTGGCTTCTACTTCACCCCTAACCGTTTCATCAGTAATGATAACTAAATGATCTACTGCTGTTCCAATAACAATCAAGATTCCGGCAATAGCTGCTAAGTCTAAATTCCAACCCACTAAAGCTGCAAAACCTAAAACCAAAATTATTTCTGAAATAATGGTTAAAACTAAAGGGATGATTACTTTGGGCTTTTTGTATCTTATGGTAACAACTGCACTGACCGCAATGATTGCTAATAAACCAACAAAAAGAATATTGTTAAGGAATTCCTTACCTAAAGAAGGAGAAATAGTGTCCATCTTTACTACTTCTAACTTAGTAGGTAAACTTCCGGTAATTATGATAGTTTGCAATCTCTTCATGTTTTGAAGAGCAACCGACATGGCTTGTTGTTGGTTCAATCCCGAACCAGACCCAGAGATTTGAATGTCCGTAGTGGCTCTTCCTTTAAGTTCAGCCCCTATTTTTAGTTTGTCAACTTCCTTATCATCCAAATATAAAGTTAAATCTTCACTGAGATAATTCTCTTGAGAAGCATCATCGCTAACTATGCTAAGTTTATTTGTTAAAGATGCTTGTCTTTCTGCTGCATCTTGACTTAAAGAAATACTAAAGAAAAAACTACAGGCGTACCCTTCTTGAACTTGGAAACAGCCTCGATTAGGATCAATCCCTGAACATTGAGCACTTCTGCATACATAAGTAATATCTTTCTTTCCACCAAAGAAAACGGTTTCATTACCAATCTTAGCTTCGAACTTGCCTTGTTTAGACAATAATTCTTTTACTTCTTCTTCAGTTACTCCGGCAATCTCAATTAAGATATAATCTTCTCCTTCTAAATCTGAAGCTACTCGAACGGTCACATCACTTAATCCATAAACGTTTAATCTTTCCTTTAAAGTATCTACGGTACTGGTAAGATCTTCAGCAGAAACTATTTCTGTAGGTTTAAGAAGAACTCGAGTTCCTCCTTCCAGTTCTAATCCCTTACGTAAATTAGAAGTGGGGGCTTCATAAACTTTCAACCCTAAATCCACTTTTCCGTCCAGAGAAACGTCCCTAGTTACTAAACTGTAATCCTTCTTAGTAGTTTGAATTCTTACGGTTCTGTTAGGCTCAAGCGCACTGGTTTGAGTATAATAATCATCAAGAGTATTTATTGGTGCTCCGTTGATAGAAAGTATTCTTTCTTTAGCTAAAGGAGTAAGTTTACCGGCAGGACTTTGCATCCCTGCTTCAGAGGCAGAAGAATTACTAGAAACGCTACGAAGAGTTACTCCATCTGTACCCCATAAACGGGGTTGGATAGATACTAAAGCAAAAACTACAAAAATGAGTAATAAGACCACTTTCCAATTGGTAAACAACTTTTTCCAAGGGATCATTTTTATTTTACATTAACCTTTTTATGTTCTAAATATAATCTTAAGATTGCCACATTTTGAATCCAAGTCATAATCATATCTACACACATACCGATAAGAACAATCAACATGATTTGACGAATAGTTTCACTTTGGACGAAAAATAATCCTACTAAAACTACACAGATAGTGGTAGTAGTCATAGTCATCCCAGTACTGATGGAACTATAAATTCTGCTCATAACGGTACCTTCTTTACGATGCAATACTCTGCTAGTAAGAAGGATATCTGTATCGATAGAATATCCAATTAACATCAAGAAAGCAGCTACTCCTGCTGTGCTTAATTTCATTCCGGTAAGATTAAATACGGACATAGTAACCACAATGTCTGAAAAAGCGCAAATAATAACGGCTATACTTGGAATCCAAATTCTGAAATAAGCAATAACTACTAATCCCATTAATAAGAAGGAAACTAACAAAGCAATACCCGCTTGTTTGAAGAAACTTGCTCCGAGAGCTGCACCCATAACTTCTACCCCATAACTGGTATTCTTTAAATCTACTTTCTGACCCACAAGTTCAACAAACTTTTCTATCTGAGTTTTGTCTTGAATATCTGAATCAATAGCAATTCCACTAACTTTTCCGCTTACACTTAAAGTACGAATGCTTACTTCATCATTAGGAAAATTACTTTTTAAGAAAGATTCTAACTCAAGGATATTGATGCCTTCAACGGAATTAATAGTAATAGTAGAACCGCCTTTCAGACTAACTCCTCGATTAAGAAAATCTCCGGTGGTATAAGTTTGAATTCCAATCTGTAGAAAGGCCCCTAATAATAAGATTATAGGAAAAATCATTAATATTTTATAATGATCCTCATACACCCGTTTAACCTTTTCCTTAAAAGACATGATTTAAGTTAAATTTTGAAGAGTATATATAAAGATTGTGGAGATGGCGGCTTAGTAAAAAATCTTAAGTAAAACTACAATAGGATAATTTTCTTATCTCAAAAAAAAGTAAAATCACTGTGGGGGCCCTATTCTCTCAAGGAAGATGCTTGCATAGTGATTATGGGGATAATTAAGCCCGATTGTTCTTTGGGTTATACTTCCAAACAAATCAATGCATAACATAGTCCCGCCTTCCTCAGAAGAAGTGTAAGGTCTTCCCAACTCAAATTTGCTAATGCCTAATGATTTTAGTTTGTCAGCATAAGCTCTTGCTCTTTCAAGACCTCCTGAAACAGCGACAAAAAAGGGATCATCGACTAAGCCACCAATATCTGCTTCAACTATAAGACCTGCACCCTCGGACTTAAATTTTAATGTCTTAGCATCAATAGCAACGCCAAATCTACCGTGCTCGCCTGATTTTCCAACTTCACCATAAAGGATTTTGTCAGACGTATGAATAAATTCATCATAGTCCAGCATCAACATGCTTCCCCCGCCTATGAAACCTTTGGCAATATCTGCTAGTCCTGAGGGGGCGATAGGAATTCTGTGAATGCTGCTGAAATCATTTGCGTCTTTCATCGCTATGCTCTTCAAGTCATAGATTGAGTCGGCCTCGTCTCTACTTTGTTTTCTTCCTATTGGTTCAACCCATTTATCGATTGTATTAGATCCGTGAACAACTCCAATAACATCTGTCATAGATTTATAGGTGAAGCCGCTCCTAAAACGAAAAAGATCTGTTCCTGTCAAAAAACCACCATATCCACCTTGATTAGCAGTTGGTAAATTTTCTTTAGTCAAATGTCCTTTGACAAAAAGATCAATTACTTGATTTAATGGCGCTGTTCTGTAAATTGCTCCGCTGCTTCCATGGATCATCCCTTCACCCTCATTCAGAATTGAATTAATCAGAGCTATCTGGGGACAGGTTAAATCAACCAGACTCAAAGTCCTAGGTATAGTTATAACTCTTTCATCTCCCAGAGGGACCCTTACAACTCCCGTAGGAATTTGAATCTGTTCTGCTGCTTTTTTGAATGCCGCTTCTATTTTAGGAAACTCTTCCTTCAAATCTTTGTATGTTACTACTAACTTTTCTGATCTGTTATCATAATAACCGATTCTTCTTCCCAATAATGATGACGCATCTTCATCATAATCATCATAATTCATTTTATTTCATCTCCTTTTTTGTTTTAATTTTTTCTTATTGTTTTATTTTGGTTCAATAGCTCTAATTTTGTCTGTATCTGCAAAACAAGTTATAGTACGATAAAGTTCCAAAGTAGGAATGTCTTCATCATAGAGGTGTCTATACAATTTGTGAGCCTCTTCCATTACTCCTAAAGCACAGACAGGATATACTTGCACTAATCCAGTGTACTCCATATCCTCCGCCATTTGCATGACTCGAGCACAGGCACCCCTACATTTTATTCTCCCACTTTCGGGGTTTTCTTGACCATGGCAGAGAACAGTAATCTCCTTCTCGTCAACGGTGACATTGTAACTTCCATCTCCTGCATCATGCAATCTTCCATCACGCATCAGGCGCTTTCTTTCTCGGCTCAAGCGATCATAAAGCTTTCTTTCTCCTACCACCATGACTCGAAAAGAAACCCCTTTCTGACTCAGATCAAGTAAACGCCCCTTTACTGCGCTGGGTAGAGCATAATCTTCGAAGAAATCTTCTCTGTTCTCAGAACCATATTCCTTTATTCCCATATGTAAGTCGTTGACAAACAGCAATAAGTCAGCGGACTTACCCTGCTCATGAGCATACTCAATTATTTTCAGAGATTCTTCTAAAGCGTGTAGAGGCTGTTGGGGCATTAAATCCATATTTCTTAATTCGGGAATGTAATGGCCACCTTCTACCAAAATATGATCCCCCATCCCATCAACCAAAGATCGAACCATCTCATCAATAGCTTGAGTCTGACCACGTAATTCTGTCAGTTCTTCTCCATTATAAGCTAAAGTTTCAAACCCACGAGCACAATGGGGGTTGCCACATTTTCTTCTCCATCCGCTTAAGCGATCGCCTAGTACCTCGACAGGAACTTCAGAAAGGTTTTCTTCCGTTCTTTGATGATCTACAGGTACAGCCCGCAATTCAATACCCTTTTCTCCGAATTGTTCCACTAAGTAAAACAAGCCGGCGCCAAAGGGTTTCGCTTCCGAACAAGGGATAGTGGTCATTTTGTTTTGCCTCTTTTTATTTTATTTTTGTTTGATTTCGTTTTTGATGAGTAGTAACGACTGTTAAGATATTAAAAATCTTTTAGTATTATTTTTGCATATTAGAAATATTTATAAGTAAATAATGATTTAATGCCAATAATAAGACAAAATGTACAAAATTGATTTAAAAGATAGAAAGATCCTTTCTTTGCTAGATTTGAATGCAAGGATGCCCCTTACGAAATTAGCCAGAAAGGTTGCCTTAAGCCGGCAAGTGGTAGAATATCGTATAAAACGGTTGCGAGAAGAAAAGGTTATCTTGGGCGTTAAAGCTGTGTTTGACAGTGCAGTAGTAGGATATAATTGGTATCGAGTAATGTTACGTCTCTTAAACATCAACAAAGAACAAAAAGCAGAAATCATTTCTTATCTTAAGAATCACCCCCACGTCTTCTGGTTAGGAGAAGTAGGAGAAGATTGGGACATAGTAGTAAACTTTGTTTGCAAAGACAATTTCCAATTTAATAAAATCTTTGAAGAAGTTGCTTCAAAGTATGGTGCATTCATTCTAGATTATGAAGTGTTGATTTATCTAAATGTTTACGATCTAGAACGATCTTATCTCTTAGAGAAAAAAGAAACAAGAAAGAATTTCTTTCATGAGATGAGGACAAATTCAAAAATACAGTTAGACCAATTAGATCGAGAGATTATCAAAGTGATAAGTCAAGACGCTTGGATTTCAAATTTACAATTGGGTCAAAAATTAAAGGTTAGTGGAAATACCATTAAAAACAGAATAGAAGAAATGCAAAAGAATAAGCTTCTGTTAGGTTTTAGGTTGTTTCTAAATCCTTCTGTTTTGGGGTATCAATCTTTTATGTTGTTTCTGAAGGTCAATAGGTTAAACCTAGAAAGGGAAAAAATGCTCTTTGCCTATTTTAAAACAAATCCCAACATCACTTTTGCAGTTAAACAGATGGGAGATTATCGTATTGGATTGGAAATAGAAACAAAAACAGTCCAAGAGTTTCAAGACATCTTTATCGAAATTAGAGGAAAATTTAGCGATATGATTACTGACTTTGATTCTTTCCCTTTGTTTAAAGATCATAAGATTAATTATTTCCCAGAAGGTTGTTTAGAAGAATAAAAGTGATTATTTCCAGTGATCACATAAGATTGCATCCTTCCCATTCATCTGTTCTATCGCTTTAAGATAAGCTGCATCAGCTACCACCTGTAATTCTTCTTTCTCTCTAATTAAGACTAGTTCGTACGCTTTTAGTCCTCCGCCGCATTGGGAAACTTCTAAAACGACTACTTCAGGAGAAGATTTCTCGGAAAAGTTGTCCAAGTCGTGAAGATTTATCTCAAATAGATACTTAGACGGACCATACCTTTCTCCACCATAAAATTCTAATTTAATAGCATTAGAATTTACCTTATGCTCTAGAGGACAGTTGGTTAGTCCAGCGATATAACATTCTTCAAAAAAAGACTTAGATAGAGCTTCATTCTCATAAGGAGATAAATGTTCATCTAATCTCTTCGCTAATAGTTCAACTAAATGTTTATACTCAGGTAAAATTTTTCTTACACAAGTTTTACCCACAATTTCTATTCCAGCAGGTCGATGGTTTAACTTTTGTTCTAAGGAAGAAGTATTTTTATCCTTTTCCCCACTGCAAGCTAAAGTTAGCGCTGCTAGTGTTCCAATTAATAATTTATGTAATTTCATTTTTATTTCTCCTGTTTAAGATTAATGTTGGTAATACAATTCTTCTATTTCTTCTTCGAAAAGAGTATTATTCATAACATAACGTTTTGACACTTCTAAAATCTCTTCCATGGACGGACATCTAGTGCTTAGCTGACGTACTCCACGAATGAAACCATCATACCTTAAACCGCATTCACATGTAGCCCCTAATTGCACTCCTCCACCCATAAATTTAGTATTCAACCAGGAAGGTCGCGCAATTGGTCCTTCTTTGGCCTTGGCTTTAATATAATCTGGTGCCAAAAGGATAAGTGTAAAATTTCGGGGGTTACTTGGAGCGTCTCTTACCCTAGCCATATTAACCTCATAATCGGCTTCGGTTGGTCCTAAGATTCTTAACAATAGTTTTTGTTCTTCAGAATTATAATCACTAAGTTCTCGAGAAGGGTCTATATCAAGACTTACGTTACCATCTTTTCTATGATTGTCAGAGAATCTTATTTTGGTTAAATCAATAGTCACTGTATCAGAAGCATCTTTAACTGCATTAAAATCATCTGTAGAGACAGCGTAATCTTTTGATAAGACAGACATCTTTCTAATGGTGTCAATATGTTTTAAAAGGGGATTAGCAGTTTCTCGGGTGATTCTTAAGGTTGGCATGCCCCTTTCTAAGGAATAGACAAACCCATCAGCAGGAATATAAGATCCTCTTAAGCCGTGATCGTATCCCTCTGCCCAAGGATCTCTTACATCGAGACCTTCTTGCATTAACTCATCTACATGTCTTAAAGTTCCAGGAATAATTCTTCCGTATTTTCTGAAATCTCCTTCAATGTTTTCAAGGTTTCCGTTCTTTTGTGCGGATTTATCCATTTTTAATCATCTCCTTTGGCTATGTTCTTGTAAAAACATTCCTGCACAGCATGTTGATGAGCTTCTATTTCGGGAATTCCTTCCTTTAGTTGATCAGACAGTTCTGTCCGATAACATCTAGAGTCGCAGAGAATTCTAGTCAACAAAAATCCTTCCGGGGTAGAACGACCCTCATCTGTCAAGACCACCATTTCCACATAAGCTTGACAATCTTTAATTTGTTCTCGTTCAATACGTTCACGATAAGCTGGACTACCTCTAAAATAATATACTGCTCCAATTATTAATCCAGCCGTCAGTAACGAAACAAGACCAAGTTCTTTGTAATCTACCCATAAATCAACAACTTTGTTTTTAAGACCCAAAACTTTTTTATTTAACATATTATTTCATCTCCTTTTTTTCCTTGTTTGTTTCTCTTAACAAGTAGTAACCCGAGCCAATACTTAAATATTCTGAGAAGAATTTTTATCAAAAACAATATATTTATAAAATAAAATGATTTTGATAAAATAAATGATCTTAGACTTGTTTGATAAGAGAATTATCTTAGAATTAGAAAGAGATTCTTCTCAATCCATCTCTCAACTTGCCAAGAAAATCAGGCGATCAAAAGAGTTTGTGAATTTTAGAATTCGTCGTTTGGAACAAGAGGAAATTATTTTAGGTTACAGCGCCATAGTGGATATGTCCAAACTAGGATATTTCACGTTTAGAATTTATTTGAAATGGCAAAATATGACTCAAGATCAGAAACAAAAATTTTATAAGGAGATAAAAATCAAGGAAAACATTTGGACCACTACCGTTCTTCATGAGAAATGGGATTTCGCTTTTTTTGTGGGAGTGAAATCAACGGATAACTTCCACAAGATGTGGAGTGAAATTCAACTGAATTATAAGGATAAGATTGCAGAGAGCAAAATTGCTATTTACGCACCAGTTCATAACTTTAACAAACGCTTTTTTGTGGATTTTGAGGATAAGAGAGAGGTTATGGAAAGAGTTTACGGAAAGGGACCTTTAGTAAGCTTTGATGAACTGGATGAAAGAATCATTAAATTATATTCTATCAATGTCAGAGAACCACTCACTAAAATAGCCAAAAAAATGGAAGTTACTTCTGAGACAATCAGAAAAAGAATTCTTTCGTTGGAAAAGAATAAAATAATCACCGGGTACAAAATTAACCTGAATCTGCAAAAGATGGATCATCAAGGATATCGAGTAGACTTTTTACTAAATTCTATTAAAAGAAACAAAGAATTGTTTGAATACCTCAAACAACATCGATATTTCTATCAAATAAATGATTCGATTGGAGGAGCAGATTTTGAAACGGAGATTGTGGTCAGGGATCTAAATCATCTTTTAGAAATATTGGAAGAAGTAGTAAAAAGATTTAGTGATGTAATCCGAGGATATGAATACTTTGGATACACCGAATTCCCGACGTTATCTATGGTGCCAGATTAAAATTTAAAAAACAAAATCAATTAAGGTTACAACTATTCATCCCTGCTTTTTCCACTACTGCTTTAACAAAGCCCAGATACATCGGATTTGGTTTAAGTGGCCTAGAAGTAAACTCTGGATGAGCTTGTGTAGCCATAAAGAAAGGATGTACTTCTCGAGGCAGTTCTAAAATTTGCATAATCTCTCTGCCCGGAGCTTTGCCAGAAAAAATCAAACCATTAGCTTCCAGTTGAGGAAGATAAGCAGGATTACATTCCCAGCGATGTCTAAACCTTTCTCTAGCAACAATGTCTCCGTACAACTCTGCGGCAAAACTATTTGCTTTAATCTCGATATCAAAACCACCAAGACGCATGTTTCCTCCCAATTCAGCGATTCTCTGCTGCTCTGGAAGTAAATCTATCACTGGATGAGGAGTATTCTGATCCACTTCAGTAGAATTTGCTCCAGCTAAACCGCAGACATTTCGAGCATATTCAATAGTGGCCATCTGAAAACCATAACATAACCCCAAGTAAGGAACTTTTTGTTCACGAGCATGCTTAATACAAATTATCTTTCCTTCTGCACCCCGAGAACCAAATGCTCCTGGAACGAGAATACCGTGAACTTCGGCTAATTCCTTAGCTGCTTTTTCCTCATTCAAGAAAGTAGTGTCAATCCATTTAAGATTTACTTTAACTCCTAAACTTGTTCCGGCATGTTCCAATGCTTTGATGATAGAAGCATAAGAATCGCGTAAAGCAGTATATTTTCCAGTAATGCCTACAGTGACTTCCTTTTCGATCCCCAAAATCTTGTAAACATAACTTTCCCAAGCGTTCTTAGCAGTTTCATTTTCCTTAACTCGATCTTTCAACCCTAATACTTCAAGTGCTTGTTCATCCAGTTTATACTTCCTAAGCATAGTGGGAATTAAATAAATGCTGTCTGCATCATGTACGCTTACCACTCTGGGTAAAGGAACATTAGCAAAGATGCTAATTTTTTCTCTAACTTTTTCCATAACTTCGTGTCCACACCGACAAGCGATGATATCTGGTTGAATTCCTAACCGAGTTAATTCACGTAAACCTAACTGGGCTGCTTTACTTTTCTGTTCACCTAAAAATTCTGGTTCAATCACATAAGTTAAAGCCACGTTACACACATTTTCCCTGCCCTCCTCATATCCTAATTCACGCATAGCTTCGATATAGTGACTGTTTTCTATATCGCCAACTGTCCCGCCGATCTCAACAAAAACAATATCGGCTTGACTTTTTATAGCTAGATTTCTTAACCTTAATTTTATTTCCCCGGTAACGTGAGGGATATATTGAACGTCTCTTCCAAGATATCCTCCTTTTCTTTCTTTGTTGAGAATATCAGTAAAAATTTGTCCGTTAGTGGCAAAGTTTTCTTTACATAAGTTCTGTTCGATAAATCGTTCATAGGTTCCCAGATCCATATCTGTTTCAGTGCCATCGTCTAGAACAAACACTTCTCCATGGCGGAAAGGGTTTAGAGTGCCGGCATCAACGTTCAAATAACCTTCCAACTTCATCTGGGTTACTTTGAACCCTTTAATTTGAAACAGTTTAGCCAAAGAAGAAGCAAATATTCCCTTGCCTAACCCAGACATAACTGTTCCATAAACGATAACATACTTAGTTTTACCAACTTGATATCCTTCTGGAACAGGATTATAATATTCATGCTCTTCACTTTTCTTAGAAGCGCCAGTTAAAATAGAATTCATGGAAATCACCCGAGTTTATTTTTTCAGTAAAGGAACTTATTTAATAACTTTTCACACCACAGTTAAGGAATGAAAATTAGTATCTCTTTTAGAATGCAAATCCTTTTAAAGATAATTTAACAACTATTCAAAAATGGAAATCTATGTCGTAGCCAAATTTGAGAAAAAGGAGTTTGTTCATGAAGTTTACAAAAGATTAGAAGCACTCGGCCACCATATTAGTTATGATTGGACCACCCACAAGCCAATTAAACCATATCGAGAGAATCAAGAATTAGCTCGAACCTACGGAGAAAACGAAATTTCTGCTATCCTTAGAAGTGATGCGGTAATTGCTTTCCCAGATGAAACCGGATCTACTTTATTTTTAGAAATTGGAGCAGCGATGATTTTGGCTGCAGAAAGAGGAACTCCCAAAGTTTATGTGGTAGGAGAAGCTAACGCAAAATCTCCTTGGTTCTTCAGTAAATATGTTAAACGCTGCGATTCGATTGAAGAAGTGTTAACTGATCTCGGTTCAGCCAACCCATAACCTTTATAAACTTCTTCTCTTTCATTAAAGACGTGGAGTTCATCCAACTAAAAGAGGTAGGTAAATCGTTCAATAAGTCTAAAGTATTGAGTGATGTAAATATAGTTATTCAAGAAAAAGATGTGTTTGGAATCATTGGCCAATCAGGTAGCGGTAAAACTACCCTTCTGAACTTAATTTCTGGTTTTTTAGAACCAAGTGAGGGAGAAGTGATGTACTTCTCTAAAGTTGATCATCAGCCCAAGAATTTAAACAAGCATTTCAGTAAAATAAAGAAACATATTGGCTTCACCCCACAACACACTTCTTTTTATCCCAAATTGACTATCCATGAAAATCTTCTTCATTTCGGAAAGATGTATGGAATAAAAAAGGACGTCTTAGAAGCTAACGCTCAAAGTTTATTAGAATTTACCGGATTAAAGAACCATCAGAACAAGTTAGCGGAACAACTTTCTGGTGGAATGAAAAAAAGATTAGATATCTCTTGCAGTTTAATCCATAAACCTAAATTATTGATCTTAGACGAACCTACGGCAGATTTAGATCCACTTACTCAAGAAGAGATTATTGATCTCATTAAAGCAGTCAATGAACAGGGAGTTACGGTAGTGATCGCTTCGCATCATTTAGAGAGTCTGGAAAGAATTTGTAACAAGTTAGCCATTGTCCACAACGGTAGAGTACGTGGATATGGAGAAATGGAAGAAGTACTAAAACCTTACATGAAAGAAAGTTTCATTTTCAATCTTCGGGTAGGAAAGGATAAGGAAAAACTTATTTCTCTAGTACGAAAAGTTCCGGGATTAAAAATAATTGATCAGGGGCATCAGTTAGCGATAAGCGCTCAGGATTCAGAGCGAGCCATGCTAGCTCTGATGAGAATCATCAAAGAGGAACATCTTTATTTGCACGATTTTGATCTACGTAAACCTTCTTTGAAGGAAGTATTAACCAAAATATCGCAGGAAAAACTATGAATTCGTTATGGCTATTGACAAAAAAGAATCTTAAACTATTGATTAGAGCTAAAGGTTCAGCTTTGATTGTAGTTTTTGCTCCGTTATTAATAATCTTGATCTTAGGACTTTCTTTTAATAACAATTCAAAATATGGGTTGAATATTGGGATTTATTCGCCAAATTTTAACGAAGACACTAACTCTTTCATAAACACCTTACAAGAACAAGAGTTTAAGATCATCAAATATATTGATAATGCTACTTGTATTGAAGAGGTGAAGTTAGGTTATGTCCACACATGTATAACTTTGCCTGACTCTTTTAAGATTGAAGGCAATACTGCTAAAGAAATAACTTTCTATATTGATCCAAGTAAGATTAACTTGGTGTGGATGATCCAACAAACTTTAGAAAGTAAATTTAATCTAAAAGAACAAGAAATAACCCAAAATCTTGCTCAAGATATGCTTACCAGAATGAGTGAAGCTAATACTAAAGTTTCTACTGAAAAAAGTAATCTTAAAACGGTAGGAGATAAGTCTAGTTCTGCCGCTAGTTCAGCGGATAGTACTAAATCCACCTTATCTGGATTAGATTTAATTGCTCCAGATGTAAATTATGATCTTTCAGTATTAACTTCTTTCCAAACTAGTTTAACTAGCAGTTTAACCACCAGTACTGCCAAGATAAATTCTGCTAAAACGGCATTAAATAATGCTAATATCAGCAGCTCTGCGCGTACCCCCATTATTACTTTGCTTAACGAGGCTGGAACAAGTGTAAGTTCTGCTGCTTCAGTTTTAACTTCTACTTCAGGAAACGGCACTTTAGCCGCGGTCAGCGCAATGGTTACGGGGATGCAAACAGACTTAACTTCAGCCAAGACAAAATTGTCAACTGCGTCACTACAAGTCTCGGCCAGTACTAAAAACTTGGACCAAATTAAGAAAAGTTTAAACGAAGGGATTAGTAGTTTAGAAAGCATTCAGAAAGGATTAGATGAAGTTAGTTCAAAATTGAGCTCGCAGAAAGTTACTGATGCTAAAGTTGCTTCAAATCCCTTAATTACTAAGATTGAAAAAATTAGTCCAGAGAATACTTACCTGAACTACATGTTCTCTGGATTGATCATCTTAGTGATTATGTTCACTTCCTTATTGTTAGGAACTACTTTAGTGATGATGGAAAAAACCAGTCCGGCATTCACTAGAAACTTCTTTTTGCCAATTAAGAAAATTACCTTTGTCTTATCCACTTATCTTACTAATTTAATTTTGATATTAATACAAGTAATAATCATCTTAGGAATTGCCATATTTTTCTTAAAAGAGGGGATTTATGCTAGCTTATTGCCTTTAGCATTGATTTTATTCTTAGTAGCGTCAGTATTTACCTTCTTAGGGATGATCATTGGTTATATCTTAAGTTCTGAAGAAACTGCAGTGTTAGCATCGATTTCTTTAGGGAGTTTATTATTATTCTTCTCGGGATTAATCTTACCGTTAGAAAGCGTTTCCTCTACTGTGCGAGATATAACTTTTTTTAATCCGTTTGTGTTAGGAGAGAAGTTAGTGAGAGAAACAATCCTTTTCGCCACCCCCTTAAGCTCATTATGGATGGATTTAGTGGTATTGTTCGGATATGCGTTAGTATTATTCTTAATTATCTTGATTATTGAATCATTGATGCACCAACATATCGTTAATAAGTTGTTCCATCATCATCACGCTCAGAGAGAAAAAGATAAGTTAGATAAGAAGGATATTTAATTTAGATAAGTTTATTTATTAAAGTTTTATTTCTGTTCCTATGAAAGTTATTGCCATTACTGGTACTCCCGGAACAGGTAAATCAACTTTAGCTAAAAAGATAGCTAAAGAAAGAGGATATTATCACTTAAATTTACATTCTCATTACAAACAGTTGTCTGTTCGTTATGATCGAAAAAGTCAAAGTTATGTCATTGACGAGAAGAAGTTCTTAGAATTGGTGAAGAAAGAGATCAAAGTTCATGCTAAAGAGAAGGGGATAATTATTGATACACACATTTCTCATTATTTGCCTAAGAAACTGGTTAATCAAGGGATAGTTATGACTTGTTCAAACTTGAAAGAGTTAGAAAAACGATTGAAAAAAAGAAAGTATTCTGAAGCTAAGATTCGTGAGAATCTTGATTGTGAGATATTTCAGGTGTGTTTAGGAGAAGCTCTGGAAAGAGGACATAAAGTTAAGATTATTGATAGTTGTAAGAAATAGATTCTTCATATTTTTCTATTTGTGGTCTATATTTGAGGAATAAATATATAAACTGCAAAATAATCATTGTAGTAAAGAGGTGATTATTATGTGTAAGAATGTAGGTGATCTGGATAGTGGAATCAGAGTAGTGATTGGAGTAATCGTTTTACTATTGGGTACTTTCTATCAAAGTTGGTGGGGGTTGTTAGGATTAATCCCCTTCTTGACCGGAATATTTCATTATTGTCCGTTATATTCCTTGTTTAAATGGAATACCACTTGTTCTTGCGGATGCTGTAATGAAAAACCAGTAACTAAAAAGAAGAAGAGAAAGTAGTTCTGTTTTTCTTTTTTAATTTCTATTTTCTAATAAGATAGGTTTAGGAATAACCTTTTACCCCCATAATTTTATAAATCACAAACAAAATAACTGTTCTTATGTCTAATACAACCTCAGAACAGAAGATGCATGTAAGGCACCTCATCAAGGAGCTTAAAGCACAAAAAGCGCTCCATACCGAGTTTGTATCTGTTTATATTCCAAAAGATTATGATATGGTTAAGATTATCAACCATTTAGCAGAAGAACAGGGAACTGCTTCAAACATCAAATCTGCAGTAACCAGAAAAAATGTACAGATGGCTTTGGAAAAGATGATCCAACATCTACGATTGTTCAAGAATACTCCCGAGAATGGATTGATTGTGTTTACAGGTAATGTCGCTGCAGTTGAAGGTAAAGAAGATTTACGGGTATGGAGTATCGAACCCCCCGTTCCCTTGAATGTGCGAATATACCGTTGTGATAAGACCTTTGTTACGGATATTTTAGAAGAGATGATGGCAGATAAAGAAGTTTATGGATTAGTGGTATTAGATCATCGGGATGCTACCATTGCTTTGCTTAGGGGGAAAACTATCATTCCTTTAATGAAAACCCATTCAGAAGTTCCGGGAAAGTTCAAAGCGGGAGGTCAATCAGCACCTCGTTTCGCTCGTGCTAGAGAATTAGCAAACAAGGAACATTATAAGAAAATTTCCGAGTATATGAAAGAACAATTCTTACCCATGGGGAATAATCTTATGGGGATCATCATTGGCGGTCCGGGGGTTACGGTTAATGATTTTATGAACCATGACTATCTCACGGGGGATATAAAGAAAAAGATTATTGGAACTAAGGATTTATCTTATACTGATGAGTATGGATTGCAAGAATTATTAGATAAATCTACTGATTTATTAGAAAAAGAAGAAGTGGCTAGAGAAATGAAAATCATGGAACGTTTCTTCAGACAGTTGTTAGATAACCCGGGAAAGGTAACTTATGGAGAGAAAGAAACCTTAAGAGCTTTAGAACTAAACGCAGTAGATGTATTACTTCTTTCTGAGAGTATGCCTGAAGAAAGAGTGTTTGAATTAGAAGAAAAAGCCCAAAAAGGCGGAACAGAGGTAAGAATCATTTCTACCGAAACTAGGGAAGGAGTACAGTTACAGCAGATGGGAGGCATTGCTGCTTTGTTGAGATATGAGATTGGGTAGGAAGAAATATAAATTCTGTTAATATCTTAAACTTATGTATAATGTTATCTCTGAGATTAAAAAATTAGGTTTAGCTCCTGCAACTAAAAGAAATTTGAGTTTATACACCCTGAGTTTTATTGCTTTAACTTATGTTAAACTTCTTAAGAAAGAAATAGGAGTTAAGTATTTGGGAGCAGCCGGAATTGGAAACCCCCAGGGATTTAACCTTCTTTTGAATGAAAAGAGATTAGAAAAAGAGATTCATAAAATTCTTCCAAAAGCGGATTTAACTAAAGTATTGAAGGAAGCATACCAAAATTTCTTGACCTCAAAATCATTACTCACAACCAAAACTAAATTGGCGAAAGAACGTCTAAAAAATATTCATCAATCTTATTCGCATTATATTCTATCTTTGGGGGTTTACAATTGTTTTTGGCGTTATTTAGGGAATGATTCTCATAATAAATTGCTTTCAAAAGCAGATATTCAAATCATTTCTAAACAAAGAGAAGAGGTAGGTTCTTTTTATCCGTTATTAGAGAAAGCGTTTGTTTCTACACTTAAAAGAATAAGAAAGAGAGGAGAATTATTAAGTTATTTAACGTGTTCAGAAATGAAAATATTTCTTAATAATAGTAAGAAGGTTCCTTCAGAAGAAGAGTTGTCAAACCGAAGAAGAGGATATGTTTATTTACTTACTGAAAGAAAGGAATTTCTATCTACTAAAAGGGAATTGATACAAGAGGTAGAACAAGAATTCTTTAGTGTTAAAACGGGCATAAAAGTGATTAAAGGACATTGCGCTTGTCAAGGGAAAGTTCAAGGAACTGTTTTTAAGTCAGGAAAGAACATTCCTTCGGGATCAATATTTGTTACTCACATGACTCATCCAAAAGACACTCCCTTATTAAAAAAAGTTGTTGGAATAGTTACCGACGAAGGAGGCATTCTTTGTCATGCTGCAATTATCGCTCGAGAAATGAACATCCCTTGCATTGTAGGAACTAAATTTGCTACAAAAATACTTAAAGAAGGAGATGTTGTTGAAGTAGATGCCACTAATGGAACCGTTAAGATCCTCAAATAATCTTATCCAACAAGCATTTTCTCGTTTATTCCCAGATAAAGAATTCTTATACGAAACAGAGTTAAACTATAATTTACGTCTCTCTGATTTCAATTCTAACATTCGCTTCACTCCAAGAAAGATTATCATCAACATGAACCTGCAATGGAAAGATATTGATGATGAAATAAAGATAGGATTAATTCAATCGTTGTTGTTAAAGATGTTCAAAAAGAAAGTAAATTCACCCAACATTGATTTATACAATAATTTTGTTAAGAACATTCCAATTTTAACTCCAAAAACTAAAACAGACGTACAGTTAGAATCGGCTTTTCATCGAGTTAACCAACAATTCTTTGAAAGTAAGTTAGAACTCCCTAACTTAACTTGGGGAAGTGATTCGAGAAGAAAACTGGCTTCTTACAATTTTCATGAGGATATTATTGTAGTGTCCACTATTTTCAAAAATAGTTCGGAACATATTTTAGATTACTTGATGTACCATGAAATGCTGCATAAATGGCAGAAGTTTGAGCAAAAGAATGGAAGAAGTGCTTTTCATACTAAAGAATTCAGAGAAGCAGAAAGAAAGTATCCAAACTATCCAGAAGTGGAGAAAGAAATTCAAAGTATTATTAGAGACAGCAAGAAAAGTCGGTGGAGCTGGTTCTAAAAGATTAAATATCCTTTAACGATACCTTTTTAAATAAAAGTTCATTTTTCGTGCTTATGGCAGAAGAAAAATTTCTCTCTTATAATGCGATGGATAAGATTATGCGCAAAGCGGGAGCGATTAGAGTATCCGATGATGCTAAGGAAGCTCTTGCCCAAAGTTTAGAGAAGAAAGGAATAGAGATTGCTGTAGTGGCTAAGAGAATGGCTGAACATGCCGGAAGAAGGACCGTAACCAAGAAAGATATCGAATTAGCCCTAAATAATCAGTAAACTTTATAATTAAAGGTCATAAGTTAAACAAAAGGTGGTTTTTATGTATGAAAAGAAACTTGTTAGTATCGGTGAATTGAAGAAAGGTGATACCATTATTATAGATGGTAACGCATGTAAGATTACAGATGTTTCAGTCTCTCGTCCGGGTAAACATGGACATGCTAAAGTGAATATGATGGCAGTCGGTTTGTTAGACGGCAAAAAAAGAAATTTGGTTTTACCAGGTCATGACAGAGTTGAAGCCCCAATTATCGAAAAGAAAAATGCTCAGATCCTGTCCATATTGGGACCAGATAAAGCTAATGTGATGGACTCTGAGACTTATGAAACCTTCGATATGGACATCCCGGAAGAATTAAAAGGACAAGTTAAAGCAGGAGTCGAAGTATTATATTGGGAAATCATGGGTGTCAAAGTAATGAAACAGATTAAGAATGCATAATTAATAGAGGAATAACAAAATGGTTAAATTTGAAGAAGCGGCGGCAAGAAAGATTAGAGGTATATTTGTATGTAGAAGCTGTAAGTCTAAAATTAGAGCTCCTAGCTTAAAAGTATCACAAAAGAAAGTAAGTTGTCGCAAGTGCAATTCCAAGAAACTTAGACCCAAGAGAAAGAAGTAAAGTTTAAGTAGTCTGAGAAAATAGGTGGATAGATGTTAAACCAAATAGGTTCATTTATTTTTCAATATAAATGGATTATTCTTTTCTATTTAGCGTTAATTGTACTTCTAGTAATTAAGCGTAAAAGTTTAACCTTTCAAGGTAAAGTAATCATCCTTTATCGCACCAAGTTTGGACTACGATGGATAGAAAAGTTTTCTAAGAAATTCAAAGAATGGATCGTTCTGTTAGGTTATATTGGAATAGGTACTGGTTTTGTAGGATTATTGTTTATCTCTTATATTATTATCAAAAATTTATATGATTTATTGTTTGTTCCAAATACTGCTTCAGGAGTCTCATTAGTATTGCCAGGGATTAACGTACCTGGGATGGGAATCCTTCCTTTCTGGCACTGGTTAATCTCTATTTTCATTATCGCTTTAGTGCATGAATTTTCTCATGGAATTGTAGCTAGGGTTCATGGAATAAATGTTAAAAATACTGGACTGGTATTCTTAGGTCCGATCATTGGAGCTTTTGTTGAACCGGATGAAAAGAAGATGAGTAAAGAACATGATTTCAAACAATATTCTGTTTTAGCTGCTGGACCGTTCTCTAATATCTTATTAGCTTTAGTGGCATTATTACTATTAACTTTCGCTTTCACTCCATTACAACAAGGAATGACTGAGCCTATCGGGTTTACTTTTGATGCTTATTATAATGAAAGTTATCCTTTTGCTCAAACAGGGATCTTGCCGGGAACCTTAATTACAGGAATTAACGGAAAGTCCGTTACCGATTTCACTCCTTTCAGTGAAGAGTTGGTTTGTTTAAATCCAGGAGAAAAGATAAAAGTTAACACTCCAGATAAGAATTACACTTTAACTTTGGCTGCTAATCCTCAAGAGGTCAGCAAAGCCTTTTTAGGAATAATGCAAATTCATAATGAGATAGCCGTAAAAGAAGAATACTCTTCAGGAATGGGCAACGTAGTGTATAAGGTGGTTGATTGGTTCTCCGCATTGTTACGCTGGTTGTTCTTGCTCAGTTTAGGCATCGGCTTGTTTAATTTATTACCCTTACCGATTGTAGATGGCGGAAGAATGATGCAAGTTTTCTTATGGAAACTTAAAGGGCAAGAAAAGGGAAATAGATGGTATGGAAGAATTGGGATGTTTTTCTTGTTATTATTGATCTTAAGTTTAATTTATCCTTTTATTCTCAAACTATTTGGAGTTTAAACAGAAGGTTTATCTTTTTATCCGGTCTAAATATTCTTTAACTCTCTTTTCTCCTTTAGGTTCAGCTTGCGGCCCCAGTTCATAAATTATTTTTTCTACTGAACTCCCCCAAGTAAATTCTCCTTTTTCTATTCTAATTTCCTTGACTTCAAATTCTTTAGTTTGTACCCCTTTACGTAGATGGTAATAAATGCTACGAGAAGTAACTTTAGGGAAAATTTCTTGATAAATCTTATTAATCTGATATCCGTAACCTTCACGTAAATAGTACAAGATTTCAACAATATTCTTTCGGATAGTACTTTTTATGGGACGTCCACGCATTTTAATACGTAACAAAGATAAGTTTATATTCTTTATTACTATTATTAACTTATGTCTAAACCTCAGTTCAGTAAGGAAGAACAAAAGAAAATTGCTTTAATTCGGATTAAGAAGTTATTTGCGGAAGCAGAATCAGTCTTCTATAAAAATAAAAAACTGGCTAATCGTTACGTAGAGTTAGCAAGCAATATCTCTATGAAAGTTAAAGTTAGAATTCCTTTAGAGTTTAGAAGAAAGTTCTGCAAACATTGTCATGCTTATCTGGTTCCCGGGAGTAATTGTAGAGTTAGAACGCGAGATGGAAAAGTAATCATTTCTTGCTTAGACTGTAAAGAGTTTATGAGGATACCAATAAGATAAAAATAAGATAATAATAATAAAAAGAAGAATTACTTCTTCTTGCCCACTTTCTTCTCAGCTTCCGCTACTACTGCTCGAATCTTTCCTACAGCGTCAGGATTAGCAGAAATGGAATCAATTCCTTGATGGACTAAGAAATGGGCCATCTCTGGACGAGAGCCAGCTTGACCGCAGATAGAAGTTTGCACTCCGTACTTCTTACATACTTTAATTACTTTAGCCAATTCCCCTAAAACTGCTGGATGCATCTCATCAAAACGAGAGTTAAGCTTTTGATTATTACGATCTATACCTAATGTTAATTGGGTTAAATCGTTAGTCCCGAAAGAAACAAAAGATATTCCTTCTTGACATAACTCTTCAATAATCCAACAAGCAGCAGGGGTTTCCACCATAATTCCAAAGTCTATCTGAGTTACGGGTTCTAATCCAGTACTACGCATAATCTCTTTAGCTTTTTGCAATTCTTCAGTACGGATAATGAAAGGAACCATGATTCCCACATTCTTTAGCCCTTCTTGATGTAATTCTCGGATAGCTTGAAATTCAGCTTTAAGTATACGTGGTTCATCTAATAAACGACGAATTCCGTGCCAACCTATCATCGGATCGGTTTCTTTAGGTTCGCGTTCTCCTCCTTTCAACCCTCGATATTCGTCAGAACGCATATCTGAACATCTTACCCATACGGGTTTACCTGTAAAAGCTTTAGCTATCTTTCTTATCCCGGATTTAAGTAAAGCGATATATTCCCTTTCTCTTCCGCTACGGATATATTCTGCGGGGTGTACTCCTCCAGAAGCAATAATGATCTCTAAACGAACCAATCCCACTCCATCCGCACCACATTCAGCAGCTTTAGAAGCTAAATCTGGAAGGTCCATAATAGTTTTAATCTTAATTTTGGTGGTAATTTTTGGTCCAGAGACAACAGTTTTAGCAAGAGGAAGAGTTTTATCTTCCACTTTCCCATCATAAACTAATCCTTGAGAAGCATGCACGGTAATCAATTGACCATCTTTAAGAATCTTAGTAGATATCTCCGTTCCCACAATACAAGGAGTGCCCATTTCTCTGCTGACAATGGCAGCATGACAAGTCATCCCCCCTTCATCCGTAACGATGGCTCCAGCACGTTGCATGGCCGGCACCATATCGGGTGTGGTCATGGCGGTAACTAAAACATCACCTTTCTGGATTTTTCCTAATTCGGCCGGACTATGTACAATCTTTACTGTACCGGTATAAAATCCGGCAGAAGCGGTTTCTCCGTGAAGTAAAACTTTACCTAACAACTCAACTTTCTTTTTTCCAATGAGTTTCTCTTCATCTTTCTTGAAAGTAGTAATTGCTCGAGATTGAACGATATACATTTTTTCATCTTCCACGGCCCATTCGATATCTTGAGGTTTTCCATAATGTTTTTCAATCCGTCTACCCAGATTAGCTAAATCTTGAATTTGTTTAATGCTCAATACTTGCTGACGTTTAAGTTCAGGAGAAAGTTTTCGCTTGGTGTTCTTTCCCTTATCATTACGGAACAACCCATAGTCTTTAGCTTTTACTTCCACTTTTTTTATTTTAAGATTACTTTTTTCTACAGCATAAAAGTCTGGATTAACTTCCCCCCCAACAATAAACTCACCTAACCCAAAAATGGCTTCTATTACTAACTCACTAGCTTCATTATTAGAGGGGTTTATGGTAAACATAATTCCGGATTTAGCAGAGTTGACCATCTTTTGAATAACTACCGCGATGTAAACTCGACTATGATCAAACCCGTTTCTTACCCGATAGAAAATAGCTCGAGCAGTAAATAATGACGCCCAACATCCTGAAACCGCTTTAATCAATTCTTTCTTTCCTTTAACGTTTAAGAAAGTAGCTTGTTGTCCGGCAAAACTGGCACTAGGTAGATCTTCAGCAGTAGCAGAACTTCTTACTGCCACAAACACTTCATCCTTACCCACACCCATCTTTTCATAACTTTTGATTATTTCTTGAGCCATATCTTTAGGTACGGGAGTTGATGAAATTAATTTCTGAATTTTCTTAGAAACTGCTTGAAGTTGAGTATTATTCTCAACATTCAATCCTTCTAATAATTTAAGAATTTTATCTTTGATTTTGGTTCTTTCAATAAATAATTTGTAAGTGGGAGCAGCAATCACAAAACCGGGAGGAATGGGTAACCCAATATTATACATTTCTCCTAAATTTGCTCCTTTCCCGCCAGCAACGGGGATGGACTCTTTACTTAATTGTTTAAACCAAGCAACGTAAGACATGGAACACACCTCTTTTTAATAATAATAGAACAAAAGAAAAGAAATATATAAAGTTTTAGTATGCTTGCTTAAGATAAGTTCATTTTTAGTCCAAATTCCCCCAAAACGCCATAAATGGGTCCGTTAGGGGTTAGTTTACTCTCAAAAAGACAGATTTTGGTCACATCTTGAACTCCAAAAGAAGTGTTTTGATATGAAGAGATAAGTTTAGGAAGTTTATCATTCTGGACTTTAACCCGAGCTATGGTTAAGTGAGGAATCTCTTCTTTATATTCATTAAGATGAAGATAATTTAATTCTTGGTCTGTTTCTTTCATTAAACTGATCATCTCATTACTATCAACTCCCACCCAAACAGTATGAATCTCTTTTTCATCGGGAAAAACTCCCACCCTTTTAAGTTCTAAACTAAACGGAGAATGATGTTGAGCAATTCTTTCTAGCTTTTGAAATATTTCTTCTACCCTTGTTTCTCCTACTTCTCCCAGAAATTTTACGGTAAGATGTAAATTTTGAACCAAGACAGGAGAAACTCCGGAGATAGAAAGAGTATTTAATAGGGGAATAAAATTACTCTTCAGAACTTCTGAGAGAGGAATTCCCACAAATAATCGTTTCATTATTCTCCGAAATCTTCAGTATCTTCATAATTATACTCTGGTTCTGGTTCAGGAGCCTTAAACTCTTCCTGAGTCATGGTTACAAACTTAGACTGACGCACAGGACGTTCCATCTGTTGAACCACTTCGGCAAAACCAACGTTCTTTAGAACTTTAGTAATCTTGATCTTTACATAGTCCCCTTTTTTTACTTTAGCTACAAACAACACAAAGCCTTTGACTTTGGCGATGCCGTCACCTTTTTCTCCAACTGCATCAATAGAAACTTCAAAAGTGTCTCCCACATTAACAGGAGCAACTCGCTCATTCTCATTCATTTATGTAATACCTCCACAAATTGGTTTATTTAAGCTTAAAATGCTTGGTGAGTATAAAAAGATTTGCTTGAAATTAAGAAAAAAAGAAAATAAAAAGGAGGTTTATACATCCGTATCTTTTAACCCACCTTCGGTAACTTCAAACACTACTTCCCCGTCTGGCAAGTTAGGAGCATCGATCAATTTAGCTACCCTAGTGCCTTTCTTTCCTTTTCTGAGATAGATACGGAAAGTAGAAGCGTGAGCCACTATATGTCCACCAATGGCGGTAGTAGGATCACCAAAAAATTGGTCCGGTTTGGCCATAACTTGGTTAGTCACGTAAACACAAAGATTATTGGAACTGGCTAACTTAGATAAAGTATGCATGTGCCGATTCAATTTCTGTTGTCTTTCCGATAAAGTTCCACGCCCGATAAATTCTGCTCTGAAGTGTGCTGTTAATGAATCAACAACAACCAACTTAACTTTCTTTTTCTGTTCAGTAATTAGTGAATCAACTTTTTCCACCAACAACATCTGGTGATCAGAATTAAAAGCTCTAGCTACCATAATTCTACTTAAAGCTTCTTCTTCGTTTATTCCTGCTCCGCGAGCTAGCTGTTGAATTCTTTCTGGACGGAAAGTATTCTCAGTATCAATATACACTGCTACGGCATCAGGATCCGCTTTAAGAATATTTACTGCAAGAATATGTCCTATTTGAGTTTTTCCACATCCGAATTCACCAAAACATTCCGTAATAGCTGCAGTTTCAAACCCACCACCCATTAAGTTATTGAAAGCTTCACTTCCAGTATTAATCTTATTAACATCCTCTCTTTTTCTTAATACTTCTGTACCAGTCTCAAAACCCATTTTCATACTGTCACGAGCAGCATTGATCATTTTTCTAGCTACTGCTTCTGACACGCCGGCAGTTTCGCATAATTCTCCTAATGTAGCTACGGCTACGGCCATCATATCCCTATAACCTGCTTGTTCCAGTTTTTCTGCGGTAGCTGCCCCTACTCCGGGTAAATCTTGAATTCTTTTCATTTCAGATTTTACTTCAGTTTTTAATTCTGACATTTTAATTACCTCTTTTTCTTGTTTCATTTTAATCTTTCCTCTTTTGTAATGATTAGTTTGCTTTAAACAAGTCTTGTTCATTCAAGACCAGATGTTCGTAAGCTTTCTGTAATACTACTGCCGCTTTAGGCAGATCAGCTACACGAAAAGAATTGGTAGATTGCCATTTTCCTTCTTTATCTTGATACGACCGTTCTAAAGAAATGGTTCTGTATTCCGATTCTTCACCATTAGACTTTTGTCCGTGGTTGAGCCAAACAGTAGCAGCTATTGCTCCGGCTCTAAATTTTTTCTCAGGCAAATTGCCCTCCCTTTCGGGTACTTTACTTACGTTTTTTTGTGTTTGTGTTGTGTTCATTTTATTCACCCTTGCTTTCGCGTCTTTTTTCAGCCATGCTCAATTTTGATACATGGTGGGTTGCAACCAATTTTGATTGCTGAGAATTAATTTGGTAAGGGAGTTTATAAGCGCTAGCCGGAGTTGTCCAGTGCGGGAGTGGCTTAGTCAAAATGGCTTATTCCTTAAAATTTTAAGGTTTAGAGGTCTGGTGCCACTAGACAAACAAGATTGGGAGTGGGTAGCTGGTTGAAAACATTTATTAAGTTATTTTGAATGACTGATTACATGGGATTTCCAAACCTTAAGAATAAACATTTACATGATTCTATGTTCTCCCCTGTTGATTATATTAAGTACAAAAAAAGTATTGGGACTTTTCCTAAAGAAACTCCTCCGGTCGGAGTAATACTTTGCTATTCTAAAGATTTGATGGTTCATGTTTTAGGAAAACACAAAACAACAAGAGTACAGGGAGCATTTTATGATAGATTCTACCTAATTAAAGATACAAATTACAAAATAGGAATTATTGGAGACTTTGGAGTGGGTTCTCCGGTTGCTTCTGTAGTTTTAGAAGAAATGATTGGGTTCGGAGTTAAAAGGTTTATTTCTTTAGGATACGCTGGAACTCTACAGAAAAACATTAAGATTGGAGATTTGATGGTCTGTGAAAAAGCAATTCGAGATGAGGGAACTTCTTATCATTACATCAAACATTCCAAATACGCTAAAGCTCCAGAGAAAATTACTTCTGAGATTAAACAATCTTTACATAAATTTAACTTGAAGTATTTTGTAGGAACAAGTTGGACCATTGATGCACCTTATCGAGAAACCGTAGCTGAGGCTAAACAATATCAAAAAGAAGGGGTAGCTACAGTAGATATGGAAGCTTCAGCCTTGTTTGCAGTGGCTAAATATCGAAAAGTAGAACTTGGATCGATTTTCACCATTAGTGATTCTCTGGCAGAATTAGAATGGAAACCAAAATTTCATCTGAATAAAACAAAAAAAGGATTAGAAACCCTTTACAAAGTTGCAGTGGATGTGTTGTTGAAAGATTAAGTCAAATAAACATCCTTTCTTGAAACTACTTAAAAGTGAATATGTTGTATATGTTTTTCCGAAAGCTTTATAAATAACCACTTGGCAATTAATAATATGCCAGAAAGAAGCTTAACAGAAAGAATAAATCATCCTCGGACCTTGGTTATTGATGATGATGCCGAGGATCGTTTTCATACCGCTAGGATTCTTAAAAATTATGTTGGAGCTCAGGTTGATGAAGCTGCAACTTTAGAAGAAGCTTACTCTTTTATGTCCTTACAACAATATGATTTAGTGGTGAGCGATACCCAATTACCTACAGGGAGAGGATATGATTTATTAGACGAGATTAATGGCCATAGAACTTTCCCAGTGATAGGTCTTTCTAGTGCAATAGAAGTAAGAGATAATGTAGGTGAGAGTAGAGCGCATACCGACCAATCTCAAAGTTTGTATTACGTTGAACACTGGATGAGAAGAGGAGCACAAGCAGCTTTTGAAAAGTCAATCCTTTATGAAAAAAAAGAGGATCGAACGGGAAAAGTTTTCGCAGATATAGTGAAAAAGATTCTTCACGATTACTATTATCCCAATTAGAACAATACTTCTTTAATTATTAATAACACCAACATTCCGAACAAGATCCATTCTTGCCAAGTACCACAACGGATTGGACCTCTTAACTTAAATTCTTTAAAGGGCCAGAGGATAGGAATACCCATCGGAGTTAAGGCATCTGCTAACAGATGTACAAAGTAACCGATGAATAATGCTGAAGCATAAGCAAAGTTCCAGAAGTACCCCAATAATCCGCATCCAATCAAGGGCAGCAAGAAAGAATGGAATATTCCTCGATGTGAAGCAAAGAAAGAAACAATCTTTCCAATCACCCCAGATAACTGGGCCGCTTTACTTTTATGTTCATCTATATCCGGAAGAATACTTCCAATTAGAATAAATAATAAGATTAAATATTCATTTCCGGGCAAGTAAGAATGCAGTAATAAGAAAGTAATTATTCCTATTAATACATGGGTATGAAAAAGCATAAATAAATTAAATTAAATAACTATTTAAGAATTGCTTTTCTCCAGTCGAGCAATCTCTTCTTGAGCATTACCTTTCTCTACTAACTGAACACTTAATTCTAAACGGTCAAACATCTCGTTTCTTTTTACTCTTCCGGTAAGCTTGAACTGTTCGCCCAATAAGTCGGTCTTAACCTCTTCAAAGTGAGATAAGTCTTCTTTATATCCCACAATAGCGGTTTCTTCTTTTCCTAATAATCGAGAAGCTTGATTTTTCCAAAATACTCCTCGAATAGTACCAGTACCATCATCTAAAATAGCGTTTAAGACGAAAGAAGTTGAAGGTTTAACCACTTTATGTTCATCACAAGCATAACTGCCTTCAGATTCTACTACTTTCTTCCCACATTCAGGACAGACATTAAAGAATCTTGGATCAAATACCTGTACTACTGTACCAAATATTTCTACTCCTTCTTCCCCATCATGTAATTGTTCAATCTTCTTACGTTGAAAGTTGGGATTAGCTTGAGTTTTCAAAACAGTGCCAATAATTTCACCAGTGGGATTAAGTTCTAACTCCCCCCTATTTCCCATGTGAATCTCTCGATCATTATTATTCTCACGAGCAAAAGCATTTTTTACTAACACCACATCATCAACATTAACTTTGTCTAACCATTCTACTTGTTCATTCCAGAATACTACCCTGATGGTGCCGGTTTCATCACCAACGATGATAGAACAAACCTTACCTTTAGTTTCTCCCTTAGCAAATTCGCGAACATCGAACTTACGAACAACTTTTCCTAAAGTGGTAACGTCACGCATCCCCGCATAAACTTCTTTAATTTTCAAGCGAGAGGAATTGGAATTAAACAGTTCGACTCCCAATTCATTGGCAAGAATATGTGCTGCTCCTTCCTCACTAATTAGTCCAGAAAGATCATTAATCTTCTTCTTAATGCGTTCATCTAACTCACGAGGAGTTATTTTATTACTTTTGATTAGTTTATCTTTAATTTCTGCTAAAGGAACACGATACATTGGCCCACCCCATTTTTATATAATTAGGGGCAGAGAAAGGGTTTATAAGTTTTTGTATGGTAAATGAGATATATATACTCCCGATGGTTTAAGTTAAGGTTGAGATTGAGACAAATCTAATTTAACCAGATTATAAACCAACGATTCCTGGTCAGAATTGGTAGAAGTTATCCCAAAATAGTATGTTTCTCCGAGTACTAACTTGGGATCGTTAAATAAGTAAGTTATTTGTATTCCGCATAAATAAACCCGATTAAATTCCATTTCAGAAGGGCAATCTTCAATTAGAGTGTTGGTTAAAGATAACTTCTCATAAAAGTAGTTGCCCATAGTAGCAAAGAAGATCTGCTGAACAGTAGCAGGAAATTCTCCGGAATAAGGCCAATTAGTGTAATATACTCGATATTGTTCAGCTTCTTTAACTGCGTTAAAAGTCACTTTTATTTCTTCTGTTGTAAACACAACTTGTGCATCTTTAGGAGAAAATGTTTTTTGGGGAGAGAAATCTAATCCAAACAAAGCGGCATTGCCTTCTTTTTCTACACAAAGGGGAACTTTTCGATCCATCTCTTGAAATTGTTCTTGAGTACAGGAAGAATATTTCCAAGAAGAAGGTTTATTTTGATCTAAGCAGGGCCTTATCTCTAATTCATTCTGGCAAAGGTAGACTAATTGTTGAGCTTGTCTTTCCATCTCTTCATAAACAGAAAAAGATAAGTGTACTGGGATCCTAAAACTTGGATTGTAAGTGTACTTTAAGTAAAAGGGTTTAGTTAAATACGCATCATAACTAGTGAACAAACCGGCACTTTTCTTTTCAGTAGGAATAATGTTTGGATTCTCTGATCCAACGGTTTTCTTTTCTTCACTCTTGCCAATCAGCTGGCCATCTTGAATAGATAAATTATAACTTAAGAAGCCTGCTTCAATCATCTTTTGGTTAAACATTTGCGTAAACTTCTCTTCCAATTTTAAGGAACAAAATTGTTCTTTCTTGTTCCATAAAGGTAACGTGCCTAGAGTTCCACAACCCAAATCTTCAGAGAAAGGATTAGAAGAAACTTGAATATTTGTTTCCTTAGCTACGATTAAAGCTTGATTGTCAATCAACAAAAGATCTTTTTCTGCTTCTTGGGTTGCACGGATAAAACTTAACTGCCATACCCCTTTTAACTCCCCCACTTCAAGATCATAATTCACCATAAAGGATATTCCTACTCCTAATAAGATGGCTAACAACAACCAATAAAAGATCATTCCTTTTTTATTCATTTTCGGGGACATATTCCATTTGACCAGTTCTTAACATTTTTATTTCTCGAGTGATCACTTCCGGGTCAATGGGTTCTCCTTGTTCTATATGCACTCTTTGCAAGATTAAATAATTATTAACTGTTTCAGTACGATCAAGATGTTCAATGGTAGCAGCAGTTTTATCATCTAAAGCTTTAATAACGGTGATTTGAATAAAGATGACTAAAAGGATTATACCCAAGATTAGGATTAACCAATCTGCAAAATCTTCTATTTGGCCTTTTTTATTCATTTTTCTGAATCGCTCCGTGAGTAAACAAATCTCCTTGAACATAAATGGTTAAAGTATCGGAACTAATGTCTTTTCCTTCACGCACTAACACTTCCCTAAATAAGGTAAACTGATCACCATAAAAATAACGATTAGTTAAAACTTCATCTCCCTTGTTCTTAAGTTTTAGACGGAAATTATATTCTTCATATCCTTTTTCTTCACTGGTACGATAACAACCGTTCATGGTTTGATTATTGAATTTGCTTATATCTATCACTCCAGGATAAACACGGTTAGTATCTGGATCTTGATAGGCAAAACATTCAGGAATATTAGCAAAACGCATCGAAATAACTTCTGCTTTAAGTTTTTCAGGAACGTAAATTAAACGAGCTTGTAATCCAGATAAGAAATAAGCGTAAACTAACACCACAATCACTAACATTATTCCTGCCACCATCCAATAAACACTTTTTCTAGCTATGTCGTAAGCTCCACCTTCCATTTCTCCTTTATTATTCATCGGCACGACACTCTCGTAATATAATTTTCTTGTTCTTCTTTTCTAAACAGACTTTATCTTTTTCTTGTATTACTCCTTCTGCAACATATCCATTAGGAAGATTAAATTTACGTACTTCCCATAACAACTGGTTCTCTCCAGGAGAAATGACGCTAATACTATCTTGATTTACAATTAAATTATAATTAGAAACATTGTGTGGGTACGCTATCGTGACTTCTCCGGGGGTACCGATGAGAGTGTTAATCATCAAGGCAAAATTATTGGCAGTATTAGATTTCATTACCGTTTCAGAATTAGCTAATCTTTCAGCATAAGATAACATCATCCACATGAGGGTAACAAATACTAACACTTCTCCTATCGCCAAAACTATACTAGATGCTTTTTTGTTCATGATACCGACTCTTTTATGGATATACCAGTTTCATTCTTTTCTAAGGTGAGAAATCTTCGGCGGATATCTTGGTTACCCCAACGGATAGCGTAAGGCATTTTCTCGGAGTGTCTCTCTAAGATATACCCTCCATCAATCTGTTGAATATCTGGTTTACTTTCAAAAAAAGTCAACCAACTAAAATCATAATTGCTTTCAAAGGTAGAAGGAACATCTACATCAAAAGAGTATTCTATTTCTCCTAGTTGGGAAGCTTTAGCATTCATAGCAACAATATCATAATTTAGTTCTTGACAATATTTAACTTTACAGTCAAGCTCAATATCTAATATCTTTCTAATGGTTCCAGTGTCATTAACTCGAACATAATATTCTTGACAAAGACAAGCGCACGCTTTTCCTAAAGCACATTCTTTTGGACGAGGAAGATATAATTTATTAATGTAAGCAGAAAGGAGAGGAATATCAACAATTTTTCTTTCTATCGCATTAGAATCTTTAGGAAAAAGATATATCCCCGTATCTTGATCTATAATCAAAGTAAAGCTGCGAAGCTCACCCACTCTTCCTTTCGCACCAAGGTCATTTAATTCTGCAGTAAACTGTTCAAAGTTATCTTCAGCTTGAGCACTAAGTCTAAAAAAGGCACCGAGAAATTTCATTCCGGTAAAAACTATCATCGACGCTATAAGGATTCCAATAATTGCACTTAATACCAAAGCTTTTTTGTTCATGTTATTCTAAGAGGGAACACAATCAGTATTCTTATTGCCAGTACAGACCTTACAACGTGTACCGGTGGCTGGAGCTGTTTCTCCATAATTTTTATCACAAGGACATTTATCAAACATATCTGCGATCTTATCGCTATCACAATCACCTACTCCGGCAATGTTTTTGTTGATAGCTCCAAATGCACCTTCACCTGCACCCCTGAACCAAATCAACAATAATATCACTACAATCAAAGCAATCGCAGCTACGGCAATTATCCACCACAAATGACCATCCCCTTTTTTATTAAATAATTTCATTTTATTTATCCTCATTTTCCTGCTAAGTCTCCTGAACCACAAAAGGTTGATCCGAAAGCGGCATCACTTACGTAAATTGAACTTCTTTCTCTTTCTTTGAACATTTCATCCATAGAAACTTGATTTCCGTGTACTTCTTCTGAAGAAGTTGGTGTTTCTTTTTCGGGAGTATATTCTCCTCGACGAACTTCATCAGTTAAACCTACTGCTGCCGCTGTTCCTCCAACAGTAGAGAGGGTAGTTAAGGCAGACATGGCAAAAGGAGCACAAGCACCAAGAGTAACATAAGAACAAGCTACAGCGCCTACAAATCCTACCCCCATAGCTACAAATCCACCGATCTTAAGCCAATTGGTTTTTCCTTGTTCAGCGTTCATGGGAAGAATAGAAATAGCATAAGATCCTCGAGGTTTTATTCCATCTTTAAGGATATTGACTAACATTCCTGGTCCCCCATACTGCTGAATATATTGAACATAAGTAACACTGCCATTCATATTAGGTGGACTGTGAGTAGTAAGATAATCCATAAATTCACTATTGGAAATCACTCCACCCGGGATAGAATCTTGGTCGATCATCAGATTGTAACAGTTAAAACATTGGTTAGGCTGTCGGGTTGTTCCTAGTACCGTAGGCATGAGTTTAAAACTACTTTTACCCAAAATATTATCATATCTTCCTTCTCCGAACATCCACCAACATCGAGCGATCTTTTGAGCCATCTGTTCCATAATTTGTTCTTTATCTCCTTTGATCATCTTATCTACTGTTTTACACAAGGCAGGAACGGCCTTGATCTGAGCACTGATAGCTGAATCATCACTATTGTCATTAAGGTTGATCGCGGTTTGAGCCCTAAAAGCAATGGTATCCCGACAAAGTATTTCCGCTTCCTTGTCGTCCATATTTGAAGAAAATTTCATTACTGCTACCCCGATCATTAATCCAGAAACGATGATGATAATTAAAGCTACCAGAAATCCCGCTTCCATTCCTTTTTTGTGAAATTGCATCTTTTATCCCTCAGTACACAAATTTACTTCCCTATGATCAATTTTGTAACGTAAAGATTCGACACGACCAACTTCAAAAAAATCATTATCTATTCCGTCTTCATCGCCATTTACAACCCAATTGGTAGGAAAGAAACATATTTCTCCGTTGCTTCCTTTAAATAAGACTCCGTTGCTTTCCAGATTCTGTTTCCCATTAACTGTATCTGCTCCTAACTCTGGAACCCTAATCACATTTCCGTTTTTTCCTTCTTGATTATAATAAATATCAATCGTAGAAACGGGGGTATAATATTTTATTTCTTGTTTGTATCCTCCGTCAGCGAGAGGAGATTCGGAAAGATACATTTTTCCGTCTTCCATCATATAACGATCATCACGTACAATGAAAAATTTGAAGAAATTCTCTGCTACATTATTTGGGCCAGCGATTACACAGGGAACCATTCCCGGAACGTCAAAATTACTGTGAATAACTGATTTCTGTGAGAAAATGGTGACTTTGGTTTTATTTCCGACTATTTCAAATAAAAACTCTGGAGAAGTAGCTTCTTCTGAACTAAGATCGGTAGAAAAACCTCCATCCACAAAAGAGAAACAATTCTTGTTGTGGGGTTTAGCCATCATTTTTAATACTCGAGGAAGCGCCTTAGCTTCTTGTTGTGCCCCTTCGGGTAAGAAAGTGGTGGAAGAGTTCAATTCTTTCAATCCAATGCTCATGTTGGGGGTATAATTCCAAAGAGTTTCTGCTGCGTTTTTAACTCCGTTAAATAATCCTTCTTCGCCATAATATTTTCCGCCCAAAATTATCATCACTAGTAAAGCTAATACAATCAGAGAAATTATCCACCATATTTGTGTTGCTGCTTTTGCATTCATAGCCAACCACTGATTTTGTCTAATAAAGCATTCATTTTAGTATTCAGTCCTCCGTACCAGATGAGAACAAAAAATAATAATAATATCGCCAAGATTATCAAAACTAACATCCAAGTTTCCATTCCCTTCTTGTCGTTCAAGTTAAGATACCTCCTATTTTCTTCAAAACCACAAAATAAAAAAAAGCTCCGATCAGGAGAAGACAAAGGATGATGATTACAATTGTTTCCGGACTAGCCCAGTCAACTCCTTTCTTGTTCATGTTCAGGAAGTGGAATAGCAGTAATCGCCTTCACCCGGTATTGCTCCAGAACCACAATCACTACCTGGAGAAACTTTTTTAGGTGTACCAATGCAACATTTTTGTGCTTGATTAGGACAGGTAAAAGCAGATGACTCTAAAGTATATTGAGGACAGGAAGAGGTAGAGGTAGAAGAAACGCATACTCCTCCCTTGCCTAAACATTCAGAAAGGCCGCCTTCCAGTTTATTGGTTTTCCCGGTGAAGATGATCATCAGGATGATTAATACCACTAAAGCGATTACTGCTCCAATGATAATCCACCACATACTGGCATCCGCTTTACGATTCATGTTACTTAACCCCATCTGCATCCGTTAGCTTCACAGATAGCTTTATCGGAACTGTAATCTTTACAAGTGTTGATCACTTGAGCAAAATTGGTTCGCGCTTGTTCTTTTGCTTCATCTACAGTAGCTTTACTAAATTCAGACTTAAACGTTGTTTCAGCAGTTAATACTGGCCTACATTGACCGTAAGTAATACGCATAGTAGTTAGTTCTGTATCTCCGGTAACAGCTACTCCTTGTTGAAAGATAGTAATCCTTCCAGTAAAAATAGCTACCAGAACTACTAACACAATCAAAGCAATCGCTGCTACAATTATTACAGTTATAGAAATATCTCCTTTATTATTGACCATCTCTGGTTCCACCTCTTTTAGATTTTTAGTGAAAAATGTTCCATTTTTCATGACGACTATTAACTTAAGCTTAATAAAGAAAATGTCTATATAAACCTTACTATAGGTTTAAGAGAAGATTGAGCTAAATTTTGTTCAATTACAGATATATAAGACGCTTTCTACCAATCCGATCTCAGTGTTTAAGAAAAAAGGTTTAGAAGTATCGCGTTCAAAATTAATGGGACATCCTTGAAGAGAATTCTTAACATCCAACAAAGGTATGCCCGCGGTATTTCCCACCAAGTACAATTTTGAAGTCAATTGATACTTCTTACCCCAAACACCAATGGTTTCATTTAACAGATTAGTGGTCAAGTCCTTTAAGAACACACAACTATGTCGATTATTACAACGATATAGGGAATATCCATTAGTTGTATCTTTAGTATCGTAATTTAAAGCACAGTCTTCTAATAAGTCTTTCTCAATCTGGGGAGCGGTTTCCGTACCATATTCTTGAACACAGCTAGTTTCGGCAACGGTAGTTTTCATTAAAGCACTCATAGTACTATAAGCAAGCAATTCTCGGGTAAATATTTTCTTTTGTGGATCTTCTTTAAAGGCGAAAAAGGCCATAAATAACATTCCTAAAGTAACCAGAATAACAATAACTACTAAACCTATGATTTCCATCTGACCTTTTTTTTGCTTAGTGAAGAAGACCATTAGGAGTACACTCCCACTTCAATATATCCATAACCATAACGAATCTTTTCTCCGCCAACAGATTCATCTTTTAAAGTTATGGTGAAAAAGGTGGCTTCATATCCTGAACTTTCGGTGCTAGAATTAGTTGGCTTAGGTTGATCGTAAATGGTCCATTTTCCAAACAGGGGATATAGCTGATTAACGGTAATACGAGAATATCCAAAAATATTATAATAATAATCAATTTTATGTTTCTTAAAAACATTTTCTACTTGACGCATTTTCATCAGATCAATACAATTGTCTTCTGGTTCTGCTTCTCCTTTACTACACTGAAGTTCTGGCAAGAACAAGACCTTAGAAGTGGTTCTTATAGCTCTAGAGATGATAATCTTTTCTTGTTCTTCTTTTAAAGAATATTCTTGATATTTAGAGTAAAAGATTAAACCAAAAGCAACTAACACAAAGAAAATAAAGAGGACAGCAATAGTCTCGGTAATGTGCATTTGCCCTTTTTTGTTTCTAATTTTCATGTTAATATAAGGGAATACAATCTCCCCTTTCCGCTAGATTTTGATTGGCATTTTGCACCGCCAAAGAGGTATCTACTAAACCAACACATTCTGGAGGAAGCAGGTTGGCAGTAAAACGAGTTAAGCATTCAGCTACTTTATTTTGGTGGCTTTGTAAGGCTGTTTGAAGATTTTCAGGATTATTAGAAATATAATTAATACATTCACTAGTTAAAGTTAATTCGGGATGAAGTTGATAATAATTAATCATTTCAGACATTTTTCCACCTACCGTATTAGTTAAATCATCTCCTCGATAAACTTCAGTAAGATAGAATAAACGTTGAAAAGATTTTTTCATATTACAAGTGTAAATCTGATCATTACCAGAAAAAATTGCTCCATAACGAGCAGCATCATTTTTTCCCCCCATAGAAACCATCCGAATCGGTTCTTTATTTAATTTTTTCCACACCAACTTCTCTTTAACAAAGAAATTTATGGTTAAACTTGAACCTGCTCCTTGAAATGAAACTGCAGTTAAAGTTTCATCACGTAAGTTTTTCATTTTTTCTACAATGATGGAAGGAATAGGATCACCGTCATTAATCTGTCCAATTCCGTCAATAATTCGAATTTGAATATTCGGAGCAGGTTGAATCTCAGTTAAGTTGTTAACTTTTAAAACATTAAATCCCATTTTTGCAGATTCGTCCTTGCCACTGATGTTAGACACAGAACGGAGAAAGTCCGAAGATATTTCATTATCTCCCCACAACACATACTTATTATTGGTAGAAGTAACAAATAGGAAATCAATCACCTTGAAAGGTAATTTATAGGGAACACTCCAGGTGATTAAGCTAGCTGATTTAATCTCAGAGGGAGCAAAAATTGGATTGACGGGATCTTCTACCGGTAAAGTACGTCCAAGTAAACCATACTTACTTACTCCTTCATCACAACTAAAAAATAGAGTATAATCTCTTAATCCGCTAATGTCGATAGTGGTTTTAGTATTCTCTGAAATTTGGGCAGCAGTGAAAATGTTTTCCATGATACGAACGACTTCTCGATCAAGATTATCCTCTGATGCAGCTTTTTGTTTAACAATTATACCTGCAAAAAAAAGTAAAATCACTGCTCCAGCAATTAATATGTAGACCCAATTAAAAGTTACTTCCACTTGTCCTTTCTTGGTTATTTTAAGTACCATAAACTTAACCCACATTGGGATAAATCTTAGTATGATCTCCCTTTCCTTCTAGGATCAAAGAAAAAGAGCCACTTTTTATGGGAGGGCATACGTAGGGAAGACTTGCTTCTTCATCGTTCCTATCGCCGATACTGATCTGATAAACTTTTATTTTGGCTAGTCCCTCAACTAGGGGACTTAAGAAAACATTCTCATCAACGCTAGCGTAACCATTCTTACCTTCCTGTTGAGCTTGTTGAGCATCTTTTAAAGCTAATCCTGCAGCTAAGTTTAATTCCTTAAGTTTTTCAATTTGATCGTTGGTTATTTGTGGATAATCTAAATTGACAAAACATATCTGCTGAAAGCTTCCGGAAACACGATAATTATTAACTCTAACTGAACCATACTCGGTATAAATTTTTTTAATAGAACTTTCTAAATTGGTTTTAAACTGAACCAGTTGAACTCCTTCTCCACTGGAGAGAAAACTATTGATAGCTCGGTACCCAAAAATAAGAATTAGTGTAAAAGCTACTCCTGCCATAATAAATATAAAAACCTGTCCTACCCCTACTCCTTTTTTGTTAATCATCTTATTTACCTTTTCTTTTTTGACTAAGATTCTTTAACTTGTTAAAAAAATCTTGCGCTTCTTCTTTACCTAATTGTTCTCCAATTGGTTTTTCTTTTTGGGCCAGACTTTCTAGTTTAGCAAACAAACTTTTTTCTTGTGGTTTAAGACCAGGATGTATTTCTTCTTTATGTTCTGCATATTTCTGGGCTACCTGTTGTAATTTATTTTCGGGTGCTCCACGTTGGTTTAATATCGGATCGATATGTGGAATTTGTTCAGATTTAGAAGTAAACTCTCCAAAAATATTTTCCCTGGAACGTTGTTTTAGTTTTTCTTCACGTGATCTTCTAAGTTGTAATAGTTTCCCTCCCCATGAAGAAGAAACTGAACTTTCTTGGGGAGTAGTTTGGGTATAATAATCTGTAGCCCTACCAACTACTGGTTTAACGCTTCCTCCTTTCACTGAAGAATATTTATAATAATAAATAAGATACCCACTGCCCCCAATAGTTAAGAGTAATCCTATCAAGAATAATATCCAAGATAAACTACTACTTGTTCCTGAGGAAGTACCTGTTCCTGGAGGGGGAAGATTGGGAAGAGAAGGAACTTTGGTAGTAACATTACCTCCCGTTAATATATTTGGGGAAGTTTTACCTCCCGGTAAGGTAATATCGGGAGAATCGCTAGCAGAACACGGGTTAGTTTCATAAATAAATTCCTGGTGGTTAGTATATCCATCGTCATCAGAATCATCATCAGAATCATCAATGCCATTTCCATCGGAATCTGGAAGTAAATAATCAAATACGCAACCAACTTGGTTATACCTCTTCTCCCAACTATCGAGTAGACCATCTTTATCACTATCGATTAAACTGGAGGCACTTTCATTCTTATCAATCAGATCTTGACCAGAACACCCCTTAATATCGACAACTTTACCCAATCCGGTGTCACTACAATTATCACAACGATCAATAATTGCATCCCCATCTGTGTCTTTAATATCAATCAGTTCTTTACCGGTGTTATTGTTTCCCACATTATCGGAAACAAAATAGCATAACCAGGATTTTTGTTTGAAAGCTATTTTATTCCCGTTATAAGTTTGGTTAGCTGAACAACTAGTCGATTCAAAACTGGTCCCGTATTTAAATTCCTTACATCCAATATCATCATTACATTTTAATTCTATTAATGGAGAAGCCAGAGAACAAGAATCATTCATTAATACGCTGACTGAAGGAGCAGTGGCATCAACTTTACAATAGGAATAGTTTCCATCAACAATCGATACCCCGTTACTTTCTTTAAATTCTCCCCAATTTCCAGCCATATCTCCGGCTCTAACCTTAACATTATAACGATGAGTGAGATTTAAGGATGAGACATTTATTTCTAGTGGTAAAGAGGGAGCAACTGAAGCATTCGCAATTAAAATTTTAAGGTTAGATGAAGAGGAACCAGCACTGGAATTTACTTTCTTAATCATGGCCGTTATTTGGTCGTTAAGACTAAGGTTACTATTTTTATTTAAAGTAGAAAGATTTACATTAGCAATATTATTTAACACGTTCTTGTCTTCTCCCAAGTCGTATAATTCATAATAATATCCGCTAACATTCTCTTCTGAGGTATAAACCATCACCCGGATAGAACTACTTCCACAACTATAATTACCATCTTCTATTTCTGTAATTATCGGAGCAGTGGTATCTACAGAGAACTCTATCGCTGCTTCTGCTTGATGATCTCCCATCACACATTGTAATGGGTATTTATAATGTCCATCAGACAATCCTTCTAGATGATAATAATGGGATTTTCCATCAACGGTAGAAAAGGGAATAAATTCTAAGCTTTCGTTGGTTCCGTCACGGAAAGAACAGGTTGCAGTTTTACTGGTACTTAAACTAAGATCGCCAGCATGATTAGTAAGATATCCTATTGGCAATAACGAACTAGGATAGATAAATCCTACGGAGGTATAATCTACCATAAACCTTAATTCTGAAATGTCCGATAACATCCCCGGACCGTTTTTACATTGAACAGATAAAAGATAATCTTTTTTACCCGTATCTCCTACGTCAGAAATACTGTAAGAGACAGTATGGTTCATTTCTAAGTTTTTATTGTCTTCTCCCGGGAAAGAATGGGGCATAGTCAAATATTCTTGGCTTCCACGTCCCTCGGAATTATCACTAAAACGACAAAAGGTTTTGTCATCAGTAAGGGCAGTTAGTGTTGTGGCTAGTTCCTCATAAACTTGATTTGGATTAGCGTGTACATCCAGAATTTTAGGAGCACTAGAATCGTATTCTAAGTTCATCTTCTTTTCTGGACCAAGTTCTCCTTCCGCGTTCTGACAAACGACATAAACACTTTTTATTCCTCCATTGGAATCGTAAGTAGAGAAGACGCTTTCGGGGAATTCAGAAAAAATATATTTCTTTTCATCGTTTAATACCTTAACTTTATGTCCGGGTAATTCTCGATAGTTAAATCCTGAAGCAAAGTCAAATCCACAAACGGTAGTGGGAACTTTAGTGTAAAACTGCCAGTCAAAAGTAGGAACGCTACTGAAACCCCACACTTCTCCCGCATAAGTATATGGTTCTGGTAGTTCAAGAGTGATTCCGTATCCTTCTACTTTAACTTGACCACAAAGAGGTTGAAAATCTTTATTCCCGGCGATATCGATAGAATAATAACATATTCGGGTAGTTTCATTAACCGAGAAAGATCCTTGATAATCTTTATAATCGGGACTCCCCACTAAATCGCATCCTTCTCCTAAACAGTAGCGAGTCTTAGCGCAGGCGAAACCTTCGGGAGTACACTCTAAAGTGACTTCTGCACCACGAATAAAATAAAATTCCCAACCATAACCAGAAGGAGTTTCTGTTCGATTTCCCTCTGCCAAGGAAATAGATGTACTGGGGGCAGTAAAATCAATCGTGAATTGGAAATAATCTTCCAGGGTTTTATCGGTAAACAATTCTTTACATATCACTTTATATTCATTAAAATATTCTTTCTCGATAAATCCGGGAATCTCAGCTGTATAATGTTCTTTCCCGGTTTCATCGGTATTGTTAAAGTCGGTTACTTTTTCAGTTAAACGATAAAGAGAACAAGTTGATCCAACTTGAGTGTTAACCTTGAAAGAGATACTGGTTTGAGCTAACCTCTCTCCGATAGTAGGAGAGATGATATCAATATCTTGTTCTTTGTCAAAAGTATAATTTTGTCCTTTTACTTGAACATTTCCTAGTTCATCAGTACAAGAAACAGTTAATTGATACATCACTCCGAGTAAAGAGGTAAAGTTTACTTGTTTATCTTGAACATCTAATCCCGCCACCTTTATTTGGGATGAACCAACCGGTAAGAGGGGAAATAAAGTAAAATTACAATCCATTGGTTCACTAATACCTTCTAAATATACGGTTAAGGCGGTACTATCCCCTTCAGTATCGTTAATATAATTTATTGTGAATTGGGGAGGAACGTTATCTACATAGACGACAGTTTCTTGAAGTTGTTCTCGATTGAGATATTGATCGGTAGAATAATATTTTAGTTTGTAAGTCTTTCCATCGATCTGAGAATGAGATAAAGAACTAGCATTTAATATGTCTACTTGAAGAGTATCCGTTTGAGTCTTTTTTAAATAAGGAAGAGAGTCAAAGTTATTATTCTCAATGTTCTGAAGACAAGCGTCCGGAGCGTTAGGTTCAGCTGAAGTTAAACAGTAATATAGTTTTCCTAACGCGTTATTTTGTTGGGGATTGGTTTTCTTGCCGGTATGAATGTCTTGAGCTTCAAAAGTAAGGGTTGAATTAACTAGAGAAATACGATTTATTCCCGCATTGAGTAATTTAGTTTGGGGGGGGAAATTGTCGATTTTACAGGATTGACTTTGTCCAGCATCTGCAAAATTAAGACAATCTTCTTCACCATCAGCATTACCATCTTTAACACAAGTTCCTACCTTTCCCGTTTCTCCTTTCCAAATACATCTATGCCATCCACAGCGATCATTAGAAAGGGTAATCTCTCCTTGGTCGTTGCTTTTAATCGCTTGACCCCCAGTACATTCTGATTCGGTCGTATAAGTATAACAATTAGCATCTTTAGTGGGTGCTTCTCCGCAAGATTGACAACGACTGAGTTGATTAGCTGCAAAACAGTTCCCTAATCCGGAACAAACTTGGGCAGTACAATAATAATTTTCAAAAAGGGCGGCAGAAGGATTACATAAATAACATCTATCATCTTTTTTATAATCGGGATCAATACAATACCCTGCCCCCGTTTCCGGAGTAACCAACTGAGGTAAAACTAAACCGTAATCAATTAACTGATCATTAGCTGCCCCATTTATCCACTGACAAGAATGACTTAAACAATTATTATACTGACAAGCCTCTTTACTAGAAATATCAAAGCAACTTGAAATCTTAGCACAACTCTTACAACTATTTACGATGGAAGAGGTTTGTTCATAATAACAATAATTTCTAGGTTTCTCTTGGGTAATATCTCCACTGTTACCTTTTCCAAAATAACATTCTTCTTTAAGGGAATATAATCCGAAGGGATTAGAAAATAAATTGCAAGATCCTGAATCCTTACAATCAGCTTGAGTTTCTGAGATTTGGGCACAATAATAATCTTCAGGGATGCCTGAAGAAGAGGTACCATCGCGAATTCCACAATCTAATCCGGTAACAAGTTTATTATTCTCATCGCAGGTCCAGGTCCATTTACGAGTATCTTTATCCTCGCCAAAACAGAAAGTTTCCCATCTCACTGGGGGTTCATGATATTTTCCTTCACATTGCTCATCACCAAGAGTAATGGTTTGTTCTGCCGGAGATTCTGATTGAAAACCAGAATCATATTTAGCAATAATTCTGTAAGTATATGTTCCTTGCCATTCTACTTCTGAATCGAGGTAAGTTATGTCTGTAGGAGCGATAGAAATAGTGTCAACTACTTCTGTTCCTTGCAATTTTTCTAAACTGTAAAGAGTTACTTCTGCACAAGGCTTATCCCAACTGAGCAAAACCTCTTTTTTACCCAATACGTGGTTGGCAGCAAAATTTTCTACGTTCTTGGTTGGGTTTTCTCCATAACGACCACATTCTTGTATTGGTTTAGTGAGAAGAATAGACAAAGAAACGGTCTGCCCGTGATTAATCTTAAAAGAAAACCAATTAAATTTGTAATCTTGGTAAGTGGCAGAAACGGTGTGTGTTTCTGGGACTGCAGATTCTGCAATGTTGAAATTAAACTGGAATGCTCCATCCGGATATTTAGAATATCCGATAAATTGATCGTCAACGTAAATTTTAGCCCCGTAAATCTGTTCTTCCGGATCGTCAGACAGGTTATTAGAATTTCGGTCTAAATATGTTTTCCCTTGTAAGTTTGATTGGGTTGCTGGGTTGAGAGTAAAAGAGTAAACGTTTTGACCTTGGACCAGTTTGATTTGGACCGTTTGAGAGATATATCCTATGGCACTAGCAGTAAAATTAACTGTGGATTCTGGAGAAAAACCTCCTTGAATGAATTTTCCCTCTGCATCGGTTAATATTCTTTGATCTGTTCCTTCACCCCAAGAAATAACTGCTTGGGAAAGAGGTTGGTCTTGAGAATTGTGTACAGTTCCACTTAAATTTGCTTCTTTACCTGCAGAAATTAAAGTAAAGTTTATTTGGATAGAAGAGTTGGAACCTAAAGGGACAACCCTAGATAAGGGAGAGTATCCTTCTTTGCTAATCTTTAAAGTATAAGTCTTAGGAGTAAGAACAAACAGGGTTTGACCGTTACTGGAAGTGGTTGCTTGCTTATTTTCTCCATCTAGAACCACTATCGCTCCGGACAGAGGATTGTTTTCTTGGTTAGAAACTAGTACAGTTAAGGTTGCGGGCAAGATGTTTACTTTACAATATTGGACATTACATTTATCTAAATTCATCCCTAAAGAATTGTCGAAAATGATCTTCTGTAAATCTGTAACTCCATATTGTTTAGCCATCAACTCACATTGATAACGGTTAAGATTAAATTGACAGAATTCTTTATCTGCAGAACTGGTAAATTTGCAACAGCCCAGATTACACCAAGGATCTTCTTCCCCTGAAGCAACAGCAGGAACAGCTATTCCTCCCATTATTCGACATTTTCCTAAAGCGTGAGTCTGACAATCGACGTTACAAATTACTTTCTCACAATCGGGAAGAGAAGTACAATCGTTCCCGGGAAGAAAATATTGATCAAACTGACAATCTGAATGCAAAGCACAATCTGTTTGAGCTTCACTGTTAAGAAGTCTGGGTACACAGTAAACATCTTCACTAGCTTGGGGATAATAATAACATCCTTCCTGATCTGCAGCATAAATAACTTGAAGGAAAATAACTAAAAATAAAGCTAAAACTATCCATACCTTACCTCTTTTTTTAACTTCCATCTATAGTCTAGAATTAAACAGTTTACATTTATAAATGTTCCGAGGAGAAACAGGAGTGAGAAATCTCACTTTTTCTGGGAAATCTTAGCTAAACGAGAAAATGGGCCAGATTGATCTAGTTTAGAGGAAGCAGGTTTATCAATCACCGGGGGGGTTTGTTCTGTTTTGGGAGAAATTAACTCAAATAAACGAACAGTGGGCTTTTTTTCAGGTGGAGGAACTTCTTTTTGTGGTTTGGGCTTTTTGTGTTGACTAAAACGCTTCAGTCGGGCAAAGAAACTCTTGAAAGAAGTTATTTTTTCTGGTTCCATTCCCGAAGAAATAAAGAATCTTTCTCTCTGGTGTTGTTTTAGTTTGTGGAAATTATGTTTTTGTAAAATGGTGTTTGGAAGAGGTTGGGTTTTAGAAACAGATCGAATAACTTGTTCTTCTTCATCTTCAAAGTAAAGGGATTCTCTGCGAATAGACTTTACTAAAAATAAAATTATCAACCCAATAAGAATTAATCCCATCCACCACCAAGAAGAAGTTGAAGTAACCGTGTCTTCACCTTGTTCTGAAGAAATTGTTGTGGGGGGAGAGACCAACATAGATTCAGAAGAAGAGCGTACTGATAAAGGAACAGGACTTAGTAAACTGTCATTATAATTCTGCAAATTTAGTCCTTTACAGAATTGAAGACATTGGGAGGGGTTGGCACTAGAATCATATCCAACGCTTGGTGCTTCTTTATTTTTAGCTTGCACTTGGCAGCGCCATTGGGTTGATTGTTCACCACAATATAATTTATTAGAATATTCAAACCAGCAACATCCGGAAGAACACCAAGATTCTATTTCTGTTTCGGGAACCTCTCCAGCGGGACAGGATCCAGCAAATTCGAAAGTGCAGGAACTCTTACATAATATTTTTCTACAACTAGGAAATTGAGAAAGGTCGTTGCAGTTCTTATCTATAAAGAAATCTCTCGATAAATCACAATCAGTAAAGAAAAAACATTCTTGTTGCGCTTGTTCCATGGAAACCGTTTGACAATATGCCGGACTATCTGGAAAAAAGAAACATCCTTCTTGTGCTGAGACTAAAGTCGTTAATGAGAATAATATCATTAACATGAGAGAAGTGATTTTCATATGTCATTCACACATCCGGAAATAGTACAATGGCCCCAGAAACGTCCATCTCCTGTAGAGTCGCAGTACGAATTGGCAGTTATATCGTTGGGAGTACATCCTTGATGCAAATAGAACTTTTTTGGAGAAGAAGTGTCATCTAAGTCTCCACTTTCAATAAACGCCTTAATAATAGAAGAAGTGGTTAAAACGCGAGTATCCGTTTTAGTATAAACTAGAGGAGCATCGGAAGTGATGAGTGTGATTTTGCTGCACCCAAATAACCCATGACACCATCCCTTATTTCCTTGATCGTTAATGAAACTAAAAGCAGGTTTTCCCTGACATTGAGAGGGGATATTACTGTTACATTGGGAATCTAGAGAATGAATACCACAAATCATAGTATTATTAACTAAAGTATAATCCATATCTCCAGTGCAGGTGTTTCCATGCACCCCATCACAATATCGACCTTCCTGTTCTAGTAATAGTAAATATTGTGGGGCTTTCTGGCTCACCTCCGATTTACCATAACAACCAATTTTTGGATTTACAAAACAAGTAACATTTTCACTTTGGGGAGCTATTCTCCATCCAGAAGGATTGTCAACGCTACCTAAACAGCAAGCATGAGTTGCTTCTAAAGGATTGATGTTGGCATCTTGAGTAAAGATTCCATTTTTCAATAAGTAGTTCTGATAGGGATAAGGAAAGGGACGTTCTGGATTATGATGAGGTAAACAGGTTTTAACAATAACCCTGGCGGAACTAGAACTGCTTTTGTTTAGTTCTCCACCACAATATTGTATTGAAAAAGTTAAGTTGAGAAATCCTTCGTTGGTAGGAGTATTGAAATGGGCATAATTCCCGGAGAGGGGGGCGGGCCAGAGAGCAAGATTTTGGTTTTTATAATCTTCTAAACTACATTTATTGTTCTCTTTATCCCACGGAAAACTTAAACATTTACTAGTTATCCCGGCTTTGGTTTCAAAGGGAAAGGAAAAATCTTCACTTCCTTCTTTGTTGGTGTAGTTCAGGTTAATAGTTGCACTAAACTTGGCTAACGATTCTGCCGGATAAGTTATATTCACAAATACCGGATCTTCGGCAGAGGCGAAATATAGGTCCCCATACCCCGCGGGAATATCATTATAGGGTAAACTTAAAGAAAGATTAGTTACGATGGGACGATCTACCAAGATTCTTACTTCTTGCCAATCACTTAATTTATGTTGATCAGTAGCATTAAAAAGGATATTCCATGTCCCTTGAATTAGATCTTTACCTTCACGAATCATCGCACTTCCCACATACCATTTATCTTGTGCATTCGGTTCTAGGGGATACATTTCTTTAGGTTCGAGGAAAGTGGTATTAACACTATCTTCGTCTGGGTCCCAAGCAAAAGAAGTGATATTTATGTTGCCTAGTTCTGAATCTCCTAAAATAACTAAATAATCATAGCCGGAAGTGGGACAACCATATCGTTGAATGTAATCTAAAGCAGGAGGACGATTCTGACGAGCTAACCGGAAATAATATTCGGTGGGAGAATTTAGGATAGTATACAAATTTGGAGTAAAGGTAAACACATCATCTCCGTTAGATAAAGAATTCTTAATCATTTTTATCCCTAATGATCGATAAGAATCGTAAGCAGTAAAGGCAGGACTAGATAAATAATCTTGAGCATAATTGAAATCTAAGAAACGATAATCCCTTTCTAGGGGATAGGCTACTGCTGCGTCAAGTAATAGTTTAAATTTGGAAGGATAGAAAAAGTCGAATTTGGTTAATTCGAAAAATTCGTTTGAACCTATCTTGAATTTTAAAGGATATTCTGCTGAAACAGAAATTCCATCATTCTCAATAGCTAAATTTAATTGTAATTGAGTTGATTCTATCTTAGCACTTTTGGAAATATTGTTATGAGTAAAATTTTCGACGCAGGTAATGGTCCGATTGATTAAATAAGCTTTAAGGTCTTGTTCTAAAGTGCTTTTACGGAGATTTAAATCCCCAAACCCGGTTTGAATGTCTGGATGAGTATATTCACAGAACTGGGGAGAAAGAGAAGTGTCCCCAGTACAGGGATAGGCGTTAGGATAATTAAAATATTCACGATTAGAAATTCCATAATATATTTTATTTCCGTCAAAAACAATTCCTGTCTTATCTGTAAATGGCTTACTTCCGCCGGGCTGATCGCCCCAAATCCTTCCTTGCGTTCCCAGTAAGAGTAAACCTTGTTCTAACTCATCCTGTAAACAATCCTCGACATAGATACGCATCCCTTCTTTTTTAAAAGAGTTCATTAAGATGGTGTCTTGAGCATTATTAAGCTGATCTTTTTGGACACCGCTAAATACTTGAATCACAAAGATGAACCCAAAAAGAAGTAAGATTCCAATAATGATAAAGATAGTTACCTGAGCTCTTTTATTCCTACCTCTAATTATCTCGGTCAACCTCTTTTTTCCCATATAAGAGAATAAATACTTTCTAGCTTATAAACATTATTCTTAAGCTCAACTTGAATAAATGTCAAATTAGGTTAGAAAACTAATTCTCTTCTGGACGAAGCTGGGCAGTTAATTGTGGCCATAAGAAGTCCAGCCCGGCAATTGCTTCTACTTTTTGGGTAGTACCATTTTGGGAACAAGTTAACTTTCCTTCCCCCGATACTTGATTAAATAATTCTACTTCTAGTTCCGCTGGAGCTTTAAGATTGAACAAGTAACCGGTTGGAGAACAAATAGGAGTATCATAATTTTCATATTCTGCTACCAGCATTTGTTTCTGCTCAGAGAAATATTCTTGTAACACTCGCACTTTCTTATCTCCCTGTTTGGAAAGGTAAGCTTCTCTGAAATTCTGGGCTTTTTCTACAAAGTTTTGTTCTGGTGAGAGTTCACTCTTTGTGCTGAAAAGGTTCTTGAACCAGTCAGTGATCTTTTGGAAAAGTCCGGGAGAGAGTTGAATTCCATTCTTGGCATAAATGATAGAATTAAGTTGTGGTGAGTACCATAGGTCCCCTTCTAATTCGGGAAGATCACAACGTACAAAACCGGATTGATTATAAGTAGATAAGGAAGGACAAGCAGTTTCTACTTGACTTAAAGGGATACTTAAAGCAGGTAAGAAAGAGTCGCTACTATTAATGGGTTGATTGAGTGAAGTAGCAAAAGCAATTTTAGTTGCCCCACTCTCTTTATACTTTAAGATACAAAAATTGTTAACACAGGTGTTTTCGTGATGTTTCTCGATATCTTGAACTAAACGTTTTCCTTCTCCATTCATGATTTTATCAAAACAAGAACTGATTGCTTTGGCTTCGCTTACCGCTAAAGGATCCTCGTTAGCAGAAGCCACTTGTTGAGAAATTCTTCCTCCAAGTAGTGGTTCTTGTTGTTCATATTCAGGAAGAGTGTTCTTATAATTGCTACAATATAATGTATAATCGTTGTTCTGGCCCGCTTCGATCAGTTTCCCAACCAAGAATTTAGTACGAGAAGTCCAGTTACCATTATCACAATAATGATCAAAAATATATTCTCCTGAATTTATACAAGTAGGATAACTGCCTAAATAAAAGTCTAAAGCAGTATTAGTCTTTATTCCTCCCAAAGATGAAGCAAGCACAAAACATTGATCGTTTCTTTCACAGTATCCCCAATGGTCAGGGTCACCAGTCCAGTCCATCTTTGAAGGTAAGTATTTCCATTCTCCTTTAATACAACGATAATTTCTCATCACATTTACTGGTTCGAATAGAGAAGTTTTTTCACTCATGTCACTTACACACAAATATCCGTTCCAACAAGAGTTAGTAGGACAACAGGCTGCCCCTCCTCGATCAATTCGATCATTATAAGTGTAACGATTTATCCCTTGTGCATCTAAAACTTGTAACATGGGATGATAAACATCTCCTTCAGTAAATTCAATTAATAGGTAAGATGCATTCTCTTCAATCTGGAAAGGATTGTCGGTTATTAAAGAACGTTCTCCGTTACGATTAATAAAATAAACTGTACGTGTTGCTGATCCCAAGTGTGATAAATATAAGGAAACTCCTTCAGGAACGGGAATTCTTTCTGATTGTAATATTTCTCCATTTAAGATTAATTTATAGTCTCCCTCGAGAGTTACTTGAACTAGCTCTTTAACTTCTTTTTCAGAATTAATAATGTCCCAATGAGAAACTTCCGTTCCGGTTAATATAAATCCGGCGTTAGGGATGATATTTCTTCCTGGTAATAGTTGAGCACTATAATTGCGTTGTTCAGGAGCAGTAAGGAGGGGAAGAGTAACCAGATTTAAACCTTGTGCAAAGTCGGTTAGGTTTTGTGCCCCGGGTTGAGGTTCTTCATATCCTAACTCCGTCAATGATTCTGAACTCCAACTATTAATAGTGGTATATTTATCATTTTTTATTTCATACGTCACGCTGGGAGAACAGAATAAATTAGCTTTGATACTACAGTAAGGAAGATTTTTATCTGGTTCTAAAGGTAAGAAATCGGCTGCCTCACATCCGTAAAATCCTTGGTCTGTTTCTTCACTTGAAGAAGAATTTTCTGGTTGAGGAGAGGCGGTATTAACATAAACCACTTGTTGCGCTACTTTCTTGGCCATCAACGTCCCTAAAGCATTGAACTCTGAATTTGCTTCGGTAACTAATTGAGGATCTTTATTTTTTTCAATGAAATATAATTCATATAAATCTGGATAGGTGTTGATGATAGTATAGGGGGGTTCTCCTTTTAACGGGAAGTAACAAGTTTCTTGGTTACAAGGATAATTGAAATCGGTGGAATTTTCTGTTGAAGAGATAATTGGGGTCATGGAACGCCATTCTGCTAAAAGAAGAAGGTTCCTGGTATCATACTTGGAAGGATTAATATTATCGTCAGAAATTACCTGCCCGTCCTCAGTGTCAAAGAAATAAAATTTAACTCCGTTAGGAGCAGAAGTTAAAGTGAGTTTCTTTAACTTATATTGAAGAATGTTTTCTCCTGCTGTTCCGGTAATATATTGAGAATAGGTAGGCATTTCCATTACAGAAATACCATAAGAAATATCTTTAATATACGTTTTTGTTTCGATATGATCTCCATAGGTGGATTCATCATCGTATTTGTAAAGAGAGGTAAGGGTATAAGTAACAGAAACGTTGGGATAAGATATTTCTTCAATGGGTTGATTATAAGTTAAAGAGAATTTCACATTCATAGTAGTATTACCGGAAGCAATGGGCATAGAATTCCAACACCCATAGCCAGTTTTAGAACTGCCAAAGTAATATTCGTTATCATCATCACCACAACAGTATGAAGTAAGGGCATTCTCTCCTAATACTTCTTTCTCATTACCCAGCCAAGCATTTTGGCCGTAATGGTTGATACACATCTGTTCCCCGTTAACCATACTATCTGTACTTCCATCATCAAAAGAAGTTAGCCAGGAATTTTTATTGGGGCTGTCTGCTCCGGAACAGATTTGTGGAAGAGTGTTGGTTTTACTTAAATAAACATTTTTAATCTGCATATTGGCCGTTTCTGGATCGCTAGTAAAAATCAAATGAGATACTCCTTTCAAATTATTTGGGATTGGGACTTTAAGATGCATCCAATTATCCGGACCGAGGAAAGGACTATTAGCGGCATATCCTAAAACAGATTGGCTGAATAACTTTCCGCTGATAGTTGAAGTATCATCAGCACTATAGATTTCTAACTTAACATTAAAAGGCAAATTAGAAGAAAGGGGAGTGGTTCCAAGGTCCCCAAACCTAACAAAAAATTCTAATTGATCATATCCAGAAAAGTCATACTTGGCTTTAGCAAAAGGAGAGTTGCCAGAACCAGCACCATAAAATTTGTTATACTGGCCATTTTCGGAGTTAAGAGTGACTAATGGAGAATCTTTTAAGATAAACTCGTTTCCGGGAGTAGATTCTCCTAAGTATAACGAATATTCTCCATCACCGGGATTTCTTCCCTTAATACTCTTATCATTGAAAGTTTGCTTTCCTGCACCATAACATTCAGCCCAACTCCAATGTTCACCTTCTTGATAACAACTGAAATGGTTAGCCGCCGTTTTAGAATCTGCCTCCAAGTTAGGATTAGTTGAAATTAAAGATCCTTGAGTGGAAGTGTTACAGTTCTGCCATTGTTCAGAATCAGAAACGACATCATATGGAACGGTTCCGGGAGTATTGATAGTAATAACCTTAAAATGAAAATTTTGAATATTTGCGGGTAAGAGGTACCAATTTTCTCCTCCTTCTACGGGTTGAGCTCCGGGAAGATTAGTTATGTCAAAAGCAGAACCAATCATGTTTTTGTTTACGCAGATATATTCAGTTAAGTCGTGTTTTCCAACAATTATTTTTCCGTTATCTTGGGCCCCATTATAACCACAACAGAAAGAAGTATCCTCTACTTCTATCCAGGGAAATTTTTGTGCAAATACATTCTCTTGGTCAGTTAATCCGCTGTCTAAGGGGACAGTGTCTAATTGACAAGCATATTGATTAAGATTACAATCATCCGAGGTTTCTTCATTGCAATCGTTATCTATTCCATCCCCGCACCATTCTGGAGCTCCCGGGTTTCTGCAAATAGAACATGCAGAATCTCTGGGATAGACACATAATTCTGCAACCTGCGATCGAGCTTCTTCTAAGGTTAAACCAACCATTAAATCTCTTAACAGGGGTTTAGGACAATTGATAGGGTCGTTTGTAGGATCGTTGTGAGTATCCCCTTCACTCGCTAAGTACCCGTCATAATCGGCATCTATGTCTTGCTTTACCCAGTTATATAAATCTGTGTTCGGGTCTTGGGTGCAGTTGTAAAGATAATTATCTACCCATGTAACTAACCCATTAGAGATTTCCGAACATTCATACCAAAAGTGCATTGATCCGCAAAGATATTCCTTATTGCTTTCTGACCTAAAGGGAGTGGGACAGGTTCCGCATTCGTAAAACGCACTATTGTCGTCGCCCCAATCACAATCATCACCCGGACCAAACCCTAAAAATAAACCATCCTGAGTTTCATCATAAGCATAATTTAATGAATAGTACTTCCCTTGTAAAGATGTTCCAGATAGAGTTATAATTGTCCCTTCGTATATGTTAGCATAACCACAATCATCTGCAGCATCCGTATCTTCCTCCCTCATATCAAAAATGCAGCCCTGTGAAGGTGGAAAGTTTACTGGTCCTTCGTGAGAATTGTATCCCCACCAATCAGTACAAGAGTAAATCTTCCAAGTAGATCCAATATCTCCTACCACTAAATTATCAATGACTTCTGTAGACTCTGCTTCTTCACAATTGTCTTGGTCACCAACACTTACTTCCAAAGCAGCATATCGAGGAAGCTTTCCAGTGGGAGGAGGAGGATTTTCGGCTACAACTACAAAACTCATAAGTACAAGAATAAACACTAAAAAAACTAACAACGTACCTCTTTTTTTACCTACCATCTCTAACCTTAAACTAATTTCTTTTTATTTATAAACTTGCCGACTTTTAAAACTGAGAAAGTATCCTAAAAACTGCTTCTAAATCCTTCTCTGCACGTATCTCCCACTTATCTCGAGAGAAGTTACTAAATAGAACTTTAACTTTATACTTCTTACACAAACGTAAGTTAAAAGCTACCCGATGCATGAGTTTGGGTCTTTTACCCGAATTTAATAGATCTGAAAAAGAGAAACATAAGGTTTTTCCTTTGCTAGCGGCAATTTTCATCAAAACTTGATCCATTCCCGCTTTGGGATAATGAGTAGAATCTTTTCCAAACAACTTTTCCATCCCCATCACTAAATCTACAGAAGTAGATTCTAATACAAATCGAAGCTGTTCTTCTGTTTCTGCTTCGTAGAGGGTTATTCTCTTCTTAGTGTGAGCATCCCGAGAAATGTTCAATATCTCTCGGGGAGTTCCTTTAATTAAAACAATGTCTCGGTCTAAGAACAGGGCATTAGTAAAACCTAGTTCTTTACTTAACTGCTCCAATCCTGCTTCTGGTTTCATCAACAGATAATTTTCCATTACAGAAGAGAAATGACCTAAACCTTTATAAAACCACCTTCTAATTATAACTTCAATTCAGCCCACAGAAAAAGATATTAGGTCTCTTTCTTAAGCTAAACGTACCGGCGTTCTAAAACTTCGGTAATTCAGCTCATTAGGAGATGAACATAATGGAAATAACTGTAAAGATAGAAAAAGATAATAGTACTAAGAAGATTAACTTTTCAGGTAAGACTGTAGCTGAACTTTTAATTCAATTAAAAATAAATTCCGAAGTTTCAATAGTCACAAGAAATAACGAGATTCTTACTGAAGAAGAATTGATTAAACCTAAAGATAAGATTGAAATTCTTAGCGTGGTTTCAGGAGGATAAGATGCGCTGTTCTCAATGTCAAAACAAGGCTCTTATTGAACTACAGCACGGAGCGGTTTGCTCGACACATTTCCTTTCTTATTTTGAAGAGCGAGTATTTAAGACCATTAAAAAATATCAAATGGTTGGTCCAGAAGATAAGGTGTGTGTGGCTTGTTCTGGAGGAAAAGATTCTCAAACAGTATTATATCTTATCAAGAAATATTTCTTACAAAACCATTACGATCCAAAAAATATCTTCGTATTATCTATCGACGAAGGAATTAAAGGATATCGTAGTAAAACTTTGCAAGACCTAAAGAAATTCTGTATTCAACAAAAAGTTACTTTAAAAATAATTTCTGCAAAGAAAGAGTTCAAATACACTTTAGATAGTGCTTTAAAAATCCTTAAAAAAAATAAATCTGATTGTAAACCCTGTCATATCTGTGGAGTATGGAGAAGGTATCTTATCAATAAATATGCTCGAGAGAGTCATGCCACTAAATTAGTTACTGGACACAACTTAGATGATGAAGCCCAAGCAGTAGTAATGAACATATTCAAAGCTAACACTTCTCTTTCTGCACATCTTGGCCCGATTTCTGGAATTAGGGATTATGATAAATTTGTAAGAAGAGTTAAACCTCTATATTTCTGTCCGGAGAAAGAAGTTAAGATGTACAGTCTGATCAAGAAATTTCCGGTGCAATTTGTGGAATGTCCTTACGCCGAGGAAGGATACCGAGCCAAAGTAAGAGATATGTTAAACGACTTTGAAACTAAGTATAAGGGGACCAAACAAGGAGTAATCAGTTCTTTTTTACAGGTTTTACCCTTGATTAAGGAAAAAGAAATTCATACCAATAAAAATCCGTTAATCTCGTGTAAACGCTGTAAAGAACCCGCTAACCAAGAAATGTGTCATGCATGTAAAATTGTGGAGATGTTAAAGTGAATTCTGAAAGATACGCTCGACAGAGTAAGTTGATTGGTGAGAAAGAACAACTCTTCCTCAAAAATAAAAAAGTAATGATTGTTGGTTGTGGGGGCTTGGGGAGTGCTGCTGCAGAATTACTATTACGTTCAGGAGTAGAAAATCTAACTTTAATTGATGAGGATAAGATAGAACTAACTAATTTAGCAAGACAGTTGTTATATGAACAAAAGGATATCGGAAAGTATAAAGCAAAAGTAGCCAAAGAAAAACTGTTAAAGATAAATTCTAAAGCTAAGATTAAAGATAAAATACTGTTTCTCGACCAACACAATCTTTCTTTGTTGAAATCAGATCTGATCTTAGATTGTACTGACAATTTAGAAACCAGATTTTGGATTAATGATTATTGTTATAAAAATAACCTTCCTTGGATCTATGCTTCAGCTATCCGTTGGGAAGGATATGTGATGTTAATCCAACCGAAAAGTCCTTGCTTAAGTTGTTTCTTAAAGAAAGGAAACATCGAAACATGTAATCAGCAAGGAATTATTAGTACCTTACCTACAACGATTGCTTCATTACAATCAACTTTAGCGATAAGATATCTGCTTGGAGAAAAAGTCACTTCAGAATTGTTTTATTTTAATCTCAAGAAGATGGAATTAAAAACATTGAATATTAAAAAGAATCCTAAATGTCCAACTTGCGGAAAATTTTAAACGGCCCTATAAGTATCTAACTCTTCTTTAATCTCTTCTTCAGAATACGCAACTAGGGGATGTAAAACTGTCAAAGACAAATTATATTCTTTAAATTTTTCTAGATTCTGTCCACTGACAATCACGTCTAACTTATTTTTAATACAAAACTCCTCTATCTCTTTCAAGGTTTTAAAAATATTAAGTTCAATTTTAACCGGACTAAATTTTTGCAATAGCTCAATTTTATTTTCTTTCGTAGAAAGAGGATAAATATCACAACCGCGTTTCATAAACAGCAAGGCAGCCAGTAAAGACGCTTCATCCTCGATTAAAACCCCCACTCTACCTTCTACTCCTGTAGGTAAGCCACCAAAACAGCCAATTACTTCTGTAAACAAATAGGCTCCGTCTTGATTTATCTCAACACCTAATAGATGGTCGTAATTCTCTCCAGAAAAACGTAAAGAAGTATTCTCCTCAATATAATGGCCAAGTTGAATGTTTATCTCCGGAGAAGTTACAGGAAATCTTTTATCGGAACGTTTGGGTTCGATTTTGAAAGTTCCTTTCTTGTCTTTTAACAATTCTACCGCACTTTGTTTAATTTTTTCAAAGTCCGTTTCTATTTTAATCGCCGGAGAATAAGAAACCAGACCAAAAACTTGCTTCAATTTAAGATGGTCAGGAACATAAGCAGCGATTAAACGTCCACGAATGTTTTTAATTTTAGATATTCCTGCTATTTTGCGAATATTTTCCAATAGTCTCTTTTCAAAAAAACCTTTGTTTTGTCCTTTGAGAAAAATCTCTCCATAACGTAATAAGAGATGAGTGTAATCCATTTTAAAAAAAATAAAAGAGAAATAATTTATATAACTTCCTTTAAAGAACAGATAAACTTCTTGAAGTATTTACCACTGCCCGGAAGTATGTGGGGTATATGCTAAAGACAAAAAAGTATATTTATAAAGGAAGTATTTAAATACTCCATATTAGATTTATAAAGAAAAATAAGTCTTATTATTTAATGAGTGGGGGTCAAATATGGCTAAAAAACAAGCAAAAAAAGAGATTAGAATTGTTAATATTGTTGTTTCTACGGGATTGGAGAAAGACATCCCTTTAGAGAAGATGGCAGCTACTCTGCCGAATACCGAATATAATCCGGAACAATTTCCGGGATTAGTGTTAAGAATCAAAGAACCAAAGACTTCTGCTTTAATCTTCTCTAGTGGGAAAGTGGTGTGTACTGGAGCTAGAACCATGGAAGATGTAGATCGAAGCATCCAAAGTATCATAAAAAGTTTAAAGAAATTAGATATTCATGTTACTATCAAACCCGTTATCACGGTTCAAAATATCGTCGCTTCGGGAAGTATCGGAATGGACCTAAACCTAAACGTGTTAGGAGTAAAGTTACCCAATACCGAGTACGAACCGGAACAATTTCCGGGTTTAGTTCACAAACTTAAAGGCACTAACGCTACTTTCTTGCTGTTCAGTAATGGAAAGATTGTATGTACTGGAACTAAAACTGAGCAAGCGGTACATGAAGCAACCGATAAGTTAATTGAAAATCTTCAAAAACTGTTAGCAAAGTAGAATATTTTCATTTATACTTTTTTTGATATAAATCTTTATATAACCCAAAGACAAAATTGACATATGGATGTCGATGAACAAATAAAAGTGTTTCGGGAATTCATCGAACATAATTATCATCCCCAACTTTTAGAAGCGGTGCGTAAAGGTCAAAATTTCTTAGTATTAGATTTTTCTGAGCTTATTAAATTTAACACGGAACTTACTGAAGAATTGTCTGATTCTCCTGAAGAACTGCTTAAGGCAGCAGAATTGGCAGTTAAAGAGTTTGATCTACCTAAAAAAGTGACCAAATTTGCGGTTCGTCTATCTAATCTTCCCGAATCATTAAAAATTAAAATTAGTGAATTACGTAGTAAACATCTAAATAAACTTATTTGGGCCGAGGGAGTAATCCGTCAAAAGTCGGACGTTCGTCCGCACGTGGCTGCTTCTAAATTTGAGTGTCCTTCTTGTGGAAATATCATAAATATGATCCAACTGGACAACAAGTATAAAGAACCAACTAAATGTAGTTGTGGACGTAAAGGAAAATTCAAAGAAATCTCTCGAGAATTGGTAGATGGTCAAGGAATAGTGTTAGAAGAAGCTGCCGATGATTTAGATGGAACTCAACCTAAAAGAATTAATGTATTCTTAAAAGAAGATTTAGTTTCGCCTATTTCTGAAAGAAAATCGGGCCCGGGATCAAGGGTTAAAGTTTGTGGTTGGGCCACTGAAGTTCCAGTTATTCTAAAAACGGGGGGACAATCTACCAAATATGATTTAATCATTGAAGCAAATTACGTCGAACCAATGCAAGATGATTATATAGATATGCAGATTACTGAACAAGAAGAAGAAGAGATCAAAAAAATAGCTCGTTCTCCAAACGTTCTTTCTTCCTTAGCGGGGAGTATTGCTTCCTCTATTTATGGTCATGATCGAATTAAAGAAGCGTTAGTGTTACAACTGGCAGGCGGATGTCGTAAAGTCCGTCCAGATGGCGTTGCCACTAGGGGAGATATTCACATGCTTCTTATTGGAGATCCGGGTTCAGGTAAATCACAATTACTTAAAAGAATTACTTCAGTGGCTCCAAAAGCGAGATTTACTAGCGGTAAGGGGGCTACAGCTGCAGGTTTAACTGCATCGGTGGTAAAGGATGAATTTTTAGGAGGATGGAGCCTAGAGGCAGGAACCTTGGTTTTAGCTAATAGGGGTTTTGCAGTGATTGATGAAATGGATAAGATGGGAAAAGAAGATCGTTCAGCTCTTCATGAAGCGCTTGAACAGCAAACAGTGTCCATTTCTAAGGCAAACATTCAAGCTACTTTGAGATGTGAAACTACTGTACTTGCTGCAGCTAATCCTAAATTTGGAAGATTTGATCCTTATGATTTGATTGCTAAACAGATTGATCTTCCTCCCACCTTAATAAATCGTTTTGATTTAATTTTCCCCATTAAGGATTTACCTAATCGAGAAAAAGATGAAAAAACTGCGTCGTTCATACTTAGTCTGCACAGCGATCCAAGTAGCCATCTTTCAGATATACCTACAACCTTATTAAAAAAATATTTTGCTTATATTCGCCAAAGAATTACTCCTAAAATCACCGAACAAGCGATGGAAGAATTAAAAGAGTATTATATTAAAATGAGAAATCCAGGAACTGGAGAAGAACAAGGAGTAAAAACGGTTCCCATAACGGCTCGACAATTAGAAGCGTTAATAAGATTATCTGAAGCATCAGCTAAGATTAGACTAGCTAAAACAGTAAACAAGAAAGATGCTCAAAAGGCAATAGAGTTGTTAGATTACTGTTTAAATGAAATAGCCAGAGATAAAGAAACCGGAACCATCGATATTGATCGTATTGGAAGTAGGATAACTGCCACACAAAGAAGCACAATTAGTGTTATTAAAGAGATTATTGGCGCTTTAGAGGAACAACTTGGAACTAAAATTATCCCGGTAGATAATATTGTAGAAGCAGCACAAGAAAAAAATCTTAATCGGGAACAGGTTGAAGATCTTTTAGAAAAATTGCGTCGTTCAGGAGATATCTTCGAACCGAAACGAAACTTTATTCAAAAATTATAAACTTAACAATTTTCAAATATTACCATGGAATCCAAGAATATAATGGTTCGTCAAATTGCATATAAAATGACTATTGGAGAAATAAATAGATCAAAATACATACAAGAAAATGAACAAGGATTGAGTTATTTACAAACAGAAGATCAACGCTCTATTTTTCGCCTAAATATGGTAGGAATAATAATAAACATTCAAAAGCAAGGGAATATCACTAATTTATGGTTAGAAGATGGTACAGAAAAGATAATAGTAAGGATTTTTGAAGAAAATGATAAAGTTTCTTCCCTGTTTCCAGGAGAGGTGGTTTTGATTATTGGAAAGGTTAGATCTTATAATCAAGAGAGATATATCTCGCCAGAAATAATCAAAAAAGTATCTTCTGATTGGTTAAAATTACGAAGATTGGAATATCCAGAAAAGTATTGTGTTACTTCTACTTCCCCTGTTTTGGATGAAGAAGTTTCTATTTCACCGATTAAGATAGAAATCAAGACTCTTACAATGGAAAATAAAGGAGATGGATTATCCATTGAAGAGGAGGAAGTTATTGAAGAGGAAGAAATTAAAAGTGAGAAGGAGGAATCAATCTTGCCTACTCAAAAATTATTACTATTAATTAAAGAGAAGGATAAAGGGGAAGGAGTTAAAATAGAAGAAATTATTTCTTGTTCTTTCTTAAATGATACAGAAACCCTTATAGCAAAGATGTTAGAAAGAGGAGATATATTTCAAAATCTTCCGGGTAGAGTAAGGGTCTTATAAATTAAGTAAAAAATAAATTAATTCAAAATAAATAAGGTGTAATGTAAACTTCAACCAGTCCTGCTGCAATTAAAATTGCTAAACTCAATAAAATAAGATCAAGTGCATCTACCAAAACCTTATCTTCCTTAAGATTGTGTTTAATAAGAGCAATAGAAATTATTCCTCCTGCTAATCCAGCCACGAAATAAGCTGCCATTTCTAAAAGCCCATGGGTCATATAACGAAAGAAACTAAATGATGCTGCACTAAAATATGCTGCAACTCCGGGTAAACCCACCAAAGAAGCAGCTTTAGATAATTCTATTTTGAACAGATTTCCCATTGCCGTAGCTACCACTGATGCATTCCAAGTTAAGATAAACATTGCTCCCGTCCCATACAAAAAAGAAAAAATGATACAAAAGAACATTACTTTAAGATTGTTAGCAAAAATACGTGTAAAAAGATCAAAATGAGTTATTTTTCCTTGAACGTTCATATTAACATTAGATATAGCTTGTTGTTGTAAGCCAAAAGAAACGTCAACCATTTCTTTAGGTAAAAAGACATAAGCCACTGCTAATGCAACCACTATTCCTAAAAATAAACACATCAAGAAAACTAACACTTTTGTATGTTCTTTGAGTAAAGCTATTTCCCCATCCATTTGAAGATCTAACTCTTCTTCGTTTTTAATAGCGGTAAATAATAAAGGCATGGTTGCTATTACTATAAGAAACACTGCTAATAATCCCGCATTCTCTTTAAAAACAAGATATGATAATATTAATCCTGCCATAGAATAAATAAAACCAGCAATAAACATTTCCCACGGCTTCTTTTTAACAGCAAACGGGTTAAATAAAGATTCTAAAACCATGAATGGAAGATTAATTAAATCCTATTTAAACATTTCTTTATACCTTCTTAATTTTACCTCTCCCCCCTCCACTTCCGATGGAAGATGTTATTTTCATTTTTTCTTTTATCTTTTTGAACAAAATAAGAAGAAATGTTTCTTTTTATCTTTTCACTTGACTGAAAAAAGGAATATAATAATCTTAATTAATCTAATTTCGAATGGAAGAAAAACATTTACTCTTTAAGTAAGAATAAGATATAATAATAATATAATTAATAATGAATTATATTATTATATTATTATATTATTTCATTATAGAAAATAAATATATAATAATAATAATAAATAATTGAATATAATTAAATATAATCTCAAAAACGAAGATAAATGGTTAGAAAACAATTAACCATTTAATAACTCCTTTAAATCAAAGGATCATAATTGCATTTAACCTTTATTTGATTCACTACTATTTAAGGTTAGAATAAGTATTTATAGGAGTTCCACTAGCAAAAAGGGTAGTTGAAAGATATAGTTAAGAATTCATAGTTTGAAGTTTGGCAGTGTTTATATAGAAGGGCAAAAGAATAATATAATCTAATAAAAAGATAAGATAAAAAAAATAAAATAGGGTTTCCATGAGAAACCAAGGGGTGGGGGACGTGGGAATTGACAATTTTTTTGAGAACTTTTTGAGGAAGGACTCCTTATTTAAAGATAAAAATGTTTTACTCTCTTCTTATACTCCTCCTGAAGTATTATTTAGGGAAGAACAGCTTCAAGAAGTGGCTAATATCCTTGCTCCCGCACTGAGAGTGGAAAAACCTTCTAATTTGTTTGTTTATGGGAAAACGGGGACAGGCAAAACTTTGTCAGTACGTCATGTTCTTAATTCTATGAACCAAATAGCTTTAACGAATAACATTTTACTTAAAACCATTTATATTAATTGTAAATTAAAGAAAATAGCCGATACGGAATATCGTCTCATCGCCCAAATTATAAAAGAATTTGGTCAAGATATTCCTGCTACGGGTCTCCCTACTGATGAAGTATATAATATATTTTATAAACTTTTAGATGAAAAAAAACAAGTCATCCTATTAGCATTAGATGAGATAGATCAATTAACCAAAAAGATAGGTGACGATATTTTATACAACCTAACCAGAATAAATTCGGAATTAAAAAATTCTCAAATTTGCCTTATTGGAATCTCAAACAACCTTATTTTTGTCGAAAATCTTGATCCCAGAGTTAAGAGTAGCCTTTCAGAAGAAGAATTAATCTTTCCTCCCTATAATGCATTACAAATTCAAGATATCTTAAAAAATAGAGCCCAGAAAGCATTTAAGGAAGGAGTTATACTTCCGGGGGTAATTGAAAAATGTTCTGCCTATGCTGCTCGAGATCACGGAGACGCTCGCCGAGCTATCGATTTATTAAGAATAGCGGGAGAACTTGCTGAAAGAAAAGGAGTAAATACCATTGATATAACTCATTTGGATGAGGCAGAAAAAAAGGTAGAAACTGACACCATAATTAATGCTATCACTAGTCAACCAAAACAATTTCAATCTGTTCTTTATTCTTTGTTATTACTTTCTCCACAAAAAAAGATTTTTTTTACTGGAGAAATTTATGATGTTTATACCGAATTGTGTAAGAAAACTAAACTAAACGTGTTGACACAAAGAAGAGTTTCCGATATACTGGCCGAGTTAGATATGTTAGGAGTGATTAATGCAAAAATAATTTCTAAAGGAAGATACGGACGGACTAGAGAGATTTCTTTGTCCCTTGAAGAGAACTTAATCATTCGTATCAAGGAAATGTTAGAAAAATCTTTACAATTCAATTGAACCGGTATTAAAGAAAACGGATTATAATATTGAAAAATATGGAAAAATCAAAATTAATTGAAGAAATGTTCGAAAAAGGAATATTGGTCAGTAAAGAGATGTTGGGCCAAGAAGTAGACCAAAGAACGATCGGACAGATACAAGCAGAAGGAGATCTTCTAGTATTGAACCAAGACTATTCTGAAATTTTAAACAAACAAACTTCTTTAGTAGATTGGTACGAAATAGATAAGATGAAAGTAGCAGCAGAAAAGGATCGAGATGACGATCTATATCAAAACCAACTGCAAAATTTTAGAAAAGTAAATATTACTTTGAATACCTCCACGACTACCCAAACTATTTCTCAAACGCAAGAACATTCCAGTTTAGAAGTAGAGCTTAATTCAGAAAGCACATCTACTTTATTTAGTGTTCAATCTCTACCTTCTTCTAACGAAGAGCAAACCTCTGCCATGGAAATTTCTTCTAACTTGAACTCCACTTATTATAATAATCTTAACCTAACTTTTCCAGTTACAATAGTCGTTTCTTATGAGAACAAGCCCCACAAATATGAAATTAAAGATTTTACTAATATTTTTCTAACTCGTTACCGCTTTTTAGAAAAGATATTACGCGGAAGGCACGAATTAATTGAAACATTAACTTCTATTAGTCGAGTTTTGATCAAAAAGGAGAAAGAAACAGTGTCTATTATTGGAATTGTGGAAAGTATAAGTGAAACTAAAAACGGAAATCTTATGTTATCAATAGAGGACCCAACAGGTAAGATTAATGTGTTGGTATCTAAAAATAATCCTGATCTCTTAAGTGAGGCTAAAGAATTAGTAGAAGATGAGATTATCGGAGTTTCAGGAATGTGTGGAGATAAAATTGTATTCATAGATAAAATAATTTGGCCAGATATTCCTGCTGCCAATGAAATCAAGAAAGGTCCAGACGAAATTTACACTATCTTCCTTTCGGACATTCATGTTGGTTCTAAGATGTTTTTGCGAGAAGAGTTTGGCCGTTTTTTGCATTGGATACGAGGAGAGTCCGGAAACGAAGCACAAAAAGAGGCAGCCGCAAAAGTCAAATATATCTTTATTGCCGGGGATTTGGTTGATGGGGTGGGGATTTATCCTTCTCAAGAAGAAGAATTAGAAATTAAGGGAATTCATGAACAGTACGTTGAATTTTGTCGTTTAATCTCACAGATTCCCACTGATAAGAAAATTATAATCTCTCCTGGAAATCACGATGTGGTTCATTTAGCAGAACCGCAACCTGCATTTTATAAAGAATATTCTCCCCAACTATTTGATTTGCCAAATGTTACTCTCGTGACTAATCCCTCAATCATCAACATCGCAAAAACCGATACTTTTGAAGGGTTTGACGTTTTAATGTATCATGGGTATAGTTTTGATTATTATATTAACAATGTTGAAGCTATTCGTAACAATGGAGGATATCATCGTGCAGATTTAGTGATGAAATTTCTTTTAAAGAGAAGACACTTAGCACCTTCATTTGCTTCTACTCCTTACTTTCCTGCCCATGCTGAAGATCCCTTATTAATTAAGAAAATACCCGATTTTTTTGTTTCGGGACATATTCATTATTCCAAAGTTGCTAATTATAAGGGAATCACTATGATAAGTGGAAGTTGTTGGCAGGGCAAAACCTCTTTCCAGGAGAAAATGGGACACGAACCGGAACCGGCCAGAGTTCCCCTAGTCAATCTAAAAACCAGAGAGGTAAAAGTTTTAAAATTTATTTAATATGATTGACAAACCTTCCACTCCCCAAATGCAAGAGTATTTTCAACAATTAACTGATAGTGTTAACGTTAGTTATGAGATTGCCAAAAGGGCGCGTAAGAAAGGACTTGATCCAGAAGAAGAAGTGCCCATTCCCTTAGCAAAGAACATGGCAGAAAGAGTGGTTGGTTTAATTTCGGTAGTAGCACCACAAGTGATGGGATCAAAAATCCCCGAAAGAATCTTGGAATTAGAGAAGCAATATGGCATATTGGATTGGAGAGTGGGCTTTAAAATTGCTGAAGAAGTAGCTAAAGAGGTCCATTGTAAATTTGAAACAAAACAAGAAGCAATGGAAGTAGGGATTCGTATGGGTTTTGCTTACCTTACCCTGGGTATTGTTTCTTGTCCTCTAGAAGGGTTCATTGGATTAAAAATTAAAAAAAGAATGGACGGAAAAGAATATTTTGCGTTGCAATATGCCGGACCTATTCGTGCTGCAGGGGGAACTGCTGCTGCTGCATCAGTAATCCTTTCGGATTATGTCAGAATTAAAATGGGGTATGCTAAATATGATCCTCAAGAGTCAGAAATTAATCGTTATGCTACCGAAATCCAAGATTATCATGAACGAGTCACTAATTTACAATATTTTCCTTCAGAAGAAGAATTAAAATTTATGGTTAGTCGTCTTCCGGTAGAAGTCGATGGTGATCCTACCGAAATTTTTGAAGTTTCTAATTATAAAGATCTTCCCAGAGTAGAAACCAATATGATTCGTGGGGGGGTTTGTTTGGTACTGGCAGAAGGATTAACTCAGAAGGCTCCCAAACTATGGAAAAAGTTATCAAAATGGGGAAAAGAATTTGATTTAGATTGGGAATTCCTAGCTGATTTCATAAAACTAAAAGAGAAAATTCATTCCGGTCATGGAGCCAAAGAAGAAGATAAAAACGCGGCACCAAGAGTTAAACCAAACGATACCTTTATTATGGATTTGGTAGCAGGAAGACCAATTCTGACTCACCCCATGGCCGAAGGAGGATTTCGTTTACGGTACGGCCGGGGCAGAACTTGCGGTATGTACGCTATGGGTTTTAATCCCTCTACTTTAATCGTTTTAGATAAGTATATTGCGGTGGGAACACAACTTAAAGTAGAACGGCCACGTAAAGGTGCATCAGTTACCCTTTGTGATACAGTAGACGGACCGATTGTGAGAATTAAAGATGGAACGGTTTTAAAATTAAGCAATGAAGAAGAAGCCAAAAGAATCAATCCCGAGATAGAAGAAATTTTATTTTTGGGGGACATGCTTTTTAATTATGGTGACTTTTCTGAAAGTGGCCATACTTTAGTTCCCGCTGGTTACTGTCCGGAATGGTGGGTGCAAGAACTAGAAAAATCTTTAAATTTACTTTATGAAACAAATCAAGAAGAAAAGAGAATAATCATCGCTAAAAACTTGGGGTGGGATGTAGAAAGATTAAAAGAAATATTAAACAATTATCTCACCTCTTTTCCCACCTTAGAAGAAGCTCGTTTTTTAAGTAAAACTTTCAATGTTTCTCTTCATCCAGAATACACTTTCTACTGGAAATTAATCTCTGGAAAAGAAGTATTTGAATTGTTAACCTATCTAAAAGAAGGAAAGATAAAATTTGATGAAAAGGGGATTTTTAAGATGATTCTTCCCTATTTTCAAAAAGATAATCCTTGTCATGAAAAAGGGAAAAAGGTTTTAGACAAGTTGGGAGTTCCTCATTTAATTGTGAATAAGGAAAATCTCATCTTAGAAAGAAATGAAATTAACGTATTTTGTCTATTATTTGATTTTAAGAACCCGGAAGAATTAGAGAGATATAACTTTAATCCTGAATTTGAAAATAAAAACGGTTTGGAGATAATAAACAGTATTAGTCCTGTTTCCATACGAGATAAAGCAGGAACATTCATTGGGGCACGTATGGGTCGACCGGAAAAGGCTAAAATGAGGTTAATGACGGGTTCTCCACAAGTAATGTTCCCCGTAGGAGAAGAAGGGGACAGATTAAGAAGTTTTCAATCTGCGATTGAAAACGGTAAAGTCACCGGGGATTTTCCTCTTTTCTTTTGTCTTCATTGCAATCGTAAAATGATATACCCTTCATGTGAAGAATGCGGACAGAAATGTGTAAAGAAATATTATTGCAAGGTTTGTGGAGATTTGGATAAAGATACTTGCAGGCACGGGAAAAATCATAGTTATAAAAAACAAGAAATTGATATTAAATATTACTTTGATAAGGCTAAAAAAAGGGTGGGCGATGCCGTTTTTCCCGAAATGATTAAAGGAGTAAGAGGAACGTCCAACAAAGAACATTATGTAGAACATTTGATTAAAGGAGTTCTACGAGCTAAGCATGACATTTACGTTAATAAAGATGGAACTACCCGTTATGATTGTACAGAACTGCCCCTTACCCACTTTAAATCAAAAGAAATAAAAGCTTCAGTTTCTAAACTCATTTCTTTGGGGTATACAGTTGACATCTATGGTAATCCCTTAGAAAATGAAGATCAAATCTTGGAACTTAAACCGCAAGATGTTGTCCTTCCGGGATATGATTCTTTAGATGAATCTGGCGCTAGAGTTTTGTCTCGTGTGGCCAATTTTGTGGATGAATTGTTAATTAAATTTTATGGTCTAGAACCCTTTTACAATATTAAAAAGGAGGAAGACTTAATTGGCCATTTGATTGTTGGTTTAGCACCACACATTTCTGCAGGAATAGTGGGAAGAATAATCGGATTTTCTGAATCACAAGGATTTATGGCTCACCCTATGTACCATGCTGCAATGAGACGTGATTGTGACGGGGATGAAGCATGTTTATTGCTCTTAATGGATGCGCTATTAAACTTCTCTCGTCAATATCTTCCGGAAAGAAGAGGAGCAAAAACGATGGATGCCCCGCTCGTTTTAACTTCTATTATCGACCCTAAAGAAGTTGATGAACAAGTTTTAGATTTAGATGTGGCTTGGCGCTACCCCTTAGAAATGTATGAAATGGCTCTTTTATTAAAAAAACCCGGAGAAGTACGTTGGGGTCCGGAGCAGAAAAAAGTGCCCCAATTAATGGATCGTTTGGGCACCCCTCAACAATACGAAGGTATGGGGTTTACTCATAGTACAGATAATTTCAACAAAGGAGTATTATGTTCTGCTTACAAGACTTTGCCCACCATGAAAGAGAAACTGTTTGGACAAATGGAAATTGCCCGTAAGATTCGTGCTGTTAATCTTGATGATGTAGCTAGACTAGTGATTCAGAAACATTTCTTAAAAGATATTAAGGGAAACTTAAAGAAATTTTCTATGCAAGAGTTTAGGTGCGTTAAATGTAACGAGAAATTTAGACGTCCACCTCTTTGTGGCAAATGTACGGCTTGTGGAGGAAAATTAGTATTCACTATCTCTGAAGGATCGGTGATAAAATATTTAGGTCCTTCTTTAGAGCTATGTAATAATTATAATTTCTCTCCTTATCTAAAACAAACCATCGAAATGCTTAAAACTAATGTTGATAATGTGTTTGGTAAAGACAAAGATAAACAAGTGGGATTGGGAGATTTTTTTACTTGAACGAGGTGTTTAAAATGGAAGAAATGTTAACATTAAAATGTAATTTTTGTAGTAAGGAAATAAGCTGTCCAGTCGAAGAAAAAGATGTAGCGCAACATGCTTGTTTTGAATGTTACCAAAAATTAGAACAACAAGGTAATCTTTCAGAAGAAGAGTTGGATCAGATTCAAGTAGATATTTCTGCAGAAGAGATGAACAATATGGTTGTAGGGGATCTGTTGGAAGAGATCTTTCCTCACTTATGGAACGAGAAGAAAGAAGAGTTAAAAGATGTTTCTAAAAAAGAGTTAGCGGAATTTATGTTTGCAGCAGGAGCTTCTGCGATGGGAGAACGTTTAGCAGAACTTGGTGAAGAAGCAGAAGAAAGTGAAGAGGACGACGAGAAGGAATAGGTTTAAATAGTTTATTTCCTTTTTAATAATATGAGAAAAGAGTTGGTGATTGTAACTTCAGTAGTTTTATTTCTGTTTGTCTTAGGCTTTATTGGAGAGAGTAACGTTGGTTTTGCTTCTAAGCAAGCAGTTAGTGAACAGAAACTACTCCCTGCTTATGATCAAACTAAGTGTTACGATTCAGACAACGGGATTAATTTGATTGTTAAAGGGGTTACTAGAGGACCATCATCTCTCAAGGGTCCCCTCACTTCCAAAACAGATTACTGTTTAAACAATGCCACGATAATGGAATATTCTTGTTTTAGAAATATAGTCATTAATAGTGCTAAATCCTGTTCTTCTTTAGGAAGCAATTCTTTTTGTCTAAATTCAAAATGTTGCAGAATCATCAGTAATCCAGGAGTTTATGTTTTAGAAGACTGTGACTTAATTGAAGGATACTATGGCAAATACTTCTTGAGATATGATTCTCATGATGGAAACTTATTAAAATTCAAGAAATATTACTCTTCTCCAAACAAAGGGTATTTAGATTTAAACGGAGAAGATTATCTTTGGATCTTGCCTTTTGGACAAGAACAACAGGTATTAAACTCCTATTCTTATAATATTCAGTTTGTTAACTGGACTGCAGACGGAAAGTTAATTATTCGCAAATATACCTCGTGCAATGAAACTGAGAATCTTCCGAATGCCGGAGCAGAAGGACCCATGGATTGTGTTTATGAACAAAATGAAAATTATGATAAATTCTTTTTCAATAATATTTCCGTAGGTATCATTGAAAAAGGATATCCTCATCCAGAAAAATTAGCAGAATGTACTGCCAGAGGAATGGCCAATGAATATTTGTCTATCGGAAACATCTTAGGAATAACCTCTCCTTATGATAGAGTTGTAGCTATTCGTGGTCTTTTACAAAGTGGTTGGGTTGCAGCATATTCACCAGGAACCAATAGCGTGCGTTTTTATTTATCAAGTCAAAGTAACATCCAAGACACCGACAAGTATTGCTTACAATATTTAGAAAATAATAACTCTTATTATGGTTTTTTCCCTCACGAAACAACTCACTTAATGACCAATGGGTTCTTTGATGATGGTAATTATTGTCTTTTTTTCACCGAAGGATTAGCTCAGTTTGTGCAATCAAAACAATCATTTGATAAGAATCAAATTGAACATCCAGAAGACACTTACCAGACCCTAGATTGGTATGTTGGCGGCTGTGGTTTAAAAGGCTATAATTATGGATATATCATTAATGGAACGCAAACATATCAGTCAAATTACACCAATTATTCCCAAGGATGCCAACTTGGATGGCCCAATTATGATCAGGGAGAATGTTTTTGGTATCTTGTTTATAATCAATATGGGGAAGAAAAATTTCAAAAAATAATGCAAGAATTGGACAAACGAAGATTTGTAAGTAATCCCAACGTTCCTAAACAAAAATACCCTCTTTTTAACGACATTTTGGTTCCGATTCTTGGGCCAACTATTATCAATCTAACACAAGAAAGATGGGGAATCCCCGTTAGTTAAAATCAACTACCCCAAAACTACTTCAGCATGAGGGATTCCTTTAATCGTGATCCATTTTCCCTTTTCTACTAATCCTTCTTTTAATGCTAAACCCACGGCAGCAGTTCCAGTAAGATGAAGAATGTAAGCGCTTTTAATCAATTCTATAACTTCTTTCTCGTTTTTTTCAGAACCATGGTAAAACTTATTCTCTAAATCTAATTGTAGATGTCCTTGTTCATGTTTCTTCCCTATAATCTCTATATCAGTAATTATCAGAATGATTCCGTTTGGGCTAGATTTTTCAGATACTATAAATTTCATCTTAAGTTAAACTTTTTACAGGTTTTTTAACTCCACAAGCAAGACACTTTAAGTAATTAATCTCTTTCTCTTCAACTAATTTTGTATCTGGTTTTCCGCATTCAGAACAATATACAAATTCTGAAGCATACTTTTTAATCTTTTTATTAATAATGGTGGCAGAAATCTTCGTACCAAAAATAATCCTTTCTCCAGACCATTTTCCAGGAGTAGCTAACTCTCGTAGAAGATATTTTAACAAGTGAGTTTCATCCCTGCCTAAATCTTTAGCGATTTTTTTAAGATTGGTAATTACGGTTTTGTTACCTTCAATGTGGCCCAGAACCTTATCAATAACAAAACGTTCTGATCCAGCCATTTTTTCAGGCAGTTCCTGTTCAGCTTTTAGTAACAGTTGTTCGTAATCTTCCATCAGATTTCATTATTTCCGGCTTATTTTATAAATGTTTAGCATATTTCTCCTTTTGGATGAGCCAAAACGTTTATAAACTTCCAGCATTTAATCACTTCTATAATATAACAATTACAACATTCAAAAGAGGTGTTTAATATGGCCGGATTAGAAATGGCAGAAGTAATTTTGGCAGTTATTGTAGGTACTTTAGCAGCTATCGTTTATTCTCTACGAGTCTTGATTCTAGTGGAAAGACGAGTGGCTTCGATGGAAGAAAACATTCAAAAACTTACTTCTAAAGTATTAAAAGAAGAAGGAATTATTGAAAGAGCCGTTAAGAGAAGAAGATAAGAATCTATTTTTTCTTCTTTAATTTTGGTTTAACTGTTTTTTTAACTGCGATTTTAATGTTTTTCTTTGAAACCTTTTTTACTAATTTAAGTTTCTTCCTAACTTCTTTTGCTTTTATAGATTTATTTTCTTCTTTTGTGGCAGTAGCTAGTTCTGCTTCAACTTCGGAGATTTTACTTTTTATCTCTTCCATTTCTCCCTGTCCAGCCTGTCCAACCAATTCTCCACATTCCGGACAGTGGAATTCAAAGTCCATGGCCTGATCGAAATTTAAGCGTACACAGTTATTTTTACATACAAAGAATAATTCTCTTTTTTCCTCTTCCAAACGAAGCTTAAGGGTTTCTAACAATTCCTTTCTTTTTTTAACATAAACATAAGCGATACTTTCGGGAAGGAGGGTCCAATAATAAATGTACCATCCTTTCTGCTTATCTTTCTTACGAGTGAAACCAACAACATTATTATTATAAAGAAGATATAATTGTTTACGAATAACTTTAATGTCCTTCTTAGTACGATTAGCAAGGTCAAATTCAGAAACGTTTTCTTTTCCGTAAAGTTCTTTTATTAAGGGTAACCCATCATTCCCTAATATAGAGAGAGAAACTTCTTCTATTTTTTTTTGATTAACGCGCATAGTAGTAACAAAATGGGGGAGGTTTATAAACTTTAAGTTCGAGTTTTTTCAGGTAGGTTAATCAACTCTTCTTTAGTCAACCCAATACTATGGGCTCGTTCTAAAGATAGAGCAAAATTATTGCCTGTGTTTTCTAAATCTTCTAGCATAATGAAATACCACGGTTGTGATGGAAAACGTACTGCAATCCAAGCTTCTGCTCCGAAATTAGTAGCGAAGAATCTTAATTGTTCTACTTCCTCTGGTGAGAAATACTTCTTTTTGTCAGCCGTAACTTTGCATTCAATAGCTAGGCGTCTGATGGCATTCCCTGCTAGGATGTCTGGAGAAGGATATTTCATCGATCCAGAACCAGCAGACCTAATGGCTGACCAACCATTATCATTCAAGAAATGGATCAATTCACGTTCTCCGGCGGTGCCTTTAGCTTTAGTGTTTATTCCCATCAAAAATAAAAACTTAAAGAAGTATTTAAGGTTATTCTCTTCAAGAAGGGATAAGTTTTTTAAACTGTTGTGGAAAGTTGCCAAGTAATGATCTCAAACATCACCCAAGAAACTTGTTTAAATTGTTCAAAAACCCAAAAGACCTGTTGTTATGGTTATCCTAGTATTCCTTTTACCCTCTCTGAGATTGAGAAGATAGAACAGAAAGGGTTCAAGAAGAAAGACTTTATCATTGCTGGAGATTACACTGATGAAAATTTAGAACCGCACGAAAAGTGGTGGAAAGAAAGTATGGTCAAAAGTGGAAAGCGCTTATTGAAGACCAATGTCCACGTCGATGCCGTAGGTAAATGTTTTTTTCTGGAAGAGGGAAAAGGTTGTGTTCTCGGTAATGATCGACCCGCCGTATGTAAGATCTTTCCTTTTTGGATTAAAGATGATCAAATATATTATGAACCTAATGAGGGTCTCTGTCCTAAAGAGAAGAATCTTAGTTTCATAAAAGAAGCTCTTTCTTCTCTAAACGAGACAGAAGAAAGTATTAAAGGATATTACGAGGAGATCAAGGAAGATTGCATCAACAATAAAAAAGAACACGAAAAAATTCTTCGTGAACTTTATCCTTACGAATTTTAATAAGTTTTTTCTAAACCCTGATCCTCATAAAATCCTCTGCAATAATGGTGTTGTCAAAATATTGTCGAGCTTCTTCAGTAATCTCAGCAATACTCTTGTAGCGAGGACTAATATGAGTAATAATAAGTTTCTTGGCATTATTTCCAGAAGCAATCAAGGCAGCATCTTTAACTGTAAGATGCATGTACTTTTCAGTTTTCTCACAAATGTCACTGAGATGAGTTCCTTCTGAAATCAATAATTCAGCATTCTTAGCAAGTTTGTCTGCTCCATTACAAGGTAAAGTATCAGCGATATAACTTATTTTCTTCCCTTGAACTAAATAAGTTACTTCACTTGATTTAATTTTCTTGCCTTTATGGATAATATCTTGACCTTGCTGCAATTTGCCTAATTCTGGTCCTTCTGATAAACCCAATTTCTTTGCTTTAGCTAAGTTGATTCTCAGACGATCTTTTTCAATGAAACTAAACCCCACACAAGTAGCAGAATGTTTTAATGGCTCAGCTATCAACTTAAAATCCTCATTTTCAAAAATAGTTCCCGATTCCACCTCATGAACTTCATGTTCAATAATATCTTTAGCGGCAAAGGATTGCAACAAATGTTCTAAATACTTTTTGCTTCCTTTGGGCCCGTAAATGTATAATTTTTTAGCAAACTGATCTGCCCCCATACTACTAAGTAATCCCGGGATCCCAAAAACATGGTCGCCGTGCCAGTGACTAATCAAAAGTCGAGTTATTTTAGCAGGTTTAAGTCCAGCGATTCTTAATTGTCTTTGGGTGCCTTCTCCGCAATCAAAAAGAATATTTTCTTGATTAAACTGAAGCAAAAAGCTAGAATGGTTTCTTTCTTTGGTCGGCTGCATACATGATGTTCCTAAAAAGATTATCTCTACCATTATAGTTTGGTTATGGCTTCCTCCAGTTCGGTCAAAGAGGATATTTTTGGAGAAAACTCTCGAACATTCTTACGATCAATCAAGATAGCTTTAATGTTGGCTTGTTGTGCTGCCAAGACATCACTTTGTAAACTGTCTCCAATAACTAAACACTCTTCTGGAGAGACTTTCAATTCCGTAGTGACCATCTCAAAAAATTGTGGGTCGGTCTTTAAACAGCCCATTTCATGAGAAAAGAAGGCGTGATTGAAATATTTCAACAAGTCAAATTTCTCTAAAACTCTTTTTTCAGAGAAACAGTCAGTATTAGAGACTAAAGCTAAAGTATATTTTCCTTGTAATTGTTCTAACATTTCCTTTACTTCCTTATATGGGCGAGCTAACATCCAAGAAGTGTTCCACATCCCAATCAAAAGATCCAACTGTTTTGGGCTAACTTTAACCTTAAATTCATCACCTACCGATTGGAAAGCATCTTTCAACTCAAAGAACTTAGAAGTCATCATAGCTTTTTCCATTCTGGTTACATAATCCGAGAACGGTAAGTCTATTTGGAGGATATTTTTAACTTGCTTAGTAGGACTCCATACTCCATTTTCTACTAAAGTTCCCCAAAAATCAAACAATAGCACTTTAATCATAATTTGGATAGGTTTGGTGCTATATTTATATTTTACCATTAAATATTTATAGTTCTTCCTTTTCCGCTTAAATCATGACAAATAAAGAACAAGAAATGACTCCTGAGCAAAAGCTTAATTTAATCACTTCTGACCTTCAAGAAGTTAACGGTGAAGAGCAAATTAAAGACGTTTTGTCTAAAAGAAATCTTAAAATTTATTGGGGCACTGCTCCTACCGGAAAACCTCACGTGGGCTATTTTGTTCCAATGTTAAAGATTGCTGACTTCTTAGAAGCAGGTTGTGAAGTTACTATTCTTTTTGCCAATATCCACGCTTATCTTGACAATATGAAAACCAGTTGGGATTTGTTGGATAAGCGCACAAAATATTATGAGTTTGTGATCAAGGAAATGTTACGATCTGCTAAAGTTCCCCTTGATAAACTTAAATTTGTTCGTGGAACAGAATTTCAATTAGGCGAAAAGTATACTTTAGATATGTACAAAATGTCCGCCATTACTACCATTAAAGAAGCCCAAAAGGCCGGTGCAGAAGTAGTCAAACAAGCAGATAATCCAAAAATGAGTGGGATGCTTTATCCTTTACTTCAGGCGCTGGATGAGATTTATTTAGATTGTGATGCTCAGTTTGGTGGAAATGATCAACGAAAAATTTTCATGTTTGCTGCAGACTTCTTACCAAAAATAGGGTACGATAAAAAAGCTCACCTATTAAATTATTTAATCCCAGGGTTAGGCGAAAGTGGAAAAATGAGTTCTTCTGAACCAAATTCTAAACTCGATCTAGACGATTCCGATGAGATTATCAAGAAAAAGATCAATAAAGCTCATTGTGCGGACGGAGTGGTCGAAGGGAACGGGTTACTGGCATTACTTCGTTTTGTGGTATTTAAATATCTAAACAAAGAGAGTAGAGAGTTTGTTATTAACCGTCCTGAAAAGTATGGTGGAAAGATCTCCTTCAAGAGTTACGTTGAGGCAGAAGAATCCTTTGCTTCTAAGCAACTAGCATCAGTTGACTTGAAGATGGGTGTTGCCGAAGAAATGATTAAAATTATTGCTCCGCTTAGAGAGAAGATCAACAATAATAAAAAGTTGATGGAAGAAGCGTATCCTCCACAAGAGTGATTGAAGTGGAAAATTGTCTGTCTTGTTGTACTACCTGTGGGGAGAATTGTTGTCATACTCCTAAAATCTCTAGTTTTATTGGAGTAAATTTAGAAGATGCAAGAAGAATAAAAGCACACACTAACTTAGATTATGCTAAATTCTTAACCTTTACTCCTCTAACTTCAAAAGTGGTCAAAGAACTGGTTGAAGAGGTGAAAAAAAGTCAAGATACGGAAAGTTCTTTGCGTTTAAGATTGTTGACTTCTCAAAATAGACTGTTAAGAATCAAATCTCTTCGGGGAAGATGTTACTTCTTGAACCAGGAAAACAGATGTACTATTTATGAAATCTCTCCTGGAATATGCAAACTTTATCCTTATTGGTATAAAAAAGATCAAGAAGGAGAATTAACTCCCGTCTTGCACGAAGGAGGACATTGTTGTGCTTTAAGTCACAAATATCTTGATCCTAAAAATCTTCCCTTATCAGAAAGAGAAACACTGATTGAACATGCTCGAAAAGTAGAAAGTGGGAATGAAGATTATTTAGCCGAAGTAGAGAAATTCACCCTAGAAAATAACATTCGTAGAAACTAAAGGTTATCTTCCCTCAATCACCGCAAAAACATAATTCTTAAAATATTTTTTAGCTACTCTTTTAACATCTTGCAATGATACTTTCTTTGCTTTAGGTACAAAATGATGTAATTCTTCTGCTTTTCCGGCCTGAGCAAAGAATAATAACTGATCAGCTACCTTTTGGTTATCTTCTATTTCCAAATAAAAATCTCCTTCTACATAGGTTTTTGCTTCTTCTAATTCTTTAACAGTAATGTCTTGTAATCTTTCTAATTCTTTAATCATCATCGTTTTAACTAGTTCAATATTCTTGCGATCAATGGTAGCGTATACTGCAAAGTATCCATAACTAATCTCACTAATATTTTGGGTTCCGACATCGTAAGCTAAACCCTTCTTTCCACGAATTTCCGTAAACATTTTCCCACTCTGACCTCTTCCCAAGATTCCATCAATTATTTCTAAAGGATAGCTATCAGAATGATGTTTTGGTACTGTCTTGAATCCCAATACCACATAAGTGTTAGCCACATCTCTCTTTTGTTTTATAATCCTATTTCTGGTAGATATGGGTTCAACTGTTCTTGTTGGAAGTTCAAGTTTTCCTGATAAACTAGAAAATTGGGTTTGAATCTCCTTCTTCCATCCCGTAATATCTCCCACTACCGAAATAATCATATTTTTTGGAGTATAATAACGATGGAAATAATCTAAAATCTTACTTCTGGTCAATCCCCGGATAACCTCCTTATCTCCATAGGTGGGATTTCTGCAAGGATTTTTCTGAAAAAGGTTTTTTTGTAACATGATCCATTGATAAAATTTTGGTTCATCATTAACCAAATCAATCTCTTTTAATACCACTCTCTTTTCTTTCTTAATCTCTGTCTCTCCAAAAGAAGAGTTTTGAAGAATATCTGCCAATATTTCTACTGCAATTCTAAAATGTTTTTTTAACACCTTTACATAAAAGCAAGTTCTTTCACAAGTGGTGTAAGCATTAAATTCTCCGCCTAACTTTTCAATCTCATTAGAAATCTCCTGATTGCTGGGTCTTTTTACAGTTCCTTCAAAAAGCATATGTTCGATGAAATGAGAAATTCCCCTTTCATTAGTTTTTTCATGATTACTTCCTACTTTAACCATTACTTCTACTACTACCGACTTTCCTTTCTGCGGTTCAAAAATTACCGTAAGCCCATTAGGCAACACCACTTTTTGCATGTTCTAAGCATATTTTAAGGGTTTATAATCATTTCGGGGTAAGTAGTTTAAATCTGGGAACGGCGCAGTACAGTAAAAGGGTTTTTATACCTTAATTAAATCTTTTATCTAATGAGGTTAAAAGAGTTCCAACAATATCTCCAGAAAGAGAAGATTGATCTAGTGCTGTTAATCCACCCAGATGTAAACATTACTTATTTTACTCAAATCAAGCCTAGTTTTGCAATGTTAAGTATAACTTCTCACAATGCTAATTTATATTTAACTTCTTTAGACGATAAGCCCACGATTAAAGGAATAGAAGTTTTTACTTTTAAAAAAGATTGGGACAAAAAGATGGCTCAACCTAAGATCAAGAAAGTGGGTATAAATAAAGAAGTGGTTACTCTCGCTTTTTGGGAAAAGATACATAACATTTTTCCTAAAGCTAAGTTAGTTGACGTTGCCTCAGAACTAAAACAACTTCGAAGTAAAAAAACAGAAGAAGAAGTAGCCAGAATAGCTCACGCGTGTAAGATTACTGATTCTGCTTTTGAAGCGATGTTAAATAGATTATCTAAAGGTAAATTAAACACCGAATTACAAGCAAGTAATTTTCTAACAGAATTCATGTCTATTTATCACACTTCTCCTGGATTTCCTTCCATTATAGCTAATGATGTTCATGCTTCTATCCCCCATTATCAAACTGGAGAAAGCAAATTAAAACGCGGTTTTTTATTATGCGATTTTGGGGCATGTTATAAGAATTACAATGCAGATATGTCTAGAACCATTTTCTTAGGAAAACCAAATAAAGAGGAGAGAGACTTATACCTCTTATTACAAACTACTCAGCAAAACTTATTATCTCAAGTTAAATTAGGAAAATCGTTTGCCGAATTACAACAACAAACGAAGAGAGAGTTAGGTAAGTACTCTTCTCATTTTATTCACCTGTTAGGACACGGAATTGGGATTGATGTGCACGAATCTCCTTCTTTTTCTTTGGAAGCCAAAGATAAAGTCGAAAAGGGTCATATCTTTACCATAGAACCAGGAATCTACTTTCACAAAAAGTTCGGATTAAGAATTGAAGATACAGTTTTGTTTGATAAAAAGTTGAAGGTACTCACAAAATCATCTAAAGAATTGATTAATCTAAAAATGTGATTCTGGATTAGGTTATTACAATTCAATAATCCTTATATACTTTCTTTTTAAAAAGAAAGGAGATGGACCAAGACAAGCTTAAATTTGAACTTTTGAAAAGATTTGGTAATGTTCAAGAAGTGCATAATTTATTAATTGGTCAGGACGCTTCCGAAGAACAGAAAACAGTGGATATTTCAGAAACGTATTTACATAGTTTAATTCGTTGGCCTATTGGAACAAGGGAAGACATAGGGCCCTATCGAGAATTGGATGCTGACGAAATCGAGAAGGAGTTGAAATTTCCAGAACTAGAGAGATATCTTAATAATACCCATAAATGGGATATCATAACAGAGTTTATTGATGCCGTTGGAGGAGAATTTGAGCGCTATGTTGTTGATCCTCCTTGTGAAACTTACGATCCCTTAAGTCTTTTAGGATTCTTAAATCATGACCCCTTACTGCGCAGTATAGAAAGAGGAAGAGAAGAGAATACCCCATTAAAAACTGCTTCGAACAATTTGGTTAAGAGAGCCTATCAAATCCTCTTTACACATGACATTAATGATGAATGGTTTAATCTTTCTTACCCAAAATTAGAAAAGTGGGGAAAATTTGTTGACCCCCTTGAATTGATCGTTCTTGCTACTCAATCCTTAGCCGAATTTTTCTGGGATAGGCGTGGGAATGAGTCAGATAGCAATAAAGATTTATTTTCTGTTGCGATTCCCTCATTAGTTAATTTGGTTGGAGAAGAAGTAGTAGCTCAAGCATTATATCTCGCGGTTGAGGAGAAGGACAGAGGGAGATATCAAGTGGCAGTCGATGCTGGTTATGTTCCAGATGGATCCAAAATTGTTAATATAGATAGAGAGGAAAGGATAAAAGGAATAAGAGAAAGGAACCACCAAGAACTTCATCCTCAAAGATCATTAGAAGGAAGAACGACCGGGAAAGAGTTTGAGAAAATAAGAACTGGTGAAGAGGACTATTCTCACCTATTTGGAGAATGGTTTAGAACTGGACAGATGGGATATTTAACTTTTGTTATGGAAGATTATGTTTATACTTCAAATAAGAGTCAACTTAACTATAATCTTGAGAATGCGAGGAATTCTTTAGGGGAAGCAATAGCTGATGCTTTAGAGCAACAAGAATGGGATAAGCTAAAATGGGTGTTGAATTTTCATTCAGACTTTATCGACAGAAGTAACCCTCGATTGGCTATTCTAATAGAAGCTTACGATTTGACAAAGTAACGTATCTTTATCTTATTCCTCAATCCTTTTCTTTTTAAATCAAAAGTATTATATAAAAAACCCGTTTTTAAACAAAAAGTATTTAAATAGGCGCTGGGGCTGTAGTGTAGCTTGGACCAAGTGGTAAATTGGAAGCAACTATCATTAGCGGTTTGGGAAGTAATCAAAACACCGCTGGACCCCGGTTCGAATCCGGGCAGCCCCATCATTTTCGTGAGGTAAAAATATGTCATCTACAAAACGTTTTGGCGCACGTTACGGCCGTAAACCAAAGGCAAAATTTGGCCTAATTGAAGCTCTTCAGAGATCAAAGTATAAATGTCCTTATTGCAATAAAACCGCAGTAAAAAGGTTAGCTTTAGGAATCTGGCAGTGTCAGAAATGCGATGTGAAATTTGCTGGTAGAGCTTATACTTTAAACAAGTAAAAGGTGCTTAAAAATGTATTATGTTTGTTTTGATTGTGGAAAAAAAGTTGAAGAAGAGTATACTACTAAGATTCGTTGTCCGTATTGTGGTGGTAAAGTCTTATATAAAGATCGACGTACTGTAATTAAGATTAAAGCACGTTAAGCATGGCCAATTCTAAAATTTCTCAATTGCAATTATTGCAACAAAATCTACAGAATATTCTTGCTCAAAAACAGCAGTTACAAAGCCAAATAGTAGAATATGACTCTGCTCTGACCGAACTGAAAACTACTGATAAGGCGTATAAAATAGTTGGTAAAATCATGTTATCTGCTTCTAAGGAAGATATTATTAAAGACCTGGAAGATAAAAAAGAAGTAGTAGAAATACGCTTGAAAAACTTTTCTCAACAGGAAGAGAAGTTACAAGAAAGTTTTCAGCAAGTACAACAAGAAGTAATGGCTGAACTTCAACAAGATAAGAAAAACGAAAAGAAAAAGTAATTACTTCTTTAATAAAGAGTTGGGAATATACAACAAATCTCCTCGTTCAGTCTTAATAATAATCTTTAAGAACCCCACTTTTATAATGGTCCCTTCTATTTCATTGAGGATTATTTTCCTACCCTTCTTAAATTTCTCTTGCTTTCTAATCAAGAGACCGTTTTTGAAATTAGAAGGAAATTCCCATAATCCTGATATGGCAGTCACTAAAAGTAAAAGGACCATCCCAATAATGATCAAAGTTATAACCAATCCTCTTATCTCTAACTGATCTAAGAAAAGAATAATGGTAATCAGATAGATAATATAAGCAACAAAAGAACTAATCCCTTTTTCCAAGTCAAAATTCCATCCTTTCCTTGAAGCTACTAGGTTAAGATGAGCATCTTTTAAAAAACGCGTTAGAAGTTTGTTTACTAACGTACCTATAGCTAACCCCACTAATAAAATAACCACTGCCACAATAAGATTATTGGCATAACTCTGGGCATTTTGTAAGGTTGAATTAAACATAAAGAGAAGATTATTTTAACGTTTATAAGAATTACTGCCCAAACTAGGAGAAATAATTAAAAAGAAGTTTTGTTATTCTGATTCTAATGGATTATAACGAGCAAATCAAACAACTGGAGAAAGAGCTTTCTACGACCAAGTATAATAAATCAACCCAGGGCCATTTTGCTATAGTTAAGGCTAAATTGGCCATGTTAAAAGAGAAACAAGTTGCTAGAAGTAAAACCGGAAAGTCAGATTATGGATATACGGTTAGGAAATCTGGTGATGCCACGGTTTTATTGTTGGGGTTCCCATCGACTGGAAAGTCAACCATTCTCAATAAACTTACCGGAGCAAGATCAGAAGTGGCTGCTTATGATTTTACTACTCTTACCGTCGTTCCCGGAGTAATGGAATACAATCAATCAAAAATCCAGATTCTAGATGTTCCCGGTATTGTTTCAGGTGCAGCTTCAGGTAAGGGGAGGGGAAGAGAAGTGTTGACAGTTATAAGAAATGCCGACCTAGTTTTAATTGTGGTTGACATCACTCACCCTGAGCATCATCGAGCCATACTCAAAGAGGTGTGGGAATCCGGTATTCGAATCAATAAGACCAAACCTGAAGTTTATATTAAAAAAACTGCACGAGGAGGAATACAAATAGGTAAGACCGTAAATTTAGATGTAAGTAATGAAACCCTAGCTCAAGTTCTAAGAGAATTTAAGATCAATAGTGCCAATGTTCTTATTCGCAGTCCCATCGATGTTGATGATTTTATTGATTGTATCGAAGGAAATAAAAAATATCTCCCCTCTATAACCTGTTTAAGTAAGGTAGATTTAGTTACGGTTGATGTAGTTGATCGAGTTAAAAAAGAACTTAATGCAGATCTTGCTATTTCCGCTGAGCAAGATATGAATATAGAGATGCTCAAGGAGCTTATCTTTACTCGTCTTAATTTCATGCGTATTTATATGAAAGAACCGCGTAAAGAAGCGGACATGCAAATACCCATGATCTTACCTAATCGTTCAACTATTGAAGATGCTTGCAATAAATTACATCGTGATTTCCCCGGTAAATTTAAATTTGCGCGAGTATGGGGTAAGTCTACCCGATTTCCTGGGCAAAGATTAATGCTGGGTCATACTTTAATGGATGGAGATGTTATAGAATTACACCTCAGGTGAGATGGAGAGTATTATTTTTGCGAAAATGGGCGGTTCTTATTGTTAGTGATAAAGTTTATTAGGTAACAATTACTTCTTCTCTTCATGTGTGGAATTGTAGGTATATTTGGAGAGGATCAAGCTGATCAGAAGGTTAAATTAGCGTTAGAAACAATGAAAAATAGGGGAAAAGACAAGGTGGGGATTGCTTCTTCCGAAACGATTCAATATGGTAAACAAACAAGTCGATTCTTAAAATTTAAACAACGGAACCTGTTTGGTCATCGGTTACATTCTCTCGTGGGATCAGTTCCTCAACCTTTACGAGGAAAAGGATTGTTGATAGCCAATTGTGAAATTTATAATTGGAAAGAACTAGCTGAGAAATATAAACTTAAAGTTAAAAACGATGCAGGATTATTACTTTCTCTTCTTGACCAACAAGGAGCATCCTTTGATACTTTAAACAAATTAGACGGGGTTTATGCTTTTGCGTATTGGATCGAAAACAGAGTATTCCTTTCTCGAGATCTTTTAGGGGTTAAACCTATTTGGTATTATTACACCCAAGATGTTTTTGCATTTGCTTCTGAGAAAAAAGCCTTAGAAGTTATGGGGTATGTTGATATTCAAGAACTTAATCCTCGTCAAATGATTATCTATGATTTAAAGAGTAAGAAGATAGAGATAAAAACTAAAGAGTTTTTATCATATACTCCAGAACATTCTGAAAGTAAAGAGATCATAACAGTTAAAGTTGAACAATTACTCTCACAGGCTATTGATAAGAGAATTCCAGATAAGAAATTTGGGATATTATTTTCGGGGGGAGTAGATTCAACCTTTATTGTTAATTATCTAAAGAAGAAAAAAGTAAAATTTTGTTGTTATACTGCGGTGTTAGATACCGAGAAAGTATCCAGCGATTTGGAGTATGCTAAAAAGGCTGCCAAAGAATTAAAGTTGAAACTAAAAGTTAAGAAAATTAAAATTTCTCAATTAGAGAGATATTTAAAAAAGATTGTTCCCTTAATTGAAGATTCAAACGTAACTAAAGTGGAAGTGGCCTTAACTTTATATTTAGCTTGTGAGTTGGCTCAGAAAGATGGATGTAAGGTAGTTTTCTCTGGTTTGGGAAGTGAAGAAATCTTTGCCGGATATGAACGTCACAAACTTTCTACCAATATTAATCAAGAATGTGTTTCGGGATTATTAAAATTATACGAACGCGACCTTTATCGTGATGATGTTTTAACCATGGACAATAATTTAGAATTACGTTTGCCCTTCTTAGACTTAAACCTGGTTGATTACTGTTTAAAGATTCCTCAGCAGTATAAAATATCTGAGAAAGGGAGCAAGATCATTTTAAGAGAGATTGCCGAAAAGCAAAGAATTCCTATCGATCTAGCCTGGAGAAAAAAAGTGGCTGCTCAGTATGGTTCATTATTTGATTGGGGGTTAGAGAAACTTTCTCGCCAGAAGGGGTTTATCTCTCGTTCATCTTACCTTAAAGAATTATATCCTCGTCATAACTTGCGTTTAGGGGTGTTGTTTTCTTCAGGGAAGGATTCAACGTATGCTGCAATGGTTATGCAAAGGCAAAATTATGAATTAACCTGTTTAATTACCCTTATGTCAGAAAATCAGGATTCTTACATGTTTCACACTCCTGCCATTGAGTTGGCTAAACTTCAAGCAGAAGCGATGGAAATTCCCTTAGTGATGTGTTCAACTAAAGGAGAGAAAGAATCTGAATTGGTTGATCTTAAGAAAGCGTTATCTCTTGCTAAGAAGAAACACAAAATAGATGGAATCGTTACCGGAGCATTATTTTCCACCTATCAAAGAGATCGAATTGAAAAAGTGTGTGATCAAGTAGGATTGAAAATATTTTCTCCTCTATGGCACAAACCACAAGAAGTAGAGATGCGTGAATTACTCGCTAATGGATTTGAGATTATGTTTACGGCAGTAGCAGCAGAAGGGTTAGATAGAAGTTGGTTGAACCGTTCCATCACAACTGAAGATGTTGATCTTCTGGTCAAACTTAAAGAAAAACTGGGAACCAACGTGGCTGGAGAAGGGGGAGAATTTGAATCTCTAGTGTTAAATTGTCCCTTATTTAAAAAGAGATTAGTGATCGAAGAAGCAAAAATAGTTGAAGATAATTCTTGTACTGCTAGGTTGTTGGTTAAGAAAGCAAAATTAGAAGATAAAAAAATTTAAGGTGAGCTTTCTCCAATCATCTTATTCACGTCAACAGTCATGGGTCCAGCGAATCCGTAAAGGGTTATTATCCCTTTAGTGGAGGTTAACATTCTAATTATTCCAAGGAATAATCCTCTTCTGGTATTTGTTGATATGATTCCCACTGTCTTATTCTCTGTTCCTTCAACAGTATTTCCCGAGCAAATTGGTCACGAGTCATGTTTAACCACCTCGAGGATAAGGATGAGCGCTTCTTTAAATATAAATTTAAAGAAGGTTCTTTAGAGCAATTCCTGAGCATTCCTCCATAAATCTTATAAGGAGATAAAATAGAATTTAAGAATATGAACTTTGCTGGATTTCCTGAATATGACGTCGTTTTAGAATTACTTTTTGGAATAATCTCTCTAGTTCTATCTTTGTTTGCGTTTAGAGTTTATAAAAGAACTTCTCAACGTCAAACAAAGTTATTTGGGATTGCCTTTATGTTTATGTCTCTTTCTTATTTCACTCAATCATTGTTTAATTTTCTGATTATCTCTACCGCTAAAGGGGCAGTATGTAAGGCGGCGTATGTTCCAATTTTCAATTGGTATAATTTTTTAGGAGTTTATACTCATATAATTTTGATGACCATTGGATTGGTAGTTCTTACTTATATGACTCTTAAAGTTCAGAAACCTATGTTATTATGGATGATGCTTTTAATTTCCTTAACTGCTTTGTTCTTTAGTGAAGAACACTTTTTTACAGTGTTCTTAATCTTATCCACCATTTACTTTATCTTCATTAGTATCCATTTTGTGAACAATTATCGCAAGAACAGAGACCGTAAATCTTTGGTCATAGCTCTGGCGTTCTTATTCTTACTATTTGGCAGTATTAACTTTATCTTTTGTGATCAAGCAGAATTGTTCTATCTAATCGCTCATTTACTAGCGTTAATCGCGTATCTGTTTATCTTATGGGACTTTTACTTGGTGTTAAAAAAATGAGTAGTGGAAAGAGAAGGGACCGTTTAGAAATTATCCATGACATTCTTCACGTTATTCGTGAGAAGGGAGATAGAATTAAACCTACTCATATTCTTTACAAGTCTAACCTCTCTCACCAGATGCTTACTGAGTATATGACGGATTTAATTTCTAAAGGGTTTATTGTAGAAGATATTGATAAAAGAGGTAAAAGAACTTACCGTTTGACGGAGAAAGGGTTTGCTTATCTAGCTGATTATTCTACCGTGAGAAAGTTTGTAGATTCTTATGGATTAGAGTAAAAGTACCTTAACTATTCAAAATCCACAAAAGCTTTATAAATAAAACCCGGTCTAAAAGCAAATATGACTCACATACTTGAAGTTGATGCTAACGATCTTATATCTAAAGTGGCAGATGAGCTTAAAAAACAGAAGCTAGTCCAGCCATTAGAGTGGAGTAACTTTGTTAAAACCGGTCACCATAAGCAGCGTCACCCTGAAAACCCCGATTGGTGGTATTACCGTGCTGCTTCCTTATTAAGAAGTGTGGCTAAGCTTGGTCCGGTAGGAACGGAAAAGTTAAGAACCAAATATGGTGGTTTGAAGAATAGAGGTCATAAACCTGAACATTTCTATAAGGCTTCTGGTTCAATTATTAGAAAAATTTTACAACAACTTGAGAAATCTCAATTAATTAAACAAGCAGTTGTAGCTAACCATAAAGGTAGAGTATTAACCCCACAAGGAGTCTCCTTGATCGATAAATTTGCAGTGCAATTAGCTAAACAAGAACACAAGGAGAGTAAGGAATAAAAATGGCTACTTTCAAACATCCCGCTAAAAAGAAAAGATTGATTAAGAAAGGAACTCAAACCAAATGGGCCCCTTTTTGGACCGTCTTTAAGGTATATGGTAAGGGTAAAAAAGTACATCCCTCTCGTCACACTCACGTAAAGAGAAGTTGGAGACGCGGAAGTACGGACGTCTAGGTAAGTAAAATGGCAGAAAAAGCAGATAAAATCTTGTTAGAACGAACTTATAATGTTCCTTTAAGAAAAGGATATCTAAAAGCTCCTAATTGGAAAAGAACCAATAAGGCAGTTAATACTTTAAGAGAATTCTTAGCTAAACATATGAAATCTGAGAATGTTAAGATCAGTAAGGCGCTTAACGACAAATTATGGTTACACGGAATTAAGAATCCTCCTCATCATGTTAAGGTTACGGTTACTAAGGATGAGAAAGGTGTAGTTAGGGCAGAATTGTTTGGCGCTAAAGAAACAGCTGCGAAGAAAGCTAAAAACAAAACAGAAAAGAAGAAAGCTCCTGTTAAGAAAGAAGTTTCTGCCAAGAAAGCTGAAGTTGTTAAGGAAGAGAAGAAGTAATTCTTATGTCGTTCCTATTTTTATTCTAATTTAATTATTTTTCTTAAAAGCCACTCCCACTCAGACAACCTCACTGGCGTTCGGAGCCTAGTTGTCAATCTTAAGTTCTTCTTGCTGAGAAAAGCCACTGGACAACTAGACAACTCCGGGAAAAGCATATAAAGGAGTTCCTTTGCGCAGAATACATGAATAAAAAGGGAGGAGAAAGTAGTCAAAAATTATGTTTTCAAAGAAAACATTTTCTTTTGATTAAACTTTTTGTAAAAGTTTATGGCTAAGAGGGTAGAATCTGCATCTTCTATTAATACGTTCAAGCAGTGTAAACGCAAGTATTATTATCAATATGTGGTTAAACTGCCCACTGCTTCAAATATTCATCAATTACGAGGAAACATTGCTCATTCCACTTTAGAAAGTTTTTATGATATTAATGTACAAGAGTTTACCGAAGAAAATTACGTTTTAAAGTATCAAGAAGCGATTCAACGTTTATTCTTATACCATTGGAATTTAGTTCAACCGGAACTTAAGAAATTAAATCTCAATATGGACCAGGAGATGTTTTACTTTGAAGAAACTATGTTAATGTTAATGAACTGGTGTAACCAATTCTTAGAAAAAATGGGAACCGTAATGAAAGCAAAACAACTAAATGTGGGGGATGCCTTTAATTATCTTACTCCGGTTAGAGAGCAGGAATATACTTCCGAGAAATTGTTTGTTCATGGATTTATTGATGCTATTCATCATTATGATGACGAAGTGCATATAATTGATTATAAAACAAATAATGATTTTGAGATTAAAGACAGCATAAAATTACAGTTATCATTATACTCCTTAATGTATCATGAAAAACATGGAAAGCTTCCTGATAAACTAGGAGTGTTCTTCTTAAGACATAAATTGAAACTGATGAATGTGGATCCAGATATGTTAGATTCTGCGTTAAGAGATATAAGTATGATTCATGCCCATACCACTAAAACAGAACAAGTAGAAGATTATCCCCAAACCCAAGGAAAGCTGTGTAAATGGGGCTCTGGTCAGTGTGATTTTTTTGATGAATGTAAGCCGTTCGCTAAACCCAAAGAAGAGATTAAATAATTTACTTCTCGTTATCTAAGGAAACTAACCTCCTGCGGCCATAAAACTCATTCTAATAATTTCTTGGTATATTCCAACATGATTTAACACAAATGTTTCTACCAACGCTCCTAAAATTAAGAAGATTATTGCAAAAATGAACAGATAAAAGTTGAACCCAAACACTTCAAAAAACCGATCCGATGCAAATTCTTCTAAAATTACATCTTTACTGATCAACGATCCAGAAATAGCTGCAAGGAAATAAGATATTCCTTCCAAGATCATATGTGGGAAGACGATCAACATAATTAATCCAAAAAGGTATAATGCATTCTGCCCAGAGAAAGCAGCAGCATTCTTGGCAGTTAAGCCAAAGATGGTCCCCCAAACAGAGGCATTCCAAGTAATCAAAAAGATTGCCCCATCCCCGGTTAATAACGCTAAGATGAAACAAGCCACTAATACTAAGAAGTTGTTGCTTAATAAGCTCCAAAATAGCTCTGAAGAAAAGATTCCTCCTGTAGCTGAACCACTAAACCCTTGCCCAAAGCGAATTTCTAATTGTTCTCGAAATAAGGAGTTAGCTTGCATCTGAGGTAGAATCATCGTACCTAAGGCGTAAATTAAAAGAATTCCTAAAAATAAGAAGATATAAATTTTTACAGTACCGAGATCATCTTTCCAAATCTCTCCTAAAGTAATTTTTTGTTCCATACTCTCTTGGCGTTCTTCAACATCAAAAATTTTGTACAGTTCTGGTAAAAGTAATAAAGAAGTTATCGCTACTCCCACCAAAGCAGGATCACCTGGGAATAAGATAGAAGCGACAACGATACCAATGATAGAATAAACTATTCCTAAGATAAAAGAATACATCCCTTTACGTTCCAGCCAATCTTCGGGGAACATATGCTCTAGTACCAAGTTACACTATCACCTCTTTAGGGAGAGGATTATATTCTGGTTTATATAGGTTTTGATAGATGTTCTGGGCAATTTTATAATAGCTGATTTATCCTCCAAAAGCTTTTTAAACAGATTGTGCCTTAAAACCTATTATCATATAATGGAGGATGGTAAAAAATGCTTTCTATCGGATGGATTATCGGAATAATTGTAATTGTCTTAATCCTAGCAGTAATCGTAGTTTACAATAGTTTAGTAAGATTAAGATTAAGAGTAGAAAATGCTTGGTCGCAGATTGACGTACAACTAAAAAGAAGATTTGATTTAATCCCTAACTTAGTCAATGCAGTTAAAGGGTATATGAAACATGAAAAAGGCGTTTTGGAAGAAGTAACTAAAGCCAGAGCTTCTTTAGTTTCTGGTTCTATGGCAGATAAGGCTAAAGCTTCTAACCAAATTACCGAAGCTTTAAAGTCAATCTTTGCCGTAGCAGAAAGTTATCCTCAACTTAAAGCTAATGAAAACTTCATGCAGTTGCAGGAAGAGTTATCTGGCACTGAAAGTAAGATTGCTTACGCTAGACAGTTTTACAACGATAGTGTTATGGCTTATAATCAAGCTAAACAAACTTTTCCTCGAAACATCTTTGCTAACATGTTCAATTTTCCGGCAAAAGAGTTTTTTGAAACTGCTGCTAAAGAGAAAGAAGCGGTTAAAGTTGAATTTTAATTTTTTTATTTACCATGGGCATTTACGAAGAGATATCTTCTAATAAACGAAGATCGTACTTGTTAGTATTCTTCTTCTTCGTATTTATCGTTTTTATTGGTTTGATCATTGGAATGTATTGGGGCAACCAATACTTTGGAATAGTCTTAGCAGTTATTGTGGGTGTGATTTACTTCTTAATCAGTTATTACGGTGGGGCGCAGTCTATCCTATCGATGTCTGGGGCTAAAGAAGCTCAAAAGCCGGAACATACTTATCTGATTAATACGGTAGAAGGATTAGCTATAGCAGCAGGTATTCCCATTCCTAAAGTTTACGTGATTGAAGATACTGCTTTAAACGCTTTTGCTACCGGTAGAGACCCTCAGAACTCTTACGTGGCAGTAACTTCAGGATTGCTTAAGAAACTCAATCGACAAGAGTTAGAGGGGGTTCTAGCTCACGAATTGTCCCATATTAAGAATTATGATATTAGGGTAATGATGTTGGCGGCAGTAATGGTAGGCGTTACTGTCCTTTTATCTGATTTCTTGTTACGCAGCTTCTTGTGGGGTGGCAAGGGTAGAGATCGCGAGAATAATCAAATGACTTTTGTGTTAATTATTGTGGGTTTGGCTCTAGCTATTCTTTCTCCTTTAATTGGAGAGATGATGAAGTTAGCTATTTCTAGAAAACGTGAATATCTGGCCGATGCTTCTGGAGCTTTACTTACTCGATATCCTAAAGGTTTAGCCGATGCTTTACGTAAAATTAAAGCTGATCCAGATCCGTTAGTAGATCATGCTAACAAAGCTACAGCTCATCTGTATATTTCTACTCCTTTCAGGCATGATGGAGAGAAGAAGAAAGCTTCTTGGTTGCAAAGCTTGTTTAGTACTCATCCGGATATTGATTCCAGGATTAAGAAGTTGGATGAGATGTAAATATTAAGAATTCATACTTTTTTCTTCTAATTCTACTGCTGCTAATAAATCCTTAGCATTTCTTTTCATAGCTCCTAAATCTCTTTCCACTTTTGTGGCTTCTTTAGGAGGAAGAGATTGATTTAATTCCTTGGCTCTTTGGTTAAATCTCTCTAATCTCGTATTAAGTAGTTCAACATCTATCTTGTTTTTGATACTTAATTGTTGGGCTTGTTCAGTTTTCCCAGCAGTTCTGAGATCTTTAATTTTCTTAATCTGTGATAAAATACGAATTGCTTCTTTTTCCAGATATGCTGCTTCTTTAAGCAATAAAGTAGCTTGCTCTTGAGATTGAATAAGGGTCTTTGTTTGTACAATTAATCTCTCAGTTCGAGATTGAGTGGTCGCCATTTGTGTCCTCAATCTATCCACTTTACCTTGTTTCGTTCTTACTTCTCTGTTTTCATTTTCCACAGAAGCAAGAGTTCTATTTAATAACTTAAAATCATTACAAGCAGTAGTTGTAGATAACGCCAAAAGCCCAGCTAACACGTATGCTGATTTTCTTCTTCTAAACCAATCTCTGAATGTCATATTTCTATAAAGGAATAAGGAGTATAAAAGGGTTTCGCTGGTATAAGATTGGATGAGATGTAAGTTTATTTTTAAACTAATTGGTATAATTGATCAGGGAAATAATGAGATTTGTATCTCTTACCTCCCTCATAATCATACATCTGAAAATCTTCTTTATTAAACTTAGGAAAGTCTGAGGGTAGTTCAAATCCTCCTTTAAATAATCTTCCATCTTCTGATTTAGCTCCACAATAGAACAAATCCCTTAGATGAAGTCCTGGAGTATTTGCATTTAATGAGGTTGATACACCAAAACAGTACGGAAGATCTTCTTCGCTCCAAAGGGTAGGAATAATTATTCCTGATCGATCATCTAAAACATAACAATCAAAACATCGATAATTACGTTCAGGGTGTTTACCAACCCACAGTTCTCCTACCGAAGTGTGATAAGTTCCAAGACATCGACGCTCAAATAAACGGTTTAAATGACAGAGAAAGTATACGCTTTCACCAGATCTAATTGCATCATAACATACTCTTCTGGCAATTTTCGCAAAATCCTCTTGAGGAATATGATTTCTGTATATTTCAAATATCTCTTTTCTTAAACGGGGATTAACTTCACATTCTTTAGTTAGATCGCCCTCTTTTTCTCTTTCTATCTTCTTTTCGTATCTATAGTCTCTCAAATAAGACGTATGAAACAGTATCTCAAAAATTTCATTTCCTTCTAAAGAATTGTTAAATAACCACTTTTGATATTCGGAGGGGTTGTCTGGTAAGGACTTTTTTGCTTTAAGGATATTTTCTAGTACACTCTGCATATTTGGACTTAAGGCGCCAATATCAAATTGTTTTGTCATTTTATCCCTCCGCTTTGTTAATCAAACTAGAATAAGCAGTCTCTTTGACACCATTACCCGTGTTGATTATAGCTATCAAGTCATATCGATCTTTAATTTTAGGCAATATTCTTGGAACCATTGCCATTCCTGCTGCTCCACTAGGCTCAGCTTCAATTCTTAGTTCTTTAAACATCTGCATTGCTAACAAGATCTCTTGTTCATCTATCTGGTGAATTAAGTCTCCACTATTCTTTGCAGTCGTAAAACCTACTTCCCTTAATTCTTTAAGACTTCTTTGCCATGTTTCGGAACTGTCACAGATTTTATCAGCAATAGTCTTTTTATTGCCCGTGCTTACGGCCATGAAGTCGATGGGCCAATTATGACTTAAAGCAACGGCCTTACTATCGTCGTATAACATCCCTGCTCCGAATTGGATTATTGCTAATGTTCTAGGGACATATCCATAACAACCTTTAATTTGTGTTACATATTCTTCCATAATTTGGTTGTAAGTTGGTTTAAATCCTTCAGTAATATCTAGAGAATTGTCTCTTCTTGCGTCTAAACCTAATTCAATCATTCGATCTAAACAAGGAGTATTCTCACTTTCAAAATTGTCAAACCAATATTTTTCTTTAAAATCTACTTGTATTAACCTTCCACTTCTATACTTCTCCATTTCTTCTCGAAATCTTTTTCCATCAGTAAATCTACCCTGACTATCAGGCCCCAATAATTTGGTATCGTAATGTTTGGGGTAAAAATTAGCTACAACAACCCTTTCTTCACCCAAAAGATCGTTTAATAAATCCGCGAAAGCAAAATCCGCTATCCCTGCATTTCCTGTTGAACCCAAATAATAAATGAAATTATATGGAAAATGATTTGTCAAATAATCCCAGCCCATCTTCCACCCGTGTCTGGCTTTGTAGGTTCCGGTTAGGTTAACACTTTCATCTTTAACCGCTAAAGAAATATTATGGTACTTTGTAAACAGTACGGGTGTGCCTTTAGGTTGATATTCTTCCCATTTAGTTAATAATTCTGTTCTTAAGTTTTCAACATTGTCTCTCATTTGTTACTTAATAATGATAATCTAATATTAATCTTATTTACCCCGTTTGGAGGATATACTTAGAAAAGCTTAAATATCTAAGAAAGAACAATCCCTCTATGGACTATCAACTATTCAAAGAAATTGGTTTTACAGATAGAGAGATAAAAGTATATCTAGCTTTAATCGAATTAGGTTCAACTACTGTCGGACCGTTGTCTAATAAAACTCGACTTCAGCCGTCTAAAGTTTATGAAACCTTAGAAAAATTGAAAGACAAAGGGATGGTTTCTTACACTGTTGTATCTAAAACCAAACACTTCCAAGCTTCTAATCCTAAAGAAATCTTAGAAATGCTCGACGAGAAGAAACGCCAATTTAAAGAAGTGGTAGAAGAGTTAGAACAGAAACAAAAGTTTACTTCTTCACAACAATTAGCGGTGGTTCACGAAGGGTATAAGGCCTTCAAAGCTCTGTTCAACCGCATTATTGATACTCTTGGACCAAAAGATCACTATTGGGCTTTTGGGTTTAGGGAAGGATATCAAGACCAGAATCTTGCTTTGTTCTTAAGAAACGTTCATTTCCGCTTAGCGGAAAAGAAAGTTGATGATCGTTTATTGGGTCATATTTCCATGAAAAAAGAAATCCTTAAATCTCATGGAGACAATAATAATTATAAGATTCGCTTTAATGATCATCTTACTCCTCTTGGTGTGGTCATCATTCAAGGAAAAGTTATCAATTTACTGTGGGGAGAGAGACCCACAGCTATTGAAATAACTTCCGAACAAGTTTACCAGCAATACAAAGAGTTCTTCTTAGAATTATGGAATAAAAGTAAACCATAAACTCAACCTCTCCAAAGCTTTAAATACCTTCTTTCTTTACTTCCATCAGATGAAAAAGCTGCACATCGCCATGGTGGTGGACACTTATGATACTAGGACCGGAGGGATTGTATCTACTAAACGATTTACTGAACAATTAAGAGCTAATGGCCATAAAGTAACCATCATCAGTGCCAGTTGTAAAGATCCAGAAAGAGTACTAATGAAAAAGTTCTATCCTCCTTTTGGGAAGAAGATCATGAAAAAGATGAAAATGGTTTTTGCTTGGCCCGATGAAGAGAAGATTAAAGCGGCAATTGAGGGGGTAGACTTAGTTCATATTCAACTTCCATTTTATTTAGGTACCAAGACCATAAGTTTAGCACGTAAATTACATCTGCCCGTAGTTACCTCTTTCCACGTTCAAGCTGAAAACATAACTCATAATATTGGGATCACTTCTCAAAATGTCAATGACCAGATTTATCGTTTTTTTGTAAGTAGTTTTTATAATAAGTCTGACTTAGTTATCTGTCCTAGTAAGTTTGCTATGCAAGAATTAAAACATTATCATCTTGGTGCTGAACACAAGATTATCTCTAATGGATATACTGAAACTTTTTATCCCCAACGGGTTAACAGAAAGTTTCCAAACAAATTTGTGGTCCTTACTGTTGGTAGGCTCTCCGCAGAAAAAAAGCAGCAGGAATTAATTCAAGCGATTAATCATTCTAAGTATTCTCCAAATATTCAACTAGTTATTGTTGGTGAAGGGCCATTAAAAAGCGAATTAAAAAAAGAAGGAAAAGTTCTTCATTGTAACCCTTTATTTTTAAGTAAGCTTACTCCAGAAAAATTAGCCTTTTGGTACAATCAAGCAGACCTTTATGTTCATTGTGGCAGAGTGGAATTGGAAGGAATGACAGTATTGGAAGCTTTAGCTTGTGGAACGCCTCCCTTAATCGCCAATGCCCCTAAAAGTGCCAGTAAGCAATTTGCTTTAGATCATCGATCTTTATACAATTCTCCGATGGACCTAACCAGAAAGATAGATTATTGGTATGAACATCCATTAGAACTTTTAAAATCAAAAGAAAGATATTCTCATTTAGCCAAAAGATATCCTATTAAAAAATCATTAAAAGAATTGGAAAAAGCATATGAGAGAGCGATAATAATAAACAGTAAGAACCATAAAAATAAATATAAAGAAAATGAAGGTCCAGCTTGGAAGCAATTCCTGTTTCGTCTTGGGGCTAAGTATGAATTTTCTTTAAGAAGGCGTTAACCACTTCTTCTACGGTTAAACTTCCTTCTCTTTCTTTCAAGTTATATCCTACCGTAACCAAGGGCTTATTGATCTTAATCAACTTAGTTAAAGCAATAGGAGTTCCAGAGATAACCACCTCACAAGGAACACGATTAATAGTCTCTTGTAAATCTTTAATTTGTTGATCACTATAACCCATAGCCGGCAACAAGTTTCCAACGTTAGGATATTTATCATAAGTTGCCTTTATCTCTCCAATTGCTACATCTTTAGCAGAAACCAATTTTGATGCTCCTCCTCGTAAAGCCGCAACTGAAGCTGCTCCGGTTTTAACTCCTCCGTGCGTAGTAGTTGGGCCATCTTCAACACAGAGAGCAACTTTACCTTTAATTAATTCAGGCTTATCTACAATCAACTCAGAATCAGCATAAATGATTTTGGCATGAGGATTAAACTTCTTAATATTATCTTCAATTCTCTTCACCTCTTCGATTTTAGCTGAATCCATCTTATTAAACACAATTACAGAAGCTCTTCTGAAACAAATTTCTCCAGGATAATAAGCAACCTCATCTCCTGCTCTTAATGGGTCTACCACGGTAATCTCTAAATCTGGCAGATAAAAAGAGAAATCATTGTTTCCTCCGTCCCATAAAATAATATCTGCTTCTTTTTCTGCTTCTCTGACGATCGCTTCATAATCTACTCCTGCATAAATGACTAAGCCACGGGAAACGTACGGCTCATATTCTTCTCTTTCTTCAATAGTACATTTAGCTTGATCCATATCTTCATAAGTAGCAAAGCGTTGTACTTTTTGTTTAACTAAATCTCCATATGGCATGGGATGTCTAATCGCTACTACTTTCTTTCCAGAATGTTTGATGAAATCAAGAATCTTTCTAGTAGTCTGAGATTTTCCGCAGCCGGTACGAACAGCACAGACAGAAATAACTGGTTTAGTTGATTTAATCATGGTAGCTTCCGGTCCCATAAACATAAAGTTTGCTCCAGCTGCTTCTACTTCTGCTCCTTTACTCATAACGTAAGGATAATTAGTGTCAGAATAAGCAAAAACAACGGTGTCAATTTTATGTTTCTTAATCAATTCAGTTAATTCTTCTTCAGGATGGATGGGAATTCCTTGAGGATATAATTCTCCTGCTAATTCGGCAGGATATTTTCTGTCGTCAATATAAGGAATCTGGGTTGCGGTAAAACAGATTATATCATATTGCGGATTATCTCTAAAGCAAGTATTAAAGACATGAAAATCTCTTCCCGCTGCTCCCATGATCAAGACTCGTTGTTTAGAATTTAACATTTCAATCACCTCTTAAAGTAAGAAGATATTGCCTTTGATTTAAATGATTTACTATTCTAGAGAATCAGGTTTTACAAATCCTTAATCCGTTTCATAGCTTGAGAGAAGAAATCTTTCTTTTCTTTTATGGCAGTAGGACTTCCACCTCCATGCCAAGTAAACCTAGGTCTCATCTGTACTGGGAACATTCTCTCGTTAGAATCATCAAAAACCAAGGCTGCTCCTTGGACATGAGGAAGGATATTTAACTCTTCATCTAGACCTTTACGCATATAACTTTGCATTAATTGACCTAAAGCTTCAATATCCATTTGTGCTGTTAAACGATGAGCTAAAACAATGTCTGCTTGAGTCATCACATCAGTATGAATCTTGGCCGGTTGTTGGGTCGCGAGAATTAAAGAAATTCCCGGTTGGCGTCCTTCTCTAAGGATAGTAATTAACGCGTCGGTAGCAGCAGTCTTTCCATCGTGAGGTAAGAGTTCATGAGCTTCATCTAAAGCTATCCAAACTAATGGTTCTTCCATCCTTTCTTTGATATCTTTGGAGAAGTAATGCATAGATTGGTCCACACTTTGAAATTCTTCAGTCTTACGCGCGAGCATACGTTGATTAAACAAGGTTCGACATAATAATCCTGTAACTAAAGCTTTAATGCTCCATCCAGAAGCGATGGTGGCGTAAGGAGAAATATCTAAGATGGTTACTTGGCCACCGGCAATGATATCTTTTAATGGAGTGCCTTCGGTAGAGAATATTCCCCAAGATTTAGATTTTTCTAATTGGTTAATAACAATACTTTTAGTAACCTTTTCTGTTTCTGGATCGTTTCTTATTGCTTCAATCAATTCTTCCATGGAATAACTGTTTCCTTTTTCATTAAGATCCTGGACCGTTTTACTGATCAACACTCCTTCAGCAGAATTGGGGTTAATCTCAAAAGCTAAACACCAATCTTCCGGTCCGACATCGATCGGTCGGATGGAAAACGGAAAATCGGTTGGAATACCTTCTTCTTTAAATTTCACAAAAAATCCGGCAGGCGTATATATCTTTACATCTAATCCTTTAGGTTCGAATCCCCATTGTCTAGCTAGTTCTGCATCTTGAAAGTTGGGATATTTCATAGTCCAATAAATTCCCATGGTATCAACAATTAGAATGGAAAGGTTTTGTTTAATCTCTTTTGGCAAATCAACCAGACCTTCAGCAATAGCTCCCATTGTGTAGGATTTTCCCGTACCTCTCTTGCCCACTATAAATACTACATGTGCTCCAGCTACGTCCATATACACTGGATTTGATAAAGAAGTGGTCTGGCCCATCTTAACATACTGTTTAGCCATTAGAATAGTTCCTTCTTTGCCGTACTTTTCTATTCCTTTCCTGTTTCTTCCGATAATTACATCAAAACCCATAAAGAAGAGTTAAAGTAAAAGAGAATAAAAAGGTTGTGGTTAAAGATGGTTAAGTGATTCTAACTACTTTCAAGCATTCTTATGGCCTTGGCGTGATCAAACTTATGGATCAGGAACAAAATTATGGTTACGATAACTCCCATTATACCTATTATGGAAAAAGAAGCTATATTCCCTAAATAATCTGCCAAGAATCCGGCCATCATCGGCCCGATTACACATCCTAGATTTGTTACAAAGTCTGCTTGAGTTTCTATTTCCGCCTTAACTGAATTTGTTCCAGAAATGCAATCTGCATACGATCCAGAATTTGCGGGTAGAGAAATCGCGAAAAATATGGTTCCGATAAAGGTAGAAATGATGATCAAAATAGGGTTGGACATAAAGAATAATAATGAAAAAATTAACGATCCCAGTAGTAAAGAAATATTAGAGGTTTTAAAATTACCAAACTTTTGTGTAATTCCTCCTATAATCCAACCAACTAAAAGGAAGGGTAACAAATATGCGGTCATGAACAATCCGCCAATAATCCCCACATTTGCCCATCCATCAACTACCAATGGCCCAATGGTCCAAAAAGTAGAATCAATAATACTTAACATTAAAGTTATTATCAAAATGGGAAATATTTTTTTTGCTACTCCTTTCCAAATTTGTAACTCGTAAAACCTTTTTCGGGAAGTTGATTTCTTAATCACTTCTTTATTTTTCTCCTCTTTAGTTTTTCTAACCATTAATAAAAATATTATGAAGAACAAGAAGGCAATTCCTAAAAAAATCCATGCTCCGATAAAAGGAGTTGCATCAACAACTTCACTTATCAAAAGTCCAGCAAACAAGGGAGCAATTAAATAACCTATAGACAAGAATACTTGTAATACCCCAAAACTCGAGGCATGTTCTTCTTTTTTAATGTACCTCCCGACAAAATCATACTGTCCTATATTGAAAATGTCATAATACAACCCCCATACACCCATGGCAAAAATGTACATCCAAACTGTCTTTGATTTCCATAGGATTAATGGGTATATTGCACAAATTAGGAATAAAACTAAATACATCTTTCTTACATTTGACTTTTTAAATAATTTACATAATACAATATCAAAGAACATTCCCACAATGGAGGATGAACCCAAAATGATTCCCATCATAGTTTTTGAGATTCCATCTCCAGTAATAATTAATGGGGCCATATAACCCAATAAGCCGTCAAAAATGGTCCAAAACAAAACTATAAAAGACATCGCATAAAGGGGTTTATGTGTAAATCCATATTTTTTGACGTGAGTATATATATGGTGAAATCCGTTCATGTAAGAGAAACTATTTTGTTAGCCTTTAATAATTTTTGGTTTTGTTAATCTGGATAGAAATGAATACTTTTATTTAGAATTTGCGTCATTAATAACAAAAATAAAAAAATAATAAGCCTTAACTAGTTAACTTATCGTCCATCAATAAATTAACTTTACCTGCTTCTTTGACTTTAGTTCCGGTAGCGACAATGTGTTGGACGTTTAGTTTTTCTGCAATCTTGACAAGTTCTAAATCAATGGTTCCATCTAGTACTATTGCATGTATTCCGCCATTCAAGCTTTTCATAGTAGAGGAAAGTTCGCTCAAGGGAACTTTACCCAAAATATTTAGTTTATCATCAAAAATGCATGCTCCTCGAGTACCAAACAAATCATCTAAGGTTTGTTTGTAAATCTTTTTCTCTTCTAAAGATAACTTATTGTTCTCTTTTAATGAAGGAACAGGAGAATGAGTTTGGGGTTTTGGTGCGCTGGGCAAAGGTCCGTTACTCGAGACCGGTTTTGGTGCAGGAGTATATCTTTCCTGAACCGGTTTACGTTCTTGAGTTTCTGGCTTTCGTTGAAAATTATTCTTTTGTCCATTATTATTCTCAAACATATTCCTCTTGATACTTTCTGTTGGTTCTCTTAAACCTCCATGCTCATCAATTCCCAAGTCCATCTTAGCTTGTTCTGCAGTGATTCTTCCGCGTAAAGCTTTATGAATCTCTTTCTTGGTTATTTCTTCTACTTCTTTTCCATCTGGTGCCTTACACACAAAATCCATCTCAGTAGTTGACAACAATTCTCTTAAATTCAAGTCTCCACCACGATCTCCATCTACAAAAGCGGTACAAGTTTTCTTTCGACTTAACTCTTTGATGGTTTCAGGAACAGAACTACCATTCATAGCAATAACATTCTTGAACCCGTGTTTAAGCATGTTTAAAACGTCTGCTCGACCTTCAACAATGATAATTTCATCACTGGTTTCAATATCCGGGCCAGAAGCAAGTTTTTCTCTGCCGTATTCTGAAACTTCCATCATTCTTACTGATTGAGCTACTTCATCAGCTAATTCTTGAGAATCAGGCAAGGTCTCTTGAGTAAGTTCTTTTAATAATTCTTTTGCTCTATCAATAACAAACTGACGTTTGCTAATTCTTACATCTTCAATTTTCTTAACTTCAATCTTAGCATTACAAGGACCAATCCTTTGGATAATTTCCAGGGCGGCAGCTACAATTGCGGTTTCAGTCTTGTCTAAACTAGAAGGAATAATTATTTCTCCCGCTGTTTTTCCAGAACTGGTATTTACATTAACTTCAATTCTACCGATACGGCCGCTACGTTGTAATTCTCTTAACTCTAAATCATTTCCTAAAAGACCTTCAGTTTGTCCAAAGATTGCCCCGATTACGTCCGGACGATCAACTACTCCATCAATATTGATGGTTGAATGAACAATATATTTAGCTGCTACTGGACTTATTTTTGCCATATTTCCTCCATGCGTACTGTAGAAAGAGCTGTCTATCTGCTTAAGGAAGAAACAAACTTCCAAATATAGTTATTATTGTCTTGGTGACAATGGAATAAATTAAGCATGATATTGGCGACTCCCCCAGTCGTTTTTTAAATTTAATTTTATTATTTTTATGTACTTTATGGTACTATACTCCAATCCATTTAGAAATAGAATTATTCTCTAACGACTAACCTCAACGAGGTAAGATAGTGACGTGATGAATATGATGTTCTACTTCTTTTAATTGGAATATGAGGCCCGTACTACTAACCCCCGGACTCATTGCTTGGCAATCGCCGTAAGCTCTGACGGGTACTCTCGTACCGGGCTCTAAACATCGTGAAGAGGCTCTGATATATAAATTATTCGTTCTTAATTATGTCCTCTTCTTATCTTCTCAAATTTTCTCCCTTTACCTTTAAAGGGGTAATTTTAAGCTTTTAATTATAAAAAACCTCAGTAAACCAGTTTCCTGGTTCACCGAGGCCTAAAAGACTTTAACATCTTTTAGGCGCAAGAGATGAATCCCTTGCGAAAAGAGGTGGTTTTAGGTGTTTACTACTTAAGAATAACAATTAGTATATAAATGTTTCGTCAATTTGTTACTTTTAAGTGGTGTTCTAATCCCTTGATTGGGAAATTAAAATTAACAAAGATTATTCTTAAGTTACAACATATATTTTAGAAGGACTAAATGTTAATATCTTTCTATTATTAAAGGGTAATTATGCCAGTAAGATTAACATTCTATGGGGGAGTAGATGATACCGAAAAAGGGGAGTTGGGGGGAGTTCAATTATTTGTTGAGGATCTGGAGAAGAAGGTTCAATTTTTGTTTGATTTTGGTCAGAGGCCAGATCATACTAACGATTTTTATGGATTTCCATATAAACCTCGTTCATTTCAAAATCTAGCTGTTTCCGAATTTTTAGAACTCTTTCCTTCCCTTCCCGATCTCTATAGGCATGATTATGAAGCAGTGCGTGGAAACCATATCAAAGAACTGCCTATAGATGCTCTGGTCTTAAGTCATGCTCATTATGATCATATTGGTGGACTTACTTTACTTCGGGAGGATCTTCCCATTTATACTCATAGTCATTCTATGTACATTATGTACTTATGGCAGTACATGAGTGGAAGGACTAATAATCAATTTGTCGATCTTTATGATCAATATTCTTTAGTACGTGATGCTTCTGGTAAAATGAGTTTTCCTAAGGGAGATGAGGGAGTATTTCCTCGAAAATTTAATTGCTTTAACTCAGGAGAAAAATTTAACCTCAAAGAAATGTTACTAACTCCTCATCCCGTAGATCATTCTGTTCCAGGAGCTTGTGGTTTCATTTGGGAAACTTCTGCGGGAAAAGTGGGAATCAGTGGTGATTTACGTTTAAGAGGAAGAAGAGGGAAAGACACAAAAGATTTTGTCAAAAAGCTTCTAGAGGCAAAGATTGATTATCTTTTATGGGAAGGTTCTTTGTTACATTTCGATCACGAAGGAACAGAAGAAGATTTATGTCAAACTGTTTCTGAGCTGATTAAAGGAAAAAGTTTTGCAGCTATTGCTTACCCTCCTCGAGATTTAGATCGTATTGCTTCTCTCTACCAAGCTGCTAAAAATGTAGGAAGAATGCTGGTAGTTAGTCCTTCTCAAGCTTTATATTTACAATTATTCAACGGAATCAATGGTTATCCACGTTTGGACAACAAATATATTGGGGTATACCTTCCCAAAAAAAAGAAAGGTCTTCTTGATCGAGAAGGTTTTGAAGAATTAGCTGAAAGTGATTATTATGCCTGGGAAAGAAAATTTTTAGAATTAGAAAGATGGCAAGAAAATCTTTCCAAAAGACAACGCGTTTCTATTGAAGATTTAAAACAACACCAAGACCAATTCTTAGTTTTTCTTCCTTTCGGGAGTATGATAGATATGTTAGAAGAGATTAGGCCGGCTAAAAATAGTATTTACATTCGTTCTCATCCCGGACCATGGACTAAAGAGATGGAAGTGCAAGAAGAAAGACAGATTGAAATTTTGAAGGCTTTTGGGATGTATGATGGTCCACAGGTTGATTATTTATTACGTGGGAATGTTTTAGCGCAACAGATCGTTAGAAATATGCATCAAGTTCACGTAACTGGACACTTAAATCGGAGAGAAACTCGGGAGATTTTACAACAATTTGATTGTACCATTATTCCTTATCATTGTTATAATCCACAAGATTTTGTTAATGACGTGGCTAAAAATAAAAAAATTATCATTCCCCGAAGGAGGGAAACATTAATCCTATGAGATTAGAAGATTGCATCTCGGAATCGGATATTCGTACTTATTTACGTTGTCCTTATTCTTACTACTTAAAGAAGAGCGGTTTAACTCATCTCCCTAGAAGTGTCGCTGCAGCTGAAGCAATTTTTTTCTCTCAACAAAGAAGATATTTATTCAATCTTCGTGATCAGGAAGTAAAAAGATTGTTTCCCTTTCAACATCGTTCTGGACCAAGATTAAAAACGGCTGAGATGATGAACGAAGAAGAGTTGCGGCAGTATTTGGCTTATACTTCACCAGAAAAGTTTGGTGGATCATTGTTTGGTGATTGGTGTAGGATTGTTAAAGAAGGAATTTATGCCGGTGAAGAGTTAGTTCTTAATTATAAGGGACAAGATTTCTGGGCAGGAAAAAACTTGCGTCTTGCGGGAGAAAATTATTATAAATTTATTTTACAACAAGGTGCCCCTATTCTGGGTTTTATTGATCGTGAAGTTACTTTTCCATTTCAAGATCTAATCCTTAAAGTTAAGCTTCCTGAGTTAAGGCCATGTATAATAGATGAACCGGGATTATGGGGGCATGGTGCAGATTCAAATGAAGATAGAAATATAGAATTACCCAAAAGTGTTTCTATAACCTTAAGATTATTAGCTTACTGTATACTGGCTCAAGAACAATTCTATCAAAGAAAATGGAAAACTCCTTCTGATCTGAATCTTCTTGATCCACGTATTATTTATCGTCACACTAACTTAATTTCCGGAAAGAGCACAACTACTACTCGTTCTGAGACAAACTTGGCAGAATTAGTAAAAGTTCTTGATCGATATAATGATGGAGTAAGTAGAGAAAAGTTTTCTCCAAATCATAAACATTGTCCTACTTGTATGTATAATGTGGTGGGATTAGATGGTAAGATTGTCTGTAAAGAAGTTCGTTCTGGAGTGAATCCCGCTGTCCCCAAATATTACTTTGCCAAAAGTAGGTTTTTTGTCGAGTCGCGAAAGGAAGGAGAAGTTATTTATTTGTCAGGAGAAGTAGAAAAAGGAGTGATTAAGAAAAGAGGAGAACCCCTAGAGCTCTCGAAAAGAAATCGTAAATGGGTATCTGAAGGAGTACTACCGGTGGTGGATAAGGGAGATTATTATGAGGTAAATTCTGCATATCGTTGTTTGATACAAGGTTTCGAAGAAGGCATGATTAAGGAAATGGAACACCAATTAGAAAATCTACCCAAAACCGTAGTACACAAGATAGACCCCTATTTGGCTAAATGTGCTGCTCCATTATTACAAAAGCTTGGTTATGTGGAAGGAGTAAAAAGATTTGAAGCGAAATAAATAAATTTATTAAATTATAAATAAAATTACTTTTTATGAGACTAATTCTAACTCGTCACGGGGAAACTGAAGAGAACAAAGCTGGAATTATGCAAGGGTGGCTTCCGGGTAAATTGACGAAATTAGGACAAAAGCAGGCTCAACAACTAGCTCAAAGATTGAAATGGTTAAAAATTGATCTTATTTATACCAGTGATTTAGCTCGTTGCGTTGATACCGCGAAAGAAATCGCTAAATTTCACACGAACACAAAGATTATTGAAGAGAAGAGATTGCGCGAGATGGATCATGGCGAACTTACCGGAAGGAAAAAAGGAGAAGTTGAATGGAATCCTCCCCCAGGAAAAAAGTTTACTGATAGATTTTTAGGGGGAGAGTCATACGAAGATGTCTTGATCCGAGTGAAAAAGTTTTATCATAACTTATTAAAAGATAATTCTGATAAGACAGTTGTTATTGTAACTCATGGAGGTGTATTGATGTTATTACACTCTCTCATTAAAGGGACTTCTATTGAAGAATCCCTTAAGTATAAGCAAAAGAATACGGGAGTTTCTGAATATCAAATTGATTCTAAGAGGAAGTATAAGGAAATATGTTTTAATTGTGAGAAACATCTGTAAAGTTTTTTATACCCTTGCTTCTTTTTAGCGTTTATGCAAATAACTCATTCCGATTTCAAGAAAGGAACAGTAGAATTAAGAGTGGACGATTTAGAAGACTTATGGTATTTAAGTCATTTAATCGATCCGGGAGATTTGGTTAGAGGCAAGACTACCCGTAAAATGAAAATTGGGGATGGAGAAAACGCCAAAGTCGTCAAGAAAACTCTCACTCTTACCGTAGAAGCTGAATCTATAGATTTTTCTACTGGAGGTAATGAACTTAGAGTAAATGGAAAAATTAAGGAAGGGCCGGAAGATCTTCCCAAAGATTCTTATCATGCTATCTCTTTAGAAGCAGGAAGTGATTTCATTTTACAGAAGAAAAACTGGTTAGAATATCAAAAAAATAAATTGAAAGAAGCAACAGAAAAGCGTTCTACCTACCTTATCTGTTTATTTGATCGTGAAGAAGCATTATTTGCTCTGACTAAAAAGTCAGGGTATGAAATATTAACTAAGATCAAAGGAGAAGTTCCCAAGAAGTCTAAAGATGATTCAATCAAGAAAGATTTCTATGAAGAAATAATTAAACTTTTGCAAGGATACTTCGAACGAGTTAAACCAGAGAATATTATTGTTGCATCTCCGGCATTTTATAAGGAAGATCTGTTTAAACGTTTAAATTCATCTCAACTTAAGGAGAAAATAGTGCTTGCTACTTGCTCTGACGTAGAAGAAACTTCATTGGACGAAGTAATCAAACGACCGGAGTTAGCTCCCTTACTCAAATCTTCACGCTTACGCAAAGAGAAAGTACTAATAGAAGAATTATTGGGCGAAATTAACAAAGAAGGAGCGGCAATATACGGGTTTAATGAAACTAAAAAAGCAATAGAAAGTGGGGCAGTCTTAAAATTATTATTAACCGACGAATTTGTTCAGAAGGAAAGAACTTCTGGAAATTATCAAGAACTTGACGATTTAATGAAAATCGTTGATTCTTCACAAGGAGAAATACACATTATCTCTGCAGAGCAAGAAAGCGGGAAAAAACTAAATGGATTGGGTGGAATTGCCGCAATTTTAAGATACAAAATTAGATAACTTTTAACTTAATTTATGTTTATTTAGTAGTAGTGTATATTTTGGCAAACCACAACCTTTTAATAGTAGTGCATTTTATTGATGTGTAAGTAACAAAAAGTTTTTATTTGAAAAACAAAGGGGTGTGTGGGAAAATGATAGTTAAAGAGGAATTGTTAAGTAAGTTAAGGCGTTATTTTGACCTTAATCTGTATGAAGTAAAGTTGTGGACTGCATTATTAAGCAGAGGAGTTTCTACTGCCGGTGAACTTTCTGATATCGCAGATGTTCCACGTTCAAGAAGTTATGATGTTCTAGAATCCTTAGAAAAGAAAGGGTTTGTAGTAATGAAATTAGGAAAACCAATTAAATACATTGCTATTAATCCCAACGAAGTTCTAGATCGAGTTAGAAAAAATATGCAACTTGAATCTGTTGAGAAAATCAAAAGATTAGATACTGTTAAAGGGTCTCCTTTATTGGGGGAGTTAGAAAGTTTGCATGCTAATGGAATTACCTTAGTCGATCCCGCAGAAGTAAGTGGTTGTTTAAGAGGAAGAAACAATCTTTATAACCATTTAGAACTGTTAATGAAGGAAGCTAAAAGTAGCATTAACGTTATGACTACCGAAAAAGGCTTTATCCGTAAAGTGGAAGGATTATTACCCACAATGGAAAAAGCAGCTAAGCGAGGAGTTAAGATTAAGATTGCTGCTCCATTAACTAAGGAGAACAAGAAGACTTTTGATTCCTTAAAGGGAATAGCTGATGTTAGGCATAATTCTAAGGTTACTTCACGTTTCGTTACGGTTGATGCTAAAGATGTCGTATTTATGACTTTAGATGACGAGACTGTTCATCCTTCCTATGATTTGGGAGTATGGGTAAAAACACCTTACTTTGCCAATGCTATGGATCAGATGTTTAATCACGTCTGGAGCATGAAGTAATTTTTTATTTTATCTTTTTATTATTCTTTTAATAGTCTTAACAAATAAGAAACACTCTTCTTCTTTCCATAATATCGATAATAATTTGGTTTATTCTTAATCTTCCAACGTAATCTTTCTTTTATCCCCCCATAATCTTTGATAGAGGGGCGCCAATCTCGGCGTAATTCTCTTGAGAATTCAGAAAGAACCACTCTCTTGTTTGTTTCAAATCCTCTTCTTTTCATCTCTTTTCTGATCAATTCATGACGTTTTTGTAAGTATTTCAACTTATTCTTAAAGAAAAGGATATGTCCTTTACCCAATACATAATTCTTTGAAATCTTTTCCAATTCTAATTTTGGGTACTTTCGTACATAACCCAATAACATTAATATTTCATCATATTCTGCGATTAAATGCTGATCTGCTAACTTTTTGGGAGAAATAAGGTTAATCCTTACCATTATTCCGCAAAGCGAGGTTAATTTTATAAATACTTGTTTATTCTTTCCGTCTGTAATGGATACAGAGAACTTAATATCTAAACTTCATCCCCTGGAGAGGAAGGTTTTACCGGTGTTGAAGACGGAAAAAGAACTATCAGCGATAGTTAATGCTTCAGGATTGCAAGAGATTGAAGTTATGCGGGCTTTGCAATGGCTGGAAAACAAAAATGTTCTTAAGATATTTAGTGAAAGTAAAAAAGTTGTTGCTTTGGATAAAAATGGGATAAAATACCAAAAAGAAGGATTACCAGAGAAGAAGTTCTTGCAGTCCTTAACCAATAAGTTTCAACCATTAAGTATTATTGCTAAGAACACTAGTTTAGAAAAAGAAGAAATTGATGCTTGCATTGGGTTATTGAAAAGAAAAGTAGCAATAGATATCCAAAAGGATCAAGAATTAATGATCAAGTTAGGTTCACAAGGAGATAAGATTTTAAAAGAAGGAACGTTTGAAGAAAAACTTCTCTTAAAACATTTCCCATTAGACTTTAACGATTTGAGTGATATAGACAAATTTGCTTTAGAGGAACTCAAGAAAAGAAAAGAGTTTGTGAAAACTGAAGATCGTAAAACAGTAACAATCGAATTAAGCGAATTAGGTCAAAAATTAATTTCTATGAAGATTGATGCGGAGGTGGTTAATCGTTTAACTCCCAACATGCTAAAAACAGGTAGTTGGAAGAATAAACAGTTCCGTGCTTATGACATTGAAGTTAATGTGCCTCAAACTTATTATGGAAAAAAGCATTTTGTGAATCAAGCGATTGAGTATGCTAAAAAAGTGTGGATGGACATGGGTTTTGAAGAAATGACTGGAAATATGGTTAACACTTCTTTCTGGAACTTTGATGCTTTGTTTACTGCTCAAGATCATCCCGTTCGTGAGATGCAAGATACTTATTATCTGGGCGGAAAAGTGGAAAAGGGCACTCTTCCTGAAGCTGTGCTGATTAAAAGAGTTAAAGCAGTGCACGAAAACGGAGGAAATACGGGTAGTCGAGGATGGCGTTATGCTTGGAATGAAGAAGAGGCTAAGAAAAACGTTTTAAGAACCCACACTACCGTGTTAACTTCTCAAACCCTATCTAAACTAAAAGAGAAAGATCTTCCTAAGAAATATTTTGCTTTAGGAAAATGTTATCGCAACGAAGCTTTAGATTGGTGTCACCATTTTGAATTTAATCAAACTGAAGGAATTGTTATCGATGAAAATGCCAACTTTTCTCACTTGTTAGGTTATCTTCGGGAGTTTTTTAAGAAAATGGGTTTTCCTCAAGCACGATTTAGGCCGGCTTTTTTCCCTTACACCGAACCCAGTGTAGAGATTGATGTATGGCATCCTGTGCATAAAACGTGGATTGAATTGGGGGGAGCAGGAATGATGCGTCCAGAAGTGATTGTTCCCCTTCTTGGAAAGGATATTCCTGTTTTAGCTTGGGGTCCAGGATTTGATCGTATCATCTTAGATTATTATCAAATTAAAGATATTAGAGATTTGTACAAAAATGATTTAAAATTGTCTAGAGAAGCGAAAGCGTGGTTGAAATAAAAATGGAACATAAAAAGAATACTTTTGAACAATGGAAGAAAGTAATGTTTGATCCTATCAGCTTTTATGCCAAACTTGATTCCAAAGGACAGTATAAAGAAGCGTGTAAATACTTCTTGAAAGTTCAAGGAGTAATCATTGCCCTAATCATGTTATTATTTGTGTGGGTAATGGTTTTGTCTGGAACAGGCAATAGTTTAGGGACACTTAACGTTTCTCAAACAGTTCAGGTGTTGATTTTTATTGGGGGAGCAATTATTATCTTTCCTATTTTATTACTCTTTGCTTGGGGAATGCTTTGGCTGAACGCGGGAATTATGCATCTATTTGTATTGTTATTTGGCGGGAAGAAAGCATATTCAGAAACGTTTAAAGTGTACGCCTATTCTATCTCTCCTAATGTCTTCTCGGCTATTCCTTTTGTAAACTGGTTTAGCGGAATTTATATGATCATCTTACAGATTGTGGGAATTAAAATTAGGCATAAACTTAGCTGGGCTAAGAGTATGGCCATAGTTATTGTTCCTTTAGTGATAATAATTAGTATTGTATTTATGTTATACTTGAAGTACATGTTACCCTTGATGTTGGCTTCTGGGGTGCTATAAATGTCCGTAATTACTGTTAATCGTAAGTTGTTAGAGAAAGTAGCTGGAAAGAAACTATCCGAAGAATTCTTACAACAGAAAGTTAGTATGATGGGGGCAGTGTTAGAAAAGATTTCTCCTGAAGAAATTGAAGCAGAAGTGTTCCCTTCTCGTCCGGATTTAATCTCTGAACAAGGTTTTGCTCGAGCCTTTAGCAGTTTTATCGGAGCTCAGATGGGGTTGAAACAGTATCCTGTTCTGAAAAGTGGGAATAAGGTAGTTGGAGCTAAATCATTGCCTGCGCAATGGCCTTACGTGGTAGCTTGCATAGTTAAGGGATTGAAATTTAATGATCAACGGATCAAAGAAGTGATCCAGATTCAAGAAAAACTGGGTCTTACTGTTCTTAGACAGAGAAAGAAAGGGGGTTTAGGATTGTATCCGTTAGAGAAGATCACTTTCCCAGTAAGTTTTGAAGGACGCAAGCCAGAAGAGATAAAATTTCAACCCTTAGAATTTCCTAATGTTATTACCGGAAGACAGATTTTATCTCAACATCCTACCGGAAGAGCTTACGCTAACATCTGTCAAGATTGGGATAAATTTCCGGTGTTTGTGGATGCAAAAGGAATTATTATGTCTATGCCTCCGATTATAAATTCTCATAATGTGGGTAAGATTACTGAATCTACCACTGACGTCTTCATTGAAGCTACTGGAACAGATCTTAATGCTATCAATCTCTGTTTAGTGATTCTGGCTACTTCCTTAGCCGATATGGGAGGAACGATTTATTCTTTAGAAGTTACTCAAAAAGATGGAAGAAAGAGTAATATCCCCGATTTAACTCCACAAACCATGAAACTGGATTTGGGTTATATTAACAAAAGATTAGGATTAGAGTTAAAGGAGAAGGAAGTTAAATTCTTCTTAGAAAAAATGGGGATGGGATGTGAAAAAGGAATGGTTTCCATTCCTGCCTATCGAGCAGATGTGTTACATCAAGCAGATTTAGCTGAAGATGTAGCTATCGCTTATGGTTATGAGAATTTCCCCGAAGTAATCCCTAATGTGTGTACTATCGGGCAAGAAGATCCCTTAGAGAAGTTCTCTCGACAAACTAGAGAAATTCTGGTTGGAGTTGGATTGTTAGAAGTTAAGAATTTACACCTGATGACTGAAGTTGAATTAAATCAAAAGATGGGGCTTCAGAATAAACTGGTGGGATTAAAGAACGCTTTAGGAGAATATAATACTTTACGTAACTCTTTACTAACTTCTATGATGAAAAATTTTAGCGAGAACCAACATAACGAGTATCCTCAAAACATTTTTGAGATCGGCAGAGTATTTGATTTCGGTCAGACTGAAACGGGGATTGTCGAAAAAGAACATCTGGGGGTTATGCTTTGTCATGATCAAGTTGACTTTACTCGAGTTAAGCAGGTTTTGGACATCTTAATGAAAAGTATGGGTTTAGAAGTTAAGATTAAAGATGCCAAACATGCCAGTTTTATTCTAGGTAGAGTGGGAGAGATTATGGTTCAAGGTAAGAAGTTGGGGGTTATTGGAGAGATCCATCCTCAAGTGTTAGAGAACTGGAATCTAGCTGTGCCCGTAGTGGGAATGGAATTGGATTTGGAAGAGTTGTGGAAGTTAGTTTTGAAATAGATCAAATAGTAGTGATTGGTCTACTTTGTACCACATAAAAAACTTCTTTTTCTTTTGCCCATTCAACATCCACCGGAAAATTATAATGGTTCTCAATAACTAGAATTAATCTAGATAATTCTAAAATTTCTCTTTCAGTGAGTTTTTGAATCTTGGAGAGATTATCATCCACTTTTACCCACTCATTCCCATTTTTAGTTCTAATTATCATTCTCTCTTGATATCCAATATTCTTATCAAGAATCTCTAAATTATTCTTATCAACAGTATAATCGTCAGGGGTAATCTGACCAGAGACGATGGCCTCTCCTAAACCATAACCTGCTTCAATGATAAGGTGTTTAGGATCTTTAGTTACTGGATGAACCGAAAAAGCAATTCCCGAAACTTCACTTTGAATCATCTTCTGAACTACCACTGCTACTGATATTTCTTTGTTAACCAACTGGTTTTCTATACAATAAAAAATAGCTCGAGGAGTGAATAAAGAAGCCCAACATCTTTTTACTTTGTCAATAAGGTCGGTTGCAGTAACGTTAAGAAAACTATCTAATTGTCCTGCCCAAGCGTTTGATATTCCATCTTCTGCAGTGGCACTAGAGCGAACGGCTACAAATTCGGTGTTTATTCCTTTAAAACAAACATTAATCTCAGTAATTCTTTCTGGACATATCTTTGAATTAAGAATCACTTCTTGAATAATGGCCGAGGTTTGATTGACTGAGGAAAAATCGTTTGGATTAACATTCTTCAAAAGTTCATTGATTCTTTGGTTAAGCTGATTATCAAATAAGAATTCTTCAAAGGTGTTGGAAAGTATCACAAATCCGGGGGGGACGGGAATTCCAACTTGAATCATTTCTCCCAATGATGCTCCTTTTCCTCCTGCGAAAGAAACATCACTTATATTCAATTCTGAAAGCATTTTAAGATATTTCATCGTGGCATCTCGTTATTGTTCTCTTCATCAAGCAGATTCAAAATGCCATTCATAGTATCTACTTCCACTAAATCTCCATCTTTTAATCGTTGAGTAATCTTATTTACTCCCACTAAGCAGGGCTTTTTCATCTCTCTGGCTACGATAGCAGCGTGACAAGTTATGCCTCCTTGTTCGGTCACTATAGCCGCAGCCTTTCCCATAGCCACAATCATCTGGGGATTGGTAGCAAAAGAAACCAGAATGTCTCCTTGTTCAACCTTGTTAACATGATTAGCTCCATTAACAATTTTGACTCTACCACGGATTTTTTCCTTGTGGACGTACGCTGGTCTGCCAGTATATTGTTTCTTGGTTAGTTCGGGTTCAGATGATTCATCTTTTTTAACTTGAACCATAATCTCTTTGATTTGTCCTCCAGAGAGAACTTCCTCTTCTCCCTCGTTTACGAGATAAATACATTCCTCTTTTCTCTGTTCATATAACAATTGAAGATGTTCTTTATCACATTCTTTTGGGAGAACAAATCGGAACAATTTGTGGTCCACTTCCCAATATTCAGCCAGTTTTTTGTTTAGTTCATCAATGACATACATGGCGAAGTAAGTTACTTCTTTACGATAAACTTTATAGAAGCCTAGATCTCTAGCTAAGAAAAACCTTCTTTTCTCTTGATCGGATAACTCCAATAGAGTTTCGTATTCTTCCTGTTTAAGTGCTAGTTCTTTAAGTTCTGTTTTCTTATTGACATATTCTTCTTCGAGAAGTTCCAAGTCAATCAACTTTTCAATCTCGTTTTGATAATATGTAAAATCGTGTACTGGTCCGACGTAACCGAAATCTAACCATAAATACTTAGATTGATGTTTGATAATTTCTTTCTTTACTTTTTCGGAAGCTAGTCCGTTGGTTTCATTCTTGGCCAAAAGAGCAATTCTTAACAAGTCTACTTTCTCCTGATGTAAAAAAGTATCTTTTACTGGAGACAAAAGTAAATTCAACAATTTAAGAAAATTGGCTTTAATCTTTCGTTCATTCAATCTACTAATAATTACATCTCCCAAATCTCCGGAGATAAAGTTATTTTCTCCATACTCTGAAAGAGCTGAATATTGGTTCCACTTGTTAACCAGACAGATACCATTAGCTAAACGTTCTAAATAATGGAGAATTTGATTCTCATTAAGTTCAGGGATACGAGAAAGGACTTTCTTACCTAAAGAGATAAGGCTTTCCAGTTCTTCATCTAAATTAATGATTGATCGTTCATATTTGTTGAGATCTAAGTTGTGCAGATAAGCAGTTTTCCCTACTTCAATCATGTTCTCTTTGTCTACATAAAACTCTGCGCCTTTAGGATGGAAGTAGATTAAGATCGGAGAAAGATTCTTGTTCATGACTGCTTTTATGTCACCAGCAATCGCTTTAGCAAAGAGATGAAAGGGCATTAAAGTAGCATCTCTTTCTTGAACAATTCTAGTCCAATGATGATTACTAATTTTCATTTTTGCAAGTATCCTCTGCGATTCTTAAGGCAAGATTATTCTCAATCCTGTAATTATGAGTTAAGTCATAGAAATTATCTCGAACACAGCTATCTAAACAGGATTGGGTGTGCATATTTTGCTGACAAAATTTCTCACTTAGTTCATCAACAGTAATTTGACCATAACCCACGACACCAAACAGACACACCAATCCCGTTCCAATCGCTCTGTAAGGATGCTTTATAACGGAATTAAGGCTTCTTTCTAGAAGATTATACTTTGTCATTTTATTCTCCTTATGATTATTATCTATAATCCAATATCATCCATCATTTTTACCGTTTCTCGAGAGTATTCTATGTTAGTTTGAAGATAAGAAATTACTGGAGCGAAGTCTTTTATTACTTCTACACCATCAACTTTCTCGTTTAATCCTTTTCGGTCCAACCAGAAGCTTCTAAATCCCTCCTCCTTTATTCCTTCGTAAGCAGCAGTACAATTCACTTTTTGGTCGTCCAAGAACAAACATGGCTTTAATTTATCTGTTCCGATCATAAACGCTCTGCACCCACTTCTTTCTGATCTTAAATCATGCTCTAAATGAGAGAACGATTGGGGATTATCTTTCGGACCATATTTCTTTCCATCAACGATGAAAATACCTGTATTTCCAGGAGGGAATTGGCATGATTCGGATAAAGCCACTCCTGCTGCATTTAACATTGTTAATGCGAGTTTTTGAGTAGTTCCATTAGAATAAATCACGATGTTACCTTCTGCATCTTGACTAATCGTTTGGCACAGCTCTTTAATGCCAGGAACAGGAGTGGCTGGAACATATCCACTTAAGACTGCTCTTTCTAAAGTTTGTTCAAAATCAGATTCTGCTTGAAGTCTTACTTCTGGTTCTGGACTTTTCCTCAATTGGAATAATTCACTTTTACCTTCTTGAGCAAAATATTCATTTACTTTGTTCATGTCAAGGTCAATTAAGACTCCAACCAAATCTAAGATATATGCATTTACCATTTTTTCTCCTTAAAGACAAGAACAAAGATCAGGATCTCTATCTATCATTCTTTTGGCCATAATAGCTTTATATTTAATGTATCCTGCCACTTGAGAAAGATTTTGCATGACGACAATTCCTGATCTTCCAAGACCCCGGTTATTACACGTGTTCTTGCGGTCGAGCCAGACACTCATTTCAAAACCATTGTGAGAATAAGCTCCGATTCCTCTTGCAGCAAGAGCATTATCTTTCTGATCATCAACAAAAAGACGTGGAACTAATTCTTCATAACCAGGAGAAGCTACACCAGGACAAGATGCGCGAACTCCTGTTTGCATCTCTTCAATAATTTCAATCATGTTCTTATACGATCCTGAGAGGGATTTATTTCCACAGGCTTTACCATCTAAAACAAACAATCCTCCTCGATAATTTAAAGCTGGTTCATCCTCTATCATTACTCCTGGGATTTCAGCTACATCTAACAAACAATTAATGGTTTTTTTAGTAGTTCCATTACTATAAATCACTAAATTCCCGGTTGGATCTTCAATAATTGCCTCTCTGATTTCATCGACTCCAGGAACAGCAGTCGCTGGAACATAGCCACTTAAGATTGCCTTTTCCAAAGTCTGTTCAAACTCTGTCTCTGCTTGAAATCTGGTCTGTTCATCTGGACTTTTTCTTAACTGGAATAATTCACTCTTCCCTTCTTGAGCAAAATATTCATTTACTTTACTCATGTCTAAGTCTACCAAGACTCCGACCAAATCGAAAATATATGCATTTGCCATTTTTCCTCCTTAAAGACAAGATCAAAGATCAAACCTTCTATCTTTAGTTCTGGCAGCTTCATACTTAAGGTAACTAGCAACCTGAGAAAGATTTTGCATTACAACAATACCGTGGCCAGAAGATTCACCTGTCTGTTTGCGGTCAAGCCAAACACTCATCTCAAATCCTCCCTGAGAATAAGCTCTGATACCCTGTCCTGCAGCTAGGGCATTAGCTTTCTGATCATCTACAAACAAACGTGGGATTAATCGAACTAGGCCATCCCCCTTCCCCTTTTCGTTTGAGATGAGACTAATCATCTTTTGATAAGATTCTAATAAGTCCTTATTACCACAAGCCTTACCATCTAGGACGTATAGTCCTCCATTATCAGTTAGTTTTCCTTCTTTGATCCCGGCAACTTCTAACAGGGTTAGAATTGTCTTAGAAGTAGTCCCATTGCTATAAATCACTAAATTACCCGTTGGATCTTCAATAATTGCTTCTCTGATTTCCTCAACTCCAGGAACCGGAGTCGCTGGAACATATCCGCTTAAGACTGCTTTTTCTAAAGTCTGTTCAAAATCAGATTCGGCTTGAAGTCTTACTTCTGATTCTGGACTTTTTCTTAACTGGAATAAATCACTCTTCCCTTCTTGAGCAAAATATTCATTTACTTTACCCATATCTAAGTCTACCAAGACTCCGACCAAATCGAAAATATATGCATTTACCATTTTATTTCACCTTTTGTTTTATTTACTTAACAGTAACAATCTATTTAACATATAAAACATTTTCTCAGAAAAGTTTATAAGATAGTAAAAACTAGCCAAATAATGCGTTTTTATAAACAAATGGTCGTAAAAATAGATTTGAAGGATCGGAAGATATTGTACGAGTTGGATTTAGACTCTCGTCAATCTAATAAACAGATCGCCAGAAAAGTTGGCTTGTCAGAACAAGTAATTGGAAACAGAATTAAAAGATTGATTGAGTTAAAGGTAATTGAATATTTTTATGTTAAGATAAATCCTGCTTTGTTAGGATATTTACATGTAAGAATTTTCTTGCGTTTACATAACATTACTAAACAAAAGGAAGAAGAATTGATTTCTCAATTGAATCACGAAAAAGGAGTATTCTGGTTATGTTCTCTACGAGGGAAATATGATTTAACTTGTTCTTTAGGTGTAAAAAATATGTTTGAATTTAGTAAAAGATATGAGGAGATTTTTGCTCGTTGGGGAGATTATATCTTAAATCGGAATATTGTCTTGGTAGAAAAAGCCGACATATTCCCCAAAAAATATCTCTGGCCTCAGCAAAAACCTCAAAGTATAATCTACACTAAAGGAAGCGAGGAAAAGCAAGAATTATCAGATTTTGATTTGGGATTGTTAAGTTTGTTAAATAAAAATGGTCGTTTGACTCTAATTGAGCTTGGAAGAAAGTTAAATGCCAGTTCCGATACTGTCAATTATCATATCTCTAATCTTCGAAAAAGAGGGATTATTACTGGTTTTGGGGCCAAAATTGACTTTAACCAATTGGGAAATAGTTTCTATCTCATTTCTATAAAGATGCAAAATATGAATAATGAGAAATATCTTAAATTACAAACTCTTTCTAAATTTAATAAGAACATTATTTATTTTATCAAGGCACTTGGTGATCACGATATTGACTTAGAGTTGGAAACGAGTTCTAAGGAAGAGTTAGATCAGTTAATAAAATCACTTCGCGACAACTTTGTGACTGAAATAAAAGACTATGAGATATTAGAAGTAATAAAGGAGCACCATATCTATTATTATTCTTTCTAAATTATAACAAAATAAAAAAATAAAAAGAAAATTTATTCTTTCTTCTTCTTAACAGCAGGCTTCTTGACCTTAACTTCCGCAGCTTTAGCTGCTGTTTTGGGAGCAGCAGCTACTTTGGAAGGAGTTTTTCTTTTCTGCAAGGTTCTTGCCGCAGCTTGTCTAGGTTTAGTTTCTCTTACTTCCATCCCTGCTTTCTTCAAAGCGGTCTTGAGGGTTTCATGAGAAGCTCCTGCTTTGATCTCTAAGACTTGGTCTAATGGTTCTAGATGTTTGACGTTAACTTTCTTTCTTCTGGTTTCTCCGTCAACTAGAACGTAAACGTGGTCTATGACATCAATGATTACACATTTCAAACCTGCATCTCTACCGGCGAGCTTTACGCACACTCTTCCTACATCAAATAGTGCCATTTTTATCCCCTCGCCTTCTGTTTTAACAACAGTCGAGTACATGCTGAACATAATACTCCGCCGTAAGGTCTTTCGGGCCTTTTTTTGGTCTTAGCTAGGTTTTTCATCTTTAAGGGAAGTTCTCTCGGTACTCCCGCTAAAAGTTTCTTACAGTTAGCACATTTAGCTTTAGACGGTTTTCTTCGTCTGTAATGTAACTTAACTGTATTTCCGGGAACGACTACTTTGATTCGACGGAAAGTTCTGGACTTATACATTCCTCTGGGCATTTTATTTAACCTCAATATTTTATATTATAGCGAATCAGAAATACTTTTTCTGATCTGAGTCGCCTACAGATCACTCCGCTTGGGAGTAATGTTTATATTTAAAATTAAGGTGATTTATAAAGGTTATGGACAAACCCAGAGGACTTTGTCCTAATCAAGAAAACAGAGTTTTCTGTGGTTATTGAAGAAAGATTACTATCTCAACCAAAATGTAGAAGAGTGTGCCTCCCGTTAGTAAAACGATAAAAGCAGAAAATATAAATAGTCTAAGAGATTAATTTAATCATAATGAATTCAAAACAATTAATCCTTCAGAACCTAAAAAAGCTTCGTCTTTTATCCAAAACGAACTTTGTGATACTTTTCGGATCGGTTAGTAAAGGCACCAGTAATCCTTTGTCCGACATTGATCTTTGTGTTTCTTTGGATTTACCAGCAAAAGAACGATTCAAAGCCAGAATTAGGCTCTCTGGTTTAGCACCAGAGAAGTATGATATTCAAATTTTTGAAGATCTGCCCCTATACATCCAAAAGAGCGTTATTTCAGGAAAAGTGCTTTATTGTAAAAAACAGGAAAAATTAATCGAAAAAGCTATTCAAGTCATTAATGATTATGACAATTTTAAGAAAACTTATGATTTTTATCTGGCTAAAGATAAGACCACGGTGGAAATATGAACAACAAAGTTTATGATTCTCGAATTGCTCAAAAGATTAAAGAGATTGAAGAAAATTTGGAACTAATTCAGGAAAATCTTCCCTCCACCTTTAACGATTTTAATAATCTCGGTTTGGTTAAAGATGGAATATATAAAAGATTAGAATATTGTCTGCAAAATTTAGTGGACATTTTTTCTATAATTTATACTTCTTTAAAGATCGGCGTCCCTTCCAACTTAGATGATATTTTTAAGGGTTTGTCTCAAAAAAAGATATTTCCTAAAAAAGTTATGCTTTTGGTTCAGGAGATGAAAGGTCTTAGGAACATTTTAGTCCACCAGTACGGAAAAATTGATGATGCTAAGGTTTATGAAATTCTTTCTGAGAAAATTGATGATTTAAATGCGGTTATCGTTGAAATTGAGAAATTTATAAATAAAAAATAAAAAAGATACTTAACTGCAACTGCCACCTTGAGCAGAAGCAGTAGCTGATGCAGAAGTAGCATCAATTACTTTAGCACATTCTGCAGGTGCAGTATTGAAAGCATCACAGATAGCTTTTTGGTAAACATCGGGCTTTCCGTACTGATACACGCTAGTGGTTTCTACACCATTAATCTTCATGGTCGGAGATCCCTGAGCGCCAGCAGCATCGGAAGCAGCAGCTTCCGCTTTCATATACTCTAATCCTTTACTGGCAACACAACTTTCAATCTTAGTAGTGTCTACTCCGGCAGCCTTAGCTCCGTCTTTCCAACAAGCTCCGTTAGATCCACAGTTATTGTTTACGTAACTTAAGAACTGTAACATCTTGTCTAAACCGTAATTTTCTTTGACACATACTTCTCTCATATTCTGATCAGCTTCAGGTTGTCCATGTAAGGATTGAACAGTAGTTCCAGAAACTCCGACAATGTAATGGATGTTCCACGTGACTTTATCCTTTAAGGCTTTGTAAACTGGATAAATAGTCTCTTCGGCTTTATTTCCATAAGGACAGAAACTCATTACATATAAGTCTACTACTGGTTTATCGGTTTTAGGAATACTTTCGGGAGCAGCAGTTGCTCCGCTGTCAGCAGAAGTAGCAGCAAATTCTGCCACGTTGATTCCTTGTGGGAAAAATAATGCTCCGTCTTTAGTGACGTAAGTATCCATCTCTCTTCCGTTAAGGTCTAACTTCATAACGTACATTCCTTTATCTTCAGATACGGACTTTAAGGAAGCAACGGTTTGTCCTTGTAACAACTCTTTATTTACAAAATCTAAAGTATTCTGGGTTACAGTGTTTTTACTAGACATACTCCAAGCTCTAAATCCACTGGTAAAAATGGATACTAATAATAGAACTACTGCAGCAACTGCGACTATTTTCCACCAATCTAATGGTGTAGCTTTACTCTTAGGAGCTTCATGATGATGTTCATGATGTTCCTGGTGCTCATGATGTGTTTCTTCTGGCATAATTTCACCCCTCTTTTTTTGTTGTTTTAATATAAGTTAAACAGTTTTCTTAATCCCAAACTGAAGATTAAGGAAAATATGATGTACAAGCCTACCCAACCAGGATGCCACCCAAAAATAGAAAGGGTCCCTAACGGTTTTAATTCTTTATAATTAATCTGAACTCTTTCTAAATCTGAATGTTGATAAAGGGTTATGGCTTCAGCAGTGTTCATCTTTTGAGTTATAATCACTGTTTTATTCTGTTCAATTTCTCCAGATTTAAATTTAAGCAGATGTTCTCCTTCTTCACTTTTCAAACCCCAAGTTACTCCTTCTTTGGATATGTTTTGTTCTGCTGGACTGATTAGAAGGGTAGTATTGTCGGTGATTAATTTGGCAGTTCCCACCACTCCTTCTTTGAAAAACGCAGTCACGGTATAAGTTTCTCCCGGAAAAAGGGGTTCATAGCTTAAATGTCCGGCCATCCAGCCAAAGATTAACAATACTGGAATCATAGTGATTAACATCGGTTTGAAAGAATGTTTCATATAACCCATGTTAGCTTTCATGGCTTCCTTCTGGACTTTCATCATTTCCTCAGGATTACTACGTAATTCTTTCATACGTTGCTGGAACTCTTTCTGTTGTTCCTTTAATTTCTTCATCTCACCCTGATCAGTGAAATATTTGTAAACTAAAGTAACTAAAATTGATATGACTAAAGCTAGTACAACTAATCCCCAGAAGGGACTTAGGTTTAACAACCACAAAAATATGGGGTTAAATGCTGGATCTAAAAAGGCCATCTCTTTCTTTACCTCAAAGGTTTAATAGTCAATATTTCTCGGTTTGCTATATAAATTTGTTGGTAGTTGAGGGTATAAAAGCTTTATGCAGGAATACTTATTTTTAGGGTAAGATTTATATTTGTAACCTCCCTTTTGCGATTATGATTGATACCGCTTTGATCTTAGTTGATTTCCAAGTAGAATATTCCACTAAACAATCTGATTATTATATTGGTAATCCTGAGAAGTTGATCGAGCGGGTGAATAAATTGATTGGGTTTGCTCGAGATAAAGGACATAAAATTATATTTATTCAACATATTGAGAAAGAAGGGGAGAATTTTGTGGGAAAAACGAGTGAGATTTGGTCTAAATTAAACCGAGAGGAATCTGATGCTTTAATCGTTAAACATCAGATTAGTTCTTTTTATCAAACGAGTCTGGAGAAAGAGTTGAAAGGTATTTCTAAAATTCTGGTTTGTGGATTATTAACAAATCTTTGTGTAAGGATGCTAGTAGAGGAGGCTTATGATCGAGAATATGAGATTACTTTAGTTAATGATTGTTGTGCTGCGTTGAATGAAGAGGTGCACGATTTTACTTTAGAAGATTTAAGGATCACTAGGGAAGAGATTAAGTTTGTTAATAGTAATAAATTGTTTCAGTAGATTATTTTACTTTTACTAAGACATTCTTGGGATTTCTTCCAGTAACTCTAGTGATTAAACGATCACCAAAACCAAATCCTTCACTTAAATCTAAACAAGTAAGATTTTCTAATAGTTCAGTTAAATCCGGATTAGGCATTCTCCATTTGTAATATCTAAGTCTTTCTTCTTTTTCCAATTTTTGTTGTTGCTCACTCATTGGTTTAGGAAGTTCTGGTTCTACTCGGGAAAAGGGAACACTATTCCATAAGAATACTTGGTTCATAAATTCATCAATATTTTTTGGGTTATTCTTAATTGCTTCGTAAGTTTGTCTTAAATCCGGAAGATCTCCACAAACATGAAATAAAGCATAATTCCATCGGCCGGATTCATCTCGATGTAATCCTTTTCCATAAAATAATAAAGTGTCTAAGTTTCTGAAGACTTCTGAACGATGTAATAAAAGAAGGGGAGTGTATACTTTTCTTCCTACAAACTTATTGAAGTATACTTCACTTCCAGATTCATAAGGTGAACCATATCCTGGAACACTAGAAATCTGAAAAGAAGGTTGATTTTGACCCAGATGCAATTCGGTCTCTTGAAATAATTCTACGTATCCGGTTCCGGTTTGCTTTAATCTTTTCCAAGCTTGATTTAGTTCAGGAGATATCATAGTAATCTTTAGAATTCAAGCTAATTTATAAATTTGCTCCTAAAAAGTAGTGTTCCAATTGTCTCGCGATTACTTCTTAAATCCTCTAATCATATCCGAGATTCCATCTTTGATGAATTCTGCAGCTAAGGCTGCTAACATCAATCCTAACACTCGAGAAAGTACTTCAATCAACCGGTCTCCCATTCTGGAAGCAATTTTCTCTGAATAATATAACATGGTCCAAGTGATAGCCATGACTAAGATTAAGGCAATTAGAGGAGGCCAATACCCATATTGTTGAGAAAGGATGACAATAGTGGTCATCGCTCCCGGTCCAGAAAGTAAAGGAGTCCCAATAATAACTGCTGCAGCTTTCTTATCTTGATTTTCTTTCTTAGAGAATTCTATTCCAAATACCGCTTGCACTCCTAAGATCAATAAGATTATTCCACCGGCTACGACAAAACTGGGTAAGGAAATCCCCATAATATTTAGCAGGATCATTCCCGTAAACAAGAATAATGCTAATAATCCTCCCGCTACAGCCGTAGCGATTAAGGCAGCTTTAGCCTTTTCTCCTTTTTCTGCGCCTTTAGTTAGAGTAACAAATACCACCATTCCTAAAAACGGATCGATGATAATAAACAGAGCTAAGAATGATTTGAACATCCCGATTAGGAATTCTGAAGGAAGCATACCTGGTTATGTAAAGAGGTTAGATTTAAAGATTACGGATTTTTAAAATTAAAAAATTATGGTCAAGATTAACAATCCCAAAATAACATCAACAATTATCTCATAAAACGGAATCTTAAATACATAACCTTCTTCTTTTAATCTCAATATCTTTTTAGTCTTAATATGAATATCATCTAATAACAAGTGTGAATAATAACCTAACACTAACACTATGGCTCCGGGCCAATAGAATAATCCCATCACCCCAGAGATTAAAGCCACAATCAAAGCGCCGAATCGATGATGCAAAAAAGTTCTTTCTCCGGGATCGCCACGTACTATTGCCCCATTCCAAGAATCTTTTAAGCTAAAATCTTTATATTTAATAACGCGATATAAATAATGATCCAAATCAATAATCACACCAATCAACCCCGCAAGAAAAGCTAATTTATGGTTCAATATCCCTAACTTAACTAATACTTCTGCTAATAAAAAAGGGACAATGAAATGAGTTTGCGGGTACATCCTTTAAATAAAATCCTTAATCTTATGTTTGATCTCTTCATGTGCTAACCAAGCAAGTAATAAGATCGCGTCAATCGCAGCGTAAACGTTAATAATCGCTTCTGAAGAGATCCAATTCAATCCGTAAGTTCTAACACTAAAGGGCCAGAATAACATTAAAGTTTCCGTGCTAGAAATCAGATAATCTAACAAAATGTGGGTTCCGATTCCAAAAGAAGCTACAAAGAATAAGATGGCCCACTTCTTGTACTTGTTCTTATTGAACCACAAGATGATTCCGGGGATGAGAAACAATAAAGCAAAGAATAAAGTGTGTGTAAATCCTCGATGAAACAATAAAGGTATTTGATATCCTAACTTAGTTAAAATTAAAGAAATAGGAATATCGATATCTGGCAACATTCCCGCAATTCCAGCAACCAAGATAGTAAATAAAGTAAAATGTTTCTTGTGTTTTGTGACGTAATCTCGATATAAGTCTGCTGAGACAATACTGGTTAAGGCATGAGTTACGGCGAAAGGCATAAAGAAAGTAAAATTTAAGAGAATATAAAGGTAACTGTGACTTCCAAGTTCTTACTTAACTTATTCCATAAACTTTCTCAAACCAGGATTCATGTCTGACATATGTTGCTTAGCAATCTCTTCATAGATCTTGTAAACAATCATTACGGTTAATAAGATACCCGTTCCTCGAGATAAAGCTCCAGATAAATCGGCAATAGAAGCAAGTATTCCTACTGCTGCTCCACCTAAAACGGTTAAGGGCCAAATGTATCGACTTAAAACTTTTTCAAGAATACGTTCATCTCTTCTGAATCCGGGCATTTGCAATCCTGCAGCCATAATTTGTTTAGCTTGACTTCGAGCGTCCATTCCTGCAGTTTGTACCCAGAATATTCCGAACAGAATGGACCCACCAACCATAACCAAGATATAACTTAAAGCTTGAAGCAATTGAACGGAACTGAAACTTCCAGTGATAATATTGTTTAATAAATCAGGAGCACGGATCCAAAACACTAATCCACTAATGGGCGAGTTTCCTGAGAATGTTCCGAAGATGGGATGTCCCCATCGTTCTAATAGTTTACCAAACAATTCGATGTTAGCAACTAAAGCCGCAGTTAAGATAACCGGAATATTAGAAGTGTAAAAGAAATTTAAAGGCCAACGCATTCCATACCCTCTTACTTTTCCAAAAGCTAAAGGAATCTCTACTTTCATGGCTTGACCATAAACACAAATAGCGAAAACCACAATGGTTGAGACTACTGCCGCGATTTGAAGTGTAGCCGTGGTTATATCCCCTGCTGAAAGGGATTGGAATAAGGCAGGAATAGCACCTGCAGCTATATCGGGGTTAGTGGGAGAAGGTAAGAAATTAAATGCTCGAATAAATATCTGTTGAGCTACTCCGGCGGCGATGAATAAAGAAATACCCGAACCGATACCCCATTTGCTTACCACTTCATCCATAAATAAAATTAAGATTCCACCTAAGACCAACTGAATAATTAATAATAATTCCATCTGTCCATAGATAGGAGTTCCAGCAAGAGCAGCGGAAGGGGCTAATCCTCCCATTAATACATAGATGCATGCTTCTAATATAATAAAGACAAAGGAAGATATCTTTTGTAACCCTTGAAATTTACGTCTTCCCTCAGGAGAGGTCAAGTCTAAGTTTAATATTCCTGTTCCTGCTAATAATTGTAAGACAATAGAAGAAGTTACTAAAGGACCAATTCCTAAAGAAATGATACTTCCAAAAGAAGCTCCTAAAATGATAGATAAAAATTCAAATTGTTGTAAAGCATTTTCTCCCAAGCCGTACAAAGGGATTAAACCCATCACAAAAAAAAGCACTAAAACGATTAAGGTCCACTTTATCTTTTCTTTGAATGGTAAGCGCTTTTCTTTTGGAGCACTAACCTCAGGAAGATTGTTCAAAATCCCGTCTAAAATGGACATTCTTTTAACCACCAATTATTTAATAAAAAGAAATACGTAGAGAGGTATATAAACCTTACTCTTCCTCAACGGAAGCACCCACAACTTCTCCACCGGCAGCTTTAACTTTCTCGGAAGCAGAAGCGGAGCATTTACCCACAGTAATCTTCATTTTTAAGTCGGTTTTTCCCGTACCTAATAGTTTATGATACCCTAAAGCAGTAAGATCGATAACGTAAACTGATCCTTCTTTCTTAGCATCTCCAGCTTCAACATATTTAGCAATAGTTTTAGAGGTGAAATTTCCAACATTAATAGTTTGGTCTCGACGTAATCCTCTTCTTCTAAGGAATCCTTTAATTCTTCCTAATTTGAAATCTTTCAATCCGGCTTTCTTCTGACCAGCTCTTTTTCCGGTTCCAGCATTACCTCGACCTCCACGACTACCTGCACCACGATGCTTCTTACTTGCACCATGGCCATTAGTATTTCCGCCTCGGTGTTGTACAACTTTTCTTCGACGATTGACTACCATTTTTTATAACATCCTTTTAATTAAATCGTTAATTTTATCTCCGCGATAACCCAATGCTCCACCCGCTTGAAATCCGGCTTTAGTGCCTTTTCTTTCAAATCCTTTACGTGGAGGGCTTAATCTGAAATAAGTTTTATACTTTTTCCCTTTAATCTCTAAAAATTTATAAGTGTACTTATTCTTGGAATCACCAGTTCTTCCCTTGAACTCTTCTCCTCTCTTACTAACCAATTCTTGAAAAGTTTCTTCGTTAATCTCTCCCCAAGTTGCATAATCTTTGATTTTATTAATCATTCCACGATAAGTAGGAGTATCCGGGACGACTGCAGCATGATTCTTTCTAAATAGTTTGAACAGTGCAAAAGTATCCCTTACTTGCTGAGGAGAATCAACCATTCCTCGGATTTTAACTAGAGCTAACTTCTTCTCATTAGTAGCTGCTTTAGCCACTTTTGGTTTAACTTCTTTTACGGGATGAGTAGTATTGGCTGCCATGTTTATTCTTGCTCCACTTTAGTCTCTTTTAATTTTCCTTCAATAATTCCTAATTTCTGAATATTCTCAGGACTGACCTTTACGTCAGACAATTTTTTAAGAGCTTTTAAAGTAGCTTGAGCTAAATTCAATTTAGTTCCAGTTTGACCATCAGTTTTAGTCCAAATATCTTTGATCCCGGCTAGGGTTAGAATTTTAGCACACTCTTTTTCTGCACATAATCCTTTACCTTTAGGAGCAGGAATTAAAGTTATTTCTACTGATCCAGATTTTCCAGTAACCGCGAAAGGAATAGAATGGGGTTGTCTACAGTTACATTCCCAACTTCCGCATCCTCTTCTAATTCTAATCATATTTAATTTGGCATTTCTTTTAGCTTTGTCACGAGAAGGAACAGTTTCTTTGCTGTTACCCACTCCTAAACCAACAAATCCATCTTTATTTCCAATAACTGCACAAGTCATAAAATTGGGCTTGTTACCCTCAGCAGTTTTCTTTTGAGTTTGTTTGAAAATTCTGCGTTGTCCTCCACCGAACTTTCCATGAGCTTGACCTACTAATAATAATTCTTCATCCAAACTAGGAAGTAAGGTATCAGTTATTCCTGCTTCCATAATGCGGTATCCTGCATCAAAGAAATCGTCAACGTTTCCAACTTCTCCTTTTTGTACTTTCCTACCTAATTCAGTAACAGGTTTCCATAAAGATTGTTGATCCGGAACTTCTTCAATTCCTTCTAACTTCTCTTTTACTTCTACTGCTTCCTCTACTACGATGGCAGTCTTTTCTTCCGGTTTTTCTTTTTTCTTAGCAGTTTCTCTGGTCATTTTTTGGTCTCGTAATCTTTATTTTAAAGTTAATATCTTTTGTTTAGTTGAATTAAACACTTCAGTCATCTTTTCTGGAACACTCTTATTCTTTAAATATAAGGAGAATCTTTGATCATACTCCTTCTTTCCTTTTAGTGATGAAGCATAAGCTACAATATTTTTCCCGCTCAATTGTTCTTCGTTAGGGAAAATGTCCTTATCTCCATGAGGAACGTTTAATCCACCATCTACTGTTCCTTTTAAGAAAGCATAACTCTTTCCCTTAAGCAAAGGTGATTTCAATCCGGTATCTAATATTGCTTGTTTGATTCCCTTCTTTTGAGCAAGTTTTGCTAAAAGCAAGCCAGTAAGATAAGTTGCCGGAAAATTCTTTCCAGAGTAATTCCATCCCATCTCCTTTAACTTACTAGAATCTGTAGCTACAATAACCTTATCCCCTTTAGTGTTAAACTCTACAATCTGAGCAATAATTTTACTATTAGTAAATCTTACTACTATTCTTAGCTGTTTAGAAAGCAACAGCTTTAATCGAAGATGATAATCCGTTTTTTGTTCTCGCTTTCTTCGGAACAGTACAGTACGATGTTTCTTGTTTGCCATTTTACTTTTTCTCTAATAACTTATATTCGTTTAGGTAAAGTTTAAGATGTCTCTTATTTCTAAAGAATCCGCCCTTAACTCTTAAATAAAGCATTTGATAGTTCTTACTGGTTATCAATCCTTTCTCTTTTAATTCTTGAATCAATTCTCTTTGAGTTCTTACTCTATTCATCCATTGTTCTTTTCTGGTAATTATAGCGTATTTCTTACCTTTTTTACTTCCTTGGCCCATTCTTCTTCCCTTTCTCTTCTGTGCAGAGATTTTACGGGCTCGAGCTAAAGAGTGTCCATTACCGGGACGTTTGTAAATTTTACCTACAGCAATCAATCCCCTAATATCTGAACGCGTTAATGCTTTCTTAATCTCCTCTAGAGATTCCGCAACAAATTTAACCTTTTTAGGGGAGGTCTTCATAACCTTGGATGCAAGTAACTTTTTGTTAATCATTTTTATTGCCTTTTAATTAATTCTTTTTCAACTAATACTTTTTCTTCTTTCTGCTGGTCTTTAGACTCTTCTTTATTGTCAACCTTTTCTTCTTTAGTTTTTTCAGCTTCTTCTTTCTTTTTCTTCTCTTCAGCTTTTTTCTTTTTCTCTTCTTGTTTCTTGTTCTTCTCACTTAGTCGATCTTTTCTTTTCTTTTGTCGAGCAGTAAACTCCAATTGGATCTTTTCCATTAATTTGGAAATGTCCTTAACATTTAAGACTCTGATTTTCTTTTCTACCGCTAACTTTAATAATTCTATTCTATTTCTGTTACCTACAGATGAAGCGATCACTGCTCCTTGAGTTTTGGTGTTAACAGCTAGTAATTGTTCCTTATTACTTACAACTACTTTTTCTAATCCGGATGAATGTAACCCTCTTACTTCTCTTGGGGAGCCGAAGCCAATACTTACTAGTACCGGTTCTCCGCGTTTTCCTTGTCTGATCGCAGAAGAGGTTCCATAAGGGAACTTCCATTTTGACTTCATACGAGCATAAATCTTAGACTCGCGAACTACAAACTTCGGCTTAACCTTCTTTTGCTTGTTCCTTAATTCTAATAATCTTTTGGTTTCCATCTTTAATCATTATTTTATTCTGGTTTTTGAGTAATATAACATCCGTCTTGAAAGATTCGAATGTCCCTATTAGTGATTCTACATAAATTTTCGATAGTGGATGCAGCTAGTCCGGCTGCTTCAATGTCTGGGCTACTAATAGTAATATCATTTCCACTAACCTTAATCTCAATCCCTTTTGGAAGTTTGGCTTTTCTAGCTACAGTCTCTCCAAAAAAGTTTTTAATGGTAATCTCATTTCCACTAACCGCGACATTCATAGGGAAATGACCGGAGCATACTTTTAATTTGTATATATGTAATTCTTTAACTCCTTTTAGAGTGTTTTTAATGTGAGACACAATTGATCCAAACTGCATCTTGATTCTTTTACTCGCTTTTGGAGAGGAAATAATTATTTTTCCGTCTTGTACTTTAAGGTCTACTTGTGGATATGGAAAGTCTCTTTCTACTTCTCCTTTAGGTCCTTTGATTCTTAAAAGGCTACCTTTTAGTTCGGCAGTTACTTTATCTTCCAATACTATTTCTCTCTTCAGATCGTTTTTCATTTTGTTTAATAGCAGTAGGCTACTAATTTTCCGCCTACCTTTTTCTCTTTTGCTTGATTATGAGTCATGATTCCTTTTGAGGTTGAAACAATGATTACTCCGAAATCTTTTGCCGGCAAGTATCGTTTTTCCCATTTCTCAAAGGTGTTGTGCTTAGTGGAGAAACGTGGTTTTACCACTCCACATTTGTTGACGTTTCCTAACAAATTAACTTTCAGAAAGTTTCCCTTTCCATCTTCTGTTTCTTCATAGGATCCGACGTAATTGTAAGTGTTCATGATAGTTAAAACTTCCTTGATCAACTTCGAGGCCGGTTTTATCAATACTTCACGCTTTCCAACCTTCTCGGCATTCAAGATCTTTGCCAGTGCTGCTGCCAACGGGTCATTAAACATTTTTTACCTCGATATCTTTTAACTGTATTTCTTGAAACCAATGTTTGGTCCGATTTCACGGAAGCATTGTCTGCATAAATTGATTCCATATTTGTTGATTAGTCCACGGCTTCTTCCGCAATTGCGGCACTTGTGTAAAGCCAGACCACAGGTTCTTTTTTTTGATAAGTTGAACTTGATAAACTTAGCTTTCTTTACTGGTTTGGCGTTAAGCTGTTTGAAAGCTTTTTTAGCATCACTAGTGGTCATTTTCTTACTTAACCTCCACACCCATCTTTTTAACAAAGTCTATTGCTTCTTCCTTTGTGATTTGATGATCTTTACCAATTGGAGTAACTCTTAATCTACGTTTTTTAACTCTATATCCTCGACGTTCTAAGGTTACAGCAACTTCTAATCCCATAATTTTTAATTCTGGATCGTACTCCATCCCTTTAATATCAATATATTCTGGTACACCAAAAGAAAAATTTCCTTTGTCATCAAAACTTCTTAGACTTAAGGTGTTTTCCTTTGCTGCTAAGATTCCTTTTAATAACTCTTCAGTATTTTTTCTTACTGTAACTTTGCATCCAATGACTAAACCCGGTCTTAATCCCCATCCCGGAATTCTTTTCTGAGTTTGGGTTTTAACAGGAGCCATTCCAGCAATTTTCTGTAATAATTTTAATCCTCTCTTTAAGTGTTCTTCGTCCTTACCTGCACCTATATTTAAAGTAATCTTGGCAATACGAATTTCTCTCATTGGATTTTCTTGGTTAGCTTTCATTTTTTATAAGTTTAATTTTTAATCTCAATTACCGGTTTATCTTTTCCAACCACAAATAAATACTCTTTTGCGGTCATAATCTCTTCGCCGTCTTTAATGTAAATTGCTTCTCTTCCCTTAATTTCTTTGAATTTTCCAAGGTCGCCATTATGTTTTCCCTGAGTTAAGAAAACAGATGCTCCCTGGGTCAAAGGTAACACTTCTTTGACTTTATTCTCTGGAACAGTTAGTACAACACTATCTCCAACGTTTACTTTAACATCAGTGTTTATATTTTTACCATCATGCAAATTAATTTGCATTTTATTCCCAGATAAGATTGACTTTCCAACTACCTTGCACACTTTAAGGTGGCTTTCTGTTTCACTGATTGGAACGATTATGATTCTCCCCTTTTTATCTAAAATCAATCGGTAAGATTGTTTATTAGCAGTAACCTTTAGTACATCAAACAATCCGACTATAAATCGATAATCTTTTCTTCTCTTTCCATCAACCAATATCTCGTTATTGGTTAGTACTTTTTTTGTTTCGGTTAAAGTTGAAGCTAGTTTTAATTCGTCTCTTATAATAATCCCCAAAGCCAAACCGTTGGAAAGGGAGTGAGCTCCAGATTTAGGACGAATAGTAAATATCTTAGTTTTACGATCGATAATCCACGTTTTTGGTGCCGGGATGCTTTTTAAGTGATTTTTCATTTTTATCCTTTACTCTTAGTTTTAGATGCTTTTTTAACCACTTTCTCTGATTTCGGGGTTGGGTCTTTGAGATGTGACTCTAGTTTTTGTTTTCTCTTTTTATCTTCTAAATTTAAATCAATAATTAGTAAGTTAGATGGATGCAATTGAACCGGTAATTTAGTCCCATCTTTCTTTATGTTTTCTATCCCGGTGATAATGACTCGTTCTCTTTTAAGGAAGACTCGTTCAACTTTTCCGTCTCTCTTAGCAAACTGGCCACGCATAATCTTAGCTTTGTCACCAACACGAATCTGAACACAACGAGTGCCATATTTCTTTCTTAATTCTGCGGAAAGATGTACATGGACCAGTTTCTGTCTAATATGTAATGGAGCATTATATCTGAACTTGCGCTGTTTTCCTGGTTGTCCGCTTTTGTTCCAATGAGTGGAAAATTTTTTGTTGGTCATGTTTATCGTCTTTATTAATTATAATATCATCCCAGCAACTTTAGCGACTGCTGGCCATCTTTCTGCTGCTTCTTTAGCAATAGGTCCTTTGAAAATGGTCCCCTTAGGGTTTCCCTTCTCGTCTTTTAAAACGACTACGGCATTATCTTCAAACTTTACTCGCATTCCGTCTGCGCGGCGATATTCCTTTCTTTGTCTAACCACGATTGCCGGAACAACAGTTTTACGCATTTCTGGTTTACCTTTTTTAACTGAAACCATTACGAAGTCTCCAACTCCTGCGGATGGAACTCTTCCCTTAACTGTTTTGTGTCCTTTAACCGAAAGGATCTTTACTACTTTGGCACCGGAATTATCGCATACGTTTACCCAAGCTTCTAAAGGCAAGGCGCGAGTGACTTTACTTTTTACTGCTTTCATTTTTATTTCTCTTCGTGATCTTTAACTTTTTTATTTTTAGGCGTTGATTCTTTCTTTTTCTCAACCTTTTTTTCTTTTATTTGTAATATAACATGATGTTTGGTTTTACTCAAAGGACGAGTTTTAGCTACGATTACTTCTTGTCCAATCTCTGCATTAAGACAAGCAGGGTTGTGTACTCTCATTCGTGATCTTTTTAACTCGTATCTCTCATATTTATGAACATAATTTGGTTTGAACCATTCAATGGTGGCAGAATGATTAATGTCTTTCTTAACAACCTTGCCAGTAAATAGTTCCTTCTTTACATTAATTTCTCCGTGAAACGGACATTTTTTATCCGTACATTCTTTATGAGGAGCTTTAATCCCCAGGATTTCACTTTTCATTTTTGTCTTAACCTTTTAATCGTTCTTCTGATCTTTTGGCGATTTCTTTTCCGTTAATCACCTGATTAGTCCTTTTTAACTTAAGGACCACGTTTTTCTTAAACAACGTCTTGATCACGTTGCTATACTCGATTTTAAGTGTAAATTTTGTTTCATCTACAACTTTTCCGACGAAATTTAATTCGCTGGGATTAGTTGATTCGATTACTTCAACCTCTTCCCCGATGAGTTCATAGGGAAAGCCTTTTTTCATAGTTATTTATTCCAGTGGGTCCACTTCAATGGTTTCTTCAGGGAAACCAAGTTCCACCAACGCACTTTTCATACGCGTCTTGTGATTTCCTTGCAACTCAATTTGTCCTCCCTTAGCTGTTCCGCCACAGGCGAACTTGTTCTTGAGTTTCTTAAAGATTTCTTCGATGTTGGCTTCTTTACTTATCCCGCTGATCACGGTATATTTCTTTCCAAACTTTTTCTTTTCGATCCTGACCAATATCTTTTGTTGTTCACGAGCAATCATCTCGCAAACACATAAATCTTTAGGTAACCCACATTGGTTGCATACTTCACTCATGTTTTATCTCTCCTTAACCTCCTTTTGGCTAAGTAAAGTTAAGATACGAGCGATATTCTTTTTGGTTTGTTTTACCTTACCGGGATTCTGGGGATTAGTCCCCATTGCAACTTGAGCATTTAATTTTAAGAGTTCTTTCTGTAGTTCTCCTTTTCTAGTCATTAGCTCTGGTGAGGAAAGAGTCCTCATCTCTTTAGTTATTTTCATGGTATAGTTAATTCTCTGGATTTTTATTTTCAATCGCGACAGGTTCTTTTTTCTCTTCTACTTTCTTTTCTTTTTTAACTCTTGGAGCCGCTTTCTTTTTAGGAGTTTTTGTTTCTCCACTTACAAGAGATTTTTCTTCTTCTAACCTCTTCTTTCGTTTAGCTCCCTTTTCACCCTGGATCTCTTCCACGATGGTTTGAGGTTCAGAAAGGATGTCAATCCTATCTGGTAATTTTAAATCTGGAGGCATAATAGATACTTTTACTCCTACAATTCCACTCTTTAATAAAGCAGATGCATTAGCTTTACGTACTCCACTTACAGAGATATCTCCGCATTTCTTTAAATAACCTTGATAAAATCTCCAACTTTTTGCACGTGCACTAGGAATCTTTCCTGAAATGATGATCTCTACTCCCAAAGCACCAGAGCGAATTACATTTTCCATAATCTTGTGCCCGACACTTTTGAAACGCTGAGATCCGAACCTTTCTAAAGCACTAGTGATTTTCTCTGCGACCAAATTGGCATCTAAATATAAATCTCTCACTTCATTAATTTCAATCTGGGGATTCTCTAAATGAAACTGAAGTTTAAGTTCTTTAGTCAATTCTTTTATGTTTGATCCTTTAGACCCAACGATTAAACTGGGTTTACTTGAGTTGATTATAATTTTCTCTCCTAACGGAATCTTTTTTAATCTTATACTCGAGATTCCCCCTACCTTACTTAACTTATTCTTGACATACTGTTTGATAGAGTATTCTTTTGTTTTTTGAGTGATAAATTCGCGTTCAATCATTGTGATTCACCTTTCTGCTTCTTAGCAGCGGTTTTTTGTGTTGTTTCTTTCTTCTTTTCCTTTGATTCAGATTTTTTCAAGGCAGGCATTTCCACCACTTCAATTTCAATGTGGGTTCTTTTTGTGCCGCGATGCCATCTATTTCCAGTTTGTGGAATTGAAGCTTTATTAGCGATAATCTTAGTTATTTTTAAATTAGCAGTATTAAGGCCCTTAGCATGAGCGTTAGCTTCTACATTCTTAACTAAACGTAAAAATTCCTTTGATGCTTTCTGAGGATATCTTCCGGTAGACATTCCTGCTCGATGTCCGATATCATGCACAAAACGGTAATAAGGAAAAGCGCGTTTCATAGCAATAACTTCTTCTAACAACTTCTTAGCCATCCCGGTATTCTTGTAACGTAAGTTACGTGATATCTCAATAGATTGCTTAGTGGAGATGGGAATGTTCTGACTACTAGCACGAGCCACATGTTCAGTTTTAGTTGAAGTTTTTTGAACCATTTTTATCTTGCTGAGATAGCTTTACTGGATCGAGTTGCTCCGATACCTGCTGCGCTATGTTTAACTCCTCTTCTGGAATGGGAAAATTCTCCCAAGTTATGTCCCAACATCTCTACCGTGATTCTTACTGGGATGAACTCTTTACCATTATATACATTTAAGGTTTTTCCTACCATCTGAGGTAAGATTACCATCGCTCGGCAATGAGTTTTAACATTATCTCGTCCTTGATTTAATATCTTTAATAGGTCCTTCTGGTCATCAGTAAATCCTCGTTTGAGAGATCTTCGCTGTCTGGAAGTTGTTAATTCCATGAATTCTTTTAGGTCTAACTTCTTGACCGCTTCTTCGCTTCTTCCACGCCAGCTTAATTCTTTTGCCATTTTAAATCATTACACCTTTATTTCTTTCTTCCCGTTCTTTTTGGAGCAATCTTACCAACTTTTCTACCCGGAGGAGCACTACGCGGAGATTGCGTCGGTCGTCCTTTAATGTGAGAACACTTTCCACCGAAAGGATGATCTACAGCGTTCATGGAAATACCACACACTCGTGGCCATAACTTATTACGCGCATGCATTTTATAAAATCTAGTTCCGGCTTTTAAGAAAGGTTTCTCTAATCTTCCTGATCCGGCTACGATTCCAATTGCTGCATGACATTCAGGTAAGAGTAATTTTTCTTTTCCGGAGGGTAACTTTACTTTGACTGAACCTTCAGACTTTGCAACTATCTTTGCAAAAGTTCCACTAGTTCTAACCAACTTTCCACCATCTCCTGGACGAATTTCTAGATTGTGAACGGAAGTTCCTTCTGGAATATTTTTTAAAGCCATAACATTTCCTTCCTTTATCTCTCCGTTATAAACTTCAATCTGGTCTCCTACTTTAATTCCTTCTGGAGCAAAAGCTAATTTTTTCTCTCCAGTTAAATAAGACACTTCCATTAAAGGGGCAGTGTGCCCGGAACAATGTACAAGATCAGAAACAATTCCAGTGGTTTCTTTTGAATATAATTTTACTTCTCCTTTAAAGCGATGGCTAGGTGACCTAAACGATAAGGTTCCGCGTCCTCTTCTTTGTTGGATTAAGCTTTTACCCATTTTATTTTACCTAAATCATCCCCAAATCGGCACCGATGTCCGAAGCGAGATGTTCTTTACCTAATTTAATATAGGCTTTTTTCTTTCCTGTAATTGAATTTTGAAGGTTGACTTTTATAACTCTTACTTTAAATAGAGTTTCGATAGCTTTCTTGACTTGGGCCTTAGTGGCTTTGTTATCGACTACGAAAACTAATTTATTATCATATTCTACTTGTCTGATGCTCTTTTCTGTAGAAATAGGATGTTTAAGGATAGCATAAGGATCAAAGTTTTCTACATTCTTGTTAGAAGTAGTTGGAACTTCTTTCTTTTTTTCTGGGGTTTTAATTGTTGCTTTAGCCATTTTACATAAATAAGTGTTCTTTTTCTAATACTTCTAAGGATTTTTTAGTCCATAAAGTTACTCTGCCTGGATGAGCACCGGGAGCAAGTAACTCTGCATTGAGAGAGTTTACAGGCACGACATCAATCCCACCAATATTCTTAGCAGCTTTAATCAAAGGACAAGTCTCTCCGGTAACTACAAGGATACTCTTTTTCTGCTTATATTTTCTTCCGCGCATTTTTCCTTTACCTGCACGTACTTTCTTCTCAGCAGCGCGTTCAAGCTCTTTATCGAAACCTAAAGCCAGTAACATTTTTTGTAAATTTTTAGTTAAACTTAATTTCTCAATAGATGAGTCAATAACAAAAGGATATTCTGTAGGAACCTTGTGCCCTCTTTTCTCGACCAAGGACTTATTAACGGTAGCAGACATAGCCGATCTGATTGCTTTTCTGTTTTCTTTTTGATTAATCTTTTGTTCCCAGTTCTTCTCAGCACGGGGAGGATGAGCAGCATGACCACCACGAGTTTGAGGAGAAAATGCTCCTACCCAGAACATTCTGGTTCCTCGATGGGATAAGATTTTTCTGTTAACTCTGCTAATACCAAAACCATAACATCCGCGATAATGTCTTCTTTCTTTACTTAATCTAGAAGAATGTCTTAATCCTGCTTCAGGATCAGCACCATAAGGTTGTCTGGCAACACTTTGAAGCGCATGCACAGCACGGCAGATTAAATCTGGACGTAAACTCTCATTAAACTGGGCTGGTAATTCTATCTCGCCAACTTTGTTCTTCTGTTCGTTTAATATTGGTAATTTCATGGTTTAACCTATTTATGAATGTAAGTTACTTCTGGTGCTTCTTTGATTGCTTTTTTGTTTTGGCGTGTAGCTAAAGTCATAACGACTGCTCTTTTTCTTGGTCCAACGACTGAACCTTTTAATAATAAATAACTGCCACGAACAACGCCATAATTACTAATTCCGCCAGTCGGAGTCACTTCTTGTCCGTCTGCACCAATTTTTAAAACTTGTTTATTATATTCAGTTCTTAAATGATAACCCATTTTACCAGGGTTAGGAACAGTAAATTCTACTCTCTTTGGGGTCCAAGATCCTAAAGTACCGATACCTCTTTTAGTCTTTTCTGCTTTATGTGAACGAATAGGAACGCCGTATCTTTTAACTGTGCCTTGAAAACCTTTTCCGGTGGTTGTTCCATGTACATCCACATAATTTCCCTTATCAAAAACATCACTGATAACAACAGTTTTCCCTAAGATTTCTTTAGCGTATTTTAGTTTGTCTTCTTTCTTTCCACCTAAAGCAACTTCGATTAATTTTGGCTTCTTTACTCCAATAGTAGTTAACTTAGGGGCAGAATGTACTAATACTCGAAGATCATCAAATTCTTTAATATCTTCTATACTCTTAACCGCTTTTTTAGGTAGTTGAATTTGTTTAGCTAATTCCTTATCTAATTTTTGAGCGAGAATTGAAGAAGTTTTAATTAAACCATTAGGTGTTTTTTTATAGAAAGCAACGCCACAAATGGTCATGGGTGGGCATTCAATAATAGTGGCAGGCATATAAATCTGCTCTCCCTTAGTCAAGGCCTTAGCCCGATTATCAGTAACGTGTAAATGGGTCATTCCTGCTTTGTAAGCGATGAACCCGAGAAGTTTAACTTTATTTTCTTTAACCCAAGAACGAATTCGAGCTAAAGAATGTTTAGAGCGCTTTCTAGGCCAAAACTGCATACTTCCTCTGCGCGGATGATGTGAGTCTCCCATATAGCTCTATTTTTGAAGTTCAATACTTCTAATTTGTTTTTTAATTGCCTATAACGAATCTCATCAAAGAAGCACGGATGCTTGTGATGATAATTCTTTTCAGGCTCTACACCAGCACATTTGACTTATTCAGTCAGTATGACGCTAGTTGTCGTCGTAAACAAAGTTGCTTTGTTTAAGTATGTACATTGGGAAGGAGGCTTATTTATAAAGGTTTTGGTAATGAATGAAAGTTTCTTGAAATTGTTAATCTTAAGCAGAGTTATTATAAACCTTCAGAACTCTCATTCATCATGGCATATTATTTCCTGGGTCAGTATGATCCTCTTGAAACTAAAAACGCGCTTTTGGGTGGAGGTTACTCTGAACAGGAGTTTGAGTTATTTGGAATTAAATGTTATCGATATCTTAGTCGTGATGGTGCCTTTACTATTAATTTAACATCTCCTACAGAAGGAAAAATGCAAATTCAAGGTGCTGGACCAAATGATATTTCTCTGAATAAAGAACAGTCAAGCTATTATCCTACATTAGAAACCTTAGTTAAGATTCTTAACCCCAAAAGGATTGTAGATGAGGGTGTTGAAGATGTTTTCCCCAATTTATTAAAAACATCCTCTTAACATTAATTGGAACTAATTATTATTACCACTTCTCTCTTACTTTCCTTATAGTTGATTCTAAAGAAGAACATCCTTGAATAACTTGGTCATGACCAGAACCGTCAAAGTCCATCTTGACCCAATTTTTCTTTCCACAAGAACACTTAATACTTTTATAATGATGTACATCATGGTGAAGTGGGTCCCATTGAGAGTCCCATTGCATCAGATCTAGCTCTTTCTTACAATATAAGCACCGTTTACCCATCTCTTGATGAAATTCCATCGCTGAAAAATTTTAAGGGAATATTTATATAACTTACGTTTCTCTAATCTAAATCATGAAATACTGGTTTGCACATATTCTGAACGGGTTGGTTCTAGATGCAAATCTGAAAGTATTAGAAGAAATCAAATTATCAAACGAATCTGGTGAAGTTACTTTTCAAAAATTGAAAAAGAAATATTCTGATCTGCAACCTTTACCAGAAGATAAATGGAACAAAGCTTTGGAACATTTCAAAGATAAGAAGTACTTCTCTGCTCTCTATCTCAGTAATTTAGAGATTACTCAAAAGAAAGTGAGAGAAGCAGTTTCTGAAGATGGATTGGTTATGCAAGCTATTTCTAATATTAAAGAATTGGACCAGATCAATAATCTATTAGTCAAACGGTTGAGAGAATGGTACAGTTTATACTTCCCTGAGTTATCACATGGTTTAGATTCACACGAAAAATTTGTGGAATTGGTCTTAACTAAGACTAAAGCAGAATTAATTAAAGAATTAAATGTTAAGTTTAGTATGGGAGCAGATTTATCTCAACTCGACCGAGAAGAATTTTTATTGTTGGCTAAACAGATCCAAGAACTATATCATTTACACTCCAAGCACGAAGAATATTTACATCTAGTCATGGTTAAATATTGTCCAAATATATTAGAACTGGCTGGAGCAAATATCGGAGCTAAACTGATTGAACTGGGAAGAGGGTTAAAAAACCTGGCCTTATTGCCGGCATCTACGATCCAATTACTGGGGGCTGAGAAAGCACTCTTTCGACACTTGAAAACTGGAAGTCGAAGTCCTAAATTCGGAGTGATCTTTGCTCATCCCTTAATTCAAGGAGTTAAAGCCAAAGATCGTGGTAAGGTTTCTCGAACTTTAGCAGACAAATTGTCTTTATGTGCTCGTTTAGATTACTTTCATGGAGAATTTAAGGCTCCGGTGTTTAGAAAAGAATTAGAGGAAAAATTCTCATGAGCCACAAAATCATCCCCCATAAATTGTTTGAAATATACTTGGATCAACGTAACAATATTTATACCAAATCTATTCTTCCCGGAACAATTCCCTTTGACGAAAAAACAGTTCGTGATGGGGGTGTAGAGTATCGTGAATTTGATCCTACTCGAAGCAAATTAGCTGCGATGATCAAGAAAGGTTGTACCAATATCGGGATAAGGAAAGGTGATGTGGTCCTTTATCTTGGTTCTTCACACGGGTTTACTTGTTCTTTTGTTTCAGATATGGTGGGTAAAGAAGGCCTAATCTTTGGAATTGATCCTGCTCCTAGAGTTATGCGAGATCTGGTTTTCTTATCTGAAGATCGACCGAACATTGTTCCCTTATTAGCTGATGCTAATCATCCCGAGACTTACGTTGATAAAATCTGTCAGGCTGATGTGGTTTTTCAGGACGTGGCTCAACGTAATCAAACCGAAATCTTCTTAAAAAATTGTCAATTGTTTCTTAAAAAAAATGGGTATGGGTTATTAGCGGTTAAAGCCAGAAGTATTGATGTTAAAAGAAAACCCTCACAGATATTTCAAGAAGTGCGTACCGCAATAGAAAAACAATTTACGGTAATCGATTTTAGAGTTCTGGAACCTTTTGAGAAAGACCACTGTATGATCATTATCAAGAAATAGATTTTTTGGAGAGGGTGGTTCTGGGAATATTTATATACTTCTAAAAAATCATTTCTAACATGGGAACCATCGTTCACCAAGCAGCGTATATCTATGTGTATTCTAAGAAGTTGTATCGAGTAGACCACGATTTACGTCATCTGCACGGGGATGTGCAGAAGTACACTTCTAAATATCATCTTGCTAAAACTATTGAAGAACAACAAACCTGTCGTAAGAAGTTAGAGAAATCTGCAAAAAAATATCATGAACTGGTTAAAGAAAGGCAGAATATCCAGCATAAATTGCATGAACATCTAGCTGGATTAGCCAGAATGATGAGAACAGAACAACATTTTAAACTGTAAAATTATTTTTTAATTTTAATTATCTGGACCGGACAAGCATCAGCAGCTTCTTGATTTTTTGCTCGATCTTCTTCACTGTTAATATCTCTTTCCCAATGATCATCTACTAAAACACTTTCTTTAAGTTGAGCATACCCCTCTTCATCCATCTGCCAGAAATCCGGACAAATTGCGGCACAAGCTCCGCAGCTGATACAATCATGTTTATAATGTAAAATTTTGTATTTACTCATATTGATCACCCGCTCATCAATCCATTTAGGACAAAGTTTTTAACTTTTGCTCTGGGGGTTATATAAATGTTTTCCTTAAATTTACAACAAACCATCTCTCCCTCACCAAAAAACTTATATACGTTCTTTTATTAGTAAGATGATAATGGATAGTATGCTTAAGAGAGGTGTGTTAATCTTTGTATTATTGGTTTCTTCGTTATTTATCATGTCTTGTGGTGGATCGGTCTCGGCTGGACAGAACCCTACTGATACTGCTACTGCATTAAAAATGGCTAATACCGGAACACAAGGAGTAGAAATAAGTTTAGTTACCAATTATCCTCCTCCCTTAATTTATGATGATAATGAACTGGTGGCATTAGTAGAAGTTAAGAACAAAGGAAATCATGATCTTGAACCCGAAGATTGTTTTATTCAAGTTACTGGATTTGATCCTAACATTATCAAGGCTGGATTTAATATGTTCCGAACCTGTTCAGAAAATTTGGGGACATTGGAAGGGAAGAATGAATATAATTCTTTGGGCGGAAGTAACCAGATAGAGTTTCGTTCTACTGATAACCGTCTTCCAGCAGGGGTGTTTGAATATAATCCTACCTTGAACTTTGTTGCATGTTATAATTATCATACCATTGCTAATCCTTTAGTGTGTGTCGATCCTCTGTTTTATCAAGTTACTTCACAACAGAAAACCTGTATTCCTCACGATGTGGGAATGGGTGGCGGTCAGGCTGCCCCAGTAGGAGTAACTAATGTAGGAGTAGATATGGTTGGAAGTCGAGCAATTTTTGAAATCGGGATTCAAAATTACGGGACAGGAAGAGTATTAAGCTCATATTCCGATTTACGCAATTGTGGTCAAGCATCTTTAACTTATACTGATTTGGATCAAGTGTATTATGCAGTAGAGATGAGCGGGGCTCAGTTGGATTGTAAACCTCGAGACTTTGTACGTTTAGTGAACAACTTCGGAAAAATAGTCTGTTCTGCTACTCTCCCTAACACAGCTGCGTTCGAAACTCCTCTAATGGTAGATCTAGATTATAATTATATCCAATCTTTCACTCGTCAGATAAAAATTGTGCGTACTCCTCAATAATTTTTTATCACTTCTTTATCTTAGCCTACAATAAACTTTAAATACACTTACTTCTTTTTAACGGATATAACTATCTAAAAATTAAAAGAGCGTGATTTAGAATGAGAAAAATATTCGTATTGTTTACATTGATGATAAGCTTGTTTCTATTGGTTTCTTGTGGAACAGATACAGGTACACAAACTAGCACCACTGGTGCTTTTATTGGTGGAACTCAAGGAATAGTGGGAAACTTTGAGGATTTTGGAGTATTAGAAAACAGTGTTTCCTCAGTTTTTGATAGTGAAGATTTTCCAATTGAAATTACTTTGAAAAACAAAGGAGAATATAAGATTAAACCTGGAGACGTAACAGTAAGTTTACTTGGGCCAGCTAAAGAAGAGTTCACGGGCATATCTAGTTGGGACTTAAGCAACAAAGGAGAAGTGGAAATAATTTCTGATCTTCTTCCTCTAGGAGGAGAAGAATCTTTAAGTTTTGCTACCGGTGCTAAGTATGCTAAGGCTGTAAGTGGAACCTTAGAACGGTCCTGGTTTGCTAGCGTGGAGTCCAAGTACCAAACTTATTTGATCATCCCAGAAGTATGTTTGAAAGAGGATTTAACTGATACCAGAGTGTGTGAAGTTAAGGGAGCAAAGTCTTTCTCTGTTTCCGGTGCACCGATTATTATATCTAGTGTAGAAGAAGAAACTGCTGGTCAAGGAATTATGGCCTTACGCATTAAAGTAAGTAATGTGGGTGGAGGAGACGTGGCTAAGATAGGAGATACTTTTGATACCAATTATCAGCGTTTAACTTATATTGTGGATGATACTGCTTGGGAATGTAAGTCTGGCGGGAAAATTGGTGAAGCTCGTTTGATGGATAAGGCAGCCGAATTACTATGCCGAACTAAAGATCCTTTAGCTAAAAACCAGTTAGCCACAAAACAGTTACGTTTAACCTTTGATTATAAGTATCGCAGTCTAATTGAAAAGAAGATTGCTATCAAACAAAGCGTGAAATAAACTTTTATTTTTTAATTTATTCTAATTTAATTTCTAATAGATCAAACAAAGGTTGAACCTTCCTTTTAGTAACTTCTTCTATTGCTTGTTTTATTTTTAGGGAAGTAATATTCTCAATACCTTTTCTATTCTCATGTAATTTTAGAACTACTTTAGTTATGCATTCCTTACTACAATTATAGTCCTGATTCAGACCCATAATAAATAAAGCTCCAATAATATGAGGAGATTTTTTTTCTGTGGACGATAGATTAGTTTGCTTATCTTTTAAACGCGTATAAAAATCATAATTCAAATAAGTTTTGTCATTCATCTTTATCCCATATTGATATGATTCTCCTTCATTTTCAATCAGGTAAGCATCTCCTTGCCAGTATTCTGAAATTTCGCAATGTACTCGTTCATTGGTTTGGATAGCGATGGCTTCGTTGAACCAATCGGGAATTTGATTTCCCAACATCTTAAACAAAAAATAATGGGTAGTTTCATGTTTGTCAGCAATTAGGTCGGAAGGATTAATTGGTTGATTTTCTCCGAAGGGATGTTTTCCCGGAAGAGTAGACATTGAAATCAGAGTGGGGGTAGTTCTTCCTCCCTCTGCTCCTTCACAACCGTCCTTTTGCTGGCAAATAGATTCTTTCGGGTAATAAATTACATAATTGATCCTCATGGGCTTGAAATTAAAATAACTAGCTAAACAGTTATACACTTTACTTTGTAGATTAAAAAATTCAGAGAATAGTTTTTCTTGCTTAGAGCAGTTTGAGTGTTCTTCTACATTTTCTAGAGGATTAACTTGTTTGGATAATTGGGGGTTAGAATAACCACAATATACCCATATTTTCTCATTGCAGTAGTCAGATTTGCATTCTTCTTGGCAATCATAAGGGCAGTTGGAATTATTTTCTGAGCTTTGGCAAATTCCATCTCCACAAAGAGTATTCTCCTTCATAGGTTCGTCTATCTTTGGAGTAGAAGAGCATGCGCTTAGAATAAATATCATTAATAACCCAAAAGTAAAAATAATTAACTTTTTGTTCATATGATTCTAATTAAATCCAGCTACTTTATATCTTTTTACTTCCGACTAAAACAACAAAAGCTAGAAAACTTTCTATCTGTAAATATTCATCAGAACCTTCAGTCATTCTAAATTCGGTCTCTCCACATTTATCAATCAATTCTACTTTCTGTCGGTCCGGGAGGTCTAAGTTCCAGATCTCTTTTTGAATCTGTTTTATCACATCAATTCCCGATAATCCGTAATCTAACATTAAAGATAAAAGTTTCTTCCTTGATTCTAAAAAATTCCCTTTAGCAGCAACAGTTAGAACTTCTTTTACTTCTTTAGGTTTAGCTACAGAAGCCATACTGTACACCAATTCAGGGTTAATATTCTTGTTTAATACTGCACAAGATTGCATGATATTTTCTAGTCTACGACAGTCTCCTTCAGAAATGTCAAATAAAGCCTTTTTTGCTTCTGCACTTAGTTTCAGTCCTTCTTGTTTAGCTACTCTTTCTATCACTTGATTAATTTCTTCCTCACTTAATGGTTTAAAACGGAAGATAGCGCATCGGGATTGAATCGGATCGATAATCTTACTACTATAATTACAACTGAGAATAAATCGGCAAGTTTGAGTATAATTCTCCATGGTTCTTCTCAAGGCTTGTTGAGCTTCTTTAGTCAAAGCATCAGATTCGTCTAAATAAATCAACTTGAACGGAACTGTGCCGATAGATTTTGTCCTGGCAAAGTCTTTTACTTTTACTCTGACTACATCGATTCCTCGTTCATCAGATGCGTTTAATTCTAACGTGTTCTCTCGCCAATTCTCTCCAAATAATTGTTTAGCGATAACCAAAGAAAGAGTGGTTTTTCCTACTCCCGCTGGACCACTGAAAAGAAGGTGAGGCATATTCTTAGATTCTACAAAAGCTTTAATCTTTTCTACGATCTCTTTTTGTCCTCGGATCTCTTCAAAAGTGCTCGGTCGATATTTCTCGGTCCAGATAGATGATTCAGTCATAATTTTGTTTTTGTTTAATGCTTATATAAAAGTTTTGTTGGTGTAGACTAGAAGTTCCATAGTACGATGTCTTTAGCCCAAGAAAACAGGTCTTGATAAGAAATGCCCATCCATAAGATGACCAGTATAGTTATTATTAATATCCAAAACAAGAGTTTTAACAGTTTAGGAAGTAAAGAAGTGACCAATAAAGCTACTATCGCAATAATTATAATACTAATAATCTCCATTCTGTTCTTTTAGGGGATAGAAAGCTTTATATACTTTATTATTTTGCTTTTGTTCAATGAAAAAGAGTTGGATGTTTAGTTTGTTGTTAATATCGATGTTAGTTTTCTCTTCAGTAATGGTTTCTGCCACTATTTATGATACCGTTAAAGATATCGGCAGAGAAGTTATCAGTGTTGCTAAACTTGATTGGGTTAATGGCGGAACTGGAATGTCTAGTGAGAATTATCTTACTGGATTTATGCGTTTAGCAGTATTCTTATTAGTTTTCACTATCTTATTCGAATTAGCTACTCGAACTGCAGTTTTAAGCAGAGGAGCAGGAGCAGCTATTGCTGCGATAATCTCTATCATTTCTGCTATCTTTATTCCTGGTTCAGTTCTAGCTGCTATTGGGGTATCTTACGCTACGATTGTTTCTTTCATATTGATTGGTTCAGTGATTGTAGGTGGTATGGTGATTGTTTATCTGATTCCAACCACTAATTTAGGGTTTAGGATATTACGTATTGTTTTATTATTATTATTATTTTGGATTTTAAGTGCTACAGTTGAGCATGCTCAGGCGTTGGTACCATGAAGACTTTAAGAAAAATCGGAATTGTAACTTTAGCTACATCTTTAGCTTTAGCTAGTGCTTTAGCTTCACCAGTAGCAGAACAAATTGCTACTTTTGGTTATTATGGAAAATGGGTTTTAGGAGTCTTAATAGGATATGAAGTCATTAAGGCCATTGCTGCTCACTCTCCTGCTTCAAAAGCAACTGTTGCCATTGCTGGTGGAAAAATGGGTGATTGGATCAAGAAGCGAGCTAAGAAATTTGGTACTTCTGAAGTAAGAGCAGTGGGAGAAGCTGCTGCTGAGTATAAATGGTTAACCACTTTGAGAACCAAGGTAGCTGGTGCAACTGGGAAGAAAGCAGAATTAGATGACATTAAATCTTCTTTAAACAAAGAAGAGAGAGAAGAACGAACCTTTCAACGCAGATTAGAGAAAGTGATGGATGAAGCAGACACTTTTAAGAAAAGGTTAAGTGATCCAACCGTAACTTCTCAGATAGATCGGTCTCTTAGTGCATTGAGGCCTTTGAGTGCACGTTTAATTTTTAATATGGCTCGTGGAGGCAAGTTTGAGTTTGCTTTAGGCAAGAAAGATTTTAAGAAAGGAGCTATAGATAAGAAGTATTCTACTGATCTCATTACTTGGAAGAAGCATCAGGCTGAGATGATTGATATTCTTGATGAGAGTATTTCTGCTGATCAAGCAATTGTAAAAGAAGTACAAAACTTGGAAGCCTTAACAAAAAGGATTTTAAGTTCTTAATTGAGTTTTAAACTTCTGATTACTTCAGATGATTTTTCTTCTCCCACAAATCTTATAAACCCCTAGATTATTCTTTCTTTCATGAATAAAAAGTGGTGGATGTTAAGTGCTTTAGCAGCTTTACCTGCAGTCTTTGCTTTAGACGTGAGTGGAACGCTTTCTAACGTGTGGTGGAATATTATTTCTGTTGGTAATCTAGGCTGGTTAGGCGTTTCCGACGGTAGCATTATCACTTCTTTCACCAGAATCTTATTAGGAATACTTACTTTTACAATTTTCTTTGCCGTGATAACCATTTGGGGTGGTGGTAAAGGAGACGCTAAAAAAGCGCCAGTGAGTTTCCTTAATCGTAATCAAGCTCTGATTGTTTCAGGGATATTAGCAGTGATGGTAGCAATATTCTTACCTCCGTCAGTAATCTTAGCAGTAGGGGTAGGATGGGCCACCATGGTGGCTTTATTGTTAATCGGGGCACCGGTTATCGGGATGGCTTATTTTATGTGGGTCTGGCCTATTCGTGGTCCAGATACTCGAGGAACATATTTCTTAAAATTAGTATTATGCATTTTATTATTTTGGATTCTTAGTGCGATGAAATATCACGTTACGAGGTTTATCTAATGGTGATGGAATGGAGTCCGGTATTGGGAACAGTAGAAGAGTTTATTGATTATGCTTTATTCTTTGTGGGTGTAGCGGTTGCTTATTATGTGGTAAGATTAATCATGACTGCTAGAAATAAAGAAGATCGTGCTGCTCGTGAAGCAGAATGGGCAGAAAGAGGAGAAGCTACTCGTAAATGGGCCGGTGAACGCTGGACAGCATATAAAACCCAAGCTGAAAAAAAAGAGGATGATCGTAAGAATAAAGAAGAGAAAGAAAGGGTTAAATCTCTAGCTAGTCCGGTGATTGATCATATCCATAAAGCGATAGACCTTTGTCAAGTAGGAGAACATCAACTTAGTAAGAAAGAACGAACTCCGGCTATTCGTACTGCACATGAGGTTATAGACCGATTAAAAAAGGCTAAATATGGGTTAAGACAAATGCGTCATCGTTTCCCCAAAGCTCATGATAAAATAGATCCTATTATTACCGAAATCGAAGTACAATTAAAGAAAGTGGATCACGAATGGATCGACAATATCCCTAATAAAGTAGAAGCGGATTGGGACACTAAAATTGCTCCGATTAAGACTTTGATTAGTGGAACTATCCTTCCCGGATGTGGTAAGATCTTTACGGATATAACTAAATTATATGTTTAAAGCAATTATAAAACCAGAAATATTTTATTCTACTTTAACTTTCTGACCTAAAGCTTGTCCAGGAAGACCTTTCTCAGTAAAAAGAACTCTGACGTTTCCTTTCTTGCCATGCAATTGAGTAATCTTGCCTTTGATGACTTTACCTGCGGGAGTAGTCCAAGTAGCAGTCTTGCCGACCATCTTCTGTGCTCCTTCAGCATCTTCAGCTACTTTAATGATATTCTGCTTAGTATTCTGATGATGTCTTCCTTGTCTATAATGTAATACCGTTCCTTCAGCCATAGTTTAAGTTAAGAAGAGGGTTTATTTATAAAGATTTTTGTTTTATTAGGTTATTCTGATGTTTCATCACCCAAATTCTTAAAAACCCTTTCTGGTCATCTAAGATTATGATCAAAGGACAGGTGGTAAGTGGCGATTTTAGTAAAATAGTTATGCGTGTAAAATCTGGTGAAAAAGTAGAAATTGGGGAACTGTTATTAATTGAAGAAGAGCAAGAATCAGTATTATTGCAAGCATACGATCTAACTTACGGTTCTCAAATATCATCTCAGAACTTAGAGATGGTTTCTGGGATCAATCTGGAAGAAGGGAATTATCAAATTATGGACGCTTCTTTAAGAAATTATCAATTAGCTTATCTTAAACCAATCTTAAACATTTCTAAGAACAAACAAAGTCATACTTGTAAGAAATTGCCTACTTTCTTTACCAAAATCAGAGCTGTCACTAAAGAAGACTTATTCTTTATCACTACACCTCCTAATCCATTATTCTTGGGAAAGTTAAGAAGCGGTAGTCAAGAAATTGATGTGGACCTTTTCTTACCCGGGAAAGAGGTTCTTTCTCATCATGTTTTAATCCCTGCAAGTACGGGTAAAGGAAAGAGCAATCTTATGAGCTGCATCCTGTGGGACTTAGTGGGCAAGAATTACGCCGGGGTTCTAGTTTTAGATCCACACGACGAGTATTATGGACGTACGGGATTGGGATTAAAGGATCATCCTTATCATCATAACGTTAGTTATTATACTCCTCATAATCCCCCTCCCGGAGCGGGAAGTTTGAAAATTAATTTGACCTTACTTAAACCGGAACATTTTCAAGGGGCAATTGCATTAACCGATCCACAAAAACAGATGCTTTATGCATATCATAAAAAGTTCAAAGAGGTGTGGATATACAGCATCTTAGCAGAGAAGAAGATTGAAGGAATCGCTTTTCATGAAGATACTATTGCAGTAGTGAAAAGAAAATTAATTTCCTTACTTAATTTAGAGATCGATAATGGCAGAATGTATTGTCAAGGTATTTTTGATGAAGTAGCGGGAGAAAATATCGTTAAAGATATCTGTTCAGATTTAGAACAAGGTAAAGTAGTAATCGTTGATACCAGTTACTTTTCCGGAGCGATAGAAATACTTATCGGCAGTTTAATCACAACTGAGATACTTGATCGTTACAAATATTATAAACGTCAAGGGGTATTAGAAGATAAACCCGTAGTATCTATCTTATTAGAAGAAGCTCCCCGGGTCCTAGGTAAGAATGTGTTAGAGCAAGGAAGCAATATTTTTGATACTATTGCCAGAGAAGGAAGAAAGTTTAAAATAGGATTGATTGCTATAACTCAACTACCTTCTGAGATTCCTAAAAACATTCTAGCTAATATGAACACCAAGATTATTTTAGGTTTAGAAATGAATTCTGAGAGACAAGCGGTGATTGAATCATCTCCTCAAGATCTTTCTCAAGATAATAGAAATATTGCTGCTTTAGATAAAGGAGAAGCTTTAGTTACAAGTATCTTTACTAAGTTTGCGGTGCCTGTGAAGGTTCCTTTGTTTAAAGAATTTGCTTCAAGAGAAAGAGCAGAGAAAAAGGTGCAGCAGAGTTTTTCTGGAGTGGGATTTTAACCTTAGTTAATTATATAAACCTAACACTTTTCTTTCTTATATGAAACATCGTTTGGATATCACGATTTTACTTCTAACTATTTTCTTGCTGGCCCAATTTTTAGGTATTGCTATCTTGTATAAGTATATCGATGTTGATAAAAGTGTAGCTCTCGGTAATACTCAGTTTAAAGAATTGCCTTTAGGAGAAAGGCCGGAAGTAAACGAACAATATTCTTATCTGCCGATCATGATTACTATAATCCTTGGAACGGTATTAATGCTGCTTCTAATTAAGTATAAACTAAATTGGATCTGGAAAATTTGGTTTTTAATCGCAGTATTTCTCACTTTAACCATTTCATTCAATGCCTTTATCTCTTTGAAGATTGCTTTGTTCTTAGCTTTGGCTTTAGCTTTATGGAAGATATTCTGGCCTAACTTTTGGGTGCAGAACTTTACGGAGATATTTATCTATGGGGGATTAGCAGCGATATTTGTTCCTGTATTCAATCTCTGGTCAATCATTATTCTTTTGATCTTGATTTCTATCTATGATGCTTACGCGGTATGGAAGTCTAAGCACATGATTACTTTAGCTCAATCTCAAACTAAATCAAAAGTGTTTGCTGGTTTGTTGATACCTTATTCTATGAAGAAGAAAGTTAAGCCAACGCGTAAATTACCAGAAGTCGCAGGAAGAATCGCTTTATTAGGTGGAGGAGATATTGGGTTCCCTTTGATGTTTGCTGGAGTAGTACTTAAAGAAATGGGATTATGGCAAGCGTTGATTATTCCTTTCTTTGCTCTAGCTGGATTAGGAACATTATTATTCTTAGCTAAAGAAAAGAAGTTCTATCCAGCCATGCCTTTTATTTCTGCGGGATGTTTTATTGGGTTGGCGGTAGTGTGGTTGATTAATATAATCTAAAATCCTTTAACCGGACTTTTGTTAGTATAACTTTCTGGATAGATTAACAAACCATCTTTTGCTGCTACAGTGGGAATCCCAGTAGCGCGTTGTATTTCTCGAGCTTCTTCTAAGATCCCAGCTTTATACATCTCAAATCCGAAATGGGTGATTACAGCTACTTTAGGTTTAACTGAATCAACTATTTTTATGGTTGAAACAGTATCTAGGTTCATCCCTTGTCCTTTATCTCCGGGATAAGGAACGTTAAGAATTAAGATGTCTGTTCCGGTTAATTCTTGTAACAGTTGATCAGTAACTTTAGTGTCTCCAGTATAACTTAAAGTGAACTTGGGACAGAGAAACTTAAATCCTACTGCGGTAGCGTCAGGATGTTCTGCAGAAAGAGCATGAATTTCTACCATATCTATCCCCACTTTATGGTTCTTCTCCATAGGAATAACTTTCTCGGGCATTACTGCATGATGTTTAGTCAAAGCGGGAGTCATATCTTCATGTCCTAGAACTACTGATTTGGCTGCTAAAACCATCCCTCGATGGTCCATACCACAATAAGTCATAGCATCAATCACTGGATTAAGCTCACTGCAGTGATTGATATGATTATGAGAAACAAGAACAGCAGTTGTCCGATTTAAATTAACTCCATATTCTTTAGCTTTACTCAAAGCACCCGGTCCGGGATCGAGATGGAACTGAAGATCTTCTACTTGAACAATGATTCCTCCCGCAGACTGGATTTGCTTACTAACTGCATTTCCACCGGATGTACCTAAAAAAATGATGCTAGACATGAAATATCAACCTCTCTTGGATTTAAGAGCAATTGAGGTAAGTAGCTTAATAAAGATTATTATACTGTAAAGGCGAGATCTTCTTTTCTTCCATAATCTTTATAAAAATAGCTTCTCCTGAAGTAATTATCTTTGAGGGGGGTTTAATATGGTTCATAAAGAAAGAATTATTGCCGGAATGGAGGCAGTATTAGAAGAATATCAACAAGATCATTCCCTTTTACAGATTATATCTGGTTACAACGATCCGTCGGAAACTACTGCTAGTCAGCGATTAAACCTTACTCCTAGACACTTTCGCCCCGAACGCTATTTCTTAACTTATCAAGGGGAGTATATTAAATCTCGAGGAGGAGAACAAGAGCGTGAAGTATCCCCTTTACAAGTGGCTGAGGCAATCTATCCACATTACTCTTTTACTCAACGTGGTCGTGGACCATTAACCGTAACTAAAGCAAGAGCTTGGCTGGACCAAGATCTTGGTGAAAAAGTTCGTAAATTAAAATTAGAACATGAGGCAAATTAAACATGAATAACAACAGTAACTATCAACCAATATTTATTCTACCAGAAGACACTAAAAGAACTACCGGTAAGGATGCGCAAAGAAACAATATTGCTGCAGCTAAAGCCGTAGCTCAAACCGTGAGAACCACTCTTGGTCCCAAAGGGATGGACAAGATGATTGTAGACGGAATGGGAGACGTAATTATCACTAACGACGGAGTTACCATCCTTAAAGAAATGCAGATTGAACATCCTGCCGCTAAGATGGTGGTAGAAGTTGCTAAAACTCAAGAAGATGCAGTAGGAGATGGAACTACTACTGCAGTAGTTATCGCTGGAGAACTGCTTAAGAAAGCAGAAGATCTTCTAGATCAAAATATTCATCCTACGGTTTTGGCTAAAGGTTATCGTATGGCAGAAGGAGAAGCTCAAAAGATCTTACAGAGAATGGCAGAACCATTGTTGCTAACGGATCACCAAGCATTGTTAAATATAGCCATCACTGCCATGACCGGTAAGGGGGCAGAAGCGAACAAGGAAATTCTAGCGGAGATAATTGTTAGGGCAGTTAGGGGTATTGCTGAAGAACGTAATGGAAAAATCTTGGTTAATATTCATGATATTAAGATAGAAAAACAAGTGGGAGAAAGTACTGATAATAGTGAATTAATAGAAGGAATAGTTTTAGATAAAGAAATTGTACATCCAGGCATGCCTAAGAGGATGGAAGAAGCAAAAGTAGCCTTATTAGATTCTGCACTAGAGATTAAAAATACTGAAATTGATGCTAAGATTCAGATTACTGATCCTACCCAATTAAACTTATTTTTAGAACAAGAAGAACGGTCTTTGAGAGAGATGGTTAACAAAGTTAAACTTTCTGGAGCTAAAGTATTGTTTTGTCAGAAAGGTATTGACGATTTAGCACAACATTTCTTGGCTAAAGAAAAAATTATGGCTATACGTAGAGTAAATAAAAGTGATATGGAAAAACTTTCTCGAGCGACCGGAGCAAGAATACTTAGCAGCTGGAAAGAACTTTCTTCTGAAGATTTAGGTTACGCCGGTTTAGTCAGAGAAGCTCAGTTAGGAGAAGATGAGATGATTTTCGTTGAAAAGTGTAAGAATCCTAAAGCTATGACTTTATTGATCCGAGGAGGAACAGAACATGTGGCTGAAGAAGTTAAACGAGCCGTAACTGATGCAGTAGGCGATTTAGCTGCTTCTCTGCGTGAAGCTAAAGTTGTCGCCGGTGCCGGTGCAGCAGAAATGGAACTAGCTAGAGAAATAAAGATTTATGCTAAGACTTTGCAAGGTAGAGAACAATTAGCAGTACAAGCGTTTGCTGAAGCTTTAGAGATTATTCCCCGAACTTTAGCCGAGAATGCTGGATTGGATCCTATTGACGTTCTAGCTAAATTAAGGAATGAACATGAGAAAGGCATGAAGTGGGCAGGAATTAATGTCTTCACCGGAGAAGTCATGGATGCTTGGAAAAACGGAGTTATAGAGCCATTGAAGATTAAAACTCAGGCTTTGAGTTCAGCAGCAGAAGTGGCTGAAATGATCCTCAGGATTGATGATGTGATCATGGGTGGAAGAAGTAATCCTGGGCCGGGAATGCCCCCTAATGGGATGATGGAGTAAGATAAGGAACTTACGAGAAAGTTTATGAAAACAAAACTCTTTCTTTTCAGTTGTTTATCTTTCTTCTACACTTTCTTATTTTTTGTAGGATTAATAGCTTTTTTAAGCTTATTAATCGGAACTTTATTCAAAATAGAATATCTTACTTATGGAGAAATAATCATTTATGCAGTTATTTTTACCTTTATCTTCCTTGTTGTAAAGTATGGCTATAATTATTTAAATAAAAGAACTTAGGATTTCTTCCCAAATGTTTTTATTCTGGTCTTATTATTAGCTTAAAATATGGGTTTAGCTAACTGGATTACCGGACTGAGAATTGCTTTATTACCGGTAGTTATTTATGCTATTTACCAAGAAACTTGGGGATATTCATTACTAGCGGTAATTCTGTTCATCTTTATGGCGGTAAGCGATTTCTTGGATGGTTACGTTGCCCGAAGAAGAAACGATGTAACTGAAGCCGGATCTTTCTTAGACCCTCTGTCTGATAAGATTGTGGTCATTTGTTTATTGATTGTTTTTTTATCGCGAGGAGAGTTCTGGTTAATACCCTTATTAATCTTTATAGTTAGAGATTTTGTAATTAATGGGATACGCACTATCGGAGCACGTTATGACGTGATTATCTCTGCTGACATCTTTGGTAAGATAAAAACGGTATTTCAATTTGGTTTAATCTTGTTACTCTTATGGAAAAATCATCTGATCTATGATGGGTATGAACGTACCGGAGTTATAGATGTGCTTGACAATTTTATCATTTCAATTACATATATGGCAGTGTTATTAGCAGTATTTTCGGTGATTAATTATGCTTTAAAATGTCGAACCGCTATTCGGAGCAAAAAAGAGTATGGAGAAACGATTGAAGATGAGAAAATATTAGTTCTCGCTAATAAGAAAGCAAGGGGATATTATAATGGGTATCGTCGTCGATTGTTAAAACTGTTCACCCGAAAAAGAAAAGCGGAATTGAAATATATCTCTCCAGAGGAGGGCATGTTTGATGAGGCTAAAAAAGAGATCCAGAAATATCCCCATATTATTATTGCTGGTGGTGATGGGTCTTTTGAAAGCGCGTTAAATTATCCTGCCTTTAAAAAGAAAGTATTAGGTTTTTTCCCTCTCGGTGCAGGTAATGCTTTTTATTCTTATTTCTATAAGGGTAAAGGGTTTGTATATTTAACTTCAAAATTTAAATTTAAAGAAACCCAATTAGATATCTTGGAAATAGAATGGGACGGCGGAAAAAAAGAAACCACTTTCTTAGCAATAGGAGTAGATGCAGAAGTGTTAAGATTAATTAAAAAAAGAACAATTAAAGGTTTTTCTGATTATTTGGGTGCTTGCGTAAAAGGAGTAAGTAGAGCTCGAGCAGATTATGATTTGAAAATTTATGTGGATGGAAGAAAAATTGAATGGGAGAATTGTGTTAATCTGATTATCGGAAAAGTCCCTTATTATGGATATGGATTACGTTCCATGACTTACACTAGTCCCACTGATGGTCAAGTATATGCTCAAGGAATAGTCAATCGAGGATCTCCTTTGTTTAATAAATTCTTAAGATTATGGGGATTGTTGTTGTTGGTGCCTTTACACTTAGATTATCCTCCTTTATTCTCTTTCTCTGGTAAGGAAGTAGAAATTAATAGCGATGTTCCTTTCCCCATTCAAGTAGGGGGAGATTTTATCGGTTACAGTCAGAAATTGAAAGTTAAAGTTAAAAGAAAACAAAAAGTGTTAATGATTTAGTTATTGGACTAAGTCTTTAAGCGAAGTTCTAATATTTCTGTTAGGTAATCCTTTTTTGAACTCGGTAAAATAATCAATAGAATATCTTACCCAAGCATCAATAACTTGTTCTCTTACTTCTTGGTATTGTTCTGAAGTTAAGTTTTCAAATCTTCCCGAAATTACAGGAGATCCGGTCTTTAAATTAAACCCTTCTGAAGGCAACCACTTAAATCCGGCTCTTTCTAAGGTATAATGGGTTTCTTGGTCTAAGAATTGTTTAAACTCACTTCCTTGATAAGAAGCATGAAAATCTACTGGAGAGTGTAAGCAATATTCAGTGTAAACGCGAAAAGCCATACTAAATAAGAACTCATCGGCAGTCTGTTCTAAAGAAGGATGAGGATTACTTTCATATGCTCTTTTTATTCTCTCTTGATCTAAAATGTCAACTTCTTGAAGTAATCTGTTCATGATTATTATCACGAGGGCAAGGGGTATATAAATTTTGTTATCTTCCAGTACTCAAAAAGAAACATTTAAATAGTTGCTAATTTCTCCAGTTGAATATGATACAAACCAGAGTTGATTGTCGTCATCAAGGATAATTCAAATCTTTCTAGTTTCAACTCTAATCCAAAGTTTTTTAAATCATCTTCAGTTACGAATAATTCTAACGCTTATGGCGGGTGTCGTATAACGGTTAGTATTCAGGTCTGTGGAAATATTTACAGTCAACCTGAGACGGGGGTTCAACTCCCCTCACCCGCCCTTTTTATTTTTAATAATCTAGATAGTTCTATTTCTGTAGATCATCATTGTTAGGGTTTATCCTCCCTCATTGTTATATTTTAACTAGAATTCTTTCCTTAAAATTGTGATGCAAGAGTTCTAGATGATACCCTTAGAAAACACCTTTAAAAATTAAAATTGGAAAATAAAATGGCAAAACAAGAAATAAAAACTGAGACCACCTGGTCAGGAGAACGAAAGGAAGTTATTTATGAAAATGGTAAGAAGATTGGTGAAACTAGACATGAGACTAGTCTTTTTGGTCAGCCACGAGATAGGACTTACGATACTAGTGGGAAATTAGTCAGTGAAACCAGAACCAGGGATACTGTGTTTAGTGGTCCGGTTAGTAAGACTTATGATACAAATGGAAACTGCATTAGTGAAACTAGGAAGGAAAATACTTTTTTTGGTGAAAGAACCGTCATTGTTGAGAATGGACAAAGAATAGCTCAAATAAACAGAACCTCCACATTTACAGATGCACTCAGCGGATATTCCGGTAGGAAATCTATTAAAAGTTACGGCAATCGAAATATAGATCCCTTAACTAGAACTACTTTGAGAGAAGAATTTTGTCCTTCTACGAGAAGCGATTCTTCTTACTCTTATTCTTCTGGAGCTAGTGGTTCATCTGTAAGTCCAGAAAGAATTACTGCCTCCCCTTTAGAGGCAGTATTATCTGCAAAAGAGAAGGTTGAATTGTCTCGTCGCCAAGTATGGACTAAAGAAAGATTGCTACGAGTTCTTGGATCTAAAAAAGATTTATCTTTTATGGTTCAGGAGATGAGATATCTTGCTCAAAATAGTGAGGGCGAATTAAAAGAAGCAGTTCTTTCAGTTGCAGATAACGAAATATTGAAACAAAGTTTTCTGAACGATAAAGTTGTACTTACCGTAGGCGATTTGGATAAATTATCTGAACCAACCTTAGAGTTAATTATTGAACAGGAAAAACCAACCTATTTGTTCGAAGGAGCAGTCCAAAGAGTAAATGGGTCTAGTCCTACTTTGGCGAGGGTTGTTCAGTATAAGAAAGAGAGGATCGGGAGGTTAGCGATTGATAAAATGTCTTATGAGGTTTTAATGTCAATCCTCTTAGATGCACCCCCTTACGTAGTTGATTATTGTGCCAAGAAATTTGGAGAAACGGTCCTTATGGCTGTAGCAAAGGGTAGTTCTAACCCCTATGAGAGATTAAGAGCGGCAAAGAAGTTGTATCCTAACTCCTATTTTAGGCAATACCTTTGTATGCAGGATAAAGTGGGGTTTGAAGAGGTAATGACGGGATTATTGTATGCTTTATTTAAAGGAAAATAGTAATTAAGCCTCGCGGGCTCTAAACGCGGAGATTAAGAAAGTGAAAGATCAAAGAAAAGACCTGTTAAAGAAAATGTATAAAGTACAAATTGGGGCACCAAGCGGCAGAAATGCTGATTATATTCACCCCAATAGATGCTGTTAAAGAATTTGTTACTCAAAAATATGGTCCAGTAACCTATGCGGCATTAGGAGAGAATGAATCTCTGGGGGGGTTAATCTCAACCAGAGATGTTCTCTTGAAAGCTAGAAGTAATGGGCAAAGATATGAATTCGGGACGTATGGTCGGCCGGTTTTAGATTCTGCTAACCTTTCCATTGAGATTCTTTCTGCTTCAAGTCCACTACCAGAAACAGAAAAGGTAAAACGTAGAAAGACTTACATCGAAAGTTCTAGAATCAGTGGTCCCAAAATTGATGATTATTCTCTTCTTTTAGGAGAATGGGGAGACAACCCTCGAACGGAGTTAAGAACTAGAAAGATAAGAGAAATTTATGTTCTGTGCAACGGATGTCAGATTCCACTTTGGATTTGTGATACTTTAGAACCAGTTTTAAACTGGGGAGAGAACAGTAAGTCCGGAGTACAACAATGGCTTAACGAGAATTGTGATGGTTATCTGGGGTTGCCTTTGTATAAGATTCCACCTGTTAATTTTTCTCAGTTTGACTTAAGTGAATTTCCTGAAACGGAAAGAGCTCTCATTGAAGCCGGAAAGTTGGATAAGTGTACTAATCTTGCTGAACAGAATATCGTGCTATTGCAAGAAGCATGCGAGATTTTTGGGTTAAAACCACTTTTAATCGATCAGAGGAAATTGCGTGATGCTGGGGCTTATGTTAAAGGGACGGACGTCATTCTTAAAAACCTTGAATCTCTCAGCAGAAGATTTGGCGATCAAAATTTGTTTAGAGTAGAATGTCCTCAATGTGGAAAGTATATTTACGATGTAGACGTTACTGAAGGAAAAGTAAGAGGAAAGTGTAGTGGCCAAGTTCGTTCTCAAATAGAAGGAGAATTTAGGGTTCGTTATGAAGGATGTGGTAATGACTTAGAAGAAAATCTAGATTACCTCTATCAAAAAGCAATGCCCAATGGAAAGATTCTTACCGCAATTTATATGAGCAATTCGGAAGTGGGAATTTTCTTCCCCGACGTGGAGTTCGTGCCAGAAAATGTGGTTGCTGGTAGTTTAGAAAGAATGATCTTGACCACGGGAGAGATATTTAATTCTGGTATTCCTACCATTGTTCAGACAGGATGGTTTACAAAAGACGGAAATGTGGAAAATATCTTCGATGTTCTTGATTCCGTTCCCGCCGAAATTATCTTAGAAAGATTTATGGCTACTCCCTCAAATCGAAGAATTGACATGAAAGCATGTTCAATCGAATCTCAATTATTAACTAAACTCCGAGAATATGCTCTTCCTGCTGACCCTAAACTAATAGCGGACATTCTGTTTAATCTAAGAGGAACATCTATTGATATGGATAAATTGGGGTTAAGTAAAGATATCGATAGAGATTACCTTCTAAAGATGTTAAGAGGTTTGGGAAAAGTTAGACAAAACAGAATTATAACTTCCAGACCAACCTTATCTTGGTCTGAAGATTATACTACTTTTATGGATTCAATTTTCGTGTCCGAATCTGAAGTAGGTAAACTAAGAACGATTATGGTTGATCCCAATGCTGCGGTTAGAACTATTTTAGAAACGGGATATCTGGTGGGGTTAGTAAAGTGAAAAATTATATAAAGGACAAGATTAGAGGTAACTAACATGGAACTACAACTAGCTAAAGGGGTAAGAGACATACCACCGGAAGAAAAAATAGTATTAAATCAAATCTTGACCAACTTAAGGTTGGTTTTTGAAAGATATGGATTCACTCCTTTAGAAACTCCTCTTATTGAACGATGGGAGACTTTAACTGCTAAAGGTGGAGCAGGAGAAGAGTCTGATGCTCTTAAAGAAACCTTTAAACTTAAAGATCAGGGGAATAGAGATTTAGCTTTAAGATTTGATTTAACCGTGCCGTTAGCTCGTTATGTAGCGATGAATCCGACCTTAAAACTGCCTTTCAAACGCTATGAAATGGGCCCAGTGTTTAGAGACGGTCCAATAAAATTAGGTAGATACCGACAATTCTGGCAATGCGATATTGATACCGTAGGCGTAAAGTCAATGTTAGCAGAAGCAGAACAGTTAGCTTTAGTAGAATCTGCTTTCACCCAGTTGGGAATTGAAGTGGTGATAAAAGTTAATAATCGTAAACTGCTTAACGGAATTCTTAATCAGTGTGAAATCTCCGAGAAAGAATCAGCGATAGTAGCAATTGATAAATTAGAAAAAATCGGAGTTAAAGGAGTGATTGAAGAATTACAACAAAGAGAATATTCTTCAGATCAAATTGTAGCTTTAATGGACCTGATCAAGGAAAATTCTACCCTAAAACAGCTAAAACAAAAAGTGGTTAACTCAGAAGGTCAAGAAGGGATCAAAGAATTAGAAGAATTATTTACTTATCTTAAAAGCATGAAAGTTAAATCAGTTCAATTCGATCTCTCTTTGGCTCGAGGATTAGGATATTATACCGGAACAGTATTCGAAGTTGTTGCAATTGGTAGTTCAGTTACTTCTTCTATCGCCGGCGGGGGAAGATATGATGAGATGGTAGGAAAGTTTGCCGGTGGAGGAAGACAAATTCCTACCGTGGGTATATCTTTCGGACTGTCGACTATTCTTGATGTGCTCAAAGCTAAACAAGAATTTAAAGAGAAGACTCCCGCTAAAGCTTACCTTATTCCAATCCAAACTCTTAATGAGTCTCTCCAGATCGTGCAAAAGTTGCGATCTAAACAGATTAATGTAGATATGGATCTTAATGGAAAGGGTATTGGTAAAAATTTAGAATATGTTTCTTCCTTAGGTATACCCTATGCTTTAATTATTGGTGGGGACGAAGTAACTCAGAAGAAAATCTTGTTGAGGGATATGCAATCAGGAACTCAGGAATTGTTAAATCTATCCGAGTTGATTAAAAAATTGAAGAAACCATGAAAGCGGCAACCAAACTTAAAATTGTAGGAGTTTTCTTTGGAGTAGTTTTAATTCTTAACATGTTATTGGTAGCATTTAGAATAACTTCATGGGGAGTATTCTGGTTAGTTCTAGCGATTGTAGCTGCTATTTCTTATTGGGGCATCCCTTGGCTGAAAAGAAGGATGAATTAGTATCAACAGAAGGATAGTTACTCTCCAGTAGCAATCTCCCAAATATTTATAAATACCGCTATCTTTTGAAAATAAAATGACTAAGTTTGCTTTTCCTAATAAGAAGGTTGTTGATGAATGGAACCCTCATTTAGTTAGATATGTGCGAGAATCAGCACCATTATTCACCAGTCATCATGCTAATGAACAAGAAATGGCACTATTTTCTGGGCATATTCAAACTTGGTTAAGCCAATGGAATTCTGCTCAACGAGTATTGAATGAAGTTCAATCAGCAGGGGTTTATCCTTTAGTTTATCGTCTAGATCCTCAACTTTCTGTTCCTCTTGAAATTGATCCGATTAGTGGTTCAAAATTTGGAGGAGTTCCCGATTTTAGGTATGAAATTAAAAACTGGGCCTCATCGGAAGGAGAGTTGCAAGAAAGAATTTCTACTCTTTGGCCTAAATGTGATGAGTGTGGAGAACATATGCGGTTCTTAGCCGGAGCAGATTTAAGTGATTGGTTATTAGCTATCCATGTTATGACTGCTAATGAACCCACCCATACTAATTATGGGAGGAAGATTACCGAAGCGGATATTCATTACTATCAACATAGTGGAGTGGGATTTGGAAAGAATGTTTGTGCTGATATTTGGCCTTTTATTTCTCCATTCTATCAGATTTTCTATTGTGCTGATCATCATGATAAAGATGTTCCTTTTTCTGATGCAAGAATACAAATTGAAAGACGGTATGGTAAACGATACGAAGAACGAGCTCTTGGAGATAAAAAACTGTTAGATATTGAACCTTACCGAGAAGTAATCTCACAATTCTTAGCTGATCATAAGATTGAATCGGATTTACCGATTCAAACTATCGATCGGTTATCGCTTAAATTCGATATTGATATTCCTGGAAAAAGGAATATTGATTGGATGGGAAAGGTGAGAGAAGCGCATCCGGAAATATTTGGAGAAGAACGAGGTGTAAATGGAAAAACTTCTCCTTATCAATTCTTTGGTCATCCTTATAGTCAGCAGGATGAACGCAGATACGCTTGTCAGAGTACTTTTCTCGGTCTTCATAGAATGGCTCCCATTGTAAATTGGACTGATCAGAATGAGGATTATTCTAGACAAATATATGGTTGTCTTCGATGCCATGGTGATCAAGAAGTTTATTGTAAAGTTGATGGTTCTTGTACTTAAATAAATCATTTTTTCCTCGTTCTAAAATTATCTCTCTCTATACTCTCTCTTCTAGACTATAAATCTTTTTAAAGGGGGTTAAGATATATGCTGGTAATGGTCAAAGAACTAGCTTTATTCTATTTTCCACGTTATCATCAATATTTTCTTAACGGAAATGATTCTTTAACTTATCAACATGGAAAAAGTGTTGGATTTGATACTCTTAAAAAAGCGTTAGATTATCTTATTAGAGAAGACGGTAAACGTCCTAGTATTCTTTCTTTAGATGAGAAGTGCACTCAAGAGATTCCTGAAGGTAGGACTGAGATTCGTCATGATGAAACTTTAGATCAGGATAAGTTATACTTGAAAAATACAAAAATTGTTATCAAATAATTAAATTCTAGTAAACACAATAGGTTCTTTCATCACGATAACTGAATGTTCTGCTTGACTGATCATTCCCCGATTAGTATCAAATAAAGGAGGATGATGTTGCAGACATTCTGCAGTTGTAAGTTGTTTAATCCCAAAGTTAGTCTTAGGAGAAGTAAACTTCTGTTCCAACCAGCGTTTAGCAAAAGGAAGTCCTTGATAAGTTTTTATCTCTTTCAAAATGTTTCTGCTAATCGGATCTCTAACTCCTGAATCTGAGACTAAAGTAAAAACAGTCGCGGGAGAACTCTCTTGTACTAATCCCGAACCGGTAGATGCGAAAGGTTCGATAGCAATAACTTGTCCTTCTTTTAAGACGTTTTTATTGCCGTTATCATAGTTGGGAATGGAAGGAGAAGTATGGATCTCAAATTTTCCTAGTCCATGGCCGGAAAGATTCTTTACTGGAGAAAAACCGTGAGAAATGATAGTATCTTGGATAGTTTTACCAATCTCTCCTAAAGTTGTCCCCGGAACAGCAATCTTCAAAGCGTTGTTTAAAGCTTCTCTGCTAGCTTTGACTAAATGGGTATATTTTCCCGATAAATCTACGGTTAAGGCGGTATCGGCGATGTATCCATCTATATGTACTCCGATATCTAACTTAACTACCTGATCTTTTAGAATAGTAACGTCGTTTAAGTCAGAACAAGAATGGGCAGCGAATTCATTTAAAGAAATCTGGGCCGGGAAGGCTGGTTTTCCGCCAAGTGAAACAATCTTCTCTTCCACTTTTTCTAAAACTTCTCTAACCTTAACTCCTTCTTTAATCAGAGAAGATCCATACTGTAAACATTCTGCAGCGATCTTACCTGCTTTAAGATACTTATCGATTATTTCTTGGTCCATGTTGTTCTTTCTGATTAGTCTTTGGTTTTAAAGCTTTTCTTAATTGTTCGATCTCTTTTTCATTTAAGTAACGCCATTGTCCTACTTTCAATTCTCCTAACTGTAATGGGCCGAACTGAATTCTGGTCAGTTTAGTGACTAGATAGCCTAACTCTTCAAAAATTCTCCTTACAATATGTTTTCTTCCTTCATGAATCTTAATCTCTACTCGATTAGGGGCTAGTATGTTTAGTTTTTCTACTTTAACCTCACGATCATCGATCACACTTTCTAAAACTTTTTCCAAGTCCTCCCTGGAAATAGGACGGTTAAGTTTAGCGATATAGATCTTGCTTACTCCAAAAGAAGGATGAGTGAGTTTATGGGCCAGTTCGCCATCATTAGTGAAAAGCAGTAATCCATCAGAATATCGATCTAATCTCCCTACTGGAAAAATCCTTTCTTTGATAGGGAGTAGGTCCATGATGGTTTTCATATGATGATCTTCAGAAACGGTCGTCACAATACTCCATGGTTTGTTGATCATCAAATAAACTTTGTTTGGAACAGATTTGATGAGTTGTCCGTTTAGGGTTATCTTATTTATTTCTAGGTCTGCTTTGTCTCCTAGTTTAGCTAGTTTACCATTAATTTTGACTCGGCCTTGTTTGATAAGTTCTTCACATTTTCTTCTAGAAGCAACTCCGGCATCAGCAAGGATTTTTTGGACTCGAATTAACATAAGCTTAAAGAAATAAAACTAGTTTTTAAATTAAGAGGGTTTAAAATGTGATTTAGCGTGTTCATACTTCTCCAGAGTATCAGTAGGGAACCACTGTCCTTGGTGCAAATAAGCTGAGATCTTACCTTCTGGAGCAATCTTTTCAAAACAATCTCGTTCGATAGAGAATTTACCTTTTGGAAGCAGATCTAATATTTTTGGATCGATAACTAATGCTCCGGCATTGATAAGATTAGAAGGGGCATTCTCCCTATTTGGTTTTTCTACAAAGTGAACAATCTTATTCTCGTTAAGTTCAGCCACTCAAAAATTTTCTACATCTTCTCTGGGAGTTAAGACCATTAATACCGGGGTTTTATTTTTAAGATATTCTTTCTCCACTTCGTTCCAGTTTAAGTCCATCAAATTGTCTCCCCATTGCATGAATAATGGTCCGTTTAGATTTTTGGCTGCTTGCTTAATTGCTCCGCCTGTTCCTAAGGGGAGAGATTCTCGAGAATAACTAATCTTAACTCCAAAGCTCTCTCCATTTCCAAAATATTCTTCGATCTGCTCGGCTTTGTATCCTACACAAAGGATAATGTTATTGATTTCATATTTTCTAAAATTATCGATAATGTGTTGTAATAAAGGTTTGTCTCCAATGGGTATTAGCGGTTTAGGAATCTGATTGGTTAAAGGTCGAAGTCTAGTGCCCATTCCCCCTGCTAAAATAATCGCGGTTTTAACCATGACTATCAATAAGGGGTGCTATTTTAAGTTAATTATGGTCTTCAATTTTCAATGATAAAATTTAAGCAAAAGCTTTATAAATAAGCCTTAGGTTGAATATGTTGGACGGCCATAGGAGCTTGGTTCACCTGATCCCGTTCCGATCTCAGAAGTTAAGCAAGCTTCCGTACTGGCGTGTACTGCATTACGCGGGAAACCCGGTAAGCTGTCCTCCTTATTTTTTCTTCTTTACTTTAAGCATAACTTTTTAAATCTTTAAAAAATCAATTATTAAAAGAGGTGGTAAGATGGGATTTTTAAACAGTATAATTGGAATAATTGCTTTAGCTTGTGCAATTTGGGTAATCTATGAAGTGTTAACCAGTAAAAAGAAATCAAGTACTGGTAAAAAGATAGTTTGGATAGTTTGTGCATTATTATTTAACATAATCACTGCTATAGTATATTACCTAGTAGAAAAAAAGAAATAATTTTTCTTTATTTTTTTAATCTCCGTGAATCACTATCAAAGATTGAGTCTTATCAATTCCTTCAACTAACTGTAACTTATTCAACAACACCTTATCAAACTCTTCCACATCTTTAACTCGGATAATGGCAACTAAATCTGTTCCTCCAGAAACGATATCTACTCTTTCAATGAAATAAAATTGTTTAATCTCTTTAGCCAAGTCATATTGGGTTTTCTTCTTCTGTTTAAGCATCTCTAAATTCGCCGAAATTAAGACGTAAGCTACAAAATTCTTATTTGTTTTTACTGGATCTAGGTCTATGGTAAATTTACGGATAATTTTATCCTGCTTTAATTTCTTGATGCGGTGGTGAATGGTGGTAGCAGGAAGAAGGGTCTTTTTAGCAATCTGTCTAGTGGTATAATCTCCATGTTCTTTTAATATTTCTAATATTTTCCAATCTTTTTCGTCTATTATCTGGGACATAATGGAACAAATGTACAATAAACTATATAAATATTACTAAAAACTGTCACTTTTATCAATTTTTTTGAGATACTCTTATTAAGAAGAATAGTTGGTTATAATTAAATCAGTCGAACGGACTTAAAGCGTGGAAATAAACAGATGTTACCCAAAGATTATCACCCAAAACTGGATTTTAAACAAACGGAAATAGCTATTAAGTTAGTTAAGGATATGTTTGAGAAAAAGTTAGCTAAGAAATTATCTTTATTAAGGGTTTCTGCTCCTAAATTTCTGAAAGTTGGGAAGGGATTGCAAGACGATTTAGCTGGCACTCAGATTCCGGTTTCATTTCAAACCAAGTTTACTTCAGAAAAAATTGAAGTGGTCCATAGCTTAGCTAAATGGAAGCGTTATTCTCTATGGAAATATGGGTTTAAAGAAGGTACTGGTTTATACACTGACATGGACGCAATCAGAAAAGATGAAGATGTTGATCCTATCCATAGCATTTACGTTGATCAGTGGGATTGGGAAAGAGTGATGAGCAAAGAAGAAAGAACTATCCCTTTTCTAAAAGGAATAGTCAGAAAAATCTATTCTGCTATTCTAGAAACAGAAAAAGAAGTGGAGAAGAGATTTCCCGGTGTTAAATCCAGATTACCTAAAGAAATTAAGTTTGTTCATGCTCAAGATCTGGAAGAAGAATTTCCTAAGCTTAGTTCTAAGGAAAGAGAAACTGCTATCGCTAAAAGGTATGGGGCGGTGTTTTTGATTGGAATTGGTCATCCCTTAAAATCGGGCAAGCCCCATGATTTAAGAGCAGCAGATTATGATGACTGGTGGACTGAAACTTCCGCTGGAAAAAGAGGATTAAACGGTGACATTTTAGTTTGGGATCCAGTAAGAGAAGAGCCATTAGAATTATCTTCCATGGGAATAAGAGTAGATGCTTTAGCTTTAGACAAACAGTTGGATCATATGGGTTTAAGCGAGAGAAAAACCTGGGAATTTCATCGAGGAGTATTGTCTGGCAAGATGCCTTTGAGTATTGGCGGGGGTATTGGGCAGTCTCGATTATGCTTGTTGCTGTTACATAAAGCACATTTGGGAGAAGTGCAGAGTAGTGTCTGGCCCAAGGAAGTAGAAGAGGAGTTTGCTCGAAAAGGAATTCCTTTATTATAATTTTTAATTTCTATTCTTTTTGAAGTTAAAGACAAGTTTATATAATTATTTTCTTTTTTTATTATTATGAATATCATTGAATTTCATCAAGGATGTACTTTAGTGGGAAAATGCTGGGGGGGGCCAGTAGGATCATATTATACTATTTTTGGAACAGAATTTGGTTTCCTCAAGAATTATTTATATTTGTCTTTGTTAGTGGGGTTTGTTTTGGGTATGGGGTTGTTTGTACTGAATAAAACCGGTAAGATTAAACTTCCGTTATATCTGATTATTGTTATTCCTATGTTGGTAACAGTTATACTATTCTTTCTTTTAGCATATTTATTCCCAATAATGGTATTGTATTAAGGTTACTTCTTGTACCAATTAACCAAGAACAATATTCCTACTAAGAAAGCAATTCCACTAATCTGAACTGCCCAGGTTAAGTAATACCATTCAAAACCATTACTAATTACTGTAACCAGAATGCTGACAATATAAGCTATTCCTGCTAGAATGAAAGCAATCCCTCCGACAATCTCATATTTCCAAGAGATGATTAATATTATGGTTAGAAGGAAGGAGGGAATGTTATGCATTAAGAATGCTCCTAAAGTGTACCAAAAGCCCCATCCATTTCCAAACACGTCTAAAGAAAACAGGGCTAAGAATAAGATAAAGATGATTCCCATAATTCTGGGGGCCCAGTAAAGAGGTTTGCTGATTTCAGATTTCATCTGTTAATAAGAGCTGTACTTCTATATTAAGCCTAAGTTTTGGGGATATTCCTTTGAAGTAGTAACTATCCAAAGATTTATAAATCTCCCCCTATTATTGATGGGTATGAATCCAGATCAATCTGCTCGATTTAATGAACATCTTGGACCACACGTAAGCCGATTGCGGGAGTTAGGTAGTCTAGTTAGAGAAGACGGGTTGTTTGGTAGTAATATAGTTCGGCTTTATGCTCTTGATGATAAACCCATTGATCCGGTAAGAGATGAATTTATTTCTTTTTTGGGATTAACTCTGGGGTCCGATAAAATAAATCGTATTGAAGTTGGCCCAGATCAAAGGATTGTAATCAATAATCATCATTACACTGGTTTGATTATTGATGGAGAAAGAATTGAATCTGGCTCTGACCTAATGAATTCATTATTATTCGGAACATGGACTATGCGGAATGGTCGAGTGGCAATTTCTGGAAAAGGATCTAGTTCTTATGGTGTGATGGCTAGTATGTATAGAGTCTTCTGTCCAGAGATTGATTGTTCAAGAAGGGAAGAGATGAATGATTTTCTTACTCAGTATAAAGCTGAAATGATTAAATATAAATTTTGATCCAATGAAATACCAAAGAATTGACAATAAAAAAATTGAAATATTCCCTGAAATGGTACCTATTAGGGAGCTGTTATTAGCGATTGCTAAGGTTTCGTATGAGACTGCAGTTCCACGAGGGTTAGGGCATTTACAGCACTTCCAAGCACCGAGCACAGAAGTATCTCTGGAAGGGTATCTCCAATATGAAGGAAAAACGCCAGTAATGTTACTGATGGATTATATTGCTGGCAGGGACTGTAGAACAAAAGTGTTTCTAGGAAGAGAAGGAAAATGGTATTTAGATTCTTATGCTTTCCAACAGAGAAAAGTAACCTCCGAGGAATTTCTTAAAGGGGTAGTTAGAGATCCGGCAGAAGGATTCTTAGATAAAGTAATTCAAGAGATTGAAAGAAAAGGAGATAATTGAAGATTAATATAATCCCTTTATTAGAAAAATGACTCGAAGAAATTTCCTCATAGTAGAAGATGGACATGATCTCCCTTTTGCATTAACTGCACATATTATGGAAAGATATTCTCCAGAAAGATTGCAACAACTGATATTTGAATCTCTACCCCATCTTCAAGATTATCTATATACTGGTGGTTTAGCCCAGATATGTGATAGTGAGGTTAATATTCATTTACGTCCTATAATCCAAAAATGCTTTGATGGGAATAAACTGGAAGAAGATGGGTTGAGAGTTATAGTAGTGTCCTCCTATTCAGAAGCTATCACTGCTATAAATAATGAGATATTTGATGGTGCAATATTGGACATGGGCATCGAGGCGGGAGATAATACTTTCTTGGATGTTGAAAATCTCTCCCTGGGTGTTGATAATCAAAACCTTCAAAGATATCATCGAACAATTTCTAGGTATGATTTTCCCATTGGATTTGTTCGTTTTCCTGAACTTCCTGATAAAGGATTAGCTAGAACCTTGGAGGAATTGCAAGCTCAAAAAGAAAGATCTGAAGATGGGCCTTATGGTATCTTGGTCGCAAAAAGATTATCAGATAAGGGCGTTCCGGTAGTAATGAATACTGCAGATATTCCTCATGGAAGCGCAGGAATTTATTTGGGTGTTGGTCTTGGCTTGTTCGATGGAAAAAGAGTAGCCGAGGATATAGGAAGATTTTCAAGTGATTCTTACCATAGAGCATACGAAGAATTCAGTAGAAATAGGCTTATTGCTGGTGAGTTGCTGTGGTATCCTTCAAGTGTTCCTTTTGAAATTGTAGAAAAATGGCATAATAGGAATAATGATCCAACAAAATATTGGATTAGTGCTGATTCTATACACAGAGATATAGATAGGGTCAACCGAAGGCTTGAGCTGGAAAGAAATTTTAATAGATCTTATAAAGTATTATGTGGGGATGGAAAAGTTCCTCTTGTAGTTGGTGCAAAAGAAGGTAGTAGTACTTATGAGACTACCAAACTTCCTGTAACCCTTCTTTTAGAGAGAGTAGAGTAGAATTACTTGTTAGTATAGAAAATTCTTTGGATCAGCAGAAAGAAGCTCCATCTGCACTTCCTCCACTATATTTAACTAAATTATACCTTTTAACGTATTGTTCTTTCAGTTCTGAGGAGAAATAATCATAAGGACAAACTGCTGTAGTGTAAACTGAGCTGGTATTCCATTCTTTGGAATAAGTATACCTGTTTTGAGTAGTGGAATCGTAAACCCCAAAGTCCCAATTTCCTGCTTGAGTTGTTCCAGTAGTGTAAGCTATCAAATCCCCGGCTTTAAAACTAATTTGATGAGTTATTTCTTGATTCTGGCTATTCTCTGAAGGAGTACTGGGAAATACTTCTTTAATTTCATCAATTGGTTCAGTAATATGGCCAAAACGTAAAGATATTTCACAGCTTACTTGAAAATCTAATCCATAAGGTCCGCCTACGTAGAAAGAACCAGTAGTTAAAGTCATATCTACTGGAGCATAGATGGGGACTCTGTTGTGGTTAGTATCAATATAACTATGGGTTTTAAGATGACCTGCCATAATCATAGGGGGAGTTTGTACGGTGGTTACTTGATTAATATCTGTAATGTGATGAGTAAATACGGGATACTTATTATTGATACATTTTTTCTCTTCAACAAGAGGGGGAGGGATAAAAGGAGTTTTATTTATGGCCGGATTACTTGTTTGTTCAACAGAATTGTTATAATCATCAAGAACGGCTCCTTGTTCTTTAGGTAAGTGGAACTTTTGAAATTCTTCTTTGAGAATATTTATTTTTTCCGAAGAGTATTCTCTTTCTTCCAAATTCTGGATCATCAACTTAATCTCTTCATATCTAATAGGATTAATCGCTCCTCCATTTGTTCTAATCACTTCAAATTCTTGCTGTAAGTTAAGATAAACTTGGTCTAATTCTGAGAGAAGATTGTCTCCTTTAATATCTTGTTGATCGAATTCAGGAATCGTGGTGCAAGAAGTTAAAATAATCAATAATAAAATCAAGTAATAGTGTTTCATATCAGAAGGAATAATTTTGGAGTATTAATATTTGTCGATAAGGGGTTATTTTTATAAACTACTACTTCTTACTTGAACAAAAGGAGGTTTTACCATGGATAAGAATATAAAAGTATTATTAGGTGTGTTTTTAATGTTAGTACTTTCTGGGATTGTTTATGCTGCTAGTGATAAGGCTACAGAAGTAAAAGCGACTACCGCGGCTGCACCAGAATTAGCATCAGAAGCGCCTAAAAACATGACTTATGGACAGTGTGTGTCAGAGTTAGCTAAAGTAAAGAACACTTGTTATGAAGCAACGAGTGTAACTCAAAAAACTTGTCAAGACCAAGCATCTGCGGATGCAACAACCAAGAAAGACGTTTCTAAGCAATGTAAGCAGACCTATAAGAAAGACAAGGCTGGATGTAAATCTGTGTTCAAAGATGGCAAGAAGGAATGTGCCAAGATAAAACACAATTTCTTTGAAACAATGGGGTCGGCATTTAAGTAAATTTAACTTTTTATTTTTTTATTTACAGTTCCTTTAGGTACTAAAAAGAAAAGAAAGAACAGGAAAAATAAGAACCAAATTGTTTGTGGCGGATTTATGAATGCTAAAAACGCCAGGAAGGATAAGAATGCTAAAGGGTTGTATTTTTCCATAATCTCTCCTACAAATAAGTAATTTATAACACTTTTTGTGAGTTGAGTAGGTAGGCCAAGACATTACTTAGTCTCGGATTTTACCCAGGCTTCAAACTCCTCATTTGCTTCTGCATTAATCTTTATAATGCAAGGGGTTTCATAAGAATGATTTTTCTTAACCTCAGACTTCACTTTTTCCCAATTATCTTTTTTGGTTTTACAAATAGAAACAATTTCTTCAGAGCTATCAATTTTACCTTTCCACCAAAAAAAACTTTGAACTGGGAAAAAGTTTGCACAGGAAATAAGCTTTTTTTGAAGCAAATGAGTAACAACTTTCTTGGCCTCTTCCATATTCGGATAAGTTATGTAGACTATTATTAATTCCATATTTTTAGGATGCTTTGCTAATTTAAATATCTTGCGATAAGCAAAATAAATCCTGGAGGAATTATCCCGCAAATTGAATGGAACGATGTTATGTCTTCCGTTAGGGCAAAATTCTTCTCATTTTGAGTTCAGGATCCCAAAGCTAGCTATTACTGTGAAGTGGTAATTTTTCGAAAAGTTTATAAATCTCCGTTTAATATATTATAAACCTATGAGATATCTCCTTTACTATCCTATGATTCACATACCCAATATGGATTTTATAATTAGCATGCTGGGGCCTAAAGCAGGAGCTGAAGCAAGGCTAGGACATGGAATTGAATTGCTTGAAAGACAGCAGGCAAAGGCAGACGATTTATGGGATCTTTTCTCTAATTATCTCTCGGGCCAGCCCCAATTTGACAGAATTTATGGTGAGGGTGTTTATGATAGAAGGGTTGACTTCAAATTCGCTAGAAGGCCTGGAATGCAGAACTGTCTCGCAGATTTATCTGATACCCACGCACCTTTTGAGAAGACAGAGAGTGAAACTTTAATCAGAACACTAGTAAGATTACGCTATCCTAATGCAAGGCTAAAAGGGATAAATCGATTAGGTGATTATGTTAGAGAAGAATATGTTGCACAAAATATTGATGCCACTTTGAAAGATGGTGAAAGAGGTTTATTGCTCTTTGGGGCAATGCACCTTAGTGAGATTGGCAATGTACTGCAGAGACTACCCGATACTCAACTTGAGATTTATCCTGTTGGGGATGATATTGAAATTATAAATGCAAAATATGATTAATTTTACTTTAATATAATATGGATCCGCAACATAATAACAAAGATTTAATGGAATTAATTAAAACTGCAGAAGATACTGTTCAAGTTTATGATGATGATATTAAATCTGGTACTGCACACTTGTACTCCGAAGGGTTTGGGTCTTGTATAGGAATATTATTCTTGGATCGTGATATGACCAAAGGGACAGAGGGCCATTTGAGTATCAATACAGACCCCTGGCAATGTTTTCACGGGTATGTTGATTCACTCCCGGGAATTGGACCAAGACGGGTAGAGAGATTAAGTGATATTTATCCTAATCCCGCGGGTGTAAAGGCGGTGCAGATATATGATAAAAATGGTTACACTTGGCATCCTAAGGACACTAAGAGAATGTTAGCTAAATTGAACTTTACCGATTTTGGGGTGTATGTTATAGAAAGTCCGAGTGATAAAGTTCATTATAAGAAGATAGCACTTGCAGTTAAGACTGGCTTAGTGCACATAGATCATCCTTTAATTCCAGATCTAATAACTTTCTCAATTTTCGATGTACCTCCCTACTAATCTCTTTAAAGTAGTTACGGCGAGAGGATTTTTAAAGTATTATCCTATTTCTATTATTATGGAAGAGTCAGAATTATTGAAATTAATGCAAGAAGTTGCAGAAGAGGAGGGAATTACAATAGAAGCAGTTCTTGAAAGGATGGAAAGAAATGCAAAATTATTTGAGACTCCATTAGCACCCTCCGGCAGATTATCTTATGTCGAAGGTTTGATAATTAATGGTACAATTGGACCGAATCAAGCAGATATGATTATAAGAAAGAATCATATTCTTCAAGATGAAATTAGTGAATTAGCAGAAGAATCAAAGCGAACTTTATCTGAACGATATGGAATTGAAATTCCAGATTACACTCTACAATTTTACTCTACCTTAAATCCAAACGGCCCAAACGTTGGAAAAGGATTAACCAGTTGGGTAGATAGAACCTTGACTCTTCCTACAGAAGGATTGATACAAATTCCTATATTTATTGCTCATGAACAAGCACACGCTTATCACATGGAAGAAAGTGAAATTTTTAGAAGACTAAAAGCAGTCTACGACCCAGAGAATCCCTCTAAATACGAAGAGATTAGACAAGCAGGACATTTTGTGATTGAAGGATGGGCATCATTTTTTTCTGGGTTATATGCTAAAACCAGAGATGAAAGAATAGGTGTAAATTTGTATCAAAGACATCTTGAAGAAATGAATGGATTTGCACATCTCCTAGATATTGCTAATAGAACTGATAGAAGAAGGTATTATGAAGGACATAAAATTTTTGAAGGAATATTTGAAAAACATGGGTTAGAAGGTGCTAAGATTGCAGCGAATACTCTGATTACAGACGAACAATTAAGAAGATTCTGAAATCTCTTACTTTTAAGCATTCTAAAAAATTGCAATTAATTGTGGTTATGTTCTCTCAACTTTATGTCTGGGTCGGAGCGTAGCGGAGAAGTCACGAAGGTATTAAATCTTTTTTAATCCATATGTTAAAGTAAAGTGTTACTTTGCAATCTTCCATTGATCAAGAAAAAATTCTCTAAGTTGATTAGAAATTGTTTCACTTTCAATCTTTATAGCGGTGGGAGATTCAATCCAAGAAAGGATTATTACTATATTTCTAAATATAGTTATCCCCTGAGGTAAATTAAACTCCGTGTACTTTAATTTTAACTTTGTATGTTTCTCTTTGATGTAATGTTTCATGTTTTTAAGCAATCGTACATCCATCTTTTTCTCTTTTCGTCTTACTGCTAGATTCTTAAAGAAAAGATTTGCAGCACTATTCTTATTCTCTTCATTTATAGAAAATATAAAATATTGCTCATTAGCTTTTGCTTCTTTAATAAGATTAGTAAATAAAGAGAAAAGAGCTTTTTGACCCTCAAACATCTCTACACTTTGTTTAGTGGAAAGTTTTTGTTTTAATAGTAATTGTGGAAGAATCTCTTCAATCTTTTTCTTTTTCTCATCAATGTAATTAAGTAATGTTTTTGGATCAGATGCTTGGTAATGTTTTATTTTACCTATCTTCACATATGAAACCAAACCTCTATTGATGAGTTTATCTAATATTTCATAGATTTTAGAAGAGGGAATTCCTGTTTTTTTCACAATTGCACCAATTTTTGATGATCCTAATTCAAGAAGCGCAGTATAACAAATACTCTCTCTTTTGTTTAATCCTAGTTCTTGTAGCGTTTCTTCAATCATAATGGTTCAAATAACGGGATTTTATATAAAACTTTCTAGAAACTACCCCTTTTTGGGGTAGATATATTTTATGGTGTCTGAGAAAATCTTTATTTCTATAAAATTGGAGGCATAAAAAATGGACGAACAAAAAATGAGATATCATCTACAAAGATTGAAATGCGGAGAAATTTATTGGGACAGTAAACATAATGAGAAAGTAGAATTTGGATACATGGGACAAACTGGACTTGCTATTGTTTACGAGCCCGGTGATTCGGGAGGAGGCATGCAAAGTTCTTGGGGAATTGACCCTGATAACTTGGAGAAGATAGTTAGAACAACCCACTAGATAAAAAGTAAGAAGCTTTACTAGTGTCCTTTTGATTAAGTATAATTAGTGTTATGTTTCCTTTGCTTGCAAAGGTCGGAGCGTTAGCAGAGAAGTTCAAAGAATATTTTCATTTTTTATAAGTTGATTTCCTGCCTTGGATTGTCTGGAAAATTAATTTGATCAAACCAAACAATTTTAGTAGCTTTAACCACATATAATTTAGAGCCAGCTCCTCCTTCTTTTAATCTATCCAAATTTATATGATTAATAGCTAACTTCCACTTTGCTACGAAGTTATTAAACACCTCTGTTAGAGAAAATCCACTAACTTCTTTTGCTACACCTTCGAAAGATAAGCCTTGAACCTTTTGTCCCAATTTTTCCAAAGGATAATGGGGAGTTATGGAACAGGCCACTTTTGGATTATTTTTTAATTCATTAATATGTCTACTGGTCTGTCCAGAGATAAAATAGAAATTAAAATCCTTATCAAAAGTATACCAACAATTGATAATCCACGGCTGATCTTTTTTTACAGTAGCTAATTGCATCAATTTGCCTTTTTTAAGATATTCTCTTACATAGTTTAGTATTTCATTTTCTAGCATCTTATTTATACAAGTGAAGACTATATTTATAAATAATTTGTTTTGCTTTTAGAAAATATTCTTCGAATTGAGCTTAATTGGAGTTATGTCTTCCGAGCAAAGCGAGCAATCAAATAAGTGTATCTAGGGCTTTGATGTTTTTTGGCTCGGTTTTAATCTAATTTGTTTCTATAAAGTAGTTACAAAATGGAAAGATTTATAAATATCTCCTAATTGTCCATTTCCAAATGTCAACATTAAATCAAGCATTAGCTATGGGTTATGAAAGAGCTTTTAATGAAATTAAGATAGCTGAATTTGCAAGACAAATGGGTCTTCCTACAAATGCACTAGATCCTGTTTTGCAAAAACAATTAAAACTTTCGGAGTACTTGATTCAAGTTGCAGCCAATAGGAATGCACGGGGTCTTGGAACTGAAATAACTTATGGGGTATTAGATGATTTAATAGGAGAGTTAGGTAGTCTTGGAGAAGGAGTTCCAGAAGGAGCATCATCAGGTTTAGCCGAAGCATTGAAAGGTAGAGTCGGCGCGAGAGTGAAATTCTATCAAGAGTTACTGGATTTACCTGAAAACTATGGTACCTGGCAAGAACTTTTTAGAGCAAAATATGAGGATGGTACCGGATATAGGCAAGCAGTAGATGTATTAACTATTTCTGAAAGAAAGATTATTGAGTTTGAAGATGAAGTTTTAAGGCTAAGTAATGCTCCTGCTGAAGCTGTAGCTAAAAGACCAATTAGTAAAAGTGTCTATGCTGCTGCATATGCAAGAAGGCAGATTGCGCAAACGGCTTTTTAGTAAAGCCAAAGCTCCTTCTATTTTTAGGACTTCAAGTTTATTGAGTATAATTGGTGTTAAGTAGCCCCGAACTTTATGTGGGGGTGCGAGACGTCAGTCGAGCAAGTATGACGTAGGGAGCCACATTCTAACACTTCCTCTACAGGGTAAAGTGTAAGCAATGAAATAGCATTCTTTTGTTTAGTAACTACTTAAGAGAAGTAAATCCTCGGAAAGATTTATAAATGAGAATATATTTTATGGGTTTATGACATATTTAGCTAGTTATGCTTCACTTTGGGATCAGGTTGCGAGCAATGATGGACGGAATTCCCCATTGGCAAAATTACCTCGTGCAAGAGAAGGTGATTTAGAGTTAGCAGTTAGAGGAACGTTTAATGGTATTACTGCCATGTTCAGATTTCATGAATTATCCGAAAAAGATTATTTAAGAAGTTTAGAGGATCCTTCTCTAAAGGAAGTTCTAACACATTATGGTTTTGAAGCAGGATGTGTCCAAGAAAAAGTTTCTGAATTTAGGGAATATTCAACCGGTAGAAAGATCATGAATAATGTATTATCTAGATTGCTAGTTGGACCACTTTTTTTTGGGATCCAAGGAGTCTATTCTTTGAAAATGGTTCACCCAACTGCCGATGAGATTAAGAAAGCAAATGAAGAATTAAAAGGAAGATTTAGGGAAGCATCAAGAAGGGCAGGAAGTTTACAGAATATTAAAGCATTACAAACGGAATATCTAGAGAACATAAGGCTCGTTCCCAAGGTGGTTAGTTGTTGGGAGAGAAAGTTACTTTCTGGAAGGCCATATGCAGAATTAGGTGTTATTGGGTTAGCAACAACCGAAGCAAATCACCTTTTTCGAACTTATATTGATGTGGTAGATAGATTACGCACTTAAGAAGATGCTTAAGGAAAGAACGTTTGTTAATGATTTCGTACTAGAATATTGTAATTTTAATCTGTTGGCTCCCAGGTCGTATTCTGCATAAAATAATGTTAGTTACCTCCTTTCCTCGAAACGAGCCCGAAATTTTGGAGAAATTTTTGGATGCGAGTTTCAGAGTTGAAAGGGTCAAGCGACATTGTGAGCAACTAAATTTGAGGCAACCCCTAATTTACAAAGCGAACAAAGAGCGAAGAAGTCCGAATGTCAGCGGATGGTGGGAAACCATAATTTTATTAGTATTAAGAGAGGGCACTTTTAGTTTAGTTGGGGGCAGTTAGTTATTAGGTTCCCAATTAGGCGAAATTTAAGGTTTAGGCTCAGTTATTTCTTTTTTATCGTAAAGTTATTGTTCATTTTTGTTTTTCGGGAATGTTATATGCCTGAATTGCTTCAACATGCCAAATATGACGAAAAACAGTATCAAAAAATTCCCTAGCCCCAATAGCCCTTACTCTTTCTGGAATATCATTATCTATGTATACTGGTGTGCTACCCATAAAAGCATTTGCTCCATGCCGATTTTCTTTCATAAATCCTGCAATAGTATAGAATCTCTCCTTAATATTCATTGATCCAACTAAGTACTGCAAATCCGTTCCTTGCGTTGGTGGACAGTCATGCCGATAATCTCTAGAGTAATCAACTAAAAAAGGTGCACCTATTGGTTTAACCTTAAGAAGTAATATTTTCCCCAAACTTGTATCCCTTTTGGAAATTTGACCATTCATTTCAATCAATTCGGTTATGCCTTCAACCCTTTTGTTCCACCATTGTAGATATCTCTGGTTCCTTTCTTCTTGCAGTTCTTCCCATGTTTGTTTTTTCATTTTATTTTCTCCATAGCTTTTAACTACTAAGAGATAACTACCTACTCGTATATAAGTCTTTGTTGTATATTTAATAGACAACTTTATATAGTCTCTCTGCCTTTTAAGATTATGGATAAACAAACTTTGACAAAACTTGGACTTTCAAACAGAGAAGCAGAAGCTTACTATAACTTACTTCATGTAGAAGAATCTCTTGCATCTGAACTCTCAGATAAAACTCAAGAGTCAAGGACAAATACGTATGATACTCTAAATTCCTTGATAAAAAAAGGATTAGTCTCTTATGTTATAAAGAATAATAAAAAATTCTTTATTGCAACACACCCCAAAAAACTTCTTGACTGGATTGAAATGAAAAAAGAAGAAGCAGAAAAAGAAGAAAAGATAGTAGAAAAAATGATTCCAGAATTGCTCCAATTGAGAATGCCTAAAGAAAAGAAGGTGGTTGTTGAAGTTTATGAAGGTAAAGAAGGAGTTAGGACAATGCTAAATGAAACCGTTCAATCTTCAAGAGAAACAAAAGAACTATTAATCTTTGGGGCGATTTCAGGGTATTTAAGAGATTTAGACCCAATCTATCATGAAAGATACTTCAAGGAAAGAGCAAAATACAAAATAAAGACCAGGTACATCTTTATTGAAGGAGAAAAATACCCAAAATCTTTTAATGCCGAATATAAATTCCTGCCAAGCCATTATAAAAGTTTTGCAGCAACAGCGATTCATGGAGATGAAGTTTCGTTTTGGTTGCTAACAAAACCCGAGACAATCATACTTGTTAAAAACAAAGAATTTGCAGAGACCTACAGAAATAATTTTGAAGCTCTTTGGAAGTTAGCCAAAAAGTAATCGTTCGTCCGTGCCCTAAAAATTTATAAATCCATACTCATTATACTGCGAGTATGGGGGATATAAAAGGGTCTGAGATTAAGTATGAAGATGAACGTAAATCACATACAGAGAATTCTCATGTACATGACAATGTGGAAGTTAGTGGAGTGGGCCATACGGTAAACGTAACAAAGACCCAATCCACAATTCTACCCACCGAAAATTCCCCCTTCGAAGAAATGGTCCGAGCATTTGGCAGATGGTTGCTTGGTATAAAAAAACCGGTTTCAATACCAATACTTCTGATCCCATCTCTCGCATCCATGTATATCTATGCAGATTGGGCTTGGTGGGATGTGATTGACAGCATAGGAAATCCAGGCGCGTATTGGATACGAGGAGTTGTGATTGTATGGACACTTGTGATTATCGCCTTATTCATCATGATTAAAAGAGATGAATGTCCCAAATGCAAAAAATTACTTGCAACACGGACGATCAAAAGAGAGAAGCTTAAAACCGATAAATACAGAGGAGAAAAAATCCACAACATCCAAGAGACTTATCAGTGTGATTTCTGTAAGCATAAATTTTCTGATATGATCACTGAGACAGAATAGGGCTCGAACTCTATTGAAACTAACTCTTTATATCCCTAAAACTGTGTTTTATGGGGGTATACGCGCTGTAAGCGCAAAATCTTCAAAGCTATAACTCTAAAATCTGTTACTACTTTACTGAACCACTAGACAACCACTCTGTCCAGTGGCAGGAAGGCTTGATTCCCCAATATTTCTCACTTCTAAGGCTTTTAGGAGAGCCACTCCCGCACTGGACAACCCCGGCTAGACTATTTAAATGAAATAATTCTCATTCTCCTAATGGACATCAACGAACTGATTAGAAAAGAAGGATTGCGTCGTGGTTTAAGGCCCAGAACAATTAAAACTTACCAACAATGTGTAGAAAGATTCTTTCGTAAATCAGGAAAAGAACCGTTGTCTTTGCACAAACAAGACATTAAAGATTTCTTAGATGTTTTAATCAGTAAAGGTGCTCCGGGAAACACCATAAATGTATATCTCAATGCTCTCAAATTCTTTTACGAAGAAATCTTGCATCGTAGATTAACTTTGAAGATAAGGTATACCAAAGTTGCTAAGAAGCTCCCTGACTTTCTCACCAAAGAAGAAACTATAAGATTGATCTCATCTATAGATAATCCTAAACATTCTTTAATGATTCGTTTATTATATTCCTCTGGATTAAGGATAAGTGAATTGCTCAACTTAAAAATAAGGGATTTGAATATCCAAGAGAGTTATGGTTGGGTTAGAAACGGCAAAGGAGGTAAAGATCGTCCCTTTATCATTGCCCATTCTCTTAAAGAAGAATTACAGCAATATATTCAAGATAAGCCTCTTGAAGAATGGCTGTTTATTGGTTGGAACAACTCTCCTTACGATGATTCTTCCGTTCGTGAAATACTGAAGAAAGCAGTTCAGAAAGCAAAATTAAGCAAAAAAGTTCATCCGCACATGTTGAGACATTCTTTTGCTACCCATTTGATTCAAAATGGTTATTCTCCTTTAGAAGTACAACCCTTATTAGGCCATAATAATGTTAATACCACTATGATTTACGTTCATCTGGCTGCAACCAATCTGCTGAATGTGAGAAGCCCCTTGGATAGTTTAGGGGGAAGAAAATGAATAAAATAATTGTATTGAATAAAGAAATCGAAGTGTGTATCGAAAAAAAGGAAGATTATATCTGTCTTACAGATATAGCCCGATACAAAGATAAAGATAGAAGCGATGATATTATCAAAAATTGGCTTAGGAATCGTAATACTATTGAATTTTTAGGAATTTGGGAAAAAATTAACAATCTTGATTTTAATCCCGTCGAATTCGACGGGTTTAGGAAAATAAGTGGTGTCACAAAATGTGATACCTCAAGGATCCTTTAAGGTCACAATTTGTGACCTTAAACAAAATACCCTTATATTTAGGGGTGGTTTTGAAAGAATACTCAAAAACCAGAGAAAATAAAAACTTAACGCTTAAATTATGCTTAAACCTATGCTAAAAGACTTCACACCAAGATTGTACCAGCAGACTATCCTAAACACTGCTGCTTCACATCATACCTTAGTAGTTCTACCTACAGGTTTAGGAAAAACCGGGATAGCTCTACTCTTAATGGTACAACGTCTTTCTAATTATCCTAATTCTAAGATCTTAATGTTAGCTCCGACTAAACCTTTATGCGACCAGCATGCAGAGACTTTTAGAACCCATTTAGAGATTGCAGAAGAAAAAGTGGTAGTATTTACTGGGAGCGTGGCTCCAGATAAACGTGAACAGTTATGGAAGGAAGGACAGATATTCATCAGCACTCCTCAAGGTTTAGAGAATGATGTAATCAATCAAAGAATAAATTTACAAGAGGTGTCTCTGTTAATCTTTGATGAAGCCCACCATGCAACTGGTGAATATTCTTACGTGTGGCTAGCACAACAATATGAAAAGCTGGCAAAATATCCAAGAATTCTCGCTTTAACTGCTTCTCCCGGAAGTGATATGGAAGCTATTAAGGAAATTTGTCAAAATCTCCATATTGAGAAAGTTGAGGTGCGCACTGAAAATGATTCTGATGTTAAACCTTATGTTCAAGAAGTAAAGATCAAATGGATTGAGATAGAGTTCCCCGATTCATTTAAAGCAGTACAAAAGTTTTTGCAGAACTGTAGAAAGACTAAACTGGAAGAAGTTCAAAAGTATGGTTATTGTAACAGCATTAATACTTCTAAAGGAGAGTTGTTAGGAATTCAAGGCGAACTACAGAAAAAGGTCTCTTCTGGTGAAAGGGACTTTGATGCGATGCGTTCCATGTCTTTAGTGGCAGAAGCACTAAAGGTTGATCATGCCTTAGAATTACTGGAAACTCAAGGTCCTAACTCGCTTAATTCTTATCTTAAAAAGTTGCAGCAAGAATCACTTACTTCTAAGACTAAAGCGGTTAAAAATTTAGTGATGGATGAGAATTTTAAATCGGCAGTCTTCCTAACGGAAGAAATCGCTAAACAGAAGATTGAAAACCCTAAGCAGGTTAAATTGAAAGAGATCATCGCAGAAGAGATAACTACCAATCCAACTGCTAAAATTATTGTTTTTACTCAGTTTAGAGATTCAGCAGAAGAGATTGTCAAAGCAGTTAATGAGCTGAGCATTAAGAACCATATCTTTGTGGGGCAAGCTAAGAAAAACGGAGTTGGATTCTCTCAAAAACAGCAGAAAGAAATCCTGGACCAGTTCAGAGAAGGAGAATTTAATATTCTAATCGCTACTTCAGTAGCAGAAGAAGGGTTAGATATTCCTAAGGTCGATAAAGTTATTTTTTATGAGCCAATCCCCAGCGCTATCCGTTCCATTCAACGTCGAGGAAGAACGGGAAGATTGGAAAAGGGAGAAGTCACTATCTTGGTAACTAAAGGAACCAGAGATGAAGCGTATCGTTGGAGTTCTCATCATAAAGAGAAAAAGATGTTCCGTAATTTAGACCAGGTAAAGAAGGAATATTCTCTTACTCCAATGGAAAGTTCCGAACCTAGAAAAGAATCTTCTTTGTTGAATTATGTTAAATCTGAAGAACCGGTAACTGCTATACTTGCTGATCATCGAGAGAAGAATAATCGTATCGTTAAGGAACTGATTGATCTGGGAATTTCAGTTAAAACTGCTCAGTTGGAATCAGCAGATTATTTAGTTTCGGGAAGAGTAGGAGTAGAGTTAAAACAAGTGCCAGATTTTGTGGCTTCGATCATTGATGGGAGATTGTTAGAACAAGTTCGTGATTTGAAGAAGAACTTTGAAAAAGCAGTGGTTATCATTGAAGGAGAAGAAGATATCTATTCCGTAAGAAAAGTGCATGCTAACGCTATCCGAGGAATGCTCGCCTCAATTGTATTAGATTTCGGTGTTCCTATATTGTACACCAAGAATCCTCGAGATACAGCTGGAATTTTAGCGGTGATGGCTCAACGCGAACAGAACAAGGATCATACTTTTTCATATCATGATCGCAAACCCAGAGATATGAAAGAACAACAAGAGTTTTTTGTCTCTTCTCTGCCCGGAATTGGAGTACAGACGGCTCGCTTATTATTAGAACATTTTAGTTCTATTAAAGAGTTAGTTAATGCTTCTAAGGAAGAAATTACTTCTATCAAAGGAGTGGGAGAGAAGACGGCGGAAAGGATTATTAGTTTGATGATGGAAAAGTATCCTAAAAAATAATTTTGTTGATTGTGATAAAACTTCAACGCTTTTTCTTTGCTAGTTCTAGTTCCTTTCTAGAAGCGAGTGCAGAAATAAGTAATGCTCTATCAAAAGCATTCTTATCTAATATCTTTTTTTTAGTAAGGTGCATAAATAAGTACTCTACAAGATCATAAGCCTTCCTTGCTTCTATGGCTACTCCAACAAACTCTTTCTTAAGAAAATTTAAATCCTTACCCTTAAGATATTCTTCATATTCTACCCTAACTTTATCATAATTTTTATGAGCTTCTATACATTCATCAAACTCCTCTTTTTTAATTTTTGTTTTGGCCATAAAACTATAGAAAATCTTTCAATATTTAAACCTTTTTCCTTCTAACTATGCCTATTACCCTTTTTCTTTAAATTAGGGAAATATTCTCGGCGATAAAACTGCAGAAAAGTTAGTAGGAATGTTTGAAGAAAAGTATGAAAAGAAATAATTACTCTTTTAATCAACCTTTAATGGAAAAACCACCCAAATTAGCCAATCTTTGCAAATAATTTTCTTCCAGAGGCTTAAGTTCTAAAGTTGGAACATATCCTTTCTGTTGCAATCCTTCTCCTAAAGATCTCATTACAACACATAAGGCGTCATATCTGGCATTTTCTTCTCTTGGAAGATCTAATCCGTCTTCTTCATATTGAACAAAACTTTTTGCCCCTTGTGGATTGATGAAGAATCCAAAATTTCCTCCACGAGGATTGTATTCTTCTGGAGAAGTAAAAATAAGAGGATCGATTGATGAATCTATGTGGCTTAAGTCTCTCATACAAGCTTCAACAATTCTTTCGATGGCTAAAGGGTTTGGAATATATGTGGTTGTCATGCTTTAAAAGAGTAAGATTAAGTATTTAATCTTATCTGTACTGGAGACAACAAAAGAAAGTTATTATTCAATTGCTTCAATGATTTCAGTTACTTCTTGATTTGTAAATAGAATAGATCTTACTCCCCTGTTCCGGGCAATTTCTATATATCTTGGATTATCATCGATAAACAAAACCTCTTCCGGGTTTAGTTTAGTCTTTTCCAAGATCAAGTTCCACATCTCTGGGTCATCTTTTCTTCTTCCATATTCATAAGAAAGGAACAGATGGTCAAAATACTCTTGCATATTTATCTTCTTCTGATAATTCTCAAACACTGGCTTAAAGTTTCCGGTGAATAAAATAGGGGTATATTTTTGCTTTAATTTTTGGATTAATGTCAACACTTCTTGATTCAGTGCTGGAAGCAGGTTAAAGATCTCGGGACCAATATTAACTCCTAATTGACTAGATAGTTCCGCTAAATATGCTTCTGGTTCAATTTCTCCGGTTACGAATTGAGGGAATAGATCTTTCAAAACCAACTTAACTCTTTCTTCCAGAAGACCATACTTAAGAGCTATCTCTTTAGCAACATGGTTAGTCCAACCTTCTTTAGTGCACACATTGTACCAATCAAACACGATTGCTCTAATCATACAACGTAAAAAGCTATAGAGACTTTTAAATAGGTAAAACAACTAAAATAAGTTTATGGAACTTCCTCAGTACCTAGACCTGCTAGATTTTAACTCTTATGAGAAGAAAGTTATTTTATTTTTGTCTGGAATAGATTCGGCTAGTGCCCGCCAGATCATTAAAGGAAGCGCTGTTCCTCAAGGAAGGATATATGAAGTGTTAACCACTCTTAATAAAAAAGGGTTGATTCAAATTCATCCTGGGTCTCCTAAATTATTTAGTATAAAGGAGGTTAAGGAGAGTCTTTCCAATTATCTGACTACCAAGAAAATTAAAATAGATGAAGAGATATCTGCACTTAAAGAGCTTGATCTAAAACCAAAAGTTTACTTAAAAGAAAGCACCAACTCAGTAGAGATTATTCAAGGAAGAGAAGAACATCTACGTAAGGTTATAGAGTTTCGTAATTCTGCCCAGAAGGAACTTTTGCAGATAGCTCCTTCTTTTGTGGGTACTTTTGCTTCCTCTCTAGCTTTAGAAAAAGCTTTGATGAAAGGAATTAAGGTTAAAGTTATCACTTATGCGATAACTCCCGAGAATAAGAGAATGGCTAAAACCTTGTTGGAAAATGGGGGAGAGTTAAGGGTGATCCCGGCTAAAGATCGGCTAGTGTTACAGATTAAAGATCGAGAAGAATTAATCCTGGGCATGCATGGAGAGAAAGAAGAAAGAACCCTGATTTACAGTAGAAATAAGGCTTTACTAGATACATTGACAGAGACGTTCAATAAGATGTGGGCGTCGGCTAAAACAATAACTATTAAAAATTTAAAATAATAACATTAAAAGCTATGAGCAATTTTTCTCAACTCTTCTTCTACTTTTTTAGCAACTTGTAAAGTAGAATACTCTGCTTCGATGGTTCTGGCAAACTCTTGATATCGATCTAAAGGTAATCTGTCCGTCATAGATCTTTCCAAATCTTCCCAGTGCAACCCATCATGATGCAAGTTCATACTATCTTTATGCAAACCCCCATAATAAACCGTTAGAACCTTATTTGTTCTTCCTAAATATTCTCTAACTTCTCTATCTCTATTTAGTGCCAATAACAAAGCCTGCATATCTGATGGAACTTTTGTTTCATCGACAGTCCATTTGTTTTGTACAATTTCGAATAATCCCATTTTAATCTTATCCTCCACTAGGGTTAATAATCATTTAAAATAAAAAACAGTTCTCCTAAAAAAGGAGAATAAAAACAAACTTATTTCTTACTAGCAGCAGCTAATCCTAAGATTACCGCTATGACAATTAACAAGCCTAGGGCTCCTAACATCCACAAGTAAGCGTTACTGTCACGGAAAGAAGTTTCTGCTACCGGGACAATATTCTTTTGAGCGTTAGCTTTCTGAGCTTCTAATTCTGCTTGTAATTGCTTCTGTAAGTTAGCGGCAAGTTGGTCGTAGTTGCTAGAACTACTCATGCTGGTTGATCCACTGCCACAGTCTCTTACCTCTAAGTTAACAATGACAGAGTCTTCTAAATCTCCATCCAGATAAGATTCTACACTTAAAGGATAAGTTCCGGCTTTAGCAGATTCAACTTCCAGATTGAAAGTAGCTTCGTAAGAGTTGTCGTTTCCAGAATACTTGTCTAAGTCAATATCTTTCTTACTTAAATCTATTCCTAAAGCAGTATTCTTAACTCTGATCTCAATGTTATTCTCGTTACTCTTACCTACGTTGCGTACTTCTGCATTTAAGGTAGTTTGTTTTAAACATTGAACACTATTTGAACTAAGATCAACGTTGCGTAAGATAATCTTATGGCTGTCTCTGCTCACATCAACTATCTCAGTGTAAGTCGTTTCTTGATCATTTCCATCAACGTCTTCTCCGCTAACCGTGATGTCTAAAGTGTAACTGTCTTCGTCAAGATTTTCACCACTAAGATCAAAGGTTAAAGTTACAGTGTCATCGTCGCCGTTGTTTAAATCAAACTCTTCAGATTCTTCTTCTAAATCGTCGTTGTCAACGTCTCTAAGGGTAGCAGTAACTACAATGTTCTCAATGTCTTTGGTATACTCATTCTTAACAGTAACATCAACAGTATTATCGCTGTCAGGGGTGATTTCTCCGTTATTGTCTCCATTAATCTCTACATCGGTAACTTTTAACAAAGAAGCATAGTTGACTTTAACCGGCAAAGTGGCGCTAAGGTTATTATTGGCTTTAAAAGTTAAGGTTCCGAAAGTAATCTCGCCTGAAGTGAGAGTAGAAGGAACAGCAACACTTAAAGTAACTTCAATACTTCCTTTAGCAGGAACATCCTTTAATCCTGTAACAGAGATACTAGCAGAGGTGCTAGTATAAGTCAAATTTGTTAATGCTTCTAAAGTTCCTGGATTGCTTAAGGTAACAGTCTTAGTCAAGGTCTTCCCTAAATCACTTTGGGCAAGAGCAATGGTTGACAAAGAGGATACTTGCAAGGAAGCGGGTGTTGGTTCAGGAGGTAAAGTTACAGTAACTTTCCAAGTTTTACTATCTGCTCCAGCAGTAACAGTTAGGGTATGAGTTCCAACGGTTGGACTAACCAAGTTGTAAGTGGTCTTAGTAGTAGGTATGATAGTATTTCCATCTAAGGTCCAACTCACAGGAAGGTTCTGATCCTTAACACTAACACTAAATAACTGAGATGTTCCTTCGTATATAGTTACATCACCAGAAGGATTTGCTCCAGATAAGCAATCGCTTTTAGTAATAGTATGTACGTTAGTTTTACTGTCGGTGTAAGCGAAGTTTCTATAATATAAACTTACACTTAATGGTCCGCTAGTTAGAACGTTTTTAGTCAAAACGATCGGGAAAGATCCTTCACTGTTTGCTCCAAGTGATTGAACACTAGGAGAAGTGTAAATTAAATTTCCGTTTTGAGTTATTTTAAAGATTAAGTCATCTTCAACAGTATTCCCAGTATTTGCTACCTTAACAGTTAGAGTAACTTGATTATTACAATCAACATTAGAAGTATCCACGCTGGTGCTAGTAATATAAGTAGTAGGATTGTTTAAATTCTGAGTTACGTTTACTTTTACTGAAAAACTGTTTGAAGCAGGGGCAAGATTGAAATCTTTTCCTACAGAGCTGATCACTAAATTATGTACTCCCATTCCAAAGTTCCAGGGAACGTTAAAGTTTAGAGTTACAGTCTGAGTAGTATTTCCAGCAATGTTAATCTGTCCTGAGGAAGCAAGTTGAGTAGTTCCTTCAATTAACCCGGTGTTGATATTAGTAATCATCTGGGCTTGACTATTGCTTAAAGTGACCAAGAAACTTACTTGATCTAAAGGATGAGTCACGATGGTATCGTTTACAGATATACCATTGAATTTAACTTCAGTAATGGTTAAACCATTATCTCCCCAAGCTGCTTGGGCAGTCAAGACTACTGCAGCTATCATTAATAATACAGTTAATATTTTATATAGGTTTTTCATTTTTACCTCGCTTTGGTTTTTGTAATTATAACCCTAGAATCCATCCTTTTTCCTTTAACTAAAATCAAGATAAACAGTACAATCAATATCAAGATTAGGACTATTCCCCCGATCATCACTGCTACAATATAATCATCAGTAGTATACGATTTCTCTACGGTCTTAACGATAGTGGCAGAAGAAACTTTATCATCTCCCTTAACCGTGCTAGTTGGAGTAGTTGAAGTGCTTGATGCTTGGCTAGTGCCAGTAGTTATAGCCGGAGTGGTGTTGGTCTTAACGGTACTAGAAGCAGCCGAAGCTGTTGAACATCCTTTAACAACTAAGTCAACGTATTCTTGGTCTCCTAAATCGTCAAGATTGTAGAAAACTCTTGCAGTAAGAGGGAAACTACCTGATAAGATTTTTGGATCAACATTAAACGTAAATTGGTGGCTAACCTTATTATTCTTACTAGTACCTTCTTTTATAGAGAAATCAAATTTTTGGTTAAGTCCCAATTCAGGATTGTCTAAAGTTAAAACTCCTCTGCTTTGGGCCCTGTTTCCGTAATTGGTAACATCTACATTTACTGTAACTTGACGAACACAACTAACTTCAGTAGGTGTAAAGGTAAGTTGATCTATACGTAGATCGTTCTCCTTTCTTTCCACTTCTAAGTTAATGGTCCAACTTAAATCGTGATTAGCTTTGGAATCATCTTTTGATTCTATATTAAGATCTAAGGTATAATCTCCTTCTTCCGCAGTAGAAGGGACAGTGAAATTAATAACAATATTGTCTTCTTCAGTTAAGCGTTCTCCAGCAGGGATATCAAAGTCAACTTCTTCATCAATATCATCTCCAAAGTCAGAATCGTCTATTTGTACGTTGATGGTTCCATCAATTGAACCATCATCATAATTGTCATCAAAAAGGTTTTCTAAGGAAAATCTTAATTCAACCACGTCGCCGGGATTTAATCCAGATATTTTATCATCGTTACTTGAGAGGGTGTCTTCTTCAGCATCATTTAAGTAAACATAAATTCGGTCGATGTCTAACATGTTTTTAACTTTAGTGTTTAAACTAAAACTCTGATCCTGACCTGAAGTGGTAGTGATTTTTAATTTAGCGATATTTGATTGAGTTCCAGCATCCTTATTTACTGGAGCTTCTCCAGAAAGTTTAATAGCACGGCTGGCTCCAGCATCAAGAGTGAAGGTAAGAGGTGAAGTTGATCCATCTAACTGCATTTGATTATAGCCAGAAGCTATTTCGGTTAGACTTATCGTAACTGTCTCAGTAATTGCGCCGGTATTGGTAACATCAAAGTTATGATTAGAAATGATATATTCATTGTCATTATCTCGCAAAGAGCCATAATTTACATCTATAGTAAGCTGGTCTTGATTAGAGATGATCACTTCTGCAGCAGCAAAACTAACTGAAAATAAAGCAAATACAATTAATAGTCCGATTAATGATTTAGGTATAATAGCGTTCACCCCGCTTGTTTTTATTCTAGAGTAGTTACTCTTTTTTAAAGGTTTCGGTAAAATATCCTATATTATCTATTATATGGGTTTATATTAAGAAACAAATAAGATAAAAAGAATTAAAAACGGCCTTATTTGCGGCCCATATAGAAGAATTTCTCAATCGATACTTCTGCTTCGTTGAAGTTACCCGTACGGGGATGATTAGCTGCAGAAACGACGGGATCAGGCCCTCGCTGAATTGTATTGTTAGCGGGAATCTCTCCTAATCGATGTGGTTCTTGCGATGATTGTACTGGTCTTTGATAAGTAAGTTTATTATTAATACTAGCAATCTCTTTTTCTAAAGCAGCCATCTTTTCTTCTATTTCTTTTAGTTTTCTAACCACATATTTAGTATTCTGTTCTAAAATCTCTTTTAATTGGTTCTGAGAGATGTCTCCATTTTCTCCTCGAGGAACATCAGGATGAGCTTCTTGATCTACTTTTTGCATGGTATCTCTAATTCCAGAATATTCTGTTGATCCTTTTGCCTTAAAGATTCTTTCCGCTTGATTCACCGCATCTTCTCTATCGGTAGCTAGGCCCTGTTTCATTAATTCTAAAGCCATAGCGTTAATTTTTTGAATTCTTTCTACATCCATTTTTCTAACCTCATTTTTTGACTGATTGTTATTAAACCTACAAGAAAGATTCTACGATCCCATTATAACCTTTTCTATACTGAAAGAGATGAATTATTATATCTATTTAACCTTAAATCAAAATTGTTAAGAAAGATTACTTTCCAACTACTCCACAAAAAGTGGACTTTAAAGAAACAGGAATAATTCCCTTTACGCTTAAGTAAATCAAAACTGCACCAATAATTATTCCGATAACTACTCCTATCGCAAAATATTTGAATTCAATAATTCCCAATTGCCCTCTTTTTTGCATAGAAGGAAGTAATTTTTAGGGGTATATAAATGTTTCTAAAGGTGGGGAGGGTGGCTTTACAAAAAGGGCTTTTCCTCTGGGAATACCACAAGATTTATATACTGGTGTGGTGAACTATATTTAAATTTAATGTTTCATGTTAAGGTGACAATTCTTAACAGGTGAAGATAACTATGATTAGAAAGACTATTAAAGAGTGCCCAGAATGTGCCAGCAAGAATATTTATAGAGATACGGAAAAGGGGGAAACCACTTGCCGTGATTGTGGGTTAGTTATTGAAGATCGAATGGTCGATTTCTCGCAAGAATGGCGTGAATTTGAAGATGATGAAAGTTCTCGAAGAAGAACTGGTGCGCCCAGTTCACAAACTCAATTTGATCAGGGATTAGGTACAGAAGTGGGTACAACCTCTGACTTTTATAAACTTGGTTCAGATAAAGAAAGGGATAAATTCTTTCGTTTGAGAAAATGGAACATCAGAATTTCTACTGCTATTGAAAGAAACCTAAAAGTTGCTCTAGCTGAGCTTAAAAGGGTCAGTTCTTTCTTAAAATTGCCTAAATCGGTAGAAGAGGAGGCCGCTCGTATTTATCGTTTAGCGGTTCAAAAAGGGTTAGTTAGAGGAAGATCAATGGAATCAGTAGTTGCTGGTGCATTGTATGCTGCTTGCCGACGTCATGAGGTTCCTCGTACTTTAGATGAGATGGGAGAAGCTTCTGGAATTGAGAAAAAGGAAATTGGAAGAACTTACCGCTTTGTTACTAGAGAACTGGAGATAAGTATTCGTCCTAGTAATCCTGCTGATTATATTCCCAGATTTGCTTCTGCTTTGAAATTAAGTCCAGAAACTCAATCTAAAGCGGTAGAAATCTTAGAAATGGCTCGTGATATTGAGCTAACATCTGGTAGGGGTCCTACAGGAATCGCTGCTGCTGCTTTGTATGTTGCTTCTTTAATCCATGGCGAGAAAAGAACTCAACGTGAGGTTGCTGATGTAGCTGGAGTTACTGAGGTTACCATCAGGAACCGTTACAAAGAGCTGATCAAGAAATTGAAGTTAGCAAAAGATGTAGAGAAGAGTAAGAAGAAATAATTTTTTATTATATTTTTTTGGTGATGTGATGTTTTAGGTGTGATGTTTGGAGATATAAAATGACAACTACAGAAAATAATTCACCAAGAGTATTGTTTATGGTTCCTGGAACGGAGTATATGGCTTATCAGGATAGAATATTAAGAGAACAACGTGGATGTGAGATTGACATTGTTCAAAGAGGGGATATTGCTTTAGATTTAACTTCTCGATTTAGATATGATTTAATTTTTGCTTATATTGCTGGTATGCCTCCAGGGAGTGATTCCGCATTAAGTAAAGTATATTGTGGGGGATTGGCTCGTCTTCCAGATCACGTACCCACTGGAGATACTTTCGGGGTATTATGTGCTTGTATTAAGAGAATTAAAAAAGAAGGAAAGAATCGTGACACGCCAATCTTGGCTCATAGTTTTTATGATCAACCTGACGATGATAGAATTCTTTCAGCAGGCATTGATGAATGGATAGGAAGATTGGATGCGAATAAAGTTGTACCTCTTTTTGATAGATATACTTTAAAATAAAACTATGAAAAACTTAATCATTGCTCACGGGGAAGATTTGGACGGAATTGTAGCACATACCTTGTTAGGGATGCATGCTCCAGAAAGTACTCATGTTTTAACTCGGCATAAATCTCTAGAAGCAGATTTTGATTCTGCTCTTTCTATTGTAAAAGAAGGAGTTGATCAAGTTTATGTTGCAGATGTATCTTTTGGAGAATCTCTTTTCTCTGTAGTTAACGAGATTTCTCAACGAGCTCCGATTACTTGGATTGATCATCACGATCTTACTTTAAAAAATGTAATCCGCTTAATGAGATATCCGCGCAATACTATTGCTCATCATCCTTATCTATGTTCTTCTGAATTAGTTGCAATGAGATATTTATTGCATTCCAATTATGCTGGTTATTTAGCTGATTTAGCTCAACGGTCTGATTATCCTGATCGATTCACTCAAACTGAATTGGGAAAGAGATTAGAAAAAGCGGTAGCTTTACTTAATTTTAGAAAAGATGATTCGACCATTCTTCAATTTATTGAGGAATTGAAAGGTGAGGGAACCGTTATCCCCTCGGAGAGTTCTTTATCTCCGAAATGGGAAGAGAAGGTTGAAGAGTATAATAATTTAGAACAAAGTGCTCTTGATTGTTTATATGAAAGCGGTCGAGTTTATACTATTGGTACAACTAAAGTGGTATTTTCTCACACTTCAAACATCATTCCTGGGAAACAAGCTACCAGAGCATTAAGAGATCATTTTTCTGATCAAGCAGATTTGTTTGTGGTATTGTTTGATTCTCCCAGTAATAGTCATTGTTGGATGCTTCGTAAAGAAAGATTCCCTTTTCCCTCAGTGGAATTATGTGAATATCTTGGTGGGGGAGGAAGAGGTAAAGGGGGAGGTTTCCCCTGGTCAGAATCCGTAACCTCTGAGAGTTATATTGGGGTTAGTGATGCGATTGCGGCAAGAATGAGAGAAAGCGGTTATTTCAAATAGGAAGGAGTTTTGATTAGTTAAAGAATAGTTATCACTAAAAAGTGGTTTCTACCAAAAGTTTTATAAATCAACTCCTCTCTTAAAGAAAAGATGAAATCAGTAATTATCGCTCATGGTGAAGATTTGGATGGAATAGTTTCTCATACTTTATTTGATGCTGGACTGAGAGCACGTTTTCCTGAGGTTCCCATTGAACATCACTTTGCTCGTTATGATCAATTAGATCTTCCGTTTATTGCTTTATTGGACTCTCTTAAACAGAATAGGGAAGGAACATTGGTTTATGTGGGAGATTTATCGGTTAACGATTCTTTGATTCCCGTTCTAAAAGAACTTTCCGGTTATGCTAGCATCAGTTGGTATGACCATCATCAAAACACTGTGAATAAAAGTGATGATTTAATCCGTTTAGGAATAGATCTAACTTTTGATTCTAGTGATTGTACTTCAGGAATTGTTGCTAAGAATTTCCTTCCAGAATGTTCTGGAATTACTCCTTATTTAGAAGTGAGTAAACTGGTAGATCTGGCTAGACGTTCAGATTTCCCTGATAAGCATCGTCAAACTAAGCAAGGAGAAAAATTAGAGAAAGTTATCTCCTTAGTAAACTCTACCGGAAATACTTCCTTACTGTATAGATTAGTAGAAGCAATGCGGGAAGGAGTCCTTTTCTCTGGGGAAGAGGATCTTGTTCCGCAAACTGAAGAATTAGTTGATGAATATAATCGTAGAGAAGCTGCTGCATTTCAGAAGTTAGAAGAAAGAAGAGAAATGTTCGACCTTTGTGGTTATCGGACACTTTTTTCTTACGCTTCTCCTTTACTGGGAGGCAAGAGTACACTTCAATTTTTAAAAACAGTTTATGGAAGAGAAGCAGAACTTTTTGTAGCCGTTTATGAAGATCCTAAGAGAAATCATCTGATTACTAAAAGTAATGCTTGTGCCGTTGATGTTCCGGCCTTATGTGCTTCTTTAGGCGGTGGCGGAAGAAACGATATGGGCGGGTTTACTTGGCCTACCGGGATATCTGAGCAGAATTATGTTACGGAAAGAGAGAAAATGATGCAAAGTATGCGCGTTTATCTTACCACTGTTCCGCGTAGTGTTTAGACAACTCAAAATATTTCTTAGCTTCTTCTGCATGGAACAATTTCTTTTCAGGAGTTAAGTTCGGATCCTCCCAAGTAAAACAGTTGATCTTAGCGCGGATGTAAGAGCGATAACACTTGTAGAAATCAAGCAGTTCTGGAATATCTTTATCTTTACTTACTTTTTGATATTCATCTACGAAAGAAGTGGAAAGATCGCTTCTTTCATGATGGTCAAGGTCCATGGCCATGAAGGCCACTTCAGCAATCACGTCAGAACAAGGGAAACGTTCATTGAAAACAATCCCATCAAAGATATGAAGATCATCATTAGTCACAAACACATTTCCAGAATGAAAATCACCATGACAATGTTTAGTTTGATTTTCTGTTACTCGTCTTTCAAACAAGTCTTTGTTTTTAGTGATGAACTTATTTATCTGTTCTTTAATAAAACTAAACCCTTCTTGAGAGATAAGTTCTCCTCGATATTTATCTGTCTGTTCAAAATTCTCATCCCAATTGAATTGGATCATTTCAGTTTTACCAAAGGAAGAGATATGTTCATCGGTAGGAGCAACTTTATGAAAAGCATGAATCTTATGAGCTAACTGTTTAATATGGGTTGGATGAACCTGGTTCTTTCTCAACAAATTTTCCATAGTGGCTTCAGAGTCCATCTGTTTCATCTTGATGGCATACTCAATAATAATCCCTGCTCCATCAATCTTGATGTTTCCGTTTGAATCTTTAGTGATTGGCACTACTTTTTCATATAATTGGGGCGAAATTAAGGAATTATACTTAACTTCTTTTTCACATTGCTCTTTTCTTTTCTCTAAAGTTGAGAAGTCTAAAAATCCTAAGTTTAATGGTTTGTTAATCTTGTATGCATAATCTCCGGTTAAGAAAACTAAAGATACCGCAGTAGTTATAACTTTAATCTGTTTACTTTCATGAGGGTAACCCTTGGGGTTACTTAACGCTTCCTTTATTCTTTGGACTTCTTCATACATGTTGATTTTATTTTAAGCATAACTTATATAAATGTTTAGGAATTATTTTTACTATGAAATTGTTATTGACCTCTGCAGGAATTGTTCCTGAGATTCGAGAAGAATTCTTATCTTTGTTATCAAAGAAATCCTCTCAAATAAAAGCAGTATTAGTAGAAACTGCAATTTATGGCGAGAATCTGGCCCCTGAAAAATTAAAAGAATATTCTAAGCAAACTATTGAACAATTAAAGGGGTGTGGAGTTGTTAATATTACAAATGTTGATATAAGAGAACAAAGTTCTCAATCCCTCTCTGTAATCTTAGATAATGTAGATATTCTAATTATTGATGGGGGAAACACTTTTTATCTTCTGGATTGGATAAAAAAGAACCAGTTGGATAAAGTCATAGTTGATCATGTCAAGAAAGGTTTAATCTACGTGGGCATAAGTGCAGGAAGTTATATTGCCTGTCCCACCATTGAAATGGCTGCTTGGGGATATCAAGATAGAAATCGATGCGGTCTAAAGGATTTAACCTCTTTGAATTTAGTCCCATTTTTAATTACTGCCCATTACGCTGGGGAATATAAGAAAATTATTGAGACTTCCGCTAAAAATACAACTTATCCGGTCGTGGCTATTACTGATTCTCAGGCATTATTGATAGTTGATGGAAAAGTTAAATTGATTGGAAAAGGTCAGCCTAATTTCTTTAATGGGTTTAAAGAAAGTTAATTTATCAAAATATATATAAAGTAAAAAGAAAATATTTCTTCCTATGCCAAATCCAGGAGATAAAGTTAGGATTACTACTAAGGATAGTACTGAAGAAGGAATCATGATGTCTTCTCCAGATGAAGAAATCCTCCTGATAAAACTAAGTACGGGGTATAACATCGGTTTTTCTAAAGAAGATATTACTGAACTAATTATTCTAGAAGAAAAAAAAGAAACTCTACCCTTAGAACCTAAAAAGGTAGAAACAAAACATGGGTTGAAAACTATCACTATTTTGCATTGTGGTGGAACTATCGCTTCTAAAGTGGATTATGAAACTGGAGCAGTAAAACCCACTTTCTCTCCAGAAGAGTTACTAGAACTGTTTCCCGAGTTGGGAGAAATAGCCAATATCAAGAGTCGTTTAGTAGCAAACATGCTTTCAGAAAATATGCGTTTTGCTCATTATAACCTTATCGCTAAAGAAGTTGAAAAAACTTTGAAAGAAGGAAGCGACGGGATAATTGTAACCCATGGGACGGACACTTTACATTACACTGCTGCTGCTTTAACTTTCGCATTAGAAGGGTTACAACACCCCGTGTTATTAGTTGGTTCACAAAGAAGTTCTGATCGAGGTAGCAGTGACGCTTTTATGAACTTGAAATGTGCAACCCAATTTCTTATTCATTCTGATTTCAAAGGAGTGGGTGTGTGCATGCACGCTCATCCTGATGATGATCAATGTGTGATATTGCCTGGGGTAAAATGTCGTAAAATGCATTCTAGTAGAAGAGATGCATTCAAGGCCATCAATGCGGAACCCCTCGCTTTAGTTGATGATCAAGGAAAGATAGAGTGGAAGGATAAAGACTATTTCCGTTTTGAAACCGGATCTTTAAACTTAGCTTTATTCAAGCCGGATTTGAAAGTGGGAATTATGAAGTCTCACCCCCAAATGTTTGCGGAAGAGTTTAAACCCTATCACAATTATGATGGGTTGGTATTAGAAGGAACGGGGTTAGGACATTTTCCTATCTTGAGATATGATAATCTAACTAAAGAACATGAATCTATTCTGGAAGAGATTCAGAAGTTAGCTAAACAAATTCCTGTAGTTATGACGGTCCAAACTATCTTTGGGGTAGTGAACATGGACATCTATGCTCCGGGAAGAACTCAGATAGAAGCAGGGGTTCTAGGAACACAATTGGACATGCCTCCAGAAACTGCTTTTATCAAACTAGCTTGGCTGTTGAGTAATTATGATCAAAAAGAAACTCGAGAGATGATCTCTCAAAATCTGAGGGGAGAGATAAGTCTAATTAGAAAGGTTGAGAAGGAATGGGCGAATTAAAATGTGGTGGGTTTACTTATTAACAATAATTATTCTAATTGTGGGATGGAATTTAATCTTTCGTTATCTTACTTATAGAAGTTTAGAAAAAGAAATTCGAGGCAAGTCTTGGAAAGATGTTCCTCTTGATGATTATATTAAACAATGTTATCATTTCATCTCTGAACGTTATCCCATGCTTAGACATTGTTGGGCTAAACGATTCTGGCGAAGCTTTTTCTATCGTAATCTATGGAACTTAAAGGGTAAAAGTCTTCCTTGTCATATGTATAACGTTTTATTTAATTATTGTATGCGGTTACGTTTGCCTAAAAAAGACATTCGTTTAAAGTATATTGCTGATTTTGATCAGTTAGTGTTTGTCCATTACTATTCTCAATTACGAATTAATGGTAAATGGATCAATGTAGATGTATGGGGTAAACATCGGGGAGTTCCTTTAGGGGAAACTATCAACTCTCCGGGATGGAAGAGGTGAAATCGATGAAAAATATAATTTTAATTATAATGATGTTGTTAATAGGAATATTCTTAGTTTCTTGCACTTCGAAGGATGTCTCTTTAGAAAAATCTTGTCAAAGTGATTCTGATTGTGTTCCGGCTAGCTGTTGTCATGCTAAAGAAGCGGTAAATTCTGTTTATGCTCCTAATTGCAAAGAAATGTTTTGTACCATGGACTGCGAACCCGGAACGCTAGACTGTGGACAGGGAGAGATTAAATGTGTCAATAAAGAATGTGTGGTGGTGTTGAAATAATGCCTGCTAATAAAATCAGTTTGGATCAAGCTAAAAAAGAAAAATTGTTTTATTTTGTAGCTAATGTGATTGTATATCGTGAATCCGATGGAAGATGTTTAATCCTTAAACGAAGTGAACGAGAGAAAGTTCATCCGGGAAAATATGCTGTCCCGGGTGGAAAGTTAGAATGGAAGGATATGGATATCAATCATCCCACTCGTATTAATGGAGATGTTCTTGATTATGAAAACGCAGTTGAGGAATTATTGAAAAGAGAAGTGCAAGAAGAAGCCGGTATTGAGATAGAATCGGAATTAAAATATATTAATAGTGTTGCGTTTATTCGTCCTGACGAAACTCCGGTAATTCTAGTTAAATTTGCTGCTAAGTACAAAAGTGGAGAAGTTAAACCGGAAGAAGGTGGTTTTACAGATTATGTTTGGGTTAATGCTGAAGAGGTTAGTAATTATCCTTTGATCAAGGGGATTGATGTGGAAATAAAGCAGACCATTGAATTGTCTAAAAATAAATAAAATATCTCTTTTTGAACTATTTTAAATATCATTTAATTCTCTTTCTGTAGATACTTGAAGTCTTCTTTTTTTCAATAAAGGAGATTCCACTAATTTCTAGGTCCTCTTTTCTTCGTTGTAGTACTTCTAAGTATGCTCCAATTCTTGAATGGTGATTCAGAAGGTCGGTCCAAAAGGAAAAAGAGTTTCTTTCTAATTCGTCTCCTTTATAATGCCATTCTCTAAATTGTTTATACTCTACTACAAAATCATTTGGATCAGGATAACACGATTGTAAGGTATTGTCAAACAAACGAGCAGTTTCTTCTTCACTGATTAAGGAAACCATTTTGTCTATTTCTCCTCTTTTTGCTTTATGAATAACTAATTCTATGGTTCTGGCTCGGAGATAAGTGGACAATCCCATAACGATGGCCCATCGGGCTAGTTGAAATTCCTCTGAAGCAAATTCTTCTCCCTCTTCTCTCATATAAAAATCTTGAATAATCTCTTCTATTTCTAGTACCTTTTGTTCTGTTCTAGGATAATGGGTTATTTCTTCTTTCCAAGTCGGGGAAAGTTCATATCTTTTACTTTTGATAAATCCATAACAGACATCAATATTACTCTTAGCTTGGTCTAATTTATCACGATAGTTTGAGATCTCTTGATCAAGACTAGTTCTGTTCGTTCCTCCAGGAAGTACCGTGAGCATATGCGGAAAAATTTGCTTCTTATTAATAATATTTATCCTTCTGTAAAGGTTATATTCGAAAAGGTTTTTAATGATCAGGATTTTTCTGAGAGTATGAAACTGTTGTCTTCACGCTTCTTTGCTCGAGATACTTTAGTTGTAGCTAAAGAATTATTGGGAAAAATAATTCAAGTCAATGGATGTTCTGCTCGTATCATTGAAACGGAAGCATACAAAGATGATGAAGCTTCGCATGCTTTTACTAAGACAGATCGAAGCGCTTTGATGTACGATACCTATGGTCACGTTTATGTTTATCTGATTTATGGTATGTATTACTGTTTGAATTTCACCACTGAGATTGCAGGGAAACCGGGAGCAGTGTTAATCCGTGGATTAGAACCAATTAATGGAATAAAGAAGATGCAACAGCGAAGAGGGACTTCTGAAGTAAAGAATCTGTGTTCTGGTCCAGGGAAGTTGTGTCAAGCTCTCGGTATTGATAAGACTCTTAATGGTACTTCTGTTGGAAGTAAACTGAAGATTTACGATGATGGGTTTAAACCAAAGAAGATTGAGCGAAGCAGAAGGATTGGTATTTCTGTAGCTAAAGAATTAGAGTGGAGATTTTGTGTGAAGTAAGAATTCTATCTGGTCAATCTACAAATCTCTTTACTGTAGCGCAAGACTGGTTTAAGAAGACTTTTCTCTAATCGTTTTTCTTCTTCATTCAGTTCAAATAGGAACGGAGCGGCTTTCTCAAATTCTCCGTTAAGATAGTAATTAAAAGTTTTAGAATACATTTCCTTAACTTTTTCTAACTCTTTGGGATTAACCGTTCTATCCATTTTTTCTAACAGTTCTCCCAAGCGATGAATCTTTTCTGCCACCATACGATAATCCATAGCCCTAAGCAAGGAAATTTGATTTCCCTCAATGAATTTTCCCTCGGCAAGATAACGACGTATTTGCATAATCAACATGTAATAAAATCTCACCATCGTTTCTCTGGTCTCTTGGATTTTAGTTTGATCTTTATCTTCCATTAACTCATCAAATAGCGTTAAAGAAAGGAAATACATTCTCTTGAGACATTCTTCTATGGTTAGATCGTCAATGCGAAAACACTTAATTACCATCCTCGTTGAAGTATCATCAATAATTTGAACATTCATAAACTTCTTAAGAAAGAGGTAAAATTTCTTACGCTCATTTTCTGAAGGCAAGGATTTGAAAAGGAAAGTAATCTTCTCATTGCCAAAAAAGTAAGCTCGAAAGAATCTTCCTTGGTAACATCGGTCAAAAGGAATAACCGTTTCTAACTTTTTATCTTCAGCTACAAATTCCGGAGCGATGGAGAGATTACCTTGCTCGGAGATGATCATCTTGATCTTGGATCCTTTGTGGACTTTTAACATCTTAGTCCAAGAACTTGGCAGACTGATAAACAGAGATTGTCCGATTTGCTGTACATTTCTCTCGATGATGGCCATATTCTCTAAGATTGTCAATTTATATTTAAATTTTTCCTTAGTTTAAATTAGTTTAAATGTTTATAGAAATAGTTTAAGTTAAACCTTTGGGGTCTTAATTGTATGAAAAAGATTGACATTCATTGCCACACCACCAACAGACCTGTTTCAGATGTTGTTCCTAAATCAGCTGACATCGAGGCTCTTCTGCAAGAAATGGATCTTCACGAAGTAGGAAAAACAGTCTTGTTAGCCACTTATTTTCCCCATAAGGCTTCGGGAATCTCTAATTTTAGATTACTCCATTGGATTAAGAGTTGCTCTCAACCAGATCGTTTCTTGATGTTTGGTAGTTTGGACTTTGAACATTATTTTTATCAAGGCATCAATGAATTAACGGAATTGGCGGAAAATAAGATAATCCGGGGAATTAAAATTTACACTTCTTACCAACAGATTGATCCTTTTTCTGATAAGATGCATCAAGTGGCAAAGCTGGCTGCACAATATCGCTTGCCGTTAATGTTTCACGGCGGAGAATCTTATACTTCTTTGATGAAATATGGCAAATATGCTGTAGCTAACTTAGTCATGCCAGCTGAGCTAGAGCATCTTTCCAAAGATTATGGTTTGGATCTTATCATTAGTCACCTTTGCACCCCTTTTGTCAAAGAGTTGATTGAGGTAGTCAAGCGTAACGATCACATTTACTCTGATGTAAGTGGGGTGTTTGATTCTTATTCTAGCAGAAGTGCTATCCCCGAATCTATTGAGGAAGTCAAACTCTTCTTAGGAGAATGCGGTCCTGAAAAGTTACTCTTCGGTACAGACTTTCCAGTCATGACTCATGAAGATGCAATTATGCTTTTAGAGGAAGGAATGAAGAATTATTCATCTGAAGATAAACAGAGAGTGTACTATGACAATGCAAGGAGGTTATTAAAATGCTAGAAGAAAAAATAAACGGAAAAATCATGTTTGTCGGAGGAACTTTCGATGAGAATGGCGGCAAGGAGTCAAAGATTGCCAGACAAGTCTTTCAATCATTAGGCATGGCTGATTCAGATTCTCTTTACGTTAATGGTGGAACCTTTAACGATCTAGAGGCTCTTCTTCCAAAAGTCAGAGATTATCAACAGATATATTGGTTTGCTAACGTGGATAATGATAAACCTAAGCTGGTTAAAGAAATAAAAAGACAGAATCCCGCCAGCATCTTAATTACCTCTAAACGAAACGTTGACAGCAAATATTCTGCTGCAGATTTAGTTTATCATGCTTTGAGTAATAAAAGTAATTTAGTGGTCGAGATTACTTCAGAAAAAGGTAAATACTTCGGAAGAATTATCGATCCCTTAGGTAATATTTTTCAGGACTATACTTCTGATTTCAGTCAAGTAGCTTGGTCTTTAGGAAAGCGAGTAGATGAGCTTTCTAGTTATACCCGAGTTGGAAGCAAGCAAATCGGACCAGCTAAAGAAATTCCCGACAAGGAAAATTTCTTTGAGTTGATTAGAAAATATGGTGAGCAGTTTCATACTTTAGTTCATGCTCGTCCTGAAGCGGTCAACCGTTTTTTTGGTAACGCTTCTTTTCGTTGTGAGAGAGGTTTCCCCTCTTTTAGAGAAGGAGATTTAGTTTATGTCTCGCAGAGAGATGTAGATAAGCGTTATCTCAATAAGGAAGGTTTCGTGGCGGTCAAGCTTGAGTTGCCCATTCAATATTATGGTGATAAGAAACCTTCTGTGGATACCCCTATCCAAGTTCAGCTCTATCAATATTATCCTGGGATAAATTACATCTTGCACGGTCACGTCTACATCAAAGATGCTCCTTTCACTTCTTCAGTCGTCCCTTGCGGAGCCATGGAAGAGTTTGAAGAGATAATTAAATTGTTTCCAGAAAAGGAGAAAGAGGATTTTGCGGTTAATCTTCGTGGGCATGGCTCTTTGCTTTTAGTTCATGATTTAGATTACTTGAGAAGGATTCCATACTCTGCTAGACCTTCTCCTGAAGTACATGCGGAATATGAAAATAAAGAGGAGGAAAAACAAAAATGAATGAAGACCATCAAGTGGACATTGTAGGAGATTATCTTAAAGATAAAACTATTGCTTTATGCGTTACTGGAGGCATTGCGGCAATTGAATCTCCTAAAATCGCTCGCCAGCTGCGTCGTTATGGCGCAGAAGTTCATGCCTATATGACTGGAGAAGCTCAAAAATTTGTCGGTCTCGCTGCTCTGGAATGGGGAACAGGTAATTCGGTAGTAACTGAACTAAGCGGTCGCTCAGAACACATCTGTCGGGAAGATTTAGTCTTAGTTGCTCCCGCTACTACTAATACCATTGACAAAATCTTTAATGGCATCGCTGACAATCCTGTGACTACTTTAGTTGCTAGCGCGTTAGGATATCAAACTCCGGTTTATCTTGCTCCCACCATGCATGAATCCTTGTACAAAAACCCTTTTTTGCAGGAGAATTTGAAGCGTGCTTCTGATTATGGGATAAACATAATTGCTCCTCGTCTGGGAGAAGGGAAAGCTAAGATGCCTAAACTTGAAAATTTAGTTGCTGAGGTTTGCCGTGAATTATCAGATGATCCTCTCAAAGGTAAGAAGATTCTAGTTACTGCTGGTCCCACTCCCGTGAAGATTGATGCCGTGAGAAGAATAACTAACATTTTTACCGGAAAGTTGGGGATGATAGTTGCTAATGAGGCTTATCTCAGAGGAGCTGATCCTTTACTCTTATTAGGCAAGACCGGTTTGAAAGTTCCATCTTACTTACCAACCTTGTATCATACTGACTTCGATCAATATGTTGAAAATGTTTTTGGTGAGCTTAGTAAAGGGTACGATTTAGGCATCTTCTCTGCCGCAGTAGCAGACTATCGTCCTGAGGTGGTTCAAGAAGGTAAGATTCCTTCTCAAGGTCATTTGAAAGAAATCAAGATGATTGAGACTATGAAGGTAATTAAAGCAGTTAGAGAGAAATACCCTGAGCTTTATATGGTCACTTTCAAATATGAAACGGGCGTTTCTGTTGATAGGCTAATGGAGATTGCCAATTCTCGACTTAAAGATTATCAACTGGTGGTAGCTAACCGTGATTTAGATATGAAAGAAGGAAAACATGAGGCTTACATCGTTGGAAGGAAAGGTGTTTTAGCCAATCCTCAAACGAAACAAGAGATTGCTACGCAATTGATGGATGTACTGGGGAAGGAAGTGGGCAAATTCTAAACTTTTATTAACTTCTTTTTATTTTCTTATCTGATGGAACACTTAGCGATCATGAATCCTGCTTGGAAATTAATCGACAAGATTATTTTCGGAGAGAAGAAGATTGAGTCGCGCTGGTATAAATCCAAAAGGGTTCCTTGGAATCGTATTCAAGAAGGCGAGGTAGTTTACTTCAAAGATGCAGGAAAAGTAGTTACAGCAAAAGCAGAAGTAGAGACAGTTCTGCAGTTTGAGCAGTATACTTTAGAACAGTTGGAAGAGATAATTAAGAAGTATGGTGGGAAAGGAGGAATTTGTTTTTCTGGAAGTTATGAATCAACCTTAGCTTGGACTAAAGATAAAAAGTATTGTGTTCTTATTTTCTTAAAGAATGCTCAGAAAGTTGAACCTTTTGAGATTGACAAAACCGGGTTTGGGAATGCTTGTGCTTGGATTTGCGTTGATGATATTGAAAGGATTAAACGGAAGTAGAAGATTTATCCCGCTACTTTTTTAAATCAGAGAGGAATAGTCAATCTAACATGCGGGGGTAGGAAAGTGGTCAAATGAAAACGGAGTTTTCGCTGAGAGAAAAACGTTTTCGGACCAGATCTGCTACCTTGAGGACAACAGTCAAACGGGTAGTCCTTCAGTAGGTTCGAGGGTTCGAATCCCTTCCCCCGCAGTTCTTTCGCCAACTGGGAGCGAGAGGCGACATTCATTCGCTTCGCTCATTCAGTCCCCTATTCTGAGGTTGATAAGGACAGTATGTCCTTATGTGAGAATCTTTCTTTCGCAGTTTTTTAAATTACTGACGAGCGTTCTTTTCCTTCGCTTCACTCCACATCTTTTCAAAGTATAGTAAATAACTCTCAGCAACTATTCTATCTTTTATCAAAAACAATACTGGTTCTTCACTCCATACTATCGTTGCAACTCTATCTTTCTGAATATTTATCTCTGTCAATGGTTCAAAATCTTTTCTTAAATACCGAACCGTTGTAGATTTATCTATTATTTTTTCCCCATATTTCTTAAGAGATAAATTAAACAAGATTTTTGCTTTGATTTTCTTCTCGTTTTTTCTATTTACGAGGTTTAACCAAAAATGTTCTCCCATAATTTCAATTGAATTGCCTGGGGCTCCAAAAACAATGTAGTCCTCTCCACTTCTAATTAACTCATTATAAAAGGATCTTATCCCCTTCTTTCCCCTAAAAAGTGTTGCTTCTTGCTTTAACTTTTCTTTTTTTACTATTAATCTGATTTCGCTAGCAATTCTTTCAGCAGATTTTTTCTTTTCTTCTGCATCTTTAATCTTTTCCTCAAATAATTCAACAAGCATATTCGGATCAGCTACTTTGAAGATTCTGGTTCTTCCCTCCTGAACAAATGAAACCAACCCTTTGTCAATTAACCGTTCTAAATTCTCATAAACTATTTTTTTATGTAGTTTTGTATCTTTAATTAACTCATTGGCCTTAGCCAGATTAAACTTAACTAAAGAACAATATACTTCAGATTCATTTTGCGTAAATCCAAGTTCAAGTAATTCCTTTTTATTCATAGTGGTAACTAATAGTGTCCACCAATATTTAAATGTTATGCGTTAATTTCAGGAAAGTAGTGAAATGACGCTCAAAAAGTTAATTATATATGCAGTAATGGGTATTGGTCTAGCTAGTTGCCAACTTAATATGAGAACTTTTATAGAAGAAGTTGACTTAAATGGAGATGGTAGTAAAGAAAGAGTGATGGTTTGTTCAGGAAGACACACATCAATAGAAATCCAGGAATTGAATCAAGTCAGAGCAACAAAAGGTGGTCTGTTAGGTTCAGCTTATTTAACTTACGATAATCTATTTTTTAATCGCGGATCTTATTTTATTGATTTACCCATTGTTCCTAACTCCATTGGTTTTAGAGATACTAACGAAGATGGTTATCTAGATCTTCTTTTTCATTCTGAGGAGAATAATGGCTTAGAATCATACGTGGCTGAACAAACAGGTGACGGAGGAATAAATCAACCTAGAAAAATTAATATTAATCCCTATTTGGATTTAGATCAGGCAAATGATTTGTATGAACGAAGTATAAGTTTTTCATCTAGAAGGGATTTCGATGGCGCAATTCATCTTGCTGAATGGTCTCTTGAATTCCTAGATCCAAACAATCCTATTCATCATAGAACACTTCTAAATGAATATCAACTTCTCTTAAGATTATATGAACAAACCAATAATCAAAAAAAAACAAACAATATTAAGACTAAAGAATTAAATTTGAGACTTTTTAGGGCAAGAATATAATCATTTTCTTAAAGAACGTTCTTTATAATTACTTTTTCTTTAGCTGCCCTTTCATACTGTCGCTTCGCTCATTTAATTCCCTATTCTGGAGGTTGATAAAACTATTTTTCTTATATGAGAATCTTTATGTTCTAATCTTTAATATCTTAACTTCTATATCTAAATATAGGATAAGCTTAGATACAAAACTATATAAACCTAGCAAATTTAATTTATACCATGAATCACGAATGGGAAATCACGCCAGAAGCAAAACAATTACCCAAATTACATAATCCGGTCTTAATTGAAGGGCTTCCGGGCATAGGTAACGTAGGTAAGATCGCTGCTGATTTTTTGGTAGAAAGTCTTGGCGCGACTAAACTGTACTCCTTCTTCTCTTATAAATTCCCTCATTCTGTGTTCGTGGGAGTAAATAACCTGGTAGAAATGCCGAAGATTGAAATGTATTATAAGAAATTCAATTCTCCCAAAAAAAGAGATTTACTTATCCTAGTTGGAGACATCCAACCTATCGATGAAGAAAGCTGCTGGCGTTTCTGTGATGAAATTCTTAACATTGCTAAACAGTTCAAATGTACGGAGATAGTTACTACCGGAGGAATCGGGTTGCAACATGTTCCGGACAAACCTAAAGTATACTGTACTGCTAACGATCCTAAGATGTTTAAAGATTATGTACAAAAAGGAATGGGTACAGAAAAAGACATTTTCGGGATTGTTGGGCCAATAGTAGGAGTCTCTGGGGTTTTGTTAGGATTGGGTCGGAAAAGAAACATCTTAGGAGCAGGATTGTTAGCAGAAACTTTCGGTCATCCGATGTATTTAGGGGTAAAAGGAGCTCAGGAAGTGTTAAATGTAATCGAGAGAAAATTCCAATTTGGATTAGATTTAAGAAAGATGAATAAGGACATCATTGAAGTAGAAAAAGATCTGATTCAGAAGACCCAAGAATGGGCGGCGGAGATGAGTGGAGCAGCAGGCGCAAAGCCCAAAAAGAAAGAATCTAGTTATATCGGATAGAAATTGATAAATTCTGGTTTGGTTTAAGACGTTAGCTTTATAAAGCTAGATAATATCCTCTTCTCGATGGAAAAAAAGAGGTTCCGATTAGATTTAGATAGAGGTATTTTTAGTATTTTTTCATCTAAACAAGCTCAAGTTACCGTTTTTATAATTTTAGGCTTAATTCTCTTAATCGCTTTAGTTTTAGTCATCGTTCTTAAGAATGAGATCATCACTTTCAAACCTGGTGATTTATCTTCATTACAAAAAGGAAGCGTGGAAGATTATCTTACTGCGTGTATTGAACAGTTAGGAGAAGAAGCGGTGTTTAAAATCGGGCAACAGGGAGGATATATTGAACTTCCAACGGCCTTAGCGGTTGACCCACGTCGAAGTATGGCTACTTCTCCGATAACTAAAGTACCTATCTGGGCTTATGGAAAAAGTGTTAATGTTCCTCCTCTGAGTGATATTAAATCTCGTATTGATGATTATATCAAAGATAATCTACGTTCTTGCGTGTTCAGATTTGAACCTTTCACACAACAATATTCGGTGGTAGAGAAAGGCCCAATTACAGTTAACACCGAAATTGTGGAATCTCAGATTATTTTTAACGTTAATTGGGACTTAGAAATTAGAAATAAAGCGGGAGAGATGGTAGTAGAAACAATCAATCATGTAGCCAGTTCTCAAATTAAGTTGAAGAAAGTTTACGAAACTGCTGCTTTAATCTTAGAGAAAGAAATGGCCAACTTAAAGCTGGAAGATATAACTCAAGATTTATTAGCTTTAGAACATTCCCAGATTCCTCTTTCCGGGATGGAGTTAAGTTGTACTCAAAAAGAATGGAATGCCCAAACCGTGGAAGAAAATCTGCGTAAGATGTTAAGAGTGAACATTCGCGAATTGCAAATTAAAGGAACCAGTATTATTGAATATCCTGAAGAACTAACTTATTACCAAAACCATTACTTATGGGACATGGGAGAAGGTTACTCTCAACCACAAGTATCAGTATCTTTTTTGTATGATGATTATAAGGAATACCCTTATTACTTTAATGTTGCTCCTCGTAGCGGAGATCGCTTGAAAAGTAATCAGGTTAGCGGAAGTGAAGTACTCTCTTTCTTCTGTATGCAAAACTGGAAATTTGTGTATGATATAACTTATCCCGTAATGATTAACGTTAGAGATGAAACTACTGATTACGTATTTAAATATCTTGTAACTGTCCATATTAAACATAATTATCCTGATAGGGGTGAAGAATTACCAGAATCTAATCCTCTTACTTTGAGTACTACTTTAACTTACGATAGTAAAGATTTCTGTGCTCAATCACGGGTACCGATGATAATTAAAACTTATGCCAAAATAGAGAATGGATATAACGGGGTTTATTTTAGGGAACCGCTAGAAGAAGCAAATGTAAGCTTCTCCTGTTTACATTATCGCTGTTCATTAGGAAGTACCGAGTATGACTTCTTTGGTAAAGGAGATGTTTCTGGGGTAAGTACTAGCTTGCCTTATTGTGCCGGAGGAATTGTTAGAGCAGAGAAACCAGGATATAAAGATGATTGGCAACGTATAGTGACTGAACCAAATAAAGAAGTAGAATTAAACCTCACTCCAATCGTTAATCTACCTTTATCTAGGATCAAAGTGGTTAAACATGAATTCTTTAGTCCATCACAAATAGGTCCGGCAGTTCCTTTGAGTCAAGATGAATATGCCTCTATCATGATAACTTTCGATCAGAAAGACTGGACAGTTACTAATCAAAGTAATGTTAATACTAATCTTCCCATTAATTTAGCTAACACTTATGCTAATATGGTTAATTCTGAACACACCCATCAATCTCAGATTGTCCTCTCTCCTAAGATGGATCCTAATCTTGGGATAAGTACTTTACAGTTACTAGCTCAAGCAGATTTTAGTTACGATCTGAGAATTGACTTATTCAGCGGAGGAGAAGATCAAAGCAGTTTAACGGGAGGTTATCATTATAACTGGACCGTGAGTTGGGAAGAACTTCAATCAGCTAAAGAATTAACTTTCCACGTTTTAACTAAACCGAATGCTAATGAACAAGCTCAATTAGAAATGATGAATGATCTTGAAATGAATAGTGTCTATATCCCTACTCCGGAGATTACCTAATATGACTTCCATTAAGGTTAAAATCAGAACTAAACAACTGTTGGCATTACTATTCATCTTTATGTTCCTTAATCTTAGCGTGGTTAGCGCGTTAGAACTTTCTAACATCCGAGCGGAAGATGTTACTGGTACTAGTGCGGTGGTTAAGTGGGAAACGGACCAAGCAGCAGATTCTTTTGTGGATTATAAAACTAATTCTAGTGAGTTTATCAAAGTTGGTGATGCTAGTTCAACCAATTCTCATTATTTAGCAATGGATCAACTATCTGCCAATACTCTTTATTATTTTCAAGTTACCAGCGGAGATGTTATCGACAATAATTCTGGAAATCTTTATACTTTTACTACTTTAGCTCCAGACATTCTTGCTCCGGAATTAAAGGTTAACCTTTCTGAATATGTTGCTGGAAGTATGATAGAAATTTCTGGATGGACAGAAGTAGGATCACAAGTGAGTTTAAAAGTTAATGATCAAAAATCTGGAGAAGTGTCGGCAGTTCCTTTGGTGTTAGAAAATGGTTCCACCTCTCCCGGAGATCAATTTACTGGGCAGTTTAAGTTTGTTAATGTTGAACTTCAACCAGAAACAATCAATACTCTTGATATTATGGCTATCGATAAAGCCGGGAATAATGTTAGTTGGAATGGGAGTGTATTTGCGGATACCCATAAGCCTAGTTTAGAATTAAGTAATGTTTCTTCTATCACTGATCAAAGTTCGATTCTTTTAGATGGAACTATTTCTGAAAATTCTTCTTATGATATTTCAGTTAATAATCGTTCTGTACGTAAAGGAGAAGGAACAACAATTAATGATTCTGTCCCCTTAACTGACGGGAAGAACTTGATAAATATCAAACTTAAAGATCGGGCAGGATGGGAGAAAGAGTATCAATTAGAAGTGTTTGCTGACACTAAACCACTTACTGTTAGAGCAGAACTGGAAAAGGGGTATGAATATTTTGAAGGAAGAGCAGAATCAACCATTCATGGAGAAACCAAACCAGGATCGACAGTTTATTTATATGTTTACAAAGTAATAGGAAATGATTTCCATCCCGATTTCAAACGCGATGCTCGGGCTAAAGTGGTAGCTGATGGAAGTGGTAATTTCTCTTTTAATGATGTAAATTTTGCTCAATTGATCACTGATATGTCTTTGAAAGATTTCGGGCCGAGAGAAGTTCCTTCTAACTTATTAGAAGTTTCCACCTATCCTATTTCGGAAGTAGCACAACAGCAATATTCTACTTATTCCGTTTATATTATTGTAGAGAGTCCTACTGGTAAAACTAATTATTGGCAGCACGGAGTTACAGTCCAAACTTGTTATTCCGGATTAGTGTTTAGTGTTGAATCGATTGACCAATTTCAAGGACCGTTACGTCTAATTCCCAGCTTAATGGACGCTGGAAGACAAGAAATCCAGGCTGCGTTTGAGTTAAAATATCTGGGTGCAGGAATGCCTAAGGTGGGAACTAACGGAGAGGTGATTGAACCTGGTTTCCAGATCAGCAGCGTTCAGTTTGAACCGGCATGTACTGCCAATATGAAGAAAAATGAAGATAAATTTGGGTTAGGTTGTAAAATATTTCCCCAGAAATATCATGCTGTGCCCAGTGGGGACAAAACTAAAATTTATGTTACTTGGACTTTACAAAGTGCTAAAGATTGGAGTAAAGCAGAGACCAGTTATTGGGACCAATTTCATAAAAGTCAAATTGTTTTTCCGTTAAAAGTGACAGTTAATTACCAAGAACGAGAAGGAACAGACACTTGGAGCGCATCACAAACTCAAACTGCTTGTTATGATTTAGGATATTTTGTAGATGTTCCTATTGATAGTTCAGATATGATTCCGGACTTCTTAGCGGATGAAGGTGTTCAAACAATCAATTGGACCATTGAGAAAATTGACCAAGTTTCTGGATATGTTAAGGATGCTTACTTAGTAGCGGGAGTAGCGTGTATGAGCGCTTCAACTTTAAAGACAGCTATGCGTTGGGTAAGAATATTTACTGCCAAAGTTGAAGCTTATTATAGTACGGTTAAGAAGCTGATTACCGATGATGATGGGAAGAGTTGTAGGGTTGATCAAAGTGGAATGTACTTAGACGGTGATTTGAGAGCTTGGGGTAAGATGAGCAATTATGGGGCTGTTCCGGTATTGGGAAGCGGAGATAAACTTTCACAAGGAATAATAGATGCGATTGATGGCGGAGAAGGGAGTAATGAATGGAAAGAGGTTTCTCTGAATACTCGTTGTCCAAAAACTGCTGGAATGTGGAAAGCGGAAGCGATGTTGGATCAAGCATATAGGTGGGTATGTGATCGAGCTTTCTGTCGAACAGTTCCGGCCAGATGGACTGAAGACAAACCATTACAAAACATTACTCAACGTATTTTAGAACAAAAACAGTGTGCAGCTACCGCTAAAGGGTTAGTGATTGAGAAAGTGGAGAATTGTGGAGAATATGTTAAGAAGAATGTTTTGTTAGAAAGAGAGTATATCACTTTAAAAAGTCGTGATGAGGTAAACGGTAAGACCTCAAAAGACATTTGTTATAAGTACGAAGGTGCTTTGTATTATATCCCTTATAGCTTGCAAAATTCAAACTCGACTTTGAATGGAATATGGAGCATGTATCCGATCGGTCCGGATGGGATCAGTAACTTTCAAGTAAAACCAGACCAGGTACTTGTTTACAACCCTTCTCGCTCTACCGAGCTGCAAGACTTTATTGCTGCCAGAGAAGTTATGTGTAAAACCTTATGTGAACGCAAGATAGGGTATACTTCAATTAATAATAATCTCACCACTGCTGGTTGTCTTCCTGAACAAAAGGATGGAACCAAAACCTTTGTAAAAGTAGGTCCCGATCAGTATGATGCTGGATATACTAAAGATTGTTTTGTAACTCTTCTTCCTGCTGGTTCAGCCAGGTTTGATCGTTGCATCTGTGAACCTAAAAAAGATTATCGAGATTTACTGCTTGCTAACAAAGGGGCGAGAGAAGCCCAAATTAAAGAACCCTGGTCTTATCGACAGTATCGTTTTTACGAGGAAACTAATCATCAAAAAGGAGTTTATTATTCTCCAGATAGATATTACTCCGGTAGAGATCTTTCTGGGGCGTTTGGAGCAAATGCTTTAACTGATTACCTTCATCCTAATTCAGAAAGTGAAGCTAAAGTTGATCCACATACTCAGATCATTGGAACTTTCCAAACTTTATGTCTCTCCGGAATCTATAAGAATTTACAGATGCTTAAGAGTATCTTAACTGGCTTACGTAAATGTATTAACGAAGCTAAGTATACTGGGTTGCATGATGCCGGGATGTGTAAGACTCTATTTACTCAACACGTGTGTGGTTTAGTCTATAAAGCCTTATCTTTGTTCCAAAGTGGATGCAGTCCAGACAATTCTGATGGGCTCCAGAGTTCGGGAGTGTTCGGAGATGTGGGAGCATTAATCTCTGGCGGGTATAGTTCTATGAATCAAGCTTTAGAAACTTCCGTCAATGATCTGAAAAGCGATTATGGTAATGCACAATTAAATCAGTATTTTGATAGCGGAGCTCAAGGAGTGGCTCAATCTATCTGTCTAGCCGCTTTTGGATATGAGATTCCTATCTTTAGTAAAGAGTTTTTAATGGACGCGGCTTATGCTTTCCCTTCTGCAACTTCAGTCTTAGTCGCTCCAGCAATTAGAGAATTGAGTACTTATAATCCGGTTAAACAAACTGCAGTGTACCGTTATGAACTTGGTGGAGCAATCATGCCCGGATGTAAAATTAAACGTTGGAGCGTTTCCTTAAAATGCATCGGTCCAGAAGATGAAGGGTATGAAGGGGTAGATGTTTCTTGTTTAGGACAAGGATGCGATTGTTTAAACTTACGTACCGTTGATCCAGGAAGAGAACGATTAATTAAAGCCGGATTTGATTTAGAATCAGGTCAGTTGTTTGATATACCTTTAGAATCTCCAATATTATTACAAGATTCTGCTTTTAGATATGATCATGTGGTGGTTAAAGTTGATCTGGATCAATCTGAAAAAGGAAACCAAGAAATGTGTTTTGATTCTCAATATCAACACGGAAACCAAGCAGTATATTACTTCCCCATCAAGGATGTATCTCCTTCAGCTAAATTTATTTGTCAAGTGGATATTAATACTGGAAAGTATGTCTGTCCGGAGATTAGTAAAGAATTTGGTTGGGGAGAAGCTTATTTGGAAGAACCATATGTAGAATGTTGGAATAAAGGAACTAATAGCTGGGCCAATTGTAATGTTATTAAATATGCTATAGGCGATCCGATCAGAGTTAGAGCTAACATTAATAATGATGGTAAAGGCCAATGTCTAAAGCGTACAGTTACCGGGATCTTAGGTGCAGAAAGAGAGGTAGTACGCACTTTACCCGAAGGAAGTGTTGGATCACAGCCAGTGATCGATGATTTAGGTACAGTTAATGATTTAATGTTTGGATCTTCTGGTGGATATACTAGTTTAAGTTTAGTTCCCGGTGGAAATTCCGGTTGTCAAGTTCCTCAATCTCTTCCTTCCGCTACTACTTTGGGTGGAACTAAAACTTATACTTTTGAATTTACTCCCACTACTGGTAGTAAAGTAATGTTAATCTTACCTTCTGAAGCTACTCCGGTAGGAGTATTATATAGTAGAAGTGGACAATATTTATCTAAAGCCGGAATAACTGAATTTGATTTAACTGAGATTAATTCTGTAAACTTCATGATGGACGGATTCCAAGTTAGTCAGGTTTTAAGGGGAGTAGTTCTAACCGATCCAAATAAACGTTGTACTTATCAAAGTGGCACTTATTCTAGTTCTAGCGGAGGAAGTAATACCGTAAGTGTTACCTATGAATTGTTAGATAAAACCGGAGTGAGTGATTGTCGTTTAGCGGAAAAAGCGGTTAAATCAGTATTTGGAAAAGCTAAACATACCACTACCATTAGAGTTTACAAGGAAGACACCAGTGCTATGAATCGATTATACCTTGCCGGACAATATGATGCAGTGCTTGACAATGCTAAAGCAGTACTGGAAGAAAAGCGTGGAGATCTTCCCAATGCTTTAGCAGTTTATTACAGTGCGGCTAGTTATATCAAGAAAGGGGCAGCAGAAGGAGATGTTACCCGCCGCTCTGCTGAGATTAAAGAACTTCTAACTGCTTTCTTTCAACGTAAAATGTATTCTCTTCCCTTAGAACCTTATGATGCAGTAACTAAAAGTGGAAATGAGTTCAGGATTGTAAAAACTTATCTTTGTCAAGTTGATCTATTTTTTGGAGGAGTTAACCGAGCTGAGTGTGTTACCATATGATGATCAACAAACAAGGTAAACTAGAAACAGAAATCTTAATCTTCTTAATTCTATTATTGGGAGTTAGTGCCATTATCTTTGGATTGGTTCATTTTGGGGTAATTTCAGTTAAACCGGGAGTGGAACAAGTTTCAGTTTTAAACACGGAATTCCTACCTATGGGGAGAGGGGGGTCGTTAACTATCCCTTCTTTTCAATTTTGTGGGTGGATAGATCAAACTTATCAATGTCTTGATCCCAGAGAAAGTTTTAGGTTTGGTGAACCGGTTCGCTTTAAGTTTATTGCAGACAGCTCAACCTATCAAGGAGCAGTAAAGATTGTTGAGAATTATCAAGTGGTTTCCCCCAGCGGAAAAATCGTTTTAGAAGCAGAGTCAAAGAATGATTTTAATTTTGAGTTGAATAGTAAGAAACCTTTAGAAAGTTTATCTTTTCAAGATTATTTTGTAATCAATCCCGGTGGAGAAGTGGGAATATATACCTTAAACTTAATATTATATAATCCGTTGATAGACAAGAAAGTTACTCTAACCAAGAACTTTGAGGTGAAGTAGATGAAGTTCAAGATTATTAACAATCAGGTTTTCTGGGTTTTAATTGTAGGTATGATATTACTTCTAAACTCTAATTTTGCTCTTTCTAAGAATATTTGTGGTGCTGGGCAGAATGAACCTTGCGCATATGATATTCCTGATGATACTGGAGGGAATAATTATCCTCCCGGATTGATAACTGAAGGATCTTCCGGAAGTAATCAAATAGCGATTACTTTAGATGCTTGCAGTGGTGATTATGATCAACAATTGATTGATTATCTGAAAAGAGAGCAGATTCCTGCTACTTTATTTCTTAACTCTAACTGGATCGCTCAGAATATGGATGTGGCTAGACAATTAGCCCAAGATCCCTTGTTTGAGATTGAGAATCACGGGACTAAACATATTCCTTGCACTATTTTAGATGATTATGTTTATCGTATTAAAGCTACTGCAAATGAGCAAGAAATCAGTACAGAAATTCTAACTGCTGATGCTAGCATCAACGCTTTGAGAGTTAAGGCCAAATATTATCGTCCGGGAACGGGTATGGCGGATCCTGCTTGTATTCAAGTTGCTAATCAGAATGGGTACCAAGTAGTTGATTGGACTATTAGTGGAGATGGGGGAGCGACTCTTTCCGCGGAAGGAGTTAAGTCTCAATGGTTAAGAGCTACTTCCGGATCGATTATTATCTCTCATATGAATCATCCAGAAGGTCAGACGGCAGAAGGAGTGGCATTAGCGGTTCCGGAATTAAAAAGTCAAGGATACGAATTTGTCAAATTAAGTCAAATGTTAACTGGAGCAGCAGTGACTTCATCTCTTCCTCTGGCCAATACGGGGATTAACTCTAATTCTCGGGTTATGATTATTGGGGATTCTCATACCAGTGGTACTACTTATGGTTCAACCTTATATAATTCGTTTAAAGGAACCGGGGCGCAAGTTTGGAATTATGGGGTAGGTGGTGCTTCTCCGATTACTTGGGTGCAAGGAACTTGTGATGGTATTAAAACAAATGGAGTACAAAATACCTGTACTTTAGTTACAATCGATGCTTCTGGAACGAACCAAAAATATTTATCTGGAAATGAACTTAACCCTTACTCTTTGACTAACTTAAAATCAACCATTAATCCAGATATCATTATTATATCTTTAGGTTCTAACATGATTAATGGTAACCTTAATCAAGATTTAACTATTAATCTGGCTCAAACCGCTTCTTCGGGAGGAACAACTTGTTATTGGGTTGGTCCACCTAAATCCACTCTTAGTGGCATGGAAGATGTCGCGTTAAAACTCAATCAAATTGTTTCTCCATGTATTTTTATTGATTCATTGCCATTGAGCGATCCAAGTAAATTGGCAGATAGTGTTCATTATACTTCCACGGGGGCAACAGAATGGGCTCAGAGAGTATTCCAACAAATCACTTCAGGAACCGCAGCAAGTCTTGGAACTCCTGCTGGAGTACGAGGATCTGCTCTTGCTACCCCTACTGGTAGTCTAACTTCTGGAGGAACATCTAGCACGTCGGGATGTTTAACTAGCACTTGTAGAGAAATAGATCAAGTGTGGGTTTCTATTAGTTCTTTGGTGGGAAGCAAGTATGCTGGACAAGTGTGGGACCCTCAATTAGGATGGGTAACTCAAAAAGCAGGATATGTATCTCCTGCAACTAGTGGATCTTTTAGTTCAAGTAATCTTCCTTCTACTGGTAATTCTGGTAATTATTGTGGTGTGGCTACTGTTGGTTCAACTGAAATGCGTACTTTATTGGACACGATTGCTTGGGCTGAAGGAGCTAATTATAATACTATTGTTGGGGCAGAAACTTTTACCGATTTTAGTACCCATCCTAAAAAAAGAGTTTATATCCCTAGGATAAAAGATTATTCTACTGCTGCAGGAAGATATCAATTTATGGATTTTACTTATGATGATTTAAAGGGTAAGAATTTGGCTTTCGTAAACGGATTCTATCCTAAAGATCAAGATGAAGCAGCATTATACTTAATAAATATTCGAAATAGGGTAAGTGATAATGATGTTCTTAACTCTATCTCTAATAATAACTTTATTCCCATTTGGGATAAGTTGGCCCCAACCTGGGCCTCTATTCCAGAAAGCTCAACAGGAACAAGTCATTATGGTCAGGGGGGAAGATCGGTTTCGCAGTTAGATGGAAAATTCAAAGAGTGTTATGAAATCCAAAAAGCTAAAGGATAAACTCAACCATTATCATAATTAGAGGTGCTATCTCATGTCAAACATTACTCAAATAAAAGCCAGAGAAATTCTTGATTCTAGAGGTAATCCTACTCTTGAAGTAAACGTCTTCACTGGAGAATTTATGTCTTCTGCTGGAGTGCCTAGCGGTGCTTCTACCGGAACCCATGAAGCGTTAGAATTAAGGGATGGAGATAAACGCTATCAAGGTAAAGGAGTAGAGAAAGCAATCCAAAATGTTCAAAGGAAGATCGCTCCTTTGCTTAAAGGTATGGACAGTACTCGCCAAAAAGAGATAGATAAGTTGATGATAGAAAAGGATGGGACCAAAAATAAAAGCAAATTTGGAGCAAATGCTATTCTAGGGGTATCTTTAGCCGTAGCTCGTTGTGGGGCAGAATCAAATAATCTTTATTTGTATGAATATATCAACGAATTGTTAGGTGTGGAAAAGAAGATGACTCTTCCAAGACCTTTCTTTAATGTGATTAATGGGGGCAAACATGCCGATAATCAGTTGAGTTTCCAAGAATTTATGATTGTTCCTAAGTTTAAATCTTTTAAGGATAATCTTCGCGTGGCTAGTGAAGTATATCATACCTTAAAACAAGACATTCATCAGAAGTTTGGAAAAGGGTCTACTAACGTGGGAGACGAAGGAGGATTTGCTCCGGAAGGATTTCAAAATGTGCATCAAGTTTTGGAAATGTTAATGAAGGCTATCAAAGATGCTGGTTATCTCGGTAAGGTGGATTTAGCTATAGATTGTGCTGCTTCTGAATGTTATCAAAATGGGAAGTATCTAATTGATGGGAAGAGAATGAGTAAAGAAAAATTACTTAACTATTATTTAACTTTGATCAAAAAGTATCCCTTAATCTCTATCGAAGATCCTTTCCATGAAGATGACTTTGAGAGTTTTGCAGAACTAACCAAAAAATGCAAAATTCAAGTAGTGGGAGACGATCTTACCGTAACTAATATTGAAAGAATCTCTCAGGCTATTAAGTATAAAAGTTGTAATTGTTTACTTTTAAAAGTAAATCAGATTGGTTCTCTAAGCGAAGCGTTACAAGCAGTAGAAATGGCGTATAAAGCAGGTTGGAAAGTGATGGTTTCTCATCGTAGTGGGGAAACTGAAGATCCTTTCATTGCCGATTTAGTGGTAGGAATAGGAAGCGGGATGATCAAGTCCGGGGCTCCTTGTCGGGGAGAGAGAACGGCTAAGTATAATCAACTGCTCAGGATAGAAGAAGACTTGAATTAAGCCTAAACTTTAAATACTTTCTTTTTATTCTATTCTTTTATGGACAAGGAAGGGTTTATCGGTTATGGAAAAAGTAAAGATTATTCTAAATCTAACCTCTCTCTGTTTGAAAAAGCGATAGATTATGCTTCTCTTCAATTAGGTGGATCTAAACGTCTTTCTGGAAATTCTTATCTTGAACACAATCTTCGAGTAGGATATATCTTGATGGAGAACGGAGCTGCTCCGGAAGTGGTCTTAGCCGGGATATTGCATGGTTTGTTGAATCCAGAAGATGAAAAGAAAATTAAATCTGACTTTAATCTGGAAGTATGGCATTTAGTTTCAGGATTGCAAGAGATTGAAGATATAAAATCTAGAAACATGCCTGCCGAGGTGCTTAAGAAAGTTCTTCTAACTACCCTTAAAGATGTTCGAGTTATCCTGATCAAGCTGGCTAATAAGTTAGATAATCTTCGTACTATCTCGGTTTTAGCTAAAGACAAACAGCAAACCATCGCTCAAGAAGTGTTAGACATCTATGCTCCTTTAGCTTATCGTTTAGGAGTAGAGAAGTTACGTATCCGTTTAGAAGATGAGGCTTTTAAGATTCTAAATCCTAAAAAATATGTCGAGATTGAGAATTTCTTAAAAGAATCAAGCGAACAGAGAGAGAAAGATATAGCTGATGCTACGGAGTTAGTAAAGAAAAATATTGGAAACAAAGTTACTTTACTTAAGATAAAAGGTAGATCTAAACATATTTATAGTATCTTTAAGAAAATGTCTGTTCGTGGAGTACCTCTTAATGAACAGTACGACCTTTATGGTATCAGAATATTAGTCCCAGAAGAGAAGGATTGTTATACTGTCTTAGGATTATTACATGAGAATTTTGATCCAATCGAAGGCAGACTGAAAGATTATATTGCTAAACCAAAACCTAACTTTTATCGTTCTATTCATACTGGATTAAAGTTGCCTAACGATAAAATCCTTGAAGTTCAAATCCGTACCCCTGAAATGGATGAGTTTGCAGAAGAAGGTATTGCTGCTCATTGGAAGTATAAAGGGATAAGTTCTGAAGCTTCTTTTGAAAAGAAAGTGTCCTGGCTGAAGGGAATTCTAGACTTACAAAAGAACGAAGGAGATAAAGAATTCTTAGAAGCAGCTAAAGTAGACATTTTTGGGGACAATATTTATTGTTATACACCTAAAGGAGATGTAAAAGAACTACCCCTAGGATCAACTGTCTTAGATTTTGCTTTCGCCGTGCATGAAGAAGTGGGCCATCATGCGGTGGGAGGAAGAATTAATGGTAAGTTTGTCCCTCTACGTTCAGAAGTGAAGAAGGGGGACGTAGTAGAAGTAGTTACCAACAAAAATCAAAGACCGCATCGTAGCTGGTTGAAGATAGTTAGGTCTACCGGTTCTCGTCAGAAAATTCGTAAATTCTTACGTGAAGTAGAAAAATTACCGGATATGCATTATCGTTTACCTAAACAAGTGGTGATGGAAGAACAAGGAGTATTAACTGAAGCCAAAAAGTATCCTACTGCTTTATGCTTACTAGCTAAATGCTGTTCTCCTCTTCCCGGAGATGAAGTTGTTGGATTTATCACTAAACGCAGAGTGATATCTGTACACCTTCCCGAATGTCGAGCAGCAGTTAAAGAGAAAGAGAGATGGATAAATGTTGAATGGAAGAACTCTTTTGCTCAGAAGATAAAGTTTTACGTTGTAGCGTTTGAAAGAAGCGGTTTACTCGCGGACTTGTTACACACTATTGCTACTGCTCACTTCGAAGTTAAAGAGGCTAAAGCCAAGTTATTAAATATGGGGGAGATGGAATGTTCTTTTCTTGTTGTTCCTAGAGATTTAGATTTTGTTAAAGAAATGGTCAGAAGAGTCAGAAAAGTAAAAGGAGTAAAGAAAATTTATTTTGAATAATTTTTCAAATGAGACTTTTTTATTGTATTATTTAAATTTATTATTTAAACCCTTCATTCATATTTCCACTTTCTGCTACACTTTGCTCAAACGTTTTTAGAATCAAGAAATATTTCCTTTGTCTCTTCTCGTGCACTACCCCCATAAAAAAGTTAGCTTAAAATAGATTGAAGAGAATAATATCTTAGATATATCTAATATACCAAAGAGGTGAGACATTATGGCAAAAAAGAAAGTCGCTGCAAAGAAAAAGAAGAAATAATTCTTCTTTAGTCTTGATATGCGCGCAGTTTTGTTTTTTTATTTTTTTAATATCTAAGACATACTCCTTCAAAGAACAAATCTTCTGATCCTTTCGGATTAGCGATTAAGATTTCTTGTCTTATCCCCTCTTGGACCACATAAATTGCTCCTAAAACATAATCTTCTAGAAGTTCCTCTTTTCTTTTTCCTTCGTTATACTCTTTTAATAACCCATAGATCTCATAAACCAAATATTCAAAATCAAATAATTTTGGGTCTTCTCCTGAAGGAGCAATCATGCGTTGATATCCTGCTTTAATCAATGGTTTTAGTTGTGAATCTAATCCTGATTGATAGATTCTTCTCACCGCTTGAAATCCTTCCGGACGTAGTTCTCGATCTTCATCGATTAAGTTTTGAACACTTAGTTTTCCCATTATTTGCTCATATTGCCGGATACCCCTCTCTCTAGCTTTTGAATAGATTTTATCGTGAAGCTGGGCAAAATGGTTTGGATTTTGGTTCATAAACCCGATTTTTGATACTTGATTAATAAACACATCGCTATTAGAAGATATTCAATTAAGGATCCCTTTGTTTTCTATAATTTAAATCTCGAATGATTCTTCCCATAAGTTTTTTGTGAGAATAGTCTGCTCTTTCTGCAGCGGCAATAAGTCCGGCATCAGCAGAAATACAGGGGTTAGTATTGACTTCCAGAATCCAGGGCTGAAGATTCTGGTCTACTCGGAAATCTACTCGAGCATATCCCTTTAATCCAAAAGTGGTCCAGCAACGCTGAGCCAGAATTCTCATCTTTTCTAACAGTGGAGCATCTTCGGGAGAGAAATCAAAACTTCTTAAGGTATGTTGGTATTCAAAGGTATCTTCTTTCCATTTAGCATCATATCCTAATACTTTGACTTTTCCTTCAGGATATCCATAAAAACGAATCTCTGCCGGAGGAAGAACTTCGGGACGAGATCTTCTTCCTGCCAGAAGAGCAAAGTTGAACTCTCTTCCTTCAATATAAGATTCTAGAAAACAACCTCCTCTCATTTTCTCTCTCTGAGGTAACTGGGAGTAAAGTTGTTCTGGATTGAATACTACTGAAGTTTCATCTAGTCCGATAGAAGCATGTTCATGAATAGATTTAAAGATGGCTGGAAATTCTATCTCCTTTCTTGCTAAGAGTTCTTCTAAAGTCCACCATTTAGGGGTTGGAAGGCTATTCTCTCTCATAATTCCCTTACTTTTAAGTTTGTCAGAAGTAGCGATTATGGTTTTAGTAGATGAACCAGTATAAGGGATATTTAGTCCTTCTAACATCATTGGGGCAAGATAAGCCAAAGTGGCATTGCCATTTATCTCTTCTACCACATTAAAAACAAATTCTGGCCTTATCCTTTTAAGTTCATCCATTACTTCTTCATAATCTGTAATGAAAGCAAGAGGAAGGGGAGAATAACCTAATTGCTTTAAAGCAGAAGAAACAGTGGACACTTCTTTAAGCACATCTAAATTGTCTGGAGAAGCATCTGAAGAAACTTCACTGTGCAGAATTACTACCTGATTAACATACATCCAATTATAAAGATAGGGTTATAATTTAAACCTATTGATAAAAATAATTTAATAATTACTTCATCATCTTTATCAGATCTATCATTCGATTAGAGTATCCCCATTCATTATCGTACCAGCCTACTACTTGCACTAATTTTCCATTAGCTTTAGTAAACTCGCTGTCAAAGATGCAAGAATGTGGGTTTCCCACAATATCTGAACTGACTAAGGGTAGCTCACTGTATTCTAAGATGCCTTTCATCGGTCCTTGAGCTACTTTCTTGAATATTTGATTAATCTCTTCAACCGTGGTTGACTTACGAACCATTGCATTAATTACAGTGATAGAACCGTCAATTACTGGAACACGCAGGGCCATGCCCTCTAAGCGACCTTTTAGTGCAGGAATGGTCAGAGGTACAGCTGTGGCAGCACCACTTCCGTGTGGAATGATATTTACTGCTGCAGCACGAGCATTTCTTAAGTTCTTATCCGGTGCATCATGCAATTTCTGAGTAGCGGTATATGCATGAGTGGTGGTGAAAAAAACATGTTCAATCTTAAAATGGTCATTTAAAACTTTAACCATGGGAGCAGTACAATTGGAAGTGCAAGAGGCATTGGAAACTATTACATCTTTCTTGGGGTTGTAATCTTTATCATTTACTCCTTTGATGATGGTTTTTATATCTTTGTCTTTAGCATCAGCGCTGATTAATACTTTATTTGCTCCAGCCTGTAAGTGTTTTCCAGCAGTGTCTTTGGTTAAGAAAAAGCCAGTACTTTCTACTACTACATCTACTTTAAGTTTTTTCCAAGGAAGAACTGCGGGATCTTTCTCTGCAAACACCGGGACTTTCTTCTTTCCTACTACGAGAGAATCTTTAGTAAAAGAAACCTCTTGATCGAAGATTCCATGAACTGAATCGTATTTGAGTAAATGAGCTAAGGTTTTAGTATCGGTTAAATCGTTAATTCCTACGATATTGATGTTTTTCTCTTTACCTGCTAAGCGGAAGATCATTCTTCCAATTCTGCCGAACCCGTTAATAGCAACATTAATCATAGTAAACACCTCTTTTTGATAATGGTATATCTTAGGTATAAAGATATATAAGTTTTGCTAAATTGGGGTTTTAAGTTTTTATTTCTTTAACAGATTCTTGAATCCGGGAGTCCATAGATCGGTAATCATCAAGACTGATTCTACTGTTCTGATTACGTAACAGAACTCTTTTTTCAGATTTTCAATCAAATTATAATATTCCTGGAAGCTGTCTACCGCAAATTCTAATTCTATCTGCCAGAGATTGCGAATTAAGTACTGAGTTTGAGGAAGATTAGAGACATAAGTCAACAGTTTTCTTTCATCTTCTTTACTATAACGATCTAAACGCAGAATTACTTTATATAGTTCCTTACCTAAGAGGTTTAAGTTCACCCCTAACCTATACTGAATGATTATTCCTTTCTCTTCTAACTTCTTTAATCTGCTTCTTACAATAATGGGAGTAGAAGTAATTCTGCGGGCAATCTCATTAACCGGCAAGCGTGCTTCATTAACAATTTGAGATAAGATCTGATAATCAACTTCTTCTAACTCTGAATGAGAGACTTCTCCTCCAAATTGAACCGGGGGATGAATCTTATTGGTAAAGTACATTTTCGGATACTGTTTAACATCAATCAAGATTTCTCCATCTTCTTCAATGATTACTGAACTGAATTTAGAAATAAGTTGATTCTTTAATTCATAGAACTGATAATCATTACGGGCAAAGGCGGCAAAGATCAGGTCCCAGCTACCGGAACATTCTCCTATCCAATAAACGGAACCACAAGATTGCAAATATTCAAACAGTTTCTTCTTTACTTCAGGAATGTTTCTCAATCTCAGGTATACTTTAAACAACTTATAACCCATACGATGAGGATTTATCGAGGCATTAAAGCTGGTGATTAGACCTTTCTGAGTTAACTGAGTGATGCGATATTCTACTGCTTGTCTGGATTTGAGAACGTTCTTGGCTAAAATAGTACTAGGAATACGGCAATCTTGGTCTAACTCTGCCAGGATTTTCTTGTCAGTCTTGTCTAGTTTAATTTTTGATAAGATTCCCATAAATTAAGCATAAGTTATCTTTAATATATAAATATTATCCTTTATGCTCACTTTTCTGGGGGAAGTTTGAAATATGTCTCTGTCATTACTATCTCATAACAAAAAAGTTAGAAAACAAAAATGAGGGATGAAAAATGGCAAGAGATTTAGGAAGTGAAGGATTAGAGTTGAAGATTGGTGGGATGTGTGAAAAACATGAACTTGAAAAGGACGATATTGAGGGAAAGTTTGTTGTGGCAAAGAAAGAAGATGGTTTTTACTTCTTCTTTGAACCAAAATTAATGGCTCATGCAGACTTAGCTCAAGAATATGGTTTAACTGCCACCTATCTTGGTGAAGCTGCTGCTCCTTGGGAAGGTATTGTCGGTGGAGGAGATGTTTATGTATGTGGTGGAAGGTTGTTTGTAGGTAGAAAATCAGGAAGTTATGGAAGCATTCCTCTAGAAATGGCTAAGGAGTATGCCTTGAAGGTGAAGGAATATCTTTTCGGAAAAGAGGTAGAAATAACGACCGTTGAAGTTCAAGTAACTTCTGATCTAAAACCTATTTGGAAAGAATATCTTGGTGAAGGATACTTTAAACTCATTGAAGGAGAAGAACAGAAAATGAAAGAACTTGAAGAGGAGATGGAAAGAATTAGAAGTGGGGAGAGCAGAGGACTTCTTTACGAAGAGATCTTAAAATAATTTTTCTTTTTTCTTTTTAGTTACCCTAAATTATATAAAGCGAATATCTATTTTAATGGATATGTCAAAATTAGAACACATCCCTACTTCAGAAGAGATCGAATGGAAGCCTGCTTTTATCGAGAGATATTCTAAATTAACAGACTGGGAAGTGTTCAAGACCTATTCCTTATCCTTTCTAAGAAGAAGCATTCGTATCAACACTTTGATGGGTAGCGTAGAAGAGACTAAGAAAGATATCGAAGCTAAAGGGTGGAAACTTAATCCTATTCCTTGGTGTAAAGAGGGTTTTTGGATCGAACATGCAGATCGAAGAGATGTAGGAAATTTATTGGAACATCATCTGGGCAAGATTTACGTCCAAGAAGCTGCTTCGATGATTCCTCCCTTAGTTCTAAACCCACAACCAGGAGATATTATTTTAGATATGTGTGCTGCTCCCGGTTCTAAAACTACTCAGATGGGAGCGATGATGCAAAATAAAGGATTGATTGTTGCTAATGATAATAAAGGAGTTAGAATGCAATCTCTAGGAATTAATATTCAAAGAAGTTGCTTAACTAATGTATTAATCTCTTTAATGACCGGTAAACGGTTCTATCAATTTCAGTTTGACAAGATTTTATTAGATGCTCCTTGTTCTGGCACGGGAACGATTAGAAAGAGTTTGAAAACTATCCGCATCTGGAATCCTTTGACTATCACTAAGATATCTCGTGATCAGAAAGAGTTGATCAAAAGAGCTTTTGAGAATCTTAAAGAAGGTGGAGAGATGGTCTATTCCACTTGCAGTTTAGAACCGGAAGAAGATGAAGGAGTGGTAAGTTATCTGTTAAAGGAATTTTCTAATGCCGAGATTATTCCGGTTAAGTTGCCAGGATTAAAGTTAGCTAAACCAGTAATGGAGTTTGATGGAGTAAAATATGATCCTAGAGTGAAGCATTGTTTAAGAATCTGGCCTCAGGATAATGATACGGAAGGTTTCTTTGTCGCCAAAATCAAGAAGAATTAAAGCAGCTGCGTTAAATCTAGTTCTCCTTTTGGTTCTTCATAAATCATCAAGATTTCATAGCTTCGAATTATTTCTGACATGTCCTCTTTCATCTTTTTGAGCAATTGGTTGATTTTCTCATAACTTTCCACATCCATCTCTAATTCTAACATCCAAGGTCCGATTTTTCTTTCGTAATGGAAAACATTACCTAATTGTCGACAATATTCTTTTAATCTGGCGTCTTTATCTTTGTTCATCTCTTTGACATAAAGAATAACTTTATAGAAACTATAACCCATCTTGCTTACATCTAAATGTGGCCTGAATTTGGTGATTACTTGTTTCTTAATTAAGTCTTTGATCCGATAAGAAACTATTCTTTGGGATAACTTTAATTTACGAGCCAATTCTACGGAACTAATCCTAGCATTAGTGGAGAGTTCCCTAAGAACATTCTTATCCGTCTCATCTAAATTGGAGGGGATTACTTCTTTGGACCAAGTTACTCCTGTTGATGGCTTATTTAAGAAATAACCACGAGAGAAAATTTCTACTTCCACATGGGCTGCCAAGCTTTGATTTAAGATGTACTTTCCAAATTTAGAATTAAACTCCGTAACGGTATTATAAAACCCCTTTACATCTTTTACTCCAATACTGTAGATTAAGTTCCATTTTCCGGTAGTTTTGGCTGTCCACCAAACTTTCTTATTCTTTTGCAAGTAATCGATAACTTCTTTCTCTTTTTCTGAAGTTAGGTCTTGAAATTCTAAATAAACATTCCAAATCATTAAACCCAGCTTACCGGCATCTAACAAAGTCACAAAATTTTTGATAATTCTGCGCTCTTGCATTCTCTTAATCCTAAATTCAATGACGTTACGGTTATGTCTCAGTTTCTTGGCTAAGAGGGTTAACGGTTGCCTAGCATCAATTTCTAGTTCGTAAAGAATCTTCCGATCCAATAAATCTAATTTATACATAAATATTGTAATAATCTGCTTATTTTATAAATATTTTGTTATTAATTACGATATATTAATCGATTATCTTATATATCTGTTTAATGTTAAGAAGGTTAATTTGTGGTTTCTAGGATGTTTGGAGATGATTAAAATGAATCGATACAATCAATTAGTGCACGCCTTTGGTAAGGCTCTTGAACTAGGGACAGAAATAATTACCTTATCTGAGATTCCAGCAACCTTTAAAGAAGTACATAAAGCAAGAGTTGACCATTTCTCTAATCCCGGTATAGCTGCAACATTTGAATTAAATGATCTTAATGATCACAAAATTTATCCCGTATTTAATCTAAGTAAAATCGGTCACACCCCCTATTTTCCTCGCGGAGAAAGTATGGATTTATTTGAATCAACTAATGGAATGGTTATTAATGTTGGTGGAGTCTGGTCGTTAGATCTTTCTTTATGCAGTTCAAGTAATCAAATTTTAGAAGATTGTTATCCACACCACTCCAAAGACGATTATGGTCAGAAAGATTGGCCAGATTTACGAGCTAGAATTAGGCTACAACGACTGACTTGTTTTGAACCGGAAGAAGCTAGAGATTCTACTGCAGATTCTGGCTTAATTGAGAACATACTTAAGAGATCAGAGGAAGAAGGAATTTATGGAGATACTTTTAGATATAGATATAATCTCCAACGAAGAGGAATACTTTTAGAAGCAGTCCTACCCGAAAAAACCAGTTCTGCTGAAATTCGAAGGTATGCTGATTTCTTTAAGTGGGCTGATGGAGAGATCTTAAATTATCTAAAAGATAAAGCTCCTCAGGATTTGTCTATTCTTAAAAAACATGTCCGATCGAGACATTCCCGAAATCTTAAAGAAATCGAAAGAATGAGAATAGAGGGTTTATTGTAATTGATTTATATTTTTTCTATTATTTCCTTCAAATCTTCTTCTTTTTCAAAATCTAACTTCTCTCTATCTATAATAATCAATCGATCTCCAAACTTCTTCTTAGTAAAGATTCTCTCATACTCTTTAGCTAGGAATAAATTTTTCTTAACTATTTCTTCGTTTTCAAAAGAACGATCTCTTTTCTTCATCTGTTTTACTATTTTATCTTCAGAAGCTTTTAACATAATAATCTTATCCGGCAATTGAAGATTCTTTTTGTTTTCTTCAAGGATTTTCATTGCTTCTTTTCTTTCTGTATCCTCTCGGACAAATTCTAAATAACATTCGTCAATCATCCAGAAAGTATCTAAAATAACAGTTTTACCTGTTTCTTTTAACTTCTGTGCTTCTTTCATTTCTTTAATTAGTTTATTCGTAAACCAGATAAATAACTTTAAATCACAGTAATAATCCCCTAACTTATCTAACACTTCTTTAGGGAAATCTTCTACTTCTCCTTCTAAAAATAACTGGGCATTCAATCTCGGAGCTAGTTTTCTGGCTAAAAATGATTTACCGCTTCCTGGAGCTCCGATAATCGTTATAATCTTTCCTAGCATAAGAACTTAAAATTAATCTTAATAAATAAACTTATCTCTCTTTAATTGATCCAGAGACTAAATCTATGATCTTAGAAGGGTTACTGATCTTCTCTCCTTCATAAATCGCAAATTCGGTACTTAATTGTACCGATGAATCCAGATTTTCTAATTTTGTCATGGCTTTCTTACCACAAGGATTAGCAGAAGTAGTAACTAAAGGAAAATTTAATACTTTTATGGCTTGAGAAAGCCAATGTTCAGGCATACGCACTCCGATAGTATCTTTACCCAGATTCACTCCTTTAGCTATCGCTTTTTTATTCTTTAATTTAAGAACTAATGTGTAAGGGCCGGGAAGTTTTTCTAACCATGCTTCTGCTTTCTTATCTACTATACAATTCTCTTTGATCCATTCTACCGAAGGGGCCCATACTGAGAAAGGGATCTCTTCATTCTGTTTAATCTCTCTTATTTTCTTAACTGCTTTATCATCTAAAGCATTACATCCTAATCCGTAAATGGTATCGGTGGGATGAATAAATAATGTTCCTCGTTCAATTTTCTGGGCAATTTCCTCAAAGCGTAATTGTAATTCTGATTTGGTTAATATCTCCATAAACCGAAAAGGGAAGGATGCGGTTTATATGCTTTACGCATATACAGTAAATTGAACCGCCTTTGCACCCCCTTCCTTCCCTTTAACCGGAGGGTAGAGATGGTTTAATAGGCTTGGCACTGTTCCAAATAGTGTTCAGTTAAACTCTGTCTGAGGTCAGCGATGGAAATATAATATCGGTCGTAAGATAACATCTCATACTTCTTCAACAAATGGTTTATTCTGTTTTTAAATCTCATCTTATCCAACCCCCGCTTAGTTGATAGTCAAAGGTGCTTTCTTTGCTTAAGGTACGCGTAGTCAGCGACTGTACTTGTTGCTGGAACAAGTTTCGTATCGTTTCGGTAGACAAATCAACCATGTGGGGATACCTCCTCTTTTTTATGAAATGTAAGGGGGAAAGGTCCTTTATATAGTCTAGCCGGGGTTGTCCAGTGCGGGAGTGGCTTATAAATGAGCCAGATTTTATCGTCGCTAAAGCCACTGGACAAACGGGGTGTTTTTCTTGTCCAATGGGTTTGTAATAATAAGCTTTAAATACCAAAAACTTATCCTTATCTCAAAAGAGGTTTAAATATGATCAATTCATCTCCTACTCAATCAGCTTCTGTTCAACCTGCTTCCACTTCTCAAGCTGGACCGAGTGTTTATGAAGAAAAGTTTCATTCTGAATTCTCGGTAGTTTCCTTTATATGTGGTATTTTGGGATTAATTTTACCTTTATTCAGTACCATGGCCATAATCTTTGGGATTGCTGGACTGATGCAGACTCATCGAGAAGGAATGAAAGGAAGATGGATGGCAGCAGTAGGAATTGTTTTAGGGATCTTTGGGATGATTTTAATTATTGTAGCAATTTTGTTTGGGTTTAGCTTCTTAGAAACTTACTTGTTACGTTTTGGTGGAATCGATACCTTAATCGGCAAAGCACATGCTTATGTAAATAGGTAGAAATCTATTCTGGGATTGGAATAGAATATCTTGCACACATACCTTTAAGATATTCTGGGCCGTTAATATTTACTCCTGGTTCTGGAGAGAAACTCCAAGTTCCAAGGTGTAATCCACAACTTAAAGCATCTTTTAACATAAAATCAGGAACTTGTGGGGGTTTATTGTAATAAATATTTTTAACCACCTCTCCTTTCGCTGCTGGATCAACCAGTTCTATCTTACCTAGCAGATGAGCTGCTTGGAGATAACTTTTTAGTTGGGATCTTCCAACAAAAGGAAGAACTTCTACACCTATTCTTACCTCAAAAGATCTTCTCTCATCTTGATAACATTCAGTTAAAGTGCCGAATACGTCGTTTGTAACAAAAGGAATCTCTTCCCAAGGAAGAGGTAATTTTTCTTCATATCTGCTTATTTCCGTTTTGAACCACTTCCAACTAGCATATCCTGAAGTGGGAAACAATAATGCTTCTTCAGGGGTTACTTCTAAATTCCCTTCAGTTAAGAAACCAAGACGATATATCTCTTCAACCGTAGTGGGAGAGTCAGCTATATCTCCTCTTCCTATCTGGCCAATTCTAGGAAGAAAATCTTTACAACGAATCAACATCGGTTCTCCTTGATGCGCAGTTAGAATTTCATTAATCTTATTGGTAACTAAACGTTCTGGGCTTCCGATATCTTTAGTTTGGACATAAGCCATCCACAATAGGTTTTCTAAACTGAGCTTTCTTCCGCTACCTACTTCAACGATCATATCTTCGGATAAGAAGTTTATGCTTATAAGGATTTATATTTTGAAGGATAAGAGTAATAAAGAATACAAATATTTTTATTCTAAGATTTTTAGGATTACTTCATGTATAATTCGATTATCTTTGATTTTGATGACACTTTGGCTGAAGGACAAACTTGTTTTGCTGCTACGACCACTCTGGCTGCCCAGAGATTGGGATTGAGAGCACCTACTGAAGTGGAAATGAAATACTTCGGATCTTCTTGGGATGATTTTATTAATCGGAACTGGCCAAGATTAGAATGGCCAGAATTAGAACCAGAAAATTTTAAAAGAGAATATTTTAAAGTCGCGAAAGAAGTGGGTTGTTCCAGTTTACCAGGAGTGATTGAAGCTTTAGGTGAAATAAGATTGGACAGAGAAATGTACATTCTTAGCAAAAAAGCTAAAGAAATGATGAGTCTAAGATTAGGACAAACCGGGATTAATCCGGAATGGTTTAAAGGGGTATATTGTAATGAAGATACTTTCTATAAAAAACCAGATCCGAGAACTTATCAAGAATTGTTTCAAGAAATGCAAAGAAGAGGTTATTTTAATCTAAATCAGATCTTAGCAATAGGAGATCATCCTGACGATTATCTTGCTGCTCATGGTGCAGGGATTAAGTTTGTAGGAGTTCTTACCGGGATTTATGATAGGGATGATTTCTCTCAGCACGGACTATCTCCTGAAGAAGTTATTGAATCAGTAGCTTCTTTACCAGAATATCTTAAAAGAATAGAAGAATAAATTAAACTAAAACACCACTTAAGGTGCCTTCTTGACCAGGACGAGAAGTTACTTTAACTTTTCCTAACTTGGTCTCAACAATAGCTCCTTTAGTGATAATGTTACGGATAACCAGTTGAACATTGGCAGGATTTCCTACTACATTCAAAATCTCGGTTTTAGTAGTCTTACCTTTCTTATCAGTAACATTAATTAAATTGGTAGAAAGAGTGACTTGTTTTCTTTTTCCGCCCATTCCTCGAGCTGAAACAACTTTTCTAGTTTTGCTTAATTTAGTACTAGCTGGGAACCCGCCCAGTTCGCCTTTAATCTTAGATCGGGAATAATGATATCTTCCACCGCTAGCTTTTCTTACGGATCTTCGTTGTGAGTTTGCCATTTTAGAGCTTATTTTGAAGGGGTATTTAAAAACCTTTTGTTTGGGGTTTAATGCTTCTTAATCTTTCCCGTCTGCCAGTCTTTCAGAATCATACGAGAAACTGTGTCTTCATCAACGATTCCGCCCGGTAAAAGCTTATTGGTCTTAATCCCAATATCCTCCAAAACCTCTTCCGGATCTTCTTTTTCTTGCACTCCATAATACTGGCATATGTCAAAGGTATTCTCCTTAATTAATCTTAAAACGGCCATTCCTGGCTCTTTTACTTTACTGTAATCAATCGCTCCGGTAAAAGCATGTTTTTCTTCATTTTTCTCCATGTCAGGGAAGACCCCTGGGGTGTCTAATAAGATAATTTTATCACTTACCTTGACTTTCTGAATCCCATGTGTAAATCCACTACTACAAGAAGTTCGGGCCGATTTACGTCCTGAAATGCCGTTAATAACTGAAGATTTTCCCACGTTAGGATATCCAACTACTCCCACTACGGTTGGTTCTCCGCGAGAGATCTCTAAGATTTTCTTTTTTAACAGGGTTGTTCCCAACCTTTGGGTACTAGAGACGAACACGCTGGGTTGAAGTTCTTTATGCGCTTGGTCAATAGTTTTCTTATCCGCTAAATCACATTTATTGATCACATAAATTATCTTCTTTCCGTACTTCTCAATCTTACGCTCAATCTCAGGATTACGGGTTTTGGCGATCATTCTTGCATCTAATACTTCTAGAACAATATCTGCATTCTTGATTACCTTATTAACGCTGTTCCAAAAATCGGTCATAAGAAGAAAATATCTACTGCGCTATATATAACTTACTCCCCAGAAAATCTTTTAAACTAGAGGAGATTATAGATAAATATGACTTTCTCCAAATCATTCGCCAGAACCTTGTCTGGAACAACTTATCCTGTATGGGAAGAAGTAGTGCTTACTACAGAAGAAGAGAAAGAAGTAGAAGAGAAGTGCAAGCAAGAGAATTTCTATCTAATGGATGAATGTTTAAAAGAAGCTAAAAATCTAGCTATTAAGAATAGTGTCAATGATGATCGCAACTTAGTAAGCTTGGCTATAGCTTTGTTTGAGAAAAGAGCTTCTCATGTAATCTTCTGGAAAGAATCTAAAGCTAAAGAAAAATTTGATAATAAAAAATAAATTATTTCTTCTTTCCGTGCCTTTTCATGAAAGATTCAAAACGTTGTACTTCTTTCTTAGTATTGAAGAATAAAGAATGTTTTTTACCTTTATGGGTTAGGATGTACCCTCCCAAAAAAGTATGGTCCAACTTATGTTGTTTAATATCTTTAAAGTGGACTTTATGTTTTACACTTCCAAAACGATGTTGACGATGAATCTCTAAATGAGAAGGAGTAAGGGTGTATACCTCTTTAACCAATCTAATCTTCTGGACTATAGCTGAAATCAAGAAATAAAGACTGATGAAGATTACGGTGAAAAGAATGGCCAGATACCATCTTTGATCGAAATCGTAATATGAAAAGATGAAAACAATAGCTGCGATAATCGCTAAGAAAACTAATTCTAAGCGTAATAAAGTGAAATCCTTATCCGGGAATTTCCAAGACAGTTTTTGTTGAACCATTAAATTTACCTCTTTATTCGTTTATGACTGGCGCTTTAGTCATACTTATCACTGAAGCTATGAACATAGCAATGAACACTAAGATGAAAGCTGTTCCCCAATTGATACTCTTTGGATAGACCCAATAAACAGAAATCAAGAAACCGATGATAGAAAGGGCCATGAAACTGCTTTTTAAAGGAACTACATGCCAAGGTCTAGGTTTATTCTTCTTAACAGATTTAACTTTAGACATTTTCTTCTATCGCCTCTTTTTATGTTAGAAAGTTCTTCCGGTTTAAAAAGCTTGTGGAGAGCAAAATAGAGGTTGGAATGAAGCTATTCCAGTTGAGATAAGAATTTCTCTACTACTTTCTCTGCTTTCTTTCTTTTTTCCTGATGCTCTTTCAAGAAAGCAGTTACTTTTTCGATGGCAAGTTGTTTAAGTTCTCCGCTTAACAATTTTCCTGACTTGTAATCCTCATAAATCTTCTGCAATGTTTTGTCATCCGGTTCGAACCCATATTTAAGTATTTGGAAAGCTACGTCCACCTCAGGGTTTCCACCCAGTTTACGATGTTCCTCAATTGTAGCTTGGCCTCCAGAGAAGGCATATTTCTTGATTTTCTTAGTGGCTTCTTCTGGAGTGTCCGTTAAAGCAATATAAGAAGTGGGATCAGAAGAAGACATTTTCCCTCCTCCTAATCCGGGTAGGAATTGATGGCAAGTAGAACTGATCTGAACAAATTTATGTTCTTTAATTCTCTGGGAAATGTCTCGAGCTAAACGGATATGTGGATCTTGGTCTGCTCCTACTGGAATGATTACCGGTAAAGGTCCTTCAAATTCGGGCAACTGAGCATGAAGCATATCTGATGCTTGTAACAGGGCTGAACTCATCTTACCGGGGGAAATCTGGCCGTAGATTGCTGAAAATTCGTTAAACGTAGCGTGTCTGGAAAGCATTAACGCTAGGCTGTAATAAGCATTAGACTTCTTTCCGTCAGTTGATCGTTGTGATTGAAAATAAAAGTCACATTTCTTAAGGTCTAATCCCAACGCTACATAATTGGTAAGATATTCTTTAATTGCACATTCACGCAACTCTTTCATGTTTGGATTACGAGAATTATAAGCTTCCACATCTGCGACAGTAAGATATACTTTAGCGCCAAGTTTTTGATAGAAGATAATCTGATCTGCGACCATTTTATGTCCAAAGTGCATCTTACCGCTGGGCATTAATCCGGTCATCATCACAAACGGTTTCTTGTTTTGGATAGCATCTACAATTCTAGCGAAATCTCGATGCGCAAAAATTATTCCTCTTCTGAATAAAGGAAAGGATTGAAACTCTTCCGGAAGATGATGTAAAGGTTGGAGTCCGAACTCTTTAATCAGTTTATCGTAATCAACTTCTCCTTTAACTTCCCAAGGATTAACTGTAGCTTGCATATCTTAGATTCATCTTTATGAGATTTATATACTTTTCTTGAAACTTTGGGTTCCCCACATCTTTCTGAGAGAGTCAGGAATTTCAATTTCTGCTTGGGTGAGATAGAGAATTAACTTGCCGAAGTGCAGTTGTTCATGTTGAAATAACCAAGACATCACGTTTAATTTACTACTTTTCTCTCCGAAATATTCAATCTCTTTGATTTTGGGTTCGCTAATCATTCTTAAAATCTCGGTTCCGGTTTCTTCTAGTGCTTTGAACATCTCTTCTTTACTTAACTTTGAAACCTCTTCATCATCTAGGCATTCTGTCTGACCGTTAAGTTTTCCTTGCTTTATCCCCAGAAGATACATTTTCCTGGTAGTTAAAAGACAGGCGAATTCCCAAGAGAAAGATCTGAACCTTGGCGAGAAGGGTTTAGTGTGATATGTTTCTTCCGGGATACAGTTCAGTAAGTCTAAGGTGGTTGCGTTGACTTGCTTCCAGGTTTTCAAGAAATCTATCATTCTCTTAATCCTGGTTTATTTCTTAATAAAGATATCGAAACGGAAATCTCCCAAAAGCTTTTTAAATCAACATCTTATTTTCTTTTCTATGCCCCGGTAGTGTAGCCCGGACCAAGATAAACTTGTTTATTTTGGGGACAAACTATCATCCCACACTTTCGAGAACTTAATAAGTTTGAAGAGATGTGGGGACTCGGGTTCAAATGTTGGCGCTCGATAACAATTCGAACGTCAGTGAGAAATTCCCGACCGGGGCACATTTTTATTTTATTTTTCAAGTGTGTCGCTTTGTCGACAAACATATATAAATCTGTTTATCCTTCTTTCAACTATGGATGCCAATATACTTTTCGCTGTGATCACTGGGGTATTCTGTGGCTGGATGGTTTCGCATATGAAAGAATATATTACTGAACCGGTGTTAAACATATTTCTTAGGTTAGTACCGGAAAAGAGGTATATATGCAGGATTTTAATTCAAGCTTTAACTTCAATGGCTAGTCTGATTCTTGTTTTTGTGATAATATTTATTGTTGAGTTGCTCTTCTTTTAATATAACCAAAACGTTTATTAAAACTTAAAGTATTCTTCATTTAAATGAATATAAAAATGTTCTTAGGGATTGTATTTTTAGTATTTTTCATTATTGTTCTAGTTGGTTGTGATTCTTCAGTTTTTGCAAGTTTAACTGGTTGTCCACAATTAAATATCTCAATGACACTTAGATGTCCCGAATCTATGCCCTGTTTACTTTATGATGGGGATATCATTGCAGATTTAACTAATCAGGAATATAGAGCACAGTCCAATTCTTACGTTAATTGTAGAGGAGCATCACTTGAAGGAGAGAATAAAAACTATCTTTATTGTGATGTTGGTGGAAGAATCGGACATATTAATACCAAAATAATCCAGCAGGCATCAGGATTTTTTGATTCCACATACGAGATTGAAAGAATACCTTTTGTTGTAAAAGTACCAAAAGAAGAAGGGGATGTTATTCAAAAACAAGAGCTCGTTAGAAAAAGTTTTACAAATATTTATTCTAAGGAAGATAGCGTATTTATCAAAACCATATGTGGGAAAGACCCAGTTGAGATAGTTAAAGAGCGTCAAAAAGAGAAAACAAGACAATATAAGGAACGCGTAGGGCAGATTGGTAGCTTTTTTGAATAACCCTCCAAACATTTATATTATATGTTTGTTTAACTATACTTATGTGGATAATAGATTTATGTATCAAATTATATGAATTGATTGTAGGATATAAAGCAAGATTAACGATTAATAATGTTACAATTTATCCTCACGGAAAAGACCTTTTACAAGGGAGAGGGTCCCATTCTATCGATATCGATTTAATAATCAGAAATAAAAGTTCTAAATCTTCTACAGTTGAAGGAATATATTTAAATCTGAATGGTAAATCATTGAAAAATATTCTCCAAAAAAAGAACTTACTAATAGAATCATTAAATGTATTGAATAATTATTCTAAATCAGTAGAATTACATACAAACACAAGTATCTCTGATCTTAAAAAAATTCTGAACAAAAATGTAAATAAATTAGAAATTATTGTTGCCCATACTTATGGTGAAGTAAAATGGAAAGAAGATATTGAGTTGAAACTCTAATTAATTGAACCTAATTTGTGTTATCCACCTGCAATTAAAAGTAATATCAAAGTGTCTAAAAAGACACTTCCCTTTTAGAACCGTTTAGTTTCCTTTAGTTTTTCAAAGAAGTTTTTCTATTTTCCTTGTTTGTAAGTTTGATAATTCCCACCTACTCACAAAGATACCTTTATAAAATATAAACTATTATCTCCCTTAAGGGTGATGGAAGATTAAGAAATTTAGTGGATATATTCCTATAATCTTAGCGATACTATTAATAATCCTTTCTTTCTTCATCGTTAAACCATTCTTAGAAGCCATCTTGATGGGAGGAATCTTAGCTTACTTTGCTTATCCCCTGTATAAATGGATCAATAAACACTTCTCTGATACTATTGCCTCTTTAGTGGTATGTGTCATCATCTTGGCGTTATTAGTTGTTCCAGCGGTATTTATAATAAATGTATTAGTAGAAGATTCTTACACCACTTTTAATTTAATTAAAGAAAAGCTATCTGTCGGATTATTATCAGAATGTACGAACTCTCTTTGTCAGAGAGTAGAAAGTCTGATTCAATTACCTTCAGTAAAGGGCCAAATTCAGACCGTTACTGAGTTTCTTACCTCTAAAGTGTTCCAGTTAGGGTCACAATTCTTACTGAGTCTTCCTCGGTTTATCTTAAATCTATTTGTAATGTTTTTCACTTTGTTCTACTTCCTTAAACATGGAAAACATTTCTTAGTAAAAATAAGCAAATATTTGAGCATGCAGAAAAAGGAGTATGCCTATATCCTTTCCAGATTAAGCGAGATTGTACATGGAGTAGTTTATGGTTATTTAATGGTAGCATTAATTCAAGGTGCTTTGGGAGCATTAGGTTTCTTAATCTTTGGAGTTTCTTCTCCTTTTTTCTGGGGTTTAATTATGGCCTTATTTGCTCTGATTCCTATTTTAGGTACAGGAGTAGTGTGGGTGCCAGCTTCCTTGATTTTATTCTTTGATGGAATGATTCAAAGTTCTAACTCTTTAATGTTTAAGGGAATCGGATTATTCTTGTATGGACTATTAATTGTTAGTACCATTGACAATATTCTTAAACCAAAATTAATCAGCGAGAAAGCTAAAGTTCATCCAGTAATTATCATGATTGGAGTATTCGGGGGACTATTGTTGTTCGGTCCATTAGGAGTGATTATCGGTCCGTTAGTTTTGGCTACCACTCAAGTAGTATTTGAAACTTATCTTAACAAGAAAGTTTGATCATACTGGTCTACTTCTAGCATAATTGACCAATTGTTGAAGATAAGCTTCAATCTGCATCTCTTCCGGGATATTCTCTACCTTAAGTTTATTCCCTAAATCCAGATGATAAGTCTTGAATCTCTTGTCCACAAAACTTTGCACTCTTACTACTTGAGAAACTTGAGTATAAAAAATAGCTTTCTTGTGTAACATAATCCGGTTCTGATAAAATCGGTAAGGTTGGCCTACTTGGTGATACCCTAAATAAATTCCCAAAGCCAGAATCATTCCTAATAAAACAATAGAAGCTAAGTTAACCGCACTTTGTTGTTCAGCGTCTAGTTGTAATAAAGATAAATTTAGCAGGATTCCTGCATAGAATAATCCTCCCAGAACTATTAAAGTGATAATCTTGGGTACCATCACTCTCTTCTTATTCTGCGGTAAAAGGTACAAAGGCTGCTCTGGGGTTTGTTCTACCATAGTCTGAAGGATTATTTTTTGGTTTATATGGTTTACTGAAGAAGAGGGATTAAAAACAAAAGATTTTTTAAATAAAGCCGGAAATTGATACCTTGTGGACCCATAGTCTAGCGGCTATAACGACTCGTTGACGAGAACATTCTCAAAGTCGAGTAGATCCCCGGTTCGAATATAAGAGCAGTCTGCCCTTATCAACCCCCACAAGAAGGTTGAAATACGAAAGTCCGGGTGGGTCCACTCATTTTCTTCCACCTTTTAGAAAATGTTATAAACCTGAATAAAGTATCTTAAGTATGCATAATGATCATCATTTTTGGTGGAGATACTTCCCTAAGAAAGAATTAACTCAAGTTTACATCTCTGCAGCTATCCGTTCTTTTGCTATTTCTCTGATTAGTTTATTCGTTCCGTTATACTTGTACGTAGAATTAGGATACAGTTTAAATCAAACTATCTGGATGTTTATGGTTTATGCTGTGGCTCTGGCGGTATTCTCACCGATAGCAGCAAAGTTTGCTGCTAGATTTGGATTTAAACATTCAGTATTAGTTAGTGTTCCTTTATACTTAGGATTTATCGGAATGTTATATCTTCTACCTTTCTATAAGATTCCTCTTTATGTCCTAGGTATAACTTTAGGAACCTCTTTAGCTTTCTATTGGATGGGAATGCATCTTATTTTCATGAAAGCTAGTGATTGTAAACATCGAGGGGAAGAAGTAGGAAAGAGAGAAAGCATTTCTATTCTAGCTACTATGGTTGGTCCAATCCTGGGAGGATTATTGATTAACCTCTTAGGATTTAAACCGGTATTTCTCTTTACTGGAATATTGTTATTTATTTCTGCCTTCTTCTTGTTCTTAAGTAAAGACCAGCATACTCGCTACCATTTCTCTTTAACTTCTTTATTTGATCCTAAGGAGTGGAAAAATTATTTATTCTTTATCTCTAGAGGGACTCGGGCCTTAGCTGCAGGAGTAATCTGGCCCTTGTTTATTTTTGTGATCTTGAAAGATTATCTTTCTTTGGGGATAGTAGAGTCAATCCTAGCCGGGATAAGCGCCTTTTTGTTATGGTTCATGGGCAGATATAGCGACCATCTAAATAAACATAAAATATTACATTGGACTACTTGGTTTGAAGCTCTGTCTTGGGGAGGCCGAGCATTAGTAACCACTATCGATCAAATCTTAAGTGTAACTATCTTTGGTTCTTTAACTTACGGAATATTTGAAGCTCCAGCCGGAGCTTTAGAGTATGATAAAGCTTGTGGAGATAAAACCGCTTACTTTGTGAACAGAGAAATCTTTATTTGTGTGGGTAGGCTATTGGTGGGGGGAGTTGTGTTGCTAACTAGTAGCTTAATAGGGGGATTATTATTCAATGGGGTGGCTACTTTTGCTACTTTCTTATTCTAACCATGAATGCAGAAACAGAATTTTTATCCGGACTGATTAAGTTACAGTATGGAATGAAGGTCGAACCTAGACTTAGAAGGTTAGCTAAAAAAGTAACTTGGGCGAAAAACTGGCCTCAAGATAGAACTTCTTTCTGGAACGCAGAAGCGTTTATGTGGGGTCATAAAATCCAGAAAGAAAGACGTGATTTAATAAAAAAAGAACTTTCCTTTCTAAAAGGAAAGAATTTAGATCTGGGTTGTGGCAGTTATTCTTATCTTCCTTCTGTGGGGTTTGATCTTTCTTCCAAAATGCTTGATTTTAATGAAAACCTTTCTAAAAAAGTAATTGGAGATTTAGAACATGCTTTACCTTTTAAGCCAAATTCCTTCGATTCAGTTACAGCTATCTTTGTGTTAAATTATGTTAAAAATTATCCCCTACTATTTACAGAAGTACACCGAGTTCTCAAAGATCAAGGCAATTTTGTGGCTTTATTGAGCGCTAAAGGGGTACAGGCCTGGCATGCTCAGCAACAAGTTAATTCTTTTACTTCTTTAATATGGAAGAAAAACTTACAGAAGTCGGGGTTTAAAGTAAAGGTTAAGATCAAGGATAAGTTATGTTTCTTCTTCTGTCAAAAAGCAACCAAAAAGTCACCCTGGCCGTAAAACAAGTGATCCTTAGTAAGTATATTTGAAAAGGAGCATCTACCAATTCTCATTTAGGATAGCAGTTCTTGTTTTATCTCCTGGCCTAGGTGGTGACTTTCAAAAAGATAAAACTTATTAAGGTTTGAAGCTATTCTTCATTAAAAAGAGGAAAGATGGACGAAACACAATTATGGAGAGATCTTCTGAAAGAAGGAGATCCTAAACGTTCTGAATTATTAGTAAAGTATGGTTTCATTAAAAAGGAAGCTTTAAGCAAATATCAATATAATAAAGAAAAAGCGGTGTATGAAGCTGCTCCCGGATATGAATTTAGTAACGATGATGCCGCAGAAGAGAATACTGAAATTCTTAAAGATCAGTATGGTAAAACCGGTTTTCCTGCTTCATTTAAGAAATATAAAGCAATATGGGAAGTGTACGATTTGAGTTTAGAAGAACCTTATTTCTGGGTTTTAGACAGTTTGAAAGAAAACTTTCCAGAAATATTAAAATTAGAAGATTCCTTTGCAGCGGCAGAAAATTCTGCTTTCTTTGGAGTTACTCAGCAAAGGTTGGGTGCACAACAAGATAAAGTATCTCAATACCTGGCTACTACCGGAAAGATGATTAAAGAAATGTTCCAGATGGTTAGAGAATTAAGAATCTTAGATGAACGTCTTGGTTATTATGACGATGTGGATGTCGAATTGAAGAAACCTCTCTCTCAGCGAGGTAAAAGTTCTGATATAACTCTCAAAGGAGTGTTTATCGATTTGGTTCAAGGAGGAGGTAAAAGTGCTTCTTCTGTTTATGGAATGGCCAGAGAATTAGAGTTTGTCACTCTGCCCGATTTATTCTTCGATACCCCGCCGTTGAAAAGTAAAGGCGAACTGGAAGGGCATATGGTTGGATTAAGTAAAGATTTCAATCGTAGCGTGCTAAGGGTTTTAGAGCGACATCTTGCTCAATATATCGAATGGCGTGTTCGTACTGGCCAAGAACATCGTAGCCGTAAACGTTTCATGTTACAATACTTGTTACAACATTTCCGTATCATTCAGATGTACATCGTGTGGGTAAAACCATACTTGAAGCATGTAGCTAAACTTAACGTGAAAGAATCACGGATGAAATCGCCAGATCTAGTTTCTGCTTTTGAAGGAAGCATGTTGGATATAGAGATATTAGCTAAAAAGAAAAAAGGTAAAGCTAACGAATGTATTCTGGTTACTTTCAATTATCGTACTCGGCCTGAACTTAAAATTCAGCAAGAAGGATATCAGCGTGGACCAGTACACATCGGTAAGATGGAAATGAATCTGAGGGTGTATGGATGGACCGATGAAGAGATCAAGAATTATATTCGGCTCAAAGAGAAAGAAACTATGCTTTTGATGTCAGACATTTCTGGAGCAGTATTCAACGCTATGGAAGCTTTGGGAGAAGAATTGGATCGTTATATCGCTGAAGCTAAAGGTGAAGAGTATAAAGAGAAAGGAGAAGATAAGAAGAATTCTTCAAAAGTTAAAAAAACCTTCATGGAAAAATTCTTAGGCGATTTCTATACTCCTTCTGAAACTAAAGCCAAGATGAAAGGCACGAGTGCTAAAGAGCTTAGACAGAAAGTAGCAGGAGAAGAAGGGGCAAAGAAAGAAGCAGCAAAAGGTGCTGCAGGTACTTGTTGGAACACTTATAATAATTTCAAGAAGTCTCGTGGAATGATTTCCTGGTAAGTTTGGTTATTATTCTTTCTTTTTAGAGTTTTTCTGATTCGAAAGAAGTGCATATGCTACGCCTAACCCTCCGAAGGCTAACTTCCCCTTAGCATAAAGAAGATCTACATAGCAATTACCAGGTGAACAGAGATCTACATGATTGACCACTCCTTGATACATTTTCTGAACCAGACTTGTGCCAGTTCCGTCTGGAGCAAATAAATCGTAAAGTCCCCAACAAGCCAATCCTGCTCCTGCAACTCCCACAATAATTTCTAATTTTTTATTCATAGATACTACTTCTTAGGGGTACTATTTAAATCTTTTGGTAAGGTTGAAAGTAGGTAAGCGGAATTTTCATTCAAATTTAAACCAGAAAATATAAAGAATTACTTAAATAACAAAATCCTCTCTGAGGAAAACTAATGCTTCCAAATCTTTTAGTTCGTTGACTAATTGTTCTGTAGTGTCGAGGGGCTTTAGTAGATACGTTCCTTCGCTTCCGGCGGTGTATCCTCTTTCTCCAGTTAAAACTTTGTAAAATTCAGTGGTGGTTATTTCTCTAGCTACAGCTAGTCCTAGTCCTCTCATTTCCGGTTTTTCTGTGGTCTTGGCAATCCCCATAATATACATTCTTTCTACCAAACCCGCTCCATTCTTCTTAATTGTCTCTTCTTTATTAGGATTAGCAATCAGGCCCGGAGTAAATGTGGCAGCACCAATTTTCCACAGACTGTCCTCTCCTAATTGTTGTCTTAAGTGTTGAGCATAAGCAGTTCTTACTTCTGGTTGTTCCATTAAAGGTATTGTTTCGTACATGGTGAATTATTTCACTAGGGGAAGTTTATAAGTTTTTATCCTGTGAGATAGTTACATTCTAGTTCGTATTTCTTCCTCCTAAAACTTTTTATACTTCTTCCTCTATTAAGGTTAATATGGCTAAAGATGATCTAAAGAACTTACCTCCAGAAGAACGGATTAAGAAACTAAAAGAGTTAGAACAACAGAAAAGGAAAGAGATAGAAGATGCTCAAAAGGAAATAAAGGAGAGCGAGAAGGAATTAACTGAAAAGCGAAAACAAAAAGAGAAAACACCTATCCCTCAAGTAGCTAGCAGTGATTTAGAAAGTCTAAGCGAAGAAGAAAAAGAAGTGGTGCGTACTCATCGGGGATTGAAGAAAGAGAAAAAGGAAGCGGTAGAAGAAAAAACCGTTAAACCTCAACGAGTGGACGATTCTGAATTAGAACATCTAGCTAGAGAAAGAGTAGAACTTCCTCCAGAATTGATGCAATCAGAATATACCTTGAAGCTTAGTCAAGCTCCCATGAAAGACATATATGCGGAGATGACTAAAATCAATCGGGCAGTAGAAGAAAAAGGGTATATCAATGCGGAAGAACAGAGAAAAGCTCAATATCTAAGTTCAGCCGTGGAAAGAAAACTGGAAGATGTGGAAACAGGAAAATACTCTTTTACTGAATCAGTCGCAGCTGCTGCTAGTTTAACTCAGCAGATGGGTCTTAAACTTAGAGATGTGTATAAAAGAAGTAACGATTTATATAAAAATTAATTCTTAACAATTATTGTTTCCGGAATCTTTTCTTCACTAACATTCATCACTGCACGTAATCCATCAATGACTTTACTTTTCTGTGCATTTAAATCGTTAAGATTCTTTTCCGAGATCATTTTATCTGCGTTAACTCGATCAAACAATTGTTGGTTTAAATTAATGCATTTATAGATTAAATGGATAGTCACATCTCTTCTCCATTCCAGTTTGTTCTGGTCTAAGATCCCAATTAGCTCGTTGACCTTCTCAAAAGAATTAATTACACTATTAAATACCAATTCCGTGTTTAAGGTGTCTAATACTTTAGTATACTGACTACCATCTTGTCGATATACTAAAGCATAAACTTCACGTAAGATATCTTCTAAAGAAGAAATATAAGTATATAAGTCGCTAATCTCTCGCTTGTGCACTTCTTTTTCTTCTACTCGGCTGATGATCCTGCTGATGTTTTGTCTAAATACCAATAAAGAAGAACGTACTCGATTGACTTTCTCATGAAAAGATAATTCGTAAATCTCTTCTAGAATAATATTCTGTTTGATAGAAACAAATTTAGAAGTAACTACCGCTAATAACAAAAATCCAAAAATCACTTCAAAGATGGCTACCACTTTAAACATTCCAAAAGGGACAATATCTCCAAATCCGGTAGTGGTAGCAGTAATAAAGCTAAAGTAAACATGATTTAATATTCCTTCTACCGGTCCATTGGTAGGATTATAATGCAAATAAGAGACGTCTGTACTGAAGAAATAATAAGATAACCCGAATAGGAATACTAAAGTTATCCACACGGAGAGAATTGCCGCGAAAGAAAGTTTATCGAACCAACTGTTAACTTTTTTCTGAGCGATTTGATCTACAAATTCGTCAATGGGAGTAAAATTTTTCATCTAGGCCTCTTTTAGTGCTAATTCCTTAATGGGTAGTTAATAAAGCTTTTTATTTAAAGCTTCCTTTTAGGTTCGAGTAAGGATAACTTTTATATACCTATAAAAAATAGTTTTACCCATGGTAAGTTTTGGGTCAGGATCTGGCTATTATAGTCCGATGGATCGGGAGTATGGTAAATCGGTTACTAAAGAGAACACCAATGATGTAGGAGTAAGTGTGGGAGATATAGGTATTAGTTTAGGATTAGGTGTTGTTCCAAATATTCCTGCCTTAAATGCGCGTTTACGTGGCGGAACTAAAACTGCTGAACTTTCATTTATGGGTGCAGGAAAAGGTTCTGGTCAAGGACACACTCCAGAAATGTACGGAGAAATCCAACGTCAAGCTTTACGTGAAATTCAAAAAGCTAATGAAATTAATTTTACTACTCATGCTACGGTAGGAGTTTATGGTATGGCTGGAATGGACCAGCAAGGTAATTTTTCTAGACATTCTAAAAGTATGGCTGTTGATGAGATTAAAAGAGCAATAGATTTTGCTGCCGATGTGGCTCGTGGTGGTCCAGTAGTATTACATTCGGGAGAATTCCATCGTCCAGTAGCAGATGCAGAATGGAACAAGGATAAACGATTTAGCATGTATGAAGGAGAAGAAGAACGTACTGCTTTCAGGGTTGTAGATACTAGAACCGGACAGGTAATCCAAGAAGCGCGTAAAAATCGAGCTGTTTCTCGTCCAGTGTGGAACACTACCGAAAAGGGGATGGAATACGTTGAGAATGGCCAGAAGAAAGTTGCTCAAGGAGAAAAGGATGAACGCGGACGACTAATTTATGTAGATTATCTAGGTAACCGATTACCCGATGAACAGCGTGTTCCTAAGATGAGTAAAGATGGTCAAAACTTTGAAGTTAAACAAATGGGTTGGGATGCGTTAATAGAAGAATCTAAACAGATGACCTTAAGAGCTCAAGAGGATTTTGAGAAATGGAAATCCGGGAAGTTTAGTGAGGAAGAAGCTAAGAAATCTCGTTGGTCACGATTCTTTCGTTCAGATCTTACTAAAGATCAAGTTAAAGTTCTGCCTGAAGAAGCATACATTATTTCTACTTTAGAAACTAACGCTGCTAACAGTAAAGGGTGGGCAACTTATTATTATGGTAATTTCCAAGATAATATTGAAAATTTAAAGAAATTACAAAAAGCTCGGGAATTATACGAAAAAATAGAGAAAGAAACTTCTGAAGACGAAAAATGGAAATTGAAACAGCAAGCTCATTCCATCTTAGGCAATCTCCTTCCATCAGAATCTAAATTTCCTACGGAGATGATCGATGACGCTTTGGATCAAATTAAAAGACAGATGAGGCAAGCTCAAGAAGGTTCTTCCTCACAGTTGGCCCAAGCAGCAGAAGCAGAAGAAACAATTAGGCATGTGGAGGGAGCAGATGTCTATGCTAAAAAAGAATCTTACGATGCTTATGCTCAAGCAGCAATCTATACTATGAAAAAATCTCAAGAGTTAGAGAGGAAAGGAACGATCAAGAAACCTATTTTCTTAGCTATGGAAAATCTTTATCCCGAAACTTATGGAGCCCATCCGGATGAACTTAAAGATTTAGTTCTTAGAAGTCGAGAAAGAATGGCTCAAATGCTGGTGGAAAAGAATAAGATTTCTAGTGAAGAAGCTAAAAGTTTAGCTGATAAACATATCGGAGCTACTTTTGATACTGGCCATTTTAACATGTGGAGAAAGTATTGGCAAGGAGATTCTAATAAGACTTTAGAGGATAACGATAAAGATTTTAATAAATGGTTCTTGAAGAGAGTAGAAGATCTGGCCAAGTCAGGGGTAGTAAAACATTTGCATTTGGTAGATAATTACGGATATCAAGATGAACATCTTGCTCCTGGGCAAGGTAATACTCCTATTCGTGACGTTATCAAGATCTTTAAAGAAAATGGGTTCAAAGGAGAATTGATCGTTGAGCCCGGTGCCGGAAGTAATGTTGATTCATCTCCCTCTAGCTTTATGACTAACGCTTGGAGTTATTTTGGCAGTTCAATTCATAGTTATTCTGGCGGTGGAGGGAAAACGTGGAAAGATGTTCAACATGGGTATTTTGGGCAGACTCAACCTCCTTACTTTACTTTTGCTCCTTATTCTCCTTCAGAAGATTGGACTTTATGGAGCGGAACACCTTTAGAATAGAGGAACTTCTGTTGTAAGTTAAAAACCTCGCTTAAGGCGAGGCGAAAAGAAGGTGTTGGCGTCGAAAGTGTGTTTTAGGTATAGATAAATTAACTTGTTTATAAACTACTGGAACTTAAGCTAAAGAAGGTAAATTAAGAAAAAAGATACATAACCTTTTTAAAGCGAAAAAGGATTTGTTACTCCTAAGTAAGTTGGGGGTAAACTAATGTATCAATTATTTTTCACACCGTCTTGGTTTCAAGGGTATGATTTGGTCTTTGAAGGAATCAGCTTAATTATAGCCCTGCTTATTGCTGGATACAGCTTAAAAGTTTATCGTATGAGTAAGGAAACTAAGTATGGTTACTTCTCTTTCGCTTTCTTGTTTATCGCTTTAAGCTTAGCTTTAAAGATGTTCACTTATGGAGTACTTTATTCCAGCCCGTTAAGAGAAGCGACGGTTACCATACTGGGGCCGGCAGTAGGTCAGGGATTAGAATTTGCAGATCTCTTTTATCGGGCCGCTTTCTTCTTACAGATGGTAGTGATGTTAGGGGCATGGTTACTGATCTTCTTTATCTCTCAAAAGTCTAGGCAGAGGTTACATAACTTCTATGAAGTTAGTCAGATGGCTCTTTTTGTTTATCTGATCTTCTTGATTTCAGTAGTAAGCAACTTTAAATATTCCGTATTTTATCTTACCAGCGCAGTTATTTTGGGTTTAACTGTGTTGAATTATTTCAAGAATTATCTTAGTACTAACTGCAATCGTAATGCTTTCTTAGTAATGGTAAGCTTTATGTTTATGTTGTTTAGTAATATTGCCTTTATTTTTGTGTTTTTGTGGGACAGTATGTATGTAGTAGGAGAAGTTTTACTTTTGGTAGGATTTTTACTTTTACTTTACACTTATAACCGGGTGACCAAGAAATAATGGCCGCTAGAAGATCTCGTTTAGAACTTATTTTTGACATTCTTTTGTCTATCCAAAACAAAGGAGGAAGAATCAAGCCGACCCATTTAATGTACAAATCTAATCTTTCTCATAAATTGTTAAACATGTACATGGAAGAGTTGTTAGGGAAGGAGTTGATTGCAGTTGAGGAAGAATTTCATAAAAAGAGAGAAGTGCCTTCAAAAGTAATCTTATTGACTGATAAGGGATCGATGTTTCTAGCAGAATATAGAAGAATGCGCGAATTTACGGATGCATTTGGGTTGTAAAATTAAATAATTTGGAGTTGATAAAATGGCCATACCTATTGATGATTTAGTTGTTCCGGAAGGGTTTAGAATGGAGTTAGTAAGCGGTGCAGAGAGATATAATGCCCAAATTCTAACCGTTCCTGGATTTAATTTAAAGAAACCAGTGGAAATTCATGTTGGTCCTGGAGGAAGGGAAGGGGTTCTTTTAGCCGATATAAGAATTCCAGTGGGATACTTTGTCAGTGGTTTTGGGGGATCTAACGAACAAGCAGCTTATCGATTATTTAAACAAATGGATGATATTCGTAATAACAGAAAGCCCGGACATTGGTTTTCTCCCAGTGATTTGGAAACTCTTGCTGGTTATTATGAATCGGTTTAATAATGCTTAGGAGAAGATAAATGGGAAGATACTTTCGTGAAACTTATTGTCTGGGTGTTGCATCAGAGAATGTTTTACATAGATTAAGTGCTCTAGGTTCTCATGTACAAGATAATGTTTATCATATCTATGATTTCACCGTTAAGGTTACTAGAGTAACTGAAGGAGGTCCTAAATCCCTCTTGACCGTTTCTGGTCAACATGAACATCTCGAAGGAGTAGAAGGATTGTTGAGGGAGTTGGGGTCTTAAATAAGATGATCACTCCCGGATACGTTGGATTTTTCGATGAACTGGATCTACCAGAAGAACTTCTCCAGAAGCCGCTATCTTTAGAAGCGTTTTTTAAATCTCAGAAACAACTGAATGATTCTCGTGTGTTTTATCTTAAGGTTCTAGCAGGATTGGAATTAGAAGAACTGATTCAACCAAGCATGATGCGTGAGCTAACTCCAAAAGGACAAGAAATATTTCAGGAATATTTTTCTCAAGCAAGGGACCATCTTAACGGAGAAACAACCAATTCTAACTTAGATCATCTACTTTTTATGATCCAATCTGTTTCTTTGAGCGTCTATCTACCGGAAGGAGAGAGGTGTAAGTATTGCGAACAGGATATCTTTGTGTATGAGATGGCCGACCAGTTATGGAGGACTTACTTTGGAAACCATAAAGATGGTTTATGGCGAGAAATATGTGAGAGAGAGCATTATCCTTACAACTATCTACCTTTTCTTGGGGCAATAGATGTGATGAATAAGTGCGTAGAGAAAGGATGGTTGGAAGTAAATCCTCGTGAGATTCAGTATGCTGATCGATGTACGGTTAAATTTGTTCTGCCTACTGATAAGGAATTAGAAAGAGTGATTCATTCGAGAAAGAAGAATTAATCTTCCTAAAACTATTTAAAGTCAATAACTCTGTGTATAAAACATGTTAATCTCGGGAACGGACGAAGCGGGTAGAGGACCAATTTTAGGTCCAATGGTAATGGTAACCCTAGCAGTAGAAGAAGAAGATCTTCAACGATTCGAATGGCTAGGGGTTAAAGATTCTAAGATGTTAAGTTCCTCTACCCGAGAAGAGATGTTTGACCGAATCAGAGAAATCGTTAAAGATTTCAGAGTAGAAGTAATCGAGCCTGATGCAATAGATTTGTCTTTAAGAGAAACAGAATCAAACTTAAACTGGTTGGAAGCAGACACTACCGCTAGAATGATCTCTGAGATTGCTCCTAAGAAAGCTTACATTGATTGTCCCAGTACTAATATTCCTGCATATCATCAATATATGTTCAATAAGATCGACCCGGATGTGCGTACTCGAGTTGATTTGTACATTGAGCATAAAGCTGATGTTAAATATATTGTGGTAAGTGCTGCTTCAGTAGTGGCTAAGGTTATCCGGGATAGAGCAGTAGAAGCGATCAAAAAGAAGATTAAGATTGATTTCGGTTCTGGATATCTTTCTGATCCTAAAACTCAAGATTTTCTGAAAAATTATCATGATAAATACCCAGAGTTGTTTAGAAGAATGTGGCGACCGTATAAGGATATAGTTGATAGCAAGAAACAAAGAAGTCTAGGTGAGTTCTAGATACTTTTTTAAACTTTAATTATCTTCTCTAGTATAATGGTAGTATTTACAGGTGTTAAAAAAGAGGACTTGTCTAAGCTTAAAGGTGTAGTTGAAGAAGAACCTAAAACTATTCATGAAGAAGCTCGCTCAAAAAAGAAAGGGGTTGTTCTAATTTTATATAATTCTGGGAAATTATTATTACAAGGAAAGGCTGCTGATGTTGAAACTCTATCGAAAGAAATACAGAAACTAAAGATAGGAAATCTAGAGGAAACTGAACCGTTCAAAAAAGAGTTGGGCTGGATCATTGGCAGCGATGAATCACTTAAAGGGGATACTTTTGGAGGAATTACAGTAGCAGCAGTTAAAGCCGATGACGAAATCAGGAAAAAGTTGATAGAAATCGGAGTGGCTGACTCTAAAACCTTAAGCGATCATGAAGTGATTCGTTTAGCTGAACAAATTAGGTTGATTGCACCTTGTGAAGTCAAGAGTGTTTTCCCAGAAGAGTATAATCAACATAAGGAAAAGGTTACTTTACTTCTCGATCATCTTCATCACGAATGTGCTCAGTTCTTACAACCAGGAAAACATATCGTAGATAAATATCCCGGTTGTAATGTTGGAGAGGTTCGGGAAGAGAAAGCTGAATCTAAATATGTAGAAGTAGCTGCCGCTTCCATCTTAGCCAGAGACGCAGCCTTGAAACAATTGAGTTCTTTATCTGCATTAGCAGGATTTCATATCCCTAAAGGTAGTTCTCATGTTAAACTGGGTTTATTAGAGTTAAAACAGAGAAAGTTAGATCCTTCCAGATTTGTCAAGACGGACTTCTGGAATGTCAAGGATTTTCTCAAAGAAGAAAATCCTTGAGCATGATCAAAAGAAATCGTTGTTTCTTTTGACATGTACGAGAGTTTATGGGAGAAGATTAACTATTTTTTAGGTTCAGTCCAACAATCTGTCGAGAAATTTGTACTAAATATTCTGCTATCATTCGAAAGTTGAATTTAATCTCTTGGTCTTTAATTTGACTAAACCAATTAAAGTGGGGTTGTTCTTCGGCAATCCAACGAAACTTCTCTTCCGAATAGTCATAATATAAATCATAAACCCGATTAAATAGATCATATAATCGATGATATTCTTTGAGGATGGTTTTATCCATCTTGACTTTTGGATGATTCACCAGATATCGACGTAGATAATCTAAATGGTTAGCTGTGAGTTCCAAGAATGTAACCAAAAGATAAGTGTAATGAGGATACTTATATCCAGTACGATTGATGATTCTTTTCAGAAACATAGTGTATTTGTTGATGGTCATCTCTAAAGAGTTTATTTCTTCCAATCGGGAGAGTTCTTTTTGTTCTAATATCTCTTTGAAAGTATGGATCATTTGATGTAACACAAAAAAAGTACGTCTTAGTATGGTGGGAAACTCTTCATCTAATTGTTTCGAAATTGATTTAATCTTAATTTTATTGGGACTAGTTTCTACAATCTCAAAACCCAGTAGGAGGTTTACCGATTGTTGGATTACCTTAAGTGTATTTTTGTCTTTAAAGTGTAATATTACTTCATCACAACCAGAGATGTATGCTGGTTGAAGAACTCGCCATACGTACTCTACTTTTGGAGAGATTAGATTAATCTCGGTCTTTCGCTCATAAACTTCGGAAGTAGCGGTAGCCACCAGTTTATTGTCAACTTCATTGAAGTTGATATCATCTCCCTTCTTAAGATGATGTTTCTGGATCCATTTACTGGGAATTGCGGTCATTAGGGTGTGCTTTCCCATTTGAACTAGTTTTCTTTGCATATCTCTTAAAATAGCTTCTTTTATTTATAAACATTACTAAAAAACTTATATCTTTAAGCTAAAAGCTTAAGTCAAGTATTTGTTTTAAGTTTCTTTGGTGATTAAAATGAAAACATACAAATTTGATTTAAAGAAAGAGTGGGAAACCCTTTGTGGATTGAAGGATGGTTCGCCATTGAAGATTTATCACTTTAACTTAACGAAAGCTATTGGCGACCCATTTCCACATTTTCATCCCCGCGGAAATGAATATTATCTGGTATTAAAAGGAAGGATTGCTTTAAATTTTAATGGGAAAGATATTTGGGTCAAAGCTGGGGAAATGGTACAATTCAACCCAAAGGAAATTCATCATGCTCTGCCAAAGATTGACGGTCCAGCGCAGGTAGTGGTCTTTAGACAAGAGTTCGAGAAGGATGACAAAGTTGAGGTTAAATCATAATGTCTAATCTCGAACAAAAACCATTTTTAAGTAAGTTAGTTCACAATATGATAGAAATAATAATTTTTGATTTTGATGGGGTTATTATTAATGAATTTGAGGAACATTATTCATTCTATAAAAAACGTATTGAGGGTTTAACTAAAGAAGAATTCAAAAGTCTTTTTGAAGGAAATCTTCATGAAAAGCTCAAAAGTTTCAAAGAAAGAGATAGAGGTCTTGATCCTCAGGATAATTATGGTCTGTACCAGCGAAGTGTCGATGTTGATTTTAAAATAAAAGAGATATTGAAAAAACTATCCAAAAAATATGTATTAGGAATAATTAGTTCTGGATTAGAAGAAGATCTAAAAATAGCATTACATAATAATGAAATGGGTAGTGTATTTACCTTTATTTATGGAAAAGAAACTCATTCCAGTAAAGTTGAAAAGTTTAAACTAGTCTTTGAAAATTATAAAGTTGAACCGAAACAATGTATTTTTGTAACAGATACCATCGGGGATATTATTGAAGCTAGAAAAGTAGGGGTAGAGTCAATAGCTGTTGATTATGGTTATCATGAGAGAAAAAGAATTCAAAAAGTTAATCCTCTAAAAATAGTATCCTCTTTTTCTGAAATTAGACGAGCAATTGAATCGGCTTCAAGAAGGCAAAGCTTGAACGGATTAAATCCTCAATTCTCTACATAGTTCCTTACTCACTTAATGGCCAACAACTTAATATGTATCTAATCAAGATAATTTTATAAACAACCAAGTTTAACTTCTCCTTATGCCGGACATGACTGATGAGCAGCGTAAACAGCTAGAAGAGAAGATTAAAAAGATGTCTCCAGAAGAGCTGAAAGAGTTCCAGAAACAGCAATGTATCTTCTGTCAAATCATCTCTGGAAAGATTCCTAGCAAAAAAGTATATTCTGATGATAAGTGTATTGCAGTGATGGATATTAATCCTGCAACTAAGGGCCATGTTTTGATTATGCCTAAAGAACATTATGCTATCATGCCTCAAATTCCAGATAAGGAAATTGGTCATTTATTCTTAGTTTCTAAATATCTATCACAAGTGGTTCTGAAAACGTTAAAAGTCTCTGGAACGAACATCTTTGTAGCTAATGGGGGAATTGCTGGCCAGAGAGCACAACATTTCATGATCCATCTAATCCCTAGAAAAGAAGGGGATAAAATTTTAGAGATAGAAGAGAAACTTATTGATGCTCAGATTATAACTAAAGTAAAAGAACTAGTGCAACCAAAATTACATGCCTTATTGGGGGTTAAAATCGAGAAACAAACTACTCTCCCTCAAGAAAAAATAGAGCTTCCTGAAGAAGAAATAGTGGTGGGAAAAAGGGATCATCCGGAAGAATTGTTAGATGTGCCTGAAGAAGTGGAAGAAGTAGAAGAAGAAAAACCAAAAAAGAAATCTTCTTCCAAAGTTAAGAAAGTTGTTACTAAAGAACCTAAAACCGTATCTAAAAAGAATCCTCCAAAAAAAGAAGAAGTAGCACTAGATGATATCGCGGACCTGTTCAAATGAGAATTAATCATAACGGAGCAAGCTATGAAATGTGAATATTGCGAGATGATGGAACGGCAGAATAATCCCGATATCCTTTATGAGGATCCGGAAGTAGTTGTCGCTATAAAGGATTTCTCTTCTATCGCTGGTCAGATTTCCATCTTTCCTAAACAGCATCATACCATTTTAGAAATGGTTCCGGATGAAGTTATACAGAAATGTTTTATCTTAGCTAATAAGGTTAGCATGACTATTTTTGAGGGATTAGGAGCTCAGGGAACCAATATCCTGGTCCAGAACGGATTAGGAGCAGGTCAAAAGATACCTCACTTTTCTATCGAGGTTATTCCCCGAAGAGAGGGAGACGGTTTAAACTTAATGTGGGACCCTAAACAACTTTCTCCAGATGAGATGGATACTGCTTATCTAATGATCAAAGAAGAAGGAGATAAGTTAGTAGATATCGGTAAAAAGAAGAAAGAAGAGAGAAAAGAAGAAGTCAAGGGGGAATCTTCTAAAGACGGGCCTAAGAAAGTTGATAATAAAAATAATTACCTCTTAAAATCAATTAAAAGATTACCTTAATTTTGATAAGAACTTTTATAATATTATATCCCTTTAAAGAATAAACCTTGAAAATAAATTTCTACCCTTTAGACTTTGACTATCAAGTCAAAGATGGACAGACTTATGTTTATCTATTTGGAAGAACAGAACAGGGGGAACGCTTGTGTGTGGTTCAAGCTTATAAGCCCTACTTTTATGTTCAGATTAATGATATAGATAAAGAAGAACTAACTAAAAAGTTAAGTAAATTACTGATTGAAAATAAGCTTGAACCAGCTAAAGTAACTTCTTGGGAAGAAGTAGAAAAGGAATTGCTCGGTAAAATTCAGAAATTATTGAAAATATATGTCAATTATCCTAAAGCTGTACCTCTAATCAGCAGAGAATTGTCTTCTTGGGGCATTGAATGTTACGAGAAGGACATCTTGTTTGTACATCGATATCTTCGTGACCAGAAAATTTTACCCATGACTTTAGTCCAAGTGGAAGGAGAATTACAGAAAGAAGGCGGTTTAAGAGTGCCCTTATTTATCGCTACTAAAATCGAACAAGTTAGCCATGAAAGTATTCCTAAACTAAAAATGTTGGGGATAGATATTGAGACTTACGCTAAAGATAAGATCATTGATCTGGAGAAGAACCCAATCCTGATGCTCGCTTTTTATGGGGTTGACGAGAAGGGTGAAGAGTTTCGTAAAGTTATCACTTGGAAACGTTTTACTCATAAACTGGATTATCTAGAAGTGGTTTCTGATGAAGCAGAATTGATCAATCGTTTTAAACAAGTGATCATTGATTATCAACCGGACATCCTTACTGGATATTTCTCGGACGGGTTTGACCTTCCTTACATTAAACATCGAGCGGATAAGTATCATATCGAGCTAGATATTGGCTTGGACTACTCTTCTCTTCAAACTGGAGGAAAAGCCGATTTCAAAGAAGGAGAAGCAAGCATTACCGGAATCTTACATTTAGATGTGTGCAAGTTTATTCGTTACATCTTTGGTAAGAACCTTAAGACGGACAGTTACACTTTAGATGCGGTAGCAGAAGAACTGATCGGACATAAGAAACATGTGGTTAACCTGGACAATCTAGCTCACGTCTGGGATGACGGATTAAAGGAGTTGAATGATTATTGTGAATATAACTTACATGATGCTCATCTGGTATTACAATTGTGCCAGAAATTGTTGTATGACATGATTGAGTTCACTAAAATTGTGGGCTTGCCTACCTATGATGTTATTCGTATGCGTTTCAGCCGTTTAGTGGAGAATTACATCTTAAAACGAGCCATAGAGTATAACGTATTAGCTCCGAATAAACCGGTGCATGAAGAAGTGGATCAACGCATGGAAGAAACTTTTCAGGGAGCGTTTGTGTATGAACCTATCCCTGGATTGTATAAAGACATCATCGTGTTTGATTTTCGTTCTTTATACCCTAGCATTATCACTGCACATAATATCGGTCCGGAAAGTTTTCATTGTGACTGTTGTAAAAATGTTAAAGAAGCAAGAGTACCTACTCAAGATGAATATTGGTTCTGTAATAAAGAGAAGAAGTTTATCCCTACAGTATTAGAGCAGTTGATTTCTATTCGGGCCGATCTTAAGAAGCAAATTAAAGAAGCTAAAGCACGTAAAGAAAATACAACTATTTTAGAAGCACGTTCTTGGGGGATAAAGACTTTAGCTAATTCTTTCTACGGTTATCTGGGATTTTTCGGGGCAAGATGGTACTGTATTGAATGTGCTCGGTCTACTACTGCTTACGCTCGCAATTATATCTTGACTACCATCTCTAAAGCAGAAGAAGTTGGGTTTAAAGTAATCTATTCTGATACTGATTCCCTTTTTGTATTACTGGGAGAGCAAGGGATGGAGAAAGCGTTGAAATTCCAGAAAGAGATTAATTCTCATCTTCCCGGACAGATGGAGTTAGAGTTAGAAAGTTATTATCCTCGTGGGATATTTGTGGCCGCTAAGGGAGCATCTGATAAAGGAGCTAAGAAAAGGTATGCTTTAATCTCTAAAGAAGGAAAATTAAAGATTACTGGATTTGAAATGGTTCGAAGAAACTCTTCTTTAATCGCTAAAGAAGTTCAAGAGCAAGTTCTTAGAATGGTGTTAGAAGATAAGACTAAAGAAGCTTTCGATTATGCTCAAAAGATGATTGTTGAACTGAAAGCAGGGAAAATAAGTTTAGATAAGTTGATTATTAAGACTCAGATCACTAAAGAGTTAAAAGAATATTCGTCCATAGCTCCACATGTGGCTATTGCTTGGCAGATGATCAAGAAAGGTGAAAGGATTGCTCCTGGAAGTGTAGTTCAATATGTTATTTGTAAGGGAAGCGGTTTAGTTCGAGATAGAGCTAAACTACCTACGGAAGTTAAAGATTACGATGCAGAATATTATCTTAACAATCAAGTTTTGCCAGCCATTTCCAGCATCTTTGCAGTGTTAGGTTATTCCGAAGAGGAGTTGACTAAACGAAGTTCACAGATTGGGTTGGGAAAGTTTTTCTAAACTTTTAAATACTTTAATAATTTAATCCTCTTATGAGTAAACTGGCCAAGAAAAATTTTGCTCTTCATTGGATCTTTAATGTCTCCGTTATAGGACTAGTCTTTTCTGGTTATCTTTCTTATGGAGAATTGTTTAGAAAGGTATGTCCGATTGAGGGGGGATGTTCTAATCTGTTGGGACTACCGGTTTGTGTGTACGGATTTATCATGTATCTAGCAGTGTTTATTCTATCTTTGTATGGGTTGAATGTAAAGAAGAAATGAGAAGGTTTTGGGTATATCAATCCAGATAAGTGCTAGGGTATTATTTTGATCCTAAAGATTTAAATAAAAATATTGGTGTGATTTAAACTATGAATGTAGAAGAAGGAAAGGCTTTTGGGAAAATTAGCAACATATATGATAGTTCAAGAACTAGTTATCCTTCTGCTTTAATTGATGATATTCTCAATTTCTCCGGAACTAAAATTGGAAGAGTTCTAGATATTGGTTGTGGAACTGGTCAAGTAACAGCTCTTTTTGATCAGAAGGGGTTCTCAGTTACGGGATTAGATATTAGCCAAGAGATGATTAACATAGCTAAAGTAAAATGTTCGGGAAAGACAGACTTTGTTTTAGGTACTTTTGAAGGGGCAAAACTCTCCGAAGATTATTATGATATTATTACCTCTGGCATGGCATGGCACTGGGTTGCTTCAAAAGATCGTTATGAAAAGCTACATAGAATATTAAAGAACAACGGAACGGTAGCCATTTTCTGGTCTCATCAACAAAAAGAAAAATCTCAATTAGTGAAAAATGTAGGGAAAATTCTTGATAAGTATGGGGGAATAAACAGAGGACCAGCCGGATCATTAGTGGTAGAATCCTTTAATTCCGTCTTTCAAGAACTAAAAGAAAGTAATCTTTTTACTTCTGTTGAAAAGAAAGAATATGAGGAGAACATTGAGTTTAACAAACTAAAATACATTAATTTGGTTATCTCCTATGGGTGGGTCCAAAAATTATCTGCAGATCAGCGAGAAGATCTAATTAATAATTTGAAAGAGTTATTTGAACAATATACAGAACCTCTAATTATCCCCTACAAATATTTATTAGTCTTAGCAAGAAAGTAATCTTTTCCTTGAGCATCTCTTCTCGCTAGACACGCAGAGTTACCGCTACCTTTATATATTCTCCACTTACTATCTAAATCATGCAACAAGTGGGCGGACAAGCAGTTATTGAAGGAGTAATGATGCGTAACAAAGAGAAGTACGCGGTGGCTGTTCGTCTTCCTAACGGTAAGATAAAAATCAAGAAAGAAGCTTCTTCTAAATATCCTAAATACTTTGATTTCTATTTCATTCGAGGGGTAGTAGGATTAGGTTATTCTTTATATGATGGAATCCGAGCCTTAATCTGGAGTTCTAACCAAAATCTCGGTCAGGAAGAGAAGATGAGTACGGGAGAAGTTGTGCTGATGTTATTAACTTCTTTATTCTTTGCAGTTGGTTTCTTTGTAGCCTTACCTTTTTTTACCGCTAATTGGATCAGTTCAGAAGGAGTCTGGTTTAATGTACTGGACGGGTTGTTCCGAATAGGATTATTCTTAATCTATCTATGGGCCATTTCTAGGATGTCAGAAGTTAAACGGTTATTTCAATATCACGGAGCGGAACACAAATGTATTGCTTGTCATGAAGCTAAAAAAGAGTTAACAGTTAAGAACGTCAAACCTTATTCTCGTTTCCATCCTCGATGTGGAACTTCTTTCATCTTTGTAGTATTATTACTTTCAATCATCATGTTTTCTTTCATTACCGGAGCTTGGTATGTTAAGTTTCTGGGAAGAATATTATTATTGCCGGTGATTGCAGGTATAGGGTACGAGTTAATCAAGTTAAGTTCTAAGTATCAGAGCAATCTCTTTGTTAGAATATTTATCGCTCCCGGATTATGGTTGCAGCGTTTAACTACTGGAGAACCGGATGATAAACAAATAGAAGTAGGTATCGCTGCACTGAAGGGCGTGTTGAAGTAATATTTATAAATATCTTTATTCTTCCACCTAAAATGGTCCTTGACAGTTTAGTAAATACTTTATCTTCAATGTATTCTCCGTTAGATTTTCCTATAGCTGGTTTAGAGAGTGGAGGTAACGGAGATATTTTAGGAGCGGGTATCTGGCTTGTTTCTGTAGTGGCAGTACCTATAGCTGCTTTTTATATTAGCAATTATGCAGGTAGAGCAAAGAAGCAAGATTATGATAATATTAAGAGATAGATTCTAATTTATTATTTTAGGATTTAAGAAGAAATAAACTTGTTCATTGACTAAAGCAATTCTGCAGCTAACTCCGCAGCAGCGCTTCTTTCTCCTTTCTTAACAATCACTGCAGAGAATAAAGGCTGATTAAGAAGTCTTTTAGTAAGATAAACCAATCCATTCTTTTCTTGATCTAAATATCTGGCATCAATCTGATAAGGATCTCCATTAAAAATAACTTTTGATCCATCTCCACAACGAGTAGCGAGTGTCTTTACTTCATTCTGGTTTAGATTTTGAGCTTCATCCACGATAATAAAAGAACCGGTAATATTTCTTCCCCTAGCAAAGGTTGGAGGCATTATCTCGATAATTCCTTCTTGAACATAACTTTCTAAACCAAAAGAGACACCTCCCCTTTCTTCTTCTCTGCGATGACCACGTTCTTGGTTTAATTGAATTACATCTATAGCATCAGCAATGGGTTGCATAAACGGAGCTAGTTTTTCATCCAAGTCTCCTGGAAGATAACCTACGCCTTCTCCTACTGTACTTAAAGGACGGATAATTACTACTTTTTTATATTTTCCATCCGTCTCTACTTGATGTAAGGCTGCAGCTAATAAAATTAGAGTTTTACCTGTCCCTGCTTTTCCTATTGCTGAACCAAGAGTGATGTTCGGGTCTAGAGCTAAGTCCATCAAGTAACCCTGTTCTTTATTCTTTGGTTTTATCCCTGAAATCAAGCCTCTTCTGTCCATTAGTTTCGTAAAAGTATGATAATTTCCATCTCTGGTGTGTCTGACACTCATTCCTTCTCCAGTTAAGAATAAATATTGATTTTGAAATAATTGGGGGAGTATTTCCAACTCTCCAGAACTTAAACGAGTACTTCTATTTTGTCTTAATTCTTCTCTTTTATCTGGTGGAAGATCTATCTCTTCTTGCATGTTAAATATTTCATGTAAGCTTCTTCCCTTTCTAGCATCTCTTCTAACTTCTGCTTTGTATCCTCGAACCAAAGCTAAGCTTAATAATCCTGTATCTTCACTAATCAAAGTAAGCGGATATCTGGGATCAGATTCTTTTAAATAATCTAAAAGAGCGGGGTCTCCATGCGTATACCTTGCACCTTCTTTTCCTGAAACAGCATGAAATATCGCTTGTCCTTCATTATAAGGAATGGGGTCTTGGGGATGTTCTGTTGAGAAAAGTAAGTCTCTTATTCTGCCTAAGGCTTCTTTTGCGTTTCCTCTGACAAAGGGTTCTTCATGATAATCATTTTTAATCTTATCTAACTCTTGTAGAACCATCTCATGAACATAAACATGATTTCCTCCAGTTCCTAATGCCCAGATGACGTTTGGATCATCAATTAGGCAACTGGTGTCTAAAAGATAATGTTTTGGTTCAGTCATTTTTGATTATATCTCTCTTAATGCGCGAAGAACATGATTGTATTCTTTATAACGATTGTCTCGGCCTTCTTTCCTGAAATTTTCTGTCATGAATTCTTCTGAACCTTTTTCTAAGGCTTGATAAATCTCTTTTAATCCCGAGGTTGATTCTCTACTGATTGCTTCTGCAACGAGTTTCTCAATTGTACCCTCTTGAAAACGTAGGAATATTATTCCAGGGGTCCTTTCATGGGATGGCTTTTCTCCTTCATGAAGAGCTTCTAAGGCTTTGTCAACATTTCTCTGATATTCGGGTCTTAATTGAGAGAACGGTACTTTCCCCACATTAAGATGTTGAGCAAGAAGATATAAGGAAATTCTTGTCTCTTCTTGAAATTTTCTCTTGAAGTATTCTACTGATTCTGGATCACCATTATAACTCAACAGATGTCTCTTAGGTAAACTTAATACTGAAGAAGAATAACTAAAAGCAATCTCTTCTGGGGAAAGAACCTTCAACTCCTTAAGAATAACAGAAATGGGGTACCTTTGTCCCTGATGGTACATGTCTCTTCTTTTCTTAACAATTCTATCTTCAGGAGTAACCGGCCTCATGTCACTAACACTCGGGAATTATCTATTTAAGCGTTTCCATCCTCTAAAAGTTATAACCAAGAATAGTTATTTACCCTACCTCACTTACATGCCCATTCTTACTAACCCTAATCACTTTCTCTACAAAAGTTTCAATCTTAGACTCATGAGAAACTATCAACACTTGCTTTAAATGCAGCCTATCCAACACTTCTCTAACTTTATCTAGTTGCTCTGAACTGAAACCATCAGTGGGTTCATCTAAAATCAACAAGTCTTTGGTTTTAATTTCATGAATAACATCGTTAATAACCTTATTCAAGGCTAATCGATAGGCTAAGGCACAAGAGGTCTTCTCTCCCCCACTTAAGTTGCTAAAAGAAATCTCATATCCGTTCTGTTCAATAATTGGAGTAAAATTTTCATCAATCTTAGAATACACATTCTCATCTTCAATTAACAATCCGAACCATTCTTGGAACAATCTATTGAAAAGTCTATGAATAGTTAACATCATCTGCTTCTCAATGGTATACGTAAGAGGTAAAAAATGATCTTCTAACCAATGATATATTTCTCTAGACCTTAACAACTTCTCTTTCTGCAAAGTCAAACTTTCTATCATCTGCTTTAAAGGAAGTTCTTGGCGATTAAGATGATCCAGCTGGGTCTGCAACTGAGCCTGAAGGATAGAAACTTCTTTTTCTTGAGCTTGTCCCCCTTTAAGTACTCCCTTTTGTTCTTGGATGGGCTTAGTCAGGTCCATTAGATGGGCCAGTTCTTCTTCAGTAGAATGAATACTTTGATTGAGTTTATTCACTTGTAACGAAGTAGATTCATGTTGTTGCTTAATCTGTACTGCTTGTAGCTCTAAATATTGTTTTTGAGCTAACTTTTGAGCTAATTCTTGAGCTTGACTGATCTTCTGGTTAATCTGTTCTAAGAAGTTACTCCTCTGCAACGTTTCTTGTTCTTGCATTAATCTGTTGTTCTCTTGTACTTTAGTTCTTACCAACTCTCGTTGCTGTTCTAGTTGATTTCTTTTTTGTTGTAAGTGTTTTACCTCCACTTTTAATCTAGTTAATTGATTCTCTGCTTTGAGAATTGTTTCTATCTGTTGCAATATTTCATCTTTCTGTCTTTTGTAACTTAGATGGATCTGTTCTAATTCTCTCAGTTTCTTTTCCGCAAAAACACTTTTCTCTTGCTCTTCTCCCGACAGGCGTTGCTTATGTTCCATAGGCACTTCTTGTAAACAAGTGGGGCAAGTGCTTAAAGAAAGTATTTTCTTTTGCAACTCTCTGCTCTGACTTAGAAGTAAAATATTTTTAGTGATAAAATTGGAATTTTCTTCCAGTTGATGTTCTACTTCTATCTTCTTCCGTCCTAATTCCTCTTTTAACTTAATCTGTTGTTCTAATTGTTCAATCTGTTTCTCTTTATCCGATATCTGAGTTATCTCTTCTTCCCCTAATTTAATCAGGGTCTGTAGCTCGGTTATCTGTGAACGTAGCTGAAGAATCTTCTCTTTCAAAGTACTTTCTTGATGTAAAGCTTCATTCCGAGTTAATTCAAATTCTTTAATCTCCATTCTGATCTGCTCTAAACTTACGTTAGGAGATAATTCTAAAGCCAGGATCTGTTTCTGTAAGAATTCTTCTCTAACTCCTAACTGGGCCAATTGTTCTTTCTTCTCTTCCCATAACATCTTGCTCTGAACTAATTGTTGTTGCTTCTCCACAAAATATTTCTGTTTTAATTCTAGCTGATCTAATTCTTGTTGTTGTAGTAGTACTCTAGACCGAAGCTGTTCTAGTTTAGGAACAAGGTCATTTAATCTTAGTTGTACTTGCTCTTTCTCCTGAGTTAATTCTTGTAATTGTTTATTTTGTGTTTCTAACGGTTCAATCTTCGCTTCTAACACCGCTAAGTTAGAACGCATCTGTTTTAAGTAATTCTGCAAATTATCTCGAATGTTCTTATACTTATCAATATTGAAAATCTTACGTAGCACATCTAATCTTTCTTCAGGATTATCCTGCAGAATTAACTTCATCTCTTCTTGAGGAGTGTACAAAGTATATCTGAAAATATAATTACGATTTTTGCTGATTAACTCTTCAGGATAGCCTAATAAATTAATGATCTCTGCTTTCAGTTCTACCGGGGTAAGCTCTTTCTTGACTTGGTTAACGATTAAATAGCCGGTAGTTTGTTTAACTGAGTCTTTATCTTTCTTTAAGGTTCTCTTTATAGTTACTTCTTTGGTTTCATTCTGTGATGAAATGGTGAAAGAAAGTTCTACGCTTCCTTGGGTTGTTCCTTTTCTTAACAGGGCTTCTCCAGGAATATCTGGCTTAGAAAGACCAAATAAAGCAAATTCAATGGCCAAGAGAATGGTTGATTTTCCCGATCCGATATCTCCTGAAAGTAATATTGAGCCGGAAGGAAGATCAATGGTTTGATCTAGGTAAGAACGGATATTTTGCAGCTTAAGCTGGCGGAGAAGCATGATACTTAGGGGGGAATCAGGTTTATATAGATTGTTATACTTGGAAACTATATTTTCTAAAGTAGTAAGCTTTATTAAATGGTATTAGTGCTCCTATTTAAAATGAGGATGATGATAGATGGATGCTAGACCCTACGTTCAAGGTCGAGTTAAAGTAGTTTCTGGGCCAGTTAAATCTAGCAAAAATCGGGCCGTAGAAGTTTTTCTTAATCGTTTAGTTCATAGTGAATATCTAGCTAATCATCCTGATGCTGTGGTTACCTTTCGTCATCCTGAAGATGATCCCAATCCAGAATATATCGGAGAACATCGGGTTAAGGTTAGTGATAATCTTGACCAGATTGCAGAGAGTGTTACTCCTAATACTAGAACGGTTATAATCGTGGGTGCTTCACATTTTAGTTCTTTAGAGATTATAACCTTAGCTGACGCTTTAGTGCGTAGTAACCGCGATGTGGTTGTTTCTGGATTAAACTTGGATGCGCAAGGAAAACCATATCTAACTATGCCTGGATTAATGGCTATTGCTGATGAAGTAGAATTAGCAAAAGCTTCTTGTGCTCAATATGATTGTCAAAGTAAACAAGCTAATCGCAGTATTTTAACTCCCGATGGAAGATATTTCCCTGTGTGCGGCCATCATCATAATCCTACAAACAACCTATCTGGAGGATGGTTTGAGTTGGATACCGGGGGAATGTTTTCTGGAAAGACTGATTCTTTGATGGATAAAATTGCAAGGGCTACTCATGAAGATATTCCTTATGCCTTCTTTAAATCTGCTATTGATGTCCGTTATGGACAAGAAGGTGGGAGAGGAGTATTTGAATTACATAAAGCTACCCAGCATAACAAAGATGGTTTACATGCTATACTCGTTCCTGAAGCTAAACACATCTTAGAATATCTGGGTGGTCATCCTAAAGTTAAAACTGTTTTTGTTACTGAGATGCAATTTATTCCCGGAATATATGATGTGGTATTTGAGTTAGTTTCTAAGGGGTATCATGTTTACGGTGATGGGTTAGCTCGAGGTTGGAATCGTCAACCTTTTAATGAGTATCCTAATCTGATGTGTTTAGCTGACTCCGTAAAGATTCATCATGGTATCTGTGTTCAATGTGGGGATCCTTCTACGGAAAGTCATCTTTTGGTACAAGATGCTAAAAAACAATTAGTTAAGCCGGGAGGAAAAGGAGAGTATGAAGCTCGTTGTTTGTCTTGTTGGAATGTTGAAAAAGAAGAACCTTTAAAATATAAATTTGAAAAATTTAGGTGGAGTTAAAAATGGAATCTGTATTTGTGTATGGAAATTTGATGGATGATAATGTTCAAAGGCTTGCTTTTGGCAGAACGGTTGAATTTGCTTATGATGTGTTGTTTGATTTTATAAAACAAGATGTAATAGTGGGAAGAAACAGAACCTTTACTATTATTCCTAAAAGAGGGTTTAGTGTTAATGGAGCGATTCTTTACCTTAATCCTGAGGAAATATCTTTTATTGAAGGAAAACAAGGCCAGAACTTTAAGAAGATTAAGGTTAAATTGAACAGCGGTAAAGAAGCATGGACCTACGCTTGTCCTTAATCTCTCATGGAACTACTTAAAGGTTACAAAACCTTTATAAATTAACTCTTCTTTTTAATCTTCAAATTATCTCTTAGAGGATTAAAATGGACGCAAACCCATCTTTAGAACTTATTCAAGGCGACTTAAGAGCTTATGCTCAGCTAGAGCCGGGAACTTTCCAAACTGCAGCGCAATCAACTAAAGCTCGAATGACTGAACACGATTTGTGTAAAGTTTGGTTATATTGTGCTAACGGAAATGCTTATCACTCCCAAAAAGGTAAATCCATTTTATGGGGAATAACTCCTGAAGAATACAATTTAATCTTAACCCATTTATTTGATGAAAAAGATAGTTCTTTTGACCAATTAGTTCAAAAAGGTAATTTCATTCCAAACTCTGCTGAATCTGATATAGCAATGGAGCACGCAGTAATATCTGATATTTCTCAATTCAGATTACAAGGCGATGATGCAACTTATCGTTATCTAGAAATTAGAACTGCCGATGGTTATGTGAGAGACGGGAAAAAATTTAAGCCCCAAAATAACCATGAAGCATTATCTTTGCTAGAACTCGGGTTTAACGAAGAGTATCTAAACTTTTTAAGGGATAATCCGATAAGGAATATTGAGACAACTAGATTGTATGTTTTGAATCCTGCTTATGTACGAAAAGAAGCTGAAGGTGGGAAAACACTTTGGCGGGCTTCGTGGCTGAATAATTTCGACGTCAATTCCAACTTCAACGCGAGGGGTCGTGACATCGGCGGCAATGGCCGTCTCCGTGGGGTACGTCGTGTGGTCGCCGAAGGCGACAGTGCGCCGGCAGGCGCAGACGTCAAAAAGAGAGAGATAGTTCATACTTTAGATGAAGTATTAGCTGCGTTGGGCAAAGGTATAAATCCAGAAGTTGAAGCAAAAATTCGAAAATTATACCTGGTTTAGTCTTTTTATATTAATACTCTACCCCTCTTCTGGCTGAAACGCCTTTATCAAAGTAATGCTTATGTGGTTTCATCTCTGTAACTAAGTCAGCTAACTCGATAATCTCTTCCGGAGCACCTCGACCAGTTAGTACTAATTCTACGTGAGCCGGTTTATTAGCGATCATATTCATCACTAAGTCCACATCCAAAAAACCCAAAGACATGGCTACATTGATCTCATCTAAGATAATTAAATCATAGTCTCCCGACAATACTACCTCTAACGCTCTCTTAAACGCTTCTTCCACATAATCCCGTTGTACATCATCGTTGAGAAAACAAAATCTACATTGGCCACAGTCTACGTCTTCTCTTACAAAATCAAAGATCTCTTTATCTAACTTTTTCTCCGAATATCCGTTCAACTTCAACTGCTTCTGCTGTTTAATACAAGGACGTCCAAATTGTAGAATTTCAATATTTGGAAGATAATTCTGAATGGAAATATACTCTCCTGTATAAGATCCTCCTTTCATGAACTGGATCATAAACACTTTAAATCCTTGTCCGATTGCTCTCAACGCTAAACCCAGTGCAGCGGTAGTTTTACCTTTACCTTCTCCAGTATACACTTGAATTTGTCCGTTTTTCATAATTTATAAAGTATTAAATACTTTTAAATTAGAGAAAAAGTAAGTTTTACTTTTTCTCGTTGGTTAAAACAATAAATAAAAAAATTATAAGTTACACTTAACACATCCTCCTGAAAACTCTGCATCTACGGTCAGAACTTCAGATTTGGCTTCACCATTATTCTCTAAATTTGCCGGTTCTTCTTGGCGTGCCTCTTCTTTCTTCTCTTCCCTTTTGATGTTCAATACCTGTACTTCTCGGCTGCCGTCTCGGTAGATAGTGATTCCTTTACACCCTAACTGGTAAGCTAACAAGTAAACTTTGGTTACGTCTTCTACCGTAGCAGTAAACGGAAAGTTAACAGTTTTACTTACCGCATTATCAGTATGTTTCTGGAACGCTCCTTGCATTCTTACATGTGATTCTGGATCCAAATCCATAGAAGTAACAAACACCTTTCGTATATGTTCCGGAATTTCTTTTAGATCTTGGATACTTCCTCTCTGAGCTATCTTCATCATCAGTTCAGGAGTGTAAAAACCTTCCTGTCTGGCCATCTCTTCAAATACCGGATTAACTTCCAGTAATTCAAACTGAGGGGTCTTACGGATAAAAGATATGGCAAACAAAGGCTCGATCCCTGAAGAACATCCTCCGATGATAGAAATCGTACCGGTGGGAGCAATAGTGGTTATGGTGGCATTTCGATATACATGTTCTTGATTCCCATTATCATAAACACTTCCTTTAAAGTTGGGGAATGCTCCGCGTTCTAAAGCTAGTAGATGACTTGCGATTCTACCTTGAGTATTGATAAATTCCATCACTTTGTCTGCTAATTTGATTGCTTCTTCAGAATCATAAGATACTCCAATCTTGATCAACATGTCTGCCCAACCCATTACCCCTAATCCAATTTTACGGTTACCATTGACCATCTCAGTTATTTTCGGGATGGGGAAGTGGTTCATATCAATCACGTTATCTAAGAAATGTACTCCCTGATGTATAGTCTTCCGGAGTTTCTCTAAATCTAATTTCTTATCTTCAGTAATGTGGTTAGCAAGATTTATCGAACCTAAATTACAAGATTCGTAAGGAAGTAAGGGTTGTTCTCCACAAGGATTAGTTGATTCAATCTCTCCTAGTAAGGGGGTAGGATTACTGGTGGGCCAGTTCATTCGATCAATGAAAATTACTCCCGGCTCTCCATTCTTCCAAGCCATAGTGCAGATCAAGTCAAACACTCTCTTTGCATTCAATTCTCCTACCGGCTTTTTGCTATGGGGGTCAATCAAATCGTAATTCTGATTATTCTTCATCGCTTCCACAAACTTATCTGTAATCCCTACCGAAATGTTGAAATTGGTAATTTGATCATTTCTTTCTTTACAAGTAATAAAATCAAGTATGTCTGGATGATCTACTCGTAATACTCCCATGTTGGCTCCTCTTCGCTTTCCTCCCTGTTTAATAACATTGGTAGCAGCGTCAAACACTCGCATAAAAGAAATCGGTCCCGAAGCTACTCCTCCAGTGGTTCCAACTCTAGCCCCTTTAGCTCTCAACCTGGTGAAAGAAAAACCTGTCCCTCCTCCCGATTTATGGATAATGGCGGCATGTTTAACGGATTCAAAGATTCCTTCCATGGAATCTTCTACTGGCAAGACAAAACAAGCAGAAAGTTGTTGAATTTCTGTGCCTGCGTTCATTAAGGTAGGAGAATTAGGCATGAATTCTCGGTTCAACATAATTTCTAAGAATTCTTTTTTAGCTTGGTCTACATTCTTTCCATACTTTCCGTCAGCTAAGGCCACGTTTCCGGCTACGCGTTCAAATAATTGTTTTGGGGTTTCAATAACTTTGCCATTATGGTCTTTACGCAAATAACGGCCTTCTAAAACTTTAACTGCATTTAGTCCCATCTTACAGTCGTCCACCACTCCCATCAGAGACATGGTATCACGCATCTCTTTTCTCTTCTCGCGATATAAGATGAATGATTTAGCAGTCTTAGCATGTCCTCCTTCAATCAAGATCTTTTCAATCAAATCTTGGATTTGTTCTACTGAAGGAATATCTTTCTCTGTTGATTCTAAATTAGCAATAACTTCTTGAGCTAACTTTTTAGCTAACTGTAAATCTTCTCCACCCACAGATTTTGCTGCTTTAAAAATAGCTGTTGTAACTTTCTCTGGATCGAATCCAACAATTCGTCCATCTCTTTTTCTAATTTGGGTTATAACCATATTTTTCACCTCATTATTATAATTTTATAATTTGACTTAGTTCTTTTCTGAATAATTCTGGACTGTTAAATGATTTATGTACTGAAGCAAAACGTAAATATGCTAGTTTGTCAACCTTCTTTAATTCCTGTAGCACTAATTTACCGATTTCAGTAGTGGGAATAAGATTATTTTTTTGAGAAAGTATCTTCTGTTCAATCCGTTTAGTCATCTCTTCGATATTTTCTTCAGAAGTCTTGCTGCATGCTTTGATCAGGCTATTCTTTATCTTCTGGCGTTGAAACTCTTCTTCATGTCCATCCTTCTTCTTTACTGTGATGTTAAGTAAGAATTTTTCATAAGTGGTAAAACGAGAATTACAACTTCCACATTCTCTTCTTCTTCGCACAGAATTCTCAATAATACGTGATTCCAGGACCTTAGTCTCTTCGCAAGAACAATATGGACAGTACATCTATTCCCCCCTTGATTAAACACTACCCCTAGCGGTTATTTGGGTATAAACAACCAGATATAGTGTTTTTATATGAAAAATAAGAAACAGGGTTGGTTTAAATAGTTTATAGTTTGGGGAAGTATAGTTTGTAAAAGATAGGTTGGAGGATACAATCCCTTTAAGGAAATAGTTAATTATTTAAGTTAAAGAGATTACCTAAGTGATAATGTCCTTAGGAATGCTGATCTTGCAAAGTTTGTACTTTTTCTTGCCTGCTTATCTAGCCAATATGGCTCCACCTTTGTTTAAATGGTTGCCTTTCTTAAACAGACCAATTCACGAAAAAAGATTGGGGGCACATAAAACTTGGCGTGGAGTGATCGTGGCTACTTTAATTGGGACGTTAGTTTTTGTATTACAGAAATGGGCTTACTCTTTGGGCTTTACTCAATTAGCTTTAATTGATTATTCTGGGTTCTCTATTATTCTAGGAACACTTCTGGGTTTTGGAGCAATTTTAGGAGATGCCATCAAGAGTTATTATAAACGAAAGATGAACATCTCTCCCGGAGAACCTTGGCTAGTTTATGATCAATTAGATTTTGTAATTGGTGGCTTATTGCTAGGAATGTTTTTCTATGTGCCTCAAGCAGAAGTAGTGTTGATCTTATTGATTATTAGTCCCTTATTACATTTATTGTTTAACTATTTTGGATATCTTCTCGGAGTGAATAAGAACAAGTATTAATGGTGTATTCTCTAATTACTAAATATATTTAAAGGTAATTAGTTAAGCTATGATATAATGGAAATCGCTCATCCCAAAAGAAACAAAAGAGAGTTATGTGCCTTAGCGAGACTGAGAGGGGATCTGCTGGATAAGGTTGAAAAGTTAACCGGTGATAGTGGGGGATTGGGTGCTTTTATTCAAGGAATGGCTTTGAAGGAGCGCGGTAATGATCGGGTTGTTGTTGATGGATATGTAGAGGTGGGATATCTTCATTATGAAGCAAGTCCGCTTCCTGCGGTCGCTTATATGGATAAATATCAGAAAGGGATGTTAATTGATCCTTGTATTTCAGGAATAGGTTTCTATGACCTTACCAATCTTGAGCGTTGGACTCATCTACCTAAAGAAGGTATGGGTCTGGTAAGCATTGTAAAAGCTAGAGAAATAGAAAGTGCTGCAGATGTGCTTCCACTGGATTGGTATCCTGATGATGTTCGTGAAATTCGAATTCAATGTGGTCAGAGAAGTTATCTCAAATTCAATTTTAGAGGAGAAGTATACGCTTTAACCGGTAAAGTTAGTAAAAGATAATTCTCTCATTAACTAGTTCTTTCTTTTCTCTTACCAATAAACCACTGCAACTGTTTGGCTAAAGAATAAACTGAAGCTACTCCCGTACATAAGTAAGTCAAGATTAAAATATAATTAGCGTAAGAGGAAACAGATGGTAGATAGAACATTAATAGTATCAAAGTAAGGGTTCTGGTGAAGAGGATAGGGGTATCGCGGTCATTTAGAAAGTAGACCACCTGAGATAATAAATATAAGCCTACTACTAAGAAAGCATAATAATCATTTAAGTAAATCCCTATCTTTAGTAAAGCTAAGAAAGTGATAAAACTATCTACTAACGCATCAAAGTAATTCCCAAATTTAGTGGGTCCTTGTACTCTAGCAATCACTCCATCTGTGGCATCAGCAAGGACGTGTAAGATTGCAAATATCAAGAATAGCCAATAAGATTCAAACAGGAAATAAACGGACAGGATTCCAAAAATTAAGGAGAGACTGGTCATGATATTAGCAGTGATTCTTATCTTGAGAAACACCTTTCCTAAACCAGAAAGTTTCTTAGAACGAAAGATTCTCAGTTTCTCCATCTGCAATTGATACCAATCCATGGAAACATATATAAAACTCCATCTATAAAAAGGTTATCATGAATCGACTATTTGTAGAAACGAAGTATAAAGGAAAGGTAGAGATTCCTTCCAAGGTTATCTCCACCTTGCCAGGGAAGATAGTTTTAGCTATGCCGGTACAGTTCTTAGAGTTTCAAGCTAAGATTAAGGAACAATTAGAATCATCTGGTAAGAAAGTTATCCTGTTCAAAAGCAAGCACGGTCTTTATCCCGGACAGATTTTAGGTTGTGACATCTTCAAATTTAACGGGAATTACGATGCCTTTCTATATGTGGGGGATGGAAAGTTTCATCCTACTGCTTTATTATATGAGAATGAGAAACCGGTTTATTGCTACAACCCTTTTACTCAGAAGTTAGAGGTTTACGACCAGATCTATCTGGAGAAGGTTAAACAAAGGAAACAGGGTCAACTGGTTAAGTTTCTTAATTCTCAAATGGTGGGGATTCTTGTTACCACTAAGCCCGGCCAGAACCAGTCCAAGGGAGTAGAACTTTTGCGGGAGAAGCTAGAAAAAGCTGGAAAGCAAGTTTTTATCTTTCTGGCTGACGAGATTAATTTCGGTTCCTTAGAGAATTTTAATTTTATTGAAGTGTGGATTAACTCTGCTTGTCCTCGTATCGTCGAAGACTTCAAGTGTCTAAACCTTTCTGATCTCTCTAAATTAAAGTTATAATCTTTTTATTGTCGTCGGTAAAGATAGTCTCCGTCGGGTAGTAGACGGAAGAAAAAGAAAACATTTATAAACTAGCTTTATTTCTCTAGCTCTAGAAAAACGGGGGTTTAAAGCTTTGTTTTTCAGAATACTATTAAAAAACAAAAGAGGGATAAAAAATGGCTGAAGTTGTAGCAAAAACAGGTGTTAAGAAGCAAAAAGGATGGCTTTATTTCGTTGATAAGGCAGGTAACGTTTCTCGTGCTTTAATGAGCAGAGCTGGAAGAAAGAAAGGAAAAGCTAAAAAAGAATTAGTCGCTAAAGCTGGCGTTAAGAAACAATCAGGATTCTTGTATTTCATCGACAAGGGCGGAAATGTTTGCCGAGCTAAGATGGCTAGAGGCAGAAAAGCTAAGCCCAAAGCCAAGAAGAAACGATAAGTTTCTTAGTTTTTATTTTTTTTATATTATATCTCATTTAAGCAACTTTAATATATCTCTTCTCTTTACTTCTTCCTTATGTGGTTAGCTAAAATTAAATATCATCATGATGATTGCGTTACCCTGTCCAAGGTGGTTAAGCACCAAGTTACCGCTTACGCTGTCCCGGGCAATTCCTTTTCTGATTCAAAGTTTATCTACAGCACTGGTTTCTTAATGTTAGTCGGAGAAGAAAAGAATAAGAGGAATTTCATCCGTGACTTAAAGAAAGACAAAAAAGTGTTAAAGGTGGAAGTAAATCATGACTTGATAATGTTTGTAGAGAAAAATCCTTTAGATCATCCGGAATATGCTGTCTTTAGATCTCCGGAAATCATGACCACTAAACCGGTTTATTGTAATCCCGAAGATGGTTTTGAATATTGGAACGTCTGTGCTTGGGATAAAAAACATTTGCAGAAGTTTCTAGTTGATATCAAGAAGATTGGTGAAGCTCATTTGATAAGTATTCAAAAGATGAAACTGCAAGATCTGTATCAATTCCATCTCAGTCCGCGCTTGACTTCTAAGCAGAAGCAAGCTTTAGATTTAGCCATGAAGTTTGGCTATTATGACCTGCCTCGCAAAACGGATATTGTTGAATTAGGAAAAAGAATGAAGATCTCTCATCAAGCCTTTTCTGAACATTTGAGAAAGGCAGAAGCGAAGTTGCTGCCGATGTTGGCTGAAAGTTTTGTTAAGTGAGTAAAAATACTTTCACCTGCAAAGTAAAATAAGAAATAAGTGTCTGTTTAGTGTTTCTTCTGATTTAGGTGTTCTGGAAGAAAAATGACTATCGAAGATGACGTTTGGAGCAAGAAACACTATCATATTGAAGACGTAACCAAATATGACTTAACACCTGTCCCTTTCTTAGTAGAAACTGTTCCTTTCTTTAAGAGTAAGGGAATAACCTCTATCTTAGATGCTGGGTGTGGTCAAGGAAGAAATAGTTTGTATTTAGCTCAACAAGGTTTTTTCGTTCATGGTATTGATGCTTCGGAGAAGGCCGTACCTCTATGTAGGGAATTATTAGAATCACATCAACAGTTCCGTTATTCTGTTCATCAGCACCGATTACAAGAGTTGAGTGGGTTGTTTCTTCCAGATGTGCTTGAAGTCATTGTGAGCGTAACCGTTCTTACTCATATTTTAGATGCAGATCAGGTCATTAACGAATTTTATACTGTGCTTCGTTCTGGTGGTTATGTGCTAGCAGATTTTGCTAATCTCGATGATTCTACTTATGAATATATCTCTAAAGGAGAAAAAGTAAGTGCTAATGCCTTCTTAGAACAAGGCACGACTGTAGTTTATCGCACTAAAGATGAAGTTGAGAAACTATTTCCTCCACAACAGTGGAAGATTCAGAAATTGGAGGAAATTAAGTTTATTGAACCTCCTCATCCCGGATCAAGGCCATTTGAACATGAACATTGTTCTTATGTAGTTTTAGCTCAATCTAAGAAATTACCTCCTAAAAAAAGGTGGAAATGGTTTTCTTAACGATTTTTCACTACCGTCTCCTCATCCGTAATCCTTATAAACCCCGACCTTTCCTTGGGAAGTATGGTAGATGTGAACAACGGTAACGGTGTAAGAAAAACCGCAGAAGATCTAGCTAAAAAGCAAAGAGACATCTCTATCGCTGAATTCTTCGAGAAAAACAGACATCTTCTAGGTTTTGATAACCAGAGAAAAGCCCTCCTTACTACTATTAAAGAAGCAGTAGACAATGCTCTAGATGCTTGTGAAGAAGCTAGAATCCTTCCGGAAATCAATGTAGAACTTATCCAGATGGGAGAAACCCGTTTCCGAGTAATCATCGAAGATAACGGGCCGGGAATTGTTAAAGAGCAAGTTCCTAAGATTTTTGCTAAATTATTATACGGGTCTAAATTTCATAAATTGGCCCAAAGTAGAGGTCAGCAAGGCATTGGAATTTCTGCTGCTGTTTTATATGGGCAATTAACTACTGGAAAACCAGCCACGATCATCTCTAAGACCGAGCCGGGAAAAAAGGCTTACACTTGTAAGTTAAAGATCAATACCCAGAATAACATGCCCGATATCCAGGAAGAAGCTCATGTGGAATGGGAAGGCAAAGATCATGGAACTAAAATTGAGATTGACTTAGAAGGTTCGTACATGAAAGGGAGACAGTCTGTAGATGAATACCTAAAAGAAACTGCTATCGTCAATCCTCACGCCACTTTTATTTATACTAATCCGGAAGCCAATCAAACTATCTTCTCTCGAGCAACCAATAATCTTCCTCCAGAACCTAAAGAAATTCAACCCCATCCTTACGGTGTAGAGTTAGGAAAGTTGATTAAAATGTTAGAGTTGACTGATTGTAAAACCTTACAACAGTTTTTAACTACTGAATTTTGCAAAGTGGGAGTGGGCACAGCTAAAGAGATCTGTGAAAATTCTTCTTTGTTGCCTAATACTAAACCTAAAGATTTCACTCGAGAAATGGCGGAACAATTGTTTCAAGGTATCCAAAAAACCAAGATTATGTCTCCTCCTACTGACTGTTTAAGTCCTATTGGTCAAGAATTATTAGAAAAGTCTCTTAAGAAAGAGATTAACGCTGAATTTTATACCGCTATCAGTAGACCGGTATTCGTCTATCGTGGTAATCCATTCCAAGTTGAAGTGGGAATCGCTTATGGTGGAGCTCAACCCAAGGATGAACAGGTTACTCTTCTAAGATTTGCTAATCGGGTTCCTTTATTATATCAACAAGGAGCTTGTGCTTTTACTAAGTCAGTATTAACTACTGCTTGGAAACCTTACGGATTAAATCAAAGCAGTGGGTCTTTGCCCATCGGTCCGATTACTCTCTTATTACATATTGCATCAGTATGGGTTCCTTTTACTTCTGAATCAAAAGAAGCCTTAGCTCATTATCCGGAGATAATTAAAGAAATTAAGTTAGGATTACAAGAAGCGGGAAGAAAATTACAATCTTATGTCCATAAGAAAGTCAAAGTGCAGAATCAGCTTGAGAGAGCTAATATGTTTGACAATTATATCCCGGAAGTGGCTGATGCCTTAGCTCGATTAACTGGTGAGAATAAAGATGCTTTAGTAAAGAAACTTAAAGAGATGATCAAGAAAGAATCTATCCAAGCTCAGATCAATCAGATGCAAACTCTTAAAGGAGAAGTGGAAGAAGACACTAAGTTAGCTGAAAAGAACGAGGATGAAGATTAAACATGGCTAAACCTGAACAAAAGAAACTTACTGATGAACCAAAAACATCTTCTCGTCAGTCAGGATACTCTTCTAATCAAAAGACTCCCGCTCAAGAGTTAGTTGGTCTTGGAAAGAGTGTAGTTCAAGACATCAATAAAGGACAAAATCCTAAAATTGAACTTTCAGTTAGGGGGTTGAGTAATGTTGTCTATGATAAGGAGTCTAAGACACTCGGTCTGGGAGATAAGACTGCACAAAGATTCTTTTTCAATGTAGCTCATACTAAAAAGTTCTTACAGACCATTGAAGTAGCTTCAGTATGTAAGGACCTATTAGATGTCAATAAGCATGCTAGTCTGAGAGATGTATTCTATATGGTTAAACGTACCATCCCCAACACTAAAATTAACGTGGTGGATGAACAAAAAGAATCAGATAAAGCTATTGAAGATCTCGAAATTATTACTGAGTTTCCTCGTGAATCTTTACACGTTAACGCCAACAAAATGGGTAGTGTCGCTGGTAAGGTAATCATTGAAGATTCTGGAGATACTATCGATTGGTCCAAACTTGGTTCTGGAGGATGGTCTATCCCTAGTAATGTTGAAAATATTACTTTCAAGAAAGTTGATGCTAAATATGTGATGTACATGGAAAAAGCTGCCGTCTGGGAAAGATTGCACGAAGATCGCTTTTGGTCTAAACAGAATTGTATCATCATGTCTTCTCAGGGTCAAACCACGCGAGGAATAAGAAGATTATTACAAAGGTTAAGTACTGAACATAACTTGCCTATCTATATCTTAACTGATGGTGATCCGTGGGGATGGTATATCTATTCCGTTATTAAGTATGGTTCTATCAGTTTAGCACACATGGCGGAAGAGATGGCTATCCCCACAGTTAAATTCTTGGGAATAACTTGTGATGATATTGTTAATTATGATCTGAAACGACATTTCATTAAATTGACAGAACAGGATATCTCTCGTATGAAACAAATGCAGGCTTATGAATGGTTTGTCAAGAATAAAGATTGGCAACGCCAGTTCAAGATGATGAAAGAGTTCAATGCCAAAGTGGAAATCCAAGCTTTATCTTCTAAGGGTATTTCCTTTATCTCTGAGAAATATTTACCTGAGAAGATAAAGAAGCAGGATTTCTTGGATTAAGTTCTTAAAACAATTTCTGTAACTTTTGCCAGAGAGTTGGTGCATATTTTCTTTGTAGTTGTTGGAGTTCTTGGGGGGTTACTTCATCAATAGGTTTACTTCTGAAACATTCTTCCCAACTTCTTTCCATAATCTCTTTATGAGGATAAATGAAGATTGCTCCGCCGTAAGTTAGACTGTCTGGCAAGTATCTTGTGCCGGATGGGAAGAGTTGTAATGGTTCGTTCTCTTGCTTGAAGATTGGAATGTTATATTCCTCTTTATCAAATTCTACTTCTTGCACCGGAACGTTATAAACCACTTTTATATTTCCTACATTTCCCCAAACGTATTCCCTTTTGGAGCTACCTTCAGGAAGTTCTTTTAAGTTGGGGATTAAAGAAGTTACAATCCTATTAAGAGATTGATTTAATTTTTTGGAAGAAAGAGGTCCTTCTTTTGGTGCAGCAACATAAATTAGCGAGCGGGTTAGTGCGACTGTAGGGTTAAATCTTCCCAAACCATAAAATGCGGAACGAAAAGGCCCTTTCCAGATTAAATCCTCTCTATCAAGACAAGTTTCTAATCCGGCTTGTAGCGGGTGGTAATTATTGGTCATGTGTTAATCTCTTAGTTATTTTAGTCCTAATGCTTCACTCACGAAGTCATATAATCTGCTTCGTAGATAATCTGAATAATCTGCATCCACATTTGGAGGTTCTAATATGAATGGTCTCTTCTTTTCTGAACCGTGAAATCCAGATATGGCTAATAAAGATTGATGTAATTGGTTAACTCGATAATCTACACCTTTACCTAAGTCTGGTGCTCCGCTTTCTGGGGTTATCTTAACTTGTAGGGCCCAATTTAATTTTTTGAATGAATCTAAAACCGTAACCACTAATCCTGATTCTTCTTGTAAATCTCCTAGAACGTCGATTGGAATAGGAATACAATTCATTCTTCTTCTTTTCCCGTGATCCCAGTAATTCATCCTTCCTCCAACCCTTCCTGAAAAATGTGGGTTGGTAGTAGGATATACTCCTCCTTCTATCGCTTTTGATAAAAGTCTCAGATATCCATTTTCTACCTTAGAAGTAATAGTAATCCCATGATTGCTGCGATTATATCGCTCTAATTGGTCTGTAGTAAAATTTGAAAAGTAACCTTCCAAGTATTCAATACTTACTGAATATATTTGCAATCCATCAGTCATATTTCACCTATAAAATAAAATAAAAAATGAATCTCTTTATCTTCTGGAGAACTCAGCTTCATCTACATCCATTGGGACTAATCCTTTTGGTTGCAAATCTTCTTGAATCGCTGCAATCTTAATCATATCTTCTAGCAAATCTTGTCTTAAAGGTAATCTTGTATCGATATCCACTCTAACCTTACCTTCTCCTTTAGGAATTGATACTTGATAAGTTGTTTGTACTAACATGGTAAGTCCGGTTTGATAAATGGTAGCATTAGGGCCATCGATAATATATTTTTGGGGGATATCTGCTCCTCTCCTAGCTGCGGTTTGAAGATCTAAATTTTCCGTATACTCTAATCCCAATGCTCTTCTAACTATTCCATCCATCCCATCTTGTGGTTGAACAAAAAAGGAACCTCTATACGCTCCTTGCGGAGTTCTTTCATAGTGAACTTTCATTTTTCTCCTCCTTAAACCGAATTCAAGCAGCTGCAAACGGTATATCCATTATTCAATGCTTCTAATCTTGAATCAAACTTGATTTTATTAATTCTCTTAATATTCTTGGCGAAAACACATTTAGAATCATGAACTTTATCTGCTAGCATAGAAGCTACATATTCTGGTTTTTTATCTTCCTTAACAATTTTCTCAATTACAACTTCTTTCACTTCCTGTTTTCTGAACTTAGCAATCTGTAATTCTAAGTTTAGTTTCTTGATCTGTAAAGAAAGTTCGTTGTTCTTTTGAGATAATCCTTCCATCTCGGTTTTTAGTCTGTTCATCTCATTATACAAAGCATAGATGTCTTCTCTAGCGCTTCTGAATGAGACTTTAGTGTTTTGTTCTAGTTGGTGTGGTGTGATCATATTTAAGTAACCTCTTAAGCTTAAAAAGTGGTCTTTATTTATAAATTTATCCCTTTTAAGTAGTAAAGCCCTACTTCTCTTCCTAACCTATCCATTGCATTCATTTCTCTCTACCATAGATATCTTTAAATACCGCCCGTTTCCTGAAATATTAGAATAAACTTACAATTAGAAAAAGGGTGATTAATATGGATATCCGCAGAACCAGAACATGTGAACGCTGTCGGAATGTTGTTCCTTTAGAGAAAGTTAGACTAGTTCCGAAAAATAATGAATTAAATATGCTTGTTTGTGATGCTTGCGTGGAAGAGATGCGTACTTCTCCTCTAAGTAAGATTACCAATTCTCAATCTCGTTACGTGGCTGAACAACCTAGAGTTAAGGTTTCTAATGCTTCTTCTCCCACTCAGACGAAATATTCTTGGTCCAGTCAGAAGATTGCTCCTTTACCTACTCCTAATTATGGGAGATATGTATGTACTCATTGTAATTACGTATTCAGACTAGATCGAGCAAAAGCAGGACTAACTTATGGGGCCAAATGTCCTTATTGTGGTCGTACTGACAAAATTAGAATGAAACGAGATTAAGGTGAACTCATGCTATATCTTCATAATTTAAATCATCTTACTCCCAAAGCAGCAGACGTAGAAAGCGTGCCTTTAATCAGGGAGATTAAACAAAATGTAGGATATCCTCTTACTGAAGCTAAACTTAAACAACACTTACAAGGATTTTTTCCTACTGAAGATGATTTAAATAAGATTGAATTTTCTTTATTATTAGTTGCACCTACTTTAGAACAAGTGGCGAAACTAGCAGAAGAGAAGAACGAAATGTTGCACGAGCCTGCTTCTTTAGTCCGTGCTAAGCAGATTTTAGATGAAATGCCTCCTGCTTTAGAGAAAAATCTTCAATTTGCGCATCAAATCCATGAATGGCAGAACATCTTCTTTATTGAAGCGTTAGAAATATTTAATGCTCTTCCTAAATTAAGGACTATGGATGAGAAAAAAGCTTACAATGAACGTTTGAACGAGATCTTTCGAATGATTCTGCGTAATCCCGAGTTTGCCTTTAATTTCTGGGACTTAGTAAATGAATCTCACACCAGTCATATTGAAGGATTGATTGAAAGTTTCAATAAGGGATTTATCTTCCACTTTACTTTAGAGGAAGAGTTGAAAAAATTAAGTTTTGACCAAATCCGTTCCAGAATCCCTGGGGATCGTATTGAAGAAGTAGAGAAGATAAAAAGAGGAGTGATGGCCATCAAGAATGGAGTGGAATTATCTTACAACTTCAATCGGAAGATGGTAGATTTATCCGTATACTTATATTCTTACATCAAGTGGCTGAATCAGCCCATGTTGTAATTATTATTTTTTCTTACCTATAATCATCTCTCCATAAGCACTTAATTCTTTAGGAACATTAAACTGTTCTAAATCTGCATCTTCAAAACCAGTGTCACTAATTACTATCCCTCCTACAGAAAGCTTTTCTAAGATTCTTCTTTCGTAATCTGGAATCTGTTCTCGCATAATTCTAAACGCTTTCTCAAAGTAAAGATGATAATTAGGAAGTTTAGAGAGAATTTCAGCAATATCTCCTTCAATAAACTCTAAAGCAATTAATTGGTCCTTCCAATAAAAAGTGATTCGATTCTTCTTCTCTGCAAAGCTAACTCCCACCTCATCCAGTTGAGTTTTAAGTACACTTAGGGCTTCATTTTCATCAATAAAGATTAAGTTTGCTGCTTTAACTTCTGGGAATAATCTTTCTAAGTAAATTAAAGGGGAGAACAGGTCTACTCCACATCCGGGATAGATTAAGGTGGGGTTATCAAAAGATAGATTAATCTTAGAGATCTTCTCCAATTGTTTTAACTGGGCATAATCTTCGTCAAAAAAGTACTCTTTTAATTTTTCTTCGTTTACTTTATTCTTTGGATCTAGTCCTTTGGCTTTAACTTCTCTTTCTTCGTAAACGATTAAGTTAGGCATAAATTTTAACAAAAATTCCGACATATTTAAAAGTTGTTTAGAGTTTTTACCCATTAAGGTCCCGTAGCCTAGCCTGGACGTCATTAGACGAGGCAAATAAGGCGACAGCCTTCTAAGCTGTAGATCGGGGGTTCAAATCCCCTCGGGACCGCTTTTTATTATCTGGGTGATTCTTGCTACTAAAATGACTGACACTAAATTATATCTTCCAAATTTAACTCGAAAAAGTATTGATGAGTTAGATCGAGATTTTCGTGCGAAAGATGCTTTCTCCGAGGTAGAGAGGGAAGTTGGTTCAAAGACAAAATTACAACGTTATGAACGTCCAATTGAAAACTTGTTTCTATTCTATTATTCTCCTGAAGACGTGTTTTATCGGAATGGTTTATTCAATGAATTACTAGATAACACTGATTTCAGAAAGAAGTTTGATGTAGTTTATCATGGGATTCCTAAGTCTAGACTTCCAAGTGAAATAAAGACCGAGGGAGAATGGGGAACAGAACGTAGTGAGGCTTCTCTGCGCAGTGATTTATATTTGATTAACCAATATCTTAACTTTCCTAAGGCCTTAGAAGCCATGGCAGAACTTCCCGGAACAGCTGAAGCCATTCAGGATTTAAGAAAGTTTGGAATAGAAGCCAGAAGAAGTTTAGATAATTATATTAAAATCATTCCTGCTTTGCAAGTAAAACCGTTAATCAAAGGAAAAGGAGAATTGGATATTGAATGGGGTAATCATTGTCTTGATCAAATTATGCCTTATTATGAGTTAATCCGCCGTGCTCGAGGAATATATTTAGATATGAGAACCTATTTAGCGTCGTGTATTCCTTACGAACTAAAGTATGAAGGAAAAAGAATCCCTTCTTGCGCTCCCGTATTCTTAGATCCGGAAAGAAGAGAAGGAACCATTCTTCGGGCTTATCATCCTGCTGAATTTAAGTATGGTAAAGATAAGCGAGGAAGAACCATCGTTACTGAATTAAATGTTCCAAATGATATTCGCTGGGGCAAAGAGGCACGTAATACTTTTGTTAATGGAGCAAACAGTCAAGGAAAATCTTTCTATCTTCGTACCATAGCTTTAAACGTGCAGATGGTTATGGCGGGATTGCGTCCGTTTGCAGATTATTGTGAATTATCTTTGCCCAGAAAGTTATTCTCTTGTTTAGATATGGGTGATTCTTTAGGAGAAGGACATTTCATGACCGGAGGAAATAAAGTCTTAAAAATGACAGAAAATGCTACTTTACAAGATTTAATATTTTTGGATGAAACCGGAGCAGGAACAGAGCCGGCAGCGGAAAGGGAGATAGCTAAAGGAATCTCTGATGCTTTAATTGAGATTGGGTTTACTTCTTGGAATGTTACTCATGATCGTGGAGCATGGGAAGGGTATACTGAAAAAGAAGGTGTCCGTTTCTTGAGGGTGGCTGATTTAGATGACTCAGAAAGAAAATATCAAGTTTGGCCGGGAATTGCTCAAGGAGGTTATGCCATGAAGATTGCTCGAGAGAAATGTATTGATCCTGAGTCCGTTCGTGAGAAATTGAAAGTAAGATCTCTGATTAGGGGCTGATTATCCGTAAATTTCCCAAAACTTTTCAAAAACTATATAAATAAACTAAGTTAATTCATTTCTCAAAGCGCCCGTTGCTAAGCGGCTAAAGCAATCGCCTGCAGATTCGTTAGGATGAGCTTCTTAGGAAGCGATGAACAGAAGATAGCGATCATTCGAGGGTTCGAGTCCCTCCGGGCGCTTCATTTTTCTTTTCGAATCATTTAAATAATCATTAATAATCCTTTATTTGTTGAAAGATGTTTAAGAAATATGGTTACTTGGGTATTATTTTAATCCTATTTGCGCAATTAAATTTCTTATTTAAAATAAAGCCCTTTGATTTATGGTATGTGCCCATCGTTTGGAGCGGGTATATTCTATTGGTTGATGCGATTGTTTTCTCCTTGAGCAAGAAATCTTTAATCTCAACTTATCCAAAAAAGTTTTGGTTAGTGGTCTTATTATCTATTCCTCTTTGGTCAGTGTTTGAGTGGTATAATCTTTTTATTCAAAATTGGTATTATACAAATTATACTTTCTTAGTGCATGTAGCAGACTTTACTATTATTTTCCCAGCAGTTTTAGAGACCTATTTTCTGTTGAAAGCGGTTCGTATATTCGAGAAAGTAAAACTTAAGCAGAAATATGAGGTTTCTCCAAGACTAATCACTTTAATGATTCTGTTTGGGATTCTAAGCTGCATTCTTCCTTTAATTTTCCCTAAGTATACTTTTTATCTGGTTTGGGTAGCTTTTTTCTTATTACTTGACCCCATAAATTATGTTTTGGGAAATCCCAGTATTATAAAACATCTGCACGATGGAAAGATGAATATTCCTTTGTGTTTGTTCTTTGGAGCGATGATTTGTGGTATATTCTGGGAATTCTGGAATTTCTGGGCCTATCCAAAATGGTTTTATGAAATTCCATTTATCAGTTTTCTAAAGATCTTTGAGATGCCTATATTGGGATTTATTGGGTACGGTCCTTTTGGTTGGGAAGTTTATGCAATGTACAATTTTGTAGCTGGTTTATTTTCTAAAAAGGAAGATATAGAATGAATCAAGCTAAATTTATAAACTAATTTTGTTTATTTCTGCTTATGAATAAGAAATCTCTTTCCTCCTTGGAAATAACTGCAATTGTACAAGAACTGCAATTCTTAGTAAGAGGTAAGATCTCTCAAATATATCATCAAGACCCGGAATTAGTGCTACAGTTGCATGCAGTAGGTAAAGGAAAACAGTTACTTAAAATTCTTCCCGGGAAACTTCTCTGTCTTACTACTGAAAAGAACGCTCCAGATAAACCGAGCGGGTTCTGTTTACAATTAAGAAAATACTTAGACGGAGCGATAATCCAATCCTTCTACCAGAAAGATACCGAAAGGATTGTGGTGTTTGATCTCGAATGTCATAAAGAAAAATACTTCTTAATCATAGAACTTTATTCTAAAGGAAATATTGTACTTACTGATAAAGATCAAGTAGCAATTGCAGTGTTAGAATCACAAGTTTGGAAAGATCGTACGGTCAAGCCTAGAGAGAAGTATATTTTTCCGGTTTCAGAGATAAATTACAAGAACATCACTAAAGATAAACTTAAAGAGATATTAAACAAGAGTGAGAAAAAGAACTTAGCTACGGCATTAGCGATGGAGATTGGGTTGGGAGGAGTATACGCAGAAGAAGTATGCGCTTTAGTTGGAGTTGATAAGAATAAATTACCTAAAGATGCAGAAGAAAAAGAAATCTCTGCGATTTACAAAACCATAAAAGAACTTCTAGGAAAGATCTCTGAAACTAAAGGTTATATCTACCTAGATGAGATTTCTCCTTTTCCCTTGCAAGGAAAACAGCCGGTTAAAATCACTTCTACTTACAATGAGGCCATCGATACCCTAAATCCGTTTACCAAAGCTTCTCCTTATGAAAAGAAAATTAAATCTATTGAAGCAATCCTTTCTCAGCAGCAAGAAACTATCAAAAGTATGGAAGAACAAATCGAACTGAATAAAAGAAAAGGAGAATTGGTTTATGAGAACTATACTCAGTTACAGAAGCTGTTGGAGATTGTAAAAGAGATGCGTAAAAGTAAAGAGTGGAAAGAAGTTGAAACAGAACTTAAAAAGATCAAAAAGATTTCTAAGGTTGACTTGAAAAATAAGAAGATAATTATCGATCTATGATTTTGAATGATCCATTTTACTCCCTAAATCTTTTAAAATAGGCCCTTCTGGAAGAGAGTATGGGAATAGAAGATACTTTAACTACGATTGATTCACTAGTCACTAAATCAGAACAAGGGGTTTTTGTGGAGAGAGAGTTATTTCCTTATGTCTTCGAATTGATTAAGGATCCTTCTTCCCTTCCTGAAGATAAACTCTCTGTGGCTGAGGATCTTTTCCATCGGATTGCGGCGATGGACAAGTCTACTTATCATGGGTGTGGTTTTTATCATAAACTTAGAGAATCTTTCCTTCCTTTTGTTCATCAAGTCTTTGAAAGAGCAGTTTATACTGAACCTTACTACAATTGCCAGCCAGAAGTTCTTTTTGGATATTTAGTTACTAATGCCAAAAAGAATGGATATGGGGATGAGGAAATGTTCGGTTTTCTTAATTCTCGTAGTGGGGACATAATAAAATACTCCGGGAAACCATTAGATTTAGCTCTTTTACCTAAAGAAGATTCAAGTAATATTAAGATGGCCTTGACTAATTTTTTAGATGATGGGGGACATCATGCCACTTGGTCAGGGTTAGTAGCTTCCATAATTTTCCCTTTTCCAGAAGTTCAATCTAAGATCGTGGATAATTTGAGGGTAAAGATGAGGGAGATCGAGGAAGTGATGGGTGCTCCACAACAGCAAGATGATAATTGGCATATCTTTGGGAATCCATCAATGATGGCCAAAACTTTATATTGTATTAAAAGAGAAGAGGGATATAAACAAATGGGGGCACTTCTGAGTAGCTGTTATACCTATAGAAATCATTTAGAAAGATGGAATCAAGCTCAAGGTAAAGTTAGAGAGTTAGCAGCAAGTCTCTTAGAACAGCAATAAAAATTATAAAAAATAAAAAGAATTATCTTTTCTTTCTCTTCTTAACCGGAGCTTTCACACTAACATTCTTAACTTCAGAAGATCCGATAGTCTTTGGTTTGAACCATAAGAGATAAATTATGGGTAATACTCCTACTGTGTTAATAATCAAGATAGCAATAAACCATCCTTTTTGTTGATATTTTCCAGCATACCATAATCCTAATCCTTTCCAAATCAAATCCCAGACCATAAATAAGAAGAATATTGACATCATCCACATGGTTGGTTGATACATCGCATTAACATCTATCATTTTATAACTCCTCCGTTTTAATGTAAAAAAAGAAAATTAAAGAATATATAAAAGTTGTGTTAAGTAGAACGATTATTTCAGTTTAGTCTTACTAATCTTATCAAGATCTTCTAAAATGTCTGAAGCGATAAAAGTATATCCTTTTTTCTTCTTCAACAACTGATCTCCTACCCAACCGTTAATGTAAGACGCAGCAACTGCACTCTTAAACTGGTCTTTTGTTTTTGCTAGGAACCCAGCAACTAAACCTGCCAATAGATCTCCAGTTCCTGCTTTAGTCATACCTTGGTTTCCGGTGCGATTATAAGCAATCTTGTTTCTAGAGATAATAATATCTGTTGGTCCTTTAATTAACAATACATTATTGTTCTGCAAAAAGTAACGTAAGTTTCCTTGCAAGATCTCTGCCTTCTCTTTAGCATTAGATTCTCTTAGTTTAGGAAGTAAAAATTCTTTCCCACTATTAGTTAGCATGATCTCTAACTCGGTTTCGTGGGGAGTAAGAATGGCGTTGTGGAAATCTTTGAAGGATAATGATTTCAATGCATCGGCATCGATAACTTTCATCTTAGGAGATTTCTTAATCAAATACTGGCAGAATTTGTCTGCTTTTTTGGTTACTCCATTTCCAATAAGTACTGCATCAAAATGTTCTGCAAACTTAACCATCTCTTTAGCATTTTTAATATTAAAATAACTCCCTTTAACTTTATGGGTGATTAAATCGGGAGACATCCTGTTGATGGTCCAGGCCACTTTCTCCGGGGCAGCAATAGTCACAGAATCGCAGCCCGATCTTAGTGCTGCTAAACCCGCCAAAGCTACTGCTCCAACGTAATCTTCAGATCCGCCGATAATTAAAGCATAACCGTTTTCCCCTTTATGAGAGGTTTTTTTGCGGTCCATCAATTTTTTAATTTGGTTTATGTTCATCTTAGCGTAAGTCCCTTTTCGAGGAAGACTATTTTTTCCATTTATAATAGTTTGTTGTAATTGTGTAGTAAGAAATGTTAAAAATGGTACTTATTTATAAAGGTAACGTTTTTTGGAAAGTTGGTTTATAAAGAGGAGCTTATTTACTAGTTGTAAAGGGCGTGTTTTTGAAGAAAACCTTTTTAAATAGTCTTAATTCTGACTAAAATATGATTTATACCCTTCAAATATCTCAGGAATTGCCGGGAGTAGATTTTAAAGAAGTAACCGTAATTTCTGATGATAAGCTTTCGGGGATATTGAGAAGATCAGCTGTTGATGCTGATTTTCGTTCGGTTTACATTGAAAAGTTAACCCAAGGAAGTTTAGCTGAAGAGAACCAGTTTTTAGAAGAATTGGTTGGCAGGTATGGGGTTAACCTGATCTCTTGCGATCCTCGTGGATATACCCTTTTTAGAGTTAAAGAACAAAAGAGACCGGGAAGAGATTTTCCCGGTGTGGGAGTAGGAGTAATCGTTCTTAACGAGAAAGGGGAACTGGCCATGCTTCGACGTAAGAATACCAATAACCGAGCTGGAAAGTGGGAAGTTCCTGGCGGAACAGTAGAATTAGGCCAAGGGACTTATGAATGTGGAGAAATTGAAACTTGGCAAGAAACTACTATGAAAGTCAAGGTTAAAGGTTGTGTGGGCGTTTATGAAGATATGGTTGAAGGACAGCATTGGTATTCTTTTGGGTTAGTGGCAGAACATCTAGAAGGTACACTCCAAATTGGAGAAGTTACTAAATTCGACGCTTGCGGTTATTTTTCTTTAGATCATCTTCCTGTGAATACTTCTCTTCTGACGCTAAAATTATTAGATGATTATACTCGCGCGGGAGATAAATATCTTCCTTTGGATAGGATTTCTGAATAGATTAAGAAACTTTTTTAAATGCCTTTGATAATCGGAGAGTGTGGCCCCATAGCTTACCCTGGCAAACTTTTTTCAAAAGTTTGATCAAAAGGAAGGCGGGCATAAAGCCCACCACTTTGGAACTAAATTTGAAGAAGTTTGGGGAACTGGAGCGCTGCTCTTATACGGGCGTGTTTCATACAAAACGCAACTCAAGTTAAGCAGAGGTTCCGGGTTCAAAAGCAAGCAATTTAATTGTTTGCAGAAAGTCCCGGTGGGGCCACTTTTATTATTATGATTTTGCGTCGTACATTACGATTACTCTAAATCCTTCTGAAAATCTTTCGAATCCTACTTTAACGCAACTATCATAATATACGACTGGTAAGCCTTTACTTCTTTCCATCTTTGACAATTCTTCTTTTTTTGGAATAGTTATCTTTGTAAAATCAATTCCCTCTCCGGGGTCTTCAACTATTGCAGCAAGAGCGTTCTTTCCTCGATGAAGAGCTACTTTAACTGGCCCTTTGTTGCCATAATCTGAACCATGTTCTATGGCATTCATTATTGCTTCAATAACTCGATTAAACGTGCCAAAGAGTTCAGATTCCATTTGATAATAACTTATGTTTTTAATAAGTAGTTCCGATCTTAAGATTCCTTGATGGTAAAAAGCGGATTGCAGTTTCCATCCCGCTCTTTTTCTTTCTCTGGAAGAATATCCCTCTCTTGATTCAATTTCTCTTCCTTCTTTAAGTGCAAGGACTACGGGATTATCTTTATCTAAAATATATTCCTCTAGATTTGCAATCTCTGGATCGATTAATGGTTCGCCCATTCTTTGCAATGCTGTTTCTAAAGTTAAAGTTGAATCAAACATATTTATCTCCTCAACTCCAGTATTGTATTGTAAGAATATCTGGGAAGGAGCAAACCCTCTTGTAAAAGAGATCTCTTTTCCGCTAATCCCGACTCCAGTTGCTCTGAAGTTAATCCGGTGCGATAAGCATCATCGGTCAATTCGATGCGTCTAGTTTCATTAATTCGTTCGTTTTTTTCTAACTTGTCGGAGATATTATCATAACCACTAATCGCAATAATCCCTTTTTCTGTTATAGCATTACTATAGTTTTCTAAAGTCCGATCTACGGCATCATTTTTAATCCATACCTGTAAAGTACCATGGTCCCAAATTAACCCGTATTCTTTCTCTGGAAGAGGGTATTTGGTAATATCCCCAATGATAAAGTTAATGGTTCCAAGAGGAACTCTAGAAGCAAGTAAATGGAAGTAATTTCTAACTTTAAACCAGCAATGAGATCCTCCTTCCGGCGCTTTATAGTCCTGTTCAAAGACATCTAATCTACCTTTTCTTCCGGCTAGTCTTTCAGCGAACCAGATGGCAGCACGATCCATAGGTGGAGCACAAAGGTCATAATTTAAACCAGCACGATGGTCTGCTCCCGGTCCTACTACGAGAATGGGTTGGTCGAAATCTACAACTTGTTCTAAGTAATCTGAAGTTATCATAGTTAATAGACACCCAAGAACCACTTATTAGGGTGTAAAAATAAAGTCTATTTTAATTAGTTTTCGGTAGAATTAATGTTTAATCTTTTCTGAAGAAACATCCCACAAAATCTTGAAATAAGTCTTAAAACTCTCGGCTACATTCTTGTTATGAATAACAATAGACATAGGAGTTTCATGTTTCATGGCAATAGCAATAGTGTCTCCGTAAATCTCTATCCAGGCATGAGTGTTCCCTTTCTGTGGAAGATATTTGACTTTAGTAAACGGTTGCTTTTTTCTTCTCTCCCCATACTCTTGAGCGTCTTGATTATAAATAGTCCAACTAGTTATTTTCTTTTTGATTCTTCTTTGGTTCCAATCATCCCAATAACCCAAAATATTTTCATGTCCGGAAGCAGGATTTCCAAAGAAGTAAAAATTTTCTTTTGGTTTGGTTTCTTTCAAAGCAGTTTCTCGGATGTTCTTAATCCCTTCTGTCCCCTCAAACACTTGCGCTTCTTTTACTGTCTCTCTTTTTCCAATCAATCCTTCAAAATAAGGAAGCATTTTCTCAAACTGGACTTTCTGTTCTTCTAGTTTTTTCTCTTTGTTTCCAATGAAATCTATGATCCTTTGAGGAGGAGCAGCAGTAAAATAGCTAACATTGTTTCTTTCATAATGACTCACTAAACCTTTACGAATTAATTTCTCAGAGATTTCATACAGCTTAGATCGAGAGACCCCTGCTTCTTTAGCTATCTTGCCAGAACTGGAAGAACCTAGTTGAAGAAGAGCAAGATAAACTTTAATTTCTCCCTCCGTAAGTCCTATTTCTTTGAGATATTCTTTCTCCATTCTTGTGTGGTTTGTTTTGTATTATTTAAACTTTTCTTATTGTAACCCCTATAGGGGGTCAAAATATTATTATACTCTAGAGGTACTACTTATCGAAGGTAATTAAATACTCTGGTGAGATAAATGAAAGAAGAAAACGGTAATAATTTGAGTGGACTAACTAAAATCGTATTAGCTGTGACTGTTGGATACGATTTAGGTTGGATGGTCTCAGTTCCTCTTCCATCCATTGCTCATTACGTTAATGAACATAAAGGGCCTTTTATCATAGGAGCTCTAAGTTTGGGTGCCTTGGTTTCTGGAGCATATGCCTTAAAACGATATTATAAACGGCAGGATAGAATAGAAAGAGAAGTGGCCGAAGATATTATTAGGCATCATTATGATCGATTCGAAGAAGAGAGGAAACTAAGTAATGAAATGGATTAGACAAGAAGACGGATGTTTGCACTATAGTATTGATGGTAAGGACCTAAGCGATGAAGTTCAGATGAATTACGAGATGGCCGAATGTTATTCCGGTTCTCGAAGAGTTCCTTGGTTTGGTAAATGGAAGGATATTCCCGAAACTTGGCATTTTCAATCTCTTGACGAAGTTAAAGGAATCCTTGCTGCCCGTTATGGGTCCAATAATCCTCCCATCACTGCTCCTCTTGGTTACGATTCCTTTTATCAATTAGAAAGAATTAGATTAAGAAGAGATGAAACAACTTATTCATTTCAGATAATCCCTGGTTCTGGAGGTTCTTCTGATGGTCATCCTCAATTTGTACATTGTCGAATTAAATATTCTCTTAGATCAGTCTTTGATCTTTATTGGACGGAGAAAGAATTAACCGGGAGAGTGAATGCGCCATAATCTCCTTTATCTCGTCGAGGACTTTTCCTTATCTCTAAAATAACGGTATTTTGATATTGTGGAAATAACAGGTCTCCCTTAAGGAAGGGCGGTGTTTTAGTAAGACCCAAGCCTAATTCTTTATAGTTAAGAGTTGTTCGATAAGCATCTTTATCTAATTTGACTTTGTGGGGGTTATATCGATCCATTCTCTCCAGAAGTTCTTGATCACCTTGATCAATGTCACTAGTTCCTAAACAGATTAATCCCTCTGGATCTAATCCTTGAAGATAATTATCCATTATCCTGATGGATCGTTTATGACGATCATCGTATCCACTGTGTGGATTAACATGAGACCATTGATTTAAGGTTCCGTGATCCCATATTAAACCATACTCAAATATTGGTAAGTTGTACTCTGCGATGTCTCCTTGGAGATAATTTATTCTTCCCAAAGATGTTCTTTTTGTTAATTCTTCCAAATATCCTTTAAGTGCTTTAGGATTATGCGATCCTCCGAATGGAACTTCTATTGGTAAGTCGAATACATCTACTCTACCTTTTCTTCCAATTAGTTTTTCTGCAAACCAGATTAAAGCTATATCCATGGGGGGTAATGGAGCAGCTTTACCCTTTATTAACGGTTCAACCAACTCTTCGCAAGGAAAATATCTTACTCCTGGACCTACAACTAAGATTGGTTGATCAAAGTCTACAATTTGTTCCAAGTAATCTGAAGTTATCATTTTAATTTTACCAGAACCGCCAAATAAAATATGAATGCACCGACGGGGATTCGAACCCCGGTCACAGCCTCTTTGCTGTGCTGGATCATGCACTTGCTGATTGGCAAGGCCGCATAATAACCACTATACTATCGGTGCACAAAATGCTAAAACTGTACTTTATTAATAAAACTTTTTATTGAAAAGTCCTGTTTCTAGTAGAAAAGTTTTATAAATAATTAACTTTAATGATTGTTTGGTTCCCCCACTTAGTTTAGCGGCTAGAACCCTCGGCTGTAGCAGTTGTTTGACAGTTGTCTCCGTGACAATCGGATGAAAAACAAACAGCCAAGGATACCGAGTGATCCCCGGTTCGAGTGTTAAACCGAAAATCCGGGAGTGGGGACCATTTATTTTTAATACTATAAACCTATTCATCATATACTTCCGCCTCATTTCTACCAAAACCTTTATAAATAAACCGCCTAATTTTACCCTTACATGAAATTCAGCGCTTCTACTCATAATAATCTCAAAACTTTATGGGCTAGAAGTAGGAATATCATACCAATGCTCTGGTAGTGTAGCGGCCTAGCATGGAGCCCTGTCGGGCTTCCGAGCATAGAAAGGCTCCGACCCGGGTTCGAATGTTGTCGTTCAAATGAACACAATAAGAAAGTCCCGGCCAGAGCGCGTATATGGGCCGGTAGCTTAGCTTGGTATAGCGTCTGACTTTTATGCTATGATGCACCGAAATCAGAAGGTCGCGAGTTCGAATCTCGTCCGGCCCGCATTATATTTAAAACAGGAAGGGTAAAAACAAAATGGCGTTCGACGTGAATAAACACTTTTTAGTTCCTAAGCACACTAAGTTGAGTGATTCTGAGAAACACAAATTATTAGAGAAGATAAATGTTAATCTTCTTTCTTTACCAAAAATTCTTTCAGATGATCCTGCTATCGCTAAGCTTGATGCCAAAGCTGGCGATGTTATAAAGATTGAAAGAAAGAGTAAAACTGCAGGTGTTACAACTTATTATCGAATGGTAACTGAGGCTTAATGGGGGTTAGCTCATGGATAAATCTATCTTAATCAAGAAATATTATGAAGAGAAGAAGTTTGTAGACAGTAATATCCTGTCTTTTAACAACTTTATCGAAAAGGGCTTGCAAGAAGTCGTTGACGAGAATAAAGAAGCTGAGCCGGCTATTATTCCACACAATATTGAAAAGTTCAAGATTCGTTTTGGGCGAATCACAGTGGGTAAACCCGAAATCACCGAAGCGGACGGAAGTAAAAGGCCCATCTATCCGATGGAAGCTCGGTTAAGAAAGATAACTTATTATGCTCCCGTTTATCTTGAAGTAAGTACTTATATCAATGACGTACAACGTGAAAATTTTATTGCTGAAGTTGGTAAGATGCCAATCATGCTTAAAAGTAAATTCTGTAACCTTAACGGGTTATCAAGAGAAGAGTTAACTAAGCATGGTGAAGATCCCACTGATCCGGGAGGATACTTTATTATTAATGGTACAGAAAGAGTAATCGTTAATATGGAAGATCTTTCTGCTAATACCTTTATGGTAGAAAGTGATGGTGATGGCGGATTTAATTCTCGTTTCTTTGCATCTAAAGGATCTTACAAGATTCCTCATGAATTTGAACGTAAGAAAGATGGATTATATTATATGTCTTTTACTCGGGTTAAAAGTATGCCTATCATTATGGTGATCAAGGCATTAGGTATGATCAAAGATGAAGAGATCATGCGAGCAGTATCAGAAGAGAAGAACTATGAAGAGGTTCTCTTGAACTTGTTTGAATTTGTAGAGATAAAAACCCAAGAAGATGCTATTGATTATATCGCTAAGCGTATTGGAATCGCTCAAGCAAAAGAAATCCGTGTTGAAAGAACTAAAGAAATTCTGGACAAGTACCTTTTCCCTAATTTCGGAATGGACCAAAAAACTCGAATGCTTAAGGCTCGTAACTTGAGTAAGATGTTAAAACGTTATATTGACATTAGTACTGGAGCTCTTCCTGGAGATGATAAGGATCATTATATGAATAAGAGATTAAGACAGAGTGGAGATCTTTTGATCGATTTATTCAGAGTTAATTTTAAGATTCTGGTGGGAGATATTTTATACAACTTCCAGAGAATTATCAAGAGAGGAAAACTACCCTCAATTAGAGTAATTATCCGTGATAAGTTGCTTACTTCACGTATGTATTCGGCTATGGCTACCGGAGAATGGGTTGGTGGAAGACAAGGAGTATCACAAAGAATGGATCGTTGCAATTTCTTAGCGATGATTTCTCATTTACAAAAAGTGGTAAGTCCCTTGTCCAGTTCACAGGAGAACTTTGAGGCAAGAGCATTACATTGTACTCATTTAGGTAGACTTTGTCCGATAGAAACTCCGGAAGGAACTAACATTGGTTTACGTAAAAACTTAGCCATGTTATGTTCTGTGTCTCAGAACACCAGCGAAGAAGACGTTCTGGAAAAGATTAAAACACTCAATTTGAAAGAGGCTATTTAGGGGGAAAAACATGGCAGAAGTATACTTAAATTCCCGATTTGTAGGTACGGTTGAAGACGCCCGTATCTTTGTCGAAGACGTTAAAGGGCTACGCCGTAAGGGAGCGTTAGCAGATAATGTTAATGTTTATTTTGACGAAGCAGCTAATGAGGTACGCTTATTTTCTGATGAGGGAAGAGCAAGAAGACCATTAATTATTATTAAAGATGGTAAACCTCTTTTAACTGAACGACACTTAAAGCAGTTGGCTGATGGAGAGTTAACTTGGGGAGATCTTATTCGTCAGGGAATAATTGAATATTTAGACGCTGGTGAAGAAGAAAATGCCCTAGTTGCTTATGATGAAGGAGAACTTACTCCTGAACACACTCATTTAGAAATAACTCCTGGGTCAATTATCGGCTTGGCTACCGCTTTGGTCCCTTTTGGAAATTATAACCAGCCTTCTCGTTTGATTATTGGAAGTAAGAACCAGAAACAATCTTTAGGTTTCTATGCTGCTAATTATCATTTGCGTATGGACACTGATGTTAATTTATTACATTATCCTCAAATGCCCATAGTTAAGACCAAGATTCATGAAGTGGTTGATTATGACGAGCATCCTTCTGGTCAGAACATGGTTGTAGCGGTTATGTGTTATGATGGTTACAATATGGAAGATGGAGTCATCTTAAACAAATCTTCGGTTGAACGGGGATTAGCGCGTAGTACTTATTTTAGACCTATAAGTGCGGAAGAATTACGTTATTCTGGTGGATTAGTGGATCAGGTTTCTGTTCCTGAAAAGGATGTTAAAGGATATCGTAGTGAACAGGATTATCGTTTCTTAGAAGGAGACGGAATTATTTATCCCGAAGCTAAAGTTGATGAAGGAGACGTTATCATCGGTAAAACCAGTCCTCCTCGTTTCTTAAGCAGTTTGGAAGAATACAATTTATCTGCAGCTATCCGTCGTGAAAGTTCTATCTCATTAAAGCATGGAGAAAGAGGAGTAGCTGACTTTGTCGTTATTACTGAAAATGAAGAAGGTAACAAACTAGTCCAAGTACGTCTTAGAGAAGAAAGAGTTCCAGAGATCGGAGACAAGTTTACTTCTCGTCACGGTCAGAAAGGAGTTACTGGAATGTTAGTTCCAGCAGCAGATGTTCCTTTTTCTAGTTCCGGAATTGCTCCTGACTTGATTTTCACTCCTCACGGTATATCTACCAGAATGACGGTATCTCATCTGTTAGAATTAATCGGTGGAAAAGTTGGAGCAATGATGGGTCGTCAAGTTGACGGAACTTTATTTGAAGCAGAATTGGAACAGAACCTACGTAAAGAGTTAGTCGAAGCAGGTTTCAGAGAAGATGGAACTGAGGTTTTCTATGATGGAAGAACCGGAAAACGTATGCTTGCCCGTATCTTTGTAGGTAACATGTATTATCTAAGACTGAGACATATGGTTGCTAACAAGATGCAATCTCGTGCACGTGGTCCAATCCAACTGTTAACCCGTCAGCCTACTGAAGGTAAAGCTAAAGAAGGCGGATTGAGATTGGGTGAAATGGAAAAAGATACTTTTATTGCACATGGTGCATCGTTGTTATTGAAAGAGCGTTTTGATTCAGATAAAATTGTTTTACCTATCTGTAATAAATGTGGATTGGTTGCAGTTGAAGACGAATACAAAAACCGCAAATACTGCTTAATGTGTGGTGAAGATGTGGGTGTGAGTTATATCGAGATGAGTTACGCTTTCAAATTGCTTTTAGATGAAGTGCGAACTCTAGGTGTGTATCCACAATTAAATTTAAAGACTAAATATTAAAGGGAGATAAAAATGAGTCACGAAGTTCATAATAAAATTGAAAGCATCTCGTTTGGTCTGTTTTCCCCAAAACAGATTGTCGGTTTAGCTGCAGCTAAAGTTGTCACTCCTGAGCTTTATGATAAAGAAGGTTATCCGGTAGATGGTGGACTGATGGATATCCGTTTAGGAGTTATTGATCCAGGTTTACGTTGTAAAACCTGTGGCCAAAAACTAAAAGAGTGTCCTGGTCATTTTGGATATATCGAGTTGGCTCGTCCAGTAATCCATATCATGTTTGTGAGACAGATTCATAATCTATTGAAAGCTACTTGTAAATATTGTGGACATATTCTTGTGCCTGAGGTAAACCTAAAAAGATATTTAGCTATCCTTAGTAAGGTGGGAGAAGAAGATGGGTTTGAAGCTCGTCGTAGAAAAGTTAAAGAGTTAGTTGAAAAACATAAGATTAAAGATAAATGTCCTCATTGTGAAAAGAAGCAGGATGTTATCAAATTAGAAAAGCCGTACAATTTCTATGAGAATGAGATCCGTTTAAGTCCGATCGAGATTCGTGCTCGTTTGGAAAAAATTCCTGATGAAGATCTAGAAGTGTTCGGGTACAACAAAGGTTTCCGTCCAGAATGGATGATCATGACCGTGTTGCAGATTCCCCCGGTAACTATGCGTCCAAGTATTACTTTAGAATCCGGTGAACGTAGTGAAGACGATCTTACTCATAAGTTAGGAGATATTGTTAGAATTAATCAAAGACTGTTTGAAAATATTAATGCTGGTGCTCCAGAAGTTATCATTGAAGATTTGTGGGATTTGTTACAATATCATACCACCACTTTTTTCGATAATGAAGTTCCACAATTGCCTCCTGCTCGTCACAGAAGTGGTCAGACTTTAAAGACCTTAACTGATAGAATTAAAAGTAAGGAAGGACGTATCCGTCATAACATGGCCGGTAAGCGTACCGATTTTAGTGCCCGTACGGTTATCAGTCCGGATCCATTAATTGAACTTAACGAAGTAGGAGTTCCGCAAAGTATCGCTACTACTTTAACTATCCCGGAAAGAGTTACGGAATGGAACAAGGAATATTTGCGTAAGTATATCGAGAACGGTCCGAAGAAATATCCTGGTGCTAATTATATCATTAAACCAGACGGAAAAAGAAAGACTATCACTAATGAAACTAAAGAAGAGATTTTAGCAGAGTTGGAAGTGGGTTATATTGTAGAAAGGCACCTGATCAATGGAGATATTGCTTTGTTTAACCGTCAACCTTCTTTGCATAGAATGAGTATGATGTGTCATCGAGTAAGAATCTTGCCAGGAAGAACTTTCAGATTGAACCCGGCTGTATGTAACCCTTATAACGCTGATTTCGATGGAGATGAAATGAACTTGCATGTTCCTCAAAATGAGGAAGCTCGTGCTGAAGCTCGTATTCTTATGTCCGTTGAAACACAAATTATTAGTCCTAGATATGGATTAAGTGTGGTTGGTTGTATCCATGATGCTATTACCGGAAATTATCTTTTAACCAAAGAATTAGTTTTGTCTCGAGAAGAAGCAATTGATCTGCTGTACACCTGTGGAGCAGAAGATCTTTCCGCTCTTCCAGATAAGGAGAAGATTGATGGTAAAGAAGTATTCTCTGCACTTCTTCCTAGAGATTTCAACTTTATTGGAAAGGATAAAAGCGGTAATGAGGTTAAGATTGTTAACGGAATATTAAAGAATGGGTATATGGACAAATCTAATCTCGGTCAAGAAAGTGGATTAATGTTAAGAAACATTTATGAAACTTATGGTGACATGTATACTGCTGATTTATTAAGTAAAATATCTAAACTGGGAATTACTGTTTTAGCTCGCCGTGGTTTCTCTATCGGTATTGGAGATTTAGACTTAGCTGAAGATACCGATGCAGAGATTAAAGATATTATTAACAAATCTGAGAAAGAAGTGTTTAAGTTGATTGAAAGTTTCCATGCTGGAGAGTTAGAACCATTACCTGGAAGAACTCCCTCTGAAACCTTAGAGTTAAGAATCTTAGAAACTTTAAATAAGGCCAGAAATAAAAGCGGTGACGCTGCGGTTAGACAGGTAAAAGATAGTGCAGCAGTAGTTATGGCAAAATGTGGTGCGCGTGGTAATCCTTTAAACATTGCTCAGATGACTGCCATTGTAGGACAACAAGCTTTACGTGGAAAACGTATTGAACATGGATATAAGGGAAGAACTTTACCTTACTTTAAACATCACGACCTTGGTCCAAAAGCTCGCGGATTTATTCGCAACAACTTCAAAAGTGGATTAGTTCCTCATGAGTTCTTCTTTGGAGCAATGACGGGAAGAGATGCTCTGATGGATACTGCTCTTCGTACACCTAAATCAGGTTACTTATATCGAAGATTATCTAACGCTATGCAGGACTTAAAAGTAGAGTATGATGGCTCGGTAAGAGATGCTAGCGGTAAAGTAGTACAGTTCCTCTATGGAGAAGACGGATTAGATGTATCTAAAACCAAGAATGGAATTGTGGACATAAAAACTATAATTCATAAATACTCGGGGGTAGCCAAGTAAGATGAAAAAAGAACATGAAGAATTTATAGACAGCTTTGCAGAAAAGCTTCCTCCTACCGTATTGGCGGAAATAAAAGAAACTGCTTCTAGCAGCTTGACTAAAGAACAGCTAACCAAGATGATGGCAGAGATTGTTGCAGCTTACGATTATGCTCGAGTACATCCGGGAGAGAGTGTTGGATTGGTAAGCGCAGAAAGTATTGGTGAACCAGGTACACAGATGACCCTTAACACTTTCCATTTTGCAGGTGTTTCTGAAATGAACGTTACTACTGGTCTTCCCAGAATTATTGAAGTGTTTGATGCTCGTAAAGAAATCAGTACTCCTACCATGGAAGTATACTTAAAGGCTTCACATTGTAAGGATCTGGAATCTGTACGCAAATTTGCAGCTAAGATTAAAGAAACTACTTTTGGCGAGTTAGTTAATGAATACTCAATTGATATGTTTAACCAGACCTTGAAGGTTAAATTTAACAAGATTTTGTTAGAAGATCATGGAGTATCAACTAAAGATATTGTAAAATTACTCAAACTTAAGGCTAAAGGGTTCAATGTTGATCCTACTGATGAAGAAATTTTGTTTACTCATAAAGGCAAACCAGAAGAAGTTAAAGAGGTTTATGCTTTGAAAGAGAAACTGGTTGGAGTTAAGATTAAAGGACTAAAAGGGATCAAGCAAGTTCTTCCTGTAAAAAGAGATGAAGAATTTGTAATCTTAACCTCGGGAACAAACTTAAAAGACATTTTGGGGATGGAAGAAGTAGATCCGCAAAGAACAATCTGTAACGACATCTATGAGATTTATGAAGTGTTAGGAATTGAGGCTGCGCGTCAAGCTATCATCAATGAAGTGTATAAAGTAGTAGAGTCGCAAGGATTAAATGTAAATATCCGTCATGTAATGTTAGTATCTGACATTATGTGTGCAAGCGGAATTGTTAAGGGAGTAACTCGTTATGGTGTAGTCAGCGAAAAAGCTAGTGTTTTAGCTAGAGCCAGTTTCGAAACCCCTATCAAGCATTTAATCAATGCTGCTTTAGAAGGAGAAGTTGATTATCTAACTTCAGTTGTAGAGAATGTAATGATCAACCAGCCGGTACCTATCGGAACAGGATTACCTAGCTTGGTTACAAAAATGAAGTAAAAGATTAATAAATCAGCTTAAAATTTAACATAAAGTTAGAAATATATGGTGAATCAATATGGTTAAGAAAAAAGGTATTGAAGAAGAAATCAAGCTCTTAAAGACTAGAGTACTAGAAGGAAAAGCAATTGTGGGTACAGAGAGAGTAATCAAAGGAATCCGTAATGGTTCCTTAAAGAAAATTTATCTTGCTAACAATTGTCCGGCTAAATTGCGTGATGACGTGGTTCATTATGCAAATCTTACCGGGGTACCTATAGTTGATTTAGGTTATAGTAACGAGGAAATCGGAATATTCTGTAAAAAGAATTTCTTGGTTTCAGTCTTAGGTTTAACTGAAGAGTAGATTTAAGACGGAAAAAGAGAGGGAGAGAGTAAAGAATGGCAGTGCGTTTAAGGTTGGACCAAGATACGTTGGCTCTTTCTTCCATTCTGGAAAGAATCGCTAAAGTTAGGGTGAAAGATTGTTTCAAGGATGATAGTAATGAAATGATTTATTTTGTGGTAGATTCCGGTGAATTGGGCAAGGCTATCGGAAAAGGAGGGGTTAATATTCGGATTTTACAAACCGAACTTAACAAAAGAGTCCGCATCATCGAGTATCATGATAATGTGGTAGATTTTATTCGTGGCTTTATCCATCCTGCTGAAGTGGCAGAAGTGGTGCAGGAAGATCATATCATCAATATAAAAGACGAAAATAGAAAAACAAAAAGTTTATTAATAGGCAGGGATGGCAAGAACTTAAAGTTGCTTAATCGAGCGGTAAAACGCTTTTTTAATATCGAAGAGGTTAAAATCATCTAAAATGGCTAAAAAATCAAAAGGACTTAAAGCGGCTAGAAAGCTGATGGACAGAAGAAAAGAATTTAAAGTAATTAAAAGAACAAAAATGAAGAAGAAGTTTGATCCTTTAGGAGGAGCTTCTCAAGCAAAAGCTATTGTTCTAGAAAAGATTCAAGTTGAAGCTAAACAGCCTAACTCCGCTATGCGTAAATGTGCAAGAGTACAACTGGTTAAGAATGGTAAACAAGTTACCGCTTTCATGACCGGGGACGGAGCCCAGAAACTGATTAACGAACACGATGAAGTGGTAGTTGAATGTATCGGTGGAAAGATGGGTAGAGCAATGGGAGATATTCCCGGAGTTAGATGGAGAGTAATTAAAGTTAATGATCAAAGTTTAAATGCCTTATTAAGAGGTAAGATCGAGAAGGCGAGAAGATAAACATGGCAGAAATTAAATTTTTCAATCGTTGGACTACCGATAAAGTAGTCGTGTCTGATTTAGGATTAGCAAACTATATCACTATCGCTCCTAAAATCTTACCCAAGACTGGAGCAAGATATGCCGGAAACAGATTCCATAAATCTTATACTTTTATCGTAGAAAGATTAGCTAGCAAAATGATGGTTTCTGGTCATAAGGCCAAGAAACATTTCATGTCTTCCGGACATAACACTGGTAAGAAGACTCTTGCTTTGAAAGTTATTGAAAATGCCTTAGCTAAGTGTGAATTAAAGCTTAAACAGAATCCTTTACAAATTTTAGTTAAAGCTATCGAAAATGCTGCTCCTCGTGAAGAAATCATCGCTATTGAATATGGTGGTGCAAGATATCCTAAAGCAGTAGATGTGGCTCCTCAAAGAAGAGTAGACATAGCTTTACGTTACATGACTCAAGGAGCTTATGTTAAGTCTTTCAATAAGAAAACCAAGATTGAAGATGCTTTAGCTGATGAAATTATCTCTGCTTATCAATGCAGCGGTAAGAGTGCGGCTATAGCTAAGAAGAGAGATCTTGAAAGACAAGCTGCTAGTAGTAAGTAAGCTTGATTTTTTTATATTATTTTTCTTAAAAATTTTAGCGTAAATGTTTATAAATTGTCATTATCCCTTAAGTTAAATGTCTCTAGATATTATAATCAAAGAGTTCAATCCGATTCTTTGTGCTGATCTTACCGGAAAAGCTATCGCTTGTCGTGATGTAGATAATCTCGAAAGCGAAACCATGAAAGTTTATGTTCATCCTAAAACTATGGATATAAGGACTCATGTGAGGATTGCACAAAAGTATTCTATTCCTGGAAATCTTGTTCTTGGCGGGTTTGAATGGAATGGTTTCGGAGAATATCCGCGTAAGGAGATAAAAAGATATGAGTTTTCTTTTTTTTCTTTCTCTACTGATTATGGGGGAATTCCGAGTATAGTTGTCCCTCAACTGATTTCTGCCTTCCAAACTTACTTAGATCATTATGATTATGCTAAAGGGGAAGAGGAGATTGCTCGTATTCGTTTTGAATCTTCCTTAGGAAGCGAAAGAGGGCGAAGGGTTACTATAGATGATGAACAAGAGCGTCTGGATCGTCAATACCAAAAAGAATTAGAACATTTTGAAAAAAGAATTGTTTCTTATTCTGGGTGGTGGAATTCTCGCACTGCTAAAAAACAAGGCGTTCCGTTAAGAGAGTTTGTCACGCAAAAATATGGTTTAGTTGCTCCTATACTTCCAGAACCTGTTTTTAAGTTCACTCCCAGTGGAGAATTAGGTAAAGAAAACTTTTTCATTGGTGAACCAAACATCAATGATACCTATGCTGAAGATGAAGTTAATCGTTGGATTAAGTTCTTAGGTTATGATTGGAGAAAGCAGTAAACCTGCAGAAAAGTACTTAAACCCTTAATCCTTTCTTTAATCAATGCTTAACTATATTTCCTATCATCTTATCTTTGGTAAGCCGGTAATGATGTACTTAGGGATTTTAGTATTCTCTTCTTTTCTAACTACGGCAATTATCGGCTATTTAATTCATCATGGGAAAAATATAGATATTCAGTGGCATCTGCGTATGGTGATTGTATCTTTCTGTTTAGCAGCGATACACGGGACTTTAGGAATCCTGGCTTATTTCTAAGAATAAAAGAATAATAAAATATTTTATCTTCAACTAAAACGTCAACAATTTCTTGGCATCAGAAGTAGGGATCTCTTTATATGCATTCTTATGTTGACAAGTAGGGCAAATCTCTGGTCCAGCATTGCCATAATGGATATCTCCACACACCGAACATTTAAAATATTTCTTAGCCATAATTCACACCTCAATTTATTGTTGAGTCATAAGTCCAAAATAATTTTGGATTATTCTTTACCATTTTGATGGTTACAAACACATTTTCGGCAATTTCCTTAGCCATTTTTGAATACTCTGGATTATTCTTTATCTTCTTAGTGTCAGTATAAGTGCCATCTAAGACTCCAGCAGTAGCGTACATGTTAGAGAAAGGTGGAAAGATCATTCCCCAATGAGACATAGTCATGTAAAGGGAAGAGATAGCCATGGCTGCCCCTGCTTCATGGTTAGAAACAATAATACTGCCAACCTTTCCAATAAACCTTCTAAGATATCCGGATCCGAACTGGTTATCCTTTGCGGTCAAATTTACAAATTTAGAGTGTTTAATATTTAATTCTTTATCTTTAGGATTATTCTTATCAGCGGGAGAAAGACTTCCGTCCATACTGATTAATCGGTCTATAAACAGGCAGGTTAAAGAAGAAACTTTATAATTATGTACCGGGGTAGCAAAAATAATTCCGTCTGCCTGGTAAACTTTCTTATATAACTTATTAGTCATATCGTCTCCGAATTCTCCGGGAGGATAACAGGTACAGGGAAATTGGCATTGGGTATTGGTAGTTGAATAACATCCTTTACATGGTTTAATCTCATAATCCTTCAATCGAATTAGTTCTACTTCGGCTCCTAATTTCTTAGCATGATCTAACGCTTCATTTAGTAACCATTCGGTTTTACTATCTTCAGCGGCAGAATCGTTGGCTGTTCTATAACTTCCGCTTATTCCAATGATCTTAATCTTCTTTGAGAAGAAACGCTTTTTGTAAACTTGTGCTTCTTTCAGGGCCTGTTGTTGGCAGGCTTTAAACTGCTGAAGTTCTGTTTTAGTACATTTTAAAGTTTTAATCAGTTCTTGATCAGAAATTTGTGTTGGTTTCTTCATGTGAACCTCTTTTAGAGTAACTAATCCTTTTTGGTTTATTAACTTTTCTTGTTATAAATAAGGTATCTACCCCTTTATTTACAATTGAAAAATGCTTTTAATTTTTCTTGGATCAGAGATAGTTTTTTAAAGCTCTTTCTTATCTTTATACCATGTTCATCCTAGGAGTAGAATTCACTGCTCATACCTTCGGTGTGGGTATTGTGAATAACAAAGGAGAAGTTTTAGCTAACGAGAAAGATAGTTACAGCTCTCCTGAAGGTGGGATGATTCCAGACAAAATAGCAGATCATCATAAAGAAGTAGCTGAAGAAATTTTAGAAAGAGCCTTAAAGAAAGCTCATCTTTCTATATCTGAGATTTCTTTTATCACTTATTCTGCCGGACCGGGATTAGATCCAGCGTTATGGGCAGGTTATAATATCGTTAAAGCTTGGTCTAAGAAATACAAAAAGAAATTAGTGGGCATTAACCATTGCTGTGCTCATCTGAGCATAGGCAAAGTTTACAACCATCTGAAAGATCCTTGTTATTTGTACGTTTCCGGGGTTAATACTCAAATTGTGGTGCAGGAAGAAGGAAAATATCGAGTGGTAGGAGAAACTTTGGATATCGGTTTGGGAAATATGCTTGATAAATTTGGAAGGATGATTGGTTTAGGTTTTCCTGCTGGTGCTTTGATGGAAGAATTGGCTAAGAAAGGTAAGTACATCGAGCTTCCTTATACTGTTAAAGGGATGGATGTTTCTTTTTCTGGAATCTTAACTAAAGTAAAGCAACTGTATGAAAAGGGAATAAAGAAGGAAGACCTATGTTATTCTCTGCAAGAAACTTGTTTTGCTATGCTTACGGAAGTGGTAGAACGTGCGGTAGCACATACTGAAAAGAAAGAATTAGTTTTGATTGGGGGAGTAGGAGCAAATAACCGTTTTTGTGAGATGTTAGAAATTATGTGTAAGGAACGTGGATGTAAATTCTATAAGGTTCCTTTAGATTTAGCTGGAGACCAAGGAGCGATGATTGCTTGGGAAGGTTACTTACGCAGAAAACAGTTTGGGGATATAGAAGTCAATCCGCATTGGAGAAGCGACGAAGTAGAAGCAAAGTAATAGTCTTCTGTACCGACATCTTTATAAACCCCAAAATTCTATATTTATTATCAAAATATAGACGATAGATTAAACCATGGATGAAACCCCCACTGAGCAAAATTCTGTACCTCCTGCAGCACCAAAGACAGACAGTTATGATGCTTCTAACATTACCGTACTGGAAGGGTTAGAAGCAGTTCGCCGCAGACCTGGGATGTATATTGGAGATACCAGTTTAGGTGGTTTACATCATTTAGTTTATGAAATTGTAGACAATTCTATTGATGAAGCTTTAGCCGGTCACTGTAATAAGATTATTGTGATTATTCACAAAGACAATTCTGTCTCGGTGATTGATAACGGAAGAGGTATTCCGGTTGATATACATCCTCAGTTGAAAATACCGGCAGTTCAAGTTGCTCTGACTAAACTACACGCTGGAGGAAAGTTCGATAAGAATTCTTATAAGGTTTCTGGGGGATTGCATGGAGTTGGTCTATCAGTAGTAAACGCTCTTTCTATCGAGTTAGAGATGACGGTTAAGAGAAACGGCAAGATTCATGTCCAACATTATTCTCGGGGTAACCCCGTAGACGAATTAACTGTCGCTGGAGTAACTAACGAGCGAGGTACTAGTGTTAAGTTCAAGCCCGATGCAGAGATATTCACTGAAACAGTCTATCATTACGATATTATCGCTAAAAGAATGCGAGAATTAGCTTTCTTGAACAAAGGAATAGAAATTTCCATTACTGACGAACGCGAAGAAAATAAAAAAGATATATTTAAGTATGATGGCGGAATAAAAGAGTTTGTTTCTTATGTTGATCAGAATAAAGTTCCTTTACATGAAGTTGTTTATTTAGAAAAAGAAAAAGATAATGTTATAGTTGAAATCGCTTTAAGATATAATTCTGGTTATCAAGAAAATGTTTTCTCTTTTGTTAATAATATCAATACCGTAGAAGGGGGAACTCATCTTTCCGGGTTTAAAACTGCTTTGACCAGAGTGATGAATAATTTTAGTAAGGCAGCGGGAGCAAAAGATGATATTAAACTAAGTGGTGATGATGTCTTAGAAGGATTAACTGCAGTGGTATCAGTAAAAGTTCCAGAACCACAATTTGAAGGTCAGACTAAAGCTAAATTGGGCAATAGTGAAGTGTTTGGGATTACTACTTCTGTGGTTAATGAACAATTAGAGATTTATTTTAGCGAACATCCCCAAGTGGTTAAGATGGTCATTGGTAAATGCTTAGACGCAGCTAGAGCCCGGGAAGCAGCCAGAAAAGCTCGTGAACTAACCAGAAGAAAAAGTGCTTTAGAAGGAGCAGGATTACCCGGGAAACTGGCTGACTGTTCTAACCGAGATCCGGTTAAATGTGAGTTATATCTTGTGGAAGGAGATTCTGCAGGGGGCTCAGCAAAACAAGGTCGTAACCGAGAATTTCAAGCTATTCTGCCTTTAAGAGGTAAGATCATTAATGTAGAGAAGGCTCGTTTACACAAAATCATGGAAAATCGAGAAATAATCTCTATGATCACTGCTCTTGGTACTGGAGTGGGTGAAGAATTTAATGTATCTAAGTTAAGATATCACAAAGTAATCATTATGACCGATGCGGATGTGGACGGATCACATATCATGACTTTATTATTAACTTTCTTTTATCGTTATATGAAACCCTTAGTTGATCAGGGGCATGTTTATGTGGCTATGCCTCCTTTGTACCGTTTACAAAAAGGTAAACGTGTTGATTATGTATATAGCGATGGAGAGAAAGATAAGCGGGCAGCGGAAATGGGTACTGAGATAGTTATCCAACGTTACAAAGGTCTGGGAGAGATGAACCCTTCTCAACTTTGGGAGACCACTATGGACCCGGTTACTCGTTTATTAAAGAAGATTACGGTTGAAGATGCAATAGTTGCTGACCAGATGTTCACTGTTCTTATGGGAGATGAAGTCGAACCAAGAAAGGATTTCATTGAAAAGCATGCCAAGGATGTAGTTAATTTAGATATTTAATCGATTCTAGCTGTTTAATTTAGAAACATTTTAAAAGAAACCCCTAAATTAACTTATCATTAGGAGGAAAGAACCATGCCAGGATTTGATAAAAGTTTAGATAAAGAATTATTTTCAGCTTCAGCTGATTTTGGGAAAAGCAAGCTTACTGTAGCAGTATTCGCTTATAATGGTGGAGTTGCTAAATTACAGATCACTCGTGAGAATAAAGATGCTTCAGGGCAACCCTCTTTTGCAAAGATGGGAAGATTGACTAAAGAAGAATTGGACGCTATCTTGCCTTTAATCGAGAAAGCTCGAGCGGTTTTGTAATTATATTCTGCGTATCTTTTGTATCCCTTAATTCCCTAGGGAGCGGCCTTAAATCAATTGTCTTCTATTTAAAGAGAAGTTTGCATAATCAATATAATCTTGGCAAACTCCTCTAAGAGAATTTGAAATAGTCGTGATTTTGACATGACTTTAACCGATTGATTGTCAAAATCCCTGTTTTTCAAAGTTCCCTAAAGATGGAACCCCTAGTTCTCTTTTTCTCACTATTCCTCGAATTGTTCTTACTTTAGAGTGATTAAATGAGGAAACCTTTATATATTAAAACCTCTTTTTAGTCTTAAAATTAAATTAAGAGGTCCAAAATGACATTAAAACATATTGTTTATGGATTATGTTTTGCTTTAGGAGTGGGTTTAGCAACTCCGAGATATGCTATTGCAGAGGAGAGATTAGTCGCACCAGAAAGCAGAGCTGTTCAAATTCTGGGAGAAGATGCAACTATAGATTATAATGGTAATCATATTAATCTTTGTTTCAAAGCCAATCCCTTGAAAGCCGATGATATTGAATTGGCTAGGAGTTTAACTAAAGAAGGAGCTGAGATAAAACTACATCATTATTTAAATCAAGTTACTTCTGATGCTAGTGCTCGAGCTTTAACTCTCAATTCTGATGGAATTACTGCTTCAATTGCGGGTTCGAATGCTGGTGGCAAGAGAGTTTATGCTTTAGACAATCCTCGAGTTTGCACTAATCTTGATTTTTATAATCTAATGACCGTTGAAGCTATCTTGAAAGATGCCGATCCGGTTGAAAGAGTTTTATCTGATCCTTTCATATCTCAAGCCAGTCATATCGATGAAGTTGTAACTCATAGTAGCTGTTCTTCTAGTGGGGGTTGTATTGAAGAAACTCCTGCCGTCAAAGCGCAAACTACTTATCAAGCCATTAAAGTAACTAATTTGGCTTTGCCTTATGCTTTAGCAACTAATAAATTAATGGAGCAGAATGGTTTTACTTCCGAAATGGAGTTTAATATTTGGTCTAAATTTGCAGATAAATCTGGTGGTGTGATCACTCTTTCAGTAGCCGAGTCTTTATATCATACTACTGTCGCTTCTATAGAAGCAATTAAAAAAGAAAAAAGTGAACGAAAATGAGCTTAAGAAATGCTTTAATTGGATTGGCAGGATTAGTAACTGTAGCTTGCGGTGGGGCAATCGGCCGTCAGCAAGTTGAAGTCAATGATCCCAACTGTCGGGTCCAGGTTATTTCTCCCGAAGTAAAATTGGTGGAATGTGTTGATCCGAAAACAGGTGAGCAAATAATCGCCGGGTATGAGAATGGCATAAATTTAAGTGAGGCTGTTTATGATGCCCGTGGTTCTTTGCTTAGAGTAAATATTTATGAGTTTGATTCACAAGGTCGTGATCGCAGAATCTACCGAATAGGCAGCGATGATGGTAAAAGAATTCCTTATCAAATCGATAACTGCGTGGAAGGAATATGTGGTTATCAAGGAGAAGGTCATTTATTTAAGGACAATAAATAGAGGTAAATAAAAATGACACTAAGAAATACACTCTATGGGTTATGTTTTGCTTTGATGGGGGCTGCTGCTCCTGTTTATGCTCAGCAACCTTCTTATGAAGCTCAAGCTGCTGAAGCTCGAGATAGATACGATGCTGCTGCTGGCGAAGCCCAAACCCGTTTTCAATCTGCTACTGGAGTTGAGAGAGATGTTGATGCTTTGTTCCAAGAATTGGAAGGTGGTTATTCTCAATCTGTTGATGGTGTAAGAAATAATTATGGTACTGGAGCAGCCAGAGTAAAGGCTTCTTTTGATGCAAGTTACGATGCAGCTAGAAAAGGACTAGATGATAAATTAAAGTAATTCGATAACACACTTCAAGATAAGAGACATTTGTTACTTATCTTTTTCTTCTGTTATTAATCCTTCTGGGAACATTTCTACTTTGAATTCATTAGTAATGGTCATGGTAGTTATTTCATGTACAGTAATGTAAAATCGGTCTTTAATCTCTTTAACCAGAGATTCTAGTTCGTAAGGAGATCTAGTAGAGATAAGAAGATAAATTTCTGGAACATTTCCATTTTTTAAGGCTAATTTTATTTCTGGTTTAGTAAGAATAAACTGACGGAACTCTTCTTCCTTCTCAAAGTTGTGAAAACGAATGAAACTTAAATATCCCACGTACCCAATCTTGGTGTCTTCAAAGTTAAGAGTAAATCCAGTTAAGACCCCTTCCTTTATTAGTCTATTAAAATGATTTCTAGTAGTTTCTAATGATTCTCCAATGTTCTGTCCTAATTCTTGAAAGCTAGCTCGAGCATTTTGGCTAAGAGCATGAAGCAGTTTTAAGTCAATAAGGGATAACTCGGTGGGTTGACTATAATTTATCTTCTTTTCCAGCAGTGGGGGTTCTTTAACTAAGGGAAGATATTCTGGAACTCCATGTTGCAACCTAAGACGTTTTACGGCTATCTTTATCTCATAATCATCAATAAACTGGCCGAACTTTTTTAAGAAAAGAGTTAAATCCGTGTTATAGAAATCATAAAAGCTCTTTGTTACAAATTGTACAAACAAGTCCCATTCTCCAAATAAGGTACAGGCCCATAACACTTTAGGATTATTCTTGAGATGCTCGATGAGCAGATGTTCTTGTTCTTTACGCATCTTTAACTTAATGAAAAGATCATAAGTAGAATAATGAATCTTGTTATAATCAATAATGGGAATAAAACGAAGAATATATCCTTTTTCTTGAAGTCTTTCAATCCTGTACTTTACTGAATTTTTACTTAATTTCAGCTCTGCAGCTAGTTCATGAAGTTTAGCTCGAGAATTGCGATGTAATAAAGTGATTAATTTCTTATCTTTTAAGTCTAAATAGTTCATTTATATTAAAATATTAAATTTAGTATATAAACTTTTTCATAATTTTCAAGTAATGGGCAAATGCTTTTATTATACTGTTCTAATTATTACTGTTTAGAAACAAACAAGCTCAACTCAAAAAGGTGATTCAAAATGGATATGTCAAAATTGAACGGAATGATTTGTAACATGATTGTGGCTGGACAGAAAGCGGCTCAATTTGATGATCTCAATGTCAAGATCAGTACCGCGGAAGCGTGTAAGGTTAGCACTTCCAAATATTAGGTGAAAAATGGAACACTCAACTAATTATGGATCAGTACGAACCTTGTCTGATGAAAGGATTTTCGAATTACAACAGAAAATTTGGAAATCCTGGGGTAAGATTGGAATTGGTAGTACTAATGTCAATTAAAATAAATATTTGGCAATATTAAAATGGAAGATCAAGATTTAATCAATAATCTGATGGGATATCTTTCCCAGAAAGGAAATCTGACTATTGAAGACATTCACAATCTAAGTTATAAGAATCCTCAACTCTATTATCGCTCTTTTATGGAATTCTTACATCAATATTATCCGGAAAGCCATAAAAGTATTATTGATGCTATTGGAGATATTAAGTCGCACGGAATGAACTTTACCGTTCCTCAAAAAATAGTTGATCTGGGGATGGCTTGTTTTCCTAAAGGATATTTGGAAGAGAATAAACTGCCCAAGCATACTTCTTTAAAATCGCTTAAATGTGTTTTTAATCATGAGAGTTATCCTATTGAAACTTTTCCCGGAAAGACAACTCGTCGCTTGAAAAATTATCTTTTAGAGAGAGAAGCACAAATTAAATTTCATAATTCTAATCTGCTGGACCTAGTTAAAAAAGTTCACCCCGAAACAGATTTTTTAAACTTGTGTGCTCGAAGATTAAAAAGAGATAAAATCACTCAAGACTTAGATGATGTTGAGACACCTCTTTTACCCGAAGTGGTTAAATTTGCTTTAAATGCCTGTTCTGTTTTGTTTGCTGCAGAAAAAGAAGAAGGTAAAGTGGTTATTGCTGTTCCGGGAATCCCGGGAGCAAAAGCTGAACCAGATCACGAAGTGGAAGGATGTTACTTTAACAATGAAGCCATTTTTGCTTTAGAACAAGCTAACCAAGGAAAAAAGATAGCTATCCTGGATTTGAATGCTAGTTTTAATCATGGCTTGTTTAGATTCTGTTTTGGACATAAGAATATCATGCTGATTGGAATTCACGTAGATCCATTAGTAGATCCTACCTTATCTTATCGTCAAGATAGTACTAGCAAATTGAATAGTTACCAATATAATCTAGAAGTAGGAACTAATGGTCATGATTACTTAGTCTGTCTAGAAAAAGCCTTGAAGAATATTCCTGAGAACCAAGACTTACTTTTAGTGATTGTTGGAACGAATAGTTATCTTTTGGATAGCGTAGGACTACTCTGCGTAGAAGCTCAGTATTTTCGTAAGTTTGGAGAAATAATTGGAATGGAAGCCAGTAAAAAGAAAGTTAAGAAGATAATCCTCACTCCTGGCGAAGGATATGAGGAAGTTTCTCCTCAGTTGTTGGTTGATTTTTGTCTTGGAATGATTGAGAAGGCAAGTAATTGATTAAGATAATTAACAAAAAGTAAAAAATAAAACGGAGATGGAATAAAATGAATGGAAAAACAGAATACCAAAAACCAAATTATGAAGTGGTAGGAACAAAGATGATGTATGCGGTGCATATGGGGCAGTTAGGAGTGAAATCGGCAGGTCCGTTGAGCTCAACAAATTTAACTTACGATGCAGTATTTGGAGAGATGCGTAAAAAAGTAATGGAATGGAGTGGAAGATATGGAGCACAATTGCCCGCCGGAAAAGAGTATGAAGCTTGGACTGCCATCGGAGATATTTTGCATACTGCTTATGGGGTTAGACCAACTAATTACTCTGAAGCGGTAGGTTTAGTTAACCAACTAAAAAGTGATCTTCCTGCAGATCAGTTAAGTGCTACAGTTGGAACTGATGATCGTACTGAAAGAAAACAGTGTGTAAACTTTTAGAGTAATACCATGAAACCTTTATCTCCCGAAATATTAGTTAAGGAAACTGTTGATCTTCTACGAGCAGACCAAACCAGAAAAGGGTATAATGGCTGTTTGTGCTTACTTAGTGCTGGTCCTGGTAAAGATGGAAAAGGAGCTCCTGGATTAGGTAGTGCAGTTACTCTTCGTTTATTGATGGAAGCGTTTGGTAAAGAAAAGGTGATGGCAGTTACGTATGTTTTAGATTCTGCTAAACCAGAAGATTTTTCTAAATATATTGGAATAACTTTTCCTTCAGTGGATTTTGTTAATCCCAACACTAAAGAGCCGTGGGAAGCAGTACGGGGGATATTGGGTGGATATCATCGATTAGATTGGGTAGAAGCAACCAGCAAGTTTGCTCGACAATTAGGGATAATGCATAGCTCTCATCGTATGACTGGGTATGCTTTATCTCATTGTTGGTACTTATTACGTGAAACCGGAACGGATCGTCATCCTGCTGACGTTGCGTCTAATCTGCGTTCGATACTTGCCAGAGAGATGGCTAACCAGTATAACAAACAAGTAGCTAGTGGTTATAATCTAGTAACGAGGATGCTTTTTGAAGGAGATAAGTTAGAAGATTCAGGAGATATTGCACCAGTAATGAACTTTGATCGTTCTACTTTAATAGCGATAGGAAGGTATTTGGGGTTAGAAGAGAATATTCTTCAAGCTCCCCCTAGTAATGGTGCTCAATCTATGACTAAACATAATCTGGCTTATACTGACAAATTCGGTGCAAATCGTTATTACACAAAGTTTTTCAAAGAAATTGGATTAACTGTTTCAGATTGGAAATCGGAACTGGTACAGGTAGTTGATCAAGCTTTTTATAATGCTCGAACTGGCCTACCCTTGAATCAAGGTTTGGAAAGTGTAACTGATGAAAGAGTGTTAGAAGGAATAAAGAGGATAGCAGCTTGTTATCATAAAAATCATGATAAGGATGATTGTGTTGCTTTAAGTGTGGAACAGGTTGATGAATTAAGAAAATAAGGATAACCCTCTTTAGTGGTTGGAAGTTGGGTCTTAAATCCTGGTAAAAAGTAAAGTTTATATACTTTTATCTCTGTACTTAAAGATGATAGATGATGAAAAATAAGAGATCAAAAATACCTCACTTAGTATCTCAATCTCGATTGTACCCATTAGGGACTCCCGTAATTTTCACGGATGGGTCTTATCTCTTTGAAACTTTCGCAAAAGAGTACATTACTCATAAGAAAGGATTGTTCATAATGGCTCCTTCTGGTGTGGGGAAGACTTATTTTATCAAAAGCCAGAAAGAAAAACATTGGATTGATGGAGATGATCTTTGGAAATCTGCCCACGCTCATCCTAAAGATGGGTGGTGGTTAGAACCAGATGAATTTATGGATGAGATTGATCGACGTTCAGATATGATGACTGAGCAAGCAAAAAAACTAGGATTTTGGATTATGGGTGCTTCTAATTTTGGGCTTAAACCAGATGCTATTGTTATCCCTCACTGGTCTACTCACAAAAAATACATTAAACATAGAGAAACACACAACTATGATGGAGGAGCTACTTCAGATAGATTAAATCAAGTTTTGGAGCACCGAAAGACTATCTTACGTTGGGAGAAAAAAGGAGTACCTAAGTTTAGATCTGTTAAGGAAGCAGTTGATTATCTTACTAAAAAGATTAAATAATCCGATAAAAAGAAATAATCAAATAGATAAAGTGTATTGATTATAATTCCTTTGATAAAAGTATGGTGATGTTAAGATTAAGAACAAAAATAAGAATAAGAAACAGGTGTATCATAAAGCGAGTAAACAATTGAGGTTGTTAGTAAATAGTTTTATCGCTTTAACTCATCTTCATAAACAGGTTGAAAATGCGGAAGGAGATGTTCTTAAAGTTAGCGAAGCTCGAGCTTTATCAGAGATTAAACATATTTGGCATGGTCTGCGTACCGGATTCTTTAATAGTGAGGAAAGATCAGAAAGAAAAGTAGCAACCAATTATGAACAACTGTTAGGTTTAACTAAAAAGGTAGAGGTAGATTTGCCTGCAGAGGAGATCGTAAAGATTAATCGGATCTTAAAAGAAGGAGGGGTGTTCAATTCTCTCTTAAAAAAGCTTGGCTCGAGAGGAGGAGAGATTGAAGCTTCTTTGGAAGCAGCGATGGCTTTTCCTAAGGATGTATCTAAGTTAAAAGCAGCTCAGGAGTTAATTGAAACAGCAATTAACACCATCACCAGTTTTGAAGTGGGTATGAAAGCATTATTGAAAGAGATAGATAAACAAGAACCTGTTTCAATAGATGCTATTAAGAGGCTAGAGGTTTCTGATTTGTTGCCTGAGGTGCCAAAACTCGGGGAAACATTAATTGTTCTACAACGCAATGCTAAAGATATTCGTGATCCTTATCAACCAGACAATGGTCCACTGGATGTTGGTGCAATAGAAAGCACTTTAGCACAGGCGGATATGTTTTTTGATAAGATTTTTTCTAGTTTATCTAGTTCAGATAAATCAACAGTTGACATTATGGTGATGGCTAGTGATGCTGTATTGAGTACTCCTGAAGGAATGAGAAGCGGTCGCAAAAGAGCAGTAGATACAGCACAATTGGTGATTGATTCTATTCGAAAAGTGTTTCAAAGACAAGGCGTATCTAACCGACAGCTTCTTAATAATACCTTAAGAATGGGTGGTGGGCCAATTGAAGTTTCAGAACTGAGAGACCTGTCAATATTGGAACAGTCTCCTGCGTTTGTGGACCTTTTAAGAAAGAGATATGGGACAGGAATTGGTTTTTGGGATGCTTATGAGAACGATGTAGAAAAAAAGATTCGTAAGAAAATGGGAGCAGAAGGTCCTGAAGAAATAGCTGACAGAGTGTACCATGCTTTATCTATCTGGGGCCAGATATCCAAACAACATCATTTAAAATATCCTAATCGTAGACTAATTATCTGGGCTGTAAGCCATTATGATACCATCAGTCCTTTTATCAAGAAGTATGTTTTAAAAATGAGAAAACAAATCTATTTGCCCGTAGCACACGGAGGAGGAGTTATTCTTATGATCAATCAAAGAGGAAAAATTGATTGTCTACTTAGAAATAGAAGATTAGCTGTAAAGAAGATTAAATGGTGAATAATCTGTAAATTTTAATATTCATCAAAAGGGGTTGTAATATGACACAAAAAAAACAAAAATACATTAATTATTTTGGGTATGGAAGTAATCGCGATCTGGCTATGATGGCCGCTATGGTGGGAAGAAAAAGAATTTCTGGACTTCCAGCTAAATTATTGGGGTATGCTTTATGTATTCAGAAGATAAACGATATCTCTGCAAAGGTCCTTAAGACTGCTCCTTCCCCTCGTTCTCCTCGTGAAATTCTTACCACCTGCTTTGATAAAAAATTTGAGTTATACATAATAAAACCTAAAGCGCATGCTGTAACTTATGGTACTTTATGGAAACTTACTCCCAAAGAGATTGACTTAGTAAAAGATTGGGAAATGCTTGCTTTTGGTATGCAAGAAGATATAAACGGGGTAGTGATTGATCATAAAGGTAAGAAGATTCTTGCTTATACTCATGGATCACTCTCAACTCGATTGTCCATAAACAGGATAGTAGAAGGGGATGATTATGAGATTTATCTTGTTCCCAAGAAAAAGATATTGGGTGTGGCAGTGGTTTCACGTAAAGAGTATCTTGAAGGATTAAGGAAGAAGAAAAAATAATTATAGGAGATTATACTTTTTTCTCATATCCCCATTTCTTTAGTTCTTGTTCGATATCAACATATTTCTTTCCACAGAGCATTCCTCCCGCAAAAACTTCTTTACTGGTCTTAGTTACTTCAACTAAACAGAACTCTGGAATGGTAAACCCCTCTTTTTCTTCTAAACTAGGAAATTCAAATTCTACTAAGATCAATCCTTTTAAATCTCCTTGAAAAACGTCAATCTCTGCTATTAAGTTTTGGTAAGGATAATAATATCTTACCTTGTGTACTCTTTTCCCGGTTATTTCTTTTTCTAACTCTTTAAACTCTTCTTCGTTGATGAGAAGGTTATCTTCTTTTAGTTTAGATGTGTCTCCATCGATAACTTCTTTTCTGGTTATCTCATACTTATTCCCGTTTTTTCTGATCCTTAAATTCGGATTATGATGATGAGCGGGAAGGTAAATATCGATAATTTCTTTAAATTTGCATTGATGAAGAAGCTCTGGGAGATACTTTATCAAGAATTTTCTTTCGTGTTCGATCATAATCAATAAAAATTTAGGGGATTAATAAAGTTAATCTTATAATTTTCTTAGATTTGAAACAAATTTCCTTCTTCCTACTTTAAACCCTACTAAGTAATATCCTGCACTTAGAAGATAAAATAAGTTTGGAATAACAGTTAAGATGGATGGAAGATCTGATTTAGAAGATAAGTATGCTTGTAGCATATAACCTAAGAAAAATAAGAACACTCCGGTAGAAATGTACCCTAAAGAACGGTCAATCAATCCTGCTCTTATCCTGACGTGGATAGGATAGCTTAACACGAACATCAAAGAGATGATCAGAGGAGAGAGGATACTAAATGTTGGTTGAGATGAGTTGGGAAGGACCAGTTCAAACTCTAAGTAGATTAACCATAACAGAACCATCCCAACGATCCCTAAAAAAAACCATTTATCTTTACTATTAAGATGATGAACTTTACTAGAGCTTTTCCAAAAATGGGTTAAGGCGATAATGAACAATAAATAATGGAATATTAAGATTCCTTCAGTCCAATTGGATGAAATCTTAAGTAAGGGAAAGATCTCTCTGGTTAAAGATGATAAAAATAAGAACATCATTCCCCACATTAACCATACTATAACATTTCTCTTAACTCGATGTAAATGTTCAACATTCTCTTGGTGAACCAAGAACTTAGTGGTACGAACAGCTAAGATCGTTCCCAATCCCAATATAACTATCCTTAATATTTCTAATATTTGGTTAATTAAAGTGGAGTTCATGTTCTAAAGCTGGGAGGTATAGTTGGAGGTTGATATCGGGGTTGATAAGGAGGAGGGACAGTTTGGGTATTGAAAGGATCTTTTCTAGGGCCGGAAGGTTCTGCGAAAGGGTTTGGTTCAGAGAGTTCACTCTCTTGAAGATCTTCAACCATCGCTTTTGGATTGGGGGTGTAACGGTCTAATAATTCAATAAAGAAATAGAACAGGGGGAAGAAAATGATTACGGCAAGAATATGTTCTAACGAGAATGGTATTTCATTATAGAAAACCGGTACAAACATAGCAAAGACGTAAGTTACTTCTCTCACTCTGCCAATATATTTAATGATGGGGTTACCTTTAATCCCAAATCCGATAATTAATCCGCCGTATCCAAAGATAGCAGCAATTAGTACAAAACGGAGAACAATATCAAAAGTGTTGGTTATAATCCCTTCTGATATTAATCTTAACGTTTGTCTAGTACAATCAATACTTCCCCAAAGGATAATCACCGCATTAGTGATGGCGTTCCCCATAGAAGTGCCTCTTTTCTCTTGAAAGAATTCTGCAAAGAACCAAGCAATCCATACCGGAATTAGTAACCAAAGCATATCTACATTCTTAAAAGGGATAATAAAAATAGTGGTCAACCAGTCTCTAAACAGTTCCCATAAGTACACTGCTGCGTTTAGATACCAAACCATCTTTACCTCTTTTAAGCAAAAGGATTGTTTTTCTTTTTATAAAGGTTGCTGGAGGATATATATTTTGGGCAGGCGATATGTTTATATTATTCTTGAAGGTTGAAAAGGGGATGGCTAAAGACAAAGGATATGGCGTGTTTAAGTTGTATGAAAGGACTGATGCCGATTTAGGAAGATCTCCGTTAGAGAAAGTAGTGGTAGTGGAAGTTCCTTATGTTGAAGATATGATTCTGCGTGAACTTAAAGAGGGGGTTATCGCTTTTGGTGACCCTAACCACGTTTTTAAGAGTCTTGGTAAAACTGGGTTTAGAGAATTTTATCTCGATCATGGTGTTAGTTATACTGATTATAATTTTGAGAGATTGGGAGTTATTTCTTCTGAGAAGATTCCTGATTTTGAAGGGTATTGTAAACAACAATGGGATGCTTATCCCTTGAGTGTAATAGGAAGAGTAGCTCAAGTAAGGAGTTTACTTGATCAATTACAAGGAGATACGAGTAAAGTGCTAGTGTTACAAGAGGGATTAGATAAAGCTCATGTTACTTCTGGAGATCTTGTTGAACGGAGTGTTGCTAATCTGTGGATGAGAAGATGGTTATCTTCAGATGTTAGTGAATATTCTCGTCGCTTAAATGGTTGGAAAAGAATTATTGATGAAGTTGTTTTGAAAGATGTTTCTCCAGAAAAACTGCAAGCTCCTACTTTGGGGGGATTGGCGGTAAAATATCTTTCTAAGGAGGTAAGGTAAAATGACTGATGGTAAGAAGAAAAGCAGAGCCAGAGAAATACCTTATCGTGGCGGACCGAAATAAATCTTCAGATTAATGTTACTTTATCTTCATTAGCATAACTTCAGGAAATTACTTAATAATTTTCTTCCATTTGTTCCGGAGTATTCTGGATGAAACTGAACTCCGTAAATGTTCTTCTTTTTATGTTTCATAGTTTCATTATTGCATGAACTGGATTTGGCTAGCAAGTGAAATCCTTTTGGTAAAGTTATATATTCAGAATGCTCTTCTCGGAATAGTGGATGGTCCTTAACATTTGCAAACAACTTGTTCTTACTAATAATCTCAATCTTTTCTTTTTTCTTAATCAACTTATCCCTTTTAATCTTAGATCCGTACAATAAACCAATGATTTGGTGTCCAAGGCAAATCCCCAAAATAGGTACTTTAACCTTCTTCACAAACAGGAACAGTTTAAGATATTCCTTTAAATCAACTTTAGTTAAAAGAGTAGGAGAACCAGAAATAATCACTCCTGTAAATTTACTTAAATCTGAATTAAATAAATTCTTCAACTCAATCGTTTTGTGTGAGTAACCTAATTGATCCAGATTATTTTTAATCTTTCTCAACCAAGAAGTTCCACAATCAATAATTCCGATCATATCCCAACTAGTTAAGTTCGGAATAAAAACGTTTCGAAAGTTCTTATATCTTCAGACTAGTAATCTTACTAATCCCTTCTTCGTTCATACTTACTCCGAACAAAGTGTCTGCTTCAGAAATCAGAGAATCATTATGAGAGATAACTATGTACTGGGCTTCATTGGAATAACTCCTGATAAGTTTAGCTAAGGTTTCAGAGTTATGCTTATCTAGGGCTGCATCGATCTCATCTAAAATATAGAATGACGCAGGTTGATATTCTTGGATGGCAAAAATAAATGATAATGCCGTTAAGGTCTTTTCTCCACCGGATAAGGATTTAATATCCATAAACCGGTTTCCAGTAAGTTTAACTTTAATACTTAATCCATCTTCAAAGATGTTTTCGGGATTTTCTAATTGTAAGTAAGCTTTTCCCTTTTTGAACAGGCTGGTAAAGATTCGTTGGAAATTCTCGTTAGCTCTATCAAAGGTTTTCATGAAATGACCTGTCTTTTTACTTTCGATTTCGTTCATCAAGGTCATGATGTCAATCTTCTCTTTATCTAAACTATCTTTCTTCTCTATCAATTCGTTATACTCTTTTTCTACCTGCTCATAAATCTCTAACGCTTTCATGTTAACTGCAGACATCTGTGCCAAAGTAACTTCAAATTTAGCAATCTCTTCTTGTAATTGTTCTGTAGTACGATCTTTGAGCAGTTCTACGTTTTCATATCGGCTCATCTCTTCTTGCAATCCTGACAGTTTCGCTTTAATCTCGGCATTCTTTAAAGAAATAAAGTTTATTTCTCTTTCATTATTACGAATCTTCTCTCTTACACTCTCAACTTCAGTTTCTTTAGCATTCACTTCTTGACTTAACTTTTCACGTTGATTGAACAGATCTTTATACTTGGAATAGAATTCTTTACTAGCTTTTTCTTTAATAGTCAACTCTTTTTCTTCTAAGTCAATCTTCTCTCCCAACTTCTTAATCTCGACATTAAACTGAGCTTCTTCTTTATCATGCTGTTTTAAGATTTCTCTGATTTTCTCAATTTCTGGTCCGAATAACTGGGCTTCTTGTGCAGATATGTTTTTCAACTCATTCTCTAAACGAACCCACTCTTCACGAGCTTTTTGTTTAGATTCTTCAAAAGCAGTTAATTGTGCAAGTAAACGGGGATTTCTTAATTCGCTTACTTCTGAACGTAAAGTTTGTTTAGTGGTCTTCAAATCAGCCAAATCTCTATTAATGGTAGTGATGTCGCGTTGAATCTTAACCAATTCGTTATCTACTTCAGTTAAACGTTTTTGGAATTCTTTCTTGGTCTCTCCATTAACATCTAAATCGCTGGTTTCTAAATGTAACGTTTTCTCTAACTTGATAATGTCAGCTTCCAACTCTGATTTCTTTAACCTTAACGAAGAAATCTCTTTTTCATTGCCTTCTCTCTTAATCTCAACATTAGCGATAACCCCTTCCAATTCAGCAACTTCTGTCTCTCCTCGTTCTAATTCATCTAAAGAATCTTTCTCTTGGAAACCTAAGGCAGACTTTCTAGCGATAAAACCACCTTTCATCACTCCACTGGATTCGGCTACATCACCTTCTAGGGTGACCATCTTTACTCGTCCGATGCCCACTTTAACTGTAGTGTCTACGTTATCTACTACTAAGGTGTTTCCAAACACATACCCGAAGGCTTTTTGATAAGCTGACTTGAATGAGATCAGATTAAGAGCGAAATCGTGAACTCCGGGAAGTTTAGCTAGTTTACGGTCTTCTGCACCAATTTCCATGGTTTTAATCTTATTTAAGGGGATGAATGACGCTGAACCTAAACGATTACTTCTTAAAAATTTAATACATTCTGCAGCAACATTCTCGTCATCCACTACAATGTTCTGCATCCTATTTCCGGCAGCACTCTCTAAAGCCAAAGCATACTTTTTGTTGACTTGTCCTAGTTCTGCTACCGTTCCATGTACTCCTCTGAACTTCTTTTTATTCTCTAGTATACTAGCCAGAGCCTTATTACTCATCAGCTCAGCTTGCATGGATAAAGATTTAGCGTTAAGTTTAGCTTGTCTTTCTTGTAATTCTACCAACTTCTTACGAGCGTTAGACAATTGTGATGCAAAACCACTATCTTGATCTAAGCAGGAGTTTAATCTTAAAGCAGCAGACTTAAAATCTGTTTTCTTTTGCTGCAAATCTTTAATCTGGTCTTTATTCTGTTGTTCGATCTCTTTGACTTTCTTAATCTTTTCATCAATACCTTGGACATGATATTCTAATCTGTCCTTCTCACGCAATAATTCTTGTTGAGTTTGGCGAATCTGTTGTACTTCTTCTTGTTTCTGTTCTATTAATTTATCTTTATCTTCAATCTCTTTGTCAAGATCTTGAGAAGTTTCAATCTTGTTCTTCTTCTTGAATTCTCCAATACTCTTCTCTAAATCTTTAATCTCTTGTTCTTTCTGAGCAATCTTCTGTTCAATCTCTTTCTTGTCTTGTTTAGAAGCAGAAGTCTTCTCGGTCAGTTCTTGAATCTCTTGTTGAAAAGAATCTTTTCTCTGCTGAATCTTGTTAATCTCATCCTTTAAAGTAGAAATACGGGTCTTGTCTCGAGCTAGACTTACTTTGAGATCTTCAATCTCTTTATGTACTGCCAACTGTTCTTTCTCTCCCTGATTCTCAATCTCTTGATTAATCTTATTGATCTTTTCTTTATTTTCGTTAACTCTTTCTTTAAGTTTAGCGGTTTCTTTCTCTGCGGCAGTAATCTTTTCTTGGAACTTGCTAATCTCTGTATCGTATTGTTGGCGAGCTTGATCTTTCTCTTGTACTAATAGGTGTACCCTAGTAGCTTTATAAGAATCAATCTTATTCTTAACTTCTTTAAACTTAAGAGCTTGATCACGATCTTTTTTCAGTTCTTTTAAATGGGTCTTTCTTTCTTGCAGAATAAGGGTGGCATTGTTTAACTTTTCATCTACTCGATTTAATTCTAACATAGCTTTATGCTTCTTGTCTTCATAGATAGATACATCACTTATCTCTTCAATGATCTTTCTTCTTTCTAGGGGAGACATATCTACAAAACGCATAATATCCCCTTGTAGAATAATATTATATCCTTCAGGATTGATACGTGCGGCAGACATTAAGTCCAATACTTCAGTACGAGTTCTCTTCTTGCCATTAATACGATATACACTATTTCCATCATTACTGATGGTTCGGTTAAGAACAACTTCATCAGAATCTACCGGGAAAACTTTACTTTGGTTACAGAAAGCAATCTCTACACTTGCTTCTCCGGCTGCTTTCTTATTCTTCCCCCCATTAAAAACTAAATTAGAGGCTTTCTCTACTCGCATAGATTTAGCAGAAAGTCTGCCCAGAACGAAACAAATAGCATCTCCGATATTACTTTTACCGCTACCATTAGGGCCGAGAATACAATTAAAGCTCCCATCAAAAGGAATTTCCGTCTTATGGGCAAAACTCTTAAACCCATGAATGTTTATCCGGTTTATCTTAGTCATAATCCCTATCTTCTCTTTTAGTGCATTTGATGTTTTACTGGTGGTTTATAAAAATTGCTATTTTTCAGGATATCTTTTAAAGGCAAATGGAGAATATTTTTACTTACTCTTCAATATTTAAAGGACATAATTGCCTGAATTAAGCTCAAATTGAGCCTTTGCACTTAACTCTAACGAAATCTTTATAAATAAAGGTCCAAAATTAAGCTTAAAATGTTCTACCGTATCAAAGTAAAGGATTACATCAGGGTGCCTCCAGCTATGTTTAATTTAAACAAGCGAGAGTCCGTATTACAAAACGTAAAAAGCACTTATGAAAATTATATCTCCAAAGAACTTGGTTTCGTGGTTAATGTTGTTGATGTTGGAGAAGTTAAAGAAGGAATAATCATTCCTGGCGACGGAGCAGCTTATTATGACACTGAGTTTGAATTATTAACTTTCAAACCAGAAATGAACGAATTGGTCTTTGGAAGAATTCGTGACATCACCGATTTCGGAGCATTCATGGAGTTAGGTGGAGCAGAAGGAATGGTACACATCTCCCAAAGTATGGACGATTTTGTTTCCTTCAGTAAAGATAAAGTTTTACAAGGTAAGAAAACCGGTCAGACAGTTAAAGTGGGCGATAAATGTAAGGCTCGTATCATTGCTGTAAGTTATAAAGACTTAAACAATCCCAAGATCGGATTAACCATGCGTCAAGAAGGATTAGGAAAATTAGAGTGGTTAGATCAGTCAGGTAAAGAGCCTAAAAAAGAGGACAAGGAATAAAATGACTAAAAAGAATGCTTGCAAACACTGTAAGATGTTGATTGAAGGAGAAAAATGTCCTAATTGCCATTCCGAAAGTGTTACTGGTAGTTGGCAAGGAAGAGTATTCATTAATGATGTTAATAAGTCTTTAATCGCTGAAAAGATCGGGATTAAAGTTAAAGGCGAATATGCCATTAAAGTAAGATAAGGTGGAAAGAATGCAGATTAATATTCAAGAAAAAAAACATAATCTTTTTTTAAAAAGAGTTGAAGTTAAAGGGAAGGTTACTTTTGAAGCAGCTACTCCCAGCAATGTTCAATTAGCTGAAGTATTAGCAAAAGAAATGCAGGTTAAAGATGCAACTTTAGTGGTTATCAAACATCTATATACCACTTTCAGTCATCGTGATGCAGCTTTTGAAGCATTGGTTTATGACACTGTTGATGCCAAGAACCATACTGAAAAATTAACTTCACAACAACGTAAAAAACTTGCTGAAGCTAGCAAAGCAGCTGCCGCTTCAGCTGAGAGCAAGTAGGTGAATTAAGATGGCAGATAAATCTTCTAAATCTCCAGCAAAAGGTGGAGCTAGTAAAGGCGGAGCAAGTAAGGGTGGAGCAACTAAAGAGGGCAAAAAGGAGAAGCCCTTAGGGACTCTTTATACTATTGCCGGCGATAAAATTACTCGAAATAATCGTATGTGTCCAAAATGTGGTCCAGGAACTTTCTTAGGAAAACATAAGGACAGATTAGTTTGTGGCAAGTGCCGATATGTTGAGTATACCAAGAATTAGTTTTCTTATTTTTGATTAACTTTTTATATTGATTCATTTTCTATAGGTTTATGTCTCTTGAACAACTCAAACAACAGTATCACGATTGCAAGAAATGTTCTGAATTGTGTAAATCTCGGTCGCAAGTAGTGTTCGGATCAGGAAATCATAATTCTAAGATTCTTTTCATCGGAGAAGCTCCCGGTGCTACTGAAGATAAGCAAGGTATTCCTTTTTGCGGGATGTCTGGAAAAATTCTTTCTGAATTGTTGGCACATATCGGAGTAACTCGAGATGAAGTCTTCATTACTAATACTATTCTTTGTCATCCTCAAGATAATCGGAATCCGGCCAAAGAGGAAGTACAAAACTGCCGAGAAAGGTTAGATAAAATGATTGAGATCATGCAGCCAAAAGTGATTGTAACTATCGGCAATTTTGCTACGGAAAGAATTCTGAACAAAACGGGGATAACTACTTTGCGTGGAAAGGTTTATCCTACTATTATTAATAATAAGGAAGTTAAGGTAGTTCCAGTAATTCATCCGGCGGGTTATTTATATTCTGGCAGGAATCCAGAGATGTTGAAGCAGATGAAAGCTGACTTTGAAGCCATTGCTAAAGTGATTGATGATAAGAAACAGCAGAAGAGTTTAGTAGAGTTTTAAATCTCAGTAACCTTTATAAATAAACTTCTCTTTTAATGTAAACATGCCAATGAGTTGTTGGTAGACAACGAGGTAATTCATTCTAATGAATGTTACCGACGCCTAGAGAGAACATTCTCAGGCACCGAAATTAAAAAACCAAAGAGGGTTACAAAATGGTTAATGAAGCTAAAGTATTAGAAGTTGTAGAAGTAGCTAGAACTAGTGGAAAGATCAGAAAAGGAGCTAACGAAACTACAAAAGCGATTGAAAAAGGCGAAGCCAAATTAGTTGTTTACGCTAGTGATGTGTCTCCAAAAGAGATCGTTATGCACTTACCTCTATTATGTAAGGATAAAAATATTCCTTGTGTTGCGGTTTCTAAAAAAGAAGACCTTGGTGCAGCTGCTGGTTTGAGCTTAGGCACTGCTGCTGTTGCTGTAGTCAAAGAAGGAGAAGCTAAAGCTGCTTTAGAAGAAGTATTGAGAAACAAAGAATAAAAATAGGTGAATTACCATGGCTAAAAAAATGGTCGGTAAGGACGCCAAGCAAGAAGCGGCTACCGAGGTTAAAACTGAAAGTGAAATTAGATTCTCTATAGGGATCCCTTCCGAAATTAAAGAAATTGTGGGAAGAGGCGGAACTCGTGGAGAAATTACTCAAGTAATGTGTGAAGTTCATGAAGGTCGGGACCGAAACAAGGTTATCCGAAGAAACTGTAAGGGTCCAGTTAAAGTTGGCGACATCTTAATGTTACTAGAGACTGAAATCGAAGCTCAGAGATTGGGCGGCGGAAGACGCGGTGGCAGCAGCGCTGGTGCTGCTCGCAAGTAGGTGAAATAAAATGCCAAAATGCACATTTTGTGGAACTTCCTTGGAAAGAGGAACAGGTAAAATGTTTGTTTATGTGAGTGGAAAGGTTGTTTATTTCTGCTCTAATAAATGTGAAAAGAACCTTTTCAAACTGGGCAGAAAACCGTTAAGGGTTAAGTGGACTGAAGCTTATCGTAAAGTTAAGAAGACGGGGATTAAAGCAGAAGCGGAAGATATCCCTACTCCAAACGTAAATGCTGCAGTAGTAGAAGAAAAGTCCATTAAATCTGCTAAGAAATAGAGGTTAAAGATGATCGAACGAACATTAGTCTTAGTAAAACCCGATGGAGTACAAAGAGGATTAATCGGAAAAATCATCACTCGTTTCGAAGACGTTGGATTAAAGATTATTGCTATGAAAATGGTTTGGGCGGATGAGACCTTAGCAGCTAAACACTATTTTGATGTCAAAGAAAGGTATGATGAGAGGATTTTCAATAATCTTTCTCAGTATCTTCGTGAAGGGCCCGTTGTAGCAATGGTGTTAGAAGGGATTCATGCAGTTAAACAAGTGCGCAAGATGACCGGAAGCACTTATCCTGATGAATCTACTCCTGGAACAATCAGAGGAGACTTTGCTCATATCAGTAAGGCTTACGCCAACGAAAACAATCGTCGTGTTGGTAACTTGCTCCATTCTTCAGCAAAACTGGAAGAAGCAAAATACGAGATTGGTATCTGGTTTAATGATAAAGAAATCCATGCCTACAAAACTGTGCATGAAGATAATGTCAGATAAGAGGTAAAATTAAAATGGCAAGTGAAAAGATGATCGATAAGGTCACCAGGATTACTCAAGATCCTAGATATATCCGAAATATTTGTACCAGTGCTCATATTCATCATGGTAAAACGGCTTTTACCGATAATTTGTTAGCGGCTGCTGGTCAGATGGCTTCTAAATATGCCGGAGATCTAGAACACGGTATGGAGACCTGGCAACATAAAGACGAACAAGAGAGATTAATGACTGTTGATTCCGCTAACGTTTCTATGGTTCATGAGTTTGGCGGTCATGAATATTTAATTAATTTGATTGATACTCCCGGTCACGTTGATTTTGGGGGAAACGTTACTAGAGCAATGAGAGCTGTTGATGGTACCGTTGTCTTGATTTGTGCAGTTGAGGGGGTAATGCCTCAAACTGAAACAGTAGTCAGACAAGCTTTGCGTGAAAGAGTTAAACCCGTATTATTCATTAATAAGATGGATCGTTTAGTCAAAGAATTAAAACTTTCCCCTGATAAAATTGCAGAAAGAGTTCTGCTTTTAACTAAACAGTTCAATGATATGATTGAAAGAATTGCCGAACCCCAATATAGAGAAAGCTGGAAAGTTAGTGTTCCTGATGGAAGTATGGCTTTTGGTTCTGCTCGTGAAAACTGGGCTCTGTCCTTTCCTTACATGAATAAAAAAGGGATCAAGTTTGCAGACATCTTAAAAATTTATGAGATGGAAGAAGAAGAAAGAAAAGCGTGGGTGTGGGCTAATGCTCCTTTAAATGAAGTTATTTTAGATATGATTATCAAGCATCATCCAGATCCACTTGATGCTCAGAAGTACAGAATTCCCAAGATCTGGCACGGAGACCCAGAGTCACAGTTTGGTAAGGATTTAATCAATTGTAACCCCAACGGTAAATTAGGTTTTGTTATTACTAGAATTGTGGTAGACCCAAAGTCAGGTAAGGATATTTCTGCAGGAAGATTGTTCAGTGGAACGGTTAGAAGCGGAATGGAAGTATATTTGAACAATACTAAGCAAAGACAAAGAGTTCAAAACGTCTATATTTATAACGGTATCAAGCCAGAGATTATGGAATTTTTGCCTGCTGGTAATGTTTTAGCTATTTCTGGAGTAGTTGGAAATGCTGGTGAAACCGTGACTATAGATGAAGAGCAGCCTTTTGAAGAATTGAAACATATCTTTGAACCGGTTATTACTAAAGCTATCGAACCTAAGAGACAAGGTGATTTGCCAAAGCTAGTTGAAGTTCTTAGAAAAGTTTCCCGAGAAGATCCTTCAGTTAAGATCGAGATTAATGAAGAAACCGGCCAGAACTTAATGCATGGTATGGGAGAACTGCACTTAGAGATTATTGAAAACAGAATCGTTACCGAGAAAGGGGTCGAAATTAAAACTTCTCCACCTATTGTTGTTTATCGTGAAGCGATTACTAAAGCTTCTCCGGAAGTGGAAGGTAAATCTCCTAACAAGCACAACAAGCTCTATTTCAAAGTTGAACCTTTAGAACCAGAGATTATAGCAGCAGCTAAAGAAGGTAGGATTAACTCCGGCAGATACAGAAAGAAAGATGACCAGTTAATTGCTTTCTTGAGAGAAGAGTGTGGATGGGATGCTAAAACTGCAACTCAAGTCAAAGAGATTTACAATGGCAATATGATCATGGATGTAACTAGGGGACAAGTTCACATTGGAGAGATTATGGAACTAGTACTTGACATGTTTGTAGATGTTATGAAACAAGGTCCTTTAGCTCGTGAACCCTGTATGGGTGTAAAAGTTATGTTAATGGACTGTACTTTGCATGAAGATGCTATCCATCGTGGTCCAGCGCAAATGTATCCCGCAATCAGAGAAGGTATCAGAGGAGCAATGATGCAGGCTGGTCCGATCATGTTTGAACCATTGCAAGTAACTAGAATCGAAGCTCCACATGATAATTTAGGAGAAGTATCTAAGTTAGTAACTTCTAAACGTGGTCAATTGTTAGACGTGTTGCAAGAAGGAGATCAAACTGTAGTTATAGCTAAGTTGCCTGTTGCTGAAATGATAGGATGGAGCAGTGATTTAAGGTCAGCTACTGGAGGTAGAGGAACTTCTTCTTTAGTTGATCAAAGCTTTGAAAAATTACCTTACGAATTAGCTGAGAAGGTTAGACAGCAGATCATGCAGAGAAAAGGATTAACTGACGCTCAATTAGGGGCTTAAGTTTATTTTTTTATTATATTTTTTCTTATTATTCTAATCAAACCATTCTGGAAAGAAATCTAACTTCTTTTCTTCTACAATAATCACTGATTCGGTTTTCTTAATCAGTTCTGGGAAATCGTTTCTGATCTTATGGGTTAGTCCATAAAAGTCTTGTAATGTTTCCGTCTCTATTTCCAATTCCATTTCCCACGGCCCGAGAGATTCGATAACATGAATCACATTAGGAAGTTCCATGCAGTAGTTAATAAATCGGTCAATCTCGTGTTCATAATTCTTCAAATAAAGACATAATTTGAAAAAATTGTATCCTATCTTTTGTGGATCAATAAACGTCACATAACCTTGAATAACTCCTTTCTTCTCTAGGTCTTTGATTCTACGTTGAGCAGTTTTAATATTCATTTTAAACTCTTTGACTAAGTCCATATAATTGAAGCGAGCGTAATTGGAGATAAACCTCATGATAGACTTCTCTTCTTCAGATAAATCTACTTTGTCTTCATTCATAAACTTCTTAACTTTCTTTAGAACTGCTCCTTTTTTATTAATTAAATATGTTCTGGGAGAAGTATGTCCTTCTGATAAAAACACTATATCATAATTGGTAATAAATCTTTCAAACTTGTTAAAGAAGTCTTTCTTCACAGAAGTAAACTGATTCATGTTCTCTACATACGCACCAATCATCAAGTCCCAGCTTCCTTCACACTTGGCTACCCAAGAGATTCTTTGATCTTTCTGTAGGTAAGCATAAAACTCTTTCTCTTCTTCTGGCGTGAATCCGGAAAGTTGGAAGTAAATCTTTCCTAAAAATAGTCCTAATCTGGCTAGTGAGGGTTGAACTACAAACTTCTTGATGACTCCTTCTTTAAGGAGTTGATTAACGTGATATTGGACATTATTCTTTCCAATACCTAACTTTTGTCCAATCTTAGAGAAACTCTCTCTAGCATTGGTGTCTAACTCTAATAAGATCTTGCGGTCAATCTTGTCTAATTTGGGCATATTTGGTCTAGTTACCTTTTTAATATATAAATTTTACCCATATGAATAATATTTTCATAAATAGTTTAATCTAGTTGTTATAACTTCCTAGTCCTATTCCCTGTGAAATCAAATGGTTAAGAAAAATAGATTATTGTACTTCTTTTCGGAGAGATATAAGGATCTTTATGATCGAGAAGAAAGATTAGAACAACGAGTGCTAGAAATAGAGCGGGAAGAAAAGAATGGACTCTCTCATTTTGGTATCGAATCTATTACTGATCCAGGATATAAAACGCCTCCAGATCTTTATGGCTCTTGCGGGGAATCAATGGTTATGATAACCCTCAAAGATGGAAGAGAAGTTTTCATTGAACAATTAAGGTATAATCAATGGTGTACTTTCGTTCGTTACTATTTTGGTGATAAAAATTCTAGAGGATGTTTGGAAGTGTATGATTATGGGACTGAGGCCAAGGTTAAGATAAACCGGGAACAGGAATCAATAAAGCAACGCTTAGGAGAACTTCAGACAATAGTTCAGAATTGTCAAAACTTGATCTGTTCTTGGTACAGAAAAGATTATGGTTTGGCGGGGAAATATGCTGGGGTGATTTACTGTATGGAACCAGCAGCAAGGCTTATTGATAGGTACAATTATTACACCCCTAATCACACCAATCAGTGTCTCGAGAAGTAATGGTGATCTCTTTTCTTTCTTTTTTCTCAGTAATCTCAGAAAAATAACTCTTTTTAGGTTGTTCTTTTGTTTCTAAAGAAGGCTTATCAAAATCTATCTGAGAAACATCTTTCACTTGGTTCATTTCAAACACTTTTCTTTTGTTAACATTACCGCAACGTGCACATCGGAAGTATAATCCCCATTTCCCAATGCAAGTTTCTAGATACTCCCCACAAGCACATTTCATCTCATTCATAAGAGCAGCACGATGTTTTTCACAGACGGGAATCTCTTGTTCATTTCTGGTTGTAGCCTGTTTGCCACAGAAAGGACAAGTATCTAGTTTAGATTCACCATAACGTTTAGGGAGATACATAAAAAGAAAGAAAATTATGGGGTTTAAATGGTTTGCTGTTGTTCAATATAAGGTATGCTTCTCACTTTGATTCTCTTTCTCTTGCAAATTCTTTCTATCCATCCATTGAAGATATTTTCTTAATGATGATCTGAAATCCAACAGGACCATTCCGGCATTAAACTCGGAAATATGGCCTGGTTTTCCTCTGAGGATATCTTCAATGGTAAAATGATGAAGAGTATACGATGTCATTGAACCAAAAAGTAAAGGGGCAGTTAAGTTAGGACAATCCTCTTCAGCTTGCTTCCTCTGGAAGTAAGTTCCGTGAACGCAAGAACTGTGATCAAAATAGTCGTGCTCTTTAACAACGTAAATCTCTATTTCTGGATAATTCTTTAAGGTTTCGCTTCCCACATATATTGATAAGATTTTTTCCGTTAGATCTTTAGTTAATTGCATTTTAGTTTCCTCCAAACATGTTTTTGTAATGTTCGTAGTATTGTCCTAATTCGAAAGCCATGGCTGGACATACTTTTTCTGCAAGGGGCAGATAAAATTGCTCACATTCCTCTAAGTAACGTTTTGCTCCTTGAAGAGAAAGAGCTTCTAAGCTGGTCATGTTGTGCAATCTATCCGCTAGCTTAACCCTCTGCACCCAAATCGGTGCTTCCAACAATCGGTTCTTGTACTGCTCTCGGTCAACGTTCCGGGTCAATAAATACACTCCTTGAGCTACGCTTTCCCCAAACACGGACTTTATTTGGTCTAAAGTAAGTGCAGTATCTTCAACCGTATCATGTAGCCAAGCTGTAGCTAGGGCAGTTTCTTCTTGAACACCATATCTGCGAAGCAATTCCGCGACTGCTGCCGGATGAGTCACATATGGAGAACCATCCTTTTTTCTAAACTGTCCTGCATGATACCTTTCAGCGTATAATCTAGCGATATCTTCGGATCCCATTTTTACTTTCCTCAATTTGATGGTATGTTTCAAGGTCTATCTTAATCCAAAATGGGTCTCCAGACGGACGAGAATATTCATCCGGAACTGAATCTGGCATTGTTCCCCAATAATCCTTTATGAATTGTTGACGATCTTCCACACTCAAGTGCAAGCTGTATCCGTCTGGTCTGATCCCCCATCCTCTCTCAGATTCATCCCATTCTTGTTTTACTACTAATTTTTCTTCCAATGATGTCATTTTAATTACCTCCAATCTAATACTTTATACTCATTCAAGATATTTATAGTTTAAATTAAGACAAAATAACTAGACTATTACAAGTTAAAACAAACAAAAAGTTTAAATAAGAAACAAACAACTCTTCCCTCATGGAAAAGAAACTCACCGCTCAAGGACCTAAAGATCGTAAGTCTTATACTGTAACTCTGCCCATAGAATGGGTCAAGTCTCAGCATCTTGACAAGACGAAAATCATTATGATGAAAGTGGTGGGTAGTCGAGTGGTTTTATCTACCAGAAAAGAAACGCTTGAACATGAAGTGATTGATGGTGAAGCACATTCTAATTCTCTGATTAAAGTGTTGCAGGGGTTATATCGACTCGGGGTAAATGAGATCAAGATCACTTACAAGAATCCCAAGGTCATCACTGCTGTTTCTCAGATTGTTAATGAAAAATTAATCGGCTACGAAGTCATGGAGCAAAAACCCAATTATTTAATCTTGCAAGATATTACTAGAGAATCTAGTGAAGATTTTGAGGTTATCTTAAGAAGAATCTTTCTTCTGATGATGGAATTAATGAATTGCCAAGAAGAAACCCAAACCAACAGTTTGTTCAACAATATGAAAAAGTTGATTAACTATTGTCAGAGAATTCTAGCCAAGTGGGGATCTTCCGATTTTCTTAAGACTCCTTTCTATTACGTTTTGCTTGATCATCTGGAAAAATTAGGTGATGAGTATTCTTGGATCAATTCTCTTAAGATCAAAGATAAAAATGACCTAGTTACTCTAAAAGAAATCAATCTCTGTGCTAGAAAAGCTTACGAATTATTTTACAAGTTTGATGCTTCAGAATATGATCATTATGAACATCAAACCTATTTAATCAAACATAGAATAACCTCTTCCGGACATTTAACTGTCTTCGATCTGCACTTGCATAATCTAGCCAGAGTTTTGAATACCATTTATGGGGACATTTTTGTGTTAGGGTTTAAGAAGTAACTTATTCTTACTCCCAACAGATCTTTGGGAAATAAGTATAATAATGTTCTTCATACCCCATCAGGATCTCATAATCTTTTAACTCTGGAGAAAAATGTTCTTTTAATTCAATCATGGTTTGATAGAACTCTTCGGTTCTTTTCACACAAAGATAGATGATCACATTAAACTTTCCAATGGTCTTGCTAGCCCAAATCACATTTTTATTAAACTTTAAGAAAGAACCTAGCTGTTGATCTTTTTTTTCATCTAAGTTATGCAAATCTAGCAATAGGAAATATACTGTATATCCGATGTTAGAATAACTAATAATAGGAGAAAACTTTTGGATTATCCCTGCTTCTTGCATCCTCTTTATGCGATAACTAATGGTATCAGAAGATGTTCTGGTCATTTCTGCTAGTTTAAACAGGGGAATGGTGGCATTAAGAGATAATTGTTTTAACACCAGTAAGTCTGTTTTATCTAAACTCCCTTCTTGTGTCTTCTTCTTTACATTGAGGTTCTCCTCCTTAAGATGAAGAAAGCTTCTTGGTACTGCCTTATTAATATAATTCTTGGATATAATCAAGAGTTCATATTCTTTAAGATAGGAAGAAAGGTCTTTGATAATTTTGTTCACGACTAGATCTAATTCTGAAATATCCTTTGCAGCGATACTTACTTCAAAATTATACTTGCCAATGATTTCTATTACTGCTTTAATATAAGGGTTGGATTTAAGTAATCTAACTACGGTTGAGGTTACTTCTTTGTTTAACTGGTTCAATTGAAGAAATAAGTGATAGGTGTTATATCCTAATTTATTTAGATTCACCAAAACTAGATATCCTTGAATTAGACCTTGTTTTTCCAGATTGTTAATTCGGTATCTTACTGAATCCTTAGACAAACCTACCTGCTTAGCAATAATAGTATTAGGAAGACGAGCATTTTCAGAGAGAAGAGCAAGAATCTTTTTGTCTTTTAAGTCAATCTTTATCTCTTTTTCCGAAATTATTCTTTGATTGAATCGCATCTATTATTATCTTAAAACTTATTTTCTATTTAAATATTGCGTTTTAAGATTAAAAAACAGTTAGAAGTTTCTTCATTGCCTTTTAATTTATGTCTCTGTGATCTTGATGGAAGATAAACTAAATACCTCTTTGGTGGCGGGATGGTCGTTTACTAAACGTTGTAATTTACGTTGTATTCACTGCTATGGTTCTTCTGGATGTAGAGCACCAGACGAATTAACTTTAGAAGAAGCCTTAAATGTGGCTGATAAACTTAAGACTTCTTGTGTAGAAGCAGTAAATTTTGGTGGAGGGGAATGTTGTCTTAGGGAAGATTTTATTCCTTTATGTGAACGCTTACACTCTTTGGGTATAAAGATATCTTATACCACCAATGGAACTACCCTAAACAGAATCAGATCCCATCTATATTTATTTAACGATGTGGGGGTTAGCTTAGATTTTCCGGATGCAGAAAGGCACGATTATTTTCGAGGAGGAAAAGGCATCTTTGCTAAAGCAGTGTCATCGTTACAAGAATTAGTTGAAAGGGGGGTTGATACGGAGATAGTTACTTGTTTAACCAAGATGAATTGCTCTGAGAAAGATCTTTCTGATATGTATCAATTAGCCAAAGAGGTAGGAGTAGATTATTGGAGATTAAATCGTTTCAGAGCTAATGGTAGAGGGAAAGAGAATCAGAGTACACTTTCACTAACTCCAGAAGACCTCAGGAAAGCTTATACTTTTCTTTCTCAGTATGTGGATAATTCAGTTTCTGTTCCTGAACCAATCTATCGGGCTGCTTTTGGGGGTAAGTATACTTTTCCTGGAGATCCTTCAGGATATACTGCTTTTAGAATTCAACCTAATGGAGAAGTAAGTCCTTCAGTGTTCTTGACTGAAAGCGGAGGTAACATCAAGTATAATTCTCTCTCCGAGATTCTCGGTTCTCCTATCTTTAGATCAATCCGAGAAAGAAATCCGCAAGGAAAGTGTCAATCCTGTTCTGCTTACTCTCACTGTAAAGGAGGAGATGCAGGAGCTTCTTACTTAGAATATGGACATTTCAATGGTCCTGATCCTCTTTGTTGGCTTAGTGATAATGACATTAGGGGAATTGTTCAGCAGGAAATAAGTGAGACTTGGAACGTTCATGAGCGTTACCTTTGCACTCTTTATGTTCCTGTAAGAAAATAATGGAGGTATAACTATGGTCGAACATCAAAAATTGCCGAAACTAGACTTGAACATTACTAATCGATGTAATCTACGTTGTAAACATTGTGCTTTCGATTCTGGAGTAGAACAAATGTCAGAAATGAGTTTAGAAAAGATCTTGGAGGTCTTGCACCAAACCAGAGAATTAGGTGGATCTAAAGTGGATATTACTGGAGGAGAACCAACTCTACGAGATGATTACCTGAAGATTATTAAAGGTGCTAAAGAGATGGGGTATCAAGTAGAATTAGTCACTAACTCTCTGCGGTTAGATCATTCTACTTTAAAGACACTTCATTCATTAGATCTAGACAGTTTAGCGGTTAGCTTAGATGGATATACTTGGCAAACGCATGGTTTAATTCGTAATACCTCCTCAGAAGAGTTTGAGAAAGTAGTTAGAAATATTTCTGATGCAGTTAATTTGGGAATAAAAACCAAGATTAACACTTTAGCTTGTCAAGAAAATATGGAAGAGATTCCTCGGATTATTCAACTGGGAGAAGAGAAAGGAGTGAAAGAGGTAGGATTATATTATTTCACTCCCGTGGGAAGAGGAGCTCACCAGAATTTGCATTCTGTGGAACCTCTTACTTGGTTAAGATTTGTCCGAGAGAGACTGGATCGAGAGTATACTCTTAAAGTTTCTTTAGAGATACCTTTGATTGAGAAAGAATTATACTCCCCTAAAATGGGGTGTATTTGGGATGTTGATCCTTTCCATCTTCAGATCTTACCCGAAGGAAAAACTTATCCTTGCGCCATCATGGCGTCTTATCATCTCCCTATTGGTAATTTGTATCATCAGAACATTAGTGAAATCTGGAAAGATGAATCTGTCTGGAGCAGGTATCATTCTCAGTTAGAAGGACACTTTAATAGGAACAAGGGGGGTTGTGTAGCTTTCCGAGACTTCGATCTAAAAGATTATCCAGGATATTCTTTTGTTTGTCCATTAAGAAAATATTCTCCGCAAGAGGTGAGAAGATGAGCAACTTATTTGTGGTCGGTGAGGGAGTGGATAAGGGAGGAAAAACCAGCGTCTTAAAGTACGTGTGCAACCAGCTAACCAAAGAAGGGGCTGATGCTGTTTATCGCAAAGGGATTAAAGGGGACGGTTACTTGGCTAAACTTTCTTCCGTTTATCCTTCTACACCTACTTTCTTGTTGGAGCAGATGGAGCAGAATATTAACTTATATCTCCGAACAGGGATAGTTTTACAAGATCGGTGGTATTATTCGGTTGTTTCTTATCCTGAAAATGGAGTTGGTTCTGATATAATCAGTAAGGTGGTCACTCCTTTTCTAAGAGAGCCGGACTTACTTCTTTATTTCACTTGTTCTTTGGAGGAGAGATTAAGAAGATTAGAACAAGAACCAACCCGAGAACATCTGGATCTAATTAATCATCCAGAGAAGATTGAAGAATGGGAAAACAAGTTGTTAGAACATTATGTTCAATTCTCTGGAACTAAATATTTAATTGATACGACCTACAGAAGGGTGGAAGAAAGCGGAGAAGAGGTGTTGGATTTGATTAAACTTGGATTAAGTCGCTCCTAAAGTAAATCTATCTCATATGTTCCGCTTTAGGATGTTCATGCCCTAATGCTTTTCTTTTCTGGAGATATGCTTGATGTTTAACCTTTTCTTTTAAGAATTTATTAAAATCAAACTCATACTCCTCAAGCAAAGTGGCCATATAATTTCCACCGACAAAATGGGGCATTAATACATAACAAGCACCTTGTTCATAGAATTTTAAAGCATCATCAATTTGGTGAGCGATAGTGATAATAATAATATTCTTGTTCGTTTGCTTAGCTTGACTGATTAATAATAAATTTGTATCAGGGTCAGGAATGGTAGATATGATCATTTTTACTTTCTTAAAGTTCAACTGGTTAAGTAATTCTATATCTCCGGCATCTCCATACTTACAATCAATTTTATTCTTAGTAAGATCAATAATGGTGTTGGGATTAAAATCAATCACTAAACAGCGTTTCTTTTGTCTTTTTAACGATTCTAAGATATCATATCCTACTCGGTTCTGTCCGAACAGAATTACATCATACCCTTTTTCACTATGGAGTTTAAATTCATCAACTTTTCTTCCACGACGTTCTAAGAATCCCAAAAATGGAGCAAACTTATTGTAAATTTTTTCCGAATAAAGTATTAGATAAGAAGAACTGGCCAGAGAAATAAGTCCAACTAAAGTAATGAAGGAAGTAATGTTCTGGTCAAGATGACCTAACTTTGTACCTAAAGCGATTAAGATGAAAGAAAATTCGCTTACTTGAGCTAAACTAATTCCAGTAATAAAACTGTTTCTTTTAGTATATCCTAATAATCCGATTATGCTCATAATAATTAAGGGTTTTATTACTAGAATAAAGAGAGTAATAACCACTAACGGAATGATTAATTCTTGTAAACTGCCAAATTGCATTTGTGAACCGAGAATGATAAAGAACAAAATCAAGAAAAAGTCACGTAATGGTTTAACTTTAGAACTGATCTCGTTATGATACGGAGTCATAGATAGAGTTATACCGGCAATGAGTGCTCCGATCTCAATCGAGAATCCTAAATAATGAAAAAATGCGGCTAAGGCTAAGCACCATCCGATAGAAAAAACTAATAAAAATTCTTGAGACTTAGCTACAAAATTACTCATCTTGGGAAGTAGATAATATCCAAAGAGAATTAGTAAAGCTACTGCCGCTAATCCTTTTATTAACAAAGCAATAGTGTACTGAGATAAACTCATTCCCTGCATCCCTCCCCACGCAGAGGAGATAAACATTAAGGCGATAATCGCTAGTAAGTCTTGAATTAGCAGAATTCCAAGAGCCATTCTTCCATACAGAGTTTCTAAAGTATTTTTGTCTGAAAGAAGTTTTACTACCACGATGGTGCTGCTAAAAGTTAAAGCAAGGGTGAGGTAGATTGAGGGGGTGGTAGAAATAGAGAATCCAAAGTGAAGTATCATGAATCCTAAGAATCCGGTTATCAACACTTGTCCAACCCCAGCGATGGTTGCAACTAATCCTACTTCTTTGATAAGTTTAGGATTTAATCCCAATCCTACTATAAATAGTAGTAAAGCTATTCCTACTTCAGAAAAAGTAGTAAAAGCATCGTTTACAGAAACAATCTTCAGAAATAATGGTCCGGCTAAGATCCCGGCAAGAATATATCCCACAATCAAGGGCTGTTTAAGCAGGCGGATAAAGAAGGAAATAATAATCACTAAAATAATCATCAAACTAATTTCAGTAAATAAGTTCATCTTGCCTCTTTTTAATAAATATAGGTAAAGTATTTGCTTTTATTAATCTTTCCCCGAGCACAAATAAGCATAACTTAAGGCAGAAAGATTTATAAATAAACTCCCCTCAGAAAATTCATAGCCTTAAGCGGCTTTAATTGAAATATAAAATAAACCCAAATACGTTAAAATAACCTATTTAATAGGCGAAATGACGGAGGAAAAAAAATGGCTAAGACCAAAGAACATATCAACTTGGTTTTCATCGGACACGTTGATCACGGTAAGTCTACTACTGTTGGACGTTTACTGTATGATGCAGGTAATATCGATGAGCAAACTATGAGAAAATTGAAAGAGAAGGCTGAACAATTAGGTAAGAAAGGGTTCGAATTCGCTTTTGTAATGGATAACTTAAAAGAAGAACAAGAGAGAGGAGTTACTATTGATTTATCTCATAAGAGATTTGATACCGATAAGTATTACTTCACTATCATCGATGCTCCTGGACACAGAGATTTCATTAAGAACATGATTACTGGTGCTGCTCAGGCTGATTGTGCAGTTATTGTTGTTGCTGCTAACGATGGAGTTAACTCTCAGACTATTGAACATTTAAAATTGTCTAAGATTTTCGGTGTAGGACAGTTAATGGTTGCTGTTAACAAGATGGATATGCCCGGAGTAGACTTTGCTGAGAAGAGATACAAAGAAGTTGTTGAAGACGTTAAGAATCACGCTAAACAAGCCGGTTGGAACATTGAAAAAGTACGTTTCATCCCCACTGCTTCTTTGATTGGTGAAAATATCACTAAAAAAACCACTAAGATGCCTTGGTGGACTGGCGACTGTTTATTAGAAGCTATCAATAAATTTGAAGTACCTAATAAACCGGTCAATTTACCTTTAAGATTGCCTTTACAAGATGTTTATAACATCACTGGTATCGGTGTTGTTCCTGTAGGTAGAATTGAAACTGGAATTATGAAAGTTAACGATAAGGTTATCTTCGTTCCCGGTAGAGAAGGTAAGGGAGTACAAGGAGAAGTCAAATCTATTGAAATGCATCACGAAGCTATCCAGCAAGCTGAACCTGGAGATAATGTCGGGTTCAACGTTAGAGGAGTAGCTAAGAAAGATGTTCAGAGAGGAGACGTAGTTGGTTTAGTATCTAGTCCTCCTAGTGTCGCTACTGAATTTACTGCCCAAGTAGTTATCTTGAACCATCCTACTGTGGTTACTGTTGGTTATACTCCCGTATTCCATATAGGTACTTCACAAGTAGCTTGTCAGTTTGTAGAGATTGTGAAAAAACTCGATCCTGCAACTGGTCAAGAAGTTACTGAAGGTAAAGACATCTTAAGAAATGGAGATGCAGCTATCGTTAAGATTCGACCGGTTCAACCTGTCGTTATCGAGAAGAACGCTGAAATTCCTCAGATGTCTAGATTTGCTATACGTGATTCCGGTTTAACCGTCGCTGCTGGAATGTGTATAGATATGGTCAAGAAACCTATGTTGTAAGTAGGTTTTAAATTTTTTATTTTATTATTTTTATAATCTCAAGGAAACCTTTATAAATAAGGGTCATTCCTAAACGCACACATGATAAAATTGATTTTATCATGTTATACTAATAAACATGGCACAAAGAGCAAGAATAAAATTAGCAAGTACAGACATAGACAAGATCAATCAGATTTGTGTTGATATCAAAGATATCGCTCAGAAAACTGGTGTGGATTTACGTGGTCCTATTCCTTTACCAACTAAGAAGCTAAAGGTAACAACTCGAAAATCTCCTTGTGGCAACGGTAAAGCCAGTTGGGAAAGATACGAGATGAGGATTCATAAGCGCTTGATTGACATGAGTGCTGATGAAAGAACCTTAAGGTTGGTCATGCGTGTACCTATCCCCGAAGGTCTCAATATTGAGATTGAAATGGTGGATAATTAATTCTAAATTTTCTTATAATTTTAAATTTATTCTTTAAGCAAGGCTATGTTGCATTTCTCGGATTTGGTGTCACTTAAAAGTGACAAAAGGTTTATAAAGTTGAGTCTATTTTAAACTAGTATGGGATTAGCTGATAGATTCATAGAAGCAAGAGAAGCTTTTGAACTGGCTTATGATAGAGTTGCTAATGACCATTCTCGCTCATTACTGGATCCTCTGGTTCTTCCAGAGGTAGAACAATACTTGCCTGTACTTGCCGAAGCGGTTCGTGAAGCAAGTCTTCTTTCTCCACTTGAGATAGGAGAACTCATTTTTCATCCTAAAAAGGCTCAACGAGGTATGGGTACTGCAGAATGTCTTCTATTTGATTATCAGCTTGCTGCTGAAGGGTTTGGTTTGGCCAATGTAGAAAGAACATTGGGAGAATTTGCAGAATTAAGTGACTTCATGAGTTTAGTTATTGCGAAATTATCTACTTCTCCTGATCTTCCTGCTGTTGAGAGAATATCTCTTATTGGTGGTTCAAAAAGAATAAAGTTGGTTCAAGGGACATCTGAAGTCAAAGGTGACAGTGCTGCTCAGACCTATCTTGCTCGGGAAAGAGAAGCTCACTGTTTAGTCTTTCAAGGAGATGCCCCTCAACAAGTTCACAATGAAGTTACTGATTTACTTCTAGCTAGATTTGGTCCTCATAGTCCTTACTTTAAGAAAACAGGTAGATACATCCGGCCATATCATGTTGATGCTAAATCTGGTTTGGCAACCATTGCTCAACTTGATTCTGTTCCTGAGGTTCATAATATTGGTAATTTATCTGTAGCCCCTGCCTACTTTAGGGTAGGGGGAATGTTTATTGATTATCAAGATCTAGATGTGGTGATTGGTGAGCTTAAATCCTTTGGGTATAGTGTTAGTCCAGGTAGTTCTAATTCCTCTCTTACTGATCGTTTATTATCCGCAGGAGTACCTGAACCATTGGTTGAACCATTAATCCAAAGTGTTAATGCCCAGATCGATCGACTAGATCATATCGTTACGGATACTATGACTGGGATTATGGGTCATGGTTGCGTAGGAAGATACGTTTCTTCAGAAGGAACGTATTGGTTTAAGATAGATACTAATTATTCTGCAGCGTATAAGTCTTCTCAGATTCCTGCGTTAATTCATGCTCGAGCAGAAGCAGGTAGTGAATTAGCCCAAGCCCTAGCTAGAAGAATTCCTTGCACTTTATCTGGTCTTCCGATTCAAGTAGGAGATTATCATGTTACTTTTTCTCGAGATGCGAACGAAATGATGGTTCAGCCAGATTTAGTAGAAAGATCTATCCTGTCTGTAGAATTAGGGAGAGGAATAGGTCCCGAGATGCTTCAAAGGATTTATACTACTGCATTATATCATGAAGTTTCTACTGATCTTAGTAAGGATAATCCTGATCCTTTGTTAAGCTCGGAAATTTTCCCCACCAATTTAGATCGGGAACAATTGATAGCTCGTTTTAATGGAAGATTTACAGATTTTTCTTCTTTATTCAACAGAACTATTGATGGGGGCTATGAAGAAGGACGTGCTAGGTTATTAGAACATCAACTTTCTGGGTCAATTCAAGGTATCTATGACAACAAACCTGAGAACTATGTGGGGGCTTGTTGTGTTGATCTTGGAATATCCAAACAAGGGGACGAAGTAGATGATTTAGCTAGATTGATGTTAGGAAAGGAAGAATTTGTGAAAAATCCCATTCTCTTAAATAATTATGTTGGTGCTTATATCAGAATTCGTCAAGGAATTCAGAAGAAATATCGTGGAGAAGCAACGTATCATCCTAGTGAAGAATTGTCTGAATTAGTTAGTCTACAATTACAATATGGTACTTGGAGAATGATGGGATGGAGTGTAGTAAGGGGAGATGAAGAAGGATTAACTAAATATTTGCGATGTGCTCAAGAGTTTGTCTGAGAAAAGTTTATTGCAAATAATGGCACAGTAGTAAGATAAATCGTTCGAGCTAACTCTCCACAATAATATAAAATTAGGTTTTCTTCCCCTTTTGATTTTTTAAGAAGAAGAAATATTTCCCCATAAAGGAGATGTTTATTATTGTCATTTACTTGTTCTATTATCTTAAGATCTTTCTTTGAAAAACCTTCATATAGTAGTTCAAAACTGGCTTTAATCTCGGTAAATAATTTCAAGGTGCTGTTAGAAAAAACTGGCTTATTCTTTCCTTGCATTACTTCGTAAAGATGCAATAAACTATGTTGTGTTAGCAACAATCGTGTGTATAATTCCCAGTAGGAGTTTATTCTCTCTTCTACAAATCTTCTTTTGGAGATATTTCTATTGCAAAAGTTAGAGTAACGATCAACATTTTTACTATTTTGTATTAAATGAGACAAATGAGAAAAATCCTTGTTCTTAAAATCGTTTTCTAATTGCTCAAAAGAGTTCTTAATAATTAGAAAGATTCGGCGCAGAAGTACTTCTTGCTTCTCCTCACTTGGTTCAGTTACGTTTTCCAAGATTAAGTAATTGGGGCTTTCTTCCACAATTTCAAACCCTAACAATCTTGCTTCTACTGTGTTCTTAATCAAATTTTTCTGTTTAGGGATGTTAAAAAATACTTTTATTCGGTCAAAGCCAGTACGATAAAGGACATTCAGATTACTGCGAATAATCTGTTCACTTTCAGTAGATATCTTTAGGACAGAACTCTTCTTCTCACCTTTTGATTCGGTGCTGATGATAACTTTATTTTCTATTTCTTCTATATCTACTTCTTTTCCTGCCTTCAATCCGTTGAGTTTGGTCCATTTAGCGGGAAGAGTTAAAGTTAAAGCGTTATCCCCCTGCTTGATCAGTTTTCTACGCATATGTATTGAATGTGGGGGTTTATTTTTAAACTTTTCTTAAACTTATATTACTTATATTTAAAATATAAGTTAAATATAAGTAGTTACCGGTGTTGTCACTTATTAATAACAATGAAGAAGATGAGGTAAAACAAAAATGGTCACGGAAAGTTTAGATTTTGAACGAAATATTGGGTCTTTAGAGAGAGCCCTAAAATTACTCACAAAAGCGTACCTCTTAAGTGGAGCGATTGTAAGAGAAGAACAAGATCAAAGTAGAATTATTGCCTATACCAATGCGGCTTTATATTCTCTTGGTGTTGAACCCCGGGTTGATTTTTCAGAATGTCCTGATAGGTATACACCAAAAAATATTGCCGAACTAAGAAAGAAGACTCGGGAAGCATACCCTCACTTCTGCTAAATATGTTGAAAAATGGGGTTAATCTTGTCTGGAGAATAAAAATGAATCATCAATCAAATTTAGGATTAACTGCTTTGGTTGCTGGAGCTCTGGCTTTAATGAGTGCTTGTAATTCTGGAGTATCTAAAGAGGAAGAAAATAGATTATTACAACTAGAGAGACAAAAGCAAGTAGAAATACAAGAAGAGATGGCTAAACCTCTCTGTCCGGAAATACCTCTTTACTTAGCAAGAGAAAGCTCTCGATATGGGGCATTAGCAAAAGAATTTATCTTGACGTGTAATGATGTTGGTGGCCAGGGGGATTATGGTCTTTTTGTTGAAGTAAAGAAAAATCTTTACAAAAATATGGAACAACAGAGGAAAGCTACCATTAAAGATTTGGTCTCTAAAGGAGTTATGTCTGAGAATGGTACACTAAAATGTAGGTTTCCACAACCCGATTTGAATCAGTTAAGATCTGCCTATGATTCACTTTTTGAGAAAGAAGTAACTCCTATTTGGAGATGTCATACCAATAAAGGAAATATTCCAATGTGTGATTACATTGGATGTGCTGTTTTTACTGACAAGTATGGGGAAGAAAACTTTCAAAGAGGGAAATTTTGTAGTCCCACTGAAGCTGTAAGGGTGGAAAAAGATCAAATTGAAAGATATCTAATGCAAGAGAAAGGGGCTTGTCAACATGTGGATTATAATTATTTTGATCCGATCAGTGGGCAATGGTTCAATACTAAAACTGGAGTGATGAGGGACAAAAAATGAAACTATCTTATCTTATCTTAGCTTTGGGTTTAGCTACAGCTGGTGCTTGTACCTCTGAACAAGACAGAGCTAATCAAACTCGTTATAAAGCAGAAATTATTGCTTTATATGATCAACTAGAAGAGAAAGTTGCTAAAGCTCAGAATCAATTAGCAATTGGCTCTATCGATCCTCTAAACAATGAGTATAAAGTGATTGAATGTTACAGAGTTTGGAGAGATTATCACTTTTCTACTAAGGAGGCCGGAGAACACAATTGGAAATATTGTTTATCTATCACTGAAGATGGAAAATATGATTGGGGGGCTTGTATTGATGACGCGGTGAATGAAATCTCTGAATCTAATCTTGATCCAAATCTATTGAAGGTTGGGGTGAAAAGTTCCTTTGAGAAACATTGTCGAGAACAAATAACCCTAGCTGATGAATTCATCTATTGTGCTGATCATCTTAAACCTGAACCAGGTGTTGAAATTGAGGTAAATGAAATATGATAAATGATAATTTAGAGATAATTGTAGAAAGAAGAGAAATTCGTCCAGAAAGAGATATTGTTGTCAAACAACTTGGGGTAGATTTCATAGATCAAGGAATCAATCGCGGATTTTTCGGATGGATAAGAGCTCGGATTGATCACTATTTAGATTCAGAGAGTCGAACCTTAGCAGTTAGGAAGGAAGAATTCTTCCGAGATTATGCTACTACCTACACTACTTTATTTGGAAATGGGAATGATTGGGATTCTCTTCGAAGTATGGATCAAACTAAGATTGATGATACTCCTCAAGCAAGTTCCTTTTCTGGTTTAAGTCAGAAACATCGTGATGCGATTATTATTGATAAGATAGTTAACGTCCTGGAAACCACCGAAGATCAGTTTGTGGCTGGATTATTCCGTGGATATTTGAGTCATGACTTAATGTGTTCAGATGCAGTTCATCAATTGATTATGGGGTACGAACCGGGACAAGAATTCTCTTGGAGATCTAAACCTCGTCGTGAGATTACTCTTCATCAAGAAGGGGAATATTCCGAAAAGGTCATCTGCAGATCAGAAGAAACGAAACGATTAACTCGAGATTATCCTATTGAAGATACTTTCGGAGAAGCTAGAGAGTATTTTGCTACTTGTAACAGAGCCATGGAACTCGCTCGACATTATCTCCGTTCTCCTGCTCAATGTACTGAAGCGGAAATGGGCGTTCTTGCTCCTTTCGCGGCTATCGCTGCTCGTGATGGAGAATGGCGCGGTATTGAGTTAGAATGGAATGGCACAATTCTCGATTTCCAACAACATTTAGATGGAAATATGTTGGGAAGATTAGGTGAGGGAATCAAGAGATTACAAGAAGCAAATATCGTTGACCTTCAGTATCATCAGGACAAAGTATATCTCTTGCCCACTGAAGGATTCATCCAATTGACTAGAGAGAGGTTGGGAAGATAAGAATGAAAAATCCAATAAATCTACTAAGGGGTTTAACTCAATCAGAAGAATTAAAATGGCAGGAAGCTTATGGTTTAATCTTAGCACGGGCGGAGGAGAAGACCAACCTTAAAGCATTAAGAACTGGAATTTATCGAGATCTTCAAGCACAAAAAATTCCTCCCAATGTCACAATGTCAACAAGAAGACATCCGGTAGACTATCTCTTACAGGCGCGTCTAGTCTTAGGCTCATGGCCGGATGCATTTTTATCCTATCTTTCTCCTAGTACTTGGACCTCTAGTGGTGGATCTTTTAAACTGGCAGAAGAGAGACTGGGTTACGATTTAGTAAACATTCTGCTGGAAAAAGAGAAAAAGCAAGGTCAATCCTCTATATTAGAAGTGGGTGCGGGATATGCCGGATTTAAATCACAACCTGCTCAAGGGATGTGTAAATTATCTCACGTAGCGAATGACAAAATGGGCAATACCATTAATGCTTATTTCACTAACCTTTCTAGATGGCATGAACAACTCCCGAATGGAGTAGAAGAATTTCCCGGTGTTACTGCTAGTACCTTAGATTGTCTAAGCGGAAGAATATCTCCCTTAGATATTATTTATTCTCAATGGGGAGCTTTTTATGATCCTCTAATTGATCGATTCATTCCTAGTGCGAGTGGTTTATTGAAATCAGATGGTTTGTTAATTTTTAATCATTCTACTTTCTATGAGGGAGAGATCTTAAATGAAGCCAAAAAAAATCTTCTTTCCTTAGAAAAGAAAGTAGAGCTTCATCCTGGGAATAATATCTATGCTTTTCGTAAAGCCTAAATAAACTTAATTTGTTACTTTTTATTTTTCTTCTTCTAGCATCTTTAATTGTAATAAAGAATGATTAAACATGGCAATAGTTCTAGCCACTTCAAATAGATAACACATCGCTAGTGGATTTAGCCCTTGTAATTTGTTTATTCGTTGATTAGTTATCTTTTCCATCTCATTTGCAAGGATGCCCGTTCTTTCTAATTCTGCAGGATTGTTTGCTTTAAAATAAGCTAGATACATCTGATCAAACATTTTGGTAAATTCTTCCATAAACGGAAGAATCTTCTGTTTTTGGTTTTTGGGGAGGTTAATGGTTGCTTGAACTAAACTAAACAGTTCTCTTTGGATTACGTAACAATCGCGATACTCCTGCCATTTAAATGGACTATTCTTTAAGGGGTAATTAGAATAATTACTTCTAAGAATTGAATCACACTGAACCATACTCTTATTCAGGTTTGCAATACTTTTGAGGTTTTTAGAATCTTTTTTAAGCAGTTCTATCACTTCCAAAAATGTTTCTTTAACCAGATGAAAAGATCTTTTTTCTACAGTATTTATCTCGCTAGGGAAAGGGATTAAATTAGCTAGAATACAACAATTATTCTTTGTTTCTCTGATCTCATACCCATAAACATAATTATCTACCACTTCTCGAATATTTTTGAGGAATTGATCCTTTTCTTTCTCTTTAAAGAACAAGGTAAAACGGTCGCAACCCAAACGAATCAGAGAAAACATAATTCCTCGGATATTTCCAATATCTGAGTATTCTAGAGTTACACTGCGTTCTTTAGCTGGTCTTTTGTAATCTTCTGCTTGAATAATCAGCTGATTTTGTTCTTCTTCAATCTTAACTTCTTTACTCCCCAGCTTATTGCGGTCTACCCAGTATTTAGGTACTGTCAGCAAATAAGAACCTTTATTGAAGACTAATTTTCTATGCATTCTTTCTTTAATCTTAAGTTTCTATATAAACCTTCCCTAGGGAAGATAGGGGAGAAGTCTATAACAATTTTATTGTTTTAATCTCTCTTGGTGGTAGTGGGGGTTTTAAAAATGGCGTGGTTTATGAGACATAAGATACCTTATTTGGGTAAAGGAGATATACAACAGCAATATGATCATGAGAACAACCAAGTCTCTAATACTTTGTGTTATGGGGGAGTTTTTCTTAATCTTACTGGGGAAGAAAAGAATCGGGAAGAAGCAAGATGTTTTATCGGATTAGATGGTTTTTGGTTTTATGGGCACAAAGCTATAACTGCCTATCCTACTATTGATGCTGGGATAATGGTGGTTAAATATCGTGCTCTTGAAGAGGTTTCTCCTGACCAAGTAAATCATTTCTTAAAAAGAGAGTTCACTAATTGTGATGGTCCGGAGCGTGATGTTGGTTTAGAGATGGATATCTTTAAAGATCAAAGACTAGTCGTTAAACCAAAGGAAATGGCTCGTTATCATGATGAACTTAGAGAATGGCTCGAGGTATTGAATACTCATTATGCTCGACCTCATGCAGTTATGGTGGTTATGGCTATGAAACAGGAACTTCGTTCCTTGCCGGTGTTGGCTTTGGGTAATCGGTTGAATTATTCTGGACAAGAACGTGAAAAGAGAGGTGAACATGGAGCAAACCTATTCCCTCGGCCCACAGACATTCCTCTTCGAGATCGAGAGTTTGCTAAAGAATATCTTAAAGAATGCACTCCCGAAAACTATGAAGTGATTCAAGCAGCAAAAGCACATGGAATTAAAGAAGTGCGGCCGGTTCTAGACGAACTTGCTCGAGCTAAAGAGAAATTTGTGGAATCTTGGAGTTTGGACGGAAGGTTGTGGTAAAATGGCATTAAGTTATCACAAATTCTGTTTTTATTTGTTTTAAAGAAGTGATGTCCTTAATGTGGGCCACTCCTTTACGGGCAACGACTCGTTTTAAGAATTCATAATATTGATCGACGTCTTTAGTTCTTACTTTAACGATAAGTTCACAATCTCCCATACAAACATCTACACTTTCCACTTCGGGGTGTTTAGCTATCTCTCTGCCAATCCTCTCTGGATTATCATATTCTTGTTCTGAGAGGTGAATCAGGACAAAACAGCAAAAACCTTCCTCTATTTTCTTGTAGTCAAAAATGGCTTTATATGTTCTTATAATCCCCTCTCGTTCCAATTTGTGAATATTATAATGAATGGTGGTGGTGGGTTCTTTGATTTTTTTAGCAATCCTAGCCAACTGTGGAGTACAATAGTCCTCTTTAAGGAGAGGAATTAGCTTTGCTTGGATATCTTTCATGAGATTATTGAATAATATTCAATTTTTTATAAAACTTTCGCATGATTATTGAATATTATTCCGATATACTTATAATGATGTTACCCCTCCTAAAGGGTATCAAAAACAAAAGGGGGGAATAAAATGACTGATTTAAGAGGAAAAGTAAGGGAAGTAGTAATAGGAAAAAGTGGAGGCGAATTAGTCGCAAGATTAAATGATGGCCAAGAAGTGGTCCTACTTAGAGCACCACATGGACATTATTTTGGTAGTGTACTTAGTGAGCCACAATTATGTGGGGATATCGTGAGATACACTAGAACTGATCACATTAGTGCTAGGGGAGATTATGGGAGTATTAGTAGAGATGAGGTAATGTCCTGTACTGTTGACCTGCGCGGAACAGCCCTTATTGAAAATGAAGGCGATAATCATAAATATGATTCTGTCAACCGTTCATGTCCTCGTACTCCTACACGATCATTTAGTTGGTAATTAAAGAATCGTTGGGGGTATAAGGTAATTTCCTTTATCTTACTTTATTTTCTCTCTGGAGGGAGTTATCCCTAGGGAAACTAGGGGGGAGTTTAAAATAAACTTCTCTCTATTTTAGCTTAAATAGTTGGTTTTGGTGTTTTATAAATGTGGAGTGATCAATAATGTCAATTAGAAAATATTTTGTGTCGATTGCCGCTGCGACGGTATTATTGGGGGGGTTAGCTTGCACTAAAATTGGATCTACTGCGGATACTTTGCTAGGGATGGCTTTGGATAATCCTAACTATCTTAGAATGGAACAGAGAGATACGGGAGTTGCTAACACTGCTTTCAAGGATAAAACTACCGGAAATTTAGTTTACACTTTGTTAAGAGATGGGTTTGAGGGAACAGTAACAGAATATTTTGATCTTAATCATAATGGGCAAGTTGATGGTGAAGATTATTTTGCTCGAGTTAAGGTACTTAGGGGCATAGATTGCGAAGGAAGTGATTCTGGTTGTCTAGACGAAGAATGTACTTTATGCTCTATGGTTGACTGTTTTACTCATTATCCTCAAACCGTCTCAACTAAGCCGCTTAAGGCTGTAACTACTGCTGCTGATCCTCTCACTTTGTATCCTGCAAGCCAAGTTGACTTAATCTCTAGATATAAGGTTCAATCTCCTCGAGAAATTGCTCTGTGTGTGATTAATGGTGCAAGAGAATTAAACCAAACTTATTCTGTAGTGGTTGATCCAAATCTTTTACCTTAGGAGGAAAAATGAAACGAATCACTTTAGCTAGTTTATTGTTGGGAGCTGCTCTTAGTTTGGGCGGATGTCATGAAGATACTCCGCAAGAGCAGATTGCAGATAAATTATCTCGTTCTCCAAAAAGTTTTCTGTGTGCGGTAGAGGATCACGTTAATTCTACTGCTCCTGCATTGTCCGTGGCTTCAGTATTGCAAACCGTTCCGGTGCTTAGTCCCGTAGTTAAGAATGATCTTCCCAAGACTATTCCTTTTACTGCTAATAGTGCTCCTAGAAAACATCGCGCTAACCAAGTTAATGGTAACATATTAACTGTTTACTTTACTACTGATCATTCTAGCTTTAACTCAAACGATACTGCTGATTTGGAAACCTATCTTCAAAGTTTACCTAATGGAACCCATTTGTTGGTAGAAGGTTATGCTGATCGAAGAGGTACTGATGAACATAACGCCTTGCTTAGTCAGCAAAGAGCTCAAGCTGTATCTGATTACGCTAAGAGATTTAATCCTACTTTGGAAACTGAACTTTATTCTTTTGGTGAGGGTCATCCGGCAGTGGAAGGTAAAGGGTTCAAGACTTATCAAGCTAATCGTCGAGTTAGAATTATCCCTCAAAAAAGTGAAGGAGTGATCACTACTGGACTAAGTACTTTAAAACCATCTGATTATTATCTATTAGACCGAACCGGCTCAATGAAGGATATTCAATGGAATAGAGTTTCTAAGTGGAATGAAGTTCAATCTTATCAATTTCCAAAAGGGGCTAGTCTTTACACTTTTACTACTAATAATGTAACTAAAGGATGCACTGGTGAAGATTTAAATCAACTTACTCCTGATGGAGAGACTCCTTTGTTTGTGTCTTTATACTCTTTGTTAGATGAGATGAAAGAAGGTAGATCTGTAACTGTGCTAACTGATGGGATTAACAATGTAGGAGATGTTAGTGATAAGGACATTATAGAAAGAGCTAGAGCAAAAAAGATTACTCTTTCCTTTCTAGCTCTAGTCCCTTGTGATAAGGACAGATTAACTTATCTGGCGAAAGAAACCGGCGGAGATACTTACTTGCCGATTGAGAAAGAATAATGGAGAATGAAAAATGATTGGATACATTAAACAAACTGTTTTGGCTTTAACGGCCTTTGGATTTATGATTGGATCTGCTTATGCTGAGCAAAGAGATTTTTCTCCTCAGAAACAGTTAGCTAGAGTAGAAGCTCAGATTAAAACCGGAAAAGGAAACTTAGAAGAATTAAGAGAATTAAGATCTTATTTTAGAGATAGTGCTTCTTGTGATGCTCTGCAACAGAAATACTGGAAGAACTGTCAAGAACCAGAGCAGAGAGCTGCTTCTGAGAAACTTTGCGCTAGCTTAGATGCAGAAATTGATTCATTATGGGAATCTTGGTTAGAAACTCCTGATTTTAATCAACGATTAGATAATTATGGGTTTTGCGGACAGGATTATGTTGGTGACTAGTTTTTAAAAATTAAATCATGACTATTAAAGAAAAGTTTGAAGCGATAAGGGATTATCGCAGCAGTAAAAAAGTCCAGATTGATCGTTTCTTAGATCCAGCTTTGTTTCTCACTTTTACTAATGCTGCTAGTTTGTATGGGTTAGATACGGCTTTAAACTGGGTGGCAGAACATTCAGATAAGCATGAAGGATTGGCTATGCTGGGAACTTATGCTGTTCTTGGTACAGGAATATATGAATTAAATAAGCATGTTCTTATCCCGGTAGCGAAGAGAATAAAGCAATATCATGAGATCCGTGCTTTAAGAGGAAAAGATGCTACTGTTCTTAGCTTTGGTAAATCTGGAGCTTCACTAGCAGCATTAGCTACTTTGTACGTTGTAGCTGGATTTAATCTTACCCTTAATGATTTCTACTGGGATGGAGATAGAGTAATTGATGCTTTTGCTCGTCATAAAAAAGCAGAACAAACCATTGAAGAGGCTCAAGCTATTGATGTTACTCCTTTATCCTTAGAAGAAAGAGTTACTCTTGTGAATGAAACCAATATTTTAGAGAATAAAACATCTCTTGCTTCCTCTTCTGAGATTAAAGTAGAAAGTCCAACCGAGATTGGTAATTCTAACAAATATTCTACTAAAGGACGTTATTTAAGAACTCATCGCTGGGATAAAATAAACCGAGCGGTAGAACAAAAATATGGGATTGAAGAAGGTCTTCTCTCCGGATTACAGATGAGAGAGAGTTATGGTAATCCGTTAGAACTTAATTCTGGAGATGATGGTGGAGCAGGATTGATGATGTTCCAACCCGGAACGGCCAAAGTATATGGTCTTAAAGTTTATGATGATGCTGGAGCTACGGGAAGAGATCGTAATCATGGAAGAAAACTTATCAAGTTAGTTAAAGATAATAATTATGATTATGAAGCTCTTGCTTCTATTGATGAAAGATTTGATGTACTTAAGAGTGCAGATGCAGCAGGCAGATATCTTAGAGAGTTGTATGATAAATATGGTTCATGGGACAGCGCTTTATCTGCTTATAATCGAGGAACTCCGGCAACTAATCCTAAATCTACTCGCCATGTTAAAACTACTCGAGAATATCAGCGATATTATCTTGAACATAATTCTGCAGGGGGAGAAAAGGTTGATGAAACCGTTTTGACTCGTCTTCGGCAAGATAGATTACCGGAATATCGATTCGTTAGAACAAATGAATTGGGACAAGCGGTTTATATGTACCGTGTTGAAGCTGGAGATAATGCCACAGTTATCGCTGAAACCTTTAATCGTTGGGATGGGAAACATGGAAGCAGATATCAAGACGTTGATTATACTCATATCGTTAATAGAGATAGAAAATATGTGGGACACAGATTACATCCTGAGCAGTATGTTTACGTTTTAGCTGAACCTCTAGCTAAATCTAAACTTAAGAAGAAATAGTTATTTTCTTTACTTTTTCTTTCAGATATTTATCCTTAAGATGGTGAGTTAGGTTATCTTTTAGTTTAGGACGTTCTACGTTGATCTTTGCATAAATTTTCCCCTTCTCTTCAAATACTTGTTTGTGTTCTTTCTTGAAATGAGTCACGTGTTCTTTTAATGCCAAAGGTGGTCCAACTCTTATTTCGAAACTGGGAAGCTCATTTCTCTCTAAAATGAAATAAAAAAAGGAGTTATTTTTTTTATTCCATTCCCATCCAGATTTTTTAACCTTAAACTTAATTAACTTCTGTTCTATGAATTCAAATGCTTTCAGTAACTGTGCTCCAACAATATCTATTTTCCCGTTTAAGGGTTGAACTTCTAAATAAACTAAGTGTGTTTTTGATCGTTTAGTTTCTTTTTTCAACTCTTCTATATTTAAGTTTTCTTTCTGGAAGAATTTAGAAGAAGGATGAGCAAGATATTCTTTAGCTAACCTCTTAAATTTACTTATCGTTTTATATCCTAAAGCAGCAGCAGCATTACGGTTCTTATCTGTCGGATCTATCAAGATGATTGGTGATTGTTGTTTTGAAGAGTTTAAATGAAATAATACGTCCTTCTTGGGGTAGTGATTCTCTGGGTCGATTATCTCCTTGTCTTTCCATTTTAAACTTGCTTTTAATAATTTATTGAATCCTTTATAGTAGGCAATGAGTATCTCTAACCCGTACCCACTGAATCCCCCAATGTACGATTCTGCTCCATAAATGCTGTTAGTCTTACAGAATTGTTTAGCTAAACGAACATCATCTTTTAAGGTTTTAGTATGCGCATTAACCCATCCTGAATGTAAATGAGATAAGTCTGTGATGTTTTTAGCTTGTTCTGGCTTGCTTACGTTTAAGCTGGGAACAACTTCAAACTCTATTCCCTTAAAATTTAACCTAAAATAATCTCTGCTGCCGTGCAAGCGTTCAATTTTATCCTTAGGGAAAGCTTTCTTAAGATAAGTTTGTAACAGTTCTGAAAGTTGGTCCGACTTTTCTGCAAAAGGAGAATAATCAAATTGAACAAATATATCTACATCATAATTTCCTGATAACCAAGTGTCTTTAGCTCCGCTTCCTCCCACTACTGCACGAGCTTTTTTTAAGTGGGGATTAAGTAGTTTAAGAAATAGGGCAGTTACTTCTAAGAATCTCTTTCTTTCTTCTTTACTGGGTCGAATTTTATCAATAATTTCTTGCATGGATGATTTATCTCGATTAAGAAGTTAAATCTTTTTAAATTCTTTCTCGATCTCTTTCTCTATTATCTTTCCGTCTTTCTCTAATCTGTGGAGATCCTTAATTAATAATCTCTTAATTTGTTTCTTGAACACTACTACTAAAGAAGATGTTCCTAAGAAGGCGACTAGAATAATTATGGGGACAATACTTATCCCTTCCGTTAAAGAAGATCCAAAATAAGAAAGGATGACTACTTCTAATACAAATCCTAAGGTAGAAACAATGTTAAACCACATGAATTTTATGTTGGTTAATCCGGCTGCAAAACTCACTAAATCGTTTGGAAACAATGGAACTAATCGAGCGATGAAAATGGTCCATGCTTTATTCTTCTTAAACATCAAATTGAAATGGACCACTTCTTTCTTATCAAATACTTTTTCAGCTAATTTTTTACCATACTTACGAGCGATTTGAAATACTACTGCGGATCCGATAAATGCTCCAATTAAAGTATAAACAATTCCCATAACTGGGCCGAAGATAAAACCTGCTGCTACTGCCGTTATTTCGTGAGGTAGGAAAGGAACGATATTTTGAATAGCTTGTAGCAAGGTTATCATTAAGGGAGCAAGGTACCCAAAACTTAAAACGAAGTCTTTGATTTGATTCGGATCCTCTAAATAAGTTTTAATCCAGGAAGAAGTAGTTAAGAAATAATAAACTATAGCGATAAATAATATTACTAATAAGATCTTAACCACTTTGATTACTTTGTGTCCACGAATCTTATCCATCCCTTGGAATAAGTAGGTTGGAGTATATAAATCTTTTTTAAGGCAAAACTAGTTCCAATATACTACTCCAGCAGCGAAGATTTTTTAAAGCGTTCTTTATTCCAGCTTATTATGCTTACATTAAAAACTAGGGTGAATTGTTTTAAGTGCGGTAAATCTGTGGATAAGAATGAGACTTACCTAGCTCAGTCTACTGATAAAGAATCTAGATATGAATGTTACGACTGCTTTAAGAAGGCTCGTTCAGCTAAAAGAGAACTCTTCTGTGGAAGATGCAAATATAAATTCCAAGCTAGAGTTCCAGTTTGTCCTTATTGCAGTAAAAGTGATGAAGTAATTGAAGCTGGATTTACCATCCATGACCTTTTATAAGAAAGGTTTTTAAGTTCTTTCTATTTCTTTCTGTTTATGTTTAAAACGTTATCTCTGAAAATGAAGCCTTATTCTTGGAAGTTTTATTTTGGAATAGTGTTAATTATCCTGAGTATGGTCATCGGAGGAGTGACAAAAATAATGGTCTTCTTTTATCTCGAAGATCCATTTTGGTTTTGGTTTAATATTATTGTTTATGCTCTTTCTTGGCCAATGTTAGGTATCGGGATATGGTGGGTAGGTAAAGAATATGCTGATAGACTTAGGAAATATGCTAGTCTCAAATTTTATGAACAATCTTTAATGAAAGGAACAAAAAAAGCTTATCAGTTAACTAAAGAAGGAACGCAACATTTTAAGGAGAAAGGTAAACAATTTAAGTCTCATGCTCAGGAAAGAACTCGAAATCTGAGTAATAACCTTAAAGGGAAGATCCATAATATTAAAAGGCCGTTTAGGAAGAAGATTTAGTCCTGTGGTTCTTAACATGTCGATAGATGAAATAACCTCCGATGAGTATGATTATTACGGCTACGGGTATAGAGATGTATTCTGAATAATTTCTCACTTCATTCCAATGTTCTCCCAGTTTAAATCCAAGGTAAGTTAAGAAAGTGTTCCAAAGAGTCCCTCCAATCAAGGTGTAGATGAAAAATTTCTTGAGATCCATCTTACCAATTCCGGCAGGAATAGAGATCAGATGTCTAACTACTGGAATAAAACGGCTGATAAAGATGGTCTTATCTCCTTTCTTAGCGAACCATTGTTCAGTCTTCTGAAGATCCTGCTGGTCTAGGAACAGATACTTTCCGTATCTGATTAGGAAGGCTTTACCTCCATATTTACCTATGAAGTAAGATAATAATGAACCAATCATGGTTCCCAAGGAACTGAACAGAATTACTGCCCACCAGCTAAAAGTTCCTTTAGCAATCAAGAATCCAGCGAAAGGCATCACTAGTTCTGAAGGTACAGGAAAGATCATACTTTCCATGGCCATGAATAATAGAACTCCACCATAGCCAAGAGTAGAGATAGCTTGAACTGCTAATTGGCCGATCCAGGAAAGTATTTCGGTGATAATCATTAGGAGAATTAGATAGTGGGGTTATATAATACTTTTGTGATGGAAAGGTTAGTTCGTATTTAGAAACGTTTTTATTCTGTTTTACTTTTATCCCTTAAGATATGGGAATTAAGTCGGCTAAAAGCTTGGATCGGGTGTTGCATCGAGAGATCACTTGGGTAATGAGAGAAACCAAGGAAGTTTCCTCCCTAGAAGAAGATATTTCTCATCTTTTAACCATTTTTAAGATTCTTCAAGACCAGAAATTAAGAGTAGTTAAACGAAGCGTCTATAACGCTCTGATGAATCGGTCTAAAAAGAAAGTGAAACATGAAGAAAACAGGGTATCTTTAGTGGAAAGGCGGATTCACCGTTTTCGAGAAAGGTTAGATCAGCAAATTAATAAGATAGAAGTGATATTTCGAGAAGAGAACAAGACTGATGAAATTGCCCAATTAGAGAAGATAAAAACACAGATTGATGTGGATGAAGGTTTATTTTTATCTTTAGTGGGGTGGCCGAATGGGAAATTGCTTAAAGAAGTTGAAAAATCTCCTCCTGATTGGGGAAACGTTTCATCTATTCTTAAACAAGGAGAACGATGCTTAAACGGTCTTCTTGCCAGTTTAGAAAAGTTAAAACCTTTAAAATTCTCTATGGCTGGATTGATGGCGCAACGTTATGGGGTTCATTTATCAGCTAAAGAAAGAATGAGATTAGAATATAATCCTGGAGATAATTCTTATTCAGTTAAAGTGTTTAATCAAGCAGAAGATTATTATGTTCATTTGGAAAAACAGATCCGTTCTGCTCAGTATCAAGTCCTGATTGAAGTGTATATCTTCTGGCCAGATGAAGTGGGAAAATACATTGCTAAGGCTCTCATAGATAAAGCTAAAGAATTCTCCGAATATAATCGTAGAATAAATGCAAACGTATCTAATTCTAAGAAAGTGGTTTTAATGTTTGATGGGTTTGGAAGTATGAAACTGTTCTATAAAGGAAGTAAAATCCTGGAAGAGATGAGAAAAGCCGGAGTAGAGATTCGCATTTTTAATCCTCCCAGAAACACTTTCTTCAAATATAATGCTTTCTCAGTGTTACGTCATCCTCTAATTTCGATGTTTGGGAGAAATCATCGTAAGGTATGCATTATCGATGAAAAAATGGCTTATCTGGGAGGGATAAATTTTGGAGATGAAGATCGTTTACAAAGAGATACTCATCTTTGTGTAGTAGGATCACCTGTTCCGGAGTTGGTTCAATCTTATCTTAACATATTATCTTTATGTCAAGACTATGAAGAAAACTATTTATCTAAAATCAGTCAAGAACGTAAAGAAAAGACAAAAGAATGGATATCGGGGTCTAGACTTGCAGTTCACAAACCATCCCAAAGAAGAGGGTTTAAAATATTAGCTAATGCTCCTTCTTTTAGAGAGCACGCCATCAGAGACGAATATCTCAAGTTTATCCGTGGTGCAGAAAGAAGTATTTATCTTACTTGTCCTTATTTTTCTCCAGGGAGAAGATTTATCCGAGAGTTGGGGAAAGCAGTAGAAAGAGGTGTTGAGGTTAAGATAATCTTTCCCCTACGCACCGATCATAGCTCTGCTGATGCTATTTCTAGAAGTTATTTCAAGAAACTTTTGGAAAAAGGAGTTCAGATATTTTTATACAATAAACCCGGAATCATGTTTATACATGCTAAAACTCTGGTTGTCGATGGGAAATATGGGACGGTTGGTTCTTCTAATTTGGATTATGTTAGTTTGTCCATGAATTGTGAGATTAACTTCTTCTTTGCTAATATTTCTTTAGCCCAGGAACTTGAGAATCAATTTAAAGATGATTTGCGTTACTGTAAAGAAGTTTCTTTAACTAAACATTTAGAAGAAATAGAGAAGGAAGGAATATTACAAAGGGGAACAACCAGAGCGATTGCGTCCATGAATAGTTTAATTGCTCCTCGACAGGCAGAGTATCAATAACCCTAGCTATTTCCCATAGTTCGATCTAATTCTGCTAACAAAGCTCGGTATTTTTCAGGAGCTTCGGTAATTAACAGGATATTGGTGTCTGGTTTGACTTTGAACAAAGGAGCGATAGTAGTGCCCTTTTTATGAATATGGTAACGGTAAACAGGTGATTCTCCATCTGTAAAAGGAATAGCAGTACAGACTTTCCCATCTCTTTCATAACCTTCTGAGAAGAGTCCTTTTAGGGCGGGAAGATACTCTGCAGCGGTAAGCTCTGTTCCTTGATCTTTTTGAAGATCACTCCTTACCGCTAGGTATAAAGTCTTTCCTCCCACTCCTGGAGATGCAACATATCTTGCAGTAACATCGGTTAAGAAAGGAACTTCTATTCCTTCAGATTCTCCGTTGTGCCCTTGGAGTTCTAAGATCTTATCCCAAATGCGTTCTTCTAATGTAGTAACCATATCTTGTAAGGAGTAAGAAGAAGTTTTTAAGCTTTTAGTTGATGAAGAATTATAATTTCTTTATCTTAATCGCTAGCAACCCATGCTTCTTTATCTCTTCATCTGAATAATGCCACGATCCCTGAAGCAATTGCTCCTTAGACTTAAATCGGGGCCCCCAATACTCTAAAGGGGTAGAATTAACTAGGTCTTTGATCGAAGTATATTGATGTATTTCTAAGACCCTCACTTCTATCTTATCTTTATCTTCCGGACGTTTGGAAAACTCAATAATATCTCCTACCTTAACCTTCTGTCTTTTTTCATCATTCACTCGAGATTCTATTATCTTGAGACCGCTTGACATCTCATCGAAGGGTAATGGATCCAGATGCATTTCATGTTTCATGAGATTTAGATGTTATTATCCCTTTTTAAAATTGTTGGAAATATTAGAAGAAAAAGCGCCGACACCCGGAATTTCACAGCAATTACTTGCTATTTGAACCGGGAATCCCAGAGGGATCAGTTTTCAAGACTGACGCAATACCGGGTTATGCGATGTCGGCTTCAAACTTTGGGTATTTTGATATTTTATAAAGCTTTAGGTGACTTATCCAGTGCAGCACCAAAAACTATTTAAAACACCGAAACCACGAGCTTATTATGGGATTTTTAAGCAGATTATTTGGAAAAGCAGAACCGGTTGAAGAATCGGTAATCCAGGCAGAACTTAAAGAAAATAAGGATATGCTTTGGGAGAGAGTTAGCGATGTTCTTTCTTACGTAGATAATGACCTGAGACCAGAACTAGTGCGAGCACAACAAAAGAAGTGGGCACGTGCGACCATCTCAGATTTCCGTAACTTTTATACTAAGATTCGGGACGGAAGAATGCGCTTAGAAAAAGATATGACTAGAATTGAAGCTGTACCTTTACAGAACCCCTCTTTCCAAGAATATTCTCATAGCATTTCTGCTTCGGTAAAGAAGATGTCTGAAGAACTGAAGATAGTAGAGAACCAATTAAGCGGAGAAAAGAATATCACCGAAGTAACTGATCATATTACTGAAGGGATCAATGCTTTCGACGAACTTAAGAATTACTGGGCTACTCGAGTAAGAAAACAGTTTTTAGATTAAATTTATTTTTTATTATCTTTCTTATTTCTTTAGATGATAAAGTATATAAATGTATAAATTAACCCCTTCTTGAAAGAGGAAATGGAAAAGAAAACAATTAACCCCGAAATAGGTGCTTATATTCGTGACAATCTTCGTTTGGGAAGAAGATATTCTCACATTACCCAGAAATTGATGGAAGCAGGCTGGTTAAAGGAAGAGATTAATCAAGCTTATCACGAAGTTCTTGGGGGTAATAGTGTTCAACAACCAAAAGTTAGGAATACTTATTCTTCAAACCGACAACCCCCTAATATTCAAAGAAATAAGGTTTTAGTTATTGTTGGAGTAAGTATTCTTCTGGTTATAGGAGTATTACTTTTACTTAATGGAACTATTGGTAACGCTATCTATTTTGATAAATTAATTGGGGGAAGTAAGAATGCTACTTCTGGTGAAGTTACCTATACTGTACAATGTACTCCTCCCCATATCTTGAATCCGGAACAAAATGGGTGTTGTCTTGATGAAAACCAAAATGGGAAATGCGATCAAGAAGATAAAGAGGCAGTGGTTAATCAAACTGATCTTACTCGTCCTTGTTTAGATCATCGTCAGTGTGGACAACTTAAATGTATTAACGGAAAATGTTCTGATTTAACTGGTTTGTATCAACGACCACTATCTTCTTGTACTAAAGTGTGCAATTTTTATAATGTTGATGTGCTTACAAGTGATAATGAACTTTATTCCGTTAAACCGGGTGAAGGAAGTTATACCGGAGCAGGAGCCCTAGATTGGACTATTCTTTCTGCTCCTGATCATTGTGTGGAAGAGCCAGCCATAATTCCGATAGAGATTTCACGCAGAAAAACAGGTATGACTTTGAACACAGAAATAATTACTTTGGGTTTAGTTCAAACCAGCAAAGCTATGACTCATCCTTATGTGCCTCAACTATCTTTTACTCTAACTGTGAGGGATATATATGAATTATGTGCACCAAGTCAAGGAGAGTTACAATTCTTATTACAGAAGCAGAAAGCATTAGAAACAGCATTGAAAGCTAAGAAATAAAATAAAAAAGTAACAACTTCTACCTAATCCTAACTACCTCTAAGTTTCTGGGAGCAGTAGTCTCAATCTTATACTGCTTATGGATAGAACTTGCTAAATCTAAACATCGGCTAGATTCTCCGTGCAAGACCATAATCTTTCTAGGTTGAGGATTACAGCGTTTAACGAAGTTCATCAACTGCTTACGATCAGAATGGTTAGTTATTTCTACTCTATGCACTTGCAGATTAATCTTTAACATTTGGCTCTTACCTTCATCACGCATCATTAATTCGCTTTCCCCGCTACGGATACGGTAACCTAAACTGCCCGGAGGTTGGTAACAAGAGAACATCAAAGAATGTTTACTTCCTTCCGCTAAGCCTTTAAGATATTCTACACTGGGACCACCAGCAAGCATACCGGAAGTAGCTAAGATTAAACATGGTCCTTCTTCTAACATAATCTGCTTTCTTTCTTTTTGTGACCCTACACTTTTAAAAATAGGTGACAAGAAAGGATTATTCTCAGTATGGAATATCTCTTGACGGATGTTACGGTTTAAGAATTCCGGATAAGCAGTATGAATTGCGGTAACATCTTTAAGTAACCCATCGAGATATACCGGAGCAGCAGGAATTTTTCCTTCCCGCATTAATCTTTCCACGATAATCATTACTTCTTGTGCTCTTCCTGACCCCAATACCGGCATTAAAACTTTTCCACCACGAATGAAAGTTTCTTGGATAACTTTAACCATATACTCATCAGCTTCTTGTTCGGACATGATATTATCTTTTCCGCCGTAAGTAGATTCCATGATCAAAGTTTCTGCTCGAGGAAACTGAGTATTGGCTGGTTCTAAGACGTTAGTTCTAGCGTACTTTAAATCACCGGTGTAAATTAGGTTGTGTAATCCATTTCCAATATTCAGATGAGAAATAGCACTACCTAACACGTGTCCGGCATTGTAAAGTGTTAACCTAATGTCTGGAGTGATATCAGTAACTTCATCGTATTCTAAACAGATAGTATGCAAGACCATTTCGCGAATTTCTTCGGTGTCGTACAATGAATCTCGACCTTCACCTTTTTGGATCTTAACCATATCTAACTGTAACAAAGCCATGACATCACGAGTGGGTTCAGTACAATATACTGGTCCTTTATACCCATACTTGAATAAATACGGGATTAATCCACAATGATCTAGGTGTGAATGAGAAACTATTACTGCATCTAGTTCGCTAATGTTTAGTTCTGGGGCATCTAGATAAGGATAAGCTTCTGGTCCTTCTTCACTAGGATCTATTCCACAATCTAATAACACTCTGGATTCAGGTGTTTGTAACAATAAACAACTTCTTCCTACTTGTCTTCCAGCTCCTAAGAAAGAAACTCTGACCCATTCGTGTTTCTTTTCTCTTAACCATCCGTCATAAATACGATGTCCAGTCTTGTTTAAGAACTTTTTACGATAATCAGCATGTTCGTATAAAACTGCACGTATACTTTCAATAAGTTTTGAACGTAAGGGAGGGATTCTTTTGATTAAAGGAACCCACATGGTTTTGCTGCGAATCTCTTTAAGATAATCTTTATCTTTGCTGATAATAATCCCTGGCTTATCAGCATGAATGATTACTTGTGATCGAGGGGGATCGAAAATCAATTCTTGTACTCCTGCTTCTTCAGGTAACATTTTCTTGATCTCTTTTTCTGCTTTTTCTAGTTCTAAGCATAATGAGGGATCTGGACGCAACTCAATTCTTTTCTTGAACTGTTGGACTGCTGCTTTAATGGTTCCTTCATTATCTAAGAAGTATTTCTTGTCTTTAGTATAAACAACAATGTTTGCTCCTTCGAATGCGCCGTCAGAAATCTTTCCTTCCGGTAGTGTTTTGATTATTTCTTTTAAAATGTCTGGCATATTTTTATAAACCTCTCTATCTAAAACATAAACTTATCTTTATCTAATCACAGAGATCTTTTTTTCTAAAACGAGTGAAGTGTTAAAAAGAACTTAAAGTAAAGAATATTCTAATTCTTTTTGTAAGACCTTCTTAACTTCTTTCTCTGTAACTACAACCACATCTACTCCATTCCCAGAAGCGCTGTCTCGCTGAAGAGCAGTATTAACACATCTTACCGCTAACTTGACTCCTTCTGCTGCAGTCATATCTAACTTATACTGGGTTTCTAGTACACCTAAAGCGAAAACTGATCCTGATCCAGAAGAGACATAATCTCTAATTTTAGTTACGCTTCCGTCAGGGAATAAATCATAAAGGTATAATCCGCTATTATCTTTTCCACCTAATAAGAAATGAGCTATTCCTGGTAACATACTCATTTGACGAATGTTGGTGTAAAGTAATCCACCTAATAAGTTAGCCGCCTCTTTTACAGTAGGTTTCTTACTAGTACGAACTTCTTTTAGCTTTAATTCCGCTTTGATTAACTTGATTACGAGTTGGGCATCAGAAACATTTCCAGCGATGGTTACAGCCATTTCGTCAGAAATAATGTGCACTTTATCGGCTCTCTTGTCAACAATCATATTGCCGGCAGTGGCTCTTTTATCTGCTGCGAGGACAATTCCATCTTTGCAGACTAAACCTACAGTAGTAGTACCCGTTTTTAATTGTTCTTCCATATTTTAAGCCCCACTAGAATGATTTCACATCCATCCTTCTTTATTTTACCTCTAAAATGGTACAGATTTTTAAATGTTTCGCCAAATGAGGATACACAAGCTTTATATTCAAGTTATTGCTAAGGATTTTTATTAACATTAAAAGAGATGATTAACCATGCTTGAAAAGCTGTTTGGTAAAGACAAATTTGAGAAGGATTCAGAGGTTATTAGTCTGGTTCAAGGTGTCCCGGATGGTTTTTTCCGTTGTAATTCTTGTAAAAAGGTTTATCCCACTACTAAATTTGGAAGTACAGTGTGGGCCGGTAAAGGAGTCGGATATATGTGCAAGAATTGTTTTATGGGAGAGAAAAAACCAGACATTCCAGAAAGATTAAGAGCCAAACCGGGAGAAACACCTAGAAGTGTGAGGAGGTATTAAAATGGGAATATTTTCTGCTTTATTTGGACAGAGTGAGATGACTCCACTACGTAGATTAAATGAACGTGTTGAAAATTATGAGATGAAGATTGCGCATCTTAGAAGATTGATTAAAACTCATCCCACAAAGAAGGAGTTGTATGAAAGTCAGATTAAAGAATTGCAAGCAGAGATGGCTTATGTTAGGAGAGATAGAAGCAGAGTTATAGTCAAGAGTGAGAAGAAGAGATAAGTTCACTATTTCTTAGTAATTATTTACACAACTATTATAAATAATTCTCTTTTTTGAATATTTATGACTAATCTCTCTTGGAAAGAATTTGAAAATTATCTCTCTCAAAGAGGTTTTGAACTAGCACATGTTCATGATCTTTGGGAGTATGATTTTCCACAAGATATTTCTCCTAAAAAGACGGATGAATTTCAATTGTGGTGTAAGAAGGATGAAGGGTTAGTTATTTGTGCAGAAAGTTATGAGGGTCGCATTAATGATGCTCGCTTACACTTTGAATTAAGATTACCTGTTCCTTATGATCAATTAAATTCGACGCAGTATAAGGTTTATTCTGCTCTTGTTCATGGTAGGAATGGTGGTGGGCCGATTGGAGAATCGCGTACTCATCTGCTTGTAGCGCCACAATATGATCTTCTTAAGAGTTGGAGTCTGGATCTGGTTTGTGGTAATGTTCGAATGGCGAAAGGATTCTCTTTCAATGTTCCTTGGGAAGGAAGATTAAAAGATCATACTCTTAATTTGTGCGAAAGATTGTTAAACGATTCTGAAGGACAGTTTGGTGATTTCTATCGGGCACATCAGTTCCTTAAATTAGTAGAATTGAGATTAGTTTCTACTCTTCCAGATGATGTTAAGAAGATGATTGGGTACGGAAGATAATTGAGAAGAGAAATACTTATAAATCTCTTCTCTTATCAGAATAATAATGGATGACAACCAAAGATTAAAGCGTAATCTTCTAGGACTTAAGATTGTTACTGGCGCAATGGTTCTATTAGCGCTTGGAGCTGGTGCTGGAGCATTTTATCAAGCAATTCGTGTTGATGAGCAGGATAAACATTTAGATAAGATTTTAGCTTTAGAAAAGCAGTTTGAACCTTGTGCTAAGGAACATCAAGCGCTGGATGATAAACTTAATACACACGTTTCTGCTTTAACTGAAGCATTTGAAAAAGGATATACTTCTGGTTCTGTTTTTAGTTATCATATTGGAAAGGTGGAAGAAGTTGCTCAGGGTTATTCTAAGTGGAGTTCTCAATGTAGAGGACTTCAACAACAAGCCCTTACCGCATTAGCAGAATATCGAAGAGAATTCCCTGAACAAAAATAATCTATATCTTCTAATAAATAAATCTATATAAACTGGTTTCTAACAACTGAAGTTATGCCTGAAGACAAATTATATCTAGCCAAAGGAAGTAGATACGTTGAAAGTGATCCGGTCAGAGGGGAATCTGGAGGATGGAACTATAGTGATCGTTATTTGGTTGTTGCTTTAAATCCTAATCAAGCGGGAAACGTATTCCTTTCTTACCTTAATAGTCGTGGAAGATCAAGAAGTTGGGAACTAGATCAAATAAAGGAATTAACTGCTGAGAAAGATGTTCCTCTTGAGAAAAGAATTGCTATTTTGGGCGAAGCTCTTCATGTGGTGAGATAAGTTATTAATTAAAGATAAAAAACAGCCCCTGACGAGAATTGCACTCGCGACCTTCTGATGCCTTTTTAATAATACAAGTCAGACGCAATAGCTACTATGCTACAGGGGCATAGATTAAGAAAATAAGACCTTAATTTATTAATCTTACTCTTTAAGATGCGAAGGCCAAGCATAAGATGTAAAGAAACCTTTAGTTTCTTCATACGGTAGATATCTCTTCAACTTAAACCATTGCTTTATGAAATTCTGTAAAATATACACTTCTTGATACAACTCTTTCTTACGTTCTTCATACTCTTGACGATATACTCGGCGATTAAATAGGTCTAAGATCTCTTTAAGGAAAGCGTTCTTTTCAAAATCTTTAACATAAGATTTTTCAATTTTGGCATCAACAAACAGTTCTAATTCTCCCTTGTTGACTTTCATCTTTATTCCATCTTTGACTACCTCGGTAGTACTTAAACCTAAAGCATGAAAATTAAAATCTAAATAATAGTTAAATGGGCCACTTTCTGCTTTTTTGAACGGTCTCCATTGGATCCAAATCTCTTTGTTACCGTTACGGTCAATTCTTTCATAATAAAGATTTTCCCAGTGGTCTTCGGCTCCTTCATCTGGATCGATCCAACTGTAATGTAATAGCCACTCATGCAACGCTCCATAGAACTCTTTAAAGTCAAACACATCTTTATACTTAACTCTGAACGGTTTGCCTAATACTGACTCTGCATCTATCTTTTTTGAGGGCATACTCAAATGTATTGGTTTTAGGTATATAAAGCTTTTTGGAGTTAAGCTTTTATAATTCCTAGTTATTGTCTAAGTATGGACAGATTACGTTTTGGGACAGCCGGTATTCCTTTATCTACACCTAACAGAAATACTCTTAACGGTTTAGCGCATCTACGTAAGATTAGATTAGAAGCAATGGAGTTAGAATTTGTAAGACAAGTAAACATTTCTGAAGAAGCTGCTCCTCTAGTCAAGAAAGCTGCTATAACAAACGATATTGCTTTAACTTGTCACGGCCAATATTTCATCAATCTTAATTCTGATCCGGAAACTATTCTGGCTAGCAAGAAAAGAATCTGCAATGCAGCTAAGATTGCTTCTTTGTGCGGAGCTTATAGCATGACTTTTCATGCTGCTTATTATATGAAAGCGGACCCAGAGCTAGTGTATCAGAAAGTTAAATCTTCCATGAAAGAGATCATCGATGCTTTACAAAATGAAGGGCATACCTTATGGATTCGTCCTGAAACTACCGGTAAAGGTACGCAATGGGGAGACTTAAAAGAAATTCTTCGTTTATCTCAAGAGGTGGAACAAGTTATGCCGGCAGTAGACTTTTCACATCTGCATGCCAGAACCGGGGGAAAGAACAATACTCTTCCCGAATTTCGAGCAATGTTAACCGAGATCGAGAAAGCGTTAGGTAAAGAAGGACTAGATAATATGCACATCCATGTTTCTGGAATAAATTATTCTGAAAAAGGGGAAAGAAACCATTTGAACTTGGTGGAATCTGATTTTAATTATATTGACTTGATTAAAGTTTGGAAAGAATTCAAGATTAAAGGCACAGTAATTTCTGAATCTCCCAATATTGAAGGAGATGCTTTATTGATGAAGAATGAGTGGGAGAAGTGACTACTTCTGGAAGCATCACTACTATTTAATACTAACGAGGGGAATCTTTAAATATTAGCCTCTATTTTAACCTGTCGATGAAACAAGCTACTATTACTATCGATGATTTTGTGAGAAGGATCTTTCCTGACCCTGGAGAGTCTGCTAGGGATTATCAAACTGCAATTGCAGAAATTCCTGCTAACTTGAGAGAAAAATGGGGTGGTTCTAAGTATAATACTCTTATTTTTACTTATGAATTGGGAAGGGAGGCGTTAGAAGTTCATATGGCTGATTATAAAGAAAGAGGGACTTTTGATGAGATTGCTGTATCCACTGCTTATAATGGGATGGGATCTATTGCTATCAGCAGTTTTTATGGCCATAGAGATCTGAGTATGTTGATTGTAGCCAAAGATGAAACTGCCGCTTGCCATTGGGAAAAATCACTAACTAAATGTGGATACACTACACAGAGGATTTAGAATATGAAACGGGCTACAATTACTATTGATAATATTGCCGCAGAGTTATTCCCTAAAGTTGGAGATAAAAAATCCAGAACTTATTCCGCTATTCTTACCGATGTTTTAGGCATCTTGCAGAGTAAAGGAGACGATCCCGGTTATAGTGTTGTTGTCTTTACCAGTGGTTTTGAAGGAAAGTTTGTGGAAGTTCGTGAGAGTGGTGTTAGACAAACAGGCGTTTTTACTAGAATTACTGGGACTAGGTTTGAACTTCATGAAGCGGTTCTTAGAAATTTATATGGGAGTAGAGATTTTGCAGATCTTCTAATCGTAGCTAAAGAATCAACTGGGGCTGATTTTTGGAATGGCTTATTAAATGGATTTGGATATAATACTCGAAGAATTTAATCTTATTTTTTAACTTCTCCTTCTCCTGCGGGTAAGAAAGTAACAATATCGTCTAAATCTCCCCCTTTTAACTTAAACTTGATTCTTTTCGCTAAGTCTGATTTTTTAAGATCTCCAGGAATAATAACTGCAAAATTATCTGTCTGCGATTTAACTGCATTAACCGGTCCACCTATAGTCTTTCCTTCTACTAGACCCATAGCCATTTCTACTACTGGATGCATAACATTTCTTTTGCCGTAAATCATAAATGCGCCTTTAGCAATAAACTCTCCTGATTTAGCCTCTTTAGTTACCTGTTCTGGTAAAACATAAAATACATCCCCTTGGGTATGTTTAGCTTTCCAAGACTTACTGTAAACTGCTGTAGCTTGAGCAGTTTCTTCTTTAGTTGCTTCTCCGCATTTCTGTCCTCCTTTGATCAAAAAGAAAGGTGATCCCGGTAGTTCAGTATGAAAAACTAAATCGTCTGGTTCGAGATGTTTCTTAATGATAATCTCATTAGAAGTAGCATCCTTCCCCCCGATACACAATAATCCTTCTGAAGAGATGAACCAATGGAATTTTTCATACCACTCTCGTTTAATCTCTTTTTTAGCTTGACGCTTCTTTTCTTCTTCCAAGAAAGAGTTCTCTTTACCTTGCAAATCTGCCAGCTTTTTCTTACTGTCTTCTATGGCTTTCTTAGCTCCCTCTATTTTACGTTTAGCTTTTTTAGCTAAGTCAAAATAAGTTCCAGCATTCTCGTCCACGGAAGTGTTTAAATCAATTTCAATCTGCATACTAGTAATAATTGTCTTAGAAGTTAAAAAGGTTTGGGTTTAAAGATAAATTAATAAAGTAGAATTGACTTACTTTACTCTTATGAAACAAAAAACCCAGATCCTTTTCATTCGTGGCGGAATGACTTTTAAGAATAGGAAAGACTATTTACACTATCTAAAAAATCGAGATGTATCCATTGAAGGTAAAATTAGATGGCATGGTGAATACCTGAAAAGAAAGTTAGGTAAACAGTTTCAGTTAATCAAGCCAAACATGCCTTTGGCAGAAAACGCTAAATACAATGAATGGAAAATCCACTTTGAACGTTATTTCCCTTATTTAAGAAATAATCTTATCTTGGTGGGAGCATCTTTAGGAGGAATATTTCTAGCCAGATATTTGTCCGAGAACAAATTCCCTAAAAAAATACTGTCCTTATACTTAGTTGCTCCTCCTTTCGACAATACTTTCTCTGATGAAGATCTAGTTGGTGGATTTAAGCTTAAGTCTAACCTATCCTTAATCGAGAAGAATTGTAAAAATATTCGATTATTATTTTCCCAAGACGATCCGGTAGTTCACATATCACATGCTAAGAAATATGCTAATAAATTAAGAACTGCTACGTTGATTATTTATCCCAGTAAAAATGGGCATTTTAAGATTTCAGAATTCCCAGAACTTGTTAAGATGATCAAAGAAGATATTCGTTAATTATTTAAACCTCTTTGGTTTACTAACACTCATGGAACGGGTTATTCTTAAAACATTAAATAAGAATCTTGGCTATAAACCAGGAGAAAGAGTTCTGATTATTCAGCAAAACTGGAGCAAAGGATTAAGTAAAGAAACCAAATCCCGATTTGAACTTTCTAAGAAAGTGTGCCAGAAAATGTTTCAAGTGTATAAGAAAGTCAAAGTAGATGTTTCTTTGTTAACTTACTTTCCTAAAGAAGCTCGTTCAGGAGTAGATGTACCGAAAGGAACTTACACTTCTGTCCTGAAAGATGTTCCTGAAATTATCTTTATGCCCACTGCTTATTCTCTGTCTCATGTTCCTTCCACTAAACTATTACTTAAGAAAGGAGCACGTATTGCTAGCATGCCTAGTTTCACTTTAGATATGTTTGCAGAGAATGGGCCGATGAGTGCTAATCCTTTAGATGTTGGAAGAAGAGGAGAAAAAATTTATCAAAAGTATAAGAAGAGTAACTTTATTCATATCACTGGCAAGAAAACAGATATCGTTGTTGAAGTGGATCCTTCTATCGTGCATCACGCAGAAACGGGAATTATTAAGAAAGGAGACTTAGCTAATTTGCCAGCAGGAGAAGTATGCGGGGTTCCTAAACATTTAGGAAAATCTCATGGGTATATCACTGTGCCAAAAGGATGGGGTGGACCTTTTCCTTTGAAGTATGAAATTACTCTAATCGCTAAGAATGGTCGATTTGTAAATATTCTGAATGATGATCCAAAAGCTAAAGAGTATATTAATTCTAAACTTAAACCGTTAATTTTCGGCAAGAAGGGATTTGATGTCTTAGCAGAGTTAGGTATAGGTACAAATCACAAAATCACTCCTCAATATATCCAAAAGCATGGGTGGAGTGCTCTTACCGCAGAAAAGATTATCGGATCAGCCCATTTCGCTAACGGTTGCAGTGCTGGATTAGGTGGAAAGAATGATGTGCCTGTGCATTTAGATTGGGTCGTTCCTAAGGTTAAGATTGACTTTGATTATAAAATAAAAAATAAAAAAGCAAAAGATTAAATTAACCTTTTGCTGGCCGTTCCGGGAGGAAGTTTTCTTAAAGATACTGCGTTTTGTCCTCCTAGTTGTTGCATCACTTCTGGGCTGGGCAGTTCAATCAATCCTTTATCCTGTTTAACTTTTTGGAGGAAGATGTTGCTTAGGAACCTTAAGGAAGTGTAAGCACTCTCTATCGCTCCAAAACTCATATCTCCAATCCCAGTGATGCTCTTGGCATCATCTGCAGCAATACCTAAAAACTTAGTAGCAAAGTCTAACCCGCTTTTGTTAGCTTGGGCATCGTACTTTGACTTTACAGTTTGGAGATAGAAATGGCTAGTAACATGTATTACTCTTCCTTCTCCTACCGGGAATTTTACGGCGATGGGGGATTCTCCATACTTGTTTCCCATCTCTGCACTGCCTAGCAATATTTCTAGTCCTTCTTTTCTTAATGGTCTGATAGGATAACTGCTGCTTTCTAACCACCAGATGGGTTTTAATGCTCCATTACCCAATCCTTTGGTGTATGGGCTTCCGGAAGCTATTAGGTCTACTTCTACTAAATCGTCACTGGTATTATGTTTCCCTCTTTCCACATGTCCGGGGAAAGCATTCATGATGACACTTTCTAAGGCCCAGTCGGTAGTTACTAAATATCCTCCTGCATTTACAAATGCTTGCAATGCTTCCGTTCCGGACTTTCCCCGATAGCGATAATCTAACGTTCTTCCTGGACAGTTAACTAACAAGATCTGTTTTGGATCTAGATTAGTATATCCGTTAGCGATCTTGTATGGTATCCCTGCCGGACTTAGTACTTTTTCTACTGAATCATATTGTCCGGGGATGACCACAATTCGATCGTTGTCCAATTCTTTTAGTAAAGACTTTTCATCTCCGGGCATGGCTGCATCTACCACTCTGGCTGACATCATGTAGGCAGATTTCATGTCTACTGATTTTTTTGGAGTTTCTGATTTCTTGCTTCCTCCAGATTTAGATACATAGGCTTTGTCTGCATCATAGTTAGTGTATCCATTCTTAGCAGATCCGTAATCAAATCCACCATTACTTCCACTCCAACTAGCGCTTGTGTCGCTTCCCCAGCTGTAACTCATGTTTATCCTCCCCCATCATATTTTTTTGTTCGTTTAAACATCGATTCCCAAATTTTTCTCTTGGGCTGATAGTCATTATCTATGGCTTGAAGAAGGTTCAAAGCAGAAAACAAAGCTTCTTCTTTAAAACAAAGGTCGTCGCCCACCATTATTCTCTTATATCCTATCTCGCGAAGATATCCTATATCTGTAATATCTGAGCAATCTGGGACGTATCCCTGTTTCAATGAACCAAGAATACGAGATGCGGCGATAGCTCGTGGATCCGCGTCTACAATTTGTCTGGTGGCTTGCAAGATCTGGTGCGGTTTTCCTACTTCTACATACAAGTCTCCTCTAGCAGCCATCAGTCTAACTCTGCTTCTCCAGTCTTGGTAATCATTAGTTACAAATTCTAATCCTGGTTGAGATTCAATTTTCGCTACCGGTCTAGCTAAAGGATCTCTTTCTAGCAAATCACTTAAATCAGAACTTTTTTCCACGTAAGAAAGCATATAATCATGCATTCCTACTTTCTTTGCTGCTTCGATATATTCTAAATCTCTTGGTGTAAAGTATCCTTTGATTTTTAAACTGGGATGAAGAATGTTGATCGATTCTCCTCCTCCCACCACTCTTTGTGGTCCATCTAACATGATTAACTTGTTTCCATCAACTTTCACAATGTAAGCAGATTGATGTCCATCGTTGAAATAACATTTTACTGGTTTAGAAGTGTCCAACTCAATCTCATGGTCGATCTCTATTACTGACCAGGGTGGTGTTCTTAATTGTCCATAAGATTTTGGATTTGAGGGGTCTAAAACTATTTTCTTCCCATCAACTTCAATGATGGTTGGTTCTTTCGGTGAGTCATAAAATTCTCCTCGGTTTATCCTGATTTGTCGACACTTTAAATCGATCCATACCGGTTTATCTCCGGCACAGTCTTTTATTCTAAGAAGTGCATCTTCTAAACTTTCTTTTAGGGGCATAACTGTGTTTAATCTAAATCCCTCGACAATAGGGTGTTCAGCGATACTTTTTAGATAAGGTGCATATGGTGGTATGGTTACAATTGCTTTCATGGTTTACCTCCGTTATTTATACTTCTAATTTTTTGTTCGATTCTCTTCTACCAAAAACTTTCATTCTCACGTCTGAGAATTCTTTTACTAAGTCATGACCTTCCCAACTATTACGTAAAAGGGGATTGGGATTAAGGAAAGTTTCAAAATATTCTCTAATTGGTTGAGGTACATTCTTTGGGAATTTTTTAGCTAAAGGGTTTCCTCCAAAAGCGTACATCATAGTTAAGGCTAAAGAATAAAGATCAGTTGATGGAAGTGGTGGCCTTAACTCTACTAGTTCTGGGGCTGCAAATGCTTCGGTGTATCCTTCTGCTCTACTTTTATGTTTAGGTCTTAAACTGGCGAAACCATAATCTACTAATACGGCATTATGTTCCTCAGGTTTGATGATAATATTGTTTGGTTTGACATCGCAATGAATTACTCCATTAAAGTGCAAATAATGTAGAGCGTTTAGTAAACGTTGAGTTATCCATGATGCATGTTCTGGGTCAATCGGGCCATGTTCTCGCACAATCTTTTCTAATGTTGGTCCGGGAACATAGCTCATCGCAAAGATATAACTCCCATCATCGGCATGAAAAAAGTCTCTTAAAGTGGGTAAAGAATAATGATTGATGTTCCAAAGTAATTTTGCTTCATGAGCCATGATCAAAGAGTCATCAGGAGACACGTGCAAGTTTTGTTTCAAACAAGCAAGTTCTTCTAACAAAACATGTTTAGCTTTGTAAGTTACTCCAAACCCTCCTTCAGCAATCTTTTCTAAAACTTGATAATTTCCGATAACTCTCTCTTGAGGGAATATCTTTTGGTCATACTTTTTTCTTTTTTCTTCATCACACAATACTTCCCTAGCTTCATTCAATAACTTGGCAACGTTTTCATTGCCTAGTCCTTTGTCGGGATGATATTTGGTCATTAAGACCCGATAGGCCGCTTCTATTACTCCTGTTCTTGCCCCCGGGCTAACTTCTAAAACATGATAATAGTTTGGGTTTGCCATGAGAAATCGTTAGCGAAAGATTTATATATATTTTAGGACACCAGAATGTATACTTGTGTCGTTGTGGTTATAATAACCACAAATCACTTAATAATATGTATATAACCTAAGAGGTGAATGGAATTGCGTAGAAAAATCGTTAAGCATGGTCCTTCTTCTTTAACCGTATCTTTGCCCATGCACTGGGTTAAAAATAATAATCTTAAAAATGGGGATGAGGTTGAAGTATTAGAACGTCCGCGTGAATTGGTAATCTCTGGTGAAGGAAAGAGAGAGGCAAAAGAGATCACTATTACCTTGAGTAGTAAAAATCCCTTCGTTAAAAGATTATTTAACACTCCTTATCTCCATGGATATGATATAATCAATGTAAAGTTTGATTCTTATATTGTGATGGAAAAGATATTACAATGTGTTAATGCTTGGAGAAGTTTTGAAGTGATTGAACAAAGAGAAAATTTTTGTAAATTAAAGAGCATTGCTGAAGCTAAACCTGAAGAGCTGGATGCTATGATTGTAAGAATGTTTAATATCTGCGATACGGTGTTAGAAGAATTATTATTATTTATTAAAAAAGATGATCTGGAAGCACTTAAAAGGATCTTGCTTTTGGATTCTACCATGACGGGAATAGATTTATTTTGTCGAAGAGTAATTAACACCGGAAAGGGAATTGAGATCGAGAAAGCTGGTAGTGTTTATTCTATCGTAAGAATCCTAGAGGAAATTTCCGACTTAGCTCGAGATATTGCTAATCGTTGTCCCAAGATTAGAATGATTCATAAGCAAGAATTTACTAAAATTGTTGAACTATCAATGCAAAGTCTGGTTCTATTACGCAAGATTAGGTATAAGGGAGAAGTAGAATTGATGTATGAATATAAAGAACTAAAGAACCAACTTCGTGCTCGTTTTGATAAAGATCATAATTTTAATTCCGAAGAGATGTTTTTCTTTATGACTTTAAGACACCTAATCTATGAATTACATGATTTGTCTGGAGAAGTTTTATTATGGGTGAAATGGGGACAATAATTACTATCGGGTAGTCAAGAGTTAGAAAGTTTTATAAAAGGGCATTTGTCTTGATAATCTTATGTCCGATCTCAGTAATTTAGAACGAGAATTGCTTAAGAGGCCGTTAGTTATTCCTAAAAACGATTGGGAAGAAGCAACTATCTCTTTGGGTGGAGACGAATTACTGGCTTTTTTTCTTAATGCTGGATTTACGGGTGTTTCAAGTGTGTTGGGGTTAGGGAACTTAGCTACTGCCCTTTCTGGACCAGTGGGAGAAAAATTTATTTTCTTGGGAAGGCAATCTTATCGAGCACTACAGTTAAGGAAGGAAACTCCAAAAGGTTTACGTCAACCTACTCTAGCTTATCTAAAAGAAGGGGTAAAGGAAGGAGTAGAGAACCTGGTTTTAGATATTACTTTACATGATCCTACTTATACCGGATTGATGTATTATTTTTTAGAAAATCATTCTGATGTTTCTACTCTTCTGGCCTTACCTTTAAGTTTCGTTGCTGGGTTGGTGGTAGCTACAGTAGGAAAAGTTGGGTATAACAAAGGTAAGAAGTTATGGAACCAACATTCTCTTACTCGAGCAGGTATGGAAAAAGAAGTGCTGTATGAAGTGAGATTTATCTTTCCTCAAGAAGTTACTCGAAGTCAATTAGAAGAAAATCTTTTCCCTGCATTTGGTCTAGAACCCCAAGGAGAATTAGAATATCAAGATATCTATTTCCCTTGTAAGAGAGAAAGGACTAAGATCAGATTACGTGATCGTGATACTCCTCAAGGAGAAAGGATGAGATCAGCGCAAGTGGTATTAACTACTCCTGGAAGGGTGGGCGAAAAAGATCAACCTTGGAACTGTTATCCTTCTCGCAAGATTAAATATTATCTCCCTTTATCGGACAAGATTTCAGATTTAGATGAAGTTCCTGACGAAAATGTGCGCAAAAAATTGCTTTCTTGGAAAGGAAGTGGCGAGAAAAAAGAAGTACGTTTTCGAAGAAGTTTTGCGCGAAACTCTGAGGGGCTCTTAATCGCTATGGATCAGGTATTTAATTCTCATCAACGTCCATTTTACGTGTTAGAAGCTAAGGTTTTCCCTAAAGACTTGGGTAAGTTGGTGGGAGTGACTCAGCATATAATGTATCATTATGCTCGTGCTTTAATGACAACCTATGGAAAACATGATTTATCTGTCTTGAATAGTTAAGAATTAACAGCTTCTAATATTTTCTAAAATCGTTGCTTGTTCAGTACAAATTTGTTCTGCATCGTACAACACAATCTTGGGAGTAATCTTAATTTGTTTAATCTTTCCACTAACTGATGAATCATAATTTAAGTGTCCTAAATAATTGCCTGCTTTAATCATCTTGGCATCATTTAGTTCGTAAGATTCTGCTTTAACCTCACCAATAACACTAAACACTAATCCTTCTACTTTAATATTTACTCCATTTTCTAAAGTGAAAGCCACATCTTTCTTAGCTGAATCGTAACATAATTGTTCCTGTCCTCCAATTACTGCTAATTTTAATCCAATCTGTACCGGGCATTGGGCACTAGACTCTACTTCTGCTGCACCAAAGTTCATCACTACTACCCCCACAGCTACCGCAAAAGAAATAAGTAATAAAGTGACCATTAAGGGAGTAACACCTTTCTTTTTATGTAAGTGATTAACCATGTTTCCAGTAAGATTTTCCTTTACGTAAGATTTCTTTTACTCTGTGTATTGGTACAAAAATCTCTTTTCCTTCTTTCATCACGAATATCAAAAAACCTTTTTCAATCTGTTTCAAATGTTTTACTTCATACAACAAATCTTTTTTTTGTAATCGGTCATGGAACTTAATATGGAATTCCTGTTTCTGTGGATGTTTATGTATTGCGTGAAGAGCAGCACTTGTTTTTTGCTCTTCTAATTTTAATGGGTCAAATTCTTTTAAGATTAATCCCGAGGAGGCTAAGATAATTACCCCTGCAGCTAAACTAACTAAAGGGTTTTGAAGAAACCAGAGATTTCCTACTCCATCCCACAATCCTGCCCAGAATAAAACTATTCCTATCACTCCAATCATAGCCCAAAAGTAATGTCTTAAATTTTCTGTAGTTAATTGGATCATCTTCATAGCCTCCAATAGGTCTTTCCTTTATACATTACTTCGTTGATACGGTGTAAAGGGATGAACACTTCTTGTCCATTATTCTCATGTTCTACTACCAAACTTCCTCGTTCAACATGTTTTATCCGTTCTGCTCTAACTATAACATCTTTCTTTAGAATTTTGTCATGATAATGAATCTCAAATAGGTTCTTATGAGGGTGACCAGTGATAAAATGAGCTACACGATTGGTTGATTTATCTAAACTGCCTAGAGGATCAAATTCTTTAAAGATTATCCCGGAAAAGGTAAGTATAGCAAATCCTACAAATAAAGCAACCCATTCATTTCCGATAGCAGGGATTTCGTACCATCCTTCCCATAACCCTTTCCATACCAGGATAACTCCTAGAGCTGCAGTCAAAGACCATAAAAAATGTTTATCTTGTTCTCTCAGTATCATCTTTATTCCTCTTTTAGAAGATGATAGGTTATCTGTATATAAATGCTTTTCTTGGGGGGGTATCTACTTGTTAGTGATAAAATGCGCAAAGTTTATAAATGAAAAGACGTTTTAGTGTGTATAAAACGAGGTAATTGAAAATGACTATGAGAAATACATTATGTGCGTTAGTTGCTGTTGCTACTTTAGCTGTTGGATGTGCTAACTCTGATATTCAGGTTCCACAACCACCTAAATCTGAACCAAATCCTATTGAAACTATTCGTTGGAATGGTGCAGAATACCGAGCTAATTTTAGTAAGGATGGAACTTTAGAATCCTTGGTTCCCTCTGATGTTTCGACCCATCAACCCAGTAATACTGATTGTTATTTCCCTCAAGGTCAAGAAGATTCTTGTCGAGGATATCTAGATAGAATTCCTTTATCTGCTCAATCCGCAGCAGCAATCAGATCATATGTTCAAGTAATTAGAGAGGTAGACTATCGTTTAAAATTAGATGTTTATCTTGCTGAACAAGCTGCTAAGAAGGCAAAGTAATTTTATTATTTATCTTTAAGTAAAAGTGGTGATAGACAGATTATTGATTGGGAGATTTAACTATGGCAGAAAAAAAAGAACTGGGAGAAGTATTAGGAATTGTTAGTCCCGAATTACCTTATTCTTACTTTATATCTCAAAATCAAGTTATCACTGCGGAAGTGGATATCTTGGGTTTTGTTTTAACGGATATTCTTGCAGGATTGCTTCCTTCATATCAATCCAGAGCTGCTGAATTAAGAGCTCCTTTTTATACTCGTTTGGCTCAGATTCAAAGTGATGGTCCAAGAATGGAAGATGTGCCTATTTTTTTAGATTTAGTCAAATCTTCAGTATCTAATAAAATTAAGGAATGGAGCGAAGACCACCCTCAAGAGATGAAAGAGATAAAAGTAAGGCATCCCTATATTCTTGGCATTTCTAATGCCCGAGCCGATTATTTGTTTTTTGATTTCTTGAATCAGTATGTTTTGTCCGATCTATCTCTCGAAAGACAAACGGAATTATTTAATTGGGCATCCTCACAAGTAAGTTCTTCTGACTGCTTTGGTATGTGGAAAAACTTGAAAGGAATGTTAACTGAACTCGAATCAGAATTAGCTCATCGAAAATATCATCGATGGGTGGATCGAGAAGATGTAAAAAGAGAAAAAGGTCGTACTTTTGAATATTCTGGTGGAGGAAACCGAGTCGAATACTTCGCTCACTTTGCAGCAGTTAGTGGTTTAGATTATCATGGATTTGATTTTGGGGCAAGACCAAAAGGCCATAGTGATTTAGGCCACCACCAATTTAATGTGATTATGCATAAGATTCCGTTATTTGAGAGATGAACATGAATGTTACAGAACTGCCCATAATCGGAGGAATTAAAGAATTATCCCCCTTAGAAGCAGAGCTGTTAGATCAACCTCAACCAGAAACTTCTCTTCTTGGAAAAGTAGCAAATGCTTATTATTCTCCTAAATGTTTTGAACAACATGGTAGGCTCTATGAAAGATTAGGAATAAGGTATTTTAAAGAAAAGTTGATGCAACTTCGAAGGAAAGTCCCTTACTCATCTGTAGGAGTACAATACGGGAATAATTATTTTATTGGTCAAGAAGATCGTAATGTTGTTTCATTACAAAAATTTGAATCTGAAACAAGATATAATGAATTTGTTCACGCTCTAGTACAAGGGGGACTAGTAGCACATATGGGACTTTCCTTAATTGCAGATAGTCCTGATACTCTAGTAGTGAGTTTACCTCTTTTCATTGTAAATGGATATATCTTGATGACACAAAGATGGAACCGAAACAGAGTTTACAATACTCTCGATGTGTTAAGAGAACAATATCATCAAACAATTACTAAAGGGGTAGCATAAGATGGACACTTTAGAACTACGTCGAGAACAACAGAGATTAGCTTCTAAGATAGTTCTACGTGACGGATTCGAAGAAATAAAAACTATTGCTGGAATTGATACTCAGATTGTAGGAAATAAACTTCTAGCTTGTGTAGTGGTGTGTGAATATCCTTCTTTAAAGGTGATTGAATCTCAGACTTATACTTTAAACAGTCCTCTGCCTTACAAGCCGGGATTTCAAGCATACAGAGAAATGCCGGCTATGATCGAAGCTTACAATAAACTAAGCCAAGAAGCAGATGTAATCCTAGTGAAGGGAGAAGGAATATTACATCCTCGAAGGATGGGGGTGGCTTCACATCTGGGATTAAGTTTGAATCAAGCCACTATTGGTATAAGTGCTAGTTTAACTTTAGGGAAGGTTAACGAAGGAAAGATAATTTATGATAATGAAGTATGTGGTTTTGAGATAGTTACTCGGGAACATGCTAATCCAGTGTACATCTCACCTGGCCATTTAATCACTTTAGGGTCAGCGTTAGAACTAGTTACTAAGACTTTACGTTATCCGCACAAGATGCCAGAACCTTTACATTTAGTTCATAAGATTCTTAGAAGAAATATCAAAGAAGAAGGTTTTCCTAACGTTGAAGAAAAGAAATAACCGTTCTCTTAAAAGATTTAGTAAAGTATATTAACTACTTATTTTTCTTTTGAGAACCATGGTTAAAACAACATTAATTGTAGATAAGAATAAATCTATGAAATTAGGTGGGGAAACCTACTACTATTGCACCAAAGGAGAGAAGATGGCTGGACAATATTTACCTGCTAGCTGGCTCAAACAGCAGGGTTTAATCTGAACCGCTGTTTTTTTTGATAATCTTTATAAAATACCTCTCCCCTCTTCTTTATTATGGTTAAGAAACTAGAATTAGATCAAAGCAAATTGGCTAAATACCACGATTTGTGGTCGATGGGAGTTAATCCCTATCCTTACACTTTTCACCTTACGCACCATGCTAAGGAAATAAACGAAAAGTTTGCCAAGTTGAATATTGGAGAACATGCTGAAGATAAGGTTTCTGTAGCCGGTAGGTTGATGTTACAGCGAGTGATGGGTAAAGCTAGTTTTGCTCATATTCAAGATCAAACCGGGAAATTGCAGTTATATCTTTCACAAGAGAATCTTGGTGAAGAGAATTATAAAACATTTACTAAGAAAATCGATGCTGGAGATATTATTGGGGTAGAAGGAACAGTATTCAAAACGAAAACAGGAGAAGTGACGATTGAAGTTAAACAATTACAACTTCTTTCTAAATCTTTACTTTCTATGCCTGAAAAGTTCCACGGTCTGAAAGATAAAGAATTAAGATACAGGCAAAGGTATGTTGACTTGTTCATGAATCCAGAGACGAGAGACGTATTTGTCAAAAGAAGTTTGATGTTAGAATCGATTAGACAATTTTTCAAGGAGAAAGCATTTATGGAAGTGGAAACCCCCGCTTTACAAGTTATTTACGGTGGAGCTAATGCCCGACCATTTTTAACTCATATCAATGCTTGGAACATGAGAATGTTCTTGTCTATCTCTCCCGAACCTTATTTGAAAAGATTACTTGTTGGAGGATTTGAACGGGTGTTTACTATCTGTAAGAATTTCCGTAACGAAGATGTGGACCATACTCATAATCCTGAGTTTACCATGTTGGAATGTTATCAAGCGTATGTTGATTATAACACCATGATGGAATATATGGAACAGATCTATGAAAGAGCTGCTTTAGCTTTGAACGGTACGACTAAAGTAAAACATCTTTACAAAGGTGAAGAAGTAGTGATTGATTTCAAAGCACCTTGGGAACGCCTATCCATGTTAGATGCTTTAAAGAAATATGGTGGGATTGATGCTTATAAGTTAAGTAAGGAAGATGTTCTAGACTTGGTTTCTCAACATGGAATTGAGTTTGATGGAGATTTCACTTGGGGATTAGGAGTTCAATTACTGTTTGAAGAATTAGCTGAAGAAAAATTAGTTCAACCAGTACATATTACCGATCATCCTAAAGAATCAACCCCTTTGTGTAAACCACATCGGCAAGATGCCCGGTTGATTGAACGCTTTGAATCTTTCTGTATGGGAGCAGAATTATGTAACGCTTACTCTGAGTTAAACGATCCAGTTCTGCAACGTAAGTTGTTAGAAGATCAGGCAGCTCAACTTCGCGGCGGAAATGAAGAAGCTCATCCCATGGATGAAGATTTCGTTAACGCGATCGAGTATGGAATGGTACCTGCTGGTGGTTTAGGATTTGGAATAGACAGAATGGCAATAATGCTAACTGGAGTAGAATCTATCCGAGATGTTATCTTCTTCCCTACTATGAAACCTCTTCCTGAAGAAGAAGTAAAGAAGGAAGGCCATAAGGAAGAGAGTAAGAAAGAAGAGAAGGATAATTCTGAACAGAAGCACGAACATAAGAAAGGTCATTCTGAAGTAGAGGAAGAATAAACTTTCTTTTTTTGTTTATTCTCTCTACCATCAAAATTCTTTTAAACCCCCCTCTATCCTTATCTCTATGGCTAAAATTCAAGTCTTATCTGAAGATTTAATTAACAAGATCGCCGCTGGTGAAGTTATTGAAAGGCCTGCCAGCGTAGTTAAGGAGTTGTTAGAGAATTCTTTAGATGCCGGAGCGACTAAAGTCCAGATTGAAATCAAGAATTATGGGCAGGATTTAATCAAAGTTACGGATAACGGAGAAGGGATGGATCAAGCCGATGCTCTTAACTCGGTGGTAAGGCATGCTACCAGCAAGATCAGAAACCAAGATGATCTGTTCTCTATCAACACCTTAGGATTTAGAGGAGAAGCCCTGGCTAGTATCGCTGCCGTGTCAAAATTAACTCTTTCTACTAAAACTGGAACTAATCTAGCTGGATTTAATATTGTACTTGAAGGAGGAATAATTAAGTATACCTCTGAGATTGGAATGGAAAAGGGAACCATTATTATGGTAGAAAATCTTTTCTTTAACACTCCCGCTAGAAAGAAGTTTCTTAAGACTGATGCAGTAGAATTAAGGCATATTGTTGAAGTAGTAATGCAGTATGCTTTAATCAATTCTAATGTTTCTTTTATATTAATTCATGAAGGAAGAGAGATATTACATTCTCCCAGCGTTTCTGGATGGAGAGATAATATCGCTTCTTTGTACGGCTTTTCTTTAGCTAAAGAGTTGTTAGAGATAGAGAAAGAAGAGGTTGAATCCGGAGTCCATGTTAAGGGATTTGTATCTAAACCTTATGATGCGCGTAATGATAAAACTCAGCAAGCTTTGTTTGTTAATGGAAGATGGATTCGTAACGAAGAATTGACTAAAACCATTTATGATGCTTATCACTCTTTATTATTTGTGGGTAAGCACCCTATCTTTATTATTAATATTCAGTTAGATCCAACTAAGATTGATGTGAATGTTCATCCCACTAAGTCTGATATTAAGATCGAACAGAAAACAGAAGTTATGGAAACCTTGTTTAAAGCAGTACGCGAAGCGTTACAGCGTCATGATTTAATTCCAGTAATGGACTTTGGGTATGAACAGCAATTAGCGTTTGGCAAAACCCTGGTTAGAGAAGAACAGAAAGTTGCTGCCAAGTATGCGTTTGAACCTTCTGAGCAGATGGTGTTAAGTTTTCCTTCTGATGAATTAGTTCCGGGAGAAAGTTATTCTACTGCTTCCGATGTTACTAATGAAATTCCTGCTTCAGACAAACTGCCCCCGTTACGTTTACTGGGACAGATTCATAAAACTTTCTTTGTAGCAGAAACCCCTGGTGGAGTACTATTTATCGATCAACATGTGGTCCAAGAGAGAGTATTATATGAAAAGTTTATGGAGCAGTTCATGAATAAAAGGGTAGCAGTACAGAATTTATTACAACCGGAAATCTTAGAGTTAACTCCTACTCAGAACCTATTGTTGCAGGAGAATAAGGATCATCTACTTAGCTGGGGATTTGGATTAGAAGAGTTTGGGGATAATTCTTTTTTGTTACGTACTGTTCCTACTATTTTTGGCAGATTACAACCAAAAGAGATGTTGTTTGAGATTATTCAGCAACTTTCTGAAGGGAAGTCAAGGCTGGAAGAAGTGCAAGAAGATATTATCACCAGAATGGCTTGTCGAGCTTCAGTAAAGGCTGGAGATACTTTGACTAATGGAGAGATGCAAATCTTATTAGGGGCGTTGAATCATACTGTTTTCCCTTACACTTGTCCTCATGGAAGGGCAGTGTTGATTAAGATGGATGTGGATGAATTAGAACGGAAGTTTCATCGTAAATGATTACTCTTTTTGATATTGAAATAAACTGATTAAAGTAATATTAGCAGAACAGATATATTGAGCTAAGCAAACCTCAATTCCCGGGAACCTTGGGTGTCTCTCGGAATTTTCTCTAACTATGGTATTCCCTATTTCGGGACCGTGTGCGTATCCTGGATAGATAAAATGATACTTAAAGATTAAAGGTTTCATATCTCTTGGAGGAAAATAAGGGTATTTTACTGCATGTAATCCCCAATAACCTTTATCCTTATAATATGGCTTCATAAAAGGACTTATCTCCAATACTTCTGAAGATAAACGATGATCTTCTGAAAGGATGTCATCTAAGTTCTTTACTATTTCTATAGTTGGGCATTTCCACGTAGAACATATCTCTAATCCCAAGGTGAAGAACTTCGTAAGTTTGCCATCTCTATTCCCTTTTGGAACTAATTCAATTTCGTCCTTTAAGTTTTGCATAAATAGTCTTAACATCTCTTTTTTAGAAACAGAGACCATTAATAACCTAAGTCGTCAATTTTCGACAACTTATAAGAAATATTTATATATATCAAATCATTTAAGCAATTATGGAACAAGATTTGATAAACTATGGTTTATCTGAAAAAGAAGCTAAACTATATCTGCTCTGTCTTAAAGCGGGAGAAACTACCGCTAATAGACTGATTAAACTATCTGGGATGCCTCGCGGAACTACTTATGATATTTTGAATAAACTCAAAGAAATGGGATTAATTAGTTCAATTCTCAAAGACCATGGAGCAGTTTATCTAGCTAACGATCCAGAAATTTTGGTTAAAGAGTTAGATGAGAAGAAAGAAGATATTCAAAAGATAATCCCGGATTTAAGAAAAATAAGTAAAACTCTTTCTCCCTCGCCGGAGATAGAAGTCTTTGGAGGTTTATCTGGAATTAAAAAGATCTTAGATGAGATACTGGAAAATTGCAAAGAAGTTATCATTATGGGAAACGAGAAGTATGCTCGAGAAGTAATCAGACATCATCCAGAAAACTTTCGTATGAAGAGACTAGAAAGAAAGATTAGAATTAAAAACTTGCTGGAAGAATCAAAGATTTCCAGATTACTACAAGATGATGCTTACTCTCAAGTTAGACATCATCCTTCATTAAAGGAATCTAAAGAGGTATTAATCATTTATAATGATAATACGGTTCATATTATCATGGAAGAACCAATAAAAATAATAAAGATCAATTCAAAGGAATATACTCGAACCCAAAAGATTTTGTTTGAGAGTCTTTGGGAAAGTGCGAAGAAATAATATGGTCTTGTTGTACTATACCCCTTTAATCCTTAAACACTTTCTCAACTAATCTGAATCTTTTATTCTTACAATCTATCTCTGCTTTAATCCCCAGAGGTAAAATCCATTGGGGGTCAGTATGGCCAAAGTCCATATTCATAATTATCGGAAGAGAAGTGTTCTTTAATTCAACTTTAACCACTTTCAACACTTTCTCTTCTAACTCCTTTCTCTCTTTAGCATTATATTTCATCGGCCTCCCAATAATCAAGGCAGATATTTTATCCAGGATTCCTTGCGTTCCGTAATTACGAATCATCCACTTAACTTGTTCTGGAGTAGGTTTATCATTTGATAGTTCTAAGAACAGAATTCTTCCTTGCCAGAAAGTTTCTTTGGGCCAGAATTTAGTTCCTTTCATGAATTCTAACACTTCAATACATCCCCCAAAAAGTTCTCCTTTAACTATGGATTTACCTTGCAGCCAGTTCCAACCAGGATTCTTAATCTTGGGTTTGGTCTTACCAACATTCTTCTTATTATTCCAACCCAGATAACCATGACAGTAGTATTTGTATGGTTTATACTCATAGCTTTTAGGATTTTCAAATAGAATTGTCTTAATATGTCTATGAAATGATTCTTCTAACGAGTTCCATTGAGAAAAACCAGCCATAATCGAAGGACCGTTAAAGGTTACTAATCCTAACTGATTAAGATAAGAAGTTAAGGTAGTAGTATCAGAATATCCCATTATCAATTTAGGATTCTTCTTAATCATCTTTAGGTCTAGAAACGGTAAGATTCTGATTGAATCATCTCCTCCAATAGTCGCAAAGATGGCCTTAACTGTTTTATCTGCAAAGGCTTGATTAATACTCTTAGCTCTAAATTCTGGATGTAAATAAAGATAATCTGCATCCTTTCTAGCAGAAGGGAACTCTTTAATCTTAAAACCTAATCTCTTTAAAGTTTCAATCCCTGATTCGTAAATATGGGGGAAGACGCTAGGGCCTCCCCAGGAAGGAGAGACTATAGCAACGGTATCTCCTTTATGTAATTTTTTAGGTTTGATCATTTAAGGGATTATATTCTGAGAATATATAAGTTTTGTGCGAGTAGTTCCCTCCAGAAAGAACACTCTCTTTCTTCACCAATCACTATGCTTTAGTAATAACTGCCACAAGTTTTATAAATACTCTTTTCTTATCTGGCCATATGCACTCCACATTTTTTTATTCCAGAACAATTCCTCCCCACCGAAAAAGAGAATTCGTAAACTTACTTACTGATTATCTAACTCCAACAGATGAAGAAGCGTTTTCATTAAGAGCAACCTATCCATTAAGCTACGCCAGAAAACAAATTGGGGCTTTTCTAGAGGGAAATTTAGATTATGCAGCTCTAGATTCTTTGAGGCCTTATCTTCTACAAATAGCTATGGATTATTCTGGTACTGCTGAAATGGCTAAGGCAATCGGTCTTTATCCTGGGGTCGATATTGAGAGTTATAAACCAGAAGCAACTGATCGTCCTGGTCAAACTGGACTGTTTAAGATTGCGATGTCCCCCGTTCCTTCTCCAGAAGGCAGGCGTGTTGTTGCAGAAGATTTAAAGAATGGTTTTGGACTCCGACTACATTGTACTCCCGATTATCGGTGTCATATAGATATGTCTCCTCAAGAGGAGCAAATTACAGCAATACAATCATTACGCTTTGGATGGGACTTTTTTGCTCGACCACTAGAAGCATTGATTGGTAAACCCGAATTAGTATTATTGCATAAGGCTGCTATTCCATTAGAGTTAGCTGAAGAATTGATTAGACCAGAATTACCAATGGAAGAAAGAGTAAGACTCATTGAAAGGATTGACATCTATAACAGATAAAACACTCCAATCGCTATTAAGAATCCTAGGATAGAACCGACTGTAACTTGTAACGGAGTATGTCCCATAGAGAAATGGGTTTGTTTATGCAACTTCAACTTTTGCATCATTTTCTGAATTACCATTCCTTCTTCTCCCACCGTACGACGAACTCCAAAAGCGTCTCTGACAATAATAAAAGCTAATACTAAACTAATCACAAACGCAGTGGATACTCCTTCCATTAAATAAATCATAGTGGCTAGAGAAACCACAAAAGCAGAATGTGAAGAAGGCATTCCTCCTGTAACCAAAATGTCTTTCCAGTGTAAAGTCTTATGTCTAAACCAGAAAATTATTAACTTTATCAGTTGAACTCCAAATCCTGCTAGGATTACAGAGATTAAAATCTTATTCATAGTATAGGATGATTATTTCGGGGTTTATATAATTTACTTCAATATCCCATACCCAATCAATCTAAATCGGTCTTCAACTCTACGAGAAATAGTTATTCTGTCTCCTGGATTAGCACATACTGGTTTCTTTAACACACAGATAGTATTCTTCTTAGATGGATCTTGGACAATTCCTACTGTGGCAGAAGAATTAACGTTTAACATTAAAACTTCTCCTTTAGCTAACGGTTTAACTTCAACTTCTTCTTTAGTTCCAACTACTCGCTCTAATAAATGGGTATCTAAAGTAAGTTGATAATGGGTAGGAGGTAATTTTCCAGGTAATCCAACTAATGATCCGGTAAGTGAATCTGCTTTAACAATACTTGGATCAAGTAAAGTAGAGATGGCCATACTTCCTCCAGGAAGAATTTCTTGTACTGGAGCTCCTCCAGAAAATATTTGAATAATCCTTGTAGTAAGAGGTTTGTAAACTTTCTTGTTTTTCTCTTCTACCATATATCCTGGAACGATTTCAATTTCATCTCCTACTTTAAATTTGCCTTGTTTAACTGTTCCTCCAAGAACTCCGCCCACTAATTTCTCTGGTTTAATCCCGGGCTTATTAACGTCAAAACTTCTAGCAACTAACATCAAAGCATCTTTGTTTACGTCTCTGGTGGGAGTAAGAATTATCTCTTGAATCGCTCTTAATAAGGCGTCGATATTGACATTGGCTCGAGCTGAAATGGGAATAATCGGAGCATTCTTGAAATCGGTATTGGACAAGAATGCTTTAATCTCTTGATAATTTTTCATGGCTTCTTCGTGATTGACTAGATCAATCTTGTTTTGAATAATTATAACATTCTTAATCCCGGAAATCTGTAAGGCCATTAAGTGTTCTTTAGTTTGTGGTTGAGGACAGGTTTCGTTAGCAGCAACTAATAATAAAGCACCGTCAACAATAGCTGCTCCAGAAAGCATAGTAGCCATTAATGATTCATGGCCGGGAGCATCAACTAAAGATATTTTTCTTAACGGAGTAGTGGGATTATTGCACTTGATACATTTGTCTTTAGTAGTTACGAAATTATCTTTCTCACATTTATAAATGGTAAAATCAGCATACCCTAATCTGATGGTGATACCTTTCTTCATCTCTTCAGAATGAGTGTCGGTCCACTTTCCACTGAGACGTTCAGTTAAAGTAGTCTTACCATGATCAACGTGACCGACTAAAGCGATATTGATCTCTGGTTGGATAGCAAGTTGTTTAGGTTTAGTTTGTGGTTCAGGAGAAGCTGAAGCACTAGCTGGAACAGCAGTTTCTTCAGTAGTTTTCTTCTTAGCCATATTAGATTATAAGAAAAGAGGATTATTTATAAAGGTTTACTCTCATAACTGTGGCTGAATGATTGGGCGATAGGTCTTTTCTGTTTTAATCTCAATCCGAAAGTAAAATCTGCTTCCTCCATCTTTTGCAATATCAGACAACAGTCACCATTCCTTATGATTTTGAATCCAGGTATTCCTCCGTACTTCCAACTTATGTACTTAAAGAGCTCGTAATGATCTACTTTTTCATCTGGTTTTCTTTGGTAATACATATCTTCAATATTATGTACTGCTAAATAACCTTCAACTTTTAGTTGGCGGGCAGCATTAGCAAAAGCTATCAATGGATCATCTAACCAGCGCATGGCTACATGAGCAGTAACTAAATCCGGAGCAGAAGGAAAGGTTGCAGTGTGTACATCTTCAACAACAATTCTCGGTCGATATTGTGGAAGAAGAACGTCTCTTAAATCGCTAAATTTCTTTTGTTCTGCTTCCACTTCTGCTCTTCTTTCTCCCAAAACATCGTATCCAAGAATATCTAAACGATTGGGGTCTATTCCTTTTTCTGCAAGATGAATTCTTCCTTGGCTTAGAGCTATCCCATTTCCACAGCACAAATCAACCCAGAATAGTGTGTCTTTTTTTAATAATAAATCAACGATTAAAGAAGGTAAAGAATATTCTTTCTTTTCTGGTTGAAATGGATTCCTAATCCAATCAAATCCTAATCGGGAAGAATATTCTTCTAATGTATTGCATCGGTAAGGACGAGAATCGCTTACCAATGTTCGATATTCTTGGTATTGTAACACTTCTTGTTCAGCGATCAGTTCTTTTAATGGTTTCATCTTTTAAGAATAACTACCTTAGATAGTAAGTTATCAATAAATCTTCTGGACCAATTTCAGCTATTCTGCGTGGCACGATTTTTTGGATAACACCAAATCCTTGGTTAGCTAATTCCGTCAATTCTTCCTTACTTTTCATCTCTTCAAATCTAACCTGGTTAGACCCATCTCTCTCAATCCAGTTATATGCTCTAGCAGCTAATCCTTTTAGGCTAGGAAATTTGTCTAGAATCTCAGAATAACGGTCTCCGTACGGTTCACAGATGATTATTCTTCTTAATGCCATTTCTGCTGCTTTTTGGATTAATCTCTGTTGTGCTTCATATGGTTGTAGATGATGAAGTGCGTCAACCAAAACAACTGCATCTGGGCATTCTACCTGAAAAGGAGCTTCTTGATGGGCGTCTCCTTCTTTTACTTTAAGTCCTTTCTTCTGAGCATAGCTAACAAATCGGGGATTAATATCAAATCCGGAATATTCCATTTCTGAAGGTAAATATTTTGCAAGTAAACCTGGACCAGCACAGGGTTCAAAAACAGAAGTACATCCTTGTAATTGTTCTGCTATCTGTTGATAACGTTCTCGGAGATGTTTTCCATGTACGCCGTAGAGCATAGCTTTATACAGTAAAGGATGGCGGTAGATGATGTTTGGGCGGCCCATTTTCTTCTTTAATTTGTACTTATTTTTAAAGTTTTCGGGTTATTTACTACCCTTTAGTAGAAATATTTATATATGTGGTCTTATTGCTAGATGATTAGGTCCAAGAATGATTACTTTCCTTAAAAATTTGTTATTTCGAGGCACTCAAGTTGATTCTGCTAGTCCTGAAATTTCTCTTAATGCACAAAGCGAGGGAATAGACGTTTTGGTTAATCAGATAAGAAAACCAAAAGGATACTCTTCTCCTTTATCAGAATATCAACCTCATTTAGTATTAGCTCCCAATAATTCAAAATTTGCTTTGGATCGAGAGATTCTTAATTATCAAGGTACAGAATTAGAAATTACTTCTACTGATAATGCTCTCTTGCTGAGAGCTGGAACAGAAGGACTTTATCGTTGTGAAGATTATGGGGGAGTTGTTCTTGGAAGAAGTGATCTTGCTAAGGGTGCAGTTATCTGTGATGGTATCGGTAGTCTTGGTTTTTCTCAAATAGTGGCTTATGAGGTTGTTGAGAGATTATTGTATCAAATCGGTCAAGATAGTAAAGTGGATATTAATCCTGAGTATGTCTTTGAAATATTCAATCAAGTTATCTCTTGCTCAGAACTTAGTGCAGATTCTATGCTTGTTTCTCTAGAAGAAGCTATTAAAGAGGGAAAGATAAAAAGTGGCTTTGAAGATCTTGCTGAAAGAGAAAAAAAGATTCTAAAAAGTGATAAAGGTTTAGGCGCAACTACCGCTTTGGGAGTGATCATAGAAGAAGATTATGTTCATTTATTCATGTCAGGTGATGGAGGATATAGTTTAGTGAGAGATCATTCTGTAGAAAGTTATGGGGATCTAACTGCAAGTCATATCGCTCCGCTAGTCTTAGGAATATCTAAGCAAGGATGGCAATTTCGCAGTGAGAGTGCCGATGATTCAATTTATTATACTAAACTTCCCTATTCTAAAGGAGACGTTGTTGCACTATTTACTGACGGATGTCTAAAAAATGGTTACGAGAGCAGTACGAAAATTGGAGAAGTCTTATTTGGTTTAAGAAAGGAATATTCTTCTAATCAATTGAGAGAGTTAGGTTTAGCTTTGTTCCAAAAATTGGTTCCGGAAACGCATGAGAATCCTTTAGTGAAAGGTACAATTCCTAGAATTGAAGATGATACTACCTTATTGCTGATTAGATTATAAGTGGGTTCTATTAAGAGAAATATTCATATAGTGATTTTATTTCTTAATCAAAATGACCTTTCCTAAACTATCTTCAGACACCATTCTTGCACCGATGGCTGGAGTTACTGACGTAGCCTTTCGATTATTGTGTCGAAGATATGGTGCAGGTTTAGCGGTAACTGAAATGATTTCTGCTAATGCTCTAGCCAGAGAAAATGCCGCTACCTTAAGGTTGATTGACGTAGTTCCAGAAGAAACTCCGAGAGTAATTCAACTTTTTGGACAGAACACAGATTGTTTAGTTACTTCAGCTAGATTCTGCGAGGATAAATGTGAAATTATTGATTTAAACTTTGGCTGTCCAGCTGCTAAGATTATCCGTCAGGGAGCAGGTTCAGCTTTACTGGAACGTCCAGCTAAAATTAAAGAAATTGTCGAAGCAGTAGTTCAATCTGTTAAGATTCCAGTAACTTGTAAAATTCGCTTAGGGATTAATTCTCATAAAATTAACGTGCTTAAAGTAGCTAAGATTTGTGAAGAAGCAGGAGCAAGTATGCTTGCTATTCATGCGAGAACTCAAAAACAAGGGTACACTGGCAAAGCTGATTGGAGTTGGATTAAGAAAGTCAAGGAGACGGTAAATATTCCCCTCTCTGGTAACGGCGACGTAAAGACTGTAGAAGATTATCTGCGCATGAAACAAGAGACTGGCTGTGATTATGTGATGATTGGTAGAGGTGCATTAGGTAATCCTTACTTGTTTAAGCAGATTGAAGATTACAAGAAACATGGAATTTATACTCCTCGTAATCCTACTCAGCAGTTAGAAGACTTCTTTAGTTATCTAAAATTGGCTGAGAAGTATCATGCGGATATTAATATCATTAAATTTCATGCTCAGAGTTTTACTAAAGGGATCAAAGGAAGTTCTCAATTACGAGAGAAGTTGTCTAAAATTAAAACTATCGAAGGAATAAGAAAAGAAATGGAACAGTTGAAAGAAACTATTTAAGCTTCTTTCTTCTTAAGTCTGGTCATATACCCAGCAACAACATTTCTTAACTTCTTGCTGGCAACGGTAGTATATCTGTTAGTAAGAGTCTTGTTTTGAACGAAATCAGAACTAAAATTTTCTCCTTGAACTTTGAATAAGGCTTTAGTTTTTCTTTTTATTAATTTGGTCTTAATTCTTCCCATGTTAAGTTTATTTATGGGGCTTATTTATAAACTTTTTTGTAAGGTTTGCTTTAATTAACTCTTTACTCTTATTTGATCTCAGTATAAATCCTCTCTCTTGACACTTACTACTTTGGAGTGATATCTTTAGAAAGGTTTAAATATTAGCTTCTATTTTGGTGGTTAAGAAATATAATTTAATGAGGGATTAACATGATTGATTTTGGCTATACACAATTGACTTTTAAAGGGAATTTTTCTTATTGGATACAGCGGTGGGAAGAAATGGGAAGACCTTCAAATCGAATGGTTATTGAACCTTTTAATACTACCTCTCTTGATGATATGTATGTTGCATCTATTGCACCTGAGGGAGCATCTTTTCCAACGAAGGCAATAGAGCAAGGATTAGTAAGAAAATTAACCCTTCCTGGAATTAATACAACAATGGGGGCAGTGGCGGCTTTCTATTCTCTGGGAATTAAGGAACATTGGGTTGTACCGATAGTTAATTCTGATGAATTAGTTTTCGATATGTATTTGCGCGTTTCTGATTTAAGTGGGTTAGAAAATTCTTTACGTTAACTTCTTAGATCCATGAATTTTTATTCTTTTTTCTCAAATGTACCAAATATCTCTCCTAGTATACATTAGCGTAATGTTTATATATTCGGGAACTCATTTTAAACTAAAATGGTGTTATTGTTCGATCAATACAATCTTTCCGAGGATATTTACAAGATTATCTTTGCTACAGAGCAACAAGAAGTGGTAGCTAGGCTTCTAATCAAGTACATGTTTGAGAATAATGGAGAGATAGGTAAGACCGAAATGAGCGTCTTTGCTAACCTATTGCATGAAGGTTCTTTATTGGTGAGAGAGAAAGGACGGTCTCCTTTGCAACCAGAAGTGAGAATCTCTTATAATAAACGTCAATTCTATGATCGTATCTTAACTCCAATGAAAAGTATGGGTTTGATTGATTATGATATGTATAAACGTACTTACAAGCTTAGCGATCGTTTTAATAAAATGATGATCAAACTAGGATTGATGTGGTTACGAGAATTGGATCGGGGAAGATTGGAAGCTACTCTTTCTCGAGGTCAAGAATTGAAGATTAGTTCTCAGGTTGTAAATAAAGTAGGAAAGATTAGTCCTCGGGAATTGAACGAAGATATGCCCGATTAGGGTTTATCATCTTAGTAACGTTTTTAAACTCCCAAATTAACCTTCTCTTATCACTTAGGTGTATAGATGGACCCGCAAGAATACCAAAAGCTCTTAGAGAAATATAAAGCTAAAGTTAGAGATGAGTTTGGTCCCAATGCCGAGGCTCAACCTAAGAAGATTACTTCTAAAGAATATTCCGAATTTAAATCAGAGTTATATCCTACCTCTTACACCTTATATGAAAAAGTGTGCAACTATTGTGGAAATATTCTCAAGCTAGGAGTAAGTGAGAAGAAAGCGATAGAAATGCAGAAAGATCTAGATATCTGTCACCTTAATACCACTCCTTCCGGGGTAGTTTCTTTTTCGATTTTAGCTTCTCTAGTAGTAATGGTTCTGGGTTCATTACTAATGTTTTCCTTACCAATGTTATTGTTTGGATTAAAAGAGCCAATGTATTTCTTAGTTTTCTTCTGTGTAATTGCCGGATTAATCATGATTCCGGCATTGAGAAGTATTCCTAAATTCATGGCTAATACTTGGCGCATGAAAGCTTCTAACCAGATGGTTCAAAGTGTGTTCTATATGGTTACGTATATGAGGCATACTTCTAATTTTGAGCGAGCAATAGAATTTGCTTCTGATCATCTTGATCCTCCCCTTTCTTTAGATTTTAGAAAGATCATGTGGGACGTAGAAACACAGAAGTATAGTAATATCCGTGATTCTGCTAATGCTTATCTAAGCACTTGGGAAGAATCTAACAAAGATTTTGTAGAAGCGTTTCATTTAATTGAGTCTTCTTTGTTTGAGGGGTCAGAAGAACGTCGACTTTCTCTTCTTGATAAAGCCTTAGATGTAATTCTTAATGGAACTTATGAGAACATGTTACATTATGCTCATTCTTTAAGTTCTCCTATCACTATGTTACATATGTTGGGTATTATCTTGCCCATCCTCGGATTAGTTATCTTGCCTTTAGTAGTAAGTTTTATGGGTAGTGGAGGTAGTCCTTTTGTTTCAGCAATCTATATCGCTCTTCTGTATAATATCAGTTTGCCTTTAATTGTTTATTATCTTGGGAAAACTATTTTGTCTAAACGTCCTGCTGGATATGGAGCAGTAGAAGTAAGTTCTAGTAATGATAAGATGGTTAACCTTTCTCTGGGTAAAAAATTAATGATTAAGGTTGTTCCTTTGTACGTTGCGTTGATGATCATTATTGTCGGGTTTATTATCGGCTTTAGTCCTTTGTTGATTCACGCTGTTAATCCTACTTTTGAGATAAAGGATGAAGCTGGAAAATTTAAGATGATGGATTATGTTTGCCAGCCTTGTGATGCTGAGGGAACTATGCCGGCCGGTTCTTGTGGTCCAGAATGTGATGTTAATCAACGTTTGGGTCCATTTGGAGTGGGAGCAACAGTTTTATCATTAGTTTTCATTGCTGCTTTAGGTTTTGGGTTAGGAACATATTTTTCGTTGCGTTCTAAGAATGTTACCCAAATTCGTGAACAAACTCGAGCTTTAGAAGACGAGTTCTCTTCAGCTCTGTTTCAGTTAGGTAATCGTCTTGGTGATGGTTTACCGGCAGAAATAGCATTCTCTAAAGTAGCTCAAAATATGCAGGGTACAAATTCTGGAGAATTCTTTTCTTTAGCGGAACGTAACATGACCAAGTTAGGAATGGGTTTAGAACAAGCTATATTTGATCCTAAAGTGGGAGCATTAACTAGTTATCCTTCTAAAGTTATCGAGTCATCGATGAAAGTGTTAGTAGAAAGTGCTAAAAAAGGGCCGCTGATTGCTGCTCAAGCTTTATTGTCTATGTCTCGTTATATCAAAGAGATTCATACTGTAGATGAACGTCTTAAAGATCTGATGGCAGAAGTTTTGTCTTCCATGAATTCACAGATAAAATTCCTTACCCCTGCTATTGCCGGAATAGTGGTAGGAATCACTTCTATGATTTCCACTATCTTAACTAAATTAAGTGCCCAGTTGGCTACTTTTTCTCAGAATGGTGATCAAGGTATGATGGGGGGGATGTTAAGCATCTTCGGGATAGGTATTCCTACTTTCCATTTCCAGATTGTAGTTGGAGTTTATATTGTTGAAATTGCTTATATTTTAACCATACTAGCTAATGGTATTGATAACGGAGCAGATAAATTAGCTGAACGTTATGCTTTAGGTAAGAATCTGGTTAGAAGTACGCTATTGTACAGTTTTATTGCTATTGTGGTAGTTATATTGTTCAACGTATTCGCAGCAGGAATATTGAGTAATGCTTTAGGGGGATAAAATTGAATCAATCGGTTGTTGTAAAGAATTCTAAGATTCAAGGTAAAGGTGTTTTTGCTCGAAGAGATATTAAGAAAGGAGAAGTGGTTCTGAAGTGGGATATTTCTCATCAGTTAAAGAAAAGTGAGGTGGATAAACTTACTGCTAAGGAAAAGAAGTACATCACTTATATGAACCGAAGATATGTGCAAATGCAATCTCCTGAGAAGTATGTGAATCATTCTTGTGACTTCAACACCTTACCTAAAAAGTATTGTGATGTGGCTATTAGGAATATCAAAAAGGGAGAAGAGATTACTAGTAATTATTATAAGACTTCTTTATTCAGCAGCTCTATGAAATGTATGTGTGGAAGTAAGAAGTGTAAGGGAATAGTTAGATGTTAAAAAAAGGTTATCGATATATTAATATATTCAACTCTATTCGTCATTAATAATGTTATACAACGTTCCTCATGGTGAAGAGTTTGAGATTGATACGATTGTTCTAGATTTGAATGGAACCTTATCAGTTAATGGGAAAGTCCCTACAGGAGTAAAGTTAAGAATTAACCAACTTAAACAACAAGGGTTTAAAATAATTCTGTTTACTGGGGATCAACGGGGTACAGCTAGTAAATTATGTAAGGAATTGGGGATAGAACACAGAATAACTTCTACTGGGGCTGACAAAGAAAGAGAAATGTTAAAGTTAAATGGTAAGAAATGTGCTGCTATCGGAAATGCTCGAATTGATATCGGGACTTTTAAACATGCTAAGTTATCAATACTTACCCTTCAAGCAGAAGGTATTCATGTAGATGCTATCAAACATGCTCATTTGATTGTTCCTTCCATTATTGATGCTTTAGACCTGTTCTTAAATCCGAATTCTTTATGTGCCACGTTAAGAAAATAAGATTTTGATGTATTTTAAATAAAGAAGTGGGAGTGGGGGGATTTGAACCCCCGGTACCACGGTCTTCAGCCGTGTGCTTTTTACTGCAATCTCAGACTTATCTAGAGATTGTCCCAGGCTAAGCTACACTCCCGCTAGTAAGCTTAAATTAAAGTTTTATTTATAAGAGTTTTGGTAATCTAAATTAAAAATCAAAAATAAAATAAAAAAGGTTTATTCTCCATTTAGAAGTTCTTTTACCCTTCTGTAAACTGGACAGTCTTCCTTGCAAGCCACTTTTGGGACCGCAGGTTCACGTTTTCGTTGTCTTCTACGCGTTCCGTCTACCTCATAACATACTGGATCTCTTAAAGCAGAACAGCCCTTGACATGGATCTCTACTCTTCGGTCCATTCCCATCAGATCAGGATGATTGATACTTCCTCGTTCTAACAGTTCTGGGGAAATATATTCTTCACTTTCTCGTTCTAGAATATAACCTAACAAAGGGCATCCTTCCGAGTCTGAGCTTATCCTTTGTTCCAATTCTTCTCTTCTGGAACTAACGATTCCATCAATCTTCATTGGAACAACATAATCTGTTCTGCTTTTCCTCCTATTTGGTTCTATCGGTCTAACTGGATAATATAATTCTCCTCCGTTCCACATTTTTAATTACCTCATAATTATTGTTTGTTGATTAATTCAGACTATTCTCTAATGTATTTGTTTACATCCCGTCTAGTCCAGAAAACAGTTATGTCTCCTATTGTTTTAAAGAACAACTGCAGAATTTCGCTTCTCTGGCTTCAAAGATTTTTAAGAACCGATGAAGAGACAAAGGTTATATCAGCAGCTAATTAAGAGAAAAACCAAAATCCAGTAAACTGAAATTGTTGCTGCATATCAATTAGAAAAAGGTATTACTATTTAATATTTTCTATAAAAATTAGTTTCTTAAAAAATAAAAAGAAAAAATAATTAATATCCTCGGCAATCGACGCAATAATAACGGTTGGCATTCTCTACCACAATCCGTTTGCCACAACCTTTGCAACATCTTTGGATTTTAAATTTTTTTACTTCTTGAAATACGTGTTGCTTCAGTTTTATCACCTTCTTTTTTTTGAAGTGATAATCTCCGGTGATAAACTAGTATATAAATGTATCCCTCTATCCTCGTCGGAATATCGTCGATAAAACTATAATCCCCTCCTCCTTGTCAGTTATTTTGTCGTCTTTAATGTCTCCCTCTCTTGGAGGGAGTGCTACTTCAAAATAACAAAACCGAAAATGTCCTTTGCTTCTTAGAACACTCTTCCAAAAAAGAATAAGAAAAAGATTCCGAAGGCGACCATGCCTGCCCATATCGGGATGTTCCATCGGAAGATTTTTACTCCATCAAAATTTAAGAAAGGGATCATGTTGAATAGTCCTAACCATAAGTTTGCACTAAATCCGATAGACAACACTGAGCTCCAACTGGGAATGAGCAACATTAATCCTAAGAAAATCAAGGCAAGAACATAATTGGTTGCCGGTCCAGCGACACTAATGATCCCATTTTCTTTTCTAGTGATCATACCAGAAATCATTACCGCTCCTGGAGCAATAAACGTAAATCCGATCAGGATAGCCAATCCTAATGCTAATAATAACATCTCGTCAAAAGAACGAAATTCCGCTACACAACCATAATGTTGAGCCACAAATTTGTGTGCTAGTTCATGAAACAGAAAACCAATCCCGACAGTAATTAATGAGATCAAGAATGTAATCCAAAATTTCCCTGTTTCTAGACTAGAGAAAAACCCCTCTTCGCTGCTGAGGGTTATTCCTGAGAACAAAAAAGAGAAGGTTAAGGAGATTACAATCCATGCTTTAAGAATGTCAATCAGTTCAGTTCTGGAAGTGGAAATCTTTCCAATCTTAATAACTTTGTTAATCATCTTCTTTTTTCTTCTTCGGAATTGTTTCCGTTTCCTCTTCATCCTCATACTCTTCCATTTTAGAACTTAAGAATCGTTTTAAACGTTGAGCTTCTTCCTCTTCTACTTCAATCAATAAAGTAATATCCCCAAAATTCTCTTCTGCACATTCTTCACAATAATATTCTGGTGTATCTTTAACTCTATATTTAGCTTGTTTATTGCAGATAATACACCGTTTTGCCATTAAGAATAAAAAACCCCTTTTCTTTAAAAATGTTTTGACCTTTATTCGTCCTAGAAATATAGCTAGTCTCTATAGGAATTGAACAATAATATTGGGCGATTGGCTAGTTATATATAAAATTCTATTTATTATTAAGGAATTTTAATATAATTAACGAGATAACAATTTCTTCATGTCTTCTATCTCTCCATCTGTAACAGAGCATCCGTTATACTTGGTAGCCCACAATACTGAATCAAGTAACAATTCTTTCCCTTGTTTTTCTTTAGGGATGTAAGCATTAAGAATTCCTAACTTGTAAGCTACCGCTACCAATTCGACCGAACGAATAATCTTGATTCCTTTTAATTGCTGGCTGAATGAGTTCATTTTAATTTTATCTGTAACAATCTCGCTATTAAACCTTCTTTCTAGCAATGAACTTAACTCGGTACAGTTCTCGATAAATAGGCGAAGAGTCCTTTCATCCATCACTACTGCTTCTGCCCCTATTTCAATCGTACAAGCAACCGATTCCATCTCCCCTTCTTGGATAACATCAATATCTTTTCCATTAACGCTAAAAGAACTATTAGCTAGATTGATTAATTGAGAAATTCTTTTCTTGGGAAGGGTGGGATAGATCTCTAAAACTCCTTCATTAATAAATTTCATCACTTGTAGAGCTTCAAATTCAAATCGTTTAACTGACAACGGACGATCTACTAACTCTATCTTTACTGCGGGAGTGATATAAAAATGTCCTCCATATTGTTTTTTTAAATAAGGAAGAATCCATCCCAATCTAGACATAACTAAAGAGATTACTGGTCCGGCATCGAAAAATAAGGCTTTCTCCATCTTATTTTACTCCAAATATTTGTAAGGCCCAGTCCATTCTTTTATTCACTGGCAGGATTTCTTTATGTAAATCTAACATGGTGGTTCCACCTACATATTGTTGTAAATCCCAGTTAGATAGGCCCATTAATCCCGCAGCTTGACCGATAGATAATCCTTTACGTAATAGGGAGGCACTTTTCTTGATTCGGGCTGCTTGCATTACATCTTGTAAGTGTACTTTTACCTTAGCATTCTCTCTGCTAATAACTGTATACAACGATTTGATACTTTGATTATACCTTCCATACTGGCTCTGTTGTAAGTTTTGCAGGGCATGATTTAATTCTACCACTATATCTTTATAATTCTCTTCTTTAATCTCGGGAAGAATTTTGTAGATAGAATAAATTAATACGGTTAAGGATACTAAGTCCAGATCCTTTTGGACTGCTACATCTTCAATAGCCTGTTCGCTTAAGTTTTTTAATTCTTCCAGATCTTTTGTTTCTTTGGTCTGAAGAATATCTATCACTCGAGTTAGCAGCTGTAATAGATCTTTCTTAATCACCCCTTTCATAAGAGAGGGATATTTTGGGATTTTATTAAGCTTTGGGTTAAGTTTTTAAATCAAGCATATTTATAACGTCTAGATGGGCCAGTAGCGTAACCCGGAACATACCTTCCAAAAGTTTGTGGGGAATATCGCGCACCGCTGGCAGCGGTGAGACCTCGGGTTCAAATCCCGACTGGTCCATTTTAAACTTTTTAGAAAAAGTTTAATCAAAAACATTCTTCTCCAAAGGACTTAATTTTACGGATAATTATATAAATAGCTTATTATTTGATTTGCTTATTGGGGCTGTAGTCTAGCTTGGTAGGATTTACCCTTGGGGACCAAAGCTAAAATGGGTAAGGCCGGAGTTCAAATCTTCGCAGCCCCATATTTTTTAATTAACTATTCTACTACTTCTCCCACGATACTTCTTAACATATGGCTCTTAACTTTAACTTTAATTCTTTGTTTCAAAGGTAATCTTCCTTTAATCCCAATAATCAAAGGGTAAGTTCCATACTGGCGACAGAAAGTGGTATTCCCATCATACATCTCAGTCCAGACGTCAGTTAATATGGTGTCCTTGGGTAGAATCTTCTGAAGCATGGGCCAGTCAATCTTCTGTCGGATCTCGTTACGCCATTTCCAGTAATACTTCTCGTTCTTCTTAAGAAACTTGTCTCCTCCGTGAGATTCGATGTAAGTGTTAGGAAAAATAGCTACTTGACGAATATTGATTCTTCTTAGTAACAACCCTTCGTCGATAATTCCCTGAAGAGCTTCCATGTTCTTCTTATGAGATGCCTTGCTCTCTCCCAGCAGACCAAGAATCAGATTTATCCCAGGTAAGAACTTGGGCATTCCGTTATCTCCTCGTTCTGCTCCATACTTATTGATGATCTTAATAGCTTTCAGGGCCGTTTCTGGAGTAGTATTCATCAAATTAGCTTTAACCACTTCTGGATCGAAGCTTTCTATTCCCAAGGCGGCAATATTTCCGGAAGTACAATACTCAACAATAGCTTTAGTTATCTCTTCACCCTCTTTACTAATCACCGAATTAGGGTTAACATTATCGATATGTAACACTTCTATCTCTGGGCAACTTTCTCGAATTTCTTTTAACATCTCTATTGGTCTGTCGCTTGCATAAAAATCAGCTTGTTTTCCTAATCGAAACCTTCTTGATCCTAAGTCATAATATGTTTTAACTTCCTTAACAATTGCTTCCTTAGATCGATTACAAAACTTATTCTTTAATGGTTCAGTACAGAAACTGCACTTGCCCACTTTACATCCTCTTCCAGTTTCTATCTCAATAATTCTCTTGTCTGGAATCTGTTTAAGGATGTCAGCTCCTTCTAATACGAACTGTTCTAGCTGATCAAAATCAACAGAGAAATCCTTGACTTGATCAAAATAGGCTAAATCTTGTTTCTCAAAGAACTTACCTCCTTCCAGTTGAGTTCCAAATATAGCCGGACCGGTAAGGATCTTCTTTACCTTAATATCTGCAATTAGAGGAATAATCTCTCGTAAGGTTCCTGGCAAAGCAGTAAGATACTTTCCTGGGACGTGTACTCCTAAAATGATAATAATCGCTTTAGTCTTTGAGAGAATCTCTTCTGCATTATTATTAGTTAAGTTATAGGTTGATATATTAGTCTTTTCTTTAGTGGATGGCTCTTTCTGAACCCCATTATACTTTTTCCATAATCTAACATCGTCAATAGTTAAGTAACTAACCTGATGTTTCTGATGACGAAGCATTCCATAAATATATCGTGGATAAGTCCCCAAATAGGGTGGGACTCCTAATCCTGAAGCTTCGTCGGTGTAACAATCAATGATGGTGTAATGCATATAGCATTAGAGGATAATTCTCTTTATAAAATATTCTAATCTCTACTCTCCAAAATAGAACTTCTTTAATGAATAATGAAACTCTCATAATATAAAATATAGTCGATACCACGAGAATGTTTTTAAGCGATTTATTAATTCTTATCTCTAGTCTTAAAACGGGGTGGTTCGGATTAGTTGGTTTTTTCAACTGATTTGAAACAGTAGAGGTGGTACTGAAGATCAATATGGATTAATCTCTAATCCGGCTACTCTTTTTTCCGGTAGATGTTCTTATGGCTTTTGATGGGGTCCCACTAAACTGAAAGGAAATCTTTAAAAATAACTCTCCGTTTGAAGCTCTCAAGGCCCCGTAGCTTAGCTTGGTGGAGCGCACGGTCCGAAAGGATGCGAAACTGATAACCAAGTTGGCTGATATCGTGAGAACTTTCAGTTCCGATAAAGGTCCCGCGTTCAAATCGCGGCGGGGCCACCTTTATATCTTTGATATTTCTTCCAATGTTTTGAATTAGCTGGATTGATCTCACTGAACCACTTGTCTGTCATCTTTTCTCCTCTAATGATAATCCTGTTTAAATTGTTCCAGTTCTGATGTTTACGTATCTCTACGTAACTACTAAAGTTGAATCCTAACGAGCGTAACATCGTGGTGACTTGTTCAATAAAATCTTTTGATACTGATGCCATCTCTACTCGAGGATATAACTTATGTCTCTTCTTTTCTAGGTAGAAACATCCATCTGTATCAAAATATCCTCTCAAAAATGATTTGGACAAAGTTTTACTCTTAAGTATTCTCTCTGGAATAACAAAATTAACTTTCCTCCCTAAAGGAAGATTAAGGATTCTGTCTTTATAATCCGCTAATTTATTATTCCACACTTGGAAGCCACAAACACCTGTTGATTTCATATCGCGTATGTTTACCTTTATTCCAAAGAGTCTCTCATAAAGGGGTTTTATTCGAGTTAAGTAATGGTCTTTGTCTTCTAATAAGTGTCCACGTAATTGGTAAAAACCTTTGCCTTTATAGTAATTTAAGCATCCATCACCGATATGCAATCCTATTTCTTCTGCCAGTAAGGAATTAATCTTTGTTGGATATGTTTTAGTCATTTTAACTACCTCTACGCTTTCGTATTTTAAGCGTAGAGTTATGTCAAAAAGAGGTGGTTTGGCTGAAGCTCACAAAAAATCTTTAGGTAAGTGTTTGACGACCTCTTTAGAGTAAAAGATTTTTGTTAAGAGCTTTGGCATAACCTCTTTTTGTGATTAAAGACCATTATAACTTATATAATTTCCTTTTTCAAAACTTGAATGAAGTCGCGGCGGGGCCATTTTATATTTTTTGTAAATATTGTCTAAACCCACGCTTCTACTATATATAATCAGGTCTATAAATCTTTAAATACCAGTTACTCTTCAAAAAGAATTACAAATATTTACCAATATACTCGGGGGTGTGGTTTAATGAAAAAAGTAGTGATGATTTTATTTACGTTAAGTGTGTTCTTGTTCTTAGTGGGATGTTTAGATTATAAAGCCTATGAGCTTTCTTCAAATAATACTTCTCAAGGACAAGATCTGGTTAAAGACGACTTGGTTGAAATTGAGAAACAAGTTGATCAGATTGCCAAAGAATCTAATGAGGTAGAAGGTAAAGTAGTGCTTCCCTCACTTAAAGAGAATCAAACTGCTCCGTTAGAAGAAGCAACTGCAGAAAACTTACAGATCTTAACTGGTAAAGAAAACCAGCTTATCAGAATTAAATTATCTTCCACTGATCCAGATGGGGATAAGGTCCTTTATTCTTTCAGTAAGCCTTTCAATGTTAGAGGAGAATGGAAAACTAATTATGGCGATGCTGGGGATTATATCGTTATGGTGACTGCTACTGATGGTAAGCTTACTTCTGAGAAAAAGATTAAAGTGGTGGTTCAACGAGTAAATGTGGCACCGGTAATTGAAGGAGTAAAAGATTTATCTTACAACGAAGGAGAAACAGTTAAATTTGAACCAAAAATTACTGACCTTAACCGTGATCCTGTCACTTTGATTATCTCCTCTCCTTTAGATAAAGGAGTCTGGGCTACCGACTCCAAAAGTTCAGGAGAATATAATATCAAGGTTATTGCAAGTGATGGAGAACTTAAAACTGAGAAATCATTCAAACTAACTATTAAGAACGTAAATCTTGCTCCAGTAATCGAAGGTCTTAAGGATCTTACCGTGAAAGAGGGGCAGACAGTTAAACTTGAACCTGTAGTTACTGACGTCGATGCTGAGGAAGGTGGAAAATTAATGATTAATTATACTCTGCCGATAGGGCCTGACGGAACTTGGGTTACGGGATACACTGACAATGGGGTATACAACGTCAATGTTACTGTCAATGATGGAAGAGGAGGAATTGTAACTAAACCAGTTAAGATAACTGTTGAAGATGTGAACATGCCTCCGGTGATCGAGAAAATTACCTTAGAAGTTAGATAAATTTTTTATTTTTTATTTTTTAATAAATTAGGGAATAACATGGCGAGATTAAAAATACTTTACGGTTTTGCACTAATACTGTTGCTCTTTCTGGTGAGTGTAGCGGAAGGAGAAGTTAGAGCTTATTATGTTAAAGAAACTGACTTGGTAAGGATAAACCCTCAAGTGGTTGATCCAGACAATGATAAGTTAACTTATTACTTCTCTTACCCTCTTAACGAACAAGGAGAATGGCAGACTAATTATGGCGATGCTGGAGAGTATTATATTAATATCACTGCCTCTGATGGACAATCCCAAACAAATCAACGAATCTTATTAATAGTAGAAAAGAAAAATAGGGCTCCACAAATAATTGATCGAAAGGTCTTAGCTAAAGAAACACAAGTGATTGATTTAAAAACTTTAGTTAAAGATGATGATGGGGATCCGTTAAGTTACGTTTTTAGTCCTCCTTTTGATAAAAGTGGATTATGGAAGACAACTTACGGGGATGAGGGTTATTTTGTTACTAATTTCTGGGTCAGTGACGGAGAAGCCCAAGTAAGATCAAGAGTTGAAGTGCAAGTATTGTCCACTAATCCTGGTCCGGTAATCTTATCCGTTTTTAGTGAGAATAGGACCTTTGACGTTTATGAAAACACCACTTTAGAGGTTTGGGTTAATGCTACTGCTTCAGAGAAATCATCTTTAAATTATGAATGGAAACTGAACAATGTTACTCTGAGTAACGAAGACTGGTGGAGATATCATTTTAATTTTAGTTCTGAAGGAGAACAGGTATTAGAGTTAAAGCTCAGTGATGGAGAAAAGTCAGTTAGTAAGAAATGGTTGATCAATGTTATTGATGTTAAAAGAGCACCGGAATTTGAAGTAACGGACTTAATTGTTAAAGAAGGAGACTTAGTCTCTTTTGAAGATCTTCCTACTCAAGACCAAGATGGTCATAAGGTGAAATATCTTGTACTAGGGGCTCCTTTTGATGAGCAGTCTATTTGGCAGACAAATTATTCTTCTGCAGGAATATACAACCTTACTTTTGTTGGATCAAATGGGGATAAAGAAACAGTTAAGGAAGCTAAACTTACCGTTTTGGATGTAGATCAGGAAACATTATTAGAAGTTCCATCCCTTGTTTATATTAATGAAGGAGAAGAGTTGCGTTTAAAGATTAATGCCGTTGATCCTGATGGGGATAAATTAAACGTTACTATCGATAATCTTCCTGAAGGTGCAGTATATAATGAGAATAAAACTGAGTTATCCTGGATCCCTTCTTATGACACTATTCAAAGAACTTCTACTTTTATGCACAATCTCTTAAATGCTTTACGTTTGGAGAAATATTTCTTACAAACGAAAAGTTATCCTGTAACTGTCTCTGCTTGCAATAAAGAAGAGTGCGTCAGTTCCGATATATTATTAAAAGTTAGCAATGTTAATCGTGCTCCACTTTTTACTAGTCTAAACAATATTACTATTACAGAAACAGAATTGGCTCAAGCTAAGGTTGAGGCAGTGGATCCTGACGGAGACATTGTGCGTTATTATTACACTTCTCCCCTCGGAAGAAGAAATGGTAAATGGAGTACCAGTTATGGTGATAAGGGAGATTATCCCGTTTATGTTACTGCTACTGATGGCTCTATTGCTACGACTAAACCTATGTTACTAAAAGTGTTAAAGAATGATCGTGCTCCTACTTTATCTATGCCTAATGATGATCTTGCTGTTAATGAAGGACAACAGTTTATGTTCAGATTAACGGCTAAGGACGCTGATAAAGATAATCTGACCATAAGATTAGAAAATGTTCCCCCAGGAGCATCTTTTAAAGATGGAATATTCCTGTGGACCCCTGGTTATGACTTGGTTCAGGATAAAATAGATAATTGGTGGAACAATTTAATTGATGGAGATAACTATTTCAATAAGAAATTTAAGGGTGAAAAGGAAGTGTTATGGTTGAATTTTATCGCTTCCGATGGAGAGATTGAAACTGCTCATCCCGTGAAGGTTACGATAAAGAATGTTAATCGGGTTCCGTTTACTCTAGATTATATGCCTGTAGAAGAAACTACGATTAAGGTGGGGATGCCCATAACTTTCCACGTGACTGCTAAAGACTGGGACAGAGATAATTTAACTTATAGCTGGGAATTTAGCGGATGGAGAGAGAAAGACATTACCGGAACGGACACCATTGAAAGAACCTTTACATCTACCGGAGAAAAAGAAGTTAAAGTGGTTGTAAGTGATGGCAGAGATGAGATGAGAAGATCTTGGAAGGTTAATGTGGTTGATGAGGATGAAGTTGTTCCTGAACAACCTGGTGTAGTTACTGTTCCTGATGAACCGTTTACGATCAGAGTTTATGTGATTGATGGGAATAAGAGCCAATTGGTTGGGTAAGATATTGAGGGTGAAAATTATGGCCGTTAAACAAGAAGGATTTGAAAAGAAATATGGGATGATTGCGACTTATGAGGTAGCAACATTTGCTCCCGGAAAAGAGGAACCAACTCAGGCATATTTATTTTTGGCTACTCCCGATCAACTTCGAAACGTCTTTGAAGGGCAAGATCCTGAGTTCTATAAGACTTTAGGTTCAGCCGATCGTATTGTCATTAAGAAGTCTCCATTAAGTGTTGTTGTTGACCAATTAACTTTAGAGAGAATTGCTTCTTTGGGAAGAGAATAAAAGTAATTTATTCTTCTCTTATTTTTCAATTAATTTAATAAAACACTTCCCTTAAAATGACTCTCCAATTAAGTGGCCATCATCTGCTTTCTCTTCATGCTTATTTTATTCCAAGACAAAAAGAAGAACAACTGCTTTTTTTGGAAGAGACGTATGGTTCTAATTTCAAACAGAACTTTGTGGATTTTGCGGAACAATTTAGAAATAATGTTCTTGTTCATTTAGTGGTGGGATATGACTCTTTTTGTGAGCAGTGTCCTCTTCGTCTGAAAAAGGAAGAAGAGTGTCTTAGTAATGAAAGAATAACCGATGATTTGTATGTTCCTTGGTTGTATAATCTGACTCCCGGAGAGACTTATTTATCAAAAGATATTATGGAGATTTTCCGAAGAAAGAGAAATACTTTGCGTTATCGTGACGATCCGCTCAATATCTGGTCAGGAGCTACAATTTAAGAAGTTAATTTAATAAAACAGAGCTTCTCTTGAAACAAATCATGAATTTTGAACTAAGATTAAAGGGCGTAGTGGAAGATTATCTTAATAAGACTCGAAGAGGCAGTATCTCGGAAGAAGAGATGATTGCTATTCATCAACCATTAATGCTTCTAAGTTATCATTTTCGTAGTGGTTATATGGATTCTTATAGCATTCCCTTTCCGGGAGGAAAGAAAGCTTATAATGAACATCCTCTTAACAAAGCACCAATTCTTGATGTCCTTGATGATGGAACTATTTCCGTAGCGTACAATCAGCCGAAAGTTGATACCCTTCGATTATCATTCTCTCCAGGAATATGTCCCCGAATGCAGGATGGAAAATTGTGGAAACAAGTGGGACATGGATGTTATCCCGATGTTGTTGACAATACTAGCGATTTTGGGTATATGTATGGCTCCACTGGAGAAGGAAAGGGTCATTTTTGGAAGATTGAGAAGAAAGGGATGGCATCAGACTTTACTTTCAAGCTTTGGTCTTTAAGGATTGATGATTATATTACGGGGATTAAATTTCCGGTTAGTATTCTTGGAAATGGGGATTTAACTGCTTTTTTCCAACACGTAGATTATGATGGGTTGGAAAGACTTTTCTCTTAGAATAAGGATTAAATCAATTGTAGTCGTTAATTTAATAAAACACTCTCTTTTCTATAAGGTATGCTCGATGAAACTCATCATTTAGTTCTAGAAACGTTAGAGATGAACAAGCAAGCCTTAGTGTTTGCCCCGAGTAGAGCCTCAGCAGAAAAGACTGCCGAAGAGTTATCTAAATTAACTTCTTTTAATCTTCCTGAACTGGAAAAAGAAGTTCTGAAAGCGCTTTCACAACCCACAAAACAGTGTAGAAGATTATCACACTGTATCCGTAAAGGGATTGCTTTTCATCATTCTGGCTTGACTAGTGATCAGAAAGAATTGATCGAAGAAGAGTTTAGAAAAGGTAAAGTAAAAGTTATCTGTTGTACTCCTACTCTCGCTGCGGGAATATCCACTCCTGCTTTCAGAGTTATAATCAAGTCACTTAAACGTTTTTCTGATCAATGGGGAATGGATTGGATTCCAGTGTTAGAATATATGCAGATGTCCGGAAGAGCGGGAAGACCGGAGTATGAGTCTTTTGGAGAAGCGATCATTATCGCTAAAGATGAAGGTGAAAGAGAAGAAGTTCTGGAACGTTATATTCGTGGAGTTCCGGAAGATATTTATTCCAAATTGGCGGTTGAACCTGTACTTAGAACTTATCTTCTTTCTCTGATCTCATCAGGAATTATTCATGATGCTGCTTCATTGAAAGAATTTTTTGAACATACTTTTTGGGCACACCAGTTTAAGGATTTGCCGAGGTTAGAAGCAATCATGGAAAAGATGTTACAATTATTAGAAGCATGGCAAATGGTTCAAGTTATTGGAGAAGTAACCTCTAAACCCAGTGATTTTGTTGCCGCTAATCATTTACAAGGATTAAAACAGAGAAAATTAAAACCTACTTTGTTAGGTAAAAGAGTTTCTGAATTATATCTGGACCCACTTACGGCTAGACATCTTCTTGACGGACTTAAAAATTATACTTCTGATAAAAAGACCTTTTCTTTACTACAATTAATCGCTCACACTTTAGAATTACGTCCGTTACTAAGGGTTAGATCTAAAGACGAGGAGGAAGTTCAAGATAAACTGACTCAAAATTATGATCAACTTCTAGAAAAGGAACCACCTGTGTTTGACCCAGAATATGATGAATTTATCAATTCTATCAAGACTACCTTATTTTTAGAAGAATGGATCAACGAAGCGGATGAAGATTACTTGTTAGAGAAGTATGATATTCGTCCGGGAGAGATTAAAGTTAAGTTAGATATTGTTGATTGGTTATTGTATGCTTGCGAAGAATTAGGAAAAGTGATACAATTAGATCATCCCTTAATTGCAGATATCTCTAAACTAAGAATTAGGATAAAATACGGGGTCAAAGATGAATTGTTAACCTTGCTTAAATTACGTAATATTGGAAGGGTTAGAGCTCGTAAATTAGTTTTGAATGGGATTAAAGATTTGGGCGATCTAAAGAAAACTGATGTTTCTAGTTTAACACAAATACTGGGCAGCAGACTAATTGCAGAAGATGTGTTGAAACAAGTGGGAGAAGATGTTCCAAAAAAGATTTCTGACCATAAACGCAAGGGACAAATGAGTTTAGGTAAATATTAATTATTTTAACCACCTTTACATAATTAGACATCTTTATAAGTAATCACCATTTTTAATAATTGATGATCACTTACTATAAAAGAACTCTTGCCGGTAAGAAATTAAGGAAATTAGAAGAGTCTGAAGTAGGGTGCTGGATCAACGTTATTAATCCAGATATAACTGAACTTACTGCTCTTTCTGATAAATATAAATTAAACTTAGAATTATTAGAAGAAGGATTAGATGAGAATGAACTTCCACGTATCGATATTGAAGACGGGTTTACTTATATCTTTGTAAAAACCATCTTTAAAGAGAAGAATTCTTTAAGTACTTTATTGGTGGTCCTTGGTAAGGAGTTTTTACTTACTCTAGCTAAAGATGAACCACATTCCTTTAAAGCGATTACGGAAGAAAAAGTAGAACTTATCACTACCCAGAAACTTAAAAGTCTTTTAACTATTCTTTCTTTAATAAACGATAATTTTGAGTCTACTGTTACTAAGATTGTCAAGAATGTGCAGAAAAGGAGAAGTGCGGCAGAAAATCTTAAAGAAGCAGACTTAGAAGACTTATTACACGAAGAAGATTTCTTAAACAATATCTTCTCTAGTTATGGATACACTGGCTTGTTGTACTCAAAGATGATTAAAAAACTTAATTTCTTTGAGGAAGATAAAGAAGCTATTAAAGATCTAATCGTTGAATCAGACCAGGGATTGAACCTCTGTCGTAACGCTTTAAAGACCATTTCTAACATCCGTCATTATTATTCTATCATCTTGTCCAATCGACTTAATCATACCATTAAGATCCTTACTATATTCACCATTCTTATTAGTATCACTGCAGCGGTATCTAGCATGTATGGAATGAACATTAAATTGCCTTTTCAGGATAATAGTTTGGCTTTCTTATTTGTAATCCTAATCATCGTAGCGTTTATGACCGGGTTTATTGTGTATTTCCATAAGAGAAAAATTATTTAGGGCGTTTAAGATTATTAATCGGTTTAACCTAGGAGAATGAGAGGTATTTTCCGGGAGTAAATAAAGTCTCTAAACCCTTATTTACAACAAAGAAAGCTTTATAAATAGCCCCTAGTTTTAAGTATAAAATAATTGGTGAATAACGTAAAATGGCTAAATTAAGAAGAAATACCGCATCTCACAGGTTAGAACGTCCTTATACTCGTACTAGTAAATATTCTAAAAAGAACTTTATTCGTGGTGGGTTTCCACATTTAAAACTAGTTAAGTTTGAAATGGGAGATGTACATAAAACATTTGATACTACTATGTATTTAGCAGTCACTCGTTCTATGAATTTCCGTCAAAATTCCTTAGAAGCAGCCAGAACATCTGGAAATAGATTATTGGAAAAAATATTAGGGTCAAATTATTTCTTAAAATTGAGAGTATTCCCTTTTCACGTTATCAGAGAGCATTCTTTGGCTTCTGGAGCAGGTGCAGACAGATTAAGTACCGGTATGGCTCGTCCTTACGGTAAAGCCGTTAATAGTGCTGCCAGACTTCAAGCAGGACAGATCTTAATGGAATTACGTTTAGATAAGTCTAGCGTAAGTGTTGGAAGAGATGCCTTAAATCGTGCCTCTAAGAAATTGCCTTGCAGTTGTAAAGTTATTGTAGTTTAAATGATTATTTTAATCTTCTAATTTCTTCTTCAATCTGTTCTAATTCGTTTAGTGGTCTAGGTTGATTGCCTTCAATCTTACGGCTGATCTCTTTTACTTCTCTTTGAGCATACTCTTCTGCTTTAGTTTGTTGCGGGGTCTTTCTTTTTGGGATAAATGCTTGTAAAAGTAAGTATGGACGTTTTAGGCTGTACAATAATAGTTTACTTATTCCGTCATACTCTTTTTTCTGTTGAGAATTAATCTCTCCGTACATACTAAATCCTTTAGTCAAAGGAACCTCTTCTACTACCCTAGAAGATTTTAAAGGAGTTTGGTCTAATCTGGAAAGCTTTTGTTCAATATCCGTTAATTCTTGATTTAAAGTTAATCCTTTAGTGGTGTTTTCTTGGATGGTTATTCGTGGTTTATTTTGTAATTCTACTTTGATCAGTTTTACTGGAATACTCTTGGGAGTGGTAAGAACGGTTATAACTTTAGGAGAGGATATTTCTTTTCTATTCTTTTCTTCTAAGATCAGATGGTTTATCTCTTCATACTTTTTGAGCAAAGTGTCTCTTGAATCTGCCATGGACCGTAATTTGGGTTTACTTGGGCTGGGGTAGGTGAAACGAGGATTTTTCTTTTTATGATAATAGTTCACTCCTCCAAACGCTGCTGCAAATAATAATACTCCCGTGATAGCTATAACCCAATAACTTCCGTAATCTGATATCAATTGGCCTGCGGTGAAAGCTTTACCTGTAAATGGAGCTGATGATCCTGGGGTAGGGGTTGGTTCTGGTTTAACTTCTTCTGTTGCAGGAACTTCTATTGGGGTGATGGGGGTGGTAGGAATTGTTGGAGTTACACTACTTTCTGCTGGTGCAGTTCCTCCTGAGCTGCTGCTACTGCTCCCGCTGGAAGAAGAGCTGGAAGACCCTCCTCCTGAACTGCTTGACGAAGAAGAACTACTACTTGTGCTATAATATGTGTTTGCTGCAGAGATAGTAAAGGTAGCATTACTATTATCCCGTGCTTGATTTAAAGTAATATTGTGATCATAATATGAATCTGAATTAGTATCTATTAATTGGGAAACATTTACGGTTAAAGAGTAGTTGGTGGGAGTAGACTGAAAAGTTACTTCCGAGGTAGTGTTAGTAGCATTATTTAGAGTAAGGGTATGTAATTCTCTTCCGGTAAGCTGGAAACTGTTGTTCTCTGTAAGATTAAGAGTGAAGGTCACAGAATCAATAGTATAATTAAGAAGTATGCTTCTGTTTGTTCCCCAACTAGCTTGAGAAGAATTATCATAAGCTAAACAGTTCCAAGTATAATTTCCAAACGAATTAGCTAGATCAAAGCTTAATGGTACGGTCCAACTAGTACTATTAGAAGTTCCACTGAGGTTAGTGGTCTGGTTTAGTTGGAAATTTTGATTTGTGTGGTTAGTTAGGTATAATGAAATGTTTTTAACATCTCTTTCATCTGTGGCATTACAGATGAAAGTTACATTAATATGATTACTGGAATCGTTGACGTAGCTAGCAGCAGGTGAAACTAAAGTAACGTTTGGATAATTATCATAAAGAGAGATGTTTACCCAATATGCTTCTGAGCTGGCAGAATAGTTTTGGGTGGAATTATATTGGCAAGTAAAGTTGTAATTACCTGTTGTTAAGATAGTGGAGTTACCTATCATAGATGCTCCTGAATTGATTAAGGTTCCATTTATGTACAGATAAATGTTTCCTTCTCCAGTAGTTTTAGTACAATTCACATCTACAACAGTTCCATTGTAAGCAGTTAGGTTAGATTTGGAATTGTTAAGGGTGAGATTTACTCCGGAACTGGCTTGATTAATCACAAAGATTTCTTGGTCTCTAATATTTGAATAATTAACTTGGTCTGTTCTTACAACTGTAAAATTATAACTTCCTGCAGCTAAAGACTGGACTGAGTTATTGCTTATTGTTGTTCCGTTCTGATATAAACTAAAATCCGAGGTACAGTTTGTAAATGGGGTGAAAGATACAGGATAGCTAAGGGGAGATGATTGGTTAAATTCAACGTCACAATTGCCATTATTCTGTGCAAGGATAAATTCATATTGTGGGGTAGAGTTCCATTGGTTATTGGAATCATTAGCTAAGGATTTCCAATAAAAGTTTCCTGCCGGAAGGATAGCGGAATAATTATACGTTCCGTTGGTGGTATTTCCAGAGCTTCTGGACAGGGTATAATTTGTAGCTGAACCGGAATAATTTGATTCTAGGTATACAATACTAATGTTAGTATCATCGGTCCAAGTTATGTTGAAGTTGGAATAAGTGCTAGAAGAATAAGTGGTGGGGATATTGCTTATGTTCCCAGACCAGTAGGGGTAAGGATTTGAAGGTGTTTCTTGAGTACTATAATTACTGAAAGAAGATACTTGTGCCACTAAGGTCCCAGTAGCATTATCATAAGAAGTGATGTTACATAAAGCAGAGTTATCATCACACCTTATGCCATTCTTTAGTAAGTAGGGTTGGACAGCATATCCTAAATTGTAGAAAGTAAGGGTGGCAGTAGAGTTAAGACTCCCCATACTAGAATTATCTATTATCCCGAGGGCATTATTTCCTAAAAAGATAGTCTGGTCCACGATTAGAGGTATATTAATAGAGATGTTAGTTCTAGTCCAATTAATTTTTCCATAATCATTATGATAAGTAATTGTATTGTTATAACTTGTAGAAGAAGTAATTTCATAATTTAAAGGAGAGATAATGGTATTGTTTGTCAAAATATTATCTGGTCCGCCTAAAGATACGGCCACATCATTTGAAGAGACGTTTATCACATTATTATTGAAAGTGATATTATATCCATTACAGATAATCGGTCCCCCAATCCGGTTATTGGTGAAGTTGTTATGGTGAATTTCTTGGTTTCCCATCATTATTGATTCTTGGACATAATTGTCCTCAAATTGAGAGTTCGTTCCAGCATATATGGCTATACCATATTGTCCCGGACCGTAAAGAGAATTATTCTTAACAAGTATGTTACTAGAATAATAAATATAAACTGGACTAGGACCACCACAATTATAATAAGGAATTGCTCCACAGCTAGCATTTATGATATTGTTGGATACATTTATTTCACTCGAACTCCGGAGATATATTCCTGGTGTGTCTCCAAAATAATAATGGACCTGATTAGAATTAAGATTATCGCTGGTGTCATAATCTATAACTATTGAACTTAACTGATTTCCTTCATAAGTATTATTAAAAGAATAATCTGAATAAATGCTGTCTGCTTTAGGGTTGTAAAAGAAACTGTTTAGTATGTGGGAATTATTAACGCTAAATAAGTTTATTCCGCTCGTAGCCACAGTTACATTAGAATAGGTAACATTATCACACCATGCACAGATAATCTGTCCATAGATTATAGACACGTTTGTATCACTTAAGATTACTTTATTGCTAATTGAAGAGTTATACAGTAAGGGTAATCCGTCTGCAGAATTGTCTAACCCAATGGTGTGATTGAAATGTTGAGCAGAAGTGCCCTTAATATATAATGGGATATTATTAGTTGAATTGAGGTTATTGTTAGTTAGGGTATAATTATTTCCGCTGTCAATATCTATCCCTCGAGAATTTTGTGAATAAACAAAATTTTGATCTAAACTTACATTATGGGTATATTGAGAGAATATCCCCTTAGAAGTACTCGATCCATTACCATAAATACTGTTGTTTGCAAGGTAAAGATAATTACTATAGTATAACCATAAGGTGTTGGCATTGTTACTCTGAGAGAATAGGGTGTTGTTTATTATAGAAACGTTTTCAGAATAATCCACCTTTAATGCCGGAGACATTTGGCTATAATCTTTTATGTTTCCATAAATGATATTGTTTTGTATCAAAGAGTTATTACAATTATCACAATAAAAGCTAGGTGAATAAGAGCTGAGGTTATCATACACCCGATTGTTAGTAAAAATCATTCCATTAATATTTGATAAATATATTGCGTTGGAATAATAATAAGCATTTTCTCCTTCAATAACAATACAATTATCGATCGTTATGTTGCTCAAATTTTGGGCAGTAATGGCATAGGAGTAATTCCCACTATTATTTAAAGCTGAATAAATAGTATGTCCGTTACAATCTAAGGTTAAATCACTAGCAGTGATATTAAAGCACGTTCCTGAAGAGTTTACGTCGTTGTTTAAGGTTAAACTAGAGGTTAACGTGCCACAGGTGCTGGTGTTACTTGCTGTCTCTTGAATCGTAACCTCATTACTGCAACTAGTATTCCCATCAATGCTTCCATTATTTGGAGTAGCACAAACAGACCAAACTTCGCCTGCAGTCAGTTCTTGTGAAACAATTGAATCTGTACGGTTATTATACAAAGCGAGGATTTGTTCAGAAGATAATGAACTATTAAATATCTTAACTTCGTCAATTGAACCGTTCCATACACTTTCACCACTCGAACCATAAGAACCAATAAAATAAGCTTCTATTGTTCCAGATTGCAAAGGTGTTATTGAGTTGTTATCCTCGACTCCATTAACATAAATTTTAGATATGCTTCCATTGTAAGTATAAGCTACATGGTACCACTGGTCTTCAGCAAAACCTACTGATGATTGAATAATAAGGCTTCCTCCAGCTAGGGATGCTCCAAATCTTTCTCCTCTAACTCCTACCTGTATGGCATTACTGGATCCGCCAAAACCAAGTGCATCACTTACCGTAACCATGTCTGCATTAGTTAAATTGTTTATTGTTTTTGCCCAGGCAACAATAGTTATTGATGAATTGGTGTTTGCTAGACCAACGGGATTGAGATTATAAACATGGCTGGCTGCTCCAATTCCATGAAATTCATATGCTCCTTTACCATCATAACCACCAGTAGCATTCCAAGTGGCTCCATCAACAGTTCCATTATTTACAAAAGAGGAATAATCTTTAGTGAAAGTAGAATTACTCCCGCCTTCAAAAGGCAGGTTAAGAACTGCAATAGATTGATTGCTGATCCTCCAATCGATGATGTCTCTGGTTGAATTGGTTGAGGTAACGTAAGCGGTTAGATTGGTAGTGGTATCATTAGTGGTTGGGTCAGTAGAGTTAAGGATGATGGAAGAGATGAGGGGAGTTCCTTCTTGAACTCTCATCTCATCCAATCCAACTGCTGCACCAGTTACACTCTGACTTAAAGAAGATAATCCTTCTCCGAACTGTAGTAAAGATTGGTGAATTACTCCTTCTGAAAACAACCCATAATAAAATAAAGAGGCGGAGAGGAGTATCCCTACTAGAATTAAACTCAGCCATAGAAATCGCGGGGGGGTGCGATTCTTAGCTACAACAGATCTCCTCTTCCGGCCGTCTTTATGTTTAAACTTCATATTTCTTAAGCACCTTGTCATAACAGTTAAGCAGTTCTTTCATCTCTTTAATCTTGAGAGAATAATGTTTGTAAATTCCATCCTTTCGGGTATTCAAAAAACCTAAATCATGTAATAATTGTAAATGCCTAGAAGTTAAGGACATAGAAAGTTTAGTCTTTGCCGCAATTTCTTTTACCGTTAACTCTTGGTCTACTAAAAGTCTAAGAATCTCCCTTCTAGAACCAGCACTAATCGCTCTAGCCAAACGCTCTTCTCTTTCTTCCATCAACAGAAAGAAGTAAATCTTTACCCTTTTTAAAGTTTACTATTCATGTAATTGTACGGTTTCATGATTATGAAACTAATATTTAAATAAGAGAACCGTTTCTCTAAAATGTGTTACTTAAAATAAAACTTAGAAGAGCTTCTTGGGAAGATTATCCTTTCTGCTATGCTTTGGCTAGAACGAACATGTTTCCTTATTATAAAAAACATAAATTGTTGTGGGAATCGCAGGCGTATAGAAAAGAATTTGATCCGGCGTTTGTAAGAATCATAGAATATGGTAACAAAAGGATTGGTTTCTGCAAGTTAATATTCAAAGAGAATTATGGATATTTAAGTGATTTACAGCTCTCTGCCTCAATGCAAGGTCAAGGAATAGGAACAATGATTATGAAAATAATAGAGAAACCTGTCTTAAATAAAGGATATAAACAAATTAAATTAAGGGTATTTCCCGACAATCCTGCTTTGAAATTATACCTCCGTCTCGGATATAAGAAAGTTGAATTGGACGGGAAGTTTTATCTGATGCAAAAGAAACTCTAAACTTCAGCTTCTTTTTTAGCTTTATACTTCAACATCTCTCGATTAATCTCAGCTTTAATCTCTTCTAAAGAATAACCTTTATGTTTAATCTGAGATAATAATTCTGGTTCTGCTAAATCAACTTTACTTAAGTATATTAACACTTTTTTATCTTTTCCCAAGTGTTTTAATAATTCTTCTTGTTTCTCAATAGTATATCCACCATGTTCACTGGCATCAAATATGAAAATTATTAAGTTAGCTAATTCTTTTACCACTAATTCTGCTTGCAACTCAATTAAATTTAACTTCTCTATCCTAGCTAAAGTACCGGGAACATCTAACACTTGAACTTTATCCTCTCCACTTTTTAGGTAGCCAGCATTAATGGTTTTAGTAGTGAAAGAGTAATCAGCTACTTCTGCTCTGGTTCCGGTAAGTTTATTCAATAAAGTTGTTTTTCCTACGTTAGGAAATCCATATAAACATACTGTAAACATATCTTTAACGTCGGGATAAGTTTTCATGATTCTTCTGCATGATTCTAAATACTTCAAGTTTTCATCAATCTGTTTCATCACTGAAGAAATTCTACCATAAAATTCTTTAGAGATGGTACTGATCTTATACCGGTCTAGTTCTCTATTGATCTTACTATTATATTGGCGTTGAAAGAAAGCAATCTTGTCCATAGCCCATTTTAACGCTCCAAAAGACTTTTTGAAGTTGCCCATATCTAGAGTTAGACGGCAAAGTTCTGAATAAAATGGGGGTAATATATCCACTTCTGGGAAATCCCGTTGGAATTTAGATAAACGAGAATTAAGAACATCTTTGATAATATCTAATTTCTGACTCTCTTTTTGTTTTATAGCTCTACCCATATCTTTCTGGCCACGCATAGATTTCTGTTCTGATTTCTCACGAGCAATCTTGAAAGCAAGGTTTAGTAATTGCTTAGCGTTTTCTACTGGTGGAAGAGTTTGGAAATTCATATTCTACAAAATACAGATTCGGTTTTATTAATGTTTCTAAAGAGAAACGAGAGTTTACATCCCGGAAGAATAGACAGTTACTGTGTTCCTGGTCTTTTTAGCAGCGTATAAAGCTATATCTGCTCGTGCTATCAGTTCAAAAGGATCATCGATGTGGTCTGGGAAGCAAGCTACACCAACGCTACACTGTAATTTACGGGGTGTTCCTAAGTGATACTCCTGATTTTCTGTTAAGGTTACTCCTTCCACTTCTTCTATTCTAACTTTCTCAAAATCTGCTCTGATTCTTTCTCCAATTGCTTGGGCTTCTGAAACAGAAACGTCTGGAAGTAAGACAATAAATTCTTCTCCACCATATCTGGCAGGAGTGTCTTCATCTCTTACTGCATTTCTAATTACTGCTCCGGCAGTTTTTAAAGCTATATCTCCTTGAAGATGTCCATAACTATCGTTGTACCATTTAAAATGATCTAGATCTAACATGATTATACCTAAGGGAACATTATGTCGAAGTGCTTTTTGTACATCTTGTTCATAAGTATGAAAAAATTCTCTTCGAAGTAACAATCCAGTAAGGTGATCTATATCTCGCTGAAGCGTCAAAGCCATAATCTGACCGGCATGACTTCCAAGATAATCAATCACCAAGTCGTGAGGTTTTTCGGTCTGGTCTGCAGGGATATCTAATCCCTCTAAGCATAATACTCCTAAATTACGATAACCGTTATTTCTTAAAGGAATATTTAACGTTTCATCTACAACGAAACAACTTTTCTCTGCTATGGCTTGGCGAGTGGATTCATGATCCTTATACACCATACGAACTTGATTTGGAGGAACATATTTAGCAGAAGTGCATTGGATTTCTTGTTGACATATTTCTACCAATCTATCCGTGATCGCCTGTTTACCTAAGTAAGCATCAATCCCACTAACGGCAGATACTAGTTCAGGAAATCCACGAGTAAGGCGAGTTATCATCAGGATATTAAATGAAGGGGTACTTTATAAACCTTTCGTTGGTTTTGTTACTTAAGAGTAACAACGAGGTTTAGAATGTTATATTTATTCTATATAGCCAGAGTTTATTAGTAACTTCTTCTCCAGATAGATATGCTAGCAGAAGTGTTGGTTTCTTTATTCTTAGGGGTGATTCTCGGGACTTTTACCGGCATAACTCCCGGATTGCATGTAAATCTTGTTTCTTTGTTACTCCTTTCTTTCTCTCCAGTATTACTTCAATATACTTCTCCGATCGTATTGTGTGTTTTCATAATTGCTTTAGCTATGACCCAAACTTTTATGGACGCCTTACCCGGTATTTATCTGGGAGCTCCGGATGAGTCTCAAGCACTAAATATTCTTCCCGGGCATCGTCTGCTACTAAAAGGAGAAGGACATAATGCAGTAGTGTATAACACTTTAGGTTCATTAGGTTGTGTTATCTTGGGCTTAATTTTCTTTCCCTTATTCATCTGGTCTATGGGGGCAGTGTATACTGTTCTTAAAGGAGTAATGGGCTATCTGCTAGCGATCATTATGGCTTTCATGATCGGGAGAGAAAGTAAATGGCTGTTGAGTTTAACTGCTTTCTTGACTTCTGGAGCTTTAGGATTAATCGTATTAAGCATTCCTTCTTTACATCAACCTCTCTTTCCCTTATTGTCGGGAATGTTTGGATTTTCTCTTCTCTTATCCAGTTTAAATGATAATACTTCTATTCCTACACAGAAAGAGAAAGCTCCTTTGACTATTACTAATAAAAACGTAGTTAAGTCTGTATCTGCCGCAACAGGAATGGGTTTTGTTTCTGCTTTTCTTCCTGGTTTTGGAAATTCTCAAGCTGCAATTGTCGCAACCAACATAGTAGGAGATATTGGTGATGAAGGGTTCTTAACTATGGTTGGTGGATTAAATACCGCTTCGATGTTGATTTCTATCGCTGCTGCTTATATCCTAGATAAGGCTCGTAACGGCGCTATTGTGGTGGTGAAAGAAATTGCCGGAACAGTCGGATGGCAAGAAATGCTGTTGTTTCTGGGAGTTGCTTTAGTTGCTTCCGGATTGGGGGCAATTATTTCTTTACGTCTGTCTAAACTTTTCGCCAAGTATATTTCTAAAGTTAATTATCGCAGATTAATTTGGGGTATATTGGTCTTTATTACTTTGTTAACTTTTTATTTTGACGGATTTGTTGGTCTGGTAATCTTAGCAGTTTCTACCTCGGTAGGACTGGTAGCAGCTAAATGGGGCATCGGCAAGAATCATCTGATGGGCTGTTTGATTGTTCCGGTGATATTGTATTTTATTTTGTAAAATAAAAATAAAAAATTACTTTACAAATCTAGATGCCGTTTTTAAATATAAAGTGCACTTATCTAAGTCCAATCCCGTTTCAGATCTTATTTTTCCTTGTGCATCAAAAGAAATTCCCTTTGGGAAAAGTGCAAGTCTTTCTTCAATGTTCTCTGCACAAAATCCTCCTGCAAAACCATGATTTACTTGTGGCATTTTCTCTTGCAGAGAGTAAACTAGTTCTTTCACAAAGGGTAGATCTATTTCTTTACCCTTCCCTCCGGAAGGATCAACTAAAGTGTAAGCAATAAATGGGGCGTAAGTACTGGCTAGATCAGCAATCTCAGAAATCGATCTTCCTTCCATCGCTCTTTGAGGGAGTTGTAGGACAATCTTCATCTCTGGGAAAAGAGTTATAATTCTCTCTACTTCGTTTAATGGGGGCCAATCTACGTTAAGTTGCAAGGACTGACAAGAACCGGAAGAATAAATGTTATCTCTCGTAAACACTCTTTCTACTTGTTGTGCTAGATTTTCCTTATTGGTACTATGATAATGAATCATCGTTAAGACCGAAGGATCAGCGGCACTAATCACCTTGGGTAAATGAGAAAGGGCAGGAGAAAGTTTTCCCTCCTGTTCTAGATTTGCTAATCTCTTTTCAGAACATAAGTATCCAAACATCACTTGATAAGGTGAAGAAGAGAATTCCTCCCTCACAATTCTATTCACTCCTTCGATTTCTTCTATTCTTTTAAATCCGGTTATTCCAACATATGGTTTGTTTTTCATTTTAAGTTACCTCTTATTTTTAAAAGAAATCTGAGATTTAAGAAAGTTAAACTTTTAGCTTATATAGTTAAATTAGTTATATTTTTAAATAAAAGAGTATTTCTATACTTATGATTCGCAAACTTATTCGATTATCTCCTTCTACAGCAGCAGTTTCTCTACCCACATCATGGATTAAAAAGAATAACCTCTCTCGGGGTGCATCTCTTTTTGTAGAAGAGAAAGAGAATAATATTGTCATTAAGGCTTTTAATCATAAAACTGATACCTCTACTCAGATTGAGGCTTATCATCTTGACAAAACAATGATGCTAATGGCCGTAGATGCAGCTTATATCTCCGGTTATGATTGTATTAAAATATTAACTAAATCTCAAGAGATGATAACCTTCTTAAGTAAAGCAGTAAGATTTTATCCCGGTATGATTGTTCATGAACAAAGTTTTGATTATCTAATCTATAAAGATATTGCTGAGAATTCACAAGCCGATTTTGTCAAGACGATTAATCATCTTTATAATTTACTCATTTCTCTGGTGGAAGATGCTAATCAATATGTTACCAAAAGAGAATGGGATCATTTAGATCGGTTAAAAAAAAGAGATTATAACTTCAACAGTTACGTTAGCTATTGTCAAAGATGCTTGAATAAATATGGTTATGTTAATCTATCTAAGGCCGGAATTCTACATACTTATGTAAAAATAATGGAGATGATTGCGGATAAGATTTGTGCTGAATTTATGCAAATTGGTCAGGATAAAGGTAAAATTAATTCTAATTTAGTTGATCATTTACTTTCTGTACTTAGAAAGATGCAACGAACTCGTGCAGAATTAATTTATGATAGATTAAGTGAGATTGAAGCTGAGAGAATCAAGGCTTTAAAGTTAAAAGGAGATTTTTCGGAAGTATTCCAACTGATATTTGATTTAGAGGAACTAGAACTACAGTTGAAGATTTGAATCCAAAAAGCTTTTAAAACTAGTATATTCTTATCTGAATGGTGCCCCTGTAGTGTAGCCCGGACTATCACATTGCCCTCTCAGCAACTTTTTTAAAAAAAGTTGCATCAAAAAATGGCAGAATTAAAATCTGGCCAAGATGGTTTGATTGTCGAGAGGCGTTGAATTGGAGAACGGCAATAACCCGGGTTCAAATCCCGGCGGGGGCACTTATGCTCACATACAGTGCTCAGGGTCCTTTTTGGACTCAAAAGCTTATAAGAACTAATTCTTGGAGAACTTAACATGGACATACATAACTATGACCGTATGTGCGAGCAAACTCGCCAAAGCATCCAAGAAGCGAATATCTCTACAGAAAATAAGGCAATAATCCTTAACTTTGCTGATGATCTGGCTTTGGACAATATATCCAAACCCAGAATTGTAAGGTATTTAGTTACTTTAAAACAATTAGCTAGAGAAATATCTAATTTGGATAAAGCGACCAAAGAAGATGTTAAACGTGTGATAAGTAAGATTCAGCAAAATTCAAAATATTCTCCACACACTAAACACACCTATAAGATTTTGATAAGGAGATTCTTCAAGTGGTTACGTAAAACTGAAGATTACCCAGAAGAAGTCAAATGGATTAAATCAAATGTAACTCGTTCTCAGATGAAACTTCCTTGTGAAGGTGATCTCCTTAATGAACAGGATGTACAGAAGTTACTTCTTGCTGCAAATCATCCTCGAGACAAGGCTTTCATAGCCACACTATGGGAATCTGGGGCACGTGTTGGTGAGATTGGCAACTTACAGATTAAGAACGTAAGCTACGATAAATATGGGGTGGTGATTACTGTTCAAGGAAAAACCGGCTCTCGTAAGATTAGATTAATTAGCTCTACTTCTTACTTATCTACTTGGATGAATAATCATCCGTTTAAAGATAGCCCAGAATCACCTTTGTGGATTAATGTAGGAACAACCAATCACAAAAAAGTGATGCACTATCGCAATATGAGGAATATAGTAATCAAAATAGCCGAAGCAGCTAGAATAAATAAGCGATGCAATCCTCATTCTTTCCGGCACGCTAGAGCTACTTATATGGCTAATCACTTAACTGAATTTCAGATGAATCAATATTTTGGCTGGATTCAAGGAAGTGATATGCCTTCTACTTATGTTCACATGAGTGGAAAAGAAGTTGATAATGCTATTCTACAGATGAATGGCATTGAGACTGGTATTAAGAAAGAAGAAAGCAAGTTACAACCTAAAATCTGCACGAGATGTGACACAATCAATTCTGCAGATAGTAAACATTGTAACAAGTGCGGTGGAATTCTAGATATTAAGACTCTGCTGGAGATTGAAGAGAAGGAAAAGGCACAGTTGAAAGATAGGGAACAAATAGATCAGATTATGGGTCTTATTATGGGAGATAAGGAAATTCAAGTAAAATTATTAGAGAAGCTGAAAAATCTAAATTTTTCCCTTTGATTTTTTTATTAATTCTTTTAATATTTTTATCCATTCAGGAATTTCATTTTCTTCCATCTCTTAGTACCTCCAATATCTTTTTAACTAATTGATTCGTTTCAATGATCTTGAATTCTAAGAATTGGTTCTTATTCAGAACTAGTTCTCTAAGATAAGGAGCGATCTTAACGTAGCCTTTCTCTGTAGATTCTTGTTTGATCTTGCTATACTGTTCATTAGAAACTTTGAAGCGGCAGGTACGATTGTTAGGCATGAGAAATTAGAAGACGAGGTTTTATTTATCTGTAACCCGGGAGAATATTCGGGTGAATTTGCACCCCTCATGAGACTTAAAAAGAGGAATAATTAATAAAAGTATAATTTTGACACAATATCTTTAAATACTACCCCTTCCAGATAGTAAAATTGAATCAACATGCCAAATGTTAAAAGAATTGAAGCGATGATTTCTGATTACCCTTCAATCCCAGTAATGGATTTACATTATTTGGCAATGAAGTTTCATGGAGTTAGAGATAAAGACACAGAAGCGGGTAGAGCAACTTGGAATCTAATTAACGCTAAAGACCTATTTCACATTACCTTTGGAACTTCAGAAGATGATTCTCCTTATGAAATACATGACCATAAGACAATTACTTATGATGGGGGAGAGTTGCCGTTTAGAATTGATTTCGTAGAAAGAATGCCTGCAAAAAATGGGAGGTACTATTACTTTAGGCATCCAAATTATCTAACTCCCTCACTAGATGATAGATTAGTATTAAATTTAAATTTTAAACGTCAATGTTTTAGTTGTGATTTCTGTCAGTACAGTTTATACAAACATAAACCTGATGTTTCTGAAGAAGAAGGATTTGAAATGATAGAGTTCAATGGTGATTCATTTAGTGATGTTGATGAAATAGCGATAGTAACCGGATGCTTTGGCTCTTCCAGAAGAACTGCTGAACATTTAGAGAAGGTTATTGATTTCTCAACTCAAAGGGGTTTTAAAGGAAAACTTTTCTATATGGGTTTTGAGTTGAGTGAACCCACAGATATGGAAAGAGTAGTAAATGCAGTCCAGAGAAATAATTTAACCGGATTTAGAGTTGCTTACACCGTAGAGATGTTCTCAAATCGAGAAAGAATGATGAAAGGTAGAAAATCGTTACAAGACTTAAATGAAGTTCATGCTTCTCTTAAGAACATTAAAGAACAAGGAGTTTCTGAATTAGAGTATACTTATATTCCTGGTCTGGATGGGATGAATGAGTTCAAGAAAGGAGCAGAAACGTTGGCTGATGTGGCAAAACCCCATATTTGTATATTTCGACCATGGAGAAAGGGGCAAAGATTAGAATTGTTACATCCAGAATATGCCGAAGCTGGACCTGTATCCCTAGCAGAGATGAGAACTTTTTATGAAGACCTTTATCATGGTCCAATAACTGGGAACAACTTAGCTAATTTATGGCCATTTCCTTTAGATAGAATAGATTCTAGATGGGTTAGCGGTAAGATAGTGGGAGAAATGCCTAATAATCGATATTGGGAAGGTGGTCGAGATCCTAGACCCAATAAATGTGGAATTGAACAGGGCATTGGAAAGTAATTTAATTATTCTAAATCAATCACTACTTTTAATTTATCTTCTTCTACGATTAACTTACAAGACAATTCATTACCCATTGCCATCGCGTGTTGTTGAGAAAGATGTCTGATGAGAGCGATATAGGGGGTTCCTTTCTTATACTGCACTTTACTCTTCCATTGTAGAATTGTTTTGGTAGTGATAGCATGGCTCCCCATCACCTCTTTAAATAAGAAATACAATAACATTTATATAGTTACTCTTTTAAAATAGTAAAGCAATTATCAAATTAGCTACTAAAATGACAACTTTTTCTCCAAAAGTGGACCAAATAAGTGAAAATATTATTTATCTGCTTTCTTTAAACTCGAGAAGAACCATTACAGATATCTCTAAAGAACTAAAGGTGGAAAGAAAGATCGTAGAAACACGGCTAAATAACCTCTATCGAAAGGGGTTCATTAAACCTTTATTAATATCAAATGAACCTAAAAGAGTTCGTTTTACTATCTTAGTAAAATTAAATAAGTTAGATGAGGATTTAATTCAAAAGATAAAAGGCATTAAGGGATTATTAAAACTTAAAGAGACGCTAGGTGCTTATGACTTATCTATTCTATTTGATGTTTATTCTAGAGCTGAAGCTGAAGAGACTATTGCTAAGATTAGTAAATTAGTGCACAATTGTATTATTACTTTTGACGTTCTGTTCCATGATTTTGAGGATACTTTGGGTTACAAATCGTTTTGTCACAAGGATAGCTTATACTCTTACAGTACCTTAAAATCAGGACACCAACAACTTTCAGATAAGGAAGAACAGGTTCTAAACATCTTAAAGAATAAACCTCTTATTACCTTCAAAGAATTATCTAAAATAAGCAAAATCGCTTTTATCAGGCTTAAAGAGATTATAACAAAACTTAAGAGTGAGGAGATTATCCGTTTTTCGATTGATCCGGATTATTCCAAGTTAGGTTTAGAGTTCCATAACAATTTTGTTAAAATCAATCTGAATCAGAGAAAGGCGTTTGATGATTATATCTTAAAACACCCTCGCATTCACTGGGTAAAGCATTGCTCCGGAAGGTGGGACTATGTCTTATCTATCGGAACTAGAAATATTAACGAGTTCATTGATGTTATCCGACAGATCCGCAGTGATAATAAGAATATCATCTTAGAAGAAACCTCCCTTGTCTCTAAAATTCAGGAAACGAGGAAATACTAGATAAAGTTTAAAAAATAGCTATTCCAGAGGATATAAACATGAAATGCTCAAAATGCAAGAAAGAACTTACGCTTAAAGAAGTTAAGATTAAGGTAGATAATTATATTGATGAGAAGGATCAACCTCTTGATATAACTAAGTACGTTACTGAAATTAAAGGCAAAGTTGTTTCCATTGGTATTTCTGGGATGTGTTTTAATATTGAAGATGAACAAGCCCAAGTTTATTGCAAGAAGTGTAATTCTTTAATCGGCAATTTTGAGTTGGAGCAGAAACATTAACGATGGAAGATTTAATAGCTCAAGCTTCTCAGGTTTACAAGGAAAACTTTAGTCCTGTTACTTGGTACGGACGATGTATTTTCTTAAGTTGGTATTGCGATCTCGGAACTTGTAAATTCTGTTTTAGGAGTACTCAGAAGCACAAGATTAGATTTGCTCCTGATGCTAAGAGAACTATAAGCTCAGTATTGGTAGAAGCGATATTATGCAAGAAAATAGGATGGAGAATTGAATTCTTAACTGGTGGTTATAGAATCTTCCCTAATAAAGATTTAGTAGAAATGGCCCGATTAGTCTCAAAAGTTTACGAGGAGAAGATTTGGCTAAACTTAGGAGTGATTTCTAAGGAAGATTTAGAAACATTTAGACCTTATGTTAAAGGAATCGTAAGTTCTATTGAAACGGTGGAACCTGAATTACACTTATTTGTATGTCCCGACAAACCCATTGAACCTTATGAAGAGATGTTCAATTATGCTAATGATTTCAAACGCAGTATGACTATGGTTATCGGCTTAGGAGAAAAGAGAGAAGATTTTTTACTCTTGACTAAATTTATTGAGAAGCATAAACTAGACAGGATTACTTTCTATGCTTTAAAACCAGTGAAAGGAACCATATTTGAGAATTCTAATGGGCCAACTACTGAAGATTATCTGTGGTGGCTTGCTTCTACTAGAATCAAGTTTCCTAAGTTAGAGATTATTGCTGGAACTACTGCTAGACGTTATGAAGAAGTAGGTCAATTAATGAAAGCAGGAGCAAATGCTTTTACTAAATTCCCCGCAACTAAGATGTTTGGAACCCGACAAGCTCATCAGATTGAGAAGGATATCAAAGCTGCTGGAAGAGAGTTGAGGGGGAGTATTACTCAGTTACCTTCAGTTGATTGGAATGCTGAAATTGAGAAGATTGGTTTAGATCCAGAATTAGAAACTGATGTCAAAGAGAAAATGAAGATTTACTTGAAACGCATGCAGAATAACATTGATGAATATCAAAAGAATCCGGATAAGGTTGTTGAAGTAGATGTTGAGGATTAATTAATGGATCTAACTGCTAGATTGGATGAACTCAGAGATAAATTTGTTAGAAGAAATTTTCTGGAAGAATTGTATGAACAAGCAGTTGGATATAACAAAGAAGGCGAGTTAATCCCCTTTTCGACTACTATCGCATTAGATGGGATGCTTCAAGACATTATTAATAAAAATTTTGACCTTGCAAAAAGAGACCGTAAGAAGGATGCCAGAAAAGAACGATCCGTTTTAGTAGGTCATAGAAAGTTTGTTTCTGCTGCTCCGATGGTGATAAGTAAAGATAGAACACACCAAGTAGTAAGATATATTATTCCGTTCTTGGATGAGATCCACTCTCATGACATAAGAATGAATTCTAGTGTAGAACCAGGGAACTTAGATGTCTTAGTAAAACTTGAAGATAAACGCATATATATGGATTTTGTTGAGAATTTAGTAGAATCAACCATTGAGATAGGATTAGATGAAATGCTCTTTATGTACTATATCCCTAGCTCAATCTTCCCAGAATCTCAAGGAGCGGTAATCAGAAGAGCTTGTCCCAATGGAAAAATATCTATTAGTGGAGAATCTACCGAATTAGGAAGAGCTCATGCAGGAGAATACGTTATCGGGTTTATTAATTATGGAAAGGAAGTACGATTGTTTGACCTTAACGGAGAAATGTTATTCGAGAGATTAGGAAGAGGAGAAGATAGTGAGAAAGCTAGATTGGAGAAGATGCTCGAAAATCAGGAAAGAATGGAAAAAGTTAATCCCGCAGATATCTCTATTATTGTTGCTAAGTATTTACGTAAGAAATGGCAAGTGAATCCCGAACAATTTGATCAATACGGGAAAGAATATCTTATTTCTGGTGAAGCAATGGCAAGAACAAATCCCAGAGGTAAAGTACAAATGAGATTCTATCAGTTTGGGAAGAGAAAACATGCTTTAAACGCTTCAAGGTATCATGGAGAACAGAGCGTTAAATTAGAATTTGCTGGCCCATATGTTGCAATCTATGACTCACAAGGAGAAATGATTAACTGTCATGAATTATCAGAACCGGTAAATGCCAGTCGTATTTTTACCGTTGATGATATTGATTTAAAGCGTGTTTCTATCACAACAATAAACGGTCAACGATTAAGAAGAACGTTAGGTAACAAGTTGTATAGATTCTCACCAGAGGAAGTAGAAGCAAGATATGGAAGAGCATTGAGTCAGGCTAATAATGTGGGGATTCTTGCCAATTCTGTTACGGATACTTTTGAAATTTTAATAAATGATAATGACGGTTTTCATACAATTAAAGTTGAACCTGAATCTATTACTCCTTCAAACCGAGCAAGATATGGAGTAAAGAGAGCTGCTTGAACTTCTTTCGAAGCGTTTATAAATCAAAATTCTAGAAAGAGGCAAAAGATTATTTCAGAACCGAGGATGTTGATTGAAGATATTTTCTTACTTTTTGAATATTCAACAAATCATCTCCATATGCGGGAGTAACTTTATCTCTTAATCCTCCTTCTGCATCAATGCAAAAATCTCCTGTTTCAATTTGTTTAAAAATGTCTCTTAATCTTGGAACAACATTTTCTCCGGTAAATCCTCCTGCAAAACCAACGGTTAATTCAGGATATTGTTCTCTTAACTATGAATAAATCGCAACTGACGATTCTAAATCAAAAGGCATTCCTCGTCCTCCCGATGGATCAATTAAAACATAACTTATTGAATCTCCATAACATCTTACTCCAGTTGCTATCTGATTTGGTGTTTTTCCTTCCATTGCTTTGTGTGATGCTTGGAAAACAATTTGCATATCTGGATGTTGCTCTTTTATTCTATCAACTTGACCAATGTCAGGCCATACAATGTTTAATTGTATTGCTTTGCATAAACCCTCTTCATAAATTCCATTAAATATTTGAGCAACCTGAGTTGATAACGTATCAACTTCTTTTGAATTGTAGTGAACCATAGTTAAAACTCGTTTATCGGTTGCTCTCAATAAATCTTTAAGAGCGTTTATCGGGGGATATCTTCTATTTTGAGTGGGTTGCTCATTAAGAGTCTTGTAACTCACTAAAAACCCAAGCATGGGGATATGAGGACTATCCATAGAATAAACCACTTCAGAAAACTCTTTACAAATATCTCTTGTTTCCTGAACACTTACGGGTCCTGTAATTCCAACATATGCTTTTGCTTTCATTATTAATGGGAAATGTTGTTGAATTAAAAAGCTTTTGTCGACATTCTTCAAGAAAGGAGTAGATTTACCCTTAAACTCAACACGTTTACTAGATTATAGAAATTAATATATATTATTCTCCATTTGTTATAATCATGGCAGATAAATCAATGGAAAAGCAGTATCTTAACCTGTTCTTTGCTTATCCTACTTCTAACCCAAAGCATAATTTAGATTCACTGATGTTAGGATTATTAGACAATATCCCTACTTGCTGGAGAGAAGGCAGTTCTGTCATTAAACAGCATTATCCTTATTTTCAGGATAAAGAATTTCTAAACAGAATGCTTTGGACTTCACCTTATGCTTATCCTTTCAACCCAGAAGAGTTAACCATCAGTCCGGTTGATAGAGAAGCTCTTCTAGATCAGATTTTAGAAGGTGGATTTGGAGACGCGTATGGACTCTCTGGAACATTTGAAAGGAAAGACCATGATTTGAGAACCCTTTTCTTAACCTGTCCTGGGTGTTTAGAAGATTTTTGTGATGCGGCTAATAAAGTTTATTTCGGAACCGATAATCTCAAAGCCAAGATGATGCTTCTGCGTGATTATGGCAGTAATACTTCTATTGGCTTTCCGAATGTCCCTCTCGGAAGAGTTATTAGTTCCCAGTGCCCTTATCCTCTTTCACTCTTAGAAGGATTATCCTCCTGTTTAGGTAGAAAGGTTTTAGATGGATATAATGCTCCTGCTCAATCTGATTCGGTATTATCAGAATTAGAATGGTCAGATTCAATCTTAGATGCTGATGAGTGGCCAATGGGGGTAAAGTATCACCATTACCAGACAAGGAATGCTTTCCTTACGGAGTTTTATGTCAGGACTGCCGAGTTTGGAAAGAGTGAAGAAACTCGAAATATTCTAAGACAAGGAGCTAAACATCTTTCTCTCGAATCTCGTGATAAATATAATCAGAAATTAGATCAAATTCAGAGATAACCGCCTATTGGAAAATCTTCTTTAAATATGGTCTTAGAAGTAAAAGGAAGATTGAAGTGAGAACAACAGCAGCTTGCAAGGGGTAAAATACAATAGCATAAGTCCAAGACTTAATAGCAAACAAATTTAGAATGGCTCCTGCTGACCAAAGCAACCAAGTGGTCTTATCTTCTGATTCAGGATTTCTGTATGCTTTAACTAGAGTTGGAATAGAACCAATGATTGCGACAATCACAATTATAGTCATTCCAATTACGGGGTTATTTGTTAATGCCCAGAAGACCAAAGAAACTCCCGCTCCGATGAAACAGAATATATCTAGTTTACTTGTTCCACCTACTCCGTATTTTAAGGATAGGAGAGCAAAGATTAGATTAAACAAAACGGCGATGCCGGGTTGCCAGAGTGTTTCTCTAGCTCCGGAGAGATAATAAGTTAAGAAAAGGATAATACTTACCATCGACCAGATAAACCAAGTGGTTCTGCTGGGCTTAGTCTCTTTGCGTATGATGGAATACAAATAAGGCAAGGCTCCCACTCCTTCAAAGAATCCGGAAAGATAGCCAAATAATTGGTTGAACATTTTGTTAAAGAATGGATTGATTGATTAAAAATGTATCTATGACCGGAGTTCTAAAATTCCAATATCTTTAAAATAAATAAGACTTTTGTTAACTTATGATAATCCGCCCAGCTACTCTAGATGATTTTGAAGAAATCTATCGAATCGGTAATGATACTCCAGAATTTAAAGTAAGTTCTACGGAACCGTTTATCGATAGAGAAGATTTAGAATTAAGAATTACTGGGGAAGAAGATTTATTACTTCTAGCTGAGGAAAAGGAGAAGATTTTAGGTTTCATCTTGTTCGGGCTTAAAGATAAAGATAGACCTCTTAAGAACCGTTCTGCTTGTTTAACTTATTTAGTCGTTCTCCCTGAATATCGAGGAAGTGGAATTGCTTCTCAATTGTATGATACAAGTGTAAGTATGTTAAGAGAAAGAGGAGTGATGAATTTATACAGTTGGGCTAATGCTGAAACTGATGGATCAATGATTTCCTTTCTAAAGAAAAGAGGGTTTGATGTTGGACACCAATATGTTTGGATGGATAAGAAAATTGAATAAGATAATCTTATTTTTGGTATTATTATTAATATTCTCCACTTCCACAATTGCTTTAAATGATGATGCTAATGATACTTCTGTGAAACTATTATATTACAATCAAGTTTATGGAACAGACGGAAACAGTTTAATTCCTTTTCTTAGAACACATCTTTATCACATGCTCGGACAACCAGAGAAAGTTCGAGAAAGAAGTAATATTTCTGATACCGTTCGTCTAGTTAGAGCAAATGATCCAGATATCTTTGTCTTATCAGAAGTATTAGGAGAAACTCAAAGAGAAGAGTTTATTCAAGAGATGCCTGAGTATCATTTTTATTCTGGTCAAGGGCATGGATGGAATGGTTCTTCTCAATATGTGGAAATCTTACTTGGAACTAGATTAGAAGCTCAACCCCTAAACCTGCCACGAGTAGAAGTTCCCAATAAAATGGGTAATGGGGGTGGAATAGTGGGAGTATATCTTCCAACTCTGGACACTTACGTTTTGGGATTACAATTAGCTTTACAAGATCGGAAAGAAATAGTTGATCAGCAAATGGACATAGTAAAGAATTATTCTGATAAGAAAGTTATCTTGCTGGGAGATTTTAATCAAGAATATTCTGAGTTGATTAAGCATTATCCCTGGATGAAAGAAGTTGAAAGATTAAGTCCGGATGTTTCTACTTGTTCTGAAACTAATTTTGTTAAGTGGTTTTATCATCGGTCTTTGGATTATATTTTAGGCAGAGGGGTAAATCTTCAGGATAAAGGAACATTTTCTGGAAGATCTGATCATAAAGGAGTGTGGGTGGAGATAACCACTTATGATTAGTTTATACAGTGGTTATGATCACAATATTACGATGATAATAATAACTTAGCTTACCCACATTCTATTTAGTTGTATGTCTTATCTTCCACAAGAATGATCTTCTTATTGACAACTAAATTATTACCATAAACTATGAAATCTACATCGCAAGGTAATCCTTCTTGAACTGTAGTGTTGAAAGCGAAATATATCTCGCCTGTAAATGATGCTGTTGTTCCAATGCCTACTACTTTACTAAAGTTTTCTGGAAAACTCAACAATCCTTTGGTTATTCCTTTGCCACACTTACTATCAAATTGAATATTATATAATTGAAATGGAATAATCCCATTATTATTAATCTCAACATAGATGGGCATAGAATAACTAGATCTATTCCAATACATTTGCCATATCTTATGGTTATATTCATCAGCATAATGAGACCAAGGGAACTTATTATCTGTAATCTGAACCGTTAATTTAGGTGAATATAAATTGGCCTGCAAATCAACGGATTGTTTGGAACTATGTGCCATAGACATAGTAAAGCCAGCCATTACCATAGTAAAAATACATAAAGCAATTGTTGCAATTGCCAAATACTTTGTCCATTGATTTAATTTAGATTGCTGTGACAATGTGTCACGAGAGAATTTATTCTGTGATTCCAATATCTCCTGATGGTGCTTATTCTGCGTTTCAAGAATCTCTTGATGATAACTTCTATTCCGCATATCCTCGAGAGGTTTGTGCAGATTATTAGATATTGATTCTAATTTCCTCTCTACTCCACTCAAATCAACTTTATCATTCATTGTAAGCCAAGATTATTTAAGAGAGATATAAATTTATCGGCGTGCAAATATTAACTCAGCCATTTCCCAACCAGATATACTTCTTATCTTGATCAACAACTACTTGTCCTTTCTCGTGAAGCCAATCTAATAGTTGCTGGAGATCAAAAATATCTTTGTATAGTCGTGTACTACTTAATTCTTCAAATATTTCTTTACAAGTTAGTTTAGAATTATTAATTAACAAGGTTTGGATCACACTTACTCGAGAGTTCTGTTTGTTTCCTTCCATTTTTGCTTTTGTCCATTTAAACTCCCTGCTTCCTAAGAAGCCAGAAAAGTTATCGATGGTTAGGCTTCTGGCTTTATCTAAATCTTCTGGAGATAAATTAGATTTATCATTAGCTCTAGCAATAGACTGAGCGATTCTTCTTATGTTTGGGCCAATCTTAACCATCATTGAATCAATTAACATCTTCCTCTGGACATCATCTTTATTACTGGAAGATAAATGAGCATCTAAGTCTATTTTTAATCGATTTAAGGTATTCTGAAGATGACATTCCATTTCTTCATTAAAAGAAGGTTTTATCTGCCTTAAATTTACTATTTGAATCCATAAGTCCTCATTTATGACTCTCCTTAAGTTTGTCAAATCAATATCTGAATCAGGCATTTCATCTATCTCTTGAGGAATAGTAATCTCTGTGTTTGAAAAGTTCTTAAGTAGATCGTTCCAGATATCACTAGTTGTTCCGGAAGATTGGTTAATGGTCGAAAAGATGGAATATTCTCCCGCAAATCTCTTTCTCTTATTAACTTCATCATTAATGATATTATACTGGCTTCCCCAAACACCAGAAAGGAAATTTGAGCCAGAGAAAGGTCTTTCGGCAATCTTAAAAGTAATTCCTTCATCAATCTCAAAAGATGATCCTTGATATGAAACAGGTGGCGGATTAAATCCTCGATATTGCGGAGGAACCATTAGTTGAATGGTTTTAATTAGTTCTTGGGCAAATGTTGAACTTGTCGCAGTGGTAGCAACGGCAATTCCACCCACAGATCCACCAAAAGGAGCACTGTTAATCGGAGAAGACAAAGATAATGCCATCTGACCATCATGATTTAAGTTTTCTGAGATTAATTTTTGAGTAATCTTTTTTTCATAAGGGATGTCTAAGTAAACACTATCTGATTCTAGTTGTTCCCATTCTTCCAAAAAGAGCATAGGATGTACCTTTTTGGTTTTTCTATCAAATACATTTGTTCTTTTTGACTTAATTATTCTAATTAAGGAGTAGTCGTCTGGTCTCTTCAAGTGTGTCCCAAACATACCTAAAATTAAGAATTGGGGAGAATTTTGAATAGCAGAGAGGCCGATAAAATTGAAATTGCCTTCTGAAGCAATAGCTGCTTTGATACTTGAAGAAAGCTCGACAGGAACAACATAAAACGAGATTTCGTCTTGGTGTTGTGATTGTGAAGATCGGATAAATCGATTATACCATGTTCCAACTAGTTCTATTCTCTTTCTTTCATGCTTGTAGAATTCTTGATTGGTAAACTGCCTAAGCCAAGGATAAGTAGCTTCAGTATTCTTTTTCCATAGAAAGTACTCTCCTGATTTTAGACCATCCCCCATTTTAAGGTTGAAAAGGAGACGAACTATATTAATTTTGTTGGGAAAGATTAGTTATAATCCCGCTTCTTTCTAAAGAACTTTATAGTATCCTTCATAACATCATAAACCTTAGTTAAATCTTTTTCTTTGATTAATAAGATTACTAGGATGAACTAGTATAATGTGTCTCGTATAAACTGCGGTGGTCCTTACTTTAATATTTGTGCTGCTGGTGAGGGGTTATATCTTTCCTTAATATCTTTTTCAAAGGATGATTTTTACAATCTCTTCAAAACAGAAATGCAATGAGGATTAATACCGGTTAAGTTCAATTGTGTTTAAGTTCTAAATTACGGTAACGAGGGGGAGTTTTGTCTCAACTTAGAATTCTATATCCAATAAACGTACAATCTCTTCATTTATTCTATGCTGGGTGACAATAAAAAAGAAAGGTAGAAATAGTTTATATTTCTCCAAAAAATCATTATTTACTTTTGTATCATATTTTAATTTAAGATTACTCCACCTTTCTTTCTGCACTGGAAACTCTGAGTGATTTGTTCCATGTTTATTCCAGAAATTAAACAGATCATAATTTGAGTCTGCCATAAATTTTTCAAACTGAATATGACTTATCTTTCTCCAATTATCTTCTAATAAATCTCGTTTATCTCTGCGTGTTATCATTGAGATCAGTGGTTCTATAGCATAGGAGCGACCCTTAAATTGATTAAAATCTATCGGTTCAATATTAAAGATAGCATTAAAAATATTTGAAACATCATAATATGGATTTGAGTATGCAATTAATTTATTTCTAATTCCATTGTTACTTAAAGTAGCTTCCAGAAATATTTTTAGATAATTATCAGAGATTTTATTTTCTTTTTGTTTCTCTAAGTATTTTATTATATAAAACCAATAAGGAAAAGCTGATTCTCCCCAATACCACCCAAATTTAAGATTTTCTATGACTTTTTTCTTAGTTTTTTCATTATAATCCTTATTCAAAATAGAATGTAGAGAAACTAAACCTAAGAGGATAGTGACTCGTGCTCTATACACATCTTTTCCGTCACCAAGAGATTCTCCTTCAAGAAAATTGTCTCTTTCATTAAATTCATTCACAATTGATTGTAAAGTATTATCTATATTTTGTCGAATTAATTTTAATGTCTGAATAATACTACTGTCTATAATAGAATTTTCTTCAATATACTTAATTAAAGTAGACAGTAAAACTGACCATGCTTCAAATTGAGCAAAAAAATTATTCATTTTTTGATAATTTTTAAGCAAATAAGACGTTAAAATTACTGAAGAGTAAATGGAATTCAATTTATTTGATTTTTGACCCTCGGCAATTAATATGTCCTCACTAATAAATTGAAAAAATTCTTTTTTCGGGAAAAAATCCGCTCCGTTTTTAGTGAAAAAATGGAGAAATTTTCCAAAACCTTCAAAAGATTTTGGGAGGAATATTCCTTGTTGGTCAAGAAACATTTTAAGTAATTGATCTTTGTTTATTGTTTCTAACTGGCTAAAAACTTTATTAGTAGAGTTGATTTTATCTATCCTTTGAAAAACATCATCTTTGATATCTCCATTAGTGACTAAGTATGACTTATGAGGTATTTTTTTGTCTATATTCGGATGATCACATGGACATTGCATCAAATCGTTAATTTCTCTTTGGATTTTATCATACACGCTTAGTGTAATATTCCCTGTTTTTAACTGATATGCCCAGACATTATTATTTGGATCTTTTGCAATAATATCTTTACCAAATTCTAATTGTCCATGTGGGGATATATATAATATCTCAAACCCCCTGGCTATTAAAACCTGACAGAACGGAATTTGGTAATTTCTTTCATTAGTATTAATCAACCAATGTTCTATTGCTCTCTCTATCATTCCATTCCTCCTTTTTCTTTTTCATTAGATCTTCAAATTTTTTCTTATGTTCCAAATCTTTTTCCCATATGGGAAGATTTTCTTGAATTTTCTTTCCAAGTTCTGGACTTACAAACATTGTTGGCATACAAGGATTTCCATTATCATCAAAATCGATTTCCATTTTTTCAAGAGCTTCTAGAAAAACATCTGAACTTAATTCTTTTCCTTTTGCATCAACTCTATTGCCAGTCTCCTCAGTAATCTTATCAAAAGTTGAAAAAATCTTTCTTCCTAATTGTGATTGAATGTCAGAACTAACTTCATTAGCTGCAGATATGAATCCATTGACACCATTATCAATAATTTCTTGATTGTGAACACTAAACTTGCTTTTAAATTCGTCAAACGTCGTTTCTTTCTTAATTCCCTCAATAGTATAATATACTAATTTATCCCCTTCCAGAATATGTATCTTAGTTATCGCTGATAATAAAGGATCTGCATTCGATTTCAGTCTGATATACTCATTAAACCTTTTCTTTATTTCAGATTTAAGTACTGGGAAGTCGGGTAACATCAGTCCTCCCCTTCTTTTTCGTGAGGAATAAATTCTGGATCATCCTCTCTTTTATCAATGTGACCACAATATTTACATTTAAATTCTCTTTTGGTAGTGATATGGGTTCCTTCACGTGCATCAACTTCTTCAACATCTGGCAACACATGCTCTACATATGCGTATGTTTTTTCGCATTCCTCATTTTTACATTTAGTATGATAAAAAAAAGCAACCGAACCTAAAGAAATTGCTCCCAAGATAAGCATTACTGAACTGAGATAAATCACAAAATTATATGGGAGAGCAGGAATCCAATTTAAAAAACCAGCAATATTTTGAGTCCCTTTTAACCAACCAAAGATACCTAATATACTTAGTGGAATGTCAATAATTCCAAAGATAGTTAACTTCTTTTCTCCAATTTTTTCCATTAATATAGGGGCAATAAAATCATAAATTGCAGTATCCAACTTTTTCCCCTTATACCTTTTAACATTATCATGATAAGTAATGTTAACATTGCTGTTTCCGGATGCATGCACATTTGGAGAATTGTGCTTATTAATAGTACTGCCGCTTATAGCTACGTCTCCCTCAAATCTTGCGCGGTCTCCTATATGCGTAGAATTATTTTTTGACAATTTTACTACCCCCTACAGCAGTATCACCATGAAAATTAGCATTATCTCCTATGTTTATTACATTTGTACGTATGTCACCGGAAGTTTTCTCACTTTCAGGTTCATCATCATCTTTATTGAACGACTTAAAGAAACTAATCAATTCTTTTATCCATTTAGCTACTTCTAAGAAATTTAGACTGATACCACCTGCGATTATAAATAACCCCGTAATAATTTGGCTTTGAAAGAAGATAAGATAAATCCCAATAATCATTGCAAAAAAAACAATAACTATTGATTTGATATTTATTTTTTTATTCATCTTTCAATCCACCTTCTAATAGGATAAAAAATAACGAATCCTAAACAGACTAATGCCAATGCTTCTGACCATTTGATAAAAACCAAGTTATATTTTCTCATCTCACAAACAGGATTTTGCTCGGAAAACGATTCCTTTATTACTGGAAGAGCAGATATGCAATCGTAATATGCCGCTCTAATCCTACTTCTTTCATTCTTAATATTATAATATGTTTGTTTCGCTTCCTCAATAGACTCAATCTCTTCTGGTCTTTCTCTCAAGATCCAAGAATTTAGTCCACTATAATAAGTTAGATTAGCATCAAGAATGTCTATTTTTTCACTATGGGGTAATATAACACAAGATTGATTTTGAGTTATGTAAGGTAGAGCTTGTTCAACACAATTGCGTAATTCTGCAAGGTCTGTTTTATAATAACCTCTCAATAAAATCCAATAAGCATTATATGCATGAAGTAAAGAGTTATTTTCATTTAACTCGTTATGTGTTTCCTCAATTTCTTCTCCCCCTTTTTGTCTATCTTCTATAATAGATTTTGTTTCATTTTTACTTAGAATTTCATTTGCAGATTCTGTAAAAAGTCTATCAAATCCTTCCTTAGCTTTTTTTACAAGTTCTTCCTGAGTTTCAGGTAATTCATAATCTTCCTTGCAATTAGATCCATCAAAATTCAATTCTATATCTTTAACATTATCTATTGGAGAAACATACACCAGCTGGTTATTACAACCTTCTGGATCGGCAGTAACTATTACTTCCATTGGAATTGGAACCCAGAAAGACATAGAAAATTTTCCCCCCTTATCTGTCCATTTAATCAATGAGATATCCATTTGTTTCCCTTGCTCTCCCACATTTTTCATAAAATAAAATGGGTAATATACCCTTACATAATCAGGTAGATGAGAAGAGTTTAAACTAGTATCCTTAACAATACCGTTTAGAGTTACATAGAATCCATCCTTTGTTGAATCGGATGGAATTAAAAATTTCAATGATATAGTAAATAATATAATCAATATGACTAAACCTATAAGTACATACTTAAAGATGCCTCTTAATGTATTAATCTTTTCTTCTTTTGATTTCATTTTTCATAAAATCCTCCACTTTTCTTTAGAGAAGCGATAATGTCTTCCCTTTTTGTCTCCAAGAGGTATTTGGTTATATAAGGCATAATTCCAGATATATGGTCAATTAGTTTATATATTTTGTTCACTTCTAGACCATTAATTAGAATAAATTAAGTATCCATCACCTCTCTTTTCCTCCTCACTTACTCCTTATTCTCTAACACTTTATGCAAGTAAGTTATCGGTTTAATATCTACAATCTTCGTTACATGGATAAAATACTTCTTATCCTTGCTTAGACTCATTTGTGTTTCCACTATGGGTTGTTTTGGTTCCATGTTCGTGTCCCTCCGTTTTTATGAATTCTATGATCCAATGGATGACTTCCATCAGTATCAAGATGACTAATATCCCTATCCCTGTCCAGAAGATTACCGTAACCAGAACTGGACGGATAAAATCAAACCTACTGCCTATCAGATCAAAGATAAAGGCAGACAAGATTACTCCTAGTGCTAATAGATATCTTACGTATAGTTTCATAGTTTACCTCCGTTAGAATTATCTCTAAGTAGCGGGGACAATTGAACCTCATTAGAGCTAGAGATGTCCCCGCCTTCTGGAACAGAAGCAAATTTTGGCTCCTTTGAAGCAAAATACTCTTTCTTTAATATTGCTGATATTTCTCTTCTAGAATAAGTCTTACCTAAAGTAGTATACTTCTCTTTATCCCGCCAATCAACTACCACAAAGAACCAATCAGCATATTTCTTTTTGAGAAGTTTTACCTTTTCCAATAAACTTTTCTTATCTCGCTCAAAAGCGTTTCCTGTTTCCACTTCAATGGCTACCTTCTTTCCTTCCCAGCTAAAAACAATATCTGCATTAGAACTGACAAATAATTCCACTTCTGAAGTAAATTTCTTGATGTACTCTTCAATTGCTTTAATCACAAAGAAATGTTCAGGGCTTTCATTATATCTTGGCTTCAATAAATATTCTTCTTGTCTTCCGCCAAATAATCCGATATGAGCAGATAGTTCATACCCCTGTTTTAACAGGTCTTCTACTTCTTCAGAAGTCAAAAAACTTTTCCTAAAGTAACCTTTAGAATAATCCAAACTCTTTTCAAATTCTGAGACCACTTCATTAGCTTTATCCCTCTCTTTCTTCAAACGTTCATCGGCATTCGTGGTTATGACAGAATGTTCTTCAGGAGAAGCGATAATCTTGATTTCAGAATGTTCATTAGAAATGATTATAATTCCTTCTCCGGTCTGAGCGGTAAGCAGTTTCTCTCTTTCTTTCAAAGATAACTGAAAGGTCTTCTCAACTAATTCAATAATGGAAGGCTTCTGTCTCAAAAGCAGAGTATATTCAGAATTATTGAGCAAAGCCTTTCCGGCATCATTTCGTAACAAATCTCCCACATCTTGAGTAATCAATAATAATCCCAAATTGAACTTGCGGCAAGTCTTAACAATCTTGAAGATGTATCCCTCGTCTTCGGTTCTCTCCAATAATGACCAAGCCTCATCTACTACTAAGATTTTCCTCTCAATATCTTTCTTCATTTTCATGTAAACGTAATCGAGAATCAGAAACATCACAGCAGGCTTGACTTGGTTGGGCATATCTCCGATATTGAAACAAACAAACCGATTCTGAAAATTAAGATTAGTCTGCTTATTCAAAAAGTTAAAAACTCCCGTAACATACATTTCTATCCTGTTAATCAAGGAGCGATAAGTCTCCTTCTCCACCACCGTAGCTTCTTTAGACATACTAACTAACTCATGGAGGAGATCCGCCATAATCGGCGGCTCCTTTCTCCAAGTAGTCTTGTCGTTGGTTATTCCCTTGGTAGCATAGATACCAGTAAGAGCTCTATCTAGAACAGCCTTCTGAATCTCCGAAGTTTGACCAAGCATTATAGGAAATAGGTCAAGAAGCGTGAGTTTCTTCTCATCAAAATCATGTCCCATCAAGTCAAGTGGGTTAATGATAGTTTCTGATTCTCTACTGATGTTAATTATCTGCCCTTGGAATTTATCCACCAAATCAACATATTCGCCTTGAGGATCAATTACCATGACTTTAGTGCCGTTCAAGAGTAATCGGGAGATCATTAGTTTGGTAAAGTAAGACTTGCCGCCACCGGAAGAAGCCAGAACTACACCGTTGGCATTATACAATTTGAAGATGTCTTTGATAATGGGAATATTATTCTTGTTCAATCCTAAGAGAATGCCGGTTTCATCTACTTGTAAGAATTGGGAAGTAAACGGATAGAAAGCGGATAAAGCTTGAGTGGTCACGTTCCTTTTGATGTTTAATTCATCTTTACCCAGAGGAACAGTAGATTTTATTCCTTTATGTTGTTCATAGATGGGAATAACCGGAATCATCAAAAGAGCGTTTAATTCTGATTCAATTTTCTTGGTGAGCATATTCAACTCTTCTTTGTTCTTGCCTTTGCAAGTGATATAAAGCGAGACGTTGAAGAGCTTCTCATCTCCTTTCTGTAAGTTCTCTAAAACCATTTTAGTATCATTATACTTAATTTCTAATGAAGGGTTGATAATACCTTTATTCTGCATTGACCATAAATCACCTCTCTGCTTCTGTAATTCTCGATTGAGCATGACCATCTGCTGTTCGATGTCGTAAGGCTCGATATGCAGAGCAATATCAAAATCTCCGTTGATAGTGATTATTTTATCTAAGAAACCTTCTTCTACCGTTCTCGGATATCCCTTAACGGCTATAGTTCGACAGAAGACGTTGTTAATTTGGGTATCTTTAGGATTATTTATGAATACTTTTGGAGCGACCATGTCAAAGAGATAATCTCCTTTAGCTACTTTATCCTCTTCAGCGTAAATATCATTAAAGAAGCTGCTTAACACAAATTGCAGTTCTTGATCTTTTAATTTGGTGTGTTTAAGGTTCATATTCTTGAGAAGTTCTTCACACACCCCTACTTGAACGGTTAAGTCTTCTTTTTCTGGGATGATAATGTAGAAAGAACGATTCAGTAAACCTCTGGAAGCAATCATCTTATAGAGATGTTCTTTAAAATCTTTGAAGAGGTTGGAATATTTCTCAGACTTATTTTCTAAGTGGGCTAAGTAGTTGTCTAAGTTTAAAGCGTCCGTAGCAATAATAATTTGAATTGGGAAATCTAAGCTGTTTAGGAATTTTTGGAAAGTGCTGATAACGATTTGTTGCTCTTGTTTGTTTCTTAAGGAGAAATTGATTGGTTCGACTTTGATGATGGATATTTTGCTATCATTCAAGATTAGAACATCATTCTTAATTTCTCTGAGATTTAGGAATTGCTTAATCTTTTCCTCGTTCAGTTCTCTTGATAGTAACCATTTAATCCAGTTTACAGATGCTTTAGGTATATTGGTGAACATAAAGAGAATGGCTAGTCCAGAAGGAATTAAAGCCAGAGTTACTCTGTAAGGGAAATCTAAGGGTGTTTTGAAGAGAAGAGCTAAAGCTATGGGTAAGAAGATTATCGCATATAAAAGCTGTCGGAACGTCAGTCCGAAGATAATCTTCTCTTGGTATTCTAGCTGTTGGGGTATTTCGTAAGACATGAGAAGGATAAACTTATTTTTATGGAGATTTTTCTTATTCTACCCCAAAGTATTTATATATTGTAAATATGTTAATATTCTAAATATGGAAGAGAATATCGTTAAAAAGTTTAAAGCGAATATTGGAAAATATTACTTAATCTCATTCTTTCGTGCTTTCATTTTTGCTTATGTTATTGAGAGAATCTTTCAGCAATCCCGCGGGCTTTCTGTAACCCAAATGGTCTTTTTAGATATTATCTTTTTCGTGGTTGTACTTGTTTTAGAAGTTCCTTCTGGCGCATTAGCGGATAGATGGAGTAGAAAAAATGTTTTAATAATCGGAATATTTTTTGCTTTTTTTGAATTTCTTGTTCCCATTTTTGCATATAACTTTTGGGTATTCGCTATCGCTTCGGTTACGGCTGCTGTGGGAATAGCCCTAAAGTCAGGAACAGCTAATGCATTAATCTATGATTCATTAAAAACAATAAACAAAGAGAAAGATTTTGAGAAATTCTTAAGTCGAGAAAAATTTATACATTATTTAGGAAATGGGATCGCAATTCTTTTAGGGGGGTTAATTGCATATTATTCCAGTTTAGTTAACGCTTATTGGTTCTCTTTATTGAGCATCCCAATTGCATTCTTAATTGCTTTAACTCTCCATGAACCGAAAATCCACACTACAACTGAAGAGGTGAACTATTGGCATCATATCAAAGATGCAGGAAAATTTATTCTTAATAGCAAGAATCTTAGATTTATTATTTTATACGGCGTAATTACCGGTGCGGTTCTTGTAGAGTTAGATGAATATAGTCAGTTATTCTTTCAATCCATAAGTTTACCATTACTTTTCTTTGGAGTAATCACCTCAATGAGATTATTATTAGAGGGATCTGGTGGTTTTATCGCTTATCGTTTAAAAAACAAAATCAAGCTAGATACAGCATTAATGATAATTCTTATGTTAGCAATTACTTTTGTATTTCTCTCTGCATATATGAAATCATTAATCAGCCTTATACCTTTACTACTTGCTTTCTTTGCCATGGGAATAATTTCTCCTCTGGTTTTAGGTTATGTTCATCATCATGTTGATTCAAAACATAGAGCAACTGTGGAATCATTTCAATCATTGCTTCTTAATGGGTTTTCAATATTGGTTGGCTTGAGTTTTGCTTATGTTTCAGATCATATCTCTATATTTGGTGGTTATGCTCTTCTCGGTAGTATTTTATTCGTCTACTTGTTATATTTTGTAATAAGAAAACCAAAATCATTAGATGAGGTAGAGACAGAAAAAGTTTAAACTACCTTCGGAGACCGTTACCTCCATCCTTACCTAACCCTAAGTTGTCGATTCTATAAAATTTCAATCAAATGTAGGCTAAATCACAATAAAGTATTTATATCAGTGAATTAAACTTTTCATCTATGTTAATTCCACCAGGAGAACCAGAAGCACCGGATCCAGATAATCTAAGAAATACCATCAGACAATCTCCACAGCCAGACTTTGCAGTTCTTGATATTGAACGATTAAATTTCTCAGAGATTGAATCCCAAATTTGCGAACAAATGCCTGAATTTAAACTGCATCCAGAACCAAGTGCAGAAATCGTGGTAAAAAACCCGTCTATTGAAATGCTTGTTGAGATGCACAGGAAATATGATACTTATGTAAATGGATGTGAATTGGCAAATGGTGTTGAACCAACTCCAAAACCAAAGGCTTCATGGTTTAAAATAGTATATCAACTTGGTAACAATGTTTTTGTTGAATTAGATTCTATGGAATGCCAAACAAAGTTCGGACCAAAACCAAACTTGTTTAAAGTATTAGCTGATGAAAAGATAGGCACTTTTGCTCAGAGATTAGGATTCATGCTCAAAGGAAGTCCTCAAAGAAGACCAAAGTTAGAAGAAAGTATGTGGAAATTGTTAGATTTACAATCTGAGAACCCAATGGGATTTGCTTATGATTACTTTTACCCACAAAAGGGTGATGGGGTGGAGAGATACCATCGTAAATATCTTTCTGTAGATGTTCTTACAGAATTATTAAGTGTTGCTTCTACATCACACATTCAAGTGCAAATGCCTTTTGTGGGATTAGATTTAAGTTCTTTAAGAGAGCAAATAAAAGAAGAGTTCCAAGAAGTTGAAATTTATCAACCCCATGGTTTAATTCTTAATGTGGATGAAGGCATAACACCAGAAGGAATAATTCATTATTATGCTCGGTTTTTAGAAGCAAATAAACGGTTAGCTCCTTGTTTTTCTCCTAGTATTGGGGTTTATTTTGAAACAAATGATCCCGCTACTAGCAAAACAGTTGGAATTAATCTTTATACAGATACATTACTCTTAAATTATAGAGGAATTGAAAAACCAGAATTAGTTACACAATTAGAACATCTATTTAAGAGAAATGGGTTATATGCAAGACCACAATGTCATATGGAAAAGGAAGATATTCCGCCACCAAAGGTTTGTTCTATTTCTTAATTTTGCCACAACTAAGTCGTCAGGAGATCGTTTCTTCCTTAAATCAGATACTTAACCGCACTCTTGATATTACTGCCCATTTCTGAATTCAGCACTCCAAACACCGCTTTCAATAACGCAAAGATAATCAATCCAACCATCAGCAGATTGATAGACAAGAAAGCTACCATTGCTAAAATTATCTTGAAGTTAGCAAACACGGAAACATTAACTAAAGCAGAAGCTCCAAAGAGGATAATGGCACTAAAGAAATTGACAAAGATTACTACCAGAAGAGTATTGATAATCAATTTTCCATAACTTCGTAAGGGCGGAATGAAATAAAAGAAAATCCCGATAGGTAGAAACACCACCCCTATAGCTACGGTTAAGTATCTCAACCCTAAAAGTAGAATAGTAATAATCAAGATGAGAAGATAAGGAATGATTAACATTAAGGTTGTTCCGATGTCGGAGAAATTATCTACGGTAATCTTAAAGAACTCTGGTGGAATAATGTTGATGACTCCCGAAGTCAATAAACTTCCTAACTCTATCACCAAATCATATATCAAGAAACTGGCTTGAACAAATAAAACCATCAAGACAATATTTCTGAACCATTCTTTAGCTTTCTCTCTTTTAGCTGCATCATAGCCAGAGATCATGAAGTTAAATCCAGAAAACAAGAAGAACAATCCGTAGAACAGAGAAATAACGTAGATTATGACTGCCCAAAGAGAATGAAAAAGATTGATGTTTACCGGTTCTGTAAGCAGATAATGAATAACATCTAAGAAAGGTTGGACTGGAGCAGTCAGAATACTGCTGATGTATCCGAAGAACTTCTCTGGTAAGCAAATAGCTAAGTTGGTTAATCCGCATTCAGTCATACTACCACCCCCCAGAATTTTCTTACAAACCCCACTAAAGCATAATTCAATATTCCAAAAGTGGTCAAACTAGCAAACATTCCAATAGGTTGAGTGTTTTCTACATGGATGTACTTCTCAATATAATTGCCATCATGAACGACCGTAATCCTGTTGTATGGATAAACGGCTTTAAGAGCTAAATGTCCGTCAGTTACATAACTATGGTTAGCATATTTTACTTGATAATTTCCAACAGGAGAAATGGTTAAAGTGATATCTTCTCCCTCTTGATATGACGTCTTATCTGTGTTAGCAGAAAAGTCAAACTTAGTAAAATTAAGATTACAAGGAATATTCTTGCTCTTGAAGAAGTCAGAGATATTAATAGAACAATTGTTCAAATTACTAACAAAAATATTCCCCTCAGAAATGTCTAAATTATTTACTTCAGTATCTCTCTTCTCTTCCGCTTTCAGAACTAATACTCCTCCTGTCCCAAAGATTTGAGAGAAGACATAATTATGACTCTTAAAATAAGAATCATTAAAGCTCAATTCTAAATTGGCAAAATCCCCGTAAGTAAAATTGGCTTTAGTAGTATTCCAATACTGATCTTTGATATTGAAGTCAGCCCATAGTGGTGGATTATACAACATAACTGGCAAATTATCGCTAAGACTTAATTGGTCAGTCTGGTAATCGGTTCTGTCATAAAGACATTTCTTGCTACAGCTTTTACAAGGTCTCTTCCATTTGTAATGAACTATCTTAGTTACAACTTTGATATTATAATTTGCAGTTATAGAACCATCTTGATTAGTAGAATAAGAAAGTAAGTGAGAGCTGCCTAGCAGATTGCCGTTTAGGAAGATTTGTGAACTGGCTGTATTTTGAGAAAGAGAATATTCTGTTTTACAATCTCCAGAAGCGGTTCCGCTAGGCAGCTTTATTTCATAGTTATATCCGGTTAATATTTTTCCATTTGGGGAGATAAGTAAAGTATCATTGGAAAGAACGGAGGGCATAACTGAAAGAACTTTTATCCAAGCATTTTGGATAACTCCATTAGAAGTAGAAGCAATATCAAAAGTTAAACTAGTTCCAGTAATCTTACTATTCCAATCAGAGATTAAAGCATGATCTGGATATTGCTTTTTATCGCTTAGAATGTCCCCTAGCAAATAATTCTTTTCTAAAGCAGAGAGATTACTGTTTTGGATATCTAAGCAATATTGCTTATTCTGAATGGTATTACAATCAAGAGCAAAGGAGAGAGGTATGACTAGCAAGAACAGTATTCCGAGAATGTTTGTGGTTTTCATGGGTGGACCTCCAAATATTTAAGCAAAAATTTATTTACTGTCATATTCTCCTAATGAGAATGGGTTATACTTATGGGCATAAATGGGGAGAAGAGGACATAGAATATCTCAAAAGTAATTATCTCACTCAGACCAACAAAGAATTAGCGATTCATTTTGGGGTAAGTGATTCAAGTATTGAACATAAATTGAAAAGATTAGGTTTAAATCGCCCAAAAGAGATAATTGGAGCTCACATCAGCAAATCTCAAAGGAGTAATGTCCATCTAATTGAAAGAAGGAGGACTCTCGGAAATATATTAGGCTCGTTGTTAAAGGAAAATTCAGAATATAAAGAAAAATGGAAGTTAAGCCAAAAAAATAATTTGATTATTCAGAAACACAGAAATAGTTTTGGTGAAAGAATGCATAATAATCCTCTTATGAAAGAGAAAATGTTAGAGGGGATACGCCACAGCCAGAAACATAAAGAAAGTAATAGGATTAAATCGCTGATGATTCTTAAAAATCCTGAATTAAATGAAAAGAGACTTTTAATGATGCGCTTAACTAAAGGCAGTGACGAACATAGAGTAAAAATAAGCGGTGAGGGTAACTCGATGTGGAAAGGTGGTCTGAGTTTTGAACCTTATTCTCCACAATTCAACCCCTTACTAAAGTCAAAGATAAGAATAAGAGATCGTTACATTTGTCAGAATTGTGGAATACTGGAAGAAAGGAGTAAGTTGAATATTCATCATATTGATTATAATAAACAGAATAACCAACCTCATAACTTAATTTCTCTCTGTCGAAATTGTCATTCAAAGACTAACACTCGAAGAAAATACTGGGAAGAGTATTTTAAACAAAAGAGAACATAACCTTCTAAATTAGTGTTAGAGTTTCTTAAAAAGAATATAAATTCTAATTCTCTAAAGCCTTATCTAATGCTTCATCTCCAAAAGAAGCTCGTGATAAGTACTTAGTGTTAAACTCTTCGCTTAATGTTTTATATTCTCCTAATATCTCTGCTCTTTGACTCTTAACTCGATCCATACTTCTTTTTCCTGATCTTCCACCCACAAGTGCACCAGCTACAGTTCCTAATACCATTCCTGCTACTACAACTCCCACTACCGATAGACTATTATTTGGTTGATAAGTGAAAGTGCTAATGGGAATACTTACCGGAAGACTGAATAAAAGTCCTATACCTGCCCCTAAAAATCTATGGATCTTGACCAGATGATTTAAATCATATGGCATTCCTCGATTAGTTATTCCATATCTTTCTTGAGTCTGAAAAATTCTTTCCCCATATCTTTCAAATTCTTTAATCTCATCAACATTCTTAAAGCAAAGATAAGCTATAGTTTCGTTTGCATCTTTTCTCACTAAATGAGGATTTTCCAAATCTTCTACCAGAAAAGGATTCTCTGTAAATAATACATCAATTCCCTCTTTTCTTTCTCTTCGATAAGAAATAGGAAGACCATCAATCAAGAGTGGGTTTTGAGAATCGCCCTCAGGTTTGTATCCTTTAGGGCCAATAATTGCTTCCAAGGCTTCTCTCTCAGAAGGATAACCTTCTTCATGCAAGTATATTCTCTTGAATTCATCAACTGGAGTTGGCATAACTCTCTTAAACTAAGCTTACTTTAAAAGAATTATCATTCTTAAAAATATAATTGATGTTAGAGTTTGTTAAACTCCTTTGTGCCATACCCTTAGTCTTCGCCTAAGGATACCTTAAGTGACCCCAAGCTTCTATCTCACTCATAATATTAAAAACAAAAAATTAAATTAGCAGATTCACCAATAATGGAGCAGCCCAGATTACCAGCAATCCAATGATGACATAAGCAGCGATGTTCTTGGCTGTATCTCTCTTCTTAGGATCACCGCCAGAAGTCATGTACGAAATTCCTGCATAAAGCAAGAATATAGCTGCAACAGCCGTAGCGATATACTTGACAAAGTTGTATATCTTCATTACTGGACTTAAAATCTGGTCAAACTGAGCTTTCTGTTCAGGTGTAACGGTTGTATTCAAATCAGCGTTCTGACCATTAGCTCCAAAAGCTATCGGCAAGGCTCCTATCAAGAGCAAACCTAACAACAAAAATAATCCTAGTCTCTTCATGTTGGCACCTCCTGTAAATCATATACTTCCAGAATATTGTCTGGTTTCTGCTTTTGCAGGGCTTCTACTTCAAGTTCTCCTTTCAGCTCATCTAATATCTGCATCTTACGATGATGCAACTCGTCCAATTTCTGACGCTTTAGCTTGCGTTTAGTAACACTGGTCAAATGAATAGTAATCAGTGTTCCAGCAGTCAGGACAATGGCAGCTATTCCTAAAACGATTAATTGTTCAATCATTTTCGTTTCCTCCCCTGTAGATAGTAATTACGGACATACGCTTCCTTGTATTGGTCTAGGATATCCTCCGGATCATCTTGAGGATAATTCCATTTCAGGAAGTTCCAGCAAGTATTGCATAGTCTTCCGTTAGCTACCTTTTTACATAATTCACACTTCATGTTGGCCTCCAGAAGTGCACTTCTTAGATCATTTAGTGAGGTAAAAAGTATATAAAGATTTGAGACCATCATGGTCTCCTTTTCCACCATCGAAAAGTATTTATAGAGGAAGAGTTTACTTAATAGAAATATATAAAGAATTAGCTCAAGACTTCCATCCGACATTATCTGTCCGGCGGGGGCACTTTTTATATTTTAAAATAAAATAACTTACACTAAAACGACTTCTTCCTTTATTGTAACTACCCAAAAGGAACAAAACCTTTTTAAATAGCTTCCTTTTTAGAAGATTCATGTTATCTGAAGCATTAAGAAGAGAACTTCCTTTCTTGCAGGAACGGTTAGAATTGAATGTTGCTAGGCCAGACAGTAAAAGAAGAATAAGTTTAGATTCTACTGCAACTACTCCCCCCACCAGAGAAGCTCTCGAAGCAATGATTAAGGCTTCATTTACTTACGCCCCTTTTGAAAGAGGGGGTTCCGATTCCGGAATTAAAACCAGCATGGCAGTGCTTTCCACTTATAATTTACTCGCTAACCTTATTGGAGCAGATTCTTGGAAAGAGATTGTATTAGGCAGAAACACTACTGAAATGATTAATCATGTTGCTAATACTCTTAAACGAGGGTTTGAAGGATTTCCTAGACTTAAATCTGGTCAAAATATTGTTACAACCTATTTAGAACATAATTCTAATTATCTTCCCTGGTTAGAACTAACCACCTTTCTCAAAGAGTATGGGGTAGAAGTAGATTTACGTTTGGTTGATGTTGATAAGAGGACCGGGCAATTGGATATGAGTGATCTATCTAGAAAAGTTGATAAGAATACTCGAGTTGTTACTGTAACCGGAAAGTCAAATGTTCTTGCTACTACTCCTTTGCTACCAGAAATAGGACAAATTGCACATAAATCTGGAGCATTGTATGTTGTTGATGGAGCTCAGTTTGTTCCTAATCATTACGTTGATGTTCAAACTCTCGATGTAGACTTAATGGCTTTTTCATTACATAAAATGATGGCCCCGTTTGGAGTGGGAGTTTTATATGGTAAGAATTCTGTTTTAGAAGCGATGCCCCCATTTATTTTTGGTGGAGGAACAGTAAGTGACGTTGATAAAGATCATGTTGAGTATTATGGGCTTCCACAAAAATTCATGGCTGGATCTCCCGATTCATTAGGGATTATTGCCTCGGGGATATCTATTCAAACTTTATTACATGCAGCATTAGGTAATCTAAGAAATCCACAACAGAAAGCTTTTGCTTCAATGGTTTTCAATGCTCCCAGTGATGGATGGGATTATCGTTACCAAGTTTCTAATGAGGAAGGGGCATTGATTAGATCAGAAGCAGAACGATTAGGAAAAAATTTAGTTATCACCGATCCACGAGCAAGAAGAGAATATGCTCGAGAGTTGGTTGAAGAAGCGATGGGGGTAATTGCTAATTATGAGATTGATCTTACTCAAAAAGCAATGGAAGGATTACATACTATTCCTGGGATAGAAATATATGGTTCCTTACCTGCAGAACAGAGATATGGGTTAGTTTCATTTAATGTTCGTGGTCAAGAAGCTAGACAAATCGGTTTTGAATTGAATAAACGAGGGATTGAAGTAAGACCCGATAAACATTGTGCTCATTTATTACATCATCATATCTTGAAAGTAAATGGAACAGTAAGAGCAAGTTTTGCTCCATACAATACTACAGAAGAAGTTGATACTTTAGTAAGTGCAGTGAGGGAGGTTGCTTAAGATGTGCGATAAGTATGTATGTGCTGTTCTTACTGTTATTTCTACTCCTTTAGCGTTTATTGCACCTCCACTAGCTCTTCTTCCGCTAATGTTCGGGTCGATGGGAGCATTGACTGCTGCGGCAGATTCATCTGAAGATCGAAGATGGAGAAGAGAACACCTAGAGTCGGACTTCTATTTCAGATTACTATCTACCTCTTATACAATTGGAGAAATTGATTTAGTTGATGAGGTTTCTCCAGTACCAAAAGAGGTTTTTGAAAGATTGAGATTGCCTTGGGGTTTCAAAAGCTTGATTAAAACTGCTACTTCCGCTAGAGACAAGATTCTGTTTGATCAACAACCTCCGAATGTTAAAAGTGCGGGAGCTTATGTTCAAGCACAAAAAGCAGTTTCTACTCTTAATCCTACCTTGTTGTACATTTTAGATCCGGGCCTATTATCAGCATCTTTAGATGAAAATGTAAATCTGATGATCAGTAACGATCTAAGTAGTTGCAGAGACGGAACTTATCATACTTCAGTAGAATTTGTTGCTGGATATAGAAATTTAGTTGGAGAAGATGCTTTCCAAGTGAGAAAGGAATGGTATCAAAAAGGAAATAAACTTGAAGGTAAAGAACCGTGGTATTTTGGTCGTCCTGATTATAATTCTCGATTAGAAAGGGTTGTTGGACGAGATGTAACCGATGGAGATGTATTCTAAAATGTGTGAACCAATAATTTGTGGATCAGTATTAACCCTTTATGCTCTAGGTTTTGGTGGAATGGGTTTATTATCAGTGAGTAGAAATAGAAGATCTCGATTGAAAAGAAATATTCATTCTTTAGTTTCAAGGTATTATCGTCAAGGAATAAGTTCTATTAACGTTGATGAAGTATTAAACGAAGATTTACAACTTGGATGGCAAGCAAAAAGAGTTGTTCGTGATGCTCATTCTGCCCGAGACCAGATTTTATTTGGAGATGTTCCTCCCAATGTAAAAAGTGCGGGAAAGTATGTTACTGCTCAAAGAACTATTAGAAGGTTAGATGATCGTTTATTGTACGTATTAGACCCAATGTTATTATTAGCAACACAACGAAGTGAGCCGTTATTGATGAGTTCCGATCTAAGTAGTTGCAGAGATGGAACTTATCGTACTTCAGTAGAATTTGCTGCTGGATATAGAAACCTAGTGGGAGAAGATGCTTTCCAAGTAAGAAAGGAATGGCATCAAAAAGGAAATAAACTTGAAGGTAAAGAACCTTGGTATGCAGAAAGAGCAGATTATCTTTCTCGTTTAGTTAATTCAACTACTAATGGTAAGGACATATTTTAATCTAATTTATACCTTAAATACTTGTTTAGAAGTTGATCTTAAAGTTTTAAGATACATTTTATCCAACATTCTTTGATACTGTGCCGGTTTAAGTTCTTTAAGATTAAGTGAATCCATAGTATTCTTAACTTTTCTGTTTAACTTTGAGATCTCTTTCTTTTTGGTGGTGATAGCTTCAATTTCCACTATCATTCCTAGATGTTCAATCTGGTTTAATTCTATCTTTAACCCATTATAACGATAAGAACGTCTTTCACTTCTAATACAAGAGCATTGTTTAAACCCTAAATGATTGATAAGGGAGATAAAGCTAGAAAGTTGATTCTTATTTAATTCTAATTCTATCTCTTCTCTGGCAGGGTCATAATAATCTCCTGATTTATGGGTTATAACAATCTCCGGTTCATTCTTGATTAATCTAATGCGTAGATAAGATGGGGTTCTGAACAAGAAGGTTTTCATATGTTTAGTACCAAGGTACTTAAAATTAGATTGTAAATGAGTTTTTAATTTATTAAAATCAGATTTCGATGCAATCAACGACCGCTTTTCAATCTCATAGGCCATAAACTAATCTAAGAACCATTTATTTATAAATATGTTGAAATGAGTTTATTCTAGTGTAATAATCTTTTTAAATTCAGTACTTCTTTTGAGGGGAATGTATCAATTAATAGTTTATTATACTGGCCCTGAGATTAAGAAAGGATGGTTTAAAGAAAAACATCTCTGGTATCTTAATCCTCAATTGTATGATGAACGCTCCAGTGGTCCTATCTGGAACGGGGGAGTTGTTTCAGTAACAGTTAGTCCTAAAGAGAACGATCTACAATCAGTACTAATGAAAGAAGCAAAGAATATTGTGGGAAGGGGATAACTGTAGATAGGCATGCCAATTTTATCGTTGAACCGGATAGAATTAAAATTTCTCTAGAAAAGCAGGTTGAAGATTAGAAACGAGGCATACTTTTAATTAAATTTATAAATAGGAAGTGTTAAACTAAGTTTATGGGGATTTTATTTAAGACTTATAACGGTAAACACCAACTTCACATCTATCGTGAAGTGTGGATAGCTAAAACTAAAAAAGAGTTAGATGAAATTCTGGCTCTGTTCAGTAAGAAGGAAGTGGTCAAAGCCAAGATAACTCCTACTGAAGATATTATTGAAATCGAACTTAATGGTTTGATAGTAGATTGCCGTGATGTTACTGATCTTAAAAATAAGTTTGCTCTTATCGTAGACATGAAGGATAAGTATCAGAAGGTTACTCCGGAAGTAAAAGAAGTTAAAAAACCCAAAAAGAAATAAAAATACTTTTTCTAATTAATTATTTCTCTTTCTTTAATTCATTAACTAAGATTGAGCTAACATCAATTCTATTGGTTTCATGCTCAATACAATTAGTGGTAATAACCTTTTTAACTCCCGCTTTCTTTAATTTATCGAAAGCATTCTCTACCAATAGTCCATGTACTCCTAAAGCATAAACATTTCTTGCTCCAAGTTTCTTAGCGCTTTTAGCTGCTTCACAAAGAGTGTGTCCGGTAGAAATGATGTCATCAATAATTGCTACGTCTTTTCCTTTAATAGTAATGGGATGAATCATCTTCTCAGTAACGTGGCGAGAATTGTAACGAGTTTTCTCTAATACGGTTACTTCCGCTCCGATTTTATGAGCTATATCCTCTGCCCATTGATAGGATTCCCAATCTGGACCTATAATAACCACCTTCCTTAAGTTCTTCTTTAGATAATCTACTAATAACCCATCAGCAGTAAGTCGTACTGCTGGAACGGTAAATACTTCTTTTAAGGATTTATAACGATGAAGATGGGGATCGATGGTTATAACCTTATCCACACTATGGTTAAGCAGTTTAGCCATAACTCTACTAGAAACACATTCTCCCGGATTAAAGCGTTTATCTTGTCGCATATATCCAAGATAAGGGGAAACTAGAATGACCTTTTTAGCGCCTAAGTCTTTAGCCGTATTTGCGGCGAAAACAATGTCAAATAGAGACTGATCCGGATGAGGATGAAATGATTGAACGATAACTAACGTTTGCTTCTTAACTTCAGTATTAAACTTTAAGTACAGTTCTCCATCTGGAAATGCTCCGATAGTTAAAGGAGAATATTTAACTTTAAGTTGTTTAGCCAATTTTTGGGCTAGAAGTTCAGAATTTCCACCAGTAGTAATGATCATTACAGTTCACCTCTTTTAGAATAAGAAAGAAAATGGAGTTTATAAAATATTCTGAATAGTAATTGTTCCTAATTGGGGTGTGCTGCAGTCATGGTCCTAACTTGTCTGGCAAACTGTCTAGGGGTTGTTCCTCCAAACATGCCCCCTGCATATTCTAAACGGGTAGTAGGAAAATTAATCGGGTTAGTGTTTGCTCCAAGATAAAGAGAATTGTCACAACATCCAATCTTGGTTTCAAAGTCTAGCTTTTCAATAATCTGGGCAATTTGCTCTGCTACTTCTCCTGAACTAAGTGGTCTGTTCGTTCCTTCTTCTATTTCCCTTTCCATTTTTCTGGCATACAAGGTTTCTGGGTGCGCCATGATAGTCGTAAGATTCACAAAACTAGGTCTAAGTCTATTAAGAATTCTAACTGTTCCTTCTACGTGATCTTGAGAATGTTTTACTCCTCCTAAACCGGGCATGACAAAAGCAGATACTCTTATTCTGGAAACTCCACTGAAAAATGAACCAGCTCCTACTCTATGAAGAATATCAATGGCATGATATACATCGCTAAGATCATATCCTTTCTTAATCTCTTTAAGCAAGGTTTCACTTCCGGTTTCTAATCCCAAATAAATTAATTCTAAACCTAATCTAGTTCCTAGCCAATCTTTAGAACATCCTTGACCGCATTTACCTCCGCAGTGTAACTCCTGTAGATTATCTGCTCCTGCATCAAGAATATTATTTATTGAAGCATACATGGATATTCTACGAGGAACTTTCCCCGTATATTCTTTAAACCGGCGGATAGCATGCGATATGTCTACTTTTAGTTCGCCGGGATTTATACTTAAGGCATCTCCGCCTCCTAAATATATTCTCTCTAAGTCTCCAAGTTCACTTCTTCTTTCCAATTCTTCCATCACATCGTCAACGTGCCTTTTGAAATCTTGTACCGGACGAGCATGATATTTCACTCCTCCGAATAAATCACAGTAACTACAGGCATTATGAGAACATCCGGTAGTTAACTCAAACTGAACCACATTAGGGGTTTGTTCTGCCAGAGGTGCATTCATATTTGTAGAAAGATACAATTCAGGAATCCTTTCATATATAGGATTAAGTGCGGGCATATATCTTCAGAAAGGGTATTATTTATAAACTTTTCGTTGTTTTGTCACTTCTAAGTACTAACATAACCGAGAACTCTTCGGATGAATATGGGCTGGTCGTAACCAGAAAAGCGAAATAAAAAGAAAGCTTTATAAAACCCCCCTTTATTTTGAAAGAAAGATGAAAAGAAGCTCAAGACGTTGGAAGAAGAAAGGACAGATGCGCTGGAAGTGGCAACGTAAGAAGATTAAGAAAGCCAAGCGCAGAAGAAAAATCCAAGCAGGTTAAGTTTAATTAATTTAATTTTCTGATCATTAATTTCTTATACTCTTGTTTGTTTTAATGCTTTTATTTGATTAAATAATTTAATTTCTGCTAAGTATGGTAACTTGTAACTTTAGAGTTGTTGTAAATCTTTAAATAGGAATTCATTCTTGCAAATTTGATGGCAATTAAGGTGTATACGACGGCAACGTGTCCGGAATGTAAAGTCGTGAAAAGCTATCTTAACGCGATGAATATTAACTTTGAAGAAGTGTTGGTAAATACTCCTGAGTTGATTGATGAAGTGGTTACTTTAACCGGCCAAAGAAGAGTTCCAGTAATTAGAACTGAGAGTGATGTGGTGGTTGGCTTTGATCGCGATAAGATTAAGACTTTAGTTTCTTAAAAATATTTATTTTTTACTTTTAATTTGTATTTTACTTTTAATGGGTGTTTAATCCTTTCTTAATCACTTTTCCATAACAGGACAGTATAAAGAGAAAGAAGAGCAATAATTAAGCCGCCGATGATATATAACGCTTGTTCTTGTTTAGTGATCTTGGTCTCTTTGACATCATTAGTCCAATTTACTGGTTTAGTCTGAGTGGTAAGAAGGGTACTTTCTGTAGCAACAGAAGAGGTAGTCAAAGGTTGGTTTACTTCTGTTGATTGTATGCTGATCTTAGGGGGTTCGGGTATAGTTTCTGTTATGGCAGTTACTGGAACTTCGACTACCGCAGCAATAGTGCAGTTTGCACAATGTCCTCCACAATCTGTTCCAGTTTCATCACCATTCTTAATGCCATCACTACATGAGGTAACAGTGAAGTTGTAAGTGAAGTTCTGTCCATGTTTAATGGTAAAGTTATCTATTGCTTCTAATCGTAACGAATAGTTTCCTGCAGTTAAAGAAGTTAAGTTCCAAATATAATTTGAACCATTCTGAGTAGTTAAGGTCTTTAATGCGCCATTCAAGTACAATCTAACTGAAGAAAGTCCCGAATAATCAAAGAAGGTAGCATTTACTTGTTGATGATTTCTCTCTCCCAGATGGAAAGTATTCAGATAAGTTATACTTTGTACCTGAGGAGGATAAGTGTCATTAACGGTGAAGAGATTAACCAGAAGGAGAGACTGGTTTATACTAGAGATGTTCAAAGTAAGATTATAACTTCCAGTAGAATTATACTGTTTGTATCCAGATGTTCCGTTAAGAATAGTTCCATCTCCAAAATTCCACTCGTAACTTAAGTTGGATGGTCCACTCGCATTGGCATTATAAAAAGTGAGATTGCCCACTTCTATCATCGAATTATTAAGGGGCGTTAATATCTGTCCGGAAAGAGGTTGAGTTGAATTATCGGTGTTATTTGATGGAAGGGTTGGATTTAAAGTCTGCCAAGTGATGTTTTGGATTGGGGTAAGATAACTATTTCCAGCTAAGTCTTGTGCAGAAACAGAATAATATGTTGTAGAGTTCTGATTCTCTAAGTGATATTGATACAATCCCTGTTCAGTAAGGTTCATAGAATAAAGAGTAAGGTTATTACTGAGGTTGATTGAAATAAACACTGAACTTTGATTTAGGTGGACATCGCTTACGTTTGCTAGAATCTCTTCAGATTCATTTATAGTGGAAATCTCTAAAGAAATATTTGGTGAAGTTTGATCTATTGTAAAGAAGATGCTTTCTGAATAATTGTTCCCAACTAAATCTCTTGCTTCTATGTTAAGTAAATATTCTCCTTCTGATAGAACGATCTGTTCCAACACTTCCTCTCTAGAATTGTTAAGCAATTCACTAAAATTATTAGCTTGTTCTTGAAGTGAGTTATTAATGGAGTAACTCCAGAAAGTTAGGTTTTGGCTGAGAGTTAAGTTTAAGGAAAGATTTTGAGAGAGATAAGAATTATTCTGCGGAGAGTGAATTATAATCAAGGGAAGAATTGTTTGATTGTGGGGAAGGTCTTCTGGGACAGAAGTTAGATTTATTAGCAGGGTACGAGTTTCTGTAGTTGCATTTAATCCTAGGACATCTGTTCCAATAACATAATAAGAATATTCTCCAGAAGTTAAATTATCTAAAACCTTATTAAATTCTTGGCCTTGTTTTACTAAATCTAAGATGGTTTGATTTGCGTCGGGAAAAGTTAAGAACAGTTGCGCTGAAGCTAAAGGAAGTTCCGAGTTAATCTTAATTTCAACGGAATCGTTAGTTATGATTGAATTGTTAAGCGAGTTATCTGAACTAAAGATTATCTTTGGCAAGATAGAATTATAGATATCAATCCGAGAGAAGTTTAATCCTGATCCGGAGTCGTAAACTGTTTTCCCTCGGTTAAATAGAAGAAGTTGTAATTGAGAGGGAGAGGTGGGCTCTCCAGTAGACTGTTTCCAGTATTGTTGTAACAATGCTGCTGATCCTGCAGCGTGAGGAGTAGCCATAGAAGTTCCACTCAAAGAACGCCAACCACTGTTTAAGGTGGTGGACATAATGTTCGTTCCCGGAGCTAGAATCTTTAATAAATTTCCTCGGTTGTAAACGATGGCATCATTCTCATTTACTCCACCTACGGGAATAGCATTAGGGACGCAAGCAGGATTAGAGATGCCGTTAGTCCAGCCAGAATTTCCTGCAGCGATAAATACCGATATACCTCGTTGATAAGATTGATTAATTACTTGGGAAGTTAAATCTTGAGTACAATAATCTTGATAATGAGTACATCCATATCCATCACACCCTAAACTCATACTAATAATGGAAATTCCATATTTTTGAGCATTACCGTTGCACCAATCTATCCCGGCAACCACATCAGAAGAATAACCACTGCCACTAGCGCTGAGCGCTTTTACTGCTACTAATTTAGCTCCAGGAGCTACTCCTCTATAAACTGGATCTTCAGAAGCAATTATCCCGGCAACGTGAGTTCCGTGTCCATGATCATCTTTAGGGTCAGCATCGTTATTATAGGTGTCCCATCCTCCAATGACCTTACTACAATTGTTCCAATTCATCTCGGTATTGGTAGTTCCATCCAAAGTTTGGTCAATGACAAATCCATTAAGAACAACAGACTCATCACTTACTAAACGAACATAAATAGTGTTTCCTTCTCCAGAAGGGGTCCAGATATCTTCTAATGACCCTTTATAGATCGCTAAAGTTCGATTGTATTGATCATAAACATAAACTCGATCTAAGGTGTCCCCTTGTCCAGATGTTTGTTCTAAATGAATGTAAGAAAAATGAACAGCAATATTAGTATAGTTTTCTTGGGTTATGGTCCAGGTGTGATCAAAATTATTAGCATAAGGATGATCCGATTCGATTGAAGTTTCCAATGAAGCAGGGGTTCCATCTAATTGGTAATAAGAGGGACTACAATTTCCTAATGCTGGATGAGTGTAATCTATTCCCGTGTCGATGATACACACCGTTTCCCCATTTCCATCAATAGGGGTTCCGTTAACAGAAAGGTTCCATACTTTCGGTGCACCAATCTGAGAAGTACTTTGGTCCAAACTTACTGAAACGGGATAATCTAAAAGAATCTTTTCTACCTGATCATTGTTAGTTAATTCTATTAATGTTTGGGGGTCTTTAACCTGGCCAGCTAAAGCGTTTACAGTATCGTATTGTTGGGTAATCTCAAATCCACTGTTGTCCTGAATGATCTCTTTCGCATCAGGTAACTTATCTTCTTGAATCTCTCGGTTAATTTGTTCTTCCGATGCTGTTCCTTCTGAGGTGAGTATCTCTGTGGTATCTTGAGGTAAAGAGACGGAAATTTCTTGTTCTAAGAAAGAGATTACTTGCTGTTGAATCTCTTGAATTGCTTCTTTACGTTGTTCTAAATCTGGAGAATCAGTGAGACGGTCCTCTTTTAGGATCACCACCACTTTAGGTTCATTATTCCCTGAATTTATTTCTTGAACCAAAGCAGGGTCCATCTTTTCTGTACTTACTTGGGTTCCTCCTTCAAACACTACATACCCGGTCATAGAAGAGGGGGAAGAATTATGATAATTTGTGATTAGAACGAAACTAAAGAATAAAGCTAGAAATAAGTAACCTCCTACTATCTTAGCATGCGTTCTATTTATCTCGTATCCCATCTCTTTTTTCAAAGAGAAAGAAAGCACCTAGATTTATAAAGTTATTTATGGTTTAAGTGGCCAAAAAGGAGAAGTTCTTTTTCTTTTCTTATGCATTTTCCAATATCCAATTACCGATCCCAGAAAGATAACTATTGCTATCCCCAATAAAGTAAGGATGAGACTAAGAGAAGTGGCTTTTGAAGAAGATACTTCTTCCTGTGACTGGTTTGATCTGGCAATGCTGATATTTTCAATTAGGGAGGAATTTGAAGTAGAAAGATTTAGGTTCAGGGTTTGATTCAACGGAATTGTGCTTGGGGTGGTGGTCCTCTTAATAAGTTCATGGATGTTCTTTAAAGTAAAACCTGCCTTAATCTGAGAAGTGTTGATGCTGTTCAAAGTAACACTTAAATCATAATATCTGTCCTCATCTAAATCAAATTTTAAAGTGTCATTAACTGAAAAGAGAGCCCGAATGGTTCGACTTTGGATAATAACATTCACTACATGACTAGTCATGCTTTCGATAGATAAGTTATGTTCCTCTTTTTCTAAAGTGAATTTAATCCGGTCTCCTTTGGCAATAACTGTTGTATATCCGGTAATTAGTTGTGATTCAGTAGCGATGTAAGTAGTAGTAGTTGTTCCTCCTCCACTTCCCCCTCCACCAGAAGAACTTCCTCCTCCAGAAGAACTGCTGGAAGAAGAGCTAGAACAAGAATTACAAGAACCTCCACAGTCTGTTCCAGTTTCATCTCCGTTCTGAGATCCATCAGAACAAGAAGTTACACTGAAAGAGTAAGTTGAAGTATTAGTATGAGGGGTAGTAAAATTGTCAGTGATATTTAATGTAAAGTTATAATTTCCAACTGATAAACCGTTCCAAGACCAGCTACAATTCCAAGTAGTAGAGGTGGTGTTACAAGTTGAGTTCATTAAAGTATTATTAAAGTATAAAGTTACGTTTGATATTCCGGAATAATCAGAAATATTAGCAGTAATACTTTGATTTATCTCCTGTTGTAAATGGACTGAACTGTCATAAGAGAGGGAAGCAATACTCGGAGCAGCAGTATCATTCACAATGATAGTGAGATTGGTAGAATTGAAACTATATCCATCGGTAACAAATAGGGTGATTAAATAATCTCCGGTGAGGTTGAATTGATAAGTGAAGTTCTGCGCACTGGAAACTACGGTTCCATTAACGGTCCAATTATAAATTAAAGTGTCTTCATCTGGGTCTATAACTACGGAAATAAAATTGGTCAGGTTGCCAAGTTCTAGAATGCTCCCATTAAGGGGGGAGGTAATATTGAAAGTAGAGATATTTCTGTTCTGGACAGTAAAGTTGAAAGTGTTGCTATTATCAATGTTTCCAGCTAAATCCGCAGCGTGGAACTGATATGCAATATTTCTTTGATTGCTTAGGTTAGTGATCCCGGTGAGAGTGAAGTTGAAGGTTATATTATTTTCATTAGTCATAGAGTAATTGGTCCAGTTGGTGGAGAAGTTGGATTCAAAATATATCTCAGAGGTGTTTAAGTTTAGTTCAGTAATGTTGATCTTAAAGATAATGGTGTCGTTGTTGTAGACAGGTTCAGACTGATTTTGGATGATAAGAATGTCCGGAGAAGTTTTGTCTAATATGAAATTAACAGAAGAATTGGCTAAATTTCCAACAGAATCATTTGTTATAACTCTGAATGTGTAATTATCATCATTAAACGTAGAATTTGAAAGGTTGACTAAATCCACCCAAGTATAGCTGTTTAGATTAATGGAATTGTTCTGATTACTTTGGATGATGTTACCGGAAGAGTTAGTGAGGTCGTATGAGGAATAACTTAGTTTATTGTTAACATCAATAGAGGTTAGAAGAAGTGAAGAATTAATTAAGAATTGACTCTTGTAATAAGAATTGTTAATGGGTGAGACAAAAGTAATATTTATTTGATCAATGGATTCTATTGCAGCATAAACATCAATTCTAGAAAAATTTAATCCAGATCCAGAAGTGTCATTGATGGTTTTACCAGTGTTGTTTAAGATTTGTTTAATCTGGTTGGGAGTTAGTGTTTCGTTATGGGTTAAACGATAATATTGTTGTAGTAAGGCAATAGACCCGGCTACATGGGGAGTAGACATAGAGGTTCCTGTTTTGTATCCAACAGTATTCCCGGGAATAAGTGAAATGATATCTGATGGAGCAAGCAATGATAATAAACTACCTCGATTATACTTGATAATATCTGAACTGCTAACTGCGCCAACAGGAGTGGCATTAGCAATACACGCCGGATCAGAAATACCATCTGTCCAGCCATCGTTTCCGGCAGCAACAGTAACCGAGATGTTCTGAGCATAAGCAGCATTAATTGCAGTAGCAACAGAACTATAATTAGTATCACAATAAGTCTGCCAATGAGTACAACTTCCCCCATCGCATCCGATACTCATAGTAATAACAGAAATGTTATACTGTGCGACTCGAGTAGAATTAGCACACCATTCAATTCCAGCCACAATATTACTGTACGAAGTACTTCCTGAACTGCCACTGAATACTTTAGCTGCTAAGAGTTTAGCATCTGGAGCTACTCCGCGATAAGTTGAATTCTCTGAAGCAATAATCCCCGCTACGTGGGTTCCATGACTGTTTGAATCAATAGGGTCCGGGTCGTTATCTGCAAGATTGTACCCGGAAAGAACTTTACTACAATTCCCGGCCAAGAACGAAGTGTTGGTGCAATTACCTAATCCTGGATGAGTATAATCTATCCCTGTATCTACTACACATACCGTTTCTCCTGCTCCGGTGATGTTTATCCCGTTAACTGTTAATCTCCACACTTGGCTGGCATTGATCTGAGGTACACTTTGATTTAATAATATTTTTACCGGTTGATCGTATTCTATTCTCTGTACTTGGAGGTTAGAACCTAATTTATCCAGTCCTTCTTTAGTTAAGGTTCCGCTAAAACCGTTAATAATGGAGTATTGGTGTTTTAAATCTAAATCATAATCCTCAGATTGTATCCCTTGTTTCTGGTTCTTATCTCTAATCTTTAATTTACTTAACACTTCATCGCTAGAAGAAGTAATCCCTATCCCTTTAGCGGGGGTCGATTTAAGGACTACAATTACTGAAACTTTACCCTCATTAGAGATCTTTTGAGTGACTTCTGGAGAAATATCTATGGCATAAATTAAGTTAATCACTAACAATAATGCTACTATCCACCACATCCCTCTTCTCATTGTTGTATAATGTTACAATAATGTTTATAAATGTTTTCAGCCTAGAGAAGAATATGGGGGAAGAAAGTCATCATTTGGAACAGATCTATGTTTTAGCAGAGAGTAATCCTGCAGAATTGCTTAACCAAGTAGCTAAAATTAGAGAATTAAGACTTAAAGGAAAAGATCTTCCCGAGAAACTTCTTTCTCTTGCTCCCTACGTATATCCCCTAGAGATGTTGCAGCGAAGAGGGTTTGCAGAATTCATGCTTTTAGATGAGTATTCTTTAAGTTATGCTACTCCTCAGAAATTTGCTCGACATCGTGCTCAGAAGATCTCTGCATATTATCCCGATTGTTCTGTAGCAGACATTAGTTGTGGTGCGGGAGGACAATTGTTAGAGTTATGTAAAGAAGGTTCAGCGATAGGGATAGAAAAGGACCAAGTAAGATATTGGCTAGCCAAGATTAATCTTGCCTTAGCTCATTATCTTAAGATTATCCATTTCAACCCAGCGATTTATAATGAAGATGCTCTTAATTCATTAAAGGTTCTCCCCCTCTTGAATGAAATTAAAGTCATTTTGTGTGATTCATGGCGTGATGCAGGAACATACTCTCCCGATTTACACGAATTGTACCAACTATATTCCGATAAATATCTTGTTTATGAATTTAAACCGTTAGAGCAAGTTGGGAAAATATTTCAGAAATATCCTTTTCTCTTCGGGAAATGTGTGTTAGAATATTACGGTGAAGAAGATCGTTGCAGCAGGCTTACTGCTTATCATGGTCGAGGGAAAGCAGTAGAATTTCTTCAAGAAGAAGGAATGAACTGGAACTTAAGCATGTCTCATGAACGAGCAGAAGGGGCAGTCGATCAAGCTAAAGAGAAGTTGATTCAAGGATTTCCTACTCATGATTTCTTTGTGTTAAACAAAGGGATAGTAGAAAAAGGATTTTCTTCACTACTTAACTTTCCGGTCTTTCAGGTAGACCGAAAACGTTTTTTGGTAGAATTAGGTTCAGCTTCTTCTATTAAAGTGGTTAAGTTCTTCTCTCCGATTGTTTCTTCAGCTGATATTGTTGAGATCTCCACTTATTTACAAGAGAATTATGATGATTATCATGTTACTTTGCGTTTAGAAATACCTTCTGAAGAGTATTGGGGTTTTGTTCAGGATAATCATCTGTTAACTAATAAAGAAAGTCCCAATCGGTTTAGTTTATTCAGGTATAAGGACGTGTTTCATTTAGTAGAAGAAAAGAAAGTATAAAATCTATTACTTATTTAATACGCTGGCATAATCCATAGCCCACCCTTCGGCATCTGTTCTAATTGCATATTCTCCTTCTTTGTCGATGGTTTTGGTGTTAGGATTAAAGACATAGGCATGATAAGGATGTTGAGCTCCTTCAACTATCAACAATCCGGGTTTCCAAGCTTTACCAGTAAAGTCTCTTTTGCATGATCTCCAGTCTACTTTCCGTCCGGTCATTGCACTAAGCGCTGTTGCTTCTAATTTTAGTTTTTCTTCCGTCCGGTTATCTACAACTTCGATTAAATCAGTTAGCTCTACCATAATTACTTTTCAGAAGGGGGTATTTATAAATCTTATTTCTCATTTCTTACTTTTAGATAATCGTCTAATCCCTGAAGTTACAAATAATACTATCATCGTACTATCAATCATTAAACAAGTTGAACAGGCTTCTTTTAAGACAAATATTTGTACTAGGATAAGATAAGCAGAAGCTGCTGCTCCAATTATTGTTCCTAAGAAAAATACTTCTGAATTGATGAAGTAAGTTACTAATAAACCGATGAACGCGAATAGAGCTAAGTAAGGAAGTTTTATCCCAAACAATGTTCCGTAACTGCTGCCTTGGACATCAGAACACCTAGTGGGTTGTCCCAACAGACAGGGGGTAGAGGAATTAAGGTTTTGGTATACTAATACTCCAGATAGAATCACTTCTAGCAAGACTAGAACTAAAATGGTCCAATCCCAAAAATTTAATCTCTTAATCATGATGTTCGTGCTTTTCTGCTTCCTCAGCTTCTTCCTTGTTCTTGTGGACGGTTCCATCAGGATGATTTGGCGGGGAATAAATAGTATAAAGTTTTACCTGTTTGGTGTTAGAGTTGTTAATTACATTATGATAAGTTCCTGCCGGAACAATTACTGCGTCTCCCTCTTTAGCCAGATGAGTTTCTTTTCCGTTAAAAATAAACTTTGCTTCTCCTTCTTCTATCCGGAAGAATTGGTCTACTTTCTGGTGGACTTCATTTCCGATCTCTTCTTCCGGTTGTAAACACATCACTACCAATTGGGCATGTTTTCCGGTGTATAACACTTGCCGGAAGAAATTATTGTTCAAAGTTGATTTTTCTATCGCTCCTACGTATCCAGTCATATTCGCATCCTCTTTCTATTATATATTATAATTACTAGAAAACAGATTAAGAACTTTATAAAGATATTCCTCGCTGTCAAAGATGGTTCTGTTTAACTGGGAGGAACTAATCTTTCTCCTAAACCATTAAAATAAGTTGCTCTTGCTGAACTTACCATCTCGTCATACTGTGCCTTAAGTCCGGGCATTCCCTTGTGCCATGTACCTAAAGCTTGTTCAGTGAGTAGCAAGTCATTACCTAATCGCTTGGCAAATTTATGCAATTCAGTATCTTTCGCTCCGGTTCTAATCGCTTGATCTACTAGATGTGCATCTCTTAATACGAAAGTCATATTATAGGTAGTAGGGTCTTCTGCAGTTAAAGTGTAATGTTTCTGTAATTGTTCTTGCACCGCTAGTTTGAGTGGTTCAATCTCTCCGTCTCCTTTTGGGAAGTATCCATGAATCTGAACCATAAATTTCATTACTGCATCGTATCCTTGATCAGTCTTAGTGATTTCTATCGGGCTACCTCTCATCAAATAAATCGGACGAGATTCACCTTCGTTTGATCCAAAATTTCTAGTTGTGGCCTGTTCTAATTCTAGAGCTAAGGCTCCTTCTAGTGCTCCTGGACGATAAAATGATTTTAATGCCGTTGGTCCTTCTTCTAATCGAGTGTCTGGCAACATTTGTACAAAGAAGGGATAAGCAGCATCTTTTCTGGAACGCATATTCTCGCCATCTTTGTATTTCTTTGCGGCGAGATTGCCCCATTCTATAGCCAGTTGTGCTCCGATATGATCGGCACAGCTAACCGCCATCGCTCTAAACTTCTGCCACTGATAAGCTGCTTCAAAACCGGCTAAGGCTTCTCTTCTGATACTGGTCTGAATGGGAATTACTCTTTGTCCTTCACGAACATTATCTTTGTTGATCCATTCGTTTCCGAGATGAACATTTTCAGGAAAGGTTCCGGTTTTAACCCAGCCTCGTTCTCCATTCTCAACTCTAACCTGAATATAATTTGCGGTATCGAAAATTCTTGGTGCACTATTAAAAGTGGTCATCTCTGGTAATCGATGTTCATGTAGAAGAGCATTATCAAGATCTTTAATCTTCACTTTCTGAGGAAAACGTAAATCCCAGGTAACATGATCCACGGATGGTTTTAAATGAAAATCATGTTGTTCTGAACTGCCTTCAACTACCATTCTTTCAAATCTGGAAGGGACAGCATCTTCTGCAAAAGATTGGCGAGCGATCCAGGCATCGTATCTTTGATTGATCGCTTCAACTTGTTCTAAACCGAAGTCGACGTAACTTTGTGTTGGAGGAAATTGTGATAGTTTATTTTCGTAAGGTATCATAAACGTTCAAGGGGTTAAATCGATTTATATACTTAATTGTGCTGTAGTAGTTATTTTCAAATAAAAGGTAAAATTGCCAGAGATTAAGCGCCTAAGAATTTTAATAGGTAGAATACTAAAAACGCTGGCCAGATCAATGCTTTCAATATTCCCAATACTCCTGTCCAGAAGGTGGTGGCAGTGGAAATATAATAAACTAACGCTCCAATGAAACCTAATCCATAAATAGCACTGCCGGTGTGACAATAAGGTGTTTTATCTTTAACTTTGTTTTTAACCTTCTTCTTTATCATCTTAAGAAGAGGGATTATAGTTTGGTTTAAAAAACTTTTCAACTACTCTAGAATAATATTATTTGTGGTGAGTGTTAGAAGCTAATTTTAATAACCGTTGATATTGCCAATCTCTTTCTTTGGTTTCAGATTTGTTAGCTCTATAAATGGCCTGTTGTGCATAAACTGCTGAACCATAAGCATGTCTAGCAACGTGTGCTGTGGCTACTGCTTGACCGGCAGCTCTGGCAGCAGATCTCGCAGGGGTGTCTTCTCCTACTTCTCTCGCCGCGGCATGAGCATCAAGTGAAGCCTTGCGGATAACTTTCATACTGAAGATTCCCGTACGTATCCATTCTTGAAGCGTTTCTAACGCTTTTCTTGGTCGGTTATCTTTTGGATAGTTTTTTTCAAAGTAAGGTAGTACTCGCTTGGCACAGTCAATAGCCCAAACAGCTAAGATCTTCTTATCTGTTTTTTCGACTAGTTCTCGTAGTGGTTCATCCTTGTGGGCAATGGAGAACTTTTTCATTTATTTTAGGAAGAGATTTAGATTTATAATCTTATTGATGAGGAATAGTAAATCTGCTCGGAGAAAAGTTGATTACAACATTTGAGAATAGACTCATTTTAATTCAATCGATTGAAGGTTCAATCCTTTTAACCGGGGAATTTCAATAAGTTTTTCTAATAGTATTGCTCTATCTTCTTTCGAATCGGGAGTTATTCTTTTAACTAATGGCACAATAACTTCTTGGTAATATTTTCTTAATTCTTTTTCATGAGGGATTGCTTCAAAGAATTCCCATTCACAATTGGTCCATCGATATATCCCCGCATAAACATGGGTTTGATCGTAAACAGTCTGAACGAATCTCTCCGGGTATGTTCCTCGTGGATAATTCAGTATTTCCCATCTCATGGAAGTACTTCCGTAGAAAGAACACCAATGGTCATCCATAACCACTTTATCCCTGGTTAAGAGATAATGAGGTTGGTGAAAGTAAGCAATCCCTTCAATGTTTTTCTCTCCAATTTTTTCTTCATGTTGTAATTGATAGGTGTTCTCTCCTGGTTTTTTACTGAGATTTTTCCAATAAGCAGAATTAACCATACCAAAACAATTCATAGTAACTCCACTCAAATAACCCGATGCTTTTCTTCCGTGATCTAAATCCATGGAAAAAACTTGTTCTTTATTTTGAGATTTTACCGTAGTAGTACAATGTATAGAAACTGCCTGTTCTAAAGCTACGGATGGGTCCCAAGTTATGGTGGTAGTGATCATATTTTAAGTGATGAATTATTAGTTGAGTTTATTTATAAAATGTATTCTAATAAACCATTATTTTTGTTCCATAAAGAAAAGTAATCCCGCGCGCGCAATCGTCAATCGTGGCATATCTCAGAGTCCATCTTTTAACTACAAGATAAGAGAACGTATTAACTCTTTCTGATCAAATCAACTCAGAATGGGCAGCAACGTCAAGAGTGCGGTTAAGTATTTGATATAAATGGTTCACTTTTTCGTAGAAGTAACGGAAAAGCTTATAAATTTCAATAAGTAGCAAGTAGTTACAATGGGTTTAGAAGATCAATTTGAGGTAAAGACGCTTAGAATTGAGAGTGAGTTAGAACCTAAAGATGTTTTAAGAACCCCTGAAAGAGAAGTAAAACCGTTGTATCGCCAGCTTCAGGATGAAAAAACAACTAAATATGACACTTGGTGTCAACACTCTGATTAAAGAAGTTCTTTAAAATGGACAATTTTCTATTTTTCCCTGCTAGTTCTATAATTCAAACAGACAAAGAGAAATTTAGGTTAGTTAACATTTATGGTGGAGTCTTTAACCTTCAATTTCCACATATTGCAGTATACCTTTCTCAACCAGAAGAAATTGATAACCCTGAAAATTTAGAACATTTGGGAATCTCGCCAAAAGATTATCAATTTGTCTTAAGAGATTTATTGGATCATAAAGTGGTCTATCCTTCAAGAATAAAAATGGATCTGCCCTTTGATAAGAGTCAAGTTCTATCGCAAATCTTAAATTTCCCATTTACACAATCAAGAACCTTAAATATTGGGGATGTAACTCTTGAGCTTACCCAAAGTTGCCCGTATTCTTGTGAAGGTTGTTTTAGGGAGATTAATGAAGATCAATTAACTAATTCCGCTAGGCTAGAAGGATTGGTAGATGAATTATCTCTGATGGGTTTATCAAAAATTTCGTTAAGTGGTGGCGAGATTACCTCTTCCGAGAGATCATTTGATAGATTTAAACAACTGGCCAAATATATTCGACAACATCCTCAAATAAAGATAAGATTACTTACTACTGGATTCAATCCAGAAAGAGTTAATGAAGCATTAGATTATATTGATGAAATACAAATTTCTGTTGATGGTTTGGAAGCCGCACATGACTCTTATAAACGAGTAGGTGGAGCATTTAGGAAAGCTATAGACTCTATTGAATCTTGTCAAGAAAGCAAAGTGACGTTAACAACAAATACTGTTGTTAGCCAAAGGAATATCGGAGAAGTTTCTTCTCTGATAGATTATTTGTCTCGGTTTAAGATTGACACTTTACGTATAACTAAGATATTATCTGATAAAGAACATCTCAGGTTGGGAGTTAAAGAAGCTCAAGATTTATACGGTGTGGTTCAGAGAAAACAGAAAGAACATCCTAACCTTAGAATTATTAATGCTTATGGAAATTGTACAGATGTTTTGAATTGTGTTGGGGGAATGGTTTATGCGCATATTGGGGCAACAGGTAATGTCTTTCCTTGCGATTATGATATTCATAATTCTGGTGGGAACATAAATAACTCTCCTTTTCAAGATATTTGGACCAATTCTGAAGTATTCCACGCTTATAGAAATGTAACTGGAATACAAGATGGTTGCATAGACTGTCAATCAAGAGTTTTTTGTTTTGGAAATTGTCGGATAGATCAACAATATGTTGAAATAACTAAGATGTGTGAGAACAAATGATAACCACTGAATTGATTTGTTCAAGAACTTATTCTCAGACCTTGAATACACAACTTAATGATTCAGATTGGGGTAGAATTGTTGATGCAGGAAAAAGATTGGATGCCCCTTATCAACAGAACATGCCTTATTTTTTAGAGAGAATCCCCATTTATACTGGATTTAATTGGGACAATGGTCTTTCCATCCCCATTTATCTTGCTGATTTTGATGGACCTTCTAGAACAAACCCAGTTACTATCAAAATTGGAGCTGTTGAAGATATGCTTGTAAAGATAATTCATGAATTAATTCATCTTAATTTCCCAAACTCTATCTTTAATCTAAATGATAATGTCTATGAGGATGTTGTTAATCAAGTTACATTAAGAATTGCAGAAGACCAAGATATTAAGGGAGTTATATCTTTAGAACAAATGTTGTCTTATAGAACTTCTCTCTTGGGTAAAGAAATAGAACTTCCAGTTATTGATCTAGATAAAGTAAATGTCAGGGACTATTTCTTAAAACGTGTTTTGTAATGATCTCTAAATATGTCCAAAATATATATCTCCCCGCGTGAGGGAGCTCAAATGATGGGATTTAGGACATTATATAAGTGATTAGGGTTTTCTCTCAGATATGGATCTGTTCTGTTATGAATTCTAAGGCTGAAGGCTTGGCTGTTCGTGCAAGAGAATCATTAAGCAGTTATTGTTATAACGAATGTCTCGCATACTGTTGCAGAAAAGGCTACCTATTATTATCTGAACCAGAAGTAAGTCTTCTTCAGATGGATATAAAGGATTTGGTAATAATGCCTATAGATAGAACTTACATATTTAACTTAAGCAAAGGTTGTCCGAACCTTAAAGAATATAAATGTTTAATACATCAGAATCCACAAAGACCAAAAGCGTGCAAAGAATTTCCGTTATTTATTTTTGGAAAAACTGTTGTGGTTACAGAAGACTGTCCGGCAGTAAAACAAAACAAATTATATCCTTTTTTAGCTGAATTCAAGTCAATGGGATATAAGTTAGTTTATAGTACTAGGTAGGAATTAACAACCTCATGACAACCATGTACCAATTACTACAATTAATAATACTACAGCAATAAATAATTTTGTTGCGATTATGCTACAAAATGTAATTGGATATTTCTTTAAAGGAATAAGCATGCGAACCCCACCAAATGTGCGTGCTTCACGTTTTCTTATATCTACTATCGATGAAATAATAGCTAAAATTCCAGCACACAAGTAAAATATTTCTAATGTTAAGCTCATCGTAAGTTTATAATAGGGTTTTTCTTCTTAAATTTTTCCGTGGTTATTAAGAGTAGGAATATACATAGCTCCCGCGCGTCTATCTGGCTAAGGAGCTCGAGTGAATGACACTATCTCTCCTTGTCCACTTTTGGTTAACAAATACCTATTTTGTGGACAACACTAAAGCTTGAATTGTTCGATAACCACTTCAAACATCTTCTCACAATATCCTTTGTAATCTTTACGATTATGTGTATCGATAGCTTCGTAATATTTGGGTCTTAATCTAACCGGAACAAATAATTTTGGATATTTGGCTTGTAATAAGACCCAATTCATTAAAGTTCTTCCAGTTCTTCCGTTTCCATCCTCGAATGGGTGAATTTCTACAAATTGAGCATGAATCAAACAAGCCAGAACAAAAGGATGAATCTTTCTCTTGTTATCATAATAGAATTCGATCATTTTCTTCAATAGTGGCTTTACTTCTTCAGGTTCGGGCGGAACATGTTCAGCACCTTCTATCTTTACGGGAAAGAATCTTACTCTACCTGGATAAACAACTCCGGTATTTTTAGTGAGAATTCCATTAATTTCCTCTATACATTCAATAGTTAATTTTCCTTTATATTTCTTGATGAAATCAAAGGCATCTCTTCCGTTAATGGCTTCATTATAATCTTTTGGGGGAGCTCCAGAAGGTATTTGTTTTTCTTTAATAATTAAGTAAGTGTCTCTTAAGGTTAATCTATTTCCCTCGATTGCATTAGAGTTATAAGTGAAGCGAATAATAAACTCAGACTCTTCTTTTTCAGCAACGGTTTTAGGGATTTTATTCAGATGGTTATTATAAACTTCTTTGAAATCATCAATTATTTCTAATTTATCTGCATCCAAATAATCTTTATTGTAAATTTTATATTCTTCTAATTTTAGTTCTTTTAACTTCTTGCCGATTTCTTCTCTAGTTGGTTCTTTTTCTCCTAGTTTGATGCGGATTTTTTTCCATTCACTTTCTCCGGTTCTAACTGTCTTTCCTAAATAATAGAATGTCTTCTTACCTGATTTGATACGATCTACGTATACCATATAAGTTATATTGTCCACATTATATATAAATCTTTCTGATTTGTGGACAATATTATTATCACTGCGTAACTTAGAACATTTCGTTTGGTGTAGTGATAACTTTTAGTAAAGAATATTAGCCCCGCGCGGAGACGTGACTTATAAACGGAACTCGGAGGACGCAATACTTCTATTCTTCCAATCGTAAACTCTTTTTTCTAATTCTAATTGTGGGGACTTTGCAAATTGTGACAGATCTTCAGAAGTTTTATCTTGAATTTTCATTCCCGTCCTTTTGATAATTTCTCTTGCTGTTTCAAGGGCGCTTTTATATGCTACTTCATCCGCTTTTCTTAAACCAAAACAAGATCCAACTATCTCATCAGTGTTATAATCAGAATCATATCTAACTTTCACCTTATATCCTATCAAAGCAGGATTAATGAAAAACATCATTGGTGCAGTCATTGTTGCACCACCGCCAATTGCAGAGCGGGTTCCAGCTTCTCTAGTTTCAACAATTGGGTCTCTTTCTTCTTTGCTGGTTAGATATAGTCCGTACTTAGGAGAAGAAAAGGCGTCTCTTCCAATTAATTCATTTCCTGAAGAGATCATTCTAACTTGAACGGTGTCCACGCCATTTTTCTCATTGTGTTTTATCCAATCTTCAATGTTCATAATTGGAATATTTTAACCTATACATTTAAATATAACTCCTACCAATTGGTAGGATATAATGGATACAACTGTTTTTGAGGAACTTGGCCTAACTAGAACTGAAATAAAGATATATTTGACTTTACTAAAATTAGGTGCTTCTAGCGCAGGAATTATATTAGATAAATCTCAACTACCTAGTTCTACTGTTCATAGGGACTTAAATTCTTTAATTGCAAAAGGATTGATTAATTTCATATTAGCTGGTAAAAGAAAGGTTTATCGAGCAACTGAACCAGAGCATTTGTTTGATTTTGTTGAAGATAAGAAAAGAAAACTTCAAGAAATACTGCCTGAACTAAAAGAAACACAAAGGGGAACAACAAATGAAGAATCTGCTTCTGTCTATAAGGGAGTAAGGGGTATCAAAGAAGTATACAATATTATGATAAATGCTAAAGGAAAAGAATACAATACCTTTGGTGGAGGACCAATAACTTCTAAGATCATGGGTTTTACTTGGTGGCTTAATTTACATAAAAGAAGGGTCGCAAATAAACTTCAATCAAGACAAGTTTTTGATGATTCAGTTAGAGTTGGGGGTATGAAGATTGCAGAAAACTTCTTAACAAAGATAAGATATTTGAATAAGGAATTTGCGCAATTTCAAGAGACTGTAATAGTTGGAGATCTTGTTACAATAGCAGTGTTTTCTGAAAATCCATATGCTCTTCTGATAAAAGATAAAAATGTTGCGGATAGTTATAGGAAGTACTTTGGAATATTATGGAAGCAGGCTAAAGAATAAGTATTCTGTATGTCATAGCCCCGCCGGAACTTCTGCCTTCGGTGTTCTTTTGGCAGAAAAAGTGATAAAAGAAGTGCCGCCGTGAGCTCATTTAGATAGCCCACGAAGCGAGCACGATGACCATTAGCCCCGCGCGAATCAGACACAGACACTGCATCAGAAAGGATCCATTCCTAATATATTCTCTAGTTCCACAATCTATTTAAACAGTTGTTTCAAACAAAGTATAAATTAACCAGGGGTGGTAAATTTATGGAAAAAGAAACATATGATAAAATTGTTGAAAAGATGCCAGAGATTGCAAAAATAGTCTCATCTTTTCCGGAAAAGGTTCAGGATAAAGCCTTCGATTTGCTGATTTCTAATCTTATTGGAGAGGGTATAACTAAAGGAGTAAGTCCGAAAACAACTGATGTTCCTAAGGCAATTCAGAATTATGCAATGTCTTCATTGGCTGGGATAGCTATGAAAACAAGTGATGGAAATTTTCATCTCTCAATAAGAGACCTTAAAGCAACTTCTGCAAGTGATGCTGCTAAACGTTTAACTTACGTAATAATAAGAGCCTATAACAAAATAATGGGTGAGGCTGCTGTTTCTAGAAAGGAAACAATAAACCCCCACATAGAATCTTGGAGGCTAAATTCTGGTAATACTAGAAATTTTTTAGCTAATGATCCGGGAATTATTAGAAACGGAGATAAATATTCACTAGATATTCACGCCGAGGCAGAAGCAGATGAATTCATAAAAGAAATTCAAGATTCAAATGTCTCCGGAAATTGGAAGCCTAATAGTAGAATTCCAAAAAAGAAGAACTCAAATATAGAGGAAAAAAATGAATCAACCGTTTAATTTTTCCTCTGTCTTTGCGAACTTACCTGAAGAATTAAGATTTAACTTAGAGGAAAGATACGGAGAAATTATTCGTAACTTCCGAGAAAATAGATTTGAACCTTCAGAACTAAATGGGGCTAAATTTGCTGAAGCTGTTTTTAGAACATTAGAATGGTATACTTCCTCAACTAAAGTATACACTCCTTTTGGTACTTCTATTCGGGATTTTGAGCAGGCATCAAGAAAGTTTGAAAGCATGTCCAGTTTTCCAGATTCAATGCGTTTTCATATCCCCAAATTGCTTGCTTCTATTTATTCTCTGAGGAATAAAAGAGGTGTAGGCCATATTGGAGGAGATATAAATCCAAATCATATGGATGCTTCATTAGTTGTTTCAATAAGCAAATGGATTTTAGCTGAGTTAGTGAGGATATTTTATGCAGTAAACTTACAAGAAGCAAACACAATTGTAGAACACTTAGTTGCAAAAGAATTCCCCATCGTTTGGGATGTTTTGAATAGAAAAAGAATACTTGATACTTCCCTAGATTTTAATAAGAAAGTATTAGTGCTTCTACATTCTTGTTATCCAAATCCTGTAAATGAAAAAAATCTTTTGTATTGGGTTGAATATTCTAATCCATCTTTCTTCAGAACAAAAATCTTAATCCCGCTTCATGAAGAAAAGATGATCGAATATGATAATAATTCAAAATACATTTTAATTTCTCCAAAGGGAATTAAATTTGTAGAAGAAAAAGTGCCTTTAAAATTTTAACTTGGGTGAATAAAATGAATAAAGAATTAGAAGATCTTGAGAAACAATTTATACTAGATGGTGATATGGAAAATGAGGATTTAAAAACCCTCATTGAGAAATTACTCTTTTTTTGTAAGATTGACAAAAACGGATATGTTATTGTTGATAACGGATCTACTAAAAAATTAACGACTCCCAATGGGATTCTTTTGGTTTTGTCTGCGCGATATCTGGCAAGTAAGTTGCAACAAAAATTGGGAAAAGAATCTTCTATAAAAGAAGAAGTGGAAACGCAAGAAATTGCCCAAATGTTGAAAGAAAAGCCCGCAATAGTTACCGCAAGATTGAAAGATCTAAAGGACCAAAAATTAGTGGTTCCAGTTGAAAGAGGTACGTTTAAAATAGCATCATACGCTATAGCTGACTTATTAAACAAATTAAGATAATTTTTTCTCTTAATTTTTTACATTAGCCCTGCCGGAACTTCTCTAATACGTCAGGGTTATTACCTCCTAGCCAAAATCCCACAGAATTTTTGTATTACATTCTCACTGTGCATCTATCACGTGAAACTGGGACTAAATGAGCAAGAAAAATGGCATCCAGAAAAATCGACCCTGCAAGATGCAAAAAAGGTAAGTAGCCCCGCGCGGATTCGAATTCCGTCATGTCAAAATCATTTTTGAACATCCCGCGGTCGCAAGGTTCAGAGCCTTGAATGCTAGTCCACTACAATACGGGGCTGTTAAACTGATAATTCAGCCCCTACTTTATAAAAATTTCTCTCAACATTAATATACCTACTCTCCAGTAGTTAAAAACCAAAAGATTTAAAAAGAACTGCCCTATTTTATACATAAACCATGTATAGAAAACAATATACTCTTCTGAAACGGATTGCCAAACATGGCAGCCAATCTATTATAGTCATACCTAAAATAATTGAGAAAGAGCTTCGTCCCGGAACTATTGTAAAGATTACCGTAGATGTGCTACAAGAGGTGAATCAATGAATCCAGATCAACTCTTAATGCTTCTTGGACATAAATACTCTAATCTTACTCCTTTCAAAGAAGGAGGGACTGGAAAATTATATCAGGTAAACTTTGGTCTTGGCGAAGAAAAAAGAATCGCTAAGGTTGACCGTACTCCTGAATCTCCTCGTGCTTCTAGACATGTGCAACGTGGATGTAATGTTGACAATGAATTAGCTGCTGTATCTCAAATTGATAATCCTGCTGATCATCACCTTATGCCCCTCTTAGATTATGTTCAGACAACGGAAGGAACCATAGTAGTAATGCCTTTCTTTGCTTCTCAATCTTTAGAGGAACGAGTAGATAACAAACCTCTCTCGGAAAAAGAATTTGTTTCCGTCTTCTCTCAACTTTTGGAAGGAGTATCCTATTTACATCAAGAAGAAGAGATGTTCCATCGTGATCTTAAACCTTCAAATATTCTTTTAGGTAAGAGAAATGGTGATTTAGAAGTACGTATCACTGATTTTGGGAATGCTGTTAAGCGATCTAAACTAAAAGAAAATGTTCTTCCCACAGCGGGTGGACATTGGGTAATGGATCCATTACTGATTGGATTATTTACTGGAACCAGTGTTAAGTATACTGAACAAGCAGAAATGTACGCCTTGGGTGTAGATATGTATTATGCTCTTACTGGAAAGTATCTGTTTGAATATGATCCTGATCAGGAAAAAGCTAGGGTAGTTTCTAATAAGGAAAGTTTACTTGATCTGGAAGGCAAGATTGATCGTAGTAAACATAATCAAGAATTAGAGAAAGCTCTCTCCACACTTCCTCGTAATTTAAGAAAATACTCTTCTGTGTTACGTAAATGTATGACTTTAGAAGAGAGTGAACGTTACAATTCTATTCCTGAATTACAAGATGATTTTAAAGAAGTCTCTCGACAAGGTATATTACAAAGAATCGGTAGACATCCTTTTATTGCTTTAGCCATAGCAACAATGATTGGTTTAAGCGGAACCGGAGCAGCAGTGGGATATCATCATGTTCAGAAAGAACGATTAGAACAAGAATTAGTGGAAAGTTCTAAATTTCCGGTAATACCGCAATGGAACGGTTGGGGTAATGTAGGAATAGGAAATAGTTTATTCAGAATGGATGTGAATGTTTCCGTTTGGGGTCCAAGCAGTGACAATGATTTTGCTAAACAGAAATATGTTATAGCTGAACCGGGGATGAAACTTAATGTGGATACTCGGGTAAAAGGTATCCCTTCTCAGAAAGGAGAACCTTTCTTTGGGAAAGTTTATTTTGAAGGAGAATCGGAAAGTAAATCTATTGGGGGATGGATGGAAGATTTTGACGAATCCAAATTATTTGGTTCTGATTTTGGGTATATGCCTAGTTACGTTGAGGTGGTGGTACCAGAATATTATGAAAAAGGAACACATAATTTGGTGATAGAGATATATGCTCCATCTGAAGAAGAGCTTAAAGATAAGACTTATTATCATGGTGTGGGGGAAGTACGTTATACCTCTCCCGGTAGAGTATTATCCTTACAAAAAATTCCTGTAATTATTGGGAACCCAGAAGAGGATGGTTTATCCTTAGAGATGCTTATTTCATATATGGGGGCCAGTCATCTTGGGATTAGACGTGTTACTAGTTTAGGTAGTATAGAGCATAATCCACAGTACCAATTACAAGCATGTTTGTTGGAAGAAGGATTCTGTTCTATCTCTAGGAATGCTTATTCTGTTGATCTGGCGGATAGGATTTCTGATTTTAACGAGAAAACTTTGCAGGTAGTGGTTAGAGATCTTAACCATGGAGGAAGGGTTGTCCTTGAAACTTATTACCCGGTTAAACGTGATTCTAGATACGAAGAAGGCAAGGCTTGGACTCATGATTGGGTGTTGTCTATCCCGGGAAGAGATTTCCAAGAACGGATTGTTCCATACTCTCGATTACTACGTCTAATCGAGAATCAGTCCGAGTAAAGGACTGTTAGATTGATAGAAGTTTCTGATTGCTGCCAACAGATGATAGATAGCAATTCTTTCACTAGGAGCAACGGTTTTAAGCGCTTGATAGCCTTGTCCATAAATTAACTGTTTCTCTAATTGGTGTATCTGACTAAAGTTCTCTGTTTTCTTAGTAAAGAAAGCCTCTTGTATTAACCGGTAAAGTTCTTTAGTCTTTTCCAGTAGTTTAAGTACATTCTTGGGGGATAGTTCTTTTTCATCTATTATCTTATTTAGCAGATAAATCTCTCTCTGTCCGTGATTGATCAGAGTAAGAAAGGTCCAGAAGAATTCTGGAGAGGTATGTTCTAATTTATTCTTATTTACAATCCTGCGACAGAAATTATCATATTTAATGATCCTATTCTCTATCTCTTTATATTCTTGATCTTCAGGAGAAGTAGTTAATCTTTCCATAGTTTTATCAAACAATAAGTCGATGTTAAAAAAAATCTTTTTCAGAATGACTTCAAATTGTTCTGAAGTAGGCTCAGTAATATTCTCTACTAAACACACTCCTTTATTGTTATTAATTATCTCAAATCCGATAAGATTATTCAATATAACCTCTTTAAGTATCTTAAACTGGGCTTCGTCCTGATAATGAACTGTAATCCGATCAAACCCTTTACGATAAGTGTTGGTGATAAGAGTACGAATGGACGATTCAGTTAAATCACTCAGTTTAATTTCAGTGTCTCTTTTAATCTTAATCAAATTAGGTGCTAGAATTATTTGGCTAGAAGATGCTTCAATTTCTACTTCGCTTCCTTTTCTAAGTTTGTGAGCTTTGATCCATTTAGCGGGGAGGCTAACCATTAAAGTTCCGCTTCCTTGTTGAACCAGTTTTCTTCTCATACCCTTTTCTTCTTTCGCTTATTTAAAAATCTTTTGGATAAATATATACTTTTTACTAAGTATAAACCATTTAAACTAAAAATATATATCTTATCCCCTTCTATGTTTGTTATCATTAAAGAGTGGTTAGGTAACAAAAGGAGGATAAAATGAAATCACTACGAAAATTTGGATTATTAACTTTATTAGCTGCGGCTATTGGATTTGCAGAACCGGTTCTTGCTGAAGAAAAACCAGCTACCGTAGCGGAAGAGAAACCGCATAACTATTTCTTTGCGGGAGAGAAAGCTACTTCTAGTACTAAGACTCTAGATACTTTAATTGATTATCGTCACGATTCTGGGGCCCAAGTATCAGTAGAGAACTTTTCTACTCCTTGGAACGAGAAGCCTGCTTACAACTTTAACGCGGGAGTAAGATCACCTAAGTTCATTAACGGATTATTTCGAGTAGATGGAGTGTTTGACTTTGATCAGAAGCTGGATACTTGGGGTTATACTGCTTTCGCTGAAGCTTTCCCTATAAAAGATTTGACGGTAAGAGCAGGAGCAATCCAGAACGATGCTAAAGGTATCTTGGGTGGATTTGCCGGAGTTAAATATACTCATCCTCTTCTATCAGTAGAAGGTAACCTTCTTCATGATGGTAATGAAATTGGGGTAACTGGTTATGCTGCAACTCAACTAGGCAACTTATATCTAAGTGCGGGGGGGAATTTACAGACCTCACGGTTAAGTACTCTTACTGGGTGGATCAATCCCGGACAATTTGGAGTGTTCAATAAAGTCTTTGTAGACTTTGAGAAAGATGCTCAGAGCGGATTGTTCTTAGTAGCAGACAAGTCAACTAGAGACAGGTCTGTGTTTGACTTCAAGCAGCACGTTTATACTGGAGCGGAGATGCAAGGAGTAGCTACTAGCGGAGTTTTAGATTGCTGGCCTGCTCCTGATGGTATGGCTACTGATCATCTAGCTGGCTTGGTTAACTGGTCTAATGATGCTAAGAAAACTGTAGTTGATGGACGATTCCTTTATCATCCTGTTCCTTCCATCTTTGTAGGAGTAGGACCGAAGTACAGCTATGATAAGGTTAAAGGACAGTCTAACGCCAGTATCGAAGCAGAATTATATGTTGAGATTCCTGGAACTCCTGCTTTTGTTTACTTGACTAACGGAGTAGATGTTCGTACTGGCAATTATACTCCTTTTGTGGCTTTTGCTGCCAAGGGTAAGTTCTAAGAGGGAGTAAGAATGGCTTTGGAAAATATTATTGGGAATTTAAGAGATGCTTACAAGCAAGCAGTTCCTGGAACTGTTCTTTGTGTAGATCAGTTGATGGCAGAACGAAGAACCAATCCGGAATTGAGAGATAACTGGTTCTATACTGCTGATGGAATGGTTTATTCTATGGATGAAGGGATTCCTACTTTGAGAATCACTCGAGAAGCTACTAATCCTATTCTAAAGAATATTGATACTGCTTTTGATCAATTCATGAATAAGGGAAATTACTTAGTGCCTTCTGCTGAATTTGAAGCAGTTAAAACTGCTGCTGATACTGTTACCATTGATTTGACTAAATTAACATCGCAAGGAATCGACCATGAGTATCGTTTTTTAGCTGTGGATACTTCCAAACATCTTAGTAAATACAATGCCGAAGAACAGAAATTGTTAGAAAGAGTTTTCGGTGTGGGTGACGATTATACCCAAGTTATGGAAATGTTAAGAACTTCTCGGCTGAGAATTAGACAGACTAGGGTTTATGTTCTAAATCCATGGTACGTTACTATGAAAGGGGCCAATATAATTGGGCGGGCTTCGTGGCTGTATAGTCTCAACGGCAATTCCAATTTCGGCGTGAGTGATCGGGACATCCGCCTCGGCAATTTCCGTGTCCGTGGGGTACGTCGTGAGGTAAAATAGAAATGGTTCTGGAAAATATTATTGGGAATCTAAGAGATGCTTACCGACAGGCAGTTCCCGGAACTGTTCTTTGTGTAGATCAATTGATGAAAGAACGAATTACTAATCTTGAATTAAGAAACATCTTTTTCCATACTGCTGATGGAATGGTCTATTCTATGGATAATGGGATTCCTACCTTAAGAATAACTCGAGAAGCCACTAATCCCCTTCTAAAGAACATTGATGCTGCTTTTGGTCAATTAGTAAGTAAGGGAAATTACTTAGTCTCTTCTACTGAATTTGAAGATGTTAAAGCTGCTGCTGATACCATTACCGTTGATTTGACTAAATTAACATTGCAAGGAACCGACCATGGGTATCGTGTTTTAGCTGTGGATACTTCCAAATGTCTTAGTAAATATAATGCTGAAGAACAGAAATTGTTAGAACGAGTTTTTGGTGCAGGTGCTGATTATACTGCAATGATGGAAATGTTGAGAACTTCTTCGGAAAGGATTGAAGAAACTGCTGTTTTTGTTTCGGATCCTAGATACGTTTTATTTCATGCAGAGAAGAATCCAATTGGAATGGCTTCGTGGCTTTTCTCTTTTGGTAGCAATTCCGATTTCCTAGCTGTTGTTAGTGGTATTAAAGGTAATAATTATGTTCGTGCAGTGCGCAAGAAATCAAGCGACGACTTGATTTATGCGCAGGAATTAGGTACCTCTTCTAATTCCTTGCGTCGTGAGGTAAGATGAAGATGAATGAAGAGCTAGAATATCTGTTAATCAAAGGTAACCTTGGTGCAATAAGGGAACTGGAAGCACAAGGGTACCGTTTACAGAATGGAAGAGAATTAATGGATGCTCGTTGTCAAGATGGTCAAGAAGAATTACAGAAAGATATCTTTTACGTTGCTGATGGCAATGTCTTCTATCGAGATCTTCATAGGGGAGCTCTAAGTTGGGCGCATACTAATGGAGAAAATAATTTAATCCTTCCCCCCAAATATCTTGAACGAGCTTTGAGAGAATCTTGTTATAATGGACTCTTCCGTCCGAATACTTCTGATGAATCTTGGGACGCTATCTATCATCACAGTAGCGAAAGATTTGCTCTATTTGATCTAGGATTGGTTTGGGGAGATGATAAAATGTCTTATATGTCCATCATTACTAATGGATATAATGCTTTAAACTCAGAACAGAAAAGAGCTGCTGCTGCTGTTGGTCTTACTGCAAAGAATGTAGCTTATCTTAGCCAGAAAGGAATTAAAGAAACCCGATTATGTTTACCTAATCCTGAGTATTTAGCTCGAGTCTTTGAGAAAGAAGGAAATAATCCCTTTTGGCGGGCTTCGTGGTTTGGTACTTTCTATAGCGATTCCAGTTTCAATTTGAGGGGTCCTACTATCTACGATATTAATCTTCTTCGTGGAGTACGTGAAAGAACCGGAGATGAAAGAGGAGAAGTAAGATGACCCTAATCCTGGACCCAGAAGTACATAAGGCTTATCACCAAACCAATGCTCCCATCGATTTACTTACAAGTATATTCTGTGAAGGAAGAGAACCCATGTTCATCTCTGACATTATGCAGAGAAGATTGGATGTAAATAAAGAAGCAAGATTAAGTTCTGTCAGAAAATCTTGGTGGGACATTTATCCTTATACCGGAGATGTATGGTTAAAGAATCCTAAGAATGGAAGAGCTAAAATTCTTTGTAATGACCGAGATGCTTTTCATTTTATGCAAGAGTTAGTCCCAAGAGATAAGGAAGAATTTTCTTTTCGTAATGCTACTTATATTTCTGATACTTTCTTTGAAGAAGCACAAGGATTAGAGTTAACTGCTAAAGAAGTCGACAAATTACCCCAAAGATTTACTTATAGAAATGTAAAGAGATCAAGAATATGGCAATATCTGGCTGGTAGCCAAGAAAGATTAGAACAGTATGTGGAAGCGGTGCTAGAAGATCAAGATTTACGTTATGGTAGAAGAAATACTTCCATCATGGGACTTAATGCTTCAAGAGATGGATTTAATCAATCTTGTAGCGGTCAGCTTTGTTGCATCTCTGATCTAGCTACCGGAGCTTCTATGATTAATTACACCCCTGGATTAGTTTATCCTGTGATGATTGGCATCTCTCCCACAGCACACGCTAAACGAGAATAAGAAAAATAAGATTAAGTAATTTTATTCCCTTTATTCCCCTTTATTGATATTTATTCAAACCCCAATTAATATACTTCTCTTTACCTCATAAAGTTATGCTTGATGAAGACCAAAGATGGGAAAATGCTTTATACGTAAAATTCTCTCCAAACCATGAATCAGAATATTATTTAGAGAATAAAGAAAGAATTCAAGAACTTTTGGGAGAATTGAAATCGGGATATGGACAATTGACTGAATCCCTGCCAAAAGCAAGTAAAATTGCTAAAGGAGGAAAATATTATGTCATAGATCTTGAATCAACAGAATTAATTTCTGCTTTTAAGGAGGGCAACTGGCGGCCAGTAGAAGAAATTCACCTAACTTATATTCAACCGATTCAATACGGATTAGAAAGAGTAGTTTACCAAGTAGAAAAGGGAAGTAAGATTCTCAATCTCTGGGAAAAGAAGTATAGGGAAGCGTGGGATAAATATCGTCAAGAGACCTATTATGAGGATCACAGAAATTTAACTTTGCCCCTCTTTCAAAAACCAGATATTCCTGACTTAAAAGACCTGGTTGACCATTTTGATGGAAAAACAATTCCTAATCATAATAACACCGCTGTTAACCTTAGATTTAGATTCAACCAACGAAAAGGTGATGATTATTATCTCAAGACACCAGAACATCTAAAACAATACCTTTCGGAGATGAAAGCTCAATTTGAAGATTTTGCTAGCCGTTTTCCAAAACCTTTAGTAATGGAATTACATGATAATAGTGATGAAACTCTTCCCATTTCCTGTTTTGATGATCTTCTCAGGGCTAGAATAAAAAAAGAATATATCCCCCATAAAGAAATCCTCTTAAGATTCCGAGAACCAGTCTTAGGATCACCAAAAGTCACTTTTGAACTAGATTACTTAAAACTACTGCGATGGTGGGAAGAAGTTAAGGGAGAAGAGAGATGCCAATCTTGCTCTCATTACGTTCCTTACAATCCCGGAAATTCTATGTGTTGTTCCAGTGATGATGAGGATGCCTATTGTTCTAACAATAAGAGCATGCAAACCAATCCTTGCAGAATTTATGAAGGTAATTCAAATAATCATTTTGTCTCGGTAGAAAGTATCATTCAACAATTCATTAATTAATAAAATAAACCGGCGGTGGAGGAAAACCATTAAAGCAAACTGAAGTATAACTGTAAGTATAAGCTCCAGTAGTAAGAATAAATACTCGGTCTCCTCTTTTAATGTCTGCAGGCAATTTACATTTATGATTCTCATACATCACATCCATGCTATCACAACTCGGTCCAGCCAGAATCATCTCCTCGTAATCATCAGCAGGTTCTTCCAAATGTCTTTCTACAAAAATAGGATATTTAATTGATTCATCAATAGTTTCAATCAATCCTCGGAATTTTCCTACATCTAAAAATACCCAGGGGATAGAACTGTGCGTTGATTTAGTGGCTACGTTAACCACTTCAGCGATCATCACTCCAGAATCTCCAGTGATGGATCTTCCCGGTTCGATAATTATCTCTGGCAAATCACCATTAAATTCGTCTTTAAGATATTTCTTGATCGCTTCAACATATTCTTCAGTATCGGGAGTGGGATAGATATATTTGGCAGGAAGCCCTCCTCCTAAATCGATAGCTTTTAGTTGGATTCCTATTTTCTTCAATTCGCTGAAAATGTGAGAACATTGTCCTAAAGCGGTATCCCATTGTCCAAGGTCACGTTGTTGTGATCCCACATGGAAACATAATCCGTACGGTTCTAAACCTAGTTCTTTAGCTTTGACTACTAAATCATAAACCATTCCTTGGTGGCAGCCGAACTTTCTGGAAAGAGGCCAGTCAGCAGTGCTTGAACCATCTAGTAGTAATCTGAAGATTATTCTTGAACCGGGAGCTTCTCTGGCTAAAGCTTCTACGTCACCAAAGGAGTCAGTCGCAAAAAGGCGAATCCCATTTTGGTAAGCATAACGAATCTCTAAATCTTTCTTGATGGGGTTACCATAACTCATCCTTTCCGGAGAGATACCCAAGCTTAAAAGTTGATGAATCTCATAAACAGAAGCAACGTCGAAATTTGAACCGCGTTGGCCTAAGAGTTGAATTACTTCGGTAGCGGGATTAGCTTTGACCGCATAATATATTTTGGCGAAAGGAAGGTTCTTCTGGAGTTCATCATACTTTCTGCCTATCTTCTTTAAATCTATAATCCAGAACGGAGCGACTTTATCTTTGGCGAACTCTTTAATTGGTTCAAGCTCTTTAGGAGGAAGGTATTCAAAAATGTTTTTTACTGGCCGCATTTTCTTTTAAGTTTGTTTTGCGTTTCAATTCTGTGCCAGTATTTAAATGCTTTTATGTTTTCTAGCAGTGATTAGATTCCCATTTTAACATTCTGTCCTACTACGTACTTCTGCCCTAAGTATTCTACTACATCAGAAGCGATCAATTTCTTTCCGTTCCTTTGTTCTATCTCACCATTTACTTTAATTACTCCTGAACGAATCAGTAATTTAGCCTGTCCTCCAGTAGAAGCCCAGTTGAGAATCTTCACGAAAGCGTTCAGTTCAATGAATTCAGTGTCCATAAGTTAGAAATTATTTAGGGGTTTATTAAATTATTTCTCCCAAAATGTTTATAAACGAGAAAGGTTATTTTAGAGTAGATATTTAATTATGAGGTTATTACAATGCCAGGATTTAAAAAATATGATCGAAGCAAATTAGGAAGAGATTCCGATAGACCAGAACGAAGTGGTTTTGGTCGCAGAGAACGTTCTGATGCTCCAAGATATGGTGGAAGAAGTTCTGATCGGCCCAGAGGCGGATTTGGAGACAGAGACAAACCTTATCAAGAACAATTTGATGTTATCTGTGATAAATGTGGTAAAGAATGTAAAGTCCCTTTCAAGCCCACTCGAGGCAAGCCCGTCTTTTGTAGCGAATGTTTCAGTAAGAAAGAAGAGGGGGGAGAATTTAGAGGCGGAGGATCTTCTTCTCGTGATTTAGAAGAAATCAATGAAAAACTAGATAAGATCATGCGTGCTTTAAAGATTGATTAATTTTTTACTTTAATTTATTTTTTTCTCCATACTTGGAAACAGAGATAAGGTATTTTAACAAACATTGGATCTTGTTTTTTCCATTCTTGTTTTGGCTTATTCTCTACAAAATCCATTAAAGTAAATCCTTGTTTTAAACAGGATTGAATATAATCTTCCATGGTTCTAGGAAAATCAGGAAATTTTGCTCCGGTCTGAGCAATATTGTAATAAAGGATTTCGTGATCAAAATAATCATGGCTTGGGATAAATACACCTTTTTCAGAATTTCTGAACATATACACAATAGGATGGGGTATGGAGAATATAAACAATCCTTTTGGTTTAAGAACCCTCTTGACTTCTGCTATCCCCTTATCTAACTCTTTCACATGATCTAATACAAAAGAAGAAGTTACCAAGTCAAAAGAACCATCATCAAACTTCAACTTATAGATACTTCCTTTTATGAAATGTGCTGTGGGACAATGTTTCTGAGCTAATTTAATCATTTCACTACTTAAATCAATCCCAGTACACTCTGCTCCTCTTTCTGTGTACTTCTTAATGTGAATCCCGGGCCCACAACCAACGTCAAGCAACTTCTTGCCTTTTAGATTTGAGGGGACAAGCTTAAACATGTTTGGTTGTTCCATCTCGCGATTTTGGAAACCCGTTATACCAACATCTTTAGTTCTAGAAATAAAATAATTATTGGATGCTTCGTCGTAAGCTTTTTCTAATTCTTTTTCTTCCATGTTTTTAAGAAATTCTTTACACTTATAAAATTAACTGGAATTAACACTTATTCTTCTTTTAATCTCTTCAGAATATTCTTTTTGTTTATTTTCTGGGTTTAAACTTAAAAGAAGATTAATAATATAAGCCCCTACCGGTTATTGGTCCACTAGCGCAATTTGGTCTGGAGAGTGGATGGACTCTTACACCACCAACATATCTATTCTCTTCCTCAAGAGCCATCATTTTTCTATGTTCTGCTTCGGGATCAAGTCCTGCTGCTCTATATGCTGCATCCCTGGTGAATTCTCTAACAACACCGTAAACGATTGCTGCAATTGGGCCACTGACTGCAAAAGTCGCAATAGTTGTAAAAACAATTCTCTCCAATGAACAATCAGAAACAAATCGATCCAAACCTGCAACCACAGGAGGAACAATTGCTATAGCTGTGCACATAGCTCTTGAATAAAGTGAAGTTTTTATTTCCATTTTTTAATCAGTCTATTTTCTCTTTATAAATATTACCTCTGTTAATTTTAAGAAAAATTAGCGGGTATATAGATATAGGCCTGTTTTTCGGACTATATCTAAACCCTCCCTTATTTTTTAAATAATCTAAAAGTTCAAAAATAGTTATTCGCTTTTTTAATAACAAGATTTATTAAATTTAACCCTTATTAATTGTTAAATGGATTTGAATAATATCTTGGAAGGACTGATTAGTGGGGTTTTGGCTACATTAATCTCTTCAATGATTATATTTCTCTTCAAGAAAGTTTTTGGGAATAAAACAAAAACTGATGACTTAGAAAAGGCAAGTTTTTCAGGTTCATTTTTTAGAAATCCATTTTTGATTTCGTTATTTCTTTCTTCTTTTGTGGTTGTCTTAACTTTTTTCAGTCTGGTTTATCAATGGCAAATATTCAAGTATGTTTATCTTATTCTTGCAGATGTAGGGTTAGGGTTTATTACCTTCTGGATATACAAGAATCAATGTCCGAAATGCAATGTTATTTTTAAGAAGAAACTTATCAATAAGGAAACGTTGAAAGAAGAGAAGAGACCATATCATTATAGGGATGAAACTATATATTTGTACTCTGACGGCTCGGAGAAAGACCATAAATATTCTGGAGAAGAGAAAATAAAAATGGAGACATGGAGAACTGAAAAAGAGTTTTATAACTGCACCTCTTGTAACCATAATTGGGACAAAATATTTGAAAAGAATTTAGACATTGATAATCGCCCTAAACCAAATAAAGTGAGAACACGGTTTAATCCACCTAATCCATTTAATTGATTACAATTAAGTAAAATGAGAAACGTGAATATAAGATGGGATTTGTGAATCAAATGAGCAAGAAAAATGTAAAGACGATTGTAAGTGGTGCGGAGATAATAATTGTGATGAGATTGAAAAGGAAATATGTTTGATAGATTGTGGGCTGGATAATCAATCTGCTTATAAAAAGATTAATGTTGTAAGTGGACTAAACGGGTCCATTCAAAGAATTGATGAAAATAATATTTCTTATAATGTTATTTCTATCATGGATGTTAAATTATTTGGTTTTATACACTCACAAACTAAGATTATTACAGAGATTAATAAAAAGGAGGGTAGTATAATTCATGTGGATAAACCTTGGTGGTTAATATTTCCAAACAAAAAATAGGATAGAGAAAGAAAACTAAAAATGATAAATTGCTCTAAATGTCATAAGGAAATCGAGAATACAGATAAATTCTGTAAACATTGCGGTTCGTCTCAGGAAGTTCCCGAGGAGTTCAAAAGGATAATTCGGCTTTTTTCCGAAGACCCAATGTTTAGATCAAAATTGCTGAATGCGTTTTTAGAAGTGTCAAGTAAGGATATTAATATTGCAATTAAAGCTTTTGAGGTCTTTTTTGATCGATTAGACAAGAGTGATCGGGAGATTATAAAGAAAGTATTTCACGGGAAATCATAACAAATATATATTAACTCTTTTATTTAGTTATTATGGATCCAGATTCACATAAAAATCCTAAGATTTGGAATTGGTGGTTTTTATCCTATTTGGTTTTAGTGATTATATTTGGATTATTATTCCGCTGGCAATACTCAAATTGGTTAAATTTTACCTGTCTTGGTATGTTGATATTAATACAATTTGTTTTTAATATAAAGATTCAGTACGAGTTAAAATTTAAGATAATAAACTGGTTTTCTTTCTTCTTGCTTATCTTAGTGTCCATCGCTTATACTTTAACAAAGCTGAATAATGTGGGTCTTGCTCTTTTTACTTTATTAGTAGCTGTTTTTATCACTTTTCTTGTTGCCTTGATAGTTCATGTACTAAATTTGTGGAAGAGTAAGGGAGATAGAAATAAAAGAGTTATAACGACAATTACTTATTACTTAGCCCTTGCCTTTACGGGGATCATTCTTTTTGGATATATTTTCGCTTTGATAGGGATTAACCACCCCGAGAATAGTTTAAAATTCACTGGGGTTAACAATACCTTAAATGGTCAGGATTACATTTATTTTAGTGCCGTAACTTTCTATTCCGGAGCTTTGGGAGATATAATTCCGTTAGGATACTCCAAAATGGTAATGGTGATGGAGTTAGCTTTTAGTTATATAATTCATATTATCATATTGGGGATTGTTATTTCTAAATTTGGTTATAATTCCAACGAAAGAAAGTAAAATGCTTCATTAAACTTTTTAGTGGTGGTTAATCTTTCGACATCGCATCTAGGAGTCCTCTTCCAAAAAGAAGCAATACTATTGCTACAAGGATGAAGGCTAGTACAACCATCCATGAATAACCTGATTCAAAAGCCGTTTTATATACGGTGGTAGCCCAATAGGTGACACCAACCAGTACACTAAATTTTATAGCTACGTATATTCTATTTGGTTTGAAAGTTTCTTTTAACCATTTTTTCAATTTGTTCATGGGAATATTTTCTCCTGTTATGTAATTATTTAACTCTTTTTGGAAAGATATATCTCTTTAAACAGGGCATCGTAAACTGTAATATATTTTAAACAAAGTTCTGGATTAAGTAGTGGGGTCTCTTTTCCGTGAATAATATCATTCCGAAGTCTTTTAGCATCTTTTAGTGTTTGTTGATCTTTAAATTGAGAAAAATCAAACGAAGACTGAATTTTACTAAATTCTTCCAACTTTTCAATGAAATTATAATCCACCTTCTTTCCTTTCTTCAAGATTTTCATTGGGAAATCTATTCCTTGGATTTCAAAATATCTTATTGTTAACAAATGTTCAATAGCTGATTGGGCTTCAGTAATTGCAATTCGTAACAATCCCATTTTGTAAAACTCTATACTATATTTCATTATCCTTAAGGGTTCAAAAAAATGATCTTTATTATTGATAAAATCACTAATTCTTTGAGAATTATTCGCTAGCTCTAAATGATGTGCTTGATTTGGAACTGCGAATTTGCCACCACCAAACGCACCAATAATTATATTTTGGTTATTTGGTAATTCCACTACCCTCTGATATAAACTTCTCGAATCTATGGGAAAAACAGAATATTTATTATTAACATATTGGTGGGTCTCGATCAATTGATTAACCAACTTCAAAATGTTATGAATAAAGAACTTGTTACGTTTTCCACTCATCCAATCTTCTATTTGTTCTTTAGTTTTTTCAGGATTATCCTTTGTTAATGAAACATTGTCAAGATCATCATTAAAAATATCTTTATTAAATACAAACTTTGCCTTTAGTCTCGTTTTTACATTATCACCAAACCGATCTTCTTCATTGATAAACAATGCAGTAGTACCAGTTCTATTAATTCCAGGTATATCCAAAATTCGTTCAACGATCGATAATCTTACCTCAAAATTATCATTAGAGTTATTCAATTCTAAATTTGTATCTAATTCTAAATTCCTAGGAATAGTAAACTCAAGTATATATTTCTGGAGGCTATGTTCCATAATCAAAGAGAAGGTCTTTCTTTTAATATACTTTTGGATGTTAATCTCAACAGATAGCCCCATACGGTTTATAGAAAATTACTTCAAGGAATAAAGTCTCTCAGTCCTTTTAGTCTTATCATTCTTTCTTTGCTTAACGAATCCTAAAACTTCCATAGTATCCAAGGCTTTCTTAATTGTTCTCCATTGTGACTTAGTTTTAATAGAAATCTGCCTGACTGAGAGCTCACCTTCTTTCTCAAGAAGCTTTTTTATCTCCTCTATTATTTGGGTAATCGGCTTCCTTACCATATCTGCATAATAGTACCGATACATTTTTATAGCAAGTCTGCATAATTGTGCATATATCACAAAATGAAACCAAAAGCAAAAGAATTTGTTAGGCGTTGGTGGTTCTTCTATAGTTGGCCAATTCCACAGATTATAACATTCTTTAAAAAGAAGAAATGAAAAATAAAATATTTTATCTCATAGGAATAATTTTAGTTTTGGGTTTACTAGCTTATGCACTAATGAAGATAAATTCACCAGAGGATAACAATATTAAATCGGAAAACTCTCAAATTTATTCAGATAACAAGATTACTTTCTCAATACCCTCCGAACTAGAACCATATAAAACATCATTTGGATTAGATTATGGAATTATTTTATCCAAATTTGAAAATGATACTGCTATTATTTCAATTACTATTGTAAGCTCTTCAATAGATCCCAAATCTGTTTTTGCTGAAAATTGTGAATCTACAACTTCATGTGGTCATGAAAAAATAGCACAATATTATTTTAATATGAACTATGAGGAACTAATAAAACTCCATCCATATCTTTCTGAAATGTCAATAAAAACTATTAAAGATGAATTGAATTTGCAGAACTCTTATGAAAAGTCGGTTCTAATTGAAGATAATATTGTTTTTGGAACTAAGGTAGTATTTGACACGAATTCAAACAATCTTGTAAGAATAGTTTATTCCTACTCAAGTGATCTAAATTCAGAATTTCAAACTGATATAAATAGCATTATCAACAGCTTAGAGTTTATTTAGTTATTATCTCATTTTCCAAAGATGATTCCAGATGAAATAGAACAAAAAGGTATTTTGGCAAACTTTGTAGAAGGTGTAGAAAGTGGAGCAAAAGGAGGATTAGTTCTATTAGGGTTAATATTTTTAGGATTAATATTTGCTTTGATTGTAATTTCGCAGGAGAATAATTCACCTCATTCTCAAGAACCGACAAATCAAGTAATCACTTCTAATCAGGTTTATACTCCTACAAGCAATGAAAATATTGATAACTATCAAGACAATTCAATTATACCCCCTAATAATTTTAACCAAGATATCTTTGATAATATTCAAGTGAAAGGTGAAGAAACATCAAAAGCATATAATCAATGTACTTCTTTAATCAAAGATAAATATTCAAAAATAAATTTAGTTCGAGATCAATCAACTTTATATCAATTTGATAGTGATGTTAAAGATTGTATCAAAGAATATTTAATCAAAGCTAAAGAATTTACCTCAATAATTAAAGATAATCCCAGTCAAATTACCCCTAATTCCATTATAAATATTCAAAGCTCATTAATATCCCAATCTAATTATCTTAAGCAAATTTCACAACAATACTCTTTGGTTAGTTCTCAGAGACATTACTATATTCATGGAATTTACCAAGCAAAGTCTATTATTCAACTAGCACAGATAATCGGAGAGACAAGTTCAGCAATCTCATCTGGTAGCCCCATAGATGCGATAAATTCCTTGCAAGAGCTTAATGATTGGTGGTATTACAATGGTGGAGTTATTGACACGGGATGGAGTCAGTAAATATTTTCTAAAGAAAGATTAATATTTAACATATTAATCCTAGTTAATCTTTTAATCCCATTTAATCCTTGATCCCCACTTTCATCTTATTCCATTCTGCGAGTCTGTCTCTAACTTGCTTGTTCATCGTAAAGGGCTTGTCGGAAGCTGCGTTTTTCTTCATATAATGCAAGGTCCCTTTAGAAAAGCCCAAATTCTTCCAATCGGTGTAAGAGATACCCATAATTTTCTTGCGAATATCATCGCTATCTTGCCTTTTTAATCCTTTAATCCCTGACAAGAATGTAATCTCCTTCTTTTTACCCACCAAAAGCTGAGCTAAATTTGTCGTTTGTTCTTGAATAACATATCTCCATGCCCATTGCTGATTATTAAATTCAGCTTTTTGATTAAACATCTTTTCAATTTCAGTTAATACTTTTTTAGCACCTGTAGATCTGAGCCTTAAATTATAATTTTCAGTCCTAATAAAGTCCTTTTTCTCCATAATATCGTTCTCAATTAAACTAATCACAACCAAATCTATTAAGAATCTAAACGGTTCTTGTAAATCATATGCCAAACTGTTCTTTCCAAGATTGGCTTCATGTAAAAAGCCTATGTGTGTGTCTAATCCGGCTGTGTTAATCGCTTTCAAACATTCAGCTTCTAATATAGCGTAACCATAATTAAGCAAGCAATTGACAGTATCTCCGGCACCCCAAGGTCTCTTTTGAAATTCTCTTGTTGTAAATTCATACTTTTTCGGTACTATTTTCCTCAATTCTTGCCAATAAAAACTCGCGATTCTTCCTTCTGTTATCATTAAATTCTTGATGGTTTTGGCTTTCCTAAAATAAGGTAATTCTTTAGAGAAATCAGTCCTTAATTCCGGATATCGTAATTTTAACCAGTCTAATGTTTCTTTGGTTCTTTCAAATTTAGCTTCAAGAAATTTTCTTGCCAAATCCATTCTTTTTTGAGGATCAGAAAATGCTTGATATTGTGCAAACTTTGTCTTTACTTGTACGCTTTCAGGCGGAAGCATGGTTGTAAGAAGTTTACCCTCCCAATTAAGAATTGAGATCTGAACATTATGCTTAATTAGCCATCTAATGGCATCTATTGATATATTTCCACTTCTACCGTAAATTACTATGTGGTTTACATCAATTCGTTTCGGAGAGAAGATATACTCTTCATTATTTTTCCCAGCCTTATCTGTGCCGTTTTTGATATGAATTTTTGAATTATCAATCTTAATCGATATTCCATACCCATCTAACAAGAGCATTTTCACTTTTTACCCTCCTCAATTCCAAATGAAGAATCGGATATCCCTAGTAAAGTTAATGCTTTAAATCTGATTTGACTAATGAATTGTGCCGCCCCCTTTTTCTCATCTTTTCTTAGCTGTAGTTCTAAATTAAATAGTTCGGTTCTATGTTTTTCAATTATTTTAGCTGTAGGACTATGAATGTAATCGTTTTGTACTATTTCTGGAGATTCTAAGTTTGTTGCGTCCTTTCTTAGTTGATCAATAACTATATCTTGCTCATACTTTCCTAAGAAAAAGATGATGTGTGTTCGAAGATTAGGATATTCTCTTATTTTTGGAGGAATATTTTTTAGAAGAGATTTTAGGATTTCTATAAACTTAGAAGTATTATAGGGTTCTATTCCCTTTTTGAACACTTCATTGTTAGTTATTCTAAGTAACATATCGAGAAGTTCAAAATCTTTTGTACTCATATTTTTAACTAAAATATCTAGTTGTTTAGGTGAGAGAGCATATCTCTTACTATAAATTTCTATCTCCTTAAGAGCCATCTTTACTTCAATTGGAGATCCATTTTCAAGATATTTCATTATTAAGTCAATATGTTCTTTTATCCCATAAGAAATAGTAAGTGTGATGAATGATGCTCGTTTATCTTCATTCTTAATACCAAATATTTGAAGAGCTTCTTCGGTTGTTAATCTCTTTAGAAGTCCCTCTTCTACCATTTTTGATAAGTTACTTTCAACAGTAGGTTTACTAAATCCAATAATTCCTTTATTTAATTCTACTAATTGGCTTACTAATTTCTCTCTTCTAATAACGGGCAGTTTAAATAAGATTTCTTCCACATTTGTCTTAAAGTCTGTCTGAATATTCATTTTATTTGTCTTAATTTATGATAATATTGATATCATTATTGATATTAAAGTATATATTGATAGTTAATAAATATTTCGTTGATTTTGGTGTTTAAATGAGAAAAAAACCAAGATTTGTCTTTACCATAAATATCCATCTGAAGGAAAAACTTTCAAAAATTGCGCAAAAACAAGGATGTTCACAAGCTGAAGTCTTAAAAATAGCACTAGTGAAGTATTTAGAGGCTGAAAGATGATTCCTTTTTCTCCTACTTTCAGAACTTTTTCAGCTTGGCTTAAAGCAGAAGTTAGAACTTCAAGATATGCCCAAGAGGTTATCAAGTTTCATAAACTTAATCCGGCAGCTACGTTAAAACAGCTTCGTTCAAGAAAAAACATAATTACAAGTCTAGCAAAAGTTCCTTTTGAATTCTTAAACTCTACTCAACGATTAGAGTACAGAAGATCTATCCAAGTATTAAGATTATTACGAAATGAAAAATATTCGATGACTAGTGCCACAAAAGAAATGCAAATTAGTATCAAAAAAGTTCTTGCAAATGTAGGGACTGCCATTACAAAAGGTAAAAATGGAATTTACATGGCTAAAAAGTATGATTCCCTTTTTCGTAAACTTAAAATTTATGAAAAAGGGTATCTCAAAAGTATTACTGTTATTAACTATAAGGATGCTCAACTAATTGGCAAATATCATAATGCCATTCAAAAACTTCTGTACGGTAAAGATCTTGAAGCTTTAAAAGAATTCGAAGAGGTAATAATAATTGATTGTAACGGTATTAAGCATACACTTGAAACCGATCCTAATCAAATTTATCTCATTATGGATAGAATGGAGAACCAAGAATTTTTTGACCTATATGCGGAAGAATAAGAAATGGTCACTAAAGAATTAGAGTTAAGATTTTGGCATGAGGAAACACTTAGAGGAAATAAGCTTCCAATTAATCCTTTATTTAATCTTAACTCGGTTTTTGAAGAGCACCATATTTTTGGGAAATCAAATTCCAATAAAACAGCCTTAATCAATAAGGAAAGACACGATTTTATCACTAATAGACTTAATCTATTGCCTATAAAATGTCGAAAAGACAAAACAGTGATCTTTTGGAGTAATGTTGCTTCAACTTTAGAATTAATGGCTTTTGAAATTCGGCATTTCATTTTCTTATATACCCATTCTCAAAATGAAGAAGCTAATGAATTCACGTTGAGCAGAGGTTATCATCAAAAATTTATTGACAAAATTATTTTAAGCATATGGAGAAAAATAGAAAATGGAAAACAAAGAAATAATGGTTAGAACATACACAAAATTGAAGAATATCAAGGATAAAATAACTAATAAAAATCATAACTATCAAGAATATAAGGATATCTTAGTCTTTGATACCGAAACAACCGCGGATGAATTCCAAAACCTTAAATTTGGATTTTTCCAGATATATTCTTTAGGAAATTTGAAATTTCAAGGCATATTTTATGAACAGATAAATATAACAGATCAGGAATTTGAAGAACTAAAAAAATATGATAAAGACTTTCTCTTTATGACCAGAGAAGACTTTGTTCATAAGGTATTTTATCCAACAGTATATGATAACAACGCTCTGTGTGTGGGTTTTAATATATTCTTTGACTTATCAAGACTAGCTTTCAGATTCCCTACCCCACGAAAAGGCGCAACACATATTCAACTTCAATTAAGTAAGTACCAAAATTACCCAGATATTGAGGTGGACCATAAAGGTGGAAATTTAACTTTTTTTAGATTTGGAAAGGCGTTTGATTTTCATAAAAAGAAATATAAAAACCATTTTGCTGGCAATTTCTTAGATTTGATGAGTTTAGCTTGTACATTTTCAGATAAAAAAAGAATTTCACTCAAAGATGCTTGTAAATTGTTTGATACTACTGAAAAAAAGATAGAAGATATCAAGCATGGAAAAATCACTAAAGATTATATCAGATATTGTGTGCAAGATGTAAAAGCCACTTACTCGTTATATGAAAAACTACTTGATGAATTCAAAGAATATACCATCAATAAAGATATTTGTAAAGTGTATTCTTCTGCATCTTTGGCAAAAAGTGCATTACAACAATTGGGAGTAAACCCGTGTATGAAACAACACCCAAACATCCCACATAAGCATATAGAAAATTGGATGAAAGCATATTATGGTGGGAGATGTGAGTTAATGTACAGAAAAATTCCCGTTAAGGTAACTGTTCTGGATTTTCGTAGTATGTATCCAACAACAACAATTATAATGGATTTGTGGAAGATGATTATTGCTGAGAAAATAATTGAGGAAGATGCAACAGAGAAAGTAAAAAAGATACTAGAAACGGTTGATTTACATTATTTACAAGATAAAAATAACTGGAAAGGACTGGTGATACTTGTTAAAATAATCCCCAATGATGATTTTCTTCCTCAAAGATGTTGTTTTAAAACTAAGTCTAATATCTCAAATATAGCTTTAAATCATATTACTTACAAAGGGGAGTTATATTATGCTTTACCGGATATAATTAGTTCAGTTCTAAAAACAAGCAGAATACCCCAAATTACAGAAGCAATTGAGTTTATTCCAATAGGGGTTCAGAAAACTTTGAGAAAAACCCCCTTATTAGGAATAAACATTGATCCAAGAGAAGATAATTTCATTAAAACAATTATTGAAAGAAGACAACAAATAAAAGATCAATTTGAAAAAGAGACAGATAAAGACAAAAAGAAATATTATGATGGGCTTCAAAAAGCACTAAAAATTTTAGCTAATTCTTTAACATATGGTATCTATGTTGAGATGAATAAGAAAGATTCTAACAACCTCCCTTTTGAATTAGAAAATTTTGATGATGAATCAGACTTTATTATGAACTCTTATGAAGAAGAAGGAGAGTATTTCCATCCCATCGTTGCAGTAAGTGAAATTGCTGGAGCCAGACTTTTCTTAACAATGGCCCAAATCTTTGTTGAAAAGGCAGAATATCCACATTATTATACAGATACGGATAGTATGTTCGTCTCTCCTGAGATAGCTCAAGAGTTACAACACTTTTTTCAACCATTAAATCCGTATAGTTTTGATAAGCCGTTATTCAAACCTGAAAAAGAGAATCTCTTATTTTATGGAATAAGTAGTAAAAGATACGTTTTATACGAAATAATAAAAGATAAAATCGTTATTTATGGTACAGAAGAAGAGAAAGGGTACAAACTTCACGGATTAGGACATCTAACCGACCCATTTTGTAGGAAAAACGGGGAAGATTGGCACAAAGAAATTTGGATGGATATTCTAAAGTTACATTATGGTAAAGTTACAGAATCAAATTTAGAAGAGAAATACTCTCAAAGCCATTCAATTTCAAATTTGACTGTATCAACTAAATCAGTATTTGAAAGATTTGCCAAGTATAATAAAGACAAACCGTTTGAAAAGCAAATAAAACCTGCAAATTTCTTTCACATAGGAGTTAAAGCTAACGGAGTAAAACCAATAAGCCCATTACGTGATAATCCCCAGGAAGCCCCCTATGCCCATTTTTTGAATTATGAAACTTCAGAAACATTGATTGGAGAAGAATATTGGGGTACGCTGTGGTTATCATTACAAGATTATCTAAACCACCCAGAGAGTAAATTTGATGGGGATATTGGTTGGCTTAAACGGAAACACATAGAAGTTACAAAAGTGGATAAAATAGGGAAAGAAATTAACGACTTGGATAAACATATCTTAAAAATAACTCTACCAAATAGATATTTAACAACAAAACAAAAAGAAGACCTAATCTTAAATATGGCGGTAGAAGAAGCTAAAAAGAGAGGAATATCCAAAAGTACTTTATCTGACCAGAAAAAGTATATTAAAAACAACGAGAAAATTAAATGGGGTTCTAAAACGATGAGGAAGTTACTGAGTTAATAAAATACCATCAATTCAGTTCTCCATAGGTAATGGATGGAAATCACATTTTCCGATAGATTTTTTGGCTAAATTTTCTCTACAATGTAATACGCTACACAAAGAAAAAGAAAAGAGATAAGTGGGCACTTGTCTCTCAAGGGATTCTTACTAAAATCAAATAAAAACCATTATAATCTGAGTGCCATTTTTATAAAAAAAGATGTTCGATTCAAATTATTATTCCGAATCATTAAAGAGAATAACAACCCTTGCCGGAGCTAGATATCAGTCCAATACTAATATCGAACTACCGATTATGCAACATTTTGATTTCTTCACACGAAATAGTATTTTTTATACAGATATCAGATCATTATATGGTAACTTATCGAGAAGTTTAGATAACTTTACTTTAAGTAAAGAAGTGAAATATGAAAGATATACTGATTTTATCTTCCAAAAAAAATTACTGTTAAAACGGCTGAAAAAAGTATTTCCTTATAATTCACAGATTATCCCCTGGAATATCATATCAACCCACCTAAGATTTATAAAATTTTATCTAAATCAGTATTCACATTTGTTAAGAGATTATATCTTAAAAAATAGTGAGATTAATACCTCTTTAAAAAATGAAATTGAATCTAAACAACATTTTTTAAGAGAAGCAGATCGTTATCTTGAATCCTTGTATAACATATCTTCTGGATTGAATGGATCTCTATCTAATTCTAAATTATTATTAATTTCAGGAGGAGCGGGTAATGGAAAAACTCATTTACTAGTTGATGTATACCAGAGAAGAATTAGTGGTGAAGTGAAGCAACCAACTTTATTTTTATTTGGAGAACAATTCTCTTCTAAAGAGAATATTTGGACTCAAGTAATAAACCAGTCTAAACTTCCATTTAAAAACCACAAGGAATTATTAGATGAGCTGAGTGTAAGGTCATTTGAAGGGAATACGAATGGGTTAATAATCATAGATGCATTGAACGAAAGTGAACCACATCTCTGGAAAGAAAATCTTCGTACAATAATAAATGATATTAAGGGATATCCGAATGTCTCACTAGTTATAAGTGTTAGAAATGGGTACCAAGAAGAGGTCTTTGATACCAATATAAAGGAACAATTTATAGAAATTGAGCATCATGGTTACTCTCAAGACATACTATGGGATGTTACTGAGAAGTATTTTGAATACTATAATATTACTTATCCTGACTTCCCTTTATTAAATCCAGAATTCCAAAACCCCTTGTTCTTATTATTCTTTTGTAAAGCAAATAAAAACTCAAAGTTACCGGCTCGGCAGGAAAATGGGAACTGGTTAAAAAGTTTATTTGAAAGATACGTTATTGATGAAGGGCACGAAAAAGTATTAAAAAAGCTAAATCCTTCCTCTGTAAAAAAGTATGGGGAGGAGAATATTTTATGGAGTGGTATAATCAAAAAAGGAATTGCTCCTTGGATGATATTTAATAACACAAGCACTATTGATGAAGAAAATTTAAAAAAGATAGTTGAAAAATATCTCCCTGATTATAACGTTGATCAAGTAATTAAATTATTAGAGAATGGGAATATCCTTAACTCATATTGCTACTCCAAAATAAAATACTTTAAATTACCTTTTGATAAATTTAGTAACCATATCATTGTTAGAACACTACTGGAAAATATCCCTAAGAAAGACCGTATTGATTCTTTTAAAGAAAATAATCCAGTGGGGAAATTTATATTAGCAAATAAATATAATTTTGGAATACTTGAAGCCCTTTGTATTCAAACACCGGAATTTTGCGATAAGGAATTATATAAATTAACACCTTATCTAGAAAAAAATCGATTATTATGGGATGCATTTACAGAGAGTATTATCTGGAGAAATCCAAATAAAATTAGTCCTGATTTGATTTTATTAATAAGAAATAATCTAGAATTAAGAAAAGATTTCTTATTAAAGCCATTATTAAATCTTGCCCACATCGCAAAACATCCCCTTAATGCTGATTTTCTATGTCCAATATTAAAGAAGCAAAATATGGTGGAAAGAGATTCTTGGTGGTCAATTTTTTTACACAATAATTATGAAGAGGAAGGAGAAATCGTAAACAGAATTATTAGTTGGTCTATAAGTCACAACCAAAAACAAAAAATCTCTTCTGAAGTAATTAGATTGTATTCAATAACCTTAGCTTGGTTTTTGACTTCTTCAAATAGATCTATTAGGGATAAGGCTACAAAAGGATTAATCAATTTACTTAAGGATCATTTGATTATACTAAAATATTTATTGAATTATTTTAAGGATACTAATGATTTATACGTTTTGGAGAGATTATACTGTGTAACTTATGGATGTTGTTTATTAAATCCATCCGATTCAGAAAATGTTAAAGAAATTGCACTTCAAGTTTACAAGAACATTTTTGAGAATAATACTCCTCCCTCCCACATACTGTTGAGAGATTATGCGAGAGGCATTATAGAAACTGCAATAAATAATGGTATAAGTCTTGGAATAAATGAAGATAATATTAACCCTCCTTATAAAAGCCAATTTCCCGAGAAGCTTCCTTCAGATGAGGATATAAAAAGATATGAATTAGATTACCACTCAAAAGATGTTTATTTTAGCCAAAATAAAATTATTTCTTCAATGCAACCCGAACATACTACTCTTCATGGCAATATGTATGGGGACTTTGGAAGATATGTATTTCAAAGTGCACTATCTAATTGGGATGTTTCTAAATCAAAGATCACAATGCAACAACTAAGTAATTTATCTGTCAAAATTATCTTTGAAGATCTAAAGTATGATGTGAATTTGTTGGGAGAATTTGATCGAAACTTAGATAGGTACTCCACATTTAATAGATCAGAACGGGACATTGAACGTTTTGGAAAGAAATATCAATGGATTTCATTTCATATTGTTGCATCATTGGTTGCAGATAATTTTAAATTCAAACCACTACTTTTGGATACGGAATCAACAGAAATATACCGAGGTGCATGGAGTCCACATATCAGAGATATAGATCCTAGCATCTCGATTAATTCAATCAGATTACAAAAGAAGCCAGAATTTAAAAACTTCCAAAAATATATTGATACATATGACATTATGAAAGATGATTTTAGCAAATGGATTGTTTCATCCGGAGATTTATTAGATTTTGAAAAATGGTTAGATTTTAAAGATGATTCTAATCTCTTTTGGATGAATTTAGGTGGTTCTTATGATTGGTATGAAGAAACATTACCGGAGGAAAAAGAGTATGAAAATTCGAAACGAGGTTTAAGAATTTGGTTTGAGAGTTATCTTGTTAAAAAAGAGGAGTCTAAAATATTATTTAATTCTATTAAGGAAAAAAGTTTTTGGGGTGATTGGATGCCCAAGGGAACCACTTCTTATGAATTTTTTTTAGGGGAATATCCTCACTTTAAAGCGTGCCAAGATACAATTAGAAATTACGATTGTTGGACGGACATTAGTTCATTTGGGAAAAATTTATCTGCTAAGGTACTTCCAACATATGTAACTTACTCAACAGAAAGTAGTTTAGATTATTCTATAAATGGGGGATTTAGTATTAAACTACCCAACAAAGAAATAATTGACAAGATGAATTTAAAATGTAATTCAAAAGGACAATCTTTTTTTGAAGATGAGCTGGTTTTCTTTGATAATTCTATAACTGAAACAGGTTTCCCAAATGGAATTATTGCTAATAAAAAAAAGTTATTAGAATTTTTAAACAAGAATAATTTTGTTTTGTTTTGGAAGGTAATGATAGAAAAAACCATAATCGGTGGAAACAAAAATTTACAGGATTTTAAACCAAAAGAAATAAGCCTTTTAGTAATCATGAAGGATAACGGAACACTTGATTTAGTGAGTAAAGTAGAAAAATGATTACATCCATTTTTTACAGGGGAAAAATTGATTTGACAAAGTAAAGTCAGGTATTTGTAAAGTTAAAGAATCACTTCTTAAAAATTTATTCATACTTTTTATGTTTAAAGTCGATCTCTAAAATAGTGGTTCTTTTATTTTCTAACTCTTTACTGAATTCGGTTTCTCCCTCAAAAAATTCTAATACATAAGGGTTGTTTTCAAAGAATAATCCGATTATCTCTTGAAATGAGGATATGCCTTTGTCAGCATCAATTCTAAATAATTTTAATCTCTTACACTCTTTTCTTATAAGGGAGTTTTTTAATTCTAAGGAATTTCTTCTTTTGAATTTATCATAATTCCCATATACCCTTATAGCGCCATCAATATGGTTGCAAGAGGTTAAATCATTGTTTGTTATTGCATGCAAATATCTCGTGTAAAATTTATGGTCTTCATTTTGGAAAAATAGGGTGTCTTCAAATTTAATGCCATTACTCGGAATTAACTCTTCAATTTGAAAATGCCATTGACCATTTTGAAAGTTAAATAAAAATTCTGTTTTATCCAATATTGGGGCATCAAATGAAGAAGGTCCTTTTATTATGAATTCTTTGTCTGCTAAAGATTCTCTTACATGCTCTATTGTTTTTGGACCTTGCCAGTGAGATAAAAGCGTAGTATTTCTCCTAGTTTCAGGAATTCCTAAACAATTTGTATTGATCGGGAGTTTTAAAGAGAAATTACCTTTCCAATTTTTAATTACCCATTCAGTGAAATGAAAATTTTTACTAAAAGCGTTTTCAAATATTAAATATTTGTTTTTGTATTTAAATCCGTTTTTATTTAAATCGGAATTATAAGGTACTTCTATAAGTCCATCTTCATCTAATTGAGATTTTAATTCAGAAAACTCATTAAAAGCATAATCTTTTTTTTCTTCTACAGCAACGTCCCATAGGTAATATTTTGTTGTTTTCATGGGATCAATTTTAATATTTTCTCCAAGAATTCTCCATAATTGGAATAGTTCTAAATCTTTATTGCTTTCTAGTTCTTTGTAAGCTTCTCTAACCTCTGCGGGTAGGAAATTGTTTTCCCATAAATTTCTTACTAGAATGTTATTTTTACTGCAAAGTTCAACTAATTTTGCAATTTTCTGTGACAGCTCATTCATGTGGCTGAAATAATGTAAGTAATATAATAAATTTGTGGAGACTGGAGTTGAACTTAAACTTTATTTGACATAACTCTCTATGTAATTAAACCTAAGTTTCAGCTGAATATAAAGGCTAACTCCTGAAACCCATTCTTCCAAAAAGAGAGTATATTTCAAGAATAAAAAGGGAAGGGTTTAGATATAGTCCGAAAAACAGGCCTATATCTATATACCCTAAGAAAAATTAGCCCCGTGCGGATTCGAACCGCAGTCAATGCCTTGCTTTCAAAGTGTCCAAAGGGCACTATCCCTAGACTTCCCCATTCTTAAATGGAGGAATTAGTCCGCTAGACGACGGGGCTATAGTTTATGCTCCTGTCGAAGCGGATTTATAAAACTTTCTCAGTTGTAAAAATAAAAACGAATTAAACCACATACTTTTCATGTTTCTCTGGAAGAGCATGGCCACTGCACAAACGATAAAGTGTTTCTTTTAATCCTGAGGTATATTTAGATTCAACTTTTCCGGATCCGATTAACAAACTCGTTAACCATTCTGAAACATTATGGCTTGTGTTTAAAGTTATTTCCGTTACCTCTGGCTTTCGATTCATAATGTGAATATCACCGAACAAACTAACTAGACCAAGATAATCATCTTCTGGTTTTGGGGAAAGTTCTCTATTTAAGAACTCTTCTATCGAGTATCTCTCTATCCCTTCTTCTGGCCAAGCTAAACAACTTGGATTCTTGCCCATGTTTATTACTCCGTAAGCTGCTCCTACTTTTTGTAATTCTAATAACAGTGGTCTTTCTTGTTCTCCTTTCGGATTATATTGTTTCAAACATTCATGACTTATTCTTATTAGTTCCACTCCTGATGTACGAGAGATGGTCCATCTAAAACTTAAAGTCCCTTCATATCCGATATTCTTGTCGTCAGGCCAATCGTCAAAGTGAGCGACAATTGCGTCATCTAAAGTAATCATTCCTTGATAAGGATCTGGTGTACCGTTCACGGGAGCAATGTCTCTTTCCATCGTAACTTTTAAGTTTGCCATAACCTTAATTTTTGGTTCATTATTTAAATAAATTATGGTAATTGAACCGCTAGTTAACAGAAACCTATAAATACCTCTAAACTATACTTTAGAGTATGGTGATCGGTGAAACAGCAGTAAATGCTTCCTTGCAAGCGATAGAACTAGCTGATCCGTTCTTACAAAACTTCCAACCTTTATTTGTTAAGATTACTCTTCTGTTCGGAGGGTTGTTTGGGTTGTACCTCTTTATTCTGGCCATGAATCTTTATTATAACCGAAAGAAGGTTAAGGTGTTGAAAGATATCCGTTATGATCTTGATCAACAAAATATACATAATGGTCTTAAGTATTCTCATCATCGTAAAAAAGGAGTAGTAAAGTGGTGGAAGAAAATTGCCCATCTGGTTAAGGGAGGATCAAAGTGAAAGTCTCAGTTTCTTCGGAAGTATTCCGGAAATTTAATCCTGATCTAAAAATAGCTTTAATTTACATTCAAGATTTTAATCCTAAGGAAAATCTACTTGAGTCACAGCATTTGTTGGGAGAAGGAGAAGAATTGGTAAAGCTAGAGTTTCATCCAGACACTTTAAAGAATCATGAACTTATCTCTCCTTGGGCAGCGGCTCAGCAGGAATTCGGGAAAGAAGCTCAACATTATCATACTTCAATAGAAAGATTGTTGCGACAAGTATTAAACCATAAATCTATCTCTACTAAGGATACTTTAACCAATCTGTTACATTATCTCTCCTTAAAATATGTGGTTCCGATTGGTGTTGATGATGCTCAGAAGATTAACGGGGAGTTACATTTTGGAATTGCTCAAGGTAAGGAAAGAGCAGGATTGTTAGCGTTAGTCAAGAAAGGTGCTTTTTATTATCATGATCAAAAAGGAGTCTTGGGAACAAAATTTGATTATTGGAAAGGTTCTCGAACTGAAGTAACTCCTAAAACCACTTCTGCTTTAATTCATGTTGAAGCGGTTCCTCCTTTAGGAAGTAAAGAACTTAACTTATTATTAACCGAGATTAAAGCTTTAATTATTTCTTTCTGTGGAGGAAAGATTAAAGTAGTTGTGTTAGACAAGAAAAAGAGTTCTGCTGTTCTTTGATTAGGGAACATACCTTATTATACTAAGAGGAAGGTCGCCAGTTTTAACTCTAATTTCTGTTCCTCCGTTACGCATACCGGAGATGATACAGGCATTAAGATAAGCTTTCCTTAATGCAAGGGTGTTAACTTCTTCTGCCGCACATCCTAGTGGAGGTGTGATAGTTATAGTGGTTCTTCTTTTGGGCATCTCTAGTCCCATTAAGGTTATTTCTTCTCCACCGTAAGTGGTGGGAAGAAGATATACCTCTGAAGGAAGAGGGTCTTGAATTCCTGTTGGAGAATAAAGTGAAGGAGGAGTTAATCGATGATCTGGGTTGGTCCATCTATCAGAAAATAATAAGGCGTTTATCCCTCCTGCTCGTAATTGGTTAACTGTTCTGGTGGGAGCATTTAAACCAATTAAAAATCCTTCTCCGGAATCATCAATCGAAGGAACGAAATAAACCTCTCCCCCTAACGATGGAAGATTGGGATTATCTCGTAATCCCTGTAAAGCATTTGAGTTCCACCAACTTGGGAAGGTGGGTAAGGATTTTTCCTGTTCCATAAAAATAGAGGGATTAGGATCAATTTGTTCTACTCTATTTTCTAATACTGCTTCTTTTTCTGGTGATGCAACTACAACTTCATCTTCAATTCTTGCAGGGCCGCCACATCCAGATATGGTTAAAGCTGAAAGAAAAGCTAAAGTGTGATATAATATTCTTAATTTCATCTCTTTTCCTGAAGACCCGTACTATTTAATAATTTCTCTATTTCAACCGTTATTTATTTAAACTTAGTATTAATCTCAAGATTAAAATGGACTTTAAACAAGAATTGATTCACCTCTTATCACAAGAGACTAAAATACCCGAAACAGAGTTCACTACCTTAATCACTATTCCTCCTGATCCGAAAATGGGAGATTATGCTTTTCCTTGTTTTAAGTTAGGGGGAAACCCTAAAGAAGCTGCAGAGAAATTAAAAGCTAAATTAAAATTGCCTGAGTTTATAGAAAGAGTAGAAGTATTGGGTCCTTATTTGAACTTTTATCTGAATAAAGAAGTTCTAACTAAACAAACTTTAACTAACGTACATAACCAAAAAAATAAGTATGGTCAAGGAACTCAGAATAAAGTTATGGTGGTAGAGTTTTGTAGTCCTAACACCAATAAACCTTTGCACCTTGGTCATGTGCGTAACATGGCTTTAGGCGATGCCATGTGTAACCTTATCTCTTTTCAGGGGAATAACGTTCATCCAGTAGAGATTGTTAATGATCGGGGAGTGCACATATGTAAATCTATGCTCGCATATCAGCGTTGGGGAAATAAAAAACAACCTGATAAAAAGACAGATCATTTTGTTGGTGACTATTATGTCTTGTTCGCTCAGAAAGCTAAGGAAAATCCAGAACTGGAAAAGGAAGCGCAAGAGATGTTAATTAAGTGGGAACAAGGAGATAAAGAAGTTAAAGCTTTGTGGAAGAAGATGAACACTTGGGTCTTAGATGGGTTTAAACAGACTTATGCTCGGTTTGGAATTAACTTTGAGAAGGAATATTACGAATCAGAATTTTATGTGCACGGAAAAGAGATTGCTCAAGAAGGATTAACGAAAGGGATATTTTTTAATGATGAAACCGGAGCAGTAATGGTAGACTTAGAAAAGTATGGGATGGGAAAAAAGGTAGTATTACGTGCTGACGGAACGTCTATTTATTTCACTCAAGATTTATACTTAGCAGAGTTAAGACAACGAGATTACAATTTTAATCAACTATTGTATGTAGTAGCTAATGAACAGAATTTACATTTCAAACAGTTGTTTAAGGTTTTAGAATTGTTAGGACGAGATTATGCTAAAAACCTGTGTCATTTAAGTTATGGAATGGTTAACCTGCCAACTGGAAAAATGAAATCCAGGGAAGGTACAGTAGTTGATGCAGACGATATTCTAAATGAACTATCTGCTTTAGCTGAACAAGAAGTGTTAAAGAGATATGAACATTTACCCACAGAAGAAGTTAAAAAACGAGGCGAGTTTATTGCTTTAGGAGCAATAAAATTCTTTATGCTCAAGACTGACGCAGTTAAGGACATGATTTTTAATCCTCAAGAATCAATTAGTTTTGAAGGAGAAACTGGTCCTTATATTCAGTATACTCATGCTCGTGCTTGTAGTATTCTAAGAAAAGCACCAAATGCTTCTGTTAAAGTAGATTATTCTTTATTGAAAGAGAAAGAGGAGCAAGCTTTGGTAAGGTTAATATATAATTTCCCTGAACTGGCGGGTAAGGCAGCAGAACAACATAAACCCCATTTGATTACTAATTATTTGATGAGTTTAAGTCAAGCTTTTAATGAGTTTTATCATGCTCATCAAGTTATCACCGAAGACAAAGAATTAATGTCTGCTCGCTTGTTATTAGTTGATTCTGTCAGACAAGTTCTAGAAAACGGACTGAACTTGTTAGGAATCCATGCTCCAGAAGAGATGTGAGTTTAAGATGGGGATTTACTTTATTACTGGTAATAGAAACAAGCTTGAGGAGGTAAAAAGCATTTTTCCTGAAGTCGAATCCTTATCTTTAGATTTACCTGAAATTCAAGAATTAAATGCTGAAAGAATAATCGAAGAAAAATTAAAAGAAGCGAGCAAATTTCATTCTGGAGAATTGTTCTGCGAAGATACTTCTTTGTACATTAATTGTCTTAACGGATTGCCTGGTCCACTAATAAAATGGTTCCTGCAGAGTTTAGGCAATCAAGGAATTTATGATTTGGTTAAATCCCACTCTGATCTTAGGGCTACCGCTAAAACCGTAATTGGTTATGCCGGAAAAGGGAAAATAAGGTTTTTCTCGGGGGAGGTTCAAGGAAGTATCGTAGAACCGCGCGGGAAAACTCAGTTTGGTTGGGATCCTCTGTTCCAGCCAAACGGACACATTAAGACTTTTGCTGAAATGAGTAGAGAAGAAAAGAATGAAATTAGTATGCGTCGAGAAGCTCTGGAAAAGTTGAAAGAATATTTAGAAAAAGATTAATTATTGTAATCTTGGAACAGTTGTATGAAATTCTACGGTTAAATCTAAATGCGGAATGTGCTTAGTTCCTTCCACGTAATACGCTCCTCCAACAAAGAGGTGGTCTTTTTCATCTTTGATATAAAGAGAAGCAAATAAATCTTTTCCTAACTTTCCTTTACTAGATCCCACTTGCCATTGAGAATAATCAACATTAGCAATTAAAGTTCTTCCATCATTATTTATAACTTTCTGATCCCCCCTGATTAAACCTCTCTCGCGAAGCACTTCAGTCAGACTCCAATCATTGTTGTTCATGTAATCATAATAGTTCTTTCTTTCTAGTTGTCCAATCTGTCCACAAATAGTATATACTCTAGGATAGATCAGTCCCCAATCGAAGGCTTCTTGTTCGGTTAAAACGTCTCCCATATGATAATGAATATCATCAATCTCCAACCCCGCTGGTCGAAATGGATCTGCAGAAACTATTGTTCCTTCGACTTTTCTCCAACAATAGTTTAAGATAGGATTATATTCTCCTCTCAAGGCATGTTCCTGAGCGTAATGTAATCTTTCGCTAAGGTCCATTGCTCTCAATGTGTCTAAATTAGCTGCGTTTCGATCTTGTAAAAGCAATCCCATTCTTTCAGTATTCTCAGTACAGTTTATAGAACAACTCTCTACAACCATTACGTATGGCTTAATTAGTCCTGGGAATTCCATTTGCTCTGATTTAGGAAGGATATTTATAAACTTTTTGTTATTTAAGAGTAGTGTCTACATTCAAACACAAATTATTTAAATCCTTCTTGTTCAAAAAGGGTTATGGCTCTCTTATGCATTCTTTGTCAACTTAACGGTGGGTGTATGGGCTGTTGTGGACATAGTTTCCTTTCCAAAAAGAAAGTTATCGAAGCAATTGAAGCTAACACTCAAGAGTTTCGGTTCTTACATCCACAAACTAGAGAAGAGTTATTAAATTTTAGAGATCGTTTCCCTAAAATCGCTTTACGTAACGGAGTTTGTTACAACCTAATTCGCAAAAACGGTCAACTGTTATGTCCGCTGCATCCGTTACAAAATCAAGGTAAAGATTTGAGAGAAGGACATTGTGAGGTTGATCATCTTTGTAATACTGCAGTTCAGTTTAATTCTTGGAATTCTGATCTGCAAAAGAAGTTTTTAGAATGGATTGGACTAAAAAAGCTGGACAATGTGGATTATTCTTTAGGGATGGAAGACAATTATTGGCTGATAGAATTTCTTAAGTCTTACAAAAATATATAAAGAAGTAAATTATCCCCCTTTTATGGCAGAAAAAGAGGGGAAGAATGGTAATGGTCTTACTGCGTATGAGTTTGGTAAGATTGGAGTCACTAGATCTGCACATAAAACAGAAGTAAGTTTATGGCTAGATTCTTATGGAGACATATTTTCTGATTTTGATTCCAGGCCTTTATCTCAACGAGCCATGTCTCAAGATTTCTTAGATGAAGCTCGAAGAGCTACTCAGGATCTTATTTCTGAATCATTCTCATTCAGGTTGTTAATGCCAGATAAACTTCGTAATCTTAACGATGAAAAGACTATCCGCAAAAGATTAAAAGATCATTTTCAAAAACATTATAAGTTGTTAGAAAAAGAGCAGAAAGGGATTGTAAAAAGGGGAGCAGCCTTATCTATTTTAGGGTTTATCTTAATGGTGGGAGCAGCTTTGATCTCTCATTATACTTTAGACGGTTTCTGGTATACTCTACTAATTATCTTCTGTGAACCGGCAGGTTGGTTTACCTTATGGTGGGGTTTAGATCATATCTTTTATTTTGGGAAAGCTAAGAAACCCGATTATTTGTTTTATGAACGGATGAATAATCATGCTGAAGTTAATTTTGGGAGTTATTAGAGGTTAAATCATCTTCCACATATTTTGAAAGTAATCTTGATAGATTTTGACTAATTGTTTTGACTGGATCAAATAGCCCATGGGCTTATCTTCCCAAGTGAAGAAACATATCTTGTCTTTACATAGGCTGATGTTTGAAGGTACCGGCATAGAAGTATATCTCATCTGAAGATATCTTCTTTCATTAAACCATTTTTGTTCATTTTTGGGAGCGATTCCTTTTACCCCTAATCCTTTTTCTTTTCTCTTAAGATCATAATTTAAGAAGAATTTTTGAATTTCTTCATTCTGTTCTGGAACGTTGATAGCGAAGAAAAGATATTCTTCGCCTTTTTTAGTATTATCAATTAAGATATTAAGCATAGAAATAATCCCCTTTGTTCCTTCAAAGATTTCTGCTTCTTGTTTATCTTCGGCTAGTTTCTGCTTGAGTTCTAATTCAGGCAATATTTGTTTTAATTTATTTTTCTTTTCATCAATAAAATCAATTAGTTGTTTTGGCGGAACGGCTTGATAGTGTTTGATCTTTCCCTTTTTGATATGGGTGATTAGTCCTTTATCCATCAGTGAATTAACTGAATTGTGTACGGCAGAGCTGGCCATGCCAGATTTCTCAATAATAGTTCCAACTTTAGTCGAGCCGGTTTCTAAAAGGGTGAGATAAACCCTAATCTCTCCCTGGCTTAATCCAAGGTTCTCTAAGATGGAAGTATCCATAATTATTGTTAGTCCCTGCCTCTATTTAAGCTTTTCTAATTAACTCTCTAAATTTGGAGAGTTAGTACTTAAATACTGCTCTAACGCTTTAGGTTAATATAAAAATTAAAGGTGATGAAAAATGGAAATTAGAAATATAATTTTAGCAGGAATCTGTGTGATGGTAGCGGGGTGCATGGATAAGGATAAACCAAGAGATATTCCTTACTTATACGGCCAACAATATTCACCTCCCGTTAATTATTGTATCAAAGAAGAAAACGAAAGAATTTGTTTTAGTGATGAAGTTCCTTATGGCTCTTTAGATCTTGTTATGGAAGGGGACAAGAAGATACTCCCTGGATGGACAGGATTTCAGCAATACAATGAGAAATGGGAAAAGAAGGTTAAACCGTTGTATCTGGAATGATCTTATGTTAATATCTTAACTGAAGATACTCCCTATTACTCCTTTAGTTAACTCATTAACATGAGCTTCTGGCGGGTATATTTCACTTTCCACAACTCCAGCATTTCTTGTATTTCTTTACCTTTCTTCAAAGAAACTAAGAAAGCGTTGTTTGAAACAATTTCTCCTCCAAACTTCTTTACTAATCCTTTTGGAACAACTTCACATGATCCTGTCCAAAACTCTCCATCATTCTTACACCTTTAGGTAATCGCGGGGAATCCTTTTCTGAATGAACAAACATCAACCTTGCTCCGGAATGAGCATATTCTGCAAAGAATCTTAGAATATTATCTAATCGCTCCACCTGAAAGTGATAGAATAGGTCTACTTCCGGAGGAGTTATTCCTAATGTTACATAAGGGTCTTGATCTGGTAGTTGAAGAAGGTGTTCATTTATTCTATCTCTGAAACCATCATGTCTTACGGAAGTTTTAACCTTAAACTCTTTTGGAAAGAAATTCCCCCAAGCAATTTTAGTCCTGCCCGTCGGAATTATGCCTTTCTTCTCAGCCATTTCTACAATATCACCACTTGCTTCATAACACTCTTGATCCATATCTATTCCATAGGTTTTAAACCCGATATTTGCAGCGTTCCATAATATGTTTCCAATTGAAGAACCTAAGTCAAGGAAAGAAGTCTCTTCTAAAGGTTTTTCTGTAACTAAATGATCTGCTAGACAGTAAAGACATGCTCTGAACCAAGCATAAGTTTTTCCGTGAATCCCTGATTTGCTCCAAATCATCCCTCCATTATCAATTACATCTTGGCGTATCCTTTCTTTGGTTATTATTTTCTCAAAAATTCTTTCATCTAATGCTTTTGTTGCTTCGTAGTATTCTCTATGTCGAGCATTACAAAGATATCCTTCTGGTTGAGCCATGTTTTAAATCAACACCTAAGAAACCTCAAAAATAAATAAAGCGGGCCTACGGGGACTTTCGTTCAATTGCTTGCTTTCGAACCCCGATTTAACGGTATCTTGCAAGCACCTGCTCATCTCATAGCTAGTACTTGACCGAAGCCGTTTGTTCTATCCATTATACTATAGGCCCACACCCATACAAAACTTAAAGCTATTTTTAAACTTATCTCGAACCTAGAAAGAATATAAGAATAAATAAAAAATTAGAAAGAAGTGATTATTTCTGCAGCTCCGTGCTTACTAATGTAATCTCTTAATACCTCTTCAACCTTTAAAACTTTAAGGACCTTAGCATAAGTTTCTCCTAACGCATTACGAGTATCGGTGATTTGACTTGGTTGAGGAGTTCCCCACACTAGGACTCTTTCTTCCGGTTTTAATTGATAATCTAAAGCTAAAGTTGGTTCTGTTCCTTTAGAAGTATCAGATACTTTTGCCTCTAGAAAAGTGTTTCTTTCTTTACAAAAATAGAATCTTCCTCCCTCTTTAACGATTGTAACTTGTTCTAATACTTTTTCTCTACCTTCAACTAATGAACAAGTAGGACGATAATTAATACTTCTTCCGTCAACTGATCCCTCAATCTGCGGACCATTCATTTTAGCATACCTTTCTACTAATTGTGTTAATTCCATCTGTGTTGTCATTTTTTCCTTCCCCTATTTTCCTCCTATGTGCCTTTAAATAGAAGAGTTATAAAAGAATTATCCTTCCAGAAACATTAATTATAATAACCCCTAAAGAATAAATCTTACTTTGGATGGTTATCTTACTGCATTTTTAACAACAAAAAGTTTATATCCTCTTGACTTATTTATAAGTAATCGTTTAAAGAGGTTGATTTCATGAACAAAAAATTTGATTCCCTTAAATCTGAGCTTAAGAAACTTAATAGTAAAGATCGAAAATTAATTAGTTGGGTAATGAGAGAATTTGAAGAAGTAAAAGATCTAGCTCAAGATGTGGGACATCTTCTAATTTTACATCAAACTTCTGGAAAGAACTTAAAGAGTGTTGCCGTTGCTGAAAAAGGACTTTTAGGTAAGGTTACTCATGAAGGCAGGACTGTAGCCAGATTTGAACGTAGAGTAAACCGTTTTTGTAATCAATTAGACACTGCCTTAACTAACCTCATCGGGGTTGAGAAAGAATTGGGAGAAAAAGAAAAAGCTCGTGTCTGGGAAGAAGAAAAGAAGAAAGTAGAGGTATATCAAAGAAACTTAATCAAACGATTATCTCTAACTGGGAGCTTAAAAACCTTGCTTAATACTAAGCCTGTGGTTTGGTCAAACGTTAATGGTGAAGCAGAAGCTTCCTTGACTGACTTACAAGCTTTAGTTACTTTGTGTAATGAACTAGAGAAAATGGAGGAAGGCCAATTTTCGATATTAGTCCATCAAGAACGAATGGAAGAAGAAAACTTTAAAGCAGATTTGCAGATAGCCAAGAAAATCTCTGAAGGTATAAACTCTGCATTTTATGAAGGAGAGAGAATGATTGATCCAAAACGTTTATTTGGAGATATCCAACTAGCTAAAATTAACGAGATTGGCAGTGGGGATTATTTGGGGCACATTAAGTATGACTCTAAACTGACTGTTTTCGTGGATGGATTCTACCTTGTAGCTAGTGAAATTGTTATTAATTTCATCATCCGGACGGTTAATTTTCTGTATAGCTTCCCTTATTATTCTCATGAGATGAGAAGTTTTCCATCACAAATTATTCCTGAAGATAATTATCGTCTTGCTAGAACGAAGGTAAATTTATTTGGTCTTGCTATTGGGCGACATTGTGGTCAACTGAAGTTAATTAATAGTTTTAGTGATTATTTCCCTGACTCTGATGCTCATAAATTTGCAAGTCAAGTTTATGTTCTATCTGAAAAGAGATATGGTCTTAAAAAAGGTGCTCCTTGGACTTTATTTCTTAAGCAGTATGGTCCAGCTGGAGACCGGGACCAAGAATATAAATATTGGAAAGCTTGTCACGATTTGATCGCTAAAAAAATTGCTGCTAAATTAGGTTAATCTATCTTAACCTACTCTTTGGAAAGTGATAGGAAATCACTTCTGGGTCATCCGAGAGGGGAATATTCACTAAAGCCGCATAAGCATCTTTTGGGGTCTTTAATGGCACTAAGTAACCTTCTCTGTAAGAAGTAAGATGTTGTATCTCCGGAAAACTGGTTTTTCCTGTTCTTCTTGAACCTTGCTCTCCAATACTCTGATTTAAAGCTAAAAATAAGTTTTCTGGTCTGATTCTTTCTCCATAACAGCTGATTCTTCCTCTAACCGTGTCATAGACTAAAACTGAGGATACTCTTCCTTCCAACCCCAATGCTTCTAGTTGTCCGTCTAAGTAATCAAACACTTCTTTCTGCTCTTCTGGGCGAGCTAATCTGGTCTTCCCCAAATGAGTCTTAAGTTTTCTTGCTAAATCATCATTAATCATTTTATTTCTAGAGATAGAGTACTTTAAAAGTGTTACCCTTTGAATTTGGTTTTTACTCCCTGGGGTAGTAAGTATATATATTTAATAGAGTCTATGAAAAAAGTATATATAGGTAAGTGCTTTTCGTTTTGGTGTGCCTAAACATTAATAGTGGTTTTTGTAAGAAGGTTGGTGCGATAGATGAAGTGATCTTGAGGGGTGATCTAAAATGGTGAGGGGGAAGATAGAACATCGTTGTATGGAATGTGATGAGGCTATAAGTAATCCGATCTGTTCTGAATGCCTAGCTCAACGAATGCGAATCACTATAGGAGAAACTAATCAGAAACTTGCTCGGGCCATTAAAGGAATTCCTACTTCTGGAGGAACTAACTGCCTTTTCTGCGGGAAAGAAGTCGGGGTATGCGCACATTGTTTTAGTCAGGATGTATATGAATTTCTTAAGGAGAAGAATCAGGCTGTAGCTAAACTGTTCCAGAGCCAGTTCGATTTCAATCTCAGGAATAGACTGATTGATTTTGATTAAGGGTTTAATCTCGCTTTAAACCAAAGTAACGATTTCTCTCAGGAAAGTTTTATATATTAAAGTGTGCTAGTTTACTTTATGGAAACAGTCTGCGTCCCTAAGGAAGAGTATCTTGCTCTAAAGAAGAAAGCTAAGCTAGATGATGATCTTTTAGTCTCTTTGGTTAGAGGATTAGAAGATGTTCGTGCAGGAAGAGTAAAATTATGGGAAAGAAAGACTACAAATTAAGCCTTTTTTGAATTTCTTCTTTATATATTGGAATTAATGCCTTAATCTTATCTATACTTTTCTGTTGGTCTTTCTTATTACTAACGGATATTAGAAAAACAACAATCTCTTCTTCATAAATCAGATAGTAGATTCTATAATTTCTAATCTTCTTCTCTCTGAAGAAAGAGTATCCCAATGGTTTTCCAACATAAGGATTTGTTACCAGTTGTTCAATCTCTTTATCAATCTGTTCTTGAATAGAGTTATCTAGTTTGTTAAAACTTCGTTCAAATTCATCAGCCAGATAAATCTTGTACATCAAATAAGGGGAGTTCTTTAAACTTTATAATGGTTTCTGGGCGTGTTTAGAAATACTTTTAAATGGTCTAACTTTTATCTTAAAATATGTTTAACTTCAAGATAACTCACAGAGAAAAGAATTGTGCAGCCAGAACAGGAGTTATTTCAACCCCTCATGGTAAGATTCATACTCCTGCTTTTATTCCTGTAGCTACTCAAGCTACCGTGAAAGCTTTAACTCCTCAACAAATTAATGAAATTGGGTTTGAAGCTGTTCTGGGAAACACTTATCATCTTTACCTCAGGCCTGGACCCGACACTATCAAGAAAATGGGTGGGTTAGCTAAATTCATGTCTTGGCATAAGCCCACGTTTACAGATTCAGGTGGATTCCAAGTGTTTAGTCTTAACGGTTCTTTATGTAAGGTTGATGAGGAAGGAGTCGACTTCAAGTCTTTTATCGATCAATCTAAACACCGATTTACTCCAGAGATTAGTATGAGGGTACAACATAAGATCGGAGCAGATTTAACTTTTGCTTTTGATCAATGTCTGGACATCAATGCTAATCACGATACAACTAAAAAGTCTTTATCTAGAACTCATGCTTGGGCCTTACGCAGTCTAAAAGAGTTCAGAAAACTTAACAAAAATAAATCACAAGCTCTGTATGGTATCGTTCAAGGGGGTAGATTTTTAGATTTAAGAGAAGAAAGTGCTAGATTTATTGCTAGTCTAGATTTTGATGCTTTAGCTATTGGAAGCATTTTTGGTGATCCTAAAGAAGAAAGTAAAAAGTTAGTAGAACATACCTTAACTTTCCTTCCCGAGAATAAGACTAAACATCTTTTAGGCATAGGGGCAGTAGAAGACTTGTTTACTTACGTAGAATTAGGGATGGACACTTTTGATTGTGTTTTACCAACCAGATTAGCTCGAGTGGGATATATTTTTATCGGTCCTGAAAGTGGAGGTAATCTAATTAATAAGTATCGTTATCGCATCACTAATGCTAAATATGTTGAAGATACTTCCCCTCTGGACAAACATTGCGATTGTTATGTATGTAAGAATTTTACTAAAAGTTATGTCCGTTATTTATTCAAAGCAGATGAACTATTATTTTACACCTTAACCACTTATCATAATTTGTATTTCTTTAGTAATCTGATGAGAGAAATAAGAGAAACTATTGAAAAAGATCAATTTCTTAAGCTTAAAAAGAAGTGGATAAGATGAACAAGATCAATCTGGAAGATTATGATTATCCCTTACCTCCTGAACTTATCGCACAGGAAGCTTTTCATCCTCGAGATAAATGTAGATTTATGGTTCTTAAAGAAAAGAAGATCGAACATAAACTATTCTCAGATATTATTGATTACTTACAACCCGAGGACGTTTTAGTATTAAACGAAACTAAGGTTAACCGTTGCAAATTAGTGGGAAATAAAGAAACGGGAGGGAAAGTTGAAGTTACTTTGGTTAAGCCCTTAGGAAACAATCTTTATGAAACCAGAATTAAAGGTAGGAAATTAAAAAAAGGAATTAAACTATTGTTTAAAACTGCAACTGGAGTCATAACCTTGGAAGAAGAAGATCGATTCTACGTGCAGTTTGAGAAAGCCTTACAGTCTAAAGACTTAGAATTGCTTACTCCTCCTTACATTAAAAAAAAAGTTTCTGAAGAAGATTATCAAACTATATTTGCTAGAAAGTCAGGTTCTTTGGCTGCTCCTACTGCTGGGTTGCATTTTACTCCAGAATTATTAAATCAGATTGAGAAAAAGGGGGTTAAGATTGCTAAAATCCAGTTAGATATCTCTTTTGAAACTTTCTTACCAGTAAGAGATGTCCATCACCATAAAACTGGGAAAGAGTACTTTATTGTGGACGAAAAGAATGCTAAGGTAATTAATTCTGCTCAAAGATTAATCGCAGTAGGAACTACTTCAGTAAAATGTTTAGAATCTTGCACCTGGAGAGAAGGTAAGATCTTACCTACGGAAGGATTCTCGGAAATATTCATCAAACCGGGATTTAAATTTAGAGCACCAATCCAAGCTATGATCACTAATTTCCATTTACCCCAATCTTCTTTATTGCTTCTTACTTGTGCGTATGGTGGCAGAACTAGAATCTTAAAGGTCTATAATGAAGCGGTTAAACAAAAGTATCGTTTCTTCTCTCTAGGAGACGCAATGATGATATTTAAGTGATGTAGTTCAATTAAATTTATAAAGCTCTCACTCTCCTGATTTTTTAATGGAAGGGACGTTAAAAGAAAGGTTGGAAGGTCTAGATAATACTCGGGAAGTAGTCGATCCACTTCTAGCTAGCTTGTTGTCACCAGGGATTATCACTTCGGCTAAGAATGAAGTGTTAAGAGATTTCTATACCGAAAATCCTATTGCTTATTCTGTAGCTCGAGGGGAAGATTCTTATCAAGATAGGATTAAACCTATCTTAAACAAATATGATCTTCCTTTCTGGAAAAAGATGTTCTCTCCTAAACCCGATGATCAGTTTGATTTGGAAACAATTGCTACTATTGAATCTCTTAATGAAGTGGGAATAGCGGGAAGTTTTCAAGATCTTAAACTATTTCCTTCTTTGAGTTATACTGACTTTACTACTGAAGGTAGAAAGGGCAACATCAGATATTTTAATGGTCTGGTTCTTGCTTTTGGTGGGGCTTTAGGAGGATTATTTTATCTGTTAACCGATGCCCAGACTATCACCCTCTTCCAGAAGGTGGTTCCTCCGGCTATACTTGGGTTAACTTATTTGGCCCTTACTCCTAGCAACGCTACTCGATTAAATGAACATCTAACTTCTTTAAAAGAAATTGCAAAAGAGAGTGACGACTTTCTCAGAAGTACTTACACTGGTATACTTCTATAATTTTCTTATTTAAATCAGTCCATGATTCCTAAGATACTCAAACCCTTTTGTTCGGGCATCTCTTAATTCGTTTAGAGTGTGAGCATCACTGTTAACATAAATCCGGTCTGCTCTTTCTAACATAATTTCTAACAGGGGTAACTCAGAATTACCCTTAAGTAACCCAACACAGTTAAATTCTAGAGCGACTCCATAATCGTTAGCTACCCTAACTAACTCTCTCATATCCACAAAAGAGGAAAAATATTTCGCGTCGGGATGTCCGATACAGTCAATTTTCTTATGATGTTCCTCTATGGCTCTACGATAAGCTAAATTAATGTCCTGGGGATGATCATGATAAGTGTCTGGATGTGCAGAGAGAACCAAGAAATCTCCCGTGAAACCTTGAATTTCTTCATTAATATCTCCCTGTTGATTTAGAATATCTCCTTCCACTCCAAACAGTACTTCTACCTGATTATGGACGTTTGCCCAACGTCGGATAATACTGCGATAGGTTTTCTTTGAGAGAGGGTGAGTTCTTAATTCTGCATCAGAATGATCGGTAATAGCGATTTTCTTTAATCCTATCTCTCCAGCAAATCTGACTATCTCATCAATAGTGCTCCATCCATCAGAAAAGTTTAGACTATGCATGTGATAATCTTCTTGGCCGGGATTGACAATGATCATAATATTAAAATCAAGGGTTTATTTATAAGAATTTAGTTCAAAACATTTAATCTTTCTAGAAGTAGATTCTCCTGACCAATAAAGCATATAAACGGATATTTTTTGTCTCCATTTATGATCATTCCTGGATATAAGAAAAGTTCTAAAGGGGTTTATTATTCAGAAGAGATGAGAAATATTCCTGATTGTAGCATGGATCAAGTGTTTTTATTAGGTTACTTTAAACATCCTAGTGTAACTGAAGTGCTAACTCGCTTTGGTCGTAGTTTAATTCAATTGGAGAGAGAAGGGGGGGAAGGATTGTTAGAAGAAATACTTCTTTCTCTTCCAGATGAACTTAAACAAGGATTAATCAGTGGAAGTGATAAGGTTAGGCAGATAATTGCTAAAGAAATGTCCCCTTATTCCGAAAATAATTATCTAAGGATAAGATGTGGTTTTGTTCCTAAAGATTATGTTGCTCAATGCCAAGATGATTTCTTTAAGTTATACCATTTTATCGATGACCTAAATGTTTGTATGCATGGGTGTGGTGAAGAATGGAGTTTGGATGTTCGTCTTCGAGGGAAAAACCTATTACCTTATCGAGACATAGACACTTTATTAAAGCATGGGGTAGAAGTTAGCAATGCCCTGATTCAATGGTGGGGAGTTAACCAGCCTGATCCAGAAGTGGTCCATACCCGTTCTAAAAGATTCTTTGTTAAACATCTTTACCAATCCAAATTTAACTTAAGGAGTATACCTAATTTAACTCCTAGTTTCTTAGATGTGCTTATTCCAGAAGTTCTCTTTGCTTTAAGAACCGAAGCTCAACAGATGCAAGAAGTAGAAGAAACAGATGCGGAAGAATCTACTGACGCAGTTCTAAACTAACTACGTTTAATCTTCTTTCCTTCTTTTTTTAACCAGTCTTTATACTCAAACATGATTCTCTTTGGGTCAGGCGTCCCGTATTTCTCTTTAACTTGGTCAGAAATGATATGGAAAGCATCATTGGCTCTTACTACAAATCCGGATTCCAGCAGAGAAGAATCTTGCAGTTCTACAAACAAGTCTACTACTGCTTGTTTAGCTTCTGCTCGCATTTGGATGTTGTTTAATACTGCTTCCCAGTCCCCAGCAAATTCTTTAACCTTACCTGCCATTCTCTTAAGTATCTCTGAATTACCGTTGATGAATTCATCAGTCAGTTCTAATTGGTCAGTTTTAGGATTATAAACCATCAAATCTACAAAGGCTCCTTCTTTTAGAGGATCTTCTTCCCATTCTTTTCTCACTTCAGTGATTCTAAGGATGCGTTTATACTTCTTTAATCCGGAAATAACCGGGTTAACAATCACGATTATATCAATCGCTTTAAATGAAGTCTTAGGTACTCCAATATCGTTAACTACTCGGTCGTATACTCCGTAAGGAGAATCAGCATGAATAGTTCCAGCAACAACATTAGCAGCAGCACCGATTCGCATAGCTTCAAACAGCGCTACTGCTTCTTTACTTCTAACTTCACCGATAAACAAGGCTGAGTCTCCTAAACGTAAAGTTGACCTGATTCCCGTAGCTGCATCTACTTCTGAACCGGGCGCGGAAAGAGCAGAAGCAACTTTTAATGATTCGATATTATACCCTAAATCGCGTAATGCTTGAGTGGGGAGTTCAAAAGTGTCTTCGATGGTAATCATTCTGGTTCTACGCAAGATTTCAACTAAGATACTACCCAAAAAACTAGATTTACCGCTGCTTCGAGTTCCAGCAATCAAGATTGCAGCGTTATTATCGACAATGAAACTTAACAGTCCGGCACTGATAGCGTTCATCATGCGGATTTTAGGTTGCATATATAAGGGGAAAGTCCAAGGAAAATCACGATGTCTTCTGAATGAGAAAGCCATCCCTTCTGGACTTAAGGGAGCAGTAATTGCTGCTACTCTTGAACTGAACCCTTTAACATTTAACTCTGTATCTAAGATGGGGTTAGCTTCGTCAAGCGGTCTTCCTGAAATCAATCTTAGTTTAGTGGCCCAACTATCTACCTCTTCTCGGGTAGGATAAACATTGGTATAACAATCCCCATAATCTTGATGTACAATAAAGATGGGCAGTTCTCCATTAGGAGAATTGATGTTGACGTCTTGTACTTTAGGGTCAGCCAGAAGTAATTCAATCAGTCCAAATCCAACAGTGTAACGAAGAAGAGCTCGGGCTAACTGTTCAATTTCTTCTTCAGAAAGGCTCATTCCTTTATGTTCGACTAAATCGCTCAACAAGTCTTTTCCTATATTGAAAAAAACTTCTCTCATCCTCTGTGGATCAACAAATTCTTCTCTGCTGGGCTTATGTTCAGACATGATTCTTTTAGCATCATCTAACAATTCATATGTTTCTTCATTAAACCTAAACTCTGGAGGGGTAATGTGATACAAAGTCTTAACGTTATCATCAAATCCAAAGATGTTTATCTCACTAGAATCTCCTCCTTCTTCAAAATTATAACTTTCTAATAGGTTTCCATTAGGAAATTCTGTAATTAACTTAGTATACATAAAATCTGGCCTAGTGGTGGGATGGAAGACATTTCCGTAAATCTGTCTGTCTCCCAATTTATACTCTGAAGAATGGGGCATTAATAGTTGTATTATAGCTAACTGTTCCATCCTTCTTACTACTTCCAATAATGCTCCGATAAATTTTTGTAATGAAGTAAGTTCTCTCTGATCAATAATCCGGTCCAGTTTAGTTTTTTCTCTTATCTCTAGCCTTTTTAATTCTACATAAGCGGCAAAAGGATCCTCTTTTAATCGTTTAGAAATGATTTTTTGGAATTCGGCATAACTACCTCGGATATAACGTTCATGTTCTGGGTCAACCACAATCTGTGAGAAAGAATACCTATCTTTCTTATTTAACTCTTTATACATAAAAGCTAATTCTGTTAACAATTTAGTCTGAGAAAAATCATATTCATATTCTCTTAATTGAGTTAAGGTAATAGTCGTTACACCACTTACTTGCATTAAAATGTCAATAATCTTGCCAAAACACACTTCATTATATTCAATAGAAGGAGGAAAATTGCATTTCTCTACGTATACTTTAAGTATCTTATTCTCTCCTTCATGGAAGGTTTCGTACTCAAAACATTCTTTTCCTAAATCCACCATCTTTTTTTCCAGATTAAGAGTTCCACTCTTAAGTAATCACATAACTTTATTATCTCTACTCCTTTAAATAGATATAGAAAGGGCTGATTTCCTTTCTAAGAGGAGTTTGAATAGCTTTTCAAAACTCTCTTTAAAGCAATAAAAGAATTTAATCTTTAAATACATTTCCCTATGCCAGCAAAACCTTCCGCTCCGGACACTTCCGGGTATGATCCAGCTAAATTGTATGTGTGGGTTAAATCGTTAGAAGGTAAAGTCAACAATTTAACGCGGGAAATGGACCTGCTTAAGAATAATATCGTTAAGAAAACTGAAGATATGAGAAAGGATCTTAAAGACATGAACAGTGAGTTGCTGGAAATGAGAGGAGAACAACAAAAAAGTATCGAGAAGATGGATCTGATTATTAAAGAGCTTAAACAGACTGCGGGTATAGAAGAAGTGTTGGTGCTAAAGAAATATATCGATTTATGGAACCCTATGAACTTTGTCACTCAAAGAGACTTAGATCGTACAGTTAATGCTAAAATAATGGTTTTACGTGAACAGCTTAATAAAGCTAGTTCAACTGATAACGTAAAGGAAACAAATAAATAATCAAAAGATATCCTTCTAAAAAGGTGATGATCAATGGCTATGAACACTAAAATACCCGTATCTGACGTATTACAATTAAGAGGACAGGGATTGACTGACAATCTTATCGCTGAGGAGTTGCGTAAACGAGGTTATGTACCTCAACAAATTACCATGGCTCTTTCTGAAGCTGATTCTTCTGGAGGAGATCCGGGGTATGGAAATCCTTTCCCTCAACCAGGTAATTTCTCTCAACCAAATTTTTCTTCGAATAATGGACCTATGTCTCCCGCTCCATCTAGTGGTGCTACTGATGATGCTTTATTTGAACGAATTGAAGATACAGTTGAAAGCATGATTGATGAAAAGTGGGATGAATTGATCGGCGAGGTTAGAAAAATAGTGGAATGGAAAGAGAAAGTTGAAGAGAGATTAGCCAAATGTAGTGGCGATATCGATAAACTTAAAGAGGATTTCAAACTTTTACATCAAGGAGTTCTGGGAAAGTTAGATGATTATGATCAACGGATGACTGACGTTGATACTGAACTGAAAGCAGTAGGAAAAGTGTTTAAAGATGTGGTTCCCGAGTTTGTGGAAAATGTTAAAGAACTTCAAAGCATTACTCAGAATTTAAAGAAGTAATTTAATATATTTCATCTGATTCATTTCTTTAGTCTTAATCTGATTCTTAATCTAATCGTTTCTGTTTCTAGATTTGTCTAGAAGATTAAAGCTATCCTGCAGTTAAAAAGGCTACTGCAAAGATAACTACTGCAAAAAGCACTATCAGCCCTAGCACTTTAGGATGAAAAAGAATACCATAAATATTTTGTTCAAAACTAGGAGTGGCGGTATTAATGTAACCTCCCTCATTTATACTTGAAGGAGGAATGGTACCATTTCCGATTTGAGTAGCCGTAGCTGAACTGCTTCCTCCTTGAAAAGATGCTTCAGTAAACGATTGTCCTAACACTTTTCCTACTCCTGCTCCAACGATAATAAGAGCGATTCCAATCAGGGTCCAGTATACTGCTTTATCTTTAACTGCAGAAGCAAGATCTGCTTCTTTTGCTCCTAAAGACATGAATACTAACACTAACAACACTAAAAAGATGATTACTACCGCAAACCAAGGGACCATGAAATTAATCATATCCAATAAACTTTGAGATAATAAGGTCATTAAAGAGATGGCTACCGCAACCGTAGCATTAATCCCCATGGACTTACCAATCGCTCCGGTTTTCTGTAGCATGGCAAATACTATCGCCCAGACTAAAATAACCGGATAGATCACACTAAAGTAACTCAATAATCCAATATCCATTACTGTAGCCATGTTTTAAAATTTACCTTTAATGATTTACTTCCTTTCAAACATATTAGCGATTCCTTTTCCGATATTGCCAATAGTGTCAGTTACTTTCTTATCAGTTGGCTCTTTAGTAATAAACCATACTACTAACCCAAAGATCAACAAGACTATCACCAATTCCGTTGTTTCTGAGGTCCACCATGAAAAAGTATCATAAGGGCCATTCCACAGATTTAAGGATGCTCCAAAGATGTAAAACACAAATCCGATAGCAATAATAGCGATAACCGGTGCAGCTTTATTAGAAAAGTTTGTTCCAAAGATCCCCATCAATAATAAGAGCATAATAGCGGCAATAGAAACTAAAGAGATACTTGGTAAGGCTTCATTCATAACCTTAACCGGATCATAACCTAATGGATAGGTTCCCATGATATGTGGAACTACAAACAATAATCCCATAATCACGGCAATAATAACGTTAAAGTTCTTTCTTCCTTCACCAACAATCTTAGTTTTTTGTAATACGGCATATACGATGGTAAACACTAACAAAAAGGGCAGCAGAAAATCTAAGATCCCCCATGTCTGAAAATACGATGCAAGATTGGAAAAGTTAACCATTATTCTGACCTCCTTTTTGAATATTTTAATCTAATATTTTGTTAGTTTATTTATGTTTTGTTTTTATTTCCCTTCTTTCTTTTGAGCTGGTTCTTTTGTGATATAAAACATGAACCCTCCGATAATGATGAGGAAGATGATAGCGGCTGCCCATTGTTGGTCCCAATTTACAAATATGGAGAATATTGCTTCTAAGGCAGTGTTGCCTTCTGCATTAACCGTAATGGCATTTAGGAAAATAGCTACTATTCCAATAAACATTAAGATCATAAAGAATTTTATCCATCCCGGGAATTCTTTAAGAGTGAATTCTTTATCCCCAAAAAATACTCCTACCAACATTAAGAAACATACTGCTAATATCAGCAACAATACTACATCCGCCATTACTTTACTAATAAGCGAAACTAACTGGGTAGAAGCAATAACTAAAAAGGAAATACAAAAAGCAACGATGGCATTAATGTTCTTCTTGGTAGTATCCTTGCCATCAATCTTTTCAATACCTAAGACCTTAGTTTTTTCTAAAATGGCAAACACTATGGTGAAAACCAATAAGAAGGGTAAGATAATATCGTAGACTCCAATCTTATCTAGAAATATAATCACTCCTCTAAATATGCTTTCTTCAACCATCTATTTTCCTCTTTTATTAGAGGTTATTAAAAAACTAGAATATATAAAGCTTTCTGCATTCTAAAGAGAAGAAGGAGTGAAGAAGTAAATAAGTGACCTTTTAAAAGAGTGATCCCCTTTTTCTCCTCGAAGAGATTCTACATACAAATCGAAGACTTTAAATAGTAGTTAGAAGTTAACTCTACTAAATAATATTTATTCAAATAATGGTTAAATAGAGGTGGAGAAGGTGAGAAAACTTTTAGTATTGTTGGGTTGTTTAATATTTTTATTATCGTTAGTTGGGTCTACATGGGCTTCAGGTTTTGAGTTGAATCCAATATCTGATCACATTGGTCCTAAAGAAAAAGCTTATTTTAGTATGAATATAACTAATACTCTTGATCGTGAACAGACCTATCAAATCTTTTCCTTAGAATTGTCGCAATGGAATGTTGAGCCTTTTCCTCTTAAAGATAAAGTGATAGTTTTGCAGCCTGGAGAAAGTTATTCTGTCCAAATTGCTGCCACTCCTCTAAAAGATTTTAATCCTGGTATTTATTATATCTCTATCTCTGCTGACGGGGACAAAGGAAGTCACTTTGAAGGAAAGATGAAGGTGTATCTTGCTCCGGCAGAAGCAGTAATGTATTCTCCTTCAGTTAAACCTACCATTACCGCTCCAGAAAAGATTAATCCTCAAGAACCGGTATCTATTAAATTATTATTAGAAAATCGAAACGCTTTGAATTTAAGCAACTTACGTATCCGTCTAGAAAGTGAGATGGCGGAGTTTAATAAATTAGTTCCAGTAGATTTAGAACCGTTACAAAAAAAGGAAGTAGAAATAACCGTAATCCCCAACAAGTATCAACAACCAAAAAGTTATGTGGTTAAATTTGTGTTTGAACGTTATGGTGAGGATTTCAAGACGGTTGAACTGCCAATAGAAGTTATGACTATGATCCCGGGATTCTCAGTAGTGGAAGTGTATGAAGAGCCGGTTTTCTTAAAGAATTTCCGTCGTTTTACTATTAAAAACGAAGGAAATGTTTTGAATACTCAAGAAGTAAAGTATCCAGTAAGTTTCTTGGATGGATTATTAACTCAGGGAGAAGCACAGGTTAAGAAAGAAATCGATCAAAGATATCTTGCTTGGTCAGTAAGTTTAGGTGGCGGAGAAAGCACTTTTGTTTATTCTGTTACTAATTATCGGATCTTGTTATATATCTTTATAATATTAGTCGCTTTCTTAGTGTTCTATTTATATGTGCGTTCCCCAGTAAGCATCAAAAAAACAGCTGTTTCTTTAAAGAAAGATAGCGAAGGGGCTCTTTCTGAGGTTAAGGTAATGTTAGAAGTTAAGAATACTTCTTCTCATCCTCTGAAGGAAGTAGTGGTGTATGACCTTATTCCGGGATACGCAACGTTGTTAAAAACCGGGGAAAAGGACAAGGAGGGAGAAGTTGAATCTGCTCATCCTCATAAAGTAAGTCATATCAAAGAAGGGATAAAGTTAAGTTGGCCCTTGATGGACTTAGACGCTAAAGAACAAAGAATAATGGTTTACCGCCTTAAAGCTAAATTGAACATCTTAGGAGGGGTAAGTTTACCTCGGGCAACTGCAGAATTCCATCGTAAGAGTGGACGACGTGGCAAGGCTTATTCGGGTGTATTTAAACTCGGTGGAAAGTAATCTTTAAACATCGATATATTCACCGTAAAGGATAGACTAGAGAATGAAAACCTTTATATAGAAGGGGTTGTCTTAATAAATTCAAAATTAAGTTAATAATCAAAGAAATAAAGAGGGAGAGAAAATGAAAGACTTTTTTTTAGGCTTAAGGGACAAATTTGCGAAATCTTCCGGTCAGGGAGAGGTTGATTCTGAAGCTTATCCGGAAGTGGGAGATGCAGTTTCTCGCGACGATAAGTCCAGAGTAACAGTTAGACCTTTCGTGATGGAAGAGTTCGAAGACATCAAAGAGATATTAGATGTCTTGCGAGAAGGTTCTACTATCGCTTTAATTAACATCAAACCTTTAAAAGATAAGGATTTGATCGAATTGAAGAGAGCTGTAGGAAAATTAAGAAAAACCTGTGAAGCAATTGATGGCGACATCGCTGGATTTGGCGAGGATTATGTTGTTGCAGTTCCACAATTTGCTAAGATTCACCGGGCAAGAGCTAATTTTGAAGCTACAGACGTAGAATAATTTTTTTATTTAATTTATTTTTATTATGGAGATTCTAGTTCTTCTGAATAAGAACGCGAGTGGTTTTACTGAGAGAGAATCCTATAAAATAGGTAATCTCTTAAGGCCGTTATCGGGGGGAGTAATTGCAACTAAGTCCCCTGAAGAAATGCGGAGGATATTAGGGAATTATTCTACTCGTCAACCTCGAATCTTAGGTATTGGCGGGGGAGACAATACTATCCCTGAAGTTCTTACTGCAGTTAAAGAGATGTGGGGTGAATTTCCAGAATATATCGCTTTATTCCCTCAAGGTGCAGTGTGTAACTGGGCTACCTCTTTTGGATTGAATGATGGGGTGGTAGACAAATTCAAGAAAAGTGTCCGTCTTGGAGAAACTAAAGCTCTTCTTATGGCTAGATATATTAGTGAATGTTATTCTGAAGGAAGAGAGTTTATGACTGAAGAGCTAGAACCGTTAAGAGTAAACAAGAGAATAGGATTTAACTTTGGTGCAGGAGGAGTAGCAAAATTAATCTGGTTGTATGAAGGTAAGACTCCTAAGCAATATCAACGATTAGAAGAAAGATTAAATCACATAGGTGTGGAAGATTATGATTCTTTCATTCAAGAAGTGTTACATGATAAAGGTTTATTACTCTCAGCAGTAGAAGCAGCTTCTAATGGTAACGGAGATTTAATACGTAGAGGTGGATCAGCTTATCCTTTGATTACTGTTTTGAGTTCTATATTTGCTGGTGTGTCTCCTTTTGGTGAACATCGTGATTATTATGGAATCCCTTTTGAAGGTAAGATCTTCTTAGACAGTTGCGAATGTGATTATGGTGATGTTAATGCGTTCTATGTTTCTGCTTATGATAAACTTAACTTCGGAATTCCTCTGTTAAATGTAGTTGCTAGTCCAGGTGCTCGAAAGAAAGGCAAGATTGAAGCGATCTTATGTCAAACTTCTGTCGAACATCTAGCCTTACAATTGCCTAGATTTGTTAAAGGAGAGAAAGTTGAAGGATTAAGTTATCATCCTGCAAGTAAAATGGTGCTGTGGTCAGAACGACCGATAGTTTATGAACTTGATGCGGGTTTGCATGCAGATAAAGTGGTTACGATCACCAAAGAAGATCCGTTAACTGTAATCTCTCCTTGTAAAGAGTATACTATTAAGGATCATCTTCGTCATTTCTTTAGATAGAAACGTTTATTAAGACTTTTATCTTTTCTTTATACTCGAATGGCTAAAAAATCTAAACCTAATCCCAAGATGATAGAATGGGAAAAGCGGTTGATTATGTTGAGTGGGATTATTGTTTTAATTGTTTTAGTGGTGTTAGCGGTTAAGTTTATTCCTCGAGAAGGTGTATCTGGACAAGCGATCGCCGGAGGATCTGATTTTACTCGTTGTAATCAAGATAGTTCTTGCAGTGAGTCTTATAATCGGTGTGTTACTTCTACTTGTAGTGTAAGAAACAGAAATGTAGCTTGCGCTAATCAATGTTTGTTTACTTCAATTAAGAATACTTTAGATAAGTGTGTTGCTTCTCCAGAAGTTTGCGATGGAGAGGATAATGATTGTGATAATCAAATTGATGAAGGATGTTAAGTTAGGTAAAAGAGGTATAATCTGATGGTAAAGAAAAATAAGACAAAAAACCCCTCAAAAAAATCTAAATCAAAAATGTCATTCGCTTGGAAGAAGCCTTTGTTTGCGTTAGGCGCAATTATTGTCCTAGCAATCTTAGTTGTGTTAGCGGTTAAGTATATGCCTGATAGTGCGACTGGACAGGGAAGTAGCACGGGAGGAATCTCTGACTTTACTAGATGTACTAAAGATAAATCTTGTAATTATTTATATACTAAATGTGTTGGTTCTGTCCGAAATTGTGTTGGAGATGCTGCTTGTACTGGTAGGTGTTTATCTGCTGCATTGAAAGCGACGGTGGATAAATGTGGTCCTAAATGTTTAGGTAAGCAATGTGGTTCAGATAGTTGTGGGGGAAACTGTGGAGTTTGTCCTACTGGACAAAGTTGTAATGTTAATAGTTGTGTTGCAAGTGTTCGGTGTGTAGATAGTGATGGAACTTATTTAGTAGTAAATAAACATACCCTAACTCAAGAATCTTTATTAGTAAAAGGAACCACTAGGGGTATTGTTACTGCAGGAAAAAAGCTTAATGGCAAGTTTGAAGGATCTTATACTGAGGCAACAGATGAATGTACTCCAGAAGGATTACTTGTTGAATATCATTGTAATAATGGTTTTTTGGACGCTAATGGGATAACTTGTCCTAATATTTACGGAAATACCAATGATTTAAACTTGGTGTGTTATGATGGTGCTTGTAAAACAAAACCCGGATGGTGTGATTCTACTGAAGTTCCTGGGATTAAAGTGGGGAAGAATATCACTAGTAGTATCTGTGCTAAGAGAATAATCCAGGATTATAATACTCCTATCGATGACTGGTTTAATGTTCCCTCGGCTGATTGTTTGGCTATTTACAAAGGGGTTCCCATAACTTTCTATGAGGGAGGATATACTTACCTTTCTGCAGGCACTCCTCATGTTCAGCAGATTGGTTTAGAACCTTGTATCTCTCAGAAAGGTAAAACTTTAGAAGGAGCAAAAACTTGTATCGAGGAGATTATTAAATCACATCCCGATCGATTGTCTTACTATGGTCCAATCTGTGATTAGATCTTATTCTTTTTTTCTTTGAAGAAACATTTAATACTTCTTTAATTTTCTTACCTTTGAAATGGTCTCTCTAAACCCAGAGATAGCAGAACTTTTAGGTGCTCATGCTGGTGATGGTACTCTATATCAGGTTGGGAAAAACACCTTAGTTTGGGAATTAAGGGGGGCTCTAGAAGAAAAAGAATATTACTTAGATAATATCTGTCCACTCTTAGGTAAGATTTTTAATCTTAAAATAACTTCTAAGTTTAGAAGCGGTGGGGCAAATGGGGTTTGGGGAGTACAGACAACTAATAAATCAATCACTTCTTTTTTCTTAGAATATGGTTTTTTACCTGGGACTAAAACTTATACTGTGTTTGTCCCTTCGTTTATTCTAAAATCCGACTTAGTGATTAAAAGAGCTTTTGTTAGGGGGTTGTTTGATACTGATGGATGTTTGAGATTTGATCGGATTAATAAACAGGAAAGAAGGAATTATCCCCGAATTGAATTTGGTTTAGCGTCTAAACCTCTAAGAGACTCACTTAAGGAATTGACCGATATGCTTGGTTTTAGATCTTTTATCTGGACAGATCGAAAGAATAATTATCGGCTTTGTTTTGCCGGAAAAGAAATGCTAGAAAGATGGATTTACGAAATTCAACCAAAGAACCCGAAACATTTAAAAAAGTACCATATTTGGAAAGAACAAGGTTATTATTAACATGTTGCCACGGTCGCATAACCTGGTATTGCGCAGATTCGTCTGAGCAAGTTTGCTTTACGAAGCGTAAGATTGCTAAAGACTCTGGTCTTTGAGATTTCCGTCAATACCATACAAATATCCTGTCCCTCTGGGATCGCCGGTTCAAATCCGGCCCGTGGCGCTCTTTTCTATCTCTTAATTCTACCGATACCTATATAAATAGAAAGAATATCCTTTCTCTTGAAAATAGGTGTAAAATAGATGCGTAAAGTTAGGTCTAAAGCTAATAGTACAACTTCTGCTAGATTTATGAATCTTAGAAAGGGTAAAATCCTTCCCCCACACAGTTGGGAAGCACATCCTTTAGCTGATACTGAAGATGCACATCGATCTTTTATGATTATAACCGTAACTGTTGGTGTATTAGTGATGATGTCTTTATTGTTGTTGGGAAACCAACAGTTTGCTGGACAGGCTACTGGGGCGAGTGTGAGTACTGGTTGTCCAGAGGATCAACAATATTTCTCTGGGAATAATAGTTGTGTTCCTTCTTGTACTAATGGAAAAATCCTTAACAATACTGGACAATGTGTGGCTCCAATAAATTGTGAAGCTATTGGACAAGTTGGATGTAATATTCCGCTTAATCCTCTTAAACATCTAATTTGTATGGATAATGTTTGTGCTAATCTAGATTGTGTGGGGTTCTTATTAGCAATTGGTTACGGAGAAAAGGACTCTGGTGATAATAATAGTTCTAACAAAGATGGGCCCCTGATGATTAATCCCAAACAATGTAACCAAACTTCTTCTTGTGATTCAAATGAAATCTGTGCTAGAGACTATACTAACTCCAGTTCTGAAGGGGTTTGTATGGGTAATGATTTCATCTCGGGTTTGTTTGAATCTTGCAGTTGGGTTCCAGATTTATGTTCCCAGAAAAAACAATTTCTAAATCTTCCTTGTGGTGCTGGTGAAGGCGGATGTCAGAATGATACTGAATGTCTCTTTCCTAACACTTGTGAATTAGCTGGTGGAGAATACGGCCCAGAAGTTAAAATCTGTAAATCAGAATTGTGTCCTGATTGGGATGATGATTTTTATACTTCTAACGCTCCGGGAACCTGTACCAAATTTGCCGGAATGAAATATGACGATTGTAATGATCAAGATCCAACAGTAACAACTTGCTCTGCAGGATATCATTGTGCGAATTCTAAGTGCGTTTTAGATTGTGATTCTTGTACTCCCGGACAGAAGAGATGTAGTATAGATAAGCATGGAATAGAAACTTGTGTAGCTAAAAATAATCTATGTAATGAATGGGTAGTTAAGGAACCTTGTGATGCTGGTTTAGTATGTAAAGATGCTCAATGTCAATATTTCTGGTGCCTTTCAGATACAGATTGTGGTGATTATGGTGAAGGAGCTTCTTGTGTAAGTGGACAATGTAAGAAGTTAGCGGTTTCTGCTGATCCGATTCAAGTAACCTTGAGGTTGGTAGAAAATACTTATACTTTAGCTACCACTAATGTTCACCCTGGAAAAGATTATACTATCGAATTAATTATTAAACCAGACATTAAACTGCCCGCTAAACATATAGTTATGACTACTATAACTTCCGGAGGAGTAGAAGTGGCTAGATTCTGGCAAGCTCTTCCCCAACTTCCAATCAAACAGACCGAAACCGTATTCTTCCAACATTATGTTACTGCCTTGGCTCCTGGAACTTCAGGAGCGATGAAAGTTAAAACCCAAATCTTAGGAGAATTCAACGGTAGTTCTTGGACAGAACTGGTTCCTGCAAAAGAGGTGTCTTATGCGGTTAGTTAGTTTACTAGTTTTAGGGATGTTATTATTTTCTCTGTTAGTAGGGGCTACTTTAGAGACTCTCAAATCAAATTATGCTCTAGGAGAAAGAGTTACTGTAAGTGGAAGTTGTAATACTTCTGAGGTTTCGGTGGGATTGCAAGCTAATCTTGGGGATGTTCCCTTATGGGTAGATCAGCAGACAACAGATAATATGAATAAATATTCTGCTTCTTTTGTTCCTTTTACTCTCGGAAATTATACTTTAATGTCTGCTTGTTTTAATCAAACTGCGAATAATAAAGTAATTTATGTTGGAACTGCGCTTCCTCCGGGAATGAATTGTGTTCCTGGCGTTAAAGAGTGTGATGGTAATGCAGTTATCACTTGTAATTCTGAGGGACAGGATTATTCTGTTCCTATACCTTGTGCAGCAACTGAAACTTGTTCTGGAGGAGTTTGTCTTCTTCCAGGAACAATTTGTGTTCCGAGTTCTTTAAAATGTAATGGTGCTCTGGTTCAGACTTGTGCTAGTGACGGTAAAACTTATTCTACTCCGGTATCTTGCGGAGATGGAAAAACCTGTTCGGATGATGTTTGTATTGTAACAGAAGGAAATGGTGACGGAACTCCTTCTGGTAGTGGAAATGGCCCTTATTACGATACTTGTAGACCTTCATTTGATTGTGGAGCATGGAGTTATTGTGGTGCTTCTTTGAAACAATCTCGAATTTGTAATGATGTTAAAGGATGCAAGCCTAGCTATACTGAAGAAAAAGTATGTACTAAATGTGAAGAATCTTGGATTTGCTCAGCTTGGTCAACTTGTCAATCTGATGAACAGTTAAGGACTTGTTATGATGAACATAAATGTGGAAGTACAGTATTGAAACCGACTTTGAGAAAATATTGTCAAGCTACGTATGTTCCTGGACCGAAACCTGCTTCGGTTTCTTCTACGATTCAACCTCCTGCTTATTATCCTGCTTCGCAACCTGAACCCGCATATCAACCTCCGGTACAGAAACCAGTAGTAGCTAAACCTACTGCTCCGGTAGTTAAGTTCTCTTTCAGTAGTTTCTGGGATAAGTATCAAATGTACTTCTTAGGTTTAGGAATATTGATTGTGGTGGTTATTATTATCATTATCTTAATTGCTTACTTTGCTAAACCTAAACAAAGAGTTTACAATTTAGATGAATTAAAAGAATGGATTGAGAAAGAAAGACAGATGAACACTGGTGATGTACAGATCAGACAGATCCTTTCTCAGAATACTGGATGGAGTGAAGAAGAAATCAGTCAGGCCTTTAGTGAACTGAGAACGAGATAAATATATATACTAAACCGTAAGTAAAATAAACAATAACTGATTACCGTTTAGTATTAGGAGAACACACTCGTGGTCGAGTGTAAATCAAAAAAGATTAGGTGAATAAAACAGATGGATGTCGACAAGCACAAAGTTTGGATGATGGTGTCAGTTCTAGTAGTGATTGTTATTGTTGGCGGAATTCTGATGATGATGAAAGGTAGCGTTAGCTCTGGTCAAGGAGTAGCTACGGGAATAGAAGATTGTACTAAATATGGTGATGAGGATGTTAACGGGAAATTTGATTGTGCTGATCCTGCTTGCAACGGTTTGCCCAATTTTAATCCAAACATTCCTTTCTTATGCGAAAATCCGCAAGAATTAAGTTGTGCTGATGGTTATGACAATGATGGTGATGATCCAACTAGTAATAATCTCAATGAGAGGTATGATTGTGCTGATTCTGATTGTAATGGTAAGATAGTTGGTCCTAATGGAGAGAAATGTGAGTCGGGTATAGAATTAAGTTGTAATGATGGTTTCGACAACGATAATTCTAATCTTGGTAGCGAAAGATTCTTAAAATTCAAAGAATATGTTAATTCCGCGTATGCTAATCCTTATAATCGATATATTACTGATGATAATCCTTTAATTTTAAAAGATTGTCTTGATCCTGATTGTTTGAGTTCTTGTTCGGCAGGGTTAGATAAATGTAATTCTCTAAATCCGGTGGGTAAAAGTAATACCTCTTTTATGTATGTCTATGCTTCCAGTAGTGATGGGACTCAACAGTTAGGTTACGGGTGGTTATTAGATAGTTCTTGTGTTCAGAGATTAACTCAAAAATTTTCTTGGAATAAACTAGTTAGTTCTAATTTTGGAAATACTGGAATATCTCTCCTCAGTCTCTACACTTACGATGAAGAATGTTTGGGTTTATATAAAGGAGTTCCATTAATTATTAATCCTTCTACAAAACTTGTCTCTCCTTTAGATCCCGGTCGGTTTAATGTTAGTGATGCAGCAAATTATAACCTCAATACCTTAAAAGATAGTGTTTCTGGAACTGTTTGTCCGCAAGAGATTACTTCTCCGGGAAATTCCGATTGGGTTTATAAAATGGGGCAATATCTGCCTCCGAGTTCTAGTTCATATATTGAGACTATAGTTTATACTACTACTTCCATAGATGCAATGAAACGTTGTATAGATGAAGCTAAAGGTAAGTTTGCTACCTACGAACCCAGTTGTGAACCAGTTGTTACTACATGTACTCCGGTTAATGCAACTTGTGCTACTGCTGGTGTAAGTTGTCCTGGGAATGGAGTTGTACCTCAGATAACTTGTTCTGCTAGTCAAACATGTACTGCTGGTGCTTGTGTTGATGATTTGATAATTACTTCTTCGGAAATCTGTACCAATGGAATAGATGATGATGGTGACGGTAAAATAGATTATCTTGATAGTGAGTGTGTTTGTCCTGCGGGAAGTTCTCGTTTAGGTGATAGTTCCTGTGCAAAATGTGAACTCTCTTCTAACTCCTTACGTGTTGGAGAGCAATTTTCTATGAAATTGGTTCATACTGTTGTTGGATCTTCAGTTAATAACCTAATGTGTGATTTTCTTAAAGGAGATAGTACTCCCTCAATTCTAAATGCTTATTGTAACGATGGTCTAATTAAATCCGCTAATTATTCTACTATTGGAACTTATTCTCCTCTGATTAATTCTTATACTGGGGAGACTTCTTCTATTAAATGTGGGAATGTTGTCGTTAATGACCAGGTAATCACTTCTACTTGTTCTCCTACTTGTGCTGCATATCAAACATGTACTAATAGTGTCTGTGTAGACAACCCAGGATGTATTTCTGGTTATGATGAAGAAAATAATGACCAACCTAATTATTATGAATGTTTAACTAGCAGTAATGTAAACTGCGGAAGTTGTCCCTCCGATAAGTTTTGTGATGCGGGGTTCTGTTATAGCTATATCTGTACTGGAACGATTCCAGTTACATCCGAGTTATGTCCTGGTGATAATGTGGTTCTTCCAATTGATACCCCCTATTCTTTAGTTTCTACTTGTACCGATACTAAGAAATGTGAATATACTTGTAAATCCGGTTATAGGTATGTTAATGGTGCTTGTCAGACAGAAGTTTGTACTACAGGTACTAAAGTATGCGACGGAAATGCTGTAAAAACATGTAATCCAGATGGGATGAGTTATTCTGCTTCTGTTGCTTGTACCTCGACTGAAACCTGTAATGCAGGTAATTGTATAACTACTTGTACTCCTGCTGCTGCAACTTGTGCTATTGAGGGTACCTCTTGTTCTAATGGGTTATCTTCAGTTGTACCTAAAATTGAGTGTACTTCTACTCAGACCTGTACTGCTGGAGCTTGTGTAGATAATGTGGTTACTTCAACCTGTAGTTATTCTACTTTTGGAACCCTGCCCGGAACAACAACTGGAGCATTTTCTACTAACTATCCAAATTCCTGTTTAAGGAGAGTGGTTGATGTTAATTCTGCAGTAACTCAATTTTATAAATACGTTGCGAACATCAATTGTGTGGAAATTTATAATGGTGTTCCGTTAGTTCTTTCTACTATTAACAGTACTCAACAACTATATCAACAGATGTATCTTACTAGTTTTAATAATTGGACTTATCATAACGCTTATCAATCCAATGGAGATAAATGTCCAAATGCAGTTACTGCAGCGGGAACTAATTTTGTTTCCAGTACTTCTACTGGTAAATCCGGATTTAAAACTATAGAAGGAATAAGGGCTTGTATTGATGAGATTGGGAATAAAAGCAAGTTATACCAAGTAGGATGTACTAATCAAGCAGTAACTTGTACCCCTTCTGCTGAAGTCTGTGATGGTATAGACAACGATTGCGACTCTTCAGTTGATGAGGGAAGTGTATGTACAACTGCAGATCATTGTGGAAGTTTTAGTAATGTCTGTTCTGCTGGTCAGACTTGTACTTATGGGGCTTGTGTAACTCCTACCTGTAATCCTGCTACTATTGCTAATGGGGTAATTGGAGCTTATCCTGGGTGTACTGTTTCTTGTAATGCTGGATATACTTTAACTAACGGTGCTTGCGTAGTATCTCCTATAAGCTGTAGTTATTCTGATTTCGGACTTATTCCTGGGACAACTGGATCAGTTTCTACTAACTATCCCAATTCCTGTTTAAAGAGAGTGGTTGATGTTAATCCTGCAATAGCCACTTTCTTCAAAACACTCTATGAAATTGAATGTGTAGAAATTTATAATGGTGTGCCCGTTATTCGAAGTACACTCAGTTCTGGTAAAAGATATCAACAGTTATATCTGGTTACCGGAGTTAGTAACGTGTATCATAATGCTTATTACATTGCTGGGGGAGCTGGTTATAATTGTCCGAATGCAGTTGCTGCTAATACTCTACTAACTGATGGTGGAGCTTATGGTTATGGGTTTACCTCCATAGAAGGGATGCGAGCTTGTATCGATGAAATTGGAACAAGAAGCAGATTATACCAACAGGGATGTACTAATCAAGCAGTAACTTGTACTTCTTCTACAGAAACCTGTGATGGTAAAGATAATGATTGTGATTCTTCATTTGATGAGGGAGGAGTATGTAACTCTGTAAATAATTGTGGAACGTTTGGAAACATATGTGCTACCGGAAAAGATTGTGCCAATGGTGCTTGTGTATCTCCAGATCAGATTAATGTGGTTGTATCTTATATTGCACTTGATGGAACTATAGTTAAAACTACTCTAGATTTGAATAATAATGAACTTACTTTGAATCGTTCTTCTGTTAAGAACGAATTAGCAAACTTATTCTATGTCTTTGATGCTTCTTCTAATCTTAAAATCAAGAGTTTAGTAGTTGATATTGGTGGAGGTTGGTATTCCTTAGGGAATAGTGCCAATATTTCTACTTTTAAGTTAGATCGACCCCTTCTTCCCTTCTTACAAACGCAACTGGGATTGGATAGTAGTCTGTATAATCTAAATTATACCAGTAATGATGGAAGTATTAAAACATCTACATTTATTATCAATTATGTTGGAGAGAACTGTTACAATTCTTTTGATGATGATCAAGATGGAAAGACCAATTGTGAAGATTCTGATTGTATTGGTAATCCGCGTTGTAAATCTGGAGATACTGACCAAGACGGGATAGTTACTGCTGCCGATTTTGATAATACCTTTAAAGAAAAGGTTCGTCAGAAGTTTAATGTGCTTCTTGACTTGAACAAATATCTCTGGGAAGTTCGTAAGAACTTCCAAGCAGGAGGGAGTGTACAATGAAACGGACTTCATCATTTAAACCAGTAAATCCTTCCAGTAGAGATACTTCTTCTAAAAAGAAAACCTTTATTATTTTAGGTATTGCTCTCTTAGCTCTCGTTGTATTAGGATTATTATTATTCTTTAACGGTAGTTTTGTAGGTAAAGCAATAGAATATAATGCTGGTTTATTGTCCAGTCCGGGATCAGCAGGGATACCCTCTCTAAGTAATTCTACCATCACTATTGGAGATAATAATTATCTAGTTGTGGCTGCCAATCTTGGTTCTAAAGATGGACTTACATATCAGTTCAGTTTCACTTATGATCCTTATTTATTCAAGGTTAATGGTGTGGTTCAGGGGCTAAACTATTTTGGAATGGATTTGCCTTTGGCAGTAGTAGATGTAAAAGAGGAAGTAATCCCTGGTTCTCCAGATGAACTTCGTCAAATCACGATTACTGGCGCATTGATTCCTACCAAATCTCTTCGGGATTATTTTATCAATCTAACTGGACAACAAACTACTATCGTTCCTTTATTATTATTAAACATTACTCCCGCTAATGTGGGTGTAGCTTCAGTGGATTTTACTGATTTCACTATTCTTGATGAGAATAATGTTAACCAAATCAACACTCTTGTTGATGCAACGTTTAATGTAACTCTTCCCATTGAAATATGTTATAATAATAAAGATGATGATGGGGATACTTTGGTGGATTGTTTAGACCCTGATTGTTCCTTACAACAGCATTGTAAAGGGCCTTTTGATGTTGCATTATGTAAATCTAAATGTATATATGATTCTCCTTTATCTGTAGAAGATTATTGTAATGATTGTGAGGGAGATGGATGTTATCAACCTTGTGTTGATGCCATTAACAGTTGTAATTTTAATTGTGATGTTTTAGTTACAACTTGTAACAATAAGGTAAAAGATTCTAACGAAGAAGGTGTAGATTGTGGTGGTTCTTGTCAGGTTAAATGTGAGATAACTGAATGTGTTCCTAAATGTGTAGGAAAACAATGTGGAGAAGATCAATGTGGTGGAACCTGTGGACAATGTGTATTGGGTACTAGTTGTAACTATGATGGACAATGTATTAAGAAAATTGAACAATGTACTAATACGATTGATGATGATGACGATGGAAATATCGATTGCTTAGATTCAGATTGTAGTGCTTTTGTTTCTTGCCTTACTGGATGTGTAGATGGAGATAATACTTATCTTCCTTATTTTGATTCTCCTTCTTCTGTTTATAATCGCAGTTCCATCTTAACTTCTTCTTCTGCTACTGCTTACAACGTCAATGGAACTTTCCTTTCTAGTGACAAGGAGTTAGTTAGGGTGCGAAATCCTTTTTACTTATTCCTCGGAAGTACTACAAAATCCACTTTGGTTGGTGATACTTTAACTATTGGTGTGGGAGGAACCAATCCCGTAATTTCAACCATCAACAATAATGTCTTCACCTTTAATTATGGTGGTCAATCTTATACTTACACTTTGGTTCAGCAGGTAGTTAATGATGTTGTAAAGGATAGGTGCTGGCATAATTATTCTGTTATTGAGACTTATTGTGTTAACGCTACTCTTGTGAATTCAACAGAAGTGAATTGTGATCCAGGATACAATTGTAAAGAGGATCTGTATCTGGGGGGATATTGTGCTCCTGTGAGTTGTCCGGTAGTAGATTGTATCAACCCCGTTTGTATTGGTAATATTACTTCCGAGGGGAAGAAGTGTTGTATCTCTGATGTTAATTGTGACTCCACTGAAGTTTGTCGTGACAACAATTGTGTTCCAAAAGGAGTATCCACTTGTACTCCCTCTGTAAATAAGAGTTATTGTAAAGATCAGATTACTCTGACTAGCTGTGATTCAATTGAAGATTCATCTCAAGATTTGTTTGGATTTTATCAGATGGTCGATCATCATTGTGATCAGAATGGCGATGTTTGTCAGGTAGAAAATGGTGTGGCTTCTTGTAAACGTGTTAATGAAAGCTGTACTGATAATTTGGATAATGATGGAGATACTAAGATAGATTGTAATGATTCAGACTGCGTAGGTAAAGATGCTTGTATCTGTGTGGATAGTGATAATACTTATGAGGGGGGCCTAGTTGCTTCAGGAGGGGATTATTCTGTTTATAATCATAATTCCCTGATTACTTCTGGTTCTGCTAGTGGTTATTCTATCCTAACTCCTTCTTCAACGAATTATACTGCTGGAATCTCGGATACTTGTGTTAATGCTAGTCTTATCGCAGAAGCTTATTGTTCTGATTCTACTCATTATAATATAGGTACTTTTGCTTGTGAGTTTGGATGTGAAAATAATGCCTGTGTTGATTTAAATCCTTGTGAAGGTAGAGTATGTGGAATGAATTTGAATCATTATTGTGGAGCTTGTTCGAAAGGGAACATGTGTACTAATGGACAATGTGTGGTTGAGTCAGTAGTTGATGAATTAATGCGTTGTCCAGATCCAGATCTATTCGTTCAGCCATTAGCTAAAGAGATTTGTTTAAGTGTAACTGGGTGTAGTTGGATAAATAATACCTGTGTTTCTAGTGAATGGTTCTCTTTAGGGGGAATAGCAACCAGTTGTGCTCGTTATACTGAAAGTATGTTAGGAGAATCTGACACAGTTAATATCGCCAGAACTGATTCTTGTGTAGCTCCTTGTGTCTTCTTGGATAATGCTGAACCTGCATTGGATAAATGTTATATCCCAAAATGTATTAATCTTGGAAGAACGTGTGGTGATGATGGTTATGGTGGCAGTTGTGGAACTTGTGGAAGTACTCAATCCTGTTTGAATTATCAATGTGTTGAGAAGTGTGTTGATAGTGATGGTGGAAACAGTTCCTCTATCAAGGGAACAGTTACTTGGATCAATGCTTCTGGACAGTTAGAATCTAAAGAGGACAAATGTATGAGTTTGACTCAAAATGCAGTAGTCGAGGGTAGATGTGAGAATAATACTTATGCTTTTAAGAATAATGGTTGTTCAGGGGTGTGTAACGATGGCCAATGTGTGAGTTGTACTTACAGTTCACAATGTATCGGAAATGCGTTTTGTAAAGTAATATCTAACACCACTAGTGTGTGTGCCAACCCTGATTTCAGATTAGATCCTTCCAATTTTTATTTTGGTGGAGTATATGGGACGTTGAGAGAGTTTGGAATAACTGTTTCTGGAAACGGTAATCCTCGAACTAATGTTACTGTAAAGGTAACCCTCCTAAATCTTGATGGTACAGATTACAGTTCAGAACAGTTTAACGTAAGTTTCGGAACACTCACTCGATGGAATATGAGTATTCCTTCAGCAACGACAGTGCAAACTCTAGTTAAAGTAATCCTTGATCCTCTGGATAAGATTACTGAAACTAATGAGACTAATAATGTCTATTCTTTCTCTCACGTAGAGACAGTAGAAACTAACTGTAATGATGGTTCTGATGGCGATGCTGATGGTAAAGTAGATTATGCCGATCTTGATTGTTGGAATACTGCTTTGATACTTAGTAGCGGTGATGTGAATCAGGATACTTTAGTTAATAATGACGATTGGGACCTTGTTAAAGACAATAAAGATCCCTTCTGGAAAGAAGTTCTTAAAGAGGACTTTGCTGCCCTAAATGAGTTTATGTGGACAATGGGGGTGAACTGGAAATGAAGAACAAATCTAAACAGAGCAACCAGAAGATCTTATTGATTTCAATTATTTCTATAATCTTAGTGGCAGGAATAACTTTATTCTTATTGTTTGGTAAGCCACTAGTTGGTTTTGCTGGGTACACTGGAGATGTTTCTGGTTCAGCGGGAGTTTTGGTTTATGATTCTGTTGGTAATCTAATGAATCCCTTGGAGTTTATTACCTTAGCCTCACAAACTAGTTATAATATCGAAGTTATAGCCAATCTAGGAACTCAAGATGGGAAAGTGTTTAAGTATACCTTGAATTATAATCCTACTGCAGTTCAATTCTATCCTTTCTATGGACAGAGTTATATTAACGCTTCTAGTAATTTTACTATTATCAGCGAAACACTTCCCTCTGACAATAGTGGTAAGATAAGTATTGTGGGAGTAGTAAATCCTCCTTATAACTTAAGTTCTCTAAAAGCAAAAGATAAAGGATATGTGGTGTTGGGAAAGTTTATTCTTTCTTCGACACCTAATCCTTCCGGGGATGTTGGTCTTAGTATAAGTGATGTTAGTGTTTTAGATCAAAGTGGAATTAATATTATCACTTCCGTAGAGAATCCTACTTTAACTCTTAGTTGTGCTAAGGTAGATTATGGTGTAGCAAATAATTATCCGACTTGTGATATTACCTGTGATGATGGATATACATTAACTGAAGATAATCGTTGTCTTCCTGAATCAACAATATGTGTGGATGAAGATAACACCTATACTCCTAATCGTTATAGTGATGGTGTTTTTAGTGATGCTTCTTTATTGACCAAGAGTACTATTGTTGGATCACCGGTTACCTCTGGAATAAGTCCAACAGATGAGTGTTATGGGGAACAAGTAAGAGAAGTGTTCTGTCAAGATACTACTCACTATAATAGTAGCTTGTTTGATTGTCCAACTAATACCCGATGTGTTAATGGTGCTTGTGTGCCTTGTGGTGCCGATCAGATCTTGGCGAATGGAGAATGTAAACCAAAATGTGTCTCTAAAGAGTTTATCTCTTGTGCGAGTTCTTATATGTACACGGGATGTGGTCCTTTAGGTTATGACACTGCTACTTATCCTTGTCCGACAAATACTAAGTGTGACTCGGTTAAAGGATGTATAACTAATGTTTGTATCCCCAACTGTACTGGTAAGGCTTGTGGAGATAACGGCTGTGGCGGAGTGTGTGGTACTTGTGGCGGAACTCAAACTTGTATTGCTAATGCTTGTGTGTCTTCTTTATTGGGAGATGTGAATGGTGATGGTTGCATTACTTTTGAAGATATATCTGCTTTAGCTGAAAGTATCGAATTAAATTATGTTAGTGAATGTGCTAACCCCGATACTACGGGAGTATTATTAGGAGATACTAACAATGATGATTGTATCACTTTTGAAGATATATCTGCTTTAGCTGAAAGTATCGAACCTAATTATGTTGAAAGTTGTACTATTGGAGGATTAAAATGAAAATAATTCATAAACTGATACTTTTAGTGGGGATATTACTTTTGTATTCTGTTTCCTGTTTCTCGCTTGCAGAAGGGAGTATAGGCACTAATCCCTCAACAATTAGTGTTGTCTCTGGAAATACGGTTATAGTTGCAGTTCAAGCTAATGTTGGTGGTTCTAGTGTTTCCGGAGCAAAAACGGTTTTAACTTATGATCCTGCTGTTTTGAGTGTATCCTCTGTAACTTCTAATGTTCCTACTACTTGGAATCTTAAACCACAAGGATATGATGCGAATGGATTCAAACAAGAATCCGGTAAGATCTATTTTGAGAAGAGTTGTCTTATGGGGTGTGATAAAAAAACCGGAACTTTTGATATTTTTACTGTGACATTTCAAGCGAACAGTGTTCCTTCCACTGGAAAAACTCCCTTAACTCTTTCACTTCCAGATTCTAAGATATTAAGTGGAGGTGTTAATCTTATTACTCAAGTTGTTAATACTGAAGTAACAATAAGTTCCTGTACTCCTGAGGCTGATATTGCTTTCTGTGGAGCTAAACTTTGCGGACCTCTTACTAAAATAGACAATTGTGGAACTCCCAGAACAGTAAGCTGTGGAACTTGTGATGCTGGTCAGACTTGTACCAATGGTGCTTGCGTAGCTTCTCTTTGTAATGATCCAGATAATACTTATACTCCTTATCGTGAGGGTCCTGGTGGAAATACAAATATAAATGTGGGTTCTTTATCCACTAAAAGAACAGTTACTGGAATACCCACTCCTGGGACAGTTGATGCTACCGATAGTTGTGATGGTTCTACTAAAGTGAAGGAAGTATTCTGTTTTGATTCGACTCATTATGCTAGTTACTCTATCTCTTGTTTATCTGGTACTCATTGTGCGAACGGTGCTTGTGTATTAGATACTTCTTGTACTCCTGGTGCAGAAAAATGTGACGCTGGAATACATCAAGTGTGCAATGCTGATGGAACTTCTTTTACTACCGTTGCTTGTTCTCCTGGAACTAGTTGTAACTCTGCTAATGTAAAATGTGAAGCTCCTTGTACTGATACTGATAAAGGGTTGAATCTTACTCTTAAGGGAACAGTTACCGGTTACCAATTTACCGATAAGGCGAATGTGATTACTGTTTCAGATGCTTGTGTCATGGTTAAAACAAGTGATGCTCCTGAAGTAAGTAGTTCTGCTCTCTTACGTGAACTTTCTTGTGAATCCAATAATGTTATCGGTCAGGTCTTTGTTGATTGCAACTGTAGCAACGGTGCTTGTGTTATTCCAAATCCAGTCTGTCCTCTATCTAGCGTTGCTAATGGTATAGTTGGCGCTTATCCTGATTGTACCATTACATGTAATAATGAATTTATCTTAAGTGGTACTACTTGTGTCCCTCAAACTCCAACATGTACTCCTGCTTGTAGTTCTGATAAGACTTGTGTGAACGGTGTGTGTGAGAAGAACGATTGTTATTTTGTTCCAACTGGTGGCACCCCTTATTATCTAGAATGTGGTACTGGTACCAATAATGTCCTTTGTGGATCCTGTTCTGACGGAAAAACTTGTTGTAGTACTCCTGGGTCTTGTCAAGTAGGTATGTGCGTCTCCTCTTCAGAAGATCAGCCCTTTACTATTAACCCTGATGAAGATGGATATCACTTATTCAAGAGTATTAAAGCCAGCTTAGATCAGTTATTAAAAATCACACCTGAACCTACTCTCCTAGAGAGATTAACTGCAATAGTCTTAGGAGTTAAAAACAGTATTCCAAATTAAATATGAATCTTAAAGCAACTGTCAATAAAACTGTAATCATATCTATTATAGTAGTCGTAGCTTTATTATTGTTAGTAGGATTATGGTGGTTAGGGCCTTCTTTTGCTGGTAAAGCTATCGGAACGTATGGACCAGATATCGGAGGAGCAGGAATATTTGCTCCTTCATCCATCTCTGCTAACATTCCTGTCTCTTTGTTAGTGGGAGCGAACTTAGACAACGGCAATACTGTAGCTATCGGGTTTAATCTTACTCTTCCAACCGGTTTAAGCTGTGATGGAGTAACAGTTATTCCTTTGTTAAATTGGGATGAAACGGTGGAAAAGCAACAATTATTGTTGTTAGGAGAACGTAACTGTTCCAATAATGTTATCTCTTTCGCTTACGCTACTATGAATTATAGTGATACTCGTAACGGGACCATAGATATTGCTAATATTACCTTCACTAAAGGGATTAGTCAAGAAGGAAGATATGAGTTTAAGTTTGATTCTTTTGAAGCAGTAAACTTTAGTGATGATTTTGCTAATCTTATTAAAGGATATCCTGGAAAAGGGTTACCTGCACATGTTCTTACAGTAGGTACTTGTCCTAACGATGCTATTAATCCGCCTACTTGTAATATTTGTTCTAGTGGTTATGGTATAAGTTCAACTGGCCAATGTGTAAAATACTTCACCGGAACGGGAGAGATAGGAATAACTTTAACCAGAGCGACAGATTATCTTCAAGCTACAAATTTTGTTAATAACGCTACAGAATATAAGATCGCTATCAGTATAACTCCTTTACAACATCTATCTAAAGATCATACTGTTATTACTACTGTGAGTTATAACGGAACTCAGGAAGTGCAATATTGGACTAAAAGGCCACAGGTTAGAGTTAATGAAACTGAATATATCACTTTCACTCATCAAGTTAAACAAAAGAATGGTCCTTTAACAGTTAAAGTAATGGTGTGGAAGGATTTCTTATCTTCTACCTTACCCTGGGAAGATTTGATGGATTATGCGGAAATAAATTATGAGATTAAGTGATTATTTCTTAACTACTTTAGAAGCTACTATTTCTGTTTCTCCATTATACTCTTCTATCATTCCAGAAACTTCTACAAAATCCCCCTCTTGTAAGAATATATCTTCTTCTGAGAAGACAATAACTGGTGTTTTCACCACCTTGCTTCCTTCAACTTCTAAGAATAGAGTTACATCTTGAACGTTCATCTTAGTAATAGTTCCAGACAATTGAATCGGTTCTCCAGAAGTAACCGTTTCTACTGTTTCGATCGCTTTCAGATCTAACTCGTCAGCGTAGATAAACAGAAAAGATAACCCTACTAGGATCATAATCAGAGAAATGGTATAGATAGTTTTCTCCCTCATTTATTCTCTAAAGTTGAACATATTAATAATTCTTACCTAACTTTTATATAATCAAGCTCATTCTTACTGATTATGTCTAAAGAACGTATCGCTGAAGTAAGAGAACAACTGTTTCAACTAGAACGACAGATCCGTCCATTAGAGTGGGATTCTAGCCGAAACCAGATCAACGAGTTCAAGAAGGTTAGACTAGGACAGTTACGAGTAGAACACGAAACTTTGAATAAAGAGTTAAGTGCTTTGGAAAGTAATCCTGTTTAAGTTATATTTCTTATAATGATTGAATAAACTAGAGATATCTTAATTATTATCCTCGCGTCCTTCTTTGTTATGAAATACGCAACCCTCGTTACTTTATTATCTTTAGTGGTAGGAGTTTCTGCTGAAGGAGTATTAGAATCACAACTAAGTGCAAAGGAAAGACCCAGAAAAGTAGATTGTTCCGAGAAATATGAATCAGATCAACAAGAATGTGTAAAATTAGATGATCTTGCTCAAGATCGTACTTCTCGTCAATATGGGGAAGACCTAGGTACTTGTCCTAAAGAGGAAACTCCTTCTCGTTGGGATTGCCAAGATGAAGCACATAAGAGAATGCAAACTCGAAGAACACTTACTCAGGAGAACTGGTACGCTTGCTTAGATAAGACTAAAGTTGATTATGATAGATGTATGAGGAAGTAGACCTATTGTTTGACAAATATCTTGTAAGCGGGAGTTAGATCTAACCAATCTTGAGTACGTTCCTTGGTTAAGAAGACAGAATGGGGAATAATGAAGGTTCCCCGTTTATACCCACATTCTTGTAACATCTTTTCCATGGGTGGTTTTTTAAAGATAAATCCTACATAAATTGGATTGTTTCCACTGTATTCTTCGTCTGCAGAGTAGCCATACTTACTTCCCCCATCGATAGTATCATTGAAAGGGTGAGCGAAAGCGATAATTCCACTGTCCATATCATAAATGTTTTCTTCTTCCAGATCAGCATATCTCACTTTTGTAGTTTGGGTTGAGAATAAAGGAAGTTTTCTGCCACTTGCTTTCATAATAATCTTAACGTTATTCTGTCCTATTCTCCAACTCATCTTCCATCCATAATGGATCACTGCTGGAAGTAAGATATATCTTCTAAAGAAGTAAGAGGGATGAGTGAATATTTCTTCTCTAACTTTTGCTTTCTGGAGCTGTCCGCTGCCATCTAATATATTAAAGAGTAAATAAGGATTAGCTGGTGGGACTTTATTTCTGGTTCGATAAGTTACATCTTCTTCATAAACTTGATCCATCTCTTTCCAACGCTTTTCTTTATACAACATTAAATATCCTAATTGTTCTTCTTTCCAAGGATTAAATGTTCCTCCTTCAAACGCAGCATTTAATTTTCCATGTTTAACTAATACTTCGTATAATTTTGGGAAATTATCTCTTGCTTTATCAATTTCCCAAGATTTAACTTCTCCCATAAAGTTGATATCACTTTCATTGTAAACTGAACTAACTAACGTTTTCAATGCTCCTTCTATCTCTTTGAGTACGGTTTGCATTCCTTTAATCACTGTTTCTGCTTCATCAATTACTTTGTCAATTCCTTTCTCCATTTCTATTAAGGTAACTTTATGTTTAACCACTAATGTTCTTTCTCTATCGGAGGACAAAGTATTTATCTTATCTAAAGTGTCCATAAAGTTATGGACATCTTTCCACAGTTCTCCTCGAGAGGATAGTTCAGAAGTTAATTTATTGTGAAACAATAAGAATTGATTAAAAAGGGTAGATACTTTTCTGGGGATCTCCTTTAAATCTAAATGTTTAGTCAATTCTGGGAATTTTAGGTAACCATTAGCGGTTTCTATGACTTTCTCTACCTGATCTAGGATCCGACTCTCTCGACGGAAGTCTCTTCTTTCTCCACGAGCAATCCATCTTAACAAGGATTTAACCTTTCTGAAAATCTTTTCTTCTTTACTTGTCCCTTCAACTTTTTTTAATTCACTTCTTAACTCTTCTAAGAATTTATGTTCCACTCCTAGATAATTCAAATGAGTGGTGGTAAGTTGTCTTATTCTTTCAGAAGGATGAGAAAGGGTACGAGCTTCTTCTTCCATCTCTCTAACTCTAACTTGAGTGGACAAGAATAGTTCTCTAACCATAATTTTAGTTAAAGTTTTAGTGTTTATATCCTTTTCTAAATAATGAGCTTAATTTTCATACAAATCTTTATAAATCCCCTTTAAAATAAGTATAAATACAACGCTGAGATGCCCTATTTGGGAGGAACTGTTAGGTTCGAGGTCTCGGGAGAAATAAAAATGGTAGAATTTAAGTTAGTAATTGGATGTAAAGACGGAAAGTGTTATCAAAAAGAAGTTAAAGGTAATGACGCTGAAACGTTGCACAACCTGAAGATTGGAGATAAAATCTCTGGTGACAAGTTAGGATTTTCTGGGTATGAATTTGAGATTACTGGCGGTAGTGATAAGTGTGGATTTCCGATGAGAAAAGGAATCCAATTTGCTAGAAAGAAGATCATGACCGGAAAAGGAGTAGGATTCTCTGGTCTAAACCGAAATGGCGGAAAACAACCCGGATTAGTAAAGCGAAGAACTGTCTGTGGAGACCGTATTTCTAACATCATCGTTCAAATTAACCTGAAAGTGTTGAAGGAAGGAGCACAGAAGTTAGGCGGAGAAGAAGCTCCTGCTGAAAAGAAAGCGGAATAATTTTATTTTAATTTTCATTATTGTATATAAAGTGTCCATTCTCCTTATATTTTAAATTACATTCCTAACTTGGTGAAATAACTATGAAAGATCATACTTTTCCCTTCTAAAGAGGCTTCATATCTTCCTTGGCCGTGGTGGATACGATAAAAATTTATTAAATAAGGGGTGCCCTGTCCGCCCATTAAGGTGGTGGAAATATCCGCGGCATCTTTTACTTCTCCTTTAAGCGCAGCATTTAATTCTTCTGCTTTCTGTTTAAGTTGGGCATAAGAAGAAAGGGTCATGTTAGGAAAAAAGTTTTCTACCATTAAGTATAAGGAAGGGAAGGTGGAAAATGAAAATTGTTCAAATAACGGTAAACTTTCTATGGTCTTAAATCTATTGGGGTTAATAGTGGCTACTCTCATTTGGGGTGATCCAGCTTTTTTCCCATTGTTAAGCAAATCTTTCAATGTGAATATTAATAAATCTTTGATGGTATAAAAGTTAGGGTCATATTCAACCTCAGTTATTATCTCCTTTTTATCATAAGGAAGAGATTTATCTGAACAGACCATCTCAATCGCTTCTTCCAGAGCCTCAGAAAAACGTACTTCTTTTATTGATTCCATCTTGCCCAAGCGAGTGATTCTATCTCTAGCCAAAGCAATTCCTTCTTGTATTTCTCTTAGTGAATAAAATAGTTCAAACGGATTAAAATCGAACAGAGGAACATTTGGATAAGTTTCTTTATACCTTTGTTGTACTTCTTTAAATCTGGTGTAAGATTCATCTAATCTTACTCCAGAAAGAGCTTCAAACAGAAGAGCTACCTCTTCATCCATAGTTACTTGGTGAGAATCGGTGTTAAGAGTAACGTCTACTTTACGTAGAGCATGGATTAAACTTTCTGGGCTTCTAAGATCTTCCACTTGAACTCCAAAACAGGTACTAGCTTCAACTAAGTAAGCTGATACTTTTTTCTGTAGTTCTGGGTCTAAAAGAGGAATATTTGTAGCAAATGATATCGCTTGGGCCATTTGTCTAACATTATGTTCTTCTTGTGATACTAATACTGATTGTAAACGATTTTTTAAGTAGTGACTTTCTCCAGCCGATCTCACTGCAGCCAATTCTTCTGCTAATCCTCCCACTAATTGTAAGTTTCTCATGCTTTCTACTGTCCTTTGAACCAATTCTTCCGTTTTTTCTAAAACCGTGTTTCGATGCATGAACAATTCTGTTTTCATGTCCTCATTTTCTCTTTCTAATTGCTTGTTCCTTGACCAGGGGAAAATATGGTCTATAACCTCACCTATACTTTCCAACCACCCGAAAAGAATAGAACGATACGGTTTACTGGGGCTGACTAAATATATACTGGATTCTTGACTTTCCTGTGATTCCCATATTGCCCAGGATTTTGGATTTTCAGTGATCAAACGAGGAGGTAATGGTTGCTTGTTAATCAAAGAAAAAACGGCCCTTTCTTCATCTGCTTCACTTCTTTCTCTCACTACCTGCAGATCTTTCTGTCCGTACAATTGTTGAAAAGTCGTGATGAAGGAATGGCGAGTAAATTCGCAATCATCTCTTAATGCAGAAAGAGTTAATTCTGGTCCAATAATGTTTAACAACTCTTTTTTATGATAATCCCAGGTCTTACGATATATTCTTACTCTCCCTTTTCGCATTTTTTCTACTTTAACCTGATTTACTCTACTAAAATTGGGAAATTGTTTATCCATAAAAGATAAGACCCATGACAAAGGGATATAACGAGCAGAACTGAGATGTTTACTATCTTTATCTGTAAAGGATAATTCTGTTGTTTCTCTGAAAAGAGTTTCAGTATCTAATCCTAGTTCTCTTTGAATAAAACTACGAAAACAAGTGTAAAGACGATAATCAAACCAGTTGTTTTCTGGGTCGCTCAACAAATTACGCATTTCCGTCTCATCAGAATTATACCTTTCACAGAATCTTTTGATGATAGTCTCAGAAGAAACACCTTGTGAATCATATTCTTTTTTATCGGCTACCTTAAGCATGGAATAAATGTATTTCCCTACTACGCCTTGATTTTCTAAAGAAAGAGTAAAAGGATAGCGAAAGAGTTCTCTATGTGACTCAAATCTGTCCAAAATCGCTTCTAAATCAACTATTGAACTCATAACGTGAGCAATCAAAAAGGAGTATATAAATCTTGTAACTCCTCAAGATAGATGTTTGATTACAACACTCCTTCTAGAGAACAAGCTTTCAAGAAAGAGGTGAGCTTTGTTTCTCCGCCCCCTTTGCTGGCAAACCTGAACTTTTCTGCTAACAGTTCTGGTAGTGGTTTTCTTGATCCTTCTAAAGAGCTAGTCTTTTTTCCTATCCTTGGAAGACAACCCTCGTATGCGCTCTCTGCAAGTAAACATCCTAATGAGATATAAGTGACATCTTTGGTAAGATCTCCTTTACTTTGATATAAGACCAAGGGAGCATCAACATTCCCTACTTGACCAAAAGCTAAACATACATCAGAACGGAAAATAACATCGGTTGCATGACCGGTATAAATTACAAACGCTCCACTATTCAATAATATTCTATTCAACTTCTCTCTGTTCGCTGGACTGACCTCTTCTAATAATTGTGTATAATCTTGTAAAACGGGGTTCTCATCAATTCCTCGACCCAGTTCAAGGTCATATCCTCCCAATAGATGAGCAAGAGAAGTATAAACTGCAGCGCTAGTTTTTCCGCCGGTTTTCTTATCATCCAGATTCCAGTCGGTTATCCAGCTATAAAAAGTGTCTTGTTGTGAAACTTCTCCCTGAAACAATTCTTCTAAATTTCCATAGGCAGCTACAGTTGGAACAAATTGCTTCAAATCAGGGCGTCTTGAAGTTAAATTCTCAAACGAGGTTTGCAAACGTGTGGTGATGCCTTCTCTGATCAGTTGTTGATCTTCTAAAACAATAATCTTATAGTTAGTTGTCATTTCGTTCTTGTGATTTTAATGATACTTAAATAAATATCTGTATTATAAAGTATATACTCTGAAAGTGTTGAAAGAAGGAGCCTAGAAGTTAGACGGAGAAGAAGTTCCTGCTGAAAAGAAAGCGGAATATTTTTATTTTAATTTATGTTTATTAATTTGATCTTTCTAATAGTTCACTATGAGCAGCTAAAATTCGAGACATATTCCTTAAAGCAGGCCTTGTTCTTTTTACTGATTGTTCAGTGAATCCCGAAACAATAGCTGCTTCAACTACCTCTGGGACTGTTCTTAACAGATCTTCTAATCCTTCTGTTTTAACTCCCCCTTGAAAGAAATCTACTTCCATTTCTGATTCATCTAAAATATCTAAATCAGTACTCACTACTACTCTCGACTTTGCTCTACCATAAGTAACCTGATCTAAACCTTTAAACTTGATCTGAACATATCTTCCCTCAATTACATCATATTCTTGTACACAGGGATTAGCGTTAAGATGGGCTTCCGCTTCTGGATAAAATTGATCATAAACTATTCCTTCTCCAGATAAGTATAATTTTACTTCTTCTAACCATCTCATTACCCCTTTCGGAGAGAGTGTTTCATTTCTTAACCAGTCCATGTCTGTACTTACGCTAGATGGATGGGCTCCAACGATTATAGCATTTGCAAACATTTGTTGAAAGATTCCATAGCTTACCCAATCTCCCATTCCATATGTTTGTTCGGGAAGGTCTTTTCTATATCTTCCATAATCATCATGTCTATCAAACAAGACTAGACTTAAATCTTCTCCTTCAGAGATGATTCTTTTATCTCTCAACATCTTTAAATGATTAACATCTTGATGATGATGATTTCCGTTTCTACCAATGATTAAAGTCTTACCTCTAGGTAAACCGCGTTTAAACTCTTCCATGGTAAACATTAGCTCTCCCCGATAAAATGGAGATGTCTCATAAAAGTCTGCTACTGCTTCCATCTGTGGGACGTACACTATATTGGTCATATTTATTTTGGACCGGGGGTTATTTATTAACTTTATGGAGAAAACGGCTTCATTTGATAGAAACAATAACCTTTATTAACTTCTTTTGTTTACTTAATATAGATGGATGTTCAAGCAGCTATACAAAACATGAACGAAAGTATCACTGACTTCTTTACTTTTATTGCTGGAAAACTTAAAGATTTCAAGAATTTGTCTTTGAGAGAACAGATCGCTTTCCCTTGTGCGGGGCTGGGATTATTATTAATTGTTATTTCTTTGTTTATGTTTGTGTTGTTTTGAATGACTTTTTAAGAAAAAAAGGGTGCGGCTGCGAAGGAATCTTTGCCACTGATAAGCTTTAAACTTACATTTTCTTTAAAATTTCATATTAACTATTTCTTAGTAGAAAAATATATAAATCTCTCCTCCCAAATCTATTTTAGTGAATATTTATGGATAAATGGGGATATTTAATTGGTAGTATTGCTGCAATTGGTTTTGGAATTGTTGTTGGTAGATCTTGGCCTGCAACTATAAATTCTAATACTTATCCAAAAATGATACCTGATTATAGTCATGTTCAGGAAGGATATGTTGCTCCTAAAAGGATTGAATTTTCTTTGGAAGATCTTGATGGTAATGGGAGTTTGGAATCTTATCTTTCTGTGGATGGCAAGAAATATGGGATTAAAGAAGAGGAAGGCAAACCCACTTTAGTGCCAAATTACAAATAAGTTTTAATTATCTTCTTATCATAACTTTAGATATTCTTTTCTTATTAAAACAACTCCATGTGCTCCACTAGAAACATACCCTCACTTCAATACTTTTTTATCTCCGCCATACAAACCCATTCGGGTCATCTGATCATACTGAGATTTGGTTAAGGTTAGGACAGTTAACTCAAAATTTTTATCTTTCAACTTTTGGCAAGTTTCAGTGATTTTGTTGCCATCAATCCCTTCTCCGATGACCATCACACTGGCCTTGTCTTTCTTCTTCGGTCCATAGGTTACGATACTTTGGATTCCGGCCAAGTTTCCGGCAAGGTTTACAAATTCTGCCAATCCGTCAAACTCTTCATAGAACAGTTCACGCAAGAAAGTTATCCGTTCGTTGTCTTCCGAAGAGTAGACTTTAGCGTTCTTCCATTCCCTTCTTTTTACTAAACCGGCATCAACGAACTCTTGCAAAATCCTAAAGGTGGAAGTTAAAGAAACTTCGCTTTTGGTAGCGATCTCGTTTAGGCAAAGTTCTTCCTTAGAATTAAATAGTGCTTTCAGAACTGCTGCTTTCTTTTCATCTATCAATTGCGCTAACGCTTCCCCTCTACCCATACTAATAATAGAAATGGGGGTGGTTTATATAGATTTTGATTCTTGGAAACAGTTTCCAAAAATGGAAACCCCTTTCCAAAAATAGAATTCTCCTTTCAAACTTAGCGTTCTTCGTTCAAAATAGCAAACTATAAATACCTCTAAAGAATACTTCTCTCTAAAATGGGTGATATTTTAGAGCTGATAACCAGCAGAAGAAACGTAAAGTATTTCTTACCTAAGTTTGTTTCTTGGGATAATCTTGCTAAGGTTATTGATGCTGGACGTCATGCTCCTTGTTGTGGGAACATTCAGAACTGGAAATTTGTAGTTATCGTCAATAACGAACAAAAACAAGCCGTGGCTGAAGCCTGTTATGAACAATATGAGATCGTTCAAGCCGGGGCTTTTATCGTAGTTTGTGCGGAACCAGAAAAAGCTGAACGCTATTACGGATTAAGAGGAGAACGTCTTTATTCTGTTCAAAATTGTGCTGCAGCGATAGAGAATATGCTGTTAGAAGCTCATTCTTTAGGCTTAGCCACGAGATGGATTGGAGGATTTGACGAAGAAGCAGTTAAAACCATGCTCGGTATCCCCGAAGAGATTAGGCCTCAGGCAATAATTGTGATCGGGTATGCTAAAGAAGTGCCGGCTAAACCTCCTAAGTATCCGTTAGAGACGCTAGTTTATTTCCATAAATGGCGAAATAAATCACGTGATCCGGCAAAATACATGGTGGACATTTCTACTATTCTTGCTCGTAAAGCTGCATCTACTAAAGAATCGATGATGCATGCAGCGCATATTGTCGTCGACAAATTGAAAAATAATTATTCTAACGATACTGAAAAAACTGAACAAAAGAATCCTTAATTTTTTAATTGCACTTAACTCTATTAATGAATTTATTCGGAAAGTAAAGAAATCCTATCTTCTTGAGTATAGAAATATTTATAAACAAACTATTTAATGTAAAAATTGGTTTGGTTAAAAATTTCGGTTGGTCTTAAACGGTTAGGTTCGGTAAGTTGGTGAATTCTTAGTTACGCTTGGTTAGGACGTAAAGTTGGTTGGTTGAATTCTAAAAGGAAGTAATTTCAACTCCTATATAACTATTGTGGTGGGGGAGAATATATATTCCAGAATATAATAAAAAGAAATAAAAAACAAGGGTAGAACAAACTGTTGAGGTGGTGGAAAAATGGATTTTATAATTGAGAGGGCCCTGGAGAGTGCTCCAGAAAGAGGATTTGAAAATTTGAACCAAGCTAATATTAAGGTTATTGGCGTAGGTGGTGCTGGTAACAATATGGTTGGCTGGTTATATAAAAAGGGAATCAAGGGAGCAGAGATTATCGCTACTAATACTGATCACCAACATTTAAGCATAACTGGTGCAGACAGAAAATTCTTGATTGGAAAAGAGTGTACTAGAGGACTAGGATGTGGGGGGTTTCCCAACAAAGGAGCGGAAGCTGCTCAAGAATCCTTAACTCAGATCAAGGACGCTTTAAAAGGATCGGACATGGTCTTCGTTTGCGCAGGTATGGGAGGAGGTACCGGAACTGGTGCTGCCCCGGTAGTTGCTCAAGTAGCTAAAGACACTGGTGCTATTGTTATCGGAACCGTAACTATGCCTTTCAACATTGAAAGAGCTCGATGTGATAAAGCTGAGTTTGGTTTACAACAATTAAGACAAGTATCTGATACAGTTATCGTAATTGATAACAACAGACTAGTCCAGATTGCTGGTAACTTGCCTATCCAACAAGCTTTTGCTGTAGCTAACGAGTTAGTCGCTACTATGATCAAAGGAATTGTAGAAACCATTGCTGTGCCTTCATTAGTTAACTTAGATTACGCTGATGTTAAGGCCATAATGAGTAACGGCGGAGTTGCTGCTATCGGAGTAGGAAGCTCAGACACTAATAATAGAGTAGAAGAAGCTGTTAAGGGCGCTTTAAGCAATCCCTTATTAGACATCAACTACGAAGGTGCTACTGGTGCTTTGATCCACGTAACTGGTGGACCGGACATGACTTTGGATGAAGTCTCAAGAATTGGTGAATTAGTTACTGAATCTCTAGATGATGATGCAAACGTTATCTGGGGAGCCAGAGTAGATGATAACATGAAAGGAAAGTTAACCGTCATGACTATCATCACTGGAGTTAACTCACCTTGGATCTTGGGAAAGATCGACCAGAGAAAGTCCCAGCAGAGAGCTCACTCTATCAGTAGAGAGCTTGGCTTGGAATTAGTTTAGGCATAAAAACGGTGCGAAAGCACCTTTTTATTTGATTACAATCAAATCTTGCCTTGACTATTTCTTTGGTACCACCACCCCCTGGTTTATACTAGAAAAATAAGGCAAGATTTATTTTTTCTTTTTTTTAGATTAGTTTTATAAAACAGTCCCTTCTTGAACAAATTATGGTAAATCTTATAGAACAAGCAAGAAATTCCTTGGGCGTACTAATGGTGGGCGGTTTTGTAGGTAGCTCATTTAATTGTCCTTCTGATCATCCTATTGATGGCCGTTGGGATAGCAACCTTATTTCTGTTACTGATCTAATCGGGAGCGGTAGTTTTGGCCGAGAGTATACCTTAAGGCACCTAATTGAGCAAGATCCTGGACTTTATGTTAGAGATGTGTGTGAAAAGAATTTTTCCGGTAGACCTAGTTTAGATAGTGAGGTGTTTATTGGTTTATTCCTAAAAAATACAAATCCTTTTGATACTTCTTACTTACTCATTCGGCAACTTTTGGGGTTATCTTCAGAAGATCAGAAAAAGTATACTGAAAATATTGGGGAAACCCTGCGTTTCAATGGTTTAGGTATAACTGAAATGAAAACTGCTTTGGGGTTATATTGTTTATATCGAGCGCAGGAGTTAAGCATCTTGAATGTGGTTGGTCCAACCTTATACTCTCCTCCCAGAAATACATAATAATTTCTAGTGGAGAAATTTCTTTAACTTTTAACCCCCTTATTGCAGGTGGAGAATTTTTAAGAAAAAAAACCTTATGTCCAGCCGGGGCTGTAAGCAAACGGATCAAATTCATCCAGTTTTTCTAGGGAAATCCTTACTCCCAGCACTCGCAATCCCGTTGAATCTAGAAGGTTATCCTTGCCGATTACTCTTTCTCTCTTTAAATATCTAACAATGGGTTGATAACTTCCTTTCGGAAAATCTTCTTTTCTAGGCAATGCTCCTTCTTGAATAAGGTAAGTGTAGAATCTATCAAAGTCATCTCTTCTAATACCTCTAGCACTAAGTTCACAAGCTAAGGTATATTGCCTTAAATCATCAATAAGGTGGTAACTTTCATCACCAGGGGGCCACCCCGATAGTAAATCCCTTTCTCCATCTAATGTCATTTTTTCTAAAATTGATTATTATTTTATAAAGATTTCTTCAAAAATTCCTACTGAGCAGACTTATTTAGAATATAATCTGCATTTTGAGAATGATCCGTTAAAAACATTTAAAAACTTCCTCTTTTCTCCATTGTCTATGGCTAAAGACAAAGAAGTTAAGACAGACATCAAGGGAATAACTGCCAAAAAAGAAGAAGATTTCGGCGAATGGTATTCCCAACTATTACTCAAAGCAGAACTGATTGAGTACAGCCCCGTTTCCGGCTGTTATGTCTTAAGGCCCAACTGCTACTTTATTTGGGAACAGGCTCAAGCTTTTTTTGACCAATTAATCAAGAAAGACGGAGTGAAGAACGCTTATTTTCCTATGCTTATCCCAGAATCACTGTTGAAAAAGGAGTCTAAACACGTAGAAGGGTTTGCTCCGGAAGTAGCTTGGGTAGATTATGGTGGGGATACTAAGTTAGCGGAAAGACTAGCTATTAGACCTACTTCTGAGACTATTATGTATGATTCTTACTCTAAATGGATCCGCTCTTACAAAGACTTACCCCTTAGAATTAATCAGTGGTGTAATATTGTCAGATGGGAGTTCAAGCATCCTATGCCTTTGTTAAGAAGTAGAGAATTTTTATGGCAGGAAGGGCATACTGTGTTTGCTTCCAAACCGGAAGCGGTAGAAGAAGCTTTACGTATCTTAGATTTTTATCGAATGGTCTTTGAAGATTTGTATGCTGTTCCAGTAATGAAAGGACAGAAATCTGAATCAGAAAAGTTTGCTGGTGCAGATGCTACTTACTCTGTCGAAGCATTCTTGCCTAATGGAAAAGCTATTCAAGGAGCTACATCACATAACTTAGGACAGAATTTCGCTAAAGCATTTGAGATATCTTTTTTAGATGAAAAACAGCAAAGACAGTTTGGCTGGCAAAATTCGTGGGGTTTCTCTACCCGAAGTATTGGGGTAATGATCTTACAGCATTCCGACGAGAAAGGGTTAGTTCTACCTCCTAAAGTAGCTCCAGTTCAAGTAGTGATTGTTCCAATTATGTTTGATGATACTAAAGCTAAAGTTATAGCTGAAGCTAAAAAGATTGAAAAGGAGCTAACTGAGAAAGGAATCCGAGCTTATCTAGATGACCGAGATGGTTATACTCCGGGCTGGAAATTCAATGAGTGGGAAGTTAAAGGAGTTCCGGTAAGAATTGAACTCGGTCCTAAGGATTTAGATAAAAAGCAAGTGATGTTAGCTAGAAGAGATAATAACGAAAAGAAAGCTTTACCTCTTACTGGGTTAAGTAAAGAAGTGGTCTCTTTATTGAACACTATTCAGTCTGACCTTTTAGCTAAAGGAAAGGTTCATTTAGAATCAAGTAAAGTTATTGTAGAATCTCTGGCTGAAGCTAAGACTCAGATTGAGAAAGGGAAACTCTTATTTGTACCTTGGTGTGAATCTGAAGGGTGTGAAGAGAACTTCAAATTTGAATTAGGGGGAGCTAAAACACTTAATGCTCCTTTTGATCAACCCAAGCTTAAACCTAAACAGAACTGTTTTGCCTGTGATAAGCTGGCTAAAAGATGGTTCTATATTGGAAAAAGTTATTAAAATATAAAAGAAAATATTTTTTAGATCTTGATTTTTATTTTTTCTTATCCTCTTTTTCTTTCTGTTGCTTTAGAGAGTTCTTCGAGGGATAATCCATATCTTGGCATTCGAAGATAGAAAGATCCCTCTCTCACGTCAAAAGCAACCATCTCAGCAAAATCTCGAAGTCGATACATTGTTCTACAGATATTCGGTAATTGTCTTTCTGAGTAAGGCATTTGAGCCGGAAACTTTAACCATTCTTTTCTTTCGTCTTCGCTCCATGATTCTCTTGAATAAAAACCCATTAACCAGTCAAGATCATGACAGTCTGTGATAACGACATATAGCGATTTCTGATCTAAAGTATCAATAATTCCTCCTTCAAGGTCAATTCTTTCTAACCCACAAGTGGTCTGATCATACCATCCTTCTGGCAACAGTATTTTGTCGTATTTTTCAGTTCTATCTGACATTTTATTTTCCTCCTTTTTGGTGAATTTATCTTTTATATTACTTGTTTGATACTACTTATTGGGCATAACTTATATTTAAAATAATTTGTTAAAATATAACAAAAAGGGAAAAATTTAAATATTAAAATGTCCTTTATACAGATTAATATGATCAAATTTGACTTTAAGGACAGAAAGATTATTTATCAACTCTCATTGAATGCCAGACAAAGCTATTCGGAAATTGCGAAAAAGGTCGGTTTAAGTCCCCAGTCTGTCGATTATAAGATTTCCCGCCTAGAGAAATTAGGAGTGATTACTGGATATTACACCTGCATTGATATTTCTAAAATAGGTTACTCCATTTTTAAGATTTATATCAAGCTACAAAATCTTGATGCTGAAAAGGAAAAAGAGATGATTCACAACCTGCAAAAGAACCCCCATATCACTTGGGTTGCATCTTGTGATGGAATGTGGGACCTTTATTTAGTAATCTGGAGCAAGAACATTTTTGAGTTTGATGAGATATTTAACGAGATTAATAATCAATATTCTTATTACTTCTCTAAGAAGAGTATTATTGCTACCACTAAAGTCTTGCAATTTATGCGTAAATATCTTGCACCAGACAAGAAATCCATTGATTATTCTAAGATTGAATGGGCAGGAGAGGTATCTCAAGTTAATCTTGATCATACTGACTTTCAGATTCTACTCCACTTATCTCAAGAAGCACGTATCTCAGATAGTGAATTGGGACAACGTCTGAATATCTCTCGTAAGGTGGTAGATTATCGTATCAAAAAGATGGAATCCCAAAAGGTTATTTATGGATACAAACCTTTCTTAAATGGTAATCTTCTTAATTTTGAAACCTATAAATTCTTTTTAACCTTACAGAGCTTCACCCCTGAGAAAGAGCAGAGATTAATTGCATTTCTTAATGCTCATTCTGCGGTAATTGAAGTGAATTATACTCTTGGTAATTGGGAGCTAGAACTTGATATAGAATCTCCAAATATAGATGCTAATCATGAATTGATTCGGGAATTAAGGAATCAATTTAATGATGTGATTAGAGATTGTGATATTATGCACATCTCTAAGAGCTATCGTTATGATTATCTTCCAAAAGGATTAGCAGAGATTAAGAAATCTTCTTGAAATTATGATATTCCGGCAGGTCTCTAGGATTCTTTATTCTAATGTGAAAATGATCCTGATGTCCGGTCCAAGGCATTAACTTTTCACCATACTTGGTCCATTCTCCCATCCCATGTGTTTCATATACATGTTTCTTAATTCGTTCAATCTCTCTCTTATCCCAATAAATAGCTTCAATCTGAAATTCCTGTTGAACCGTTCTGATGAAAAACCAATTGGCTTCGTAAGTTTGAGGTGTTCTTTCTTCTCTTCTAAGGGCTTGAAAAGCATTATCATACTGTTCATGATGATAACGACAGATTCCCACGTCTACGTCTAACCCGTTCTGATGGCTGGTGTGATGTCTGCCATTAGAATTAGTTCGGAGTAATCCGCCTTGTTTCTTGCTGAGAGACCCTATTATCAATTTAATATCATATCTTTCTCTCATTTGCTGGGCTGATCTTTTCAGAGTTTGAACTATTTCACAAGTGCCATAACTCTGTCCGGAGAAAGGTCTAAGATTTTGATTTTCTTGAAGCAGGATTCCATTTAATAACCTTCCTCTTTGAGGTATTCCTCTAGCAATAGGGTAAGGAGTTAAGTTTTTACAATAATCTGAGATAGAACTAACTCTTTTTAGAGGAACCTTAAAAGGATTTAAAGACACAGAAAACGATTCTGGTGATAATTCTACATCTAATAAGGTTAGGTCCACTTGCTCTTCCAGAGAAGATATTTGATTAGGAACAAGCTTTAAGTCGAGGGAGTGAGGAGGTTCAAGATAAACTTGTTCTGAAGCAATCGCTTTATGCTCAATAGGATTGTTATCATAAGAAGGATTGACTAACTTAAGGTAATAGTTCAGCATAAAAGCTGATAATCCAAGAGTTAGGCCGGTGGCAATAGTTTTTTTAATCATCTTCGACGAAGAATAATAATTTTATTGGCAAGGTCCACCTATATTAAGGTTTTGTACTCATATCTCAGTGAGAAACATATACTCTATTAATAACTATTATAGAAGTTACTTTTATATATTACTAATTTAATAATTAAATTATGTCCCTTCAGAAAGAAATAATTGTCATTGGAGATACTGAACTAGGTGGAGGTACGCTTACTGATGATTTCATTAGTGATAATGCTCTTTCTGAACTAATTTTAGAATTACGTGATCGTCCTCATCCAGTAGACTTAGTATTAAATGGAGATACTTTTGATTTTCTTAAATGTCCACTAATCAAAGATGGAAGGATAACTTATCCTAGACACATCACTAAAGAAGTATCTTTGGCTAAGTTAGAACTGATTTTCCAAGCTCATCAGAAAATATTTGATAGTTTAACTGAATTCTTGCAAGTAAAGAATAAATCCTTGTATTTTACTTTTGGTAACCATGATCCTGACTTAATCTTTCCAGCAGTACAGCAGAAGTTAAAAGAAAGATTAAATGATAAGGGACAAGTACATTTTGCATTGAAGTATCATCGTGATGAAGTTTATATTGAACATGGGATGCAATATGATTCTCTAAATAAAATCAATTTTAAAAAGGCACACCTTACTCATAATGGGCAGCCAATCTTAAACTTATCTTGGGTTTCTCTGGGTATAATTCATCGTTTCTTACACATTAAAGAAGATCATCCTTTCTTAGAAAGAATTCATACTCATAAAAGATTGTTTGTGTTACATCCACCCATTCTGAGTAAACTGACTTATAGTGGAATTGGATTTTTCCTAAAAAGTTGTATTTATTACCCTTGGCGCTACTTTAATGATCCTACTTATACTTTTCCTAGAGGATTAATTAGAGAATTTTTTAGAAGGGTTAAGAAGGGACACTGGGATGTAGACAAGGTGGTTCGTATTTTTAAGAGAAATAAACGTCGGACTTTTCATCGTAATAAAATTTATGTTCTCAGTCATGTTCACGAACCTTACCTAGAAAAGAAAGGAGAGCAAACTATTATCCATCCTAGTACTTGGCGCGATGAGTACGATCTTGATAAACATGGAAAATTGATCCCCAGAATTAAACATTATGTTCAGATTCTTATGAGTGAAAGAGGGTTAGAGTGCCAGTTAATTGAATATCCTGTGAAAAGAAATACCTTGGACCTAGTAAATGTGCTTAAAGATGAGGTTAAATATATTCGTGAGGTTGCAGAAGAGGAAGGGTTTAAGTTGAAATTTTAAGATCTCTGATTCACTACTTCTGTACAATAAGCAAACTTTAAATAAACGTTCTGTTTTTAAGTTATTTTTCAGGGGGAAAAATATATGTTAACTTTAAACGAAGTGAGTAACCGCTCTTCAACCATTGCTGAAGCTGTCCGCACTGTGGCTAGCTTAGATTATCATGCTCTTTCTGAGGTATCTAATTCTACTCTTGAACCTAGTTTATTAGAATTAGAAGTTCAGAGTGAAGCTACAGAAACATTCTCTTCTGATATGTCCATTGATTATGCTCTTAATCCGGAATTATTTAATTCTCCTGTTTATGATGTGTCTAAAGAGTATGGGGTAACTGTTTCTTCATCTCCCGTAAATCTTACAGAATTATATGATGATGAACATACTACCTCTGAAGTAACTACTCTGACTTTAACTCCAGCAGAGTTAGAGGTTGCCGTAAAGAATATTAACTGGGCAGAAGCTTTAGGAGATCGTTCTCAAGTTGATTATAAGACCAGAGAAAGGGTTGCTTTTAGTTCTTTAATCGACCCGGTTAGCACTCGATTATATCATGCTTTAAATCGGATTACTGATAATATCGATTATGGGCGAGTGTACTGATTTATTTCCACAATTCTAACATTTCTTGTTCCATAAAATGGACTTTTCCGGGAATGATTAAACAGTATGGTGGCTTACCAAACTCAACTCTTTTTATCTCTTCTATCTTGCCATACTTAACCATAAAATCCTCGTTACCTAGACGAGCACATCCTACTACTAAAGTATTTTTAGAAATAATTCCTTCTTTTTTATGTTCTTCAATCTGTTCTAAAGTTTCTATGGCTTTTTTGATACTTAAGAACTTATTCTCGCCCGGTTTTAAATCTAACAAGAATAAAGTATGTAACCCTAAACTCTGATTTTCTCTCAAGACATTATAAGGGGTTTCTAAATTAGGATGTTCTTCAATAAAAGGGATGGAAGTGGTCTTCCCAAATTTGTATAGCTGTAATCCGGTAATTCCAATGGCAGTAAGAACGGAAGCGTTGTTAATTATTTTAACTTGAACTTTTTTCGTTAAAGCTTGTTTGAACATCTCAATATGGGTGGTAGCAGAAAAAGGATCTCCTACCACTAGAAAAGCTACTTCTTGAGTTTTAGCTTCTTCTATGATCTGGTCTTCTCCTTGTTCAGTCTTCTCGCGGTCAGCTAAAGTTATTTTCTTTCCGTAGAATTTTTCTAGGTCATAAACTGAACATTGTAATAAAGAGGTATAGTTTTCTAGATAAACTTTATCACAAGTTCTTACTATCTCTAATCCTTTTACAGAAATATCTTTCTCAGTGCTTAGTCCTAAGCCTATCAAGTATAAGGTCATAAGAAAAGAATATTCACTAAGAGTTTTTAAACCTTACTTCTTAGCAGCAGTTTTCTTCTTGCCAATCTTAGCGAATTTAGCAGCAGCTTTTTTCCTGAGTTCCTTTAAAGCTGCAGCTCCATTACAATGAGTTCTCATGCAGTGACGCTTTTTGATTTTTCCATGTACTTTCTTCATAAGCTTATGACACGCTGTTTATTTAAAAAGGTTTCTCTTTTGGGGGAGTTATTTAAATTAAATAAGGGATGAATCGCCACTTAACTTTTTTGCAATATTCTACATAATCTGGGTCTTTAGAGAGGTGCCTTTCTTCAGTCCAAGCTCTGAAAAAGTAAATCACGCTCCATACTCCCATCCCTAAAGCGAAAGGCCAATTCATTACCGGAAGCAGGGTTACCCACCACATCAGATTCTTGCTGATATAAGCAGGATGTCTTACTATCGAATAAGGAAACTTGGTAACTATCCCTCGATTGGTTAAATTTGATGATTTCATCCCTAAAGCAACCGTAGCCCAGACGTAAATAGCTAGCAAAAGAATGATTATAATACGTAATGTTATGGTCCATCCTGAACTCCAAAAGGTTACTTGATCACTAGCTCCCCAAGGGATGTATGCTCCCACAATAGAATTAAAGGGAGGATAACAAATTAAAGCGACAAACCAGCCGAAGAAAGTTGGTTCTACTGATTTGACAATATTATTTAATTTGTGTGATTCAAAGATGTATCCTAGAGAGAAGATTAAGGTGTCAATAGTGAACAGTAAGGTTAACAAAAAAGGGTACCATTGAAAATTATTAAAAGAAAGATTGCTCCAGTTTCCATAAAAAAACCCAATCATGGTTGGAAGGAAGAAGATCTTTACTAATATAAACAGTAGAGCAACTTTTTCTTCTTTCTCTAAACCCAACTGAGTTGAAGATTGGAACAATGATCTACCATTTCTAATCGCTGCTTTAGCTAGGTGGTAGGATTTATTTTCAGAATATTCTTTAACAAAGAAAAAGTAAAGTATCGGAGCGAGAACCAAATATCCCCAAAATAAACCTAATAAAGTTAGTTGAGTCTTATCGTTTAAAGTTCTCTGGTAATAAGGAAGATAATGAAAGAGTAATATCCCTAAACCGTAAAGTATGACACTAGAAAAGTATAATTGTAATCCTCGTTTTAGTCTGCTCATCTCTATTCTCCTAAGGGGATCAGTTTATTCATCTCACTTTCTACTCTCTTCTGGAAATCAGCTACCGTTTCTCCCTCCTTCTTAGAGGTGTTTAAGGAGTTTATAAGATGTCTAGTAAGGTCCAGTTCTATCTCTCGATCAAACAATTTAATCTGTTGCAGATGTTCCTGGATCAGTTGTTCTTCTACGTTCTCTCCACCCTCGATTAGATTTATCTCTTCATACTCTTGGACTTCTAACTGAGAAGCATTTTTCATTACGAAGTATGCTCCTTTTTGATAAAGTGCTTCTAATAATATCTTAAAATCTATATCTGTGGGATGACCGTTTTCTAACTCTCCGGATAAACGGATGGTAATTAAGCAGTTATTAACCTCTTTGTCTCGAAAGAAGTTTTCCAGCTCTTTCTGAACCTGAATGGGAGAACGATGATTACAGTTTAAGTTGAAAATAATGGTTGGAACTATTTCTAAAGGAACCCACTCTATAGATTGAGGAGAAGAGTTAGTGTTTATCAGATAAAATCCCCCTTTTCCATATTGTTCTAACTCTGAAAAATTGTTAGGAAATAATGCTCCAGGATAAGTTAAGGTTCCATATCCTTCTATATCTACTCGAGATGGATGGTGTACATGACCACCCGCGTAATAATTAAACCCTTTCGGAAGAAAAGATAATGGTTGTGATTCCATCTTTTCTAGATGTTTTGGTTTTAATTCTGAAAGTGTAGTGTGAAAGAGAAATATCTTGTAGCCTATCTCTTGTTCCAAATTCTGTAATGAAAGATTTTGATAATATACTTTGTCTAACAAGCCTTTCTTTCCTAACATTCCGGTAATCTTTGCTCCAGTTCTTATATCTGTAGTAAACTTCAACTGTAAATTTCCTTGTTCATCTACTCCTCCCTTACATACATTAATTAACAATCCTGCATTCTCTAACACATCAAGCATAGTCTTGCCACTGGGAGAAAAATCGTGTGATCCGGCGATAGCGTATAGTGGAATATTCTTCTCCTGCAACTCCTTTAATGATTTAGCAACTATTTTAAGAGTGTCTAAAGAGGGTAAAGAAGTATTAAACAAATCTCCTGAGAAAAGGATGAAATCTACCTTTTGTTGTTCACACTGCTCGATAGCTTTAAGAAAAGCTTGAGTGGACAGATCACGCATCTTTTGGTCACGCCAAGAGCCCAGATGTAGATCTGCTAGATGAGCGTATTTCATGAGCTTTAAATATGAAAGAGGATTTATATGAATTGTGGTAGTAAAGAATCAATCATCTGGCTTAACTTATTCTGGTTTTCTTCTTAGTGAAAGAATATATCAGTAATTGAATCCCGTATGTTGGCAAAACCACAATTATAAAAGCTAAAGCTATCCAGAAAAAAGGGTGATAAGGCACGACAATATTAAAAAAGTTAAGATCATAGACATAATTTATATTCTCACTCTGAGAGGTAAATATGACCGTAATGATTAACATTATCAATAATACCAATAAAGAGTAAAATAAAGATTTCTTGGTTGGTTTTTCTTTATATGTCAATAATAAAGCCACATTTACCGAGAAAGCGTGCAAGACTAAAGATACAAATATATGAAATCCACTATATTTCAAGATATTAGCAAATTCTAAGATATTAATACCCAGAAAAACGGCACAGAAAAGAAGAATAAACGAAACAATCTGTGAGAACAGTCCAATATTAATTAACCCCTTTATGAACTGTTCATCTTTAAATAAGAACCCTATCAATAAAAGGAAAGGAACAAAGTCACAAAACCAAATAAAATCAGAATAGTTCTTTCCAAGTATATTTCTAACAATAACTAATAATGATAATGTTAAGAAGAAGATTACTGAGATTAGGTACTTATTCTTTGTCATTATCCTTTTCAGATGATTCATTTGTTTGTGATACCCCCTCCCTTGGGGCGATTGAGAGTTTTCATTTTATTTGATCCATATTTTCATATACTCTTCTTGAGAATCCACGATACGAAAACCAAGTAATTACTCCTAAGACTAATATTAATAATACTGATAGTTCTAGATATCTAGAATACTTAGTAAATGACTCAAAAGCCAATCCCGTATAATATCCAATCAAGACCAAAACCAGAGAAGAAATAAAAGTCAGGATGAAAGAGTAAAATAAAAACGTCTTTATGCGAATGTTCACTACTCCTGCTAAGATTAATCCTGGAGCGGGTAGAGGAGGTACCAACTTAATGATGGTTAAAGCCTTTCCAGGATTGTTTCTTAAACTAGATTCTATCTTGTGAAGAGTTCCTTTTTTAATTTTCGACTTCTGGAGATATCTTTCTATAACTCCTCTTCGGCTAATCCTTCCCAGATAATAATAAATAATGTCCCCAATTATATTTCCTAACACCGATAAAGCAAACACTACATAAACATTAAATACTCCCATAAAAGCAGCAAAAGCAGCCACGATAGTTATGATAGGTCCTTCTAAAATTATCACTAAAAGGAGTAATAAATATCCTGCACTTTGTAAGAATGCTAATATTCCTGTTGTTGTAGTAAAATCTCCAAGTATCATTTGTCGCTCTTAATTGTTTTTAATGTGTTTTCTGCAATATATATTATTTAATACTTCCTATTTAGATGATTGAATAATATACCTTTTCTAATTTAGTAATGCTCAATTTAAGATCATATTTCTTAATTTCTTGGATACTTTTATTAATCATTCTTTTCCTAATCTTTTCATTCATCAAAAGGGTGAGTATCTTTTCTGCTAGATCTTTTGGATCATGCAACTGAAATACAAATCCGTTATCTTGCACTAAACCGGATGAAGCACTTAGTTTAGAGTTAGAAACGACTATCGGTTTACCACAAGCCATTGCTTCTAATACTACCATCCCTTCCAACTCTGCTACGGATGGCAACACAAAAATATCGCAGGTATTATATACCATTAACAATTCGGAATTGGGGAGTTTGCCCAAAAAGTTTACTCTATCTCTTACCCCTATCTTTTTAGCTAGTTTTTCTAGTTCTATTCGCAAATCGCCTGAACCCACAATATCTAACTTTACATTCTTAACTTTATTTTGAATATAAGTCATTGATTCTATCAAGGAGTGTACACTTTTCTCTCGGTCAAGCCGACCAACATAAAGAATTCTTTTATCTTTCTTAGAGAAGTTATACTTTTTAATGTAATCGAGAGTGTCAATTATTTTGAACTCAGACAGTTTTACTCCGTTGCTTATAACAAAGAAAGGAATCTTTTGATTATATCTTCGAAGCATGCTCTTCCCAAAATCTGAAGGACAGATTACTGCATCTACCTTTTTGTAAATCCAAATCAGATATTTATAAATTAAGTGATTTATAATTCTGGGTTGAAGAATCTTTGGAACATAAAGACATAAGGCTTCTGGTTGCAGATGAGCATGGGCAACGGTCTTAATACCTAAGGACTTAGCGACCTTAATGCAAAGAATAGACGCCGGGGTCGGATCAATAATATGAACAATATCAATCTTCTCCTCTGTCAGGATATTCTTAATATTTTTCTTAATGGGGACGATGAATGGGAAATTTCTCTTAGTAAAGGTTAAGGAAAGAAAACGATAAATCTTTATCCCTTTATGATAATCTATTTTTTCCTTATCTTTCTGTTGAGCTGCTATAAAAATAACCTTGTGTCCTCTTTCTTTAAGACCTTCGGCAAATCTTAAAGCTGAGACCATTGATCCAGAAGTATAATGAGTTAAGGCATCGCAAACGAAGAGGATATTCAACTTTTTCATCTTGTTCTAAGAGAATTATTTGAGTATTTATATCTTTTTATTGCTCTTATTCTTGTTTATCACTCTGATCGCAAAACAACCTCACTACGTTCGGGTTTGCTCACTCTGATCGCAAAGTAACCTCGTTTTACTCGGAACTTTGCTCACTCTGATCGCAAAGCGTCCACTGGCCTTAGCTTAGATGCTCGGTACGCAGGTACTACTCCGGATATAATCCCTACTCCTGCGGATACAAATATAGCCATCAGTACTGAGTTTAAAGAAACCATGGTGGTCATTCCTCCCGGTAATTCTCCTCCTAGTAAAGTTGGGATAAAAGAAGATAAAATCGCTCCAAAGATAACTCCCAATATTCCTCCGATAAATCCAATTAAAGCTGCATTCAGTAAGAAAATAGTTAAGATATCTTTATTTCTTGCTCCCAATGCTTTCATTATTCCGATTTCTTTAGTCTTCTCTAATACCGAAGTGAACATAGTATTAGCGATCCCTACTGCTCCCACTAATAGAGAAACAGCAGCAATAGCCAATAAGAAAGTGCTCATAGTACTCATCATAGCTGCTCTGGTTTCTTGCATTTGTTTACTGGAAGTGATAGAAAAATCTTTAGTTCGAGCATTAACATGTCTTACCATCATCAACTTTTCGTCCATTTTAGCAATTGTGTCATCTAACAGGCTTTCGTCCTTAATTTTAATTAAGATTGAATCGTATACTCCGGGAGTTTTAGTCTCTAGAACTTGATAAGCCATAGTGAGGGGCATATAAATTTGATTACTCTGATCGTTTATAATTCCAACCACCCTATAAGAACTGCCATCAATACTGATCATCTTATTGATTCCTAACGGTTGACTGAAATAAGAACTAGCCAGTTTACCTCCTATTACTACTACATTTTGATCTGCAGAGTCAAGCATTCTTCCGGTGGACAGATTAACTGTAGTTATCTGTGACCATACTTTTTGATCTACACCAGTAAGAGAGACAGAACCATTTCTTCCTAAATAAGAAACGGGAACATTCCCCTTAATTTCCGTCTCAATAACCGCTATATTGGAAACTCCACGCAAAGCTTGTAAATCCATATTATTTAACACAATGGCTTTAGTAGTAGCTTGAGAACCACCTCGTTGTCCTCCTTCTCCACCTTGTTCAAACATGTTTCCTCCTCTAGAAAACCCTGCTGTAACCGTAATTATGTCTCCTCCTAAAGCACCCATGCGATAGTTTAACTCCTGTTGCATTCCTTCTCCTAAGGAAACAATAGCTACTACTGCGGCTACTCCGATCACTATTCCGATAATGGTAAGCCAGCTTCTAAGCTTACTATGGATCACCATCTCCAAAGCATGCTTGAAACATTTGTTGAATTTCATAGTTTTTCAGTTTAAGACCTAAATTAATTTACTTTGAACCTTTATCTCCAAAAAAGTCTTTTAGTTTTAATTTTGGATTCTCTCTTTTCATTTTTTTGTAACGCTTATATCCAAAGTAAACTATAATCCCCAGTATGATAACTATTAAGTACCAATAGGTTGAAAAGAATCCGGGTTGAGTTGTAGTTCTTCCGGGAATTCCCGTAACGTTCCCCATCATACTTTGGGGGGAAACGGTCAATATCTTATCTAATAACACTCTCTTTCCCATCGTATCGGTATAAGCAATCTGGATCTTAAGTTCATTAGTGGGGGTAGTTGAAAGGTTATTCTGGGCAGGGACATCCCCTTTAAAACCAGTTCCAGTTTTATTCATCATACTTCCACTTGATTGTAGTTTAAAACTAGCAATAGTATAATCTCCCTGATTTAAATTTCCAATAATGGCAGAGTTTGATCCACTAACTTTCCATCCCGTTTGTTCTGGGATCATAACAGAAACTGAACTAGCGGGGTTACTTCCAATATTAGCAATACTAAATGAGGTTGATCCGCTTGATCCGTCAGTTAAAGCTACTTCAAAGTCAGTACTGCCTCCTACCAATACTCCCGCATTAGTTTCAATCCTAGTACTTTGTACAGAGTTACTAGAAGAATTTAAAGCATCAAAGGTAAGTTTTAGGTTAAGATTGTATAATCCTCTGGTAGCAGTAGGATTAGCGACAACAGTATAAACTAAATCTTTACTTTCTCCGATACCTAAGTATGGAATGTATCTAGTATTGTCTGTTCCTACTGGAAGAATTACGTTGCTTTCTTCACTCCAAGTAAACACCAAATTGTTTAAAGGAGATTTTCCAATATTATTTATAGTAAAGGTAAGAACTGTTTCTTCTCCCGGATTAATTTTAGTTCTATCTACACTAATGATTTGAGCATACTTGTTGCTGGTTACTCTGACTTGAAAAGTGTCTACTACCCAGGATATTCCTCCGTCATCGGAATACCTGAACTTTAAATTATATGATTTATCTATTGCATCTTTATTTGTTAATAAAGTATATTTTAAAATTTTATAATTTGAACTGGCGGGATAATTTGGAAGTTCTCCTATTATTTGTTGAGCGCTCTGTCCTGGAGCTAGAGTAAAGGGGAATTCTGGAAGTATCTCCCCTACTACTTGTGGAGATGCTTTTCCTCCATCGTTAATTATTTGGAGATTAACATCTACTGTATCTCCAGAACTGGCTGGATCGGGGTTTTGGGTGATCAAAGTAGCACTTAGTTCAGAGTTACTAGTTGCATTGGCGATAGTCATAAGACCCAAGGCCAAGACTAAAACTATTATTATATTTAATATTCTTTTCATATTCATCCCTCTTTTAATTGCGGTAGTCCTTTTCTATTGTTCCATCTTTTATTAGGATCACTCTTTTTGCATATTTAGCCAAGTTTAAATCGTGCGTTACCATAACAATAGTTTTCCCTTCTCGATTTAGTTGAGTTAACATGTCCATGATGTACTGTCCGGTTTTGCTGTCTAAGTTGCCGGTAGGTTCATCAGCAAGAATAACTTGAGGATTATTAGATAAGGCTCTGGCAATGGCTACTCGCTGTTGTTGTCCCCCAGAAAGTTCTGAAGGTTTATGATACATTCTGTCTCCCAGATTTACTTTATGGAGAATCTCTCTGGCTCTTTTATCTATTTGTGCATCATCTAGTTCTTGTAGTTCCATCGGTAGTTTGATATTTTCTAAAGCAGTAGAGGTTTGAAAAAGATTGAATTGTTGAAAAATAAAACCAATACTTTTTCCTCTCAGAGCTGCTAAATCTGATTCGCTCATCTCGGCAATGTTTTTTCCTCTTAGTAATACTTCTCCTTTAGTAGGGATATCTAATGCTCCAACAATGTTCATCATAGTACTTTTTCCACTACCGCTTGGTCCAGTTATGGCTACAAATTCTCCTTCGCGGATATCTAGAGAAACATCATGAAGAGCATTAACTTCTATTTCTCCCATTTTGTACACTTTCCAAACCTTTTTAATCTGGATGATGATATCTTTCATGTTGATATTTATCTCGTGAACTCACCATGGAACCAACGTCCCTCTTCAGGAGATCGAGAACATTCGCCTAATCTTGAGTCCTCTCTCTTAGACTCATTCTCTCTCTTATTAGCGCAACCGGAAGCAAGTTCAGGTTTAAAATAATCTGCATCATAAAATTCTGTCTCTGAGTGCATAACGATCTTATTGGTGTTAATATCAATTAAGAACAGTTGGGTCTCATTTTGGTTGTAAAATGATACTTCTACTAAACTTAAGGAATTGTTCTTTTCTCGCATCTGACGAAACTGGGGCATAATTCTTACTTCATAATCTGAGCTATTCTTCCCTTGAACTTCTAATGCAGAAAGGGCAACTTCTTTAGCTGAACTGATTTGGGTTTCATCCATCTTTACAAAGGAAGATTTGTAATGACTAAATCTCATTAATCCACCTATCACAATTAAAGCGAAGAGAATTACCATCACGGTAGCAATAATCTTAAATAAATTTGTTTTGAAAAAATTGGATTTCATTTTGACCACCTTTTTGTATATTTTAATATGTTTACAAAGATGAAACCACATATATAAGTTGTCTGAAACGGTTTCATTTTAGTGAAACTATACTCTTTCTGATTGGAGTTTTCCTCCATAAGCTTAATATACTCGGAAATTAGTTCTTTCTTATGAAAAAGTTAGGGTTAATCTTAGCAGTTATTGTGTTGATCGCTTCATTAGTGTTACTTTTTGATAAACTTTTTACTCCTCAGCCGATTCAGATCGTACTTCAATCCGGTAAAGAAATTACTACCCAGGGGGCTGATTATTTTACTATAAACGAAGTTTTGTTGTTAATTGTCTGTGCCTTTTTTATTGGAACTGCTGCTACCTATCTTTTTTATAATTCTGATAAGGGAACGATTAAGGAAGTTCTTTCTCCAACTGAAACGGTCCAGGTATCTCCCCCTCTCCTGATCGATGCTTCTTCTAAAGAAGATCATTATGAAAAGATTCTTCCTTTGTTAAAAGAGGACGAGAAAAGAGCAGTTATTCTATTAAGAGAAGCTGGTGGAGAGATGTTACAGAATCAACTGGTGTTGAAGTTGAATGAATCAAAAGTTAAAGTTACTCGAGTTATCGCCAGTTTAGAAGAAAAGAACTTGATTGTTAAAGATAGAAATGGATTGACTAATTGTATTAAGTTGAAATAAGATTAATCAAATCTTTCGAAAAGTTTATATTATCTCAAAATTCTTAAACAAAGATGGATATTGGGAAAACAATTCTCGGAATGACTTTGGCGTTTTATACCGGTTTTTATATAGCACAAACAAAAACGTATTTCTCAGGGGAAGATGCGCAGAGAATATCGGCCGCTGTTAGTGAGATAGAAAAAGCTACCGATGAGGTAGAAAAAAGAACTGGCCATATAAACCAAATATTAAGAGACATAAAGGTTAAAAGACCAGAACTGTTTGAGCAAAGAGAATATGAAGTTCCCCAAGGATTAACTTATAAACTTATTCCCGGTCCAGCAAGACACACCAATATGTAAAATAAAGAACGCTTACTGTTGGCTAACAATTTTCAGTTTATTTTCTCACAAAAAACAATCTACCATTTTAAATAAAAAGCGCCAGCACCCGGAAAACCAGACACAAGATATTTCTTAATGTCATTTGAACCGGGAATCCCAGAGGGAGTAGTTCTCTAGATTATACTTTCGAGACTACCGCTATACCGGGTTAAGCGATGCTGGCTTAATTGACAGAATTAGATTAACACTTTATAAAAATAACTATACGGAAAATGAGAATCATTTTCCTATTATAAATAAAGGATAAATACTTTATTTAAAAAAAAATAAAATAAAAAAAGAAATTACTTCTTCTTCTTTGGGGCTTCGCAACATCCACTTTCACAGTGGCAAGCAGGAACCAGCAACTTAACTAATCCCATTAATACTATCAATACTGCTACCCAAGATACCCAGCCATCAACACCTAACCATTTTGGCCAGAGAAAGGCATTTAACAATAGCAATAGTCCAAAAACTATTTTTACAACTCCATGACATTTACACATATATATCACCTCTATTTTTAATATAGTAAAATTTAAGGGTATAAAAAGGTGTTGGTTTAGAATATCTATATTGTAAGATCTAATATTTAATCCTACTAGAATCTATCTCTTTTGTTGTTGTTACTAGTAAGTGATAATCTCCGAAAGGTTTATAAACTAAGGTTATTCTACGGTTTTAATGGTCCTTGTTCCTATACTAACTGATGAACAGATTGCTCGTCATAAGGAGTTAATTATGAAGTATTTTAGTGAAGCATATGGTCGAACTCCCGGAGAGATAGAGACTCATAGAAATGGTAATGAGAAGGGCGTTTATAAGGTATTTGTAGATGATAATGTTTATTTAGCTGCTGCGGCTTCACTTACTCCTGAACGTCGATTACTTAAAGAGTATACTGTTCTGCATCAACTATATGATGGGGCCCCTGATTTATTCCCTCGTCCTATTGCTCATTATTCTCCTGAAAATGTTCAAGCCAGTGGTGACTTGATTATTATGGAATTTTTACCTCACCAAAATATTATGGAATTTGATAAATTTAGTTATAGGGGTAAAGAAGGATTTCATCGAGCTTTAGCGTATACTATCGGAAGAAGTGTGGCCATCGTTCAGAGAAAGACTGGAAGATATTCTTCAGAACCTCATGATGGGAATATCTTAGTTAAATTAGGGCCGGAAGGACAATTAGATCTTCGCTTTTGTGATGCTATTCAATTCTTAGAAGGGTCTTTAGAACAGGCGGTTGAAGCATTATTAGTAAATCGTGATGAAAGACCAGAATCATTCCGTTTTATCAAAGAACTCAGAAAAGGTTTAGCAGAGTCTTTATCTCAATTAGATCAGGTACCATATGCCTCTTCTTGGGATTCTTTAGATTTTCTTAGACAATACAACGATATATTTTAAATCAAATAAGCAGAAATCTCCAAGATTCATCTTTGGAGATGAATGCTCGTAAATGAGCGAGAGATTTCGCTATATTTGATTTTAGAAAATCCGAATTAGAAAAGTGGCGTAAATCCCTACTATTTATTGTAAGGGATAGCCACTTTTCAGGATTTTCTTTAAATGGACGCGTCGGGACTCGCACCCGAGGCCTCTTCGTCTTTCAGCTGAAAGCTGTAAGGCTCAAAAGCCTCAGCTTTTGTTGTTGCGAACGAAGCGCTATGGCTACTAAGCTACGCGCCCATAACTTATTAGAAATAAAAGGTATTTATTAAACCTATGTTATAAGAATGTTTTATTCTTCCTCATAATCTCCAGCTAATCTTCTTAGATATAATGGTGCTCCTTCTGGAAAAGAATTCAAATATATGTATCCCATTAAAGCTGCTCCAATAGTTTGGGCTGATCGAGTTAGATGTTGAAACTCACTATTCCCTGCTCTAAAATCTACTTCTCTAGTTCTGTCGATTTGTGGTTGAGTGTATAACTCACAACTAATTACCAAATATGTTCTTCCTTCTCTCAATACTTCTGCAATTCTTCCATTAATCGTTTCAAAATCTCTTAAAATGGCATCTAGGTCTTCTGCAGGAATATCTTTTCTTCTTGGCAATTCAGGCATAATCTTTAACCTTTAGTTTTAGATTTATAAGTATTATTGTGAAGGAATAGATAATTTGTCTGTCGGAAGAAATAAAAACTACGGCTGCCGGGAATTGAACCCGGGCCACGAGCTCTATCCGAATCACTTCATGGGAAGCTCGGATCATACCGTTAGATCACAGCCGTATGAGTTTTAAGGAGTACGAGCTTGATCCTCCGAACGCTAGCGAGGTTGGATCACAGCCGTATGAACATAGAAATAAACGCAGTATTATTTAAAGATTTACACTTTTAAGAAAACAATCTAAAATCTTTTAAATATCATACTCTTTTTGGTTTTATGGTCTTCGAGAGAGATGCACATAGATTACATCTAAGAGTAAACTATAATGATACTGAATACACTAGACTTCGTGCTCCTTGGACTCAGATGGAGTATGAACAAAAAGTAGGTCCTGCTTTCGGAGAACATATTGATCAAGAGTTAGCAGCACAAAGTAGGCTCCTTGATCCTTTAATTGCATTAGTTGAAAAACATTTTGGGATAGATTATTCTTGTTTGGAAGGCGATAGATTAGCGTGTGATATTGTTATTGGTATTCCTAAAAACGGAAAAGAAGCTTTTTTAACCGATGCGAGACAGAGATTTCCTACTTATTCCTTTCTCTTCACAATAGACCCTAACCATAATATTGCTAAGCTTGAGATACTTGAAAGTTACTAAAACTTTAAAACTGGCTTTTAATTTGAGATATTCAATGAGAATAGCTTTCGATCTTGACGGTACTTTATACGATACTTTGCCACATACTTTAGAGGTAGAGAATATCAACTTGGCCGAGAAGGGTTATCCCGCTATAACCGAAGATACTTCTCGAAGCTTACTTCAGTCTCATGATTGGAAGCAGTATTATCGGGATATGGGGGTAAGAGAAGAAGACATTCAACCCTTACTTGATCTTTTTTACAAAAGATGGATAGAAAGAGAACCTCCGCAATTAATTCATGGGGCATTGGAAGTCATAACCCTAGCTGAAAATAAGTTTGGAGAAGATAATGTTTTTCTTTTATCTAACGAAGTTAGGTCCTTAATTGATAAGAGATTAATAAGAGATGGATTAGATAGATATCTTTCTCGAATAGTTTCTTCTCTTGAGGGAAAAACTTCCTTGTTACTTGATTTATCTCAGAGAGAAGATTCCAAATTAATTTACGTCGGGGATTTAGTTTCTGACGGAGAAGCCTGTCTACAAGCTCGAGCTCAAGGTGCTAATAATCTTTCTTTCCTAGCTTTAACTCATGCTTATGGTATGAATCATCCAGAAGATCTAAGGAGATTTGCTCTTGAGCATGCTGACTTCGCAACTGAAATAAAAAACTTCAAAGAATTAACAGATTATCTCCATTCACTATGACCAAACTGAACCAGTAAATCAAATCCTTTAACATTAGGAACATCACATGCTCCATAACATGATCCGGCCCAGAAGGTTAACTTTACCGAAGGAAATTTTTTCTTAACCTCTTCTTGAATTTCTTTTGCTCTAGGCTTTAATCCATCAGGCAACTGGATCAGAACGGTTTTAGCTTTACTTTCTTTAAGTGTAGAATAGAGTTTATCTAACTCTAAGTTTAAATCAAGTGAAGACATGAGTATTATTTATTCTTCTGGTTCTTCTTCAGAATCACTATCTCTTCGAACAACTTTAACTGCATCCATCTTTACGGTAATGGGAATAGGTACAGCAGCTTCAAGTAATTCTACTACAATCTCTTCTTTAACTTTATTGATTCTCATAACTTTAGCATTCTCACGTTTGAACGGTCCGGCGATAATCTCAACGATATCATTCTTACGAATGTTCATCTCTACCTTAACTTGTTCTAACATGTGTTCGATTTCAGCGTAAGGAATAACTTTTGGAAGTAATCCTCGAGCGTAAGGTACTCCTTGTAAGGATGCTTCTGCTTCTTCTTGAGATAGGGCTTCCACGAAAATATATCCTCGCATTCCATGCGGTCTGATGATAGCGTAAACTTCAAACTTGCTTTCTTTGTGCAATTTAGAAATAAGAAAATCTACTACTTGATCTTCCCTATTTGCGGCAGTTCTTAATCCGAAAATCTTTGTTTCCATTTTAACCAATCAATAGTTGTTTTAAGATGAAGATGAGGAATCCTAATGCGCCGATAATTGCTGTTCCTAAAGCGGTAATCTTTAAGGTGTTCTTGTATTCTTCTTTAGAAGGTTTCTTGGTAATATGGATTACTCTCATACATTCTTTGAAAAACCTTTTCACCTTGTTCGGTTGCTGGATCTCTAACTCCTCTTCCATAAGCCTAAAAACAGGTGTTTGCTTTATAAACCTTTCTTTTGGGAAATGATCACTTCATAAATTCAATTCCCAGTTCGTCTTCCATGGCTTGTTTTTTCTTTAAAGCATACTTGTTACCTTCACCAAAGATTTGTTCAGATTTAACACCGGTAATGATCAGCATGGTACGAATAGTTTTTTCTAAATCTTTGTAAATCTGTGCTCCCCAGATGATCTTAGCATTAGGGGATAATCTTTGGTTTACTGCTTCTACTATCTGTCGAGATTCGTCTAAAGTTAGATCTTCTCCTCCCGAAATATTGATTAAAGCAGCAGTAGCAGTAGAAATATCTACATCAATCAGGGGATTGTCTAAAGCTTTCTGTACTGATTCTTTAGCTCGGTCTTTTTCGTTATCTGATTCTCCCATCCCGATTAAAGCTACTCCTCCCTCACTCATAATGGTTTTAATATCGGCAAAATCTAAATTAACTAATCCTGCTTTAGTTACTAACTCGGCGATACCTTTCACAGCGTTAGTTAAAATTTCATCCGCTACTTTGAATGCGGTTTGTAGAGGTAGATGGGGCGCAAGTTCTAACAATTTCTCGTTAGGGATAACGATTAAAGTATTGATACTTTGCTCTAATTTCTCCAGTCCGATCATGGCATTCTCAAAGCGATGAGATCCTTCCATAGTAAATGGTAAGGTTACAACTCCTACACTTAGAAGACCCATTTTTCTAGCTAATTCGGCTACAAAAGGAGCACTTCCAGTGCCTGTTCCTCCTCCTAAACCACAGGTGATGAAGACCATATCCGAATTTTCTAGCAATTTCTTTAAATCATGTTCACTCTCTTTAGCTGCCAATTCTCCCACTTTTGGATTTGATCCTGCTCCTATCCCTCGAGTTAATTCTTTTCCGATCAACAACTTCTTATCACAACGAGTGTACAATAAATCCTGAGCATCGGTATTGATAGCGATAGTCTCTATCCCTTTGATACCTACTTCAGAAATACGGTTGATAGTATTATTTCCGCCACCGCCACATCCAATAACTTTAATCCTAGTTTTTTGTGAGGAAAGAATTCGTTCTAACTCTTCATCTACCTCTAAAGTAGCTTTACGGTTAGTGCCGTCTTCAGTTTTAATGGTAGGGTTCTGAAAATTAGTTTTAGAAGCAAATCTGTTATCTACGTAAGTATCCATTTATAATCATCCCCATCTCTTTTTTGAACGTAATGACTTAATAGATTTAGCTTTATAAAGATTATTACAAGAGTAAAATACTCCTTGAAAAATAGATACTGAGATATCTAGGTTGGGTTACTTACTTTGCCGAAAGATACTTCTTTTAATCCGGTAAGCTCAGCTAATTTCTTTCCCAAGGCTTTAGTGATAGGCTCAGGCAAGTTCATACCTATATTTACTCCTGCTTTATCCTCTTTAATCTCTACTTTAATCTGGGTTTCAGCAATTTTTAAAGAAGTGTGCAAGAAAGAGATGATCTGTTCTTTATGATCTTTAATTATCTGGTGAACTTTAACTTCATACACTACCTCTTTACCCGAAAGAGGATGATTAAAATTAACGATAACTCTTCCACCAGAAACACTAGAGATGGTTCCCATCTGTCCATCAACGTCAATCTGTAATCCGGGCATCGGTCTCATTTTATGTTCTGCAAATGCGCTGGCAGGCATAATCTTCATGTTTTTTACGTCTCTTTTTCCAAAAGCTTGTTCCGGAGCAAGAGTGATGGTAAAAGATTGGCCAACTTCTTTGTCTACTAAGTTTGAATCTAATCCCGGTAAAACTTGTTGCTCGCCGACACAGATTGTTGCTGGACCAAACTTCATCTTATCGGTAAAAAACTTGTGTTGTTTAGCCACTGTTTCTTCAGTGGTGTCAAAAATAGTTCCATCCGTTAATTTGCCGGTGTAATCTATCTGTACGAAATCGTGAAGTTTAATTTTATCCATTTTAGGAGCCTTTTCTTCCACGGATATATAAAGTTTTTTGTATGGGGTGGAGATTATAATGCGCGAGTAACGATATCTTTATATTTAACTAAGGATTAATTCTGGCTATGAATATCGAGAAGATATTAAAGCGGACATTAATTGTCGCTTCGGCTATTGTTGCGTTAACTTGGACATATAACTTTGGACATGACCGGGGATATTCACGAGGTTATGATCGAGGGGTTGAAAGAGAAGCCTTAGATTTTTCTATAGCTTGTTATACTGGTGACACCCACAGAAGCATTGGGACGGACAAAGCGTTACGGGAAAATGGTAGGTCTCTGTCTCTTAATTTTAGTGGTCGTTTAGAAGATCAGTATAAATCTGTAGAACAATATGCAAAAAGATTCTCCCCAGAAGTGCGACAAGAAGCTTATTCTAAAATTGCGGATCTTAGAGAAATGGTTAGGGATCATTATTTAGATATTAATCTTAAACAAGTTCGTCTCATGGCACCTCCAGTTGTTACTCTAGATGATGCCATTAATCCTCCTCGAAGTGAATATGTTTCTCCAGAAACAGTTCCTAATGAAACTCTCGATGAAGTGCTTAATCCTCCGGTTACAAATCATTATCGACCTGAGGGAAGTTTTAAGTTAGGTCAAGATTTATAATCCTTTATGTGGGAAAGTTGATTATTCTCTGACAGCGAAATGTTTATATTAACCTGATCCTTTCATTTTGATATGAATAAAATCGTTAAAGGCCTTCTAATTGGTGGATTAGTTGGGATTGTTAGTGGTCTAGGAGCACGTTATCTTAACCAAAGAATAGTTCACAATATGGTAGACACACAAGTTGCACAAGCGGTTTATAGTTATGCTCACGGTGTAGCTGAAACCACGGCTGATTACGTCAGAACCAGGACTAGCAATCATATCGTGGATAATGAATATTCTATTTTAAGAGATCATACTTTTTCTCCTCCAGAAGGATTAGAGTATGAATATGACGTTGCTTTAGCCCAAGTAGAGAAATTTCCTCTTAAGTTAAAGGCAATTGTTGAAGAAGCAGTAGTTGAACAACAACAAAGATTAAATTTTGCTAATGGTAATTTTAATGGATATTATAAATCTGCAGAACACTTTCTTTCTGACACTGTCTGTGAACCCGCTCCTACCATTTATGTCTTTCCAAATATGACTATAGAACAGATGTGTCCTTTACCTTCAACTCGACACGAGCCACAATAAACTTATTACTTATTACCTTTCTTCTGATGATGCTGGTGTTCTCTAGGAGCAGTATACACAAACCAATGATCTTTAGTGATAGGATGGAAATAATCTGCTTCTTCTATCAAGATTTTAGCGGTAGTTTCAGGAACCGCAGCAATCTCTACCCGAACTCCTTCTGATTTCAAATGTCTAACTAATTCCACGTAATCAGAATCTCCTGAAAGAATAATGATCGTATCCACTTTAGTAGCAAGTTGAGTGGCTTTAATGGATAAGGGAATATCTGCAGATTTATGACAGGGAACAACTGTGCCATAATATTGTTCATGTAATCTTTCTGCTAGTTTAGAAGAGATGTTTAATCCTTCTCGAAAATAGAAGAAACGATTTAATCCTCGGCCGTTAAGTAAAGCAGGAATTAGTTTATCAAAATTCAGCATAGTATTCTCATTCTTAGCTTGCTCATGAATACTTCTCTCGATATTGTTTCCATCACAAAGGATGGCTACTGACTGGTTGATTAATATGGACATGGTTTATACCTCTTTTTTCTTTTTCTTCTTAATAACTTGAATAATTTTCTCAGCAACCTTTTTCGCAGGGATAGTGGTAGAATCTACCACCAAATCAAATTGGGAAAGGTCACGATGGTCAACTCCGTAATATTTTATATAACGTTGAGCATCTTCTTCATCTCTTTCGATAATACTTTTCTTAACTTCAGTTAAAGAGTTTAGGTTACCTTCATCTCGAGTAGCACTGGCTTCTTTATCTTGTAAGTCCTTCCATACCCTTCTAGCTCCTTCTCCTTCTGAAACGTGAATATAAATCTTTAATGATTCTGGTAAGAGATGAAAATGAACTCGACCTTCTACAATTACATCTTTTCCTTGTTTATCTAATTCTCGAGCTTGAGTTACTGCTTGAGTATCTACTTCCTCATCTGCTTCTTTGAAATGAGTTTTAGCGTAAAGGTTAAACTCTTCTAAGGTCATTCCTTTTTGTTTAGCTAGCTCACGACGGATACCGCCCACATAGATCCTTTCCCAACCTAATTTCTCAACTAGAATCTTAGCTACAGTAGATTTTCCTGAACCCGGATTACCGGAAATAGTAAGGATCATGATTAGAAGTAAATTAAACTGGTTTAAATAATTATCTTACTTTCTCATACTCGCTGTGTTTCAAGTCACCAAAATAATTCTTTACCCACTGTCCTAGCCAGAAGAAAGTAGCTTTAGTCAATCCCCATTGCTGAAATCTGCGCATAGAAGTAGTTATGTTGGTGTCTAAGCAAGTGAATTCTTTGCCCGTATGTCTCTTTAGTTTGAGGATCAATTTACGATGTTCTTTAACTTTTAAACTGGCATCATAACCGTCAACTTTATCAAAATCTTCTTTTCTGCAGATTAATGCTCCGCTGCATCCTTGATATAGATTCGTGGTGTGATAAAAATTTTTGAACCCCATGGCGAATTTATATTTCAGTTTAGGATCATCTGGTTGGACTTTAGTGGTAGCTACAGCATGTTTGTCAGAAAAATCTTCTTTAATCCTGCTAAAAGTGTCTTCTGAAACTAAAGAATCTGCATCTAAGAACAACAGTGTTTCTCCTTCTGCTTTTTGTGCTCCGATATTGCGAGCTTTACTTACATGTCCTTCTTTGAAAGAGATGATTCTGGTGCTTTGGTTGGCAGCTTTCTTTGCTAAAGATTCAGTATTGTCGGTGCAGCCGTTACATACCACGATGGTCTCCACATCTGGATCATTTAGAGATTGGATGTTCTGAAGCGTATTTACAATATACTTCTCTTCATTACACGCAGGAATAACCACCGAGATTCTAACCATGAATATAAAATTAGGCAAGTTCTTTTAATAGTTTTCTGTTACAGAAAGGTTGTTTTTGTTAAGGGGGTGGTTATGTAATCACTTACAAGTAACAATAAACCGAAAGATTTAAATAGTGTTTGAAGATCTTAAGTCTATGGTCAAAGAAAAAAAGGAAAATCAAAAGATGAGTACTCTTGATAAGATTGCTACTGGAGCTCTTATTGGTTTTGGGATTGATGCGATTCTATTCCCCTTTTTTTCCGGGGGACAAACTCTTCACGAGATATATGGAATTCCTCCTGCCGGAGATTATAAAATCTACAGTGAAATGACGGTTAGAATTCTTGAGCAAGGATTGTGGGGAGTAGCTATGGTATATGAAGGGGTCAAAGGATTGTATAACCAACATAAAAAGAAATAATTATAATTATATCTTTTCAGCTCGGCCTTTTCTTACAATTAAATCTGCTACTTCTGGGAAGATCTCAATCTCTTCTCCCACATCATAAGGACCATAAACTTTCATATCTTTCCAGACAAAACTGGGTAAAGGATGGGTAAATTTGATCTTAGTTTTGGGAAGTTCCGGTGGTGTGGCTAGAATAGGTTCGCTCAGTTCTGGTTTAGGAGCAGTTTCTACCGGAAGAGGTTCTTCTAAATATGAGCTTACCTTAAGATTAGAATGAATGGCTCCTCCGATTACGGGTAGTTCTCCTTTAAATAAAGACATCAAGATTCCTCTTCTGAACTCATCTAAATTCTTTAGAGTACGCCAGTAAAACTCTTTTTCTTCTCCTAACATGGCGCTGATATCAATAATGTCTGATCCAGTACGAGATTTGTTTAAGGCGATATCAATAATTTTCTTTTCACGTTTTTCATAAATCTCTTTTAGAATTCTACGGATACTTCTTAGTTCGTACTCTAACTTATCTCTTTCTCCAGAAGCGAAAATGTCTTTATCTTGAGCTTTTTGCTCTAAAAAGGCAATCTTTTCCTTCATATATACAATTACATCAACAAAAAAAGCTGGTTCTAGCTTCTGTAAGTCTTCCCTCTTTTTCTCATTTCTGAGAACGTCGTACAAAGTTTCTAAAGTAATCTTAATGCTGTCCATTCCCCCCCTCTAGCTTAGAAGGGTCTAGGCTTTTAAAGCTTATCTTTACTAGAGTGGTTAGGTTAAGATACTTCTCTATCTAACCTAGCTGCATACTTCTTATTGGTTAATACATCTAGAAAATAACTTTCTAAGTTTCTTTGTCTTATCTCTATCCCTGGAAGAATCATCGCTCCAGCCATACTGGTTACAGCAGTTATTAATGAAGCGATACTTAAACCTAAAGTTGGATCTCCCCTGGCTCCATAAAAAATTGCAGCTAGGCTTCCAGCTAACCCTGCTCCTAGTAGTGCATTGGATAAATAATATCCTCCACTGGTGAGGATTCTTTGGTTACGGTTTCTTCGGTATTCTTTCTCAACAATAGCTCTACCTTTCTCGGCCCATTCACTTTTCTCTAATTGTCTGATACTATCTTCGATGTTATCGGCAAGGTATCTTAAAGAAATTCTTCCATAAATATCTCGAGAACCAAAATTAACCGGATTGTGGCCCACTTGGTCAGTAGAAGTATCATAACAACCTAATTTAGTGTCAAAGTAAGGCATTGCTCTAACCAGGTCTACCATTTGTTGAGCTGTTTCTTTATCTGTCAATGGTCGATTAATTCCCGTGGCAACTTCTTCATTCATTCTGGCTCGATAGGTAGAATGTTCTGGAGCATTAATCCCCATAAAGGTGACAAACTTTGGTTTAATCATCCCTAACAGTTCTGCAGTTTCTTTAACATGCTGGGTATAATATTTTATCCCTCCCAGTCCGGGCATGATCATTACTGAAGCTTGAAGTCCACTTTCTTGAAGTAATTTCCCTGCTTCTAACATTTGTTCTTTTGTACATCCTTTATGTACATAATCTAAAATTTCATCAGAACCAGATTCAACTCCCCAATATACCAGATGTAAACCTCCACGATGGTCTGGATCTTTATTCATTGATAATCTCTCCAGACCAGAACTTCCTTGTTTCAATATACTCTGTGTACGTCCGTATACAGCAACTCTTTTAGTGGGATTTCCTGTATGATTATAAAACCTCTTTCTAGTGTATCTTATTGCTTGCCACAAGATCTCTGTTTCTAATCCTAATGCATCTCCGCCACCAATAAATATTCGTGAAAGTTGTTTAGCTAATCCCGGATCCATCCGATCCCATACTAAGTTAACATGAGCAAAATATTCATCTAAGCTCTTACCTTGAAAAGGGACTCCATCATAACCATTACAATAAGTGCATCTACCCCAGTTACATCCTTTAGTCAGCTCAAATCGAATGACGTGGGGTCTTCTTTCAGAAGGAGGAGAAAACATGTTCGGGGTAGAATATAATTTCGGATCTTGATATAATTCATCCAAAGTATTAACTTTTATTATTCTCTTGCCCACCATTACTTTCTCAAACCCCTGCTTATTTATAAAATCTTTTTTAAGTTTTAGTGCTGTTAGTCCTTTAAAGTAGTTAATTCAGTAATATTTATAAATGGAAAGTCTTTTTAACTGTTCATGAACGAGACGGCCTTTTTGAGCGATAAGAGAAAAGTAACTCTTACTGATAAAGGACTATATCAGCCAGGTAATCCCTCTGCCAATCATAAAACTGGAATAATTGAACTAGATTCAGAGATTTCTGATTTAGTATTAGATATTAATCGTCTTCCTTTTGCACTTACTGGGCCAACTTGTCAAGGACATTTTAGATATAAACATTATGTTGATGATCATCGAGGGGTGATTGTAGACTTTGACGGACAAGATGTTCCAGTAGTCGGTTTTCTTCATACTCCTTTATCTAAAGCTTTTCGTCTTCCAGGTATAGATGACATATTGTTAGAATATAATTGTTATCCTAACTTAACCTTAGAAATTAATGAAGGTAATCCCCTTGGGAATGAGTTTGGTGCAGCATTGATCGACTGGGAAAGAGCTCAAGAGGGAAGAGTGTTTATCAATCACGGAGATAAGATGACGATTACGGTTATCCCTCGAGAATTATATGACAATCGTGACAGGAAGTATACTCTTACTGAAGCCAGAGAACTTAACCAATTAAGAATCTCTGGGCTAGCCAGTTTACATGAAGTGGTTAAAGCTTTCACTCTCGTTTATGGAGTTGAATCTTCTAGTTGGGAAAAAGCAAGAGAGAAATTTATGGAAGGAGTTATTACCGTAAATAGACAAGGCAGAATCCCTAAAGGAATGACTCCTGAAAATGATGCGGTAGGTTATGAATGTAAAACTCAACCTATCCCTTTAGATATCGCTATCACTCCGGTACATAACGGAAAGATGATTGTGCATATTCCTGGTTTCTTAGAAACCGTTAACGGGTATGGGAATAAATATCAAACTTTAGCTAATCTATTACAACAAAAAAGCTTTGCTGCGATGGTGCGTATGGATAATCGAGAACGGGATTATCATCCATTAGAAGAAACCCTTTTTGATGATCTTAGATTTGTGATCAATTATGCTTTAGCACACGCTAAAGAAATCTGTGGAACAGATAATCCAGAATTGTATTTGATGAGTTTCTCTGGAGGAGCAAATGCCTTAGGAGTTCTTGCACCAGAGTATCCTCAAGTTAAGAAAATGTTAATGATGGGGCCAGCGATTGAATGTCATTCTCCCATTCAAGAGAGATTCTCACATTATAAAGGAGAACTGTATATTGTTCAAGGAGAAAACGATTGGGTCTTAAATGGGGAAGGAGGCAGAATATTTCATCGTCTTGCTTCTAGAGCTACCCGAAGAGAATTAGTAATTATTCCTGATTGTGAACATTTCTTTAAACATAAGGACGAAGTTTATAGTAAAGCTCCATTCTGGGCTTTTGGAGGAGATACTACTTTTCCGGATCCAGAAGGGGGAATCAAGTTAGTTCAATAAATCTTTAGATTATCTTTTTTTAAGCTTAGACAAAAGTTATTTAAACCTTAAAGTTATATTTTAAACATGTCTTCCGAACTGTCAAGAGCTCTACTTGCGGATCATTTTATTCATGAGATTGGTAAGCAAGAGTTACGACCTCCAATTTATAATTCTTCAGTTCTGGTACACCAAAGTGGATGGCACACCGAGAGGTATCTTAACTTATATTACGATGACCGTACTCCATATCCTCTTCTACTTTTAATGAACTCGAAAGAATCAGTGATTTATTTATCTTTAACTAAAGAGAAAAACCTAGTTAAGGAAATGTTTAGAAAATACTGGAAGGATCCAACTTTCTTAAACAAAAGGAGTAACCTTTTCTTTAAATATGCTACAAAAGTGGATCAATGGTATCATTCCTGGAACTATAAAAAACTTAATTCTTGTCAAGAAAAAGAACCCCTCTCTGAATTTAAACAATTTCTGGACGTTACTTGGCATATGAATGCGATCCCTTTCTTTTCAATTTATTTTGATAAATCTGTGGCGGAGGAATTAATCTCGGAATTTAAATTAAAAATTGATTCTGAAAGATTGGATTATTTATGGGAACATGCTCAGAATCTCCCTGCACATTCGTTTGAAAAGAAAAGAAGGTTGTACCTGCTTAGTTTGATTTCTCAAGGTGATTCTTGGGATAAGATTGGAGAGAAATGTCAATATTTTAAAACTGCATATGATCGGGTTTATTCTGTTTCAGATGTTCAAAAGGAGTTAAAGAAGGAGTATTCTTCGATATCAGCTGCAAAAGCAAAAGAAATAATTGAAGATGAGAATAAAGCTTTGTTACCCAGAAGAAGAGCTAATCAAGAATGGTTAAACTCATTATCAGAACCAGAAAGAAAAATTTCTTACTTTATTCAATACTTGATTGATTTAAGAGATACCAGAAAAGATTATCTGATGAAAGCCGTCACTTCCTTTTATCGAATGGGGGAATACTTATTTGAAAAAGCAGGTTTATCCAAAGACTTAATTATGGTTGTAAGTACAGAAGAACTTACTCGAGGAAGTGATTTTTTCGTGGAGAATAAAGAACATATTGAGGAAAGGAAAAATGGAATGTCTCTCTTGGTTCATTACAATGCAGAACAAGAGGTGGAATATGGTCCTGTTGATGACAATAAACAGAGGATAGATCAGTTTTATCTTGGAGATAGAAATCAAGGGGAATTATTACTTCGTGGTCAACCTGCATCCTCCGGAATGATTGTAGGAAGAGTAAGGATCGTTAAAAATGTAGAGAAGGACAAGTTTCTAAACGGAGAAATCTTGGTAACGGGAATGACCCGTCCAGAATTCGTTCCTTTGATGGGTAAAGCAGCCGGAATAATTACCGATGAAGGTGGAGTTACTTGTCATGCAGCTATTGTTTCTCGAGAGATGAGAAAACCATGTGTTATTGGTACTAAGGTTGCTACCTTTGTTTTACATGATGGTGATTTAGTTGAAGTCAATGGTAGTAAGGGAATTGTTAAGATATTAAAGAAGAAATGAATTAAAGAACTACGATACCCATACCTATTACTGGTGGTTTGTTGTATCCTTCCACATCACAGCTTGCCATCAATACATCCAGAGGGCCATACTTGTCAGTTCTTAGAGGCTCACCATAAGAAGCAACAGTTAGGCCAATATCTGGAAAACCTACATTGCCCATTACGTATCCTAATTGCATCCAATTATTGGGGGTAGGATAAACACTTGCCATAAGTCCGTGGTATGGTTCTAATCGAGCGTCTAATCCTTTTACTGCTACATGATCATTTTCACAATTCTTACAGAAGAATCTTCCTCCAATTAAATAATCATGGCCATTCTTATGAGTTATTGTTCCGGAAGGAGGAACTACTCCCTTTCCTTGGTCTTTAATTCTGAAAGTCTGCCATCCTCCAAATTTTTCTTTAAACCTTAGAGCCAAGATGGCATTAAAAGGACTTAAATCTTCGTCTCTGGAAGTGAGGTAAACCTTTTTAGCTACTTCTTCTTCCAGTTTGAATCTATCTTCTAATTGAACTATAGCAATTCTTGCTTCACTCTTTTTAATTCTAGCAAATCTTTTATCTAAATCTACTTCTAATGATCTTAAAGCTAGACAGTAATCTATATTCTTTGCATCTGCTAACCATTTGGCTCTATATTCTTTTAAAAATACCATTTTATGTTCAGAAAGGGGGTATTATAAAAACTTTATTGGTCTGAAATAGATGTTGTCTAGACCTTTTCTAACTAAATTATCCAAAAAGCTTAAATATGTGTAATCACATTTACTCACTTAGATGATAAAAATGACAAATATAACCTTAGCTATTCCAGAAGAACTGCATGAAAAGATGAAATTACACTCAGAAATAAGATGGAGTGAAGTAGTGAGAAAATCAATTTCTCAAAAAGTAGAGATGCTAGATGTAATGAATAAAATTGCTAGTAAGAGCAAATTGACTCAGAAAGATGTAGATGAAATTTCAAAGAAGATCAAGGCCGAAACATTTAATGAATTAAACAAAAAATGATCATCATTATTGATGTTAATATTCTTCTTTCTGCTTTAATTAAAGATTCAACTACTCGAGCTTTAATTCTCACTTCAGGCCAGGAATTTTATTTCCCCGAAAAGTCTATGCAGAAGATTAGAAAGTATAAGCAATATATTAAAGAGAAGTCGGGGCTCTCAGATTTAGAATTTTTGAAGTTGTTTCATATCTTGATGAAATTTATAAAAATAATCCCTGATGAAGACTTGTTAGAAGAATGGGATAACGCCAAAAGGATTATGGAACATATTGATCTAGAAGATGTAACTTTTATTGCTGCAGCTTTAAGCCAAGAAGAAGCAATTATTTGGTCAGATGATCGTCATTTCGAGAAACAGAATGCAGTCATTACATTAAAAACAAAAGACGTGATTGATTTATTCAATAGTGGATGAAGTATTCTATCGAGCGAAATAGAAGTTGTGTGATGGGTCTTCTCACTTTAACCTCTCCAAAATTATTTCTTCTTGAGAATTCTCAGGCTATCTTCAAGTTGTCTTAGTCCTTCTTCTGGAGTGCAACCATTTCCTTTTGCCTTGGGTTCATCAGCTAAGTTAGGAAAGATATACCTGCAAGTTTCTCGACAAGTATCTTCTACTGTCTCTACTAATGATACGCGTCCATCAATAATTTGTTTATCAGATGGTTCTAAAGTAGTATTCCCTAATAATAATTCGTAAGTTCTCTTAACTTTACAAACCCTAGATCTTTTATCTTCTCCATCTGTATCAAAATCCATTCCTTTTTCTGTTAGTCTAATGTTAATATCTGGAATTTTAATTTCTCCTGTAGGATTAAAGGAATAAACTCCTTCTCCTAATGATTGAGTTGAGTAAACCGGAGACCCTTTTGGTCTGAAACTGAACTCTGTGTGAGATCCTGTCATTTCACAAATGTCTATCTTTCCTGCCCCATTTAAACTATTCCAAAAATAATCATCTAAAGAATTACCTTCTCGATATAAACGTGAGTCCCATGCTCTTAATCCTTTAGGATAAGAGAGGTTATTTGCACGCAGATCCACTTTTTTATCATAATAACTTTCTAAAGATTTTCTTGCTAATTCAGCAGCAGTGCTTTGAGTATAAAATACAGTATTATATCTTTGAGTAATTGCGGCCTTTTTAGTTTCTGAAGTTATTCCTTCTTTAGCATCGGAGTAATCTGCTACTGCGGGAATTCCAAAATACAGTCCTATTCCTATGATTGATGACCCCACCAAGGTAAGAATAATATTTCTTAAACTTTCACTCATTCTTCTAACCTCCGCATCTTCTCTCGAAGAAAGTGTATTGTAATTCTTGTTCTTTGGCTGTTTCTTCATCTCGACATTGGGTAGTGTAAGGACAGAACTGCTCTTCTAAATCTTCGAGCATATCCCCCCCAACACCCAAATTGGTCATTTGAACATAATGATTCCAGTAATCCTGGTTTGTCCTGTCCATCTCTTTGCTAATCCTTACCTCTACTTTGTTGTCTTTTAAACCGGGAAAGACATAAGTTAATGATGTAGCTACTCCTATCTCCAAATTTAAACTGTCACCTTCTTGTCTAAGATATGCATATTTGTTATTAAAAGTAAAAGAGGTGAATAAGTAGAAGTCTCCTCCAAAACTAAGAGTACTATCGCGGGTATCTTCAAATCTATGCTCTCTTTCTTCTCTTGACTGGTGTTTATAATATGAGGGAGATTCCTTTGTTAAATACATATATCTAGTAGTACTTCCAAATTCGCCATAGTATGTGGAAGAATCTTTTCCTATATCATCTACCCTTCTTCCATTATAATCTAGTATACATCGTGTTAATCTAGCGGGTAAAGAGTCTTGATTAACTATTTTCAAAAGGTTATCTCTTCTTCTTGTTTCTTGTTCGTTCTCATGCTTTTGAATCGCTTCTGTTGAAGCTTCGATTCTAACTTCTTTTCGATTATTGGGATCATCAAAATAACAATCATCTCCTTTAGAATAGTCCGCAATAGCTATTGTTAATTGTAATCCTAATAATGCGCCCATAATCCCAATTGATCTGTTAAGGTTATTCATTTTATTTCTTTATAGTAGCAACAAGCGCTAATTATAATCTTTTCCCTTATAAATTATAATTTACCTTAAATTTATAATTTTTGAGAAAGATTTATTAATTAAGAATAATTCATTCTCCCCATGAAACGGAAAATTATCCAATTAGCTGGAACAACCTTTGTGGTTAGTCTTCCTTTAAAGTGGATTAGGCAGATGAATGTAAAGAAAGGAGACGAAGTTAACTTAGAGATAAAAGGAAATTCGGCTATTTTGAAATTGGGATCAAATGATTCAGAAAGGAAGAGTAAAGAAATTGATGTTTCTGGAATGGGACAGAAACCTATTCAGAAGATGATTGCGGCAGCTTATAAAATTGGATATGATGATTTGATTATCAAGTTTAGAACTTCTAATGAGCTAGAAATGATTCATACTTATCTGAATGGCGGATTAATTGGTTTTGAGATTGTTGAAGAAAAGAATAATGTGGTGAAAGCCAGTTGTATCACTAAGGTTGATGAAGAAGAATTTAATATTATGTTGAAAAGAGCATTTTTGTTTATTATAAATTTAGGGGAAGATTTAGTTAATATCCAAAACAAGCAGGAAATGGAGAAAATCATTCTTCGAGACAGTTCCATTAATCGGATCATGGATTTCTGTCGAAGAACAGTAAATAAGAATCCTGATTCTCGAGAGCGGTCAACGGTTTTATATTACATTATGGAAGAATTAGAACGGATTGGTGATTTATACTGTGAAATTGCCGAAGAGATAATGAACTCCAAGAACAAGAATATCCTTCCGGAGATTAATGCTTATTTTAGAGATTTCTATAATTTGTTTTATAAATTCGATTTAGATTGTGTAAAATCATTTTTGGAGAGAAAAAAACCATTGCTTAAAAAGATAAAATACTTTCATAAAATAGATTATTTATGTGAACAGTTAATCAAGAAGATCTACGATTTAAACGGTCCATTGATGATGTTGAATCTATAATGTTATCCAATAGAAAGTTCTATTAGCATCTAAAGCGGGAAAGGAAGGAGGTTGACTAGCTTTTAAGTGGTCCAGATTCCTAACCTTGAACAATGCTTCTGTAGCGGAATATAATTCGTCCATGCTCAGCTTAGCACAACTTCTTCTTAGTTGTTCCAGATGTACCTCTAATCCTTTCTTAGCTTCATCTTTCCCTGCTAAGTAATTTATAGCATATTCATCAATAAAAGTCAATTCTTGATTTATATGTTCGATTTCAGTAAGATAACCAATTTCTCCTCTCCAGGTGTCAGCCCACTTTGGGCTTCCCCATTTTCTGGTAAGTTCAATTTCAAGAGATTCTAAGTTTTTATCTACATCTAGGGCCTGAACCCCAGACGCTGGGGATGGTGCTACCTGCTCTACAAAATGCGCTGAATAATGATCTAACAATCCTTCTCTTTCTGCTTCAGTTAGATTTAATCTACGATCATAAAGTAATCGAGCTAAATCTGCAAATATCGTATTCACACCAAATTTTTTGGTATCACAAATGAAGGCTTCTTCTCCGATAATCACATTAGCAGCCTTAAGATCATTCACGGAAAGTGCTCTATAGAGATGACCTTCATCTGAGCTATAGCGTTGAAACGCTTCAACTAGTTTTGTTTCTATTAAAGAATGATATGCTCCTATTGCGGTTAGAGCAAGAGAATGTAAAGGGGTTCCATCTACATTTCGTGGTTCTGTAGGACAATTTACTTCATAAGGGGGAGTAGAATAAGCACTGGCTTCTACTACTTCTCGAAAGAATTGGGCATTTAAGTTGAAAGTGGAATATAAGTTGATCAGGAAAGTAGTTCCAAAATCGGGCCCGAGAAATCCAGAACGGTGTTCTGCTTCTGCTAATTTGCTTTTCTGATTGGATGCAAGCAAAGGTATAACTTTATCTCTAATAGCTTCTGCTTTATCCGTAACTTGATCTAGGGGGGTTCCTTGACATTGTTTTGTTAGTAAGTAGATATTTCCCCCTGCTCTTTGTTCTTCATCAATTAAAACCACATTTCTTAGAAACTGTCCTGCTTGTTTCATCTTTCTAGCGCGATTCTGATTATGGTCATTGTCTTGCATTCTTTTAACAAAGAAGTTTCCTTGATCAGTATAAACTATATATGAATCACTAACTCCTGCGCGCGGATTTACCTCTATCTTAAATTGAGTAACTTTATTTCTTTCAATAGCAGGTATAATTTCATCTAGTAACATCTAGAGTTAAAACGTATCTCTTATTTATAAACCTTTTGTGTTAATCATTACTAATGAGTGATAAACTAAGGGCCTCTCTGTGATGAATTATTCTTTGTATACACATTTGCTATACAAATTATAAATAAGACCTATCAATCTGGTAACTTTAGCACAGAATCTGACGTCTTTACACCAAAATCCAAAAAAGTGTATATCCAAAAATAAATTAAAAATAAAAGTTTTTATCGTCAATAAAACTACAATCCTGCCTCCTTCTTCAAGGTAGCTGCCTTATCCACTTTCTCCCAAGTGAAATCGGGATCTTCTCTACCAAAATGACCATATGCAGCAGTCTTCTGATAAATAGGTCGACGTAAATTCAAACTGTCAATAATCCCTTTTGGAGTCAGCTTGAAATTATTTCTAACCAATTCAGAGATCTTCTCTTCAGGAATGCAATTGGTATCAAAACAATCCACTAATACTGAAACCGGTTCAGCTACCCCAATAGCGTAAGCTAACTGTACTTCACATTTCTCGGCCAATCCGGCTGCTACCACATTTTTAGCAATATATCTGCACATATAAGCAGCAGAACGATCTACTTTTGTGGGATCTTTTCCAGAGAATGCTCCTCCTCCATGTCGGCCCATTCCTCCATAAGTATCTACAATAATTTTTCTTCCGGTAACTCCCGCATCTCCTACTGGGCCTCCAATAACAAATCTTCCGGTTGGGTTGACAAAGAATTTTGTGTTCTGATCGATCCATTCGTTACAAATTGGCTTAATCACTTTCTCAATCACATCTCTTCGGATAGTTTCTAAATCTACGTCAGGATGATGTTGAGTTGAGATAACTACCGTATCAACTCGTTTAGGTTTCCCATCTACATATTCTACGGTTACTTGAGACTTTCCGTCAGGTCTAAGATACCACACTTCTCCTCTTTTTCTAGCTGAAGCTAAACGTAAAGTTAATTTGTGTGCTAACATTATTGGTAAAGGCATAAGTTCAGGGGTTTCATTACAAGCGAAACCAAACATCATTCCTTGATCTCCTGCACCTTGTTCTTTATACAATCCTTCTCCTTCAGTAACTCCTTGAGAGATGTCTGGAGATTGTTCAGAAAGAGCGGCTAATACTCCACAAGTACTTCCGTCAAAACCATATTCTGGTTTATCATAACCTATTTTAATGATAGTGTCTCTGACAATTTTCTGTATGTCCACGTAAGTCTTAGTGGTAACTTCTCCTGCTACTACCACAAACCCGGTTTTGGTTAAGCATTCAATCCCTGCTCTGGAAAAAGGATCTTCTTTGTACATTGCATCCAAGATTCCGTCGCTGATTTGGTCACACATTTTATCAGGGTGACCTTCGGTTACACTTTCTGATGTAAATAAAAAGTTTTTATTGTTCATAACAATCCCTCCGTTTTTTATGTCTTTACCGAGTATCACTATTAAGGTCTCTTGACAGTTATATTCCAATAGGAATATTTTTAGAAATATTTATTAACTAGTGACAATAATTATGGTTTATGTTTCCTGCAATTACCGAAATTAAACGTCAAAGAAAGAGATTAGAAGTCAATCAGAAAGATCTTGCCTTTAAATCAGGTGTTTCTCAGAGCTTGATTGCAAAAATAGAATCCGGAAAAGTTGAACCTACTTATAGTAACGCAGTAAGAATATTTCAATCCTTAGAAGAACTAAGAGAGAAGGAAGAAGTTAAAGCTAAGGATGTAATGCATCCTAAGGTAACTTTTGTACCCTTTTCTGAACTTGTCTCAGAGATAATTAAGATTATGAAACAAAAAAGTATTTCTCAATTACCGGTAATGAATAAAGATAAGGTCTGTGGTTTGATTACTGAAACCACTATACTTCAACATTTTTCTGAACATCCTGAGAACTTTTCTCATACCAAAGTAAATGAGATTATGGAAGATGCTCCTCCTATCGTTTCTAAAGAAACCGGATTAAGAATGTTGTTAGAATTTATTAAGACCAATCCAGTTATCTTAGTAGCAGAGAAAGGAGAAGTTTGTGGGATTATCTCTAAAGTTGATTTGTTAGGAAGAATATAAAGATTGAATTACCCTAATTATTATAAATACTCCTTTTATCTCTTACCCTATGGCTGTTGAATACCTTACTCTGCGTTTTGGAGATAATTTTAAGGGAAAAAAGAAAGGTAGCGAGAGAGCGATTGAAAAGTTAATGTCTCCTTTAGATAAAATTTGCGAAAGTTTTCATGGGGTAGAGCTTTGTTCTCAAAGCGACACTTTTCAATATGAGGCAGGTCTTGAGCCGATGCGGGTAACTAAAAGTTATTTAGTCGGGAAGTGTGCAGTTAAGAACGTAGTGGAATTGGGTGCTGGTTATCGTACTACTGAAGTGATTGGGTTATGGCATCAGCAGGATGAAGAGTTTATCGAAGTTTTAAGACAGTTCTATGGGGGAGTAGAGCCGCACAGAAATGTTATCTTAAAGTAAAGTTTTATAAAATAGCTTCTCTAGACTATATTATGGCTGAATTAAAGTTTAGTACTCTGGCATTCGAAGTTAAAAAAGAAGAACTAATAGTCAGATTGCTAAACTTGTTCCTTACTAAGATTCCTCTCTCTGAGTTAGAAGAAATCGGAAAGTTTAGACTTAAAGATGTACATACTTTAGACTTTAGTGAGAAGAATCAAAAGCGAGCAGAATTAAAATTCTCTTCGATTCTAGCTAAATATATGGATAACCTAACTAATTCTATTAATGGAAATAAAGCCGTTTACATTCATCAGAATTCTGATATTCCCTTAATCGGAAGTGTTGAATTCGGAATTGTGTACAGAAATACTTCTTTAATTGAGATTAAACCAGTAACTTCTTGCAACTTGAATTGCATTTATTGTTCTGTGGGAGAAGGAAAAGGATCAGATAAAGTTGATTTTGTGGTGGAGAAGGATTATCTCGTTGAAGAGTTGCTTAAACTAATTGAATTTGTGGCTGAACCCGTAGAGGTTCATATCGGAGTACAAGGAGAACCTTTCTTGTATGCAGACTTACTTCCTTTGATTGAAGACTTACATGCCCAAGAATCAATTAAAATTGTCTCTATGGATACTAATTTTACTCTCGTTACAAGATCTATGATTGATAAGTTAAGTTCTTTCAAAAATAAACTAAGGTTGAATGTTTCTTTAGATTCTCTTAATCCGCAACTAGCTAAGAAGATGGCCGGAGCGGAATATAATGTTACTTACGTTACCGAAATGATTCGTTATGCTGCTTCTAAGGGAATTCATATCCTAATTGCTCCAGTATGTGTTCCGGGGTATAATGACAAAGATATGGAAGAGATTGTTCGTTTTGTAAAGGAACTGGGATTAAAAGCTGGCGATAAGCATCCTATTATTGGTATTCAGAACTTCTTGAACTACAAGACTGGAAGGAATCCTACTAAAGCTCGAGAATGGAAGGAATTCTATCAGATGATTTCTGATCTGGAGAAGAAAACTGGCGTCAAGTTAAAATTATCTCATGAAGATTTTGGTATCAGAAAGACTAAAGAGTTACCTAAGCCATTTGAATTAGATGAAGTGGTTACTGCTACGATTAAATGTCCAGATAGGTTTCCCCGTTCGGTGATTGCGGTAGCTAAAGATAGATGTATTTCTGTACCTGACTGTGTGTTTCAAAAGGATAAGAGGATTAAAGTTAAGATTTCTAGAGATAAGCACAACATCTTTGCTGGTAAACTCGTAAAATAAATGTGGGGCTGAGTGTAACGAATGCCGCACTACGGGGGTCAACCGTAATTGGCCTAGAGATAAACATAACCTATTTAGTGGGAAGTTAGTAAAATAAAAAATAAAAATCTAATTTATTTTAATCTATTGTTCATCCACCGTTTCTTTGTGGTCTGGATGTTCTTCCAGTTTCTGTAAGAGCTTTTGGCTGGTTTCATCTTTCCTTTTTTGATCTATTTCACATTCGTAGAATAAACCTTTTCCTCCCTTAGATGCAGTTGACAAATATTGATTGAATCTGTCCACAGCTTCTTTGTTAAGGACTAACCGGGTGTAAATTAATTCTTTATCCGTTCCATAAGCAGTATGGACGAAGTTTACATCATTATTGCATCCGTCATCATCAACAAAAATGTTCTCTCCTGGGTTGTCAAGATCAATTCGTAGATAGCATTTATCGGTTCCCTCATCTTTTTTAGATCCTAAATATGTTGCATTGTGGGTGTACTCTGCTCTCTTTCCAGACGGTGAACCTAAGCATCCTCTTAATTCGCTTTCAATCTTATTATATGTTCTTCTTGGTTGTGGTGGTTGTCTACTACAACCAACGCTTCCTGCTAATACTATTGCACATAATCCTGTTAATATTGTTTTATTCATTTTTATTTTCCTCCTAATAAGTGTCTTACTTTGTATCCTAAAGTTGCTTCTTCTGCCATCTGAGCATCATAACGAACCAGAACTTGTTTGAACGCATCTAAATCTCGTCTGATATTGTTGCCATTAGTCTGAAGATATCTTTCACAATCATTCTTGTGGGAAGCGCCAAATGAGAAAGGGACAAGACCGCTACGAAGATGATTTACAGGAACATATTCTCCCTTAATTGTAACTGCTTCAGGTACTTTTGCTACTCCTTTAGTTCCTGCTTCGTTCCTTCCTTCTAACAAAGAATCTAAATCTCTGCCTTTTCCAACAAAAGGACGTACTGGTGTATCAGATACGGAAAGGTTTCTTACGTCAATCTCTTCTGCTCTTTGATCTTGATGATTAGAACCGCGATAGAACACAAAAGGCTTACCTCTCATAGAAGGATTATCTAATTCTAATATTCTCGGATTTACTACATACACTGCAGTAACATTATTGTTTTCTGCTACACTGAAATCTGCTGGAACTAATTTCTTTTTGAACATTTTAATTTACCTCCAAGGATCAATTTTATATTGATTAGTCATCTTTCCATCGCTGCTCAGGGTAGTATTATAATTCCCCATCCCTACTCTCATAGAATCGATATCTTGAGGAAACCGGAACCCGGTTTCATATACTGTAAAAACGGCATCCGAACATCGGAATTGTTCTACTTTTCTGTTAACTACTTCAATATCTCTCTCACTCCCTCCATATCTTAAGCAAGACTCTTCGGGAATGTATCTTCTGTTATCTGAAAGTTCATCTCTTTCTACTTGTTTCCCTAATTCATAAGTTCCATAAAGAGCGCCAACTAACGTAGCCAAAGTAAGAATTTTTCTTGGTCCTTTCCAGATATCAATCATTTTCATGTACCTCATTAATTGTTTGTTATTCCTTAGTGGTCACATACTCTTTATTTATATTTATCTTATATTATTAATATTAATAATATAAAAACGGAAGATTTAAGAATAAACCTAATTTGTTAGAAGTAATGAAGCGTAAACTGATCAAACAAGGATTAGGTGGGTACACTATTACTCTGCCGATCGATTGGATTCGAGAATTTAACCTCCGGGATGGAGAAGAGGTTGAACTAAATCCTAATGAGGAAGGAATCTTAATCTCCGCTAAACTAAATAAGAGGGAGAAAAGTGTTACTTTGGATTTCTCAAAAATCGATGATCCTAGAATGTTAACTAATCTTCTTAATCAGGCTTATCGTTTAGGTTATGATGTTATAACCATAAAGTATACTTCTGAAGTTCAGTTGAGAGAGATTAATTCTATAACTAGTCGTCAATTATTGGGCTTTGAAGTGGTAAAGTCTGATTCCAAATTTTGTGTACTTCAAAATATTGCTGAGCCCGATCCGGAAAAATTTGAAGTTATGCTTAGGAAATTCTTCTTGATATGTAAAGAAATGTCTCAGTTATTGTCTGAAGTTTCTTCAAAGAATATGGTTTTGTTAGAAGATTATAAACTTCAAAACGATCGTTTAGCTAATTATCTTCGTCGTACTCTTATCCGTTCTAAGATAATGGGGGATAGTTCTAATCTTCTTTATCTGATTGTTAGTTATATTGCTTATGTTAATCACTCCTTCTATTCTTTGTTAAAATATTCTAATCAAAAGAAGGTCTCTGCAACAGTTAAGAATCTCTCTTTACAGTTGAAGAAGTATTATGAGGATTATTATTCTGCTTTCTATTCTAAAGATTTAACTGAACTTTCTCGTTTGGGTAAAGAAAGAGTTAAGTTTGATGATAAAGTTAATTTGTGGTTAGAGAAATCTAAAGGGCCTGATAATGTGGCTTGTGCTCATCTAAAGGAAGCGAGCAGGATGATTCAAATCTGTCTTCCTCCTACTATTGGTTTAGTGATTAAATCGATGGAAATGTTGGATAATTCCTCTTAAAGTCACGATAGTTCGGCCATACAAATGCGTATTGTTGAAATTCGCTTTGCATAGCTGGTTGATCTTGCATCACTCTTCCCATCATTTCTCTGGTCATAGCCTCAATACCCTGATAGAATGGACGAATTACTTCTTGATCAATACCGGCAATTTCAGCCATGGCTCGGATTCCATTATCTGCTTGATCGTAATGAGCAAAGAGTCGATTAACTGCTTGGAATAACTTAACACTTTCTAAGGGACCTAATCCTGGTCTTTTTGTTGAAGGAAGAACTTTAAGTGCATCTTGGTATGAATGGACCATCTGTAGGGTATTTCTAAACACTCTAGTAAGATGGTAAGTAAATACTTTTTTATCTGGATCAATTCCTTCTTCTTCTGCCGCTTCTCTTACTAACTCTTCTCGAGCAGCTTCTAAGTATCTAACTCTCCCAATATTTTCGGGGTGTAATCTTCTCATCCAGAAATCTAAGTTAAACATAGGGGGTGTATCTAAAATAACAAACTGGTTCAAGGGACCGTATGATAAAGAGTTAAAGTCTATCCTTGTATTTCCTACAAAGTTCTCTCCGTGAGCATCTAAGCACCATCTTTTATTATCCGTTCCATATTCTTTCAATAACTCTTCTGCTAACATTAAAGGTAGATAGAAAGCATCTTTCTGAGGTAATCCTGCTTCTTCAATCCTTTTTCTTACTTTACTGGTTAAAGGGTAGTAAGGGTGAGGAGAATCTTTGCGAGCAGCTCGTTCTTTCTCTCGAAAAAACGTTTCTTGTTCTAGAGTAAGAATACTTTCTAATTCTCGATCCATTCTTCTAGCTAAGGCATATTTCTCTCTAAGTTTTTCTACATATATCTGAGGAGTTAATTCTCGGTCAAAAAAAACTTCTTCTCCAAAGGTTAGTCCTTCTATATATTCGACATCTAATTCTGTAGGAGAAATTGGAGTAATAGCAGGAACGTCATAACCTCGTTCTCTAAATGCTTGAGAAATCTCGACTTCAATCTGGCTTATTCTTGGATTTGGATTAACTTTTCTGACTGTTGCGCTTCTAGTTTCTAACTGGTTATATTCTCTGGTCACGCAGTTAAACCATCCCCAATTAGTTTCTGCTGAAGGAGAGAAATCACTATCAACGTCAATTCCAACACTTGCTCCACTTCTTGCCGTAGGAAGAATCTTCTGATGGATCATTAATCTTCCAGAAGAGCTATTTATTTATAAACTTTATTATAATTTACTACTCTTAAGTAATTAACTACGAAAGATTTATAAATCCTTCAAATTAGGTTATATTTATGCAAAGAATTAGAATCTCTTTAACAAATATTGGATCCGTTTTAGGATGTCATCCCAACGATTATAGGGGTAATGAATTAGTTGAAAGAATCATAAAAGAGGGGTGGGAAGGAATAAGGCCTATTCCGGTCATAAAACTTCCTCCTGATTTTATCACTGATGGAAGAGAGTATTACCAAGATGATGGAAACCATAGGTATGCTGGTGCGTTCTTACGTGGTGATAAAGATATTGAATGTATTTGTTATGGTCCAGAAGATGATCTTGAAGCAGTATCATTAATTACAACTGGGCGAAGAAATTCGCTGCATTCTTACTCCGATGTTCTAAGTGTACTTAAACTTGATTTCCATAAGGATCGTTCTCGTGGAATCTTATCTCCAAAATAAAAATAAGTGGTTTAAACCTATATCTTTCTACACTCACTACTTTGTAGTAATTAAAAACGAAATCTTTATAAATAAATTTACTTTTGAGTTAATTATAATAACTTAATACTTTAAGGGGGATAAAAATGAATATAAAAAATCTTGGAATTGCTGCTTTATTATTTGCTAGTGTAGCCTGTTCCGCAGGAATGAGAGATAATCCTTGCGCTGATGGAACCTTTAGTCAAGGAAGATGTAAAGATAGTATGAACTATCGAGGAAATCCTTATGTGCGGGGTGGCGAATATGTTTTGGCTCCAGTAAGAGCAAGAAGTTTGGCTGAGAAAACCTTTGATGAGCCTTATGTTTCCACTGGAATTAGTACTGGAAAACAATGGGTGTGTTTATCTTTATATGGTTCTAACCAAGGTTATGATGTAGAAACTACTACTTTTAAACGCTTAGTAGGAGAATATCTTACTGCTGTTACTCCTGGAGCAGATGAGACTGAGATTGGACGCTCTGTGTATCATGGATTAGATCCCTTATGGCAGAATGTTGACGAAGCTCGTGGTGAATCTACTGTTCACGGTTGTTTGAATCTAGGCGCTCCTTTGTTAAGTAAAAGAGTAGTTGATGGAATCAGAGAAGACGTAATGTATAAGTAGGTTCATTTTTATGGTAAAGAAGACCTCTGGAGAAATTGGATCGTTGGAAAGTTTATTAATCAGTAATGGACATGTGTTCTCTTTAATTGATTTTCAAGCTGTTCTCGCTGCCTTACCTAAGAATGAGAAAATTATCTCTTTCAATGATGGTCTTTCTACTGCAGAAGAACCGTACAATATTACTTCTCTCTCTTCTTTAAAATCTTCTGGGGGCCCAACTGCCTTTTATCAGAATGAAACTATCTTAGAAAAGATTAAACTTCCCTTGTTTAACTATGCTTCGGGGGATCTCTTTAAAGATAAAAAAGTAATCCGAGAATTCATTCTCCCTGAGAACCTTCACAAAGACCATGCTGCTTTTGTTGCACTTCAAGAGCTCTCTTTACCCACAGACCATAAGACTAATCTCTTCTTCAAGAAAGATCTCCCTCTTACTCGTACAGAATATCTAGATTTATCTGCGCAATTTGCAGAAAGAATCGCAGAGATGGAAAAACAAGTTCTTCCTGCGGAACTTAACGCAGTGTTAGGAATGTTAAGAGCCGGACCATTACTCTCTGCAATTTATCAATTAGGGTCTGTCTTAGCTGATAAATCTAAACAAGTTTCTCCTAAAGCGCGAGAACAAGTGGATCGATTGGTTCAGATTTATCACCATTCTACTTCTTCAGAAACACCCATCGGTCAGTTGATGGGTCACAAAGTTCCTTTCCATGGTCGAGTTGGTATCTTTGATCCTGCTACTCAGAATTCTAATCGCTTAAATGAAATGTTGGTTAGTGGGGGAGCTTGTACTGCTCAGTCTTATGCTCTTGGAAATCGTCCTGCTGATTCTTTTGCTGAGGATGCTAAAGTTGGAGGGAGTGTTCATTTCTTGTATTCTCAGGTCTCACCTTCTCAATCTGCTTATAGTCGTCTTTATCTAGCAGTTGATCATGAAGGTAATCCTGTCGCATTTTATGATTGTTTAGAATCCGGAGATTTAAGTCGTTGCAGTGTCAATGGATATATTCAAAGTGGTTTACAAAGTCATTTCTTAGCTTCTTTTGCGGCTAGCTTAGTTATTGCTAATTGTTTAGGAATAGATAAAGTGGCTTTTGGAGATATGGAGTTAGTTGAAGCTGCTCGTGATCTTGGATTTGGTGAAAGAAGAATCTTTTCAGAAAATCAGAATCAAGCGGATCAAAAATTAGGTTATCGCGGAGAAAGTTCTACTGGTAACGCTGGGCCTTATATGTGGATGATGAAAGGAAGTCGTAACTTCAGAACTCTTGATCCTAGTCTTTTTCAACCTGAATCTTTAATCCTTTTAGTTAATCAGGCTCAGCAAGTAATGGGCAGAATTTCTACTGATCGTAAATCGGTTAAGAGATTAAGATCTGATTATGAAACCTTCTTTGGTATGGTCAGAGAAGTTTATGAGGTCACTCGAAGTGCTACTGGTGAAACTGCAGATCAATTAATCGACCAAGTAGATGGTTTCTGTAGAGATATGGGATTAAATTTAGATTCTTCCTTATACCGAAAGGAAAGGATAATCCCTCAACAACCACCTATTCAGATGGCCTCTTCTTTTTATTAATCTTGTATCCAGCATCCCGGATCTTTCTCAAAAGGGCTTCCTTTGACTGCGTAAGATAAACATCTTAATCCTCCTTGACATCTTTTGAAGTGTTCACAGCTTTGACAGTCAGAAGAACATTTACTAGTGTCACGTAAATCTTTCATTAAAGAATTATTGTTGTAGATATCAATTAGCTTCTCTTCTAACACGTTTCCTACTTTAATCGGCATTCTTCTACAAGGATAAACATCACCGTTTACATCAATAGTTACTAAACTTTTTCCTGCTTGACAAACATAATCCCTGCCGCCTTCCAAAAATTGTAAGGCCCGATGCATGGCTACTTCGGTATGGCAGAAGGGACTCCAATAAGCAATTTTCTTCTCTCTTCTCATCGTCTCAAAGAATTCTCGAGTTTCATCTGGACTTAACATATATCCGCTCATTTCTTCTCCTGATCCAGAAGGAATCAAGCGATCTGACCACACTCGATCGACTCCAATTTTCTTACAAGCTTTAACCACTGCTGGAAATTCATGATAATTCTGTTTGTGAGCAGTGAAAGAAGCTATAGTTCTGATTTTCTCTCGATGTAAATACTTAAGAGCATTCACCGCTAGATCATAAGTTCCTTCACCCCTGATTGATTCATGGGTTTCTTTACTTCCTTCCATACTAATCTGTACATAAGTGGGATGATATTCTCTTAATCTTTTGGCCATCTCTCTGTCGATGTAGGTGCCGTTAGTTAAAATAGAAAAACTAAAATATTCTTTATTCTGTGCAAAGATATCTAACAGACCAAAAAAGTCTTTCCTGACAAAAGGTTCTCCTCCGGTTACAGTGATGTGTCCAGCAATTCTTCTTCCTGCTTTTTCTCTCAGAGTATCTAGAGCTTCCTTAAACTGATCTACAATATCTACTTGTTGTTCCAGGGATAGTTCTGGTTTATTGTAAGATTGCTGGTAGCAATGAGTACAGCGGAGATTACATCTTTCGGTGATGTGCCATTGTAAGTGGAACATTCCGGGGATGTAGTCATCGATTGAAGTTGGGTTCATTTTTTATTCTCCCATTAATCCCTTAAGGATCTCAGTCTTATTTCTTCATTAGTCTCTTGGTGATAATATTTACTCGGATTGGACATTAAGTCTAATCTTTCTTCTAAGTCTCTGATTCTTTGGCGTTCAGTCTCGGCTTTCACCAATTCTCTAATTTTCTTTTGCTCTGGGCTAAAGTATTCTATTCCTCTATCTGTTCCTCCTTTAACAAATATTAATCCCAGACAGACACCAGCTCCGATTAATCCATAATCAATCATCTTGTCGCACACTGAACTGTAGTCATGGCTGAGATCAATAGTACTATTTATTACTTTGCCAATAAGGGAAGCTTCTAATCCTGCGATTATTCCGCTTCCCATTATTCGCTCGTAGATAGTCATTTAGCTTCCTCCACATCCTCCTCCACATCCTCCGCCACCACATCCTCCTCCGCAACCTCCTCCGCCACATCCGCCGAAGAATCCGGCAAAGAATCCACACCCTCCTCCTCCGTCACTTGAACCACTACTTGATCCGCCGTCTTTCTGGCTGTAATTGTAGATGGCTCTACCCACCAAATAAATTCCACTAACTGCTCCGGTGATTAATCCGTAAGTTACCATCTTTTCTGCTGTAGCTAAATTTTCGGGATTGAAATTTCCCACATATCCGACTAATGCTGATCCTAATCCCCCCACTAATCCCAATCCTGCTATTTTTTCATCCAAGCTGGCCATTTTACCATCCCTCCAATATTTTTCCGTTCGGTGTTTTGAATTTGACTTCTTTCCAGGGAATAGATCCGTTATCCTTTGGTCTTATAGTGTAGAAAGAGAATCCCTGGTCTACTTTCTGACAGCTAACAAAATATCTCGAAGCAGCAAAGTTATATCCAAAATTGTAGACCTGTTGACAAGCTGCTGGGAAAAGTATCTCTGATTCTCTGGGGCGTACTCCAAATTTGGTTTCATCCCAGGTTTTGTCTTCTTCCCTTCTGGAGTAAAAAGAATATCCTCCCTCCGTTTTTTGACAGCTAACAAAGTATTTTCCCGCTGTTGGATTGTAGCCAAAGTTGTAGATCTTCTGGCATTCAGCTGGAACTTCTACTTCTGTTCCAATACCTTTTACTTCTTCAGAAGCACATCCTGATCCAAGCAGGGTTAATCCCATCACCAATCCGCACAAGGTTTGTTTTAGTCTCATTTTGACCTCACAAAGCTCCAGACAGTACTACCCACCAAAGCATCATATCACTTCCAGAATTGTCTAGGGGGGAATTGTTTGTTCGGTAATCAGTTTTAGTTTCGTAATTACTCTTTAGATCTGGACAATTTCTCTGATAATTACTAGTTGCAGTATATCCTGGGCGTCCATTGTATCTGCAAAGATCTTCTGCATTATTCGTATCACACGCTGCTATTGAGATGGCTAATCCCGTCACCAAGGCACAAAGTGTGTTTTTCATGTTTTACCTCCATTTTGATATCTTAAGAGGAGGTAAACTAGTATATACACAATTGCTCACTAGTATATACACTAGAAAAATGAGTAAATAGCAATAGTTAAATTTATATAGCGGTGGCTCTTAATCTGAGCTATGGAATCAAGAAAAATACAATCTGTGGGAAGTCGTTCTTTTGCTGTTTCCTTACCTAAAGAATGGATCCTAACTAATAAGCTTAAAGCGCAAGATACAGTTTTTATCGATTCAAATGATCGTAAGGAGTTGATTATTCGTAAAAGTGGAATACAAAATAATAACACTAAAACCATAAACAAAGAGGTAGGTGATCTTGGTACACTTATTGAATTCATTGTTTTTTGTTACATTAAGAATATTGATCATGTCATCTTACATTCTAAGAAAATGGATTATCGCGTTCCTGGAATCGTAAGACAAGCTCTAAAGTATCTGGAAGGTTATGAGATTACTTACGAAGATGAAAATAAAGTAGAGATTTCTTTCTTGTTCAAAGAAATTAACATTACTATCCCAAAGATAATCCAGAGAATATTTTATCTATTGAAATTACATGTTTCTTCTATCGAGAAGAATGATGTTAAGATGTTGGAAGAAGCAGAACTAGGAGTGGATAGGCTTTATCATCTCTCTACTCGTATCTTATTTTCTGGTATGCAAGATTATTCTAAGAGAGAAGAGAATGAGATTAACGACGATGAAGACTTTATTTTCTACCAAACCCTTGTTAAAAGATTAGAACATATTTCAGATAATCTTAAAAGGTTAAAAGATAAGAAACTTTCCTCTTCTGAAGTGGGTTATCTCAATTCCATTATGGAATTGCTTAATGACTTTTTAAGTAAGAAAGCTCACTTTCCAGAATTGAAGCAGAAGTGGGAACAGATGAAATTTACTTCTAAAGACCAGGAGATTAATGGTATTTTCCGAAAGATTCATTTTCAATGTCGTGATGTTTTCGATGCCAGAATCTCTTTATACTTCAATTCCCACATTCAAGAGTATTTAGTTAAAGAATAAAATAAAATAATTAATGTTTATACCATTCCATCGTTCTTGGGAAGGGAATGGCATCTTTGATATTATCTAATCCACAGATCCATGAGACAACTCTTCCACTTTTTGATACACCGAAGGGCTCCAAAATCTTTCTTGCATCCTAGCTAAAGAGGTGGAGGGATTAACTTTAATATTTTTGGGCCAAAGAGATTCTTTAATATTACGAGCAACTCGATATTCTTCTGAGAAAGCCCATAATTCTTCATGATCCGAGATATAAATCAGTCCATTCAGAGGAAGAGAGGCTATTAAGCGAGAGAAATATCTCATTATTTCGGGAAGATCAAATTTGCCATAGCTTAAGATGTTAGAAAGGTAAATCTTGTTAAATTGATCTTTATTAAGAGCATCGGAAACATCTTCTACTCTTCTTAACTCAAACTGATCTAACTTAGAAGCAATCCTAAGTAATCTTCCTTCTCTTAAAAAATAATCATCTCTTTTCTTTTTGCCTTTCTCTTGGTCAAAGTTACTAGTCACTGCTTCTGGTTCAGCATAAAGAAACCGTTCGATATCTCCTCTTTTTAGGGCGTTTATCCTAGAAAGGGCATACTCAACTTGTAATGGAGAACGATCAACAGCTAATACTGAATGAGCTGTTTCTAGGATTGCTAAAGCTTGATCTCCAGAACCACATATTGCCAAGACTCGATCTTCTTCATTAACTTCTAGTCCAGCCATCACTGCTTCTAAACTTTCATTAGTTAATTGAAATAGAGGAGAAAGGTCATTCATAGCGTTGCGGAAGGAGAATAACTATTTAAGAATTATGAACCAATCTGACTACTTTTTGCTTTGTTTACATAAGTTATCAAAATATCCTTTAAATCCCTCTGCTACATTTTTGTTCTTAATCACAAATATTGAAGGGTTTCCACTTAATACTCCTATGGCGGCATATTCACCGTAAATTTCAATCCAAGTAGGAGAAAGTATTTCTGAATTAACGTAATTTATTTCAGTGTACGGAAGTTTTTTCCTTTTCTCTCCAGTTTCTCTTAGTGTTTCATTAAGTAAATATCTTGATTTTATTTTTCTTGCTACACGACGTTTTTGGAAATCTTCCCAATACGCTTCTAATTTGTGGTCTTGTGGGTAACTAGAAAGAATGATGTAGAAGGTTTCTCCTTCTTTAAGCACGTTAAGAACATTCTCTCTAGCTGTTTTTATGCCTTTAATTCCCTCATATACTTTGTATTGCGTCTCTTTTTGAGAGAGAGATTTCTTTAATTTTAGCATGGGAAGAAGTTCTCTAACGTCTTTTTGTTTTTGTTCAAGCTTATTCTTTTCTTCTTCTAGGAATGTTTCTATTCTGCTTGGCTCTTCTGCTTGCCAATTTTTCTTGTTGCGAACAATAGTGTAAGAGACTAGTCCTTTCTTTAGTAACCTTTCTAAGCTTTCATATACTTTAGACGTGTTTATTCCAACTCTTTTGATAATGGCAGAAGTAGTAGTTAATCCCAGATCTAATAAAGCGAGATATACTTTAATCTCGTTTTTAGTCAATCCAATACTTTCTAAAGTGGTTTCTATATCCATAGTTCCTTAAGGAATAATCTTCTATATAAAACTTTCTTCCCCTAAGGGGAAAATTAAAGTTAATAAGGGGGTTATGGTTATTACTCTCTAATAAGAACAAAACAAAAAGGTGATTAAAATGGATAATGGAAAAAGCCTGGCCATTGAAATGGTGATTGGGGGTTTATTGTTTATCGGTGGTTTAAGTGTCTCTAAATGTGTTGAAACAAGAGACGTACCAGAACCAACTCGTTATGTCTATCTTCAGGATTATCATACTATTGGTAGTCAAGAAGGTCATCCTTATTTGCAGACTAAAGATCCCTCTAATCCAGATGCTAACTTTTGCATCAGCTGTCCTATCTCTGGAAGGGGAACGTATGAAGTGAGAATTAGAAATGGAAAAGTCTCAGAAATTCTTCCTAATTGTAAGGCGTGGGGAGAATTTGAGATAGCGGATGCTATGGTTGAACTAGATAAGACTAGTCCTGTGGTTCAAGAAACCTACAGAAATCTTTGTATAGAAGATAAATAAAAAATAAACTAAGGTTTATACCGTTCCATGGTTCTGGGGAAGGGAATAGCATCTTTGATGTTGTCTAACCCGCAGATCCAAGAGACTACTCTTTCTACGCCCATACCAAAGCCACCATGAGGGACAGAACCATAACGTCGAGTATCTAGATAAAACTCATACTGCTTAGGGTCTTCTCCCTGATCTTCTAATCTTTCCTTAATTTTATCAATGTCATGTTCTCTTTGTGATCCACCAATAATTTCTCCGTAACCCTCAGGAGCAATGAAATCACATCCCTGAACTGTTCGGGGATCTTCTGGCTCTTCAATCATGTAGAAAGCTTTGACCACTTTGGGATAATGGGTACAGATGATAAAAGTATCAAACAAACTGCTTAGTTTGTCTTCTTCTATTGTCCTTAAGTCTTTACCCCATTCAATATCCATTCCGCACTTCTCTTTCAATAATTTAAGAGCTTCGGTGTAAGTGATCCTAGCAAAAGGTTTCTTTAAACTGGGTTCAAGTTTCTTGATATCTCTACCCAGAGTTTCTAATTCTGCTTTGTTATGTTCCAAAACTTTCTTGATAACGTGCTTGATTAATTTCTCTCCGTAATCTTGAATGTCTTTGAAAGTACTCCAAGCTACTTCCATCTCGGCATGCCAGTACTCAGTTAGATGACGAGAAGTTTTAGATTTCTCTGCTCTGAAACTGGGTGAAATGGTATAAATTTTTTCTAAAGCAAAGATGGCCGGTTCTGCATACAATTGCCACGTCTGGGCTAAGAACACATCTTTCTTTCCAAAATAATCTACACTAAATAAACTAGATCCGCCTTCACATTGCACTGCTTGGAAGATGGGAGAATGATATTCATAGAAACCCTCTCCTTTAAAGTATTCATCAATTGCTCCGAAGATAGTAGAACGAATCTTCAAGATAGCAGTCATCTTCTTACTTCTAAGATAAAGATGTCTATTATCTGCTAAGAATTCTACTGATTGATCTTTAGCGATGGGAAAGTTTTCTGATTTTCCTACTAATTTGTATTCTGTTACTTGAATCTCATATCCGGAAGGAGCTCTTTTATCCTCATGGATCTCTCCGATGATCTCTAAAGAAGCTTCCATCTGTAAATGGTCTATCTCGGTCCAGGAATTCTCAAAATTATTCTTGTCAAAGACACATTGAATAACGTTAGAAGAGTCACGTAGTACTACAAACTTCAACTTGTTGCTACCACGTTCTCTATACACCCAACCATGCACGGCAACTTGGCCTTTACCTTGGTTGATGGCTTCCTGTATAGATACAAATTTATGTTTCATAGATAAAGGTAGAAAGGTGAGTTATTTAAAGGTTATTGTAAAATACAGTTATTTTTTCTTATTGTGAAAAATGAGCGGACCCGAGGGGATTTGAACCCCCGACCTATAGCTTTCACATCCTCTGTTAACTCTCTTTATCCCGTGAGGGAATCAATATAAGCTCATCATTGGATTAGGAGGCCTACGACCAACAAAGATATCTTCTTTGTCAGATATCGCGCTATCCAAGCTGCGCTACGGGTCCATTATCTTAGAATATCTGTTTATTTTTATAGGTTTTGTTCAAAGAAATCCAAGTATCCTCCATAAAGTTTAAAAGAGGATAACCTTCTTCTACCCTAAAATGAGAGTGGTTAAATATCTTACAATATTACTTTTATTAGTATCACTAGTTTTACTAGTAGCTTGTGGAAAAGTGGACCCTAAAGATTGTCCACGCTTACAAGGGTCTGCTCAAGATAATTGTTATGTTGACCAACTCAAATGCACTTTAGTTCAGGATGTTACTCTTAAAGATACTTGCCTAGCAGAAGTTGCTAAAAATAATAGTGATTTATCTGCTTGTGCCGAGATCCAATCAAATCAAACTAAAGCTTATTGTCAAGAACAGATTGCCGAGTCTACCAATAATGTTACTCTTTGTTCAACCCTTTCCACCGTTTATTGGACAGATAATTGTTATTCTAACCTGGGAATGAAGAACAATGTTAGTGAGTGGTGTGGTAAAGTAAGCAATCTTGATCAAAAACAAGAATGTTATAAAACCATTGCAATTGCGACTAATGATGCTGACTTATGTCCATTAACCGGAATTAATGAAACCATGGGTTGTTATATGAAAATTGCTAAGAATACTCAAGATTCATCTCTTTGTCAAAAGCAAGATCAGTCTATCAATCGTGATTCTTGTATACTTAGAGTTGCTAAAGCTTCCAATGATCCAAAATTATGTGCTACAATTAAGATTAATATTGTTAGAGATAATTGTGATAAATACTTTGAAGAGTTAAGTGCTAAGAATAATGAAGTTAAGAATCAAACCGTTTCTGCTTAAACAGAAAATAGTTATTAATTAGAAAACTATAAAAAATAAATAAAAAAGTAAAATTACTTCTTCTTGGTGAGACGAGTTCTTATTCCGGCATGAGTTTTCTTGTTCCAGGTATAAGTTCTCATTCTGGCACTGGCACCATAGCCGCAAGAAGCACATTTCTTTTTAGTAACGTGATAAGAATGTTTTCCGCATCTTCTACATCTGATGTGGGTCTTCTTGCCAGATTTTTTACCCATACTGGCGGTTCCTTTGGTCATTTTATTTCACCTATAAAGTTAATTTATTTATGCTGGAGTAATTATAGTGATAGTGTCTCCGCGAATGAACACGGTACCCACTTTTCTTTTTAATTCTCCATTTTGGTATTCTTCAGCATCGTTTAATACGATATTTACGTGAATATCAAAGGCGTACAATTTGCCAATGTATCTATAATTATTTTTTAAATCGACCATGACAGTCTTATTTCTGGATTGGTTTAAAGCATCCAAAGGCCTTGAATTCATTTCTTCCATCATTTTGTATTAGCACCCCATAAACTGGTAGTTTTAAAAGAACGAAGATGATTTATAAATGTTTGGGTAAAGATGAAGGTGTTTTAGTTCTGAGCAAGAAAGTTTAATATACTACTTAAATAGATATTTTACAAAATGGTAAACTTCCTTAAACTACAAAAAGAATTCTCTTCCTATGATGAAGAACGAGAGAAATTAATCAAGAAATCTCGTGATGTTCTTAAATTATCTAAATTAATCATCTATGCCGTACATCGAGACGAGCTAGATAAAGCAGCTAAGTTAGTTGAAGAGATTGAGAAAGAGAGAAAAGAATTAGATCAAATCGCTGGGCATTCTGATAAGATGGTCTTTGAAGGAAGTTATAAGATTGCTATCCAGGAATATGTAGAAGCTGTTTTGTATTTCAGTTATGTTAAAACCGGGAAAATGGCGGAGATTAAAGGAGTAAGTGCAGAACATTTCATTCTGGGCATCTGTGATTTACCCGGAGAATTAACTCGAAGAGCAGTATATCTTGCTGGAAAAGGAGATATCGCTACTGTGGCTAAGATCCGAGATTTAGATGATGAGATTTACGGAGAATTGTTAAAGTTTGATTTTCGTGAGAATGAGATTAGACGTAAAGTGGATGCAGTTAAATATGAACTTCGTAAGATAGAAGATCTGTTATTGGATATGAAGTTGAAAGGAAGATAAATATTTTACCCCTGGTTCAGGTGTAGGAACTGGATCTATATTTACTGGTTCTTTATTCTTTAATATTAAATATTCAATCATAAACTAAAAATAAGGTCCCTATTTTATAAATCTTCTGATTGTTTCACTACTTGTCAATAATGACCAAAATGTTTATAAATAGTCTTCTCTTCTAGATATTCATGAAGATTCTAGCTTTAAGTGACGTACATGGCGATAAACATCTGATTAAAGAGATGGCTGAAAAAGCCGCTTTAAACAAGGTAGACTTAGTACTTTTAGCAGGAGATTTTGTTGGTGATGATGGCTCAGTAGAAGGATTAGTGGGGCCGTTCAGAGCTAAAGGTATTGAAGTAGGCATTCTTCCCGGCAATCATGAAGGTATGGCCGAAGTAAGTTTCTTAGTAGAAAAGTATGGTGCAAAAAACATGCACGGTTACGCTTTGAAGCGAGGCGATGTGGGAATTTTTGGTTGTGGTTATAGTAATATTGGGTTTCATCAGATGGACGAGAAATCAGTATTTGAAACTCTTAAACGAAGTCATGATTCTCTTAAAGATGTAAAGAAAATGATTATGGTTACTCATACTCACCCTGAAGAAAGTATACTGGGCTTAGGAATGTTTCCCGGTAGTGAAGGAATTAAAAGAGCTTTAGAAGAGTTTAATCCTGAATTCCATTTATGTGGTCATGTTCATGAAACTGAAGGTATTGAAGAAGTTATTGGTAAGACCAGAGTTATTAATGTGGGAAGAAAAGGGAAAATTATTGAGATTTAAAATTTACTTCTCGTAATTAAACCTAAAAGAAACTCCTTTTTCTCGACTGCCGAAAGAAAGAATATTGTCTTCGTTTAATTGCCAAGTTCCTACTTTCTCACCATTTATATAAACTCCATTAGATGAATCTAGATCTGTGATGTAATATCTTTCTTCTTGTAAAGCAGGGGGTTTAACTCTAGTAATCAAAGCATGAATTCTTGATACATAAGGTAATGGTAAAGGGAAATAATATGGATGAAGAGAAGATTCGGGGATATGTTGGCCCTCAAAAGCTGCTTTTAACTTTCCTTCCCAGTTAGGTTGATCTATTTGAGAACATCTTCCAATTACTAATGGCAAGTTTCCATTCAAAGAAATAATTATATGTTCTAACCCTGCGGTTATACACGTTAATTTCGCTGGTTGGATCATAATTAATTAAGATTTAATCTTGTGTTTCGTAACTAAATCTAAAAGAAAGTTTTTCTTCTGAATTTCCAAAAGTGACTACGTGACTCTCTTTGGTCAAATGTCTACCTATCTTTATGTCGGTTGTTACTCTATCCTTATCAACATAAACTCCTTTTCGAGGGTCTAACTGAGAAATGGCATAAACTTTCTGATTAAATACTGGAAGTTGAATTGTTCTGACTAAAGCATAAAGTCCAGACTCTTGTAGTTGTGGAATAGGCAAATAAAATGGACTAAGAAATGCTTCTGGGACTGGTTTGTTATCAAATAGTTCTATCAGTCTTTCTTCCCATTGATCTTGATCGAATTCACCTTGTCCAATTACTAACGGCAAATGTCCGGTTAATGGGATAACAAGCTGTTCTAATCCGGGGTTGATACAAGTTAATTTCGCTGGTCTTAGGGTCATGGTAAATTACCGATTTTTATGAAATTCGCTTATTCTTTTCTCAGTGGCATTACGAGCACTTAGTTGAGCAGCAACTAACTGATCAATAGCAAGAATTCCTTGACTGTCCATTGAAATTGCAAGAGGTTTACCAGAGCAGTCAATCTCATGGCTGGGAGCGTAAAAACAGTAATTATTGTCTCCAGATCCAGTATTTACTCCCTTAAGAGCTCTGAACTGTTGTCCTTCATAAAATGTAATATACTCTCTTCCATTTAAATTTAAAAGCATTTCATTTGGATTACTTGGAGTTCCGCTACAAGCTGTAGCCAATCCTGCAGCCATCAATAAAGTTGTTAAGTATTTCATTTGTTGAAACCTCTTAGATTTTAAGGGTAAAAGTGAAGAGTAGTATTTAAATCTTTTGTTAGTTTACTATTCGGTAGTGGTTAATCAATCAAGATAAACTTTCGAATGTTTTATAATCTCTTATTTGTTCATTTAAATCATGACAGAACTACTCGCCCCAGTTGGAGATTGGTCCATGCTTACTGCAGCGATTAAAGCCGGAGCAGATGCAGTATACTTTGGAATCCAAGGATTGAATATGCGTGCAGCAGCTTCAAACTTTCAGTCAAAAGAGGTAAAGAAATTAGTTACTTATTGTCATAAGCATAAAGTTAAAGCTTACTGCACAGTTAACGTTATCCTCTTTGAACAAGAGTTGAAACAGTTAGATAAAGTTCTTACTACTTTAAAGAAGGCTAAGATTGATGCAGTAATTTGCTGGGACTTAGCGGTAATAAAGAAATGTAAAGAACTTAAGATTCCGATTCATCTTTCTACTCAAGCCAGTGTGAGTAATTCTGAAGCAGCTAAATTATGGAAGAAATTTGGGGTAGAGAGGATAGTCTTAGCCAGAGAATGCGCTTTAGAAGATGTTAAAGAGATTAAACAAAAAGCTAAGATTCAAACCGAGATTTTTATCCATGGAGCGAGATGTATTTCTCTCTCAGGAAGATGTTTTATGAGTTATGACCTGTTCGGGAAGTCGGCTAATCGGGGAGAATGTTTACAACCTTGCCGAAGAGATTACAAAGTTATTGATGAAGAAAATAAAGAGATGAAGTTGGAGAACAACTTTGTGATGAGCGCTAAAGACCTATGTGGTCTTCCTTTACTTCCTCAAATTCTGGCTACTAAGGTAGATAGCTTGAAAATTGAAGGAAGAAATCGTGGTTCGGAATATGTGTTTAAAGTAGTTTCTGTGTATAGAGAAGCATTAACTGCAATTAAAGAGAAGAGGTTTACTTCTGCTTTGGTCTTTTCTTTGATGGAGAAACTTAAAGAAGTGTATAATAAGGATTTCTCTTCAGGATTCTTGGTAGAGTATCCTCATCATGAACGTGCTAATGTTTATGGAAGTAAAGCTACTCAAGAAAAAGTGCAGTTAGGAAAAATATTAAATTATTATCGTAAGAATTCTGTAGCCGAGTTTAAATTAGAAACCGGAGAATTAAAGCTTGGGCAAACTATTTCTTTTACTGGTCCGACTACTGGATATGTAGAGATGAAGATCGAGAAGATGTACACTGATAAAGGAGAAGCGGAAGTGGTAAGTAAGGGAACTATTGTGGCAATAAAAGTTCCTGAGAAGGTTAGGGAGAATGATAAAGTGTTTTTGATAAAGAAGAGAACTATCTCTTAGAGAACCACAATTCATTTAAACCAGTATTTTTTAGTGGTTTTATGGCTTATACTACTAAAACTATTGAGAAAGTGTCAATCCTTTCCAGTTTTTATGATGCTTCTACCATCATTCCTGATGTGAATTCTTTGGAGACTATTCGAAGAAGTGGGTTAGAAGAGTTTCTTCCTTTATGGTATGATTTTGAAAGATGTCAGGTTATTGGGGATAAAAGAAAGGACTTAGAGAAATGGGTTGTTCAGAATTTAAATGCGGTCTATCTTCTTCCGGAAGATGTTTTAGCTCGAACCAGAGCAGAGCGAAAAGGAAAAACTTTTCCCGTTAAGGAAATTAAGGATCTTAATTATTTACTGGTTAAAGAACTGTTAGATATCCCTCATCCCGACAGGTTAGATTTTAATGCTTATCTTTTTGCGACTGGAAAAGTAGGTGCTGCAGTGGGATTGGATAAAATTTATAAGAGTATATATGAGGGATCATGGTCATCGTCATTATCTAGAGTGGAAGCTTATCAACATATTATTGATGCTCAGAATTATGCTCGAGGGATTTCCTTAGTAAATGCAGTTACAGTTCTTGGTGATGTTTATGATCCCACCAAACAAGTGGTGATTGTCGACCAGTACCCTCCTTTACATTCAATTCGATTTAACGATTTAACGCATCTCTGATCTGCAACTTTACTTGATGAGTTTGATCAACTATACCTAAAGAAACATCTCTTCCATTAGAACGATATTCTACTAAGGTTCCTTCTCTTAATCGGGTTCTTAACGATTCAAACTCGGTTCTTTCTAACATTAAAACCTGATCTGCTTTCATTAAGGCGTTATAATAATGATGAGACTGAACCATCGTTCCTTCTCCGGTAATTAGTAGTCCTAATTGGTTAAGATAGGTGGTAACATTAGGATTACTCCCCGGTTCAGCTAGATAAGCAAGTGAGTATCCTTCTGCTCTGGCTTTCTCTTCCATAGCCATAAGTTCAGATGGTCTATCGGTGATAGCCACTACAAATCTAGTCCCTTCGGAAGGAGCTCCCATCACCCCTACGTTCTCGATGGGATTAAATATTTCTGTATTCTCCACTTTAACTCGGTCTTTGAATTTTCTTAACTGAAGTCCGTCAACTTTAATTTCTCCTTCCAGAGTATCAAAGGTAAATTCTACTTGGCTGGTTTCCTCAGGAGGAACTCCTACTTTTCTGGAAGCAGAATCATATAGAGATACTAATGCTTGACCTAGTTTAGGTCCAGAAAGGTCTTCTGGCAGGGAAGCAGAGACTACTTGATCTTTAATTGCATCATAACATAAGAAATATTTTTTCTCTTTAGGATTGCTTCTTTCTTGGAATTCAATCAAGAAAGTTCTTTCTGTGTTAGGTTGTTCTAATAAAGATCCTAGGTAAGTTCGATCTAAAAATGGTTCAACTAAGATATACATACTATCTGTTGGGGGAAGATTTAACCTGCGATGATGACAGAATGCTTGTAATTCTTTTCCTTGCATGGATCTAATGGTTCTTACTGCGGCAAAGAATTCTTCGGGATTAGAATAAGTTAGGGAATCAAAGAAACCGGCACAGGGCATCCGGCCATCTTCGGCTAATGAAGCCGATCTTACTATGCCTTGTTTGGAATGTGTTTCAGTTAGTATGGTCATAGCTCTTTCAGCTAAATCCTCTTCTTTATCTTGGGGATGTAATACTAAATAAGGATGTTCTTCTCCCGCTAGCATCATTTCTCGATTAACTAATTTAGTGGGAATAGTCTGGGTGATCGGAAATGAAGTTTTATCTTGAGCAGATAATCTTCTCCCATAAGCTCTTTCTTCTTCTGGATTAACCAGATATCTGGTAAGATGAGTTCTGACTAAAGTGTCTACTTCTTTCATCTTCTGGATAAGATAATCTTGTTTAGGTGATAATGGTGTTCCTCGAAGAAAGGAAAAAGATCCTAAGGTATATCTTAACTTATGTAAAAAGTCTGAAGTGTTTTCAAAAGTGAAATCAATGGGGGAAATTCTTTCTATTTTTTCAGGAGGAAGAGTGGTTTCTTCTGCTTTCCATCTCTTCCATAATTCTCGATAAGTATCTTTTAAATATTCAATTAAACTATCTTTAAGTCCTTTAGTTCTTTCATTGATTTGATCGATCCTAGTTAAGTCAATCTGATCTAGTGAAGGCATCTTTACCATCAATCTTTGATACACTTGTTCTAGATTTTGTTGGTATTCTTGGAAATCTCTGAACATGAAACTTTTTCCAGCAATTTCTATTGGTAGAACTTGTGCTGACCCGTTAAGCACGAACTTGTTGATCCAACTTTCTGACCAGCTGCCAGTATGCATGATAATTGGAACAGTTTGTTTAGTCAGAACTGCTCGAGCATATTCAAACCCGGTCATTTCTGGCATGACTATATCTGATAAGATTAAATCTGCTCCTTCTCGATGGAAGTGAGCTAAAGCTTCAGAGGGTGAACTGAATTCTGTAAAAGATGGATTTTCTGCTTTGAGGATATCTTCTAAAGCTAATCTTGCTTCTTCTCGGTGCAGGGCTACATCGTCTAGAAGGATGATGTTCATTTGGGATTCCTCGCTCGATAGTGTGCTGAGAGATAACGTTGCATGGCTGCGGGAGTTTCTGGGAAATCAGGATCATCTCTTGGGATAACTAGAGCATTTAATGGATCTGCACACACCATAGTAATTTCAGTCATTTGTTGCAAAGTAAGGCTTCCTTCTTCTAAATCCATTAATATAGTATCAATATTTTGGAGTTCTCTGTATTTTAGATACATCTTTTGTGATGTGAAGCGTCTCTGGTCGGAGATGGGATCAATACCAACTACAAGTCTTAAGTCTGGACGCTGTTTTGCGAGCTTCAAAGAACGATCAAAATTATGGTTCAGTTCCCCCATATTTCCATGAACATAAATAATTGCTTCAGGAGGAATTAATTCTGATCCGTAAGTGGGAGTAAACAAGACACTTTCGGTTAGAGCGTATCCTACAACTTTGAAATCTCCTTTCTCTCCCATTCGACCTATTGCTCCGTCAATAAGTCCAGGTGATTCTACTGCATACATGTCATTGATTAAGTAGAAATCTAAAGGATTACTCATCTTGGATTCCTCGCTTGATAGTGTGCTGAGAGATAACGTTGCATGGCTGCGGGAGTTTCTGGGAAATCAACGTTATCACTTGGGATTCTTAAGACGTCACTTGGATCAGCTAATACCAAAGCAATTCTCGTAAAATTCTGTAAAGTAATGTCTCCTTCTTCTAAATCTGTCAATACGGTGTTAATATCTGGAAGTTCTCTGTATTTTAAATACGTTTCTTGTGAAGTGAAGCGTCCTTGGTTAGCAATAGGATCAATTCCAATAACTAATCTTAAATCTGGACGCTGCTTTGCTAGTTCCAAAGAGCGATCAAAATTGCAATTTGACCCTACATGATTCCCATGAACATAAATAATCGCTTCAGGAGGAATTAACTCTGATCCGTAAGTGGGAGTGTTTAATACACTTTCCGCTAGAGTAAATGTTCTTGCTTCAAACTTTCCTTTAATACTCATCATTTCTATAATCGACTGAGCAAGATCTAATCTATGTGTATAATGGTCATTGATTAAGTAGAAATCTAAAGGATTAATCATCTCTTCTCACCTGTAATAGCATTGACAAATATTGCTGGAAAGGAGTTGGTTCTTCTGAGTTTGGCTCTTCTAATAGTTGGTCTATCCCTTCAGTATGAATTATTACTGGCTTATCTATAATCGCATCAGGAGACTCAATAAAATCTAAGTCCCATAAAGTGGGGCATTCTCGATATCTCAGATATGATGCTTCAAAGTCAAAATTTCCGCGATGAGCAGAAGAATCAAATTCTACAATAAATTTCAAATCGGGACGTAAAGCGGATATTTCACAAACACGATCGAAGTTAGCATATTTTCTATTTAGTGCTCCATGCACATAGAAAATGGCATTTTCTGGAAAATCTTTTCTGTCTTCTGGATTTCGAAGTAAGTCCGTTTCCGGTCCGACTCTTAAAGTGTATTTTGCTCCAACTGCTTTAACTAGGGGTGTAAGCGTATCTTTTATCATTTCTCTCCAATCTGGAGTTTTAAATTGATTATATGCTACAACGAAATCTATTATGGGAAGAGTCATTACTGATGACCTCTTCTTATTTGAAGTAGCATTGTTAAGTATTGCTGGAAAGGAGTTGGTTCTTCTGAACAGGGAGAATCTAATACTAAAGAGATATCTCCGTCGTGTTTGATTACTTTAGTATCTCTAACTAAGATTGGAGAAGTTAACACTTCACTGAATCCTAATAGTTCTCGATAAGTATCATACATTTGTGGTGAAGAGAACTGATCTTCTGTTACATATGAGTCTATTTTTACTATAAATCTTAAATCCAAACGTTGAGGTGCAATTCTCATCACTTTATCTAAGTTTTTATGACGATTATGGTCTCCGTGAACATAGATTATTCCCTCTTGAGGTAAAATATTGTGATCTTGAGGGTTACGTTCTAAGTCTGATTCTGCTTTAACCTGTAAAGAGTAATTTACTCCTAAATATTTGGCTATCGTGGAAAAACATACATCAAATAAGTCATAATGAGGTTTACCTAAGTAAGAATCCTGAAATACAACTAAGTCAATCCTTGGAGCGGTCATTTTGTTCTACCCACCAAATATAAGATATATTCTGCCATCGGAGAACCTTCTTCAATCTTGGGAAACAATCTGCGTTGGCTTCTATGACTAGCAATTATCTGTGAGTATACTTCTACTGACTTATCCCCTTCTTTACCTAAAATCGGTAACCCTCTATATTGTTCATAAGTCTCGCGAGACTTAAAATCTAATTGTGAACTTAAATCATCAAAATCTACAACAAATCTTAGGTCTGGTCTTAAGGGAGATATTTCTAGTACTCGATCAAAGTTTAGGTGTCTGTCGACTAATCCTCCGTGAACATAAAGTAAGGATTGCTCTGGAAATATTTTTTTGTTGTTCGCGTCTTTGAATAGATAATCCTCTCCTTGACAGTTTAGGTTAAAAGTGAAACCTTGCAATCTAGAGATAGTATCTAATTCTCTTTCTACTTTATATCTTTCCTCACAATCTCTAATTGGATTATGTGCAATAATTAAATCTAAGTGTGGAGTCATTGTTTTTTCCTCAATAGATGTAATATATAATCACCCATCGCATTTCCTTCTTCAATGTTAGGATACAGGCCATCTTCTGGGTTCTTAGGTTTAGCAATAATCGGAGAGTTCTTCTCTGAAGAATTAAGTAAATCTCCACATAAGATAGGTAACATACGATAAAAATGATATGCTTCAGGAGAATTAAAGTCCCCTCTAGAACTGGCATCGTCAAACTCAACTATAAACGTTAAATCTGGTCGAGTGGGGGAAATCTCCCAAACCCTATCAAAATTTCTATGCTTTTGCTTAAACCTTCCTCCGTGCACATAAAGCAAAGCATTTTCTGGGAAAAGAGTTCTATCAAGAAAATCGGCTTGATCTAAGACCAATTCCTTCTCCGCGCGGACATTGTAAGTAAAATCGTGAGCTCCACCTAGGAGTTTTAATTGATTAGCTATTCGTTCAATGTGATAATCATTATCATAGAAGTAATTGTGAACTAAGATATAATCTAAGTGTCCTGTCATCTAAGCAGACCTCTGTTGGTGTAATAATGATAAATAATCACATAGCACTTTATTTTCACTATTGTAATCAAACAATTCTAATACTGTCCCAAAGTGTTTAATCATTTTCGTTTTAACAACAAAATCTCTTCTATCTTCATGGTTAACTTCTGTGATTTCAGGCATTTCTCTAAACAAAGAGTAATTCTCACCTAAATTAAAATTATTTCTTTCACTGAGAGGATCAAAAGCGATGATCCACCTTAAATCAGGTCTTTCTGTAGAACGTGAAATAGCTCCGTCAAAATTAACATATCTCTGAGTTAGATTTCCGTGAACGTAAAAAAGTGAATCTGGAGCAGCAATGGTCTTAAATCTGTCTGTATGTAGCCATAATTCATCATATTTCTTGAAACTAACTTGGAAACCAGTCTTTTCCGTTTTAGGAGAAACTCTTCGATTTATGTATTCTACATCTGATGGTGAAAGGCCATTATCCAAAATAATTACATCCAGAGGTATTAATTCTGTCATTTCTATGCAGACCTCTGTTGGTGTAATAATTGTAAGTATGGATATAATGGGGTGTCGGGATTGACTTTAGTAAATAAACTAGTCCATTTTGTTGAGTTAGCTAGAATCTTTGCCTCTGCTATTTTGGGATAATCTTCTGGATCCCCAATACGGTTTAGATGGGGCATATCTCTATATCTGTGATAACTTTCTGTGGTGCTAAAGTCATCTCTGTTACTGTGTGGATCAAATTCTACTATCCATTTTAAGTCAGGTCTTTCTTCTGAAAGAGCCAGAACTTGATCGAAGTTATCGTGACTTCCCATTCTGTTTCCATGTACATATAATAAGGCATTTTTTGTAGCTAAACCTGGAAAATCTTCTGGGTAAAAAAGTTCCTCTTCCGAATAGTGTTTAAAATTAACTTTAAACCCAGTTTTTACAAAATCGGGAGAAACGCTATCATTAAATATATCTTGATACCCCAATAGTTCATTGTATATCACTATAAGATCTAAAGGAATAGGTTCAGTCATTTTAAGCTGACCTCTCCAAATATATTAATTCTAAATATTTTGTGAAGGAATTCTCTCCTTCTTGAGTAAGATAACCTAAGAATCTCATCGCTCCTCTTACATGAGCACAAATCTTTTCTTCTTTTAACCGGGCAGCAACATCAGGAATTCCAATTTCTGTTAAAGAAGGAAGTGCTCGATATTGAGCATATCTTTCCGGTGAGGAAAACTCTTCTGCTTCACTAAGGGGATCAAATTCTACTATCCATTTTAAATCTTGCCGCTTATCGGATATCTCTAGCAATCGATCAAAGTTTCTATGATTGGCTAATCTTCCTCCGTGAACGTAAACTAAGGAACCTTGCTCAACTCTGCTGGAAAACTTTTCCGGAGAGCCAAGAAGAAATTCTTCTCTTTTTCTGGGAAGAATATCAAATCTCTCCTGAATATATCTTGAGAAGATTGAGCTAAGAAAGTAATCTATAGAATCGTGCAAGATAACCAGATCTAAGGGGATAGGGTCTGACATTTTTTATTTCCTCAAAGATTTTCTCCATTCTAACCATGCTGGCAAGTATTTGTCCATTACGGTGATGTCATCTGGAGTAACGGGTAAGATTTCTGCCACATATCCAGTATAAGGAACGACAGGTTGAGCAACGATCTCTATCCAATCTCTCCTCTGGTTAACATCATATTCATTAAATGAGCCTTTTCGGATATCTCGATAAGCATCAACTAACTTATCAGCATCTTCCGGTTTCATTCTGTGGTAAGCATTTTCAAGACTTACTGGTGCATCAAACGTAACTAAAAATCTTAGATCCGGACGTTGTTCTGATATTTCTAACACTCTTTTAAAGTTATAAAATCCTGTTCCCTGCCCACCATGGACTACTGAGATAGCATAAGGGGGAAACATTTCTTCTAAATCTTCTTCAAAAAGATTATCTTCCTCAAATGCTCTAAAAGAATAAGAACTTAACCCTAATCTTTTAGTCATAATAGCTACATCATTAGACATCAACTCATTAGGTTCTCCAAAGAACCATCTAAAGTCTAAACTGTTTGCTTCTGCCATTCTCCCTTAAAATCCTTCTTATTTTATAAATCTTTTCGAATTTACTCCTTGTAAGTAGTTTCCCCCCTAACCTTTATAAACTTGAACGTATTCCCTGCCTAAATGGCCGTTGAATCTTATGTGGAACAGTTCTTGGAGAATTCTCGGCGAATGCGGGATCAAATTCGAAGTAGTCCAGAAGTGATGGATCAGATTGGGATTGCTATCGGTGGAGCAAATGGAGCGAATAATCCTTATTCTTGGTTAGATGGAACGTATTGCCGTCTTATTGCTGGAGAATTAGGATTAAAACAGCGCGATGCCTTTTATTTACAAATAGCGGTGAGCGTTAAAGCTGATTTATATCTTCCTGATCTTCCCATCACTTCTTTTGCCGTAGTCTTACATGGTCCTTCTAAAGAAGATTTATATCAATATTATTTAGTTCAGGACTTGGGAAACGTTTGGGATGTGGATGATCCCAATCTTATCAAACGTAATCCTCAATTTGTTCCCGAACTAGAAAGATTAGAAGCTCATTTAGAAAGTAAAGGTTATCACGAGTGTCCTGATTCTCGATACCATTCTTTAGGGTTTAGTGGAGAGAGGATAGTTCTTCATGATTTAGATTGTAAAGTGATGATTAAACACGACCAGATCTTGCGTGGAGCGATAAGCGGTAAAGGCGAGTTTGGTTACCTTAACGGAATATATCAACGTTTAGCTTCTCCAGAATTTTCTTTAGAAATATAAACTAACTGTACATCACAATCCCGGTTAGGACAAAAGCATAAATCACTAGCCATAAAGAATACATGATTATCAACGGTTTTACTTTATGCACCATAGCATAGATCAACATTGGAATTCCCAGGAGAGCATAAAGACTCCAAGTGATTAAAGAAACTCCTACTGCATTCTGTTGGCTATAAATATCATAAATCTGAGGAACGGTAGTAAAAGGACCAACGATGGAGATACAATAAATTAATCTATCCAAATACCGCACTCCTTTACTAGGATGAGGATAGGCTTGATGTTGAAGATGAATTCTTTTTCTGAGATGTTGATGATGTTCGACCCCTTTTAACATAAGAAATAGGAAATTTGTGGATTATATAAACATAACGCTTACTTGTATTTAACTCGATATTCTTGTGGTTCTCCACAATGTGCACAGTATCCGAACACTTCTGCTTCTTTTCTTTTTCCACTAAGTGGAATTACATGTTGGATCGAAAATCTGCGATGACCATGTTTACACTCTCTCTTTTTCTGTTCATATCTTCTAATAATCCCAGAAACATAATCTGTTACAAATCTTTTGTCTTCTTCCTTAAGTGGAGTAGTAGAAACCAGTATATCCAATACTCGTTGTTCTAACTCTCTCTGGTCAGCCATTTCTCTTGCTTAAAGGGAGCTGTTTATAAGTATTATTATTGTCTAGAAATTACAAAGGTTTAAGAAACCATTAGTAATCTCTTGAAGAATGAAGATTGATTCTCAACCTCAACATCTGGTCTTAACCCAGAACGATTGTCCAGAATGCGGTACTTCCTTACATAAAGGTCAACATAAATTCGCTGATGGAATGTTTGAAGTATTTTATTGTAAGAGTTGTGGATATAGAAAAGAAATCGGGATGAAAGAATAATTATTCTTTTAAGGCGTTCATTCCGGCAATACTAGGAAGAAAGATCGTAAATCCGGTTACTAAAGGTTTCTGTCCCTTACTGACTAAATAATAATCCTCTTTCAGTTCATCTAATCTTTTGAGATCGATTCTGTCAGGAGTACTTTCAAATATTCTTTCTAAGGCTCGACTGAAATGTCCCATTCTTCGGAATGCTTCGTTACTATCATGCTTACCTTCGTAAGCTACTGCATCCTTGGTTGTAGCGGCCATGATTAGAGAATGTTCTGGGACTAGACTTTGATCACAGAATTGACCGGCATAACATGCATCTAAGATGATCAGTTTCTTACCTCTAATCTGATCGATGGTATTGTATAATCTTTCCGGGCTTAAAACATTGTCTCTCAAATTTAATCCCATATTCTCCTCTCCATGGCCAGAATAATGAAACACGGTTAAAGAGTTATCTGTGGCTTGGCGTTGAATATTCTCTAATTGATCTAAGACTCTTCGCTGGGTTGCTTCTTCCTCTAGTAAAGTAATAATGTTCCCTCCAAACCCTTTTCGTAGTGATAATAATCTTTTCATTTCTAGTATGTCTGGCTGGACTCCTTGAAGGTTATATCCAGAATTTCCTACTAGTAAGGCAAAGTTCTGGTCTTCAGAAGTTTTGGGGAAATAATTGAACTGAAATTCAACTCCTTTGTCGCAACCAGGGGCAAGAACAATCAAATCTCCTTCAGTTAATAGTTGATCAATCCCACCTCCAATCTTAATTCCATTTAAAGTAGTTCCATTTGCAGAATGTAAATCTCTTAAATAATATCTCTCTTCTTCCGGGAATAATAAAGCATGATTTCTAGACACTTGGTTTCTTTCTCCATCAATCTGTACTACTATTCTTGCTTCATTGAATTTTCCGGGTCTGGCTCTTCCAGTTTGATCAAAAAAATCTACAGGACTATCTTGTCCATGTTTCTGAATAACTCCTCCTCTACCTAGATGAGTAACTCCATCTAGGGTCACAGAAAGTCCGTTTAGTTCAGGAGTAAGAGCTTTAATTCTGGCTAACATAAATCCCAAGAACTGAATCCTATATATAAGGATTGCTACTTTAAAGTAACTAATTATTTAGTGAACTAACGACCCATTCCCTTCGGAACTTTCCCGCCCATCTTCTGCGATCACAAACCTTTTGACTTCGCAAAACACAAAATGAAGCAACGACTTCATTTGTGCGCAGATGAATCTTTCACATTCATCTTGCGTGTTTGATCGAAATTAATCAAGTGGAACACTCGCTATGCTCGGTTCCACGACAGAATTATCTTCCTATGCCTTTGGGCATTTTACCGCCCATCTTCTTCATCATCTTGCCCAGATCTTTTTCTCCTTTCATCATCTTCATCATTTTCTTGGCCATGCGATGTTGTTTCAACAGTTCTCTAATCTCTGTAGCTTTAACACCAGAACCGGCAGCGATTCGATCAATCCTTTCTGCACTAATGATCTCTGGATCTTCTAACTCTTTTTGAGTCATGCTATCCATAGCGATACGCCATTTCTCTAGTTTACCTTCCTGTACATCGATCATGTCTTTAGGTAACTTTACTGAACTGAAACCAGGAATCATTTCTATCAATTTAGAGAAAGAACCCATCTTCTTCATGGACTTCATTTGTTGATATAAATCTAATAAACTAAATTCTCCTTTGAGCAATTTCTGCTCCATATCTTTAGCATCTTCTTCTTTAACCACTTCTCGAGCTTTTTCTAATAGAGATTCAATGTCTCCCATTCCGATTAATCGGCCTACGAAACGTTGCGGATAGAATACTTCTAAATCATCAACTTTTTCTCCCACTCCGATAAACTTAATGGGAGAGTTAGTTACAGCACAAGCAGAAAGAGCTCCTCCTCCTTTAGCTGTACCTTCTAATTTAGTAACGATAACTCCGGTAACATTACAAGTATCATGGAATGCTTGTGCTTGGGTCTGGGCTGCTTGTCCGATATCTGCAGAAATAACTAATAATCTTTCTTCCGGTTGAGCAAGCTTGTTTATCTGGTTAAGTTCTTCAATCAGATCCTCTGATAAAGCGTCTCTTCCAGCGGTATCGATTATCACTAAATCATATTCTGCTAACTTCTTCTGGAAATGAGAATAGATCTTAGAAGGGTCTTTCTCTTTTTTAATTCCTAAAAAATCAACTCCAATACCGTTTGCTAACTGTTCTAACTGTTCATAAGCTGCTGGTCGCCAAGTATCGGTCTGCATCACTGCTATTTTATGTCCACGCTTTTTGTAGAATTTAGCTAATTTTCCCGCTGTAGTAGTCTTACCTGATCCAAATAACCCAACCAGCATAATCTTAGTGGGCTTTTTTTCAAACTTTATCTCATAAACTTCTTTACCTAAGAAGTTAGTTAACTCTTCATAAACAACAGTTACAATCTGTTCTCTCTTAGTAATTCCCGGGGGAGTGCTTTCTTTAGCTCTTTCTTTAATCTTATTAGTAAGGTTGAATACCAGTTGAACATTAGTGTCTGATTGTAAAAGTGCTCTTTGAATGTCTTTTACTAGTTCATTGATTAGCTTATCATCTACAAAAACTGCATTAGTAATCTTTTGTAAGGTGTTTCTTAAAGATTCACCTAACTTTTCTAGGACCATTTTAAGATGAAAAGAAAGTAGTTATATAAAGATTACTTGGGTTTCCTGGATTTTCTTGGTGGTTTAGTTTCTCCTAATAATGCGGCTAATCCTTGTTCAGATAAAGCTAATTCTTCTCTCGCTGTCTTACGATCGTAACGTTGAATTAAGGCTAAAGCAGTATATTTATCACTTAAAGCAATTTGTTTTGGAGCTAAATGTTCTTCAGGAGCTGCTCGAGGAGAAACCTGGCCCCCAGCAGCAAATAACAGACAAGAATAATTCCCCTGATCTACTTGATATTGAACGTAAGTGTAATTCCCTTGAGCTAAAACCATATTGGCTTGATTACGAAGTGCTATCGGATCAGTATTAACTAGTATCTCAATATGGGCCATTTACTTCTAAAAAGAAGCATTCTTTTTAAGTTTTACTACCCAAAGGGACTAAACAAATAAAATTAATATGCAAAAATAATTATTGCTCCTAAGATTGCGGTAATTAGAGCAACCAGTGAATTCAGCCACCATAACTGTTTCTTCTTCCAGATCCACATCCCTCTCTCTCCAGCATCTTCTCCTACTTCTCGGATAAGGAAGACCAATACGGCGATAGCTAAAGGAAGCAGGAACAATACTAGCAGATAATAAATGCTAATGACTGTAACTAAAGTAGTATTTTCTCCTAGACCGATAAGATGTCTCATCCACCCAAATTCTTTAGACAGACCAGAAAAACTGAACAGGGCAGTGATTATTCCGAGAATAAATACTCCTAATCCGCTGAATAAAGCATTACGTCGAGCTTTCCATCCTTGCTGTTTATCATGGTTCATATGTTCAAACAGTTCTCCTTTTCCAGCAAGATGACGTCTAAGTAATAACAGAGAGAATAATACTGCTATTCCTCCCATGATTTTGTATCCCCACAAGGTTACTTCTTCTCCGGCAAACCAAGTAAGTAACCCGAACACATATAGCAAGTACACTAAAAACGATCCGACTACGAACACCAAAGATTTCTTTAATATCTCTCTTTTCTCTTTATTGCTCGAGATTAAAATTACGGTGATCAACATTAAGATAGACACTAAAGCTAAGATTCCTGAAGACAAGTAACTGGAAACAGCAGCTTTAGTGATAGTTAAAAGAGTTAAACTTTGTAACAAAGTGATATGTTCACTTTTTCCTACTACCCCCATAACTTTGTTTTCGGTAGGTAAAGGACAAACCGTGTTGTCATTTTGGTTAATATGGGTTTCTAAAAGTTCTCCCATCGGTTTCTGTCCGATAAAGTAACTAGTGGCAGAGAACAATGCCGGTAATCCTCGTTGTGATTCAGGAATACCATAAGCATCAAAATATTGGTTTAATTCCGCTAGATTTTCTTTACTGTAATATACTTCAATGCGTTTAACGCTTACTTCTGGATACTTATCTTGTAATCCTTTGATGTAATTGCTGCTGAGATCGCAGTCGTTACATCCTTTTCCATAGAAATAGTATAAACAATCGCTTTCTGCTAATGCCAAACTGCTGAATAATATTAGGAGCAGTATAAATGTGCCTATCACCATACTTTTTGCCATATCTAGAAGAGTGATGAACTGTCTTATAAAGTTTACTGAATGTCATTTGAGCCAAATACTACTCTAGAATAGATAATTTTAAAAATAATCTCTCTTATAAAGTTATAATGTTACCTGATTTTCAAGATATTGAGAAACAACTGACGCAAAGATTTTCTTTATCGGAATTAGAAGCTAGACTGAGGCCTGATGATAAGAGCGGGGTTTGGACCGGTGCTTCTGAAGGAGGATTTTTAGCTCCGAAAGAGAGTTTGATTGATGTAGTAAGAGCAGATTATGAAACACTTCAAAGATTAGGTTTGGATTATGAAGAGATGGCCAGAATGGCTGATGTGGTGGTTAATCCTCCAAAAAAAGAGACTGTTCCACGGGGACGATGGGCTCGTTTTATGGATCGATTAAGGGGAAAAAAGCAAGATGATTTATCGCGTGGTGATTCTACTTTTAATTTTCTTCCGATTGGGTCTTGTGGAGCTCAAGGTTGTCCTTGGGGTTGTAGCGGTAAAGATCATTTTGGATATAATACTTGGAGTGGTAATCATACTTATGTTGTAAGAAAAGGAGAATTTCCCGGGGTAAAACCTGGGGGGGATTTTGCTGATATAAACCGTCAACTCTATTTAGGTTCTTTCGCTGTCGTTACCGGTTTGACTCCTCATCTAATTGCTAGTCATTATTTCTTTGAAGGAGGCGATTCATATCGAACCGATCCCGCTAAGCTATTGGAAATTTTTAATTCACTTCAGAAAAAAAGATAATATTTTACCACTTCTGTATCTCTGCATCAACCATATCTTCAAAGCCATGAAAGATCTTCTTGACCTTATCCTTTAATTCCTGTTTAGGTTTAGAAGAATAAATAAACACATAACCACCTTTCTCTAAGTTAAGCTGTCTTCTTTTAATCAAATCCTTTTCATGCAGCTTCTTTACACTTCTTTGGATAGTAGTACGATCTTTCTTAACATGTTTTATGATCTCTTCGATAGTTTCTTCCTCTTTAGAATATAATAAATGTTTCAGGACTAGGATTTCAGTCTTGTTCAAACTAAATGAACAATGTAAGATCTGTTCTAAGGTTATGATTCTGCAGATAAAATTTAAGGGCATACCTTTATTTATTCAATTCTCATTTATAAACTTTGTGGGTTGTGCAAGTATACTCGCAGTACCGTCAGTCCTCCACACTATTTATAAATTAGGATTAAGCCCACAGTTTGTGATGAAATATGATGTATAACAGAAAAGATTTATTAAACGAATTAACCTGCGAAGAGATATGTGCTTTGCAGGGAGTGGGAAGTCTAAAAAACTCTCGTGAAGCAAGAGAGATAAAATTCAACAAAGAATGTTATTGTCAATGAGGTGAATAAATATGGTTCATGAATTAAGTGATAAGGAATTTAAGAAATTTATTAGCAGTCCAACTCCGGTAGTAGTAGATTTCTGGGCTTCTTGGTGCGGTCCGTGCAGAATGATGGCTCCTGCTTTTGAAGAAGCGAGTAAAGAGTTTGAAGGAAAAGCCAAATTCGCTAAACTTTCTACTGAAGATTATCCTGAACTGGCTGGAGAGAATAATATTGCTGGTATACCTTGTTTAGTTGTGTTCAAAAACGGGAAAGAAGTAGATCGAATAGTGGGGTTTTCACCTGCTCCAGTGTTGAAGAGGAAGATCGAAGCAGTATTAGCTGAAATTTAACCTTTCTTATTCTTTTTTAATTATCTATTTTGGACTAAATAAGTGTTTATATTATAGTTATTCTTTAGATTAATTTATGGCTGCACCTCAGAACGTAATCATCTGTTTGTATGATTGTGATGGTACTTTAATCCGAGGAGATATGCAGAACCCTTTTTTGAGAAGTTTTGGGATTGATCCTACTACTTTCTTTAAAGAGTCGGACCAGATGACCGAAAGAGAAAGAACTCAGCACCAGGTAGAGATTGATTATGAAAATGCTTACATGCTTCTTCTATTAGATTATGTTCAGGAAGGAAAACTTCCCCCTTTATCTAATCATGACTTAAGATCTTATGGAAAGATGCTTCAGGGGATAACTTTCAAAGGCTTGCCCGATTTCTTCTTTAAAACTAAGGAGATGGTTTTAGAAGATTCACGCTATCGTGAACATAATATCACTTTGGAACATTATATTGTTAGTACTGGTTTGAAAGAGATGATTTTGGGAAGTCCTTTAAATTTCGGTGGAATTCTGAACGGGGTGTACGCTTCAGAGTTCCGGGAAAGAGATGGTAGGATTGCTCAGATTGCCAGAGCTGTGGGCCATCAAAAAAAGACTGAATTCTTGTACATGGTAAATAAGGGTTCTAATGTTCCTCCTTATGTTAACGTCAATAATAATCTTCCTGAGGAAGAGAGAAGAGTTCCCTGGTATAATATCCTTTATTTTGGAGACAGTGGGATGAAAATGACTGATCATGCTGCTTTCGCTACTATCAGGCATATGGAAGTGAGAAGCAATGGTCGGAAAGGTAAAGCGGTTGCTGTTTATGATTCTGAGTCAGACCAAGCTCAGCAGAGAGCACGAGGATTTCTGGAAGCAGGAAGAGTTCATTATACGGCTCCGGCAGATTATAGTATTAATGGAGCGACCTTTAGGTTGGCCAAATCGCTGATCAAAGAAGCAGCAGACCAGATCTGTTTAAGAAATGAATATGGACGTTGATTATTCTACTCCTTTATCCCAATGTCCTTTAGTATAATTCTCTTTGTCAATGGATAACTTCTTCCCTTTTAGAATATTAACATATTGTTTGACCATAAACCCAACATCTGTATCTAAGTCTAAAAAGAATTTATTGATCCCATTCTTTCTCAGAGCCAATATCCCTTCAAATAATCCCAACTCTACGCTGTTAAGAACTTGAAGATAAGTGTGTTCTTTTCTTACAGGGAAAGCATATCTCTTCTCATCTTTTAGAGAACGAGGTAAGGAAAGATACTTAGTGTTCATTAAAACTACTCTTCCCTGTATCAACACCACAAAACTTTTGTCTTGAAATTCTTTAAGTTCCCAGAATGATAATTCTGGAGAGATGATCGAAGTAGCTTTGTTAAAGAATTCTAGATCATAATCGTTAAAGATGTTGTTAGAGTAATCTAAGTATAAGTTTAACCCTTTTTTGTTTCTTAGCTTGAGATAGACTCCTAAATCTCCGATTAAGATATCTTTAACTTGATGTGTTTCAATTAGACTTAAAACTTGTTCTACTTCTTGATCGTTTAGTATCCTGGGAACGTAAGCTCCGAACCTAGAAGAATAATCTTCTGCTAAGAGGTTATAAAATACCTTATTTGCTCCAGAATTAAATGCATCTTCTCCGTCTTCGGTGGAATATACCTTTACTAATACTTCTTCTTTCCCTGCTCCTTTTGGTTTAATCTCTGGAAGAGTAATTCTTTCTATCGAGCGAGAAGGTTCTTTAATCGGGGCATTCTTGGTAAATTTAATGAGAGTAGATTTATCTGAGCTAGAAGTTTTGTAAATTCTGTTCCCCGAATGAGCGTGAATAAACAATTTTACTCTTTCTCCCTTGTAAGCACATTGAATTTCTGTTTTGTTTTTCTCTATCTTTCTTAATACTGCTCCATCTACCTTATTCTCCATCCATATTCCTAATCCGTCTCCTACTGAAAGGTCTTCCTGTAACTGGATAAAGTTTCCCGGTTCTAAAGTTCCTAAGAATAATCCCCTGCTGGTGGGTCGTTCTGGAGAGATTAATTGTTTATCTTTACTGTAGTATCCCCAAGTGAATTCTCTATTAAAAGCAAGCTCCATCTCTTTGAAGTATTCCTTATTTACTTCAAATTTTCCGGCATAGTAAGAATCGATAGCAGATCGATAAGTGCGAGCAGCTGCAGCAACATACTTCTCGCTACGTAATCTGCCTTCAATTTTTAATGAAGAAACGCCCATTTCAATAATCTCCGGAATTTTCTTAACTAGACAAAGGTCTTTCATACTTAACAGATAACTTCCGTTGTAGATTCTACGACAAGGCTGAGCGCACATGCCTCGATTCCCGGAACGTCCTCCAATCATACTAGAAAAAAGGCATTTTCCGGAGTAAGAGAAGCATAGTGCTCCCTGCACAAAAATTTCTGTTGGTAATTTAGTGGTTTTGATGAAATGCTCAATCTCTTCTTTAGAAAATTCTCTGGGTAAGACTACTTTATCTGCTTCTTTGATCAAATCATAAAAGTAAGTGTTAGTAATAGCTGCTTGGGTAGAAATATGTACTTCTAATCCGGGAAAATTCTGTTTGATGATCGGTAAGAAGGACAGTTCTTGGATAATAACTGCGTCAGCATTAGCTAGATAGATACTTTTTACTGTTTCAAAGAATTCATTAATCTCTGAATTCTTGATTAGGATGTTTAAGGTGATGTAGACCTTGACTCCATTCTGGTGAGCGTAAGCAGTAACCTCTTTTAGTTCTTCTAACTTGAAATTGTCTGCTCTTCTTCGAGCGTTGAATTTATCTATGCCTAAGTACACTGCGTCAGCGCCATTCTCTACTGCTGCTCTTAAGCAGTCCCAATTTCCTGCTGGAAGGAGTAATTCTATTTTAGATGTTTTAGGCATATAGCTTATTCAGTTTCGATAGGTTTTTAAATTCTCTCCTCCTGACTCGAGATATGCACAAAATTGGTCAAGGAGCAGAAGCAGTAATTTATCGTGATGCAGATAGAGTTATCAAAGAACGTTTATCTAAAGGTTACAGAATTCCTCAGATAGATCGAGCTTTACGTGGATTTAGAACTAGAAGAGAAGCTAAAGTGATGCAACGCTTAGAAGAGATGAACTTTCCTGCTCCAAGATTATTAGGGATGTCTGATAAGGATATGACTTTAACCATGGACTTTATTTCTGGATCAAAATTAAGAGACGTTATCGAAGAAGGAGACGTTTATCAGCAATTAGCTCGAGAGATGGGTGAGAAGATCGGTCAGTTACATTTAAAGGATATTATTCATGGAGATTTAACCACTTCTAATATCTTAGTTCGACAAGGAGAATTAGTGTTTATTGATTTTGGGTTATCTTTCTTTTCTGAGAAAGTGGAAGACAAAGCAGTAGATTTATTTCTATTAAACCGAGCTTTAGAAAGTAAACATTATCATATCTATCCAGATGTGTTTGAAAAAGCTTTAGAAGGATATTATGAATCTTATCCAGAAGCTAAAGCGGTTCTTGAAAGATATAATGCGGTAATGAAAAGAGGAAGAAATAAGAAATAGTTCTAAGGGAACACCCATTTAGTTGCAATGGTTCCTGGGCCTCTTCTTCCTAAGATGGGGCCATCATCATACATAAAACCGGCTGCAGCCATATTATCCCTGGCCATTCTGGCACAAGAAAAAGTGGCCAGGATCCCATTTCTCTTAATCACTCTATACATCTGGTCGAAGAATTCTTTATTCCACATATCTGGAGCAGATTTTGGAGAAAAAGGATCAAAGAAGATGGCATCAAAATATTCTTCCGGCAAGAGTTTACTAGTTTCATGAGCATCGCCTAGAAGATATTTAATGTGTACTTTTCCTTCTCTTACTTCTAAATTATCAGGGGTGATCTTCTTGAAATACTTGAACGCAGGAATAGCTGGATTGACTTCTTGGATCTTCTTGATGATTTCTGGGTCAATCTCTAAACCTACTATTTCCACTTCGCAATCGGGATTTTCTTCTAAAGCGACTTGAATTCCCATGGCAGCATTATACCCCATCCCGGCGCAAGCGTCAAGGATGGTAACTTTTCCAGTTCGAGCTAACTCTTTAATCTTGCACGGAATAGCATACTTCTTTAGAGCTTCTTCTACTGCTCCAGTATGAGAGTGATACGTTTCTTGTATCTCTTCATTCAAGAAGGTTTCTGAACCGTCAGCGGTAGTACATTTTTGCATAGAATCCTATTTTGGCAGGGATTTAAATAAGTTTAGGAAGAATTGGCTCTGTCTGGAGAAGATGACATTTGTATACTGGAGCACGGCGCGATAATTTTTTCTTCGGAAAAAATGCGCCTCAATTGGCGCCAGTATACAAAAAGGTTCTATTCCGAACAGAGCCGGAAGAATTTGTATTCTTGTAAATCTAAATATTAATAAGTCTCTTCTTTCATTGGATTATAATGGTTGAATATCACTGTTTAGAATGTTCTTCTTTGTTGAAGGAAGTGAAACGTCCTGTAGATTCTCCTTTGAATCCTGAACAATGGGCATCACAAAGAGCAGGAGATTATTACTGTGAGACTTGTCCAGGAGAGAGAGGTAAAAGTGGACATCGGTATTATTGGAAGAGTGAGCTAGAAGCTCGGGTAGATACAAGATAAATAAGTCTCAATACTTTTCTTTAATCATTGATTATTCTTTTCCAGGAATCTTAGGATATTTTATGGGTTGACTGGTTATAGCGATATAACATCCGCGGACGAAACTGTTTAAGTTGCCATAGAAAGTTTGTTTCCAAGGATCTCTTTCTTCTATTGCTTTAAGGTAAGCTGCTTCGAAATCTCCTTCACCCTCTAAAGACTCATAAGAACGGTTATAATATCTGTCACTTACTTTTCTTTTAAGTTGTCCTTTCTTTAAACTAACTTGTAAGTTACTTCTACACCAGTCTCCTGGGGTAAACTCATATCCTTGTAAGGCTATCCTTGCTATCTGACAAAGATCTACTCTCTCTTTCGGAACGTATCCTTTCAGATAAGCGAGAGTAACAATTTTATGTTTTCCAAATTCTGTAAGTCCTTCCACTAATCTATCTAGATCCATCGCTTCTGAAAATTAGAATTGGTTTAAAGGTATTTCTATCCTTTAGAATACGCAATTAACAATTAATACCAGCAACAGCTAGTTCTGCAGAACTTAAACATTCTTGTAACACTTCACAATATTTAGAAACATCCTTTTCTGAGTTTAAACCAAACCCCGGCAGAATATATTTAGAAGGCAAGATTACTAGATTCTGTTGTAAATTGTTAACTCTTTGTAGATTGGAACAACTTAAATCATTAATCACTAAATCAAAACTCTGGAAGTTAAGGAACTTAACAGAGAAGTCGTAAGCTTCAGAATTATAATCACAGGGTTGAAGTGCTTCAGTCAAGGCATGGCCCAGAGAAGTTTTCAGTACTCGGTAAGATATACTTTGTCCTTGATCTTCAACCTGAACACAAATATCTGCAAACTTAAGTTTTGTGTAAAATATATTATTAGCAAGATTTTGTTCTAATAATGGTCCGACTTGAGAGTACAGATCAACCGTGCCCATCTGAATCGCTTTCCCGGTAGTTACTCCTCTTAACAACAATAATCCTCCTAAGATAATTAACACACTTACGATTAAGATGCTTAACACTTTAGTAGCATCATGTTGAAACAGAGTTTTAAAATCAAATGTAGGTAAATTGATAGTTGGAGCAGAAGGAGCTTCTTTAGGGGCCGTCTTGCCTAAGAAGCGATGATAATTATGGCGCATAGTCTCTTTGTAGGCCCAGCGTGCTTCTTCTTCACTCCAGCCAGTTTCCATCAAATTATCTTTGATCTGAATAAACTTTTTCCCGATTTTAATCTGTTGAGTTAAGTAAGCATGAATAGCAGGAGTTAATTCTGCTTCAAACTTCTCTTCTCTTTTCTTTTGTAAATCAAAGTAATAATATACTCCAGCTCCTGCTAAAGACAAGATTAAAATAATTAGAACGGTAGTTATAATCCAAAGGGTAGAACTTTTTTGTTCTAGTTCCGTCTTAACTTGGTCAATCTGTCCTTGGGTAGCATTTATGTCTGATTGTAATACTGCTAATCCAGTAGAGATACTAGTTACATCTTTCTTCAACTCTTCTTTATTCTGTTCTTGTTGAGAATTAAATGATTGTAAATTGGTGTTAAGGTTATTTGTAGTAGATTCAATGGAAGTGACTTTAGTGTTCAGTTCATCAGTCTTACCCTGGAGTTCGTTTACCTGTTGTTGGATGGAAGAAACTGAAGTTTCGATCACGTTAACTCTATCTCCTAAACTAGTGAAAGCAGAATCTTCTACCACTGGAGCGACGGGAACAGTAACATTAGTGAGGTTGGTTGAAGTCTGGTCAAAGGTTAAAGGAGGTGTTGCTGTAATTGGACTGACAGTAAAACAAGTTGAAGTAACCAAGTTACAATAACTAGGCAACTGAAACATGGGGACAAACATCTGACATTCATCATCTGTAAAACAAGGTGCAGAAGGTCCTAAATCTGTATCTGCAGAGATAAAACTAGCTATTAACAATAAAGATAACACTATTTCTATTAAGATAATACTTTTTTTAGCCATTCCTCTTTTATCTAAGGCTAGTCTTTGGAGTTTATATAGTTTATTATTGTTTTAAAGAGAAAAAGGAATAAAAAGTTACTTTTTGTGGGCTTCTTGATAAGCTTCCCGCACTAACTCTGGCAGTAAATTATAGCTGATATCCTTTCTTTCAACAATTCCATTCGGACAAGCTCCCATATTCAAGATTTTACTTTTCTCAAAATCTACCACATAACGCAATTGTTCTGGACCGATACAATATTCTCGTTCGGGAGTTTCTAAATTACCATCTACTTCTACCCATCTTTGGGTAGTGGGAGTTGTGGGAATATCGTTAGATGATCTACAATTGCCACAATAAGCAAGCAATCCGACTAAACCTAATAGTTTATATGTTTTCATACTACTCTTAAGAGATAACAAGTATATCAATTATCGCCGTCTAAAAGCGACGGCTAAACAAAAACTTTTTAAACTCCGCTGTTTTGAGAAAGGAAATGGATGAATTCATCGCGGCTTTAGTTGAGTATGGGCTATCTCAAAAAGAAGCAGAAATCTATCTCACTTGCTTAAAGACAGGGCCATCTACTGCTAATCGTTTGAGTTCGTTAGCTGATTTTAGACGGAGTACTACTTATGACATTTTAGAATCCTTGAAAGCAAAAGGGATTATTAGTTCTTTTATCCGGGAGAAGAAACTTTTTTTTCAAGCAGCAAATCCAGAAGAACTAATCTCCTTATTAAAATCAAAACAGGATAAAATTTCTACTTACATTCCTCAGTTGAAGAAATTAAGTTCAACTGTACTAGAAAAACCAAAAGTTCTACTGTTTGAAGGAATGAAAGGAATAATTAGTCTGTTTGATGAATTATATCGAGGAAAAGAATTATTCATCTATGGTTCAGCTAAAAAAGCCGATGAATTCTTATTTCATTTACCTGAATCTATGGCGCGAAGAAGGGTTGAACAAAAGATTATCTTAAAAGCCGTGTTTGAAAAATCTGAATTCTCGTTATTTAGATTAAAAGACCCGGAAATACGTAAGTTTACTCAAATTCGTTTTCTTTCAGAAATGGAAAAGTTTCCTACCGTAACATTTATCTCTGGTCATAAAGTGGGGATCATTAGTTTAAGTCAAGAATTAATTGGAACTTTAATTATAGATGAAGAGATTAGTCAAAGTCAACGTTTAGTTTTTGAGGGTTTGTGGAATCGGGCAAAATTGAAATAATTCTCGTAAGATTTAAATAATCCAATTCGCTTTTTATTAATATGGCTAACTTACAGAACTTTGCTTCAGTATCTTCTAGCAGTAGTTCTAGTTCCAATTAGTTGGAACGAAGTTTTTCATGAGCTTTTCTTCGAGACCAAAAAAATGTTCTAGAGATAGTAATATAAATATAAACTAAATACCCAAATGGAGGACAAACCATGTACGAACTAAAACTGGAAATAGCTTTAACCCAAGAAATTGATAAAGACATTCAATTGAAAATTAGTTCTCTGTTAAGTTCTCTAAAAGAAAAGTTTACTATTCAGAACAAACCTTTTGAACTAAAACTAAAGTTTAATCAGAATGTACAATTAGAATTACACTCAAAAGACTACGCAGCTACGGATTTACTGGTTCAATTAGAAAAACAATTGAAAGAAATTTTGGGTAAGGGATTTAAATGTGGGATTAAGAACTGGGTAATCCAAAAATATTATCTAGTTCAGGATCTGGAAGAGGATCCAAAGAAACCCTTTACTGTTCCTTTAGTAAAGAATATTCATTTCCGTGACCATCAAGTTCATTTAACTTATGAACAGATTCCTTTCGATTGGATTAAAGAACATTATATCGAGAAAACTTTAAAGCTGATTCAAAATAAGATAAAACAGTTCAATTATGAAGGTAAGGATGAGTTTAAAGAATATGTTTGGAAAAGTAAAGAAAGAAAAATTACTTATCAAGGTGATCCGGCAGTAGATTTAGAAAAGAAAGGTTGGATTAAACATACTGATGCTAAAGGTCAATGGATCTTTGGCAGAGAATTTACCTCTTTAATCAACGTTTTTAAAGAATTGTTAATTGAAAAGATATATTCTCCGTTAGGATTCTATGAGATGACTTTTCCCAAATTTGAATATTGGGATATTGCTAAAAAGTCAGGTCATGCTAAGAATGTTTATCCCAATGCTTACTTTGTGAGTGTTCCAAAAAGTGCTTCTTTAGATATCTGGCAGGAAGTGATGGATTTGTATGAAATTACCGGGGAAGTTCAATCGGAATTAATCAAAGAAAGAAGCAACTGTGTGGGCATTATGTCTTTTGCTCAATGTCCTCCTTTTTGGCCTTACCTGAAAAATAAAGTTATTGAACCGGCAAGTTTGCCTTTATTAGTTTATGATTGGTCTGGACCAACTTATCGTAATGAATCAGGTGGGACTCATGGGTTAGATCGAGTGGAAGAATTGCATCGGATTGAAATGCTTTTTGTCGGAACCAAGGAACAAGTCATAGATTATTGGCAGAAGATTAGGGAAGCGGTCATCAAATTATACGACCAAACTTTAGAAATGGAAATGCGTGTGGCTCGAGTGACTCCATGGTGGATGGCTCATGCCGGGATCAGAACAGATCAAGGAACAGCAGAAGTTGGAACTTTTGATTTTGATGTTTATCTTCCTTATCGTGGAAATCGTGAACAAGAATGGTTAGAAGTCGGCAACGTCAGTTCTAATGGAGATAAATATCCTCTTGCTTGGAACGTCAAAGACAAAGCTCAGCAGATTTTATGGAGCGGATGTGCAGGTAGTTCTTTCGAAAGAATGCTCGTTTCTTTCTTAGCTCAGAAAGGTATCGATCCGAAAAACTGGCCTAAAGAAGTCAGAGAAAGATTCGAGCAGAAGATAAAGGGAGTTAAGCCACTTATTTTCTACTAAATTCTTCTTTTTTAGTTATACCTACATTTTCACGAAAAAGCATAAATTTACGGATTTGTAGGTATAACTTTATCTCGTTTAAACCTTATTCTTCACAATAAAATTTAAGAACTTGGATTAAATCTTTCCCTATAACATGCTAGATATCAAATTAATCCGGACCACTCCTGAAGTGGTAAGAAAAGACTTACAGAAGCGTAAAGATGAAGCTAAACTGGACGTCTTAGAACAAACTATCGCTTATGATAAAGAATGGCTCAAAGCTAAGAAAGAGATTGACGACTTAAGAGCTAAACGTAATACTCTCAGTAAAGAGATTTCTGAAACCAAGAAGAAGAATGGTGATGTTTCTAATTTATTAAGAGAGGCAGCAGATATTCCTAAACATATCTCTTTGAAAGAGGAAAGAATAACTTTCTTAGAAGCAGAAATCAAAAAGAATCTGTATAACTTGCCTAATATCTTACATGAGTCCGTTCCTTATGGAGAAGATGATACTCAGAATACTACTGTTAAGCTCTTCGGTAAGAAACCAGAATTTAAGTTTACTTTGAAGAGTCATGCTGACTTGATTGTAGAATTAGGGATGGCAGATTTAGAACGAGCAGCTAAAATTTCTGGAGCTAGATTCTGGATTCTTAAAGATGAAGGAGCATTGTTAGACTTAGCACTTCAACGATACGCAGTAGATTTCATGATGAAGAAAGGATATCACTTAATCCTTCCTCCTTACATGATTAAACGTGAACCGTACGAAGGAGTAACTTCTATGGGTGATTTTGCTGACGTCCTTTACAAGATTGAAGGAGAAGATGAATATCTGATTGCTACTTCTGAACATCCTCTTACTAGTATGTGGATGAACGAAGTGTTAGATGAAAAAGAGTTGCCCATAAAATTGATTGGCATTTCTCCCTGTTTTAGAAAAGAAGCTGGTGCTCATGGTAAAGATATGAAAGGAATCTTTCGAGGACATCAGTTCCATAAAATTGAACAGATTATTTTGTGTAAACCTGAAGATTCATGGAAATACCATGAGGAAATGATCCAAAATTCTATTGAATTGTTTGAATCTTTTGATCTGCACTTTAGACAGATTAACATCTGTACCGGGGATATCGGGATTGTAGCAGCTAAGAAGTATGATCTAGAAGCTTGGATGCCGGTCCAGAACGCTTTCCGAGAAGTAGTCTCTTGTTCAAATTGTACTGATTATCAATCTCGAAGACTAGACATCCGTTATCGAACACCTGAAGGAAATAAGTTAGTGCACACCTTAAACAGCACGGTAGTAGCTACTTCTCGAGCCATTGTGGCTTTAGTAGAAAATTTCCAAACCGAGAAAGGAACTATTAAGATTCCTAAAGTGCTTCAACCATACATGAACGGGTTGAAAGAGATTAAGAAAAGATAATTTGTTTTGGATTTTATTATTCTTTTTTAGTTCTAGTTTATTTTCTTTTAACTTTTCACTAGTTTCTCTCGTTAATCCTATTAGAACTTTGCTCTATAAAAGAGAAACGTTTAAAAAGGCCAGAACTTTCTTTTTGATTAAATAATCGGTAATTGAAAAGAGGCAGGTGTAGATGAAGAAAAAGAAGAAGGTGGTTCGTAAAGTTCATTCTAAGGTACGTTCTAAAGTTGGTACTCAACCCTCTTCTCCTTTCTTAAGTGTTGGTTTACGTGGACTTGCTACTTTATTGGTAATTTTTGGGATACTTTTTTCATTACAACTTTACTCTTCAGAATCTTCCCTCCTTAAAGAAGGATGGACCTCTTTAAGTCAAGGATTTAATGGTATGGGGAACCTTCTTACCGGAGCAGCAGTTGGGGTAGAAGAGATGCAAGTCCAAGCGGGAGATTGTGCTGGAGCTTACACTGGCGGAAATTGGACTATTAATTCTTCTGTTAGTTGTAGTAATGATGTGATTAGTGTAGATGGTTTTGTGATAATTAGAAATGATTCTATCTCTCCTGAATTAGTGGTAAATAATTTCTCTTTAACCACTACTGGGGTTTATGACTTAAGAGGTAATTCTACAAATATTGTTCTAGCTGTTCCAGATTTAGATTCATCTACTCCTTCTGCTTATACTAACGATTGGGATGCTAATTCTGGAAGAGAATTCCGTATTGCTATGAATGAATCCCAGAATAGAATAATGGTTTATGTTAACAATACTGACAACAGTAGTTTCCTTTATGAATTTGACTTAGATGATAACCCTAGCACCGGCGGGATTGTGGGTGCGGGGGATGATTTTGGGATAGGATATATTGGCGATTTTGGTGGGCCATTAATTGGATGTTATAACTCTTCAGATCCGCAAAATAACCTAATTCTCTTATCTTGTGATAATAGTCCTCTTACCTGTGGAAATGTTGATGGCTACGATGGTACTTTCATGGGCAACTTTACTGTTTATTGTAACAATTCCGGAAATGCATATGAAGTTGTGATTGATCTGACTAATGCTAGTGATGGGATATGGGAGACTAAACCTGTTTATGCTTTAGATCCGACAGATCAATCTTCTCCTTTTTATTACACTACTTTCCGGAATAACTCGGTTCTTGATTCGGGGATAAATGCTAGTGGTAATCTTGTCTTAAATAACGTTACTTTGAATCTTGAAAATAACTTTACTATCTCTGGAGGTAATCTTGATATCCAAAAATCAAATCTTACCTTTAGGCTTACTTCTAACGGAAGTGCTAATTTTATGATTAGTTCTGGAACTGCTTTTGCTAATATTAATCACAGTGCTTTTACTTCAAATAATTCTATCCTGAGATGGAAAGCGAGGATCACTGATGGAGATTACAATCTTACCAATAATGTTTTCTCATATGTGGGTTATGATAATGGAGATGGTATTGGTTATAATTACGAAGTTGGTTTTTATTTTGCTTCTCCCTTGGGCGGATTAGTCTATAATAATACTTTCTCTAATTGCGGAACCATCGCGGAAGCTAGTTGTGTTTCTTTAGTTGATGGCGACGGGAATAGTAGAAATACTGGACTAAATTTCAGTTCCAACACCATTTTTAGTGAATCTGCGGGTCTTGGAACCTTTTATCTGTCTGATTATAGTAATACTTCTTATACTAGTGGAGTTTTCATAGGGAATAATACTTTTTATGGTAGATTCTCAGTAGGTGGAAGAAACCACATTATCTCTGGGAACTATATAAATAAATCTCTCTGGTTATCTTCTGTTGAATATAATAATACTTTCATTAATAACGAAGTTAGAACGGAATTGGGGTTTGCTTCAATTAATGAGCAGAATACCTCTTATGGATCTAGTATCATAATCTATTCCAATGGATATGGTAAGATGACCTGGAGCGGTAAAGATAACATTCAGATGGGTTTAGTCAGTGTAGATGAAACCTTTGGATTAGGAAATTATTTCTATGTAGGGAACAATCTATTGGGTTTAAATGTTGGGAACGGTGCGGGAATAGATTTCTCTGTACTTAACACCACTGCTTCCTTAGAATTTTATAGTTTGCTCTGGAATAATAGTGTCCAGTTATGTGTTAATAATAGTGGAACTTTATCTGGGTGTGTAGATTGTAATTCCGGGAATAATTGTACTTATAGTAATATTACTGGGATTATGTTAGCTAATGTTACTCATTTCAGTAATTATAGTACTAACGGAAGTATTAGTGTAGCAGAATCTCCTGCAGTGACTTATCTAACTAACTTCACAGATACCTTTACCGGAACTACAATAAATGCATCAAGATATACTATTACTCAAAGTGGATTAAACGTTTCTCAGAGTGATAAGATTATATTTAATGGTTCATATGAGGGTGCAACCTTTTTCACAAATTCATTTGTTGATACAAATCAATCATTTGTTATATCCATTAATGTAGCTAAATTTGATCAGACAGAATATGTTGGTATTTTGGAGGACATTGGGCCTTTGGGTGGTGCTCCGGATGACAATGAAGTTGGAATTAGTATTGAAAATGACACCACTCGAATTTTAATGTGTAAATTATTAAAAAATGATACTGGATACTTCATAGAAGCTAACGGTTTTACTCATCCCGCAGAAACAATGCAGGTAAACTATACTGAAGGCCAACTATTTAGCTTGAACTATTCTAATATTGATGGAAGGTATAGTTGTAATTATGCTGGTGAGATGGTTAGCAACACTAATAGTTCTGCTGCAGGGGCAGATTTTATTACTTTCGATGCTGAAGCAATTTCTCAAATGAATTTACAATTAGATGATTTAAACTTTTATTATGGGACATTAGTGGAAGAAGCTCCTGGATCTTCTTATTGTGGTGGTGCTTACACTGGCGGAAATTGGAATATTAACTCTTCCATCAGTTGCAGTAATGAAGCGATTACTGTTAATGGGACTTTGACTGTTGCTGACAATTCTGTCTCTGCAAATGATGTGACTAACAATTTCACTTCTAATTCTGCTGCTAATTATAACCTTAGGGATAATTCTACAAATATTGTTCTAGCTGTTCCAGATTTAGATTCATCTACTCCTTCTGCTTATACTAACGATTGGGACAGTAATTCTAGTCATGAGTTCCGTATTGCGATGAATGAAACTCAGAACCGATTAATCATTTTTACTAATAACACTAACAATCTTGATTTTGCTTATTCCCTTAATTTAGATGAGGGTCTTAGTGGAGGAGTCTTTGGTCCTGAATATGGAGATGATTTCTTGGTGGGATACTCTGGTGGGCCTGCGATTGGATGTTATAACTCTAGTCTTTTAGACCTCAATGTCTTACCTTGTGATAGTAGTCCAGTTACTTGTGGAAATGTTTCTGGGTATGATAGTAATTACGATGGTAACTTTACTGTTTATTGTAACAATTCTGGGAATGCTTACGAGATAGTAATCGATCTAGCCAATACCGGAAACGGATTGTGGAAGAATAAACCCGTTTATGCTCTTGACTTAAACACCAGTGCTTTTTATTATACCACTTTCAGGAACAGTTCCATTCTCCCGGTGGTTGCAGTGGGTAATTTAACCTTAAACAATGTTACTCTCAATCTGCAGAATAATCTTACTCTAAGTGGTGGTTATCTTAACATCTATGATTCTAATGTGACGATGATGTTGACTGCTAATAATAGTGCAAATATGGATATAAGATCTTCTAATGTGAACTTAAGTGGGACGACTTTCTCTGCTAACAATACTAATTTTAAATATATAATAGCAATACAGAACGGAAGTTACGCCAATAATGATTTTTCAGATTTGGCATTGTGGGTTTATCCTGGAACCGGCGGGGTATTCTCAAATAATGTGGTTTCCAATTGTGGTGGGACTCCAGCGTGTATCATGGCAGCCATAGGTTATAGCAACGGATTTAATTTTACGGGAAATAACATTACTGCCACTAGTGGTACTGCTTGGGCCACTATGGTTGCGGGAAACAATTACACTTTCAGTAATAATAATATTTATGGTAGCGCTTCACTCTTTTATGGGAATGTTAGCGTAAGTAATAATTTATTTAATCGTAGTTTATCATCAACAAAGGAGTATGGAATTGATATGATTATCTTTACCAATAATATTATCTTCCCCGGTATTAATAGCCAATTGATGGGAGATTGGAACGATACCCTTCCTGACACCTTTATCTATTCAAATAACTATGGCAAGATCACTTGGAACCTTTCTAATTATACTACTCCTGAACCTAATCCCAGTTCTTTTGGTTTGGGATATAATTTATACTTAAATAATAACATCGTTGGGGTAAATGCACAATTATCGCTTATTAACTTTAATACCACTGCTTCAATTGAGTTTTATGGATTGCCTTGGAATAACAGTGTACAATTATGTAACAACATTAGTGGAACTTTATCTGGGTGTGTAGATTGTAATTCCGGGAATAATTGTACTTATAGTAATATTACTGGAATAATGCTAGCTAATGTCACTCATTTCAGCAATTATAGTACTAATGGAAGTACTGGTGTAGCAGAAGTCGGAGTTAGTTATTGTAGCGGTGCTTACACTGGTGGAAATTGGAATGTTAGTTCTTCTATCAATTGTAGTAATGAGGTTATTCCCGTGAACGGAATTATTACTGTTCAAGATCTTTCTGAAACTGCTGTGACCCAATTTGGGGCTTCTACTGGTGGAATTTATGATTTAAGAAATAACTCTACTGGTGTTTTTGATACGGATTTAAGTTCTTCTACTCCTTCAGCTTATACTACTGATTGGGATTCTGATTCTAATCGAGTATTTAAGATTGCTATGAATGAATCTTCAGACACGATTCAGGTATATGGAAGTTTACCTAACGTTACTGCTTTGTATAGTTTTGATTTAGATAATAATGCTGCTACTGGTACTTCTGTCGGTGGTTCTGGATCATCAGGGATGGATCTTACTTTTGGATATCATGCTGATGCTGGTGGAGTGTTGATGGCTTGTTACAACTCTTCTGTGCCTGGTATGTACTTAACTTGGTTTGCCGCTAGTGGAAGCATTGTTTGTGGTCAAACCATGGATGTCGGGTATGATCGTAATTATACTATCACTTTTAATTCAACTGCCTCTGGAGGAGGGAACACTTTTGAGTTTATCATTAATTCTACGGGAAGTTGGACCGATAAGAGAGTGGAATTGATGGATGGGGGTAACGCCTATTATTATTATACTAAATTCAAAACATCTGGAGCAGTGGCCGGAGGAAGGGGGAATTTAACTCTTAACAATGTTACCTTAACCTTATCTGGAAATCTTACTATTAATGGTATATTAAACGTTAATCGTTCTTTCTTATACTTTGGAAGTAATAATACTCTTTTCACTTCAAATATCGGAGCTAGCATATTAATCAATAATTCTAATGTTACTTCTAATGGTTCTATCCGTTATGGAATACGTTCCTTAGGGTCCGACTTTACTTTAGAGAACAGCTACTTGAATGATTTGGGAGCAGTTGTTTCCTCGATGACTTATCCCTTAAAGATGGAAGGAACAGGAGGTATGATCAAAAATCTTTCTCTTGGAGCTAACCAAAAGATGTACGGGGTTCAGATTGCTGGATCAGGAATATCTGTCCTTAATAGTACCTTTTCTGGATCTGCTAACACCATTAATTTATTAGCGGGTAGTTATAATAATATTATCCGGGGGAATAATCTTTCTACTGGGATCAGTTATCTGAATGGTGGAAGTTCTTATAACAATCTTATCGCTGAGAATACTATTGCCGGAGTGGGGAATATCTTGATTGGTCAAACTTCTCCAGCTCATTTACCTTATAACAACACCTATCTGAATAATAATATTCAGCAGGTTATCACTACTTATGTTGTGAACTATACCAACTATTTCATCTACAATAATTCTTATGGGCAAATAAAATGGACCAAGAATAATTTCAGTTCTTCTTTTGGAGGAAATGCAGTATTGGTGTTGGACCAGACTGTGTTTGTTAGGTCGAACTTGTTAGGAGTAACCCCCAATATGTATATGGGGAACTTCAACACTACGGCGGAATTGACTTTTAGAAATCTTCTTTGGAACAATAGTGTACAGTTATGTGAGAATGTTAGTGGAACTTTATCTGGATGTGTGGATTGTAACTCTAGTAATAGTTGTACTTATAGTAATATTACTGGGATTATGCTAGCTAATGTTACTCACTTCAGCAATTATAGTACTAATGGAAGTATCAGTGTGGCAGGGGGTTTGATTAATAATATCTCTGTAGTGAAATATGCGGTTAATAGTACGGTTAATTGCGATTCAAATGTAACCAGTTATGCCCTCTTTATTATTAACGTAACCAATAACAACGCTTACAACCTTACCAACATTATTGTTAATGACACTCCCTTATGTACAAATGGGTTATCCCTTCAACAGTCTTTGCCGATATATACTAATTTCTCCTCTTGCAATTATGCTTCTTGGACCATTGCTAATCTTGGACCGGGTGAAACTTATAATATCACTCTAAATTTTAGTGTCAGCAGTTCTGGCAATTTAACTAACACTGTGCAGGTATGGAATGCAACCAGTCAGTTAGTGAACACTACCGGTAATATCACTGTTACTGGTAGTTGTGGTGGAGAAAGTCCGGGGTCAAATTTCCTTTCCAACTTTGTAGATACTTTTGATGGAGCGACTATTAATACCAGCGTATATAATGTAACCACTGTTGGAAACATCAGTATTTCTCAGAATAATAAATTGGTGATTAACGGTTCTAGTGGATATTCATTCGCTGCAACAAATAGCTACGTGAATGTAAGTAATAACTTTAGTGTTTCAGTAAAAGTAAGTAAGTTTGATAACACTACTTATGGCATTCTAGCAGGAGATCCTTATTCTAACTTTGGTGTGTTTATCAGTAGCTTTTCTGGCTCGTCTATCTCCTCTAACTTTGTTAGATGTAACATTGCTATGAATTCAAGTGGTTATTTCTTGAATGTTCCTAACCCTGGAAATACTGTTCCTGTATCTTATGTTGAAAATGCTACTTTAACTCTGAATTATCATGCCAACAATTATACTTGTGATTGTACTTATGGTGGACAAACTATTTCCTGTGGTAATGAGAGTCTTCCTTCTACCGACTATTCTATCCTATTGTTCGGTGGCCTCATCTCTGTATCAAATTTACAATTTGATGATCTTAATTTGACGTATAATCCCGTGGCAGCAGCAGAAACTCCTGCAGGTCCAGGATTAACCATTTATAATAATGGTTTCTTTGAGAACTTTACTTCTTTGAATTCCACATTTTATAACAACACTCTCATGATCTTTAGTAATCCTTCTATCATTAATGGGCAGTTGATGATGAATAAAACCACTTTTGAGGGTACTGGTCAAGATTACTTCTACACTACTGTAGATAATGTTTCAACCAATAGTTCTTGGAACATTTCTGTTTGGATAAATTTAACTAACACTACTACTAATGCACAAGGAAGTTATTTGATAGAGGCAGGAATCTTGATTTATAATAGAACTACCTACAGTAGTTCTTTAGCCTGTGAAGTAGGATATGGTAATGGTATTGGTTTAATATTAGCAAATTATAACAATACTCACAGTTCAGCACCAACGTATACCTCGGTCTCAAGGAGTTATGGTAACTTAACTTACAGTTACAACAACGCTACTGGAATTTTTAATTGTTCTTTAGATGATGGCACTTCTGTTGCTGGATCAACTGGTTCTTTCGGTCCGGGTATGGGTATGGGTGTTGTTTCTCAATTGTCACAAATCGGGGCAGTTGCGCCCAACGGTTCTGTAACTGCTTACTTTGATAATTTTAATTATACTTATGCGGTAGCAGCAACTCCTGCTGTGACTTACCTATCCAACTTCACGGATGATTTTGCCGGGACTACTCTCAATACCTCGAGATACACTCTAGATGTAGGGGGAACTTTGGGAATTGCTCAAAATGAGACCGTGATTGTCAATGGAACCGACACCGGTGCAGACAGTTTTGCGGGGACTTATACTAATTTGGGGGTTAACACTTCACGTTCATTCTATGTTTCTGTAGGGGTCCTAAACCTTACTAACACCAGCGCTATTACCAGTCCGAATGGTTACGCAGACGTTAGTCTTTCCTTGACTGATGTTGGTCTTGATTTTCTGAATTTTGCTGTCTGTAAGGTTAGGGTTAAACCGACAGGAATCTATTTGGAAGATGATAATGTTCAAAGTGTGCCCATATCTGCTACCAACGGTACTTTAGTGCTTTCTTTCAACGCTTCCAACCTGAATTATACCTGTGCTTTTGCTGGAGATAGTTTAACTAGTGCCAATCTCTCTGGTTTAGGTGGAAATAATAGTTTGGATCTTGTTGCCGAAGCACTTAATACTTCTGTCTGGGCAGAGATAGATAATCTAGAATTTGCTTATGGGGTTTATTCTGCTCCCGTAGAAACTCCTGCTGTGACTTACCTTTCTAACTTCACTGATAGTTTTACTGGAGTTACTATCAACACTAGCAGATATATCTTAGATGAAGGCGGAAACTTATCTATGGCTCAGAATGGTACTTTGGTGGTCAATGGTACTGATAGTGGTTTTGATAGTTGGGAAGGAGTGTATACTAATTTAGGAGTTAACACTTCAGATTCTTTTTACATTTCAGTTGATGTTAATCTTACTAATACTAGTGCGATTACCAATGCGAGTGGTGCCACTCGTGCTTATATCTCACTCGCTGATGTGGCAACTGAACTGGATTTTGCGATGTGTGTAATTTACATAAGTCCAGCGGAGGTTGCTTTACAGGATGGTGAGGGCGGTGGTCATGCTATGCCTCTATCTATAACCAATGGTACGCTGGTTATGGCTTTCAACGTTTCAAGTATGAATTATAGCTGTCAGTTTGCTGGACAAAATCTAACTCATGCTAATCTCTCTAGTCCAAGTGGTAATTATAGTTTGTTCTTAGAGTCTGATGCTTTGTATACCTCGACGTGGGCAGAGATGGATAACTTAGAGTTTGCCTATGGAGTTTATTCTGCTCCCGTAGCAGAAACTCCTGCTGTGACTTACCTATCCAACTTCAACGATACTTTTGATGGAGCGACTATTAATACCAGTAGGTATACTGTTATTTCTGATGGGAATACTACCCTGTCTCAGAATAATAAAGTTATCATTAATGGTACTTCCGGTAGACCCATGATGGGGATGAATAGCGCGGTAAACATCAGTAATAATTTCAGTGTTTCAGTCAAAGTAAGTAAATTTGACAATACCACTTATAGTATTATGGGAGCAGATCCTTATTCTTCTTTTGGGTTGTATATCGGTAACTTTTCTAATTCCAGTTATGATAAAGGCTTTGTTCGATGTAAACTTGCCATGAATTCTAGTGGTTATTTCTTGAATCATCCTAATTCCGGAAACACTGTTCCTGTCTCTTATGTAGAGAATGGAACTCTTACCTTGACATATTATGCTAATAATTATTCCAATAGTTGTAATTATGATGGGAAAAATGTTTCTGGCATTAATGAGAGTTCTTCTTCTGGAGTATATTCTATCATTATGAATGCACAACCCCTTTCTTTAATCAACTTACAATTTGATGACCTTAATTTGACGTATAATCCTGTAGCAGCAACTCCTGCTTCTGATAACTCTCCTAATGTTACTCTAGCCAATCCTGAAAATAATTATGTCAACGATTCTGCGTCGAGAATTAATATCACTTTTGAATGTGATGCTACTGATGATTATCAACTAGTTAATGTCTCTTTATATTTAACTAATCCTGCTAATGCTTCTTTTGCTCTGAATCAAACCACCAATGTTGGTGGCACATCTAATTCAACTAGTTGGTTAGTAGAATTAGGTAATGGAAATTATACTTGGGGTTGTCTAGCATTCGATAATGCTTCTCAGTCCAGTTTCTCTACCCTCAATCACAGTATTCTAATAAACCATACTGTCTCGATATCTGATACCACTTATCCTACTGTAACCCTAATCTCTCCTGCAAGCAGTTCTTACACAAACGCTAACAATAGTACCTTACCTTTTGTGTTCGGATACCAAGACAGTAATGATGCTACTGCTAACTGTACCTTATACCTGAACGGAGTAGCTAGAGGGAATAACGCTAGCACTAGAAACAACACTAACACTAATCTGTATTCTAGTACTACCTTCTCTGAAGGAAGTAATTCTTGGTACGTTAACTGTACTGATGCCGCTGGAAATACTAACGGAACTTCTACTTGGACTTTCATTGCTGATACTATTAATCCAACTGCTTCAATTAATTCCATTAATACTCAGTATAGTGGTCAATGGACCAATACTCAAACTTTAAGTATTAATGCTACTGCTAGCGATGTTAACATTAATTATTGGAACCTTTCTGTATACAACAGTAATAGTTTAATTACTTCCAATCAGACTTCTGGAAGCAACCTTAATAATCTCGTTACTCTAAGTGTTTCTGCTGATGGAAATTATACTGTGAATTTAACCGTAACGGATCAAGTTAATAATTCCAACACTTCCACTTTCAATCTTCTAGTTGATACCTTTGCTCCTACTGTTAATTTGACTACTCCTCCTACAAATGTCTTAGTGTCCTTGGCATCAATAACTTCCACTTTCAATTTCACTGATGCTAGTTCTTCTAGCGCTAATTGCACTTTGTATGTGGGGGGGATAGTTAAAGCAACTAACTCCTCTGTACTTAATTACACTAATACTGTGCTTACTGGTAGTTCTCTCTCTGAAGGGAACAATTCTTGGTATGTTAATTGTACTGATTTAGCAAGCAATACTGGAATCTCTGAAGTAAGAGTTATTCGAGTAGACACTACCACTCCCAGTGTCAGTGGTGCTAGTGTAAACGTAAGTCGAGCTAAATCTTCTACTTTGGTTGGAATCAATGTTACTGTAACCGATACCAATTTAGCCTGGGTTAAGGCTAATGGGATAAACATGAGTGCCAGTGGAAGCGACATGTACAATCTTAGTGCAACTGCCTCTACTTTAGGATGTAGCGAAGGTACTTGTACTATTACTATAATTGCCAATGATTCTGCTAGAAATGCTAATAGTAGCGTTACTACCAGTTATGTGGTAGATGATACTGCTCCTGCACTGTTCTCTAACTCCACTTCTATCGCTACTGGATCAGTATACAATGCTTCATCTACTTATTACTTCAATGTTACTTGGAATGAAACCGGAACCATTTCTAGTCCCTTATTAGAATTTAACAGTGCAAATTATACTATGACTACGGTTGGAAGCGGTGTTTATTATTATACTTTTACCGATTTAGCAACTAGTACTTATTCTTACAAATTCATTGCTATAGATGATTCTGGGAATAGTAATGAGACTGCTAGTTATACTTACGTTGTAGCTCAGGCAACTCCCTCTATCACCGCTTTACTTAATGGTACAGCTGCTAACCTAAGTGTCGCTTATCCCAATACCGTTAATGCTTCGGGAAGTACCGACGCTGGAACCTTAGCTATTTATCGTAACGGGACATCTGTAACTAATGGGGCTGCATCTCTTTTAACTGTTGGATCTTATAGATATGATTTTAACGTTACTGGAAATCAGAATTATACTAACGCTTCTGCTACCTTGTATGCTACTGTGACTAAAGGTACTCCTGTCCTAACTTATTACTTAAATGGAAATACCACAAACTTAAGTGTTGTTTATCCTAATACCGTTAATGCTACTGCATCAACTACTGCAGGAACCTTAACCATTTACAGAAATGAAACTAATGTTACTAGTGAGAATGGTGCAGCAACTTCTTTAGCTGTTGGATATTATCAATATGATTTCAATATAAGTGGTGGAGAGAATTATACTGATACTTCTACTACTTTGTATGCTAATGTAACAATTGGAACTCCAACCTTGTCCCTGTACTTAAACGGAGCAGAAAACAATATGTCTGTAAACTACGGAACTAAAGTAAATGTTACTGGAACAGGTTCTGCATCTCAATTAAGTTATACCCTCTATCGTAACAATGTATCTACCCCTAACCCTGAAATTCTTTCCAATCTGTCTTACGGGACCAATTACACTTACCTCTTTAACACCAGCGGAAATGCCAATTACAGTGCTTCCTCGGTGTCTTACCAATTAGAAGTATTGTTGGGAGCGACTCAAGAATTAACCAATTCAACTGATATTACTGTTACTAATACTACTACCGAAATTGTAATTCAGAATTCTAGTTTATCTCAAGTACGACTAAATTCTAGTATCGCTAGTACTACTCAAGTAAATCTTTCTTTAGGTTTACTGATGGATCAGTCTACTGGAACTTTCAGTCTAGGAGAAAATAACTTCACCATGACTAGGGAAGTCTCTGGAGTGAACTATACTGTAGATATCCCGGCTAATACTAACTTGACTGGTGGAAGTGCTTGGGATGGTAAGTTTACTTTGCCCACTTTACCTGCTACTAGCGGATTTACTGCACCTTCTGGCAGTGTTAATTTAGTGATTGAAGTTGGTTCTACGGTGGAGATTAATCTCTCCGCTCCGGCAAAAATCGTTTTAAATGGAATGTCTGGAAAATCTGCAGGATGGTCCAGAAGTGGTACTATCACTGAGATAACCACTGTTTGTGATAATGCTACCTTGCCTACCAACATTAATACTACTAGTCCTAGAATCTGTTCTGTTGATAGTGGTAGTGATCTAATCGTTTGGACTTATCATTTCACTAACTTTGCTGCTTACACTCCCAGCGACGGATCTTCTAGTAGTTCTAGTAGCGGTGGAGGAAGTAGTAGTAGCAGCAGCACTCCCTCTTCTGCCCCAACAGAATACGCTACCGAGAACCCTGCTCCTAAATTGCCTTCAGTAACTAAAGCACCAACAGTGACTGCTCCGGTTGAAGTGCCAGTGGAAAATCCCGTTACGACTGTTCCTGAGACTGTTCCGGTTGAAGAGAATAAAGCTTTAGCGGGAATGGCTATCTCTGATCAACTTCGTTCAATCTTAACCGATTGGAGTAATTTATGGATTGGGTTAGTGGTGGTGGCTTTAATCGTTCTATCTCTATATCCTGTATTTAAGAGAGTTAAAAATAATCGTAACCGGGAAGAGATGCGAGAAGAATTAAGACAACAAGCGGCTAAGAAAATCAAACAGAAATAATGTTTATATCTTTTTAATCATGTAAGGTCCTTCTAAGCGATACCCTAACTTTCTGTAATAATTACGAACACCTATTCCGGAAATAATTACCATTCTAGTCTTAGAATATTTTCTAGCTATCTCTTCTGCTGTTTTCATCAACTTTTTACCCCATCCTCGATGTTGGACGGTTCCTTCTTCTCCGATAGCGGTAGCTGTGCCATACACATGTAATTCTCTGATTAATGCAGAATTCTTAGTAATCTCTTTTCTTAACAAAGTTGAAGGGAAACGCATTCTGATAAATCCAATTAGTAAATCATTCTTGATGTCTTCTGCAGAAATGAAGAACTCTTCTCCTTGAGAGGCATCATATTCATTTACTTTAATCTTAATATCTTTCCACGAAATCTTATGTCCTTTTGGTTCTCGGCAACGGATACAACGACAATTTACAGGATAGGTCTGATGCAGATATTGACGTAGATTGGTCATCTTTACTCCCGCTACGATCTGGGTGGAAGGAATGTCTCGCTGGATGCGCATGATTCTACAATATTCCGGAACGTACTTCTTAAACTTAAAGATCATCTCTGCTGCATCTTCTGCAACTAATGGTTTAAACTTCCCTTGTTGATATTCCTTATATAATTTGGTTCCTTTAGCTACCATGCATGGATATATCTTCAACATATCAGGACGATAGTTTTGGTCAGAGAATAGTCTAATCATCCCTTTAAGATCTTCCTCTTTACTTAATCCAGGAAGTCCAGGCATATAATGTCCTGCAACTTTAAATCCGAGATCTTTCAATATTTGGATAGATTGTTGAGTCTGTAAGGTGGTATGTCCGCGTTGAATCCGCTGAAGAGTCTTATCATATACACTTTGTATCCCTAACTCTACTCTGGTACAACCCAGACGAAGCATTTCATTGCCTTGAATTAATAGTCCATAATCCGGGCGAGTCTCAATACATAAAGCCACTGCTTTGATGGTTGAAGTCTCGTTTCTCTTTTGTTCTTTGATCAAAGAAGAACGTCCTTTCAGAGCTAACATCTTTTTCTTTACTCTTTTAATCCTGGTTGTATCATTAGGCGGTGCAGGAAGTTCAAAGAACTGTTTGAATTTAAGATAATTTAATTCTCCTCGATAATAAAATTGTTGAGAGAAATCGTTCATGGCCTTGAATGCAAATTTAATAAACTTTTCTTGATATGGTTTAGGAAAACTTGGAAAGGTTCCACCCATAACTATCAGTTCTACTTTTTCGCAGTTGTGTCCCAACAAAATGTATTGTTCTAATCGGTTCATCACTTGCAGGTATGGATCATAATCATTATGGATTCCGCGCATGGTAGCGGGTTCAGTTCCGGTATAGGATTGAGGAACGTTGCCGAAAGCACTTTTTACTCCTCCTGGACACATGATACATTTTCCGTGAGGACAAGGGAAAGGTTGGGTCATAATAGCGACGGGAGCTACTCCGGAAAGACTTCTTACTGGTTTACTTAGCAAGAAAGGTCTTAGTTTTACTGCTTCTTGTTTATTAGCATGTAGAAGAATCTGGATATTAGTGGGCACTTCTTTTAAATTATATTTTCTGGATAGGTCTCTCTTAATCTGATCGAACTCTTTTAGAGATAGGTTTCTTCTAAGTAGGATCTTAAGTAGTTCGGGGTAAAATTCAGACATGAGTAGTAGAAAAGATAGTTTGAATAAAAGGTTTTCTGTGGTTAGACAAAATTTCATAAATTTTTATAAAAAAGAGCCTCTTAAATATGCTTATGGATAAGGTTTATTATATTGAAGATTACTTTATGTCTGGTATTATCTCTTTCTTAAAGGGACAAGGGTTTGCTAAAATTAATTTTGTTCCTTTGAACATTCCTTCTGATCCAAGAGAAGCTTTCGGGAAGAAAGTCAATTTTGCCATAGAGGAAGAATCTGCAGTATTGATTTGGGGAGACGGTTCTTTTCATCAGGCTAGTTATTATTTTAGTCCTTCGCAACCGTATTGTAAATCGGTTGATGATGCTCATCATGATTTTAAAGAATGTTATGAAAGTATTTCTTGTGCTAGTCATAATTTGGCCTTAATCAGAAATGATCCTCTTTTACAGGAATTAGAATTGTTAGGAGTAACTGAGGAAGATTCTCAACTTAATTCTTCTTCAAAAGTGAGGATTTGTTCCAGCTTAGGTTCAAACTTTTCTCGCAGATTAGTCCATAAGAGTATAGATTTAGATGTGATTTTTGGGTATCCTTGTTCAGAAAGTTATGCTTCAGGAAGGTTTACTTTTCCAGCAGTAATGAGTGCGTTTGAAGAAATTCTTAGAAATAATGACCTTAGTCGGTTAGATCTGGGTGGGTTAAGTAAATATGCTAAGGATAGTTTAATTCCTTTAATTCATAAGGGTTATGGGATGAGGGAATATCGAGACCTGCTTACCTTATTTTTCGACTATCGTCATTAGTGCTGGGTATTCAAACCATACCGTAATATTTATAAATAAACTGTGGAATTAAAGTTAACATGGCAAACAGAGTAGGTTCATTTTTAAGAAAGACTAGGCAAAAGATGCGCTTAGGTTACAAGGAAAAGGGAAAAATCTCTTTAAGTAAATACTTCCAAGAATTCAAAGAAGGCGAAAAAGTTGCTTTAAAGAATCATTCTTGCGTATTAAAAGGACGCTTCTTCCCTCGTTTTCAAGGCATCACTGGAACTATCGCTGAGAAAAGAGGTAGCTGTTATGCTGTGGTCTTTCATGATCACGATAAACTGAAGAAAGTGTTCGTTCATCCTATTCATCTAAAAAAACAGGAGTAAATTCATATGCCTAACCCCCAATTAGTAGAACAAAAATCTTTATCTTTAAGTGAGGTAAAAGTAATCTTACAAGATGCTGAGAAAAGGGATGGTCAACTAAATTATCTTTCTACTAAATCCAAAGAGTACTTAGAGACTTTTATTCCTTTATCCCCTGCTAAGAGAGAAGACTTGATTAAGAAGTTGGGAGAACTAGGAGTAACTAGGTTAAGGGACGAGATTGTAGCTAAAATTGCTGATTTCTTACCAAAAACCGCTAATGATCTTAAAGTAGTATTACAGGCTTACACCATGACTCTGTCTAAGAAGGATCAGGACAGTATCTTAGAAGTAGTTGCCAAGTTTGTTAAAGAATAAGAAAAATGAAAAAACATTTTTCAATTATAAATAAAGGTAAAATACTTTATTTAAAATAAGAAAAAGGGGGAAAAGGTATTCTATAGCTAAATATAGGTTTAGAAAGCGCAATTTTTATTAATCCCAACAGAATACTTATCTATATATGGACCAAAATAAACCGATTGAACGAGAAGAGAAGGCTATTGTGCTTGATTATCTAGAGCATGGATACCCATTTGATGATGGGGCTATGAAGACACCTATAGTACAAGCTCTTGGTTTAGTTCATCTTACTGTTCTTGAACTTATCCCAAAAAGAGGAATCGCTCTACAGCCGTTGCAGGAAGTGTACATTGGCGAAGGTAGACGGGATGAGATTCATCATATTAAAGGCAGAATCGGGGTTGAGAAGCTTACGGGTACAGCCAGAAATGAACTCCCTCATGCCATAGAAGCCGTGATTGATATGGACGAGAAGCGTTTTGTTGAATTCTTCAATAAAGCTCAGCCCTTAAGTATGAGAATGCACCAACTAGAATTAATTCCCGGATTTGGAAAGAAACATATGTGGGAAGTATTAGAAGCTAGAAAAGTTAAACCTTTTGAGAGTTTGGAAGACTTGAAAGAAAGGGTTAAACTATTACCTGATCCCAAAGCAGCAGTGGTTAAAAGAATCGTTTCTGAGCTAGAGGGTAAAGAGAAGTATCATCTGTTTACTAGTTAGTTATTTCTTTTATTATAGAAATGTTTATATCTTTCACTTTTTTAATGTCTCAATACAGAGGTGATTAATATGGTAAGAACAGCATCTGGTGTTGTAAAAAGCGTTTTAACACATGGTTCAGATAATTATATGGTTGTAGTCGAGATAGTTGGTGGAGGAACGCTTTCAATCGATTGCGACATGGAAGCCTATTCTAAATTAGTAGGGATTAGGAAAGGAACTAAAATTGAAATATTGTTAAGTTAATCTTAACGATTATTTTTTCATTTCTTTGCTATTTTCCAGAATGTCTCAAAATACTTCTTAAATGACTTAGTCGCTTCTTCGTTTTCTAACAGAAATAACTTACCACCAGAACTGCCACTTCTGATCCTTCTTCTTTTCCTTTACTAGATCATGCATGCCTGCTTTTTCTGCTTCACGCAATAAATGTCGAGCAACTCTTTTAATCCTTAGTCCATCAATATCTACATCATTCTGATGGTCTTCATACTGAAACAACAATTTATCCATAAGTTTAGCTTGAGCATCAATATTAATCTGGACCACTCCTTGGGTAGCCACTTGACGTTCTCTTTCTAACTCTTCTAAATCTCCCAGTTGTTTCAGAAGTAGTTCTGTATCTTTCTTAGATTGGATTAAAGATTCAGCAATAGCTTGAATGTCAGTAAGTGCATCCACCTGCTTTTCGTGATGTTCTTTCTTAAACAGCTTCTTCCACCAACTCTTTTCGTACAAAGGCATAATAAGGAGTAAAATTTACGGGATTATAAAGGTTTTTGTTGATTTCGCGGTTGTTTAACTTAAATCTCTAAAACTCTTCTTCACCTAAACTAAGAAGAACATTCTTTATCTCAGAAATCACTTTCTGTTGGTCTTTCTTCTCAGACATTCTTACAAACTTAATCAACAAGTTTTTGAGTTCTTCAGATTTAAGGAACTTTAATTTATACCCATCAGTTATGAAGTAGAATCGGAACTTTTCGTATCTCATTTCTTTAAGGAGAATCTTTCCAACATGGCACAACTCCTTCCCTTTGTAGGGGTTTTCTTCTAATGTTTCTAACAAATCAAGAATCTTGTTTCCTTCAGCCTCACTAAATTTCTTTTTAATCTCTTCCACAAAATAATCAGTAAAGAGTACCTGAACCATAATTATTTCTTCAACTTGGCTCTGGCCTCTTTTACAGTAAGACAGTTAGTCGTATCCATAAGTAATTCTTGCAGCTGCCTCTCTTTAGCTGAATTAAGCAGCCTTGAAAGTACTTCATCATAAGTTTCTCCCTTAATCCCAAACTCTTTGATCTGATCTCGAACCTCTTCTGAAATGGCAATGGTGGTAGTCATAATTTTCACCTATAACGGTTATAATTAGTATAATGACTATAATGGTTATATAAATCTTTCTGTGAAAAAGAGTGCAAATTCCAAAGTATCAGTACAAATTGTATCCCTCCCATTTTTACTAAACCTTTAAAAAGCACCCGAATAACTTCCGTCTTATGCTTACCCAGGAAGAAGTTAATATATTAAGAGAAGAAGTTCTTACTGCTAGAAATCCCCTTTTTATTTATGATGACGATCCGGATGGTTTATGTTCTTTCCTGATCCTATATAGAATGATTCGTGAAGGACACGGAACCATGGTTAAAACTTCTCCTAAGGTGGATGTTTCTTTCTTAAGAAGAGTAGAAGAATATCAACCGGATAAGATTTTTGTGTTGGATATGCCTTTTATAGATCAAGAGTTCTTGGACGGAGTTAAAGTTCCGGTATTCTGGATTGATCATCATGATCCTCAACAGATGCATAAAGTTAAGTATTTTAACCCTAAGACCAGAGAACCAAATTCTTATTATCCTGTTACCTGGTTAGCCTACCAAATCTCTGGTAATCCTGAAGATTTGTGGCTAGCAACTACCGGGGTATTGTTTGACGCAGCTATGCCCAACTTTATTGGTGCTGCACAAGAAAAGTACCCTGAATTGATTCCCTCAACTCCAAAAACAGTAGCTGAAGCAGTATACAAAATGCCTATTGGTAAATTAGTCAGAATATTCTCGTTCTTATTGAAAGGAGCAACTTCTGAAGTTAATCGGTGCATTAAGATTCTTTCCAGAATTAAATCTCCAGAAGAGATTCTTGAACAAACTACTTCTCAAGGCAAATTTCTTTACACTCATTATGATAAGATGGTTCATGCTTATGATAATATGTTAGAAAGAGCTAAGGAAAAAGTCACTCGAAGTAAATTGCTTCTATTTTATTATACCGAGCAAAAATGGTCTTTTACTTCTGATTTAGCTAATGAACTATTTTCGTTGTATCCTCAGAAAGTAATTCTCATCGCTAGAAACAAAAGTGGAGAGATGAAATGTAGTTTACGTAGTGATGCTCCTATTACTAAAGCTTTAGAGAACGCTTTAATCGGTGTAGAAGGATATGGTGGTGGACATCCCAAAGCTTGTGGTGTAGTAGTTAAAGAGAAAGACTGGGAACAATTCTTGAAGAACCTTAAAAGAGAAATTAAGAAGATTTAAATATCTCTTCTTTTTCTCCTCTGACTGAAATGTCTCTCTTTTCAAACTTGCTAATGCTGTTAATAGGATATAGCGGTATTCTGTTTGGGATTATCTTAAGCTATATTGCTCCGGAAGAATTATCCTCCGGAAAGAGGTATTTTATGTTGTTAAGAATGATTCTTTATCTACTCTTTAACCTAATTGTAATCTATTTTTCTTGGTCTATGAATGATTTGTTTGGAATATTAATCTTGTTGATATTAATCATTGGATCAATATTCGTCTATAAGTTCCCTCAAAAATCTTATTCCTGGTGGGGATTATATGTGGTGTTTACTTTGTGCTACTTTTTAATCCCTGTATCAAATTTTCAAACTTTAGCTACAGTGTTAACTTTCCTATATGGGTTACCCTTAGGAACCTTACTAAGAACTCCATGAAGACCAAAGAAAAACAAGATTTGGAAGATGCTTTGAAAGAGAAAGTATCGCCTCTATTAGAAGAGACTATGGAAAAAAATTGGGGTATCACCATCCCTAAATTAGGGTCAGATATCACCGATAATCTCAAGAACCCACAATTGAACATTTATATTCCTCCTGATTTAAACTTTGATCAAGCTAAAAAACATTTTAAAGGGGAGTTTGTTAAACGAGAATTACGCCTTAACAAGGGAAATATTTCTCAACTGGCTAAATTACTTGGTGTGAATAGAAGAAGTATTCATCGAGTGATAAAAGATCTTTCTATCGATAAGAAAAAAGAAACGTTATTATCTAAAGAAGATTATCAACAAGATGTGATTGATAAAACTCTACGTAGTACTTTAGATCAGTATAAAGCCATCATTCATCCTCAGCAAATGGAAAAGATGTATCAAGAAGTGTCTACTCTTTCTCGAAATATCGCCAAATTTATCCCTTTTGAAGAACTCTCTTGGAAAGAAGCAGAACGAGAATTTGAAAGACAGTTTTTACAACAAGCTCTTCGTGAGCAGGATAACAATATTTCTAAAACTGCTCAGAAGATTGATATTCGTATCGAAACTTTGTACCGGAAGATTAAGAAACTGGGGTTGAAAGGATAGTTGTCTCTTTTCAGTAGTAAGGTTTATAAATGGTCGTTCTTTTTTGATACTTGGTGATTTAAATGAGATACATATCAAATATTGTTATGGCTTTAGCTTTTCCTATAATGGTTGGATGTTATGGTCCTCAAACCGTAGAAGAACGTTCTCCTGTTTTACATGAAAATGGAAGAGTAACTCAACTTACTTATGTTCCTGCTACTCGGAGTAGTAGAATTAGTCCGACTCTTGATTCAAACTTGAACGTGGGGATTGGTTTTACTGCTATTGGTGGCAGTGGGCTTAGTCCAGCTATTGATTCATCCTCAAACGTAGGGGTTGGTTCTTCTTCTGAGAATGGAGCTGTTTATGGTGTAACCTTCGAATCTCCAAAGGGAAGATTTGTTTCTCAAGGAACTGATCAGCGTCATCAGGATTTGTGGAAAAGAATGAAAAAAGATGTTCCGGTAGAGGTTACCTATCAAGAGGTATATTCTGTTACCTATCAAGATACCGATGGGGATAGGAAAAAAGAACAAGTTGGTCCTAGAAGATTTGTTCGGTTTGACTTTCTTGATGCTCAACTAAAATAATTTTCTTATTTCATTAATCTTTCATATTGTTCTGTAGATAATATTCCTTCTATTCTTAATCTGTCATAAATTTCTTTACGAAAAAGAGGTTCAGGAATAGTCCTAAGATGTTTCTCCCAAAGATCTAAAGGAATTCCGCTGTTTTGATAATATTCTCTCTCTATAGTGTAAACTCTAGTCAGAGCTTTAATCAACCGTTCTTGATTCGTTTCTGGAAGCATAATTTGATTTTTAAAGGAAGAATTATAAAACTTTTGTCTTAAAGCCGAGATTTAAACCTAATCTCTCCACTCCACCACCAAAAACTTTAAGAAGCCCACCGATACCCTTTAGCTATCCAAAAGAGGGATAACTAATGGTAAAAGAATTTTTTATGAACTTGCTGAAAAGGCTATCGTTTAATCCTTTTGCTAAAAAGAGCCATATTAAGCTCGGTTTATACGGTCCGCCTAATGGTGGAAAGTCTACTTTAGCTAACCGTATTTGTGAAGATTGGTTAGGAGAAAGTATGTCTAGCGTATCTCATATTCCTCATGAAACTCGAGAAATTGTGATCAAAGAGCAAGTTACCATTAAGAATGGTAAAGGTAAAGAGTTAACTTTCTCTTTGGTCGATACTCCCGGAATCGCTACTAAAATTGATTATGAAGACTTTCTAAAAAAGGGACTGAACAAAGAAGAATCTAAAAGACGAGCTAAAGAAGCGACTAAAGGGGTTATTGACTCCATTAAATGGTTAGATAAGATGGAATCGGTAATCGTAGTATTAGATGCTACCCAGGATCCTTATTCACAAGTTAACGTTACTATCTTGGGAAACTTACAAGCTCGAGACATTCCCGTATTGATTGTAGCAAATAAGGTTGATCTAAAGAAGTCTAGTATTGACTCTATTCAATCAGCTTTTCCCCAGTACAAAGTTATCGGAATTTCCGCTAAATATGGTAAGAATATAGAAGACTTTTATGAGGAATTGTTCAAGTTTGCTAAGTAAGATATATATTATAATCCCTATAATAAAAAATAAAGTTTAAAAACTATAGATGTTTCCTATACATAGAAAAGAGGTTTAGATAGTAAAAATGGTTACGTTTCAATTTGTTCCTTATCAAGATATCGAGAATTTATCCTCCGCTAAACGGATTAATAAGCTCTTAAATATTGTTAAAGAGAATAAGATTGTTCTGATGGAAGGGCGTTTAAAGAAGGAAGAAGAAGCCGATTTAATTGAAATTACTATGGGCGAGATTACCCAGAAATTCAAAGGAATTGAATTAAGTGTGATTTATCCAGATAGAAGTAAACAAGATCTGTTCCAGAAAGTTAAAGGGACCATGACTAGTGTGTTGCTAGGAAATCGTGAAGGCATGACTATTATCGGGCCGGCGTCAATCGTTAAAAAGATTGAGAAGAACCCCAATAAGATTGAGTTATTCACGCGAGAAGCGCGTGGAGATTAAAACCTATATAATCGTAAAGAGAAAAGGTTAAAAAGCCGTTGGGCTGATAAATATATATGCCACACCAATGCGTCCGATGTAATACCCTTTATCCGGAAGGGGCAGAAGAAATTCTTAAAGGATGTAAATGCGGAGCTCGATTATTTTTTTATATCAAACAGCAACACATTGATGAAGGTAAGAAACTTATCAGCAATTTAACTGCAGAAGATAAGAAAGCAATAGAAGAGGATGTTACCGAGATCTTAACCTTAAAATCCACTCCTGATGCTCCGGTAGTGTTAGATATCGAAGCAATTAGAATCTTAAAACCGGGGAAGTATGAATTAGACTTAGTACATTTGTTCAAGAAAGATCCACTGATAATTAAATTAGAAGAAGGAAAGTATGTGATTGATTTACCTCATTTGTTTAAAGAATCTTCTTTAGATAAGGATGAAGACAGTTCTCTTTAGTTTTTAGATTAACTTACGAGTGTTCTAGTCTAGAAATACTTATAAATTTAGGACTACTGTAATTAAATATGGGTTATGATACGAAATTAGTTATTGATGATCAAGGAGCACTTAAAATTGATAGCTTAACTGCTTTAACTTCTGAAGATTGGGGAGATTGGATCAGAGATCAACTTCAAGAGAGGATGGTGGTAATGATTAGTGGAGAGCATGAAGATGATTCTACTTCTGTGTTTTCAAGACATGTTCCTTATTTGGATCCTTCTGAAAGAATTAAAGCCTATGAAGGCATAACTCAATGTCTGGACGGAGCTTATCAAGAAAGAAAGGACGATTCAAAAAGATCTCAGTGGAATGATCATTTCTTAGATAGCTTACTTTTCTTAACCGGAGATATAGAATCCCGATCTGAAAGAGATGGGTTCAATCACCAAGATGATTATTTTGCTCAAAGAAGTGAGTTAATTACTAGATTTTTAGAAATACTAGAGGCAAAACCTAGTTTAAGCAGTTCTAGAAAAAAGATTGATCTTTATGGAAGAACATTGCAGGCTCTTTGTGGTACTCAGTCAAAATTACCTTTAGAATTCTGGAATAAACAACTTGAACTTTCTCCTTCCGTTTATGGGTCAGTTTGTTTTAGCGGAGCCTCATATAATTCTCCTTATGATGGAATAGCTATTATTTCTCAAGTTGATTGGTCTGAAAGAACGAAATGGACCATGCACGGCTCTTTATTGTACTTTTATCATAAACATTATGGAGATAAGGAAGTAATAGAAGCAATTGAAAGAAAGAAGTTGGAACTTCCAGCAAGAGCACATGAAGTGTTTGATTTAGCAAAGAGTGGTGCTGATCGTCTTGTAAAAGGATAAGTTAATTTAATCCTTTACAACTTCTGGTGCTAGCTGTAAAACCTTTTTCTTTCGAGAAAATTTATCTCGTATCGCTTTTAAAACTCCTTTCTGAGTAGTGGGGGGAACATAAACCTGTTCTAAGAAATATTCTGCACCAAATCCTCCTTCTACTGCTAATAATGCTCCAGCTGCTGCTGATTTAACTAAGAATGATAATTGAGGACATAATTCTGGATGATTTTCACATGCGGGCATGGGGGTGTTAGTAACCAAAGAATAAATTCCTGCCATTACAAATGATAAAGGTACATATATATTCTTGAATGCTCTCCATCCAGAAAATTTGGGTTGAGATGGGCATCCGGTTTCTGTGATTAATTCTAGTTCTCTGTCTTCTGCTTTCTGGTATCTTTCATTTATCCCCGCTAGACTTCTTGCTTCAACTGCAGTTACTCCTCCTACAAATCCTAAAGAGATTAAATAATGTGCGGGAGTGGAATAATTTCCTTGTAAAATAGTCGCAAGACCAAAATAGGCAGCCATTCCAAATAAACTAACCCGACCAGCAACTTCTGCTCTTTTTGCTAAATCATATTTGCTATATCCAAAATGATCTTGACAGTAAGTGGTTGCTTTCTCAAAGCCATTCCAGATAGCCATGTCCGCTTTAAGGAAAAGATCTTCTAATCCCATATGGTAAAAATCCTCGTTAGTTTATTGAGAAGGGGATTATTTATAAAACTTTTGTATTTAATCTACTGAGGAGTAGTAATTTTACCAAAGGCCATTTTATTCTTCCAACTATCTTTTAAAAATAATCCCTAAAATATTTTTACAACTTACTCTTTACTGCTTTATCCGAGATAATCGCAGAATGGCCAGAAGGATCTTCAATAATAATCTTTAACTTTTCTCTGCCTACTAAAGCTTTACCTAATTTCTTAACCAAATTTCTGCCTTTGTTCTTGGCATCTTCGTCTTCTTCTCCTTCAACAGAAGACTCAATCATTTTCTTGATTTTTTCTAATAATCCTTCTACATTAGTGATGAACCCTTCAGAAGCTACTCCTGGTTCCATAGTTATTACATGAGGAATCTTTACTGTAGCTTCTCCGGACTTAACGATTCTGACGTTTAAGTCTTCTTCGCTTTCTACTTCAAAAGTATACTTAGCTGGTTCTTTCTCTTCTGCCGGCTCGATATCGGACTTACGGAAACCGCATCCTTCACATTCCATCGATAGAACATAAACTTTACCAAAGTAAGGTATATCTAATTCTTCCTCTTTCAAGGTTAACTTCTTTTCTCCACATAAGTGGCATGGTTGTCCTTTAAGTTCTGACATAAGCTTAGCATAGATTTGGCATTTAAAAAGATTTCTATGAGGAAAGCTTAAGATTCAAATATCTTCTTTTAGATGAAGTAAGTTTTATAAATAGCATTTAAATTTATTCTCTTAATGCACCGATGATATAACGGTTAGTATTACAGCCTTCCAAGCTGTCTATCGGGGTTCGAATGCAAGCAAGTCTAATTTGCTGCGAGAAAGTCCCCGTCGGTGCAGTTCTTTTTCCTTAATTTGTTTAATTCAGCATGTAGTTACTTCATTCTAATAATATTTATATAGCTCTTTCCCGCCCAGAGCTTAAAATGGCAACTTTATATGGAATCCTATATGCTGGCAACCAGCTGAGATATATGGATCTCACTGAAACAAAAGATACCTTCATGGTTAACAATCCCTTTTTAGGAAAATCAGGTATTCGTGGAATTGAGAGCCTTACTTTATTCAACGATGACGTGGTTTTCTCTGGAAGGACTTATGATGTTCGAGGAGGTTATGATACTGGCGAATATATCTTCCATCTCTTTTCTGATGCTAAGCCGGTAATTCGCCGATCTTCTTCTTTCGACTTTGCCGTTCACAACGGAAAACTGATTGATGCCGGTTTTGAGCATTTAAGTTTAGCAGATAGAGATCCAAATCGTAGTGCCCTTCCCTTTTTGATCTCCGAGGAAGAGATGAGAAGTGCAGGATTAAGTGGTTTCATAGGGTTAGGGGTTGATGCAGAAGAAAGGTTGTATGCTTGGGCTTGGAAAGAAGGAAGAAATCCCAATACTCGCAGTCCGGAAACAGTAGCTACGGTTCTAGTAAATCTAGATTGCTGTAATAATTATTATAATGTTGGCAAAACAGTTCTTACTTACAATAAAAGAGGTGGAGATTGTACTCGTGGAATTCTTCTTCCCGGAGGAGAACTTAGAGGAGAGGATGGTCAGGATTATCCCTTCTCGGCTCTAAGCACTTCTTTTGGAGATTACTTAGACCTAAACGGAAAAAAAGTTGAAGGTTCTGAAGCAGGTAAATCTAATTGGTGGCGAGATGTTAGAACTATTTCTCTGGAAGGAAGTCAACTAGAAGTATTATGTTCAGATTATGTTGGAAGAGTTTTTACTGCCCTGAATATCGACCTTTCTAGTCCAAAAGTTGTTGAACGTCGTTCTATCGGATCGATTCGGAAAGAAATGGATCACACTATTAATAGAGCTCTACCCATTACTGATGAAAAATGGCATACTCAGTTAATGGAAAGAGGCCGGCAGATGAGAAGTAGGGGTATAAAAGAATTTGTCCCTAACATTCCCTCTGGTGGTAGGGGGTGTTGTTAGAATTATATTTTTTCTAACTTCTCCATTCTACTTCCAACTCTTCAAAATGACCTAAATGATGAGCTTTAAGGAAAGCGTCTATTACTAATCTAATCTTATCTTCTTTATATTTGGGTCTTAACTTACGAACGATTAAATATAATGTTCTTTGATCTTCTATCATAGTATCCATCTTTAATGCGGCATCTCCAATATCCTCATCTTCGGTTAAACTGGCTTTGGCTCTTTCTATCAAAGCCAGAAAGATGTCCTCTCCCAAATCTCGATATCTTCCTGATTTTCCATAAGCCATCTTGGCTACCATTGCCTTAACAAAGAGGTCTTCTTCAGTTTCTATCTCCTCTTCCAACTCTTGTTCTAGTAATACTGAACGAGCTAGTTTCACAATTGCAGCATGTTCAGAAATACTCCCTTGGGAATAGCTCTCTGCCCTAAACGCTTTATACAAAGCTGCTTCGTTGAAGAAGATTAAACGAAACAATCTTTCTAATAATTCTTTAGAAGGCTTTCTTAAAACTAATTTAATCAAATGGTGTTCTAAAATTAAAGTATCATGGATCTCTTTAAAGATGATTAAAAGAGCTGCTTGTTTTTTCTTTTCTTGAACTAATTCTCTGGCTATACTTCCAATATTCAGATCATTCCTTAATTTATCTAAATCTCTAAGAAGAATTTCTTCTTCTTTCTCTTCTTCCTCTAATGTGATTAATTCTGGAGGGATTAACGCTTCTATCTGTTGTAATACTCTGCGTGTTTCATCAAAGTTGATTAGCGCTTGCTCGATATATTGTCCAAATCTGAAATGCTTGGCTAAGGCTTCTCTTTGCGGAAAATTGTTCAAATGAGCATCCCATAGAACTAATCTCTTTTCCTCGTCTAGTTCTAATCTCTTAGCAGCTTTCTTATTATCTCCAAAAAGATGATTAAGTAAACCCATAATATTTAGAAAATGAGGATATTAATAAATGATTTGTTTGTTAAACTAAAGCTCTCCTCCGCAAATAATATAAACCCTTAAATTCCCATTTTATCTATGGATATCATTAAAATTACTAACTTAACTAAGAAATTTGGCGAGTTTACTGCTGTAAATAGCATCAATTTTGAAGTAAAGCAAGGTGAAATATTTGGTTTTCTCGGGCCGAACGGTGCTGGAAAAACCACTACTATTTCTATGCTAGCTACAATCCTTAAGGCCACTTCTGGTGAAGCTACAGTTAATGGTTATGATATCACTACTCAGCAAGACGAAGTAAGGACTTCTATTGGTATTGTGTTCCAAGATCAGAGTTTAGATGAAGAACTTACTGCTTATGAAAATATGGACTTTCATGGCAGATTATATCATGTTCCTAAAGAAGTGCGTAAAGATAAGATCCTCAAATTGTTAAGATTGGTAGAATTAGAAGATAGAAAGAATGATTTGGTAAAGACTTTTTCTGGTGGAATGCGTCGACGTTTAGAAATTGCTCGAGGATTATTACATGAACCAAAAGTATTGTTCTTAGATGAGCCTACTTTAGGATTAGATCCGCAAACCCGTAATCATTTATGGGATTATATTCGAAAACTTAACCAAGAACAACACATTACTATTATTTTAACTACTCATTACATGGAAGAAGCAGATCGATTATGTAATACTATTGCTATCATCGATCAAGGAAAGATTGTTACTTCTGGAACGCCTTCTTTTTTAAAAGATGCAATTGGTGGAGATATCATCACTTTAGAATCCTCAGACAATCAAAAATTATTATCTTCTTTGGTTAAGTTTAAGTGGGTAAATAAAGCCCAGACTCATAATGGTTCTTTGACCATAAATTTAAAACAGTCGGAGAAACATGTGGTAGATATTGTTAGCTTAGCAAACAAAGAGAAGATAAATATCAGTACTCTCACCGTTCACAAACCCACTTTAGAAGATGTGTTCTTACACTTTACTGGAAAAACCATTAGAGAAGAAGAAGCAGGACCTAAAGATGCGATGCGTATGCAGCATAAGATGTGGAGGCGTTAAGATGATGGAAGCGACTTACACTATCTGGCTGCGTAACATGAAACGATATCTTCGTTCTAAAAGCAGAATTATTGGAAGTTTAGGTATGCCCTTGTTCTTCTTGTTAATATTGGGGTTTGGATTGAACTCAATCGTTAGTGTTCCGGGAACTGGGAAAGGATATGTGGGATTTATTGTTCCAGGAATTGTAGCTATGAGCGTTCTGTTCACTTCCGTTTTCTCAGGAATACAAATCATCTGGGATAAACAGTTTGGTTTTCTCAAAGAAACTCTGGTTGCACCTGTATCTCGGTTAGAGATTATGCTTGGTCAGACTCTAGGTGGGGCTTCGACTTCATTCATTCAAGGAGCGGTTATCTTATTGGTATCTTTAGTTTTAGGAATAATTTCAGTTAAATGGTGGGGTTTCCTGATTGCTTTTGGATTTATGTTGTTGATTGGAATCGCTTTTACTGCTTTAGGTATTGCTATCGCTTCTAAGATGGAAGATATGCACGGCTTTCAGTTAATCATGAACTTTCTGATTTTTCCAATCTTCGGCCTATCTGGGGCAATATTTCCAATCAGCAGTCTTCCTTCTTGGTTGAAGTATATTACTTACATTGACCCATTAACTTATGGTGTAGAAGGGATTAGGTATGGGTTATTAGGAGTATCGCAAATATCGCCCTTATTATGTTTTGGAATATTGGGTGGATTTACTCTCCTTATGGTTGGTTTGGGGGCGTATCTGTTTAGAAAGATTCAAGTTTGAATATTCTAACTTTCCTAAATATTTATATATCCATTAATTCTTCTCTGTTCAAGTGATAGATACATGAAGATAACCATAGATACTAAGGAAGACTCTCCCGAAGAGATTCGTAAAGCTATTACCTTTCTTCATAGTTTGAGTAATTCTGGCGGAGGAGCGTACATTCCCGAAGCTAATACTCCTGCTGCAGACACAACTAATCTGATGAGTATGTTTGGAGATGCTCCTAGCACTCCTGCTGCAAGTGAGACCGCTCCTAATTTTGGATCTTTCTTGAATTTAGTTGATCAGAAGAAAGAAGCTTCTAAAAGATATCTGGACGAACCAAAGTTAGAATTCTATTAATACTTCCCTTCTTCTCTTACAACAGAAATATCAACGCTAGTCCCAACGCAAATAATATCACGTAGAACCAAATAATAATCTTAGCAAATTGTTTCCCGCCAAAGAAGTATGCTATCCCTCCTTTGGTACAAATGTTAGTCAATACTGCTAAAATTATCCCTTGAGCAGCGATATCACCACTTAGGGTGGTTTTAGCTAGTTCTGAAAGAGAAATAACTATTGCATCGACATCGGCAAATCCGGAGATGATACTTACTACATACACTCCTTTATTTGAGAAGAAAACATTAGCCAGTTTTGCTAAAGCTAACATTACTGCAAATACGGCTCCAAACTTTAAAGCCGGAGTAAGAGTAAAAGGAGAATGCAGTTCTACTTTACTTTCAATATTCTGGGTTTTCCGCCATAAGAAATATGAGAACAAGGCTGTTAGCAATATTAATATGGTCAACGGAAGAAGAACTTTAGAAGAAAGTGGCTGGTTGACCACGAAGACCAATACAAACACCCTTATCATCATCACTCCATTGGCTAGGATTACTCCTAGGGCTAGGGCTCGATAAATCTTAAGCTCACGTTTACTTCGTTGAGAGAAACTCATCGTTAAAGCGGTACTGCTAGCTAATCCTCCTAATAATCCGGCTAGAGCAATCCCTTTGTCTCCTAACCATTTCAAGGCAACATAACCAACAAAGCTTATTCCAGATACTAATACTACCATTAGCCAGATGATGTAAGGGTTAAATATCTCATACGGTCCGTAACCTTGATTGGGAAGAAGAGGAAGAATAACAAAAGCAATCACTGCAAATTTAAGAGTGTCAGCCATTTCTTCAGTACTTATCTTCTGAGCAAAACGATGTAATACTGAACGTGCGTAAAGAATGATGGTGATTACTATGGCTAGGATTACTGCTAAAGTAATCTCATTATTGTAACAAAGCATACCAATAAAGAAAGCCAAAAATCCGGCTACTTCTGAGGTGGCTCCAACGTATTGTTTAGAATGGCCTGAGAAGGTAAAGTAGGCCACGATGATTAAAATTCCCATCAAAGCTATACTTATAAATAATACCCATTCAGAAATAGTTTGTCCAAGGTAAGTGGCTAGAGCTCCGAACAAGGCAATTAAAGGAAAAGTACGAATCCCTGCAAAAGAATGACCTCGGTTTTTATACGTTGCATATTCTCGTTCTAACCCTATTAGTGCACCTAGAGCTAGAGCCGCTAAGAATCTTTCTAATATGCTTAGTTCAAACATCTATTGCACCAATAGTAAGAAGAATGTTTCGCTTTATATAGTTTACTGAGGTGTTAACTCTTCACTTCAGGCGTAACTTCCTTCTCAGCATTTTTCTTCGCTCTTTCTGCTCTTCGTAGATCTCTTTCTTGCTTCTTTATCTCGTTAGCTTGTTTCTTAGCTTCTTTAGCTGCTTCTTTTTCTTCTTCTTCTTTATTATGAAGATGGTCTTTCCATCGAAGTAAGGTGTAATTAACCGGGTTTTTGATATGGGCACATAAGCTGTCTGGCTTACACACTCCAAACGATTTATAGTAACCTTCATTGTTACAGTTAGGTGGAAGTTTCTCTCCCGGTTTGAAATAACGTAACTGTGATTCGATATAATTGTCCCTAAGAGGATTAGCTTTATTTTTGTCATGGTTCCATTCTAACAAAAATCCTTCTAATTCTTTTTTGCTCCATCCAATCTTGCCTAAGAAATTACTCCAACAGAATACTGCCCGTTTCTTTCCATCTTCCATTCCGTTCAATAACCCTTTCATACAGGGAGGAAAGAAATCCTCTCTAATCGGAGAAGTAACCATCGTTTCTTCGTTCTTATTTTGGTTCTCAATCTTGATTCTATCTCGAACTTCTTTTTCTACTACTGTTTTAGTTTGGAAGTCTAATGCTGAGGTAAGCAAGTTTCTGGCACTTGGTCCAGAAACGTTTCGGTCCATAAACTTAAACATAGGGGTAAGAATCTTGTCCGGATCAGCCATAGATCGCTCAAATTCCATCACTCGTTCTGGATCGATGGGCAAACTAACTAATCCCGATTTCTCATGCAAAGAATAAGGCATACGATACAAATGACGTGGGGCGATCAGGATAGTATCAATCTCTAAGAACTTATCCACGTTTAGTTTAGCAACCTTATCACCATACTGGTTCTTTTCATAACCCGTTATATCTTCCGGTGGCAGTTCTACTTTATCTTTGATCTTACTGAAATCGTTGTTTTCAAAAGCAAGAATTCTTTTTCCTAACTCTTCTTTGATGTTCTCTTTGATATAAGCAGCAATCTTTCTGGCTGCTTCCGGAAAGAGAGTTTTAATCTGGATAGATCCTACTTGGCTGGGAAATGCTTCAAAAGGTACTCCAATATGAAAACCTTTATTGCCCGAAAATTTTATGGAATAATCTTTTACTTCACATCTCTTAAGAAATTTGATAATCAAATCCGCACTAATCTTGCTGTAATCGATAAATTTACAATCTATATCTAGTACTAAGTCCCATCCTCGGCGAAGTTCTTCCATCTCTTTCTTATTTGAAGTGCTGCTTAAACTTAAGGGATTATCCCATATTTCTTCGCTACAGTGAAACGAAGTTACTCCTTTAAGAGCTAATTCTAAAATCTCTTTAGGATATGTCAAGATATCTGGGCGTTTACCAAAGCTTTCTCCATATCTGACACTGAATTCTTTATTCTGAGCATGTTCTACTATCTCTTGCTGAATGTCCTTTCTTTTGTAGAAGCGTAGGCATGTGCCTTTGTCTATCATTAAAATTCAATTTAAATTAGAAGTATAAAATACTTTCTTTAGTAGAATAGATAATACTTACAATCCACTTGCTTCTTTCTGGAACTCTTTAGCTTTCTTCTTCAGATTAGTTAAAGCTTCCTTTAAGGATTTTCTGGGCTCAATTCCTTTAGTTTCTAACAGGAAATGAGGTACTCCCGTTAAAGGATGGTCAATCTTATAAGTGGCAGTGTCTACACCTTTAACTTGCTGTAATTCATGCTTTAGAGCGTTACAGAAGGTGTGCGTTTCTCCTTTCAGCTCAAAAATGAGCTTAGTCTTAGATTCTTCAATGACTTTGAATTCCATAGTGGAGAAAATTAAGGACTTCATTTATAAACGTTTCGATGGTATTTTTACTACAGCACAGAGAAAGTATTTAAATCTCGGGGTATTCCTTAATAACTAATGCCCATTCTTAGGAAAGATACTCCCGAACATCAGATTTACAAAGTCTTAGAACATTGGCAGCCAACTGATGAAATTATGATGGTTAAAGAGCTAACTAACCCTAAGAAAAAATTATCTATCCTCTTTGCTTATCTCTATGATCTGGTTAAGAAAGAGTATAAATCCTTTCCCACTCGTAAAAATGGAAAAAATCCTTTTGTTCATCCTCTTAACATAGTATGGGATCTAAGGAAAGCCAAAGTTAAAAATGAAGTAACGATTTGTGCAGCGTTAATCCATGACTTAATTGAGGAGAAGGTAGATCTTTATAAAAGACTGAAACATCTTTCTGAAACACCGGATGGAGTAAAAAAGTTAGATAAGTATGAGGATAAGTTGTGGGTAAAATTTGAGAAAGATCTTAAAGAATTCAGTGAAGATGCTCAGTATCATTCTTCTGTTAAACAGATTTTAGAGGTAGTTTTTCTTTTAACTCGACACAAAAGACATTTCTATTATCGTTCCATTTCTTCTCTTTTTAATCGAGAGGATGACGATACCAAAGAAATGGCCATCCAAGTTAAACTAGCGGACAGGATTCATAATCTTCAATCTTTAGACTGCTTTACTGAAGAGGATAGGATGTACCAATGTTTCAAAACTTTATTTATTCTTAATAACACTAAAGCTTATCTTAAGAAAAAATACGGGCAAAATAGTAATCCAGATAAAGCAGTCCATCCTACTGAAAAATTGTTTAAAAAATGTTGTAAGGCAACGTATGATGCTTTTCTGATGATTGAGAGAATGTCTCTGGCTAAAGGGATTACTCCCATCGAATCGATGCTACAATTGGCGTTTATGAAGTATGCTTGGGAAAGATCTGGGCTGGACCAAGTTACTTCTACTAATCTTAAAGAAACTCATCCTATGCGTTTGTATCAGGGAATCATTAGGAAATATGATTCTCGATTACACCAAGAATGGAGCCAATTTAAACAGATGAAACGGTTAGAATCAGAATATTGTCAAAAGTTCTTTGCTGATTACAATTTTACTTCTGAACAAATAGAGGCTTTGATTAATTATAAAGATGCTTATGCTCTTAAAGAAGTGGTCGCTTTATTGTTGTATGATCCGGATTATGTCGTGAAAGGATTTGGGTGTGCGGGATTGTGTCGTAGAGGATTTGTGTGTATGAAGAAAAAGTAAGATTTTTCCAGAGGATTTATAAATCAGCTCTGTTTCTAATATAAAATACACAAATATAAGAAACGTAAACCGTTTTAAAATATGGGGAATCCCGACTGGGCTTTCCGTGCTCAAGAATAATTTTCTTAGCACCTGTGCAGAAAATCACCTCTAAACCGATGTGGTTTTCTAAATATATTTAGAGGTAAAAATAAATATGAACTTTGAAGAACTAAACTTGGCTCCGCAGTTATTAAAAGCGGTGCAATATCAGGGGTATACTGAACCTACTGACATTCAACAAAAGACTATCCCTTTAATCCTAGACGGAAAAGATATAGTCGGACAATCAGCTACCGGTAGTGGAAAAACTGCTGCCTTTGGGTTACCTATATTAGGAAAGATTAAACCTGGTCAGGGATTACAATTCATTGTGTTGACTCCTACCAGAGAATTATGTGTGCAAGTAGCAGAAACTCTTACTGCTCTAAGTAAATTCATGCCCATGAACATCGTTAAGATTTATGGTGGAGTAGGAATGGGTCCACAGGTTGATGCAGCTAGATATGCAGATATCGTGGTTGGTACTCCTGGAAGAACTTTAGATCACTTGAATCATAATACTTTAAATTTAAGCAAGGTAAAATTCTTAGTTATCGATGAAGCTGATAAGATGTTTGAGATGGGTTTTATTGAAGATGTAGAACAGATTCTTAGTTATATACCTTCTCCGCGTCAAACCTTATTGTTTAGCGCTACCATGTCTGATGTGGTTTTGAAGTTGGTAGAGCGTCATTTGAACCATCCGGTAAACATTCGTACTGTGATGCATGTTGATAGAAGCCTATTGAAGCAGGTTTATTACAATGTTGACCAAAGAGAAAAGTTTTCTTTGTTGTTACACTGTCTTAAAAATAAGACCCCTGGACTAGCGTTAGTGTTCTGTGCTACTCGACAAGAAGTTGATCTGTTAAACCGGAATCTGAAGATGCAGGGAATTAAAGTCATGGCTATTCATGGTGGATTAACTCAAAATAAGCGTGAATATGCTTTGAAACAACTTCGTGATGAAAATATTGACGTACTTGTAGCTACTGATGTTGCTGCTCGTGGATTAGACATTAAGAATGTTTCTAACGTCTATAACTACGATGCTCCTAAGACTTCTGAAGAATACGTGCATCGTATTGGAAGAACTGCTCGTGCCGGTGAAAAAGGTGAAGCAGTTACTTTACTTAGTCAGAGGGACTTTGACAATTTTAGAAGAATTGAAAGTGATCGCACTTTACAAATTAAAGAAGAATCCTTGCCCGAATATGAGAAAGTTCGTTTCGTAAGAGAAGTAGAACGTCGTGGTGGACGGTTTGGTGGCGGAGATCATTTTGGTAACCGTGGACCTCAACATGGAGGAGTAGCTACTAGTGCTTATGGTTCTCGTAGTAATCAAGGACCTCGAGAAGGCGGCTTTAATCGCGGTTCTCGTTCTGAAGAAGGAGCTTCTCGTGGAGGAGCTGGCGGATTCCATCGTGGACCAAGACCAGAAGGCAGTGGTGGGTTCCATAGAGGTCCTAGACCCGAGGGTAGTGGCGGGTTTAATCGTGGTCCTCGATCTGAAAGTGGAGCTAGACCTGAACGAAGAAGTCGAGAAATGACTCGACGTTAGGTTATTTTTGTTCTTTTACTTTTTCTTTAGAGGGAAATTCTTTAATTTCGTAATCCTTTGAGATAGATCTTTCGACATTCACTCCCGATTCTCTTAGAATAATAGCTAGATGCATTGTAATTGATTTTAAGTACACTCTGGGTAATTTCTGAATAATAGAAATTATCTCTTGCCAATTCTCATTATTCCTGTTTAATGGAATATCCAAAAACAACTCTTTTGATTGGTCATATCTCTTAAGTTCATCTAAAGAACGAGCGAAATAGAAATCTTTAACCTCTACCCCCAGGGAGATTGGTCCTAACTTTCTTATATCTTGTATAGCTGTAAAATTTATGTCTTCTAAGCTTTCACAATAAGCATCACATAGAATTGGGTCGTGTATTTTCCGCATTTTATTAAAGAACTCTTTTCTAAAAGAAATACTTCTTGCAAGATTAATTAAGAATTCTTCTTTAAACGGTTCAGCCGAGTATTTCTCCCCTTCAATATTCTCGACCAATCTATTTCTTAGATATCTTGCAATTACAATTTTCTTATCAATTTTAATTATATCTGGGTTTTCATTAAAGATGTTCTTCTTTGAAGCACCTATCCCGGGCCATACCTCAAGAATCATCTCTTCCCCATTATAATAAAGATTGAATACAAATTTTGTCTTAACTAAACTATGAACAAATGGCACGTAATCTTTACGTTCTCTCTCAATTATTTTCGCAATATCCTTAATAGTAAATTTACCTAAGAAGAAAGGTAGATTCATATTATCTCCCTTAGAGAAGCGGATCGCTACTTCATCATTATCCTTGAATCCATTCTTGGCTAATTTATCGATTATTTGCTGTTGATTATCCTCTTCTGAAAATATCACAAAAGAACGATGAAACAAGTTATTCTGTGAGAAATAGTATAATCCAAAAAGCTTCCACCCTAATCTATCAGGAGAATATTCCATTAACTAATAATAACCTTAGATAACTTAAAAAACTTATCTCTGTTTATCTTAATAAAAGAGTTACTTCCGATTTAATATCCATTTAATTCTTTCTTCTAATTCTTCAGGACCAAACCTGCTTCCAGTAAATCTAGGAGAACCACCAATTGTATTAGAACCATTCCAACGATTAGTCTTTGTAATTCTGTCTCCTTCTAATTTGTTTAATCCGCGGTATAACTTAGGGATATCATACTTCACCCACACTGATTTTCTTCCCAAGACATAACGATGACCACTTCCATTTTGTGAGCCTAACCAGGCTGCAAAAGCGTTAATCCCATCGTTGTACATAGCCATACGAGAAGCAGGACCGGTTTCATGGACCATGGTCCATCCCTCTCCACCACCAATTTTCTCATACTGGCCTACTAAGGGTAATTTTTCTCCTCCGTTGATTACATGAGCAGAAATTCTACTGAATACTGCTTCCATAATGGTTTTCATTCCGGCTTCGCTCATTCCAGAAAGCCTATTCTCAAATCGGGCTTGATTATATGGTTCAAAGATCCAAGCCATTCTTTGTCTCATCTCTGTTTCTCCAAAAGGATAGGCTCCGGCAGTAGAGTCTAACCTGTCTTCACAATAAACTAAACGATTTATAGGGGGAGAAGCATGGCCAATGACCATGTCATGGTTCATTAATAACCATGCTGCTAAGCAAGTATCTTCATCACAATCATTCACATAAATCCTAGCCGTAGGAATTCCTCCTTGTTTGAAGGTGTCAAAAAGGTCCATGTTAATCTCTAAATGTACTTGATCAGAAGTAGATCGGGTAGCAAACCGGTCTACTCCGGTATGATGATCAAAATTAGCGTAAGGTCCGCGAGGGTCTTTATGGGTGGGAGCAGATACAAATCCGTCTAAGGCAATAGAATATGGAGGTTTCTGGCTCTTAAATTCATTCCATTTATAGGTCTTTCCCGGCTCAATGTATAGTTCTATTGTCATGACCCAATCTAGGGGATTCTACTCTTTTTAAGGATTTAGGGTGTATAGAATAAACGTTTTAATTCGGTTAGGTTATTTTATACTTTTCCACAGATATTCAAAATACTTTCGATAGTTATCCGCTAGTTTCTTATGCTTAGTTACAAAAGCCAACGGTTTTTCCAACCATAGGATATTAGCGACATAATCTCCGTAAATATAGATGACGTTCAACCCACTAAGAATCTTAGGCAGAACTTTGTATTGATAATATTTTGATTGAGTAATTGATTTGTTTTTGGCTTCATGAACTAAGAGTAATCTCCATTTGCACTTTAATTTCTCTCTTTTCTTGTTGTATTGTGGCCAGAAGTATGGTAAGCGATTCTCTACATCTCCTGTTGCCCCAATGAATAAGACTTCTTTATAATTCAAGCATTCTTTTAATATGGTCTTAATCCCTTCTGTGCCTCGATAAATTTCTGATTCAATTTCGGCAGGAGCTTTTCCAGGATATGAATTCATCTCAGAGATGATCTTTTTAACCTCTTGTCTTTGTTCTTCAATCTTCGCCTTTTTCTCATCTAAATATTTCTCTAAGTTTTCTGGTTTCTTGGCTTGAAAAAATTTGATTTTGTTCTCTATAACATAACTCACCAGTCCTTTTTCAATCAATCGATTCAAGGCATCGTAAAGATTCTTCCTATACACTCCGGTGTCATCGACAATCTTTCTTGCAGAAGTTGCTCCTAAATTTAATAATGAGAGATAAATCTTAATCTCGGTTTCGGTTAATCCAATCTCTTTTAAGAGTTTTGTATTCATTATCTCTATTTTTGCTTTATTTAATATAAACCTTGTGGTAGTATTAAGATACTACAATAATTAAAATAATGTTGGTTAGCTTCTCTCAAGTGATTAAAATGCTTGAAATCTATAATTCATCCTGTAAGTCTATTGCTTTAACTGCTTTAATGGGGGCATTAGTATTAATTGAACCTGTTTCTGCACAAGAGTTATCTCCTAAAGTGGGAGTTGAACAAAGAATTGGAGAAGTAGACCAAGAGCTGAACAGACTTGGAAAGGAAAAGGATTATCTTCAACATAAAAGAGACTTTGATCTTCATTTAAATAATGCAGAACGATATCTTGAAGCTTTTGTCTCTGATAATTCTCTTACCTTAGAAGAACAAAGAATGATTAGCTCTGAGTTAAAATGGGCACTCTACCTCCAATCAAATAATCCTGAATATCAAAATGTGCCCGAGATATGGAAAACTCGATATGATCAAATGAAAGAAAATGCTGATGGGCTAAAGTTAAATCCTTTTAGATCTGAAGAAGCGGGCTTAGAGCAAGAATTAAGAAATCACGGTTATCCTGAAATTAAAGTAGGATATAATGGGTTATGGAATAACTTTGCTTTGGAAATTGGAGAAACATTTCTTGCTGCCTTTCGAGTGGCTTATTGGGGTGTTGCTTTTCTGTCGATAAGGTGGGTATACCGAAAAATGAATCGCAAAAAGTTACAAAACAACGAAAAACCAGAGGTTTGAAAATGGGAAGTCTAAGCGATAGTATCGTTCAAATCTGGGGAGAACGCAGTCCTGAAGATATTCTATCCCCCTTTTGTTTTAGGGTAGACCAAAGTTATGTTGGTTTAATCAGTAAATTTGAAGAGAAAGAACTATGGCTCGATATTTATGATTCTAAATCTGGACAGTTAACTCCCAATTCTATGAGCGTTTCATATGTTCATTTTTTTAATGGCCGTTTTAGGTCCCGCTCTAAAAAAGAAGTTCTGTCTGAAATACCACGAGAAAGTGCACTAGCCGAAAGAATCTTACTGTACTTGTATGCTTAAAATGACACTTGAAAGACAATTAGCTTTACACAAAGTAGAAGAAGGTAAGATTGTGGTTATACATAATGGCGACCAACTGGAATTTATTAAATATGATGGGAAACTACTCCAAAAAGCAGAGTGTATTTGGGATATCCCTACCTTCTCCGAATTAATCTCGTTGATAACTACTGCTCGTAAAAGTTGCGGGGGGAATGGTGAGAATGTTCTGCGTTTATTTAATGGATATAATAATTCTGATCGAATCATTCCATCTGGTCTTCATGATATAAAATGGGGAACAGCTACTTCTCTGGCAATCATTCCTGAACAAGATATTCACATTAATGAAAGAAATACTCTAAGGAAGATGGACTATTCTCAAATAATAATGCCTTCAAATGATTTACGTGGACGGATCTCTACTAGAACGTTTTTGCGATGGGGGTTGGTTCAGAAACTATGCGATTCAGATGAAACACTAGAAAAACTTGCTGATCTTGTAGATTCTTATCTTGTTGCTCCCTTAGTCTCTGGACCGGAGAGTTATTGTTTTTCGGTTTGGTTGTCACATTTAGGTTCGGAAAAAAGAAACGTTTCAGCACAAGTCACCTTGGGAGTAGGGTATAATTATCCTCATTTTCCTTATGCCGAATCTAGATGTGGTGATTCAGCCCTTTATACTAAAATTGGGTCTTTAGAGCTTTCATTCAATAGTGCAATCAGCAATGGACCTTACGTAATCCTCAAGAAATCGAAATTTTAAAAATCAAAACAAAAATAAAAAAAATCTAATATGAATATAATTGTGATTATATCTGATTAGAACTTCTTGTGCTTCTGGTAACAGTTTCTACAATAAACTGGTTTTCCTGGAGTGGGCTTAAAAGGTACTTCGCACTCTTGGTTACAGTCTGCACAAACAGCTTTGTGTCTCTCTCGGGGTCCGTCAAAACTTCTTTGGTTTCCAAAATTTCCCATGTTATATATTTCACCTATGTGTGTATTTCTTACACAGAAATAGTGTCCAAGATCCTCTTTTGGATTATGTCTGTTATTACTTCTAAACCTATGGCTGTTTATAAATGTATGTCCTGGAAAAGATAAATTAATATATCTACTCCTCTAAAAATCCTCTTAATTATGGCCATTACTACTTACCTTTTTGATCTGGACGATACTTTGATTGATGCTCAAATCTATGCTAAAATTTATCCCTTTATTATCTCTGGGATTAAATCCAAGTTCAAGCTTACTGATAAATTGCTGGATGAGGAGATGCAGCAACTTGGATTGAAGAAGAATAAGTATAATCGCTGGGATACTGGGGATATCTGCCGTGCTTTGGGAATGTTAGACTTTTATTATCAAGAACTAGAGAAGGCTATTCAGGTTAATTCTTGGGTTAACCTAGATGCTCAAGCTCTGTTTTCTACTTTGAAACAACGAGGTAAGAAGATTGGAATAGTTTCTAATTCTATGTCCAGAACCATTTATGCTTATCTGCATAAATATGGGTTAAGTGAAATGGTTGATTTTATTGTTTCTGCAGTAGAATTGAACAAAAGGAAAAGTGATGAAGTATTCTGGCGCGATCTTATCAGTAGTCATAAACTGATCCCTAAAGAAACCGTTGTTATAGGAGATGATCTGCAGGAAGACGTTAATCTGCCTAAAAAGTTTGGATTTCAGACTTTTCATATGGTTAGAGCAGAAGACTTGAAAAGGATAGCTGGACTGTTTCCTTAAGGATAACCTGAAAGGGATAGAATAAATTGGCGTAATCTTTATTCTTCTTTGTTTCTGTATTCTTGTTTATAATCTAGGTATCCTTGGGAATTAATCGGTTTAACTCTTCCCTATAGTTCGGTAAATTTTCTAGAGTTAAGACTTTAGAAATATTCGGAGCATAGTTCTTAACAATCTCTCTAAATAACTTAAATGATCTTTCAGTCATCAATTCATGTCCATTGGTTTCCATTAGAGGCACAGTTAAAAAACTTTGAACTCTGTCCAACTGATGAGCATCATAACTCATTCTTATTGCATAATCATTAACTAGTTTTCTTTCTTCCTGGTTTGGATGGGAAATGACATTGGCCAACGTCTCAAATCCAAGATTGGCAAAAAAAGTTGGATTATCTAGAAGCTTTTGATAAGCCTTTGATTGTTTCCACTCCGGTCTTCTCCAATTTCTATTCCCGGGAATGAAATTCTTAGCAGGGAAGCCGCGATAAATAGAACTGTTGAATGAACTTAACAATCCGTTACATACCTCTCTTGTTTCTCTGAGGGTCTCTTTAGTATCCTCTTCAATCCCAAAAACATATAGGATCTCGGGGATAAAACCATTCTTCTCTGCGTGAATAAAAGACTCTAATAATCTTGATTCTAAGTCTAAATCTCCTTTGCCCATGGCTTTAAGCAGTTTAACATTAGCTGCACCATCGGCACCAAAACCAAATTGATAAAAACCAGCTTCCTTAACTAACTGCATTAACTCTTCATCTTTAGATGCTTGAAGATAGGAATCAGCTCGAGTTAAGGCTCTTAATCTTAAACTTATTCCATATTCCTCTTGAAGACTGACTATAACTTGCAATTCCCGCTTTAACTTCCCCTTATCTCCGCCATTCAAAGCCTGTTGAAAAAAATCAAGTGAAGTGACATAAGCACTTAATTGAGAGATTCCCAGTTCTCTTGCTTGGCCCAAATAAGTTCTTAAGTTATCCTTGATATCATAAAATTGTTCTCTACTCCCTGTTTGTGCTCCACAAAATGAACAGTTATACTTGCACCCTTGACTAAATAAAAGAGTAATCTCGTTGTTGAGATAAACTCTCAAATCCTCTTCAGAAATTCGTTCTAACTGTTTTCTAATAGAGATATTCCAATAATTATCTTCCATTAATGCTTCTCTTCCAACTTGGTTCGCTTTAGGAAATATTCTTCCAAATTCCTCGGGCTCTAATTTTTCAATTCCTTGGCCTCCGAAGTAAATCCTTTCAGGAATAATCTCTCTATCTAGCAAGTTAAGATAGATTTGATGAGCAGGAGCAATGTTTTGTGCACCCATAACGTGAATCCCGATGGAATCAAAATCACTTATATCTCGTTCATCTAAGTTATGTAATTGACAATCATGATATTGAATTGCTGCATTTTGTGTTTCTTCTAAGATCTGTCCTGCATAAAGCAGTCCTAACGGTAAAAATGGGGTTTCATCCTTAACAAACTCTTTTGAGTAATGCACATATGGTGGGTGGACCATTAACACCTTGCCTGAGGGAAGATTCATTGCTCACTGCTCCACTTCTGGGTCTTTGTATTTCTCTAAGAATGGTTCTAGCTTATCCGCTATGGCATCTATTTCTTTTCTGCTTTCTTCTAGATTTGTTAGATCTTTTCTTAAAAATGTATCAATCGTTAACTCTACCCTCTTAAGATAGATGACAACTGCCCCCCCAAAATTATCTACTGTAGGAAAGTCTCCATTTGATATTCCTGGCAGGCCATAATGATAAGCATTATAATCTAGAGTTACAGTTACTTCATCGGCTTTCGCACTTGATTTAAAAGAGTACTCTAAGCTAACTTCGGAATTAAGACCTTCACTCACATCAAAGAAAGCTCCTTTTTTCAAGATTCTTTTTTCTGGAACAATTCCTTCTATTCCTGTTTCTAAGAATCCAATCAATTCTTCTATCCCTTGCAGATCTTGGAACTTTTCATCATGGAATGGAACCTCAACTTTTACTTGTTGATACTGATGTTGATTATTGTTCCATCCCCCTTTCTTAACTAAATTATATTCTCGGACCATGTTAATTCCTCCTTTTGATTACTTATCTGTAGCAACTACTACTTATAATAAATATACGATTAATTATTTTGTCAAAAAGGAAATATTTATATATAAAAGTAAATTATATCTTAAATGGGCTAAATGGTAGATAATACGGACTTGCGTTTATTGTACGAGTTGAATTGGAACTGCCGACAGACTCACACCTCTTTAGGTAAGAAGCTGCGTATTTCTAAACAGGTGGTAAGTTATAGAATTGCTCAGTTAGAGAAAAACCAGATAATTCAAAGTTATCATGCTTTGATTGATTGGAGAAAGTTAGGATATAATTCTATTCGTGTTTACATCAAGTGGCATCGTATCTCTCCGGAAGAAGAAAAAAAGATATACGACGAGATTAAAAAAAACCCTTTCTTTATGTGGACAGTTAAGTTTGAAGGAGAGTTTGACTTGGGTCTTTACATGTGGGTAAAGGAAGTGCCAGAATTTTCTCAGAAATGGTTTTCCTTTCTAGCTAAGTACAAAAAGTTTATCTTAAGATATGAGATTTACGAATCGGTCAATATGGTCCATTATCCCATGAAAGTGTTAGTTGAGAATTCTAAAAATGATGAGAAAATACTTGGCGAAGGAAATAAAGTAGAATATGATTCCATCGATGATGAGATTATGAAAGTTCTTACCGAGAATGCTTCAACTTCACTCGTAGAATTAGCTAAAAGAATTAAATTAACGCCAAAAGCAGCTCTTTATCGTCTACGTAAATTAGAGAAAAACAAGATAATTCTCGGTTATAATGCCTTAATTGATACTGATAAGTTAGGTTATCGTTTTTATAAGATTGATTTTTATCTCAATGACTTTAGCCGAATTAAGGAAATGAATGAGTTCGCTAAGCAGCATAAGAATATTGTTTATCGCATGAGAACTATTGGTGGTCCAGATTTTGAGATTGAGGTTATGGTTAAAGATGTTACGGAAATGAATCAATTAGTTGCAGAGATCAGGAGAAGGTTTTCTGAATGTATAGAATATTCCCGTTTCCACCGTTTTGAGTATACAATTAAACAGGTGTATCTACCGGGAGAGTAATTCTCCACGGAAATATTTATTAACAAACTAAAGTTATAACTCTTTATGGTTGAACTGATATCCACTAATCCCGCTAAAAACTATGAAGTTCTCGGTAAGGTCGAGGTTTCTTCTTCTGAAAAAATTCTTGAGAAAGTTAAATTGGCTAATAAAGTTAAACTCCTTTGGAAAGAAACTTCAATTAAAGAGAGGATAGCTTTACTTAAACCCATTTATGAAGATTTTAACTCTAGAAAAGAAGAATTAGCTCTTTTGATTACTCGAGAGATGGGTAAGCCCATAACCGATAGCAGAGGAGAAGTGAGTGGTTTTCTAACTGAATGGAATTGGTTTTTTGAAAATGCAGAAAAAGCTTTAGCTGAAGAAATCACTTTTGAAGGTAATAATTCTAAACATAAGATTGTTTACGAACCTCTTGGCACGACTGCAGTGATCACTCCTTGGAATTATCCCTTTGGTATGTTTGTGTGGGGAGTAGTTCCTAATTTATTAGCCGGTAACCCGGTAGTCTTTAAGATCTCTGAAGAATGTCCGTTAACTGGTAAACTGATTGAGCAAGTGATGACTGCTCATGATCTTCCTAGTGGTGTATTCTCGGAAGTTTACGGTGCTGGCGAAGTGGGTCAGAGATTAGCTAATAGTAAAATTGATTTAATCTGGTTTACCGGAAGCACTAAAGTGGGAAAACTGTTGTACAAAATCGCCGCAAAGAAGTTTATCCGAGTAGTCTTAGAAATGGGGGGTTCAAACCCTGCTATTGTTTTTGAAAATGTTAACGTTTCTGAAATAATTAACACTATCTATTCCGGTCGGTTTGGTAATTGTGGACAGGTTTGTGATGCTTTGAAACGTTTGATAGTTCACGAATCTTTATTTGAAGAGGTAGTTGAAAAGTTAAAGCAGCGAGTGGAAAGAGTAAAACTGGGGTCTCCGGAGGATCCTAAGACTGAGATGGGAAGTTTAGTCGCAAAAAGACAACTTCTTGTTCTCCAGGATCAAGTAAAGGATGCTTTAGAGAAGGGTGCGAAGTTGATTACCGGTGGAAAAGCTCTGGATTTGGGCGGTGCTTTCTATGAGCCCACCATCCTAACCCATCTCACTCCTAAGATGCGGGTGTGGAAAGAAGAAGTTTTCGGTCCGGTTCTGCCTATCGTCGCTTTCAAGACGGAAAAACAAGCCTTAAAGTTAGCTAATGATACTCCTTACGGATTAGGCAGTCGGGTCTTCTCTAAGGATTTAGAAAGAGCGAGAAGAGTTGCTTCTAAGATTGAGGCGGGAGTGGTCGAGATTAATAATGCGGATCACTGGCTTACTTGTAATCCTTTTGGCGGGTATAAAAACTCTGGCATGGGTCGGGAGTTAGGATTAATGGGATTTAAAGAATTATGTCAAGTTAAGGTTATTTCTGAATAAACCAATTCGGCTAATCTACTTCTCTTCTCGCGAAAACTTAATATACCCTTATCCTTCTATTAAGACCATGTCCTTGTTTAAAGATATGTTGAAAGGTGGTGAGACCATTTTTAGAGATAGTGTTGTTCTTGACTATGATTATCAGCCTAAGATGATCAAGTACCGTGAGAATGAACAGATGCGTTTCGCTACCGCTATCAGGCCTTTGCTGCAAGGCAATAATGGAAGAAACCTGTTTGTGTATGGTCCGCCAGGGGTGGGTAAAACTACTGCTTGCAAGCACGTGTTAAGAGAACTACAGGAAGAAACTGATGAAGTTCATACAGTTTACATCAATTGCTGGAAAGAAAATACCACTTTTAAGATTTATATCAAGATTTGTGAGGATTTAGGATACAAATTCATTCAAAGCAAGAAAACTTCTGAACTGTTTGGGATGATCAAACAGCACTTTAATAAGAAGCCGGTAGTGTTTGTGTTTGATGAGATCGATAAATTAGAGGATACTGATTTCTTGTACGGGATATTAGAAGATATTTATCGTAAGTCGATTATTGTTTTAACAAATTATCGAGATACTTATTCTGAACTGGATGAACGTATCAGAAGCCGTTTCTCTCCAGAATTTCTTCCTTTTAATTCTTATACTGAACAAGAGATTGCTGGAATAATGAAAGAACGTTGTGAGTATGCTTTCATCCCGGATAGTTGGGACCAGGATGCTTTTATGGAAATTGTAGAAAAGTGTACCGAACTACAGGATGTACGAATTGGATTATATATGATGCGAGAAGCAGGGAATCTGGCTGAAGAAAAGAGTTCTCGTAAAGTTACTCTTCCCCATGTAGCGGAAGCACTTAAAAAAGTAGATGAATTCCATATCAAACCTAAAGAAGGGTTAGACGAAGAGTTGCAGATGATTCTGGACTTGGTAAGAAGTAATTCTGGAAAAAAGATTGGTGATGTGTATACTGCTTATGTAGAAAAAGGTGGAGAGATGAGTTATAAAAGTTTCCAGCGTCGCATTCTTAAATTGCAGGAAGGCCGTTTCTTAAACATGGAAAAGTTATCCAGTAAAGAAGGAAATACTAGTATTGTTAGTGTAAGCGCAGATAAGAAACTTAATGAGTTCTAAGAATAGAACTACTCTAGAATAACAAACCTTATAAATCTTCTTCCTTCTTTATCTCTAAAGTTTACACTTACGAGGCAAAAATGGCTAAAAATTTAGAATATCAACTTATTTCTGGAGAATATGGTGCAGTTGGAGAATTAATCGAAACCGGTTATCGCTTACAAACTGCTCGTGAATTACAGGATGATCGCTGGCAAGACGGTCAAGAAGCATTACAAAAGAAGGGATTTTATGTTGCTAATGGTAGTGCTTTATATCGAGATCGTAAGAGTGGTCGTTTAAGTTGGGCTTGTACCGATGGACAACATAACTTAATTCTTAAATCTCCCCGTCGGGCATGGGATTTAAGAATTTTATCTGAGGATGGTATCTGCCGTCCGGGTAGTGCTAGAACCTCTTGGAATGCTATTAATCATGAGAGTACTCAGAAGTTCTTCTTGGATGACCTAGAACTGGTCCTAGGTTATGGTAATTCTTCTTTTATGCCAATTAAAACAGATAATTATGGTGCCTTAAACCCAGAGCAAAAAAGAGCTGCAAGCGCTGTTGGTTATACTGAACAGAATGTTGCTTATATGGCCAAGAAAGGAATTAAGGAAATTCATTTGGGATTGCTAAATTCAGAATACTTAACAAGGGTCTTTGCAAAAGAAGGAAAAGATCCTATTTGGTTGGTTTCTTCGCTGTGTGATGATGAGACTGTTGATCAAAAAGACTTTTCTTATTTCAACGCGAGAGAACGCTACACCGATGGCTCTCTTCTTCTTCGTGGAGTGCGTGAGGTTAAGTAAGTTCTAAATTATCCTTAACTTCGTTAATTCTTTTTCTAATTCAACAACGTTCTTAGCTTGGACCAAACAAATCTTCTTTAACCCTTTAGAAACATAAGGGTCCCATCCTGCTAGTATAAAAGGAACATCCAATTCTTTGCAAGCAAAATAATCTTCTTCTTCATTGCCAATATACACTTCCGGTTTTCCATGGGTTGAAATAAACCGCTGCAACAATTCTTTCTTGTTTGGTTCTTCGTGTAACGGACTTAGTTCTTTAAAATCAAATAGGTCTGAACATCCTGCTAATTCTAAGATTGGATTAACGCTCTCTTCAGGAGAAGTGGTAATTAAAGCTAGAGTATACTTCCTCTTCAATTCCTTGAGTAAGGTAATAATCTCAGAATATCTCAGTTTGTCTCTGAGTTGATGAGCTTTTCCCAGATAACTCATCTGAAACAAGCTGCGAGCCATTTTCTTAAGCAACAGTTTATTCTCTTCCTTCTTGGCATCTAATCCTGTGTACCTTTCTAGTACCTTATACACTTCAGGAAAATAATCCTTTTTCTTTGCAAGGGTCTCTACAGACGGGTCATTTAAAGCAGCAGCCATAATTCTAAACCATTCTTGATGTGCTTTTTGTCCTGCTTCTTCACAGATTAAAGTTCCAGAAAGGTCTACTGCAATTATTTTCTTAGACATACTTATTCTTTCCTAAAGAAGATTAAAAACTTTTCTGTCTAATATCTACTTAATGCTAACTTAAGAATCTGGTATACTTTAGGATATTTCTGGATTTTTAACAGATCGGTATGCAATAATTGTGATCCTGAACAACTACCTTCTACATAATAATTTTTCACTCCAGGTAGTTCTGCTTTTTCTTTCAATACCACTCCATCTCCGTCTACTCCATTAGTTTCACATCCTGTGCCCACAATATTATAAATGGGTATTTCCGGAAGAGGTTCTCGATTTAGCTTATTCAAGAACAGACTATTTTCACTCATATCTCTACATTCCAATTGTTCTCCGATTACCGGACAATAATCCGCTACGTCTCCCACCACTCCATTGTTGGGAGTACCAATCATTACTAGTTGTGAAACACTTTCCGATCCAAATACTTGAATATATCTACGAGCGACTAATCCTCCCATACTATGAGCTACGATTATTACTTTAGACCTTCCGGTTTTGTATTTTATCCAGTCAATCATATCCTTTAAACGGATAGCGTAAGTGTCAATATTTTCACTTTTAGTCTGTACTAAACTGTACTGGCTAGCTTCTTCGAATAGATCATAATAATAACTTCCTTTGAAAGTAAATGGTGCAGGGATTTGTTTCCAGATCCCTTTAGTATCAGTTTTAAAACTGTATCCTGAAATTGCTCCTGCATTTAGGTATCCTTCTTCCACTAATTGGTTCTGGATAAAATTAAACGCATCTAAACTGTACTCAGTGGATACATCTTTGTTAAAAGCGTGACCATGGATAAATATAATCGGATATTGTTTAGGGTCATCTTGACAAGTAAGGTTAAGGCAACAGGCTTTTTCTTCTCCATATACTGGACAGGTTTGAGATGGTTCTTCTAAACTTATCTCAAAGGGAGTAATATTTACTGATTCTTGTTCAGAAAAATTTGCTAAAGGTAAATTAATGAGGTCTAAATCTAGAGGATAGGTTAAGCAACTTGGTTGTTGTCTGATTAATTCTTCTACTAATAGATTGGTAGGAGAAGAATCTATCACTCTAGAAGAATCATTAAGGATTAATCCTTGTAATGCTTTTACAATTATTTCTGAACCTCTAGAAAGATTATTCAAATGAGCTTTAGCTTGGGTTGATTGAAGCAGATCAATATTAGCTCGAGCGTTTTGTATTAAGGTACTGCTGTTAACATCTCTAGAGCTGCTTGGCAAAGAAGCTTTGGTTTGGGTTAATAACAGTAAAAAGTCTGCCGCTCTTTGACATGATTGGTTTAAAGAATAGCGATTTTCTGTTCCCATGGACGGGAAAGAATGAGTCACGCACATTCCATTAATCAGGCATAATACTTCTTGGTCTATAGCCAAAGCCACTTCTAGATTTAATTTCTCAGTTAATATCTCTTCTTGAACTGACTTATTTAAACTAAAGGCATAGTTTTCTAACTCTAAAGCTAATTGTTGTTTTTCTCCTAGGGTTCCTTTTTGATTGAACAATTCCTGTTTGTGATTATAAGTGATGACCGTTTGATTTAAGGCTGTGATAAAGCCCGGATTTAATAGTTTAGATTCTTCCTTAAGATGTTGTACTAATTCTTGAGCACCTTTAACTTGATCTTTGGCTTGGTTTAGTTGTAATAATAATGGTGAAACTGCTTGATTCCATTGTTCTAGACGCAAACTTATGGCTTGAGAATTAGACTCAATCTTTTTCAATAATTCTTCTACCTTAGAAAAATCTTGAAGTTCCCATTCTCGGGCAGTTTGATTAAATAATTCTCTATTTTCTCTTAAACTGCGATTGATATCTTTTGCAGGAAAGTCTACTTCTAAGGTCAATACTTCTTTTATTTGATTGTTTAGTTGTTCAGTTCTCAACGTTTCCTGTTCTAACTCTTCTTGTTGAATCAGTTTCTGATTAAAATTTATCTTAGTACTATCCTTCATATCTAGCTCTTCTTGACTTAAATCGTGGCTTAAGGTAATTATAATAGAACGAGTAATGTTGTCCTCAGCAGTATGACACCAAGTGGTTTTCTTGCTATAACAGGCGATATTAAACTGATACAATTCTTTACCACTTCCTTTATGATACGGTTTTAAAGTATATTCTCGGTAAAATGGCGATCCTGGACGGATGGTAAAGGCCAAGTTATCTATCTCTCGATTGTGGCTTAGGTCTTGAAACAGTGAATTACATTTCGCTTGACAGAAAGGGTTAGTTTGTACCTTAACCTCAAAAGCTACTTTTTGTTCCTGGCCGTTGTCTAAGTAAATGTTCTCATTATTGGTACTTAAAGTGATCAAGATATCGTTTCCTAATAAGAAATTCATCCACAACCAGATTTTTGTCCCGAAAATGAATAATAATATGATTAAGAGTATCCCTGCGGGAATAATATACTTTTTATTCTTATTCCACCACGTTCTTTTAACCATAATTCTCTTTAAAACATCTTTTAATATTTAAAATATACTCTTTTCATAAGTGGAGAATATCGATTGCAAAATGATGGTTGTAATAGTCTAATTGCTAATCCCCAGTAAGAACAAAAACTATATAAATATCCTCGTTAAAATGAATTAACTATGGCAAAAGAGATTAATCCAATTGAACGGAAAATCAGTATGGTGGCTGCCGCTTCTGAAGCGTTAGCTTATAAGAAGAAAAATCCCGCCCATGATAGCGATCGGGTATTACAGTACATTTCTAAAAATGTGGCTATCGGTAAAGATGAGATTACTAAAATGGGAATGATTGCTGCAGCTACAGATGCGTTAACTATTGTAGAAAAACAACCCGCACTGAATGAGAAGGACGTGTTAAGGAAAGTTATGGATAACCTTCCCGGGATAATTAATAACATTAACGACATTTAATTTTTTCTTTTTCATATTTATTTTTCTGAGAGTGTGCTTGTAACTCTACTTCTATCTAAAAGTTTATATAGCTGAAGTATTGAACCTCTTTAATAAAAAGAGTGTGAAATATGCAATACAAAAATCTTACTTTAGATCCGTTTCAAGAAGATGCCATTAAAGCTATTGAAGCAAACAACTCAGTAGTTGTTTCTGCTCCTACTGGAAGCGGTAAGACCTTAATTGCTGACTTTATCATCGAGAAGCATCGAAATGATGATAAACGAATAATCTATACTGCTCCCATCAAGGCTCTTTCTAACCAGAAATATCGAGATTTCTGTAAGGATTATGGTGAGGACAGGATAGGATTAATGACCGGAGATATTGTCATCAACCCCAGTGCTAAAGTTTTGATCATGACTACCGAGATCTATCGTAACATGGTAGTTTCTAACGATGAAGAAGTTAAAGATGTAGCTTACGTCATTTTTGATGAGATTCATTTTATTAATGATATTGAACGAGGATATGTTTGGGAAGAATCAATAATCTATAGTCCTGAAACGGTACGTTTTCTTTGTCTCTCTGCTACTATCCCCAATGCTGAAGAATTTGCTCGCTGGATTAAAGCGATTAAACATCATTCCGTAAAAACTGTCGTCTCTGTTACTCGTCCTGTTCCATTACAGATGCAATTTTATGATTATGAACAAGGGTTAACCACTTTAGAAAAAGTAAAAGCAGTTTTGGATGATCCAGAATATCGAAGAATGCGCAGTAAGAAGACTAAAAATAGAGTAAGGGTTCCTGCTCCAGATCATACTGCTTTAATCAAAGAGATAGGTAATGACAAGTTACCTTGCTTGTTCTTTATCTTTTCCAGAAATGAGTGCCAACTTAAATCTCAAGAACTAGCTCGTAAAAACCTTTTTCCTAAAGATTTTAACTTACTTCAACGTTTTAATAAACGATTAGAAGATGCTCCTAGCGAGATCAGTCGTTTAACCTCTACCAAGATTCTTAGAGAAACCTTACCTCAGGGAATAGCGTTTCATCATGCTGGACTTTTACCAATCATAAAAGAAGCATTAGAAGAGTTCTTTGCAGAAGGAAAGATTAAAGTTCTTTATGCCACAGAAACTTTTGCTGTTGGTATCAACATGCCAGCTAAAACTGTAGCTTTTGATTCTTTACGCAAGTTTGATGGATACAATTTTAGAAATCTTACTACCAAAGAATTCTTCCAAATGGCCGGAAGAGCAGGTAGAAGAGGAATAGATAAGATTGGTTATGCTATTAGTATGATCTTCCGTCCAAGTTTCAGTTATGCTGAAGTTAAACATATCACTTCTAAAGATGTTGAGCCAATTAAATCTCAATTTAAATTGTCTGTAAATACTGTTCTTAACTTGATTAACCAACATACCCCAGAACAGATTGAACATATCTTACGTTTGAGTTTCTGGAGTTATCAACAGTTCGGAGAGAATTATGCTAAAGTTCCAGCTAGAGTATTATTGGCTAGGTATAATAGTATTGTTAGAAAATTAGAGTTGTTTGGATATATCCAAGACGGGACTATTACTCCTAAGGGGATGTTCTCAGCTAAGATCTTTGCCGACGAAATATCAATCGGAGAAATATTTGCTACAGAGATTGCTGAGTCTTTGGATGAGTATCAAATTTTGTTAGTCTTAGCAGGATTAGCTTACGAAACCAGAGATATAGACGAGTTTAAGAACCAACATGTCGATGACCGTTTACGCAAGTTACGTAAAATTTTACATGATCATGAATACCTTTCTAAAGAGAAGAAGTTTAAGGAATTAGAGAAAATCTCTGCTTTAGTTTATCCTGTTTTTTCCGGAGAAAGTTTCTTTAAAGTGTTAGAACAAACTAATCTTCAGGAAGGAGATTTGATTCGGTTCTTCTTACAGATCCTGGATCGTATTGGTCAGATTAAGAAAGCTACTACAGATTATCGAGTGAAGAATAAGATGGCTAACTGTGAAGGTATCCTTAAGAAAGCCCTGGAAGGGATATATTTAGTGTAAGTTTGGGAAGATTTTTATAAATAAAAATAAAAAATTACTTTCTATTATCTCTTTCATCTACTAATTGCTTGATGAAATCTTCTATCTTTACATCAAACTTGACTTCCCCCGATCGAGACCGAATCGCTAGACAGTTCTTCTCCACTTCTTTATCTCCAATGGTAACCATATAATTTGATTTCTCCATCTGAGCATCGCGTACCTTCTTGCCAATGGTTTCTGAAGAAAGGTCTAACTCTACTCTGATCCTTTTATCCATTAATCTTTCAAAGAGATCTTGAGCGAGGAGATTGTTTCGTTCATTAACCGTAAGAATCTTAACTTGTACTGGATTTAACCATAGGGGTAGATTTCCATTAGTATGTTCTAATAAGATCCCAATAAATCGCTCTAACGAACCGTAAATAACCCGATGTAACATTACTGGTCGTTTCATTTGGTTGTTATTATCCACATATTCTAACTCAAACCTCTCTGGCATGGCAAAATCTAATTGGATAGTGGAACATTGCCAGGTTCTTCCCAAACTGTCTCTTACATGGAAATCTATCTTCGGTCCGTAGAAAGCACCGTCTCCTTCATTTACTTTATACTTCATCTTAGTTTTCTTTAAGACGTCTTCTAAGGCTTTCTCAGCTTTGTCCCAAACAGAATCATCTCCTATTCTTTTCTCTGGGCGAGTAGACAGTTCTACATGGTCAAATTCTAAATTGAACTTTGAAAAGAATTTCTTGATCAGTTCAATGATATTATTTATCTCTTGATCTAATTGTTCTTCAGTACAGAAAATATGGGCATCATCTTGAGTAAATTTTATCACTCTAAACAATCCCGCTAGTACTCCACTTAATTCTTGTCGATGTACAATCCCCAATTCACCTACTCTTAAGGGTAAGTGACGATAGGTCTTAGGAGTAGATTTGTAAACTAACATTCCTCCTGGACAGTTCATGGGTTTAACTGCAAATTCTCTTTTTTCATAATCCGTTAAAAAGATATTCTCTTTGTACTTATCCCAATGGCCCGAGATTAACCATAATTTCTTGTCTAAGATTTGAGGAGTAGAAATTTCTTGATATCCAGCCTTGCGATGTTCCTCTCTCCAGAAATTCACTAATTCATTGTAGATGGTTAATCCTTTATCATGATAGAATACCATTCCCGGAGCTACATCTTGGAAAGAAAATAAATCTAATTTCTGTCCAATGATGCGATGATCGTTGTCTTTCAGTTTGCTAGTATCTAATCTGGATTTGGAAATCTGTGCTAATAACTTCTTATGGTCAATCACTTCTTCTGTTGGGGCTATCTTAACTTCTTTTCCCACAGAAACTTCTCCTGCCGGTCCAAAACTTCTACTTAACTCAGAGAGAGGATGTCCTTTACAAGCTACGTTAAATGATTTATACCATCCAAAAGGTGCTCTGGTGATTTGATACTCTTTCTCTTTGTTTAATATCTTTTCTGCTTCTTTCAAAGCTTCTTCTGCTTTTTTAGGAGCAGCTAAGCTAGAACTTAAATGGGCATAGGGATATAAGACAATATTCTTTGCTTTAACTTGTACTGCGATGTCTTTGACTTCTTTAACATAACGTTCTACTACTCCTTTAAGGTCAGATTCGTCAGCTTTCTCAACTGCAGAAAAGATCACTAAACATTCTTCTACTCTTTGCTTTCCTTCTTTAGCATCTTCGGCATCCTTAATAGCTTTCTTTTTAGCTTCAAACTCAATAAAATCGGCGTGTATGGCAAGTATTTTCATTTTTTAATCCTCTTGTTTTATTTTTAGTACTTCATCCTTATTCTTTAAATATTTAACTCTCATTTCTGTTTATGTGGTGTGTTCCAATAGAGGAGACGAGCAGAAAAGTTGGGAGAATCTTTTCTAATGTAACTCTCAATTAGATTTATTCCTTCTCCCGCTTTAACTACTACTTCCTGACATCCTTCGAGGGGAAGAGTTCCCATGTAATCTCGCCGGACTAATATCCTTTGTTCTATCCCTTCCTCATAAACAGAACGAGGTAGATCTACTATCAGGACTTCGTCACGAGGAAGGTGAAAACGACTGCTCTCTCTAGCTAAACTCTCATTTGGGGTTAAGAAGAAGTCTCTTTCCGAATCTAATCCTCTGGTAAGTATTCCTCGCAATTTCCCTTGCTTCCCTCCATGGTACAATGTTATTTTTTCCGGTGCCATTTTTTGATTATAGCACTGCCTGTTCAGAACCATTCTTCAGAAAGAAAAACTAGCCCTGAACTTCCCTTTAGCAGGAAGCAGTAGTGCTAGTAGTAGTAGTTCCAACTAGTAAAAACTTCAATAAGTTTTGTAGTTGGTTTAAGATCATCTCTTGATGGGAGTTGAGGTAAAGTATTTAAAACTTTTGGAGATTATCTTTGTTCTTACTATTAAGTAATTACAAAGCGAAAGATTTATAAATAAGTCTTGCTTAAGAATGAAAAAGGTGATTAAAACATGACAACTACAATTGATTCATTAGACGTTTTATCAAGACATATAGATTCTCTTCCTGCTTTTGAACTAGCTAGTAATCCCTTTATCAGATATTATTCAGGGGTTCTAGATGCTTGTGGTGAAGATCCTCGTGTTGAAGGAATAGTTGAAAGATTTAATTCTAAGACTAAGGTTCCCGTAGAAATGGTAACTCAGCACCAAGATATTCTGTACGAAGCAACTCTAGCTGTAGCTAAAGATGAACCCTTAGCTGAAGAAGTTGGTTCTATCATGGATAAGTTTATTCAACCAGAGCATCCTCTTTATGCTTTACTTCAAGTTGCTGCTTCTGGTAATCCGGTTGATTATGATTTAGCAAGAGTACCTATCCTTGCTTATCGTAAAGATCGGGCTAATCAACAATTTGATTTAGAGTTTGGGTTAGTCTTTGGTCCTCAAGATGATGATGCAGAGAAAGCTAGAAAAAGAGAGTTAAGAGCAAACTCTATTGAACAAAGAAGTGATTATGTTGAACAGAGAATGGCCGAAATCCAATCAAAAGATTCTCGTCGATTAGTTTACGAGACTTTAAAAGATTCTCTAATAACATTAACTAGTGCTTATTCCATTGTCCTAGAAGAAACTCAGAAGACGTTTGATAGAGCAATTGCTACTTTAGATGGGGCTTATGAAAAATCTCAATTTATTATTCTTCCATTGCGGGAAGTAATTCCAGATGATGGTAAGATTATGATAAGAGTCTAATTATTTTTCTATTTTTATTGTTATTTTACCCTTTACAAACAAAAAGCTTCTTAAATCCCAAATATATCCTTAACTATAATGACTAAAAAAGAAACTATTCTTGTTTTTGGAGCACATTCTGACGATTTTGTGTTAGGGGCAGGAGGAACTCTGGCTAAATATAAAAAAGAAGGCAAGACGGTTATCTCAGTTATATTCTCTTTCGGTGAGAAATCTCATCCCTGGTTAAGGCAAACTATTGTACAACAGATGCGTTCCAAAGAAGCGATTGAGGCAAGTAATATTTTGGGAATGAGTCGTCTAGTTTTTTATGATTTAGAAGAACTTAAATTCTATGAAGAATATCAATCTAAGAATTTGGCGAAGGAATTGTTGGCTCTTATAGAAACAGAAGCTCCAACTAAGATTTTTACTCATAGTGCAGAAGATCTTCATCCTGATCATCAGGACGTTTACAAGATTACTATAGAGCTTTGGAAACTTCTACCAAAAACAGTTCGTCCAGAAGTTTATACCTATTCTATCTGGAATCCCATATCACTAGATAATAAATACCCTTCATTATATGTTAATATCACCAAATACTTCACTCAGAAGATGAGAGCGCTGAAAACCTTCCGTAGTCAGAAGGTCTATATCGTTTATCCCATAATCTTACTATTATTCCGTTCATTAAAAGATGGATTAAGAATAAGAACACTTTTTGGGGAGAGGTTCTTTAGAATAAAATGACTCCTCTTGAACCTAAACTAAAATTATTGGTTGTTGCAGATACTTATTATCCCAAAGTTGATGGCATTCTTAGATTCATGGAAGAGTTTATCAAGCGTTCTGAACATGATTTTGATCTCTCTCTGTTGGTTCCCAACCTTGGCTTGAAAAAAGGAAATAAAGTTACTTATTTAGAAACGTCTAAGTTCTTAAAAGTGTCTGGGTATCCAAGCATTAAATTTTCTAATCACAATAGAAAGATAATCAGAGAATCTGTCCAAAACGCTGATGTAGTATTTGTACAAGGTCCAGCTCTGGCTAGTTATTTAACCATTAAGTATGCTCATCGTTGTGGTAAACCTGTTGTGTTTTATGCTCATATTATTATTTGGGAATTATTTGAGAAATTTCTACCAAAAATATTTAATAAATTTATCTCTCGTTTAATCCGTCGTATAAACATAAAACTGTATAATAAATGTGGTGAAATTCTTGTTCCTTATCATGAACTTAAACATACCTTAGTTCATAATGGGGTAACTGTCCCTATTAGTGTAGCTAAGTTGGGAGTAGATATTGTTCGTTTTTCTCCTGTTCAAGATAAAAAACCTTGGAAGATAAAATTTGGAATTGATCCGGAAAAAACGGTTATTGGTTACGTGGGTAGAATATCTAAAGAAAAAAACGTGCCAGTATTATTAGAAGCATTTAATAAATTACGTAATCGTCGTAATAATTTCTTATTAATGGTGGGAGATGGCCCGGATGAACAAGTGCAACCCTTTAAAGAAAATTCTCAATGTTTAGTTACTGGATTTGTAGATAATGTTGAAGATTATCTTAAGGCCATGGATGTGTTTGTTATGCCCAGTTTGACTGAAACAACTTCTCTTGCAACTTTGGAAGCAATGTCTTCTGGATTGCCGGTAGTGGTTACTAAAGTAGGGTTTCAGAAACAGTATGTAGTTAAAGATTACAATGGGTTATTCTTCCCTAAGAATAGTCCTTCTTTGCTAGCTTTAAAGATCGAAAGAATCTTACGTCATTCTGAACTTAAATCGAGGCTTTCTCAGAATGCTCGTAAGACTATCTCTTATTCCTTCTCTTGGGAAAGGTCTATCAATCATATTAAACGTCTGCTGAAGAAACATAAAGAATGATTTATATTGTGTATATGCAAAAAGTTTAAAAAAGCACGCTTAAAAGGGTGATTAATCATGAAAAACTACGTATTTGAAGAAGGAGAAGCACCAGCTGAAGAAGTATTGGAAGACGAAGATGCTACCGAAGAAGACGGCTTTAAGGAAGGATTTGAAGATGATGAAACCGAAGCCCCAGAATGTTGCGAATGTGGTACGGCGGTAACCGCTGAAAAGAAAGTCACTCGCGAGATAGAAGGTGAGCAATATATCTTCTGTTCCAAAGAATGTGCTGATGAATTCGAAGAAAGCCTAGGCGAACCGGAAGAAGGATAGACTTATTCCTTTTGTAATATTTTATCTATTATTTTTCTAAACTCTTCTCGATCTTTTTAAGGTCCCAACAGTTTAACACATCCTTTTTCTCTGTCCAGCCACGTCGAGCAGATAGTAGTCCTAAAGGATAGTATCCTAACTGGCTTTTCTGGTGAGCATCGGTGCTGATAACAACCCTACATCCAGCTTGTATGGCTGATTTAACTTGCAGCCCATTTAAGTCCATTCTTTCGGGAGAAGAGTTGATTTCTAAAAAGACGTTCTTTTGTTTAGCTGCTTCAAATACTCTCTCTAGGTTTATATTTATCTCTGGACGATGTCCATGCTCAATCCCAGTAGGATGACCCAAAATATTTATTGGGTAATTATTTAAACATTTTATTATTCGAGCAGTCATCTCTTTCTCTGGCATTTGTAATGAAGTATGCACTGCTGCTATCACCACATCTAACTCTTTAAGTTTAGATTTGGGCAGAGTTAGAGTGCCGTCTTTCTGAATGTCAATCTCTATTCCCGAAAAGACTCTGATTCCTACTTTCTTTCTAACCTTCTCGATTTCTTTTAAGTATTGAATTAAGCGTTTTTCAGTTAGGGGATTAACTATCCCTAATCTGCTGTAATGGTCATTGAAAGAAATGAATTTCATCCCTATTCTTTCTGCTTGCTGAGCCATTTTTAATATTGAGTTTTCTCCATCGGACCAGGTAGAATGGTTGTGAAACAATCCTTTAATGTCCTTCAAAGTGATTAGTTTAGGAAGTTTATGTTGTAAAGCTGCTTCTATTTCTCCAGTATTCTCTCTCAATTCTGGTTCGATAAAGTTCATCCCTAATTTATCATAAATCTCTTTCTCTGTGGTTCCAGCCACCCATACTTTATCTTTTAATCTGAACAATCCATATTCGCTGAGAGTATATCCTTTGGAGAGAGCTAGTTTTCTTAGCTGAATGTTGTGTTCCTTACTCCCGATGAAATAATTCATGGCTGAACCGAATTCTTTTTCTTTGACTACTCGTAAATCTACTTGCAATCCGTTGCTTAGACGAATGGAACTCTTAGTAGTTCCTTTATTGAGAATCTCTTTTACTTCCGGAAGTTTAGTAAATAAGTCAATTACTTTTTCTGGCTGAGTGGAAGTGGCTAAGAAATCTAAATCTCCAACTGTTTCTTTACCTCGGCGGAAAGATCCGGCAACTTCTATCTTTTTGGCAAAAGGTTGAGCTTTGAAATAAGCTAGAATCTCATTCACGATCGGAAGAGCCTGAGCATACAAGAAACGTTGAGGATTAGTCTTCAAGTAGTTGATTCCTTGCAAGAAATGTTTCTCTGTTTCTGCTCCAAACCCTGGAACGGTTCTTAACTTTCCAGTTTTGATCGCTTTCTCTAAGTCATCGACATTACTGATCTTCAATTTCTGATGAAGGATCTTAACTCTCTTTGGCCCCAATCCGGGGATTTGTAATAATTGTTCTAAATCAAACCCTACTTCTTTCTTCAGTTTGGTGTAATAATCTAATTTTCCGGTTTCTAGATATTGCTCTATTTTTAGAGCGATATGTTCTCCTATTCCGGGAATCTTCTGTAATTCTCCTCTTTGATGGATGGCTTCGATGTCTTCAGAAAGTGATTCGATAGAGCGAGCGGCATTTCGGTATGCCTGTGGTTTGAATTTAATTTCTTGCAGTTCTAGCAAGTCAGCGATTTCGTACAAGATTTTAGCTATTTCTAAGTTTTTCATGTATTCCTCTTTTTGGGGAGAAGTAGTTGTTTTAAGTTTATAAAAATTTGGAAAAGCCACTGAACAGAGTGGTTTGTCCAGTGGCACTAACCTTCCAAACCCTAAATCTTTTGGGAATCAGCCGTTCTAGAGAAGCCACTCCCGCACTGGACAACCTCAGCTAGAATATATAAAGGGGTTCTGCTCTTAGGTTTATTATGGAAACGCACAATGCTTTGGTGGTCTTTGAGGGTAAGAATCTCCGTAGAACTTGGCACAACGAACAATGGTATTTTTCGGTGGTGGATATTGTGGCAGTTTTAACCGAGAGTGTAGATTCTAAGGATTATTGGTATAGATTGAAGCAAAGAGAACTTGAATCAAGCGGAATTGAGTTATCGACATTTTGTCGACAACTGAAATTACTTTCAGCAGATGGTAAATATTATGAGACGGATTGTGCTAATACTGAATCATTATTTCGTATCATTCAATCCGTTCCCTCAAAAAAAGCAGAACCGTTCAAGCTGTGGTTAGCTAAGGTGGGTTATGAACGTATCCAAGAAATAGAGAACCCAGAACTCGCTCAGAAACGGATGAGAGAAATATACAAAGCTAAAGGTTATTCAGATGAGTGGATTGAGAAACGGGTCAGAGGTATCACAGTAAGAGATGAATTGACTAGTGAATGGGATAAACGGGGAATAAAGAAAGAAAAAGAATTTGCTATTTTAACTGCGGAGATCTCTAAAGCTACGTTTGATATGGCTCCCCATGAATATTCTAAATTCAAGGGGCTAAAGAAAGAACCTTTACGAGATCATATGAATGATTTAGAACTAATTTTTACTATGTTAGGAGAAGCTTCTACTACCAGAATAGCTAGAAACAAGGACGCTCAAGGTTTTCCTGAAAACCAATCTGCGGCGAAGAAAGGCGGACAGATTGCTGGTGATGCTAGAAAGAGTCTAGAGGTAGAATCAGGAGAAGCAGTAGTTACTTCTGAGAATTATCTTCAAGAACCAGAAAAAAAGAAAAGGAAGCAGTTAAGAGGTAAATAAGTTTCTTTATCTCCCTTCATTTCACCCATAATCACAGAAAACTTCGTTTTCTTGGTTAGGGTAAAATCCTTCGAGTTTGCCCATAACCACAGAAAATCTTATTTTCTTAGTTTTGTGTTCTGCCACAAAACCACAGAAAACTCCGTTTTCTTAGTTAGGGTAAAATCCTTCGGGTTTACCCATAACCTTTAAAAACCACCCTTCACTCCCTTCCTCGATATGGTTTTAGAATGGAACTCTCTGCAAGATAAATGGCAGAAAGCGTGGCAGGAAGCACAATTAGGTAAAGCTAGCGTCAAAAAGAACAAAGATAAGTTCATGATGATCTTTGCCTATCCGGGTGTTTCTGGTTACTTACACGTAGGACATATGCGTGGTTATTCTTATACTGATGCTATCTGTCGTTATGAAAGACTTAAGGGTAAGGAAGTATTATACCCAGTAGGAACACACGCTTCTGGTAACCAAGCTATTGCTTTTGCCAAGAAAGTACAAAAACAAGATGAGAGTTGGATTAGTTACCTCAAATTTAATGGATGTTCTGATGCTACTCTTTCTACTTTAACTGACTCTGGTCGAGTAGTTGATTATTTTAATCAAGTTTATGTTAATGATTATTGGAAGAAGTTTGGGTTCTTATGTGACTGGGACAGATTTACTTGCACCATCTATAAGGATTATGAAAAATTCATCCAATGGCAGTTCAAGAAATTAATGCAGAAAGATTTGTTAGTTCAGAAACCTTACTTTGCTACTGCTTGTGTGAATTGTGGCCCGGTAGCAGTAGATCCTTCTGAAACGGATATCTCTAAGGGAGGAACGGCAGAGAAGCAAGAATTTACCTTATTAAAGTTCAAGATAGAAAATGAATACTTAGTTGCAGCAACCTTAAGACCCGAGACTGTTTTCGGTCAAACTAACTTATGGGTTAATCCTGATGCTAAGTACGTTAAAGTCCAAATAGATGGGGAAAATTGGATCATCTCTACTGAAGCGGCAGAGAAATTAGTCTATCAAAAAGAGGATGTATTGCTCAAAGAAGAAGTTGATATTAAGAAGTATCTGGGAAAGTATGCTAATGCTCCCGGAGCAGAAAGAGCAATTATAATTCTTCCGGCAACCTTCTGTGATCCTAAGATGGGCACGGGGATAGTTACTTGTGTTCCTAGTGATGCTCCTTATGATTACGTGGCTTTAAAATTCTTACAAGACCATCCTGAAGAGTGCCGCAAATATGGTATTGCTCCAGAGAAGGTCAGTTCTATTGGTCTTATTCCGATCATTAAGACAGAAGGATATGGAGATTTTCCGGCTAAAGAGATTGTCCAAAAGATGGGTATCAGCTCTTTAACTGATCCGCGATTAGAAGAAGCTACTAAAGAAGTTTACAAGACTGGATTTCATACTGGGGTGATGCGAGAAACCTGTCAAGAATATTCTGGGAAGAAAGTAGAAGAAGCTAAAGAGTTGATGAAAGCACGTCTGATCGAAGAAGGAAAAGCAGACATTATGCATGACTTAACCGAAGAAGTTATCTGTCGTTGTGGTGGAAAGGTAATAATTAAGAAAATTGATGATCAATGGTTTATCAAGTATTCTGATCCTGAACTGAAAGAAAGAAGTAAAGAACAAGCCAAAGAGATGAACATCTATCCTAAAGAGTATTATGATAATATTGCTGGGGTGTTAGACTGGTTCGGAGATAGAGCTTGTGCTCGATTAGGAAACTGGTTAGGAAGCAAACTTCCTTTCGATCCAAAATGGACCATTGAACCAATAAGCGATTCTACTCTTTATCCTGTTTATTATATCATCTCTAAATGGTTTAATAACGGTTCGATTAAGTTAGAAGAGATGAATGAAGATTTCTTTGATTATGTGTTCTTAGGTAAAGGTCAAGGCAAAGAACACTGGAAACCAATCAAAGAAGAGTTTGATTATTTTTATCCTTTGGATATCAATTTGGGTGGGAAAGAGCACAAAACAGTACATTTCCCGGTCTTCTTGATGAATCACGTGGCTATCTTGCCGGAACATAAATGGCCCCAAGGAATTTTTGTTAATTGGTGGGTTACCGGAAGCGGAAGCAAAATCTCTAAGAGTAAAGGTGGAGCTGAACCTATTCCTAAAGCGGTTGAGAAATTTGGAGTAGATGCCATGCGTTTATATTATGCTCATATCGGATCTCCTCATGTTGATGTAGTATGGACCGAAGATATTGTTCTTAATTATAAAAACGCTTTAGAAAGAATTTATGGATTATGTGAACAATTGCGAGAACTTAAGGGAACTCATAAGAAATCTATTGATCATTGGTTATTATCTCGAGTATATGGAAACCTTAAGAAGATTAATCAAGCTATGAAACAGTATGATTTAAGAGAGTTAGCCTCCATTACTTATTTTGCTATTTACGATGATTTACGTTGGTATGTCCGTCGTGGCGGAAATGATCAGAGTACAGTTAAGGAAGTGTTAAGCATCTGGTGTAAATTAATGAATCCCATTACTCCTCATCTAAGTGAAGAGTTGAATTCATTGGGGGGATATATTAAAGAGTTAGTTTCTGCTTCCGAGTGGCCAGAAATTGATGAGACCAGAGTACAACTTAAAGCAGAAGCGGGTGAAGAGTTAGTTAAGAACACTGCTGAAAGTATGCGTAACGTTTTGAAATTAGCTAAGATTGAAACTCCTAGAAAGTATACTTTATTTATCGGAGAACCATGGCTTTATCCTTTGTATGAGATTGTTTCTTCAGAAATTAAAGTAACTCATAATATGGGTGAGATTATGCGTAAAGTTCTGGCTGTACCCGATTTAGAAGCTCGTGGAAAGGACATCAGCAAGATTGTTCCCGGATTACTTAAAGATCCTTCTAAGATTCCTTACCTTGTTACTTCTCCTGCTGAAGAATTGAAAGTAGTTCGAGAAGCTAAAGAATATTTGGAGAAAGAGTTTGGCTGTAAAGTTGAAGTAGTTCTGGCTGAAGAAAGTGAGAATCCTAAAGCCAAATCTGCTCTGCCGGGTAAGTTAGGAATATTGGTTGAATAGAATTATTAAAAAAGAAATAATTTATTTTCCTTGCAGAGCGTTTAGAACTTGATCCGTAAAGTCAACTAAATTCTGCAAGTAGGGACGAACTTCTTCAATAGGTACTTGATTATGACCGGTTGATCTTAAGACCGGTGATCCGATGTTTGCTGGAGCTTCTGATAATCCCACTTGACCAGAAACTATTTCTCTAAGTTCTGTTACGGACTTAATTGCCGTGGGTTTATCCATTCTATTAATCACAGCAATAAGCATATCTGGGTCCATTACAGCATAATCAAAGAGCAGTTCGTGTTGTTTGTACAAGCCACATTCTCCACCCGCATAAGTTATTTCCTTTCCATGAATCGTGTATACCATTTTAATATATAAAAAAGAAAGGCTATTTAAACCTTTCTAGATTTATTACTTCAAGGGAGTAATATTTATAAATTGGGTGCCTTTTTGAGGTCTTATGATTAAACCTGTTTCAGCAATGGATCCGACTTATCTTAGTCAGGAAGAGTATAGGGCTTGGTTTCCTATGGGAGATTATCTCAAACTAGAGATATTTAAAAAAAGTGATTCTCCTCAATTGATCTTATTACATACTGCTGCTGCTCCCGGTGTTCCTTTACTTCTTTCTTATGTTCCAGAGATATTTCAATCTAAGGGAACTTATCCTGACGTGGGTATTAAGTTTGCTTTCGCTTCCGTTTATGAGGATGCTTCTCAAGATCTACTAGATGAGATTCGTCTTGCTAGTGAGAAAAACATTCTTAGAAATCTTAGAGCTCCTTCCTTTGCTTATCTTGGAAGAAATAAACCTACTCTCAGAGCAATGATGAATACTTTAACTTTAGATTTCTGTGATGATCTCTTAAAGGATGATTTAGAATCCTTCCAGGGTAGATATGTGGGATATCTATTATGGCAAAGGGCAGCGGAACAATTGTTTGATCAGTTGAAAGGACATCCTTCTAAAGATTATTATGCTAATCATGTACATTTTGCCGGGATTCAAGTTGAAAGGATGGTCCGGTTCTTAGAAGTAGTTAAATCATATTACTTAGATCATTATCAAGTTACTCCTCGATTCCCTGATGAAAACGGGTTAGTCGGAAGGGTTATTGAGATTCAAAAAGAAAGTTTACTTTAAATAACTCTGTCTTTTTTCCTCTTCAAACTTTTCAATGGCATACCTTAACATGGTTCGAGGCATGTTCTTGTAATGCTTCTTCAAGAATTCTTCTTCTACTTTCTGATCTCTCTTACCAATTTCTCTCAACATCCATCCTACGGCTTTATGAATCAAATCATGTTTATCTGAGAGGAGCATCTCCGCAATCTTAAGTGCATCCTCAAACTGATGTTCTCTGATAAAAGTGAAAGTGGCTAGGACAGAGATACGTTTCTCCCATAGGTCTTTAGATTGAGCTAAAGTGTAAAGAATGGAATGATCTTTATCTAATAAGTATTCTCCAACTATTCTGGGAGTAGTTACATCAACTAAATCCCAATTATTGATGTACTTGGTATTCTTCAGATACAACTGGTAAATCTTCTCTTGTTCTTCTTTGCTAGCTTTGGCAAACTTGTAAGTAAGAATAATCAAGGCAGTCATTCGTTCTTCATGATACTTCCCATGCAATAATTGTTCGACTTCTTCCAGAGATATTTCTTTGAAGTATTTCTTAGCAACAATCCTCTGTTGAGGCATAGTGATTCCCAGGAAAAGATCTCCTTCCCCATATTCTCCTTTTCCGGTCTTGAAGAAACGTTGAAGAAGTTTAGCTTTCTCCAAACCTTTTAAGGAATGAAGTTCCTGTTGAAGTTGAGATAACATCTTTATCCAATGTGTCTTAACGCATCTAATAAATCGCTTCTAAATCGAGGGAAAGGTTTTCTCTTACTAGCATAAGCTACAGCTCTACTTACAATGTCTTCTGTTGTAACTAATTCTCCTGTAAGTAACGCTTCAGCATAATACTTCATACTCGGGGATGCTTCAGCTAACCCGTGACATACATCGGGCAGACCAGAATAAGCAAACTCGAGATGATAATCAATATTCCTGACGAAACGATATACTGGATCTTTAGCAAATCTTCCTGGATCTTCTAAAGCCATAATTAATCCGTTAGTGCTGAGTCCCCAAGTTTCTTCTCCGTTACGTGATCTAAACTTAAGAGTTAAGTCTGCAGTAAGATCGTTCCTTCTCAGATCTTGCGGGATAACTAGCAGAAAAGGTTGGCTTCCTCCATCTACACTTCTATTGTCAAAACCTAGAATCTCTCCCGGTTGCCAGTCTAACTGGTCTAAACTATGATGTTCCGAGAAGTTGATACTTTTGTATTTGTCCATCGATATCCTATTTAAGTGGCTTTTATTTAAAGATTTGTCTAGTTGAGAAGATAAATATAATTCTTCTAATTATACCCATGAATTAGCCAAACAAATGTATGCCTACTCTACAGTAGTAATGTCCAAAAGGTTTAAAAATAGATCTCTGTCTGAAGTAAATATGCACCCAAACCATCCTTTAGCATCATATGTACCTCAGATAAGAGAAGCTATGGCTGATCTACGTTACGGTCAGTTTAATCTATTAGAAAGAGACACGTTAGACATAAGATACAATCCTCGATTGAAGCAAGTGTTGATTAAACCCTTTTTCGGGTTTGAAGGTAATACCGGGGTCTGTATGGAACTGATGAATACTTTGTTTAATCGAATTAAGAGATCATCTTCTCAACAAGGCAGTTCGCCGTTTTATGTTTTCAGGGCAGAAGGGAGTGAAACCAGGTTCTTTATAGACGGAGTAAATAGTAATCATACTTATCTACTTCTTGCTCCAACTCGTGATTCTTATCTGATTGAGACTGACCAATCTCAAGGAACATACAATCGTCATCGAGTACCTAAATCAGCACGAGAAAAATGGTTAGTGGTTGATCCTTCGTTCAAGTATGTGGAAACTTTTAACGAATCAGGTTATCAATTAAAATTAGTTCACGATGAAAGAGCTACTTTAATTTATTCTCAATCTAGATTATTAAGAGATAAATGGGCTACTCCTTTATGTTTTAATGGAGAAAATGAATTAGTAGAATTATTAGCTGATTTTGATCATGATGATTTCCTTAGAATTGGTTTCTCTCAAAAAGCGAATAAGGGGAAGGTGTCATATTCTTTGAATTCGGGAGAACTGGATGCGAAATTGAGAGAGGGTTTGCCTGAGGTGAGAAGATTTGTGGAGTTGTTTAGAAGTCAAAATTTAACTCAAACTCCTTACGAACTAAAAGCTATCCGTGATCTTTCTGCTGTTGCCAGAAGAATCTTTCCAGGAAAATCTTGTTATATCGCAGAGGAATAAAATTACAATCCCAATCTTTCCAATATTTTCTCAGCATTAAACTCTTCTAAATCTTTATACTCTTGTCCCATACCTAGAAATAAGATTGGTTTCTTGATAGTGTAGGCGATAGATAAAGGAGCACCGCCTTTTTCATCTACGTCAGCTTTAGTTAAGATAGCTCCGTCCATTTCTACTAAAGAATTAAACTCTCGAGCTTGTTCGATACAATCATTTCCCGTGATACTCTCTCCCACAAATAATTTTAAATGGGGTTTAGCGATACGGATGATCTTCTCTAATTCTTGCATTAGATTAGTGTTACTGTGTAATCTTCCGGCGGTATCAATCAACACCACATCAATTTTGTTTTTGTCAGCATATTTAACCGCATCATAAGCTACAGCGGCAGCATCTGAACCATAATCATGCTTAATCATCTTTACTTTCAATCTATCTGCATGTTCTTCTAATTGTTGGATTGCTGCAGCCCTGAAAGTGTCACAAGCAGCTAGAACTACTGAAAGTCCATGCTGTTGTAAATAGTAAGTAAGTTTAGCGATAGAAGTAGTCTTTCCTGCTCCATTTACTCCAAAGAAAGCAATTACATAAGGTTTCTTCTTCTTGATTAGTTCTAGTAAATTTATTTTTTTAACGGAAAGAATCTCTTGCAGTGTTCTTTTTAATGTTTCTCCAATAACTGTCTCTACATCTCTCGGTAGGGGTTTGTCCACTAATTCTAATTTAAGATCTTGTTTAATCTTCTCAATAACCTCTACTGAAACGTTGTTTTCTAACAAGGCAACTTCTAAACCCCAAAATAAATCTTCAAATTTATCTTCCGAAATAGTTTTAGTAGTGAGAGTTTGTTTAACCTTACCAAAGAAACCTTTCTTTTCTTCTACCTCTTCTCTTTCCTTTATCTTTTCTTTCTTATCTTCTTGTTTTTCTTCTTTCTCGCTAATCTCTTTAATCTTCTCTAAATCTGGTTCGAATTTCTGGGTAGCAGGATTATATTTCTCAGGGATAGGAACTTCAGTGAATGATTCTACTTTCTCTTCTTTTGGTTCTTCATGTTTATGGAACAGTTTACTGAAGAATCCTTTCTTTTCTTCTTTTGGGAGTTCTAGGTGTTTAGTTATATAATAATCCCATCCCGGTTGCCAAGCTTTTCTTTTACGCCAATCTTCAGCAAAAGCTTGTTCCCAGGTTTTATTGTTTAGCAAAACATCCAGAGCTAGTTGGGGAGCTTTATGTGCTACAATTCCAACATGTTTGCCACGATAGTTATCATAAACATAATTTAAGAACTCGGTTATCCTTTTTTTAATATCCTCATATGATTCTCCCTCTGGAAATGGCACGGTAATGTTCTTTTCTTGCATCGGTTCGACAATTTCCGAAGGATTGGCATTGTATTTCCCATAATTACACTCTCTTAATTTGGGATCAGAGATGATTTTTACTTTACCTTTGAAAGTTAACTCTGCAGAATGAACTGCTCGTTTTAAATCAGAACAAAAAACAATGTCAAAGTGTTTGTCTTTAACTTTATTCCACAATTCGACTGATTGTTTAACCCCTAACTCTGACAATTCTACATCGTACCATCCTGACGAAACTCCTTTCTCGTTGTCTGTAGTTGTTCCATGAACAAAATAAGTAATCTTAACTTGATCTTCAGGTATCCCTTTTAATTCTTCCTTGATTTCTTTTGCTTCTTCGACAATCTCACTTTCAATCTTAGCCTTTTCTTGGAGAAGTTCTTCTTTCTTCTCCTCTTCTTTTTTATCCTTAGCCAGCTTCTCTTGAAATTTCTTTCTCTCTTTCTGTTGAGCTTCTTTCTTGAATTCTTGTTTAACTTCTTCAATAATCTTGATTGGTTCTTCTTTCTTAACCGCTTCTGGTTTTACTTCTCTCTTCTGAGGAGGAGTTGTTTCTACAATAATCTGTTTTACTTCTGCTTCTTCCTCTGCTTTCTTAGAAAATACAGAAAGTGCACTTTTCAGTTTGTCTTTAAGTTTGCCGAACATGTTTATTCTTCCGAATGTTCTTTCAGTTCATTATAAAGATTCATCATCTCTTGGTTAATCTCAGCGAAAACAGCTTGTGTTTCTACTAGTTGACTTGCTAACTCTTTCTTTTGTTGTTCTAATAATGCTGCTACCTCTGAAGGGGTCTTTTCTACCGTTACGTTAGATCCAACGTTAACTACTAATTTTTGATTGTCGGAAATTCTTCCTTTCACAAAAATACCATTGGCTAGAGGAGCAAGAAAATCGTTATCCACTTTAGTTTTACTCAGTTCCTGTACCGCGTTAATAGAAATATCTAATTCTCCGTTTTGCTCTTGCAGCATCTCTAAATGTTTATTTATTTCTTCAATCTGTTGCTGCATCAACTGAAATTGAGCATATTTTTGTTGTAGTTCTTCTTGATTGACCATATTACTATTATTCAGAATAGGTTTTATAAGGTTTTTGGAGAGAAATTAATCACTATTGTCTTCAAATAATATATAGAAAGGCTTATATATATTCTTCACTCCGGAAAACAAAAATAGTTTGGGGGGAATATTATGGCTTACTTCCATCATCGAGCAAGTTATTCTTTAGGCGATAGATTGTTAAATTCTACTGATCGGGTAGTAGTTGGAACCAGAGACCCTGGTGCTAAAGAAGACCGTCGTGTAGCTAGACATCTAGGATTATCTTCCCAACATCCTACGGTTATCTCTGATCATAGATTATGGTCTGATGAGGAATATCTTCCTGTATTTAATACTAAAAGATGCCTTACTGATAGGACTCTCTCTCGATTCTTGTCCAATTATCAAGATGCAGATGGTCAAGAACGTTATGGATATGGATTGAAAGGTAAAACCGTTTATATTGTTCATACATTTAGTACTCAGTATAGCCCACAAGACTTGGTAAAAAGAGTTGAATTTATTGCCGAAACCGCTAAAGAACAGGGGGCAGAAGCAGTGGTATTACTTGCTTATTCCTTAAATTATAGTGCTCAAGAAAGAGGAGTGCACAAACCTCATCCTCGGATGACTACTCCTGCAGCATTAAAGAAATTTGATGGACAGGGAATTACTGCCAGGATGCAACTTAAACATTATTTAGTAGCGGGTGTGGATGCAGTGATTACTGCTCATAATCATTGTCCTGACGATATTGCTGATCTTTGTAATGATGTTAATGAAGAATTTGCTCCATTAAACCAGATTGCTACTGAGAATAATTGGAATATGCGTTATAAATTGAAGTTTTATAATGTTAATTTAGCTCCTATGTTTGGATTACTTGTTTCTGATTTCGGAGAGAGCCATCTGGGTTTAGATATTTCAGATAAAGGAAGAAACATCCTTTTCTTAGGGCCGGATAAAGGGGTTGAAGAATATATTCGGTCTTTACGTGATCATTCTGGATTAACCAATTCTGCTTTAGCCATTATGGATAAGAAACGTGCTGCTGATGGAAAAAGTATAGATTTATTACAGTTGTATAAACATGAAGGAATTGATCTAGCTAGAGGAATTGAAGGGATGGATATTGTGGTTGCTGATGATGCTATCCGTAGCGGGGAGACTATGCGGAATAATCTCCAAGTATTACGTGGAATACATCTAGAAGGATTAGTAAGAGATCCAATCATTAAGGGGTCACCACGTAAAGTTGTAGCTATGGCTACTAGGACTAATTTTGCTGGTAACTCTCGATTGATCTTAGAATCAGGAGTAATTGATGATTTAGTTATAACTAACGCTGATCCTAGGGGTCTAAGAAACCTTAACGAGCTTGACCGTAAAACCATGGGGGTATGGATAAATTTTGTGATGGGAGAAGCAGGAATGGCCTTAGAACGAGGAGAAGATCCCGATGCGGTTCTAACTACTTCTTATATCCGGGATCACCAATTAATGCATATAGAAGTTCCTCATGGTCATTATCGCTTTACTGACAGAGAACCGGAGAGGGGAATATTTTAATTCTCTTTATTTTTAACTTATTTCCACCACTATTCTTAAAAATAAATGGGTTAATTCTTTAGTTATGTTAACCTCTACTCAGAAATCAAGAGCTCTAGTTCAACATTATCGTTTAGTAGGCAGACATTCTGCAGTTAAGATATGTCATTGGACTAAAGAATGTTTACGTACCAATAGAGTATGTTATAAACAAGAATTCTATGGAATTCATACTGGAAATTGTTTGGAAATGACTCCTGTCATTACCTGTAATCATCGTTGTTTACATTGTTGGAGAGATACTACTTTATTTGCTCCAACCTGGGAAGGAGAAGTGGATGATCCTAAAGATATCATCAAAGGTTGTATTGAAGGAAGAAAAAAGCTGATGATTGGATTTGGAGGAAGAGAGAATGTTAAATCTAAGAAATTAGAGTTTGCTCAATACTTGATCCCGGATCATGCAGCCATTTCTCTTACCGGAGAACCCTGTATGTATCCTCGATTGCCAGAACTGATTGACGCTTTCTTTGATGATTTTAAGTTCAGGACAGTATTCTTAGTTACTAATGGAACTGTTCCCGAGATGTTGAAGAGAATCGGAACAGAGGGAAAACATTTTCCTACCAACATTTACTTGTCTTTACAAGCGTATGATCTTGCTTCACATAAACATTTGAACAATCCAGTAATTTCTGGAACTTGGGAGTTGATGCAAGAGAGTATGAAATACTTGTCTACGGTTAAAGATAAGACTCGAACTATTCTGCGTATCACTGCTATTAAAGGTAAGAATCTGGATAAGGCTAAAGAGTTTTTACCTTTTATTAAATTGATGAAACCTCATTTTATCGAGATTAAAGGGTATAATCATCTGGGTATGTCTACTCGAAGATTGAAGAAAGAAGACATGCCTTATTGGGATGAACTGCAGCAGTTTGCTGAAGAGATTGCTGTCGTTTCTGGGTATAAGGTGGGGATGAAACATGAGCCCAGCGATATTGTCCAATTGTGTGAGAAGTAGTTTCTTCTGGAACACTACAAATAAAATGGTTCAGTTTTACAAAACCTTGCTACTACTATACTCTCTTTCCCCCAATTATCTCGGTCATAATCTTTTTTGTTGGTAATGGTGCCAATGCATTTTTTGAAGATACTCGGTTTTTCTCTACAACATATTTCAGAAACGATTTCTAGCCAGTTTTTTCCGGTGCGTAGTTCTTGTGGGACAAATGCCCTAATATCTTCATTTACATTAGGAAATAATGCGACTATCTCTCTAAAATAAGCCCCTCTTGCTCTTCTAACTCTCTCAGCCATATTATATCCAATAACACCCGGATGTTTGTATGCTTCTTTTTCTCCGTCATCATAATACTTTAAATTTTGATCATATTCTAAACTTTCTGATACTTTTTGTTCTATGGTTCTATGAATTTGACTTAAGTTATTGTATGATGAGCGATATATTCCTTTGGGGCACAATTCTGTTCCCACTGCATACTGAAACTCTGGTCCCCATCTGTACACCGATACTAATACCGGTATTCTCCCCTCTCTAACTTGTTTTCTTGCTTTAATATATTCTTGTTCTAATCCTTGGTTTGTCATTTTAAAATGTCCTCTCATCTAACCCATACCTGAAAATAACCAGATGTTTCTCGTCCCAATTTTGCGAATAAGCTTTTTCTCCGTCTAAAGTCTCTCCATAAATCCCGTTAAAGGTTTCAGGAAATTTTTCGATTAATACTTGATATAAACTCTTACCATTTAACCCCTTTATTTCTCCATTAACTCTCCTGTAAAATGTTTGATCCTCTTTTTCAGCCAGATACCAAATTCCGATCGGATAAGGTTCTTCTACCACTAGAAATCCCCAATAAGCTTCCATAACTCTAGAGAGTCTTACAACAAAACTTTCATAAGGGTCTGTTTCTCTCTTGAACCATTCTGGCAAGGCGTTTAGATATCCTTCAAAATATGTTTCTAAAGCTGTAGCCTTGACAAAGCTTCCTAAAGAAGCGTAGGTGTGTATGGTCAAGGGAATAAGACCGGCTGATTCTGCAAGATTTAGATTCTCTTTCAGTCTTTTTACTTTTTCGGGGATGCTTTCTTTCATTTTAATCACTATCTTGTAGATATTTAACTATATATCAATTCTTTCTATGATAATCTTAACTAATAGTAAAATTTAAATACTAAATTACAATTATGTTAAGATAATGGCTAAGATCGATCTTTATGATAAGAAGATTCTCTATGAGTTAGATATTAATGCCAGACAATCGGCTCAACAAATCGCTAAAAAGGTTAAGCTCTCAAAAGTAGCGGTGATTAATCGAATCAACAAATTATTGAAAGAAGGAGTGATTCAAAACTTTATCACTTTAATCAATTACCGAAAATTGGGCTTTACCAATTATCATGTTTACTATTCTCTTCAGAACCTTTCATCAAAAAAAGAAGAAGAATTTATTGAGTTTCTTAGGGAGGAACGAGAAGTAAGATATATTCTTCAGATTGATTCAACATGGGATTTAATGTTGGCTTTATACACTCAAAGTAGCGAAAGAACCGATCAGATTCTCAATAAAATCAGCAACAAGTTTGGAGATTACATAAAAGAGATTAAAGTTTTTACTATTGTCACTACTTTTTATCCTGGGAGAAACTATTTAATTGAAAAGAAGCCGGTTCCTTTTACATCTCCACTGATTAGAGAAGCTTCCATTCGAGAAGAGGTAGACGAGATTGACAAAAAAGTTTTAGGGGGCATCTCTAAAGAAGCAAGAATTTCCCTGATTGATTTAGAAAAGAAGATAAAAATCAAAGCGGATGTGATTAGATATCATCTAAAGAATCTGGTCAAAAGAGGGATCATCCAAAAGTTTACCTTAAACTTAGGACACCAAGAATACGGAAACTCGTTTTACAAAGTATTATTCAAAATTAATCCTTCTTTGAAAGAAGAAGTTCTGATGTCAGAGCTGTCGCAAAACGAGTATGCTCATCGAATCCATCATTTTATGGGTGAAAAAACCATTGAATCCGATTTTGAAGTTCCTGAGTATAAAGAAATAAGAGAGATTCTGAGAAAGGTCAAAGAGAAGTTTGGAGATAAGATTATTGAGATAGAAATCTTACCTATTTATACTGTTCAGAAGATTGAATATAATCCTTTATAGTTTCTTGATTAACCAATAAGTTTACTGATAAATAACATCATGATGATCAATATCATAAAAGAGGATCTTATCTTCAGACGGGAGATACTTAAAAATTAAAACAGATGAACCTTTAATATGAACTCGTTTGAATTCTTGAAGTGGGCTTCTTAGGTTCTTATAATGGTTAACGTCAGGACAATCCAAAATTTCTCTCATCTTCTTAAAGATGATTTCATGCATAACTGGGTTTTTCTTTGAAATCTTAGTTAGCTCTTTTTCGAGCTTCTCTTCTATTTGAAATTCACGCATTTTCTACAGATTTCTTTAGTGCATCAAGAGATTTATGAGATTTAAATTTTCCATTCTTCTCCAGATTTCTTATTTTTTGGGCGTATTCTGGTCTTAATTCTGGTTCAAGGAGGTCTTCTTCATACTTACCAATCACAAAGTTAACTGCCTCAGATTTGTTCTTTAAACCAAACTTTCCTTTGATAATAGTCAAAACTCTGTCCTCATGTTCTCCAATTGTTATGATTGCTTGTACCATTTTTATCACTCGTTATATTTTATAATGAAATATAATGAATTATTATATAAACCTTTTGGCAGGAAATTTAACCAGTTCATTCCTTTAAGTGCCACGTAGTTGTGCGAGAAGTAGTTCTACAGAATAGAAATTGATTTAAATAGTTTAGTTCAATTACAGGCAACATGAGACCTGTTAAGCCCGGAGAACCAGAATATTATCTTCTTATCATTGACACCAATACCTATGCTGGTAATTTTGAAAGACAAATGTGTGCTTATGTTACCGGCCAAATCGGAGAATGTGAAGTTGGAGAAGAGCAAGCAGAACTTGCTAGGAAAGAGATTCCAGAAGTAGTAGCTCAACTGGAGAATTTAATTGAACAAGTTTCAGATGAGCATGGATGTCATCGACCTGTTTCAATCTTTCCCAATCCGAGATATGGAAATGATGGTCATGGGAATCATGCTTTACTATCTAATGAGAACCGAGAAAAATTCCCTTGGCCGGCATGTAATAGCGTAGCCATTTATTTTAATTCACTTCCCAATCCTAGATTACTAGAGGTAATGAGGGAGCGAGCAAGTGATATTGCTTCTAGAGGAGTAGGACTAGAAGGATTTGAGCGAAAAGTGGAAATTGAAGGATTTAGATTATTAGAACAACGTACCGTTTACACAGAAATAAAACTGGAGTGATAAAATGTCAGAAACAATTTATACTAATGGAGAGATAAAATGACAACTCCTGCTTTGATCACCGATCCAACCATTCAAGGGTATCGCTATACTTTAGTTCATCCAGAGACATTAGATACCGATTTTAAGGGGATAGTCTCGTTTAATCCCTTTGAGATTTTCTTTCTCAGGAATAGGTTTTTAAATTTAATCTACTTTGGTGGAAATCCAGAACTGGAAGCAAGAACACCTCAACGACCTTATGTTTTACTCGGTCCATACGGAGATCGTAATTTTAATAGTTCTGATGAGTTAAGGGTTCTAAGGAAAAGCGGAGAATTTGTACATATGTCTCATTGGCATCCCTCGTGTGAATCAATCTCTTTAGAGAGATTAGTCTGTAGAGTAGAAGGAGACATTTTAGATTGTGCTAGAGATTTCTGTGAAGTGCCTAAGATAGATGTGATGGTTCTGGATCCGTTATGGAAAGAAGTAGCTGGAGAATTGAAGAATCGATACCAACATGCTGAGTTTAGATATTCTAATCCCACATTCTCATTGTTTTAGAAGATTAAAGAAATAGTTTTATATAGTTCTTTTTCGTTTTTAATAGAATGGTCAGAGATTTAACTGGGAAGCACGATTTATATTACGAAGCGATTCTTCAACTTAGAGATACTTCTCAAGAAGTCTTGAATTTTGTATATCAAGAGATCGAAAGAACCGGGATGAGAATAGCTAAGGAAGAATTTCTTGAAAATGGAGCAGATATTCGTTTAACCGACAAAGCTCTCACTAAAGCTTTAGGGAGAAAACTCCAATCTATTTATGGTGGAGAGTATAAAGAAACCGTTAGTATTTATGGACAAAAAGATGGGCAAGAGATTTATCGTAATACTATCTTGTTTAGAGGAATGGGAGAACATAGAAGAGGCGATACCATTCAATATCGGGGAGATAATTATAAGATTATCAGTGTAGGAAAAGATGTGATGTTGCAGGAAGTTCACTCCGGAAAGAAGATTCATCTCAAATGTGAAGAGATGAAGAACTTTAAAAACGCAGCATAAATCCACATAACCTTTTTAAAGATCTTTACTTATTACTCTTTTGGTGTAGAGAATCCTTTTTCTGGTGATAGAAATAATATTTTAATGAAGAAAGGTCTAACTCGGAGGCAACCATGGGTAATACTCAACCAGTAACTCTTACTTACAAATATGTATTTCAACCAGAATATGTGTTTGGTGTTCCTTTTAATGCTGAAGCTCTAACCGAACCTTCTTATCTTGCTGATCCCTTAGTTGTTCTTGACGTACAGAAATTAGTTGATGCTCTTCCTGAATTACAATCTTTATTAGAACTTCCTGCCGGAAGAAGGGTGGAAGTACATCGAGTGAAGTATAAGTTTTATGAAGCGACGGTTGAACCTGGTCCGAAATATTCTCCCTCCATTAGAGTGCATCCCGGATATTGGATTAGAGGGATGGGTTATAACAGCGAGAGGGATGTTGCTTTAGATTTAAGTAAAGGGATAGATATTAGAATTCAAGAGAGAAACGAATTAAAAGCACCCACTGATGAAGCGTTTTCTATACTTTTTGATACTGATCCTAATCGTTACTTAGACCAACCTAAACGAGGTGGAATGTCAGAATTAGTCAGATTTAATTATTTTTCTTCTCTTGCTCCTAACCAAGTATTAAGAGTGATAGATTTAGAGGAAAACAAAACTGTATTTTATGATCAGGGACTAGAACAGAGAGTGCTTAGGTTTGCAGAAAGATTACTCTCTCCGAAGGGTGGGAGATTATAGAAGTGTTGGAATAGATATTCCTAACCATAATAATGTTTATATTGATCTCCTTGAGGATAAGATTATGAGTAAATATCTTTTATGTAGTTTGTTGTTGTTGGGGTTATTAGCTAGCACCACTTTAGCTTTAGACCCTTCTGTTTATCATCTTAAACTATTAGCAGTACAAGAATCTGAAAATGGGACCTTCTCAGGAAGTGATGCTGATTTATATCTAGAACTTAAACCCGGCTCAGGAAGGGTTTTTTTGGATACTTATCCTTTAACTAAAATCGATACTCAAATTTCTACTCGTTTTGCAAAAGAAATCGCTTGTAAACATTATAATTTAAATTGTGATAAATATGATTTTATTTATACCATTAAAGCTCAATCCAGCATTATCGGTGGGCCTAGTGCAGGGGCAGCTATTGCTGCCTTAACCACTATTGCAGTATTAGATCTCCCGCATCGTGAAGATATTGCTCTAACTGGAACCATTAATTCTGGAGCTACTATCGGTCCAGTGGGGGGGCTTAAAGAGAAAATTCAGGCCGCTAAATCTGCGGGAATGAACAAGGTATTGATCCCTAGTGGAACTGCGATACAAATCATTCCTGAATCTAATTCTAGTTTTAATCTAATCAGTTATTCAAGGCAAAACTTAAGTCTAGAAGTGTTAGAAGTAGGAGATTTAGATCAGGCTTTGGTACAGATTACCGGAAGAGAATTAAATCAAAAGGAATTAAGAATAAATGTAGATCAGGATTATCAACAAACAATGCGCCTTTTGCAAGAATTACTTTGTAAAAGAACTACTAAGATTGAAGAAGAGATTGTTCAGAAATATATTGTCTTAAATCAGAATATTACTTCGGATATTGCTACAAAAAACTCTCTTGCAGAAAATGCTACTAAGGAAGGAAACTATTATTCAGCTGCTAGTTATTGTTTTAGTAATAATATCTTTTTACGTTATCAATATTATCTTAGTACTAAACCCAAAATTGATGTTCTTAACACTCAACTTTTCCAATTAGGGCAGAAAGCAGAAGAATTAAACACTCGTTTAAACCAAGAGAAGATCAATACTATCTCTGATTTACAAGCAAGTATGATAGTTAAAGAAAGGTTAAACGATGTTCAACAGCAAGTTTCATCATTTAATGAGAATAAGGGCAATTATACTTTTGAAGAGATGTATTCTTTACTAGCGTACACTGAAGAGCGTTACTATTCTGCTTTGTCTTGGACTCAGTTCTTTAATATGAACGGGACCAAATATGTACTTGATTCTGAACAACTACAAACATCCTGCTCCGGAAAGATTGAGGAAGCAGAAGAGCGTTATCAATATGTTAGTTTGTATCTCGGAACAGAGTTTATTGTTCATATTCGTGAACAGATAGATTTAGCTCAAGTTTCGCAAGCAAAAGATGAACCAGAACTGTGTTTGATGCAAGCTACTCAAGCCAAAGCTGAAGCTGACGCTATACTTAGCTCAGTCGGGGTAGGAGAAGAGAATCTTCCTGCTTTCTTAAAAGGGAAAAGTAAAGCGGTAGAAAGAGTTATTGCTGAAAATAGTGCCGAGGGAACTTTTCCGTTATTAGGATATTCTTATTACCAATATGGAAATTCTTTACGTGAATCTCAACCCTTTAATGCTTTAATCTATTATGAATACGCTTTAGAGATGAGTGATTTAAGTATTTATTTTAATCAAGCAGACGCTTCAAAGAAGGAATTTAAGATCGGATTTAACCAAACTTGGGAAGCTTTTGCAATCGGAGTTATGGTGGGAATGCTAGTGATGTCTGTGTTTATGATTTTACATAAACCCAAACCCCTCTTTCCTGTTTCTAAGTCTAGAATTATATCTAAAAAGTAATCACTGATTATAAAAACCCCTGGCAAACCACCGAAATGGTTTGCTGGGGAAAAAGAGGTGATAGATGTTTAAATGTCAGGGTAGGGGATACTATTTAAAGCTTTCGGTTATTTTAGTATTCTAAAGTAGTGAATGCCTCTCCGTTCTTAAAGAAACCTTTAAAAGAAGAGAGATTATTCTTACTTAAATAAATTGAGGTGAACTTATGAAAACAATCGGTATTTTTTTAATAATTATGTCTTTATTGCTAAGTAGCTTAGCGGTAGCAGACTTTTCTACTGACGTAACTACTTTCAGTAACGATTTGACTGGGAAGGAACTTACCGGGGTAGCCGGATCGATGCTTAAGAATGAAAGGGTTAATGTTTACATTAAAGAGGGAGAGAAAACTTGGACTTTGGGGTTAGTAACAGAATCTAGAAAAGTGGTTAGTCTAAAGGAAGAAGAGTTAACTAATCCTACTTTGAAAGTGTTTAGTGATATGGAAACAGTGACATCTATTCAGAATTCTGCTACTCCCGCTGACGATTTAAAGAAAGCTTTAGAAGATGGAAAAATTACTTATGAAGCAGTAGGATTCTTTAATAAGATTAAGTTTGGATTTTCTAATTTCTTTGTAAAAATGTTCGGTTCAAGTAAAGAAGATAAAAAGGAATTGAAGAACGAGACTAAAGAAGATAAGAAAGAACCGGTGAAAGAGAAAGAGACCAAGACTGAAGAGAAACCAGTAGAAAAGGTTGAAAACAAAACTACTGAAGAAAATGAACCTAAAGTAGGAGAAGAGAAGAAAACTGATCTTGAACCTGTGGTTGATACTCCCGTTGATACGGCTAAAACTTATACTGTAAATCTGGAAGCTAAAGGATTTGATCCTGTTACTCTTAAGATTAAGAAAGGAGATACGGTAGAATGGAAAGTTACTCGCAATGGTAACTTACATCAAGCAATGATTTTAGGAACACAAAATTGTGTTGGTGTCAAAAGTAAGATCTTAACTACTGGCGAATCTTATAAGTGGAAGTTTGATACTGCAACTACTTGTACCGTGGTTGATGGAATTACTACCACTCAAACTAGTAAAATAACCGTAGAATAATCTTTTAATCTTATTTTTTCCTCTTTTTTCTCATTCTCATTACCAAAACCTTAATAATCCCTTAGATAATCCTTCTGCTTAGGTGACTGAGATGAAAATTGGCTTTTTTGAGTTGGAAAACTGGGAAAAGAGTACTTTAGATTCTTCATTTCCTAAAGATAATCTAGTTCTTTCACATCAGAAACTTACCCTTAAAGAGGCAAGTAAATATCCTGATTTAGAAGTGATTTCTGGTTTTATTTACTCCGGGATTGATGAGAAAATTCTTTCTAAACTTCCTAAACTTAAACTTATTGCTACTAGAAGTACTGGTTATGATCATATTGATTTAGCTGCCTGTAAAAAAAGAGGGATTATTGTTTGTAACGTTCCTACGTATGGAGAGAATACTGTCGCTGAACACACCTTTGCTTTAATTCTCGCTTTAAGCAGAAAAATTATTCCTTGTCACGAAAGGACCCAGAAAGGCAGTTTTGAGTTGGAAGGATTAAGGGGGTTTGATCTTAAAGGAAAAACTTTAGGGGTAGTGGGAAGCGGAAACATTGGTCGACATGTGATTCGTATGGCCCAAGGATTTGAGATGAATATTTTAGTTTACGATGCTTTTCCTAATCCCCAAATCGCTAAAGAGATGGGTTTTGTTTACGTCAGTTTAGATCAACTGCTTAAGAATTCTAATATTATCAGTTTACACCTCCCTTATAATGAGAAAACTCATCATCTGATTGATAAAAAAGCATTTACAAAGATGAAGAAAGGGACTTATTTAATCAATACTTCTCGAGGAGGTTTGGTTGACACTGATGCTTTAGTTAAGGCGCTTAAATCTAAGCATTTGGCTGGAGCAGGATTAGATGTGTTAGAAGAAGAGTGTGAATTAGTAGAAGAGTCTCAGTTGGTAAGTAAAAACTTTTCTCCTAGTTGTAACCTTAAAACTTTGGTTGAAGATCATGTGTTGATGACTATGTCGAACGTGATTGTTACTCCTCATAATGCTTTTAATACTCACGAAGCTTTGATGAGAATCTTGCAAACCACTATTGATAATATTCAAGGGTTTAAGAAAGATGTTCTAATAAATGTGGTGAATAAGTGAACGACTTAATTAAAAAACGGTTATTATCTGCTCAACGTAGAGAATTAACTGAACATATAATCTATTCTAAGTTATCTACTTCTATTAAAGGGGAAAAGAATCGTGAAGTGTTAAGACATATTGCTAATGATGAGCTCCGTCATCATAATCTGTGGAAGAGATATACGGGGGAAGAAGTAAGACCTTTGGTGTTTATGGTGTGGTGGTATTACCTCTTATCTAAACTCTTTGGACTAACCTTTGGAATAAAATTGATGGAAAAAGGAGAAAAGCTTGCTCAGAAGAATTATGCTCAAATTGCTAAGGTGGTTCCCGAAGCAAAAAAAATTATGCTGGATGAACATAATCATGAAAGAAATTTGATTAGTTTAATCCATGAAGAGAAATTGAAATATGTGGGGTCGATTGTTTTAGGATTGAATGATGCCTTAGTAGAATTAACCGGGGCTCTAGCTGGTTTAACTTTGGCTTTGAATAATGGGCATATTGTAGCGTTGACTGGAATGATTACCGGGATTGCTGCTTCATTGTCCATGGCTGCTTCTGAATTTCAATCTCGAAGAGCAGAAAATCCTTTTGCTAAAGATTCTTTTCGAGCTTCAGTGTATACTGGGATAACTTATTTGGTGACGGTAATATTATTAGTTCTGCCGTATGTCCTTTTATCAAACGTATTAGTGGCTTTAGCTTGTACTTTGACTATTGCAGTAGTGATAATCTTAATGTTCACTTTCTACACTTCTGTAGCTCAAGACTTAAAGTTTGGTAAACGGTTCTTAGAAATGGCAGCCATTAGTTTAGGAGTAGCAGCAATAAGTTTTGGTATAGGTTACTTGGTTAAGATCTGGTGGGGTATTGGGATATAGTTGAAGACATTTTAGTCTTATTTATCTCTTGTATTATTCTCTCCTAAAGCCGGAAGCACTGCTCTTTCATAGATGCTTTCAATCAATTCTTGATTTTTTACCAGATAACTCTGATTGATTTCTGCGAATTGTTGATCCATTTTTCGGGTTATTCCAATTACTGGAAGATATCCTCCCAAATACAAACCTAATCCCCCTAAAGCGCCGGCAAGGGGAGGGAATAGGTTTCCTTCGATCAAGGCTTTACCTTCTAAAATTAACGCTGTTACGTCCGTGATTATAATCCCACAACCCGCAAGTGCGCCACTTATTCCCACTCCAAAGTTTTTCGTTCCTCTCCACTCGAAATCTTTCCCAGTCATCCATTGAGAGATATAACTTTCACTTTTACTTATTCTTATCCTTCGAGTTAGGTGTTCCAGATACTGGTGCAACTCTTCCTCTTCTATCTCATACGAGACTTGCATCTGTTCCAGATAACCCCGAGCTAGTCCAGCTAGAGAAGCATTAGTCTTAAAAAGGAAAGAGGGATAAGGAGCGTCTCCTACTTGTTTGTAGAATTCGCTTAAAGAAGGAGCAACCTTTGTTCCATATTCTTCGCTTAGTTCTAGAGCGGAGGGATGTTTCTCTTTTAGATGCGCTTTTCCTCCCTTCTCCATCTGATCTAGAAAACTAGCAAAAGTAAGAAGGTCAGAATAAAGGTCTAGAGCAGTTAGTTGAAGAGCTGCGGAAGAAGTAGTATAAGGAGAAGCATGTTCTCCTGCTAGCGGTCTTTGCGTTCTTTCAATCGTCACTGCTGTCTCGAACAGAGCATTGTAATCTTGTAATCTCTGGAAGAATTGTTCTTTTCTCTTGAAGCGAGTTTTGATGCTTTCAATAGGGAAAAAATAGTGGCTTCTTTCCGTAAGGCTCTCTAAATCTAACAATGCTTTTGCGGACTTTACTTTGGCTTGGAAATATCCCTTGGTAATTTCTTTTAAGAAAAAGTCCAAATTAATGAGGGGCTTCTCCAAGCTCAGAGAGGGGTCTAACTCTTCATATCTGCTTACTATTCCTTCTAATCCCTCTTGGTCTAAGATCAGATCGAAGTCCAATTCAGGAGTTTCTTCAGCGGTTTTTGGTTCAGTGGTCATGGGGGGTACTCTCCTGATTAAGTCGATATTCTAGATAACTCGTTTTTAGTTTGTTGAAATCGGAAAAAGGTTTATTTCTAGCTGTAAGGATAGCATAAATAAGGGTATCAATTAATTCGGGGTCTTCTTTTACCTCGCTAGATAATTCTAAGTCTGGATTGAAATAAAGTGTTCCTCTCTTCACGGCGAAGAACTTACTTGAGTCTTTAAATTGATAATCTGTGTTGATACTTTGAGTGTCACCCAAAGAACCGTAATTCGCACGATAGACGTCTCCCACCAACTCTCTTAAATCTTTTATCGAACCATTCTGAGCCTTTCTTCTCTCGGGGGGAATCTTCTCTCCCAACGCTTGGTCATCTTTAATTATTCTACTTAGTAAGGGATTGGGAGTGTATTCCAGAGAGAGTTCTAACCCTCCCTCAGAAGATCTCTTTCTTTGCATTCCAGCTTTACCGGCAATCATAATGTAAAAAGAGTAATCCAGAACATAGATGGCAGCTTCTGTTTCTAGATTCAAATCAGCGAAAGAAGTACGTAGCAAACGGTGATCGTATTTTAACTGGTTATTGCGCATCATGTCTGTGGCTTGGTTGATGCTTATTTTGATTTCTTCCCATTCTTTTTCGTGTTTAACATAAACGTCTACAATCGGTTCGTTAAGGAATCTCTCTAGTTCTTCTCTTTCTCTACGGTAATCTCTCCATAGGGCGAAGAACATCCCTCCGAAGGTTAAAGCTAAAAATCCTAATAGGCCCCCTGAAATAGTGTTCAATATCGAATCTAAACTTCCCTGTATTTCTTTCTTTTCCTCCTCTCGCCAGAGGTTATCTGCTTCTTCTAGAGACAACTCGCTATGTTCTTTCAGAAATTCATCGTAGCGCTCTTTATATTTGGCATATTTTTTTTCGTAATCGGATTGCTCTTTTCTGAGTTTATCAGCTTCTCTCTGCTCTTCCTTTTTTGCTTGGGCTTCTTCTTCCTTTGCTTTATTTTCTAAGTCTTCTACACTACCTTCACTGTGAAAGAGATCATTAAGATAGGAAGAAGTTCTTTGGAACCAATTAGGACCATGATACTCTTCTTCCTCCTGCTCTTCCGGTGCTCCTCTTTGGAACATCTTGTGACGATGTTCTACCTCATCTGTAGCAGAGGTGTGGATTATATTAAAGCGATATCCTTGTTTTTGGCGTTCTTGATCGGATAGCCACTCGTAAAACATTCTTTCCAATTTACTGTTGCTTTCACGGCTTAATCGAACCACTTTAATCATCTCTGGGCTAAGACTAGAAGGGGTAGCATCTCTTTCTGTCCATCCTTTATCCTGCAGATAAACTTCACACACAGCATGTCCGCTATCGGCACTAATTACTCCTTCTATTCCTTGATATCCCACGGCCAATCTGGAGGGTATTTGATATCTATCACGGACAATGGCACAATAAGCAGAATTAGCTACATCGCAGTCCACATTTCTTAACTTCAGAGCGTAATTGACAAAGTTCTCTGCCCCATAGAAGCGATAAGCATTCTTGCGGGAAGTGTTGTATACGAAGAACCATTGCAGTTCTTCTTCTACTCTTTTAGAGATTTCGTCATCGTCAAACTTACCTCGAGCCTTTTCCTGCTGCCTGGCTAGCTCGTCAATCTTTCTCAAACGATCTTCCAGCACGGGCGGATATTTGATGAGGAAAGGAACGTTTGTATAACTGTCATTACTCTTGGTAGGTCCACTGCGGTCTCTTAAACGTCCTTTTTCTCCATCTTTTCTAGGATCTCCTATCCAATCTTTATTCTCCTGAAAGTCTATGATCTGATTTTCTAAACCTCCATTACTTCCGATGATTGGGGTGGCGACGAGAGTTATCCTCTTTTTATTTTCATCTTTCGCCCAAGAATCAACGTTAGCACAATAAGAATCTTCGGGACGACTCTCAATTCCATCACATCCTTCATCAGGTTTGGCGAAATTAAGATTTCCCTGTTCTGGGAAGAGGATTTTATCTTTATCAATGTAATATCCTATGGGGAGGGGAAGTAAAGAATTTCTTCCCAAGTTTAGGTTTAAAGTAACTCTCAATTCATCTCTGCTTTTATCTGCTGAAACAATAGCAGTATTGCTGCTGCCCCAATTGGACCAACTGCCATCATATTCTAAGCGGTTGTAAGAAGTGACTCTAAAGAAGACAGATTTAGGGGGTTCGTAGATTCCGATGGGAACTCTACTTTTCATCTTGTCCATATGAGAAGTGTCTTTGTAGAATTCGTCCAGGACATTTTGACTTCCTCGGCACTGCCCATTCTGACAGTCATAAGGAAGCTTTTTCTCTTCTTGAAGGTCTAAAGCATATCCCACATCCACTTTAGGCACGAAGTGCGAGGGAAAATTTTGATTACTGGAGGTAGAGTAGGTCTTAGAACTTCCCTGAAAGTCGATTTCCTTACACGCAGGAATGATTAAATAAGTAACCAAAGAAACTGATGCTAAACCAATCAAAGCAGCTTTTCCTGCTCTGGTTAAATGCTTCCGTAGCGAAGGGAACCATTTCCCTCCGACGGACTTCTTCAGAGAGAATTGCTCCATGAAGGCAAATTCGTATCCTCCAATTTTCTGGAAATTATCCCGTAGATAGGAATAAAATCTTTGGAATAGCCCCGGCACATCTTGATTTACTGCTTCTTCTACCGGTTTAGGAAGCTCGTTTCTGGAGCGAGAGAATAAGTATTTGGTAGGAACATTAAGCACTCTTCGAACTAGTCCATTTTGGGGAGGGAGCCGAGTTAAAGTCATTCCTCCCTGCTGTACTTCTACTCCTTCTATCTCCGGAGAGCAAGCAGTTAAGCTGTCTTCTAAACTTGATCCGTCTTTCATCTGATGCGACTGGACCCAAGTTAGTCGGCCTAACTTGTTAGGATCCGTGGCACGGTTAACTTTAATTCCATTAACTCTGAAATCATAGTTCTCCGTCAGACTTGACGCATATCTGCTTACCACCTGTAAGGGATTTTCTTCCATCTCTAAGCCCCTTAAGGTGATAGTTGTTCCTTCCTGCACCTCACTTCTTTCACCAATCTCAATATAATATTCTTCTTCCTCCCCCTTCTTTTCTTTTAGCAGGCGAGTTCTTTTTCCGAAAGAATCAATCAATGCTTCTTCACAGAAGTTTATGCAGGGCTTGAACCCTCTTCCATGTCCACCCACCAAGAATTTCTTCTCTTTCTTTACATCGTCTCCGATAGTTAACAATTTAAATAACACGTCATAAAGACTCATTCCGATAGCAAAGTCTCTGATGGTTACATCATATTGGGGATGTTCTGGATCCTCTTTTCCTTCTTCTTGATGTCTTTTCTGGAATCCCACTTCTGCCTTTAAAGGATACTCTACTTGCTGTTCTCTTCGAGTGAGTAGATTGACATACTCGGCATAGGCATCGCGAATATTCTGAACGGCAATCTCTCGGAATACTTCCTGTGCGGATTGCACTTGCTTTCGGATAGCATGCTGGACTTTTCTTCTGGCTACAGTAGAGTCCATCTTTCGAGTGGTCTCAATGATCTCTTCCAGTCGGCTTAAGTTTGGACTTTCCTTCACTAACTCTGCTCCGAAATCCCGGAAGAGCGTTTCGTCTGACTTAATCAGTTCTAGGAAGTGATATTCAAACTTAAGACTCATTCTAAGCTTCCCTCCGCAGCAATCCTGAGAGTTTCCGTCAAATAAAATAAGCGAGCTTTTTCCGAAGCTTGGAAAGATTTATGTTCAATATTGATAAGGAGCAAGCGGTTAGGTAAATCAAAATAAAACGGTCTTTTGTAATTCATGCCCCGTAAATAAATTAGATAAATGGGATCAGAGCCAAGCTTTAGTGGAGGAAGATCTCCTCCTTCCTGCTGAGGTTTAAACTCACTTCTGGGATGAGCGAAGATTTCTTCCATAATACTCTGGCAATGTTTCTTCACACCGTCCATTTCTTTCTCTCCTTCTTCTCTTTTTATCTTTACATATTGTTCTAAGCTTAGAAGATATTTTGGATGGTGTTCTCGGTTAGCCAAAAATAAGTCGAAAGGAATGATTTCATTAAGTTTAGCAGAAGCGCCATTTTCCACTTCTACCAGGTAACTTTGTTCATTAAACTTTTTCTGTGGGTAAAGCAGGGTATAAAATCCCATTAATTCTCCTGATGCAGCTAATTGTTCAAAGTGATAGAACGGATTTTGGTTGGTCTTATTCCTTAGGAACCATTCTAAACATTTTTTAGTTCCTTCTTTATCTTTCCTCTTTACCAATTCGGGAAGCAGGGCTGTCCTAAACACCTCACATAAGTATGTTCTCAGAGCGTCCGTATACACTAAGTCCGTTCTTCCTTCAATGGGATCCATTTGTAAAGGAATCTCCATTACACAAGAAAATGGAGCAGGTATTTCATAGATTAATTTCTCTCCAGAAAGAGCGGTGAGTGTTCCTTCTCTTAGCGGATCGAAGAATACTTTATGTTCCCTTGACTCATAGACTATACTCTTAAGATCCTTTTCTCTCTGTAAGACGCTGTTCTGGTTAACTCTTACTCCGTCTACCACTACTTCGAATCGTCTTGGATTTACATGTTTCAACTGAGTAAGAATATGTTTTCGTTGTTCTTCTCTTCTGGCTGGGTCAACAGAAGTGGGAACAATAGTTATCTTCACTCCTTTCTCGGCTAGGCTGGAACGGGAGAACCCGATATGTAATGATCCTTCATGAAGGAAATATCTCTGCATAAACGCTTCATGGCCATCACATGCTTCCACATAAACTGTGCCATTTCTAATCTCTCCTCTTTCGGACTTTCCGATAACTTCTACCAGTTTAGCTTTTGACCCTACCCCAAATCTTCCGATGTTAAGGTTACCTTCTTTAAACGAAATATAAGCCATAGGATACTTCTCAAAGAAAACCGTTCGGTTCATCCCTCTTCCGTTATCTTGTATTACCGTACCCTCAACAAGAAAATCATACTTAATTCCCGTAGCACCCGCATCCTCGCTGTTAGATTCTTCCTCGATTAGATATTGATTATCATTAGCAAACTGATATTCTACTAAGTCGTTAAGGTCCTTCTCGATATGAGTGGTACTGGCGGAAGGCGCAAGAAGTATTAAGGATCTTCGAACTAAAGTTGATTGAGCTACTTCTTTAAGATATTCATCAGAAACCTCGCCAGTATGAAACGCTCTATCTCCAATCAAGCTGATTATCTCTGGGAGTTTGATTCTTCTTAACAGCTCTTGCTGGTGAGCTGTGCTTCCTTCTGACAGAAGTTGTTCTAGTTTAGAGAGGGGATTTCCACTTAACCCTTCGGATTCAAGAAGAGCTTGAATGGATCCGGCTCTGGCCTTGATATCAGTAGCAATCTTGTCTGCTACTAGAAACCAATTCCCATAATTAAGAAACCTAGAAGATTCAGATATAGGAAGTGCCTTTGCCGCTTCAATCAATCCAGAAAGGTCTCTTCCGCGATTATCTTCATATCCTCGAATAAAGGCAAGGGATTTGTTAACGAATTCTTTTGCCACCATTAAACTAAGATCGTTGTACCTTTCTTTGAGTACGGCGAAAGATGCTTCTATCTCGCTAACTACTCTTTCTGATGCTTCAGTAAAAGTTAATCCTTCCTGTAATGAATATCTACTTCTAAAACTCTTAATCTCCACCAAAGCTTGGTACATATTTGATGCTTGTTCATCAGAACTAAATCCTTGAAAAGGATCATCGATAGTCAAAGCCTGGAAAAGGTTACTTAGAAAACGCTGATACTGCTCGGATTCTGCATATAATCCAATTAGCCCATACAAGGGTAAGGAGATTTCTAAACCATTATGGTTAGGTGTTACTACCTTTTTTCTTTTGCTAACTCCTTTGCCTATAATTCTCTCTACGCTCCAGTCCATCTCAAGCCCTCTTCAAGGAAGGCCTATTTATAAATTATGTCTCTTTATTTACTCGGGAGTAATTATTGCCCCTGTGCTGATTAACCCTTCTTCGGGAGTTACTTAACTTTAAATAAATCTTTAACATTCTACCCTTAAATGACGCGGACAGTTCGGTTGTCCTGAAAAGGATGTCAACATACCAGCCTCTGTCAAACATTCGCATATAACTATGGTGACTGAACTATAACTCACCGTATGCTACCTGTGTTTGAAAACGCTTCCTATGCAGCGAAAAAGATCACCTTTAAAACACCTAAACAAGGTCAAGTCGATAATTAGAGATGTTCAAGGCACTTTTTCACCGAGTTCAGACGTCATTTTATAATTATTTATGGTGATATGAATGGTACATCCTTTAATCAAAAAGTTATTTTCGAAATCTTCCAAAGGGCGTAGTCCTAGCAGTAAGCCCAAACATTCTAAAGTGGCAAAGTTGATTAAGTTGGCTAAGAGTAAAAAGAAGAAAGTAGTTAAGAAAAAAGGAAAGAAATAATTACTTACTTTTTTGTCTCACTTTGGCCCTATAAGTTAATATTCTAAGTTCCCTTTAAGCTTATATCATGTATCAGATGTCTCAGGGCTATGCCTGCCAAGGTTGTGGAAGCGGATTGAGTTATAGTAGAAGTTACAGCAGATTGGAATCTAAAGTTAGTTATTCTGCTTCAGAAGGTTCAGGAATACGTTACTCTGTAGCTGCATCTGTTCCAGAATTTTCGGTTATGCCTTCGATCAGATCAGATTATACTTCTAGTTTTCAATCAGGGTATACTGCTAGCACTTTAGGTTATGATCTATTCAAATCAGAAAAGAATTATCAATTTGTTCCGGATAATTTCTTAAGAGAGGGAAATTGGGGTGGTTTTGTGGGTTCCGCTGAGGAAATCAAAGAGTTGGTGGAAGAAACTTTTGAGTTGATGTTCCACCAGCCCTTTCCTCAAGACATTAAGGTTTCAGTGTTAGGAGAAGAACGTTTTAAGAAGCTAGCTCCTCATCCGGGAACCTTGGGATTGTCGATAAACCGACGTGAACACGGAATGATCTCGGAAATATTTGTTAAGAAGGATGTTCTAGCGAGAGTCTTGTTAACCTTTGGACATGAACTAGGTCATGTATTAACTTCTACTTTAGAGCATGCTCAGGATGAAGAAGCTAAAGCTTACGCTTTCTCTCTGGCTTGGATGAGAACCATTAAAGAACATAATATTGCTGGGCTAAAGAATGCCATTATAACAGAGAATCCTGCTGATAATGGATTACATAATGTGGCTTTCTTCTTTGTGGAACAGTTACATAAAAGTGGGAAGAGTTGGTGGGACATTTATCAAGAACTGATTGGGAAAGAAGTTAGTATTGCTAGTTAAGAAACGTATATAAACATTATTCCCATAATCTTTTTAACTTAGTCCCTTATTTTAAAGACATGATCTCTGAGGAGACAATTAATCGGGGGGGAAGTAAGTTAGAGATAACTAGATATATTCTAGAGCACGACTTAGATATACCTGTGCCCAGATCAATCTGGAAATACGCAGGAGAGAGTTTAGATCCATTAAAATCAGAGTTTGAGAAATTTAAGAAGCCGGTGATTGTGCGAGGATCTCATCCTAATGACCTTCATGGTTATATTGATGTAATTCCCACCTTTAGAGGAATTGATAGTTTTTCCAGATTAGAAAAAGCGGTAAGAGAGATTGAGAGAGTAGCTGCTAGTCATAAAGTAAAGACCCATGCTTTAGACTGGGGACAGGAGTTTACTCCTGAGGTTCATGTTCTAATTCAAGAACAGAATCCTTCTGGGCAATTGGGGTCTATGTTAAAACATCCTCATAGTTCAGATATCCGTATTCAATATCGAGACCTGGAAGATTATCGTTGTGGGGGGACTTATATTTATGCCGTTTTTAATGAGGAAAAAAGGAAGATATATCACGGAGGAAGTAGTTTTGTTAATCAATGTAAAGAAGTTAAGAATCATGAATTGAGAAGATTAGCAGATATTTACCGTAAGCTGATTGTATATGGTGTTCTTGATCCAGAATGGGCTTATCAAGTTGAATTCGGGCTTAAACCGTTGCAATTCTTCCAAGCACGACCTTTCAAGAAAATTGTTCCTGAAGCAAATTTCTCTCTACCATCAATACCTAAAAAAGGAGTGTGTTTATGGGGGTGGGGATTTGGAATAACTCCAAAAGAAGGGATTGATCTACCTTTCTTTGCTCCTGGTGATTATAAAGATCTTCATAGGAAGGTGAGAGACAGAGTAGAAGGTTATGGTTTAATCACTTCATCTCGTCCTCAAGTCTCTCCAGATCCCGGGATTAGGTTTCATAATCTTAAAGTTTATTGTTCATCAAGTCCCTTACATCAATTCTTAGAACACGGCAATTATCGCTTGATGAAAAGAGCAGACTTCTCAATTGTTAATTATTCTTTGTATAATGCGGGAAAAACAGTTCTACAAAGTGGAAATTGGCAAGAATATGATTCTGTCATTAAGCAGCTGCTAAAAGATTCTCGATTTTTCTGCAATGGTGATCAAGGGATGATTATTCCTAAGAAATATCTCTAATTAATTCTTTTTCTTCTCGTAATCCTCAATAGCTGCTCTCAAAGCTTGATCTCCTAAAACAGAACAATGAATCTTTCTAGTAGGCAATCCTCCTAAAGCTTTAACGATATCTTGAGGAGTAATTTTCTTAGCTTCTTCTAAAGTCTTTCCAATAGCCATCTCTGACATGATGGAGGTAGAAGCGATAGCCGAAGCACATCCAAAAGTCTTCCAGCGACATTCTTTGATTTTATTAGTCTTCTTGTCCACTTTGATGTACAACTTCATAACGTCTCCGCATGCTGGAGAACCTACTTGTCCGATTCCATCCGCCTTCTTTTCATAAATTTCTGCTTCTTTATCCGTATGAAAAATATTCCTGGGATGAAAGAAATGATCTTTAACTATCTCTGTGTAAAGCCAAGATTCTCCTTGATGTCCTGTAACGTCTGTTTTAGAGGTGGCAGTTTTGGTTTTCATCATTTTTACCTCGAATATTATTCATGTTCAGATGTATTGGTGAGATCTTTCTTAGTGAATCAATAATTCCCGGAAGATATTTCATCAAGTAATCTATGTCTGCTTTAGTATTTATTTTACCTAAAGTAAACCTGATACTCCCATGAGCAGCGTCATGTTTTAACCCGATAGCGTTAAGTACATGACTTATCTCTAACTTTTGTGAACTGCAAGCAGATCCAGTAGAAACGTAAATTCCATATTCGTTTAAGTATAACAAAATTGATTCTCCTTCCACATCTAAGAAAGAAATATTGGCGTTATTCGGCAGTCTGTCTATGGGATGTCCGTTCAAGAAAGATTTAGGAATCTTTTCTAACACTTGTTTAATCAAGTAATTTCTTAAGGTGATTAATCGTTTATTCTCTTTTTCTCTTCCTTTCTGAGCTAAGTCTAAAGCTTTAGCAAATCCTACAATCCCTGGAACATTTTCTGTTCCTGATCTTAATCCTCCTTCTTGTCCTCCTCCATGGGATAAAGGTTCTAACTTTAAGTCTGCTCGTTTGTAAAGTATTCCTACTCCCTTAGGTCCGTAAATCTTAGACCCGTTAAGGGTCATCAGGTCAACATTTAATTTATGTACATCTAATTCTAATGATCCCGCTGCTTGACAGGCATCAGTGTGAAACAAGATGTTGTGCTTGAAAGCAACTCTACCTATTTCTGCAATGGGTTGAATTGTCCCGATCTCATTGTTAGCGTACATGATTGAAATCAGAATAGTATCTGGACGAATAGATTTTTCTACTGCATCTGGAGAAATTGTGCCATATTCATCCACCTCTAAATAAGTTACCGGGTATCCAATACTTTCTAAATATTCGCAGGTGCTCAATACTGCCGGATGTTCAATCTTAGAAGTAATAATATGGCCTTTTCTTTTCATGAAAGCTATGCCTTTAAGGGCAAGGTTGATACTTTCAGTTCCCCCGCTAGTAAAAATAATCTCTTGAGGTAGACAACTTAAATCTCGAGCAATACTCTGTCGAGCTTGTTCTACCACTGATTTTACTTGTAGTCCAGGAGTATGTAAACTGCCCGGATTAGCATAATATTTTTCAAAAAATGGAAGCATGGATTCTAATACTTCTGGTAAGACATAGGTAGTAGCAGCATGATCTAAATAAACTGCTTTTCTTTTAATGGGTTTAGTTCTTGGTTTGGTCTTAGACATGGTAATCACAGTTTGGGCAAGGTAACTCCTTTTTTTCTAACAACGATTTCTCTTTATGCAATTTACAGATAATTCCTTTATCTCTAACTTGTTGATTTAATCTTACAATTTCCGTGTATAACTTAGTACGATCTTGAAGAATAGTTTTAACCGATTGGTCGATCTCTTTATCCATCTCTCCACAGAATATTTCGTTTTTGGCTCTCTTTTCTTTTTTATATTGAGAAATAGCTGCTCCGGTAAGGTGCATCAATTTTGCTACCTCCGTTTGAGACCAACCCTTTTCTACTAATCTCAGAGCTAATCTTTTTCTAATGGTGGGAAGAACGTACCATACTTCAATTTCTTGAGGGAAGATTAGTTTTTGGCTCATGTTAATTTCCTGGACAATCTGAACATCTTTGTCCGAACTTGAAAGATTGGCAGCAGTGGCTCTTTTTCCAACTAGAAGTGGTTACTGAATAACTGGAATTATCATTACTGTAACCCATAACTTGCCAATTGCTTCCATATGCTGGAGTGCTGTGTCCATAACTTACCATGGTTTATTAACTATTGTTAATTATTTATAAAGTTTGTGGAAGAAAAGGTTGTCCATTTAAAACTAACGCACAGAAAATATTTCTGGGAATTCTCTACTAAATACATAATGGTTTGAATATCTTCTAGAGTATTTATTCTTTCTTTCCGGGTCTTTCAAAACTTCAGCAATTATACTTCCTGATTCTGTTCCGGGTAGGGATAATTCATATTGTAAATCGCCTTCTTCTACTACTAAATTTAAAACCTGATTTTTTGGTCTTTCCTTCCATTCCATCCTCTCCAGCAAGGCCCAGGAGATCAGTTCGTCTCTGGGGAAAGCTTTAGTTGCTAGAGCAAGAGCAGAAGCATGATATCCTTGATTGATCAATAATCCTACTGCATATTTGGCTCTTCTTCTTCTTTGGTGTAGTTGGTCTATGTCTCCATTTTCACTGAAATAATTATCATCAATTTGGGCAAACTTCTTGAACTGTAAAGAACCATCGTCTTCTAGTTTTAACTGAAGCAACTCTTCCATCATTCTTAGCTTCTGAGCAGGATCTTCTGTAGTGTCATATAATAAAGAAATTTTTTCTTCTTCGGGGGGGGTAATTCCACGATCATCTATTCTCCTCATGATTTCCATAAACTGAAATACTTCCAAAGCTATTCTTTTAACTTCTGGATTTCTACTGGCAAGCCAATACTCATCTAGAAATAATTGATTTACATGTGTACTGCATAATTTGCTTGCTTTTCTATATGGGTCTCCATTAATCCTGGCCCAGAATAGACTACGTTTTCTATTTGCGTCTCTTTCTAATTCTTCTGCAACTTCTACTAAAGTTTCTCTCTTGGATAATTCTTCTAAAGATTTTGAGGCATATTTAGGTATCTTCTGGCCATATATCCCTCTTACTGATTGCTTAACTGCTTCTGCGGCAAGTGGATAAAGTTTAAGCGTAGCTTCATCAACGATTGATTGTAAGTCCGGATCATAACCTTCTGGTATATCTGTAACAGAATCTGAGAAAAAGGATATATTTATTTTTCTTCTTAAATACTCTTCTCTGGGGCCCATTTTGTTTTAAATAAATAGGATTATATTTAAACCTTTTGATTTTATTCCTCCTTAATGATAACTATTCTGGAAGACCGTGGTAACTCTTTAGTAACAAAAGTAGAAACCTTTATAAATCTCTTCGTCAAAGATATTTTCTAAATGGATGAACAGCAGCTTATAACCCTTGCAAGAGAATGTGGGACTCCTGTTTATATTTATGATGGGGATGCTATCTGTCAAAGGATCGCAGAAATAAAGGCCCTTTCTTATGCTCCCACTGAAATTTTTGCTGCTACTATGGCTAATGCTCATCCTGAGCTATTGAAGATGTATCGAGAATCTGGATTAGGGGCTTTTGTAAATTCTATCAAACATTTGCGTGTTTGTCAAGAAGCTGGTTTCTCAGATAAAGAGATTATCTGGACCAGTACCGGAATGAATCGCAGACAGATGGAAGCAGCAATCCAGAGTAACGTAATTATAAATCTTGACTCTTTAACTCAAATGTCTTTGTACGGGATGGTTAGCAATGGTAAATCAGCGGGGTTAAGGGTGAATATTGGCGATTTGCCTAACAATGAATCCTATGCTGGAGTTTTCGTGGGAGAAAAAAGTAGAATTGGGGTCGTTCCAGAAGAGTTCTCTCGTGTGATTGAGATAGCAGGACATTTTGGGGTAAGTATCAACGGTTTACATACTTATTTAGGAACTCAGATTAAAGATGTTGCTCATTTTAAGAAGGGAGCTCAAATGTTAGCTGAACACTTGAAATTATTCTCTAATTTAGAATATCTTGATTTTGGCGGGGGGTTTGCTGTTCCCGAAGGTGATGAGGAAAATTCTTTTGATTTCAATGCTTATGGCAGAGAAATTTCTAATCTGATGGAAGAAGTATCTTCTAACTATGGAAGAAGACTTAAATTATTCTTAGAACCGGGAAGAGTGATCGCTGGAGATTCCGGATATTTTGTTACTGCCGTTACTGATGTAAAGTTGAGAGAAAAACACAAATGGGTATTTGTAGATGGGAGTTCTGCTATTTTTCCTCGTCCTTTAATGTATCCAGAACTAGCTAATCATCCTCATTATGTGCTTGGACACAAAGGATCTGCAAAATTGTCTGGAGTAACCATTGCTGGTTCAACTACCTATTCTCGTGATTTCTTAGCCCGATCTTCAAACGAAATTCCTGAAGATATTTGCATTGGAGATTTAATTGTATTTCAAAAGGCCGGTTCATATTCTGCATCTTCTCAATCTGATTTTTTAGGGATTGAAAGACCTGCAGAAGTATTGGTACGGGATGGGGAATATAGAGTTATAACCTCGGGAGAGAGGTATTGATGGTTGCATCTGGCTCTCTGGAACAAGTATGTGCTAATACTGAACCGGTATTCACTAGGGTTATTCTTCCTTCGGTTGCTCCTGATGCAGATTATCTCTTAGCGCATGTTTTTGATCGAATGTATGCTTTTCCTGGTGCTAAGTCTCTATTTAATCTTACTAGAGGAAGAAAATTTAGAAATTTCTTTGAAGCATTAGAAGGAACCTTTCAAGAGTCTGATTTTGAAGGTGAAGAAAATCTTCTAACGGGGGCTTTGTTAGTTCCGGATAAAGCTTTTTCACTTGCTTCTCTGGCTCATTTGGAACTGATGAAAGATCGAGAACATCCCGATTTAACTAAGCTTCAGGAATTTGCTTTACAAATGGCAGGCAAGTATCATGCTCTAAGTAGAACCGCTATTGGGTTGTATGCTTGGGGTATTGCTAACAACTTAAGTAAAAGAGCCAAGGATCAAAGATGGGGTCAAGAACCTCAAAGGTTATTACATCTTTTAGATCTTCCTAGTTATGATGCATTGGACGTCGTTGGCGAAGGAAGCCAGTCCGTAATTTATCTTGCTAAGAAAAATGGGTCTAATGATGCTCCTGTTAAATTAACGGTGTTTAAATGGATCGATTTTGATCATCTTAGAAGACCCGATTATAATGCTGACGATATCACTTTCCCCGTAGAAGAGATATTTAATCGAAGAATTAGATTTGATCAAGAAGTAGGACATCCTCTCTTTGGCAAAATCTTAGATTCCGGAAGATGTAAAGATCTTCGTGCTTTTGAGATGGATGATTCTTATTTTCTAGTTATGGATTATGTTCCTGATGGAATAGTTGAAGCAAAAGGTAAGATTAGATCTGATGTTAACCCTGCTAATATTGTTGAGATGATGATTCAATTGCTTGAGGGGGTTGAAGCTGCTCATGATAAGGGATATGTCTTAGGAGATATTCGTTGGGCAAATATCTTAAAACAGAGGGGTGAAGAAAGGTTACATTTTCATGATGTTAATGCTGCTGAAAAAAGTGATGCAATTTATTTTAACTCTAATGTTTTTGCGGTAGGCTCTCGTGCTTATCTTCCTCCAGAGATTAGAAGACAGAGAGATCTTCATAGTAGAAGTCCGATTCCCATGACTATTGAGACAGATCTATTTCAGTTGGCAACTTGTACGCTGTATGCTTTGATTGGTGATTCTACTCCTTTGAGAAATTGTAATTGGATGAAACAAGTGGGATATGAAACTTATATCGGAGAAACTTATTCTTCTTTAGGATTAACTCCCTCTCAACGATCTTTTTTTGAGAAAGGATTATCTTACTCTCCTGAAAAAAGATTTACTTCTTTATCCGCACTTAGAACTGCTTTTATGCACTCTTTCGCTTAAACTCTATTTCTGTAACTTCTTGTACTCAGAGAGATAAGATACTGTTGCGTCAAGTAGTTCTAAGGAAAAATAAATAATGGTTAGAATATCTGCTTCTTTAGCTTTATTCTCATGTAATAACTTTAATATTTTTAAATTAAGACTTAGGATACTATCTCTAAAACTAGTCTCTTCTTCTAAAGATACTTCTTTCTTTTGAGATACTTTCTCAATTAACCAAGAAAGAGCAGAATTTATCTCTTTAAATCCTTCTTTGATATATAGGGATGATGTTCTTTTCTTGGCATCTAAACTAATCTTGATATGTCTCTTATAAAATCCATTAATCTTAGTCCCTAATTTCTCATAGCAGAAAGTCATAGTAGCTAAACTGTTGTAATATTCATATAAGAAGGAATTTAATGAGGCTTTTCTTAAGATTAAATCTCGAGTCTGCCAGTTATTATTTCTTAACTCTTCTAACAGTTCATGTCGATCATACTTTCCCTTGATTAAATCCTCATTAAGAATGTCAAATATAGTCATTAAGGTCATTAACATTTTTCGGAGATATTCTTCGATGTTAATCTCTAGATCTTCTACCGGAAAGACTTTGATAGTACACTTATTTATCTCCGTTTTAATTATCTCTGCCCCCATCAAGTTACTGGTAGCACTTTTTATTGCAGTAATGGTTTTTGAATCTTGATATTCTGCAATGATTGTGGTGTACCCTTCTCGGTATAATCTTCCGATATACGAACGGACGTAACGATTTGAATCGGGAGAAATCTTTATGGTGATAGAACGTTCTTTTTGGTCCAGAGATCTTGAGATAATCAGTTTATTCTTTTCTTCTTCTACTTCCAATTCTTCTCCTTGCTTAAGGTTAAGTTTCTTCACCCATTTAGCCGGAAGGGAGATAGTTAAGGTAGCTTCTCCATGTTTGACTATTTTTCTTTTCATCTTTATCTCAGAACAATTTCTTATTTATAAACTTTCTCTTATATGTTTACATGTGTACTAATGTATACACATACATGGAAAAGGGTTATATCTCCGTTATTTGCTCTTCTTGTCTGTTTAGAGGTTCTAGGGTGTTTTAATTGTTTAAATAAAAAATGAATCTTAACCAAACCCTTTTTGTGGTTAGTAAAAGTAGATATGACCTACTACTAGAGAGAACAGGAAGTATTGGTGCTGCAAAAGATAAAGTTGGTTCTTCAGAAATATGGGGGAGTATTGAGCAAGGCCATCTTAACCAAAAAGAAAATCTCCGACGGATAACTACTCGTTTTGGTTTGGAAAGAGTGATTGATCGTTCTCAATTAACTCTTGAGAATATTATTTCTAATGGATGTTTTGTCTTTTTAGGGGGTGATGACCATTTTACCTATTGCTCTCAGATGATTCTTGATTATCAAAGAGATAATTCTAATGATCAGAAACAAGTAATGGGTGTATCTCTAGACCCCCTTAACAGTTTTGGTCATAACCTTTATTTTGATGCGAATTCCCTTTTAGAAAGTATTCCTCGCTTAGAACAGGGGGATTATTTATTGGAAGCATGGACTACTTTAGAGGCTTCTGTTTATCATGGGTCTGAAGTTAATCGCCCTTACTTAGCGATAGGAGATTATTTTGTGGGAGAAACTAATCGTTTACTTATGTCTAGAAATAAAGTGTTTATCAATGAGAAGGAAGTGATGAACGAAAAATCTTCTGGATTGTTGGTAGCGTGTGGTGCAGGAAGCGTTTATGGTACCTGGTATGGGCATGCATACAAACTTGCTTTTGGGGGAATGGATACTTTTCCAAAAGAATCAGAAGTAGCAAGAGTAATCCTTACTGAACAAGAGAAGGATAATAAATTAACTTTAGAAAAAGGTCAAACTTTAGTGGTTCATTCTTATAATGATGGTGAGGGTATTGTTTCTCCTGATTCTCATCTTGATCATTCTGTTAATTTTGATTTGGGTTGTGTTGCAGAAATTAGTATTAGTGATCAAAAACTTCACGTTATTAAATCGAGAGAGAGTTATGATGGATAAACCTACTTTGATTCATAATGTTCTTAGTTACTTTGAAATAAAGCGTGATCCTGTCTCTGATGAAGGGGATGGTCGTTCTACATTTAGTCAAATTAGTGAGCAAGTGGTTCAATCAGTTTATGAACATCTATCTCTTGTTGATTTAGAACATCCCATAATTGAAGGAGAAAGCAAAAAGGTTTTTGCTTCGAGTAAATTAGCCTCAAGGAAGATTGCTTTAGTCGAACTTAAACCTACCTTGTATTCTTTCACACATAATCGTTATGGGTCAGTGGAAGGGACTGATTTAGTTAGGATGGATTTCTGGAATTTATTTGGGACCTGGCTTAATACTTATAGTTGTAATAATTACTTCTTCCCCCAAACTTCTTCTGGTGATAACCTCACTGATCACTTACTTCCAAATGTGCCCTTTTTATCCAATTTTCTAGGAAGGGTTGACTATCAAGATAGAAAATTTGCAGTGATAAACTTCTTTGATCATCTTCCTCCAATTGAAGTTATCTGGAAGCAATATCTGGTTGGGACGATGAAACATAACCTGAAAGGAGTTAACTTAGCTAGAACTAGGTATGGTGGTCCGATTGAGTATGAAGGAAAATTCCCAAAAGACTTTATTCGCTTTGATTGGAGAAATTCTCTCCCTGACAAAGATGAATGTATCCCTGAAGGATTCGCGGATTTCTATATTGATACAAATAATGCTAGAATCGTCGCTTTAGCTGCTTCTCGAGCATTGAATACTTTTCTTGGTTGTCGTGGATATGAATTAGTGGATTTATGTTATTTTATGAGTGAAGGCGGAAATCAAATTTGTTCTGAGGTTACTCCTGACGGAATGAGGATTCGTAAAAATGGAAATTCTTTTGACAAAGATTTGTGGAGAAGAGGAAAGGATGGAGACACTCTATTAAGGACCTGGCGTGAACTTTACCAAGATCTTTCTACGATTAATTTAGAGGAGGTGATTAGAGATGTCCCTGCATGATTTTAGTGATTCTATGTTCGCAAGACTTCAAGAAAGTATTATTGAGGGTATTAATCATGGTGAATATCTCTCTTCTTCTACTGTTAAGATAGGATTACCTGGGGGTCATTCTTTAGACAGAACCATCAACTTCTTATCTTGGTATGGGGGAATTGTTTTTAGTAGAAAAGAACGTAGTTATCATCCCCGAGATCAACGCATATCCACTCTTGATTTCAGAATCTTTAAAGCTCGTGATATTCCCCCTTTGGTAAGGGGTGGATACCTATCGGGCGGGTTTGTTGGTTATGATCTGGCAATAGAAGAAAGGTCTGAACAGGACATCTCTTTTGAATTGACTGGAATAAATCCTTGTTCAGTTGTTGTAGCTTCTAACATCCCCACTTTTCCTACCCTCCCTTTTAGAGTTGCTACCGAGTTCCCTAATCTGGCAGAATCTTATCTCTCCAGAAAAGGTCTTGAGAAAAACAAGGATTATACTCTAGTCTTAACTCACGGAACAACTGAGGCTTATGTTCCTGATTTAGCTGATATAATTATTGACCACCATAGCACTGGTAAGACCTTAAAAGAGAATGGTCTTCAGGTTTTAGACACAATAATGCAATCTCATTTAGCGCTTTTGGACAGTCCTTCTCTTCTTGCTGCAACGGACTCTTCCCAATATCGATTGTATTCTCGGTTCAGGAAATGGATCAAGGAAACATATCGTGAATCAGAAAGAAGAGATTTTATATTTTAATGAGGATAAAATGTTAGAATTTGCTTTAGATGGAACTGATGGGTCGGCTAAGACACCTATTTGTGAAGGAGTTTTATCTGAATTAACTCGCAAAGGGATTAAATCAACTTCCTTTGCTCCTTTTCAAGAAGTAAGAAAACTGATCCCCGAATCTGATATTTATCCCTATTGGAAAGATGGAAGAGCAGAAACGGCCTTACATTTAATCCAACAAGTAGTTGAGCAGTGTCGTGAAGATTCCTTAAGAAAAGGAATTGACGTATTACTTTATGATCGGTTGTGGTTAACTCTCTTTACCGAGATTGATGACACTCCTTTAGCTTCTCAGTGGAATCATTTTGTGCCTACCTTTATACTTACTGCTCCACGTGAAATAATTGTTAAGAGGCCAGGGTTTAGTTATGGTCTCCCTTTTTCTTCTTCTGACCAGATGCTTGATGATTATCATTCCAAATATCTTACTTTAAGTAAAAAGTATTCTTCACCTATTTTTGGAAGTTATGAAATAAACGCTTTAAGGGTTGACTTAAGGCCCATTATTAAAGATATCACAACAAAGATTGTTAGTCGGATAGGTACGAAAAGATGAAACTTCTCATTACTTCTGATTGGCACCTTGGTAAGGGATGGAAAGATGAAGCAGGAGTAGAATGGGGAGAGAGGGTAGCTCGGGATATTATCCAGTATACTTCATTCAATCCCGTTGATGCTTTTCTCTTTAACGGCGATCTGGGAAACACTCAAGAAAGCCAGAAGAAAGGTTTAGAACTATTGGCTCTTGCTAGTGAAGGAATTCCTAAAAAAATGTTTGTTTCAGGCAATCATGAATTATTATTATTGCCTGACCAATTTGAAGATCGCTATGAAGATTTACAAGAAAGATTGTTTAGGTATAATTTTCATCTGTTAGATCATTCTTCAGCTTGGACTACCTTAGGCAAGACTGCCTTTGTGGGTGGTTGCGGGTGGTATGATGGAAGTTTATGGACTCCTTATGGTAATAATACTTATGCTGAGGTATTCACCAAAGCAAAAGAAGAATTTGCAAAGAGATTCCCTGTTGTAGCTGAATCTCATGATCCGCTGGAATTCTTTCAGTACTCTTTGACCTTATTAAACCAAAGACTAGAAGAGATTCGTGGAATGAAGTGGGACAATATTATTGTTTGTACTCATCATGCTCCCGACAGTCAATTTATTGATTACAAAGAACCGCTAGAATTGGAACGACCTTTAAAGTCTGATGAGCGATACTGGAATTATCTTAATTTCTTTATGGGATCTAGAAGATTATCTGCCTTATACAACAAAGCAGAGAAGATGCTTAACCCGGGGGGGAAGGTTATTGGAGTTACTGGGCATACACATCGCTCTGATGCACATCTCGTAAATGATCGATTTATGGTTTATAATGCTAGTGCCACTAAAGAAAAACCCTTTCAGGTGATTGAGGTTTAGGTAAATGTCTAGTGATATCCTTTTCTTAGACAAAGATAACACTCTCGGACAGTTTGGGTATAATGGGACGGGTCTTTTTGTTGGAGCAAGAGCTTTTCTCGCAGCACAAAAACAATTGGGAAGAGGTTTATATATTGCTACTACCGGAGATACCTTCGGAAGAAAGAAATTAAGTGAAATTGATGATTTGCTTGATGGCTACTTTGGCAGAGAGCAGATTGATGTGGTGCATAGAGGTCAACTTTATCTTCTACCAGATGGTGCCATAAGAAAAGTTGAGGATGATTTTATAGAAAGAAAGAGATTCGAATCTCCCGAGAAGAGAGCTGCTTTAGATAGAGAATCACGAAAAAGAGGAGATCGGTTGAATACTCTTCCTTACGATAGTCCAGAACGAGCAGCTTTGCAGGAAGAGATAAATGCTTTCTTTGATTATTGGAGAGAATTGTTACATAAACAAACCCAAGAATCGTTTGACCCAAGCTTAGAATATAAAAATCCTTATTGTCGGGGTAGTTTCAAAGATTTACACCTTGCGCGAAGAATAATCTCTCCAACAGATTATACTCTCCAAAGAACGTTAATGGTTGGTGATCCTGGAGATGCTGGTGGCTTTATTTCCGATCCAGAGACTCCTTTAGTAGTAGTCTCTCCTCGAGTTAGAGAAGGAGAATGGGATTTGGTTACTCGGGTGGTAAATCACTTGTTTAATGATCAAGAAAGAAAACCTTGGGAGTTGTTTGATGAGTTGTATTCTCAAAGAAAGAATGTAAAGAAAAATCCTCGTAAGGTTAGACTTTCTAACGAAACTTATGAGATGAAAATAAACGAACATAAGGGAAGATTAATCTATTGTCCATAACTAAAATATCCACTCTCCAATAGTAAAAACCCCAAAATTTATAAATAAGGATGATTTTTAACTTCTCATGGATCAAGGTTTATTGGAATTGGTTAGGAAAGAAATATCTCGGCAAGGACTAAATGCAACTCCTCGTTTAAACATTTGTGACACTCCTAATTTTATTTGTGCTGGACTGGAATTAGCTGACTCTAATAAGTTTGGTTATGGCATTGTTCTAGAACCGATTACAATTAAGGGAGTAATTGGTTACTTATCAGAAAGACGTCCTGAATCAAGGTTTATTGAGATGGATATCTCCGGTGTAACCTCCAGAGGATACATTGGAATTTGGGAGGAGTTTATGCATCTGGACTTAAAGGAAAATGATATTTTAGTTTATCATAATTCTGGAGAGGTCTTGGCTCCTTTTTTCCTTAATCCAAATAATTCTAATGCTGGACAACAACAACAGCAAGTAAGAGATATGGTTCAAATGATTGATCGTATTCAGCGAAATCACCGACATTTTCCTAACGAATGTTTATTGAGAGACGGCAAAATCGCTTATGTTTTTCTAGTTCGCCCCGAAGAAGATTTTCTCTATCGAAAAGTATGTGGAACTTTAGGGGTCGGGGACGGTTGGAGATTCGACCCAGACGGTGTTTGTAACATCAATACCTTAGTTGATACTCCTCGTTAAACGTTTATAATGGTTAAATTTATCCGCGAAAAGTATAGAAAGATAATTTCATCAAATCTTCTTCCATCAACTTCTTGATTTTAGGAAATCTCTTGGCAGCAGAAGGATGATAAGTTACAAAGAGTTTATACTGCCTGTCCATAAATAATTTGCCATGATAATCCTTAACTTTGCCTTTTCCGATAACCGAATCGATCGCAGTTTGACCTAGTAGAACAATCATCTCTGGCTTAATTACGTCAATCTGTTTCTTCAGCCATAACTCTCTGCAGGTACAGATTTCTTTCTCTGTAGGTTTACGATTCTTATCTGGGTGACACTTAACAGCACTAGTAAAGAAACAGGCTTCTTTCTTAATCTTATTCTTTTCTAACAATTCATACAGGAATTTACCTGAAGGGCCAACAAAAGCTACTCCCTGCTTATCTTCTTCTGCACCGGGAGCTTCTCCGATGAACATCAATTTAGCTCCAATTTTACCTTCTCCAGGGACAGGAAGTAATCGCTTCTTCCATAAGGGGCAAGAGGTACATCTACGGATACCTTCTGCTAGCTCGTATAATGGTTCTTTCATAATAGAATAAGAAAAAAGAAAGAGTATAAATATGTTTTTACTTTGCTGCTTGAATCAAACCATTCAAATAGTTCCTAACTTGATTCTCCATCTGTCTGGCTGCTTCTCTTGAGGTGGTTAGGCCATCTTCCAACATGCATTCTGCAATTTCACTGGATTGTAATACCGATCTAAACGCGTCAGGGTTTATAGCTACGATAATTCCACCTTGCTTATCCATAGTGTAATTCTGCCCACTTCTTGATTTAAATAGAGTTAAATCATCGCCACTAAATTCTACTACTGTTCTAAGGAGTGTATTCTTACGATAAACTTCTAAAACATTAGCTAATCTAACTTCTGGATCTTCTCCTGGGACAGGTCTGGGTATGACTGGACCTGCTCCCAGTTTTTCGGTTATCCGAGCAGTAAGATAGAGTGCAGCTGTTTGTCTGGTTAACTCATCCAGTGAAGTAGTATAAGCATCTCCTTGAAGTTCTGGATTTAATTTTAACAATTCTGGGATTCCTGGAACAGGAGCAAGACCTTCTCGTAATCCTGCAATCTCTGCTTGATATCTTCTCTCCTTTTCATCAATCACGCCTTTTCTGGCAGCGTGAAGATCGACTGCTCCTAAATAAACTGCTACCAAATCGTCAATAGCATCTGCTGGGACAACGGTATAACTGACTACTTCTACTGCGTTAGCAGCACGAAAAACCTGACCTGGCTTTAGCTCAGTCGGAAAAAGATTAATCTCTTGAGGAATATCGGCTTCTGGAGGAAGATGATTAACAGTGAAGGTATCATAAGAGACGCCTTCTCTAGAAATCGCATCTATTTTCATAAAATCCTGATCTGCATAAACTGTTCTTAGTTCTGCTTCTGGAGCATTTCTAACTGTATACACTCTTAACAAGGTTAAACTTTCTAATGATACATTTCCATCTGATGTCATTTTTAATATCTCCCTATCACTCTCTAGAACTTTATCTTTTTATTTCTTCTAATTTATAAACTTAATGCAGAGAAAGCCGTTCCCTCTCCTTTAGAAAGAGAACGGCCCTCGAGAGATATGTTCCGGTGGGAACTATGAACTAAATTTTATAGGTCCAGTTTTGTCGGGCCAATCCTGCTTCAAAGGAGGAGAGAGCATAATGTTCGGCTACTCCTAAAGCATATCGACTCATCCTTCCTTCCATTCCCTCCAAATAGTCATCTTCAGCATCAGGGTGGAAATGGACCCCTTTAACATTCTTAGCGTGAGCTCGGGCAGCCATATTAACTGCACTGATGTAATCTCCATGTCCCCAGCCGGACATAAATTTATTCCAACTTTCTACCCCTGGAGGTTCATATTGTACATCACTCAATACTAAGTCAGCACCGTTCCATCTTTCAATCAATTCCTGGTCTCTTCCATTATGATCTGGTTCGTGATCTGTAGAAATCACTAACACTTTAGGTTCTAGACCGATTCCTTGCTTCTCAGTAATACGATAACCTACGCTTCCTCTCAAAGGATGGGGTTGCAAGAAAGTATCTACGCTAGTAACCCCATCGTCATACACTTTATCCCCTGGAACAAAGTCTACGATGCCTTTAATCCCTGGGTGAGCATTAATCTGAAAGGGAGACTGGTTCTCTGAATATACTACTTCAATAGTCGAACGAGTTCCCTTTTCTAAATTAACTCCTCCATGAAGATAGATATTTCTTCGAGGATCAAACAAGGGTTTGAACTGATGAAATCCTAATAAATGGTCCCAATGTCCATGAGTCCAAAAAATATAAATGTCTTGGTCAGGGACAGAGTTTAATCTTCTTAATCCCGTTCCAGTATCAAAAATAAGCAACTTATCGTTTCTGGTGCGTACGGCATAACAAGTAGTATTTCCTCCGTACAAATCATACTCCGGCCCAGATACCGGCTCTGAACCACGTGCTCCTAAAATCGTTAGTTGCATAGTTTCCTCCCCATTCCCACCCAACCTAGCTTTAGAATGAGAAGAGATATTTAAATCAAATAGCCTTCATTTTAGTAATAAAACGTAAGTATTATATATTAAGTAAGATTTATTACTTAAATATGAGAGTTTTATCAGCAAAACAACCCGTTTTAAGACTTGATGCTATCGATTGGAAAATTCTATTTGAAGTTAAAGATAATATCAGACAACCATTAACTAAAGTAGCAGAAACCTGTCTTCTCTCTCGACAAGCGGTAGAATATCGTTTAAAACAGATGTCAATTAATAAGTTGATTACCGGGAGCAGAGCAGTAATCAATACTCGTTTACTTGGCTACAAATCTTATCATGTTTTGATTGAAACCCATTCTCCTGAAGATGAAAAAGAGTTGATCGCTAGAGCACAGAAGAACGATGCAGTTAATTTAATCATCCTTTATAGTGGGAAATATAATTTAGAAATTTCTATCTTTGCTAAAGATGAAGAAGAGTTTATGCAGAAGTATATTCGTTTAGTGGACAAGATTAAGGTACGTAAAGACTTGTTTTTAACTTTACGTGGAACGTTGGTGGGAAGAGTGCTTCCTGAACAGCATATCCCTCTTAAGAAAAAGAGTGAGATGACTTCAATTGAAACTGCTCATAAACCAAAGGAAATAGAAGTAGATCTTCAGGATTTACAACTGATGTATCAACTTTCTCAGGAAGCTACTCGTACCAATACTTCTCTAGCAGAAGAATTAAAGTTATCTAAAGATACGGTTAAGTATCGGATTAAACAGTTAGAAGAATCTGGGTTGATTCGAGAATATCGTCCAGTAATAAATTATTCTGCCTTGGGTTTATCTGTGAATACTCTTTTATTGAGGGTAGATTATCGTATGGATGAGGTGCAGAAATTAGAAACCTTCTTAAGATCTAATCTTTCCGTATTATGGTGTGCTAAAGCCTTTGGCTATTATGATTATATTCTTTATGTGATTACCCGCAATCTGGATGAGTTTCATGAACTGATTGGTCAGATCAAAGAAAAATTCTCTGAATTGGTGAAAACTTATGAAGTTCTATTTGCTCATGAAGAGTTGAAGTATGAGTTTATGAGTAAGAGTATTGTGAAAGAGTTTAGGAAAAATTAATCTTCTAGTGTCTACTCTAGAGGAGAAATCTTTAAGAATACCTCTTCTTTCTAGAATTTATGGCTCCCTCAGAAATAACCGATGATCAACTTCTTCTTATTACCGGATTTAGACGGTTAGACTTACCTCCTTTTGTTGGAAATCAAAGTATTAGTTTTCCTGTTGCCCCAACCGAAGTGATAACTGGGTTAACTACAAAAGGTCAAAAAATGCTTCTTGATGGAGTAATCTACACTCGGGTTGAAAAAAAAGGAAGAATTTATTATTCCGCTCAGAAGGATGTGCGGGCGGACATTGAAGCTGCTTTAAGACATCCGGATATGGCTGCTTACTTAGATCGTCTTGAATCTTTTGTTGGTTCTGAAAAAAGAGTAAAAGACTTATTCCATCAGGATTCTTCTCCGGGGAGCAGTGGACGTTGGAAAGCTTCTGGAACATCTGATTATTGTAATGTTATCTTTGGGGTAGATAAAGAACCACAAAGAGATTTAATCATGATGCTTGGTGAGATTAAGTCTATTAATCCTAGATATGTCCCTGGAATTGATAGTTTGGTTACTCCGGTTGTATCTATTGTTAAAATAGAGTATAATTTATTATAAATCTCCTAAATCTTTTTAAAATAGGCTTGAAAATATAATAATATGGATCTTACACTTGAATTAATCGTTAGAAGCGGAAGCGAGAAAGCTTTTGCTGCTTATACTGCTCAGCAACAACTCGAACCTAGCTTACAGCAGGATAAAAAGGTCGAAACTGAGTTGTATCACTGTCTTCGTTTGGTTGAGGCTAGAATGTTTAATGACGAGGGATTATTAAAGTATTTTTCTAGTAAACCTGTAACAGATTATCTTGCCGAAAGTGAGAATTTTACCTTAGCTCACGAAATTGTAAAAACTGCTTTGGGCAGTTTTACCGATGGTATCGAAGCAGAGGAGCGAATTCAGGCAGCAATTTTGTTTGAGTCAAAGAATATTTCAAGTTTTGTTAGAAAATATCAGGCTAATTATTCTGCTGATATGGTTAAGATGGTGGAAGAAGGATATAGTACTTTATTCACTCCTTACAATATGGATGAAGAAGGTGTGAATGATAATTTTGAAGCAATTGATCAGTTCCGAAATTTAATTGATCCTAGAAAAGTTGTTTCTGAGGGATTAAAATCTTTTGAAGATTTTGGGGAAATGTTAAAAGAAGAGGAAGATGTTAGTGAAAAAAGATACAAAATTGCTCTTCTTCGTACTGTCTTAGGCAAGATGATTGAGATGACTGATCTGGCTTATGTTTCTCAGGAAGCCGGTAAGATGTTCTCTGGACAAAAGTTCTATCGAGACCTGGTTAAAGAAGGGGTTATCGATGGAAGTTCTAAGAAACTTAAAAAGCCAGACTTAGCCACTAAGTTAGCTGAGATTAACGCCGATCCAGAATGTACTTTTGTTCCAACCAGAGAATTATCTGTTTTAATAAAAACCGAAAAGGATAGACTTTTATTAGCTCAACAATTTGAAGGATGGGTTAAAGCTGGAAGATACGAGTTGATGAAATACTTATTCCCTTCTCGTCCAGATGATGAGGTAATATTTGATACTGAAGTAGCTAGGCAGGGGATCAATGCAGGGATAGAATACTTAACCGTCAAAGGAGATTTAGCAGAATTAGGAAAACTTCTCTTCCTTCCAGTAGAATATGTTAATCCAGAGACTCCTTTTGGGAAAGCTCATGCTGTTCTAAAAGAGCATCCTTTCAGGTTAAGGGGTTAGATAATTAAATCTCTTCTATCTATTTTCTTTCCATCTCTCTTCAAAGAACTTCTGATATTGTTGAGCATTCTTCTGAGAGGTAATCACAAAAGCAGTAGGCTGTTCTCCCCAAACTAAGGTCATTACTTTATCTTTGAAAATAAATATCCCTGTAGGAAGCTCTTCTGTAGAATATCTCACTTTCATTCCAGGGTATAAATGGTGCGCTTCAATCGTGTTCTTTATCTTTAAGGGGGCAATTAATCTTACTTTAACTCTCTTTTCTATTCTCTTCTTATGGTAATCTCGGAAGAAATGTCTTAATGCTTCAGTTTCTAATTCTTCTCCTAAAGTGAAGACTAGGTATTCTTCTTCGTTCTGTAGTTCATTTAATAAATTTGTAAATGCGGCTTTTACTCCTTTAATCCCTTCGTAAACGGTTGCTTCTTGGTGTTGTTTGGCTAACTTTCTTTGCAGTTCTATTTGAGGAATTAATTTCTCGATCTCTTCTTTTTGTTCTAATAACTGTGCTTCTTTCTTTTCTAACAGTTCTATTAAGTGTTTGGGATCGGAAGCTTGAAAGTATTTGACATTATTCTTAATCACAAAAGAAACCAATCCTTTCTGAATCAATTTATCTAAGATGGGATAAACTTTAGAATTAGGAATCTTAGCTTTCTTGACAATAGGAGTAGCAGAAGATTGTTCTAATTCCAATAAGGAGAAGTATACTTTGATCTCATTCTGGCTTAGTCCTAGTTGTTCTAATAGTTCAAATTTCTCATAAGTATACATTTTGGTATAATTTATTCTTAACTATTTAAACTTTTCTTATTATCACCACCTATAGGGGGGGTAATACTAATATACTTTTGGCTAGATTGTTATAAATGGTTTCTATGGTGTTTTTGGAGAAATAAATATGGCTGATGATTTAAGAACAGAAGAAAAAAAACAAAACCCCTTACTGAAAGATTTAATTATTGCTACTCCTTTAAGTTTACTTTTAGGTACAATTGTTGGTGGTATTGAGAGTCTAGTCCATCCTTTTGGCGTTATTAATTCTGTCAAAGAAATTAGGGGAGAAGGCATTAATGAAATTCATCAAATAGCTGGTTACAGCTCTGAATTTATAGTCTATGGTTACTGTTGGTATAAGTATATAGAGGAAATGGTGCAACATCCTTATGATGCCGTAAGCTATATCCCTCTTGGATTAAACCTTCTCTCTGTAGTGGCCCAAACTGCTTACAAGACTTATAAAGGTAATAACAAATGACTAACACAAAACAAATTCTCTCTGAAATAGGGAAAGATGTGAGTAAGGTTACTTTAGAGGGATTGCTACAAGTTGGTTCTAAATTGTCTTACCCTATTTTGGGTAATCTATCTGAAGGCCTTCAGAGCGGGATTGAAGAACGATTGGGAAAAAAATATTATAACACTGTACATGCCACCAGACTATCCTTAGCTACAAACACTTTAACTTATTCTTATCTCTTTTACGAATTATCTATAGCTACTTCTCAAGATCCTTATATGGGAATAATTTATGGTTCAGCTTTTGGAGCGATGGAATTAATGGTTAGATCTCTCTTTAGTTATGTTTCTTTAGAATCTCAAGATTCATCTGATTATTATCTTCTTCACCATGACTTTCCATCCTTACCAAACAGTCCCGTTGCTTCACTTGTTGGAAAAACTGTTTCTCTCCCCTTTGAAGGTGTGAACTATGCTTATAATGTTTTCAGAAGGTATCTTAAGGGGATTAATGAAAGAATTAAGAAAAGAAATGAACTAGGGGAATGTAAATAAAAATGACTGATTCAGACAAATTAATTAGGGATAGCATTAACTTTTGTAAGATGACTCTTGCCATAGCTGGAAATGGACATGACTATACTTATACTATGCCTCGTTTTGAAACTAGAGATCCTTTGCAGGAGTGTTTATCTTGGCAAGAACAAGTAAATCCTTCTCCATCCTTGGCAGAAGTATTGTCATCTTTCAAGGAGAAGTTATACTTTTTAGTAAGGAGATTTGAAGGGAGAGTTCAACCTAAACATCCTTACTGTTTAGTAGGAGGATCTCTTCATAAAGAAGAAAAGAGTTATTATCTTCCATATCGTCAACTCTAGATATCTACCAATACTTCCGCAAACCAGCCGTTCTTTGTTTGCTTGACTTCAAACATGTGCATAGTAATAGCTTTGATGTCTACTTTAGGTTCGTGTTTCTTCACATCTAACTTCTCTCCATAAGCACGACAGATCAATTGATATTCTTTTTCTTCGATCTTACTCTCTTTGTTCTTCTTGATCTTTTCTTTAATCTCAATCTCAAATTTAGAAAACAATAACTGTCTTGAATCCTTTAATATGATCAGATCTCCCAGAAAATCAAATAACAAGTACTCAATATTCTTGTTCTTACGTTTAATCAACACTTTCCTCTTCGGCAGAACTCTCTTCAATTCGATCATGGTTTCTTCTACTGCTAATCCGCACTGGTTGAACAGTTCTGCTAATGTACTTGCTTCTGCTTGAAATAGCACATCTGCGGTATGTTCGAGGTATTTGTAATAAGGCTTCATTGTTCTAATGTAATATCTAAATCTTTAAAAACATATTTGTTTTAACTAGCCTCATGAATCCTTACTTAAAGATTATTGTAAACGCATGGGAAGTGTGGGCAGAAATTCCGGCTGAAGGAGATTTAGAACGTAAACTAACCACGGGATCATCATCACCAGGAGAATCAACTGCTGATAGATCCTTAAAAGAAACTCTAGCTTTTAGAGATTTATCTCAAAGAGTTTATAATTCTGTTAAAGATGAACTTCGTTCAGAATGTCCTGATTGTGTTCATGTAGTTGTTCCAAATCCAGAAAATGGGAATCATTTAGTCTTAATTTATCCCGGTAAGAAATTAACTTTCTTTGCTCAGGATCGATTGATAGGACAAGGGTATAATGGACCTATTTTCTTAGGATATGAACCGCAGAAAAGTCCTCCTTTATCTCTGGCTACCGTTTATCGTAACTAATGTGAACTAAAATGACTCTATCTCTTGTTGATGAAAATACTTGGTTTGGTGCTACTACTAGACCTTGGGATGCACCTAAGCCAGTCGAATATTCTCATTATGCTGCAGTTGAACCCTCAGCAGATCTAACTGCTCGTCTTTTCCAAGGAAGGGGCAGAGAAGATGATTGGGAAGTCGCTGCTGTTAGTGATTATGTTGATCTTCCTGAAATTTGTCATCATGCTTATCATCTTGTATCTCAACAACTAGAAAGAGAACATTACGGAAAAAGAGCAGTAGTGGTTTGTTCATTATACTGTCAAGACAGAAAAGATCACATCTACGTTACTTCTGAACTATCTAAAAATCCAAGATTTGAGGAAGTAGTGAAAGGGATTGCCAGAGAGATGAATATTCCTATTGGAGAGGAAGTTGCTCTTACTAATGGGAGAAGTTGGTACTGTGCTTTATTTATCGGCAGAGATGATGATGATCCCGAAGAGTTATGGATGCGATATCGACCAAAGTTTAGGTTACGTCCATTAAGTGCTAAGGACGCTTTCAGATCATAACTTCGCTTCTTTCCATAACTTATTAAAGAATTCTCTTTCAGAAATCATACTTCTTATAGAACCACTTCTTGACCAATTCTACCATTACGAAGTATATCAATACAACTGCTCCAATAATCAATAGCACAAACCAAGGAAGTGGTTCAAACTCAAAGAACTTGCCAATAAAGGTGTAAGGGATGATCCATCCGATAGCTACAGCAACAATGGTACTAATCAACAGCCATTTGCTAGCAGTACTTTGCATGAATGGGATTCTTTTAGTTCTAATAAAGTGAATAATCAACGTCTGTGTAGCTAAGGATTCGATAAACCAACCGGTATGAAATCCTGCTTCGCTAGTCTTCAATACTAACCATAACAATAAAAAGGTAATGATGTCAAACAAGGAACTTATCGGACCAAAGATGAGCATAAATCTTTTGATGAATTTAATATTCCATCGTTTTGGTTTAACCATATATTCTTTATCTACACTATCAAAAGGGATTGTAACTTGAGAGAAATCATAAATAAAGTTATTTAATATTATTTGAATCGGGAGCATAGGTAAGAAAGGCAGGAATAATACTGCTACTGCTACCGAGAACATATTCCCAAAGTTTGAACTAAGCCCCATCAGGATATACTTGATAGTGTTTCCAAACGTTTTTCTTCCTTCCATGATTCCTTCATGTAACTCTTTCAAACTTTTATGGGTAAGAACGATATCTGCAGATTCTTTAGCTACATCTACTGCACTAGAAACAGAAATTCCAATATCTGCTATATTCAAAGCAGGAGCATCGTTTATTCCATCACCTAAATATCCCACCACATGTTTTTTGTTGCGTAAAGCTTGAATGATTCTACTTTTTTGTTGTGGGGAGAATCTGGCAAAGATAGTAACATTTTCAACCTTATTCTCTAAGGCTTTGTCACTGATGGAGTCAATTTCATATCCTAACAACACTCCCTTAACTTTTAATCCAATCTCTTGACAAACTTTTTTGGTCACTAATTCATTATCTCCCGTAAGTATCTTAACCTCGATTCCATTCTTTTGCATGTCTTTGATAACTTCAGAAACATCTTTCTTTGGCGGGTCAAAGAAAGCAGCAAATCCAACGATAGTCATGTTAGACTCATCTTCCTTTTCAAACTCAAACTTTCGGTGAGGAATCTCTTTAATTGCAATCGCTAAAACTCGGTATCCCTGTTCACTTAGGAAATGGTATTGTCTCGTAATTTTATCTAGATTGTTAGCATTTATCTTTTCTTTTTTGTTTCCAGAATGATAATATGAGCAAACCTTGAATACTTCTTCTGGTGCTCCTTTAGTAATCAAAATCTCTTTCTCGCCTTTACTCACCGCTACACTCATCCTTTTACGAATAAAGTCAAAAGGGATTTCATCGATCTTTTTAAATTCATTAACGTTAACTTTACGGAAATTAACTAGCGCATCGTCTAAAGGATTTTTAATCCCGGAATGGAAGGAACTATTAAGGTAAGCGTAAAGAAGTACCTTTTCATCATGTTTCCCTTGCACATCCATATATTTGACTAATCTAATCTTATCTTCTGTAAGGGTTCCGGTTTTATCTGTACATAAGATATCCATACTTCCAAAATTAGAAATACAAGATAATTTCTTGACAATTGTTCCTTTCTTGGCCATTTCGATTGATCCTCTGGCCATGGTTACGGACATAATCATCGGTAATAATTCTGGAGTTAGGCCTACTGCGACAGCTAGAGAGAACATGAACGATTCTAATAAATTCTGTTTAAAGAGGGCGTTGAAGAGGAAAATTAATATTACCAAGAATAGGGTGGATTTCATAATCAGGTAACCAAAATCTTTGATGCCATGTTCAAATTCGGTTTCTAAGTTTGTTTTACTAATGGTCTTGGCAATCTTTCCAAACTCGGTTTTCATACCTGTTTTAACGATGATAGCAGTAGCATTTCCACTCACTACGCTAGTGCCCATGAACAACATGTTAACTTGGTCGATAAGAGATTTCTTCCCAATAATTCTCGGTTCTTTTTTCTCACTAGGATAAGATTCTCCAGTAAGAACGGACTGGTTTACAAAGAGATACTTGGCAGTGAGAAGACGGCAATCTGCTGGAACCATATTTCCTGGGTTAAGTTCGATGATATCTCCTGGACAAAGTTCTTCTAAATGAACTTCTTTTTTCTTTCCATCTCTCCAAACGAGAGCTTTGGCTTTAACGGTTAATTTTAGTTTTTCTGCCGCTTTTTGGGCATTGTGTTCTAAAAAGAAGTTTAAAACCACGCTCAGGACAACCATCAATCCAATAATGATCGCACTAGAAGTTTGATGTAGGAAGGCAGAAATTCCGGCTACGATAATTAATAATAGAACTAAGGGGCTTTTGAAGTTCGAAAGCAGTTCTAACAAGATGTTTAGTTCTTTCTTTTCTTCGATGGAATTTTTTCCATATTGTTTTAATCTAGCTTTAACTTCAATTGAAGATAAGCCTTGTGAAGAAGAGTTTAGATCTTTGATTACTTGAGAAACATCTTTCTGGTAAACTTCACCTCTTTCAGACATATTCTATAGTATATATTAAGGATTTATATGCCTTTTTGTTCGTATGTGGGTTAGATTTAACTTTTCTAGAAGAGAAAAGGTTAAATAACCTGTTTTACTCTTAATTTCTGTGTTTCCTAACTTATCTGCTGAACTTCGTAAACTCCTCTCTTCTTTTCCTAAAGAAGATAAGATTATCTTTAATGGTAAGCAGATTCAGATTGATCCCAGTAATTTTATCTCTTTACTTGCAGCTAATTCTTCTGCTAAGATTGCTTTCGTAGATGGAGGACAAGCAGAAATCCTTTCCGCAGGTAATTTCTGCCTTAGTTTTATCAGAGTCTTTGCTCAAGTGTTTGATGGAGAAAAGAAAACAGAGTTCTTTAAACGAGAGTTCTATCTACTTACTTCTGCCAGTTGGAAGAATGATGATCTTTATTATTCTAGCAAGATCTTTCCAATATTGGAAGAGACATTAATTTCAGAAGAAGACTTGCTTCTTTCTTCCAATGATGCTTCTCTTAAGAGTGGGATAGAAAGAGCAGCTCCTAGTAAGATTACCAATTTAGCTAGAAGATTCTCTGAACTGGCTTTGGCTGCTGAGTTGCAATCCAAATGTGATTATGTAGTTCTGGATGGGACGTTAGATAAGACCTATACTCACGAAGAAAAGTATCTTAAGCTGCTTTCTTCTAATGTGTGTTCTCTAGCTAAAAGTTCTTCTTTGTTTACAGTTTCAGGAAATTCTCCAGTTGTTCTCTTAAGTAAACTTGGTCCATTTAGTTGCTGGAGGTATTTCTTAGAAAATCAGACTTACTTTGTTAAATTACATGAACGAGCTAAGCACGTTTTTAGATTTGAAGGTAATCCTGACGTTCTTCCTCATTTAATCCATAACTCTCACGACGCTCTATTCTTAGGCTATCCTTATGGTTTAATCTTAGCCGATCAGTTTGCCAGAGTTTCTAATGAGGAAAGAAGTTCTTTAAGGATGAATTTATTGTTGAAAGCAGAGAATAAAGATGTTCTAAAATATTTATCTTCTAGCGATGCTCATGCTATATTAGACAACTTAGGTTAACTTCCATTAATCATTCTGGCATTTCCTACCAAGAAAGGCATTAACTTCTTTTCTGCTATCCTTAAATGATTCTGATAAGTGGACTTAGATACTTTCATAATTCTGGCTAACATCTCTTGTTCTATATGTCGAGGATAATCATAATATCCATTGCTTTCAGCTAAAGAAATCGCTTGTAATTGTTTATCTGTGAGTTGAGTGGCAATATGTGGCAAATAGATGTCTGCTACTTTCTCCCTCTTTAACTTCAACAACTCTCCTTCCATATGTTTCTTAGCCATATCAATGAACTTTTGTATCTCCTTACGGTCCCAACTACCAATCTCATAAACCTCATGACCATCAGAAGTATTAATGTCTGGTTTGAGAAAAAAGATCTTTGGATTGTAAAACTGAATTAAGTGTTTATTCTTGTTTGGCTCTTTAACTAAAGTAAAAAACATCCCTCCTGCTTGCTCAAACTTAATAATCCGCTTGTCTTTCTTAACTTCGTTAATGAAAGCCTTCTTTTTATCTTCTTCTCCTCGGGGGATATGCATAATGTTAAAGTAAAGAAAATTCTTATCAGAGTAGTAACCTAGCCCGTAAACCAAGTTAGTAATACCATATTTTTTGGTCAGTTGGCTGGTGATGCAGTCTTTGTGAACTAATCTAATTTTGGCTACCCACATCGCTATCGCTAAAGAAAATAGCTAAGGATATATAAATTTACTCGTTCAGGTACGTGTTTTCCTAGCTAAATACAAACTAAACGGGCCTTCCCTAGCGATAACTTCTGGGTTCATTCCTAATTGGCTGATGAGAGCAATTTCCTCTTCCAAAGTTCTGAAATGATCTACTTTCTGTGATTCTTGCATCCATTCATCAAAAGAATAATCTGGTTCGAGATTTTTTCTCAGGTACTGCCAATATTTTTGTTGGGTTGATCCTTCTTTAGCTTGGTGCATTTCTAATTGTAAGAATAGTCCTCCTCTGGGTAAAGCTGAGGCAATTTTCTCAAAACTCTCTTGCCAGTTGCCGTTAAGATGGTGTAAAGTTAGAGAAGCTAGATAAATATCTGCTTTAGGAAAATCTAAATCGGGAATTTCTGCTCGGACTAGTTCTACTTTACTTCCTAACCTTTCTCGAGCATAATCTAAAGAAGAGGTTTCATGGTCAATTCCAATCAATCTCACTTCTCTTCTTTCTTGGGTTAAGAAACGTTCTTCTAAATTTCCGGTGCCGCAACCGAGATTAACCAGACAAGGAACATGTCCATTTATGGGAAGATTTTCTCTTGCTGTTCTAACCATGAGATCATTAAATTGGTGGTATTGTGGGAATAAGGTAGAAATGTAATGATTGTATTCTGGTGGAAGAATCTTGCGATGCATAACTCGCGTTACTTCTAATTTTAACAATTACTTTTATGCGGTGTAGAATGGGCGTTCGGAAGTGGGCGTACTGGAACGAGTCGAATTTGAAGAAAGTTTTAATTAAACTCTTTTGATAAACGCTTTTCTTCCGTCTGCCACGACATGAAGATTGATGTATTGATTCTCTCCTGTTTCTTTTGCTTTTTCCTCCATTTTATCAAGTTCTTCTCGAGGGAGCATTCTTTTAATATCTTCATAATTCATAAAAACAGAAACCTTCGGTTTAAACCATAAAGATCTAGATACGTGTCGATTAACAATGCCATTAAATCTCTCCCCAGTTCTTCCACTATTAATAATATGAAGATATCTTCTTCGGCTCATGATCTCGTTCATAACATGATCCATCGGCTCGTTAAGTGATCCCTCTTCTAAATCATCAACTTGCCATTTCCACTTTCCTCTTTCAAATGCCTTAATTCTTCTTAATCCTTCGGGAGGATTATCTGCCGCATAAGCAACAACAACTTTACATGTCTTTCCCCCTGGTGGAGTTGCTCCTCGGAGATAATATGAAGGTATAATTCCCTCCTCAAATCTACCCATTTCTTCTAACTTAAAGGTTGACACTTCAAAATCTCGAGTGCGATGATATTGTAAGGAATAGTTTTCAACTTTACTCCCCACTATTCTCGTCTGAAATTCCATGGTGGGACAATGATGAGAATCAAACTGACCTAAATTTCTAATTCTCTCATATAGTTCAATTAGGTTATCTAAATCGTTAATAACTGCTAATGGGGCTCCATTACCATTTCCGTTCCTTATTACTTGTGAATATTCTCTAATACATTTCTTCTCCACAACAATATACTGCTCTAGGTTCTCCTTAGTTTCTCTATCATCATAAGTAGCAGTAATATGATATCTATCCGGAAGGGCTGAATCTGCCGTAACTGTTCTGTTAAATCCTTCAATCAGTTCCCAATAAGAAAGACTAAATTGACTCATGAATTCTTTTTTGTCTAGACCCAATATCTCGGCATGATGTTCTAGCCAGATATGAGAATAACCCCATCTTTCTGCAGCTATCCCTTGTTTTAGTTCTTCTTCATCAATTATTTCAGGATGTTTAATTAAAAGGTCTTTAGGTATGTAAATCAGATCAGAAGATCCTGCATAATCTTGAGGATGTTCACTTCTGGCCATAATTGGAAGTCCAGATGCTCTGGCTTCTTTGAGAGTAGAAAAGCGTCTAGGAACAAGGACTCCATTCGCTTCAAGATAATCTCCCATAGATATTTTTGGTTGTCCTTGTAATAATTCTGGATGTTCTAAGAAAGTGTCAGTCATTTTCTACCTAACAATTTTTCTCTAAAAACATCTAAGAGTCGGTCTTCCAGAGGAAACTGAACCACATTGAATAACCCTTGATAATCACGAGCAATAATCTGATCTCCTTCTTCGAAAGGGTATTTCTTAGAAACGGAATAAGCTAGTCGAGTTACCTTGTTTTTATCTACTGTGGGCTTGTATTCTTTGGTAAAATATCCTTCCAGTGTACATTTAGGTAATCCTATCGATCTAATCCCTATTAATTTGTCATTTTCATCTTTAATCTGACAAATGAGGCTGTGATAATCAGCATAAGGTATGGATTTGTCCTTAACAATCTCTTCTGCTTCTTCTCTACTAACACTTTCTCTTCTGATACTATGATATACATCAAATGTTTTCATAAGACTCTTTAACTACTGCTTAAATATAACCCCTAGTCCTCCTTTTAAGGATTACAATAGAAATATTTTTAAATCGCCCTCATATTAAGATAAAAATGGACACTACTCATTTAGAAAAACTCGGCTTAACCAGGAACGAATCTGTTGTATATATCTCGTTACTAAAGTTAGGTTCAACTTCTGCTCAACATCTAATCAAAGAATCAGAACTTCATCGTTCTAGGGTCTATGATGCTCTCGAATCTCTGCAAAGAAAAGGTCTTGCTAGCCACGTGGTGAAGGATTTTAAAAAATACTTCCAAGCAGTAGATCCCTCTCAACTGTTAAAATATCTAGATGAACAGAAAGAACACCTTAAGGAGATTCTTCCTGAGTTAGAAGGTATCAAAGGGATGAAGAAAGAAGAGATAAGTGCCACTATTTACAAAGGTAGAGAGGGGCTAAAAACAATTCATTCAGAAATGTTAAGAGAAGGGAAAGATGTGCGAGTATTGGGGGCTAAAGGATTAATCTTCTCTGAATTGAAATATTTCATGCCTAACTTTGAAAGAGAAAGAATAAAAAAGAAAATGCGTTGGATCTGTCTTTGGGATAAGAAGGGTGTGGAGAACAGAAGAAAAAAAGATTCCTTTGTTAAAGGAAAGACTCTTCCTTCTGGATCAGAATCAAACGGCGTGGTTAATATCTTTGGAGACAAAGTCGCGATTGTTTTGTGGAAAGAACTCTATCCTACGGGATTTATGATTGATAACAAAGATATCGCTGATGCTTTTAGGAAATGGTTTGAGTTAATCCTGAAGAGAAGATAATCAGGATGGAAGTATGAAGAAGGAGTTATCTCCCATCAAAACGCTTTACTTTTGGACTTTCTACTTTAAATCCGTATCGTTCTAATTCTGCCAGAGCAGCTTCATTTGAACCGATACGATTAAAGAGGGCTGAGAAACTCATTTCTTCGCTCGGAGAATCCATCAATTGTTCTAATCCATGATAAAACCATCTTAAAGCAATATCTTTAATAGTTTGTCTATCTAGTAGAGATAATCCTTCATCTTTAATAACTCCATAAAGATTTTTTACTGCCTCTCCTCTGTAATAGGAGATATCTATTTTTGAAAAATGATATAATTGAAGAGTTACTTCTCCTCTTTGAATTTTAAAACCAGTTGGGTCATTATTCCAATAATATTCTTGCTCTATTTTAATTATCTCGGGAACGTCATCTTCATAACTAACTGGCAAACGATAAGGGTTATTCTGATACCACTCTAACACTGCCATCTCGGTTGGTGTCTTTTGAAGAATTCTTCCTAATTTAGCGACTTGATTTAATGAAGCCCGAAATCTTATCTTTTCTGAGTTCCAAGGTCTTTCTAGAATAAAGGTATGTCTCTTAAGATTACCCGTTCCATCATCTTTAACAATCCCATCTAAATTCATCATTTATCCAGAACATCTATCTTTAAGACTAAAAAGTAAATCCTCTTTAAAATAATTGCTTATAATTTATCTATTCAACCTTACCCTCTACCCAAACCTTCTCAAATTCTTTCAAGAACTTAAAAGCAATCTCTCTGTCGTGGATAATCAAAATATTCTCATCATTGCGAGTATCTCCTCCACCAGTAGGATTAAAGCTTCCGGTAATCACTGTAGAATTGTCGATGATAAATACTTTATGGTGCATAGTATTAGGATTACTGTCTTTTCTGGTCTCAATCCCGTTATTCACAAAACGAGCAAACTGTGAATCTTCAGTTACCATCCTGGTTTCCATCACACCCTTTACGATTAATCCTTCACTGTGTTTCAACAATAACTCATTACCAATGCTTTCAGCAGTAAAAGAGAAAGTCATGAAATAGATCTCTTGTTTAGCTTTTTGTAATTCTGCTTTAACTCGTTCCTGACAATGATCTTCCGGACAGAAATAGTTTTCTACACTTATATTTCCGATTCTCAACTGGGGGTTAAGCACCAAATCTCCTTTCTTGAAAGTACCATTCCACATCTCTTGGAATTCTTCTTCATAATTTTGTGCTAAAGCAGTAGATTCAATCAAAAGTAGGTTGTTGTTATTCTTCTTAGCACAGTTCTCAGTAGGATTCATTGATCCAGTGTATACTCTAACTCCGTCGATGATACAAAACTTATCATGCATTAAACCTGATCGATCTGTCCGGACAAAAGAATAATTGAATTCATATAAGTAATCGTTGTCAGTAACCATCTGAACTTCTAGTCCTTGCTGTTGTTTATCTAGAACTACAGTTTGTGCTGCTTTCAAATCAAATTCGTACATGGCACAATGGATGGTGTTTTGAGCTGACTGTAAAAATTGTACTAAAGCCTGTTCACAATCCTCTTGTGGACAGAAGTATACTTGAATATTTCCGGGACTTTGCACAAAGGTTTTAGTTTCAGCAGTAGTTGCTCCGGTAATTCCTGTTTGAAGAGAAGATGAATATAAATATACACTTGTCACTAAAACTAATAATAATAAACTTATCACCACTTTTTTCTTCATGTAGATTAGAAATTATCTTTTATATAAAAGAGTTGTTAATCTGATTAACAACAATCGTATCTAGGCCGGGGAAAAAACGTAATATTTATATATCCTGATTAGATTGTTTTGAATGAGGGTTATGTTTAAAAAAAGAGGTTTAGCGGTAGTTGTATTATTAGGTATAATTATAATCTATGTTAGTTTTGTTTCTGCAACGCCAACAATAACTTCAATAGTTCTAAACTCCACTACCATAGATAATTCAATCTCTGACAATCTTACCGCTTATGCAACATCTTCTGATAAAGTAATTTACAATTGGTTTGTAAATAATACTCCTGTTACAATTTTTAATATGCTTTTTGATGGCGATACTTTAGGAAGCAATTCAACTTGCACTAATTGTTTAATAAGAGATTATGCTTTAGGAAATAATGGAACCTTAGTCAATTCTCCAACTTATAATTCGACAGGGGGATTTGATGGAAAAGGAGCTTACTTCTTTAATTCAAATCCATATATCCTCACAAATCTTAACTATAGCCATATTTCACCAAATCACACTGTTAGTTTTTGGATGAGGACTACTGTAAACTCTGGACAGGCATTCTTTTCTTTTAATAGTGCTTATGGTTTAACTTATAGCAGTGATGGATGGTACTTAATGAATACAACAGTATGGGCATGTAATATGGCTGGTTCTGGAAATTTCTTCGATGGAACCTGGCATTTCCTTACATTAGTTAAAACCGGTAATAATTTTACCTTGTATAAAGATGGAAGTTCTGCATACTCTATTGCTAATTGCCAAATTCCAAGTTCAAATTTAACTCTTGATATAGGGTGGGATCATACAACTAATTGGCGCACTAATGGTTCTATGGATGAATTTCAGATTTTTAATAGATCTTTATCTGTTCAAGAAATTTCTGCATTATATAATAATCAAACAAATACAATAGTTTCACAGGAATTAATCAATGGATCTACATGGAGAGTAGAAGCTTATCCAAACAATAATACTGCTGATGGAGAAAAGGTTGTTAGTAATAATATTACTATTGGTATAGCAAGTGATACAACATATCCAACATTTTCAAACTATTATGATAACAATGCAACCCTGTTAAATTCAGGAACAGGATTGTTTAATGTTACTCTTGCTAACACGAATGGAACTGTCTTGCTTGAGATAAACAACACAAACATAACTGCAACAAATCTTACCGCAAATGTTTACAATGCAAGTTATAATTTTACTTTGAATGGAACTTATTCTTACAAATGGCATTCTTGGGGCAATGGAACTCAGCATAATTATAATGTTTCTGATATGATAATATATACTGTGAATTATTCAGATACTGTTTATCCCCAAACCAATTTCACTCCAACAACACCTGCAAACGGAACAATCCAATCTGCAACTAATGTAGTGATTAACGTTTCAATTGTTGAATCCAATCTTAATTCGTTAGTTTATAATTGGAACGGAACCAATTACACCGCGTATAATGATTCTTTAATTTTGATGATGAATTTTGATAATATTTCTACTTTGGATGAAAATAATACTAAAGTTATAGACCTTTCAAACTATGGACAAAATGGCACTATTAATGGAGCAACTTGGAACTCCTCTGGAAGATATGCTGGAGCGTATAATTTTGATGGTAGTAATGATTATATAACCGTTCCGGATCATTCAAGTCTTGATTTTGGTACAGGTGAATTTTCAATTAATTTATGGTTTAATGTTGCGTCTTTTCCAGTATTTGGTAACCAAGAAATATTAGGCAAAAGAGTAGCTGGATCAAATTATGAAATACAAGTCAACAGTGCATCAAAAATAAGCGTGGACATAGAAGGCTCTGGTGGATCTGCATTAAATCTTCAATCACAGTCTCTAATATCAAATCACCTAAATGAGTGGATATTTATTTCCCTTGTAAGAAGAGGAACAACAGCACATCTTTACTTTAATGGAATTGAAGAAGCCAATGGAACATCACTACATAATGTTAATACAAATGCAGCTTTACAAATAGGCAGGGACGTTGCTGGAGCAGATGAATACTTCAACGGAACAATTGATGAATTAAGAGTATGGAACAGAAGCTTGTCTGTTACAGAGGTTTATCAAGAATATATTTCTAACTTACAACAGTTTAACTCCACTCAATGGTATCTCTATGTAAATCAAAGTAAGAATGCCACTGCTGGTTTAATCGACGGGAATTATACTTATCGAGTATTTGCAACAGATACTGCTGGCAATTCAAATTCAACTGAACTGAGAACGATTAGTATTCAATCCCTAGATACAGATAACGATGGCATTGTTGATCTAACCGATAAACTTTGGTATAACGAGTCTAATGTTAATACTACTGGAGTTTCAAGTTTGAACATAACTGTTGGTGGCAATAGCACCAATGGTTCGTATAATGGTGGGACTTATGAGGTTAGTCTTTACGATGGATCTAATTTGTTGATCAACTTTACTTATAATTTTAGTGCTTCCGCTTTAGATTTGAGTAAAGTTACGATAACTAAAGCAACAGACTCAATCTTAGTAAACTTATCTGGGCAAGTGCAATCCAATTATAACAAAACAATTTACATTACCGATAACAGCTTTGTCAGCTTATGTGTGAAAGATGCAGAAATTAACTCCATAGACAATATGACTTCTGGTTGTAATGGTGCTAATGAAACAGATTTAACCTCTTGTTTAGGAAGTAGTCTAACCAGTAATGGAGTTACTTGTACTGATCTAGGAACAACTATTAAAATTGATAATCTTAGACATTCTGCAGTTAGAGGAACACCGGTAAGTTCTTCTTCCAGCAGTTCCTCTTCAAGCAGCAGTTCCGGTTCTGGCGGGGGATGTTTAACTGATTGGACCTGTACTGAATGGAATGTATGTAAGGACGGAATTAAAACTAGAATCTGTAGTAAAGTGAATTCTTATTGTTATGCTCCTTTGAAAGACAAACCTGTCGAAAGTCAAAGTTGTGTTGTTGTTTCAAAGAATAATAATGTGTCTTTCGTGGAAGAAAAAGAATCTATTAATTTAACTAATAATGTTTCTAAAACTATCGCTGAAAATACCCATATATTAGTAAAAGATCATTTTTGGGCCGAATTATTTACTTTAGTTGGTGTGCTTATAATTTTAGTATTATTAATTGGAGTAATGATATTTATTAAACGTAGAAAGAGCGAGAAGAAAGATTATTACATGCCTAAAAGGTTTAAGAAGAAATAATCTTTTATACTTTCTAAAGGAATCGTAACAAATAATCTAGAGGATGAATTGTTTCTTCTCTTTCTGTAACTGGTTTACCTTGTTCATAAGGAGTTACTCTATACTGATCCTCTTTTCTTTCATATTTTCCCAACAGAGAGAAACCTTTGAATAACCATCCTGCTTGTGGGGCAATTCCAATTATCTGTCCCACTTTCTCCTGATCTTTTAGAAGGTGAAAATTGCTCTCTCCCTTTTGAATTACATCTATCAGATCGTCTCCTCTTTGATAAGAACGAATTTTTCCAGAAGGGTCACTCTTTACTAAAGTTGCTTCCGGTGGGGGTAATGAATCTAATAAATCAACCATCACTAATTTCAGTCTCTGTTTTATTTAAAAGAATTATGGTCTTAAAGAATACAATGTTAAAAAGAAATAAAAAATAAAAAGACTTATTGCAGTCTCTTGTTAGCTCTTCTACTTGGACGAGCTTTCTCTGCACCTTCTCCTCTAGTACGTAATCCTCTACCTTTTTTACCAGCAGAAGTCTTACCATGAAATACTCTAGAAAGATGCTTCTTTTGACAGATCCAATTCATACTCGGGTCAGCTTTAATTACCGGATGGTCTGGATCTACTAAGATAATTTCATACCAGAAATGTTGTCCGTCACGAGCTACCCAATATGAATTTAATACGGTTAAGTTAGGAAAATGCTTTTGAGCTCTCTCTTCACAGATCAACTGATAATTTTTACGTAAAGTCATAACTTTCCCAAATCTGCTGGACTTTCTACCTCCGGCAAAATCTGGTCGGCGATGTCCGCCACGTAAGACTCGTTGTCTAACCATTACAAAACCTTGTTTAGCTTTATATCCTAAAGAACGAGCACGATCAATTCTGGTCGGGCGATCAATTTTTGTGGTAGAAGGTTCTCTTCTCCAAGCAATTAATCTCTCTCTCCATAATTCTTTTAAACCTTCTTGGGGTTTGGTCCATAATTCTCTTACTTGTTTATATAATCCCATTTTTTAGCCTCCGATACTCTAATTATTTCTCTTGAAGGATTCAGGTGAGCAATTACCTACATTTCCAACATTAACTAGGATTTGAAGGCTATTTAAAAAGGTTTTCTATTCTAAATAAGGTTGTGCTCTCTCTAAGGGATCTTTGCAATACTTTAAATTAACCAGAAAATCATAATAAGCTCGCCATCCTTCTTCAGTTTTAAACCTGGAAGGGTAATTTGCTCTTCTTACTCTGATCATTAAATCTAAAGTTACTTCAGGGACTTCTTCTAGTCCTTCTAAAATTTCTCCTAGATCAGATATTTCTCGGTCTAATTCTTGAGTGAAAAATGGGTCGGTTCTGAGTTTTCTAGATAGTACTTCTTTTTCTCTATCCGGTAATAAATAAAAGAAGAAAAGGCTTCTATAACTAGTACGAATTGGAACTGTTGCAACCATATTTTTCTAGCACATAAACCTATATAAATTAATTATGGGGGTAGAATATATATGGGGCAAAGGTATTCTCAGTATGAAATCAATCAGGTGATCGATTCACTTAATCTCGTAGATTATTTAGTTTCTGAAGGAATAGACGTTAAGCGTTCTGGTGCTACTTATGCGGCAGTGTGTCCTTTTCATGACGAAAAAAAACCTTCTTTACGTATCTGGCCGGAAGGAGATAAACAGCATTGGCATTGTTTTGGATGTGGTGATGGGGGAACCGCAATTGATTTCTATATGAAATATCATCAAGCCGGCTTTAGAGAAACGATTGAAGCATTAGCTGAAAAAGCAGGGATAACTCTTGAAAGTCAGAATAGTGAGGAATGGAAAGCTCGTCAAGAGAATATTGCCTTTCTTAACTGGGCCCAGAATTATTTTCATCAGAGGGTAAGAGAAGATAAACCTGCAGAATATCTAAGACAACGCGGAGTATCAGAACAAATTCAAAGAGAATGGAACCTGGGGTATGCCGGGCCGGGATGGAGAGATCTACTTCATCGTTTATCACAGTCAGGGATTAATGCTAAGGAAGCTGAACAAAATCTAGTTAGAGCGGGATTAGCTAAACCTGGACGTGATGGAAGTGTGTATGATATTTTTCGTGACCGGATTATGTTTCCCATATTAGATGAAACCGGAAAAACAGTTGGGTTTATCGGGAGAGACCTTTCTGGTGATGATGAGGCTCCTAAATACTTGAATTCTCCTTCTAAAACCGATTATGGGCCGACTTTATTTAAGAAGGATCAAGTGATGTATGGGTTGTACCAATCCTTAACCACCATTAAAGAGGCCCAGTTTGTCTACATCACTGAAGGAAACTTTGATGTAATCACTGCCCATAGTTATGGTTTGACAAATTTCGTTGCTCCTCAAGGTACCGCTTTTACTCCTCTTCATGCTAAACTATTAGCAAAATATTGTTCTAAAGTGGTTTTTGTTTTTGATCATGATCCTGGAGGAATAACTTCTTCTTTGCGTTCAGCCAAAATTGCCTATGCTGCAGGGTTAGACCCTGAATTTGTTTTACTTCCTAAACCGGCTGAAGTCAGGAAAGTAGATCTGGACGAATATCTACGTAGTTGTGCTTCTCCACGAGAAGAGTTTCAACATTTGCCAAGATTAGATATTATCGGGTACTTCCTGAAAGCCAGAAGTGATCAATTAGATCTTACTTCTCCTTCTGGAAAGATTAAAGCTTTAGATGAATTAGTGGGGTATTTTAAAGGAGAACCAGATATGTCTCGCAAACTAGTTTGGGTTCCATATGCGGCAGAAAGATTAGGTGTAGATCCACGAGCAGTAGAACAAAGATATTTTGAGAAACTAGATCGAAAACAGTTAAGGTCTCAAGTAATTCCTATCCCTAATAATTTAAACGAGATCTGTTGGACTTACTTAGCCAATCTTCTTATTATTGATCCTCACGAAGTGCAAGTATGGGCAAGCGATGTTCCTGTAGATAACGAAGTATTCTCTCCAGAACAGCAAGAATTATATCAAGTTATTCTTAGTCGTAAAGTTAAGGGAGATCAAGGTAGATTACCTCTTGTTTCTAAAGTACAATCTCCTCTCTTTGGATCAGGAGAAGAAAGAACAGTAATGAACTTTTTATGTGAACATTATTCTGATCTTAAACATATCCCTCCCCCTTTAGTAAGGTTAGTTTCTTCTCATCGATTGCCAAACGATTTAACTGCTTGTAAAGGGATTATTCATTCTTTTATGCGAGTTAAGGAACGTTATGAGTTGATGGGGGAACTAGAAATAGCGGAAGCGCAAGGTGATGAAACTCTTCTTTCAACTCTTGCTGCAAGACTTGATGCCATTACAACATAATCTGATCGATATGACTACCGAAAAATTGGTGATAGGTAAAAAGAATTATTCTTTACTCTCAGAGTCAGATCTAGAAGCCAGAGTAGAAACATTTATTGCCACTCATGGAATTCCTGAAGATCAACCTTTACCTTTAGAAAGAATAAAGAAAGAAGATCCTTCTTTATCTCACCAGCTTCAATTGTACAGTTATAAATTGTCTGCTGCTAATTCTCCTGACGAAAAAGGACATTTTAGTTTGAGCAGGTCTTTACGTCATATGGGTTATTTTGTTACTGCACACCTTTCTACCGAAGAAATTGATGATCTTATCCGTCAGATGGTTTCTTATGAAATTGCAGAAAAGGTGTACAAAGGAGAATGGGAAATAGAAGGAGGATTGAGAGGATTAGTCGTGGCCGGAGCCGGTGATAATCCTCGAAAGAAAAAACTAGCCAGACAGGCTTATGATGCTTGTTTCAATCGCGCTAGAAAAGATTATCATAAAGATAAATTAGTTCACTTGATCGATTCTTTATATCCTGAATTAAAAGCTAGGTACAAATGTCCCTTATCTGAAGCGATGAGTAGATCGCTCACTTCAGGACAGATTGCTTTAAGATTAAGAGAAATATATTTCTCCGGGGGAGATCTTTCTGCCAGAAATGTTGAACGTAGAGAAGGCGGGTATACTCTTGTTTCTAACATCAAACGTCGAGATTTACCGGGAAGATTAAATTTGGGAGAGAGTTATGATCGAAAGTTATCCACTTATTTAGATTTAAAATTATCTCCCGAAGACTTGTTGTTAGATAATGAAGATGCGCGTAGAGGAATCGGAACAATCTTAGAGCGCCAACTTCTATTAGGGTTAGAGATATTGAGAACTTATAAAATATCTCCTAGACAGGTGGGAGAGGAGTTTTTAGATTTCTTTCCGGGAGAAGTGTTAGAACTTTATCCTCCTCATCGTCAAGATATTAGGACTACTTCCACCATTAATAAAGAAGCTGATGCCAGAGTAGTTATGCCTGGATTAGAATTATTAGTAGAAGTAAAAAGTTATCGCCATTTTAACGGAAGTGAAGCTCGAAGAGTAATAGATTCTTATCAAGATGTTAAATCTTGGAAAGATGGTGCTCCTATCGGAAGAAAGATGGCTTTAGCGATTGCTCCCGATTTATCTGATGATGCCAGGAGGCAATTCTCTCAACGAGGCTGGAAATTAATGGATGGTCCTACCTTTTCTCGTTTTTATCAACGATGTTTAACTCTGTTAGAAGAACGAGAACCTGATTTTTTCAGAACTGCGTTAATGCCCGTTCCGGATGTTAAGGTTATAACTGAAGTTAATGATCTAGTATGTAATAAACCTCATATGTTGTATCGAAGAGGGTTTCGTGAATTAAGACATTGGTATTTACATTGGTTAGCAGTAAATCGTCATGCTTTATGTTCTGGAGAAAGAGTGCCTCATAGAGAGATGCCAAATTTTCAATATGTTAAGCCATTCTCCGATTTTCAAGAAGAGTATCAAGGCAGAGAACAGATTAAACATGAGGGGGTGTTGTTTTTAGATTTAGAAACTACTGGGTTTCAGGGAAGAAACAGTCCCATCACCTTATTCAATATCGGGTTAGCTTATTATGATCCCGGTAGAGAAGAGATGGTTTCGGAAGTTCTTTTCTCGCGTAATCCCGGAGAGGAAAAAGTTTGTTTGCAACAGTTCTTAGAACGGGTTAAGGGATATTCTCATATTGTTACTTTTAATGGGAATAATTTTGATATGCGGGTGTTACAACATCGATTATACGTAAATTGTCTAGATTATTCGTTATCTAATCTTAAACATGATGATCTGTTTGGTAACTTTTATCGTGAGTATGATATCCCTGCTGGAGAAAAAAGACCCTCACGTACCTTACAAAGTTATGAAAGAAATGAACTTAACTTTCTTAGAAAGAAAGATATTCCCGGAAGAGATGTTCCTCGAGTGTATCATGATTTCTTATATGGCAAGGATAGTTTAGTTTTACCTCAAATTGTGTTACATAATCATCTGGATGTAGTTACCCTGGCTATCATGTATGATCAGTATAAGGATAGGCTACCTTCTTCTACCTTACGCTAATGCATAATCCCCGTTTAAATGAGCTTACTTGCAAAGGCTTTAAATACCCCTAAATTATTCCTAAGGATATGGTAGACGTTAAATCAATAATTAAAGAGGACTTTGTAATTCTAGACGAAGAAACAACTTTGTCTGAAGTGGTGATCCAACTACAGAACTTTGAAAAGCGGGCCGGTTTAGTGTTCCGTAAGAATAAGTATCTGGGGCTGGTAGAAAAACGCAACTTAATGAAATCTAGTATGGATTTAAGTAAAGTTAAAGTTCGCGGATTGTTAAGGAAAACTCCCATTTTACGTGAAGATACGGATATCCAAGAAGCAGCTTCATTAATGTTTGAAGCAGACGCAGATTATCTTCCAGTAGAAAGGAACAAAAAGATTTTTGGAGTGGTATGTGCAATAGATTTGGCTAAATTATGTTTAACTTTGCCAGAAATAAAGAATCTTAAAGTAAGTGAATTAAAACTGATTAAACCCTCTAAACTTAGTGGAGATGATAACTTAGGTAAGGCGCTTAATTTAATGCAAACTGAAGTTATTGATCATTTACCTCTATTTGAAAAAAATAAACTGTCCGGGATGTTAAGTTTCAGAGATGTTTTACGCAAGTATCTTAACTGGTCTCCCAATAAGGACTATTCTGCTCGGTTTAATGCTGAAGCCAGAATTAAAATTTCTGATGGGGATTTGCCTAAATTAGCTTCTTTACCCATCAGCGACTTTAGTACTAATGATAATCTAGTAACTATCCGTTCTGTCGATGATGTAAAGAAAGCAGTAGATAAGATGTTAGATAACCATGTTCATGATGTTCTAGTGGTTGATTTTGAACAGGATTATAAGGGACTATTGACTGTACGTAACTTATTAAAGAAAGTTAGTGTTGTAACTCCGGTATTAAGTTCAAATCTGCAATTTGTGGGGATTAAAGATGTTAAACTTAAACCCTATCAGATGTATAATCTACAACAGATGGCTCAGGAATTTACTACTAAGTTGCATCGTAAACTTAGAGAAGAGCCCAGTGTGGTGATCCATCTGAAAGAACATGGGAAGAAAGAAAACGGCCGAGAAAAGTATTCAGTTACTTTACATGTTAATCTTCCCAGATTAAAACTATCTAGCGAACAAGTAGAATGGGACCCGGAAATGGCTTTACGCAACGCGTTTGAACATATCGAAGCGGAAGCGTTAAAGAGAATGGGTAAACAATTGGCTAGAGATAAGAAAAACTAAAAATAGTTTTTCAATCTTAAATAAAGGATTTACTTATTCAAAATAAGAAAAGTTAAAAATAAATTTTTATTTCTTTTTTAAGATTGGGACTTTCTTGGCAGAAGCTTCCTGCTTTTTCTTTTTCAAGAATAGTTCGGCATTCTTCTGGCTGACAAAGCGGTACATCTTACCTTCCCATTCTAATTCAATCACTTCATCTGCACCCATAATTGGTTTGCCAGTTAAGGCATCCTTACCTAATTGGCCCGGTCCAGCTGCACCTTCCATAAACCCTTGTTCCCAAGGTTCAATTTCGTCTTCTTCTTCTAACACTTTTCTGCCAGCTTTAGAATAGATATCAGTTTCTTTTTCTCCTTCTTCCATCTCTTCTTCTATTTTTTCTTCAGTTTCTTCAGGAAGGATACCTTGTTCTTCAGCAGGATAAAATATTTCTTTACCATTTTTAGATTTAGATGTTGGTTTAAGAACCTCTTTTTTAGTAATTTTTGCCATAAAGGAAGGATAATTTCAGTGTTTAAATCTTTTGTGGAAGGATGGTATTGATTAAGTTGGATTAGAAAGATTTAAATAGTTGTATAAGTGTATATACCTAAAATGGCAGAACTCATAATGGAACAAAAGAACATTTTGCACTATCCCCAATTAGATACCGTTCTAATGGTAGAGAAATTTATTTATGATCATGGTGGAGAGTTCAAGAAAAAGTCTCTTTGGGAACATTTGCCCAAACAAATGATGTACCAAACGTTTTGTGTTATAATTGATTATTTAACACAATCCGGAAAAATTGCTATTGATAGTGAGGGAAAAATAGCTTGGGTTTGGGATCCAGAAGGAGTAAAGAGATATTTAGCGAGGAAAGATCTTTCATGGAAATAGAGTCACAAGTAAAGTTTGGTGATGAAAACCTCAAAAAGGCTTATCAAGAATTAGAAGAAGGAAAGTTTGAAGATAAACAGCTTAAGGAATGGTTAGATCGAGCGGCTGACGATTTAAAGAATAATGCTTTTTCTGGGATTCAAATTTAAAAAAGACTAATTCCCAAAGAATATCAAACAAAGTATGGTCCTCTGGACAATTTATGGAAATACAATTTACCTAATGCTTGGAGATTAATTTATACTGTTAAGAAAAGCGAAGTTGTAGTGCTTAGTGTTGTTCTAGAATGGTTAAATCATAAAGATTATGAGAGAAGATTTGGATATTGAGATTATTTCTTTTCTCTTCTTAAATGAAGGTAATTGTTCACAATTAAAGCTACTAAGATTACTGAAACTAAATGGGCAGCAAAAGCAGCTAAGATAGAAATAATCCTAGATATTCCCATGGGGCAAATGTCTCCATATCCTACGGTGAAGAAGGTAATTGAGGTAAAATAGAAAAAGTCTTGAGAGATGTTTGGGTCGGTAGAGATCATTTCTGGATTAAAAGTTCCTTGACAATTTCCATATTTTAAATATCCCATTCCGGTCAATTCTGCTACATTAAATAAGGTTGAGAATAGTATGATTAAAGCTAAAACCACTAATACATATGAACCAATTAAGGTAGAAATGCTTTTTGGTCTCATCAAGTTCACGATTGATCTTTTTACGACATAAATAATCATAGAAATAAAATAAACAGTAATTCCAATATTTACGATCACGTTAGTCCAACGGATAATAATACTCCCCGGAAAATAACTGGCGATGGATGAAATCAAGAATTGGGCTATCAAGAAGATAATAAACTTAAATAAGGGTCGTTCAAATAAGATATCTTTCCAACGTTTCTCTTTAATATCTTGGATCTCTTCATCAAACTGTTTATGAATCTCTCGATGAATCTTCTTGATCATATAATCCCATTAAATCAAAAAGGTTTTTAAGAGTTTCTATTTGATTAAAATCCCAAATAAGTTCTCATCAATACCATTACTGTTCCCGCTACTAAAGGAACGATCAAATTATCATCTAAATGTTTTCCGTTCAGGTCAATATCTATCACTTCTGCCACCATGGCGGCAAAACTGGCTATGAATGCTTCTGGATAAGGAACAAAAAGAAGGGCCCCGAAAAAACCAAATATAAATCCGGCTAAAGTTCCTTCAAACAATTTTCGGGAATGACCGTTAAAGATGTTCTTGATCTGGCCCAGAGTTTCTCCGATAATATGGCTGAAAGAATCCCCCAAAGCTAAGATCATGATTGAAGCAAGAGCAATATCTTTAGGAAATAGTTCAATACACAACAATACCCCTACAAAATAAAAGATTAATCCTCGACCGGGGAAAGTGTTACGCATATCTTCTCGTTCTAGATGAAGTAAGAACCAGTTGAATCCAGGCAGTTTTATTCTTTTACTGAGTAAGCTGGCTAATCCCCCTATAACTATCCCCAGGAATAAAGACAAGGGGCTGAGAATATCAAAATAGTATAATACGGTTATAACTACCCCTACCCCAATATGTAAAATTTGGCGGTAGTATTCGTTTTTAGTAAGCATAAGACTATTTTCTACTTGTAAGTTAAAAATCTTGCGCTTCAGAAATACCCACTTTGGATAAATTCTGAGAAATAATAACTTTTTCTTGGGATTGTTCTGCTTGGATAAAAGAAAAAAGGATTGCTCTTAGGATCCTCTCTGAGGTATTCCATAACTCTTTCGTAGACCGGTTGGAAACAGGGCTCATGAGGTCCACCCATAGGTTTCCCGACCCCAACATGCTTAACTCGCGTTATAGTTTTAAGATATGGTTCTAATAACTGTTCATCAAGATTAAATGTTCTGATTACCTTATCTCTGGAGGGCAAACATCCTACTTTTGATAAAGATGCAACAGGCAGATTTACATCTAGAACAATGATGACTTCTAAAGGTGTTCCCTGACCGAAGATTAGTTCCTCGACCTCTCTGGGAAAGATTAAGGGCATACCAGTACCATCAGCATAAATAGGGGTGGTATCATGGGAGATCACATAACAATCTTCATTTCTTCGCGCCATACATTCAGTTAAAGTAGTTTTTCCGTGTCCTCCAGGATTACCAGTAATTAGAACCCCTCGCCCATTTAATGAGACACAATCTCCAAAAGGGAAATATGTTCTTAATTTGGCAAAAGATTCCCTACTATCTCTATCCAAAGGATCTAATGCCAATTTCCTAAGGACGGACTGTTCTAAAGAAGTAAACCTATTCGACATGTCCTTAAAAACTTAAGGGAGATATATAAATCTTTTTGGGGTTACTACTCTCGTGGAGATAATCTTCTTTTATCATAAAATTTAAATAGTTTAAGTTAACGATAGTTAATAATGGCTAAGAGTAATGTTAAAAAAGAATATGAGAAAAAGATCACTAAAGATACCCTTATCTTTGAAGCTCTCGAATCTTGTCCAGAAACTTTAGGGATAATGTTTGAACATGGCTTGCACTGTGTGGGTTGTGGCGGAGCAGCTTTTGAAACTATCGAACAAGGATGTCAAGTGCATGGGATGAATGAAGCGGAAATTGAAGCGATTGTAGAAGAGATTAATCAAGCCATTAGTCATAAGCCTAAGAAGAAGTAATATCTTCTCTAGTATAGATTTGCTTATAAATCATAATTCTTTAGTTCTATCTAATTTAGAGGTGGAAAGATGATTGATTTAACTCAAACTATTCGTGATGCAGAAGTTCAACAAGCATTGAGAATAGTTATTCCTGTTTTTGGGTGGGAAGAGCCGAAGCGATATGTTGGATATCATGAGAAAGAAGAAATCATGAGTATGGTAAGTGCAAGTGGAAGTGTTTCTTATGGTACTGGAGTTATAGCTGTCTATTGTGAAGCAGTTATTGGAGAGGGGAAGAAACATGAAAGATTCTCTCCTACTGATTATGATACTTATCTTGTTTCTTTAGCTGACCATCAAGTCTATGAAAAATGGGATAAGGCAAGAGTAGCAGAATGGCGAAAAGAAGACGGGGAAGAAAAAGCTCGATATGCAGTAAAGCTAGCTGCTTGGAAAGAGAAGTACAAAGATGTTCCCGATGAACCTGCTACTACAGGATCGTTCATCTCAGTTAAGGCTATAACTAGGCCAGTACCTAAACTGGTTGGACTTCCTATCGTTCATGGACAATATGGTTTGTTAGTCGATGATTATGAACATAAAGACGTTTTCTTAAATAATGTTAGTGTTCGTTATCTTTACAACGAAAGATCAGAGATTCCTAGAGAATTCAAATCATTAGAATTGTCTTGTGAAGAGACTGGAGCCATTTTTAGAGCTCTTTGTCAACAATATGAAATCCCGGCAACGGTGGTAAAGAGATCTTTTGAATCGAGGTTCAACTCTTTAGATGAGAATCCTATCCAAGGATATATGTTTCAGCAGACCTTCACTAAAGACTCGTTCTCAGCAGAAAGTCTAGAAAAAGCGATTCGTGCAGTTTATCAAGCAGGAGAACATTTCTCTCAAGGAATAGCAGCAAGAACTCAGAGATTAGCGGAAAAGGCCACACAAGAAGCCCAAGCAGCAGTCCAAGTCAAGAAAGTTGAGCTGGGTGGAGATTTCGGGATTTCAGTTTAAGATATTTTTTTTCTTTTATTATCAATTAAAACTAGAAATTTAAAAACAAAAAAAACACGCTTACAACTGCGTGCGAATACTTTCGATGTTAGAAGCAATATCTGTTCCTTTCTTGGTTAACTCTAACAATTTTAACCTGCCTTCTTTCTTGAAACGAATTAATTCTGCTTTCTGCATCTCCTGCAATATCTTCACCACATGTGAATATGTGCAGTCAATCTGTTTAGCTAATACTGAAGCATAAACATTGGCATTGGCATTCTTTAATTCAACCAGCATCATGGCCGGCTTTTCTCTGAAAAACACGTCAAAGATAGACTTTTTCTTAATCAATTTCAAACACCCCATCATTTTGTCCATCCCCACCTCTCGAAAATTGAGGGCACGATAGCCATATTTAAACCTTTATCCAATGTAAACTATATTTTGCAACATATATATAAGGGTTATGTCATGACCTTCCAATTACAACTGTTTCTCGTCGGGAAAATGCTAAAAAGAGGGGTTGAAAATCCTCCATTCTGATTCTTGATTTTAGGGTCATTCTTCTTCTTTTGACCAACTATTGGGGTATACTGCTTACAACCAATCTATCTTAACCTCTCTTTTTCTTTTAGAGGATAAGAGTAATGATTTTCAATTATATCTATAGTGGTTTCATCAAAAGTGTGTCTCTTTGGGGTAACACTTTCATAAAAAGGATTATTTTTATGTTTTAGGTTTTAGCGACGATAAAAACCAATTATCTTGGAGGGGTTCTAATTATTCTATCTTAATTGAATATACAACATATTCTTTCTAAACCTTATTTCTCCCGCAAAAAATATAAGCTAGAAGGACCAGTAATGTCTATGATTAATTCCTTAAAAGTCATATTTGGATCAAAAACTAAAGCTCAAGAGATAGTTTTTCTTCTTAATGGGGTTAAAGAAGTGGTTAGACAAGGGTTTTATCCTTCTGAACTTCCGGTAGTAGAACAGTTTTGTAAAGAAAATGCTCTATTTCTGGTTAAATCGAAATTTAAGGTGTTGTTGGAAGAAGAAGGATCTACCTTCTCTAACAAATGTACTCGTATCCCTGAAAACGATTCTCGGTTAGGGATGTATTTTGTGTATCTCTCTAAAGATGAACAGAAAGCCTTACTTGCTTGTTATGCTGAGATGATGAATCGGCACAAAGAACTAGGAGAACTGTTAGGTTATCCTTGCTGTTGTATTGAATTCTTCTGCAAGAATTTTAATGAACAGAATACTAACTTAGAATTAACCCCCACTAATCCTTGGACTAACCTATCTCAACGAGAACAAGATTGTGTTTTATTATCCCACTTTCCTTGCAGTTCTGAATGTTCTTTTAGTATTGAGTTAGCTAAGAGATATTTTGAAGTGATTAAGAAAGTTGATTCAGTAAGAGCAGAAGAGATGATGAAGATTCTAGAGATAAAATAATCCTCCCCTTTTACAACAAAGGAGGTAAGGTTCCATAAGTCAGGGTTAAAGACTGAGGATTACCAAATGCTTCTTTTAAAAATTCTTCTCCCTCATAACCTTCAGTTTGGAGTACTCTATGGGTGTTTTGATCAATAACCTTAGCGACTCTTACCCATTCTGGGAAATAACGGTTCTTACTGCGGGAAGTAATCTTGTAGGCGAAATCATCTTCTTCTCCCACTACAAAAATAAAGTTTGGTGGAAAAAGTTCACCATAAGATTCTACCTGGTCTGCAGTGGGATCTATTCCTACTAAAATTTTTTGGTTAGTACTTTTCACAAAGAAAGGGAGGGTTACATAAGAATGGGTAACCGTTCTCCAGGCAATATTGGCAGATGCAGTGTTATGATATCCTGCTGAAACTAATGATTCAAAAACATTACCTGCACCTAATCCACACATAAAGTCTGGATAACCGGGATGTGTTTTTCTGCAGAGAAAGTAATTGGCATAAGAACATTGATAGATTACTGCTAAGTGCCTTTCTAATTCTTCTGGATTTCTAACTAACCCGGAACAAGGGGTGCTAATCTCCTTTGGCTGAGGTTCTTTTTGATTATCCTGGCGAAATCTTGGAACCAATTGTCTAGCGATTGCTTCTTCAGTCGGATTAAGTCTACTTCTGGTGTTTATTTTTGAAAGTTTAGCTCGATGATGTACAGAAACCATTACTCTTTCATATCCGGGAGTGAACACTGAAAAAGAAACTATTTCTTTTCCATCAAGTCCCAAGGTAGGTAATGAAACAAAAAGATCCTTTCTTATTGGGGCAGAGGTGGTTTTTGGTGAAAGGTACTTTGGTAAAACTTGTTCTTTAGCTTCCTTAATTAAAGCTTGAGTCATCTTCAGAAGACCACCATAATTATCAACCATCTTGGTAAAACGATTAGTGAAAGTGTTCTCTACCTCGTTAGGATGGAAAGACCATTCTTGACCAACATCAATAATGAAACGGTCATCACTTAAGATTCTTACTAGTTCTCCAGTACTACCTAAAGGGACATCGTCTTCATTTCCTCCGTAAAGATAAGCGGGAGATTGGTTCTCTAAATCGAAACCCATTAAGGACTTAACTTTGAACACATCTCCTACATTGGTTGTTCCAGATAAGATATTCTCGGAAAGGTGTTCTAGTTCTTTAAAGAGAGTCTCTTGTAATCTTTGATAAAAAGAACTTAAACTTTCTAGAGGCGAAATAGAAGTTATTCCCAATGGATGAACTAATCTTTGTTCAATAATATCTACTAACTCATTCCCATAATCTGATCCGTTAAAGGGAAGATCTTTAACTGGTGTTTCTAAAAGGGTAGATTCTAGATCCATTACTTTAGTCATTTCTTCTTAAAATAGTCTTTTATTTATAATACTTACTGGAGAGGAGTAATCATTGCTTTGTTGGAGACATTTATTCTGGTTAATTAAAAATTAGTGAATGATTACTTTGACAACAGTTTTCCCCTTTTTTTCTTAACTTTTGGGAACTTATTCGTTAATTCAAACTGTTTGGATATTTCTTCAAACAGATAATTAGTATTTATCTTCATCACTTTCTTAACCACGTTTATCCAAATGGGGCTAAGCAAAAGGGTTAAAGAAATAACCGAGATGATTAGATTATATTCTTGTGTTTTAATTATTCCGCTAGATAATCCTATTGCTCCAACCAAGAAGCTGAATTCTCCGATTTGAGCTAATAATGAGCCGGCATAAATACTTTCTCTGATTCTTGCTCCTAATAATTTTAAGATCAAACTGTTGATTAAAGTGTTAATTATAAACACAAACAAAACTATCATTGAGATAGTTAAGATATTTTCTTTAATAAAGTTCAAATCAATCATAATACCAATATATAAGAAAAAGAGTGCTACAAAGATCACCTTTAATGGGTGCAAAGCGTCATGAGCCCATTCTGTTGCTCGATATGAGGCAACAATCATTCCAGCAAAGAAAGCTCCCAATGCTGCAGATAAGCCGAAAAATGAAGTTAAAGAGGCAAGGCCAAAACAAATAATCAGGGCTGTAAATACTTGCAGTTCTCTACTTTCAACCAGTTTCTTTGGGAGAGGAATAGTTATACGTTTGGTAAGAATTAAGTACAAGAGCGAGATCACAATTACTGCTCCAATGATCTTAATGATCAAGTCAGTAAAATTTATTCCCGTTCCACCCAAAGATCCAATGATAATCATCATGGGAACGGCAGCAATATCTTGAACGATTAAGATTCCCAATACACTTTGTCCGACTTTGGTCTTTAATTCGTTACGATCTTCTAAAATCTTGATAATTACTGCAGTGCTACTTAGGGTTATAATAAACCCAATTAAGATTGATTTTTCTAATGACCAGTTTAAGAAATGGCCAAAGAGATACATCGATCCTACACTAAGTATTACTTGAAATATCGGACCTAAGATAGCCACTTTCCATTTGGAGATTAATTTTGGTAGGGAAATTTCCATTCCTACAAAGAACATTAGTAATAATATCCCTAATTCACCTAAGAAACTTAACTGAGATTTATCTGAGATAATCCCCAACAAGCCGAGAATGGTGCCGGCTAGTATATATCCCACTACGTAAGGTTGTTTGAATATTCTAAGTATGAGAGAGACTAATAGAATTACAAAAGTAATTATCAGAAAGTTTGGGATCACTTGTTCTATGTTAACAACCATTAATTACCTCTTTTAAGTAGAGCAATTTAATGGGGGTTTAAATAGCTTTTGTTTAAGGCTAAAAAAGAAAAATAAGCTGCAAATCCTTGCGGACTTGCAGTCCTAGTACTTACGCCACGACCCGGATTTGAACCGGGAAATCCTTGCGGAAACAAGCTGTATGGTAAACCTTTTCCAGGCTTGCGCATTACCAGGTTGTGCCATCGTGGCGCGATGTTGTGCAGATGACGACCGAAAGATAAGATTCTTTCGAGTATGCCATCGTGGCTTAATTGTTTAGATTTAACTTTGATTTATAAAATTGTCGTTAAAATAGGTTATTAAAAAATAAAAAGCTGGCAACACCGGGATTTGAACCCGGAGACCTCCACGTAACCCAGTTATTAAAGAGTTAGTCATCGGCTTAAAGCCTCATCGCTCAACTCATATGAGCCTCGCCTGAAGTATCTTTTGAGGGATACAACTGTGGCGCTATAACCAGGTTAAGCTATGTTGCCAATTCTTATTAGTTTTTAATCTGTTTTTATTAAGCTTTTGGTTGAATCTTACTTAAATAAAAAGAAAGATTTTTAAAAGAAATAACTTCTGTATTCAAAAGACTGGGTCCCTATGCGGGGGTAGCAAAGCCTGGTCAAACGCGCAGGACTTAAGTAGAAGACACTCAGGTGGATGCTTGAGAAGTAATCCTGTCTCTTAGTGAGTTCGAGGGTTCGAATCCCTTCCCCCGCACTTTTTATGTTTAGATGTTTTGGGGGATAAAATGGGAATAATACAAGCTGCAATACCTTTAAAACAAGGAGATCACATCTTATATCAAGATGTTGCACAACAATACGAATTCCGATCAGGAGTAGTCGAAGAAATAGCCCTTGATTCTCGTCCTGCATATTTGAGTTTAACTTCTACAGATGTTCGATCTATTGATGATAATCCCGCTTTCCGTTTAGAATATGACTCTGTTTTTTACAAAGTTCCTGTTGAAATGTTAGAAGGAAAATTAAAAGTATCAGAGATAGAAGCCCTAGTTACTGCACAAAATGAAGTTCTGCTTCCTCCAGAGCTGAGATTTATGGATGATATGTACAAAAGTATGATTAGAGAACAGTTAGAATTAATTTTAGATTCTTATATTCCCAAAGGACAGATGCCTAAGATAGAATTAGCGGATGTAACCCCCTTGTTAAGGGTGTGAAAAATGGATCTATTTGAAAACTTTCAAGGTTTCGCAATACAAGAATTGATGGTTTATGAAACATTTTATCGGTTACCCCCTACTGCCACAGCCTCTAAAATTCTACATGATTATAAGGGAAAGTATGTTGAAATAGGATGTGATGTTGTAACTGCAGATAAACCGGTTAATGCAAGTTTAATTGTACCCGATGATGATAAAAGTATTGATGAACTCTTTAAAGGTATTGAAACGGATTATATTTTTATTGATTTTCCAGAGGATAATATTCCCATGTACGCTATTCAAAGAATCGTTGTTGGAAACCATACTATTTCCCAAGTTGAAAGAAGTATTGTGCCTACTCGTTCTTACCCATAACGAAAACTCACCTGCTCAATCCTTCTTCGTGCTAAAGTCCACGTGTTAACTTTTTAGTTTAAACTAGTGAGTTTTCGGGATTGAAAATTGTCAATCTAAGAATTGAGGTATTACGCAAGATAATTTTCAATAAACTATATAAATAGTTCTCGTTTTTAAGTTAAAGTTACGCACAAATATAAAGAAATGCCCCGATGAAGCATTTCTAATATAGTGAAACTAGAACGTTTCACAAATATACTAATTATAAGGTGAAATAATGGGCAAACAAGTTGTAGAAGCTATGATTGAAGGAGGAAAAGCTAGCGCTGCTCCCCCTTTAGGACCAGCATTAGGTCCAACCGGATTAAATATTGGTTTGGTAGTTGCTGAGATAAATAAAAGAACTGCTGATTTGAAAGGAATGCAAGTTCCGATTAAAGTTATTGTTGATACTGCATCTAAGACTTTTGAGATTGAGATTGGTACTCCTCCTACTGCTGCTTTGATTAAAAAGGAAGCAGGAGTAGAGAAAGGGGCTGGAAACCCTAAATTAGAAAAGATTGCTGATTTAATGTTAGAACAAGTAATCAAGATTGCTAATATTAAAGCAGGAAACTTAGGCGGTTCGAACCTTAAGAATAAGGTTAAAGAAGTTATCGGCACTTGTCTTTCTATGGGAATCTTAGTAGAAGGAATGCCCGCTAGAGAAGCTTTACGTGCAATCGAAGCAGGAACATTTGACGCTAAAATCAATTCTGGAAGAACAGAACTTACTGAAGCAGAGAAGAAACATCTTGAAGAAGAGAAAGTACGCTTAAAAGAAGAGATGGAAAGAAAGCGTGCAGAGTTTGAGATCCGAGCTAAGGCTATCTTGAAAGAGATGGAAGGTAAGGAAAGCAGAAAGATCCGTGGAAAGATGATGGAAGATGGTATCCCCATGAGAATCATCGATGAATTAGCACCTGAAGAGAAATCTGCTGGTGGTAAGGGTGGTGCTCCTGCTAAAGGTGGAGCTGCTAAGAAGTAAGTTTTTTCTTTTTTATTTATTCAATTATTTTTTTATTCATAACTTCAATCACAAAATCATTAAATAATTCTGGGAAATAAAACCAAAATTCCAATTCTGACCAGGAACCATGTACAAATCTAAGTTTATTCTTCTTAGCCCATTTCTCTATTCTTTTTATCTCTTTTAATGGGTCCGAAGAGATAAATCCAATATGTGATGAGAGCTTTTGTTTACAGTTTAATGGTTTAACTGGTGTTTCGATAATCTGCAAGATCCTATTATTTTGGTTAAATATTCCCCAATCTTTTTCTTTGCTGGTATAGATTGAGGTACAACCTAATTGTATTAAAAGCTTAGAAACTTTATTGAAACAGCCAAGATTAATTCTATAAGCACAATGATGTAATTTAAGATCCATTTTAATTAAGTAAAGATTAAACTACCTTCTGCCTCTAAGTTTATCTAACTCTTCAATCTCTGCTTTCTTAATAGCAAGCAAGGCTTCAGTCATCTTCTCTACTAAATCTGCTAGACTTTTAGTCTTGTTCAATTGTTTAATCATTAAAGAAATTACTACAATTGCTTCAACTAATAGTAAGAATAAAATTATCGATAAGGCTAGAACTACCTCTATTAAAGGAATATCAATACCATATACTAACATCTTTTTGTCTAACCTCTTTTATGGGTGTGTATATTTTTGGGTTAATAAAGCTTTCTTTTCATTATCCTAAATTGATGGGGAATTCGTTGCTTGCAACGACATTTCCTCCATGATAAATCTTGGTTCGAATTACATTCTCTCCTTTATACTTTTCCGGATCATATTTCAGTTGCTGTGCAAATACAAATGTTTTTCCTTCTCTGATAATGTATGGTCCGTAAATATCTCCAAACAAAGCTCCTGAACTTCCCTTTTTAGCTATACTTAATTCTAGCAGGTAGTCTTCTCCATTTGTAGTTAAATCGATTACTGCTGCTCCAGTAATCCCTCCGTTTTGTGCTTGTGCTTCGATTTTGCGAGATGCTTCTTCTGGAACAATCACTGCGTACACATCAACTAGACTGTTGGCTGTATCTACATCTACTGCTGTTCCCGATACTGCCTTTCTTTCTATTTTTACTTCTTGTTCATATACTGTTTCTCCAAAAGTGGTAAATTGAATCTTTATCTGGTGAGGTATAAGTCCTTCTTTAATCTCTAAAGTTTTTTCTACCTTTTCTCCCGGATTTAGAAGTATTTGTTCAGGATTAGTTATCTCTGCTTTTAATAATCTCCCGGCGATAGAATTATCTGAGTAAGCTAAGGAGGAGATTCTTTCAAATAATGATCCTTCTGTCCCTAAAGTTTTTCTGGTAACAATAAAGTAAGGGTCATCAGTATCTTGTTCTAGTCCTGGGAAAAGTAACATCTTCTTAGTTCCGGTATTCTCTAAGGTAACTTTGACTTGAGTGTTTAGATTGTTCACCCTTTGCGATACCATTTGGGTTTGAATGTACTTTTTGGTCTCTTCTGCATTGTATGTTTCTGTTGTTATTGGTGGTTTAGTAGGAGAACGAGTTACTGCAGTTTGAGGCGTTTCTGCTATTGCTGCGGTGGTGGTAGTAGTTGTGGTGGTGGAAGATCCTCCACCCCCAGAAGAACTACCTAATTGAACTACTGTGACACAATCATGAATCTTTGGTCCGTAATCTGCCCCACTTCCAGAAAATTTAGTAGAAGTGGTGGAGTTGTAAGGATAATCATTTGAAACGTTAGTGGTCGGTCCGTCAGCATAAGTGTCGTTGTTTGAATCTGTCCCTTTATCACAGTAATCATCGTATTGATTTCCCTGAGCGGAAAAGTTTCCAGAAACGTTAACTGAAGTGTTGAATTTATTGTTGCTGTTATCTGTTACGTGTCTTAAAGTAGAACTGGTAAATGTGTTATAATAAGTAAGAATATTTGAACTACTAGAATCAATAGATAAAGCCACATAACTATTTGTTAAAGAGTTATTATTAAGAGTATGGTTAACAGAATTTACTATGTCCACTCCAACATACTGGCCATTAATGGTATTAGCACTAATGCTCCAATTATTACTCTGACTAAGATAGATTCCTCTTTCATTTCCACTTCCGCTTGAAACAGAAAAAGTATTTCTATTGAGAACTAAACTATCACTTAAGTAGGAATAAATCCCATATATATCGCTAGAGAAGACACTATCATTAATCTGCCCATTATTAGAATGATCCAAAGAGATACCGTATAAACAACTATTCGCGCTGCTATTAATTAAAGTATAATTCTCCGCATAATTTCTAAATTCAAATCCTTTATGGAAATCTTTAAAATTGCATCTTGAAACGGTAAGGTAATCATATCCATTGTTATATAATCCTGTTCCTGCATCACTGTCCTGGATAGTGGTATTTAAGCAAGAAAGGTTAATGTTGTTTGCTCCTATTGAGATTTGTGAGGAGATAGTATAAGTTCCTGGACAAAAGATAATGCTGTTTGTTAAAGTCATCCCTCCTACTGGTACACTACAACTTATGTTTAAGTGAAGATTAACTTGGGTGTTCCCGGTTTGAGTTAAATTAATTGAAGTAGAGTTAGTGAGGGTCTCATCAGTACTAATATATGCAACGCTGATGTTATGTGGGGTAAGATAATATGTGCCAGAAACATTTTTCTTAACTTCTGCTAATTCTAATACTACTAAGCCATCATTTCCTGTTGTTCCAGTTCGATCCTCTTCTCCGGTGTTATTAAAGTATCCTGTAACTACCGCTCCGGGTAGAGGAAGATTATCATTATTAAAAGTGATGTTTGCAGTTAGATATCTTCGTATGAACACTGTGGCTGTTCCACTAACGTTGATCTCACTGATATTTACTGAAACATTGATTAGATTGTTGATAGTATTTTCATCGTTGATTGCAAAGATACTCCAAGTATTATTTGATAGAATACTATCTGAGAGAGTGTTATTGTTGGAATGATTAAATATTACCCCATAAGTGCTGTTGGTTATCACTACATTTTCTAAAAGAGAATTATTGGAATAATCTAAAGCTATTCCCGAACTAAAATTACTAATTTGGATATTGGTTAAGTTTACACCCGTTCTTCCGTTAAGATTAATTGCTGTTCCAGAACCATTTCCGGTTAAAGTATAATTATTACCATTAATCACAATATTGTCCGAAGTAACAATAAATGGTTGATTACAACTAAGATTATTGCCTAGAGTAGCACTAGTAGTAAGATTCATTCCACAAACAACATTTGAAAGGGTAATATTAACTGAAGCACCGGTAGTATTAATCAAATTCAAGAGGGTGCTATTCTTAGTAAACCCTCCCGCTTCCACATTAATGGTATGATTGTTTGTTAAATAATAATAAACACTATTTTCTAGATAATATTCCGTTAGAGAAAGACGTCCTATCCCATTACCTCCTGTAATCGTAGTATCATCTAAAACTCCAGTAGAATCATAAGCAGTGATACTCGCACCAGAAACTGGGCTTCCAGAAGTATTAGTTACATTTACATCTACATACCATTTGACATAAAGGTAGTTATTTGGGCCAACAGTAACGTTAGTTTGATTAAAAGAAACGTTAGTGAAGTAAATGTAAGAAGGACCGTAAGGAGAGAAATCTGCATCAACTTGTTTATTAGATGTACTATTGATAAAAAAGTCCCAGAACCTGTTTCCGGTAGATGTTAAATCAAAGAATAAACCCTCTTCCATATTATAAATCTGGTTTCTGCTAAGATTGTTATTAGATGAAGAATAGATATAAATTCCCTTATTTCCACAAAAAAGCCCTCCGAAAAGACAATTGATGGTATTGTCAGAAATATTTGAAGAATGAACTCTCACTAAGTCGATTCCTCTGTTTGCGGAAAGAGTATTATTTACGATAGTGTTGTTTTCTGAGAGGTAAAACCCGGTGCCCTGAATATAAATTCCTGTTGAAAAATTATAAATATTTAAGTTCTTAATAGTAATATTCTGATGGTTTTGAGAATAAACTCCATAATCTCCCGAGTAAAGGTTTGAACTAATTACGGAAGCCCCATTTCCGTTGATAACGATGTTATCATTAATGATAGTGAAGCAGGTATCAGCACCACCCATAGAGTGAAGAACACTTCCAGAGGGGATGGATAGACTGCTATTAACATTCCCGCAAGAAATAGTGGGAATAATCATTAAAGGTAGGAAGTCTTGATTACTATCCCCGAGGATTAATTGTGCAGAATCTCCAATCCCATCAAAGTTACTATCTTCTCCACTATAATTACTCCAGTAATTTCCTCCAGAACAGTTCTGAGAAATTATATTCAAAGAACCAGAACAAGAATAACTCCCATTCCAATAGTTGCTACCATTGTCATAAGCGTGATTAGTATTGTTAAAAAAGTAATTGTTATAAATAGTGTTGTTGTAAGAATCTAAAACTAAAGTTCCATTATTTAAGTTGTATTTTAGGTAATTTAAGGTCAAGTTATTATAATTAGAAGAAGATAAAATCTTTACTCCAAAGCTATTATTTTCTAATCTATTATTGGTAAGAGTATTATTAGATGAGTTCTCTAAATAAATGGCAGAACTAAAATTAACAATAATTAGATTTTTAATGGTAATATTCTGAACCCCCGTTAAATTAATTCCTTCCCCACTGCTATTCCCCAATATTACTCCATTATTTCCATCTATCACTAAATTAGATGCATTTACAATAAGACAAGTGTCATTAGAAGCAAGATCCGACAAAAGAGTAACATCTCTATTAACATATCCACAAGTAGAAATGCTTAAGTTGGTAGGTAAAACAATAGACGTGCTACCGGTTTGTGAGACATTCAAGCTTGTACTATTTAACAACTCTCCATTAAATGTTGCATTGATGGTGTAATTAGAAGAATAAACAGTATTAGTGATATTAAGAGTTAAATCTGTTAATCCTAAAACGACTTCTCCTTGAGAATTAGTTATCTGACTTTGTTCTAAGTTATTGTTTTTATCGTAAGCAGAAACATTTACTCCTAAAATGTTTTCTCCGAGAGAATTATTAACTTTAACATTAACATACCATTTTACTTTCAAGATTCCGTTAGATTCAGCTTGGATTTTAGATTTATTAAAAGTTAGATTAATTAGTGTATCGGTCCCACTGATTCCCACGTAAACATCTTTAGTGGTACTATAATTAATGCTTCCTCCAATAACTGTACTGTTCCCCAACAAGAAATAAATCCCATAAGTGTTATTATTCACCCTATTATTGGTAATGTTATTTGCACTTAAAAGATAGATTCCATACCCTCCAAAAGTAAAATTATTCCCCCTTACTTGGTTATTGCTTCCTTCGGTAGTTAAGTATACTCCATTAGTGTTATTATAAAAGGAGTTATTCTCTAGGGTATTGCTCTGAGAGTTACCATATACCCCATATTCTCCCCTAAAAAACTGATTATTCTGGAGTTGGTTATTTGTTCCTGTGGCTAGATAAACACCATAAGTGCTATTATCAATCACTGAACCGCTGATATTATTATAGTGGCCCCCATACCCTATCATAAAAGAAATCCCTTTTTCAGTAGTATTGATGGTATTATTAACCATCACATTTGAAGAAGAGGTATACATAGTAATGCCACTCTCCGAACAATTGGTCAAAGTATTATCAAGAACATATTCATAATCTGAATTATAATGATAAATGCCGTTTGTGTTAAGAGTGATATAATTGTTGGTAATATTATTATTATTTGAAAAACTCAAGTATATCCCATGGTATCCCCGGGATATATTATTTCCAACGATCCTATTATTGGTAGAACTAGATGTTAACTTTATTCCATATCCACTCGCGGCAGTCATATTGTAGAAGGTGTTATTAACAATATAATTGTTTGTACTTGTTGTCAAGTACATTCCTGACGAAATATTTTCAAAATGATTATTTGAAAGAGTACAATTATTGAGATAATAAGCATTAATTCCTGAGGTGGATATGTTAAAAAAGGTGTTATTAGTAAAAAGACTATTGTCTATATATGATGAAGATGGAAAAATGTACACTCCTTCACTAAAATTACTAATCAAACAATTAGTAATGGTAATATTATCTCTGTGTATAGTAAGAGAAATACCCCTATCTGTGCCATTACCTGTAATGTTGTGGTATCCACAATTAAGTGCTATATTTGCCATACTAATACTTAATCCTGTTCCATTACATCCCGTCAAATCACTACCCAGAGTAAAAGATCGATCGATGGTCTGTCCACAGCTTAAGCTAAGATTAGCTTGGTCTAAAGCAGTAAGGGTATCATATCTAGTCTTATTACATGTAACATTCCAGTCAAAAAATCCTAATTGTGGCCCGGGGTAAGTACGATTAAATTGATATAATAACTTTGTGGTGTTGAAGGTCATATTATAACTTGTTCCATCATGATAAGAGATGATACAAGTAGCATCTGAGATATTCTTCCCTCCACTATTAGAGTAATTAGCATAGAAATAAATCTTTTCATCAGTTAGATTATGTTGGTTTCCATAAGGATATCCGGCATCGTTGGAATCCCAGATGGTTAGACTGGCATTAGTGTCTAATAAGGCTCCGGTACCGCTGATATTTTCTATCTTGTAATCAGTCCCATCTACAGAAACTTTTCCTCCCTGAACATAATTTCCATTAGCGATATCATCGTAGGTAAAAGAGAAATGGTTTGTACAACTGGAATTCAATTCTGTTAGACTATTAGCATTGGGACAGATTACTACTCCGTTGTTATAGTTTAAGTTAGCTAGATAAAATGTGTGCCCTGAAGCTAATCCGGTAGCTCCAGTTAAGTTTATGGCAATAGCTGATTCGTTAGCTTGGATAGCAAAGTTAGTTAGATTAACTGTGATATTAAAGTAAGCGTCTAAGACCGTGAATCTGGTAGTGCTGTTGTAGAAAGAGATATTCTGACGAGCAGAGTGCAAGCTTCCATCAATTAAGGGATTAGTTAGATTAAAGGTGCTGTTGATGACGAAGTAAGAGGTATTGCCAGGAGCATAATATGGATAGACTAGGGAGAGGGGTAGGAAATCGTAAATCCCCCCTGTTCCTGGGACTAAAAAGTTCGTATTAATAATGCTGTCATCATCAATATCTCGGTCAGTATCGTTAGAATAAAAATTCCCTCCTTGGCATCTTCCTCCAAGAATGTTTGTTTTAGTGCAATCTAGTGAGATATTCCATAAATTATCTGGATTATTGTTATTAAGGGAAGTAACATTCCAGAAACGGTTATTATAAACGTAAATCCCATCTGCATTTCCATCTAAGAGTATCTTACCTTCTATAGTGTTGTTGAAGATAGTGTGATTGTCTACAGTGCCTACTTTTCCTTCTACATTAATATCATATAAAGAACTAGCAGAGATATTTGAGTTTATGATAGAAACATTAGATATTTGATTTAAGTTTATGCCATATGTCGTACTTTCAATTATGGTGGTATGATTAATAAATACCTTATCTGAAGTTCCGGCAACAATGATCCCATAACTTGATCCACGAACAAAAGAATCTAAGATCGTTCCATTTTTAGAGTTAGTATAGGTTATCCCATTTGTGAAATTGATAATATTACAATTTTGTATGGTCACGTTATCAAATCCATCTACATAGACCCCAAAACTACCTGGTTGACTAGTTCCAACAATATTATTCCCAGCACAGTTAACAACAATATCACTAGCTCCAACATACAACCCATCTGGATTACACGGCCCTAAATCTCCAGAAAGAGTAAGATCACTAACAATCGTGTCTCCACAACTAGTCTGAGCACCAACGGTGGGAGCATCAGGAACAGTCTCAATTACAATTGAAGGTGTCTCGGTAATCAATTCTGGAACGAAACCGGAAGTAACATTCTCACTTAGATTTACTTCTTCAGGAATAGCTAATTCAGAAAGACCAACGGCTGCTCCAGTAAGAATAGGTCCGTTTTTTATGCTTAAAAAACCGAGTATCCCAATAGCTAAAAGTAACACTAATACAACTATCAAACCACCTTTTTTTACTAAGTACATTTATCATAGTAGATAATTATTTTAGGGTTTATAAATATTTGGCTTGTTTAAAGAGAATAACTAAATACTAAAAATCAACCTATTTCTTACAACGTAAACCATAGCCTTTACCTTTAAAGGATTCAATTGCGGATACTCTGCCATAAGTGGTAAGTTTGAGCTTATTTGGGGTGGTGGTACTATAAAATCCTCCCCTTGTTACTCTTTCAGTACCGTTAACTGGTCCAGTTGGATTCTGGTAAGGGGCTTCTGAATAGTAGGTTGGGTTATAGTAATCACGGACAAATTCAGAAACATTACCTGTCATATTAACCGCGCCATTCAAACTTACATTCTGCGGAGTTCCCGGGGTGTTATCCACTGGCCATGTATCTCCTACGCAAGATATGTTATAGTTTACAAAGGTACAGGATGGTAAAGGTGATGCTCCCCAAGGATAAGTATTATGGCTAGGTGAAGCTCCTTTAGCTGCTTTCTCCCATTCTGCCTCAGTCGGTAATCCCTTACCTGCCCAGTTACAATAGTCATTGGCCTGTTGCCAGGTAACGTTCATTACTGGATAATTCTGATAATTATCATAATAATCAGGCTTGGTTAAAGAGGATTTATCACTTGGTTCGGAACACACTCCCTTAACAACACATTGTTTATATTGTCCATTGGACACTTCATATTTATCAATACTATAACTATCTAAGTTGACGGTGTGGGCTGGAACGTCATCAGAAACAAGAGAATTACATGTTTGGTAGGTAGGTTCACATCCTTGTTTAAACTCACCAGCAGGGACATTTACCATACACAATCCATCATCAACTACTCCATTACAATCATTATCCTTTCCATCAAGATCAGCAGCAGTACAAGTGCTTGTTGCTTCTGGTTTAGGTAAGATTCCAGCAATCTTAGGTAGAACCCCCGTAGATTCACAATCTCCTAGAGCAAACCATCTATAATTACCAGAAACTAGATCTAGATCACAAGAGTAAGTTTCATTACCTACTTTACATTCTCCCACATCAGAAGAACAAGCTCGAAGTTCAGAAGTATTCATAACACATTCATCAGGATCATCACATGGGAAAACCCCATTCTCCCAAGAACCATAGTTACAATACTGTTCCTGTAATCCACGTAAGTTAAATCCACAGTTAACAAATCTAAACAACTCTTCATCGGTTTGTCCATCACAGTTATCATCAACATTATTACATATTTCAACTTTTCCCGGATTTACGTTAACATTGGTGTCATTACAATCACCTTCAATTAATACATAATTAATGGGGTCAGGATTCTGACAAGCATTTACTCCAGGTAGAGTACCATAACCATCATGATCGTTATCTCGATAATAAAGTCTGAACTCTAATCCCTCATCAGCTGATCCGTTACAATTATTATCTAAACCATCACATACTTCAGCACCATAACCGGTAATCGTAGAATAATCATCCTGCCATCCCCCAGAAATACAACTCTTCCTTGAGTCTAAGCATACTCCCGCTTGTTTTGAGTTTAATGGGGCTACTTCACCACTTCCATCTTGGGTCAGCGGATTACAATCGTTATCTAATCCATCACAAATGTCAGATAGTCCGGGATTAATTAACTGGTTGTTATCATTACAATCCTGATCACACTGGGTATCGTACAAATCTCCATCTACATCAGTAACTCTTTCAACATAAACATTACAAACGTTAGCGGAGCAAGTGCAATCAGAACTAGGTGTTTTTGGGACATTAATGTAGTCTCTATAAGTTCCAGAATAACATCCGTCATTACTATTACATTCCGTCTCGGCACAAATATGGGTTGCATCCCAATTTGCACCGCAGGTTATATCACAATAATGAGTTAAAACAACCATTCCAGTAGTGCATCTATCATTTCCTTCATCACAAGTAGAAATAAATTCAGCAAAGAAATCTTTGGTGCGAGAGTTCCCGTCAGGGTTATAATCACACTGACTGATTCCAGCTAAATTGTTACTAGAACAATTTACCGTGGTTCCAGGTAAGCAAGTGGCATTTAGACATGCTTCTTGTCCGTTACAGTATTTACCATCGTTACAATCTGGTCCTACGGGAGTGCTATTCACCAACGCACATTGTACTATAGTCGTAGAACAACTATAATCATTATGTTTAATCTGAGTTCCTACACAGGTATTGTTATCTAAAGCATCACAATCACTTATTATTGTAATATTGGTAACACAACTAGAATTAGCACATTGTCCATCATCATGCTTGATTAAAGAACCATCACAATAATCTTTATCTAAGTTATTACAATCACTAAGAGTAGAAGTTACCGCGGTACAACTGAAATTATTACATCTCCCATCATCCTGTTTGACCAAATCTCCCACACAGTAAGTCTTATCTAAAGCGTTACAATCATTATCTGTCTGACATTCAGTACATCTTGGATCGTTCGCAGTAACCATCGGACTAGCACATGTGTTATCCGTACATGTGCAATCTGTATTACAATCATTAACTCGATCAGCATAATCATGATAATTATTTCCTACACAACC